>Ga0213833_1000007_pt1 | contig 1176429 bp, 1110 predicted proteins | sample SWATP21_FD_160575 | JGI IMG/M metagenome (GOLD analysis project Ga0213833, IMG submission 160575) | Coastal seawater microbial communities from Marineland, Florida, United States - SWA TP2 #1 | ecosystem: Environmental > Aquatic > Marine > Coastal | place: USA: Florida | collected 2016-08-14 | reverse complement strand
GGCCTGATCACGCGCGCCATGGGTGACAGCCTGGGCTTCTGCCCGCCGCTGATCATCACCGAAAGCGAGATCAACGAGATGTTCGACCGCTTCGAGAAGGCCCTCGACGATACCGTCCAGTGGATGAAGTCGGAGGGCTAGGGAAGGCCTCGCGTCCGGCCGGCTTGCGTCGGCCGGATCAGACCTTCTTCTGCATCAGCTTGTCGAGCTGACGCTGCATCTGGTCGAGCTGTTCCTTCAGGTCGCCGATGTCGTCGTCGGCATTCTCGCCGGCGGGCGCCGCCGCCTTTGCAAGGTCTTCGGGCGTGGGCGAGTTCGCGCCGCGGGGGGCGAACGGGTTCCACATGTTCATCGCCGCCTCGAACATTTCCATGTTGCGGCGCGTGGCGTCCTCGAACTGTTTCAGCGGTGCGGCGGCGGCATCGCCGAAGCGCTGGCGCATCTCCTCGCGGTTGCGCGCGAACGCCTCCATGGACATGTCGAGATAGCTGGGCAGCACCGCCTGCAGGCTGTCCCCGTAGAAACTGATCAACTGGCGCAGGAAGTTCAGCGGCAGCACGTTCTGCCCCTTGCCCTCGGCCTCGAAGATGATCTGCGTCAGCACCGAGCGGGTGATGTTCTCACCGGTCTTGGCGTCATAGACGACAAACTCGACATCGTCCTGAACCATCTCGGCCAGATGGTCCAGCGTGACGTAGGATGAGGTCGCGGTATTGTAGAGGCGGCGGTTCGCATACTTCTTGATGGTGATGGGCCCATCCGAGCCGCGGTCGCGCTTGGCCATTCGTTCGCTTTCCTGACATCGTCAGTTGATCCCGGCACTATCGCCTCAGAATGCTGCAATGCGCAAGAAATTTGCGCACTGCACATCTGGCGCGCAGCTTGGCCCGCCGGGCGGGGAATGGTTTACTGGCCCGATGACGTCCGATGCAGGCGAGAGAGCGCAGCGCGCAGCAGACAGGTTTCTGTCCCTGTGGCAGCGCCAGGCGCAGCTTGCCGCCGAGGACGATGCGCTGACCGGCCTGTTCCGGCGCTGGCTGGAAGATCTCAACGCCGGAGAAGACAGGGAAGGCGGGTCCGATGGGCTTCCGTCAGATATCACCAAGGCCTCTGGGGCTGCATCTGGCGACCGCAATGTCGGGCCTGACGACGGCGGCCGCGGCGGCGCCCCTGGCGGCCAGCGGGGGGATCCCCTGGCACGGTGACCTTCAGGCCGAAGCCGAGGCGCTGAACCGGGATCTCGCCGGGATCGACGCCAGCCAGTTCGCATCTGCGGTATGGGGGAAGGTCAGCGCCTCGATCACGGCCATGCTGGACGGGATCCGCGCCTACCAGTCCCACCCGGCTCACCGTCCCGAAAGTTCAGGTGACGTCGTGTGGCGGTGCGGTGCGGCGGAGCTCTACGACTTCGGCGGACCGGGCCGGCCATTGCTGATGGTGCCGTCGCTGGTGAACCGGTCCCACGTGCTGGACCTGGACCATGATGCCAGCCTGGCCCGCTGGCTGGCCGATCAGGGCCATGTACGGCCGTTCCTGCTCGACTGGGGGGAGCCGGGGGTGGCCGAGAAGGAATACGGGCTGGGCGACTACATCACCGGGCCGCTGAAGAGCGCGCTGGATCACGTGTCCGGCGTGGCCGGCGCGCCGGTTCCTGTGCTGGGCTACTGCATGGGCGGAGACCTGGTGCTGGCGGCGGCGCAGATCTGGCCGGACGAGGTCGCCGCGCTGGCCCTGCTGGCGACGCCCTGGGACCTGCACGCGCAGATGTCGGCTCAGGCGCGCATGTTCGCCGACGCCATGCCGCTCTGGCGGCCGGTCCTCGACGCCTATGGCGTGATGCCGGTGGACCTGCTGCAGAGTTTCTTCGCATCGCTGGATCCCGGACTGGCGCAGCGCAAGTTCGCGAAGTTCGCGCGGATGGACATGGACAGCGCCGAGGCGCGTCGCTTCGTGCTGCTGGAGGACTGGCTAAATGACGGGCCGCCGCTCAGCGCGCGCGTCGCCATGGAAGCCATCGGCGGCTGGTTCGGACGCAACGATCTGGCGAAGGGCCACTGGCTGATCGATGGCCGGACGATCGATCCCCGTCTTGTGCGGTGCCGCGCCTTTGTTGCAGTGCCGTCCAGTGATCGGATCGTGCCGCCGCCATCGGCGCGGGCGCTCGCCGAACTGCTTCCCCGGGCCGAGATTATCGAGCCCCAGGCAGGACATATCGGCATGGTCGTCGGCAGCCGCGCACGGGCGGGATTGTGGGAGCCGCTGGACCGCTGGTTCGCTACTCTGGAGTAGATTTTGTGCAGTGCAGCAAAGTTCGCGACATTCTGTAGCAAGCCCAAAGTCAGGGTTTACAGTGACGCCGGGGAAGAACACTATTGCTGCATTGCAGCATAGACGTTGCCAAAGCATTCGTTCTCGGGAGGAACCTGGACATGACAGACATCGTTATCGCCGCGGCCGCACGCACGCCGGTCGGTTCGTTCAATGGCGCCTTCGGCTCGGTGCCGGCGCATGATCTCGGCACGGTCGCCATCAAGGGCGCACTGGAGCGCGCGGGCGTCGCCGCCGAGGACGTCTCCGAAGTGATCATGGGCCAGATCCTGCAGGCCGGTCAGGGCCAGAACCCGGCCCGTCAGGCCTCGATCAACGCCGGTGTCCCGCAGGAGGCTCCGGCCTGGGGCGTCAACATGCTCTGCGGTTCCGGACTGCGCACCGTCGCGCTGGGCTGGCAGGCGATCAAGAACGGCGACAGCAAGATCGTGGTCGCCGGCGGTCAGGAAAGCATGTCCCAGGCCCCGCACGCGGCCTACCTTCGCTCGGGCCAGAAGATGGGCGAACTGGGCATGGTCGATACCATGCTCAAGGACGGCCTGTGGGACGCCTTCAACGGCTATCACATGGGCAACACCGCCGAGAATGTCGCCGAGAAGTGGCAGATCACCCGCGAGGCCCAGGACGAGTTTGCGCTGAACTCGCAGCTGAAGGCCGAAGCCGCCCAGAAGGCCGGCAAGTTCAAGGACGAGATCGTTCCCGTCACCATCAAGACCCGCAAGGGCGAGACCGTGGTCGAGGACGACGAGTACATCCGCCACGGAGCGACCATCGAGAGCATGCAGAAACTGCGTCCGGCCTTCGCCAAGGAAGGTTCGGTCACCGCCGGCAACGCCTCGGGCATCAATGACGGCGCTGCCGCCGTGGTTCTGATGACCGCCGACGAGGCGAAGAAGCGCGGCATCACGCCGATGGCCCGCATCGTGTCCTGGGCCCAGGCCGGCGTCGATCCGGCGATCATGGGCATCGGTCCGATTCCGGCCTCGCGCTCGGCGCTGGAAAAGGCCGGCTGGACCATGGATGACGTTGACCTGATCGAGGCCAACGAGGCCTTCGCCGCGCAGGCCCTGGCCGTCGGCAAGGATCTCGGCATCGACCCGGAGAAGCTGAACGTCAATGGCGGCGCCATCGCCATCGGTCATCCGATCGGCGCGTCCGGCGCCCGCGTGCTCAACACGCTGCTGTTCGAGATGCAGAAGCGCGACGCCAAGAAGGGCCTCGCCACCCTGTGCATCGGCGGCGGCATGGGCATCGCCATGTGCGTCGAGCGCGAATGATCGCTTGAGTTCCGCCTCCCCGGTCCAGAGGGCCGGGGAGGCGGCTTTCGATCTCCCCCACCAAGCTCCCCAAACTCCCCAAGAAAAACCCGGAGGAAACAATCATGGCACGAGTTGCTATCGTCACCGGCGGCACCCGCGGCATCGGGCGCGCCATTTCCGAGGCCCTGCGCGACGCGGGCGTCACCGTCGCCGCGAACTACGCGGGCAATGAAGAGCGCGCCAAGGCTTTCACCGACGAGACCGGCATTGCCTCCTACAAGTTCGATGTCGCCAACTACGATGACTGCCAGGCCGCCTGCGCGCAGATCGCCAGCGACCTCGGCCCGATCGACATTCTGGTCAACAATGCCGGCATCACCCGTGACGGCACGCTGCAGCGCATGTCCCGCGAGGACTGGGACGCGGTGATCGACACCAATCTGGGCGGCTGCTTCAACATGGTGAAGGCCGTGTTCGACGGCATGAAGGAGCGCAAGTTCGGCCGGATCGTGAATATCGGCTCGATCAACGGCCAGGCCGGCCAGTACGGTCAGGTCAACTACGCCGCCGCCAAGTCGGGCATCCATGGCTTCACCAAGGCCCTGGCCCAGGAAGGCGCGCGCAACAACATCACCTGCAACGCGATCGCCCCGGGCTACATCGACACCGACATGGTGGCGGCGGTGCCGGCCAACGTGCTGGAGAAGATCGTCGCCAAGATTCCGGTCGGCCGTTTGGGCCATGCCGACGAGATCGCCCGCGGCGTACTGTTCCTGACTTCGGACGACGCGGCCTTCGTCACCGGATCGACCATGTCGCTGAACGGCGGTCAGCACATGTACTGATTTCGCGCACTTCCTCGCGCATTCATGAAGGGCGGCGTGCTTTCGGGCGCGTCGCCCTTTGTATTGGCGGGGAGCTGGGGCAAGCTTCGGGGCTTCTGAATCGCCACCACAGAGTCTGGGAACGTTGTTTCAGGAACTCGAGATCAAGTTTGCGGTCAGGCCCGAGGACGCGGAGCGGATCCGGGTGCTGACCAGCCTGTTCGGCGCGAAGCTGCGGCACCCCAGGGATGTCGGGTTCGAGGCGCTGTATTTCGACACGGCGCGCTACCGGCTGCGCCATCGGGGCATCGATCTCAGGATCAAGCAGTCGACCGATGCGGCGGACCCGGATTCGAGACGGGCCACGCAGACGCTCAAGGTAGCCTCGGAACTGCAGCATGGCTCCGGCGGGGTGCTGGCGCGGGACGAGTACGACACCCCGGTCGAAGGGTTCGAACTCGACGCGGCATCGGCAGAGGCGATGCTGGCCGGCGTCCAGCCTCCGGTTTCGGCCTCGGAACTGCGTCCGGTATTTTCCACCGTCGGACGGCGGACCAGCCACCGGATCAAGTGGCTGGGCAGTGACATCCAGATTTCCGTCGACACCGGTCACTACGAGAGCAGGCGCGGACGCCGGCGGCGCAGTCCCATGTCCGAGATCGAACTGGAGCTGGTGAAGGGCGACCTGGTCGGGCTGCTGGACCTGGCCCAGCGTCTGAACGACGCCTTTCCAGTTCGCCAGACGGCGTTCACCAAGTCCGATTTCGGCTATCACCTGACCTCGGCGGCCTTCCGGCTGAAGCCGATCAAGTGGAAGAAGCACGCGGGAAAGGTGCCGCTGCCGACCCTGAAGGCCCAGCTTGGCCGTTCGGTGACGCATTTCCTGATCAATGATCCGCTTGTCCTGAACGACCGGCTGGAGGCGATTCACCAGAGCCGGGTCGCCATCCGCCGCATCCGCGCCATTCTCCGGGCGCACAAGTCCCGCCTGGATTATCTGGAGCGCAAGGGGCTGAACGGCGAACTGAAGTGGCTGCAGGAACGTCTCGGCGAGGCCCGCGACTGGCAGATCTTCAGCACCGAGGTGATGCCGCGCCTCTCGCTGCCGGAGGCGGCGATGGCCGAGATCGACGCCTATGCCAGGGCGCAGACACGGCGGAAGCTGACGGAGGCCATGCAGCACTATGAATCCCGCCGCGCGCGGCGGCTGATCCTGGTGCTGCAGCGCTGGACGGCGGAGCTGGACGATTCCGTGAAGCAGGACCGCAAGTCGCGGAAGAAGACCTTCCGCAAGGATGCGGTGAACTTCATGGCCATCCGCCGCATGCCGCCCATCACCCAGCCCAACGACATCCACGCCGTCCGCATCCTGGCGAAGAAGCTGCGTTACGTGTTCGAGCTCTCGCCCGAACTGGACGAGGAGAATGTGCAGGGCTTCCGCAAGGCGCTGAAACGGATGCAGGACGCCATGGGCCGCTACAACGACCTCGCCAAGGCGCAAGAACTGTTTTCTGCGGCTCAATCCAGCGCCGTCGCGCCATCCACTCTCGCGGCGCTGCGCAAGCAGATCGAGAGCCAGCAGGAAAGCGCTTTCGAGAAGCTCAAGCCCCGTTACGCCACTTTCCGCCGGCTGACGCGCAAACTGCTGGCCGATCTGAAGGCTCGCTGAAGCGCAGCCATGCGCGGGCCGGTCTTCCGGTGGCGAGTGTCCGGCGCTAGGGTTCGGGTGCAATGTTGGGGAGCATTGGACCGATGAGCGAGACGCGAAACACCGATCTGGACCTGCTGATTGTCGGCGCGGGCTTCGGCGGCATGTACATGCTGAAGAAGGCCAGGGAACTGGGCCTGACGGCCCGGGTCTTCGAACGCGGCGGCGGCGTGGGCGGCACCTGGTACTGGAACCGCTATCCGGGCGCGCGCTGCGACGTGGAAAGCATGCAGTATTCCATGCAGTTCGATCCGGAACTGGAGCAGGAGTGGGAATGGAAGGAGCGCTATGCGCCCCAGCCCGAGATCCTGGAATATGCCAATCACATCGCCGACCGGTACGACCTGAAGCGCGACATCAGCTTCGGCTGTGCGGTCCAGTCAGCCACCTTCGACGAGACGGACCAGCTCTGGCGGGTCACTGTGGGCGAAGGCGAGGAGGTCTCGGCCCGCTACGTGGTGCTGGCCACCGGCTGCCTGTCGCAGCCGAACAAGCCCGACATCGGCCAGGAGAAGTTTCGCGGCGCCATCTATCACACCGGTGAATGGCCGCATGAGGGCGTCGACTTCACCGGTCTCCGGGTCGGCGTCATCGGCACCGGGTCGTCGGCGATCCAGTCCATTCCGATCATCGCCTCGCAGGCGAAGCACCTGACCGTCTTCCAGCGCACGCCGAACTACGCCATCCCGGCGCATAACGGTCCGATCGACCAGGAGATGGTCAAATACGTCAAGGCCAACTACCGGCGGCTGCGCGAGGAAGCCAAGCAGATGCCGGCCGGCATCGCGCTCGACTTCCGCGATATCTCCGCCCATGACGCGACCGACGAGGAGCGCCGGAAGGAGTTTCAACGCCGGTGGGATTACGGCGGCCTGACCTTCCTGGGCGGCTACAACGACCTGCTGCTGGACGAAAGCGCCAACAGGTTCGCTGCCGACTTCGTGCGCGAGAAGATCCGGGAGATCGTGAAGGATCCGGCGACGGCCGATCTGCTGAGCCCGGACAATGTCATCGGCTGCAAGCGACTCTGTGTCGATACGGGTTATTTCCAGACCTACAACCAGCCCAACGTCTCGCTGGTCGATATCTCGGAAACCCCGATCCAGTCGCTCACCGAGACTGGCGTTTCCGTCGGTGGCGAGGATTTCGAGTTCGATGCAGTCGTGTTCGCCACCGGCTTCGATGCCATGACCGGCGCGATCCTGAACATCGACATCACAGGGCGAGGCGGCGAGAAGCTGGCCGACAAGTGGGAAGCGGGGCCGCGCAACTATCTGGGCCTGTCCATGAACGGCTTCCCGAACATGTTCACCGTCACCGGGCCGGGCAGCCCGTCGGTGCTGACCAACATGCTGCCCTCGATCGAACAGCATGTGGAATGGATCACCGAGTGCATCGCGCATCTGCGGGATACCGGTGCGGCGCTGATCGAGGCCGAGCAGGAGGCCGAGGACCAGTGGGTCGGCCATGTGAACGAGGTCGCGGGGCTGACCCTGCGCTCGACCTGCTCGTCCTGGTATGTCGGCGCCAACATTCCCGGCAAGCCCCGGGTATTCATGCCTTATATCGGCGGCTTCCCGGCCTATCAGGAGCGCTGTCGCGAGGTCGTCGACCGGGGCTACGAGGGCTTCCGGATTTCCAAGGCCGCCTGAGGTCCTACTCGGCTTCCTCGACCGTTTCCGTGCGGCGCGTCCGGAAACCGCCGCGCACGCGTTCCGCGAGACGTTCGAGCGACCCCAGGCGGCGGTCCAGCGCCGCCATGGTCTTCGACAGGTCCTCGGTCTCGTCGTCCAGAAAGACGCGCAGCACGGCGGCATAGGCCAAGCCCAGCGCCCGCGCGCGCATGTTGCCGCGGATGCCGCCGGTCGGCACGCCCGCAGCCTCCAGTGTCAGCCGCATCGAACTCATGCCCGGCCCGGCGGCGGCGATCAGCGCTGTCACCGGATCGCCCGGCAGGCCCGCCAGGATGGCGCGCAGGCCTTCTCGGCGGTCCCGCAGAAAGTCCAGCCGAGCCATGACCAGCGTGAACAGCCGGTCCCGGATGCTTTCTTCCCGCCAGTCCTCGTCGACCGCAGCCAGCATGGCCTCGTCGGCCCGTCTCGCGATCTCGGCCAGCAGCCCGCGGCGTCCGCCCACCGCCTTGCGGACGTCAGCGACTGCCAAGCCGCTCTCCTCGGCGATGTCGTAGAGGGAGACGTTGTTCCAGCCAGCATTGGCCGCCAGCGTCAGGGCGGCGTCGAGGCACTTTCCGGCGTCGTCGCGCTTGCGTGGCATGTCGGGCAAACCTCCGTGGTATCGAACAGAAGATATAGGGATCCGTCCGGACATGACCACCGGTGACACGGCAGCCGTGCGCCGGGCGGGCTTGCAACCGTGCGGCGGATGGACTTGTCTGACGGTCCACGCGGCAGGGGAGGGTTGCGCATGGATGCGTTCGCGAAGGCGCGGATCGGAAGCACGGATCTGGAAGTGACGCGGCTGGGCTTCGGTGGCGCCAGTCTGGGCGACATGCGCGCGGTCATCCCCGAGCCGCAGGCCGAGGCGGCGATCGCAGCGGGCCATACGGCCGGCATCGGCTATTTCGACACCTCGCCCTGGTACGGCAACGGCAAGAGCGAACTGCGTCTCGGCCACGTTCTGCGTACCCGCCCGCGCGACAGCTTCGTTCTCTCCACCAAGATCGGGCGCGTGCACCGGCGGCCCGACGATCCGGACAACTACCGTCACCCGGCCTGGGCCGGCGGGCTGCCGTTCGAGCCGAGCTTCGACTACACCGCCGACGGCGTGCGGCGCAGTTACGAGATGAGCCTCGCGCGGCTGGGCCTGAACCGGGTGGAGGCCCTGCTGATCCATGACCTCGATCCGGGGATGCACGGTTCGGACGATGCAGTCGACGCAGGCTTCGCGCAACTTGAGGGCGGTGGATACCAGGCGCTTGCGGATCTGAAGGCCAGTGGCGAGATCAGGGCCATCGGCGCCGGCATCAACGTGACAGGCATGATCCCGCGTTTTCTCGAGCGCTTCGATCTGGACTTCTTCCTGGTGGCCATGCCCTACACGCTGCTCGATCAGGCCGGGCTGGAGGAGCTTGATCTCTGCGCGGAACGCGGCGTGTCCGTCGTCATCGGTTCGCCCTTCGCCTCCGGCATTCTCGCGCGAGGCCCGTCACCGGACGCCACCTATGGCTACCGCCGGGTGCGGCCGGACATGCTGGAGAAGGCGGAGCGCATCCAGGCGGCCTGCCAGGATCATGATGTCCCGCTGGCCGCCGCAGCGCTGCAGTTCCTCTTCGGGCACGAGGCCGTCGCCGCCGCCGTCCCCGGACCGGTCAGCGCCGAAGAGGTGAGGCTGAATCTCGCGGCCATGCGTCACCCTATTCCGGCTGGCCTCTGGCAGAGACTGCGCGACGAAGGGCTGGTGCAGGCGGGAACCCCACTGCCCGGCCTCGGCTGAACGTCGCCGTTACTCCGCCGCCGCCATCATTGTACCCGGCGGCTGATCGTCGGGCAGGTCCAGCGCCCGTCTGAGCGAACGGTGATAGTGGGTCAGGGCCGGTTCGTTGCGGCCATAGACGATGTGGGACTGTGCCCGTGAGCCGAAGCCCTCCTGCATGGTCTTGCCGGCCGGGAAGTCCTCGGTCGTGATCACCTTCACCGCCAACTCGAGGTTGGCGTCCCAGTGGCGCTTCTCCTCGTCGGTCTCCGCCGGTTTCGGGATGTAGAGCGATGTCTCCATCAGCGCGCGGTCCGGCCGTCCGTCGACCGGGAACATTCGGTAGATCTCGATGTGGTCGCCCTGCGGCGAGAAGATCGTGTTGGAGAACATGTTGTAGACCACCAGCGTGTTCCACATCAGATCCCATTCGGACTCGGGCAGGTCGCGCAGCCGCGGAACCTTGGCGCGGGCGTAGGTCAGCCGGAAATTGTCCCCGAAGGCCTCGAAATCGGCGACATTCGGGATCAGCACGTCACGCAGCGTCTCGCCGTGCAGATGCCCGAAGTGATAGGCCTCGAAGAAGGTATCCAGCAGGATCTTCCAGTTCATGTCGTCGTAGTGAACGTGGCGGGTGTAGAAGTGATAGTTCTCCAGCCCCCAGAACTTCAGATCCTCCTCCACGCCGCCCAGATACGGATCGATGTCCAGGTCGGTGGAGTGGTCATCGGCGGGCGTGGGGATGACCCAGACCATGCCGTATTTCTCCGCCAGCGGCAGGGGCGTCAGGCCGGGCCGTTCATCCCGCACGCCGGGAAAGGCCTTGGCCTCGTCCGGGATCGCACGCAGTGCGCCGTCCTGTCCGTAGACCCAGGCGTGATAGGGGCAACGGAACGTGTTCGCCCTGCCGCAGCCCTGGGCCACCTTGGCGCCGCGATGGCGGCAGACGTTCAGGAAGGCGCGCAGCACGCCGTCGCGTCCGCGCACGGTCAGGATCGGGACACCGGAATGATCGTCGGTGCGGTATGATCCCTTCTCCGGCCAGTCGCAGGACATGCCCATGACGATCGGCCGTCCGCGGATCAGACGTTCCTCTTCCAGACGCAACCGGTCAGTGGAAGTGTATGCGGATATGTCGTTCCGCCACGGCGCATCGGCCATGGCTGTGCCGCCCTGCTCGGAATAGTCCAGAAGCCTCCGCAGAAGTCTGATCTCGCCCTGTCTGTCCATCGCCGCCTCCCCGCAATCGATGGGGAATTGTAACATCCGATCAGGTCACAGCAATCGGCCTGACACGCTTTGGTCAGCTTGCTTCGCGGGCGTCCCAGGTCTGCTTCTTGCGGTAGATCGTTGACGGGCTGACCCCAAGCAGCGATGCCGCCTTGGCGATGTTGCCCTTGCAGATGTCAATGGCGTCCTCGATCGCCTCGCGTTCAACATCTTCCAGCGGCCGGATGTCCGCTTCGGTCCGGACCGTCCTTTCCTCGGCGATGAACTGGGCCACGGAATTGCTGGCGACCGGCGCTGCGGGTGCGGCTGCAGGCTCGGGCCGCGCGACCATGCCGCCGGTGACGTTGGGCGGCAGCATGTCCAGGCTGACAAATTCGGCGTCATAGAGCACGGTGATCGAGCGTACGACGTTCTGGAGTTCGCGTATGTTGCCGGGCCAGCGATAGGTCATCATCGCCTGGGCGGCTTCGGGGCTGAAGCGGGAAAAGGATTTCTTCTCCTCCCTGGCGTAGAGGCTGAGGAACCGGCCGGCGATCATCAGGATGTCGTCGCCGCGATCGCGCAGCGGCGGCATCTGCACGGGAATCACGTGCAGCCGATAGAACAGGTCCTCGCGGAAGCGGCCTTCCTGCACCGCCTTCATCGGATCCTTGTTGGTGGCGCAGACAAAGCGGACATCGACCGAGCGAGAGCGGCTGTCGCCGACGCGCTCGAACGAACCGGTCTGGACGAAGCGCAGCAACTTGGTCTGCAGGTCGAGGTCCATCTCGCAGATCTCGTCCAGGAACAGCGTGCCGCCATGCGCCCGGGCGGCGGCGCCGTCGCGGTCCTGTACCGCGCCGGTAAAGGCGCCCCGCACATGGCCGAAGATCTCGCTCTCGATCAGCCCCTTCGGAATGGCTGCGCAGTTGATGGCGACCATCGGACCCTTGGCGCGCGGGCTGGAGGCGTGGACGGCCTCGGCCGCGAGTTCCTTGCCGGTGCCGGATTCGCCGACGATGAAGACCGTCGCCTTGCTGCCGGCGGCCATGCGGATGGTCTTGTAGACCTGCTGCATGGCAGGCGAGGCGCCGACGAAGCTGTGAAAGCCCTGCAGCGCCTCATCGGTTTCGTCGGTCTGGGTCGAGCGGGAGGCGCGGGCGTCCAGCGCGCCGCGCAGGGCGGTGATCAGTCGTTCGTTGTTGAAGGGCTTCACCAGAAAGTCGAACGCACCCAGACGCATGGCCTCGACCGCGATATTGATCGACCCGTGCGCGGTGATGACCACGACCTCCGGGCTGTCGTCCTTGCCGTGCAGGCTTTCCAGAATCTCCATGCCGTCCATGTCGGGCAGGCGCAGATCCAGCAGTACGACCTCGAAATCATGGGCGGCGAGCGCATCCACCGCCTGCTGGCCGGTCTCCGCGACGGTCAGGTCGAACGGTTCATCAGCCAGATAGTGCTTGTAGGCGCGGACCAGCGAGGGGCTGTCTTCGACCAGCAGTACAGATGTCTTTCCGGATCCGGGCATTCCTGAGTTCCAACAGCGCGATGAGCGGTATTCCAGTGATTCGTTCGATCACTGAATCACCTTGTCTCGCAAAATGCAAATTTTCTGTGGTTGCGTTGGCGACTTGTTGATGGCGGTCAATTCGATTCGGTCGCCTCGGCCAGCAGCCAGGATCGGAAGGCCTCGATACGCGGCTGCTCGGCTTTTTCCGGGATGGTGGTGAACCAGTAGGACATGGTCAGCGGCTGCTCGGTCTCGAACAGCGGCACCAGCTTTCCGTCGGCGATGTCCTGTTCGGCGATGGAACGGCGGGCCAGGACGATGCCGATGCCGTCAATGGCCGCCTGAAGGGCATGATCGGCGTAGGAGAAATGCGCGCCGCGCCGCCAGTCGACCAGGTCATCGACCCCCGCAGCCGTCAGCCAGGCGCGCCAGTCCGGCGTCATCGGGTCGAACCGGAGCGAGTCGTCATGCACCAGCGGGAACCGCGCCAGATCGGCGGGAGTCTCCAACGGGTCCGACCCTTCCAGCAGGGCAGGGCTGCCCGCCGGCATGATCGTGTCATCCAGGATCTTCCATACCTTCAGGCCCGGATAGGAGCCACGGCCGAAGCGGATTGAACAGTCGATGTGGTCCCGCCTGAAATCTGCCAGGTCCATGCTAGCGGAAATGCGGACGTCATAGTCCGGATAGGCGCGGTTGAAGCGTTCCAGCCGCGGGATCAGCCATTTCACGGCAAAGGCGGGCACCGTCGAGACGGTGATGACATTGGTCTCGTCCGGGTCGCTGAGCACCGAGAGCGCATCGACCATGGCGTCGAAGGCGGCGGACAGTCCGGGCAGGACGCGGCGTCCGCGGTCGGTGAGCTCGACCGAGCGGTTCAGGCGCACGAACAGGTCGACACCCAGATGCTCTTCCAGGGTCCGGATCTGGTGACCGACCGCGGCCGGCGTCACCGCGAGTTCTTCCGCAGCGGCCTTGAAACTCTCATGGCGGGCGGCGGCTTCGAAGGCGCGGAGCGCATTCAGCGGGGGGAGACGTCTCTTCATGACAGCCAAGATAATTTTGGTATCTCGATTGGCAAGATTAAGTCGTTTGTCCAGTTCCCGCAGGCCACCAGATAGGCGGTACAGGCGAAAGCCAGAACTGTTGTAAGGGCAAGATTTTCTTGCCGTCGCAAGGAGTACCGAAATGGCCTATCAGACACTTCATCCGAACGAACATTCCGCCACCGGTATCGTCGAAGGGTTGCGCGAGTGGCTGGCCACGACCATCCGCAACATCGGCGCCTTCTACGCCGAGCGGGGCCGGGTGGCGCAGCTCGCCGCACTGGACCGCCGGACGCTGAAGGACATCGGCATCTCGCCGGCCGAGATTTCCTCGGTCGCCCATTGGCCGAACGACCCGTCACGCCAGCGCGGCATCTGACCCGATCCATTGCCGAATGAAAAAGGGCTGCCGGAAGATCTCCGGCAGCCCTTCTTGCGTCCTGATCTCAGGAGACACTGTCAGGATGCGCCAAGCTCGGCCAGCAGCTTCTTCGCGTCGCCGATCTTTGGATCATCGGCGTCGGCTGTCTCCACGACCTTCCGGAGCAGGTCGATTGCGGCCTGCCTGTCGGTGTTCACATAGTCCGGATCCGCGAGGATCACAGCGCGGAAGTAGAGCGCGGCCGCGGTATCCAGCAATTCCGGATGACGCAGATAGCGCATGGCGCCGTCCAGGTCCTTTTCCGTACCCCGGCCATTGAGAGCCATGGTTCCGGCGATATAGGAGGCCAGCCGCGAATTGTATTCCATGACCGTCACCTGGGCGAGCGCATAGCTGAGGTCGTACTTGCGGCCTTCGACAGGGCCGCTGGAGAACCGGCGAATGACCTGCAGGCTGTTCTGTTCCCCGGCTGCCTTGACGAAATCGGTCAGCAGAGCAGCGCGGACGGCGATATCGGTCCTGGCATAGAGATCGGCGAACTGCTCGGGCGTCATCGCGGCGAGTTCGGCCGCCGGCACGGAAGGAGCAGCGGCCGGCATTGCCGGGGCGGCGGTCTGGGTGGGGGCCGGTTTGGGTGCGGACGCTTCCGTCGCCGCCGGCTTGGCGGGTGCGGCGCCGGTGGGAGCCGGAGGTGAGATCTTCTGTACCTTGACGCCCTGACTGTCTTCCCCAAGCAGCGCCATGACGCCATCCCGGTCCGTCAGGTACCAGCCGATTGCCGCGATACCGAGGATGGCAATCAGAAGTACGAAAATTTTGAAGGCTCTCATCTGTCGATCCTCTCGGTCGCCTCTACGGTACATCGTGCGAGCTGTCGGGAGTGGGGGCAAGCGGCGGATTGCCCTGCGGATTTGCATCCGGCCCACCTGATCCAGCCGAGTGGGGTATAGCGTACCGCCTGCGGTGTAGCCAAGAGAATCAGTCGTCCGACTCGGGGACCGGCCAGCCGGCCCGATTCTGCGAGGTTGGCCTCACGGATCAAGGTCGAGTCGGGCGTTGTCGACCCGCTCCAGCATGGCGCGAGCTTCCTCGTTGTCGCCGACCAGTCTCAAGGTGGCGGCGGCTTCGCGTTTCATTGGTTCATTCATTTCGAGCCACATGAAGCAGCGGGCAAGCTGAAGATGATGAACCCAGTTGTCCGGTTCGCGGGCAATCAGTTCTTCCAGATGGGCCATCGCTTCTTCGTGCCGTCGTTCCTCCATCAGCTTCTGCACAAACAGGGTCCGGATACGGAGATCATCAGGACAGATGGAGAGATACTTTGATGCCGAGGCCTCGAACAGCTCCGGATCGTTCTTGTGCAGCTCCAGCACCTTCAGCAACGCGTTTCGCTTCAGGGTTCCGGTCCAGTTTTCCAGGCTGCTGTCGTTGCCGATTTCGGTCGCCGCGAGGACGAAATGCCGGTAGGCCTGCACAAGATCATCGACAGTTTCGCCGGAGGCTTCCAGTTCTCTGGCGATTTTCACAAGTGGAGTGGCCATGCCCCTCATGGAGCTTCTGGCGGCTTCGAGTGTGACGTCATCGTTGGCGAGCCTGGCGGTCTCGATCGCTGATCTGAATGCCTCTCCCGCGGCAACAAGATCTCCTGACCGGTGCAGAGCCCGGCCCAGGTTGAGGTGATGGCGAGCAGTTTCTGGTTTCAGCCCGACGCAACTGCGGAAAGCGTCGACCGCTTCGCCGATTGCGTTCTCCGCAAGCCGAATCCTGCCGAGCGTCTCGTGGGCAGATTCGAGCATCAACCCTGCCTCGATCAGCTCCATCGCCACCGAGGCCGTCTGTTGCATGTCCTGACTGGCCTGGTCGTGCCTGAGCTGTTCCGCAAGGGCCAGGTGAATGTCGCGCATTGCAGACTTCCATTCCCGTGCCCTGGCAGGATCAAGATGGACAAGCTCCGATGCCTTGCGATAGGCGCGTCCCCTTTCGCCGTCGGCCACATGGCGCTCATAGGCGTCGCGCGTTTCCATGACAAGTTCCTCCACCTGCCGGAGCAACGGAGCATCAGGCTGGGACTTTGCACGGACTGTGTTGCAGATCTGAGCCAGCAGATCGATATCCCCTTGTCGAACGGCTTCCTTCAGCTCTGCCTCCAGGGCATCGGAGCCCATATCCGTGTCCGCCCTGAGCCCGACGCGCCTGGCCTCCCGATTTTCCGGATCCTGTTTCAGCGCCAGATTGGCGTAGAGGCTGGCGAGCTCCGGGTTTCCGTCCTCGAGAGCCTTGGAGGCGAGCATGTTGAGGGCGACCACCGAACCGGGATCCAGTTCCAGCAACCTTCGCGCTGCGAAGACTCTCACTTCGGGAGGGCTGGCCTCTTCGATCAGACCCGCAAGATCATCTTCCGCCATCTTCAGGATCTTCGCCGGGTGATGGCCTCCCCAGATGCCCTGATCCATTCCGGTCGCCATACCTGGCGGCCGCGCCGTTCTCTGTTGTTGCAGCACGCGGCCGGCGCGTTCCAGAATCACGTTCCCCAGGTGCCGTTCGAACTCCTCGGCGTAGTGGTAGATGTCCTTGCCTTCGCCCTTCAGCGCCTTCTCGCGGCCGGCCTTGGCGATCTCCTCGCTCGGATCAAGCACTTCGAATCCGCTGTCGTCGCCGAAAGCCTGCACGGCCTCGGATATTCTTGACCGTATGTCGATTGCGGCATCGCCGGGCAGATTGAAATGTGTGACGAACAGGAACCGGGCAGGGTGTGAATTCACGAGACTGTTGAGCGAACTGGCCATTTCCGCCCTGGTGATCTCATGAAAGCTTGCGGTCTGGATGAGTTCCCTTTTCCAGGGTGGACAGCCGTTCGGACCTTCGCCTTGCAGGCTGTGGACCAGTTCCCGTCCGAGTTCGGCCTGCTTTGGATCACCCAGTGTCACGGCACGCCACCAGTTGAGAAACGGACGACCGCCTGCCTTGACGAAATTGGTCGAGAAATAGTTGCTCTGCATCTCGACGCCGCAGCCGGAAAGTCGCCAGATTCCGCTGATCTCGACAATGATCAGATCCAGATCAGCAACTGTCTGTGCGAAGGGTAGCGTGGTGGCCGGAAATTCATCCCGGCCGAATACGATGGGGAAAAGCGCGGGCTGGATCAGCCGTTTGCCAAGGCAGTAGTTGAGGTACTGCCGCGCCTCTTCGGGTGTGTGTGTATAGGCGTTGAACGGACAGGCGAGTACCCTTACATCGCCGCCTTCGATCAGTCGCAGCATCGGTCCGTGAACGCGGCAACTGCCCATCACACCAATGTTTGCCGGTTGGCCCTGATCGTTGAGAAGCCGGTCTGATCGGATGATGCGCATGCTTGGTATGAAGGTCTCAGGCCTGGCCGGCGTCATCGCTGATGGCGCGTGGCACCTGTTCAACTGGTGGATGTTGGTCCCACCGTATTGTCCAGCATGGCCCTCCGGTCAATCCGATAGCGGTCACGCTCAGAACAGGTCGGCCTCGTTCCCGGTGATCGAAAGCAGGCTGACACGGCTGTCGTCATCGAAGACGAGATAGGTGTCGTTGACCCCGTCGCCGTTCTGATCGACGTGGTGCAGGCTGGCCACGGTGACCCCGTCGAGGAACAGGCGGTCGATGCCCAGTTCGAAGTCGGCAATCACGTCTGCAGATGCGGCGCCATCCGAGGACGAGAAGACGAAACGGTCAGCCCCGGCGCCGCCCGTGATCAGATCGCTTCCCGAACCGCCAGAGAGGGTATCCTCCCCGTCACCGCCCAGCAGGCGGTCATCTGCCTCTCCACCCTCAAGAAAGTCATTGCCTCGGTCGCCGAACAGCGTGTCGATGCCGTTGCCGCCAAAGATGACGTCATTGTCGTCGCCACCGCGAATGGTGTCATTGCCGTCATCGCCGGTGATCACGTCCGTTCCCGCACCGCCAAGCGCCGAGTCGTCACCGTCGCCGCCCGCGATCCGGTCATTTCCGCCGTCCCCGGAAAGGGTGTCATTGCCCTCATCGCCGAGCAGCGTGTCATTGTCAGTGCCGCCCGAGATCAGATCGCCGTCCGAACCGCCACGAAGGGTGTCCGAACCGCCATCTCCGGTCAGAACGTCTGCGCCATTCCCGCCCAGTATCGAATCGGCGCCTTCGCCGCCAGCCAGACGGTCACCGCCTTCTCCGCCGAGAATGTCATCGTCGCCGGCGTCACCAAGCACGGTGTCGTTTCCGTTGCCGCCGAACAGCATGTCGGCATCGTCGCCGCCACGGATCGTGTCAGCGCCCGCAGCGCCGAACAGCATATCAACACCCGCATCACCCAGCAGGCTGTCTGCGCCATCGCCGCCGTCTGCGGTGTCCGCGCCTGCGCCGCCGGCGATCGTGTCGCTGCCGCCATCGCCCGCAATGGAGTCGCCGCCGTTGCCGCCATAGGCGCGGTCGTCGCCTTCACCGCTGATGACAGTGTCGGCACCGTCGTCGCCAGTCAGGACATCATTGCCGTGATTGCCGATCACAAGGTCGTCGCCGCCGCCGCCGGCCACACGGTCATCACCTTCGTCCCCGCGCAGATAGTCGTTGTCCTGAAGGCCCATCAGTGTGTCGGCATCCAGACCGCCAAAGATGGAATCGGCGCCGATGCCGCCCTTCAATGTGTCCTGGCCGCCATCACCCAGCAGAATGTCTGCACCAATGCCGCCTTCGGCGCTGTCGTCACCCACGCCGCCGTCAATGCGGTCTATGCCGTCTCCGCCGAATATGTGATCGGAGCCAGCCTGGCCCAGAAGGGTTTCCGAGCCGGCGCCGCCCCATATGCTGTCATTGCCGACGCCGCCCTCAACCGTGTCCTGGCCATCGCCGCCCCAGATCAAATCATGGCCGTCGCCGCCATAGATCCGGTCATCGCCGGCACTGCCAAGGATATTGTCGTCGCCGCTGTCGCCGGTCAGAAGGTCATTTCCCTCACCGCCATCGACCTGATCCGCACCAGCGCCGCCGCCGAGGCGATCGTCGCCATTGTCGCCTTGCAGCGTATCGTGGCCATCCTGCCCAAGAAGGGTATCGGCACTGTCACCGCCGCCGATCACGTCGTCACCGCCATTGCCGTAGACAGTGTCGCTGAATTCGGTGCCTTCGACAGCATCCGCGCCAGAACTTCCGGTGAAGGATAGGGGACCTGCCGGCGCGACCGGCGCGTTCAGCAGTTCCAGGTTGGCCGCGCTCAGCGCGCTGCCGGCCAGGTTGGCGAACAGCAACTCCGCGCCATCGGCCAGCGCGACCAGGAAGTCTGCGCCGGTCTGGCGGCCTGCATTGAAGAAGTCGTCGAACCCGAAAATGCCCTCGACACCATCCAGCACCAGAACGTCGGCCAGAGCGTCGAAATCGGTCAGGTGATCGTCGCCATCGCCTGCGCGGTAGATGAAGCGGTCCGCGCCCGCGCCGCCGGTCAGCGTGTCATTGCCGGCGCCGCCGGTCAGTTCGTCGTTGCCGCGCGCGCCGACGAGGTCATTGGCGGCGGCGTTGCCGATCAGCGTGTCGCCACCGTCGCCACCGATCGCGTTCTCGATCAGGGTGCCTTCCGCGATGGAGAAGGCCTGGCCCGCAAGCTGCCCGGCTGCGCCGGCATTGAGATCGATCAGCGCCGCGGCCGTCAGCGCCGCCGCATTGATCCGGTCGGTGCCGCCGGTATCCGAGAGACTGCGCCGTGCAGCGTCTGTCGCGGCGAAGGTGCCGTACTCGTCGGTGTAGATGAAGTCGTTGTCTTCGGTGAAGACATCGCCGTAGAGCGTCAGGCTCCAGGTGAACAGCGTGCCCGGATCTTCCTGGAAATGGTCCGTGATGCTCAGCGTCCAGGTGCCGGTTGCGTCTTCGCCCCAGTGATGGGCGCTGGTCAGCACGAAATTGATGTCGTCCTGGCTGGTGCCGAAGCCGCTGGTGTGCCGGCCCGGACGGTCGACCAGTACCGATACGGTGCCATCGGGGGCGATCAGGCGGATGGTCAGGTCGCCGATCCAGCTGTGATCGATGTTCACGTCGACCTCGACCCACTGCAGGTCGATCTGGTCGGTGATGGCGATGCTGTCGCTGACGGTCGCGTTGTCGAGGATGGACAGGTTGGGCGCGCGGAAGGCGCTGACCGAGGCTTCGTTCGAGAGGACCGACTGCTTCTGCCAGCTCTCGGCGAGCCGGACAGCGGCGTGGGCGTCGACCAGTCCGAAGCCGAAGTCGTGGCTGACATGCAGCCCGCCGCCGTTCCAGTCGACCGCATCGTTGATCGCCCAGCCCGGATCGGCGACGTCGATCTGGCGCGAGCTGTAGGCGAGGATCTCCTGAACGTCGCGGTAGCCGAGTTCGGGATTGGCGTCGAGGATTAGGGCGACGACGCCGCTGACCATCGGGGTCGCGGCTGATGTTCCGTTGAATCCGGAGGTGAAGTCGCCGCTGGCATAGCCCGCCGAGCCCTGGCGGTCGGTGGAGAAGACACCTCCGGTGCCGCCGCCCGCGGCAACCGGTGCGGTGGTGATGATCGACGCGCCCGGCGTGGAATAGAAGGTGATGTCGCCATCGTCCTCGGCCGCGGCCACGGCGATGGTCTGCCGCGAGTTCTGGAACGAGTGGTAGTTGGTGTCGTCGCCGCTGGTGCGGCTGTTGCCGGCTGCGAAGAGCCAGACCGTGCCGAGCCCGTCGCGGCCATTGGCGACCGCGTTCTCGATCGCCTGACCGTGGGCGGCGAAGGCGCTGGACTTGAAATTGTCGCCGAAGAAGCCGCCGAAGCCCCAGCTGTTGTTGGAGATATCGACATTGACCTGCAGCTGCAGGTTCTCGGTGATCTGGCCCAGCGTGCCATTGGCCCCGAAACCCATTCGGAAGCCGGCGATGGTCGCATCGGGGGCGACACCGACCGATCCGATGTCGTTGTCGTCGGCTGCAATGATGCCGGCCACAGCGGTGCCATGAGCGTCCGAGCCCTCGGCCATGGCGTCGCTGTCGCCGCCGCGGGAATCATTGTCGAGCGAGGTGTCGTAGTTCGCGATCAGGTCGGGGTGGGTATGTTCGACGCCGTCGTCGATGACGCCAACAATGACGCCCGCGCCGCGATAGTCCTCCCAGACCGGGAAGACGTTGATGTCGATTCCCGCCACGCCGCCGGTCTGGCCCGTGTTGTTCAGATTGAACTGGCTGTCCAAAAAGGCGTCGGTGGGCAAGGCATGGCTGACCGCGGCCAGTTCGACCGTCTCGTCGCTTGCAACCCTGGGCGCGCCGTCACTCAATACCCGTGCTCTCCCGACTTCAGCCCTCTCAGTATGCCCCTGATATATGAACGCGGCCTGAACAGTTCACGGTTCCGGCCGGACCCCATGAACATACTGCGTGACTGCCATCACCGGAATACCTCGCCTGCCGATTAAATGCTAGTAGCAATATATGAAGACGCACCGCCATGATTGGCTATCCGTCAGCCGAGCGGCCTGAATCGGACTCGCCGCAAATTGCCCGGCGAGAGAAATCGATCTGGCCAGGATCTCAGACGTGATCACTGTACATTTCAGGGAGATGCCGATACCCGGCACTGGTCCGGAGCCCGGCGGAACGCTATGAGAGCCTTCCAAAGGCTTGGGGTGGCCTTTGAACACGACCAACGACTGGAGCATTCCTCGCGATGGCATTCACTGAAAGAGTAGCGGTCATTGGCCTCGGCTATGTCGGTCTGCCGCTGGCGGTGGCGTTCGCCCGGCACGGCCTGGACGTCGTTGGCTTCGACATCAGCGAAAGCCGCGTCGCCGAGCTCAACTCCGGACACGATCATACCGGCGAAGTCGACGATGCCGGCATGGAGGCCGCGAAGGGCATCTTCTCGGCGGATCCGGCCAGCCTTGCCGCCTGTGACGTCTTCGTCTTCGCAGTGCCGACGCCGGTTGACGACGCCAATGTCCCGGATTTCGGGGCATTGCTGGGCGCATCGCGCACCGTAGGTCCGCACCTCCGACCGGGCAATCTGGTGATCATCGAGAGCACGGTCTATCCCGGCGTCACCGAGGAAGTGGTCGGTCCGGAATTGGCCCGCGTGTCCGGACTGAAGCTGTTCGAGGAGATCAAGCTCGGCTACTCGCCGGAGCGGATCAATCCGGGCGACAAGGAACACACGCTCGAGCGGATCGTGAAGGTGGTGTCCGGCCAGGACGCCGAGACGCTGGCGCGGGTGAAGGCGCTCTATGACGAGGTGATCACCGCCGGCACGCACGCCGCCGAATCGATCAAGGTCGCGGAGGCCGCGAAGGTGATCGAGAACATCCAGCGCGACATCAACATCGCCCTGGTGAACGAACTCGCCATGCTGTTCGACCGCATGGACATCGAGACCGAGGCCGTGCTCCGCGCCTCCGGCACCAAGTGGAACTTCCTGCCTTTCCGCCCGGGCCTGGTCGGCGGCCACTGCATCGGCGTCGATCCCTATTACCTGACGCATCGGGCGGACCAGCTTGGCTATCACACCCAGATCATCAGCGCCGGCCGGCGCATCAACGACAGCGTCTCAGGCTTCGTCGCGCAGAAGGTCCTGGAACTTCTCTACCGGTCCGGCTCGAAGGCCAAGAACCGCAAGGCGGCCGTGCTGGGCCTGACCTTCAAGGAGAACGTCCCGGATCTGCGCAACAGCAAGGTCGGCGGGTTGGTGAAGCAGCTGAAGACCTATGGCCTGGAGGTGGTAACCCACGATCCCGTCGTCACCGGGGCGGAATCCATGGCGGAAATGGGCCTTGGCATCTGCGACCCGGACGAGCTGCGCGATGCCGACTGCGTCATCCTTGCCGTGCCGCACGAGGCCTACATGGCCGACAACGCCGCCTGGGTGATGGACAAGCTGGGACCGGACACCATCGTCGTCGATATCAAGAGCAAGCTGGACCGCAGCCTGCTGAAGCCGGGCCAGCAGTACTGGAGCCTCTGATCAGGGCGGGTCTTCGGTATCCGCCATTGTTCTGACACCAGTTGCGTCTAGACTCTGCGCCCATGCGCGATCTGCCCTTCACCATCTGCGGCGTTGACGAGCTGGATCAGCTTGTGACGCCCGACATCAGCCACGTCATCTCGATCATCGACCCGGGCTGGCCGCCGCTGGAGGCGCTGTCCCGGTTGCCGGACAGCCGGGTGCACCGGTTCCATTTCAGCGATGTGATCGCCGCACGCGACGAATCCGACCGGCTGCCCGACGCCGCCGCGGTGCGGGCGATCATCGCGGCAGGGCGGACGATTCGGGACGACGATCCGGCTCATGTGCTGGTGCACTGCCAGATGGGCATCTCCCGCTCGAGCGCGGCGACACTGATCGTCCTGTCCGAAGGGCATCCGGGCGACGAGATGGCGGTCGCCGAGCGCATCATGCAGCGTCGCCCGCAGGCCTGGCCCAACTCGCTGATGCTGCAGCTGGCGGATGCAGAGCTCGGCCGTGGCGGGCGTCTGGTGGAAGCGGGCAGGGCGATCCGTCACCAGACCGCCCGCAGCCGGCCCGAATTTGCCGACTACATCCGGTCAACCCACCGCAAGGCAGAGGTCGACGACCTGGGACTCTAGGGGCGCATCCAGGCGCGCATCTTGCCGGGCTTGCGCAGCGGCGCCGAGAGGTTGGCGAAGTCGCAGATCAGCGGCCGGGTTTCCCGGGGGTCGATCATGTCCTCGATGGCGAAGGTCTCGGCCGTGCGGAACGGCGAGCGCAGCTTGTTCAGCCGGTCGGTGATTTCCGCCAGCTTCGCGCTTTCGTCTTCCGCCGCGTCCAGATCCGCCCGGTATGCCGCCTCGATACCGCCCTCCAGCGGCAGCGAGCCCCAGCGCGCCGACAGCCAGGCATAACGGTAGACCATGCGCGCCGACGGCGCGTGAGCGCCGCCGGCGACGCCGAAGGCGTTGCGGATGATGATCGTGCACCACGGCACGGTGCTCTGCTCGATCGCTGCCATGGCGCGGACGCCGTGACGGATCGTGGCGTTTTGTTCGGACTCGAGGCCGACCTGGAAGCCGGGGCAGTCGCAGAGATAGACCACGGGCAGGTGGAAGGTCTCGGCCATGTCGACCATGCGCACGACCTTCTGGCAGGCGTCCGACGTCCAGACGCCGCCATAATGGAACGGGTCGGAGGCCAGCAGCAGTACTGGCCAACCATCGAAACGGGCGAGGCCTGCGATCACCGAGCGGCCGAACAGCGGCGCGATCTCGAAGAAGCTGTCCTGGTCGGCCAGCATCTCGATGATCTTCCGCATCTTGTAGACCTTGCGGATGTCCCGCGGGACGACCGTGAACAGCTTCTCGTCCTTGCGGTCCACCGGATCGGCGGTCTCGGCGCGCGGCGGCAGTTCGTCAACCGAGGAAGGAAGGTAGGAGAGGAACTTGCGGGCCTCTTCGAATGCGTCCTCCTCGCTGTCGACGGCATTGTCCACACCGCCGGCGGCAAGCTGGATCTGCCAGCCGCCCAGTTCCTGCTTGGTCAGGTCCTGGCCGATGCCCTTAACCACCGGCGGACCGGCGACGAACATGGCCGACTGTTCCTTCACCATGACCGAGAAATGCGTCGCGGCAAGGCGCGCCGCGCCCAGTCCCGCGACCGAGCCCAGACCCAGGCCGACGGTCGGCACCTCACCCATGTTGAACATCAGCTGCTCGGCGCCGAAGGACTGGCCCCAGCCGCCGGGCAGGTTGGCGTGGCCGGTGGTCTCGATGGTCTTCACCGAGCCGCCGCCGCCCGAGCCCTCGATCATGCGGATGATCGGCACCCGCATGTCGCGGGCGAGCACTTCCGGATAGAGCGCCTTGCCCTTGTTGGTGGCGTCGGCCGATCCGCCGCGCACGGTGAAATCGTCGCCGGTGATGACCACGGGCCTGCCATTGACCTGGCCCCGGCCCATCACCGAGTTGTTCGGCATCAGGTGCTTCAGATTGCCGTTCTCGTCGTACTCGCCGCGGCCGACCAGCCGGCCGATCTCGTGGAACGAGCCCGCGTCCAGCATCTGTTCGACACGCTCTCGCACGGTCAGGCGGCCGCCGGCATGCTGGCGGGCAACCTTGTCCGGGCCGCCCATGGTGGCGGTCATCGCCTTCCGCCGATTCAGTTCGTCCAGTTCCGGCTGCCAGCCCTTCTTCGGGGGCTCGGGCTTTGTCGAGTCAGGCATGTGCGTCTCCATTGCCGGGCGGTGCGCCGGCGTCTTTCCTCTTGTCGGGTATCCTGCGGGACAGCGTCCGGCGCAGTTACGATTGTCTTGACCTAGGCGTGGCCGCCTCTGAGCATCTTTCCGGGCAGGGGACCATCGGCGGCGACGGCATCCTTGCCGTTTTTGCGGATGACAGTGCCGTTGACCACCACGGCGTCGATGCCGTCAGCCTCCGAGATCAGCCGGTCCGCGCCCGCCGGGAAATCCCAGACGCGCTGGACCGGGCCACAGCCGACCGTCTCCGGATCGAACACCACGATGTCGGCGGGGCGGCCTTCGGCCAGGGTGCCACGATCGGTGATGCCAAAGACCTCCGCGGGGCGGCTTGTCAGCATGCGAACGGCTTCCTCGATCCCGAAGACCTTCTTCTCGCGCACCCAGCGGCCCAGCAGGTGGGTCGGCAGGCAGGCGTCGCAGAGCTGGCTGGCATGGGCGCCGGCGTCCGACAGGCCGATCACCGTGTTCGGGTCCTTCAGCAGCGGCTCCACCTCGTCCTCGAAATGGTTGGCGACCGGCATCCGGAAGCGCGCCTCCAGTTCGCTCTCCAGCGAGATGTCGAGCATGAAATCCGTCGGGTGCACGCCGGCTTCGGCGGCTGCATCGGCCAGCGTCTTCTCCGAAAGCTCCGGATGGCCCGGAACGTCGGCAATGATGGTCATGTCGAAGCTGCGCTGGAAGCCGGGGCGTATATTGCCCGACAGCTTGTGGCGGAAGGCGTCGCGGAAGTCCGCGTCGGCATAGAGCCGCTTCTTCTCCTCGAAACTGGCGCCGCGCACGGGCTTGAACACCGACACCGGCTCGAAGATGAAGGGGGCCTTCATCTGGATCTCGAACATCAGCGCGCGGGGCGTCACCTGGGGTACGACGTCGAGGCCTTCGGCCTTCAGCGCGGCGGTCCGCGCCAGATGTTCCTCCGCTGTGCCGTCGGCAAGCTGCGTGCCTGCCAGCATGGCGGTCCAGGAGACGGGACGGCCGGTCTGGCGGGCAATGCGCTCGAATTCCGGGATGAACAGCTCACGACCGATGGTGGCCTGCATGATGCCGCGGCCCTTATCGCCCAGCACGCCGGCCAGGGTCTCGATTTCTTCCATCGAGGCGAGACGGCTGGGGACCGGCCGGCCGGCATAGCCGGTATGGGTCACGGCCTTGGAGGTGGCGAAGCCGATGGCCCCGGCGTCCATCGCCTCCTCGACCAGTCGCTTCATCTCGGCCAGTTCGTCCGCCGTCGCCTCGCGCTCGGTGGCTTCCTCGCCCATCACGTAGAGGCGCAATGGCGTGTGTCCGCAGAACACGGTGACATTGATCGCCGTGCCCAGCTTCTCCAGCGCATCGAGATACTCGGGGAAACTCTCGAAACCCCAGTCGCCAAGACCCTTCTGCAGGGCGGCGACGCTCATTCCCTCGACATTCTCCAGCGTGCGCATGATCAGGTCGCGGTGGCTAGGGCGCGTGGGAGCGACGGCGAAGCCGCAATTGCCCAGCACCGCGGTTGTCACGCCATGCCAGGGCGAGATCGACAGCATCCGGTCCCAGACCACCTGGGCGTCGTAGTGCGTGTGGATGTCGACGAAGCCGGGCGCGATGACATGCCCCTTCGCGTCGATCGTCCGTTCGGCTTCCGCCTCGACCTTGCCGAGGGCGACGACCTTGCCGTCCTTGACGCCGACCGAGCCGGGGTAGCCCCTGGCTCCTGTTCCGTCGACGATGAGTCCGTTGTCGATGCGCAGATCAAGCATGTCCGGCTTCCTGGATGAGCGGTGCGTCGGGAATCGGCAGGTCATAGAGCTCCCGCACATTGTCGCGCAGGATCCGCGCCTTCTCGTGCTCGGAAAGGCCCGCCGTGTGTTCCGCCAGCATCTCCTGCGACCAGGGCCAGGTGGCGTCCGAATGCGGGAAGTCGTTCGCCCACATCAGCCGTTCGACGTTCAGATGGTCCTTCTGGGCGAAGGCCGACCAGTCATCCTGGAAGGTCAGGTAGATGTTCTCCATGAAATAATCCGACGGCAGCCGTTGCAGCTCGTCGCATTTCAGCCAGTAGCGGTGCCGCTTGTAGGCATGGTCGGCGCGGTACATCCAGTGCGGCGCCCAGCCGGCGTCGGCCTCGACGCAGACGATCTTCAGATCCGGCACACGGTCGAACACACCGGAGAAGATGAACAGGCCCAGAATGTCCTGATTGCCGCGGATGATGGTCTGGAAACTGTTGATCTTCGGCCCGCGCGTCTTGGCAACCGAGCTGTCGGACGACGTCAGGATGTGGAAGCTGAGCGGCATCTTCAGGTCGACCGCCGCCTGCCAGAACGGATCGTAGATCGGGTCGTCATAATCCGAGATCGCCGGATTGCCGGGCATCATCACGCCGCGGAAGCCGCGCGCCTTCAGGTCCTTGAGGTCGGCGATGCCTTCCTCGACCGAGCGCATGGCCAGTTGCGGCATGCCGAACAGCCGATCCGGCGCATGGTCGCAGAATTCTTCCAGCCACAGGTTGTAGGCGTCGAAACAGGCGCGCTTGAAGTCGAAGTCCGGGTGGTTGCAGAGCATCATCCCGACCGAAGGGTAGATGATCTCGCCATAGACGCCGTCCCGGTCCTGGTCGGTCAGACGCACGATGGGGTCATAGCCGCCCGGGTGCAGGTCGCGATAGTCCTGCGTCTTGAACTGGAGGTCCTTTGGATCACGCCCCGCGGCAGCGATCAGCCCCATTGGAATGGGCTTGTCCATGCCGGGAATGACGAAAATCTCGCCCATCTTGTCATGCTTGATGACGTGCGGCGCCTTGTCGGCCCAGGCCTTGTCGATGCGCGCGGAATAGCAGTCCGGCGGCTCGGTGATGTGGCTGTCGGCGGAAATCGGAACGATGGTCATGAGCATTCCTCCCCAGAAACGCGATGCAGGCATGGTACGGGGAGGCGCCGGGACTGTCAGCCGACTATTTCGCCGGGCGCCGTTGCGTCAGGCGACTGCGGCACGAGCGGTCTGTTCGGGAATGCTCACCGTGACGGCGGTGCCCTCGCCGGGAGCGCTGTCGACGGTCAGGTGACCGCCGTGCAGCTCGGCGAAGCGCGCGGCCAGCGGCAGGCCAAGGCCGGTGCCTTCAAACTTGCGGCCCAGAGAGCTGTCGATCTGCTTGAAGGCGGTCATGGCGTCGGGAATGTCTTCCTTCTTCATGCCGATGCCGGTGTCGCGCACACAGATGTCGACCCAGCCGGTCCGCCGCCGGGCTGTGATGGTGATCGAACCCGATTCCGGTGTGAACTTGATGGCGTTGGAAATCAGGTTGATCAGGATCTGCTTCATCTTCTGGGTGTCGGCGACGATTTCCTCGGCCTCGGGCGCGATATCGATCACCAGGGCCGCTTCGCGGTCGCGCGGGCAGGACATGCGGGCGCTGCTTTCCACGATGCCCGAGAGCGAGACGACCTGCGCATGCAGTTCCAGCTTGCCGGATTCCGCCTTCGACAGATCAAGGATGTTGTTGATCAGAGCAAGCAGGTGACGGCCCGAGGACAGGATGTCGTGGGAATATTCGCGGTACTTGTCGTGTCCCAGATCGCCGAGGGTCTCGCTGGCCAGAACCTCGCTGAACCCGATCACCGCGTTCAGCGGCGTGCGGAGTTCATGGCTCATGGCGGCGAGGAATTCCGACTTGGCGCGGTTGGCGCTTTCGGCCTGGTTGCGCGCGACGGCAAGGCTGGCGGCCAGATCGGAGAGTTCGTCCTTCTGGCGCACCAGCGCGCCCTGGGCGTGTTCCAGTTCCTCGATCTTGGCGTCCAGCGCTGCAGCGTGTGTCTTGTGCTCTGTGATGTCGGTGTGGACCATCACCACGCCGTCATCGGCGGAACGGTTCAGATAGACCCGGAACCACTTCTTCGACGAGGTCAGGAACTCGCGGCGCATGCGGCCGCTGTCCAGTTCGGATGCAATCGTCGCGGCCGCGGCCTTCGGCGATGCGCCGGGGATGCGCAGCAGCCCGGTGCGCAGCAGTTCCGTCATCATGTCCTGCAGCGACGTGCCAGGGCGCAGCATGTGCGCCGCCGGTGCGAAGTCATTGGCCATGCGCCGGTTGCACATGACGAAGCGGGAGCTGCTGTCGAACAGGGCCAGCCCTTCCGAGACCGACTCGATGGCGTCGTTCAGCGAGCGGCTGGCGAACTCCGCCCGCATCTCGGCGTCATGTTCCCGGGTGACATCGGTTGCGACGCCGTGAAAGCCGAGGAACTGACCGTCTGCGGAGATGCGGGGGCGGCCGGAACAGCGGATCCATGCCTTCGTCCTGCCGGACTCGAGCCGGAGGGGAAGGATCAGCCCGGTGAACGGTTCCTGCTGGTGCATTCGGGTCATCAGCGTGCGCAGGTCGACCGGCGCCGCGCGCACGTCCGCGACCTCGATCAGCCGCCGACCCGAAAGGGTGTCCGTCGGCACACCGGTCAGTTCGGTGAACCGTTCCGAAATCTGCGAGAAGCGGTGATCGGCGTCGGTCTCCCACACCCAGTCGGACGCGATCTCGGTCAGGTCGGAGAACTTGCGTTCACGGTGGGCGAGGTCCTGCTCCCGGCGCACGCGCTCGGAGATGTCGCGGGCCACCAGCAGAACCGGTCCGTGCGCGGTCGGCTGTTGACGGATCTGCAGGGTGATGTCGCCGGGAAGCTGGACATCCAGGGTAGCCGTCTCGCCGTCGCGCAGCCGGCGCAGCACGGTGTCCATGTCCTCATCGCCCTCGACCGAGGTGCCTTCCGCCCGGGCGAGCAGCTCCTCGATCAGAGGCGCGCGTCCGCCGCGCGCGGCGGCGTAGCCCGAGAGAACGCCCTGCGCCTCCAGCATTGCGGCGCCGCCTCGCCGGAAGACCGCTGCGCCGTCAAACAGATGCTCGACAGTGCCCAGGGTCTCCAGCAGCAACTGCCGTCGGCGGCGATGAAGCACCAGGGCGGCAGCCGCGAAGCCGGCAAGCGCGCTGACGCCGCCACTCGCGACGGCCGGGATCGACTGTCCCTGCAGGGCGAGAAATGAGGCAACCGCTGCGCCGAGCGCGAACGCGACAAGGGCGGCGACGGCTATGGCCCGTCGCCACTCCAATGGCGCACCCTGCTTGTCGGGAAGTCCCAGCACTCAGACCCCGTGAAGAAATACAACTACGGGGACAGCTTAAGTGCCCGCCAGTAAACGGAGACTTAAGCCCGGAGTATTCTGATGCTTCGGTTACTGTGCGGCCGATCACAAACCGTGCGTTGCGCTGCCCAGATGCTCGGCTTCATAGGCGGCCAGCGCCGCGATCGAGACCAGGTCGGATTCGGTCGAACCGATCGGAACCACCTGGATCGGATGCGACAGGCCCACCAGCAGCGGACCGATCGCCTGCGCATCGCCCAGAGACTGCAGCAGCTTCCATGCGATGTTGGCCGACTGCAAGCCCGGCATGATCAGCACATTGGCGGGACCTGACAGACGGCAGAACGGATACAGTTCCATCAGCTCCGGGTTCAACGCCACATCGACCGACATCTCGCCATCATACTCGAAGTCGGTGTCCCGGGTTTCCAGCAGGGACACGGCCTCGTTGATACGCTGGGAGGCGTTGTGCGGCGAGTTGCCGAATGTTGAGAAGGCGATCATGGCGACGCGGGGTTCGTGTCCCATCTGCCGCGCAAAGGCCGCGCTCTGCAGGGCGATGTCGGCCAGCTCCACCGAACTCGGCAGCTCGTTCACGGAGGTATCGGCCAGGAAGACCGTGCGGCCGCGGGCCAGCAGGATCGAGATGCCGAACACGCGGGAGCGGGGGCGGGGATCAATCACGCGGCGCACATCTTCATAGGCGACCGAGAAGCGGCGGGTGACGCCGGTGACCATGGCGTCGGCGTCGCCGTGGGCCACCATGCAGGCGCCGAAGACGTTGCGGTCGGTATTCACCAGACGCTGGCAGTCGCGGTAGAGCAGACCCTTCCGCTGCCAGCGCTTGTAGAGATAGTCGTAGTAGACGTCGCGGCGGTCGAAATCCCGGGAGCTGACGATGGTGACCTCGTCATCGGCGTGGCCCATGGCCGCCAGCTTCTCCTTCACCCGTTCCGGATAACCGATCAGGATCGGCTCGCCATAGCCCTCCTGCTTGAAGGCTAGGGCGGCGCGGATGACCTTCTCTTCCTCGCCCTCGGCGAAGACCACGCGCTTCGGCGCGGCGCGGACCTGATTCAGGATCATCTGCAGGATGCCGGCGGTCGGGTCCAGACGGGCCTTCAGCTCCAGTTGATACTGCTCCATGTCGACCACGGGGCGGCGCGCCACGCCGCTGGCCATCGCCGCTTCAGCGACAGCCGTCGGGATGGCGCTGATCAGGCGCGGGTCGAAGGGCGTCGGGATGATGTAGTCGGGACCGAACTGCAGCTGGGTGCCGCGATAGGCGCGGGCGACCTCGTCGGGCACGTCCTCCCGGGCCAGATCGGCCAGCGCTTCGGCGGCCGCGATTTTCATCTGGTCGTTGATGGTGCTGGCGCGGACGTCCAGCGCGCCGCGGAAGATATAGGGGAAGCCAAGGACGTTGTTGACCTGGTTCGGATAGTCGGAGCGGCCTGTGGCGACGATGGCGTCGCTGCGGACCTCCTTGATGGCTTCCGGCGTGATCTCGGGGTCCGGATTGGCCATGGCGAAGATGATGGGCTTGTCGGCCATCGACTTGACCATGTCCTGGCTGACAGCGTCAGCAACCGACAGGCCGAAGAAGATGTCGGCGCCGACCATGGCTTCTTCCAGGGTGCGGGCCGGCGTGTCGGCGGCGTGGGCCGACTTCCACTGGTTCATGCCCTCGGTGCGGCCCTTGTAGACCACGCCCTTGCTGTCGCACATGATGACGTTGTCGTGGCTGATGCCCATCGCCTTGACCAGTTCGATGCAGGCGATCGAGGCCGCACCGGCACCGTTCACCACCATCTTGCACTCAGCCAGTTTCCGGCCCGTCAGTTCGCAGGCGTTGATCATGCCGGCGGCGGCGATGATGGCCGTGCCGTGCTGGTCGTCATGGAAGACGGGGATGTCCAGATCCTCGCGCAGGCGCTGCTCGATCATGAAGCATTCGGGCGCCTTGATGTCTTCCAGATTGATGCCGCCGAAGGTCGGCGCGATGTTGCGGACCGTGTTGACGATCTCGTCCACATCCTCGGAATCGACCTCGATGTCGATGGAATCGACGTCTGCGAAGCGCTTGAACAGCACCGCCTTGCCTTCCATCACCGGCTTGCCGCCCAGCGCGCCCAGATTGCCCAGGCCCAGCACCGCGGTGCCGTTGGAGACCACGGCCACCAGATTGCCGCGCGCTGTGTAGTCATAGGCCGCGTCCGGATCCTCGGCGATCACGCGGCAGGGTTCGGCGACGCCCGGGCTGTAGGCCAGCGACAGGTCGCGCTGGGTCGCCACCGGCTTGGTCGGCACGATCTCGATCTTGCCCGGCCGCCCGGTGGAATGGAAAACCAGCGCCTCCTGATTGAGGCTGCGTGTGCGTTCGTCGGTCATGGTGTTCCCCGTCCGGGTTCAGACCCGGTGATTCGTTGGTCTCGAAACGCCGATATAGCCACGGCTGGCGGCCCGCCGAAAGGGCAATCCTGTCGCGGGGGGATTGTGAGCGTTCAGGATTGCAGCCCGGAGACGGCGCAAAAGCAAAGGGCGGCCCGCCGGACCGCCCTTGCCGGATCAGTCTGTGCTCCGGTCAGAGACCGAGAACAAGCTTCGCCATGATGTTGCGCTGGATCTCGTTGGAGCCGGCGTAGATGGACACCTTGCGGTAGTTGTACATCTTCGGCCCGACGCCCGAGGCCCATTCCGGGCCGATCGGCGGCTCGTTGGAGCCCCACTTCAGCGGCTCGAAGGGCGACTGCTTGATGCCCGCGGCCTCGAAGGCGAGTTCCGAGACAAGCTGTTGCAGTTCGGAACCGCGGCACTTGATCATCGAGCTTTCCGGACCGGGGTTCTGGCCGGACGACAGGCGGCCCAGCACGCGAAGCTCGGTGAACTCCATCGCGTTGATCAGGCTGTCGGCGTCGGCCATCTTCTTGCGGAAGACCGGATCGTCGCTGACCTTCTCGCCATTCTCCTGCTCTTCCGAGGCGATCAGGCGCACCTTGTCCATGCCACGCTTCAGGCCCTGGCTGTAGGTGCCGCCTCGCTCGAACTCCAGCAGGTACTTGGCGTAGGTCCAGCCCTTGTTCGGCTCGCCGACCATGTTCTCCTTCGGGATCTTCACATCCTCGAAAAAGACCTGATTGACCTCCTGATAGCCCTTCTCGGGCAGATCGACGGTGATGATCGGGTCGACGGTGACACCGTCTGCGTCCATCGGCACCAGTACGAAGGAGATGCCTTCCTGCGGCTTGCCCTCGCTGGAGGTGCGGACCAGGCAGAAGATCCAGTCGGCATACTGCGCCACCGAGGTCCAGATCTTGGATCCGTTCAGCAGCCAGTGATCGCCCTTGTCCTCGCACTTCATCTTCAGGCTGGCGAGGTCGGAACCGGAGCCCGGCTCGGAATAGCCCTGGCAGAAGACGATGTCGGTCGACTGGATCTTCGGCAGGAAGAAATCCTTCTGCTCCTGGCTGCCGAACTTCATCAGCACCGGGGCCAGCATGCGCGGGCCGAAGGGAATGGTCATCGGCGCGCCGGCCGCCGACATCTCGGCGTCGTAGATGTATTTCTGGGTCGGCGACCAGCCGGTGCCGCCATACTCGACCGGCCAGTTCGGCGTAGCCCAGCCCTTGGCGTGCAGCGCCTTCTGCCAGCGCACATGCAGATGCTTCGGCATATAGCCCGCGCGCGTCTTCTTCATCGCGGCGCGCAGCTCGTCGTCGAAGGCGTCGGCGATGAAGTCACGGACCTCCTTGCGGAAGGCCTCGTCTTCGGGGGCGAAATTCAGGTCCATAGGTGCGTCTCCCGGCGCGTGTTCTGTTGGTGGCCAATGTCGCCGATTGATACGACGGGTTCAAGCAAATCGGTTTACCGTAACGTCAACTTTATGGTCGTCATGCCCGCCTTGAGCGGGCATCCAGGCGGATCATCTCTCAGGCGGTTGCGGGCCTGGTCCCCCGGTCAAGCCGGGGTGACAGTCTGTGGGAACATCACCCCTTCGGAAAATAGTCCTCCAGCGTCCCCTCTCGCCGGACATCGGCCGTGCAGCAGTGCAGGCCGCCGCCGAATGCGTAGGCGTCGCGGAGGTCGACGGGGATGACGTTCTGGCCGAGCCTGTCGAGCTGCTCCATCTGATGCACTTCGGACGCCTCGACGCAGACGGTCTTCGGATCCAGCACAAGCACGTTCATCGACAGCCAGGTCGAGGAGTAGCAGAGCGGCGGCGGCGAATTGTGCGCCGGCCGGGCGGCGTCGACGATCTCCCAGCCGTTGCGCTCGAACATCTTCCGCTGGTCGTCAGGCAGGCGGCGGTCCGGGTTGTTCAGGATCAGGCCGGGCCGGATCGGCGTGAAGGTGGCGTCGATATGGATCGGGTAGGGGTCGCCGGGGAAATTGACGGCATGCACCCGGTGATCCGGGAAGTGCCGCTTCAGCCAGTCGATGCCCTTCAGATTGGTCGTGAAGCCGTGCTGCACCACCAGATCCTTTCCAAAGCGAAGCACGTCGGCGGCGTCGAACAGGGGCTCTTCCTCGGTGGTGACGAAGAATTTCTCGGCGGTCCATTGCAGTCGTTTCTCGACGCCGATCCTGTCGGAGAGATAGTCCGGGCGGTAGTCGGCATCGGTCAGGCGCGGCTTCGGCGCCGCCTCGTGCCGCATGCCCGGGTCTTCGTCGTAGTAGCGCTGCAGCAACGGGCGGTAGCAGAGATACTCGAACCACCGGCAGCGGTAGGACATGGTGGCTTCCAGGATTTCCTTGCCCACGGTCAGCAGCACGTCGCGCGGCGGCATGCAGCCGAACATGCTCTCTGTCTCCCAGTCCGGCGTGGTGACCGGCTGGTTGAAGTCGAGCGGGTCGGGGCGGTCGACGCGGACCCCACGCTTGCGAAGCATGTCTGCGAAGCCGTCGAGCAGTTCATTCGCGCGGTCGACCGTTTCCTGCGGGCGCGGGCCCCACTGGCCCCGCATGTCGCTGTCCTCGGGCACCTTGGCGTCCAGCGCCGGCTCCGGCGGCGGGATGCAGCAGCCATCGGCCTTGCCGACGATCACATGCTTCAGCGGATCCCACTCGTTCCAGCTCTCGACGATGGTCGGTTCGGTCGTCTCGACGGTCATCAGCGCCCTCCCTGTCTTCGCCCGGCTGCCTAATGCCGTCGCGGTTCCGGATCAATCACATTCGCTTTGCCTGCGCCAGACGGAGGTGTTAGGGGCGGATGGAAGGAGTTTGGGAAATGAGAACGCGATTGGACGACTGGTTTTGCGCCGACGTTCTGATGATTGTGTTGATCGGATTGGCCGCTTTCTCCGCGATGACGGTCTTTTTCGTGATGTGGTCGCGCCGCTATCCGAACGAAACTGTGGTCAATGTGTACAGGCGACACGGCTTTCTCGCGAACCTCTATCTGATACAGAAGTATCCGTTGATGGTGGTGTATCAAGTTGCTGCGGCTGCTCCCTTCCTGGGTTTGTTGTATTGGACAGAGAATGCCTGCCGATACTGAGCAAGATCATTCAACCGGAGTTGATCATTGTCCCGACTTGCCTCACCATTGAACTTTCCGGAGATCACGCCCGAGGGTTTTCCGCCACTGGAGATCGAACCGGAATTCGATCCCGCCCGGCACCTGGCGCTGGAAACACCCGCTGACATCCTGTCCCTCTCCGATCTCGGCTACGACGATGAAGAGATCGCGTCCTGTCCGAGCGATTTCGGCGTGACCTCGCCGTTCAGGCTGCTTAGCGAGGAGGGCGCGACCTGCATGCTGGAGGTCTGCCGTCTGCTGGAGCCGCACGCGAAGGGCAATTTCCGCATCTCACGAAATGTCAGGGGCGGGGTCTACCAATCGAAATTCCTGCGCGAACTCTGCCTGTCGCCGGACGTCGCCGCCTTCGTCTCGGAAGTCACCGGCGCGCCGATGCTGCCGCATCCGATGCCGCACCAGCTTGGCCACATCAACTACAACCCGCTGACCGTCGGCGAGAATGTCGACAAGTGGCACACGGACACGCTGCGCGTGGACTACGTGCTGTTCGTGACTGATCCGAAGACCGTCGATGGCGGCGAGTTCCAGTTCTTCCGGGGCACGCGGCAGGAAATGGCTGATCTGCGGGCGCGGGGGGAGAGCGTTCCGGCCGACCGCATCGTCTCACCGGACCTGCCGTCGAATGGCTACGCGGTGCTGCAGCAGGGCAACATGGTGGTGCACCGCGCGAAGGGTCTGAACGCGCCGGGCGAGCGCATCACCATGGTCAGCGCCTATGTTCCGGCAGAGATCGGCTTTCCGGATTTCACGCGCTACGACCAGCTCTATCTGGTCGATCCGAAACACGCCTGCACTGCGGAATATGCGCGCCAGACCGCCTGGATGGCCGGCGAGATGCTGCGCAGCCAGGTCGAGGAACCGCTCTACACCGAGGACCGGGAGGCGTATCTCGCCCGGCTGCGCGCGGCCCGCAGTGTGCTCGACGCAGCCATCGGCCAGATCGAGAGCGCCGACAGCGCCGTCGAGGAGCATTTCGGGGACGGGTAGGTTCGCCAAACACCCTCCCGCAGCGGGACTTGATCCCGCTGCCCATGCCGGAGCGTGTATGGCTGCGAGTTGTTGGTGGAAACGCTCAGGCATGGGTTCCGGGATCAAGTCCCGGAACAGGTCGAAATGCTCGGATCGACCCCAGAGCCAGCCGCCTGCCTGGCGTTACTTCTTCTCGACCGCCTCGATCTCGTACTCGGCCTTCTTCCAGGCGCCGAAGCCGCCGCCGATGTGGCAGATGTTCTCCAGACCGAGTTCCATCGCCACTTCGGTTGCCAGCGCCGAACGGGCCCCGGCGGCGCAGTAGAAGACGAAGCGGTTGCCAGTCTGGAAGACGTCCTTGGTGTAGGGGCTGTCCTCGGCGATCCAGAATTCCAGCATGCCGCGCGGCGCGTGATAGGCGCCGGGGATCTTGCCCTCGCGCCAGAGTTCGCGGACATCGCGGATGTCGACGATGGTCACGCCTTCCTTGCCGACGAGTTCCTTCGCCTGCTCCACGGTGATGGTCTCCACCTTGCCCATCGCCCGTTCGATCATCTTCTGCACGCCACTCGGCATGTCATCTCTCCCCTGAAGTGTTGCGATCTCGGATTACTGCGGGACGCTGCCCTGGATGCCCTGGACGTAGAAGTTCATGCCCAGCAGGTCGCCGTCGGGCGCGGTCTCGCCGGCCTTCAGCCATACCGTGCCGTCCTGCCTGTTGATCGGCCCGGTGAACGGATGCAGCGTCCCGGCGGCGATCGCCGCCTTCGCGTCATCGGCCAGCTTGCGAACGTCCGCCGGGACCGCCGCGCCATAGGGGGCGAAGGCCACCATGCCCGACTTGATGCCGCCCCAGGTGTCCTCGGACTTCCACTTGCCCTTCAGAGCGGCCCGGGCGCGGGCGACATAGTAGGGCGCCCAGTTGTCGATGATCGCGGTCAACTGCGCGTTCGGGCCGAAGCGGGACACGTCGGAAGCCTGGCCGAAGGCGTGGATGCCCTTCTCCTCGGCGACCTTCATCGCGGCCGGGCTGTCGGTGTGCTGCATGATGATGTCGGCGCCCTGATCGATCAGAGCGCGCGCCGCGTCGGCTTCCTTGCCCGGATCGAACCAGGTGTTCACCCAGACGATCTTGAACTGCACGTCCGGGTTCACCGACTTCGCCGCCAGATAGGCCGCGTTGATGCCGCGCACGACTTCCGGGATCGGGAAGGAGGCGATGTAGCCGACCGTGTTGGTCTTCGTCATCTTGCCGGAGATCAGGCCGATGACATGACGGCCCTCGTAGAAGCGGGCCGAATAGGTCGAGACATTGTTGGCGCGCTTGAAGCCGGTGGCGTGCTCGAACTTAACGTTCGGGAACTTCTTGGCGACCTTCAGCGTCGGGTTCATGAAGCCGAACGAAGTCGTGAAGATTAGGTCCGCGCCATCGGCCGCCAGCTTGCGGATGACGCGTTCGGCGTCCGGTCCGTCGGCGACGCTCTCGACGAAGGTGGTCTCGACCTTGTCGTCCAGCGCTTCCTCGATGGCCTCGCGTCCGACATCGTGCTCGTAGGACCAGCCCAGATCACCGACCGGGCAGCAGTAGACGAAACCGACCTTCAGAACCTTGTCCTGTGCGGACGCGCTCATTGCGAGTCCCGCCGCGAACGCAGCGGCCAGTGCCAGACGCTTGAACATGCTCGCCATCCCTCGTGTTTTTTCTGATGTGGTCCGATTGAGTAGCGGGCTGAGCCGCATCGTCAAGTGGAAGCGTGGAAGGTGCGGCCCAGACTGCCGGGGGCGCTGAGCGTCTTGCGGCCCGAACTGCCTGAAATCAGCACCAGAACCACGATGGTTGCGACATAGGGCAACATCGAGAGGTATTGCGACGGGATCGCGACGCCCAGCCCCTGGATATGCAGTTGCGCAACCGTGACGCCGCCGAACAGGTAGGCGCCCAGCATTGCCCGTCCGGGCCGCCAGCTTGCGAAGACGACGATGGCCAGCGCGATCCAGCCGCGCCCCGCCGTCATGCCGTCCGACCAGAGCGGCGCAAGGCCCACCGACAGATAGGCGCCGCCGAGGCCCGCCATGGCGCCGCCGAAGGCGATGGCCGCGAGGCGGATGCGGATCACCGGATGGCCGATGGCATGGGCGGCGTCGTGGTTCTCGCCAACCGCTCTCAGGATCAGGCCGGGCCGCGTCTTGGTCAGGAACCAGGCCACCAGCGCGGTCAGCACGATGGAGAGGTAGAACATGGCTTCATGTGCGAACAGCAGCGGGCCGATGATCGGCATCGTGCTGAGATGCGGGATGTCGAGTTTCGGCAGCGGCGGCACCGAATAGCCCGTGTAGCCCTGTCCCAGAAGCGCCGACAGGCCAAGGCCGAAGATCGTCAGCGCGAGTCCCGTGGCTACCTGGTTGGCAAGCAGAAGCTGCGTCATCACGCCGAAGATCAGCGCCATGCCGATTCCCGCCAGCGCGGCAACCGTCAGGCCCAGCATGTGCGAGCCGCTCTCTGCCGTGACCGCGAAGGCGGCGATGGCGCCGACGATCATCATGCCCTCGACGCCCAGATTGAGAACACCGGCGCGCTCGACCACCAGTTCGCCGGTCGCGGCCAGCAGCAGCGGCGTGGCGGCCAGCATCATGCCGATCAGGATATCGACGGCGAGCTCCATCAGGCCTCCTCGAACCGGCCGCCGCCGTCGAAGCGGATACGGTAGCTGCCCAGCAGGTCCATCCCCAGCAGATAGAACAGCAGCAGCCCCTGGAAGATGCTGGTCACCGCGCTGGGGAGCTGCATCTCGATCTGCGCCGCCTCGCCGCCGATATAGGTGGCCGCGATGACGATGCCGGACAGGATGATGCCCAGTGGGTTCAGGCGGCCCAGAAAGGCCACGATGATGGCGGTGAATCCGTAGCCAGAGGGCAGGCTGGGGACCAGTTGCTCCACCGGGCCTGCAACCTCGAAGGCGCCGGCCAGTCCGGCCATCCCGCCGGAGATCATCAGGCAGAACCAGATGATGCGCCTCTCGCCGAAGCCTGCGAACCGCGCCGCCCTGGGTGAATCGCCGGTCAGACGGATCTGGAAGCCGATGACGTGCCGGCCCAGCAGCACCCAGGCCACCAGCGCCAGCACGACGGCGACGGGGAAACCCACATGCGCGCGGCCTTCGTCCGTCAGCTTCGGCAGCAGGGCGCTGTCGTGGAAGATACGGCTTTCGGGGAAGTTGAACCCGTCCGGATCGCGCAAGGGGCCGGTCACCAGCGCGCTCAGCAGCAGCGCCGCGACATAGACCAGCATCAGGCTGACCAGGATCTCGTTGGCCCCGAACCGTGTTTTCAGCCAGGCCGGAATGGCCGCCCAGGCTGCGCCGCCGGCGATGCCGCCCAGGCACATCAGCGGCAGCAGCCACACACCTTCCTGATCGTAGAAGGCGAGGGCGATGGCGCTGGCCGAAAGCGCGCCGATGATGAACTGCCCCTCGGCGCCGATGTTCCAGACCTGAGCCCGGAAGCCCAGCGCCAGGCCCGCGCCCATCAGGATCAGCGGCGTTGCCTTCACCAGTGTCTCGCTGAAGCTGTAGGCATCGGCGAAGGGGGAAATGAAGATCAGACGGGTCGCCGCCACAGGATCCTGACCCAGAACGGCAAAAAGTAGCAGGCCCGACAGCATGGTCAGGATCAGCGCCAGTACCGGGGTCAGCCATACCACGGCCTTCGATGGCGCCTGCCGGCGCTCGACGCGGATCACGCGGCGTCCTCCGTCGCCGGAGCCGCTTCCGCGCCGCCCAGCATCAGTCCGATGTCCTCAATGGTCAGGGTCGTTGTCTCGCGCGCCGGCGTCAGGCGGCCGGCGTTCAGGGCGGCGAAGCGGTCGCTCAACTGCATCAGTTCATCGAGATCCTGGCTGATCACGACGATCGCCGTGCCCTGCGCGGCCAGCGCGCCGAGCGCCTCATGGATATCGGCGGCGGAACCGGCGTCGACGCCCCAGGTCGGCTGCGCGATGATCAGCACTTCGGGCGACTGCAGGATTTCCCGTCCGACTACGAATTTCTGCAGGTTGCCGCCGGAGAGCGACCCCGCAGCCGCACCTTCGCCCGCCGCGGCGACGCGGAAGCGGTCGATGATGTCGCGTGCGAAACCGGCGGCCCGAAGCACATGCAGGAAACCGTTGTGCACCAGACCGCGCTCGGCCCGGCCCGCCAGCAAGGTGTTCTCGGCCAGCGACAGTCCCGCTGCGGCGCCGTGCCCCAGCCGTTCCTCCGGCACGAAGGCCATGCCCAGCCGTCGGCGGCGGACGGGTCCGAGCGCTCCGGCAGATGTCGCGCCGATCATGACCGCGTCCGGGCGGCTGCGCCGTTCGCCGGTCAGCGCCTCGACAAGCTCGGTCTGACCATTGCCGGCGACACCGCCGATGCCCAGGATTTCGCCCGCCCTGACATCGAAGGACACGCCGGCCAGGGCCACGCCGAACTCGCTTGGCGCGGGCAGGGACAGATCCTTCACCCGAAGGCGGACCTCGCCTGATTCATTGCGTTGTCTCTGGCGGACGGCGAGGTGGTTGCCGATCATCATCGCGGCCAGGCTGCCCGCGGTTTCCTGGCGCGGATCGCAGGAGGCGACAACCTCGCCGCGCCGCAGGATCGTCGCCGCATCGCAATGGGCGCGGATCTCCTCCAGCTTGTGGGAGATATAGAGGATCGAACAGCCGCGTTCCCGCAGTCGCTCCAGAATGTCGAACAGCCGCTCCGCTTCCTGCGGCGTGAGAACCGAGGTGGGCTCGTCCATGATCAGCAGACGCGGTTCCTGCAAGAGGCAGCGGATGATCTCGACGCGCTGCTTCTCGCCGACGGACAGGTCGTCGACCCGCCGCTCGGGATCGATGCGCAGACCATACTCCGCTGATTTGGCGCGGATGCGGTGCTCCAGATCGTCGCTGCTCTCGCTGGGCGGCAGGCCCAGGGCGATGTTCTCGATCACCGTCAGCGCCTCGAACAGGGAGAAATGCTGGAACACCATTCCGATGCCCGCCCTGCGCGCCTCGGCCGGGCGGGCGGGCGCATAGGGCTCGCCATCGAACCGCATGCCGCCATCGTCGGGCCGCATCACGCCATAGATCATCTTCACCAGCGTGGACTTTCCGGCGCCGTTCTCCCCCAGCAGCGCATGCATGGAACTGCGCGCAACGTCGAAACTGACGTCGCGGTTGGCAACCACGCCGGGGAAGCCCTTCGACAGGCGCTGGATCTGCAGAAGCGGTTCGGAAGTCATGCGCCATCTCTATTCCAGCTTGTCGCGGACGGTGCAAGCCGCGGCGCTGAAAGGCTTGCCGCAAATCTCCGTTTCCGACAGGATGCCCGAGTAAGCAGCGGTTCCGCCGAATCCGGACGGATAGGCGGACATCAGAGGGAACACGGTGCGGCGTACCCAACAGGGACCAAGACCGTGGCTGCCCCCGCAACTGTAAGCGTCGAGGACGCCCCGAAAGCCACTGGCCGCAAGGTACGGGAAGGCGGGAAAGTCCGATGGAGACGTGAGCCAGGAAACCTGCCGCTGCATGGCAAGGAACCAGAGTGTCGCCGGAGGGGCGGCCAAAGGAGCATGAGAATGAACACGACCACCACTGTCAGCACGATTGACCGTCGCACCGCTGTCCCGGCCGCCATTGCGGCCATCCTGATCGGGGCCTTCCTGATTTTTGGCGCCGGCCTGGCGCAGTCGAACACGCTGCACAACGCAGCGCATGACGGCCGCCACAGCTTCGCCATGCCCTGTCACTGACGGGCAGATGTTCTTCCGCATATTCGCGAGCGCCCTGTTTGCCGGGGTGCTCGCAGGGCTGTTCGTGGCCGTGCTTCAGCAGTACACGACCGTGCCCATCATCGTCGCCGCCGAGTCCTATGAGGGGACGGGGGCGCCCGCGTCTGCAACCACCGGAAGCCACGATCATGGTTCGCATGATCACGGGTCGGATGGGCATGGCGCGCATGACCATGGAGAAGGCTGGGCGCCGGACGATGGATTCGAGCGGATCTTCTACACGACGCTGTCGTCACTGGTGATCGCTGCCGGCTGGGGTTTCCTGCTTGTCGCGCTGATGGCGCTCAGCGGGCGGGAACTTTCCGGACGAGAAGGATTGCTCTGGGGCATCGCCGGGTTCGTTGCTGCCGGGCTTGCGCCCGGAATGGGGCTGCCACCCGAAGTGCCGGGCTCACTGGCCGCGAATACATCGGATAGGCAGATCTGGTGGGTCGCGACGATCGCCGTCTCGGCGGCTGGACTCTGGCTGCTTCTGCTGGGCAGGACGGCCATCTGGCAGGGTGTCGGTATTCTGCTGCTGATCGCCCCCCACGCGGTCGGCGCACCCCAGCCGGATCGCTTCGGTGGTCCCGTACCGCCGGAGATCGCGGCCCATTTTGTTGCGGCCTCACTGGCCGTCCAGGCCTGCTTCTGGGCGCTGCTCGGCTGGCTGGCGGGAACATCCTGGAACTGGCTCGAAAGAAGGGAAGCAGCGGCATGAACAAGATTCCCGCGACCGTCGTCACCGGCTTCCTCGGGGCCGGTAAGACGACGCTGATCCGTCATCTGTTGCAGAATGCCAATGGCAAGCGGATCGCGCTGATCATCAACGAATTCGGCGACCTGGGCGTCGACGGCGAGGTGCTGAAGGGCTGCGGCGAGGAGACCTGCCGTGAGGAAGACGTGGTCGAGCTCGCAAACGGCTGCATCTGCTGCACCGTGGCCGACGACTTCGTCCCCACCATGACAGCCCTGCTGGACCGCGACGTGAAGCCCGACCACATCGTCATCGAGACGTCCGGCCTGGCCCTGCCGCAGCCGCTGGTAAAGGCCTTCAACTGGCCTGACGTCCGCAACCGCGTGACCGTGGATGGGGTGGTCACCGTGGTGGACGGCCGGGCTGTCGCCGATGGCCGCTTCGCCCATGACGAGGCCGCCGTGGACGCCCAGCGCGCCGCCGATGAGATGCTGGATCACGAGACACCGCTTTCGGAACTGTTCGAGGACCAGCTTGGCTGTGCCGATATCGTGGTGCTGAACAAGACCGACCTGATCGGTGAAGACGAGATCGAGGGTGTTCTGCACGAACTGTCCCACGACATGCGGGCCGGCGTGCAGGTGATCCGCGCCAGCGAAGGCAGGGTGTCGCCGTCGGCGCTGATCGGCCTCGGCATGGGCGCCGAGGACGACGTGGTCAACCGCCCGACCCATCACGAGCGCGAGGGCGCGGAGGATCATGACCACGACGATTTCGACAGCTTTGACGTGACGTTGGCCGAGATCCCCGATCCGACCGCTTTCGCCGCACACCTGTCCGAGGTCATCCGCCGTCACAACATCCTGCGGCTGAAGGGCTTCGTCGCCGTTGCCGGCAAGCCCATGCGGCTGGTGGTGCAGGCCGTCGGCCCGCGCGTCGACAGCTATTTCGACCGGCCCTGGCAGGACGGCGAGGCCCGCGCCACGCGTCTGGTCGTGATCGGAGAGACCGGCTTTGACCGCGCCGCGATCGAGGCTGACCTGAAGGGGTGAATCCGTCTGCAGGATTTGCTGTCCTCGGGCTTGACCCGAGGATCTGTGTCGCGGAGCGGACCGGAGTACGGCATCCACTTTGTTCTCAGGCCCTCGGGTCAGGCCCGAGGGCTGCAACAGGATCTGGGACGTAATGCATCTGCTCCAGGCACAGCCCGGCGCGATCGAGGACGGGACCGAGGCGGTCGATCTGGCCCAGTCGCCGGCGGATGTCATCTTCCTGACGGCCGCCGACACGGAGATCGCCGCCATTGCTGCCGCGCGGGCGGAACTTGGCGAGAGTGCGCCCACGATCCGGGCGGCGAACCTGTCCTTCCTGAAGCACCCCATGTCGGTCGACCTGTTTGTCGAGCAGACGGTTCGCGGATCGCGCATGGTCGTTGGCCGCTTCCTCGGCGGTGTGGGTTACTGGTCCTATGCCATCGAGGAGATCGGCCGCATCTGTGGGGAACAGGGCATCGCATTTGCCGCGCTGCCCGGCGATGACCGCGCGGATGGCGAGCTTGAGGCGATCTCCACCACGGGCGAGGCCGAGACGGCTGCACTTTGGCGCTATCTGGCCGAGGGCGGCCCGGCGAATGCCCGGCATTTCCTGCTGGCCTGTCGCGCGCTGCTGGATGGTGGCGAAAGCCCGCCGCCGCCGAAACCGCTACCGCGCGCGGGTCTGCACGCGCCGGGGCTGGGCAACCCCACGCTCGCCGACCTCTGTCCCGATCCCGGAGCACCGTCGGCTGCCATTGTCTTCTACCGCGCACTTGTCCAGGGCGGCGCAACGGCCCCTGTCGAGGCGCTGTCGGAGGCGTTGAAGGCGCAGGGCGTTCAACCGGTTCCGGTGTTCATCTCCAGCCTGAAGGATGCGGTCTCCGCCGAGGTGCTGTCCGAAATCCTGGACGGCATGCAGGCTGACATCGTGCTCAACCTGACCGCCTTTGCCGTGGGCAAGCCGGGCGAGGCGGATGGCTCCGCCGACATTGCCGGGACCGTGCTTGAAAGCCGCGATACGCCGGTCCTGCAGGTGGTCAGCGGCAGTTCCACGGCCGAAGTCTGGCGCGAGTCGGCGCAGGGGCTCGGGCCGCGGGACATCGCCATGCATGTCGCCCTGCCGGAAGTGGACGGACGGGTGCTGACCCGCGCGATTTCCTTCAAGGCCGAAGCACGGTTCGATCCCGACCTGCAATGCGGGATTGTCACGCCTGAACCTCTGCCCGACCGCGTGACGTTTGTCGCCGAACTGGCGGCCAACTGGATCCGGTTGCGCCGCCAACCGGCAGCCGAGCGGAAGGTCGCCATCGTGCTGGCGAACTACCCGAACAAGGATGGCCGGCTGGCAAACGGTGTCGGGCTGGACACGCCCGAGAGCGCAGCGCGGGTTCTGGCCGCTCTGGCCGGGGCCGGATATGCCGTGGCGGACGCGCCACCGGATGGCAGGGCGCTGATGGATCAGGTTCTTGCGGGGCCGACCAACTGGCTCACGGACCGAACGGAACGCAGCGGTGGCGTCCTGTTTTCCACAAGTGAATATGAAAGCTATTTCAGTTCACTGAATCCTGAATTGAAGAAATTGGTTCAGGAAAGATGGGGGGATTTCAGGGACGATCCGTTCCATGATCCGGACCGTGGCGGCTTCGTGCTCTCGTGCCTCGAGTGCGGCAATGTGGTGGTCGCCATCCAGCCGGCCCGTGGCTACCAGATCGACCCGAAGGAGAGCTATCACAGCCCCGACCTGCCGCCGCCGCACGGCTATCTCGCCTTCTACGCCTGGCTGCGTCAGGCCTTCGGCGCAGACGCCATCGTTCATCTGGGCAAGCATGGCAATCTGGAATGGCTGCCCGGCAAGGCGCTGGCGCTGTCCGATGGCTGCTTCCCGGAGGCTTCCCTGGGGCCGGTGCCGCATCTCTACCCCTTCATCGTCAACGATCCGGGGGAGGGCACGCAGGCGAAGCGGCGCTCCTCCGCCGTGATCATCGACCATCTGACCCCGCCGATGACCCGAGCCGAAACCTACGGACCGCTGAAGGATCTCGAGGCGCTGGTCGACGAGTATTACGACGCGGCCGGACTGGACCGCCGCCGGCTGGAGCATCTGCGCAAGGAAATCCTCTCGCTGGTTCGGACCGAGAATCTCGACACCGATGCCGGGATCGAGGCCGCCGACGCACCCGACGACGCCTTCGCTAAGCTCGACAACTATCTCTGCGAACTGAAGGAAGCCCAGATCCGCGACGGGCTGCACATCTTCGGCGCATCGCCGGAAGGGGAGCAGCGGCGGGACCTGCTCGTCGCGCTGGCCCGGGTGCCGTTCCGGGGAGAGGGGGCGCTGCACCGCGCGATTGCCGGCGATCTCGGCCTCGGTTTCGATCCGCTGGACTGCGATCTCGGCGCGCCCTGGGAGGGGCCGAGGCCGGAGGAACTTGCGGCAGTGTCAGACGACCCCTGGCGGACGACCGGCGACACGGTGGAGCGGATCGAACTGCTGGCGCTAGGTCTGGTGGATGACCTCGATGAACTGCGCCCTTTCCTTGGGCTTGACCCAGGGACCCAGAGCAGCGGCGATGCCGAACCGGGCCCTTGGATCAGGTCCAAGGGCGGGCGAGTGCGTGATGTGTTGAGCCACATCGCCCAATTTGTTTCTCCCTCCCTCGATGCATGTGGTTTGGCGGAGATGACCGCTCTTTTGCGCGGTCTCGAGGGACAGTTCGTGCCGCCGGGTCCGTCGGGTGCGCCGACGCGGGGGCGGCTGGATGTGCTGCCCACGGGGCGGAACTTCTTCTCGATCGACAGCCGGGCCATGCCGACCGAGGCGGCCTGGACGCTGGGCTGGAAGTCGGCCAGCCGCCTGGTCGAGCGGCACATGCAGACGGAAGGCGACTGGCTGCGCACGGCCGCGCTGACAGTTTGGGGCACGTCCAACATGCGCACCGGCGGTGACGACATCGCCCAGGCCATGGCCCTGATCGGCGTGAGACCTGTCTGGGAGCCGGCGTCCCGCCGCGTGACCGGGTTCGAGATCATTCCCGCCTCGGCGCTGGGGCGGCCGCGCGTGGACGTCACGCTGCGCATCTCTGGCTTTTTCCGCGACGCCTTCCCGACCCAGATCGATCTGTTCGACAGCGCCGTGCGCGCAGTCATGCAGCTTGAGGAGAGCGAGCACGACAACCCGCTGGCGAGCGCCTTCCGGCGCGATGTCGCGGCCTTGCAGGAAAAGGGCGCCACTGACGCCGAGTTCCGCGCCGGTTTCCGCATCTTCGGCTCGAAGCCGGGGGCGTACGGCGCTGGCCTGCAGGCGATGATCGACGAGCGGCTCTGGGAGGACGTGGGCGATCTGGCCGACAGTTTCCTGAACTGGGGCGGCTATGCCTATGGCGCGAAGGCCGAGGGGCGGGGCGCGCGTCCCGAACTGGAGACCCGGCTCGCCGGGGTCGAGGCGGTGATCCAGAATCAGGACAACCGCGAGCACGATCTGCTGGATTCGGACGACTACTACCAGTTCGAGGGCGGGCTGACGGCGGCGGTGACGCATCTGAAGGGCGTGGCGCCCCGGACCTGGCACAACGACCATTCGCGGCCCGAGCGCCCGGTGATCCGCACGCTGGAGGAAGAAGTCGGCCGTGTGGTTCGCTCCCGTGCCGCCAATCCGAAATGGATCGCGGGCGTCATGCGCCATGGCTACAAGGGCGCGTTCGAGATGGCGGCGACGGTGGACTATCTCTTCGCCTTCGCGGCGACGACGAAGTCGGTGAAGAGCCACCATTTCGACCTGCTCTGGCGCGCCTATCTGGATGATGATGAAGTCAGGGACTTCATCGCCGAAGCGAACCCTGCGGCGCTGCGGGAAATGGCGGACCGCTTCGACGAGGCGATCGAGCGCGGGCTCTGGCAGCCCCGCCGCAACGATGTCCGGCCCATGCTGGCCGGCCTGAAGGACGGGAGGACGCAATGAGCGAAGATCAGGACACCAACCAACGCCACAACGAGAAGATGGCGAAGAAGAAGGCCGCCCGCGACAAGATCATGGCCGCCAAGACCGGCGAGAAGGGACTGATCGTCGTTCACACCGGCAAGGGCAAGGGCAAGTCGACCGCAGCCTTCGGCATGATCTTCCGCTGCATCGCCCACGGCATGCGCTGCGCCGTGGTGCAGTTCATCAAGGGCGGCATGGATACCGGCGAGCGCCGCCTGATCGAGGAGAAGTTCTCCGACCTCTGCTCCTTCGACACGATGGGAGAGGGCTTCACCTGGGAGACGCAGGACAGGGAGCGCGACATCGCCAATGCCCGCGCGGCCTGGGACCGGGCGAAGGAACTGATCCTTGATCCGGAGGTGAAGATGGTGCTGCTGGACGAGCTCAACATCGCTCTGCGCTACGACTACATCCCGATCGAGGAGATCGTGGCATTCCTGCGCGACGAGAAGCCGGAAATGACCCACGTCGTCATCACCGGCCGCAATGCCAAGGACGAGCTGCTGGAGATCGCCGATCTGGCAACCGAGATGACGCAGCTCGCCCACCCCTTCCGCAATGGCATCAAGGCGCAGCAGGGGGTCGAGTACTGAGCATCCCGAGACACTGGCCTTCAACGGGACTTGATCCCGTTGCCCATGCCTGAGCCTTTCCGTAATCGAGGCTTCGGTGGAAACACTCAGGCATGGGTTCCGGAATCAAGTCCCGGAACAGACGTGAGTGGCGGTTATCCAGCAACCTCTTCCAGCAACTCCGCATCATCGTTGCGGACATTCCCGACGCGCTGGGACACGCGGTAGCCGGTGGCGTTGTCGTTCGCACGCAGCAGCGGCAGCAGGTCGTCAGCCCCTGCGTCCGGCGATAGCCAGGCTTCATGGTCCGCCGCATTCAGGATCACCGGCATGCGGTGATGGATCGCCGAGATGCGTTCCGCGGCTTCTGTCGTGATGATCGTGTAGGTGTCGATCTTGCCGTCTTCGGGATGTTCCCAGCGCTCCCAGAGACCCGCAAAGGCGAAGGGCTCACGGTCTTCCAGCACGATCCGCCAGGGCTGCTTCTTTCCTCCCTCCAGCTTCTCCCACTCGTAGAAGCCGTCCGCCGGGATCAGGCAGCGCCGGCGGCCGAACGCGGAGCGGAACGCGGGCTTCTCGGCGACGGTTTCGGCCCGCGCGTTGATCATGCGTGCCGCGCCGGTCATGTCCTTCGACCAGGACGGCACCAGCCCCCAGCGCAGGTTGTGACAGAGCAGCCGCCCGTCCGGATGCCGCCGGAAGACCGGGGCCTCCTGCGTCGGGGCGATGTTGTAGCGCGGCTGCAGGTTGGGCGAGCCCTCGAAGGGGAAGACACGCCGCATGGCGTCCAGCGGTGTGGTCAGGCTGTAGCGTCCGCACATGAAGCGATCCTGCTTTCCGGTCGTTTCGCCGGATGCTAGGGCGGTTTCTCCTGGAATGGAATCAGTCCAGGAGAAACCAAGAATGGCGGAGGTCTGTGCGAGTTGCGTTGTTTCGAATTGATGGAGTTTCCATCAATACGAAAAACGCTGTACATCCCACCTCATGACACAGCCAAGAGCCGCCACCGTCGAGATCCTCGACAAGTTGATCTCGTTCGACACCACCAGCCGCAACTCCAATCTGGAGCTGATCCACTGGGTCAGGGACTTCCTGGCCGAGCGCGGGGTGGCCTCGGAACTGCAGTTCGACGAGAGCGGCGAGAAGGCCAATCTCTGGGCCAGCATTGGACCGGAAGGTGTGCCGGGTATCATGCTGTCGGGGCATTCCGATGTCGTGCCCGTGGACGGTCAGGACTGGTCCAGCGAGCCCTTCCGGATGGAGCAGCGCGATGGCCGGCTCTACGGCCGTGGCGTCGCCGACATGAAGGGCTTCATCGCCATATGCCTGTCGCATGTGGACGACTTTCTGGCCGCGAAGCTGAAGACGCCGGTGAACCTGGCCTTCTCCTATGACGAGGAGGTCGGGTGCCTGGGCGGGCGGCAACTGGCGGCGATGCTGAACGGGCTGGAGATCAAGCCGAGGCTCTGTGTCGTCGGAGAGCCGACCACCATGGGCGTGGTCACGGGCCACAAGGGCAAGTCGTCCTGGCGGGTGAGGATCAAGGGCTTCGAATGCCATTCCTCGCTGACGCATCAGGGCGTCAATGCCGTGGAATACGCTGCCGAACTGATCTCCTTCATCCGCTCCATGGCGCATGACAAGCGCGACAACGGCCCCTACGACGAGGCCTTCGATCCGCCCTACACCACGGTCCATACCGGCGTCATCCAGGGCGGCACGGCGCTGAACATCGTGCCGAGGGACTGCGAGTTCCTGTTCGAGTTCCGCAACCTGCCAGCCGACGACATCGACCAGATGTTCGCCGAGGTCGAGGCCCGGGCGGCGGAACTGCAGGCCGAGATGCAGGCTGTGCAGCCGGGGACCGGCATTTCCTTCGAGCGGATCAGCTGGTTCGCCGGGCTGGAGACCGCCGAGGACGAGGAAGTCGTCACCCTCGGCAAGTCCTTCGCGCAGTCGAACACGACGGCGAAAGTCAGCTTCGGCACCGAGGCCGGGCACTATCAGGGCGCCGGCGTGCCCACCATCGTCTGCGGTCCGGGCAATATCGAGCAGGCCCACAAGCCCGACGAGTTCATCGATCTCGCCCAGGTCGCCGACGCCGAAGCCTTCTTCGCCCGCATGATCCGCTGGGCCGAGCAGAACTGAGGCTCATCTGGCGCCGGGGCTGGCGCACGCGCGCCGGCTGACGCACACTTCCCGCACTGATCAGCAGGGGAGGTCGATCATGGGCGGAGCCATCCGGTTCACCGAAATGGAGCAGGTCATCTACGGCAAACCGGCCGCCGAGGCCGTGGCCAAGGAAGCGGCGCGGCTGAAGAAGGACCGCGTCTTCATCATCGCCAGCCGGACGATGAACGACACCACCGACGAGATCGACCGGGTCGCGGATGCGCTTGGCGGTTCCTATGCCGGGCGGCATGTGGGTATCCCGCCGCATTCGCCGCGCGATGTCGTCGTGGAGGCCGCCAACGCCGCCCGGGCCGCGGACGCCGACCTGCTGGTAACCTTCGGGGGCGGGTCGGTCACCGACGGCACCAAGGTGATCCAGGTCTGCCTGACCCATGGCGTCACCGACATGGCGGAACTGGATGACTACTGCATCCGCACCACCGAAGACGGCAAGACGCAGATGCCGAGCCTGAAGCCGTCGACGGTGCGCCAGATCAGCGTGCCGACGACCTTGTCGGGCGGCGAGTTCAATCCTCTTGGCGGCTGCACCGACCCGCGCATCAAGGTGAAGCAGGGCTACCGCCATCCCTCGCTGGTGCCGGTGACCGTGGTGCTGGACCCGTCGCCGACGCGGCACACGCCGGAATGGGTGTTCCTGTCCACCGGCATTCGTGCCGTGGATCACTGCGTCGAGGCGATATGTAGCCCGCAGGCGAACCATTATTGCGACGCCGATGCCCTGCACGCGATCCGGCTGCTGTCGTCGGGCCTGCCACGGGTGAAGGCGGATCCGTCGGACATGGCGGCGCGGGAGGATTGCTTGATCGGCGCCTGGCTGGCGATGACCGCAGTGATTGCCGGCGTTCCCATGGGCGCCAGCCACGCCATCGGGCACATTCTGGGCGGCACCTGCGACGTGCCGCATGGCTACACAAGCTGCATCATGATGCCGGCGGTGCTGCGCTGGAACGCCGAGGAACCGGCGCTGGCAGAGCGCCAGAAGATCGTCGCCGAGGCCTTCGGGCGGCCTGGCGCGTCGGCGTGCGATGCCGTGCGCGAGTTCGTTTCCGGGCTGGGCCTGCCCGCGACCCTGTCCGAGGTCGGCGTGGGCGCCGATCAGTTCGACCTGATCGCGAAGAACAGCCTGCACGACCGCTGGCTGCATACCAATCCGCGCAAGGTGAACGGGGCGGACGATGTGCTGACCCTGCTCGGTATGGCCGCCTGATTGACAATACGCGCACTGATAATAAGGTTTCGATATTATTCGCAATCGAACCTTTGAGGGCGCATGACCACCGATCCGCTGGACCGGAACCTTGAATTCCTGATCACTGATCTTGCACGGCTCTTGCGCCGGGAGTTCGGTCGCAGGGTGCGAGACATGGATCTTACCCGCTCGCAATGGTGGGTCATGGTGCATCTGATCCGCTTCGACGGATGCAACCAGACCCGACTGGCCGAGGAACTGGACATCGGCAAGGTCGCGCTGGGCGGTCTGCTGGACCGTCTGGAGGCGCGGGGCTGGGTTGAACGCCGGCCCGATCCCGCCGATCGACGGGCGAAGCGGGTATTCCTGACAGATGCCGGGCGGCCGATGATCGCCGAAATGCAGGAACGCGCCAGGGCAGTTCATCGGCAGATGGTTGACGGGTTCGACATTCAGGAACGCGACCAGCTTGTCGCGCTGCTCACCCGCGCGAAAATGAACTTCGCAGCCGATCCGCCGATCTGAACAACCTGAGCGAATGCGGTTTCCTGTTACCTCAATCTTTCCGGGCAACCTGTGACGGCGAACGCAGCCGCGGAATTCTTGCGCTGGTAATGGATCGCATGGTTTGATTCCACCTTGCCCGTTGATCTGGCGGGCGAAAAATCCCGGCTGCTATCGGGGATTGGCATTCCGTTTGCCAGGTGGTTGGTGGTATTGTCCGGCTGCAGCGTGATGCGACGCCACGTCCGGGCTGGGCGCGTATTGGAGTATGGCCATGAACCGCGATCAATTGACCTCGAGCACGAATCCTTCGGTACAGTCCGATGTCTTCAAGGAAGTCATCGACGCCACCGGTCAGACAAGCGTTGTCGTCAATCACGGTGCGTTTCTGCTGACGGCCCAGTACGTTCGATCGGGTCCGGACCTGGTGCTTGTCGGCGCGGACGGAACGAAGGTCCTGATCGTCAATTTCTTCGCTTCGGAGACGCCGCCCAACCTGTTCACCCTGGGCGGCGCGGAAGTGACGGGGCACATGGCTTCGCTGCTGGCCGGCCCCAGCGCGGAAGGCCTGGCGCAGACGGGCGGCGATCTGGGTCAGCCGATCGGCGTGGTCCAGAGTGCGCAGGGCACGGTCTTCGCCAGCCGCGTCGACGGTTCGCGTGTGCAGTTGAACAATGGCGATCCGGTCTATCAGGATGACGTCATCGAGACCTCGTCGGACGGCGCGGTCGGCCTGAAATTTGTCGACGAGACGACGTTCTCTGTGGCCGAGGACGCCCGTCTCGTGCTGGACGACTTCGTCTATGATCCGAGCGCGAACACCGGCAATGCCGTGGTCAACGTGCTGCAGGGTTCGTTCTCCTTCGTTTCCGGCGCGGTCGCCAAGACCGGCGATGATGCGATGACGGTGAAGACCCCGGTGCTGACCATCGGCATCCGCGGCACCTATGTCACCGGACAGGGCGGCCAGGAAGGTGAGACCACCGAGGTGGTCAACCTGCCGGATGACAATGGTGTCGTCGGCTCGATCTTCGCCTTCAACCAGGCCGGCGGCGTGCTGTTGAACCAGGCCTATCAGGGCACCGAGACCAACAGCCAGTTCATCGCGCCCACCGAACCGCGCTTCTATGACCCGCAGGAAGTGCAGCAGAAGTTCCAGAACGCACTCGATTTCCTGCCCGACTCGCCCGGCGTGAACCGCCAGGGCGGTGAGCAGCGCGGTGAGGAAGAGAACCGGGACGGCCCGGCCAATGGCGACGGCGACGGCGCCAACGGGGAAGGTGAGGGCGACAGCGACGGCGAGGGCGATTCCGAAGGCGCGGAAGAAGGCGAGGGCGAAGACGAGGAAGGCGAGGAAGGCGAGGGCGAGGAAGAAGGCGAAGCAGAGGCCGAAGAGGCCAGCGGCGGCGAAGAGGAAGCTCCGCCCGCCGAGACTGCGCCGCCGCCGTCCAGCTCAGGCGACACCTCCGGCACCGGCTCTTCCGGCGGCGGCGACAAGTTCGCGGACGCCAGCGGCAAGATCCTCGCGGATGCGGGTGGCGGCGATACCTCGGCCAAGGGACCAACGACCGAGAGTTCGAAACCGCCTGCATCGGAACCGGATCCTGAAGAGCCGCCTGTGGTTACCGGTGCGACCCAGGGCGACGACAACCTGACCGGCACTGCTGGTGCTGACAATATCGATGGTCTGGGTGGCAATGACACCATCAACGGCCTGGGCGGCAACGACACCCTGATCGGCAACACTGGCAATGACAACCTGATCGGCGGTACGGGCAACGACAGCCTGCAGGGCGGCACGGGTAACGACACGCTTTCCGGCGGGGCCGGCAATGACACGCTGGCCGGCGGCGACGGCACTGACGTGATCAGCTTTGCCGGCACGGTTGGCGGGGTGAACATCAATCTGGCCGACACGCTGGTCACCGACGGTTTCGGCAACAGCGACGTCATCAGCGGCATCGAGGGCGTCACGGGTTCGGAGTTCGACGACACGCTGACCGGCGATGGCAACGCAAACATCCTGAACGGCGGCGGCGGCAATGATCAGATTGCGGCGGGCGCCGGTGCGGATACCGTTTCCGGCGGGGCTGGCAACGATGTGCTTGAGGGCGGCGACGGCAACGATTCCATGACCGGCGGCGCTGGCAACGACACGCTGGACGGCGGCGCCGGCGGCGACACGATGGAAGGCGGCGCGGGCGACGACGTCTATTTCGTTGGCGGCTCGAGCATCGGACGCGGAGAGGTCATCAGCGAGGAGACGTCTGTCGGTTTCGCGGACCTGATTGCCGAACCGACGGCGGTGCGGAGCGACGTTGTCGGTGATGACGTCTTCCTGGAAGGCACCTTCATCGCGGTCGGCGTGTCGGGCGCAGGCTCGTTCGGTACGGCGAACGCTGCGCCGGCGGGGTTCAATACCGACCCGAACCGCACCAATCTGGGCATGTTCATTGATCAGGACGGTTTTGGCGTCGGGGACGCGCCGACCACGGCCGACTTCTTCCTGCCGGGCAGCCCGGAGGAAGGGTTCACGGTCGGCTACAATCGCGCCAGCACGAATTTCAATTTCTCCAACGTCGAGCGCAATGGCGTTGTGCAACTGTCCCAGCTCGACTTTGCCAACCAGAGCACCGGCGACACGCTGCAGTCCTTCTGGCAGGGCCAGACGATCAATGATGGCGGGCGGCTGCAGGTCAACCAGACCGTCAGCTTCACCGAGGATGACAAGTTCTTCCAGACCACGATCGTGCTGACCAATGTGGGCGCGGATACGCTGGACAATGTCCGCTACATGCGCAGCTTCGATCCGGATCAGGACTCGGGCATTCCAGTCGGGTCGACCTCCACGACGATCAACACGATCATCAATCAGCCAGGCGACGGCGGCAGTGACAATCTGGCCATCGTCAGCGCGACGGGACCGTCTTCAGGCGTGCCGTTCTTCTTCCTGGCCGACGACGCGCGTGCGCGGGTGAGCACCTTCGGTTTCAGCAACCGCAACGCCTTCGAACCGACGGCCTTCGACACTCCGCAGGCCGAGGGTTTCACCAACACCGCGGACCAGGCCATCGTCATCACCTTTGATGTCGGAACCCTGACCGCGGGTGGAACGGCGACGCTGACCTATTTCAGCAGCCTGGATCAGGATTTCGAGAGTTCGGTCGGCGCCATCACCGGCGGCGATGATGTCATTGTCGAAGCCGCCGGCGGTGGTACCGACTCGGTGTTTTCCGATATCGGCTTCGCGCTGCCCGACAATGTCGAGAACCTGACCCTTGAGGGCACCGGCAACATCGACGGCGTCGGCAATGCCGAGAACAACGCCATCACCGGCAACACCGGCAACAATATCCTGCAGGGCGTCGGCGGCGCGGACACGCTCACCGGCGACGGTGGGGCCGATACGTTGCAGGGCGGTGACGGAAACGATTCGATGGATGGCGGCGATGGCGCCGATTCCATGGAAGGCGGAAATGGCGATGACACCCTGGCCGGTGGTGCAGGCAATGACACCATGGATGGCGGCGCGGGCACCGACGTAGCGGACTATTCGAACGATACCGGTGCGGTTGTCGTCAGTCTTGTGGCGGGAACGGCGACAGACGGGGCCAGCGGCACCGACTCGCTGATCGGCATCGAGAATGTGGTCGGCTCAAACTTCAATGACACACTGACTGGCGGTGGTGCTGGCAACCTGCTGAGCGGCGGTGCGGGCAACGACATCATCTCCGGCCAGGCCAACACCGACACCCTTGTGGGCGGTGATGGCGACGATACCCTGAACGGCGGCGACGGCAGCGACTCGCTGGACGGCGGTGCTGGTACGGATGCCGCGGACTATTCGGCCGATGCCGGGGCGGTGACGGTCAACCTTTCCACTGGCGTGGCGACCGACGGATCTGGCGGCACCGACACGCTGACCGGTATCGAGAACGTGCTCGGTTCGGCCAATGGCGATGTGCTTACCGGTGACGCCAACAGCAATGCGCTGTCCGGCAACAGCGGCGATGACACGCTGGCAGGCGGGGCAGGCGGCGACCTTCTCGACGGTGGCGCGGGCACAGACCTTGCGGATTATTCCGGGGACACTGGCGCGGTGAATGTCCTTCTGGTCGAAGGCACGGCGACCGACGGATCCGGCGGTATCGATTCCCTGACCGGGGTCGAGAACGTCCTGGGATCGGACTTTGACGACACGATCACCGGCGGTGGTCTCGACAATGCGCTCAGCGGCGGCGGCGGCAACGACACCATTTCCGGCGAGGGCAACAACGACACGCTCGACGGCGGCGCTGGCGATGACCGGCTCATCGGTGGCGGCGGCAACGACCTGATCCAGGGCGGAGCCGGTACCGACACGGCTGTCTATGCCGGCAACAGCGACAACTTCAACGCTGTCTTTGCGGACAATGGCAGTCAGGCAGTGCTGACGGACGAACTTGGTACCGAGGGCGTCGACACCCTGACCAATGATGTCGAGATCATCGAGTTTGCCGATGACACGGTTTCGGTCCAGGTCGGTACGGTTGGCGGCGACAGCCTTGTCGGTGGCGCGATCACCGACGCGCTGGCTGGCGTCGATGGCGATGACACGCTGGAAGGAAATGCCGGCGATGACTTCCTGGTCGGCGGCAACGGCAACGACTCGATTGTCGGTGGCGATGGCTCCGACGACCTGATTGGTCAGGCTGGCGTGGACACGATGACCGGCGGTGCAGGCCAGGACTTCTTCATCTACAATGCCGCCACCGATGGCACCGCAGTCGCGCTGGACCAGACCGTCGCCGACGCCGGCGTGTCGGTGGATCTGATCACCGACTTCCAGTCGAGTGTCGACGTCTTCGAGTTCGATGGCGCCGATTTCAACGTCGCCGATCTGGTCTTCAGCGAAGGCGCCTATGACGGCACCAACTCCGGTCAGCAAGCCGGCGAGGTCTTCATCTTCGACGGCACGCACCTGATCCACGACTCGGACGTCAATGTCGCGGGCTACACCGTGATCGCCCAGGTCCAGGGGGATGCCGTGGCGGTCGGCGACATCAACAATCCCAACGCGGCTCTCGGCTGAACCGGGCCGCCCGGGCGGCGGCCCTTACCAGGTGTCGATCCAGGCGTGCTTCTTGCCGTCGCGCGGCACGGGTTTCGGCGCGGCCTTCAGAGCGGCGACGATCAGCCGCCGCGTGTCGGCCGGGTCGATCACATCATCGATCTCGAAATAGGTCGCGGTCGAGAGCGCTTTTCCCTTCTCGTAGGAATCCGCGACCATCTGGTCGAAGCGTTTCGCCCGTTCCGCCGGATCCTCGATGGCGGCCAGCTCCTTGCGGTAGGCCAGCTTGACTGCGCCTTCCAGACCCATGCCGCCGAACTCGCCCGAAGGCCAGGCGACGGTGAACATGGGCGCGTGGAAGCTGGCGCCGGCCATGCCCTGTGCGCCCAGCCCGTAGGATTTGCGCAGGATGAAGCTGAAGAAGGGCACCGTCAGGTTGGCACCGGCCACGAACAGGCGGCTGCAATGCCTGACCAGCGCTGTCTTCTCCACCTCCGGGCCGACCATCATGCCCGGCGTGTCGACCAGGAACATGATCGGGATGTCGAAGGCGTCGCAGAGCCGCATGAAGCGCGCGGCCTTGTCGGAGCCCGGCGTATCGATCGCGCCCGAGAGGTGGCTCGGATTGTTGGCGATGACGGCCAGCGGACGGCCCTCGACCCGGATCAGCGAGGTGACCATGCCCAGCCCGAAGCCCCGCCGCAGTTCCAGTACCGAGCCGGTATCGGCGATGATGTCGATGACTTCCCGCACGTCATAGAGCCGCTTGCGGTTTTCGGGGATCACCCGGCGCAGCTTGCGCTGGTCGTCGCAGCTCCAGTCGGCGACCGGGCCCTGGAAATAGGAGAGATACTTCTTCGCCGTGGCGACCGCCTCGGCCTCGTCCTTCACGGCGATATCGACCACGCCTGACGGCACCTGGTCCGACATGGGGCCGACTTCCTTGGGGCTGAACACGCCCAGGCCGCCGCCTTCGATCATGGCTGGGCCGCCCATGCCGATGTTCGAATTCTCGGTGGCGATCACCACGTCGCAGCAGCCCAGCAGCGCCGCGTTGCCGGCGAAGCAATATCCGGAGTTGATGCCGACCATCGGCGCCAGGCCGCTCATCTTGCCGAACATCTCGAAGGTGTGAATGTGCAGCCCGCCGACCTGGCCGACGTCGACATCGCCGGGCCGTCCGCCGCCGCCCTCGGTGAAGACGATCAGCGGCAGCTTGTAGCGCAGGGTCTGCTGCAGCAGGCGGTCCTTTTTGTTGTGATTGACCATGCCCTGCGTGCCGGCCAGCACGGTGTAGTCATAGCAGAGCACGGCGACGCGGCTCCTGTCCTCGGGGAAGACGTCGCCGTTCACATGGCCCAGACCGGCCAGCATGCCGTCGGCTGGCGTGTTCTCGATCAGGTCTTCCAGCGTCCGCCGTGTCCGCTGCGCGGCGATGGCAAGCGAGCCGTATTCGACCCAGGTGCCGTCATCCAGCAGGTCGGCGACATTCTCCCGCGCCGTGCGCTGACCGGTCTTGCGGCGGCGTTCGACAGACCTGGGCCGGTTCTCGTCCAGAGTGAGGGCCTGCCGGGCGATGGTCTCGGCCAGGTCGGCGCGGTACTCGTCCAGATCGACCTCCGCCTCTTCCTTCGCGTCTTCGGCGGCAACCTCGCCGGGTTCGACATAGGCCAGCGGGTCGCCCTCGTAGACGGTGTCGGCGGCCGCCACGGCGAGTTGACGGACCGTGCCGCTGAAGGGGGCTTCGATGACATGTTCCATCTTCATGGAATCCATCACCAGCAGTGGCTGGCCCTGCCGCACCTGATCGCCTTCGGCGACAGCCAGCGAAATGATGGTGCCCTGCATCGGGGCGGGAACGGTGCTGGCGCCGTCCGGAGCGTCGTCAGAAGCAACACCTTCGCTCGCAGGCAATGCCTTGCCGAAGTCGAGCACAGCCAGCGGGTCGCTGGACTGCAACTGCGCGCCGGCGCCACGCCGCTGGGGCTGGCTTTTCGGGAGAGCGCGGTAATGGCGCGGATGCTCGCCGGGCGCGGCCAGTTCGGCAATGTGGCGCTCGACGAACCCGGTATCGATTTCGTTGTCGATGAAGTCCTGCCGCTTCAGCAGGTTCTGCAGAAAGTCGATATTGGTTTCCACGCCCTCGATCCGGAAGGCCGACAGGGCGCGGTAGGCGCGCTGGACGGCGTCCGCATAGTCGGCGGAGGGGCTGTGCACGATCAGCTTGGCCAGCAGGGAATCAAAGGCGGGGCTGGTGCGGAAGCCGGCATAACCGAACGTGTCCACACGAACGCCGCGTCCCGTCGGCGGATCGAAGGCCGCCAGCGTGCCGCCCGATGGCATCACGTCGCCGGTTGCGGTCATGCGCTCCATGTTCACGCGAAGCTGGATTGCGTGGCCGTGGGGCAGGGGCGTGTCTGCGGCGAGCCCCAGATCGCGTAGCGTCATGCCTTCCGAGACGCCAAGCTGCAGCGCCACCAGATCGACGCCGCAGATCTCCTCGGTCACCGTGTGCTCGACCTGGATACGGGCATTGGCCTCGATGAAGGCAAAGCCGGGCGCCGGCGCGTCGTCGCGGGCATCGGCCAGGAATTCGAAGGTGCCGAGTCCGCGATAGTTCACCGCCGCCGCCAGTTTCAGGGCGCTCTCGATCATCCCCTCGCGCACGGCGGGGTCGAGACCGGGGGCAGGGGCGACCTCGACGATCTTCTGATTGCGGCGCTGGATCGAGCATTCGCGATCGTGGAAATGGGTAACGCCGCCATGGCCGTCGCCCAGCACCTGAACCTCGATGTGGCGGGCCGGGCGCAACAGTTGCTCGGCATAGACGTCGCCAAGACCGAAGGCCTGCTGCGCTTCCGAGCGGCAGCGTTCATAGGCGGCGTCGAGATCGTCGTCTGGCTGGACGATGCGCATGCCGCGCCCGCCGCCGCCGGCGACCGCCTTGATCATGATCGCCGCTTCGCCCAGACCGGCGCGGAACGCCTTTACCTGGTCCAGCGTGGCCGGGCCTTCGGTGCCGGCGACTGTCGGGACGGCGTGTTCGGCGGCCAGGGCGCGGGCCTTGGCCTTATCGCCGAACAGGTCCAGCACCTCCGGCGTCGGACCGACGAAAGTGATCCCGGCATCGATGCAGGCCTGCGCGAAGGCCGCGTTCTCGGCCAGGAAGCCGTAGCCGGGGTGGATCGCCGTCGCACCGGTCTGCTTCGCCGCGGCGACGACGCCCGCGATATCGAGATACGGCGCAACGCCCTTGCCGCCCAGCGCCACGGCCTCGTCGGCGCGCAGCACGTGCAGGTTCTCGGCGTCGTCGTCGGAATGGATCGCGACCGTGGTCCAGCCCTGTTCGGCAGCGGTCTGCATGATGCGCACGGCGATTTCGCCGCGATTGGCGATCAGTAGTTTCTTCATGGTGTCGGCTTCTCCCCTGCAACCGAGTGTCGCCAACGTCGCGGAATGTTGCAATGGCGGTAAACGCAACCGCGGTACCCGGCCAACCGTTCGTTCCTTTACCGGAACTTAATTCGACAAATTTTACGGTGATGATCTGTGGGATTGGTGCAAGAAGGCTGGAAGGAAACGAAACTTGAACCTGCTTTATCGGTATTGCACGAGCCTCTGGTTTCTGGTCGTCATGGTCGCTCTCCTGGCGGTTCTGACAGGTGCCTCAAGCTACGGCGTGGCCTTGCTGGCTGCGGATCGGTCCGTGAAGCGGCAGGCCGAGAATCTGGCCCAAGACTGGGCAAGGTTCATCTCTGGCAGGATGCCGAGTCTCGAACAGGTTGCAGATGGCGGCGCAATCAGCGAGCCGGATCGGCAACTGCTCGAGGACGTCAAGCAGTTCGGCGACGTGTTCCGATTCAAGCTCTTTTCCTCGGACGGCCGCCTGAGGCTGGTTTCGGACAACCTGAATCCCGGGCACGCGGATCTTGGCGAGACACTTGGCGACCACAATCGCAAGGCTGCCGGGGTTGTCCAGAGCGGTGTCGCCTATACCTCTCTCGAGGATGGCACCGCAAAGCCAGATCGTCCCGACGTCTATGCCTAAAGCTATGTACCGGTTGTCCGCGACGGCAAGGTCATAGCCATATCGGAAGTCTACATCGATCAGACGGAAGCGGCGCTGCTGGCGCACCAGGACTACTTCAGACTGGGTCTCGAGGTTGCGGGGCTCATCTTTGTCCTGCTTCTGGGGCCGGTGATCGGATTTCTTCTGGTTGCGCGTTCACTTCGGGTGAAGAACGCGGCGCTGGTCGTGGAATCCGAGAAGGCGAAAAAGGCTGATCGTGCCAAGAGCGAGTTTCTCGCCAACATGAGCCACGAGATCCGCACCCCGCTTAACGGCATGATGGGCATGTCCGAGCTGCTGCAGCAGACCGAGATGACCGAGAAACAGAAACGCTATGCGGATACGATCACGTCCTCCGGACAGGCGTTGATCACGATCATCAACGATATCCTCGACTTCTCGAAAATCGATTCCGGAAACCTGGCGCTCTATGAGAAGCCGTTCCGGCTGTCGGCTGCCGTGGATGAGGTCGCAAACCTGATGGCCACCCAGGCTGAGAACAAGGGGATCGAGATCATCACGAGAGTTGATCCCGGTCTTCCACTTCGGGTCATCGCTGATGTCGGTCGTGTGCGTCAGATCCTTCTGAATCTGGTTGGCAATGCAGTGAAGTTCACGGACAAGGGTTCCGTTCTGGTCGATGTCACGAATGAACGCGTCGACAACGGTGTTGCATTGATTCGCCTTCGCGTAGCCGACACCGGCATTGGCATTCCTGTGGACCAGCAGGCGGCAATTTTCGAGAAATTCGTTCAGGCGGACAGCAGTTCGACCCGCAATTACGGAGGCACCGGCCTCGGTCTGTCGATTGTGCAGATGCTCGCGGAAGCCATGAAGGGACGGGTCGAGCTTGTCTCTGCCGAAGGCGAAGGTTCCGAATTCAGCGTATTGCTGCCCCTCAAGATCGACGGGGACGGGATTGAAAGGAAGATTCTCCCCGTCGATACGTCGGGCAAGCGGGTCCTTGTCATCGATGACAACGTGGTCAATCGTCAAATTCTTGTCGAGCAACTGGAGAACTGGGGACTGATTGCCCATTCGGAACCGTCCGGCATGGCGGGCCTGGGTGAACTGGCTCGAGCGGCGGCCGACGATCAGGCCTACGAGCTCGTTATTCTCGACTACAACATGCCGGGTATGGACGGGCTTGCCGTCGCGAAATCCATGCGGGCCACGGGTAGCCTGTCGCGGTGCCCCATCCTGTTTCTCACATCAGTGGATGAACCAGGTGGCATCGGTGGCTTCGAAGATGCCGGAATCGACAAGCATCTGATCAAGCCGACGAACGGGTCAGCACTTTACGATGCAATCGTTGATATGTTCGCTGAAGAGGTCGTTGTCCCGCAAGCGCCTCTGGTACCGGATACCGAAGCGACGATCGGCTCGCCGGCACCGACCGATGCTGACGAGAATGTGGAGCCCAGGAAAGATCGTCCGCTGGTCCTGGTAGCCGAAGACAACGCTGTGAATCAGGAACTTGTGCTGGGTATCCTGGAAATTGCCGGATGCCGGGCCGTGATGACCAGCAACGGAGAAGAAGCGATTGCGGCCTTCGTAAAGCAGCGCCCCGATCTCGTGCTGATGGATGTTTCGATGCCATTGATGGGGGGGCTGGATGCGACGAAAGCCATCCGCAGGCTCGAAAAGGAGAACGGATCCAGGTCTGTGCCGATCGTCGGTGTGACCGCACATGCTCAGACCGATGATCGGGAAAGATGCCTCGAAGCCGGTATGGACGATTACATGTCGAAACCCTTGTCGGTGGACAAGATGGTCGCGAAAGTCAGTCGCTATTGTGAGGGTTGGCAGAAGTCCGTTGAAATGAGTAGGGCCGTCTGAGCAGTAGCCGCAGGCTGACAGACCAGAGCAGTTCGGTCAGGCGTGCAGCTTCAGGCCCTTGGTGATCTTGTCGACGGTCTTTCGGTCTTCGCGCATCGCCAGCCCGACGATGGTCATGGTTTCGGGGTCGGCGGCTTGGACGGCGGCCCGATTGTCCGTGTCGTTGCCGGTCGCGAACATCTCCTCGATGTAAAGCGACAGCTTCGCGGCACGATCCATCGCGCGGCGGTATACGGTCGCCATCTTCTCCGCCGGCGCGGCGTAGATCATCATCGGCTGTATGATCAGCGGGTTGTAGCTGTTGCCGGCCGCGTCGACATAGGTCTCGCCGATGATGTCCGCGTGACCGCCGACAATGCCGCTGGTCAGGAAGGCGGTGACATTCAGCTTCTGCCAGACGGCGAGATCCTCGCGGATGATGATGGCGATCTTGGTGTCGAACATGCTGCTATCCCTGTCGTGCCAAGGTGTTCTGCAATCTTGGGGGGTTCCGGGGCAAGGCTCCGGCGTTAGATTCGGCGGGACTTCCACCGGACGAGCAAGATTCTGACCGTCACTTCCAACATACCCGACCGTGTCGATGCGGCCAGTCTCTGGTCGCTGTTCGCTGCGTTTCTGACTCAGGCGACGGCGGCGTTCGGCTTCATCGGCTTCACCCTGCTGGCGCCTGGCCTGGCCGAGGAGACCGGTCTGGACGAGCGCGACTTCGGGCTGGCCTTCTCCTTCATCTTCCTGGGTTCCAGCCTGTCGGCGCCGTTCTGCGGGGCGATCATGCGCCGCCTCGGCAGCGTCCGGACGATGATGCTCTGCCTGGTCGGCATGGGCCTGTCGGCGATGATCGCGCTGGCCGGAACCTGGCCGGCGGTGATGCTGGCAGCGCTGGCCTACGGCATCTTCTACGGCCCCTACGGTCCGGCGAACGTGACCATGGTCTCGGCCAGAACGCCGCGCCATCGGGTCGGCCTGTTCATGGCTGTGCGCCAGTCGGGCGTGTCGCTGGCCGGCATGGCCGCCGGGTACCTGTTGCCTGCAACGATGATCGCCGTCGGCTGGCAGGCCGGGGTCTACACCATGGCGGTGGTTGTGGCGGTGGCGGCGGTGGGGACCGCGCTGTTCGCCCCGATCTTCCGCATCCAGCCCGACGAAGCGCCGATCGCGTCGACAAGGCCATTTGGTCTCAGCCGGGCGATCGAGCGGTTTCTGCTGCCGAAGGAGATGCGCCTGCTGGGCTGGACCGCCATCGCCTTCGCCACATCGCATACCTCGCTTTTCACCTTCACCTACATCTATCTGATCGAAGGGGTCGGCCTGGACCCGGTGCAGGCCGGCCTGTTCTTCGCCATTGTGCAGGTCACCGCCATTGCCGGGCGGCCGCTGGCAGGCATGTTCTCCGACTGGATCCGCTCGCCGGAGATCACGCTGGCGATCCTCGCCGTGGGTGCGTCTGGCGCAATCGCCGGAGCGCTCCATCTGGAGCCCGGTTCGCCCTTGTGGCTGATGTATCCCATCGCTGTGCTGGCCGGCCTGTCGGGCAATTCATGGTCGCCGATCTTCATGACCGCCGTGTCGCTGCGCGCGCCGGCCGGGCAGGTGAGTGAGATGAACGGCCGCGCCTACGCCTTCGCCTCGCTCGGCTGGATGACAGCGCCGCCGCTGATCTGGGGCCTGATCGAGCTGTTCGGCAGCTACGCCGTGCCCTTCGGCGTGGTGATCGCAGGCAACCTGATCGGCGGCGCCGCCCTGATCTGGCAGGTCAGGCGGCGCGTCGCGCCGCCTCAGTGACGCATGTGAAGACAGGGGCTGCGCTGTCTCAGCCATAGGCATAGTGAATATCGACGACGGCAACCGTTGTTCCTTCCGGTGCTTCGCGCAGGTGCCGCAACACGGCATTCTCGAGGATCTCGCGCTCGTCCTTTTCTTCCGGAACCCCGTATCCCCATCCGCCTTCTGTGCCGTGCCAGACGCCTTCGAGATCGACCAGTGCCCAGGGCCAGCAATGCTCGCTCCATTCGACGACGGCCATGACTTCAGGAACTGTCTTGATCATTTGCTCGTCGGGTACGTCCTTTACGATGGCATGGCCTGAAAACTCGCGCCGGCCCTCGCATGCGGGACAGGTAGTGGGGAGCCCCTGGTCAGCACGGGCTTCCTGTGTGAGACGCATGAACTTCGGCAACAGGTAACGTTTGCCGGGCAACTTGCCCCGGCCGGCGCAACGTCTGCAGGCCTCCGTTACAATCGGCCTTTCCCAAGGCGGCGGATCCGCGAAGTCGTTCGCCCAGCGACCACCGAGTGTGAACCAGTCATACCGCGGGTTCGGATTTGCGGTGGATTCGGCGCAGACATAGCCATCCTCAATCCAATAGCGCTCACGGATGAAGGTGGCGTGCTCATTGCGCAGTTCGGCAAGGCGTTCGAGCCGCATGTCAGGGGTCAACTCGGCCTTCAGCGCCTTGTCACGGTACTGTTCGAACTCCAGTCGGACCTGCCTGTGTGTCATCCTCCATCGGATGATGTCGTCGTCCACGATCTCGGGTGGTGTCGGATTCGTGAGAAGCAGTTCTTCATGGTCGAACCGATACGGACCCTCTGAATAGGCCCACAATTCACCGTAGATGTCGAACCCGTCCTGCTGGATCTTGTGGGAAAAGGGCTTTCCGGGCGGAATCAGAACGAAGACCAGCGAGTGACCCATTGGCTATTGCCCCATTTGATTGCAGTTTCTTTGGTAATACAACCATTTGATGGGAAACAATACAAGAACAAATGTTCCGGAGAGCCGTTGTGGAGACTTTGGGTCAGGCGGCGCGCCAGCCGGCCAGGATCCCCCTGATCGCTGCGACGGTGGCCAGCGGCTGATCCAGCATCAGGTGGTGATGGGCCTCCGGTACACCGACGATGTGGCCGCCAACCAGTTCCGACGCATAGGCCAGTGTGTCCGGTTCGTTGAAGAAGCTCTTCTCGCCGAACAGATAGGCTTTCCGGCAGGTCGCGGCGGCCAGGTAGTCGTGGAACGGTTCGCCGAAGCGGCGGTTGTTCATCGCCCCGCCGTCCCATTTCCAGCACCAGCCCTCCGGTTCCCGTTTCAGCGAGTGGCGGCCGATATGTTCGACCAGATAGTCATTCTCGCAGGGCTGAACAGGCATCAGGCGGAAGCGCCGCCAGGCCTCGTCGAAGGTTTCGTAGTGGCGCTTGTTGCCCATGCGCGGGCGGCGCTTCTGGTCGACTTCGCGCATGTGCGGCGGTCGGAAGGGCGAGTCCGCGATGATGATGCCGCCGACCTCGTCGCCGTGAAGCTGGCCGAAGCGGCTGGTCATGAAGCCGCCGAAGCTGTGGCCGCAGATGAAGGTTGTCCCGCCGTCGAAGGCGTCGGCGATGACGCCGCGCATGTCGCCGACGCGTACATCGGCGCCATAGACCTCGCGTCGCCCGCTGTCGCCCATGCCGCTGAGCGAAATCGCGGCCGTGTTGTAACCGGCGGCGGCGAAGAAGGGGGCGATGAAGCTCCACCAGTGGGCGTGACCGCCGCCGCCATGCACCAGCAGCAGGTTGCCGGCATCGGCGCCCTTGGCTGGCCAGTAGAGGTAATGCACGGCGCAGCCGTCGACCTGGGCAAAGCGGACCTCGCCCGCGTCGGCCATGTTGGCGTGGTACCAGTCGGGCGCGGGCGCCTGGACCTTCAGCAGGTCCGGATCGATCTCGTTCATGTGTCTGAATCTCCCCTTGGCCCCATTTTCGGCGAGGGGCTGCCCTGCTGCCAAGGCCGTTGATCCCCGCCGCCCGGCGCGCGACCATGCGCGTCTTGCAGGGGAGGAGACGATGGACGAGTCACGCATTCCGGTGCTGGTGGGATCGGGACAGATCACGCAGCGCGAACCGGATCCGCTGAAGGCGCTCGCGCCGATGGATCTTACGGCCGCGGCGGCGCGGGAGGCGGCGAAGGACGCCGGGCCCGATGCCCGCGTGCTTGAGGCGCTGGACAGCATCGTCCAGATCCGCAGCTTCTCCGACACAAGCTGGCGCTTCGTCTGCCCCTTCGGAAAATACACGAACCCGCCGAAGTCGCTCGCCAACCGGCTTGGCGCGATGAATGCGAAGCGGCTGGTCTACACCCATCCGGGCGGGAACATGCCCCAATGGTGCGTCAACCGCATGTTCGAGATGATCACCCGCGGCGAGCTGCAGGCCGGCCTGATTGCCGGCGGCGAGGCGCTGGCGACCCAGAAGGCGGCGCAGCGGGCGAAGCTGGAACTCGACTGGTCCGAGGACCCGGGCGGCAAGCCCGAGGAGTGGGGCGTCGCCACGCGCGGCTGGAACGACATGGAAGACCGCCATCAGATGCGAGGCGCCATCTATGCCTACCCGCTGGTGGAGAACGCGATCCGGGGCCACAAGGGCGAAAGCATCGACGAGCACATGATGACCATGGGGCGGCTGTTTTCCGGCTTCGCGAAGGTCGCGGCGTCGAATCCGCTGGCCGACCGGCGCGACGGCTACACTGCCGAGCAGATCGCGACCGTCAGCGACAGCAATCCCTTCATCGGCTTCCCCTACACGAAGCTGATGAACTCCAACGCGTTCATCGATCAGGCGGCGGCGGTGATTCTGATGTCGGTGGCCAAGGCGAAGGAACTCGGCATTCCGCGGGAGAAGTGGGTCTTCCTGCATGGCTGCGGCGATGCCTATGACCACTGGTTCCTGACCGATCGCATCAATCACTGGAGCTCGCCCGCGATGCGCACGGTGGCCGAGGAGACCTCGCGCATGTCCGGCAAGACGCCGGCCGAGATGGATTTCCTTGACCTCTATTCCTGTTTTCCGTCCGCCGTGCAGATCGCCTGCGCCGAGATGGGCATTCCCGAGGATGATCCGCGCGGACTGACGGTGACCGGCGGGCTGCCCTATTTCGGCGGGCCGGGGAACAACTACGTCACCCATTCAATCGCCGAGATGATGAACCGGGTGCGCTCGAAGCCGGGCAGCTTCGGCATGGTCACGGCGAACGGCAACTACGTCACCAAACAGTCCGCCGGAGTCTACTCGACCGAAATGCCGGAGAAGCCCTTCGCGCCGGTCGATCCGAAGACCTATCAGGCGAAGATCGATGCCGCGAAGGGACCGGAAGTGGCCGAGGAGGCGGAAGGCGAAGCGGAAATCGAGACCTACGCCGTGCTGCACGACCGCTCGGGACCAAGCTTCTCCATCGTCTACGGGCGGCTCGGCGACGGTCGTCGTTTCATTTCCAACACCGCGCCCGATCAGGATCTGATGCTGGAGATGGAGAAGACCGACTATCTGGGCCGCAAGGGGCGGGTCTCCACCAAGGACGGTCTGAACACATTTGTGCCGGCCTAGGCGACCAGCGCCACGTCGGTGATCACGGCGGCGAAGTGGCAGGCGGCGGCGGCGACGACGAAGCCGTGCCAGATGGCGTTCTGGAACTTCAGCCTCTCCCAGAGGTGGAAGACCACGCCGAATGAGTAGAGCAGCCCGCCGACGCCGAGCAGGATCAGCCCGGCCAGCGAGGCGCTGCTGAGCAGGGGGCCGAGCGCGCCGATGATGGTCCAGCCCATCACCAGATAGGCGGCGATCGACAGCTTTTCGAAGCGGCCGGGAACGAACAGCTTCAGCCCGATGCCGATCAGCGCCACGGTCCAGATGAACAGGAACAGGCCAAGGCCCCAGTCGCCGCCGATGGTGACCAGGGCGAAAGGCGTGTAGGTGCCTGCGATCATGGCGAAGATCGCCGAATGGTCGAGCTGGCGGAAACGCGCCTTCCACAGGCCCTCGGGCGCGAAATTGTAGAGCGCCGATGCGCCCAGCATCGCCACGAGCCCGCAAAGATAGACGCCGACCGAGGTGACGCCGACCCAGCCGGCATCGGGGATGACCATGACCAGCAGCGTGATGCAGGCGCCCAGCGCCATGGCGCCGCCGATGGCATGGATCACGGCGTCCGCGATCCTTTCGGAACGCGTGTAGGGGCGGGGTCGGTCGGCGCCGGGAATCAGCTTCATCCTCTTGATATGGACCGTCCCGGCGAGAATGTCCGCAAAATCATAAGGTTTCGTGACGAAGGGCAGCGGCGTGCCCGATCCGCCTGCCGCGCGGCCGCCCTTTTCAAGCGCGGGATGCTGTGTCCCAATGGCCGCAACGGGGAGGATTTGCGATGACGCTGAAACTGAATCTGATGGCCGGCTACTGGTCGGCGCATCCGCCGGCGAATTTCGTCGAGATGGCGCAGATGGCCGAGCGGCTGGGCTACTACGGCTTCTTCACCGCGGAGGCCTGGGGCTCGGACGCGCTGACGCCGCTGGCCTGGGTCGGTGCGCAGACCGAGAAGATCAAGCTGGGCACGGCGATCTGCCAGATCTCGGCCCGGACGCCGACCTCGCTCGCCATGCACGCAATGACGCTGGATCACCTCTCGAACGGCCGGATGATCCTGGGGCTTGGCGTCTCCGGCCCGCAGGTGGTGGAGGGCTGGTACGGTCGGCCCTTCGCCAAGCCGCTGGCCCGCACGCGCGCCTATGTCGACATCATCCGCCAGGTGCTGGCCCGTGACGAGCCGGTGCAGCATCAGTCGGAACATTACCAGTTGCCCTATCCCGAAGACGCGCCGGGGTCGTGGGGCATGGGCAAGCCGCTGCGCTCCATCGTGCATCCGCTCCGGTCCGACCTGCCGATCTTCCTTGGCGCCGAGGGGCCGAAGAACGTGAAGATGGCGACCGAGATCTGCGACGGCTGGTATCCGCTCTATTTCTCGCCGACCGGTCCGAAGGTCTATGCCGATCAGACCGCGAACCTGAAGCCCGGCTTCGAGGTCTTCTGCCCGGTGCGGCTGCAGATCACCGACGATGTCGAGGGTGGGCTGGCGAAGATAAAGGAGAACCTGGCGCTCTATGTCGGCGGCATGGGCAGCCGCGACAAGAACTTCCACAACCAGCTCATCGCCCGCATGGGCTACGAGGACGCCGCCCGCGAGATCCAGGACCTCTATCTGGACGGCAAGAAGCGGGAGGCGGTGGCCGCCGTGCCGGACTCGCTGGCCGACGAGGTCTCGCTGATCGGCCCGCGCGAACGCATCCGCGACAAGCTCGCCGCCTGGGAGGAAAGCCCCGTCACCGGCCTGATGGTCTGGGCCGGCAGCGAACGCGAAATGGCGGAGATGGCCGAACTGGTGCTGGGGGGGCAATAATAATGTGCGCCGAATTTTTTTGTGGACATTTAGAACTCTGGACAACGCCCAAAGCGCACACCGAATTTTCTGATAGCGAATCGTCAGACGGTCGAACTTATTCGTTTGTCGACTATTTGGTTGAAGATAAAGTTGTTCGTCGGTGAATTTGCTGAATTGAGGGAGAGGACGCAATGAACGATGCTGTTCAGCAACGAATTCGCAGGCTTGCGGAAGAACGCGCTAGATTGGAGCGAGAGCAACAGGAATTGCGAGTTGCCGCAAATCAAGATCTTGAGGCGATTAAATTTGAAATTGATCGTGTTGAAGAGAAGCTCGGTTCACTGGTTGCTCAGCGAACCGAGCTTGAACGTTTCCTGGGCTTGGAAAGCGATTCTTCTCGAACGCAGCACGGGCGACTAAAGGATTTATGTTTCGAAATACTAAAACAACGACCAGAGGGTATGACTAGTGGTGAAATAAAAGCAGAGTTGAGTCGCAAATTTCCAGATTTGAGGGTCAATTCTGTTCCCGCCACACTGAGTTATCAAGCTGGTCAAGGGCGACTAGTTAGAGATAATTTTGGGCGATACACGTTGGTGTAAGATTTGTGATTGCCAAGATCTAGCATGGTATCGCTATTTTTTACCCGCCGCCCTTGCCGGTCTGTTTCCAGAAGACATCCTTCTTCGCCACCCTGCCGTCGCGGACGGTGATGATCTCGACGCCGCGCTGGGTGAAGGCGTCGCCGCCGCGGTGCCGGCCCTCGACGCGGTAGGTCATGACGATCCGGCGGTCGTCGATGGGTGTGTAGTCGATATCCTCGAAGCGGAGGCTCTCGAACAGGGCGCTGTTGTCGGCGATGCCCTGCAGGAAGCCGTCGACGCCCTTGCGCACCCGGCCGTCGGGCGCGTCCTCACCGATGGCGAAATGCCATTCGGCATCTGGCGTCAGCGCCTCTTCCAGCCGGGTCCGGTCGGCAGTGAAGATCGCCTTTCCCATGCGCCGCATCACGCCGTCGGCAACATCCGCTGTCATCGCCATGTCGGGCCTCTCCAAGTCTCAGGCGCCATGTTCGCGAGAGAACAGTTTCAGCGCAAGCCATCGAGCATGGCGTCGATGGTCCGGCAGAGCGCATCGAGCGCCTTGCCCCGGTCCGGCGCGTCGAGAATGTGCATCACGCCCTCGTTCATGGCGCCGGAGAGCAGAACAGCCAGTTCGTCCAGGGGGAGGGGGCGAATGGCGCCCGTTGCGCTTGCCGCCTCCAGACCTGTCTTCAGCGAGGCGATCCCGTTCTCCCGGTCGATCCGCCGCCATTCGCCGAGGCCGAGCACCGCTGGTCCGTCGATCATCACGATGCGGACGAAATCGTCCCGGGCGGCCAGTTCCAGAAACACCCGGCTGCCGTCCTTCAGCGCCTGCAGCGGATCGTCCGAGTCGCGTGTCGCATCCTCGATGGCGTCATAGACCTCCCGCTGCATGTCCTCGACCACAGCCAGGAACAGGGCGGTCTTGTCCTCGAACTGGTGATAGAGCGCGCCACGGCTGACTCCAGCCGCCCTGACGATGGCAGGCGTGGATGCCTCGTAAAATCCCGTCTCGGCGAAGGCCTGCCGCGCCGCCGTGATCAGCTTGCCACGCGTCGCTGCCGAACGGCGGTCTTGGCCGGTCATCCGAGTGGCAGATTTCTCTTGCATACATACAGCCTGTTTGTTTATATCCAATTTACATACAGACTGTATGTTTGTTGAGGCGGGCGGTCAATATCGGCGGCCTGCAGGTAAGGAGAGAGACATGAAGATCACCAGCTACTATCCCGTACTGGCCGTGCGCGACGTCGCCCGTTCGATCGCCTTCTACCGCGAGCATTTCGGCTTCCGCGCGTCCTTCGAGGCTGACTGGTACGCCCACCTGACCATGGATGCCGACGTCCCGGTGAACCTGGGCCTTGTGCGGCACGACCATGAGACCGTGCCCGGCGACAAGGCACGGGCCGGGGGACTGCTGATCAATATCGAGGTGGCGGATGTCGACGCCGTGCATGCGCGGCTGAAGGCCGCCGGCCTGCCCATGCTGCGCGATCTGGTCAGCGAGGATTTCGGCCAGCGGCACTTCATCAACTGCGACCCGGATGGCGTGATGATCGATGTCATCACCCCGATCGCGCCCTCGGCCGAGTTCGCCGCGCAATATCTGGAAGGCGCGCCGGCCTGACCCGGCCGCGGCTCTGGAACGCTCCGTCCGCTGAAAGTAGGGCAGGGCGTTCCGCCTGCGCCGGTCGAACGAATTCGGCCGCACGATCCGGAGTGTGGGGCCGTCGAGGGCCGTGAGAGGTTCCCCTCCGCCGGACGCGTGTCGCCGGCTGCACCAAGAGGAACTTCCAATGCAGAGTCTTCTGGCGGGCAAGACCGCCATCATCACAGGCGCCAGTTCCGGCATCGGCCGCGCCGTCGCCGAGCTCTTCGCCGCCGAAGGCGCCAGCCTGGTCGTCAACGCCCGCCGCGCGGGCCCGCTGGAGGAACTCGCCGGCCAGATCGAGGCTGGCGGAGGCGAAGTCGCCGCGGTGGCCGGAGACGCCGCCGATCCGGAACTGTGCGAACGGCTGGTCGCCACGGCCGAAAGCCGCTTCGGCGGTCTGGACATCGCCGTCAACAATGCCGGGATCGCCGGCGAGATGGGGCCGGTGCCCGGCATGTCGCTGGAAAACTGGGATGCGGTCATTTCGGTGAACCTCACCGCGGCTTTTCTGGCCGCAAGGAACCAGATCCCGGCGATGCTGCGCCGGGGCGGGGGCTCGCTGGTCTTCGTGTCCAGCTTCGTTGGCCACACGTCCGGTTTTCCGGGCATGTCGGCCTATGCGGCGGCCAAGGCCGGCGTCATCGGGCTGGCGCGAAACCTGGCGGCCGAGCATGGTCCCGACGGCGTCAGGGTGAACGCCCTGCTGCCTGGCGGCACCGACACGCCGATGAACGCTGCGCGTCAGCCCGGCGCAGGTCCCGAAGTCGCCGACTTCATCAACAGCCTGCATGCCCTGAAGCGGATTGCCAGGCCCGACGAGATCGCCCGCGCGGCGGTGTTTCTGGCGTCGGACCTGTCCAGCTTCGTGACCGGATCGGCGTTGATGGCCGACGGCGGCGTATCGGTCAACAAGACCTGACCGGTGGAGCGTCAGGCGGTGCGGTGACCCCTGCGCCGCCTGACGCATGCCCGGCCGTCATCGGCCCTCGGGGCCGGCAATGTCCTGCATCCGGAAGGTGCGCTGGCCGGCGTGACCGACCTGCCAGGACAGTCCGGCGTCGACATGGACCCTGTAGCCCGCAGCGCGCGCCTTTTCGCAGAAGCCGAAGTCCTCGCCGACCCAGATCTCGCCCTTCTCGGGATCGACGCCGCGATACTCGATCGGGAACCAGGGTTTCTCGATTCGTCGGAAAACCTCCGCCCGGAACAGGATCACGCCGAAGCCGATGTAATCGACCTCGACCACGCCATCATCGGGTCCGGCTTTCAGCCGCTCGCCCCAGCGCTTCTGCGCCGAATTCATCAGCCGCTCCTCGCGACGGGTGGGATAGGCCGCGCCGACAATGTCCAGATCGTGCTGCAGCAGCCGGAATGCCGTGTCCGCCGGGAAGCTCATGTCGCTGTCCAGGAACAGGATATGCGTCGAGCCCGTCGACAGCGCCTGGTTCACCAGCGTCTGTCGTCCCTTGGAGAGGATCGTGGTCTTGGCGTTGTAGATCGAACAGCGCACCCGCTGGACGCCCAGCCGGGCCAGCATGGCGCTCAGGCTGACGGCGAAATCCATGTGCACCATCTCGCCCGACGGGATGCAGATCGCGAGTTTGACGGCCGTCTGGTTCATTCCGTTTGCCCTGTCCGCACCTTTCCCTACGCTGTAGAGACCCTAGTCGAGGACAGACCGGGGGCAAAGCGGCGAAGCGGGAGAGGGGCATGGACTACGAAACAGTCGGCGCGGCCGATTTCGGACGGGCGCTGAAGGGGCTTGGCGTCAACATTCTGGTCCGCGACGTGCCGGCGCTGGCAGGCTTCCTGACCGCTGCCTTCGGGATGCAGGCCCATCGCGTCACGGCCGATTTCGCCATCATGACCTATCAGGAACAGGTGTTTCAGCTGCATGCCGATCACACCTATCACAGCCATCCGCTGCCTTCCCTGCTGCCCGAGTCGGGGCCCCGTGGAGCGGGCGTCGAACTCCGGCTCTACGGCACTGATCCGGACGAGGCGGCGGCGAAGGCGGCCGCGCTGGGCGGAACCATCCTGCAGGAGCCGGTGAACAAGCCCCACGGCACCCGCGAATGCGTCATCCTCTGCGAGAACGGTTACGCCTGGCTGCCGAGCCGCCCGCTGACCGAAGCCGAGTCCATCGCCGTGGAGGAAGCCCGGACATGAAACTGCAGTCGCTGAAGACCTGGACCGTCGGCAATCCCCCGCCGCGCAAGGGCGGGCGCTATTTCATCATCGTCAAGCTGACCACGGCCTGCGGGATCGAGGGAATCGGCGAGATCTACACCGCCACCTTCGGTCCGAAGGTGGTCGAGGCGATGGCCGCCGACCTGTTCCAGCGCACCTTCGAAGGCCAGGATCCGCATGACATCGAACGGCTCTGGCGGCGCGCCTATGGTGCTGGCTTTTCGCATCGTCCCGACGTGACCATGGCCGGGGTGCTGTCAGGACTGGAAATGGCCTGCTGGGACATCATCGGTAAGGCGGCGGACCAGCCGGTCTACAACCTGCTGGGCGGCCGGGCGTGGGAGCGGCTGCGGAGCTACACCTACATCTATCCGGCGGATGGCGACGTCTATCCGGACCCGGAGAGCGGGCGGAAGACCGTCTATGACGATCCGGACATGGCCGCCGAACGCGCCGCGCACTATCTGGCGCAGGGCTTCACTGCGCTGAAGTTCGATCCCGCCGGGCCGTACACAGACTATGACGGCCACCAGCCCGACATCGCCGCGCTGGACCGCTCGGAAGCTTTCTGCCGGCGGCTGAGGGAGGCGGTCGGCGACCGCGCCGACCTGCTGTTCGGCACGCATGGACAGTTCACCGTCTCCGGCGCGAAGCGCATGGCGCGGCGCATCGAACCCTATGATCCGCTCTGGTTTGAGGAACCGGTCCCGCCGGACCATCCGGAACTGATGGCTGAAGTCGCCCGCGCCACGGCGGTCCCCATCGCCACGGGTGAGCGGCTGGCGACCCGGTATGAATTCGCCAGGGTGATCGAGACCGGCGCCGCGTCGATCCTGCAGCCCAATCTCGGCCGTGTCGGCGGCATTCTGGAAGCGAAGAAGATCGCCGGCATGGCCGAGACGCATCAGGTCCAGATCGCGCCGCATCTCTATTGCGGGCCGGTCGTGGCGGCGGCGAACATCCAGATCGCAACCTGTTCGCCGAACTTCCTGGTGCTGGAGAGCATCGAGCGTTTCGACGGGTTCTTCGCCGATCTGATCAAGGGTGGCATCCGCTGGGAGGAGGGATACGTCATTCCGCCAACCGCGCCGGGGCTGGGCATCGAACTCGACGAGGCGGTCGCCGAGGCGCATCCCTATGAAGGTGATGAGCTGCATCTGGAGATGACCCCTGGCGGGGTGGAGTTCGGCCGGCAATAGCGCTCTTCCGTGCCAACCCGGCAGGTGGAAGCGCCATGCGCCTTCGGGGCTTGCGGGAGAGCCACCGGGTCACAAGAATGCGCGCTCTGGGGAGGAACGCGATACATGCAGAATTTCGACAACTGGACCGTCGTCCATCTGGTCCGCGAGCGGGCGGCGAAGCTGGGCGAGAAGACCTACATGACCTTCGACACCGGTCTGGAACTGACCTATGCCGGCCTCGACCGGCGCTCGGACAGTCTGGCCGCCGCGCTGGCCGCCGAAGGAGTGGGCGAGGGCGAGCGCGTCTTCTGCATGATCAAGAACCGCGCCGAGTTCATGGTCGCCCTGTTCGGGGTAATGAAGACCGGCGCGACCTTCGTGCCCATCAATACCGACCTGAAGGGTGCGTTCCTGCAGCATCAGCTTCGCAACGCCGAGCCGAAGATCGCCATGGTCGATACCGATCTGGTGCATCACTTCGACGGTGTGGATGCCGGAGGCGCGAAGCCCGATCTGACCGTCATCGTCGCCGGGGATGTCCCGGGCGACCTGCCCGATGCGCTGGCCGGCGGCGACGCCACCACCTTTGCCGCGTTCGAGGTTTCGGGAGAGGGCGGCTCGCCGCCTGACTTCACGCCGGATATCCACGACATGGCGGCGATCATGTACACCTCCGGCACAACGGGGCCGGCCAAGGGCGTGCTGCTGCCGCACGGCCATTTCTATGTCTGGATGCACAGGCAGGTGGCGAAGTTCGGTCTGACGGCCGACGACATCTACTACATCTGCATGCCGCTGTTTCACGTCAACGCGCTGAACCTGCAGGCGCTCGGGACGCTGATGGCCGGCGGGCGCGCACATGTGGTGCAGCGGTTCAGCCCCAACCGCTGGCTCGACGAGGTGATCGAGACCGGCGCGACCATGACCAATCTGCTGGGCGTCATGCCGGAGTTCGTCTTCAACACACCGGCCGATCCGCGCGACCGCGACCACAAGCTGCGCCGCGTGCAGGCCGTGCCGATATCCAACGCCTGGGGACAGGCCATGGAGGACCGTTTCGGCTTCCAGCTCATCCAGGGATTCGGCATGACCGAGGTGGGCATGACCTTCTGGGGCGACCTGAACGAATCCGGTCTGATCCCGGGCTGCGCCGGTTACCCGGACGAGGAGTTCTACGAGGTTCGCATCGCCAACCCGGAGAATGACGAGCCGCTCGCCCAGGGGGAGGTGGGCGAGTTGCTGATCCGTCCGAAGTTCCCCGGCATCTTCTCCGCCGGCTACTACAAGATGCCCGAGAAGACGGTGGAGGCCTGGCGCAATCTCTGGTTCCACACCGGCGACGCCTGCCGCATCGACGAGAAGGGCCGGATGCACTACGTCGACCGGATCAAGGACTGCATCCGCCGCCGGGGCGAGAACATCTCGGCCTTCGAGGTGGAGCAGGTCATCAACGCCCACCCCGATATCGCCGAGAGTGCCGTTGTCGGCGTGAAGGTGGAAGGCGCGGGCGGGGAGGAAGAGGTCATGGCGGTCATCGTCGAGCAGCCCGGCAAGGCGGTCGGCGAGAAGGACCTGCTGGACTACTGCGTGCCCCGCATGCCGCGTTACGCGGTGCCCCGCTTCGTGCAGAAGATCGCCGAACTGGACAAGACCGCCTCGGGCAAGCTGCGCAAGGGCGACATCCGCGACGCCGGGGTCACCAGCGCGACCTGGGACCGGGAGAGCGTCGGCTACGAGGTGCCGCGCTAACCCTTCAGCCGCTCCTCGGCGACCTTCTCGATGGTCTCGCGCAGGTCAGGATTGGCGTCGAGCAGCTTCTGGAAGTCCCGCCGTTCGAGGATCAGAAGGTCGCTGAAGGTTTCGGCGACGACGCTGGCGGTGCGCGGTGCATCCTTCAGCAGCGCGATCTCGCCGAAGAAGTCGCCGGAGCCGAGCATCACGGGCTGCGGCTCGATCTGGACAGCGATGGCGCCCGAGGAGACGAAATACATCGATTCTCCGGTCTCGCCCTTCGAGCAGATCGTCTCGCCCGGAATGGCGAGCTGCGGCTTGAGCAGCCGGGTGATCTCCCGAATGCGTTCCTGGGTCAGGCCCTGGAACATGGGCACGCGGCCGACCAGCGTTTCCGGATCGAGCCCGAGATCGAGCTTCGGCGGCTCGCCGAGCTCGGCTTCCCGTTCCTCCAGTTCGTTCTGCAGATTGGCGTAGATTTCCGCGCCGATGATTGCTTCGTCATGCAGCCGTGCGTAGTCCGAACGCTCCCGCCTGAGGGCGACCTGGTAGAGGTAGCGCTCCTGCAGTTCCCTTGCGTAGTCCGGATACTGCGCCCTCAGGCCGGCCAGGGCCGAGAAGGTCTTCTCGATCCGGCGGTCCAGGATGGCGCAGAGCTCGTCCGCGGCGGCGTCGCCGACCAGGGCGCGCATGTCGTCGATACCGTGTCCGCGGACCTCATCCAGCACCGCGCCGGCTGTCCTCAGCCGTTCCATACGCGTGGCCAGGCGTGCGCCCATGGGGCCGGCAATACCGAACCGGCGCTGGATCCACATGGAGATCATGAAGCGGCGGTTGAAGCCCAGCAGCCGGTCGCAGCGGGCCTCGTAGCCCTCGACGCCACCGGCCTTGGTCGCGTCCATCAGTTCGTCGGTGTGGCCGACCAGTTCACGGGTGATCTGGCTGCTGGCGTAGCCGCGGGCATACTGTTCGAAATAGCCCTGCCGTTCGTGGCCGATCGTGGCCATCAGGCCGATCTTCAGCCAGTCCTTCTCCGACAGTGTGGCGCCAGCGCCTTCCTCAGCCCTGATCGCCTCGACCCGGGCCGAATAGTCCCGGGCTACCTTGTCGGCGACCTCGGAGGGGATCTTGCGGTCGCCCGCGACCTGATGCACCGACGATCCGATATCCTCCAGCGCATGGGCGATGGTGCGGTTGCGGATCGCCAGATCGGCGGGGGCCAGCTTGTCCAGACCGAAGGCGCGCATCACCACGCCGACCGTCGTCGCATTGATGAACAGGGTGAACAGCACGAAGGCGCAGACCAGCGCCGCGATGAAGTTGCGGACATCCTCGGGGAAGGCGTCGTTTTCCAGTACCGCCAGGGCCAGGGCCAGCGAAACAGCGCCACGCAAGCCGCCCCACCACATCACGGTGCGGAAGCCGAGGCTGACATCGGCGGCGAAATGCGCCCGCGACAGCATCGGCAGGATGGCGTGGGTCAGCAGGCCACGGCCAAAGAATGCGACCACCAGCAGCACGAGCAGGGTCATCCACATGCCGCCCGAGAACACCGACATGATCTCGGGCACCGCCATGCCGACCAGAACGAAGATCAGGGAATTGGCCCAGAAGCCGAGATTCTCCCAGGTCTCCTCCAGCAGGTGCCAGCCGCTGCCGGAGATGCTGGTGCGGCCGATGGAGCCCATCACCAGTGCGGCGGTCACGACGGCCATGACGCCGGAGACGTGCAGGTAGTGCTCGGCCACCAGGAAGGAGAGATAGGCCAGCGATATGGTCAGAGTGACCTCGACCAGCGCGATGCCGGCCACCTTGCTGATCATCCAGGCGAACAGCCGCGCCATCAGATAGCCGACGATGATTCCGCCCAGGAAGACCTTCAGGAACCCGAGGCTGCCGCCGACCAGGTCTGCTTCCGCCGCGCCGATGATCATCGCGACCAGGATGTTGAACAGCACGATCGCGGTGGCGTCGTTGAACAGGCTTTCGCCCTCGACCAGGATCGCCAGCCGCTTCGGCGCACCGAGATCCTTGAAGATGGCGACCACGGCGACCGGGTCCGTCGCCGACAGGATCGCACCCAGCAGCAGGCAGACCACGAAGGGCATGCCGCTGGCCCAGTGCACCGCGCCGGCAATCATGAAGGCGGATATCAGCAGTCCGACAACGGCCAGAAACAGGATAGGTCTTATATCCGCCAATAGTTTGCGGACATCAATTGACAGGCTGCTTTCAAAGACAAGGGCCGGCAGGAAGACGAAGATGATGACTTCGGAAGTGAGTTCGAAGCTCTCGAAACTGTGGAACAGGTCCGAGATCGGCCCCAGATGACTGTCATGGGTGGCGTCGACCAGCAGGCCGAGCACGATGCCCACGATCGCCAGCAGCACCGTGTACGGCGCCTTCACCCGTCGCGACAGCGGCAGGATCAGCACGGCTATGGTCATCAGGCCGAAAAGGCCGAGAATGGTGGTCCAGATACCCTCGTGCATCGCGCATCCCCCCTGAAACCGATGCCGAACGCCCGTGTTTTGTTGTCAGTATAGGCGCGGATGACCGCCGCGCGCCAATTGTTTGGCGGCGGCGGTCCGCAGGGCGGTCATGCACCCCGGATGCGGCGGGCGACGGTGTCGGCGCTGTATCCTTCGGGCACGCCTTCGATCAGGACGACTTCGCCTTCCGAATTCCGGGTCCTCAGCGGCAGGATTTCCGCATAGGCCGGAGAGGCGTACCAGGCCTGCGCCCGGTCGATGTCGGGGAATTCCAGCAGGACGGTGACCTGTCCGTGCCAGTTCCCCTCCTTCTCGTGCTGGGGGCCGCCATGGATCAGGAACCGCCCGCCGAACGGCGTCAGGGTGGCGTCGATGCGGCGGGTGTAGTCCGCAATCTCGTCATTCATGTCGAGATTGCGGAAGGTGGCGAGGGCATAGGCGCTCATGAGTGTCTCCGGTGTCGGGGGTCAGGCGGCGGCGGGAACCGGCAGCCGGCGCAGGCCCTGGTATTCCAGCAGAACCAGCGGCAGGACCGCAACGGCCTGAGCGACCACGAAGGCGTAGCCCAGCGCGTTCGGCTGCACGACGCCGAAGATCAGGATGGCGATGCTGCCCAGGATCCAGCCTTCATTGCCCAGCAGGACCAGCCAGACCAGCGCGCGGGACGGGGCGGCCTGCCGTGCGACGAGTGCCATCAGGCCGGCCACGGGAAACAGGGCCAGACCGGCATAGAACAACAGGTCGCGGGGCAGGAGGGTGAACTCAGCGAGGGGCCCCGCCAGCCCGGCGCAGATCAGGCCGAACGCGGCGCAGATGGCGGCGTCGAGGTTGAGAACCGTGCGGAGACGGGTGGCGTCGGAGGTGGTCATCGATCTTTCCTTTCGGCTGTATTTGTGCACGGCCGAAGATGAGACGGCGGGCGCGGCGCGTCGATTACGTGGCAGGTAATTGGATTGCCGCGCCGCGCGGGCCTATTCTCCGGGCATGACGGAAACAGCCCAACAGGCAGGCGAGATTCTCAGGCAGTGGCGCCGGCGGCGCGGCCTGAGCCAGCTCGACCTGGCCAGCGATGCCGGCATCTCGCAACGGCATCTGAGCTTTCTGGAGACCGGACGCAGCGCGCCCAGCCGTGATATGGCCCTGCATCTGGCCGAGCATCTGGCGGTGCCGCTCAGGGACCGCAACGCCCTGCTGGCGGCGGCAGGGTTCGCTCCGGTATATCGCGAGCGCCGCCTGGAAGACCCGGCTCTGACGGCGGCGCGGGAGGCGGTCGAGCTGATCCTGAAGGGGCATGAGCCCTATCCGGCCATCGCGATTGACCGGCACTGGACGCTGCTGCAGGCGAACGCGCCGGCCGCCCTGCTGATGGGCGGGGCCGATGCGAAGCTGCTTGCGCCGCCGGTAAATGTGCTCCGGCTCAGCCTGCACCCGGATGGTCTGGCCTCCAGGATCGCCAACTATGTCGACTGGCGGGCGCATGTGCTGGCGCGGCTGGCCCGCGAGGCCGAGCAGTGCGGCGATCCGGAACTTCTGGCCCTGGCTGATGAGCTGCGCGCCTATCCACCGCCGCCAAATGCCCGCATCCAGCGCCCGCCGGCCCGGGACCGCTTCGGCGGCATCGTCATTCCGCTGGAATTCGATACGGGTCAGGGCGTGCTGAGCTTCATCTCGACCACGACCATGTTCGGGTCGCCGACCGAGATCAGCCTCGAGGAACTGGCGATCGAGAGCTTCTTCCCCGCCAACCCCGAGACCGCCGAAGCCATGCGCATGCTGGCGCAAGCGGGCGGCTAGCCGTCGTCCTCGTCCTCGCGGCTGATCATGTTGAGCGCTTTCGCGGCGATCCCCATGGCGCGGGCCTGATGCACCAGGGCGTCCTCCCGGCCGTGGGTGACCCAGACTTCGCCGGCCCGGACGTCGCCGATGGTGGCGCAGAGTTCGTCCCAGTCGGCGTGGTCGGAGATGATCAGGGGCAGTTCCGCGCCGCGCTGTCTGGCCCGGGCGCGCACCCGCATCCAGCCGGAAGCCACTGCCGTCACCGGATCGGCTAAGCGGCGCGACCAGCGGTCGGCCAGCGCCGAGGGCGGGCAGAGCACCAGGCGGCCCTGCAGGGATGATGACGGCAATCCGGCCACGGGCGCCGTCGGTCCGAGTTGGACGCCGAAGCGTTCGTACAGCCGGCAGAGTTTCTCCAGCGCGCCGTGCAGGTATATCGTTTCGTCGAAGCCTGCCGCACGCAGCAGACGGATCAGGCGCTGGCACTTGCCCAAGGAATAGACGCCGACGAGGTGTGTCCTGTCCGGGAAGGTGCGCATGGACCGGAGCAGCTTGTCGATCTCCTCGCTGTCCGGCGGGTGCCGGAAGACGGGCAGGCCGAAGGTCGCCTCGGTGATGAAGATGTCGCAATGCATCACCTCGAAGGGCGCGCAGGTCGGATCGGCGCGGCGCTTGTAGTCGCCTGAGACAATGATGCGCTGACCGGCATGTTCCATGACCACTTGCGCGCTGCCGAGGATGTGCCCGGCCGGGATCAGCCGGACACGTACGTCGCCGAGCGTCAGTTCCTCGCCATAGGCGAGTTCCTGCAGGCTGCCCCCGGCGTTCACGCCATAGCGGGACTGGGCGATGGCGATGGTCTCGGGCGTCGCCAGCACGGCCCGGTTGCCGGGGCGCGCGTGATCGGCGTGGCCATGCGTGACGATCGCACGGTCCACCGCGCGGTGCGGGTCGATGAAGAATCCGCCTGGCGCGCAGTAGAGGCCCTCGGGGCGGTTCTCCAGCCAGATGTCTTGCTTGCCCACCGAACAGCAGTCCCGATCAAAGGTCTCCGGTCACCACACCGGATATCCCGCGGATGCCCGCTGTGCAATCGAACCGGTCATCGCGCCACGATCAGATGGACGGAATTCCCGTATCGCTCGACCAGTTCCTGGAAGCTGAGTTGTTTCCTGCCCGGGCGCAGCGTGTTCAGGCCGGCAAGCATGGGCTGGGCGAAGTCCGATTTGACCGCATAGTTCACGTTCTGCGGCAGCACCCCGGCCTCGCGAAGCGTGTTCAACTGGTCGAGCGTGGCGGTCACGACGCCGACAAGACGGCCGTCGGAACCGATCAGCGGACCGCCGGAATTGCCCGGTTGAATGGGGACGTCGATCTGCAGGAACCTGGGGTCGTCCTTGATCCCGGACAGCGAGTTGATGCGGCCAAACGATGCCTTCAGCGCCTGACCCTGGATTCGGACGAGCGGGTAGCCGAGCGCCATGACATCTTCCGCTATTCCGCCATCGGCGCCGCCCGTGGCGATCGGGACGCCGACCACATCGGCCTTGATCAGGGCGACATCATTTTCCGGGTCTGTCTTCAGCACGGATGCCGGAACCTCCTTGCCGTCGATCCGGACGAAGACCTCACTGGCGTCCTCGATGACGTGAAAGTTCGTCAGCATGTGGCCCTCGAAGGTCACCAGAAACCCGGTACCGGTCGAATAGCCGATTTCCTTCCGGGTCTCCTTGGGACGATAAACCGGCAGTTCGGGTTTCGCGGCCACACGGACCTCGTCCTTCTTGAAGCGCGACAGGGCTTCGGCTTCGGACATGCCGAAGGCGAACTGGAAGCGGGCCCCGTTCTGGTCGTAGCCGCTTCCGTATCCGGTGGTGCAGGTCTCGGCCGTCCAGTCCGCATCGATTCGCCGACCGTCATTGCAGGTCAGCACCGCCTCGCCACGCTGCCCCTTGCAATAGGGGATCAGGAAGGCGCCCGCGATGCGGTTGCTGGCGGGGATGTGCACGACCCTGGAATTGCCGGTGCACTTGAACCCGGCCTTCTCGGCTTCGACCTGGATAAAGGCTCGGCCTGTGCTCAGGTTGTGGTCGACCGAGCCCAGGAACACCTCGTTGAAATCGTCGAATGACCCGACCACGGGGTACTTCGCCGTGCATGCCGCGATCCAGAGCGCAAGTCCGAGCACCAGCGGCAACCTGACCATGTTCAGTCGGCCTGTCATTGGTCATGTATCCTGTGGTTGTTCATTCGAAATATATGCACGTTGAGAACATAATGAGCACATTTCCAATTGCTGTGCAACCGCCCGGGAGGAACCTGCGCCAGACAGAGTTTGTCGCCGGGGTCGATTGGGTTAAGTTGGCCGCCATGTGTTGCCGGCCATCCTGGGGAGGAAACGATGGGCGATCATTTCGACGCGCTTGAGACGCGGTCCGCGGACGAGCGCGAGGCGGATCTGATGGCGGCGCTGCCGGGGCAGGTGGCGCATGCAAAGCAGAACGCCCCCTTCTTCGCCGGTCTCTACAAGGACATCGACCCGCAGGCGATCAACAGCCGCGAGGCCCTGCGGCAGCTACCGGTGATCCGCAAGCCGGACGTGCAGGAAGCCCAAAACGCGAATCCGCCCTTTGGCGGGTTGAACGCCGTGCCGGTCAGCGAGATGGCTCATGTCTTCATGTCGCCGGGTCCGATCTTCGAACCCGATAGCTGGAACCGAGACCACTGGCGCTACGCCCGCTGCCTTTACGCCGCCGGGTTCCGGCCAGGCGATATTGTTCACAACACGCTGGCCTATCACCTGACGCCTGCCGGATCGCTGGTCGAGACCGGTTGCAAGGCCATCGGCTGCGCGGTCTTCCCCGGCGGCGTCGGCAATACCGAGATCCAGGTCGACGCCATCGACCGCCTGAAGCCCACCGCCTATGCCGGCACGCCGTCCTTCCTGCGCATCCTGCTGGAGAAGGGCGACGAGATGGGCAAGGACACGTCCTCCTATCGCAAGGCCTCGGTGGGCGCCGAGCCGCTGCCGCCTTCGCTGCGGCAATGGTTCGAGGATCGCGGCATCGTCACCACCCAGGGCTATGGCACCGCCGATGTCGGCCTGATCGCCTATGAATCGATCCCGGTCGAAGGGATGATCCTGGACGAGGGACTGATTCTGGAGATCTGCCGCCCCGGCACCGGCGAACCGGTGGAGGAGGGTGAGGTCGGCGAGATCGTCGTCACGACCTTCAACGCGACCTATCCGCTGATCCGCTACGGCACTGGCGACATGACCGCCGTGCTGCCGGGCGTCAGCCCCTGCGGCCGCACGAACACCCGGATCAAGGGCTGGATGGGCCGCGCGGACCAGTCGGCCAAGGTGCGCGGCATGTTCGTCCACGCCAAGCTGGTCGGCGAGATCGTCGGCCGCCACCCGGAGATCGACAAGGCCCGCATTGTCATCACCAATCCCGACAACCGCGACCAGATGGTGCTGAAGGCGGAGGCCGCCTCTGGCGATGCCGCGCTGCTTGATGCTCTGAAACAGTCGGTGCAGACGGTGACCAAGCTGCGCGGCGAGGTCGAGATCGTCGCGCCGGGCAGCCTGCCTAATGACGGCATCGTCGTCGAGGACGCCCGCGAGTTTAAATAGGAAGAACTACACCCGGAAAATCTCTTCGATCTGGCCGAGTTCTATAACCTGAGAAGGATCGGGCCAGCTTTCATGGCGGAGATTGATGAGGTCGGGAACAAGGGGATTCTCGAACCAAATATCTGTTAGGAATTCTAATGTGCCTTCAGTTCGAGGCCATACCGCTGGGTGCAACAATCCGCTTTCGTGGGAAATGATAATAAGTTCGTGCAGGTAAGAAGTGGGAGACTCCAGCTCGTTCAGCAACTGCTCAAACCGCCAACCATATTGCGACTGAAGACTTTCAGATTTTCCAGACTTCATACTAGGGGCCAACCTGCTCAGAACACGATCACGTTGCGCAGGGCGGAGCCGCTTCGGACCTCGTCGAAGGCCTCGTTGATCTGTTCCAGCGGGTAGCGGCCGGAGATCAGTTCGTCGAGCTTCAGCCGGCCCTGCCGGTACAGCGCAACCAGATAGGGGATGTCGGCCTGGATGCGGGCGGTGCCCATCTTCGAGCCGAGAACCCGCTGGTTCAGCGCCGCCACGGTGCCGGGGTCCAGGTCGACGACGTCACCGGTCGGCGGCATGCCGACCAGAACGATGGCCCCGCCGGGCGCGCAGATGCCGAAACACTGGGCGATGGCCTGTTTCACGCCAACCGTGGCGAAGACGTAATCGACGCCTGCACCGCCGGTCAGCGCCGTGATCTCCTCCTGCAGGTCGCTGGTGCGTGAGTTGATCGTGTGGGTCGCCCCGAAACCACGCGCGGCCTCCAGCTTCTCGTCGGCGATATCGACGGCCACGATCATGGACGCACCGTTCAGCGCCGCGCCCTGCACGCTGTTGAGACCGACGCCGCCGGCGCCGATGACCGCGACGGTCGAGCCGGTCTCGATCCGCGCGGTGTTGGCGACCGCGCCGAAGCCGGTGATTACGCCGCAGGCGAGCAGCGAGGCGCTGTCCAGCGGGATGTCCTTCGGTATGACGACGGCCTGGCTGTGATCGACCGTGACATGATCCGCGAAAGCGCCGGTGCGCAGGCCATGAACGAGGGTCTCGCCATCTGCGGTGCGGATCGGCGACTGGGCATCCAGCGGGAACTGCGTGGCGCAGGTCACCTGCATGCCGGTGGCGCAGGCCGGGCACTCGCCGCAGGAGCGGATCAGCGTGACCACGACGTGATCGCCGAGGCCGAAGCCCTTCACGCCTTCGCCGACGCTCTCGACGACGCCGGCCGCCTCATGTCCGTAGACCGCCGGCAGGTTGCCGCCCCAGGCGCCGTCGGCGAAGAAGATGTCGCTGTGACAGATGGCGCAGGCCGCCATCTTCACCCGGATCTCGCCGGGGCCGGGCGCGGCGACCTCTACCTCCTCGATGCTCAGCGGCTCGCCGAAGGCGCGGCAGACGGCTGCTTTCATGGTCGTGATCCTTTTCGGCTCGCACGCTGTGGCCAGTGGACTATGCTGCCGCGAACCTGAAACCGAACGGCTGCGGAGCGCAACCATGATCATCGTCCATCACCTCGAACATTCCCGCTCGCAGCGCGTGCTCTGGTTCCTGGAGGAACTGGGCGTCGACTACGAAGTCCGCTTCTACGCCCGCGATGCCGTGACCAATCTGGCGCCGCCGGAGCTGAAAGCGGTGCATCCTCTCGGCAAGTCGCCGGTCATCGAGGATGGCGGCGTCACCGTCGCCGAGTCCGGTGCGATCATCGACTATCTCGCCCGCAAGTATGGTGACGGCAAGTATGCGCCGGCGTCGAATTCGCGGGACTATCTGGCCTATTCGCAGTGGATGCATTTCGCCGAGGGCTCAGCGATGACGCCGTTCCTGCTGGCGCTCTATGCCGGCCGTCTGGGCGAGCATGCCGCGCCCCTGATGCCGCGGATCCAGAGCGAGATCGTCAATCATCTGGACTATATGGAAGCCGCGCTGGCCGGCCGGGACTGGTTCCTGGGCAACGAGATTTCCGCCGCCGATTTCCAGCTCAGCTTTGTCGCCGAGATCGCCGGGGCGCAGGGTCTGCTGGCGGACCGCCCGAATCTGGCCGGCTTCGTCCAGCGCATCCATGCCCGCGACGGCTACAGGCGGGCGCTGGAGAAGGGCGGCCCCTACCGCTTCGCCTGAGATCAGCGCCGCAGCACGCGCCGGACACCCAGCGCCGCACCGGCGATGGCGAAGGCAGGCAGGTAGAGCGCCGCGCCGACATTGCCGATGAGATAGGCGAGAGAGCGGCCGCTGACCTCGAACTGCACGACCTGGACGATCAGGCCGAGCAGCGCGAAGACGACCGCGCCGCCCACCGCCCCGAGCAACAGCTTCGTCCATCCCGGTCGGCGATAGCGCCGCTGCCGGGTTTCGCCGCGCAGGGCGTCGATCAGGTTGTCGACATCATCGTCGAAGCGGGCATGACGCACCGGCACGGCGTTGCACTTGGCAAAGCTATGCAGGTTCTCTGGCAGCTGCTTTTCACCCGGCATCTGGGCGTCCTCGACCAGCACAGGCACCACCCGCTTGTCGCTCTCCAGAGCGCGGGCAATCTCCAGCCGCACATAGTCGCCGTTTTCCTGCAGCCGGGCGATGTTCTCGCTCATGTTCGGGCCGGAGCCGATGATCGCGAGCAGATGCGACGAGGCGTCGATGGCCTCGGTGATGGCCTTCTCGAAATCCTCACCTGCCTCGATGGAGCCGACATCCATGAAGATCGGGATGCCGGGGAAGGCCTCGGTCAGGTGGTCATGGATGCGTCCCGCCGTCGCCGCCGCGTCGGCGCGGCGATAGCTCAGGAAGATGCCTCGCACCGGCGGCCGCGACATCAGGCCCTCAGCGCTCTGTCGTCAGGGCGCGGGCCAGCTTCGCGCCTTCCAGATGCTCGATGCCGGCCAGGGTGCCGGGCAGCACCTGCAGGGGCTTGCCGCCCTCCGGCTTGAAGAACTCGTAGATCAGCGCGACCACGCGATGGTCGGGGCCGAACTCGATCTCCCGGAAACTGCGCGGCAGGGACAGCAGGCCGCTGCTTGTCAGTTCCCGGGCTTCGGAAGCGGTCAGCGCTTCACCGGTGGCGGAGAAGGGCTGGTCGGTCACGACGAAGACGATGACCCGGAAGCGGCCCGGATCGCCGTAGAGGATCTTCTCCAGATAGCTCAGCAGCGAGAACGAGCCGCTGTCGTCATCGACGATCCATCGCCGCTCGTAGTCCGGCGCGCCGTCGGCGCGGATGCGCTCGATCCGGGTCGCCAGCGCGAACCCGTTCGGCACCGAATGATAGCTGCGTTCGGAATAGGCCGCCTGGTCCAGCGCCGCCTCGATGCGGCTGCCCACGGCGGCGAGATTGGGCGCCGAGGCCAGGCCGGCCTCGACGAATACGTCACGCGGGACGGTGTGATAGGCCGAAGTCTTCGGCGGTGGCCAGGGGAAGGGCGGCAACTCCGGGTCGGACGTGGCAGGCGCCGGCTGGGGGGCAGAGGCTGCCGGTGCCGTCGGAGCGGGCGGCGTTGCAGCCGAAGCAGCGGGAACTTCAACCTGCTCGACATGCTCTTCGGCGCGTTCGGCGCTCGCCCTGCGCCGTTCGAACGCCTCATGCGCGCGTCGGGCCTCTGCCTGGGCGCGTTCTTCGGCGATCCGCATCTCCATTTCGGCGCGTCGGCGAGCTTCATCCGCCGCGTAAGCGCTGGAGGCTGACCGTTGCTGGCTCTCGGCCTCCCGCGCCCGGGCAGCGAGTTCCGCGGCGCGGGCCTCGGCTTCCTCCCGACTCATCTCGTCAGCGCCTTCGATCATGGTGATCTTGCCGGTGTGATCGACGACGGCGATCGGCTTCCCGGCGCCGGTGTCGGCAGAACCCTGCCCGCTCGCTGCGGGAGCAGCCGGCGCAGGCGCCCCTGTGGCGCCGGTCCTGTCGGCCATGGCGCTGTCCTGCTGCATGGCGACCTGCTCGAACATCTGTTCCGCCTGCCGGTCCAGCACGAACCAGCCTCCCGCGATCAGCAGGAAGATGAGGAGAAATATGATGGTTCGCGCCGACATGGCGATGCTGAGCCTGCCCCCCGACAGTTCACACGCCCGAATGATTACATCAGCCTAACCGATGCCGGTTCGGGTCGCGAGCCAGGATTGCTCAGCCGCCCTCGATCTCTTCGCGCAGCATCTCGAGTTCCAGCCATTCGGTCTCGGCCTCGGAGTGGCGGGCGGCGGCGGTCTCGAGTTCCCTTGTCACCTGCTGGAAGCGTGACGGGTCGCGGGTGAACAGGGCCGGATCCTCGATCTCGGCCTGCAGTTTGCCGATTGTCTGCTCCAGTTCGGCGATCTCTTTCGGAAGGTTTTCCAGCGCAAACTTCTGTTTGTAACTCAGTTTGTTGGAGGGTTTTCCGGAACCGGATTTTGAAGTGGGGGCCGGTTTCTTCGCTTCCCTTGCCGGTTTCTCCGCCGTTTCGTCCTTGCCGGCGCGCTGGCGCAGCATGTCGGAATAGCCGCCAGCGTAGACGCGCCAGTGCCCGTCGCCTTCAAACGCCACCGTCGAGGTGACGATCCGGTCGAGGAAGTCGCGGTCATGGCTGACCAGCAGGATGGTACCCTGATAGTCGGCCAGGATCTCCTGCAGCAGGTCCAGCGTCTCGATATCCAGATCGTTGGTCGGTTCGTCGAGCACCAGCAGGTTGGACGGACGGGCCAGCGCCCGGGCCAGCATCAACCGGCCGCGTTCGCCGCCGGAGAGGGCCGAGATGGCGGTGGGCCGCTGCTTCGGATCGAACAGGAAATCCTTCATGTAGCCGATGACGTGGCGTGGCTTGCCGCCGACCATGACCTGGTCGCCCCCGCCGCCGGTCAGTGCGTCGCCCAGCGACATGGATGGGTCGAGGCTCTCCCGGCGCTGGTCCAGGGTCGCCGTTTCCAGCTTGGTGCCGATGCGCACCGAACCGCTGTCCGGGTCGATGTCCTGCAGCAGCAGCTTCAGCAGCGTGGTCTTGCCGGCGCCGTTCGGCCCGACAATGCCCAGCCGCTCGCCGCGCAGCAGCCGCAGGCTGAATTCCTTCACGATCGGGCGGCCGTCATAGGACTTGCTCGCCTGCTTCGCTTCCAGCACCAGCTTGCCCGAGGCCTGGGCCTCGGCGGCCTCCATCTGCACAGCACCCTGGGCGCGATCGAAGTTGCGGCGCTCGGCCTTCAGGTCGTGCAACGCCCGCAGGCGGCCCATGTTGCGCTTGCGCCGGGCCGTGACGCCCTTGTGCAGCCATTCGGTCTCGCTGGCGATCCTGCGGTCCAGCTTGTGCAGCATTTCCTCCTCGGCCTCGATCACGCTGTCGCGCCATTCCTCGAAATGGGCAAAGCCGCGGTCCAGCTTCCGTGTCTGGCCGCGGTCGAGCCATATGGTCGATCCGGTGAGGTTCTGCAGGAAGCGGCGGTCATGGCTGATGATCACCATGGCCGAGCCTGAGTTCTTCAGTTCGCTTTCCAGCCATTCGATCGCCGGCAGGTCGAGATGGTTGGTTGGCTCGTCCAGCAGCAGGATGTCGGGCGAGGGGGCCAGCGCCCGCGCCAGCGCCGCACGCCGCGCCTCGCCGCCGGACAGATGCGCCGGATCCTCGTCGCCGGTCAGGCCGAGCTGTTCCAGCAGGTAGGTTGCCCTGTGCGCGTCATCGCCCTGCGTCAGGCCTGCCATCACGAAATCCAGCACCGTCCCGTGGCCGCCCAGATCGGGCTCCTGAGGCAGGTAGCGCGTCGTGGTGCCTGGTTGGCGGAAGATGTCCGCGCTGTCGGCATCCACGGTTCCGGCGACGATCTTCAGCAGGGTCGACTTGCCCGAACCGTTGCGGCCCACCAGCGCCACCCGCTCGCCCGGCTCGACGGCCAGTTCCGCGCCATCCAGCAACGGCTTGCCACCGAAGGTCAGGTGCACGTCGCGAAGATGGAGGATGGGGGGCATGGGCTTCGAGGCTCCCCGGACTTGATCCGGGGTCCATTCCTGAGTGTTGATTTGCGATCAGCGGGTGCGGATATGCTCAGGAATGGGTCCCGGATCAAGTCCGGGACGCTGCCGAGCGTGCCATACCGGACTGCGCTAGCTGACGAGTTTCTTGTACTTTATCCGGTGCGGCTGGTCGGCATCGTCGCCAAGGCGGCGTTTGCGGTCGGCCTCGTAGTCGTCGAAGTTGCCCTCGAACCACTCGACATGGCTGTCGCCCTCGAAGGCGAGGATGTGCGTGGCGATGCGGTCGAGGAAGAAGCGGTCATGGCTGATGACTAGGGCGCAGCCGGCGAAGGTCTCCAGCGCCTCTTCCAGCGCGCGCAGGGTCTCGACGTCCAGATCGTTTGTCGGTTCGTCGAGCAGCAGCACATTGGCGCCCGAGCGCAGCGTCTTGGCCAGATGCACGCGGTTGCGCTCACCGCCCGAGAGCTGGCCGACTTTCTTCTGCTGGTCGCCGCCCTTGAAGTTGAAGGAGCCGACATAGGCACGCGACTGCATCTGCCGCTTGCCCAGTTCGATCACGTCCAGCCCGTCGGAGATTTCCTCCCAGACATTCTTGTTCGGGTCGAGCGCGTCGCGGCTCTGGTCGACATAGCCGAGCTTCACGGTCTCGCCGATCCTGATGGTCCCGCTGTCGGGTTCTTCCTGGCCGGTGATCATGCGGAACATGGTCGACTTGCCTGCGCCGTTCGGGCCGATGATGCCGACGATGGCGCCGGGCGGGATCTTGGCGGTGAAGTCGTCGATCAGGAACTTCTCGCCGAAGGCCTTGCTGACGCCCTGGAACTCGATGACGTTGCCGCCCAGGCGCGGTCCCGGCGGGATGTAGATCTGCATTTCCGAGCGGCGCTTCTCGGTCTCGGTCGAGAGCAGTTCCTCATAGGCCGAGACGCGGGCCTTGGACTTGGCCTGTCGTGCACGAGGGCTCTGCTGAATCCACTCCAGTTCGCGGGCCAGCGTCTTCTGCTTGGAGGCTTCCTCGCGGGCCTCCTGCTTCAGGCGCTTTTCCTTCTGCACCAGCCAGCCCGAGTAATTGCCCTGGTAGGGAATGCCCTTGCCGCGGTCGAGCTCCAGGATCCAGCCGGCGACATTGTCCAGGAAGTAGCGGTCATGGGTCACAGCCACCACGGTGCCGGGGTAATCGTCCAGAAAGCGCTCCAGCCAGAGCACGCTTTCGGCGTCCAGATGGTTGGTCGGTTCGTCCAGCAGCAGCATGTCGGGCCGCGACAGCAGCAGGCGGGCGAGGGCCACGCGGCGGCGCTCACCGCCGGACAGCTTCTCGACACTCCAGTCGCCGGGCGGGCAGCGCAGCGCGTCCATGGCGACATCGACCTCGCGGTCCAGATCCCACAGGTTCTGCGCGTCGATCTCTTCCTGCAGTTTGCCCTGTTCCTCGATCAAGGCGTTCATCTCATCGTCTTCCATGGGTTCGGCGAACTTCATGGAGACTTCGTTGTAGCGGTCGAGGATCGCCTTCTTCTCGGCGACGCCGTCCATGACGTTGCCCAGCACGTCCTTGGCCTCGTCCAGTTGCGGTTCCTGGCGCAGGTAACCGACCTTGATACCCTCGGCCGGCCAGGCCTCGCCGTTGAACTCGGTGATGTCGCCGGCCATGATCTGCAAGAGCGTCGACTTGCCCGCGCCGTTCTGGCCCAGCACGCCGATCTTGGCGCCGGGCAGGAAGCTCAGATGAATGTCCTTGAGCACGGTCTTGCCGCCGGGCCAGGTCTTGTTGAGGCCCTGCATGGTGTAGACGTACTGATAGGCCATGGCGTGCAGTCTCCGAACGGATAGGGATGGCAAAGGAAGGCGCGCGCGTTCTAACCGAACCGCGCCGTCCGGGCAATCTCTGTGGGGCCGGTCAGCCCGTCCTCAGGCGTTGTGCTGATTGAAGTCGGTGACCACCATGATCATGTCCACGGTCTTGCCATCGCTCGAAAGCGGCAGGTCCAGGTTCTCGGACTTGAGATAGCTCCGGTCGTCGATCGGAGCGGTTCCGAGAGAGCGGACCGGCTGCCGGTTCTCCATGGCCCAGCGGGGGCCGGAAGACAGGGTGCGCAACACCCGCGGCTCATAGATCTCGTCCCAGTACTGTCCGGTCGCATCCCGTCCGACAATCTGGGTGACATGCGTTCCGATGAGACGCCAGCGGAAACGCTGAGGCGGGCCGGCTTCGAGGTCGATCAGCAGGATGTGCGGCAGCAGCGTGCGCGGCATCCGCAGGGGATCCAGGTCGCGTCGCGCCGGCATTGCCCGGTCGCCGCGTGCTTCATTCCAGGTCTCGAAACCCAGGCGAAGCACCGGGCTGACCATCCTGAGATCCGGATCCAGTTCGAAGGTGATGCGCCCGGGAAAGGCGGAAACCGGACCCTGTCTCATCTGTGAGAAGGCTGGACCGGTGGACAGACAGCCATCACGCCTCGCCGCCGGTGAGCCTGGCGCCGTCCATGATCGCGCGTACCGTCGGCAGTTCCTTGGAGTAGAAGTGCAGCCGCGGGGCAGCGAAGTAGATCATGTAGAGCTTGTTGCTCACGGTGACCCCGGTCGCCAGCACCCGGATCTCGATCTGGCTTGCGTTGACGATATCCACCTCGAAGGCAAAACCCTGACGGCCCAGAAACCCGCTGGGGCGCAGGCCCGTCGCCTTGGCGCGGACGACGCCCGGCGACCGGGCGAAGGTCGCTTCGACCAGTTCCATGACGCCGGTTTCGGTCATGCCGGCGCGGAATGTGGGCATCTTGGCGTCGATCTCCTCGTTGCCCGACTTCTCGACCGGTTCGCCCGGTTCGACCCCGCTCAGGAAGATAAGCCTGTTGAGGTTCAGCCCGTCGACCGTCCAGACCGCATCTGCCTGGCCCAGCGGGACGGCGGTGCTGTTGACCTCGGACCAGTCGCCGACGACCCGGACGGACATCTCGCCGATCTCCTTCGTGCTGCCGCTTTCCACTTTGGCGTAGGTCGCGCAGGCGGCGAGCAGCAGCGCGGTTCCGGCGATCAGCGTCCAGCGCCAGATTGAAATCATGTGTCTGCTCCCAGGAAGGATTGGATCATCAGCCGGTCGTCAGCCGCCGGATCGAGTTGCAGATATCTGCGGAAGGCCGCGCGGGCGTCCTCGGTCCGCCCGGCGCGCCGGTGCAGGATGCCGATGCCCCGCCAGGAACGGGCGTGCGACGGATCGATTTCCACGGCTTCGCCATAGGCGTTGAGCGCCCGCAGTGAATCATTGCCGTCATTGCGGCGTCTGAAGACCTCGCCGCGATAGTAGTGAACGCTGGCGTCGCCGGGCGCGGCTTCCAGTAGCCGGTCGATGATCACCAGCGATCGGTCATACTGATGCAGGCTGAGTTCGGCCTCCATCATGGCGTCGCGGCGGTCGGCGGTGGCGGTGCGGAAGCTCTCTTCGGCGAAGCGCACCGGACCGGATATCTGCAGCGCCGCCATTCGGTTCAGCTCCCGCATGCGCTCGTCGGGGGAAGGATGCGTGGCTGTCCAGACGGATTGCTTGTTGCGCCGCTCGTCCTTCTCCTCGTCGCTCAGGCCGGCGTCCAGTTCAGTGACGATGCCCTGCCAGATCTGGGCGGCCGCAACCGGCGCGTAGCCGGCTCGCGACATCATCTCCATGCCGATCTGGTCGGCCTCGCGTTCCTGATCGCGGCTGAAGGCGAGCACGTTGGCCAGCGCGGCAAGCTGGATCAGGCCGGCGAACCCGCCACCGCCGACGCCGGCGAGCAGCACGCTGAAAAAGGCGGCCGCGGCGGCGCTGTTGCTCAACTGCTCATAGCGCTGCAGCGTGTGGCGCTGCGTGTAGTGCGCGATCTCGTGGCCAACGACGGCGGCCAGTTCCGCCTCGTTGCGGCAGCGCAGCAGCAGCCCGGTCCAGATCTGCATCATGCCGTTCGGGGCCATGCTGGCGTTGAAATGTGGTGTGTCGACGATGTAAACGCGCAGATTGCGGCAATGATCGCCCGCCAGATCGCAGGCCAGTTCGTTGACATAGCGGTTCAGTCCGGGATCGCGGACCCGGATGGGGGAGTGCTTCAGCTCTTCCTCGAACTCCTCCATCTTCTGCCAGAGCCCGCCTTCCAGCGTGTTCGAGGCTGGCCGGTATCCGGCGGTCTTGAGAGGCTGCCGGCTTTCTTCGGACGTGACGCATCCGCCCAGCGCCATGGCGCTGCAACCGCAAAGCCCCTGCAGGACCGTTCTGCGGCTGAGATGCTGCATTAGCTCTCGGGCAGGCCGGAGAACAGGCTGTCGATGGCGTCCTGGGCTGGTTCGGCCGTGCGCAGATCGCCTGTGCCCCGCGCCAGCGAGCCGTACCAGACGATGTTGCCGGTCTCCAGCTCGACCAGCGAGGCGTAGCCGATCTGTGTGCCGCCGCCGGCGCTGGATCCGAACAGCACGGCCAGCGCAAGATTGAGCACCACGCGGCCTCCGGACGAGTAGCTGTCCTGCATGAACACGAACAGGCCGTACTGCGCCCCGGTCTCGCGTTTCACGATCTGTGCGTGCGGACCGATCGACCAGTCGAACTTGCCCTCCTTCGAGGGCGGGCGAAGCGCCGGCACGCGGGACTGAACCAGAATCTCGCCACCGACGACCTGATGCAGCTTGATCACCTGGGTCATGTGCTGGCGCTCATCGGCGCTCAGCTTCTCCTGATCGAAGGGGACAAGGACAAGGTTGCGTTCGCGCTGCACCTTGCTGATGGCCGCCTCGACGTGGACGCGGGCCTGCTCGGTCCAGTCGGCGCGCGGTTCCAGCACCCCGCCGGCGGTCAGCAGATACAGGTTCACGTCGATCGGCATCAGCGCGATCTTCGTCTGTCCGGGCACGAAGCTGACGCCCTGATTGCCGGTTTGACTCTGGGTGGCGCAGGCGGCCAGCAGCACCATCAGTGCGGTCACTGCCGCCGCGCGCAATAGATGTCTCATCGGTTTCTCCAGCAATCCGGATGCGTCATGCGACCCGACGGCGTATCCGGCGTCAGATACGGGTCAGCAGGCGCACATTCTCGATCAGTTCCTCACCTTCGCCGATGCTTTCGAACAGCGAGGGGTGAGCGTGGCGCATCATCACGAAGTACTCAAGCAAGGGCGTGGAAATCCGGCGGGTGATGGTGCGCCGCTCGCCGCCCTGCGCCAGTACGGCGCAACTGATGGTCAGCCGTTCCGAATCTGTCAGTTCACGGCCCTGACGGGTGGCCTGGCTCTCGACAAGGCGGGAGGCCCGGATGAGCTGGCCGGTCGCGTCCATGGTGGCCTCCCGGGTCAGCACCAGTCCCAGCACGGCGTCATCCGGCGGCAGGCCCCGGGCGTTGAGGCGGCCGACCTCCATCTGGAAGGCGCGCCGGAACAGGATGCCGAAGATGCGTTCGGTGTTGTCGAAGTATCGCGTCATCCCGCTCTCGGTCATGACCGCCTCGTCCCGGCAGCTCTTCATAAGCCCGCGCGCGATGACCAGCTGATGCGCGGCGGTGGCAAGCTGCGGGTCGATCCGCTTCATGGCTTCCTTATAGCTCTCGCGGCTGACGCGGTGCATGTCGGGAGGGGCCGAACGCCGGGCCTCTGCCCGTTCGTCAATGATGCCGCCCTCGCCGGCGGGTTCGGTGTCGCCGCCCACCATACGCGTCGAAGCGTGCCGTTCGACCGGGTTGGAAGAGGCCGTATCCGTTGTCTGACATCCGGCCAGCACAAGGCCGAGAGCGCCAGCCGCGAACACCCTGTTCCATCCGATACGCATCTGCCTCACACTTCCTGTCTTTCACCCCGGACAGATTAGCCGGGAGCCCTGCGGTCGGCCACGCTCAATCCGGCTTTTCTTGTTGTCACGGCAACTGTTTGGGCCGTGAAACGAAGGCGATCTGTGCGGGGCGCCCATCCGGTCGGGGATTGACGGTCTTCCGCAGGCGTCCGACATTGGCTTGCGTCCGGCTCGCGCCCGCGAACCGGCTGATGGAACGCACCCGCATCCGGGAGGCCCCGTGGACGACAAGGTCACCCTGGCGCTCAATGCCGGATCATCCTCGATCAAGTTCGGTCTGTTCCGGTCCGGCAGTCTGGAAAGGCTGGCTTCCGGGTCGGTGAGTTCGATCGGAACCGCCGCCTGCGCTCTTCGTGTCCGGATGGAAGAGCGGGAGGAGAAGCGAGATCTGGGCAAGCAGGATTACGAATCCCTGTTCGGCATCATCGCCTCCGCCATTCTTGATCGGGTCGACGCCGGCCGGATCGCCGCCTGCAGCCACCGTGTCGTCCATGGCGGCGAACGGTTCGAGGCGCCGGCGCTGGTCGACAGTGACGTTCTCGAGAATCTGGAAAACCTGGTGGCGCTGGCGCCGCTGCATCAGCCCAACAACATCGCCGGCATCCGGGCGATGATCTCGGCACTGCCGGGTATCCCCCAGATTGCCTGTTTCGACACGGCCTTCCACAGGGGGCATCCGCCAACGGCCGACATCTTCGCGATTCCCCGCTGGATGACGGCCGAGGGCATCCGCCGCTACGGCTTTCACGGCCTTTCCTACGAATACATCGCAACGCGGCTGAAACAGTCATGGCCCGGTCTGGCGCGGGGGCGGGTGGTGGTCGCGCATCTGGGCTCCGGCGCCAGCGTCTGCGCCCTGAAGGGCGGGCGCAGCATCGAAAGCTCGATGGGCTTCACGGCGCTGGACGGTGTTCCCATGAGCACGCGGACCGGACAGATCGATCCCGGCGTGATCTTTCATCTGGTCCGCAACGGCCACGACGTTGCGGAGATCGAACGGCAGTTCTACAAGGAAAGCGGTCTGCTCGGGATTTCGGGCATCAGCGGCGACATTCGCGACCTGCTGGCGTCGCCGGAGCCTGACGCCCGGCTGGCGGTCGACTATTTCTGCCACCGTGTGGCGCGGGAGATCGCTGCGATGGCGGTCGGCGCCGGGGGGCTGGACGGCATCGTCTTCACGGCCGGCGTGGGCGAGAACCAGCCCGCGATCCGGCGCCTGATCTGCGAACAGCTCGACTTTCTCGGCGTTGAACTGGACCCAGAATTTAACACGGCCGGGGCCGAGTTCATCAACAGCAGTTCAAGTCAGGCCAAGGTCCTGACACTCCCTACTGACGAAGAGCTGATGCTCGCTCTTCATGCGCAGAAATTCATTATCTGACAGGACTTTGCGGAATTTTTCTCACAGGTAGCCTGTCATTGAGTCGTGAAATCCGAGAACCATGTCGATCTCTCGCCCGTCGGATGAGAGCGGAAGGTCGATTGCCTCGATCATCATGAACTCCCTCTCACGCAGCGGTGCGCGAACGACGCTGCGGAAGGGTTTGCCGGTGGAGATGATGTGCCTGGGCCCTTCCGAGACATTCCGGAAATCCTCGGGCGAGTAGAGTTCGCTCCATATTCTGCCCGTGGCGTCCCGCCCCATCAGGGCCGTCGTATAGGTGCCGACCAGACGCCAGCGGAAGTCGGGTTTCTCCCTGTCGATGATATCCACGAGGACGACACGGGGCAGCAGGTGGCGCGGCATTGCGATCGGATCGACCTCCGAGCGCAGCGGAAAGGGCCGGCCAGCACAGAGCGAGAACCAGTAGCTGTAGGCGTCGCCGATGATCGGACTGTCGAAACCGGTCTCGCCATCGATGCCGTTGAAACCGTTGGCGCTGGATCGCCCGGGGAAGGTCCTGTCAGCATCGGGTGTCGGAGGGCGCGGCATGTGCAGCTCGTCGGTTGGAGGCGTCATCCAGCATCGAATCCGCGCTATTCTAGCGCCGAACCGGGGCGTGAGGCCAATATCGGGTGGCTCGGTCGGGCGAGGTCGTGGATTTCTCCGATCTGGTCATCCTTGCCGTTCGGCGACATGCTTGGGTGGAGATGCAGTCGGAGGAGGAAAGGTTGAACCGTTCCAGGCTCGAGGCGTTGAGACGGAAGTATGCGGACGCCCTGGGTGGCGACGTGTTCGATCCGGCGATGAAGAAGGTTGTGGATCTGGTCTTCGCGGATCCGCAACGCCGCAAGCCGCCCTATTCCGGGATCCCGACGCTTCTCGACGCGCCCATCCGCGAATCCATGGACGGGCTGGATGTGGCCCTGATCGGTGTGCCCATGGATCTGGGGGTCACCAATCGCCCTGGCGCTCGGTTCGGACCGCGAGCGCTGCGCGATATCGAGCGGATCGGCCCCTATCACCATGAACTGCGCCGCGCGCCCTTCGCCGAGATCAAGGTTGCGGATGTGGGCGACGTGCCCTTCCGCAGCCGCTTCAGTCTCGAGAAGTGCATGCAGGATATTGAAGATTATTACCGCGATATCCCGAATGGGGTGCGCCCGCTGTCGGTCGGCGGCGATCACTCCATCACCTATCCGATCATGCGTGCGCTTGGCGCGGACCGGCCGGTTGGCATGATCCATATCGACGCCCACTGCGACACAGGCGGCGAGTATGACTATTCCAAGTTTCACCACGGCGGACCGTTCCGTCAGGCGGTCCTGGATGGCGTGCTCGATCCCGAGCGCTCCATCCAGATCGGTATCCGCGGCTCGTCGGAGATGATCTGGGAGTTCTCCTATGACGCCGGCATGACGGTGCTTCATATCGAGGACGTCACCCGCATGGGCGTCGAGGGCGTTGTGGCGAAGGCGCGGGAAGTTGTTGGCGACGGCCCGGTCTATGTCACCTTCGACGTGGATGGTCTCGATCCGGCCTATGCGCCGGGCACCGGAACGCCGGAAGCCGGCGGCCTGACGCCGCGTGAGGCGCAGGGCATCCTGCGCGGGCTGGACGGGCTGGACATCATTGGTGGCGACGTCGTCGAGGTGGCCCCGCAATACGATCCCACCACCAATACCGCGCTTGTCGGCGGCCAGATCCTGTTCGAGATCCTGACGCTGATGTCCGGTGGCCGGGAGCCTTGAGACCATGCGCCATTCTGCCCGGTGATCCGATTGGCGGTACGCGCCATATTCCACATCGGGATCACGTGTAATCGGAGGGATGCACATGTCGAGCGAGAACCTGCACGCGCCGCGCGAGCGGCTGAGCACGGACACACTGAACATGCACCACGCCATTGTCTCCCTGATGGAGGAGATGGAGGCGGTCGACTGGTACCGGCAGCGGGCCGACGACTGCGAAGACGCCGCGCTGAAGGATATTCTTCTGCACAACATGCGTGAGGAGATGGAGCACGCTGTGATGGTTCTCGAGTGGATGCGCCGGAACAACGACGACTTCGCGGCGATGCTGAAGGAATATCTCTACCGCGATGGCGATATCTCTCACCACGACTGACCCGGGCTGCTCTTCTTGACGTCTACCGCCGTCAGCAAGGCCTACAGCGTCCTGACCTCCGATGACGAGGGGCGGGTCTGCCGGGACATTCCCGAGAGCGCCTGCCGGGTTCAGCCGCAGAACTTCATGCGTCATGTCACGGCGTTGTCGCTGACCAAGCTGGGTGACGGTCTGTTCGATCCGAAGCTGGTGCTCGCATGGCTGATGGGCGCGATCGGCGCACCGGTCTATCTGACCGGCGCGCTGGTGCCGGTGCGCGAGGCCGGTGCGCTGCTGCCGCAACTGTTCACGGCCGCGCGGATCCGCTCCCTGCCGAGGCGCAAGTGGGCATGGGCGGCGGGCTCGGTGGTGCAGGGCGGCTGCGTCCTCGGCATTGCCGGGACGGCTCTCATGATGGAGGGCGCCACCGCCGGATGGGTGATTGTTGCGCTTGTGGCGCTGTTCGCGCTCGGGCGGAGTGTCTGTTCGGTCAGCCACAAGGATGTCCTGGGCAAGACCGTCTCGAAATCGACCCGTGGCACGGCGACCGGAACGGCGGGCAGTCTGGCTGCAGGCGGGGTGCTCGCCTTCGGGGTGCTGATCGGCCTCGACATCGTGCCGCTGACCGTGAACGTGGTGGCCCTGGTGCTCTGTCTTGCCGGCGGTTGCTGGATCCTGGCCGCCCTGGTGTTCGCCGGTCTGGCGGAGGAAGCCGGCGCCACCGAAGGCGGGGGCAACGCCTTTGCCGTTGCCGTCAGGCAGTTCGGTCTGCTGCGCGAGGATCCGCAGCTTGTGCGTTTCATCCTGGTGCGCGGCCTGCTGACAGTGACGGCCCTGGCGCCACCCTTTCTGCTGGCGCTCGCCGGGGAGAATGACGCAGGAGGTTCGCTTGGCGATCTCGGCCGCTTCGTCATCGCCTCGTCGATTGCGGCGCTGGGCGGCGGCTATGTCTGGGGCCGACTGTCCGACCGCTCCAGCCGGAAGGCGCTGATGCTGGCCGGGGCGCTGGCGAGCCTTGTCTTCGCCGCCTCGGTTCTTGCCGACCGGACCGGGACGCTTGGCCTGCCGCTGATTGCGCCAGGCCTGATGTTCGTCCTGATGCTGTCCTATCAGGGTGTGCGGCTTGCACGATCGACCCACCTTACCGATATGGCGAAAGGTGATCGCCGTCCTGCCTACACGGCGCTGTCGAACACTATCATTGGTGTTCTGCTGCTGCTGGGCGGCGGATTCGGGGTACTGGCGGACGCGGTGGGGCTGCAGGCGGTGTTCCTGCTGTTCGCAGCGATGGGCCTGGCCGCGGTCTGGCTCGCAGCCGGGCTGCAGGAAGTGCAGAAAGATTGAGAGGGACCACAAAATGACGCGTTCGATCCTGTCGAAGACCGCCACGGCGCTGATGCTGCCCGGACTGCTGTTGTCGCTCGCCGCCTGCGAGCCGGAGGTCGGGACCGAGGCCTGGTGCAAGGATCAGAAGGAAAAGCCCAAGGGGGACTGGACCTTCGATGAAACCGCCCAGTTCACCAAGCATTGTGTCATCCAGGGAACGGCGAAGGAGTAGCCTGCGTCCATGAAGATGCCCCCTGTCGGAATTACGGGAGCGGCGGCGTTGCTGTCGGCGCTCCTCCTGCTGGCCGCTTGCGCCGCGCCTTCGGCCAATGAGGCCGGCGCGGCTTCCGCTGGACTTGAGGGTACGGTCTGGGACGCCTCGACCGGCGAAGCGATCAGCGAGGCCGCACTTGACCAGCGTCTGGCTTCGGCTCGCTTCGTCCTGCTGGGGGAGAAGCACGACAACCCCGCGCATCACCGCAAGCAGGCTGACCTGCTGGACCGGATGGCGGCGACCGGCCGACGTCCTCCCGTCGTCTGGGAGATGATCGACGCCTCCAAGGGAGCGGTGCTGAAGGCCTATCTGGAGAGCGGACGGGCGACGCCCGAGGGACTGGGCCGGGTTCTCGACTGGGGCGGTTCCGGCTGGCCTGAATGGGAAATCTACCAACCCATCGCCGAGGTCGCCCTTCGGCGTGGTCTTCAGCAATATCCCGGCAATATAGAACGTCCGATCATCCGCACGGTGATGCAGGACGGCTTCGGCGGTCTGCCAAACGTCACGGCGCAGGTGCTGGCGACCAACGCACGCTGGACCGACGATGATGCACAGGCGCTGAAGACCGAACTTGTGGACAGTCATTGCGGCGTGATGCCGGAAGGCATGATGCGCCCCATGGGGCTGGTGCAGCGGGCGCGGGATGCCGTCATGGCTGCCGCGTTGCTGGAGGCCGACGTGGGCGCTGGCGCGGTGCTGATTGCCGGCAACGGGCATGTCCGCGCCGACCGCGGCGTGCCGCGTTATCTGGAGCCGGAAACCAACGTGCTCTCGATCGGGATTCTGGAGGCGCATGAGGGCGAGACGGACGCGATGGCGTATCTCGAAGGTCCGGGACATTTCGACATCGTCATCTTCACCGAGAGCGTGCAGTCGCCCGACCGCTGTGAAGCCCTGCGCAAGCGCTTCGGGAAATGAGCGTCCTCAACATCTTACCGTGTAGCCGTCCGAGTACCCCCTGCACTCCGGTTCGGTTTCCCGCGTGTCAGCCGAGATGTGTTGCTGGCAGCCGGCAATCAGCAGGCCAAGCGTCATCAGGACGATCCATCGCATTTCTTGTCTCCATCCGCCCGCGAGGGAGTACGCACGAATGAGGCGTCGCGGACCATGGGACAGCTCCGAAATCGAGAAGTTTCTGACCGGCGCAAAGATCCCCCTGCGTCTGGCGGTTACCGGACCGTCGGACGGCACCCCGTTTGTCGTGTCGCTCTGGTATCTCTGGCGTGATGGCGCCTTCTGGTGCGCCACACCGGAGAAGTCAGCCGTGGTTGCGGCGCTGAGACTAAGCCCCGGCTGCGGTTTCGAGGTGGCGGGAGAGATCCCGCCCTATCACGGTGTCCGCGGTCAGGGACGGGCCGGCGTGACCGGAGATGGTGGCGTTCTGTTGCGCGAACTCTACGCGCGATACGGTGGCAGGCCCGATCATCCGTTCGCCGAATGGCTGCTCAACAGGGATGAGCCGGAGGCGGTCATCCGGATAGTTCCGGACCGGATGACATCGTGGGATTTCCGGGCTCGAATGGGCGACGCCTTCGACCGCCGGTGATCAGGCGTCCGGTGTCCTTGTGTCGAACTTGACCTTGGGATCCTGATAGTAGCGCGCGTGCCAGATGCCTTCGCCGGGCTCGTCGCCCACGGGCAGCCGCCAGCTTCGCACCCTGGCGTCCGTCAGCAGGACACGGAACAGGCCGCGCCGCTCGTCGATCGTGTTCTCGACATAGGCGAGCGCATCCTTCTCGGGCACGTAGCGGCGGGCGATGTCGCGATAGAGATCGCGCCAGCGGTCGTCCTCGCCGACGTCATGCACCAGCTCGGCGCTGCCCTCGACCATCACCTTGCGGTAGGGCAGGGGCTGCTCGTCGATGCACAGCGAGACCCTCGGGTCCGCCCTGAGGCAGGCGAACCACTCGGAGCGCTCCCGCGGCGTGAACCAGATCGCGCCGTCGCGGTGAATGAACCAGATCGGCGTCACCAGGGGGCTGCCGTCGGGCCGGACCACCCCGATCCGCATCACCACCTTGCGTTCGGCCAGAAACGCCTCGCGTTCGTCCTTCGTCAGTCGTGGCATCGTGTTTCCCTCCCCGGAAACGAAAGAGGCCGCACCCTAAGGCGCGGCCTCTGTCAGATTTGCAATGCGTTGAAGCCTACTTGATCTTGGCTTCCTTGAACTCGACGTGCTTGCGCGCGACCGGGTCGTACTTCTTCATCACCATCTTCTCGGTGAGGTTCCGCGGGTTCTTCTTGGTGACATAGAAGTAGCCGGTGCCGGCAGTGCTCACGAGCTTGATCTTCTGAACGACGGGCTTGGCCATGGTGTATCTCTATCGTCTGGTCGAAATCCGAGGGGCGGAACATAGCCCCGTTGCCGCGCGTGTCAAGCGTGCTCAGACCTCGACGTCGTCGACATCCGCCTGACCCGAAATGCGCCGCCGCACATGGCTCCAGCTGACGCCGATGCCCATGATCGTGGCGATGGCGACCAGCACGATCCAGGTAAGCAGATCCTGGTTGGCCGGATCAAGCAGCCGCAGATCGGCCAGCACCCAGATGATGGCCGCGAATACGGCCGCCACCAGCGCGATGCCGAAGAGCCCGATCGAGCGGAAGGTTGCCCTCAGGAAGATCACGTAGCCGACCAGCAGCACCAGCCCGCCCAGCGCCAGATAGGGCAGCCCGACCTCGCCGCCGCTCAGGGCCAGCGCGACGAAGTTGTAGGGCGTGGGGTTGAAGGTCGCGAAGACCAGGATGACCGCGATGATCCAGCGCTGGACGAAATCACCGAATTCGAAGGATCGCATTACCGGGCTCCTCAGGCGGCTTCGACATTCACGGCGGTGTCGTGGAACAGGCCGCCGCCGATCGGCGCGCCCGGCTGGGCGCTGGTCAGCGCGTTGATGCCGATGCCGTCGACAAAGGCCGCGTTCGGCCAGACGGATTCGACAACCACCACGCCGTTCACCAGGCCGTCGAAGATCTCGGCATGCAGCCGGACCGTGCCATTGCGGTTCGACAGGCGCACAAGCTGACCATCCTCGATCCCCAGCCGCTCAGCGTCGGCCGCGCCGATCTTCACGGTCGGTTTCTGCTCCTTCTCGACCGATGACGGCGTTTCGGTGAAGGAGGAGTTCAGGAAGCTCCGCGCCGGGCTGGTGGTCATGCGGAAGGGATGTTCGTCCGTCGCCTTGTCCTCGCGGCCCCAGTAATCGGGGAAGGTCGGCATCTCCTCGACCCAGCCCTTGGGCGCGAAGCCCTTCGGGCCCAGGAGGTCCCATGTCGGGTGGAAGTGGAACTTGCCGTCGGCGTGACCGAAACCGTTGAGATAATGCGCGGTATCGAAGTCGGGCTGCACGTCGAACCAGCGCTGCTGGCGCAGGCTTTCGATGCCCTGCCAGCCGGAGGCGGTCAGCGTCCAGTCGATGATCTCTTCCGGCGTCATGTCGAAGCCGCGGTGTTCGGCGCCCGTACGACGAGCCAGCTCGACGATGACGTCGTGATTGCTGCGGCACTCGCCCGGGGCGTCGATCACCTTCGGTCCCAGCAGGATGTGCTGATGGCCGCCGCCCTGATAGAGGTCCGTGTGCTCCAGGAACATGGTCGCCGGCAGGATCACATCGGCGAACTTCGCCGTTTCGGTCATGAACTGCTCATGCACGCAGACGAAAAGGTCCTCGCGCTTCAGCCCGGCATGCACCTTGTTCAGCTCCGGCGCGACCATGGCCGGGTTGGTGCTCTGGATGAACAGCGCCATCACCGGCGGGCCGTCGCCCAGATCGTCGCCTTCACCCAGCAGGATCGGACCCAGCCGGGACTGGTCGAGAATACGGCTGTTCTTCTTCGGTGCGTCGAGGCCCTCGATCAGCGAGCGATCCCAGTTGTAGATCTGGCCATTGTTGTAGAAACAGCCGCCGCCTTCGTACTGCCAGGAGCCGAGCACGGTCGGCACGCAGACCGCCGCATGCATCGACGCCGAGCCGTTGCGACCGCGCGTGAAGCCGTAGCCCAGACGGAAGAAGGTCTTCTGCGTCGAGCCGACCAGCTTCGCAAAGGCCTCAATTTCCTCGACCGACAGCCCGGTGATCTCGGCGGCCCATTCCGGCGTGCGGGTCTTCAGATGCTCTTCCAGGCCCTGGGGATCGTCGGTGTATTTCTCCATGTAGGCCCGGTCGGCATAGCCGTCGCGGAAGGCGATGTGCATGACGGCGCAGGCCAGGGCGGCGTCGGTGCCCGGCTTCAGGATCAGGCCCATGTCGGCCTGCTTGATGGTCTCGTTGCGGTAGACGTCGATGGCGACGATCTTCGCCTTGCGCTCCTTGCGGGCCTTCATGACGTGGGTCATGACGTTGACCTGGGTGTTCACCGGGTTAGTGCCCCAGATCACCACCACGTCGGACTTCGCCATCTCGCGCGGGTCGACGCCGGCCAGCCGGCCTGTGCCGGCCATGAAGCCGGATTGCGCCAGCGGCGTGCAGAAGGTGCCATGCATCCGGCTGTAGCCCTTGGCGTGGCGCCAGCGGTTGATCCCGTCGCGCATCACCAGGCCCATCGTGCCGGCATAGTAGTAGGGCCAGACGGCTTCCGGCCCGAACTCGGCCTCGACCTCGTTGATCCGGGCGGCGGTCAGCTCCATCGCCTCGTCCCAGGTGGCTTCCCGGAACTCGCCGGAGCCTTTCGGGCCGGTGCGGATCAGCGGCTTTGTCAGACGGTCGGGGTGATGCACGCGCTCGGCGTAGCGGGCGACCTTCGCGCAGATCACGCCGGCGGTGTAGGTGTTGTCCTTCGATCCGCGCACGCGGCCGATATGGGTGCTGGACAGCACATCCACTTCCAGCGCACAGGTCGACGGGCAATCATGCGGGCAGACCGTGTAGGCCTTGCTGATCGGCGCGTTCATCTCGGAACCTCCATCCCCAACTGCACGATACCTAGCGCCGCCGGGACCTTGCGGCAAGCGGAGGCTCAGGCGTCGGCGCGCTGGCTGAAATACCGCTCCTGATTGGTCCGGCGGTCATTCAGCCGCCAGGGCTCGTCCGGCCGCCAGTTCAGAAGCCGCAGGAAATACTTGTCCAGCTTGCCGTCCACGACATCCAGATCGAAGATGTTCAGACAGGCCGTGTCCTGCTCGAACCGTCCAAGGCCCGCCAGTCCGGCGCCCGTCAGCCAGGAGAAGATGGCCCGGTTCACGCCGCCATGGGCGGCGATCAGCATGGTGGTCCAGCCGTCCTGGGTCAGCAGTTCCTCCGCCGCCTTGCTGATGCGGCCGTAGAAATCCGCCAGCGGCTCACCGAAGGCGAAGCGCATGCCGGGCTCGGTCGCCCTCTCGAAGGCGTAGACCATGTCGCTCAGCGCCTGATCGCGGTTCAGGGGCACATTGCCCGACTTGATCTCGCGCAGTTCGGGAATGATTTCCATCTCGACGCCTTCCCGGCCGGCGACAATGGCCTCGGCGGTCTGCACGGTGCGCAGCAGGCCGGTGCAGACGACGCGGTCGAAGTCGATATCCTCCAGCGCGTGCCCCATGGCCGCCGCCTGCTTCTGACCAAGCTCGGTCAGCGGGACCAGATCGGGCTCGGCCACCCGGATGCCGTTGTCGTCGTAGTAGCGGACATCGCCGTGCCGCATCAGGTAGACCCGCCGTCTGTTGGCGCCCAGTTCAGTCATTTCTTCCTTCTCCCCTTGCCCTTCAGGCTCGGCTTGCCGCCGCGTTTCGGCAGGTTGCGGGGGCGCCCCGGTCTGCCCTGCCTCGACGGCTTCACCGTTGCCACGGCCTGGTCCAGCATCTCGAAGATCAGCCCGCCTGTGACCGGCGCGGCTTCCTTCAGCCGGACCTGCACCGGCTGCCCCAGCCTGTATGTCATGCCCGTACTACGGCCCGTCAATGACACAGACTTTTCATCGAAATCGAAATAGTCGGTGCCCAGATTGCGCATCGGCACAAGGCCCGACGCGCCCGTCTCTGACAGGGTGACGAACACGCCCGCCCGGGTGACCCCGGAGACGCGGGCGGTGAAACGGCCGCCGACCTGATCCTGCAGAAAGACCGCGGTAAAGCGGTCCAGCGCATCCCGCTCGGCCAGCATGGCGCGGCGTTCATTGGCGGACACCTGCTCGGCCATGGCCTCGACCTGCTCGATGTTCAGATCGCCAAGCCCGTCATTGCCCGCGCCAAGGGCGTCGATCAGGGCCCGGTGCACCAGCAGGTCGGCATAGCGCCGGATCGGCGAGGTGAAATGCGCGTAGCGGCGTAGGGCCAGGCCGAAGTGGCCCTGATTTTCGGTGCCGTAATAGGCCGCAGTCTGCGCGCGCAGCACCGACTCGTTGACCATCGGCTCCTCGTCGGTGTCGCGGGCCTTGCGCAGGACGCCGTTGAACATCTTCGGCCGGATGACCTCGCCGATGGTGAAGGGGATGCCGATGGTGTCGAGCAGGTCCTTCAGCGTGCGCAGGCGTTCCGGATCGGGCGGCTCGTGGATGCGGTAGACGCAGATCTGCTTGCGCCGCTCCAGCGTCTCGGCTGCGGCGACATTGGCGAGGATCATCATCTCCTCGATCACCTTGTGCGCATCCAGCCGATCGCGCGGGACGATGGCGCGGATGAAGCCGTCCTCACCGATCTCGGCGCGGCGCTCGGGCAGTTCGATTTCCATCGCACCGCGTTTCCGCCGCGCATCGTCCAGCGCCTCCCAGGCTCCGAACAGCGGTTTCAGGACCGGATCGAGCAGGGGGCGGGTGGCGTCGTCGGGATTGCCGTCGATGGCCGCCTGCACCTGCTCATAGGCCACGTTTGCCGCCGATCGCATAAGCGCCCGGAAGAAACGGTGCCTGATCTTCCGGCCTTCGGCGCTGATGATCATCTCCACGGCCATGCACGGCCGCACTTCTCCCGGCTTCAGCGAACAGAGGTCGGCGGAGAGCGCCTCCGGCAGCATCGGCGCCACACGGTCCGGGAAGTAGGCGGAGACGCCGCGGTCCAGGGCCGCCTTGTCCAGCGCCGAGCCCGGGCGGACGTAATGGGCGACGTCGGCAATGGCAACCAGGATGCGGAAGCCGCCGGGATTGTTCGGATCCGTGTCCGCCTCCGCCCAGACCGCGTCGTCATGGTCGCGCGCATCGGCCGGATCGATGGTGATCAGCGGTATGTCGCGCAGGTCGGTGCGGCGGCCAAGCTCCGTAACGGGTTCCGCGGCCGCGGCCTCGCCCAGCGTCTCGGCGTTGAAGCTGTCGGGAATGTCGTGGGTCTGGATCGACAGGATCGAGATTGCCTTCGGATTGTCGAAACTGCCCAGTACCTCGGCGATGCGGCCCATGCGCGGACCCATGGCGCGGCCCGGCAGGCTTTCGACGATCACCAGATCGCCGGGCTTCGCGTCCCCCAGATCGCCGGGCCTGATGTGGATTTCCTGGCGCAGCTTGCGGTTGGTCGGCTGCACCCGGCCTTCCTGTCCGACCATCCGCAACACGCCGGTAGTCGTGCGCGGCGTGATCTCCAGCCGCTTCATCGCCTTGGCTTCGTACCATTCCCGGCGTCGCAGCAAGCGTGAGAGATACTGGTCGCCCGGCTTCGGGGCGGGGCCGCGCACGCTGTCCGGATCGAGCACGATGCGCGGGGATTCTGCGTCCGCGTCCCAGGACGTCGGACGACAGAGCGCATCGCCATCCTCGTCCACCGAGACGACGGTGATCACCGTGACGGGCGGCAGCTTGCCGGGCGGGCGGCCCTTCTCCTTCGTCTCGACGGCGCGTTCGGCGATGATTTCCTTCATCATGCGCTTCAGCCAGATGCGGTCCTGGCCCTTGATGCCGAAGGCGCGGGCGACTTCCCGCTTGCCGGCCTTGCCGCCGGATTCGTCGATGAACTTGCGGATGTCCTGTTTCGTCGGCAGCGGCTCGCCGCTCAAGACTTCGCCGCTTTCGGTTTGGCCGCGGCCTTCTTCTTCGGCGCGGCCTTCTTCTTTGCCGGCGCTTTCTTCTTCGTACCCTGCTTGGCTGCGCGTTCGGCGATCAGGCGCATGGCCTCCTCGACCGAGATCGACTGCGGGTCGACATCCTTCGGGATCGTCGCGTTGATCTTGCCGTGCTTCACATAGGGGCCGTAGCGACCGTCCAGAACCTGGATTTCGCCGCCTTCGTCGGGATGTTCGCCCAGAGATTTCAAGGCCTTGGGCGCGGCGCGGCCGCCTCGCGTCTTGGCTTCGGCGATGACAGTGACGGCGCGGTTGATACCGATATCCAGCACCTCGCGCCAATCGGGCAGGTTGGCGTATTTCTTCTCGTGTTCGACGAAGGGGCCATAGCGGCCGATGCCTGCGGTGATCGGATTTCCGCTTTCGGGATGCGGGCCGACCTCACGGGGCAGGGCGATCAGCTTCACCGCCAGCTCGAAGTCGACGTCATTGGGCTCCAGTCCCTTGGGCAGGGAGCAGCGTTTCGGCTTCGGTCCGCCCTTTTCTGGGACGCCCAGCTGCAGATAGGGCCCATAGGGTCCGACCTTCAGCCAGATCATCTCGCCGCTCACGGGATCGATGCCGATCTCCCGGTCGCCTTCCATCGCCGCCTTCTGATCCTTCTCGGAACCGCCGAGCTGACGCGTGAACTTGCAGTCCGGATAGTTCGAGCAGCCCAGGAAGGCGCCGAACTTGCCCAGACGCAGGCTCAGTTCGCCCTTGTCGCAGTTGGGGCAGGCGCGGGGGTTTGAGCCATCGTCCTTCGGCGGGAAGAGGGACGGGGCGAGGAAATCGTTCAGCGCCTCCAGCACCTCGCCGATGCGCAGTTCCTTGGTTTCGTCGACCGCGGAAGAGAACTCCTTCCAGAAGCGCCGGAGGACCTCCTTCCAGTCGATCTTCGCCGCCGTGATGTCGTCCAGTTCCTCCTCCAGCGAGGCGGTGAAGTCGTACTCCACATAGCGGCTGAAGAAATTGGTCAGGAAGGCGGTGACGACCCGGCCCTTGTCCTCGGGGATGAAGCGCTTCTTGTCGACGCGGACATATTCGCGGTCCTGCAGGGTCGAGATGATCGAGGCGTATGTGGACGGCCGTCCGATCCCGAGTTCCTCCAGCCGTTTGACCAGCGTCGCTTCGGAATAGCGCGGCGGCGGCTGGGTGAAGTGCTGTGCCGGCTCCACCTTCTGGCGGTCAAGGGACTCGCCCTCGGTCAGCTTCGGCAGGCGGCGGTCGTCGTCATCGTCCTTGGCCTCGTCGCGGCCTTCCTCGTAGAGCTTCAGGAAGCCCGGGAACTCCACAACGGTGCCGGTGGCGCGGAACACGAGGTTGCCGCCGTCGCCGGGAATGTCGACGCCGGTCTGAGCCAGCCGGGCGTCCGACATCTGGCTGGCCACGGTGCGCTTCCAGATCAGGTCGTAGAGCTTGAACTGCTCCGCGTTGAGATAGCGCTTCATCTCCTGCGGCGTGCGGGAGACGTCGGTCGGCCGGATGGCTTCGTGGGCTTCCTGGGCATTCTTCGCCTTGGTCGAGTAGTGCCTGGGATGCGAGGGCAGGTAGGCCGTGCCGAACTCGTCGTTGATGGTCGTGCGGATGGCGTCGATGGCCTCGGAGGCGAGCTGCACGCCGTCGGTCCGCATGTAGGTGATCAGACCGACGGTCTCGCCGCCAAGCTCGATGCCTTCGTAGAGCCGCTGCGCGACCTGCATGGTCTGCCGCGCGCCCATGCCGAGCTTGCGGGAAGCCTCCATCTGCAGGGTCGAAGTGATGAAGGGCGGCCAGGGACGGCGCGAGGTTTGCCGGGTCTCGATCTCGCCGACGCGGAAGGCGGAACTCAGCGCGCGCTGCACCAGCGCCGCGGCTTCCGCTTCAGTGGCGATGCTCAGCCGGTCCAGCTTCTCGTCATCGACGCGGGCGAGGCGAGCGTCGAACATCGATCCGTCCGGCGCCTTGAAGGTCGCGGTGATGGACCAGTATTCCCGCGGCTTGAACTTCTCGATCTCCAGTTCGCGCTCGACCACCAGCCGCAGGGCAACCGACTGTACGCGGCCGGCGGAGCGTGCGCCCGGCAGCTTGCGCCAAAGCACCGGGCTGAGCGTGAAACCCACCAGATAGTCCAGCGCGCGGCGCGCCTGCTGCGCGTTCACCAGATCCATGTCGATCTGGCGCGGGTTTCCCATCGCATGCAGGATCGACTTCTTGGTGATCTCGTTGAAGACGACGCGCTCGACCTCGACATCCTTCTTGATCGCGCGGCGCTTCTTCAGGGCTTCCAGTACGTGCCAGGAGATCGCCTCGCCCTCGCGGTCGGGGTCGGTCGCGAGCACCAGCCGGTCGGCGCCCTTCACGGCGTCCGCGATTGCCTTCAGGTGCTTGGCCGACTTCGGATCGGCCTCGTAGATCATCTCGAAATCGGCTTCCGGATTGACCGAACCGTCCTTCGACGGCAGGTCCCGGACGTGCCCGAAACTGGCCAGAACGGTGTAGCCGGAGCCCAGATACTTGTTGATTGTCTTGGCTTTAGCTGGGCTTTCGACGACGACGACGTCCATGTACTACCTGCGCATCGTGAGGGGCAAACGGGCCCGGAAACTGCGGTGGAAGATGGGCAAAGCGAAATTTCGTGTCAACGGGGTCGGCGCATTCGACGCCCTCATTCCGGTGCTCGGAGGGCATAACGGTTGCCCGCATGTCTCTCCACGAGCCCCGCGATTTCCAGTTCCAGAACCAGCCCGTTGAACTGCGCCGGCGTCAGGCCGGTCGTGCGGATGACGTCATCGGCGTCCGCCGGTTCCGGGGAGAGCGCCTCGAGGATCGCGCTGCGTCCGGCGACATCGTCGGCTTCCGGCGGCGCCACCTGAACGGGTTCGCGGTGCGGCCGGATGCGGGGACGCTCGGCGAGACCGCCCGGTCCGATATGATCCAGGATGTCCTCGGCGCTCTCGATCAGTTGCGCACCGTCCCGGATCAGCCGGTTGGTGCCGCGCGTCCTCGGGTCCAGTGGCGAGCCGGGCACGGCGAACACATCCCGGCCCTGCTCGCCGGCCTGCCGTGCGGTGATCAGCGAGCCCGAGCGCATCGCCGCCTCGATCACCGCCACGCCCTGGCTGACGCCGGAGATGATGCGGTTGCGGCGCGGAAAGTGACGCGAGCGGGGCTGGGTGCCGAACGGCGCTTCCGCCAGCAGCAGACCCTCGGCGCCGATACGGTGCTGCAGTTCGGCATTCTCGGGCGGGTAGGGGACGTCGATCCCGCCGGCGATCACGCCAATGGTCCCGGTGGCGAGGCTGGCGGTGTGGGCCTCGGTATCGATGCCGCGTGCCAGACCGGAGACCACGGTTACCCCGTGCTCCCCGAGCGCCGCGGCGACCCGGCGGCAGAGATTGCGCCCGTTCGAGGAGGCGTTGCGCGCGCCGACAATGGCGATTGTGGTCCGCTTCAGCAGGGACAGGTCGCCGGATTTGGCCAGCACTGGCGGGGCGGTGTCGATCTCGGCCAGGAGGGGCGGATAGTCGGGATCCCCGATCATGATGAAGCGGGCGCCGGCCTTCATGGTGGCCTCGGTTTCGCGCTCCGCCTCCGCCTGTGTCGCGATGCGCAGGCGGCGCTTGCCGGCCCGGGCTGCGATCTCCGGAAGTTCGGCCAGGGCATCTGCAGCAGAGCCATAGCGGTCCAGCAGGCGCACGAAGTTCACCGGACCGATATTCTCGCTGCGGATCAGCCGGAGGCGGGAAAGCCGTTCCTGATCGTCGTTCGCGGGTTGCATTGCCCGGTCAGAATGCACCAATGACGACAAACGCGAAAGCCGGACCGCCATCGACGGTCCGGCTTTCTGTCTGCTCCGGAGTTGCGGTCAGGCTCAGGCGGCGCGGACCCGCATCAGGAAGTTGTTCACCTCGCTGTTCAGCGCGGTCGCCTGCTGGGACAGGTTGCCGGCCGATTCCAGCACCTGGGCGGCCGCGGCGCTGGAGGCCGAGGCGGCATCCGTCACCAGTCCGATATTGTCGGAAACGTTCTTGGTGCCCGAGGCGGCCTGCTGCACGTTCTCGGCGATGTTCCGGGTGACAGCGGACTGTTCTTCCACCGCCGCGGCGATGGTCGAGGCGATGCCACTCAGTTCTTTCACCGTGCCGGTGACACGGGCGATGGCCTCCGCCGAGGATCCGGTGGCCTTCTGAATGGCCTGGATCTGTTGCGAGATGTCCGTGGTCGCCTTGGCGGTCTCGGAGGCCAGGTTCTTCACCTCGGTGGCGACGACCGCAAAGCCCTTGCCGGCCTCGCCTGCACGGGCGGATTCGATGGTGGCGTTCAGCGCCAGCAGGTTGGTCTGCTCGGCGATCTCCTGAATCATGCCGATGACCTCACCAATCTTCTCGGCGGTCTCGGAGAGCTGCTGCACCGTGAGAACGGTCTCGTCGGCCTCGCGTTCGGCGCTTTCGGCGCGGCTGGAAGATTCGCCGGCCTTCATGCCGATCTCGCGGATCGAGGCGGACATCTCCTCGGCGGCGGAAGCCACGGTCTGCACGTTCATGGACGCCTGTTCGGACGCGCTGGCGACGGCGGCCGAGCGGCTGTTGGTCTCGTCGACCGTCGAGGACATGGAGGATGCGGCGGCTTCCAGTTCCGTGGCGGCGCTGGAGACGGCGTTCACGATGTTGCCGACCGCGCGCTCGAACTCGTCGGCCAGCTCCTGAATGGCCTGCTGCCGCGCCTGCTCGGCGCGCTGCTCTGCGGCTTCGCTTTCCTTCTCCAGCTGGATCTTGACGATCGCGTCCTGGCGAAAGACCTCGATCGAGTTCGCCATGAAGCCGATCTCGTCGCGGCGGTCGAGATAGGGTACCTCGATTGCGGTATCCCCGGCCTCCAGCGACTGCATCACCGACGACATCTGGCGGATGGGGCTGCTGACCAGGCGGTGCAGGACGTAGACGATGGCGATACAGATGAGCGCAGCCATCAGCGCCGCGATGACCGAGGCGAAGATGGCGCTCTCGGTGATCTTGGCATCCGCACGTCCGAAGTCCCAGACCACGGCCATGACACCGACGATATCAGCCTTGGGGCCAAACGTCGAAGGCGCCGCGACGATCTGCTGTCCCGCAATCTGGGCGGTAACGATCTCGCCGGTTTCGATCGAACGGGCGATCACCTTCTCGATTTCTTCCGGGGGTGCAGAGGCAATGGTCCCGGACGTGTAGCCAATCACATCACTGCCGTCGCTCTTGACGACCCGAATGGCGGCGATGGCGCTCTTGTCGGTGGTGACCAGAGGGCCGTAGGCTTCCTCGATCTTGTCGGCCTTGCCAAAGCGAACCGCGCCGCCGATCTGCGAGGCGAGCAGGCGGGTCTGTTCGGTGTTGCCGCTTGCGACGAATTCTCGAATTGATTCTCGCTGGGCGAGCACCTGTTCGGCAATGATGGCTCCAAAGCCCAGCACGACGCCCACCAGGACGACGGCGACGATGCGGCGGCCAAGCCCGCGGGCTTTGGCATCGACGCGGTTTTCAGTGTTGTTATCCATGTTGAGCACCGTGCTGGAGGATTGGATCAGAGGCTGGAGACGTCGACGCCGAAGGTCGCGGCGCCGATGACGGAGCCGTCAGCCGGATCGATGATCGGAACGCTGACCTGGCTCTGGTAGGTCTGGGTGGACTCGTCCAGCTCGACTTCGCTGACGTGGATGGCGCCGGCGCCGGCACCGTAGGTCTTCTGCCATTTCGCCTCGTCACCCTGCCAGTAGTCGGAGGTGATGTCGGACTGACCGACATTCAGCCCCTTGTTGTCCATCACGAAGATTTCGGTGAACTGGCCGGCCGCGGCTTCCTTCTGGGACTTCAGGTAGTCGGACAGCGCATTGGCAAGCACGGTGTTGATCAGATCGCCGCCGCCGTTCTTGACCTCGGCGCGCCACTGCTGGTCCATGCCGTCGATGTCGCCCTGGCTGAGGCCGCCATGCTTGCCGTTCTGCGCCTTGATGGCGGCGACGACAGTGGCGTCGCTGACAATGATCTTGATCTGGTTGCGGGCGAGGTCTTCCAGCGGGGCCTGGAACTCGTTCGCGGAAGCGGCCGATGCGGCAACCGAAAGGGCGCCGGCGGCAATGAAGAGGGAAAGACGCTTCATGTTGGGTTCTCCTGAAGTGCGATTGCGGAATGGGCGAAGCACCGCATGGCTATCAGGAGAACATTGTCGTTTGGTAAACAGCCAAGTAACTGAGAATTGTTCTCAAACACAGCCGCCCCGCCGGAAGACCGGCGGGGCGGCGTGACTGTCCCCGGGGCGGTCTATTTCCCCGGTGTGCAAGTATTCGAGATGTCGGCAACTAGGCCGCGAGACCGCTCCGGCGATTGCGGACAGTCTCCAGCATGTGGTCGGCGTCGGAAACCTCGAACGGGTCGCCGTCGACGTCGTCGCCCTTGCCCGGCTCCTCGAACATCTCGACGATCTCGCCGTTCTCGACCAGCATCGAGTAGCGCCAGCTGCGCTGGCCGAATCCGAGATTGTCCTTCTTCACCAGCATTCCGAGGCCGTGTGTGAAGGCGCCGGAACCGTCAGGCAGCAGGGTAACCTTCTCGACGCCCTGATGGCGGCCCCACTGGAACATGACGAAGGCGTCGTTGACCGACAGGCAGATGATCTCGTCGATACCCAGCTCGATGAACTGGTCATGCAATTCCTCGAAACGGGGCAGGTGGGTCGAGCTGCAGGTCGGCGTGAAGGCGCCGGGCAGGCCGAAGACGATGACGCGGCGGCCGGAAAAGATCTCGTCGCTGGTGCGGTCCAGCCAGCGGTACGGGTTCGGGCCTTCGACGGATTCGTCGCGGACGCGGGTCTTGAAGGTGACGGAAGGGACTTTCATGGGCTGGGTTCCTCGATTGGCGTGTCTGATGGCGGGGATGTACTATCCCTGCCGTGAAATACAATAAGAATTAAAATCATTATAGATATGTGTCTCTCGCGGGGCTTACGGCGCATTTCGGCTGCGTCGCACGGACACTTCCGCTACGTATTTAGCAAGGCTGGATGGTTCGGGAGGGGAGCATGAAGGTTCTTGGCGACATACTGCGGCATCACGCGGTGGAACGGGGCGACCGCATCGCCATCAAGTTTCGCGACCGGGACTGGACCTATGACGCACTGAACCGGAGCACCAATCGTGTCGCGAACGCACTTGTCGCCGCGGGTCTGGGGAAGGGCGCCCGCATTGCGATCCTCGCCGCCAATACCGACCGGTTCTATGAACTGCAGTTCGGTGCGGCCAAGGCCGGCGTGGTGATGGTGCCGGTCAATTTCCGGCTGGCGCCGCCAGAAGTCGCCTTCGTGGTCAATGATGCGGACGCCGAGATATTCTTCGTCGACAGCGCGCATGCCGGGCTGGTGCGCAAGATCCAGGGGGATTTGAAGACCGTGAAACGGTTCGTCGCGATCGACTTCGACGATCCCGAATGGACGGCGTTCGAGGCCTGGCGCGATGCCGCGGCAGAGGACGACTGCGGCGTCCCGGTGAACGCAGCCGACACGGCCTGCCAGATGTATACTTCCGGCACGACGGGGCATCCCAAGGGTGTGGAACTGACCCATTCCAACCTGCTGGTCATGCTGCCGCAGTCGACACAGCGCTGGGGTGGCTGGGGACCAGACGACGTCAATCTGATCTGCATGCCGCTGTTCCATATCGCCGGTGGCGGCTGGGGCATTGTCGGGCTTTACGCGGGCTGTACCAACATTCTCCACGCCGAGGTCGATCCGGGCCTTATCCTGGAGACGATCGGCGAAGAGGGCGTGTCTATCGCGCTGTTCGTACCGGCCGTGATCCTGTTCCTGACGCAGCATCCGAAGTCCGGCGAGACGGATTTCTCGTCGCTGAGGCGCGTGGTCTATGGCGCCTCGCCGATCCCGGTGCCGTTGCTGCAGAAGGCGGTGGACCTGTTTGGCTGCGATTTCGTCCAGGTCTACGGGCTGACCGAAACCACAGGTGCGGTGACCTCGCTGGATCCGTCCGACCACGTCCCGGGCAGTCCGCGGATGGCCTCCTGCGGCAAGGCGAACCCGGGGGTGGAACTGAAGATCGTGAATGGCGACGGGAACGAGGTTCCGACGGGCGAGGTCGGGGAGATCATCTGCCGCACGCCACAGAACATGAAGGGCTACTGGAAGCGGCCCGAGGCGACGGAAGACGCGCTGCGGGGCGGCTGGTTCCGTACTGGCGATGCCGGGTATCTGGATGCGGAGGGGTATCTCTACATTCACGACCGTATCAAGGACATGATCGTGTCCGGCGGCGAGAACATCTACCCGGCCGAAATCGAGAGCGCGCTGTTCGGTCACCCCGCGATCGCGGACATCGCGGTGATCGGCGTGCCGGACGAAAAATGGGGCGAGGCGGTCAAGGCGGTGATCGTTCTCAAGGAAGGTGAAACGCTTTCGGAAGATGACCTGATCGCCTATGCCAGAGAGAGGATCGCCGGTTACAAGGTGCCGAAGTCGGTGGACTTCGTCGCCGAACTGCCGCGAAATCCTTCCGGAAAGATCCTGAAACGCGAACTGCGGGCGCCCTACTGGGAAGGCCGCGAACGGCAGGTGAACTGAATGCTTGATGTCGAATGGGCTGGCGCGGTGACGCAGTTGACGCTGAATCGCCCGGAAAGCCGTAACGCCCTGACGCCTGAGCTGACCGCCGCGATCCACGAGGCGGTCGTGGTGGCAGATTCCGATCCGGAATGCCGGCTGCTGGTGTTCTCCGGTGCGGGCGGCAACTTCTGCGCCGGACGTGATCTGTCCGGCGACATGACGCCGAAGGACCTGCCGGAGATCATGGAGCAGGACCGGCAGTGGGCCGACATCTTCCGGATCCTCGACCGGACCGGCACGATCTCGCTGGCCGTGGTCGAGGGCTATGCGGTGGCCGGCGGTTTCACCCTGGCGATGGGCTGCGATTTCGTGATCGCCGACCGCGAGGCGAAATTCGGCGCGGCCGAGATGCGGAACGGCTTTCCGGCCGCCGTGAACACGCCGATCCTGACCAACCTGCTGGGCCGCCGTCTTGCGCTGGAACTGCTCATGTTCGGCGATATGGTGGGTGCCGAGCGGCTCTGGCAGATGGGGCTGATCAATGCGCTGGCCGAATCCGGTCAGAAGGTCTCGGATCTGGGCGAGCTGTGGATTGAGAGGGTTCTGGCGCTGGAGCCGGAAGCCATTGCGCTGACCAAGGAGAATCATCGCCTGGCGCGGCACGCGCCCTTGGCCGATGCGCTGACCGCGGGCGCGCAGCAGAATGCCCTGCTTGCCGCGTCCGGCAGGTTCCGCGAGGGTGCGAAGCGCTTCCGCTCGGCGCAGGCGAAAAAGCGCGAGGAAGCCGGACTTATTCCGCCATCCTGACAGCGCGGAGCACACTTGCGTCTGACCGGCTTGCAGCGCGCGCCCGTTGAGCGCCAAATCCGTGCATGGATAACACGACCGACAATCTGCGCGGCGCCTTCCTGATGTCGCTCTGCATGGCCGGCTACGGCATCAACGACGCCATGATGAAGCTGGCGTCGGAGACCACCGGTTTCGGGCAGGCGCTGCTGGTGCGCGGCATCGTGGCGACGGCGCTGCTGTCGCTGCTGGCCTGGCGGCAGGGCGCTTTCCGCACCGCAGTCCCGGTAGCTGACCGGAGGGTCCTGGCCTTCCGCATCGTCGGCGAGATCGGCGGCACCTTCTGTTTCCTTCAGGCGCTTTTCAACATGCCGATCGCAAATGCCACGGCGATCCTGCAGTCCCTGCCGCTGGCCGTGGCGCTGGCCGGCAGCTGGTTCCTTGGGGAAAAGGTTGGCTGGCGGCGCTACAGCGCCATTCTGGTGGGCTTCACCGGCGTCATGATCATCGTCCGGCCAGGCGGCGAGGGATTCGACGGCTATTCGCTGTGGGCGCTGGCGGCGGTCTGTTTCATCGTGCTGCGCGACCTGCTGACGCGGCGTCTGTCCGGCGCGGTCCCATCATCGCTGGTCGCCGCCATCACGGCGGCCTGCATCACCGTGATGGGGGCCGTGATGACGCCGCTGGAGGTCTGGCAGCCGCTGGGCGTTGGTGAATTGGGGCTGCTCGGCGGCGCCGCCTGTTTCCTGATCGCCGGCTACCTGTTCTCGGTTTCCGCCATGCGGATCGGCGACATCGGCTTCGTCTCGCCCTTCCGCTACACCATCCTGATCTGGGCGATCCTTTCCGGCATCGTGGTCTTCGGGCATGTGCCCGACCGGCTCACCTTCCTGGGCGCGGCCATCGTCGTCGCGACGGGCCTGTACACCTTCTACCGGGAGCAGAAGCTGAAGCGCCGGTGAGCCGCGCGGGAGGGCGCTCAGCCAAGCAGCGTCAGCACGTTGCCGGCAGGGTCGCGGAAATGGGCCAGCGTGCCGCCCCAGGGCTGTTTCTCGGGCGCCTGATCGAAGGTGACTCCTGCCTCTGTCAGGCGGCGCCATGTCGCGTCGATATCGTTCACCTGCAACGAGGCGCCGGCGAACCTGCCAACCAGGCCGGCATCATCGCCAGAGGCTTCCTCGACAATCAGCTCCGCCGTTTCGACGGAAAACCCGGCCGCCTTCATGTCCTGCATCGACCAGTTCGTCGCGAGGCCCAGGGTGCCGCCATAGAACTCGACCGCGCGGGCGAAATCGTCGACGAAGATGCGGACGCCATAGAGTTTCACAGCCTGCTCCACGGTAGTCCGGGCCCGGAATCAAGCGCCGCCTGAAGTCCCTTGTGAACAACAGGCGGCGCGGGTCTCATGCGATGCCGGAGCCTCGCTAATCAAGCATCAGTTCTGGCAGCCATAGAGTGATCCCCGGGAAGATCACCACCAGGCTGAGGCCGATCAACTGCAGCGTCACGAAGGGGATGATGCCGGCGTAGATCGACTGCATCTTCACTTCCGGTGGCGACACGCCCTTCATGTAGAACAGCGCGAATCCGAACGGTGGTGTCAGGAACGATGTTTGCAGATTGACCGCCACAAGGATCGCGAACCAGTAGATCACCTGTTCCTGAACCTGCGCAAAGGGCAGGCCTTCGATACCCAGATGCGGCGCGAACTCCGGCGCGAACGCCTTGATGACCGGTGCGAAGACCGGAAGGATGATCAGGGTGATCTCCAGGAAGTCGAAGAAGAAGCCCATCAGGAAGACCGAGAACATCAGCAGGAACAGCAGCGGCCACGGGCCCAGTTCCAGGAACTCGATGAACTCGATGATCAGGTCTTCGCCATAGACGTTGCGGAAGATGGTCGAGAAGGCCGTCGCGCCGACGAAGATGAAGAAGATCATCGCCGTTGTTAGGCCAGTGCGGTGGCAGACCTCGCGCAGGACGTCCATGGTCAGGGTCCGGTTGAAGGCGGCCAGGATCATCGAGCCGAAGGCGCCGATGCCGGCAGCCTCGGTCGGCGTGGCCCAGCCCGCGAAGATCGAGCCCAGAACCATGACGATGAGGAAGATGGGCGGTACGAAGCCCTTCAGGATGCCGCCGAACAGCGTGTTGCCTTCCTTCCGGCCGATCCACATCGATGTGGTGAAGATCGCCAGGAACCCGATCAGCGACCAGTTCACCCAGTTCAGGGCCTCGATCCCGTCGAACACGATCACGGCCACGACAATGGCGACAACTATGCCGAAATAGAGCACGACATTTGACCGGTTCGTCGGATCGATCTTGATCATGTCTTCCGGCAGGGGCGGGGCCACCGACGGGTTAATCGTCGCCCGGGTCATGATGTACATGAAGTACAGGCCCGACAGCACAAGACCCGGCAGGATGGCGCCGACGAACAGGTTGCCCACGGACACCGCCAGCAGGTTCGCCATCAGCACCAGCATGATGGATGGCGGGATCAGGATGCCAAGCGTGGCGGACGCCGCGATCGTGCCCGTCGCCAGGCTGTGCTGATAACCACGCGCCAGCATGGTGGGTAGTGCCAGCAGCGTCATCATGACGACCGAGGCGCCGATGATGCCGGTTGTGGCGGCCATGATCGTGCCCATCACGGTGATCGACAGCGCCAGGCCGCCGGGTACGCGTTTCAGCATGATCTGCAGGATGTGCAGCAGGTCGGCGGCGACGCGGCTGCGTTCGAGCATCGTGCCCATGAAGACGAAACAGGGGATCGCCACAAGGATCGGGTTCTGGATGGCGCCTGACGCGCCATCGCCGCCCCAGACCCGGTTGATCACCTGGAAGAAGACCGCCCAGTCCAGCGCATCGATTTCAATCGCGATGAAGCCGAACACCATGGAAATGCCGCCCAAGGCGAACGCCACCGGCAGGCCTGTGAAAAGGGCCATGGCCAGCGCCAGGAACATGTAGCCGCCGATATACTCGTACAGATGGTCGTCGAGAAACCACTCGATGAATTCCATGGATCAGTGCTCCTCGTCGTCCATCGAGATTGAGGTCTCGGCCTTGTCCAGGGAGGCCTTCGGCAGCACCTCCAGATCGGTGAAGAAGGGGATGCTTTCCTCGGCGCGGGCGCGTGTCGCCTCGCTTCCCCAGAGGGCGGAGACAATCCGGATCAGCATGGCGATGCAGGCAATCAGCAGCACCACGAAGCCGATGGGCAGACATGTCTTGATCACGTAGCGCCAGGGAATGCCGACCAGCGATTCCGAACCCTCACCCTGGTGGTAGGACAGGGTGACCATGTCGATGGAGTAGATCAGCGCCAGGATCAGGAACGGGATCGCCATGAAGACCAGACCGAACAACTCGATCCAGCACTGGGTGCGGCGGGTACCCATCTCGCGGAAGATGTCGACGCGGACATGGGCGTTCGCCAGATAGCCCATGCCGAAGCTGAGCATCAGCAGCACGCCATGAATGTGCCACTGCAGATCCTGCAGGATGAAGGATACCGAGTAGCCGTATTCGATGGTGATGTCGGCCGACCAGCGGGCGATGTATTCGATCTTCCGGGTGATCACATCAAACATGATGATGAAGATCAGCGGCAGGATCAGCCAGCTGACGCCACGGCCGATGCGGTCGGAAAACCGCGCCAGGCCGTCTGCTAGATTGAGCATTCTGTTTTTTCCGCCCTGTCGATTGTTTCTTGTGTTTTGAACGGCCGTCTTTGCGCGGCCTTCAAGACATTGAAAGGTATCAACAGGCGGCCGGGGTCGGTTCGACGCCGGCCGCCCAATGGTCAGATCCTGATCACGGCGGCAAATACCCGCCGCGCAGGCCAGGCGATTACTTCAGGTAACCGCGCTCGCCCCAGATCTTGTAGCTCTCGTGGAAAGCGCTGTAGCTATCCCACAGCTTCTTGACGTCCGGATTGGCCGCGATTTCCTCGGCCAGGACTTCCTGCCAGGCGCCGCGGAGCTGGTCCAGAACGCTGTCGGGCCACGTCACGTTGGTGACGCCGTCCTTCTCGTTGGCGATCATCGCAGCCGGCTGAAGGGCTTCACCCTCGGCCAGTTCGACGCCCAGGTTGGCCTTGCAGGAAATCTCGAAGATGGCCTGCTTCTGCTTGTCCAGCTCGTTCCACTTGGCCCTGTTCACCAGGATTTCGTTGGTGGTCGACTGCTGATGCCAGCCCGGATAGTAGTTGAACTTTGCGATCTGGTAGAAGCCGAGCGTACGGTCGATGGCGGGCATCGAGAACTCGGTGGCGTCGATGGTGCCCAGCTCGAGAGCCGGATAGATGTCGCCGCCGGCCAGCTGCTGCGTGGCCACGCCGAACTTCTGCATCACCTTGGCGCCCATGCCGAAGAAGCGCATCTTCAGGCCCTTCAGCTCATCCAGGCTCTCGATCCGCTTGCGGAACCAGCCTGAGGTCTCCGGCGGGATCATGCCGCAATAGAAGTACTCGATGCCGTCACGGCCATAGAGCTCCTTGCCGATCTCGACGCCGCCGCCGTACTGCAGCCAGGCGTTGAATTCCAGGGCGCCCGGGCCGAACGGCCAGGTCGACAGGAACGCAAAGGCCGAGTTCTTGCCCTGGTTGGCGCCCGGAGTGCCGTAGCCGGCTTCGAACGCGCCCTGGCTGACCGGATCGTAATAGGCGTAACCGCCGGCCAGCGCGCCGGGCTCGAACACCTTGATGTCGAAATCGCCATCGGACGCGGCGTTCACCCAGTCGGCGATGCGATAGCCGACCGGACCGATCACGGCCACGTTCTTGCCGAAGGCCGAATGCATCTTCCAGCGGACCTTCTTCGCTTCGGCGTCACCCGCCGAAATCGCAAAGGTGGCAACCGCCGCGAGCGCGACTGCGCTCAGGGTCTTCTTGAGATTCATGGATCTACCTCCCTTTATTCAGGCCTATTTTCTGGCCTGTCTCTATTGCGGCCCACGTCGGACCGGATGTCAAACAGTGATTGGGGTCAGCAAAGCCGACAGATCCCTCCATTGCCGACACGACGGCAGGTGCATACACAATTGCCCCGGGCATGGCAAATCCGTTGCCACATCAATAAATTCACTCGTCGCTCTGAAAGCCCAAAGGCCGTTCCGCAGGCGTGCCTTTTTGAATCACCCGGCGCGCCAACTGCGTGCTTCTTGCAACCCTTGGCGATCTCCACCGGTTTTTTTCGACGGGTGGCGGAAAGCGTGTCCAATTGGGTTTGACCCGCTGCCCGCGCTCTGATTCGTTCGGCAGATGCGGTCTGTAAAGACATATTCATCGGGGTTGCCCAAGTTGTTGCCGATCCTCGTCGGCGCCGCGCTGGTCGCCTATTTCGGGTTCCATGCGGCCTATGGCGAGCGGGGGCTGGTCTCGTGGCGTGCGTTGGAGGTCGAGGCGGCGGAACGGCAAGCGCGTCTCGAGGCGCTGGAGGCCCGCCGTCAGGTCGTCGAACGCCGCGTCGCCCTTGTTTCCGGACCCGAAATCGACGGCGATATTCTGGAAGAAGAGGTCCGCGCCATGTTCGGCTGGACCCGTCCGGACGAGATCGTCATCCTCGACAGTCCGACCGGAAATTCCAGGCGATAACCATTATCGAGTTAACAGGACACTTTGCCCTGTCCATGAGGCCCCCGACGTCGTTTAATTGACCCCGCGAGAAGCAACAGCTTCTGCGTCAACGACAGTCCCGGGGGGTCACATATGGCCAAGCCTGCCAGCAGCCGGTCGCGCTCGCGCACCGCGAAATCGTCCACCGCCAAATCAGCATCGCCGGAAACCAGCGTCGAGGAGCTTTCCGGGCTCTACCGCGAGATGCTGCTGATCCGCCGTTTCGAGGAGAAGGCCGGCCAGTTGTACGGCATGGGCCTGATCGGCGGCTTCTGCCACCTCTATATCGGCCAGGAAGCGGTTGTTGTCGGCATCCAGTCGGCGCTGACCCCGAACGACAAGGTCATCACCTCGTACCGCGATCACGGCCACATGCTGGCCTGCGGCATGGAAAGCGCCGGCGTCATGGCCGAGCTGACCGGAAGGGCCGGGGGCTATTCCCGGGGCAAGGGCGGCTCGATGCACATGTTCAGCCGCGAGAAGAACTTCTATGGCGGTCACGGCATCGTCGGCGCCCAGGTGCCACTCGGCACCGGGCTTGCCATGGCCGAGAAATACAAGGGCACCGGAGCCATCAGCGTCACCTATTTCGGTGACGGATCGGCCAACCAGGGGCAGGTCTACGAGGCCTTCAACATGGCTGCGCTCTGGAAACTGCCGGTGATCTACGTGATCGAGAACAATCAGTACGCCATGGGCACCTCGGTCGCGCGCTCCTCGGCCCAGACCGAGATGTTCAAGCGCGGTGACAGCTTCGGCATCCCGGGGCGCCAGGTCGACGGCATGGACGTGCTGGTCGTCAAGCAGGCGGCGGAAGAGGCGGTCGAGTATGTCCGCGGCGGCAACGGCCCGATCATCCTCGAGATGAAGACCTACCGCTATCGCGGCCATTCGATGTCCGACCCGGCGAAGTATCGCAGCAAGGAAGAGGTCGCGAAGATGCGGGCCGAGAAGGATCCGATCGAGCGGGTCCGCGTCCGGCTGGTCGAGGAATACAAGGTTGGCGACGACGCGCTGAAGGAGATCGACCGCGAGGTGAAGGCGATTGTCTCCGACGCCGCCGAATTTGCGCAGAACAGTCCTGAACCGGATCCGTCGGAACTCTACACCGACGTGCTCGTGGAAGCCTGAGGGGGAACGCAGGATGCCGATTACCATCACCATGCCGGCGCTCTCTCCGACAATGGAAGAGGGCACGCTGGCGAGTTGGCAGGTCAAGGAAGGCGATACCGTATCCGCCGGTGACGTGCTGTGCGAGATCGAGACCGACAAGGCGACCATGGAAGTGGAAGCCGTGGACGAGGGCACCATCGGCAAGCTGCTGGTGGCCGAAGGCACCGAGGGCGTGAGGGTGAACGCCGCCATCGCCGTGCTGCTGGAGGATGGCGAGGACGCGAGCGCGCTCGACGGCTACGAGCCCGAAGGCGGCGCCGCTGCCGCGCCCGCCGATGACGCTGCCGATGAAGCTCCGGCGGCTGCGCCGGCTTCCGCGCCGGCCGAACCGGTCCGGCACGAGGCGGCCGCCGAGGATGACGACGACGACGCCGAGCCGGAGATCCCTGAGGGCATGGAACTGCAGGAGGTCACGGTCCGTGAAGCGCTGCGCGACGCCATGGCCGAGGAAATGACCCGCGACGAGAATGTCTTCCTGATGGGCGAGGAAGTCGCCGAGTATCAGGGCGCCTACAAGGTCTCCCAGGGTCTGCTGGAACAGTTCGGCGCCAAGCGGGTCATCGACACGCCGATCACCGAACACGGTTTTGCCGGCATCGGCGTGGGCGCGGCCTTTGGCGGCTTACGGCCGATCGTCGAGTTCATGACCTTCAACTTCGCCATGCAGGCGATCGACCACATCATCAACTCGGCGGCCAAGACGCTCTACATGTCCGGCGGCCAGATGGGTTGCCCCATCGTGTTCCGCGGGCCGAACGGCGCCGCCGCACGTGTCGGCGCCCAGCACAGCCAGGACTACGCCGCCTGGTACGCCTCGATTCCCGGCCTGAAGGTCGTCGCGCCCTGTTCGGCGGCGGACGCCAAGGGGCTGTTGAAGGCGGCGATCCGAGACCCGAACCCCGTGATCTTCCTGGAGAACGAGATCCTCTACGGCCGCACCGGCGAGGTGCCGACCGATCCGGACTGGAGCCTGCCGATCGGCAAGGCGAAGATTGTTCGCAAGGGCGGCGACGTGACCCTGGTCGGCTACTCGATCATGGTGGAGAAGGCGATGGCGGCGGCCGAACAGCTTGCCGAGCAGGGGATCGACGCAGAGATCATCGATCTGCGCTCGATCCGGCCGATGGACATTCCGACGGTCGTCCGTTCCGTGAAGAAGACCAACCGTCTGGTCACGCTGGAAGAGAACTTCCCGGCTTGTGGCATCGGCGCGGAACTTTCGGCGCGGATCATGGAGGAGGCCTTCGACTGGCTGGATGCGCCCGTGAAGCGGGTCACCGGCGTCGATGTGCCCATGCCCTATGCGGCAAATCTCGAGAAGCTGGCTCTGCCGCAGGTTGAAACCATCGTCGAGGCCGCTCGCGCGGTCTGCTACGCCGACTGAGGAGGCGAAGGATGCCGATCACGATCACGATGCCGGCGCTTTCCCCGACAATGGAGGAAGGCACGCTGGCGAGCTGGATGGTGAAGGAAGGCGACAGTGTCGCTTCCGGAGACGTCCTCTGCGAAATCGAAACCGACAAGGCGACCATGGAGGTCGAGGCCGTCGACGAAGGCACCATCGGCAAGCTGCTGGTGGAGGCCGGAACCGAAGGCGTGAAGGTCAACGCAGCCATCGCCATCCTGCTGGAGGAAGGCGAGGACGCCAGCGCGCTGGACGGCTATGCCGCCGAGAGCGGACCGGCCCCGGCCGCCGCCGAGGAATCGCCGTCGACGCCGGAACCGGCGGCTGCGCCAGCTTCGGCAGCGCCTGCTGCTTCCTCCGCGCCGTCGTCCGCTTCCTCCGGCGGTCGCATCTTCGCGAGCCCGCTTGCGAAGCGTCTGGCCGAGCAGAACGGGCTGGACCTGGGCGCTGTCTCCGGTTCGGGCCCGAAGGGCAGGATCGTCAAGCGCGATATCGAGAAGGCGCTGGCCGAAGGCACCGGCAAGAAACCCGCGCCTGCCGCCGAGAAGGCCGCAGACAAGGCCGCGCCCGCCGCTGCGCTTGCGCCTGCGCCGGTGGCCGCATCCAGCTACCCGCCCTCGACCGACGATTACGAGGAGATCAAGCTCAACTCGATGCGCAAGACGATTGCGCGCCGCCTGACCGAATCCAAGCAGACGGTGCCGCATTTCTATCTGACCATCGATATCGAGCTGGACCGCCTGCTGGCGATGCGGAAGGACCTGAATGGCCGCTCTGACAGCTACAAGATCTCGGTCAACGACTTCATCGTCCGCGCCTCGGCGCTGGCGCTGGCGAAGCATCCGGAGATCAATTCGCAATTCACCGAAAACGCGATCCTTCAGCACCGAAAGGTCGACGTGTCAGTCGCGGTTGCGATCGACGGCGGTCTGATCACGCCGGTCGTGCGCAATGCCAACCACAAGGGACTTGTGGAAATCTCCAACACCACCAAGGACCTGGCTGGCCGCGCCCGTGAAGGCAAGCTGACGCCCGAGGAATATCAGGGCGGCACCTTCACAATCTCCAATCTGGGCATGTTCGGCGTGGACCAGTTCGTGGGTGTCATCAACCCGCCGCAGTCGACCATTCTTGCCGTCGGTTCGGGCAAGCAGAAGCCCGTGGTGAAGGACGGCGCGCTGGCCGTTGCGACGGTGATGACGGCAACGCTGTCCTGCGATCACCGGGTCTATGGCGGTGCGGAGGGGGCGCAGTTCCTCGAAACGCTCAAGGGTCTGCTGGAAGACCCCGTCACCATGATGCTCTGACCGGAGGGAACTGAAATGGCTCAGGAATTCGATCTGGTCGTCATTGGCGGCGGGCCCGGCGGCTACGTTGCTGCAATCCGCGCGGCGCAGCTGAAGATGAAGACGGCGCTGGTCGAGCGCGAGCATCTGGGTGGTATCTGCCTCAACTGGGGCTGCATTCCTACCAAGGCGCTGCTGCGTTCGGCCGAAGTCTACCACCTGATGACACACGCCAAGGATTTCGGCTTCAAGGTCAACGGCACGATCGAGATCGATCCGGCCGCGGTCGTGAAGCGCTCGCGCGGCGTGGCCGGGCAGCTCTCCGGCGGCGTGAAGCACCTGCTGAAGAAGAACAAGGTGACCGTGTTCGACGGGCATGGAGAACTGGCGGGCAAGGGCGTCGTGAAGGTGACGAAGGACGGCAAGGCCGTCGACGACATCAAGGCCAGGCACATCATCCTGGCGACCGGCGCACGGGCGCGGACCCTTCCCGGTCTGGAGCCCGACGGTGACCGCATCTGGACCTACAAGGAAGCCATGGTGCCCGAGGGGCTGCCGAAATCGCTGCTGGTCGTCGGTTCCGGCGCCATCGGCATCGAGTTCGCCAGCTTCTACCGCACCCTCGGCTGCGAGGTGACGGTGGTCGAGGTGATGGACCGCGTTCTGCCGGTCGAGGACGCCGAGATATCGGCCATGGCCGAGAAGGCCTTCAAGAAGCAGGGCATGACCATCCTGACCGGCGCGACCGTCGAAAAGCTGGACAAGACGAAGACGAACGTGACCGCCACGGTGAAGAAGAAGGACGGCAAGACCGAGAAGATCACGGTCGAGCGGGTCATTCTGGCCGTAGGCATCGTCGGCAATGTCGAGAACATCGGTCTGGAAAACACCAAGGTGAAGGTCGATCGCACACATCTGGAGACCGGACCCTTCAGCGAGACTGGTGAGAAGGGCGTCTATGCCATCGGCGACCTGACGGGCCCGCCCTGGCTGGCCCACAAGGCGAGCCATGAGGGCGTCATCTGCGTCGAGAAGATCGCCGGCATGGATGTGCATCCGCTGGAGACGTCCAACATCCCGGGTTGTACTTACTGCCATCCGCAGGTCGCCAGCGTCGGCCTGACCGAGGCGGCGGCGAAGGCGAAGGGCCACGAGGTCAATGTCGGCCGTTTCCCCTTCGTCGGCAACGGCAAGGCGATTGCCCTCGGCGATCCGGAAGGCATGATCAAGACCGTGTTCGACAAGAAGACCGGAGAACTGCTCGGCGCGCACATGATCGGCGCGGAAGTCACGGAACTGATCCAGGGTTACGGCATCGCCAAGACCATGGAGACGACCGAGGCCGAGCTGATGCACACCGTCTTCCCGCATCCGACGCTGTCCGAAATGATGCATGAGTCGGTGCTTGACGCATACGGGCGGGCCGTCCATTTCTGACCCCTAACGTCACGAAAGAGGTCTGATGACCGATCAGTCGAAGATCGCCCACCGCCACCCCGAGAAGGCGCATCGTCCTGACCAGCCGATCTGGAAGAAGAAGCCGGCATGGATCCGGGTGAAGGCGCCGAACTCGCCGGAGTATCAGGCGACGCGGAAGATCATGCGCGACCACAATCTCGCGACGGTCTGCGAGGAGGCCGCCTGCCCGAATATCGGCGAGTGCTGGTCCAAGGGCCACGCGACCATGATGATCATGGGCGACACCTGCACGCGGTCCTGCACGTTCTGCAACGTCAAGACGGGCAAGCCGGGGCAGCTTGATGCGTTTGAGCCCGAAGGCGTGGCGCAGTCGGTGAAGAAGCTGGGCCTGAACCACGTGGTCGTGACCTCGGTCGACCGGGACGATCTGGACGACGGCGGGGCGGAGCATTTCGCCCGCACCATCACCTGCATCCGCGAGGCCAGTCCCGAGACCACCATCGAGGTGCTCGTCCCGGACTTCCAGAAGAAGCCCGGCGCGCTGGAGAAGGTCGTCGAGGCCCGGCCCGACGTCTTCAATCACAATCTGGAAACCGTGCCGCGGCTCTATACCGAGGTGCGCCCCGGCGCGCGGTATTTCCATTCGCTGCGCATCCTGGCGCGGGTGAAGGAACTGGACCCGTCCATGTTCACCAAGTCCGGTATCATGGTCGGGCTGGGTGAGGGCAGGGAGGAAGTGCTGCAGGTGATGGACGACCTGCGCTCGGCCGACGTCGATTTCCTGACCATCGGCCAGTATCTGCAGCCGAGCCGCAAGCACCACGCCATCGACCGCTTCATCACGCCCGATGAGTTCGCCAGCTACGAGCGGAACGCCTATGGCAAGGGCTTTCTGATGGTCTCGGCCTCGCCGCTGACCCGGTCGTCCTATCATGCCGGCGACGATTTCCGCCGTCTGCGCGAGGCGCGCGAACGCCACCTGAAGACAGCCGTCTGACCACCTGATGCCGAAGCACAACGAACAGCGGGTGCTGCCGCACCAGCCCCGCCAGATGTATGATCTTGTGGCCGATATCGGACGCTACCCGGAATTCCTGCCCTGGTGCGTCGGCGCGCGCATCCTCAGCCGATCCGACAGCCAGGTCACGGCGGACCTGCTGATCGGCTTCCGGATGTTCCGCGAACGCTTCCGCTCGCGCGTCGATCTGAATGGCGAGGCGCTGAAGATCGACGTGGCCTATGTCGAGGGGCCGATGCGCTATCTGGAGAACCACTGGCATTTCCAGCCGCACGCCGAAGGATGCCGGGTCGACTTCCACGTCGATTTCGAGTTCCGCTCGCTGCTGCTGCGCAAGGCCATCGAGCCGCTGTTCCATGAAGCCGTCCGGCGCATGGTGGCGGCCTTCGAGAAGCGGGCGGACGAGCTCTACGCCTGACTGGCTAGGCCGGTGGCAGGCCCAGAACTTCCCTCAGCTTGTCCTCGATGATGAAGGACATGCCCTGATGCCCGGCGGCGTTCGGATGCAGTACCCCCATGGCGTCGTCCTGCAGTTCGAACGAGCGGCGAAAGCCGTGGAACCAGGGCAGGGCGGAACAGACCCCGTGTTCCCGCGTCGCCGCTTCCAGCCCGCCGACAAACTCGATGCCCTCGGCCTGCGCCGCCGCCAGCAGCATCTGGTTCAGCGGCACAAGGACCGAGTTGCGCGCGAAGATCGCTTCGCCTTCGGTGACTTCATGTGTTGATGCGCCGATACCGGACCGGAACCAGCCGACCCCGACTCCGCCGGGCACCAGCGCGCCGGTGAGCAGGTCCGGGCCGGCGACGAAGTTCTCGCTGTGATTGGCACAGAAGGCGCCGGTCTCGTCGCCGGTCGGGTCGGGGTAGCCGATCAGGATGATGTGCTTCGGGTTGAGCTCGTCCCGGATGCGACGGATCTCCCGCTCGACGCGGCCCTGCAGCCGGTCGAACCCGCCATAGGACGAACGGAAGTCGCCGCCGCAGCCGGCGGGCAGGTCCGACGGGTCGCCGTCACCCTGCGCGTCGACACAGCCGTGCTGCAGCATGTCGGTGATGCCGGGATCCTCGTGACAGTCCGGTCCGAACGGATTGAGCTTCGGGGTGACGCAGGCCCGGATGATGCCGCCGAAACCCAGATCGTTGATCCCGATCGAGACCATCACGACGTCGATGCGCATGACGCCGTTCGCGGGATCCTCGGCCCAGGCCTTCGCAACCTCGATCTGCGACTGGCCGCAATAGGGCGCGGGCGGCGCAGCCGGTGGCGGCAGGTTGCAGATTGTCGAGTTGCCCCGGCGGGAGCGGCGCAGGCCGAACTGTGTCGACGAGCCCGAGCAGGCGAAATTGGCGTAGATTTCCTCGTCCGACAGCGTCCAGGCGTCGGTCACGCGGGCGACGGCCATCCGGTGAGCGTTGATGGCGGAGCGGTGGCAGAAACCTGGGGCGAAATCGGGGTTCTCGTTCCAGGCGACGGGCGCGACGACCGTCCTGGGCTGATCGGGATTGCCCTCGCCGGAGGCGAAGGAATCGCCCAGCGACACGATGACAAGCTGCGCGCCTTCCAGCACATCGGCGGTGGTCTGCACATCTTCCGGATCGCAGGCGGTGAGTGTCAGCGCGGCGAAGGCTGCAGCGGCGGAAATCATACCCAGTCTGGTCATGGCCAGCGGACCCCGTTTGTCTTTCCCCACAAGGAAGGATACCACACTTGCAGTTCCTTCCGGGCCGCCGCCCCCAGAAACCGATGGAGACCGCCATGCCAGTCCTGCTTTTCAGATCCGACGCCGACAGGGCCGACTGGTGGCAGGAGACCATCAACGCGAACCTGCCCGACGTCGAGTTCCGGAACTGGCCGGATATCGGCGACAGGGCCGAAATAGACTATGCGCTGGTCTGGAAGCCGGAGACGGGGCTGCTGGCCAGCCTGCCCAACCTGCGTGCGATCTTCTCCCTGGGTGCAGGCGTGGACCACATCTTCGCCGACGCCGAACTGCCCTCGGGCGTGCCGATCTGCCGGGTGGTGAACCCCAACATGGCCGTCCGCATGAGCGAGTGGGTGGTCATGCAGGTGCTGATGCATCACCGACAGCACCGGGCCTATGACCGGCAGCAGCAGCGCAAGGAATGGGGCGAACTGCGCCAGCCTCACGCGGGCGAGCGCAGGGTCGGCGTGATGGGAATGGGCGAACTTGGCGGTGACGCCGCCCGGAAGCTGGCCGTGATGGGCTTCGATGTGGCCGGCTGGTCTCGCTCGCCGCGTGAGGTCGAGGGCGTGACCGGTTTCCACGGCCCGGACGGTCTGAAGCCGTTTCTGGCGCGGACCGAGATTCTCGTTTGCCTGCTGCCGCTGACGGATGCGACGCGGAACATGGTCGATGCCGGCTTCCTGGCGGGTCTGCCGAAGGGCGCCAGCTTCATCAATGCCGGTCGGGGCGGGCAGGTGGTCGAGGCTGATCTGCTGGCCGCGCTGGATAGTGGCCACATCTCCGAGGCGACGCTGGATGTCTTCCAGACCGAGCCACTGCCCCAGGACAGCCCCTTCTGGACCCATCCGCAGGTCACCGTGTGCCCGCACATCGCGGCCTTCTCGGATCCCAGGGCGCTGGTGGATCAGGTGGTCGAAAACATCCGCCGTGACCGGGCAGGAGAGCCGCTCATCAACACGGTGGATCCGGCGCGGGGCTACTGAGCCGCGTCTTCCAGACCTTCGGCCAGTTTCTCCAACCGCTCGGCAAGCTCGCGCAGCCTCGGATCGGATGATGTGGACGACATCGGCGCATTGTCGCGCGCCGCGTCCAGATCGTCATAGGCCTGCGCCAGGTCGTCGGCGATGACCAGGGCGGTCATCAGCATCAGCCGGGCATCCGGGACGCGGGTGCCGGCCTGCACCAGCTCGCCGGCGCGCTTGTCGACATAGGCGGCAAGCTCGCGGACGCGGTCCTCCTCGCCATCGCCGCAGCCGATCAGATGCTCACGGCCATTCACGGTCACGGTTACCTGCGGCATGCGTCTCAGCCCTTCTCGATCAGGTCGAGCTGTTCGAGCGCACGGTCGACCTGCTGCGCCAGCCGCGCGGCTTCCCGTCGGATGGAATCGTCGCCATTGCCCGATCTGGAAAGCTGTTCACGCAGAGAATCGTTTTCGGCCTGCAAACGGCTGATTTCGGCCCGGAGCTTTTCCTGTTCGGCGCCGTCGGAAGGCTCTGCGCCTGTGCGACGCATCGCCGCCAGCGGGGCCGCCTGCTCGATCCTGGCGAGCGCTTGAATGGCCCGATCGAGTTCATTGCCTGCCGTGCCCATGCGATCCGTCATTGCCGAAAATTGCCGCCCACTTATGACGTTAGCCGTGTCTCCTGAGACGGGACAATAAAAACACTCCACATGTCAGGTCAACAAGAGTCGCCGCCCGTTGGAGCCTCCGGGCCGCCGCCCATACGGCTACAGGTTGACGGGTCCCCGGCGCATCGTCATTTTGCCGCCGGTTTCCGGGCCGGTCCGATCCTGCAGACAGGATACGGGGAAGCGCCGCCGGGCAGACTTCGACCGATCTGGATACCGCTTTTCCCGGACGTGATTCCGTCCCAAATGCCGAGGCCCTTATTGCAATGACTGTTGATCCGCGTGAGATGGCGAACGCCATCCGTGCCCTGTCGATGGACGCTGTTCAGCGGGCGAACTCCGGTCATCCCGGCATGCCGATGGGCATGGCCGATGTGGCGACGGTCCTGTTCTCCAAGCATCTCGCCTTCGACCCGCGCCGCCCCGACTGGCCCAACCGCGACCGCTTCGTGCTCAGCGCCGGTCACGGTTCGATGCTGCTCTACTCGCTGCTGTATCTCACCGGCTATGCGGACATGACGCTGGATGAGGTGAAGAACTTCCGCCAGCTCGGCTCCAAGACCGCCGGCCATCCCGAATTCGGACACGCCACGGGAATCGAGACCACCACCGGTCCGCTGGGGCAGGGGCTGGCCAATGCGGTGGGCATGGCGCTGGCCGAACGTATCCTGGCCGCGCGCTTCGGCGACGAGATTGTCGATCACCATACCTATGTCATCGCCGGCGACGGCTGCCTTATGGAAGGCGTCAGCCAGGAAGCGCTGAGTCTCGCTGGTCATCTGAAGCTCGGCAAGCTGGTGGTGCTGTGGGACGACAACGGCATCTCCATTGACGGCAAGATCAGCCTGTCCACCTCCGACGACCAGATGGCGCGCTTCGCCGCGTCCGGCTGGCATGTGCTGGATTGCGACGGGCATGACCACAAGGCGGTTTCCGACGCCATCGAGGCGGCGAAGAACGAGCCGCGCCCGTCGCTGATCGCCTGCAAGACCGTCATCGGCTACGGCTCGCCCAACAAGCAGGGCACGGCAGCCACCCATGGCGCACCCCTGGGCGACGAGGAAATCGCGGCGACCCGCGAGAAGCTGGGCTGGCCGCACGAGCCGTTCGTGGTTCCCGACGAGATTCTGGATGCCTGGCGTCTGATCGGCGCCCGTGGCGCGTCCAAGTCGGCGGCCTGGGATGTCCGTCTCGCCGAGATGGATCAGGACCGCCACGAGAGCTTCAAGCGGGCCACGTCGGGCCGGTTGCCTGATGGCTGGCAGAAGGGCATCGACGCTCATGTCGCCAAGCTGCTGCAGGACAAGCCGTCGGTGGCGACCCGAAAGGCCTCGCAGATGGCGATCGAGGCGCTGCAGCCGTCGTTGCCGGAGATGATTGGCGGCTCGGCGGACCTGACGGGCTCCAACCTGACCAAGACCGGCAACATGACGCCGGTGACGCCGGGCGACTTCGGCGGTTCCTACATCTATTACGGCATTCGCGAACATGGCATGGCCGCGGCCATGAACGGCATGGCGCTTCATGGCGGCGTGATCCCGTTCGGAGGCACTTTCCTGGTGTTCACCGATTACTGCCGCCCCTCGATCCGCCTCTCGGCGCTGATGCAGCAGCGGGTGATCTACGTCATGACCCATGACTCGATCGGCTTGGGTGAGGACGGTCCGACCCATCAGCCCGTCGAGCATCTGGCCTCGCTCCGCGCCATGCCGAATGTGCGGGTCTTCCGCCCGGCCGACGCGGTCGAGACCGCCGAGTGCTGGAAGCTGGCCATCGAACATCGCACCGGCCCGTCGGTTCTGGCGCTGTCGCGGCAGGGCACGCCGACGCTGCGCAAGGATGCGGGCGACCGTTCGGCGCGCGGCGGCTACGTCCTGGAAGGCGGCGACGACGCCAAGGTGGTGATCATCGCCACCGGCACCGAGGTCGCACTGGCCTCCGAGGCGCGCAAGGTGCTGCTGGCCGACAACATCGAGACCAGCGTGGTCTCCATGCCCTGCACGGAGCTCTTCGACGCTCAGGACGCCGACTACCGAGAGAGCGTGCTGCCGTCCGGCGCGATCAAGATTGCGGTAGAGGCCGCTGCCGCCTGGGGCTGGGAGCGCTATGTCGGGGACAAGGGCGCGGTGATCGGCATGGAGAGCTTCGGCGCTTCCGCGCCGGCCGGCCAGCTCTACGAACATTTCGGAATTACCGCTCAGGCGGTTGTGGAAGCCGCGAAGGCGCGGCTCGGCTAGGAAGAAAGGTACACGGGTATGACATTGCGGGTTGCGATCAACGGTTTCGGTCGTATCGGTCGTCTGGTGCTGCGCGCCATGGCGGAAGCGGACAGGGACGACATCCAGGTCGTTGCGATCAACGATCTGGGCTCCATCGAGGCGAATGCGCACCTGCTGCAGTACGACACCGTGCATGGCCGCTTCCCGCACAAGGTCAAGACGACCGAGACCGGCATGGACTACGGCAAGGGCGAGATCACCGTCCTGGCCGAGCGCGATCCGGCCAAGCTGCCCTGGGGCGACATGGGCGTCGACATCGCCTTCGAATGCACCGGCATCTTCACCGCGCGCGACAAGGCCGCGATGCATCTGGACGCCGGCGCGAAGCGGGTGCTGGTTTCCGCCCCGGCCTCGGGTGCTGACCTGACCGTCGTCTATGGCGTCAACCATGACAAGCTGACCGCCGAGCACACCGTCGTCTCCAACGCTTCCTGTACCACCAACTGCCTGGCTCCGGTCGCGCAGGTGCTGAACGACACGGTGGGTCTGGAGCGCGGCTTCATGTCCACGATCCACGCCTATACCGGCGACCAGCGCACGGTCGACACGCTGCACAGCGACCTGCGACGCGCCCGCGCGGCCGCGTCCTCGCTGATCCCGACCTCTACCGGCGCCGCGAAGGCGGTCGGCCTGGTGCTGCCGGAACTGGCGGGCAAGCTGGACGGCACTGCGATCCGCGTTCCGACCAACAACGTCTCGCTGATCGACCTGAAGTTCCAGGCTTCGCGACCGACCACGGTCGAGGAGATCAACAACGCCATGATCGAGGCCGCCAACGGCCGCCTGAACGGCGTTCTGGACACCAATGACGAGCCGCTGGTGTCCATCGACTTCAACCATACCCCGGCCAGCTCGACCTTCGATCTGACCCAGACCCAGGTCATCGACGGCACCTTCGTGCGCGTCCTGTCCTGGTATGACAACGAGTGGGGCTTCTCCAACCGGATGAGCGACACGGCGCTCGCCATGGGCAAGCTGCTCTGATCCGGAGCGGCGGCCGATGAGCGGTTTCCGTACACTTGATGATCTGGATGTCGCGGGCCGGCGTGTGCTGGTCCGCGTCGACCTCAACGTGCCGGTGCGCGACGGTCAGGTGACCGACGCCACCCGCATCGAGCGGGTCGCGCCGACCATCACCGAGCTTTCCGACAAGGGCGCGAAGGTCGTTCTGCTGGCGCATTTCGGGCGTCCGAAGGGCGAACGCAAGCCCGACCTGTCGCTCGCTCCGGTAGCGGACGCGGTTGCGGCCCTGATCGGCCGTGATGTCCGTTTCGCTGATGATTGCGTCGGTTCGGTCGCCGAGGAGGCCGTTGGCGCACTGTCCGATGGCCAGATCCTGCTGCTGGAAAACACGCGGTTCCATGCCGGCGAGGAGAAGAACGATCCGGAACTGGCCCGGCAGATGGCGGCGCTGGGCGATCTCTACGTCAACGACGCCTTTTCCTGTGCGCACCGGGCGCATGTCTCGACCGAGGGTCTGACGAGGCATCTGCCTTCTGCGGCGGGCCGATGCATGCAGGCGGAACTGGAAGCGCTGCAGGGCGCGCTTGCGCAGCCCGAGCGGCCAGCGGCGGCGCTGGTCGGAGGCGCCAAGGTCTCGACCAAGCTGGATGTGCTCGACAACCTGACCGGCAAGGTTGATCTGCTGATCATCGGCGGCGCCATGGCCAACACATTCCTGATGGCGCAGGGTGTCGATGTGGGCCGGTCGCTGGCCGAGCCTGATCTGCTGGACACGGCACGCGAGATTCTGGCTGCTGCGGAACGCAACGGATGTAAGATATTGCTGCCCGAAGATGCAGCGGTCGCTGCCGGCCTTGAAGACGGGGCCAATGCGGTCACCGTCGGTATTGCCGAGGTGCCGGCTGACCGGATGATCCTGGATGTTGGCCCCGCCAGCATCGATGCCGTCGTGCGCCGGCTGGAGACCTGCCGGACGCTGATGTGGAACGGCCCGATGGGCGCTTTCGAGTTTCCGCCCTTTGATCGGGCGACGGTCGAGGTGGCGAAGGCTGCGGCGCGGCTGACGCTGGAAGGCCGGCTGAACTCGGTCGCCGGCGGTGGCGACACGGTGGCGGCGCTGAACCATGCCGGGGTCGGAGAGGCGTTCTCCTATGTCTCCACGGCCGGCGGCGCATTTCTTGAGTGGATCGAGGGCAAGACCCTGCCGGGCGTTGCAGCCCTGGAAAACTGACGAAGCGGAGTGAGTGAAAATGAGTGATCGTGACCTGAACGCCATCGCCAAGAAGATTGTCGAGAATGGCCGGGGCGTGCTGGCGGCCGACGAATCCACCGGCACCATCGGCAAGCGGTTCGACCAGATCGGCGTCGACAATGTCGAGGACAACCGCCGCGACTATCGCGAGATGCTGTTCCGCACCACCGGCCACGGCAAGTACACCGGCGGCATCATCCTGTTCGACGAGACCCTGCGCCAGAAGGCGGCAGACGGCACGCCGCTGGTCGATCTGATCCGTGCCGAGGACGTCGCGCCGGGCATCAAGGTCGACAAGGGCGCCAAGCCGCTGGCGGGCGCGCCGGAAGAGACCGTCACCGAAGGCCTGGACGGGCTGCGGGAGCGTTTCGCCGAGTACCGCGAACTGGGCGCTGATTTCGCCAAGTGGCGCGCCGTCATCAAGATCGGCACGGATATCCCGAGCGCCTATTGCATCGACGCCAATGCCCATGCTCTGGCCCGCTACGCGAAACTCAGCCAGGAAGCCGGCATCGTTCCGATCGTCGAGCCCGAGGTGCTGATGGACGGCGGCCACGATCTGGCCCGTTGCCAGAAGGTCACGGAAGACACGCTGGATGCCGTCTTCAACGCGCTCTACCAGCAGCGCGTCGAGCTGGAAGGCATCCTGCTGAAGCCGAACATGGTCATCTCCGGTCAGGATGCCAGCAACCGCGCTGGTGTGCAGGACGTCGCCGCCGCGACAGTCGCGACGCTGAAGCGCTGCGTGCCGTCGGCGGTGCCGGGCATCGTCTTCCTGTCCGGTGGCCAGACCGAAGTCGAGGCGACCGCGCATCTGGACGCCATGAACCGCATGGGCCCGCTGCCGTGGAAGCTGAGCTTCTCCTATGGCCGCGCCCTGCAGCAGTCGGCGCTGAAGGCCTGGAGCGGCAAGTCCGAGAACGTCGCCGCCGGCCAGCGCGCCTATCTGCACCGCGCCCACATGAACTGGGCCGCCGCCACCGGCGCCTGGACCGAGGAGATGGAAAAGGCCGCCTGAGCTAGAACCGGTTCCGAATGCTCAAGGCGCCTCCGGGAGTGATCCGGGGGCGCCTTTTCATTTTCGTGGCCCTCTGTCGAACGTTTGTCACATTTGCCTGTTCAAACCGCCGCTCCGGTGATGAATGAAGACCATCCGCGGTGCAGGTGCGAACGGAGACCACAATGGCTGACTGGATAATCCGCGATGGGGACGTTCTGACGGGACAGGGCTTCATGCGCACCGACATCGCCATCGAAGGCTGCCGCATCGTTTCCTCTCGCAAGGCCCCGCGCAGCATCGATGCGGCCGGGCTGAAGGTGCTGCCGGGAATCATCGACATTCATGGCGACGGTTTCGAGCGCCAGATCATGCCCCGGCCCAACGTCACCTTCTCGCTGGATGTGGCGCTGGCCGAGACCGACCGTCAGCTTGTTTCCAATGGCATCACGACGGCGTTTCACGGTCTGACGGTCTCGTGGGAGCCGGGCCTTCGCAGCATCGCCAACGCTGAGGCCTTTGTTGCGGCCTGGCAGAAGGTGCGGCCGGCGCTGCTGTCGGACAACCGGCTGCACATCCGCTGGGAGACCTTTGCTCTGGACGCGGTCGATACGGTCAGCGGCTGGTTCGACCTCGATCCCGCCCCGATTCTGGCCTTCAACGATCACACCACGATGTCGATCGAGAAGGCCCGCGATCAGGCCAAGGTCGATCAGTGGGCGGTCCGGGCGGGCCTGACCGGCGCCGAATACAAGACGTTGCTGGACGAAGTCTGGTCGCGGCGCGAGGAGGTCCCGGCGGCGATCGCCAGTCTGGCGGCAAAGGCGCGGGAGAAGGACCTGATCCTGCTGGCGCATGACGAGATGTCGGTCCAGGCGCGCGAGGAATTCCGGGCGCTGGGCGCGCGGACGTCCGAGTTTCCCATGAACCGGGAGACCGCTGGCGCAGCCCGCGCCGCCGGCGAGCACACCGTCCTTGGCGGGCCGAACGTGCTGCGCGGCGGCAGCCATACCGGCGCGATGAGCGCCGCCGTTGCGGTGAAGGAGGGGCTCTGCACCGTTCTCGCCTCGGACTACTTCTATCCGGCGCAGCTCCACGCCGCTTTCAAGCTGGCCCGGGACGGTGTGACCGATCTCGCCTCGGCCTGGCGACTGATCTCGGCCCACCCGGCCGAGGCGGCGGGACTGGATGACCGCGGCGTACTGGCAGAAGGCCGCCGGGCCGACATCGTGCTGGTCGACGACAGCGATCCGGCCCTGCCCAGGGTGCGGGCCGTGTTCTCCAGTGGCCGCAAGGTCTACGAGGCCGCCTGACGGCTGGTCAGGTTTTCAGCTTTGTCTCACGGCGGGTGGTGTAGACGGCGGCCATGAAGATCACCGCCGCGCCGGCCCACATCCACGGATCCGGGACCTCGTCGAAGACCAGCCATGCGGCGGCCGCCGCGACGGGCAGGCGGATGAAGTCGAAGACCTGGCTCAGGCTGGCGTCGCCCGCGCCCAGCGCCCGCTGGATGCCGTACATGTTCACATTGGCGGCGATGCCCAGACCGATGACCCAGAGCCATTCGCGGCCCTCCGGCACGTCCCAGACGGTGAGAGCCGGAATGAATGAGATCGGCAGGCTGAGGAAGGACAGCAGCAGGATCGTCAGTTCCGGGCTCTCGGTCGCCGACAGCCGCTTGCCCATGATCACCACGAAGGCGAACAGCACCGAGGAGGCAATCGCGAACAGCGCGCCGGGGCTGATCGCCTCGACGCCGGGGCGGAGGATGATCAGAACGCCGGCGAAACCGACCGCCAGCGCCAGAGAGCGCCGCCAGCCCACATGCTCCTTCAACAGGATCGCCGCCAGCAGCGTGGTGAACAGCGGCGAGGTGAAGGTGATTGCCGTCGCCTCGCCGATGGGGATCAGCACCGCCGCGTAGAACAGGATGATCGACGAGGTCACCATGAAGATCGAGCGCAGCACGAAGAGCGGCATCCGCTTCGTCTTCAGCGCGCCGACGCCGTTGCGCATGATCCAGGGCAGGAACAGCAGCACCGCGAAGATGTTGCGCCAGAAATTCAGCACGATGACCGGCATGGTCTCGGACAGTTCGCGGACGATCACCAGGATGGCCGCGAAGCCGATGGCCGAAACCAGCATCCAAAGGGCGGCGGCGACGGGCGCGGGCATGGTCCCCTGTCAGCCCCAGAGTCCGGGACCGGCGGGATGCACGGTCGATCCGTCGAAAAGCAGGCCGGGCTCGCGATCCTGCTTCAGCATCAGCGGTCCATCGACATCGACGAACTCCGCACCCTGCGCCACCAGAAGGGCCGGGGCCATGGCAAGGCTGGTCGCCACCATGCAGCCCACCATGACGCCGAAGCCGCCGGCGCGGGCGGCTGTCCGCAGGCGCAGCGCCTCGGTCAGGCCGCCGGTCTTGTCCAGCTTGATGTTGACGATGTCATAGCGGCCCCTGAGGCCCGAAAGGCTGGCGGTGTCGTGGCAGCTCTCGTCGGCGCAGACCGGCACCAGCCGTTCGATTGCGCCCAGCGCCTCGTCGCGGCCGGTGGGCAGGGGCTGTTCGACCATGCGCACGCCGATCTCGGCGAAGGCCGCGAACAGGTCCGGCAGTTGCTCGGGCTTCCAGCCTTCATTGGCGTCGACAATGATGTCGCTCTCGGGCGCAGCCTCCCGGACGGCGCGGGCGCGGGCGATGTCGGCATCACCTTCGCCCAGTTTCAGTTTCAGCAGCGGGCGGGCGGCTTCCTGCCTCGCCTCGGCGGCCATCTTCTCCGGTGTGTCGAGGCTGATGGTGAAGGCCGTGGTGACGGTGCCCGGCTTCTCGATCCCGGCGAGGGTATGCACCGCCGCGCCGCTCATCCGCGCCTCCAGATCCCAGAGCGCGCAGTCCAGGGCGTTGCGGGCCGCGCCGGCGGGCAACAGGCCAAGCAGTTCACTGCGTCCGGCACCGCCTTCGATGGCCTCCCGTGCGCCCTCGATCTGGGCGGTCACTTTCTCGAAGGTCTCGCCATAGCGGCGGTAGGGCACGCATTCGCCACGTCCCTCGACGGCCTCATCGACGATCGACGCGACCAGCACCTCGGCCCGGGTCTTGGCCCCGCGCGAGATCCGGAACGTGCCCCGGATGGGCCATTCCTGGCGTTCCAGCGTCAGCCTTCTCAAGTCAGGGCATCCACCAGGCGGCTGACGCCGGTGCGCACGGGGTCCACGGTCGGCAGACCGGTCAGCGCCTCGATCTCCGCCAGGCACGCCTTCGCCGCGGCGTCGTCCAGCGCCGAGGTGTTGACGCAGACACCGATGCAGCGCGCCGCCGGGTTGGTCAGTTTCGCGGCCTCAACATGCGAGTTCATGCAGGCCATGATGTCAGGGATCGGATGCTCGACATTGCGCATTTTCGTCCGCGTCGGCTCGTGGCAGAGCACCAGGGCGTCGGGCTGGCTGCCGTGGATCAGGCCCATGGTGACGCCGGCGAAGGAGGGATGCTGCAGCGATCCCTGGCCCTCGACAATGTCCCAGTGATCCGGGTCGTCCGCCTCGGGGCTGAGCGATTCGGCCGCGCCCGAGATGAAGTCGGAGATCACCGCATCGACCGAGACGCCACTGCCCGCGATCAGGATGCCGGTCTGGCCCGTGGCGCGGAAATCGGCGCTCATGCCGCGGTTCTTCATCTCGGCGTGGATCGCCAGCGCCGCGTACATCTTGCCGACCGAGCAGTCGGTGCCGACGGCCAGCAGCCGCTTGCCGGTGCGCTTGCGCCCGCTGCCGACCTTGAAGCTCTGGTCGGCGTGCCGGACGTCGAACAGGTTGCGGCCCAGCCGCGCCGCCGTTTCCGCAATATCGGGGCTGGAGGTGAGGCGGGTATGCAGGCCCGAAGCCACGTCCATGCCGGATTCCAGCGCCTCGACGATGGCCCGGACCCAGTGTTCGGGCAGGATGCCGCCGGGGTTCACCGCGCCGATCACCAGCGTTCGCGCGCCCTGGGCCGCGCCTTCGGCGATGCTCATGTCCGGCAAGCCAAGGTCCGCGCCGCAGCCTTCGAAGCGGAGCTGGCCGATGCAGTCGTCCTTGCGCCAGTAGACGACACCGGTTGCGGTCTTGGCCGCCAATTGGTCGTGCACATCGCCCAGAAACATCAGATAGGGCGAACGGATCTCGGGGTCTGTCATCCCGCGCTCTCCTTCTTCTTCGCCAGTTCCGCCTTCAGCCGATCCATCTCGTCGGCTGACAGTTTCAGGAAGCTCTCTTCGCTCCACCGTCTATAGTTGCCAATGGCATAGGCCAGAGCATTCTCGTAATACATGAAGGCGTTCATGCGGTTCGGAAGCTCGTTGTCGCGGGTCGCCTTCACTTGCGCGGGGACGCCGACGACGATGGAGTTGGCGGGAATCTGCTGGCCTTCGCGGACAAAGGCGTTCTGGCCGATGATGCAGTTGTCGCCGACGACCGCGCCATCCGCCACGACCGCATTGATCCCGATCAGGCATGCGTCGCCGATCTTGCAGCCATGAATGGTGCAGTGATGGGTGATCGAGCAGTCCTCGCCGATATCCGAATCCGAGCCGGCGCCGACATGGACCATTGTGAAATCCTGGATGTTGGTCCGCTTGCCGATGATGATCTGCTGGGACTCGGCACGCATGACCACGTTCGGCCAGACCGACGCGCCTTCCTCGATCCGGACCTTGCCGTAGATCTGGGCCGTATCGTCGATATAGGCCGGATTGTTGAGCACGATGTCGGGTCCGAACAGCGGCATGAAGTCTCCCCCCGGATGGTGTTGCAGCGCGCCCGAGCGTGGCACGCAGCGGCGTGTTTGCAAAGCGCTCCGGCGCTTACTGTTCCTCTGCGCCGACCGGTCCCAGCACCGATTCGGGTTTGAATTCGTTGGCGCGGCTGAAGGCCTGATCCAGTTCGCCGATGCTCAGCGGCTCCTTCAGTTCCTCGGCAAGCCGGCGGGCGTCCTCGTAGCCTCCGCGCGTCGCCAGAATGGCCATGGCCATGGCCTCGACGGGGTCGGCTTCCACGCCCTGGCCGTCCCGCAGCCGCCGCGCCAGATGATCCTGTCCGCCCGGATGGCCGGCCCTGGCGGCGCGGCGGAACCATTCGGCGGCGATGGTCTCGTCCTTCTCGACGCCCAGGCCATCGCGGAAGCGCTTGCCCATGTTGTACTGGGCCTTGGGCAGTCCGGCTTCGGCGGCCTGGCGGATGTGCTCGGCCGACTGTGCCGGATCCTGTTCGACGCCGAGGCCGTACTCGTAGAGTTTTCCGAGCGTGTAGCGCGCGCCCAGGTGTCCGGCTTCGGCCGCGGCTGTGAGATGTGTCAGCGCAGCCACGAGATCGCCGCCGCCATCCTCGCTTGAAGCAAGGTCGATCTGAAGCAGGGCGAGGTTGTGATGTGCTTCCGGCAGGCCCCGTTCGGCGGCAAGCGTCCACCAGCGACGGGCTTCCTCGCTGTTCTGTTCGACGCCCAGGCCCTCGTCATGCAGGACGCCGACATTGAACTGCGCCGCTGGGTCACCGGCCTCGGCGAGGGGCAGCCAGGCCGTCATGGCCGCCGCGTAGTCGCCGGTCCGGAACGCCTCGGTCCCGGCATCCGTGTCGGTATCCGCGTGGGCAAGCATGGGCGTCGCCAGGCCGAGGACGGCGGCGAGCGCAATCGCGCGAAACAGTGAAAGCGGGGTGGCCATGGTCTCCTCCCGAAAGGGGAGGAGAAACTGTCACGAAGCCCGGTCGACGTGCAACCTGTGTATGTCGGCTCCGGCCCTGCGCAGGGAAGGGGTCTGCAGCCCCCAGTGCGAGGTCGCCAGCCACTCGGTCAGCTCGTCGGCCGGAACCGGCCGGGACATGAAGTAGCCCTGTCCGACATCGCAGCCGATCTCGGACAGCGCCGACATGGTGCGCTGATCCTCGATGCCCTCCGCCACCACGGTCATGCCAAGATTGTGGCCAAGTTCGATCAGCGAGGAGACGATCACCCAGTCATCGGGCGACTGCGACATGCCCATCACGAAGGACTTGTCGACCTTGATCTCCTTCAGCGGCAGCTTCCGGATGTATGACAGACAGGTATAGCCGGTGCCGAAATCGTCGATGGATATGCCGACACCCAGCCTGTGCAGCGCATCCAGCGTGAGGGTCGCGCGTTCGACGTCCAGGATGATGGCGCTTTCGGTGATCTCGACGATCACCCGCGACGGATCCGCGGCCCAGGCCTTGATCATCTTCTCGACATGGATCGGCAGGCGCGGGTTCTGGAGCGTCTTGGCCGAAAGATTGACGGCGACCGAAAGGTCGATGCCCTCGGCCCGCCAGGCGGCCTGCTGCGCCAGCGTGTGGTTGAAGACATGCATGGTCAGGCGGTCGATCAGCCCGGCGTCCTCGGCCAGCGGGATGAACTGGTCGGGGAAGACCATGCCCCGCGTCGGATGCCGCCAGCGCACCAGCGCCTCGACGCCGTCGACGCGGTTCTTCTGCAGGTCGATCTTCGGCTGGAAGGTGACGAAAAGCTGCCGGTCGCCATCGTTCAGGGCGCGGCGCAGATCCTCGACCAGCGGCCGCCGGTCGCTCTCCTCGGCGGCTCCGCCGGCGAAATTGACGACAAAACGGTGGTCGCTGCGGCGGCCGTCGCGCATGGCGTTCTCGGCTCGGACCATCAGATGCGAGGCGCGGGAGGCGTGCTGCGGATAGAAGGCGATGCCGATACGGACGCCGATGGCGAAGCTGTGCTCGCCGATCTCGAAGGGAGATTCCAGCGCCTGGATCAGCTTCTGGGCGGCCTGTTCAGCGCCCTCGCGTGTCGCGCCGGTGGGCAGGATGGCTGCGAATTCGTCGTCGCCGATGCGGGCGATGGTGTCGGACTTGCGCAGGGCCGCGGCGAAACGGTCGGCCAGTTGCTGCAACAGCACGTCACCGATCTCGTGGCCCATCTCGCCGTTGACGCGGTTGAAGCCGTTGATGTCCAGGGTCAGGACCGCCACCGGTTCCCGCTGCCGCTCGGAGAAGGTGATCGCCTGCTCCAGACGGTCGAAGAACAGGGACCGGTTGGGCAGGCCGGTCAGGTTGTCATGCAGGGCGTTGAAGGAGCGCTGGTTCTCGGCCAGCGTCAGGGCGCGTTCGGTGCGGGCGGCGCGCGTGGCGTTCCAGATCGCGCGCACCACCTTGTCGATCTTCAGGTCATCGGAACTGATGCAGTCGGAGATGCCGTGACGCAGCAGCCCGACCATGTCGTTGGAGGAGAGCTGGTCGGAGACCACGATGACCGGCGAGGCATTCGGATGACCCTTCAGGGATTCCTTCAGCGCGATCGCGGGTTCCGGGTTCGCGCCCACATCGAACAGCACGCAGTCATACTCGGCGATGTCCAGGGCGATGACCGCCTCGGTGTGATCGATGACCCGCTCAGCGACGACGGTTGCGCCGGAAACGCTCAATCGGGGGGCGATATTGTCGAGGACGCTGGAGCCATCAGCGATGGTCAGTACCCGAAAACGGCCTTTGTGCATGCCCGATCTCAACTAACGCACGCTGCTTGCGCCATTCTGCGCCGCTCGTGGCCTAAAGATGACTACTTCACCTTGCCGATGCCCACGGATCGTTTCCGTGTGACCCGGACACCAATACGGCATCCGCGTAAACAACTGTTTAATCCGTGCAGGTTGACCGCGCTCGGAAGCACTCAGAACGACGAGTCGAGCTTCATGTAGCGGTAGCGGTCGGCCGAGGTGACGTCGATCCGGGTGACCTGATTGTCACGGGCCAGGGTCAGCGGTACCTTCACCCCCGGTTTTCCCTGATCCCAGATCGAGCGGAAGAAGTCGGCCATCGTGCTGACGCGCTTGCCGCCGACTTCCAGCACGACATCGCCAGGCCTGAGGCCGGCTTCGGCGGCCGGGCCATCCGGCGCAACGAAGGTCACGACCACAAATCCGCGCGCGTCGGAGGTGAAGACGCCCAGCCACGGACGGTCGGAACTGGCCGAACGGCCTTCAGTCAGCAGATCGCCGAGAATCGGTTTCAGCGCGTCGACCGGCACGAACATGTTGCCAGGCTGCCGCTCGGGCCGGCGCTGCGCGTCGTCGGCGAAGAGCGAACCGACGCCGAGCAGCTCGCCATTGATGTTGATCAGCGCCGCGCCTTGCCATTCCGGGTGCGCCGGAGAGACGAACAGCGCGTCATCCAGCAGGTATTCCCAGTACCCGGTGAAGCGCCGGACATCCACGACCTGCGAGGGCACGGCGGCCCCAAGACCGGGCTGCGCAACGATCAGGACCTGCTCGCCAGCGTTCACCGCCGCCGAGTCGCCCAGCCGCACCGACGGCCGGTTCAGGGGCTCGGTGGCGCGGACAAGGCCGAATCCGGTGTCATAGTCATAGGCCACGATCTTCGCCGGGACCGGATAGCCGTCGGCGCTGGTCACCGTGACCGCCATGGCCTCCAGGATGAGGTAGCCGATGGTGAGTACCAGCCCGCCATCGTCGATGACGATTCCCGTACCCCGGCGATGGGTGCCGAGAAACGAGGCCGTTCGCGCGTCCGCGGGAACTTCGGCGTTCAGCCGTACCACGCTGTTCAGGGCGCTTTCGATGGCGTCCCGGTTCTGCGCTTCGGCGGGCATTGCGAAGGCCAGCGTCATGAGGACCAGGACAATCAGGCGGCGGATCGTGAGGGGCAGGGAGGCGATCATGCTTGTCATGTAGGGTTCTCCACGCTCAGATCGTACTCCTTGTGCGCCGTCTGCGCGAATCCGCAGCGGTCACGAACAGGGGAGGAGTTCCACCATGACGTTGCCGCCACCGGCGCGCATCGGGCAGTCGGTCGACGAGGTCGACACGCCGGCCTTGCTGGTCGATCTGGACGCCCTGGAAGTCAACATCGCCCACATGCAGTCGCTGGCCGATGCCGCGGGCAAGGCGCTGCGTCCGCATGCCAAGTCACACAAGTCGGCGGATATCGCGCTGCGCCAGATCGCAGCCGGCGCGGCGGGCGTCTGCTGCCAGAAGGTCTCGGAGGCCGAACTGCTGGCCCAGGGCGGCGTGACCGACATTCTGGTGTCGAATCAGGTGGTCGGCGCAGCGAAGATCGGGCGGCTGGCCCGGCTGGCGCGGGACTGCGCGCTTGCGGTCTGTGTCGATGACGCGGGCAACCTTGCCGAGATCGCGGCGGCGGCGCGCCGCTCCGGCGGCATCATCGAGGTGCTGGTGGAACTGGATGTCGGCATGGGCCGCTGTGGCGTCGGCGCCGAGGGCGTGGCAGCGCTGGCCAGACAGGCGGCGGAAGAGGAAGGCGTCCGCTTTGGCGGGCTGCAGGCCTATAACGGCCGCGCCCAGCACATCCGTGAGCACGGGAAGCGGGCAGCGGCGATCGCGGACAGCCAGGCCATCGTGGCCGACGCGCTGGAACAGCTTCGGGCTGCCGGGCTGGATTGCCCGCGCGTTACCGGGGCCGGCACCGGCACGTTCGAATTCGAGGCAGGCGGAGACGTCTGGACCGAACTGCAATGCGGCTCCTACGTCTTCATGGACGCCGACTATGCCCGGAACCTCGATGCCGAAGGCGAGATGCTGAGCCGGTTCCGGCACAGCCTGTTCGTTCTCGCTGGTGTCATGAGCGTGGCGCAGGCCGGCCGGGCGGTTGTCGATGCCGGGCTGAAGGCCATGTCGATGGAATCGGGCCTGCCTGAAGTCGCTGGCAATGATGACCTGATCTACAGGGGCGCGTCAGACGAGCATGGAACCCTGGCCACGGGATCGTCCAACGGTCCGGCGCTTGGAGACAGGGTCAGGCTGATTCCCGGACACTGCGATCCCACGGTGAATCTCCACGACTGGTATGTCTGCGTCCGTGGCGGGCTGGTCGAGGAGATCTGGCCGGTGACCGCGCGCGGCGCGGTATTCTGAGGCGCAAGGGGAGGGACAGATGCAGGACAGGCCGACAATCGATGAACTGCTGGATGCGGTGGAGATCTTCCTGCGCGACACCGTCGTGGAAGAACTGAAGGGCCAGCCCCGGTTTCACGCCCGCGTCGCGGCGAACGCCATCGCCATCGTGCGCCGCGAACTCGCCGCGGATGCCGGATTCGGCGCGGAGGAGACGGATCGGCTGACGACTCTCGTCGGTGAGGGCGGCAGCCGCCTCGAGTTGAACGAGCGTCTGGCGGCGATGATCGGCGAAGGTGTGGAAATGGACGAGGCGGCGGTGCTGGAGCACCTGCGGCAGACCGTTCGGGAAAAGCTCGCCGTCGCCAATCCGAAATACAGGGCGGAACCTGGGCGCGCGTGAGCAGTTCTCCACCGGACCGGGATGGCGTAAGTTCGCCTCCGGAAGCGCCGCGGAAGTGCGGACGCGCAGGTCATGTACGGGTGTTCGGGGTGAAACGCGCCTTTCTCGGTGTTTCGGCTGTATTGGGTGTGTTGGGTCTGGCCTTCATTATGCTGGGCGACAGCGCGCCGGCGCCTGTCTCCGATGTCTGGCGTTCGCTGTTTTCCGACGAACGGCCGGTGATCCGCGCCAATGCGGGCTTCGGCGAATTCCGGGCCGAAAGCGAGCGAATCCAGGACCGTTTCGACTGCCGGCGTTTTGCCGAACGTCCCGGCGATGAATTCAATGACCGCCGCCGGCACTGCATCATCGGCGAGAGCGGCACCGTCCGCGTGAGCATCTACGAACCGGTCGGCCATGAAGGCCTCACCAAGAAGATCAAGTTTATCTGGCTGGACAACGAACAGCCGAACGCCCGCGGCGACAATGCGCCCGAGCATGCAGACCTGGAGGATGCGCGGCAGGCGGTGCGCACGCTGTCGGCGATCTATCTGCCGAAGCATGGCGACCAGTTGCTGGACATGTTCGACAAGGGGGGCAATGGCATCGTCACGGAACTGCCGTTCACAGCGGTGGTTTCGGTCGTCCAGCGGCCCGGCTTCCGGCAGGTCTCGATCGAAATCCAGGATGGCAATCACGAACAACTTGCCGGTTCCGAGGAGAGGCAAGGGCGGCCGGGCTACAACAAGTGCCTGTTCATCCTCGGCAACATCCCGCCGTTGAAGGGCATCGAGATCGGCGGCGATCCGGTGCCGGACCGCAGCGACCTCTACGTCACCTACTTCCTCAGTTCCGACCGTGGCGAACAGTTTCTCTGCGAGATCCACAATTCGGGCTATTACCGCATCCGCGTCAGCCGGCAGGCAGGGCAGGCGTTTCAGGTTCTCGCGCATGGCAATCTGGGCGACAATTGACCTGAGGCGCGGTTCTCCATAGTTTCCGCGCCGCTGAATTGACCCCCAGACAGGCAGAGAACATGGCCGACCTTCGAGACATCGCCCAGGAGTCCAACGCGTGGCCCTTCAAGGAGGCGCGCGATCTGGCCAAACGGCTGGAGAAGACGGGTAATGACAAGGACCATGTCCTGTTCGAGACCGGCTACGGTCCGTCGGGCCTGCCGCATATCGGCACCTTCGGCGAGGTGGCGCGCACGACCATGGTGCGGACGGCCTTCGAGTTGCTGAACCCGGGCGTTCAGACCAAGCTGGTCGCCTTCTCCGACGACATGGACGGGCTGCGCAAGGTGCCGGGTAACATTCCCAACCCGGAACTGCTGGAGCCGCATCTGGGCAAGCCGCTGACCGAAGTGCCCGACCCCTTCGGCACCCATGAAAGCTTCGGCCACCACAACAACGCCCGGCTGCGGTCATTCCTCGACCAGTTCGGCTTCGACTACGAGTTCCGCTCGGCCACCGCCTGCTACAGGGCCGGCGAGTTCGACGAGGTGCTGAAGCTGTTCCTGGTGCATTACGACGCGGTGCTGAACGTCATTCTGCCGACGCTGGGTCCGGAGCGGCGGGCGACCTACAGCCCGTTCCTGCCGGTCTGCCCGGAGACGGGTCATGTGCTGATGGTTCCGGTGATCGAGCGCGACGTGGACGCCGGCACCATCGTCTACCAGCGCGAGGACGGGAAGAAGGTCGAGACGCCGGTGACCGGTGGTGCGGTGAAGATGCAGTGGAAGGCCGACTGGGCGATGCGCTGGCGCGCCCTGGGCGTCGACTATGAAATGTCCGGCAAGGACCTGATCGATTCCGTGAAGCTGTCGAGCCAGATCTGCCGCATCCTGGGCGGGACGCCGCCGCAGAACCTGACCTATGAGCTGTTTCTGGACCAGAACGGCGAGAAGATTTCCAAGACCAAGGGCAATGGCCTCTCGATCGAGGAATGGCTGACCTATGCCAGCCCCGAGAGCCTGTCGCTGTTCATGTACCAGCAGCCGAAGCGGGCCAAGAGGCTGTATTTCGACGTCATCCCGAAGGCCGTGGACGAGTACCTGACCTTCAACGGCAACTTTCCCGGAGAAGAACCGGAGAAGCAGCTTCAGAACCCGGTCTGGCACATCCATTCCGGCGAACCACCGCTGCATGAGAGCCCGGTGAGCTTCGGCATGCTGCTGAACCTGGCCAGTGTCTGCAACACCGAGGACAAGTCGGTGCTCTGGGGCTTCATCACCCGCTACGCGCCCGACGCGACGCCGGAAAGCAACCCGATGCTGGACCAGATGGTCGGCTATGCGCTGGCCTATTACCGCGACTTCGTGAAGCCGGAGAAGAAGTTCCGCGCGCCCACGGAGCAGGAGAGGGCGGCGATGGCCGATCTGTCCGGACAGCTCGCGGGTATAGCCCCCGATACCGATGCGGCGGAGATCCAGAACCTGATCTACGAGATTGGCAAGACGCACGGTTTCGAGAACCTGCGCGACTGGTTCAAGGCGCTGTACGAGGTGCTGTTCGGACAGTCCCAGGGGCCGCGCTTCGGCAGCTTCGTGGCGCTCTACGGGATCCGCGAATCCATCGACCTGATCGAGGCCGGCCTGGCCCGCGACGCCGCGTAAGCGCGTCTATTGCGAGCCCGCGGTGCCCAGCATGCTCTGGAACAGCTGCTCCAGCAGCGTGAGCTTGTCGCCCTGGGTCGGCGTCTTGCGGCTGGCGAAGGAAATGTCCTTCGCATCCTTCAGGCTGTAGTCCTTCAGCGTCGCAACGCGCCCTTCCTGATCGAAGGAAATGGCCACGACGCGCTGCGCCACCGTGCTCTCGTCCAGTTCGGTATACTGCTCTGTGTTCGTGGAGATATAGTACCAGACGTCGGAACCCCTGTTGAAGGTCGCGACGCTGGACGGGCTGCCGAGCAGGGAGCCGACCTGCTGCTGCGTGGTGATTCCGACCTGGATGCGGTCGATGTCTTCCTGCGCCAGATGATGCCCGCGCGTGATCTTGGTCGGCGTGCAGGCCTGAGCCATCAGCAGCGAAACGAAGGACAGAAAAACGACGGTTACGCGGAACATGGCGATCCCAAAATTCCCGGGCGGCATTGACGGGCCGCGGCCGGATGCCTAGCTGTGGGCCTTCGATTGCCTGCCGCCGCCGGGCTTGTCAACTGGAAGACCTCTCGTGGCCCTTCTCGATCTGTTCAGAAAAGACCCGCTCAAGGAAGCCTGCTACCGGATCTATCAGGTTGCTGGCGAGCAGTCCCGGAACCCGGCCTTCTATGAGGGCCTTGCGGTGCAGGATGATTTCGATGGCCGCTTCGACATGCTGGTGATTCATGTGCACCTGCTGATCCGGCGTCTGCGGTCGCTGTCATCCGGGGCGAAGGACGCCCAGCAGCGCCTTTTCGACATCTTCATTGGCGATCTGGATCAGGGACTGCGGCTCTCGGGCGTCGGCGATATCGGTATCGGCCACCGGGTCAAGAAGATGACTCATGCCTATTACGGTCGCGCCGTGGCCTATGACGAGGCGCTGGACGCAGCGGATGTTTCGGGGCTGGAGGGCGCAGTGCGCCGGAACCTCTATCGGGAACGCGCGGTGTCCGAAGCGGTGGTGTCAGCGGTCGCGAGCTACATGATGGCGCAAGAGCGTAGCCTCGCAGCCCTGAACGACGATGCCCTGCTCGCGGCGGAGAACCTTTTTCCAGGCCTGCCGGAGATGCCGCAATGAACTCGGAACCCGAAGCGGATGCGATCTCCTGCTGGATCGATGTGGCCGCGCTGGCTGCCGACGGGCGGGATTTCCGCCACAGCTTCGATGATGCCGCGTTGGGCCTGCTGACGGACCGCCTGGACGTGATCTCCGTCAGCGGCGTCAGCGCCGAGGGGCGGATCTGGCCGGCAGATGATGGCGTGTTCGTCGATTTCCGCCTGACCGGACATGTCGAACAGACATGCGTGGTTACCCTCGATCCCGTCGGTTCGGATGTTGACGAGCGGGTCAGGTTGCATTACACGCCAGCTTCCTCTGCGCCTGCCGGTTCCGGAGTTATCGATATCGGTGACGAAGATGATCCACCGGAAATCATGGTGGATGATCGGATCGATATTGGTGCGGCGATGGCGGAGCATCTGGCCCTGGCGCTGGATCCCTGGCCGAGAAAGCCGGGAGCCGAGTTGCCGGCCGGGCAGGGTGGAGACAATGATCGGCGCGAGAACCCGTTTGCGGTGCTTGCGAAACTGAAGACCAAACTTGAAGACAAGGGCCCGGAGGACTGACGGGCCGGTGAGGAACGAGAAAGATGGCAGTACCCAAGAGTAAGATCTCGCGTTCGCGCCGTGGCCAGCGCCGCTCCCACGACTCGCTGTCGGCTGCCGCCACCAACGAGTGCCCGAACTGCGGCGAGATCAAGCGCCCGCATCATGTCTGCCCGTCCTGCGGTTTCTACAAGGACCGTGAAGTGACCGAAGGCAGCGACGTCGCCTGACGTTTCTCCAGACCGGGAGGCCGGGATGGAAACCTCGATGGTACTATCTCTCGATGCGATGGGGGGCGACCATGCGCCCCGCGTCGTCATTGAGGCATTGCGCCCGACGCGGCTGCAGTATCCCGGAATCCGGTTCATCCTGTTCGGCGACAAGGAAAAGATCGCCCGCTACACCGATCCGGAGATGAAGGACTACGTTGAGGTCCGTCACACCGACGATGTCGTGGGCTCGGACGAGAAGCCGAGCCAGGCGCTCCGGCGGGGCAAGAACACGTCCATGAAACTGGCGATCGACGCCGTGAAGAACGGTGAGGCCCAGGGCGTGGTCTCCGGCGGCAATACCGGCGCGCTGATGGCGATGTCGCTGTTCGCGCTCAGACCCGTCGCCGGAATTGACCGACCAGCCATCGCGGGCTTCATGCCCACCATGCGTGGCGAGAGCGTCATGCTGGACCTGGGCGCCAACGTGCATTGCGATTCCACCAACCTGGTTCAGTTCGCCATGCTCGGTGCGGATTTCTGCCGTGCCGTGCTGGGACGGGTGAACCCTTCGGTCGGGCTGCTGAACATCGGCGAGGAAGAACTGAAGGGCAACGAGGCCGTCCGCGAGGCCGCCGAGATGCTGAAGGCGCGCGAGGGCGCCGGCTTCCGCTATCACGGCTTCATCGAGGGCAACGACATCACCCGCGGCACCGTCGACGTGATCGTCACTGACGGCTTCAGCGGCAATGTCGCGTTGAAGAGTCACGAAGGCGCGGCCCGGATGGTCGCATTCACCCTCCGTCAGGCCATGACCAGCACCCTGGGCGGCAAGCTGGGCGCGTGGATCGCGCGCGGCGCCTTCAAGCGGCTGCGCGACCGGCTGGACCCGAACGGCTACAATGGCGGCGTCTTCCTGGGACTGAACGGCGTCGTGGTGAAGAGCCACGGCAGCGCCACCACGACCGGCTTCGTATCGGCCCTTCGCCTGACCGCCGATATGGTACAGGATGGCATGATCGACAGAATCACCAAGGACTTCCAGAATCAGAGCTTCGACGCCGAAGGTCTGAAGGAAGCGGAGAACACATGATCCGTTCCGTGATCACCGGTTGCGCCGGGCACCTGCCCGAGCGTGTCATCACGAACGCCGAGATGGCCGACCTCGTCGATACCTCGGATGAATGGATCACGGCCCGGACCGGCATCAGGCAGCGCCACGTCGCCGCCGATGGCGAGACCACTTCGGATCTGGCCGTGGCCGCAGCCGAGAAGGCGATGGCATCTGCGGGCGTCGGGGCCGAGGACATCGATCTGATTGTGGTGGCGACGGCGACGCCGGACTACACATTCCCTGCCACGGCCGCGACGGTACAGGCGCGTCTGGGCGTGCGCCAGGGCGCGGCTTTCGACATTCAGGCCGTGTGCAGCGGCTTCATCTATGGCCTGGCCACGGTCGACAATTTTCTGAAGGCGGGGCAGTTCAAGCGCGCGCTGCTGATCGGCGCCGAAACATTCTCTCGCATCCTTGACTGGGAAGACCGCACCACCTGCGTGCTGTTCGGCGACGGTGCGGGCGCGGTGGTCATCGAGGCGCAGCAGGGCGAGGGCGGCAATGCCGACCGCGGTGTGCTGACCACCCATATCCATGCCGACGGACGGCATCACGATCTGCTCTATGTCGATGGCGGCCCGTCGAAGACGAAGACCGTCGGCCACCTGCGCATGTCGGGCAAGGAAGTCTTCAGGCACGCCGTCACCAACCTTTCGGCGGTTATCACCGAAGCGCTGGACGCCACCGGGTTGCACGCGGACGACATCGACTGGGTGGTGCCGCATCAGGCGAACAAGCGCATCCTGGACGGGACGGCGCGGAAATTCGGTCTGGATGCGGACAAGGTGATTGTCACCGTCGACCAGCACGGCAACACCTCGGCGGCCTCCGTGCCCCTGGCGCTGGCGGCGGCGATAGCCGACGGCCGCATCAAGCGCGATGACATGCTGCTGCTGGAAGCGATGGGCGGCGGTTTCACCTGGGGCTCGGCTCTCGTCCGCTGGTAGCCGGTCGCCGCTTCACGCCGCGTCAGTTGCCCGCTTTGGCATGTAAGCCTTTGACTCTGCCTTTCGTTTCGCGCGTAATGGGCCAGCGACGTCCCTGAAGGGGCGCGAGGGAGGGGTGCAATGCAAGGCTCCACAGTCACTCGGGCTCAATTGGCCGAGGCGATTTATCAACAGGTTGGCTTGTCGCGCAACGAATCCGCCGAACTGGTCGAATCCATCCTGTCGGAAATCTCCGACTGTCTCGCCAACGGGGAGACGGTGAAGCTCTCGTCCTTCGGCAGCTTTCAGGTGCGCCAGAAGGGTGGCCGCGTCGGGCGCAACCCGAAGACCGGCGAGGAAGTACCTATCGATCCGCGACGCGTGCTGGTGTTCCGCGCCAGCCATGTGCTGAAGGACGCGATCAACCAGGGCCTGCTGGGCCGGCCGGCGCGCGGCTGAGCGGCAGGGACGGATCACGTTGTCGAAGTCGCCTGAAGCCTTCCGCACCATCAGCGAGGTCGCCGAGGAACTGGGCGTGCAGCAGCACGTGCTGCGCTTTTGGGAAACCAAGTTTCCGCAGATCAAGCCGCTGAAGCGCGGCGGCGGCCGGCGTTACTACCGGCCCGAGGATGTCGATTTCCTGAAGCACATCCAGAAGCTGCTCTACGAGGACAAGTACACGATCAAGGGCGTACAGCAGCTTTTCAGGGAGCAGGGCGCCGCGAAGACCGTGGCCAGGCCGGCGGCCGAACTTTCCGCCGTCCGCCAGCGCGCCATCGGCGAGCTGCGCCGGGAGCTGAACGAGCTCAGAACCGGCCTTCTGGCGCTGGCCGCGGCCCCCGCATCTGGTGATTGAAACCCGCCGGACTTGCGACTATGGTCCGCCGCGTCGGAGCGTAGCGCAGCCTGGTAGCGCACCATACTGGGGGTGTGGGGGTCGTGGGTTCGAATCCCGCCGCTCCGACCATTTTTCCTGAAATTCGAAGCTTTCCACTCTGTCGGACATCGGAATCATGACCCAGCGCACCGCACTCATCACCTGCGTCCAGAAATACATGGGCCCGGCCATCAGGGCGAAGTTCGAGGCTGATGGCATCCGGGTCGTGACCGGCGATTATCCGATGACCTCGCAGGCGGACTGCGAGGCGCTGGTGGCGTCGGCGGGGGAGATCGACATCCTGGTCGCCAATCTGGCTGAGCCGCCGATGACAGGGCCGGTGCAGGACATCCGCAACGATGACTGGACGCTGCTGTTCGATGCGCTGGTGCATCCGCTGATGTATCTGGTGCGGGCCGTGACGCCGCAGATGCTGGCGCGGGGCTCTGGCAAGATCATCGCCGTGACCAGCGCCGCGCCGCTCAGGGGCATCCCCAACAACGCGGCCTATTGTGCGGCGCGCGGGGCGCAGAACGGGTTCATCAAGGCGGTCGGGCTGGAACTCGCGCGGGCCAACATCCAGGTCAACGCCATTGCCCAGAACTACGTGAACAATAACAGCTATTACCCCGACGACATTCTCGACAATCCGAAGTTCCTCGATCACGTGAAGCGCAACGTTCCCACCAACCGCGTCGCCCCGCCCGAGGAAACCGCGGAACTGGCCGCCTATCTGGCCAGCGAGAACTGCACCCACATGGCCGGTCAGATCCTGCCTTTCGCCGGTGGCTGGGCGACCTGATTCCGGGCGTTTGATCTGACGCAAGGCGGCGAAGCCGGAACGCACGCATTCTCGAGGCGAGATCAAGGGGATCAGGGAAACAGATCAGGGAACCGGATCATGGCGACCAGCTTCAAGCAGTTGATCCAACAGGCCGGCGCGCAGCCGCCGGCGCGCACGGCCGTGGTGCATCCCTGCGACGTACCATCCCTGCAGGGCGCCCTGGATGCGGCGGACCGTGGTCTGATCGAGCCGGTCCTGGTCGGTCCCCGCGCGCGGATCGAGGGGGCGGCCGAGACCGCCGGCCGCCGGATCGACGGGATCGAACTGATCGAGACCCCGCACAGCCATGCCTCGGCGGAGACAGCCGTCGCCGTCATACAGTCGGGCCGGGCGGAAGCCCTGATGAAGGGCAGCCTGCATACAGACGAACTCATGCATGAGGTGTTGCGCAAGGAGGCGGGGCTGCGCACCGAACGCCGCCTCAGCCATGTTTTCGCGCTGGAAGTGCCGGGACAGTCGCGGCTGTTCTTCGTCTCGGACGCGGCGATCAACATCCAGCCCGACCTGCTGACCAAGGCCGATATTGTCGCCAACGCCATTGACTGCGTCCGCGCCCTCGGGATCGACCGGCCAAAGGTGGCGATCCTCTCGGCGGTGGAGACCGTGACGCCGAAGATCCCTTCGACGGTCGAGGCTGCGGCGCTGTGCAAGATGGCGGAGCGGGGGCAGATCACCGGCGGCGACATCGACGGTCCGCTGGCCTTCGACAATGCCGTCAACGAGGAGGCCGCGCGGGTGAAGGGCATCGTCTCGCCTGTCGCCGGCCGCGCCGACATCCTGATCGCGCCGGACATGGAAGCCGGCAACATGATCGCCAAGCAATTGACCTATCTGGCGAATGCGACGGCGGCCGGCGTCGTGATGGGCGCGCGGGTGCCGATCATCCTGACGAGCCGCGCCGATGGTCCTGCTGGCCGTCTGGCTTCGGCGGCTGTGGCGTCTCTCGTGGCGGCGGCGCGGCGGGCCGCAACAGTGCTCGCCTGAGGTTGCTGGCGCTCTCCTCCGGCGATCCGCTGGCATCGACGACCTGCCATCCGGCCGGACACTGCACCGAACCGAGTTGCCGCCCAAGCACGGTGACGTCGGCGTCCGAGGCGTCGTTCCGACGCGCCGCCACACGCTGCCGCAGGGCGTCCGCCGGTGCATCGAGCCAGTAGCCCGTCATTCCAATTCCCAGTTGCCGAAGCCCGGCCTCGAACGGGGCCAGGTTCTGATCGCCGCCGAAGACGGCGTCGATAATGACGCTCTGACCGGCCTTCAGAATTGTTTCCGCTTCGGCGGCCAGCGTTTCGAAGACCCTTCGGGATTTCGCCGCCGTGTAGGCGCCGGGGTTCAGCTTCTCCTCGGGTGCGACGCCGTGCAGCCGCTTGCGGACCACGTCGCTGCGGATGATCACTGCGCCCGCGGCGCCACCGATTTCCGGAGCGATGAGGGCCGCCGTAGTGGATTTGCCGCTGCCGCTCGGGCCGCCGATGGCGATCGCCACGGGGTCGGACGCCTTCAGGACCGACCGCGCCAGATCGAGATAGGCGGCGGCTTCCCGACGCTGGGCATCGTCCGTGGCGCCAGACGCGCCGGTATGCGCGCGGATTGCGGCTCTGAGCGAGAGGAACAGCGACAGCAGCGCCAGACCCTCGTAATCGCCGCAACGCTGCAGGTAGCGGTTCATTATCGCGTTGGCTTCGTCCTTCCGGTCGCGATGCAGCAGGTCCATCAGCAGGAAGGCCAGATCGTAGAGCGTGTCGATGGTGGCGATGGCCGGATCGAACTCGATGGCGTCGAACAGGGTCGGGCGGCCCTGCCAGAGGACGATGTTGCGCAGGTGCAGATCGCCATGCAGGTGCCGGACAAGGCCGTTCCGCTGGCGCTCGCGGATCAGGCCATCTGTCCGCGTCAGCAGCGCGCGCCACTCTCGCTCGAGCTCATCGACGACCGGCGGTTCGAAGACCGCGCCGCCATGACGTCTGAGTTCCGAGATGATGTCGCTGCTGATGGCCTGAAGGGCCGCCGCAGCGTCACCGGTCCTTTCCGGCTCCGCCGCGACATGAAACGCATGGATCGCATCGGCGATGTCCCGGCAGAGCGCGGGAGAGAGCTCGTCCCGCTCCGCCATCCGGTCCAGCAGCAGGTCATTGTCGAAACGGCGCATCGGCACCAGCCACTCCACCGGCTTCCCATCGCCGCCGATGACGAGTTCGCCGGCCGTTTCTGTGACCGGCACCGGATCGAGGTAGAGATCCGGTGCGGTCCGGCGGTTGATCCGTACTTCCTCGGCGCAGAACTGCTTCCGCCGGTCCAGCGTGCCGTAGTCCAGATAGGGGTAGGTGACCGCCTTCTTCATCTTCCAGGCCGTGTCGCCGGCCAGAAAGATCACCGAGGCGTGGGTCTCGATCACCTCGACCGGCCCCGAATGCGTGGCCGGGTCCGACAGGAACCTGCGAACAACGGACTGGTCCAAGACAATGATCCTCCGGTTGCCGGCGCGCCTGAGTTGCCTGCGAATCCTAGGGGGCCGGGGCAGGGCCGTCCATTTCGCGTTTTCGGCCGATGTATCGCGGTTTCTGCTATCTCCGGTGGTGCGATCTCTGGCATGATCGGGATGGCCCGGTCCAGCAGGGGGAATGCACATGCCCGACACTGGAAACACCCTATTCGGAAAGCCGGAGGACTTCGACGAGGTCAACATCCCCGAGCGGGATCCGCCGCCGGCAGGTACCTTTGAACTCGGCCTCGTGCTGGGCGGAACGGTCTCCGCCGGCGCCTACACGGCTGGTTTCATGGACTTCCTGATCCAGGCGCTGGACGAGTTCCACGACAGCGGGCTGGAGGGCGGCGGGCCGGAGCACAGGGTATCGCTGCGCGCGATCTCCGGCACGTCGGGCGGCGGCATGGTCGCCGCGCAGCTTGGCCGCTCGCTGTTCCGGGAATTTCCGCCCATGCCCTTCGATGGCGATGCGGCGACCGGCCGGCGCAACAATCTCTACAAGAGCTGGGTCGAGGATATCGACATCTTCAGCCTGCTGGACCGCTCCGATCTGGACGGCAGTCCCGAGCTCGGCGAACTGCACAGCCTGCTGAATGTCGATCGGGTCAACGACATCGCCCTGGGCACGCTTTCCTTTGCTTCCGGCGAGAAGAGCCTCCGCCGCGCATGGGTCGGCGAGACGCTCGACGTCATCATGACCCACTTCAACATGCGCGGAGTGCCCTTCCGGGTGCCCTACGCCGAGGTCGACGGGGAGCCGCGCTATCAGAACTTCATGGCTCATGCGGATCACCTGCGCTTCCAGATCGCAATGCCGGGAGAAGGGGGAAAGCCGCGCGCGGATTCATTCGCCATCGATGCCACACGCTCATCCTACCCGACACTCTATGCGGCCTCGGCCGTTGGCACTGGCGCGTTTCCGGGCGCACTGGCGGCGCGGACGCTGTCCCGGCCCATCGGTCACTACCGTTATCGCGGCCAGGCGCTGACCATCGCCGACAAGGACAATCCGGGGCAGTTCAAGACCGGTTTCGAGCAGTTGCGGCTGGACGAGAAGGCGCTCGCCGATGCCGGATTCCTGATGCCTGGACAGACCTATGACTACGCCGTGGTCGATGGTGGCGTGGCCAACAACGAACCGCTGGAGCTCTGCCGCACCACGCTGTCCGGCGTGCTGGGCCGCAACCCGCGCGGCGCGAAGGTGGCCAATCGCGGTGTCATCATGGTCGCGCCGCTGTTCGCCGCCAAGTCACTGCCGCCGAACAGGCTGAACAGTCCCGCCACCAGCCGGGTGATGGAGGTGATCGGCGCGCTGATCCCGTCCTTGCGTCAGGCGCTGATGTTCTCGACCGCGGACATGCAGCTTGCCGGCGACGAGAACGTGCACAGCCGTTTCATGGCGCTGCCCAGCCGAACCGACATTCACGGCAACTTCCATCTGGGCGACAGCGCCCTGACCTGTTCGGGACTGGGGGCCTTCCTGGGATTCATGGACAAGCGCTACCGGCTGCACGACTACCGGCTGGGCCGGCGCAACGCCTGGTCCTTCCTGAAGGACGAGTTCTGGCTGGACGCCGCCAACCCGCTGTTCGACGGCTGGTCCGACGCCCAGAAGGAGAAGTATGGCGAGGATTACAAGGGCTCGAAGTTCCTGCCCGTGGTGCCGCTGGTCGGCAGCGCCAAGGCCGATCCGGGGGTTCCGGCCTGGCCGCGGGGCGGGCTGACCGACCGCCCGCGCATCGAGAAGGCCTTCCGCCGCAGGATCAGCGATCTGGTGGATGCCCTGCCGCTCGAAGGCGAACGGGGTGACAGCGTGCTCTCGACTGTGACCTGGGCGGTGAAGGCGGCCGCGCTGGAGCCGGTGGAGGAGTTCATCGAGGGCTACATCATGGACCTGCTTGTCGAGGCCATCGACGAGGTGCTCGAGGAAAAGAAGCTCGACTGAGCCCTCTCGAATTCGGCCCTGCGCAAGCCGATGTCCGTTTTGGGATAGTCAGGCCGCGTCCGCAATCCTAGCCTCGCCCGAGTGAAGCCGGGAGAACTCGCCGTCATGCGCTATTCGGCGCTGAGCATCATCAAGCAGGCCCTGACGGGCAACCGGGGCTGGAAGCCGATCTGGCGCGAGCCGGAACCGAAGCCCGAGTACGACGTCATCATCATCGGCGGCGGCGGGCACGGCCTGTCCACGGCCTACTACCTGGCCAAGGAGCATGGCCTGACCAATGTCGCCGTGCTGGAGAAGGGCTGGCTCGGCTCGGGCAATATCGGGCGCAACACCACCATCATCCGCTCCAACTACCTGCTGCCGGGCAACGAGCCGTTCTACGAACTGTCGATGAAGCTCTGGGAGGGGCTGGAGCAGGACTTCAACTACAACGCCATGGTGAGCCAGCGCGGCATCGTGAATCTCTATCACACGGATGCGCAGCGCGACGCCTATGCCCGACGCGGGAATGCGATGCTGATGGCCGGCGCGGATGCGGTGCTGCTGGACCAGGATGGCATCCGCAAGCTCTGCCCGTTCCTGAACTTCGACAATGGCCGGTTCCCGATCCAGGGCGGTCTCTGGCAGCCTCGTGCGGGCACGGCGCGCCATGATGCGGTCGCCTGGGGTTACGCCCGCGGCGCCGACAGCCGGGGCGTGGACCTGATCCAGAACTGCGAAGTCACGGGGCTGATCATCGAGAACGGCGTCTGCAAGGGCGTCCGGACCTCGCGCGGCGAGATCCGGGCAGGCAAGATCGCCTCCTGTGTCGCAGGATCCTCCAGCCGGGTCATGTCGATGGCCGGCCTGCGTCTGCCGATCGAGAGCCACGTGCTGCAGGCCTTCGTCTCGGAAGGGCTGAAGCCGATCGTTCCGGGCGTCATCACCTATGGCGCCGGGCATTTCTACATCTCGCAATCCGACAAGGGCGGGCTGGTCTTCGGCGGCGATATCGACGGCTACAACACCTACGCCCAGCGCGGGAACCTGCCGACCATCGAGCATGTCTGCGAAGGCGGCGTCACCATGTTCCCGGCGATCGGCCGGGCCCGCCTGCTGCGCATGTGGGGCGGGGTGATGGACATGTCGATGGATGGCTCCCCGATCATCGACAGGACGCCGGTCGAAGGCCTCTATTTCAATGGCGGCTGGTGCTATGGCGGCTTCAAGGCGACACCCGCCAGCGGCTTCTGCTACGCGCATCTACTGGCGACCGGACGCCCGCACAAGGTGGCGGAAAAGATGCGGCTGGACCGGTTCCGCACCGGTCACCTGATCGACGAAACGGGCCGCGGCGCCCAGCCGAACCTGCACTAGGGACGGTGAGGCGATGATCATCAATCACCCGCTGCTCGGTCCCCGCGACGCTTCGGAATTCACCTATCTGGGTGACGCCTCGCTGATCCACCGGCCCGATCATACCGCCGAGGATGCAGCAGACCGGTTCCACGATTATGTCTACCTGCGCGACAACCCCGCGGGCGCGCACCGGGAACTCTGGTATCACGAGCAGGGCGACCGTTCCTGGCTGGTGGTCACCCGAAACACACTGACCCACGAGATCACGAAGGTCGAATTGGCCCGTGACGTCGCCATCGCGGAGGGCCGTGACAGGTGAGCCAGCTTTTCCGCATCGAGGGCGGCCTGGTCGACCGCGAGAGCCTGATCCACTTCCGCTTCGATGGCCGGGAACTGAAGGGCTACCCGGGCGATACTGTGGCTTCGGCGCTGCTGGCCAATGGTGTCAGGCTGGTCGGGCGGTCCTTCAAGTACCATCGCCCGCGCGGGGTCTTCTCGGCCGGGTCCGAAGAACCGAACGCGCTGGTTACCCTGCATGATGGCGCCCGGACCGAGCCGAACACGCGGGCCACGGTGGCGGAACTGTTCGACGGGCTGGAGGTGCGCAGCCAGAACCACCGCGGGTCGCTGAATCACGACCTGCTGGAGGTGAACGACTGGCTCTCGCCGTTTCTCAGCGCGGGGTTCTACTACAAGACTTTCATGTGGCCCCGGAAGTTCTGGGAGAAGGTCTATGAACCTGTCATCCGGTCCGCCGCGGGCCTGGGCCGTCTTTCCGGCGAGCCGGATCCCGACAGCTATGACAAGGGCTACCTGCACTGCGATCTGCTGGTGGTCGGTGGCGGACCCGCTGGTCTGTCGGCGGCGCTGCGTGGGGCGCGTTCCGGCGCGCGAGTGATCCTGGCGGACGAGGATTTCCGCTTCGGTGGCCGGCTGAACGCCGAGACCCTGGAACTGGACGGACAGTCGGGCAGTGGATGGGCATCCGCGACGGTCGTCGAACTCGCATCCATGCCCAATGTCCGGCTGTTGTCCCGCACAACGGTGTTCGGCGCCTATGACCACGGCATCTTCGGGGCGCTGGAGCGCCTGACCGACCACCTCGCGGATGGCGGGGGCAGGCCCAGGCAGGTCCTCTGGCGCATCTACGCGCGCCGCACAGTGCTGGCCGCCGGGGCGACCGAACGCTCCATCGGTTTCGGTATGAACGACCGGCCGGGCGTGATGCTGGCGGGCGCGGTCCGGGCCTATGTGAACCGCTATGGCGTGGCGCCGGGCTCGGCGGTCGCCATCTTCACCAACAATGACGACGGCTGGCGCACCGCAACCGACCTGGCGGCGCGCGGTGTTCAGATTTCCGCCGTGATCGACAGCCGGGCGAAGCAGCCCCTGGCCGCGCCGCCGGGCGCAACGCTGGTGATGGGGGCGAGCGTTGTCTCGACCGCCGGGCGCAAGGCGCTCCGTGAGATCACGCTGTCGAATGGCCTGCGCATTCCCGTTGACTGTCTGGCGGTCGCGGGGGGCTGGAACCCGAACGTGCATCTGACCTGCCATCACAGGGGCAAGCCGGTCTGGCGCGACGATATCGCCGCCTTCGTGCCGGGTGGCGAGATGCCGCCGGGACTGACTGCCGCCGGGGCAGCCAATGGGTCGCTTACCCTCGCGGCTGCGATGTCGGAGGGCTCGGTAGCGGCGGGCAGGGCGGTCGAGGATCTGGGACTGACCGCGGTTGCCTCCGATCTGCCCATGGCCGAAGACGAACCGCACGAGATCACGCCGCTCTGGCACGTCGCGGCGAGCAAGGGCCGCGCCTGGCTGGATCTGCAGAACGACGTCACCGTCAAGGATGTGAAGCAGAGCCATCTGGAAGGCTTCCGCTCGGTCGAACATCTGAAGCGCTACACCACGCTCGGCATGGCGACCGATCAGGGCCGCACCGCCAATGTGGCTGGTCTGGCGGTGCTGGCCGAGGTTTCAGGCAAGCCAATTCCGGAAACCGGCACCACAATCTTCCGCCCGCCCTACACGCCGGTCGCGATCAGCGCCTTCGCCGGGCGGGGACGGGGCAGGCACTTCATGCCTACGCGGCGGACGCCCAGCCACAAATGGGCGGAGGAGCAGGGCGCGGTCTTCGTCGAGGCTGGGCTCTGGCTGCGAGCGCAATGGTATCCCAGGGACGGCGAGACCCAGTGGCGCGACAGTGTCGACCGGGAAGCTCGGGATACACGCGCATCCGTCGGCGTCTGCGACGTCAGCACGCTGGGCAAGATCGAGATCAAGGGCCGCGACGCCACTGATTTCATCAACCGGATCTACGCCAACGGTTTCGCCAAGCTGCCCGTCGGCAAGGTCCGCTATGGGCTGATGCTGCGGGAAGACGGGTTCGTCTATGACGATGGCACAACCGCCCGGCTCGGCGAGAACCACTACATGATGACCACGACCACGGCGAACGCGGTTCTGGTGTATCGGAACCTCGAATTCTTCCGGCAATGCGTCTGGCCGGGTCTGGACGTGCATCTGATCTCCAGCACCGACCAGTGGGCGCAGTTCTCTGTTGCCGGCCCGAATACGCGGAACCTGCTTCGGAAGGTCGTCGATGACGCCCACGACATTTCCAACGAGGCCTTCCCTTACATGGCCTGCGGCGAGGTCACGGTCTGCGGCGGGACGCCGGCCAGGCTCTACCGCATCTCCTTTTCAGGTGAACTGGCGTACGAGATCGCGGTGCCGGCCCGATACGGCGATGCCCTGATCCGGAAACTGATGGCGGCTGGCGAGGAATTCGGCGTCACGCCCTACGGGACCGAAGCGCTCAACGTGATGCGCATCGAGAAGGGACATCCGGCAGGCAGCGAACTGAACGGCCAGACCACGGCGCGCCATCTGGGCATGGACCGCATGGTCAACCGCAAGAAGATCGCGGTGGGGAACGTGCTTTGCGACCGGGAGGCACTGACCGGCGCCGACGACCTGATGCTGATGGGGTTCCGGCCGGTAGACCGCTCCAAACAGCTCAGAGCGGGAGCGCATTTCGTCGCTACCGGTCAGGATGTGGTGATGGAGAACGATCAGGGCTGGATGAGTTCCGTCTGTCATTCGCCGGCGCTGGGGCACGCCATCGGCCTGGGCTTCATCCGCAATGGCGGCGCGCGTATCGGCGAGACGGTGACCGCTGCCGATCCCCTGCGCGGCGAGAGCATCGAGGTCGAGATCGTCTCCGCCCATTTCGTCGATCCCGAGGGAGAACGACTGCGTGTCTGAGATCGGCCTGAAAGCCACTTCGCCACTCGGCAGATTCTCGTTGAGGGAACCGGGAATGTCGCTCGCCGAGGTCTCCGGTCTGGCCGTCATCGCCATCTCCGCGCCGAAGAGCGGGGAGGCCGCGCTGGAGACGGCATTGCAGTCGACCCTCGGCCTCGCCTGGCCTGCCACCGGTGTCTCGAGCGTCAGTGGCGAAAATCGGCTGCTCGGTCTGTCGCGGGACCAGGCCTTCCTGCTGTTTCCGCATGAAGGGGCGGGGGCTGAGAATGCTGTCGCCGCCGGGGTCGCCGAAGCCGGTTACCTGTTCGACCAGTCCGACGCCTGGGCGATGCTGCGCCTTCAGGGGCCGCATTCGCGCGCAGCACTGGAACGCATCTGCATGCTGGATCTGGATGACGCCGCGTTTCCTGACGGCGCGGTCAGCCGAACGCTGATGGCGCACCTTTCCGTCATCATCCTGCGCGAGGCGCGGGACCGTTACCTGCTGATGTCGCCGAGATCATCTGCGGGGTCGTTCCTCGACGCGGTGGAGACCTCCGTGCGGAACATATTGCCTCACTGACTTGGCGGGGACGCCGTGCGAGTGTCCCCGACCCGACGTAACGCGGAGAACAGCAGTGCAGAGCCAAGCCGATCGCAAGGGCGTCTGGAAGTCCGGCAAGGGCAAGGGGCGTCGGACGCCGAAAGGCCGTCAGCTTGACGAAAGCGCGCTGGAAGAGGTCCGGGCGCTGCTGGGCGACAGGCCGCGCGACCGCGATCTGCTGATCGAGCATCTGCACCTGATCCAGGACAAGTACGGCCACCTCTCCGCCGCGCACCTGCGAGCGCTGGGCGAGGAGATGAAGCTGGCCCAGGCAGAGATCCACGAGGTCGCCACATTCTACGCCCATTTCGACGTGGTGAAGGAAGGCGAGACCCCGCCGCCGCCGCTGACGATCCGCGTCTGTGACAGCCTCTCATGCGAACTGGCCGGAGCGCAGCAACTTCTCAAGGAGTTGCAGGAAAGCCTTGACCCAAATGAAGTTCGCGTGGTGCGCGCGCCCTGCATGGGCCGCTGTGATACGGCACCGACGCTGGAACTTGGTCACAACCACATTGATCACGCCACGCCGGAGAAGGTGAGGGAAGCGATCGAGCTCGGCGAGACCTGGGTCCAGATCCCGGACGTGCAGCTGCTGCCCGACTACATCGCCGAAGGCGGCTATGAAACGCTGATGGCGCTGCGCAGCGGCGCCAGGACGCCGGACGAAGTGCAGGAGACGGTGCTGGCGTCCGGACTGCGCGGTCTTGGTGGCGCAGGCTTTCCGTCGGGCAAGAAGTGGTCCTTTGTCCGCGGCTACGAGGGCCCGCGCTACCTGGCCGTGAACGGCGACGAGGGCGAACCGGGGACCTTCAAGGACCGCTGGTTCCTCGAGCGCGAGCATCATGTCTTTCTGGAAGGCGTGCTGATCGCCGCCTGGGCCGTCGAGGCCGAGAAGGTCTTCATCTACATGCGCGACGAGTATCCGGCGGTGCTGGCGATCCTGGGTATCGCCGTGCTGGCGCTGGAAGACGAGGGCATCATCGAGAAGGGCTATATCGAGATCCGCCGTGGCGCCGGCGCCTATATCTGCGGTGAAGAGAGCGCCATGATCGAGAGTATCGAGGGCAAGCGCGGACTGCCGCGGCACCGCCCGCCCTATGTCGCCGAGGTGGGCGTCTTCGGCCGGCCGACGCTGGTGCACAATGTCGAGACGCTCTACTGGATCGCGAAGATCTGCCGCGAGGGGCCGGAAATCCTCTCCGGCGTCGAGAAGAACGGCCGCAAGGGGCTGCGTTCTTATTCGGTGTCGGGCCGTGTGAAGGAACCGGGCGTGAAGCTGTTGCCCGCCGGGTCCACCATTCTGGACATCATCGAAGCCTCGGGCGGTATGCTCGACGGTCACAGCTTCAAGGCCTACCAGCCGGGCGGACCCTCGTCGGGCCTGCTGCCGGCGTCGCTGGATGATGTGCCGCTCGATTTCGATACGCTGCGGCCCTATGGCAGCTTCATCGGATCCGCAGCCGTGGTGGTCCTTTCAGATCAGGATTCGGCGAAGGCCGCCGCGCTGAACATGCTGCGCTTCTTCGAGGATGAAAGCTGCGGCCAGTGCACGCCCTGCCGCGTCGGCTGCGAGAAGGCGGTGAAGCTGATGGAGCAGGACCGCTGGGACGGCGATTTGCTGGAGGATCTCTGTCAGGTGATGGAAGACGCCTCGATCTGCGGCCTGGGACAGGCGGCGCCGAACCCGATCCGGCTGACCATGAAACACTTCCCGGAGGAAGTCTGATGCTCAGGGTTGTCTGTCTGACACTCGCACTGGCAGCGGCGGTACCAGCGAGCGCCGCTGACAAGCACAGCCACGGCCAACCCTATTCGGGCCAGCAGGGTCGGGCGATCAGCACGCTGTCGGCCGCCGACATTGCCGCGCTGGAGACCGGCAAAGGCTGGGGGCTGGCGAAGCCGGCAGAACTAAATGGCTATCCCGGACCGGCGCATGTGCTGGAAATGGCCGAGGAAGTCGAATTGACCGAAGAGCAGATCATCGAGATCGAAGGCGTGTTCAAGACGATGCGCGAGGAAGCGGTGGCCGCCGGGCGTGCCTGGCTGGACGCTGAGCGCGATGTCGACCGGCTGTTCCGGGAAGGCGTGGCCGACGCCGACAGCCTGGAGGCCGCGCTTCGTGTGGCTGCAGAGCGGCACATGGCCCTGCGGCAGGTGCATCTGAACGCCCACCTGAAGGTCACGCCATTGCTTTCGGAACATCAACGCGAAACCTACGCCATGCTGCGCGGTTACGCAGGCGGCCATACCGGACATGGGAGCCAGTAGGATGACCGTGACCTTCACACTCGACGGGACAACCGTCACCGCGTCGGAAGGCGAGAGCATCTGGGACGTGGCCAAACGGGAAGGGACCCTGATCCCGCATCTCTGTCACGCGGACCAGCCCGGTTATCGCGCCGACGGAAACTGCCGCGCCTGCATGGTCGAGATCGAGGGCGAGCGGACACTGGCCGCCTCCTGCATCCGCACGCCGTCGGGGGGTATGACCGTCAGCACCGCCACCGACCGGGCCGAACGGGCGCGGAAGGGCGTCATCGAACTGCTGATGGCGGATCAGCCGGTGCGCGACGATGCCCATGACCGGTCATCTCATTTCTGGGCCATGGCGGACATGCAGAACGTGGCCGAGAGCCGCTATCCGGCGCTGGAGGCGGAGCGGGTGCCGCTGCTGGACGACAGTCACGTTGCCATGCGGGTCAATCTGGATGCCTGCATCCACTGCAATCTCTGCGTTCGCGCCTGCCGCGAGGTGCAGGTCAATGACGTGATCGGCATGTCCTTCCGCGGCCATGATGCCGAGATCACCTTCGATTTCGCCGATCCCATGGGCCAGAGCACCTGCGTCGCCTGCGGCGAGTGCGTGCAGGCCTGTCCGACGGGCGCGCTGATGCCGGCGACGGCGCTGGATGCCGAAGAGCGGGGCGACAGCGCAGACTATGACCGCGAGGTGAAATCGGTCTGCCCCTATTGCGGGGTTGGCTGCCAGCTCAGCTTCAAGATCAAGGACGACCGGATTGCCTGGGTCGATGGCGTCGACGGTCCGGCGAACGAGCAGCGGCTCTGTGTGAAGGGCCGCTTCGGCTTCGACTATGTCGATCATCCGCACCGTCTCACCACGCCGCTGATCCGTCGCGAGGATGCGCCGGCCAAGGAGCTGAACGTCGATCCGAACGATCTTGCGACTCACTTCCGCCCGGCGACCTGGGAAGAGGCGCTGGAAAAGGCGGCGGGTGGCATGGCCGCGCTGCGTGACGACACCGGCGGGCGCGCGATTGCGGGCTTCGGCTCGGCCAAGTGCTCCAACGAGGAAGCCTATCTGTTCCAGAAGCTGATCCGGCAGGGTTTCGGCCACAACAATGTCGATCACTGCACGCGGCTCTGTCATGCCTCGTCGGTGGCGGCGCTGATGGAAAATGTCGGCTCAGGCGCGGTCACCGCGACCTTCAACGAGATCGAGAATGCCGACTGCGCCATCGTCATCGGCGCCAATCCGGTCGAGAACCATCCGGTCGCCGCGACATATTTCAAGCAGTTCGCAAAACGCGGTGGCAAGCTGATCGTCATGGACCCGCGCGGGGTCGGCCTGGGCCGCTACGCCTCGCATCGGGTGCAGTTCAAGCCCGGCGCGGATGTCTCCATGCTGAACGCGATCATGCATGTGATCGTCGAGGAAGAGCTCTACGACACCCAGTACATCCAGGCCTTTACCGAGAACTGGGAAGCCCAGAAGGCGCATCTGAGGGATTTCAGCCCGGAGAAAATGGCGCCGATCTGCGGTGTCGACGCCGAAATGCTGCGTGACGTCGCCCGGACCTTTGCCAACGCCAAGGCAGGCATGATCTTCTGGGGCATGGGCATCAGCCAGCACATCCACGGCACGGACAATTCCCGCTGCCTCATTTCCCTGGCGCTGATGACCGGCCATGTCGGGCGGCCCGGTACCGGACTGCACCCGCTGCGCGGCCAGAACAACGTGCAAGGCGCGTCCGACGCGGGCCTGATCCCGATGTTCCTGCCGGACTACCAGTCCGTGACCGATGACGGCATCCGCTCGAAGTTCAACGAGATCTGGCGGTCGGAGGACTTCTCGAGCGAGAAGGGTCTGACGGTTGTCGAGATCATGGACGCGATCCATGACGGGCAGATCCGCGGCATGTACATCATGGGCGAGAACCCGGCCATGTCGGACCCGGATGTCGAGCACGCCCGTGATGCGCTAGCGAAGCTGGAGCATCTGGTGGTGCAGGACATCTTCCTGACCGAGACCGCCAACTATGCCGACGTGATCCTGCCCGCCACCGCCTGGGCGGAGAAGGCTGGCACGGTGACCAACACGAACCGGCAGGTGCAGATGGGTCGGCCAGCCGTGCCGCCGCCCGGCGAGGCGAAGCCCGACTGGTGGATCACCATCGAGATTGCAAAGCGTCTTGGGCTCGACTGGACCTACGAGCATCCGAAGGACGTCTTTGCCGAGATGAAGCTGTCGATGAAGTCTCTCGACAACATCACCTGGGAGCGGCTGGAAGGGCAGTCGGCGGTGACCTATCCGTCGCTCTCGCCGGAGGATCCTGGTCAGCCCATCGTCTTCGGTGACGGCTTCCCCAGGCCCGAGGGCCGGGCCCGTTTCACGCCGGCCGATATCGTCGCGCCCGACGAGGCGCCGGATGCCGACTATCCGATGGTTCTGATCACCGGGCGGCAGCTTGAGCATTGGCACACCGGCTCGATGACCCGCCGCGCGTCGGTACTGGACGGGCTGGAGCCGGAAGCGACCTGTTCGATGAACCCGAAGACGCTGAAGGATCTCGATCTCTGGCCGGGCGACATGGTGCGGCTGACGACCCGGCGAGGCTCGGTCGAGGTGATGGTCCGGGCCGACCGCGCGGTCTCGGAAGGCAACATCTTCATGCCCTTCGCCTTCGTCGAGGCGGCGGCGAACGTGCTGACCAATCCGGCGCTGGACCCGTACGGAAAGATCCCGGAGTTCAAATTTTCCGCCGTGCGTGTCGAAAAAGCGTCCGCCCCTGTCGCGGCTGAGTAAGCCGCGCCTGTCATGTGGGATTAACTGCCCCGGTCGGTAGCGACGAACCAGGGAGACTGTCGTCATGGCCCACAAGTCCGATATCGAGATCGCCCGCGAGGCGACCAAGAAGCCGATTCAGGAAGTCGGCGCGAAACTCGGCATTCCGTCCGAGGCGCTGCTGCCCTACGGCCATGACAAGGCCAAGATCAGTCAGGACTTCATCGAGAGCAATCGCGGCAAGCCCGACGGCAAGCTGATCCTGGTCACCGCCGTGAACCCGACCCCGGCGGGCGAAGGCAAGACCACGACGACGGTTGGACTGGGCGACGGCCTGAACGCCATCGGCAAGAAGGCGGCGATCTGCATCCGCGAGGCCTCGCTGGGTCCCTGCTTCGGCATGAAGGGTGGCGCGGCGGGCGGCGGCTATGCGCAGGTGATCCCGATGGAGGACATCAACCTCCACTTCACCGGCGATTTCCACGCCATCACCTCGGCGCACAACCTGCTGTCGGCGATGATCGACAACCACATCCACTGGGGCAACAAGCTGGGCATCGACGCCCGCCGCGTGGCCTGGCGGCGCGTGCTCGACATGAACGACCGCGCCCTGCGTCAGGTCGTTCACAGCCTGGGCGGCATCGGCAACGGTTTCCCGCGCGAGAGCGGCTTCGACATCACCGTCGCCTCCGAAGTCATGGCCATCCTTTGCCTGGCGACCAGCCTGGAAGACCTGCAGAAGCGGCTGGGCGACATCATCATCGCCTATACCCGTGACCGGAAGCCGATCTACTGCCGCGACCTGAACGCCGACGGCGCCATGACCGTCCTGCTGAAGGATGCGATGCAGCCCAACCTGGTGCAGACGCTGGAGAACAATCCGGCCTTCGTGCATGGCGGCCCCTTCGCCAACATCGCGCATGGCTGCAACTCGGTCGCTGCGACCACGGCGGCGCTGAAGATCGCCGACTATGTGGTCACCGAGGCCGGTTTCGGCGCCGATCTGGGCGCCGAGAAGTTCATGAACATCAAGTGCCGGAAGGCCGGTCTCGCGCCGGATGCCGTGGTCATCGTCGCAACCGTGCGCGCCATGAAGATGAACGGCGGCGTCGCCAAGGATGACCTGAACGAGGAGAATGTCGAGGCGGTCGAGAAAGGCTGCGCCAATCTGGGCCGCCATATCGAGAATGTGCGGAGCTTCGGCGTGCCGGCGGTTGTCGCCATCAATCACTTCGTCTCCGACACCGACGCCGAGATCGCCGCGGTGAAGGCCTATGTCGAGAGCATGGGATCGGAAGCCATCGTCTGCCGTCACTGGGCCGATGGATCAGCCGGCATCACCGATCTGGCGCACCGTATCGTCGAGATCGCCGACAGCGGCATGGCGCAGTTCAGCCCGCTCTATCCCGACGACATGCCGCTGTTCCAGAAGATCGAGACCATCGCCAAGCGCATCTACCGCGCCGACGAGGTGCTGGCCGATCAGAAGATCAGGAACCAGCTGAAGAAGTGGGAAGCCGACGGCTACGGGCATCTGCCGGTCTGCATGGCCAAGACGCAGTACAGTTTCACCACCGATCCGAACCGCCGCGGTGCGCCGGTCGGGCACGGCGTGCCGATTCGCGAGGTCCGGCTGTCGGCGGGCGCCGGCTTCATCGTCGTCATCTGCGGCGAGATCATGACCATGCCCGGCCTCCCGCGGGTGCCGGCGGCCGAGCAGATCATGCTGAACGAAGCCGGCGACATCGAGGGGCTGTTCTGACGACAACCGACTGTCACCCCCGATGACGTGAAACGTCATTCGGGGGTCCGGCTGGCGGTGCATCTGCTCGGGGCTGTTCAAACCGGATCCCCAAGTTTCGCTGTGCGAAATCGGGGATGACGTATTGGGTCAGAACTCCGGCGCGGTCTCGGCGGCGTCGGGGTTCTGCATCATGGCGTCGTACCAGGCGGCGAGGCCGTCGCGGCCGTCGCGCCAGTGGTCGTCGGCCCCGCGCCAGTTGGCGTAGCCCAGCCCGCCGAGCACCGAAATCGTCGCCAGGTTGAACTCCGCCGGCTTGCCCGACAGCCGCTCGTCCAGCGCATCGTAGCAGCGCATGATCCGGGCGGTTTCCTTCTCGATGATCGCCGCCGACTGCTCGGCGTCGGCCTTCTGGCGCTCCTGATTGCGGACATAGAGCGCATCGGTGAGAAGCTGGCCGAGGCCTTCGAGTTCCAGACCCCTCTCGTCCAGGGCCGCCAGCTTTCCGCCGGACCTGTCGCGCAGATAGGTGGTGATGATCAGCGTCTCGCTCAGGAAGACACCAGCGTCGGTCATCAGGCCGGGCACCTTGCCGCCCGGACCGAAGCTCCGCATCGTGTCGCCGCCGCCCTCGCGCATGCTGCCGATGTTCACTTCCTCGACATTCAGACCCGAAAGCCGTGCCGCCAGACGGGCGCGCCGCGCATAGGGGGAATTGTGGGTGTAATAGAGCTTCATGGGGTCCCTCCCGCATGGCCGGTCTGCGTTGCGACCAGCCGGGTTGATTGTCTCGGCTGGGCAGACGATAGACAGGGCAGCGGAAACCACCAACCGAAAGAAGACCTGCCATGAGCGAGAAGCCGATCAGCCGGTTCCCGGTGCCCGAGATCAACGACCTGCCGGACGACCTGAAGGAGATGGTGCTGACGGTGCAGGAGAAATCCGGCTTCGTCCCCAATGTCTTCCTTGGTCTTGCGCACCGGCCGGACGAGATGCGTGCCTTCTTCGCCATGCATGACGCGCTGATGGAGCGTCCCGGCAACATCACCAAGGCCGAGCGGGAGATGATCGTGGTCGCCACCTCGGCCGCCAATGGCTGCCAGTACTGCGTTGTCGCCCATGGCGCGATCCTGCGCATCCGGGCGAAGAACCCGCTGATCGCCGACCAGGTCGCGGTCAACCATCGCAAGGCCGATATCACGCCGCGCCAGATGGCGATGCTGGATTACGCCATGAAGGTCTGCCTCGACAGCCGTTCGGTGAACGATGCGGATTTCGAGACGCTTAGAGCGCATGGTTTCGACGATGACGACATCTGGGACATCGGCGCGATCGCAGCCTTCTTCGGCATGTCCAACCGCATCGCCAATTTCAGCTCCATGCGGCCGAACGACGAGTTCTACGCGATGGGGCGGGGGTAGACATCGCCCGTCACCCCGCCTTGAGCGGGGGGCCAGGCTGGCCGCCTCTACTGAGTCAGAAAATTTCGTCAGAAGTGGCGGTGGGATTTACGTTCAACCCAATCGCCGCATCAGTTCTGCATTTCGCCTGGATGCCCGCTCAAGGCGGGCATGACAGGTTCAGCTATTGGTCGGGGCGTAGTCTTCGATACCGGCGCTGTAGCGTTCCAGGCACTCGAGACCGAACGCGGTCGGCAACTGTGCCGGCAGGCGGTCATGAACCTCGCCCAGGCCCAGCCGCCGTGCGGTCAGCCGCTTGCCGTAGCACACGAACTGATCGACCGACTGCATCAGGAAGGTGATCAGCGGCAGGATGCGGGCGTAGTCGCGCTCGGCTACCTCGGTGTCTCCACGTTGCAGCGCCTCGTGGATCAGCACCTGAAAATCGGCCAGCTCCGGCGCGATGATCATGCCCGCGCATCCGGCGCGGAGATTGTCGGTCAATTCCAGCCCGCCGCGGCCGTTCAGCACCGCCAACCTGTCGCCGACTGCCTCGATGGTGCCAGCGATTTCCAGAGCCGAACCTTCGCCCTTCAGTAGCGTGAAGTTCGGCGCTCGGTCCACAAGCACGCGCAGGCCCGCGTCGGACAGGCTGTTGGGCAGGAAGGCCGGCGCGTTCTGGATGGCGCAGGGCAGGGGCGTTGCCGCCATCACCTCGGCGAAGAACCCGAGCAGTTCATCCTCGCTGACCGTGCGATCACGCGGCGGCTGCAGGATCAGCCAGTCCACCCCCAGATCGGCGGCCTCGGCGCAGAAGCCGATCTGTTCGGCGGGGCTGTTGCCGAACACCGTGATCGACACCGGCACGCGGCCGGCCGTGTCCTCGACCAGCCAGTGCATCACCGACATCCGCTCCTCGGGCGACAGCTTGTGGACCTCCGTCGCCAGCCCCAGCGCGGCCATGCCGTGAACGCCAGCGGCGATGCAGGCCTCGGTCTGGCGGCGCATGGCCTCCCGGTCCAGCCCGCCATCCGGGCCGAAGAAGGCGTAGAGGATGGCGTAGATGCCGGAGACGGTCGGGCTACTCGAAGACATGCTCCGGCCCCGGGAAGCGGCGGTTGCGCACGTCCTCGGCATAGGCGGCGACGGCTGTGCGGGCGCTCTCGCCATGCTCGGCGTAGCGCTTCACGAACTTCGGCGCGTAGTCGCTGGCGCGTCCAAGCAGGTCGTTGATCACAAGGATCTGGCCGTCACAGGCTGCCGAGGCGCCGATGCCGATGGTCGGCGTCGGGATGCTCCCGGTGATCTCCCGCGCCAGGGGCTCGACCGTGCCTTCGATGACGATGGCGAAGGCCCCGGCCTCGGATATGGCTATCGCGTCGCGCATGACCTTCTCGGCGATGTCGCTCTTGCGGCCCTGGGTGCGGAATCCGCCCAGCATGGCGGCCTTCTGCGGCATCAGGCCGACATGGCCGAGCACCGGAATGCCGCGCTCGGTCAGGAACTTCACGGTCGGCGCCATTTCGGCGCCGCCTTCCAGCTTGATCGCCGTGCAGCCGGTCTCCCGCATCACCCGCGCGGCGTTGCGGAAGGCGACCTCGGGGCTTTCCTCGACCGTACCAAAGGGCATGTCGACGACGACCACGGCGTGCCGCGCGGCGCGCATCACCGCCTGGCCATGCATGATCATCATTTCCATCGTCACGCGCTGCGTGTTGGGCAGCCCGTGCACCACCATGCCCAGCGAGTCGCCGACCAGGATCAGGTCGACCAGATCGTCGATCTCCTCGGCGGTGGGAAAATCGTAGGCGGTCAGACAGACGATGGGCGTCTTGCCCTTGCGGGCGCGGATGGCGGGGACGGTGATCGGTTTCGCGGTCATCTCTCCGCTCCTTCAGAAGCCGACGGCGGCGTCGGCGGGCATGACGTCGAAAGCCACGCTGATGCGTTCCTCGTCCGTCTCGAAGGGAATCGTGCGGTGTCCGAAATAGGCCGGGAACAGGACAATCAGTCCCTCCTCCGGCTTCACCAGTCGCAGCGGCGGCTCATTCTTCGCGCCGAGCATGTAATAGGCGCGGCCGAACTCCAGCCAGCCTTTCGGTTCCCGTGCCGGATCGCTCACACCCGATGGCAGCTTCGGGTAGTAGACGCCGGACAGCCAGCTGGTCGGGTGGAAGTGGACGTCCTGGAACCCGCCGCGTTCGATGACGTTGGCACAGCAGGCGATTTCGGTCTTTTCCGGTCGCTGGGCCAGGAAGGGGTGGTCGGCATTGACGGGATGCAGGTCGCAGTAGCGCGTGACAGCTGCCTGGATCGCGGCGCGGAATCCGGCCGCAGCTGGGGCGTCGCTGTCCAGCAGTTCACGCGTGCTCAGGCCACCCTTCAGGGACCGGTTGAGCGGCGAACTCTCCAGGCTCGGGTGATTGCGGATGTGATCGACGAAGGCCTGGTTGAAGGTCTCGACACTGGCGAAGCCCTCTGGCGCCTCGATCGGCTGCGCCATGACAAGATTGTCGATGTCGTAGACCGGCCGCGCCTCGTCGAAGCGGCCCATCTCGTTCTGCGCCATGCAGCGATAGGCGAGCGCCGTGTTGTCGCCGGGCCGGACCTCAAGGGCTTTCTCGGCCCAAAGCGCCGCGTTCTCGGCATCGCCAGCTCTGAAATAGGCCATCGAGACCATGGTCATGAATTCCGGCGCGTCGGGGTTCCGCTCGTGCGTGGATCGCAGCAGCTTGATCGCCTCGTGTTCGCGGCCGGTCACCGCCAGCGCGTAGCCCAAGTCGTAGGCGATGTTCGCGTCGCCGGGAAAGGCACGGAGCGCCTGACGGTGCGGATCGATGGCTTCCTCGAAGCGGCCGGCCTTGGACAGCAGATGCCCCAGATTGCGCTGCGCCAGTCCGTGCTTGGGGTTCAGGTGCACCGCCTGCTTGTAGGCCGACAGCGCGCCATCGACATCATACTTCTGAGACAGCAGCGTCCCGAGATTGTAATGCACATCGGGGCTGGCCCCGTTGATCGCAAGGGCGCGGCGGTAGGCCTTCTCGGCGCCACGGAGATCGCCACCTAGCTGCAGTGAGGCCGCCAGCTGTTCCAGGATGCCGTGATGCCCGGGCGCCAGCTTCGAGGCGGCTTCCAGTGACCGTGCGGCCTCCTTCCACTTGCCGTTGGCGTATTGCGCCCGCCCCAGATTTGCGAGCACGTTTACGTTGGCCTGCTGCGCCGGGAGCATCTTCAGAAAGATCTCCTCGGCGTCCTGCGTGCGTCCGGCAAGGCCATAGAGAACGCCGAGGTTGAACTGGATTTCCGGCACGTTCGGGCTGGCCTTGTGAGCCAGTTCGAGGAAGTTCAGCGCCACGTCCTGACGGCCGCGCGCATTCTCGGCCAGCCCGGAGATGTAGAGCGCCGGCGCGTTGTTCGGCGCGATGTCCAGCACCTGCCGCGCGGCGCGGATGGCCTGCTTGGGGCGGTTCGACTGCATGGCCTGCTGCGCCTCGGCCAGCAGCTTTCCGATCTTCTGGTCGTCGGACATCGGCGCCCTAGCGTCCCCGGAACACCGGCTTGCGCTTCTCCATGAAGGCGGTGCGGCCCTCCTTGTAGTCCTCGCTGGCGAAGCAGGCCTCGATGGCGGCCTCGCACTTTTCCAGGTCCCGGCGTTCCGGATCCTTCATCAGCTCATCAATCGTCATCTTGGCGGCGCGCATGGTCAGCGGCGCGTTGTCGGCGATCTTTCCAGCATAGTCGCGGACATAGGCTTCCAGCTCATCCGCCGGCACCACCCGGTTCACCAGCCCCATGGCGAGCGCCTCGTCATGGCTGAACTGACGGGCTGTGAAGAAGATCTCCTTGGCGAAGGAGGGGCCGACAATGCCGATCAGGCGGTTCAGCCCGCCCGCGCCATAGCCCAGACCCAGGCGCGCCGCCGGCACGGCGAAGCGCGTGTTGTCGGCGGCAATGCGGATATCGGCCGAGAGCGCCACGGCGACGCCGCCGCCGACGCAGAAGCCGTTGATCATGGCGATGACCGGCTTCGGCGATTTCACCAGCGCCGTGTGGGCGTCGGCGGAGACCGCGTCATAATACTTGGTCGCTTCGGGGCTGTTGCGCTTCTCGCCGAACTCGGAGATATCGGCGCCGGCGATGAAGGCCTTGTCGCCCGCGCCCTTCATGACGATCACGCGGACCTCGTCGTCGGCGACGAAGGCGTCGACGATGGCCGGGATCGCGGCCCACATCTCCACCGAGACCGCGTTCCGCTTTTCCGGCTGGTTGAAGATGATCCAGCCGATCCCGTTGTCCTTCTCGGCCTTCATCTTGGTCGTTTCGAGCTTCATGTCGGTCCCTCAGATCACGCCGTCGCGGCGGAATGCTTCGATTTCGGCGCTGTCATAGCCCGCCTCGGCCAGAATGTCGTCCGATTCAGCGCCCTTGGCACCAGCCCTGCGCCAGATGACGGGCTCGGCGGCGGACATCTGGATGGGCTGGCTGACCAGCGTCATGCGCTCGCCGCCATCCTCGACAGCGCGGGCCATGCCGAGGTGCTGCACCTGCGGATCGGCGAAGGTCTGGTCGATGGCGTTGATCGGGCCACAGGGCACGCCGGCCTCGTTGAGAATGTCGATCCACTCGGCGCTGGTCTTCGTCTTGAGGATCTCGCCGATGCGGGCGTTCAGCGTCGCGCGGTTGCGGTAACGGTCGTCGCCGGTGACATAGTCCGGCTCGTCGATCAGTTCCGGCGCGCCGATGGCGTGACAGAAGCGTTCGTAGAGCCGCTGCCCGGCGGGGGCGGCGTTGATGTGGCCGTCAGACGTCGCCCAGGCATTGGTGGGTACGCCGGTCGGATGCTCGTTGCCGACCTGGCCGGCGACGTCGCCGCTGACCAGCCAGCGCGCGGCCTGGAAATCCAGCATGAATATCTGCGCCTGCAACAGGCTGGTCCGGACCCACTGGCCCTTGCCGGTGCGCTGGCGCTGGATCAGCGCCATCATCGCGCCCTGCGCCGAGAGCAGCCCGGCAGTGAGATCGGCCACCGGAATACCGACGCGCATGGGGCCGCGGCCGGGCTCGCCGGTGATCGACATCAGCCCGCCCATGCCCTGGGCGATCTGGTCGACGCCGGGGCGCTTCTCATACGGCCCGTCCTGACCGAAGCCTGAGATCGAGACATAGATCAGCCCCTCGTTCACCGCCGACAGGTCCTCATAGGCGATCTTCAGCCGGTGCTTCACGTCGGGGCGGAAGTTCTCGACCACCACATCCGCGCTCTCCGCCAGCTTCAGCAGCAGGTCGTGGCCGGCGGGCTGCTTCAGGTCGATGGCGATGGAGCGCTTGTTGCGGTGCAGGTTCTGGAAGTCCGGGCCCTTGCGCGGGCCGCCCAGACCGCCATCGCCGCCGGCGCTGTCGGGCACCTCGACCTTGATTACGTCGGCGCCCCAGTCGGCGAACTGCCGCACGCAGGTCGGCCCGGCGCGCACTCGCGTCAGGTCCAGCACGCGTATCCCGCTGAGTGGCATATCCTGTGGCGCTTCGGTCATGGCGGTCTCCTCCCGGGTGGGAGTTTAGGGAGGCCATTGTCGGAAAACAAAGACCTGTTCCGGGACTTGATCCCGGAACCTATGCCTGAGAACGGTCGCCGGCTCCCTGTTCGCAGGAACCGCTCAGGCATGGGCAGCGGGATCAAGTCCCGCTGCAGGTGGGTGTGTCCGGGACAGGACTGCGCTACCCTCTCGCCCGTCATCCATCGATTCCGGACGCCTCCATGACCCTTTCGACCATCGGCCCGATTTCCCGGACCTTCTTCTCGCAGCGGCTGCGTCTGCATTACGTCGACTGGGGCAATCCGGAGAAGCCGCCGCTGTTGCTGGTGCACGGGGGCAGGGACCATTGCCGGAACTGGGACTGGGTCGCCGAGCGGTTCCGCGACGACTGGCACGTCATCGCACCGGACCTGCGCGGGCATGGCGACAGCCAGTGGTCGGCGGACGGCAACTACACGATGATGGGCTATGTCTATGATCTGGCGCAGCTGATTCACCAGCTTGATCTGGCGCCGGTCACCATCGTCGCGCATTCGCTCGGCGGCAACATCTCGCTGCGCTACACCGGCATATATCCCGAGAACGTCCGCCGCCTGGTCGCCATCGAGGGGCTGGGGCCGAGCCCGAAAGTGGTCGCCGAACGCTCCGGCGAGACCATGGACGCCCGGATGAAGACCTGGATCGACAGCGTGCGCGGGTCATCGGGCCGCACGCCGCGCAAGTATGCCTCCATCGAGGAGGCCTTCAGCCGCATGCAGGAGGAGAACAAGCACCTCTCCCCGGAGCAGGCGCGGCACCTGACCGTGCAGGGCGTGATTCAGAACGAGGACGGCACCTATTCCTGGAAGTTCGACAACTATGTCCGCAACTGGCCGCCCTACGACATGCCGGAGGAGGGGCTGCACGAGCTCTGGAGCCGCATCGAATGCCCGACGCTGCTGGTCTACGGCGCCGACAGCTGGGCCTCAAACCCCGTCGACGACGGCCGCATCGTCCACTTCCAGAACGCCGAGGTCGTCACGTATGAGCGCGCCGGCCACTGGGTCCAGCACGACCGACTCGACGATTTCTGCGACCGGGTTGAGGCGTTTATTGGGTTGTAGATATAGCGCTGCTCAAATTCATATGGAGTGTTTAACCTTGAAACACTGAAATTTCTGAATAACTTTTAGTCCGGTTTCAAAAGACTGGGACTCACACCGTGAATTTCAAAGATTTATTGGTTTCTGATCTGAGGGTGAATTCGGAGAACGACCGGCATGGGCACGTCGAAGGCGAGGAAGCGGCTATTGAGTGGCTGCTGGTAAACCGCGGCGAGCATATGCGAAATTTGGCAAAAGATATTGTTGCTTCTGCGGGGGTATATGAGCCTCCATTGGTAATGAAGCAAGATTACAGTTATTTGGTTTTTGATGGAAATAGACGAGTTGCTTGCCTCAAATTGATTTTGGATCCTAGTATCGCACCTGATGAGGATTGGAAGGCTTTTTTTGATTCCTTCGATGAGGGAGAAGTTAGTAAGATATCAGAAAGTTTGATCTGTCAAATCGAAGATGACAAAGAAAGAGTAGATGAGATTCTTTATCGACGACATACAGGTAGTCAAAATGGGGTCGGTCAGAGCCAATGGGATGCAGTTGCAAAATCTAACTTTGTTGGTCGGACAGGGAAAAAATCACGAATTGACTTGGCTGAGGAGGTTGAAAAAGCTCTGAGATCAGAGAGTTTTATTGACGACCAACAGAGAATACCGCGCAGTAATTTCAATAGATTGTTTTCGTCAGAAGCGTTTAGAAATAAGATAGGCATAACAGTTCGTGAGAATAGAGCGCATTTTACCCACGAAAGGACAGCGGTGCTCGAGGCGTTGTCTAAAATTGTTAATGATATGTGGCAGAAACGCGTAACGCTTGAAGATATATGGGATAATGCAGGGAAAAACAGATATCTTGACCGGCTTGATTCGGAAGGCGTTACACCAGAGTCCTTCGACAAGCTGGCAGCGCCAATCGCCTTCGATGGTAAGGCGTCCACCGATGGTTCGGGCAGCAAGGGATCAAGCAGTCAAAATCAAGGTGCTAGATCAAGAAACAATCTTATTCGTCGGATTGATTATGGGATAATGGAAACGGTTTCAAATAGGAGGGCAATCGATATTTGGCGAGAGTTGCAGTACAAGCTTAAATTTGGAGCGCACAACAACGCGATTTCTGTTCTTTTTCGGGTTCTTATCGAATTTTCGATTCAGAACTACTTGGATCATTGCGGCGAAATTGAAGTTCATCAGAACGATAGTATCGCTTCAAAATATCGGAAAGTCCTAAACAAGATGATTGAGTCGGGCGAGTTGGATAAGAAATATGTTAAAGAGATCATGAAATTCGAGAAAGGTGATCCAATTTTCGCTACTAATACTGTGAATTCATATGTCCATAGTCCAGATTCATTTCCATCAGATCATCATCTCAAGTCTATGTTTGATTCTCTGTCAAAATTCTTTGTCATTTGTTTGAACAAGCACTAGTTGCGCCGTATGACCCTCCGCCTCGCTCTTATCGCCGACATTCATCATGGGCCCGACAAGGGGACCAAGATCGGCTCCGCTGCGGTGCCGCTGATGCGCGATGTGTTGCCGGAGTTGCAGGCGGCGAACGCGCATGCGGTGATCGAGCTGGGGGACCGCATCAATGATGTGGACCACGACGCCGACATTGCGCTGCAGCGGGAAGTGGCGGACCAGTTCGGGCTGGCCAGGCTCAAGGCGGCCCATCTGCTGGGCAATCACGACAATCACCAGATCAGCCGGGAGGAGGCGGAGAACGCCTTCCAGCGCAGCTTCGCCAGCCATTCCTTCGACGCCAATGGCTTTCACATCGTCATCTGGAACGCCCACACCCATCTGACGCTGGAGCGGGGGTTTCACTTCGCGCCGGGCGATCTGGACTGGCTGCGCGACGATCTGGCGGCGACGGATCTGCCGACGGTGATCTGCTCCCATGCGCCGCTGGACAATGGCTCGATGGCCGGCAACTTCTATTTCGAGCACATGCCGCAATATGGCGGCTATCTGGACGAGGGTCCGGCAGCCCGCGAGATCATCGAACGCTCGGGCAAGGTCGTGCTCTGCCTGGCGGGCCACACGCACTGGAACGCGCTGAACGTCATCGACGGCATTCCCTATGTGACCATCCATTCGCTGACCGAGAGCTTCACGACGAACGGCAAGCCCACCGGCGCCTGGGGCGTCGCCGAGATCGGCGAGACAATCGATATCCAGGTCTTCGGCCGCGATCCGGCGCGCTATGTGCTGCCGCGCCGGGAGACCGGCGTGCACTGGGGGCACAAGCGGAAGGACTACGCCTGGCGGCCGTGAGGCTGTCCGGGAACGGTTTGCGGATTGCTCTGCTCAGGCATGGGCAGCGGGATCAAGTCCCGCTGCAGGTAGTGGATTGTGAGACTTCCCCAACAGACTCGGCCTGTTCCGGGACTTGATCCCGGAACCCATTCCTGAGCGGTGCCTCAGGCGGGGCGGCTCAGGAATGGGTGCCGGCTCGTGGGCCGGGACGCGATGGTTCTTCGGTCACCCCGTCGCGCCAAGGAACTCCCGCAGGACGATATTGAACTCGACCGGCATCTCGAAATAGGTCGAGTGGCCCGCGCCGGCGACATGACGGTATTCGGCGCCGATGGCCCTGGCGACGGCGTTCAGCATCGTGTCCGGGAACAGCACGTCCAGATCGCTCGCCAGCACCCAGAAGGGGACGCCGCTCGCCCGGACCTGATCGGGCGAGATGTAGACCGCCGGATCGTGGATGTTCGGAATGTGGCCGGCATTGTAGGCGTTGATCTGGCGGTAGAGCAGGCCGCCTGCGGGCCAGCGCTGGATGTATTCCTGGCTGATGGCGAGCCCGCCGAGGCCGCCGGCCTTCTCGATCCGGTCGCGCAGGATGGGCAGGTTGTCGATGGTCTCGGGCGTCTGCACCGCGCCGGGCGTGTTGGCCAGAAAGACGCCGCCGATCCGGTCCGGATACTTCACCGCCGCGCGCACCCCGGTCCAGCCGCCCATGGACTGGCAGACGATGCGCGCCCGGCTGACGCCCGCGGCGTCCATGATCGCGATCAGGTCGTCCTCGAACTCGGTTGCAAGCTGTTTCTCGGGCCGGCAGGGCGAACGGGCGAAACCGCGGTGGTCGAAGACGATCACCCGGTGCCGGTCGGCGAACTCCGGCACCTGCTGCCACCAGCTTGTGGCGTTGCCCCCCGCGCCATGTGCGAAGATCAGGCCCGGCGCGTCCTCCGGCCCGTGCGCTTCGTAGTAGAGATCGATTCCCGGACGGCTGGCGATGGGCATGGCTTCCTCCCCCGAAGCGGCTTGCGTGACAGGCGGGGAGACTAGCCGCACCCGCTCGCCGCTGCATAGCCCGTGCGGCCCATCGGCGGTTGACCCCCGCGCCGCGCCGCCGTACCTCGTCAGAAGGCTTTATCCGGGGAGGCAAGCATGAAGCTCTACAATTCCGTTGGTCCGAATCCGCACATGGTCCGCATCTTCATGGCCGAGAAGGGCATCGAGATGGAGAAGGTCGAGGTCGATCTGCGCGGCGGGGAGAATCGCCAGCCCGACTACATGACCAAGGTGAACCCGACCGGGCAGCTGCCGGCGCTGGAGATGGACAACGGCCAGGTGCTGGCCGAGATCACGGCGATCTGCGAATACCTCGACGAGGTCGGCGGCGGCGAAAGCCTGATCGGCTCGACGCCCGAAGAGCGTGCCGAGACCCGCATGTGGACCCGGCGCATCGACCTGAACATCTGCGAGCCGATGGGCGCCGCGTTCCGCTTCGGGCCCGGGCTGAAGATGTTCCAGAGCCGTATCCACTGCATCCCGCAGTCGGCCGAGGATTACGCCAAGATCACGCAGGACAAGCTGACCTGGCTGGACGGGCAGATGGAAGGCAAGCAGTTCGTCTGCGGCGACCGGCTGACCATGGCCGACATCCTGCTCTATGCCTTCCTGACCTTCGGCGCGATGGTCGGGCAGCCGATGAACGACAACAACAAGAACCTTGCCGCCTGGTACGGGCGCATGAAGGCGCGGCCGAGCGCGGCGGCCTGACCGGGACGGCGCGCGATGGCGTCGCCGCGCACCCCGCACATCGCCGGGATCGGCCAGAGCGAGTACACACGCTGGGGCGGCATCATGGACCGCAGCCAGTTCCAGGTGACCGCCGAGGCGATCCTGGCGGGGCTGGTGGATGCCGGCCTGTCACCGGACGACGTGGACGGGCTGGCCTCCTTCTCCAATGATGCGAACGAGGGGCCGGTCATGCAGGCCAGCCTCGGGATCCCCGAACTGCGCTGGTCTTCCATGGTCTGGGGCGGCGGGGGCGGCGGCTCCTGCGCCGCGGTCGATCAGGCTTGCGCCGCGATCAGCGCCGGTCACGCGGAGACCGTGGTGGTCTATCGTGGTCTCTGTCAGGGGCAGGGGCGGCGCTTTGGCCAGGCGGGGCTCGGCCGCACGCATGGCAATTTCATCATGCCCTTCGGCCTGTTCGCGCCGTCGCAGATGCTGGCGCTGATGATGCGGCGCTTCATGCACGAACGCGGCATCGGGCACGAGCCCATGGCGGAAATCGCGCTCAGCTTCCGAGCCAACGCCAACCGCAATCCGAATGCGATCATGCATGACCGGTCCATGACCCGGGAGCAGTATTTCGAGAGCCGCTGGATCGCCGAACCGTTCCGGCTGTTCGACTGCTGCCTGGAAAGCGATGGCGCCGCTGCCGTCGTGCTGACCACCCGCGAGCGGGCGGCCGACCTGAATCAGCGGAAGGTGGAAATCCTTGCTTCCGGTCACGGCAGCGGACCGGGATGGAGCACCGGGCCGCTGGGCGCGCAGAACATGCCCGACGATACATACGCCTCGACCAACAACCGCCGGATCGCGCGGGAACTGTTCGCGAAGGCCGGTCTGACGCCGGCGGATGTCGATGTCGCCCAGATCTACGATCACTTCTCCGGCCTTGTGCTGATGGCGCTGGAGGATTTCGGTTTCTGCAAGCCCGGCGAAAGCGGTGATTTCGTCGAGAGCGGGGCGATCCGGCACGATGGCGGCAGCCTGCCGCTGAACACGTCGGGCGGACAGCTCTCGGAGGCCTATGTGCATGGCGTCAACCTGATCATCGAGGGCGTGCGGCAGTTGCGCGGCACGTCCACATCGCAGGTCGCGGGGGCGGAGACCTGCCTGGTGACTGGCGGGCTGGGCGTCGCGCCGACCAGCGCGATCCTTCTGGGGGCTGGCTGATGGCGCTGTTTCCACCGGACATGCCGGGTGTCGATCCCGGATTCGACGATCGCGAGTTCTGGGCGCATTGCCGGAACCGGGAGCTCAGGTTCCAGACCTGCGCCGACTGCGGCACGCCGCGCCACCCGCCAGGCCCTGTCTGCCCGTCCTGCCGCTCGCTGGCTGTCGAGTGGGTCGAGGCGCCGGTCGAGGCGGAGCTCTACAGTTTCACGGTGGTGCACTACGCCAGCCACCCGGCGGTGAAGCCGAACCTGCCCTATGCGGTGGGGCTGGTCACCTTCGCCGGACTGCCGGGGGTCAAGCTGGTCAGCAACATCACCGGCTGCGAACCGGCCGACATGCGGATCGGGATGAAGCTGCAATTGTGGTGGGACGACATCGGGGAAGGACAGTTCCTGCCCCGGTTCCGGCCCATCTGAGAACGAGCCGTTGCAATTCTCGCCTTACGCTCGGGCTTGTCCCGAGGGTCCAGTGCAGCGGATGAGCAAGATGCCGGAGCGGGCAACATATGAAACAGGGCGATGCCCGACTGGGCCCTCGGGACAAGCCCGAGGGACAGACCTTTGAATTCCCGTTTGAACTCTGGAGAAACACAGAATGAACGACGACTATTTCGAGAAGGGCCTTGCCAAGCGGAAGGCCGTGCTGGGCGCCGAGTATGTCGAGAAGAACCTGGCCGCGGCCGATGACTTCACGCGCGAGTTCCAGGAGGCGATGACCGCCTGGGCCTGGGGCTTCGGCTGGGGTGACGAGACTATCGACATGAAGACCCGTTCGATGATGAACCTGGCCATGATCGGGGCGCTGGGCAAGATGAACGAGTGGAAGATCCACTGCCGCGGCGCGCTGACCAACGGCGTCTCGAAGGAGGAGATCCGGGCGATCATTCACGTCGTCGCCATCTATTGCGGCGTGCCGCAGAGCCTGGAGTGTTTCCGCGCGGCGAAGGAAGTCTTCGAGGAGAAGGGGATCTAGGGCGGGTCAGCCGCCGGCGCAGTCGATACAGAAGGCTGCCGCCGGATCGATCTCCAGCCGCTTCTCGGCGATCGGTTCGCCGCAGTCGATGCAGTAGCCGTAGTCGCCGTCGTCGATCCGTTCCAGCGCCGCCTTGATGCGCCGCAGTTCGGTTGTCCGGTGCTGTTCCGAGGCCTTCGCCATCTCCTGCTGCTGCAGCGCGTCCATGCGCGAGAGACGCCCGACCTTGGTCTGATCGAGTTCGACGGCGCGGCGCGACTCGGCGCTCATCGAACTGAGATCGGTCAGCGACTTCTGGCGCTCGCGGAGAATGCTCTCGTACTTCTGCGTTTCCATCTGCATCTTTTCGTTCCGGCTCAGGGACATTGGACACGAACCCTGAGGTACCGCGCAACAACTGCATGCCCCGGACTAATGTGATTCCCCTGAAGACAAGGTTAAGGCGCTCGCGATTGCCGATTGCCGGCGGCGTTTCTACACTCGCGACAGTAGGCGAGTTGCGAGGGGGCGGGGATGCCGACCGATACCGACCTGGTGCCGCAGTTCCGGCGCTTCACCGATCATGATGTTTCGCTGGTGTCGAAGATCCTGTCCTACGGTGTCTGGTCGGGGCCGGGCTACTCGGCGGGCCACTACAGCATCTCGATCGCCCTGATGCGCAGGCACGAGGAGCGGACGGCTCATTACCGCCGTTTCAAGGGCGTTGACGCCTATGATCATTTCGTCGCCCGCACCCACGATCTGAACGAGCTCGACGCCGAAGGCCACCTGATCGACGCGCTGGCCGAGAACGGCATCATCGTGATGCAGCAGACGACCTACAATTATCGCGACGAACACCGGAAGCCGGCTGCCGGCCTGTTCCAGACTCCGCCGGTGCTGGACCGCGCGGGCAGCATCGGCGACCGCTTCGTGGACCCGGAATTCTATCTGGACGGGCTGAGCGGCGACCGGTTGCGGAGCGTGGCCAGCGCCTTCATCCGCTACGCGCTGCACATCGCCTATTCCAACCTGCAATATTCCTTCGACGTGATCCCCAATCGCGTGGACGACCGCCAGGACTACTCGGATCTGATGAATGTCCAGATTCTCGGTTCCTCGCCCATCTTCCTGAAGGAAATGCGCCGGCTGATCGACTTCGCCAATGGGCTTCCCGGCGTGCTGGGACTGAACCTGGATGTGCCCGAGATTCTGGCCAGGGTCCGGACCGAGGATTTCCAGTTCGGCGTGCAGGACGAGGACGAGCTGAAGACCGCCCAGAACGGCGGGACATATACCCCCACCTTCCTGGACCGGGAGACCCTGTTCGGCTTCGACATCGCGACGGTCGACCAGTTCCGGCAGGAGCAATTCCAGAACCACTCCATGGTGGTCAGCGATGCGCATCTGGAGGCGCGCCTGGAACGGCTGCGCCGGGAGCAGCCGTCGGATCAGTGGGAACCTGAAATCCCCAACTGAGCGGCCGCCCGAACTTCTTCAGCGCCGGATAGGACGCGCCGGCAAGCCTCTGCAGCCCTCGGGCCTGACCCGAGGGTCCGTGACGGGAGTTCGAGATTGGCTTTGTTCACAGGTCCTCGGGTCAGGCCCGAGGACAGCATCATCTCCTGGAAGGCTGGTGGTCCAGCTTCCGCAGGCCTAGCGCAGGTCGCCTGCGTCGTGGTGGGTGTCGAGGTCGCGGAAGATGGTGAACTCCGGCTCGAAGAAGACATCGACCGTGCCGGTCGGGCCGTGCCGCTGCTTGCCGATGATCACTTCGGCGCGGTTGTAGATCGCGGCCATCTTTTCCTGCCACTGCTCGATCTCGGCGAAATTCTCCTCGTCTGGCTTGTCCTTTTGCGCGTAGTAGGCCTCGCGGTAGACGAACATGACCACGTCGGCGTCCTGTTCGATCGAGCCCGATTCACGCAGGTCAGAGAGCTGGGGACGCTTGTCGTCACGCTGTTCGACCTGACGCGACAGCTGCGACAGCGCCAGCACCGGCACGTTCAGTTCCTTGGCGACCGCCTTCAGGCCCTGCGTGATCTCGGTGATCTCCTGCACCCGGTTCTCGACACGCTTCTGCCCCGAGGGCCGCATGAGCTGGATGTAGTCGACGATGATCAGGCCCAGCCCGTGCTGGCGCTTCAGCCGCCGGGAGCGGGAGCGGAGCTGCGCGATGGAGATCGCCGGCGTGTCGTCGATATAGAGCGGCAGTTCGTTCAGCGTCTGGGTCGCCGGCACCACCTGATTGACGAAGGCCTCGCGGTCGATGCGCCCGGTGCGCAGGTCGTTGGAGGCGATCTTGGTCTGCTCGGAGACGATACGTGTGGCCAGCTGTTCGCGGCTCATTTCCAGGCTGAACACGCCCACCACCGCGCCTTCGGCGTCGACGATGTCGCCGGCGTCATTGTAGATCGGGCGGTAGGCGCGGGCGGCGTTCAGCGCGATGGTCATGGCCAGCGACGACTTGCCCATGCCCGGACGGCCGGCGAGGATCAGCAGGTCGGTCTTGTGTAGACCGCCCAGTCGCTGGTCCAGATCCCTCAGACCCGTGGTGACGCCGACAAGCTGCCCCTCACGCTTGTAGGCGGCCTCGATGCGGTCGAGGCTTTCGCCGATGGCGACGCGGAAGGAACGGAAGTCGTTCTGCGCCTCGCCGGCCTCGGCCAGGGAATAGAGCTTCGATTCGGCGTCCTCGATCTGGGTGACGGCGCGGTCGTCCAGATCGGCGGTGCGGCCGCGCTCGCCCATCTCCTCGCTCAGCAGGATGATCTCCCGCCGCAAGAACAGGTCATAGAGAATCTTGGCGTATTCCTCGGCGCGGATGATGTTCACTGCACGGGCGGTCAGGTCGACCAGATAGCCGGGACCGCCGAGCTGCTTCATCGCCTCGTCCTGCTCGAAGCGCATCTTCAGCGTCACCGGATTGGCCAGTTCGCCACGCTCGATCAGGGTCAGGATCGATTCGAAGATCCGGCCATGCAGCGGCTGGAAGAAGTGCTCGGGGCGAAGGATGTCGAGCACCCGCGCCGCGGCGTCATTGTTGTAGAGCAGGGCGCCGAGCAGCTGTTGCTCGGCCTCCAGATTGTGCGGCAGGACCTTCGGCGCCTCGGCTGTCTCGGCGGCTTCGGGCGCTTCAGCGGGGAATGGAGCGATGTTGTCGGACATGCCCCAAGCTAACACAGAGGGGGGGGTCAGGGGGAGTGACGGGCCGGCGACACCGGTCCTTTCAATCAGCCTTGGGCAGACAGGTTCCCGGCCTGTTCCCTGAGGATATCGGGGATTGATTTACTCCCCTGTGGAAAACTGTGTGGATCAGTCTTCCTTCATCCGGTTCCGGAACGCGGTCACCGCATCGCCCACCGCCGACTTGAACCGCGCCCAGTTGCTGGCCGTGGTCTCGCCGGCGCGGTCCAGCCGGGCGGCCACATCGTCGCGAAGCTCCTGCAACTGCTCGAGTTCCTCCTTCGAGGCCTCACGGGCGTCGGCGGCCGCTTCCGACGCGTCCTTGCGGGTCTTCTCGATCCGCTCGTCGAGCACGGCGAGCAGCTCCTTGCCCGCCTCCCGAGCCTCTTCCTTCTTCTCGGCGCTATAGGATTGGAAGCGCTCGATCGCACGGTCGACCCGCTGGCCGAAGCTCCGCTCCTCGGCCGTGTCATCGGCGGCGGCGAACCCGCTGTGGAGGGACATCGCGAGGACGAGGGGAACAAGCAGTCTGAGAATCATGGCGAATCTCCGTGGGCGTTGAACGTCACGCTTCGCAGATGGGGGAGGCGCGGGGGCGGCGCAACCGCCTCAGACGACTTTCTGCGCCGCGTAGATCCGGTTGTGCGTCGGGCTGACCACCAGTTCGTTGATGCAGACATGCGCCGGCTGATCGGCCAGCCAGCCGATGATCTCGCCCATGTCGGCCATCTGCACCATCTTCTGCTTCTCTTCCAGCGGCGGCGGCACCGGGCGGGCGTCCATGATCGGCGTGTAGACCTCGCCGGGACAGAGCGCGGTGCAGCGGATGCCGTGCGAACCCTCTTCCATGTTGATCAGCTCGTTCATGGCGCTGACCGCATGCTTGGCCGCGTTGTAGGCCGCGCCGGCCAGATAGGCGGGCCAGCGACCGGCCCAGGAGGAGACATTTATGATCAGTCCGCCGCCCTGGGCGCGCATCATCGGCAGCACCGGATGCAGGCACTGGAAGACGCCATTGACGTCCACATCGATCACCTTGCGCCAGTCGGCGACGCTGAGCGTGGCTGTGTGCCGGTCCTTCACGTTCAGCCCGGCATTGTTGACCAGCACGTCGACCCGCCCGAAGCGGTCGGCGATGCGCCGCGCGACGGCGGCGCAGGCGTCGGGGTCTGCAACATCCAGCGGTTCGATCTCGCAGACGCCACCGGCGTCCCGGATCAGTCTCGCGGTCTCCTCCAGGGGCTCCGACCGACGTCCGCTGACGACAACCGCATGGCCGCGCCGGGCGAGTTCGACCGCGCCGGCCTGACCGATGCCGGTTCCTGCACCTGTCACCCAGGCGACCTTCGTGAAGCTGTTCATGCCTTCCTCCCCTCGACAATTGGCCGAGGCAGGATAGGGCGGAAGCGGTCAGGTGTTAAAGCGTCAGGCTGAGATGCGGGATCTCGCGCCCCGGTATCGAGTCTGACGGCGTCATGTGCCGGAACTCCGCGCCCATGCGCTCATAGAAGGGGCGGGCGTTTGGATCGGCGTCGATGCCCAGTTCGGTGATGCCCTTCGCCCGCGCCAGATCCATCAGCCGCTCGAACAGCAATCGTCCCGTTCCGGTTCCGATCCGGGCCGGGTCGACAAACATGTTGGAGACCTCCCAGCCGTCACCGTCGCGGGCGATGCCGGCCATGCCGCAGATCCGGCCGTCAAGTTCGGCGACCAGGTAGTGCTCGTCCTGAATGCGTCTGGCGGTGATGGTCAGTTCGTCGATACAGGCGCGCATGAACTCGTCGGAGTATCCCCAGTGCGCCTTGGACCGGAGGGCCAGGGAGGTCAGAACGTGAAATTCGTCCGGACGTGCGGGTCGGATGATCGGAACAGACATGGGCCAAAAAGAAAAAAGGCGGGTTCACACGGAACCCGCCGAGTCTAACAGGGAGGCTTCACGTCTCAAGAGACGTCGGACGACTGACGACAGGGAGGCATCGCAGGCGCCCGGTGATGCTGCAACGCAACATCCATGAGTGAGATTTAGTGTCCGCCGCCGGTGAAATAAAGTGGTACAACCGGATTATTGACATGCGTCACACGCATGGCTCCAAGTGGTTGAAACACAAAGACTCTGTTTCGTACGGGGACTCGGAAACCTGCGACTGTTGCAGAAATGCAGCGTCAGAACTGTGTCTCGGCGACCTTCCGGATGAGGAAATCACGGAACACTGCGATTCGTTTCGAGTTCCGAAGCTCTTCCGGATAGACGAAGAACGTATCGAAGCTCGGGCCGGCATAATCGTCCAGAACCCGCACCGCCTTGCTGTGTCCCTGCACGATGTAATCGGGCAGGGCGGCGATCCCCAGGCCGCTCTCGACCGCCAGAAGCAGGCCATAGACATTGTTCACCGTCAGAACCGGTTCGCGCTTCTTGTCGTTGCTGGCGCCGAATTCCATCAGCCAGTTGCTGGCGCCGACGGGGCTCGAATTGTCCTCGCCATAGGTGATCAGCGAATGCCGGTCCAGATCCTCGATGCGCTTCGGCGCGCCGCGGCGCTTGATGTAGTCGGGCGAGGCGTAGAGATGGAAATTCACCGCCATCAGCTTGCGCTGGATCAGGTCCGGCTGGGTCGGCGGCCAAAGCTTGATGGCGATGTCGGCCTCGCGCATCGTCAGGTCGACCTCGCCATCGGTCAGCACCAGATGCACGGAAATGTCGGGATAGGCCTCGATGAACTCGCGGATCCGGGGGGTGAGCCACATCGAGCCCAGGCCGACGGTCGTGGACACGGTGAGGTCGCCGCGCGGCTTCTCCTTCGCATCGGTCAGCATGGCTTCCGCCATGGCCAGCTTGGAGAACACGTCGCGCGCCGTCTTGTAAAGCAGTTCGCCCTGTTCGGTCAGGATCAGCCCGCGCGCGTGGCGGCGGAACAGCGTCGTCTTGAGACTTTCCTCCAGAGCGCTCACCTGCCGGCTCACGGCGGACTGGCTCAGATTCAACACCTCACCAGCATGCGTGAAGCTGCCCGCGTCGGCGACCGTGTGAAAGATTCGTAATTTATCCCAGTCCATCGGGCGAAAATATCCTCGCGGGACGAATCGACAAGGAAAAAGCGCCGATTACTGCGGCGTTTCAGTCTGCGGCGTCGGCCAGCTCGAATTCGGCCAGGTACTTCTCAGCTTCCAGCGCCGCCATGCAGCCTGTTCCCGCCGCTGTCACCGCCTGCCGGTAGATCTTGTCCTGGACATCGCCGGAGGCGAAGACGCCGGGGATGTTGGTCGCCGTCGAGTCCGGGCGGGTCAGGATGTAGCCTTCGCCATCCATGTCGACCTGGCCCTTGAACAGCGCGGTATTCGGGTCGTGACCGATGGCCACGAACACGCCGTGCATCGGAATCTCGCGCTGTTCGCCGGTCTTGACGTTCCTCAGCCTCACCCCGGTCACGCCCAGGGGATCCTTGTCGCCCAGTACTTCCTCCAGGACGCTGTCCCAGACAGGCTCGATCTTGTCATGGGCCAGCACGCGGCTGGTCAGGATGTGCTCGGCGCGCAGCGAGTCGCGGCGGTGAACCAGCCAGACCTTCGAAGCGAAGTTGGTCAGGAACAGCGCTTCCTCGGCCGCGGTGTTGCCGCCGCCGATCACGCAGACTTCCTTGTTGCGGTAGAAGAAGCCGTCGCAGGTGGCGCAGGCGGAGACGCCGAAGCCCTGGAATGTCTGTTCACTCTCCAGCCCCAGCCACTTGGCCGATGCGCCGGTCGAGATGATCAGGCTCTGCGCGGTGTAGACGTTGCCGCCGTCGCCTTTCGCGACGAACGGGCGGGCCGACAGGTCGATCTCGGCGATGATGTCGTGAATGATGCGCGTGCCGACATTGGCGGCCTGGGCCTCCATCTGCTGCATCAGCCACGGGCCCTGGATGACGTCGGCGAAGCCGGGATAGTTCTCGACATCGGTGGTTATGGTCAACTGACCGCCCGGCTGGATGCCGTGCACCATGACGGGTTCGAGCCCCGCGCGGGCTGCGTAGACAGCGGCGGTGCATCCGGCCGGTCCGGAACCGATGATCAGCACTTTGGTGGAAATGGTTTCGGCCATCGGACGCTCCGGGTGTCTGGGATCGATGCCCCCCTATTTCGCCTGCAGGTTCCGTATGTCAAGTTCGCCCGCCAACAAGCGGGAGATTCATCGGTGGACCTGGACGAATTTCGCAGCCATGCGCACCAGATGGTGGACTGGATGGCGGACTATCTGGCCCGGATCGAGAGCTTTCCGGTGCGGGCCCAGACCCGGCCCGGCGATGTGGCCGCGCGCCTTTCGGACGCCGCGCCGGAGATCGGCGAGCCGATGCACCGGATCATGGCCGACTTCGAACGTGATGTGCTGCCGGGCGTGACCCATTGGCAGCACCCTTCGTTCTTCGCCTACTTCCCCGCCAATTCCAGTCCGCCCTCGGTGCTGGCCGAGATGCTGACGGCGACGCTCGGCGCGCAGTGCATGATGTGGCAGACCTCGCCGGCGGCCACCGAGATGGAAACCACGGTACTGGACTGGCTGCGCCGGATGATCGGGCTGGAAGAGGGGTTCTCCGGCGTCATCCAGGATTCTGCCTCGGGCGCGATACTCTGCGCCCTGCTGACCGCACGAGAGAAGGCCACCGGATTCCGCGTCAACGAAGAGGGGTTCGCCGGCGGCCCGGAGCTGGTTGCCTACTGTTCGACCCAGACCCACACCTCGACAGAGAAGGGGGCGAAGATCGCCGGATACGGCCGGCGCAATGTCCGGAAGATCGAGGTCGATGACAATTTCGCGATGAAGCCGGAGGCGCTGGAGGCCGCGGTGCAGGCGGATATCGCCGCCGGACGGAAGCCTGCCTGTGTCGTCGCTTCGCTGGGGGCGACCGGCGTCGGGGCGATCGATGACCTTGCCGCCATCGGTGCGGTGTGCCGGAAACATGGCCTGTTCTTCCATGTCGATGCCGCATGGGCCGGATCGGCGCTGATCCTGCCCGAATACCGCTGGATGCTGCAGGGGCAGGAGACAATCGACAGCCTGGTCTTCAACCCGCACAAGTGGCTACTCACCAATTTCGACTGCGCGGCCCATTTCGTCCGCGATCCCGAAGCGCTGGTAAAGACCTTCGCCATCGACGCCAGCTATTATCAGGGACCGGAGTCCGGTCAGGTGATCGACTACAAGGACTGGGGTGTACCGCTCGGCCGCCGTTTCCGTGCGCTGAAGCTCTGGTTCGTGCTGCGCAGCTATGGTGTCGAGGGACTGCAGGGCATGCTGCGCCGCCATATCGGCCTGGCCGAAGAGATGGCGGGCTGGATCGAGGCGGCGCCGGATTTCGAGATGGTCACGCCGCGCGTGCTTGCCCTGATCAATTTCAGATTCCGCCCAGCCGGCCCGGCCACCGAGGCCGAGATCGATGCTCTCAACGAGCGGCTGCTCGAGGCGCTGAACGCCAGCGGCAAGGCCTATGTCACGCCGAACCATGTCGGAGGGCGGTATGCGGTGCGGATCTCGATCGGGCAGGGCGGAACCGAACACCGGCATGTCGCGGCGCTGTGGCAGCTTGTTCAGGATACGGCTCACAGCCTCGCCTGACCCCATTCCGGTTCCGAGCCTGTTGGCGGAGAATTTGCCTAAAATTCGCTATTGTTAAGCTGTCGTTAGTCTGTTCAGTTGAGAACTTGACCAGTCAACTTGGACCTTGAACCCGCAGCGGACCACTCATGCCGGATATCGATCTCACGGCAATTCTGGGGCTCTCGGAAGCGTTCCTGAAGAATCTGGCGCTGCTGATCGTGCTCGCCTATCTGCTGTCGCTTCTGCGCTCGCCCTGGAACGAGGGGACGAGTATCGGGCGGCAGCTTGTCATCGGCGTCATATTCGCCGCCGCCACTGTCGCCTGCATGAACATGCCCCTGGAGCCTCGGCCGGGACTGCTGCTTGACCAGCGCGGCCTGATCCTGCTGTTCGCCGGGCCGTTTGGTGGACCCTGGGCAGCGGTTGTGGCCGCAGCCGTTGCGGGGCTCTACCGGGTCTATCTGGGCGGCATAGGCATGTGGGCCGGGCTGGGCGCCATGGTCACCACCCTGCTGCTCAGCCTGGTCATGATCCGGCATCTGGGTCAGCTGCGCCGCCCCGGAAGCGCAGCGATCGGTGGTCTGCTGCTGACCTGCATGGTGATCCCCTGGTTCTTCGCCGTGGGCGGCTGGGACCTGGGGTTGAGCCTGATCGGCAAGTTCGGTCTGGCCTACCCGATCTTCTATGTCTGCGGCGCGATCTTCCTCTCCGGCATCCTGATGGTGGACCGTCGGCGTCGCGAATCCGAGTTCCTTCTGTCCGAGAGCGAGACGAAGCTGAGAGACGTGCTCGATGTTTCCACCGACTGGTTCTGGGAATCCGACGCCGCCCACCGCTTCTCTTATCTCAGCGAAAGCTTCAGCGAGGTCTTCAGCCGGGATCGGTCGGCCTATATCGGCCGCAAGCGTTCGGACATCGCAATGGAAGAAGACCTGCCAAGGGTGCGGAAACACGAGGAGATGCTGGACCGCCGACAGCCCTTCGTCGACTTCACATATGCGCTGACCGCCACGGACGGACGCACCCGTTACGTGAGCATCAGCGGCAAACCGGTCTTCGACGCGTTCGGCGAGTTCGTCGGATACCGTGGCAGCGGCCGCGAGGTGTCGGAGCGGGTCGAGGCCAGGAACAAGCTGGAGCAGGCGCTGATGCGCGCCGAGGATGCAAACAGGGCCAAGGCTCGCTTCCTTTCGCAGATGAGCCACGAATTGCGCACGCCCCTGAATGCGGTGATCGGATTCTCCGACCTGATCCGCATGGAACTGAGAGGACCGATCGGGAACAAGGCCTACAAGGAGGATGCAGAGGGCATCTACGAAAGCGGGCACCATCTACTTGGACTGATCAACGATCTGCTCGATCTGTCGAAACTGGAAGCCGGCAAGCTGGTCCTGTCCGACGACCGGTGCAACCTGTGCGAGGTGGCGGAGGCGGCGGTGCGGATGGTCCGGCCCCGCGCCGAGACAGCCGGGGTTGAACTGCTTCTCGAGTGCGGGGAAGGCGACCTGGAGGCGGTGCTGGACGAACGCGCCATACGTCAGGTTGCGTTGAACCTGCTGACCAATGCCATCAAGTTCACGGCGCGCGGCGGTCAGGTGCGCCTGAGCGTCGATCGTGCCGCGCACGACAGTCTGCGACTGATCTTCAGCGACACCGGCGTCGGCATTCCCAAGGCGGAGCAGAGCAAGGTTTTCGCGCCGTTCGAGCGTGCGGAACATGCCCGGGACAGCCTGATCGAGGGTACGGGGCTCGGCCTGTCGATCTGCAAGGCGCTGATCGAAGCGCATGGCGGGACGATCGGGCTGGAAAGCGAACCCGGCAAGGGCACGACAATCACTGTCACCCTGCCTGACCGCAGGGAAGAGGTCACGCAGGGCCGCAGCGCCGCCGCAGCCTGATCCCGGCGATGGCCGGTCAGTTCGCCGGCGTCACCCGGTAGAGCGCCCGGTCGCCCACCGACAGGAACCAGATCGCGCCATCCGGACCTTCACGGACATCGCGGATGCGCTGGAATTCGTCCGCAAACAGCTTCTCCTCACCGGTGATCCGGTCGCCGTCCCGCGTGAGACGGGCGACGTAGTCGAATTTCAGCGATCCGACGAAGATCGATCCCTTCCACTGCGGAAACAGCTTGCCAGAATAGATCATCATACCGGAGGGGGCGATGGAAGGATCCCAGTAGTAGCGAGGTTGCTCCATGCCCGGCGCCGATGACCCGACTCCGATCTGTCCACCCGAATAGTGTGTGCCGTATGAGATCACGGGCCAGCCGTAGTTCTTCTTCGGCTCGGGCCGGTTGATTTCGTCGCCGCCCTTTGCGCCATGGCTGACGGTCCAGATCTGTCCGCTTTCGTCCAGCGCGGCGCCCTGCGGATTGCGATGGCCGATGGACCAGACTTCGGGCAGGAACGGCCCGTTGACATAAGGGTTGTCGGCCGGGACCGATCCATCGCGGTTGACCCTGACAAGCTTGCCCTGATGGGTGGCCGGATCCTGCGCGGAGGTCGAGTCGCCCCTGTCCCCGATGGTGAGGAACAGCGCGCCGCTGTTGTCCTCGACGACGCGGCCGCCGAAGTGACTGCCGGAATCGCTGCCGCTGTTGATGCGGAAGATCACGCGCAGATTCTCCAGCCTCCGATTGTCGGCGGAAAGGTTCGCGACCGCCAGCGCCGTGCGTACGCCGTCCTCGGACGCCTGGGCGTAGGTCAGGAAGACCTCGCCGGTGCTGGTGAAACTGCGGGCGAGGACCAGATCGAACAGGCCGCCCTGGCGTTTGCTGGCAACCCGGGGGATGTCCCAGACCTCGTGACGGCTGCCATCGGTATTGAAATACCAGACCTTGCCGACATCCCTCTCGGTGACGATGAAGTCGCCACCGGGCAGCAGGGCGACCGACCAGGGTCGGTTCAGCTTGTCGGCCATCCTCTCGACCTTCACCGGTCCGGCGGAAGTATCGAAGATCTGGGCCTGGGCGGGGCCGCCGATCCAGATCAGGCAGATCAGGGCCATGGACAGGAAGCGCATCTGTCTACTCCTGCTTGGTGCATGCGGCAGGGACTATGCCGCAAGCCGGACGATCCGGCCAATCACGGACCCGTCGTCCGTCATGTTAACGCAAATTCAAGTCGTATCGGTTCAGGATCAATTAAATTGCGGGATTGTGTGAGCAACATGGAATTCGATGGTCTGACAGCCACAATCGGCGACGCGAAACTGCTTTCGGCGGTCGTCGACACCACGGCCGCCATGGTCGCTGTCACCGCGCCGGATGGCACCCTGCTGAAGGTGAACGCGGCCTTCGAGCGAAAACTCGGTTTCGACAGCGCGGAAGTCTGCGGTCGCCCGATTTGGGATCTCCGATCCTACTCCGAAGGCGAGAACCGGACACGGTTCTTCCGCGAGGAAGCCACCGGCGACTCATACACCACGCCCGAGGGGCGGTGGCGCACTGCCGCCGGCGATGAGGTCGTGCTGCGCTGGACAGTGCAGATTCTGCGCGATGATGATGGGGTCGAAGTCGCGCAGGTGGGGACCGCAGAGGATCTCACGGAAGCCCATCGGGAAAGTTCCGTGCGGCGCATGCTCGAGCACATCGCCGACAATCTGTCGGAACCGCTGTTCTTCATGAACCCCGATGGCGTGATCGCCTATGCCAGTTCCGCCGTGCGTCACGTCTATGGCTACGAGCCGTCGGAACTCATGGGCCGGCAATCCTTTGTCCTGCGTCCGGCCGATTGTTACGAGAAGATGGCGGATCATTTCGACCAGATGCAACAGAGCGGCCGCCCTCGAATGATCGAGACGGAGGCGCTCCGGAAGGATGGCAGCCGTGTGGCAGTGGAGTTGCGCACATCGCCGGTATTTGACGACAACGGAACCTATCTCGGTGTTTCCGCTGTCGTCTACGACATGTCGGAACGCAAGGAGATGGAGAAGGAACTGCGCCGCCTTGCCGGTACAGACCCACTGACCGGCCTGGCCAATCGTCTCGGTTTCCGAACCATTGCCGACCACGAAGTCAAGCGCGCCCATCGCTATGGCCATCAGCTTTCGGTCTTCGTGACGGACATCGATCACTTCAAGAAGGTGAACGACACCTACGGTCATGCGGCCGGCGACGTTGCGCTTGTGCGCTTTTCGGATCTGCTGGGCTGGTCGCTGCGCCGGCCGGTGGATCATGTCGCCCGGACTGGCGGCGAGGAGTTCGTGGCGATTCTGCCGGAGACAGGCGCGACGGGCGGCATGGCCGCGGCCGAGCGCGTGCGCGCCTCGACCGAGATGAATCCGATCACCCACGAGGACAGGACCTTCTCGATCACCGCCAGTTTCGGAGTGAGTATCTGGGAACCGGAGGAAGAGGATCTGGTCGACGCGGTGCAGCGGGCGGACGAGGCGCTGTACGAAGCCAAGGGCACTGGTCGGAACAAGGTCGTTTTCAGGGATCCGGACGCCTGCGAGCGCAGGAGCGCCACAGGCTGATCCGGGCCGCACCGGAGCCGAGATAAAGCGTCTTAACCGCGCTGCTGCGGGCTGCTATAGACCGGCCATGTCATCCAGCAGAAGCAATCCCGTATTGATCGCCGTGGATACAGGCGACATTGGTGAAGCCGCCACGCTCATCGGCCGGACGGCGGCGCATGTCGGCGGCGTCAAGCTCGGCAAGGAATTCTTCATGGCCAACGGACCGGCGGGCGTCCAGAAGGCCGCCCCCCGCGATGTGCCGCTGTTCCTGGACCTGAAACTGCACGACATTCCGAATACGGTCGCAGGCGCAGTCACCTCGGCCAGCCGCGCATGCACCCCGCATCTGCTGACCATTCACGCCCAGGGCGGCGCGGCGATGGTCCGTGCCGCGCGGGAGGCGGCAAACGCTTTCGGCGATTCGCGGCCACGGATCATTGCGGTGACGGTGCTGACCAGCCTGGACGGACAGGACCTGCATCAGATGGGCGTCCACGCCACGGTCGAGGAGCAGGTGGTGCGTCTGGGCCGGATGGCGGTGGAGGCCGGCGCTGACGGTCTGGTTTGCAGTCCGAAGGAAATCGGTCCGCTGCGCAATGCGCTGGGCGCGTCCCCGATCCTGGTGGTGCCGGGCATCCGGCCTGCGGGCTCGGCCATGGGCGACCAGAAACGCGTGATGACCCCCCGCGAAGCCGTCGAGGCCGGAGCCAGCTACATTGTCGTCGGCCGCGCCATCACCGGCGCCAGCGATCCGGCGGCTGCAGCAGCTTCCATCGCGTCCGAGGCGCTGGGCCAGTGAGCGTCTCCACCAAGATCTGCGGCCTGTCGACGTTGGCCGACATCGACGCCGCACGTGCAGGCGGCGCGGAGGCGGTGGGCTTCGTCTTCTACCGGCCATCGCCGCGTTTCATCGAACCGTCGAACGCGAAGCCGCTGGCCGAGCGCGCTGAGGGCATGCGCCGGGTCGGCCTGTTCGTGGACCCTGACGATGCCTGGCTGGACGAGGTTCTGGATCAGGTCGCCCTGGACATGATCCAGCTTCATGGCAGCGAGAGCCCGGAGCGCGTCCGCGCGATCCGGGAGCGCTCCGGTCTGGAGGCCATGAAGGCCATCAAGATCCGTACTTCGGAGGATTTCGGCGCTGTCGATGCCTATGACAGCGCCTCGAGCTGGCTGATGTACGACGCCCGTCCGCCGAAGGGGCAGGGCAAGGGCCTGCCCGGCGGCAATGGCGTTGCCTTCGACTGGCGCCTGCTTTCGGGACGCCACCACAAGCAGCCCTGGATGCTGTCCGGGGGCCTCGATGCCGGAAACGTGGCCGAGGCCGTCCGGATCGCCGGGGCCGAATGGGTGGACGTTTCCTCGGGCGTGGAAAGCGAACCCGGCCGCAAGGATCCCGCGCGAATCGCGCAGTTCCTTGCCGCCGTGAAATCGATCTGAGAGACGACAGAACATGACGATACAGACCAACCCGAACTCCTACCGGACGGGGCCGGACGAGCGTGGCCATTTCGGCGACTATGGCGGGCGCTATGCCGCCGAGACGCTGATGCCGCTGCTGCTGGAGGTGGAGAAGGCCTACAAGGCCGCCAAGGCCGATCCGGCCTTCCACGAGGAACTGAAGAGCTACCTGACCCACTATGCCGGCCGCCCGAGCCCGCTCTATTTCGCCGAGCGGCTGACCGAGCATTTCGGCGGCGCGAAGATCTACTTCAAGCGTGACGAGCTCAATCACACGGGCAGCCACAAGATCAACAACTGCATGGGCCAGATCCTGCTGGCCCGCCGCATGAACAAGCCGCGCATCATTGCCGAGACCGGCGCCGGTCAGCATGGCGTCGCCGCGGCCACCGTGGCCGCGCGCTTCGGTCTGCCCTGCACGGTCTATATGGGCGCGACCGACGTGGCGCGGCAGCAGCCGAACGTGTTCCGCATGAAGCTGCTCGGCGCGGAGGTCATCCCGGTGACCTCGGGTTCCTCGACGCTGAAGGACGCCATGAACGAGGCGCTGCGCGACTGGGTCACGAATGTCGAGAACACCTTCTACATCATCGGCACGGCCGCGGGCCCGCACCCCTATCCGGAGTTGGTGCGCGACTTCCAGTGCGTGATCGGCAACGAGGCCAAAGCGCAGATGCTGGAGCGCGAGGGTCGTCTGCCCGACACGCTGGTCGCCTGCATCGGCGGCGGTTCCAACGCCATCGGCCTGTTCCATCCGTTCCTGGATGACCCGGAAGTCGCCATTGTTGGCGTCGAGGCGGCCGGGCACGGCATCGAGACCGGCGAACATGCTGCCTCGCTGACCGGCGGCCGTCCGGGCGTGCTGCATGGCAACAAGACCTACCTGCTGCAATCCGACGATGGGCAGATCACCGAGGCGCATTCGATCTCGGCCGGTCTGGACTACCCGGGAATCGGGCCGGAGCATGCCTGGCTGAACGACACGGGCCGGGTGCAGTATGTCTCGGCGACGGATCAGGATGCGCTGGACATGTTCCAGCTCTGCTCGAAGCTGGAAGGCATCATTCCGGCGCTGGAGCCGAGCCATGCGCTTGCTCATGTGGCGCGTATTGCGCCGGAGCTGCCGAAGGACCACATCATCCTGATGAACATGTGCGGACGTGGCGACAAGGACGTCTTCACCGTCGCCGAAGCCCTGGGGGTGGAGATATGAGCGCCCGCATCGACGCCCGTTTCGCAGCGCTTCGGGCCGCGGGCCGCGCAGCGTTCATTCCCTTCATCACCGCCGGCGATCCGGACCTGAGACGCTCGACCGAGATCCTGAAGGCGCTGCCGGCCGCAGGGGCCGACATCATCGAACTCGGGATGCCGTTCACCGATCCGATGGCTGACGGGCCCGCCGTGCAGGAGGCCGGTCTCAGGGCGCTCGCCGCCGGGCAGACACTGAAGCGGACGCTGGCGATGGTCGCCGACTTCCGCACCGTTGATCCGGACACGCCGATCGTCCTGATGGGTTACTTCAACCCGATCTTCAGCCACGGCGCGGAGAAGTTCTGTGCCGATGCGGCCGAGGCCGGGGTGGATGCCCTGATCATCGTCGATCTACCGCCCGAGGAAGATGACGAGATTCTGGAAGCCGCGCGGGCGAAGGACATCTCGCTGATCCGTCTGGCGACGCCGACGACGGATGACAATCGCCTGCCGACGGTGCTGAACAACACTTCCGGCTTCGTCTACTATGTCAGCTTCACCGGCATCACCGGCGCGGCCAGCCTCGATACCGAGGCGGTTGCAACCGCCGTGCGGCGGCTGAAGTCACACAGCGACCTGCCCATTGCCGTGGGCTTCGGCATCAAGACCGCCGAACAGGCCGCCGCCGTGGCCAGCGTCGCCGATGCGGCTGTTGTCGGATCGGCCATCGTGAACAAGGTCAGGGACGCCAATGGCGACGGCGAAGCCGCCGTGCGCGGCGTACTCGATCTGGTGCGCGAGCTGTCGCAGGGCGTAAGATCGGCGCGTCAGGATGCAACCGCCGCGGAATAGGGAGATCCCATGAGCTGGCTCACCAATACGGTCCTGCCCAAGTTCGGGCTGGGCCGGAAGAAGGACAGTCCGGACAATCTCTGGGAGAAGTGCCGCTCCTGCGGCCAGATGGTCTTCCACCGTGATCTGGAACAGAGCCACCGCGTCTGCCCGCATTGCGACCATCACATGCGGCTGACGGCTGCGGCGCGGCTGGCCCTGCTGTTCGACGACGGCAAGTTTGTCGGGGTGAAGACGCCGAGCCCTCCGCTCGACCCGCTGAAGTTCCGGGATGCCAAGCGCTATACGGATCAACTGAAGGAGGCTCGCAGCCAGACCGGCACCAGCTTCGCCGTCGAGGTCGGCTACGGTCAGATCGGCGGTCAGGACGCCGTGGTTGCGGCCCAGAACTTCTTCTTCATGGGCGGTTCCGTCTCGGCGGGCGAAGGCGAAGCCATCATCGCCGCCGCCGAGAAAGCGGTGGAGAAGAATGCGGCGCTGGTGCTCTGCGCCGCGTCGGGCGGCATGCGGATGCAGGAAGGCATTCTTTCGCTGATGCAGATGCCGCGCACCACGGTGGCGCTGCAGCGGCTGAAGGACGCCGGACTGCCCTACATCTGCATCCTCACCGATCCGACGACAGGCGGCACCACGGCCTCGTTCGCGATGATCGGCGATGTGACCATTGCCGAACCGGGCGCGCTGATCGGCTTTGCCGGCCCCCGCGTGATCGAGCAGACCATCCGCGAACAGCTTCCCGACGGGTTCCAGCGGGCCGAGTACCTGCTGGAGCATGGCATGGTGGACATGGTGGTGCACCGCCACGAACTGCCGGAGACCGTGGCGCGGGTGATCTCGCTGCTGCGTCAGGCCGTGGTGGAGCCGCCGAAGACGCTGCCCGCGCCGGAAGAGGTGCCCACGATTCCCGAACCGGAGGCCGCCGAAGAGGCGGAAGCGGTGGCGGAGAGCGAGGCAGCATCTGCCGACACCGGCGAAAAGGCCAAGTGAGGGAAGGCCTCAGCGAGGCGATCCTCGAGCGCATTGCCGGCAGGGCCGCCCAAACCATCGAACTGAACCTGGAACGGCTGCCCGCCGTTCTGGAGCGGCTGGGTCAGCCGCATCGCCGCCTGCCGCCCGTCATTCATCTCGCCGGCACCAATGGCAAGGGCTCGACCCTTGCGTTTCTCAGGGCGATGCTCCGAGGCGCGAGCCAACGGGTGCAGTGTTTCACGTCGCCCTATCTGCTGCGCCTCACCGAGGAGGTCGAGCTTTCTTCCGGCGAGATTTCCGACACACGGCTCGCCGATCTTCTCACGCGCGTCGAGGACGCCTCCGAGGATATCGGGCTGACCGCTTTCGAGGCGCTGGCAGCGGCGGCTTTCCTGGCCTTCGCCGAAGACGAAGCCGATGTCCTGCTGCTGGAGACAGCCATGGGCGGCCGCTTCGATGTGACCAATGTCGTGCCCGCACCCCGAGTCTCGGTGATCACGCCGATCGCGATGGACCACATGGCCTTCCTGGGTGGCACGATTGCCGAGATCGCCGGCCACAAGGCGGGCATCCTGAAATCGGGGACGGTCTGTGTCGCCAACCCGGAGCATCCCGACGCCGTTGCCGTAGTCCGACAGCAGGCCGAGAAGCTCGGCGTGCCGCTGCGCCTGCTCGGTGCGGACTTCGGGCTCGAGGGCGAACCAATGAGGTTCCGGGGACGGTCGGAATTCGACGTTCGGGCGCTTTCCCTGCCGGGACCGCACCAGCGGGACAATGCGGCGCTGGCGCTGGCAGCGCTCGAGGCATTCGATGCGTCCCTGCTGCCAGAGGCCGCCGCGGCGTTGGCTTCGGCACAGTGGGCTGCCCGCATGCAGCTTGTGCCGGGCGCCGATCCCGAGATCTGGGTCGATGGCGGACACAACCCGCATGCCGCCACTGCCATGGCCGAAGCATTGGCGGAACTGCCGCAGCGCGAACTGGTTCTGGTCGTCGCCATGCTGGACACGCGGCCGCTGGAGCCGTTCCTCGAGGCGTTCAGGCGTTTGGAGCCCTTCGTCATCGGCGTCCCGCTGCCCGGAAAGCCGGTCTATTCACCGGGAAAGGGCATGACGCCGGAGCGCATCGCGGCAACGGCGCGCGAGATGGGTTTCGATGCGCTGGTCGCCGCGTCAGCTGCCGAAGCTCTCGAGATGATGCCCGGTGACGGCGGTGAGACCCGCGTTTTGATCACCGGATCGCTCTACCTCGCCGGCCGCGCCGCGCGTGATCTGTCAGCCAGATCCTAGGCCCGGAGCGTCCAGAAACTGGCGTCGTGGTTCGGGCGAGGGCGGGGGATGAAGCCACAGAGTTTCTGGGTCTGCGACGCCATTTCCCGGCGCACGTACTGGCAGGGCAGCAGTGGCGTCAGCACACCGGCCATGACCAGCGGCGCCAGCGCGTTCTGCTCGTTGTAGCCTCTGAGTTCCCACTCGTCGGGATAGGGGAAGGGCAGGAAGATGTCATGGACATGCACCAGCACGCCGCGCGGCAATGACGGGATGATCTCGCCGAACAGGATGTCGACATCGGTGCCGGGCATCAGGATGTGGCTGGAATCGATGAACAGCACATCGCCCTGGCCGAGTTGCTCGAACGGTCGGCGGGAGGCCTCCTGTATCGTCGAACGCACGAAGTTGACCGGCAGTTCGGAAATGTCGGCGCGCGGTTGCGGATCGATGGCCGTCAGCAGGCAGTCGAAGCCGCCGTCCAGAATCGCCCGCGCCATGAAGCGTGTCGAATGCCCGGAACCGACCTCGACGATGCGCCGGGGCTGTCGTGAACGGACCAGGCCATAGGCTGCCGCCGCATCCAGACCGGCGAACCAGTCCTGATTCCAGCGCGGTTTCGGCGCCGGGTCGTCGATACCGATGGTGAGCAGTCCCTGACGCTGGCCGGCGATCTCGCCCAGCACCTTCTCGAAATCCGCCTTCCGGGCGTCGAGCAGACGGTTGAGAGCGGCATGGACGCGCCCGCCATCGGTGCGTGAGGCATAGCGATAGGGGATGAACCAGCCTTCGGGCGTCCTGCCTTCAAGCGTCCGGCGCCCCATCTGACGCCAGCGGTCCCTGAAACTGTCGCCGGCGCCGCTCAGGGGGTCAGCACCATGCCTTCGCGGGCGACGACCGAACCGGGACGGGCCGCCTCGACGTCCCGGGCGATGCCGTCCATGAAGTCGTCGTCATGTTCGGGATCGTGATGGAAGACGACATAGGTCTTCACGCCGGCCTCGTCGCAGAGCCGCATGCCGGCCTCCCATGTCGAATGACCCCAGCCCACGCGCTGTTCATATTCCGCGTCGGTGTAGCTTGCGTCGTAGATCGCGATGTCGGCGTCCGACAGGAATTCGACCAGCGCCCGGTCATTGCCCTCGGGCGGATGTTCGGTGTCGGTGATGTAGCAGATCGACTTGCCGCCAAATTCCACGCGATAGCCCGTGGCCTCGTTGGGATGGTTCAGCGCGACGGTCTTCACCGCGATCTCGTCGGTCGGACGGATGGTCTCGCCTGCCGGGAAGTCCAGATATTCGATATCGGCGTTGAAGATCGTCGGTGGCACCGGAAAAAGCGGCGCGATCATCATGTCCTCGATGACCGTCTTCAACTGATGCTTCGGGTAGAGATTGCCGGCCCAGACCTTGAAGCTCCATCCGGGGATGAAGAAGGGAACGAAGAAGGGCAGGCCGCAGACATGGTCGAAATGGGTGTGGGTCAGGAACAGGTCGGCCTCGCGCGGCGCGGTGGCGGCCATCTTCTTGCCCAGGTAGCGGATGCCCGAGCCTGCATCGAAAAGCAGTGTCCGGTCGCCGGCGGTCACTTCAAGCGACGAGGTGTTGCCCCCGTAGCGGATCACGTCCTCCGACGAGCAGGCGATGGAACCGCGCACTCCCCAGAAACGGACCGAAAATTCTGCGTCTTCGGCCAAGCAGGCCCCCCATTCGCGCCGATGGCCGTCCGGTTGTGGACAGGCCACCGATATGAACGCTACCTATACTGCGAAAAACACCACATTGTGAAGTTGGCGCGGCGATGCGCCTGCAATTTCACGCGAAATTCGTGACGGCTGGCAGAAATCGACCATGACAGAGACTCTCCTGATCCGGCGCGAGGGGCCGGTTGTGACACTGACCCTGAACGAGCCGGGCAAGCACAATGCGCTGGATATTTCGGCGATGCGACGGCTCGCCGGCGTGCTTGATGATCTCGCGGGTGAGGCGGGGCTGCGGGTCCTGGTTCTGACCGGGGCCGGCGAGCGGACATTCTGTTCCGGCGCCGATCTGGGCAATGTCGATGGCGACTATCCGTGGAAGGACGATCCGCTGTCGGGTGTGACCGACCGGCTGGAGGATTTTCCCTGCCTGACGCTCTGCGCCCTGAACGGTTCGGTCTATGGCGGCGGCACCGATCTGGCGCTTGCCTGCGATTTCCGCATCGCGCAGACCGGACAGCGCTGTTTCATTCCGCCTGCGCGCTTCGGCATCCACTATCAGATCAGCGGCCTGCGCCGGGCGGTCGAGCGCATCGGCCTCAATGCCGCCAAGCGCCTCTACCTCGCGGGCGAGACCTTCGGCGATGCGGAGATGCTCAGGACCGGCTTCGTCGATCACCTGCTGCCGCCTGAAGAATTCGACGCATTTGTCGAAAGCTATGTGCGGGAACTGGCTGGCATGGCGCCGCTGGCGGTGCGCGGCATGAAGTACGTGCTCAACGCGACGGCGCGCGACACGCTGGATGTCGACCGGGCTTTGGCCGGTGTCCGCGCCTGCGTCGAATCGGAGGATTTCCGCGAAGGACAGAGATCCATACGGGAGAAGCGCAAACCGGTGTTCGAGGGGAAGTAGCATGGCCGCAAGCCGCGACGAACTGATGGCGTCTCTGGGTGATCTCGGCATCGAAGTGACGACGGTCGAGCATCCGCCGGTCTTCACCGTGGAGGAGGCGCAGGCGCTGCGCGGCGACCTGACCGGCGGGCACACCAAGAACCTGTTCCTGAAGGACAAGAAGGGCGCGCTCTGGCTGGTTGTCTGCCTGGAGGACCGGCAGGTCGATCTGAAGGCGCTGCGCAAGCGTCTCGGCGCCGCCCAGCTCAGTTTTGGCAAGCCGGACCTGCTGATCGAGGTTCTGGGGATCGAGCCCGGATCGGTGACGCCGTTTTCGCTGATCAACGACAAGGAAGGACGGGTCACGGCCGTCTTCGATGAAGGCATGCAGGCCTTCGATCCGCTGAACTTCCATCCGCTGAAGAATGACGCGACCAGCCAGATCTCCTGGGATGACCTGCTGAAATTCGCCCGCGCCACCGGCCACGAGCCTGTCGTCAGCGTCATCGACGAGGTGGGCGACAGTTGATGCCGTTTCGGGAAGGACGGACCGGCGCTGGCGGCGTATTCTTGGCCGCATGAAATCGGTTTCCGGATATCAGATGCCCGACGGGGACTGGCCGGCGTTCGAGCGGGGCTGGGTCTGGCTGACCGGCGCCGGTCCCGGCGATCCTGGCCTGCTGACCCTGCACGCGCTCTCGGCGCTGGGGCAGGCGGACGTGATCGTCTACGACGCGCTTGTGGACGAACGCATCCTCGGCTGGGCGCGGACCGGCGCGCTGGTCGAGTATGCCGGCAAGCGCGGCGGCAAGCCCTCGCCGAAACAGCGGGACATCTCGCTGCGTCTGATCGAACTGGCCCGCGCTGGCAAGCGGGTACTGCGCCTCAAGGGCGGTGACCCATTCGTCTTTGGACGCGGCGGGGAGGAAGCCCTGGCGCTGGTCGGTGCCGGTGTGCCGTTCCGCATCATCCCGGGCATCACGGCGGGTGTCGGCGGTCTCGCCTATGCCGGCATTCCGGTGACCCATCGCGACGTGAATCAGTCCGTCACCTTCCTGACCGGCCATGACCAGACCGGCCTCGCGCCTTCCGCGATCGACTGGCCCGCCGTTGCGCGGGGTTCGCAGGTGATCGTCATGTACATGGCGATGAAGCATCTGGACCAGATTGCGCGGCAACTGCTGGAGGCGGGGCGGGACCCGGCCGAGCCGGTGGCCATTGTCTGCAACGCCAGCCTGCCGGACCAGCAGGTGCTGGAGACGACGTTGTCCCGCGCCGCAGCCGATGCCGAGCAGAGCGGAATGAATCCGCCGGCACTGGTCTGCGTCGGCGGCGTGGTGCCGCTCCGGCATGCGCTCGACTGGCGCGACAATGGGGGACGGCGGCTGCCCGATGCGCTGCGCCGGCGCGAGCAGGATGCCGGCTGAACGGGCGGGGCCTGCAGGCTTCGTGATCGCCGCCCCAGCCTCCGGCGCGGGCAAGTCGACAGTCACCGCGGGACTGCTGCGCGCTTACCGGAACGCCGGTGTTCGGGTATCGGCGGCCAAGTGCGGGCCGGACTACATCGATCCCATGTATCACGAACTGGCCGCCGGACGGCCCTCGGTCAATCTCGATCCCTGGTCGATGACGCCCGAGGTTCTGGCCGGTCTGGCGGCAACGCAGTCGTCGGACGCCGAACTGCTGATCGTCGAGGGCGTGATGGGCCTGTTCGACGGCGCAAGGGATGGCAGCGGTTCGACAGCCGATCTCGCGGCGGCCCTGGACTTGCCGGTGATCTTTCTGGTTGATGCCTCGCATCAGGCGCAGTCGCTTGCCGCGCTGGTGCATGGATTCAATACTTTCCGGCAAGGTGTTGAAATTGCAGGCGTGATCTTCAATCATGTGGGCGCGCCGAGCCACGCCGCCATGATCGAAGCGGCGCTGCGCCCGCTGGGTGTTCCGGTGGTGGGAGCGATTCCCCGGAACGACGATTTCACCATTCCGTCGCGCCATCTCGGACTGGTCCCCGCCGCCGAGATTGTCGGCGTGGATGCCCGTATCAGCGCGATCAGCGAGGCGGTGTCGCGCTCGATCGATCTCGAGGCTCTGCGCGCGCTGGCGCGACCGATCGCTACAAAAGCCGAGCCGGCAACCCTGGCTCCGCCGGCCCAGCGCATTGCCGTGGCCCGCGACATCGCCTTCTGCTTCGCCTATCCGCACCTGCTGGACGGCTGGCGGCGGCAGGGGGCGGAGATCTCGTTCTTTTCGCCCCTGGCCGACGAAGGACCGGATGCGGCGGCAGGGTTTGTCTACCTGCCCGGCGGATATCCCGAGCTGCATGCGGCGCGACTGGCGCAGGCCGAATCCTTCCGGAGCGGCATGCACCATGCCGTCGCCGCGGGAGCGACGGTCTATGGCGAGTGTGGCGGCTACATGGTGCTGGGAGAGGGCCTCACCGATTCCGGCGGGCAGCGGCACGCGATGCTGGGGCTGCTGCCCCTGGAGACATCTTTCGCCGCCCGCAAGCTGCATCTGGGTTACCGCAAGCTCACGCCGCGCGGCGATTTGCCGTGGCCCGGACCGTTGAGGGCGCATGAATTCCACTACACCTCGATCCTGCGCGAAGATGGCGATGCCGCGCTGTTCGACGCCGAGACCGCCGATGGTCAGGCCCTGGACCCCATGGGCCGCCGCGTCGGTCGTGTCATGGGCTCCTTCGCCCATGTGGTCGCCTGACGCTTTTCTCGCCGCCTCCGCCGGGGCAAGCTGTCCCATCTGAAGGGAGGGACGCCATGACCGGAGATCTGAACGCGGCACCATGGCGCTGGACGGCGCTGGAGGCTGTTGGCGCGCTTCGGGAGAAGCAGGTTTCGCCACGTGAGCTGATCGAGGCGGCGATGGCGCGTATCGAGTCTGTGGACGGCACGATCAACGCACTGCCCTTCCGCTGTGTGGAGCGGGCACTGGAACAGGCGCGCGCAATGGAACAACGTCCTGTCGCCGAGCGTGGCCTCCTGGCGGGGCTCCCCATCGCGGTGAAGGACTACAACGACGTCGGTGGCGTGCCCACGACCTACGGCTCTCCCATCTTTGCGGACAACGTGCCCGAACGCTCGGACGCCATGACGGAAAAATTGGAAACCCGCGGCGCAATCCCGCTCGCCAAGTCGAACGTTCCGGAATGGGCGGGCGGCCATACCTTCAACCCGGTCTACGGGCTCACGCGAAATCCCTGGAACACCGGGCGCAGTGCCGGCGGCTCCTCGGGCGGATCAGCGGCTGCGCTGGCCAGCGGTCAGATCTGGCTGGCGACCGGCAATGACCTGGGCGGCAGCCTGCGCACGCCGGCCGGGTTCAACGGTGTGGTCGGCATGCGGCCGGGCCCCGGCATCGTGCCGCGCAATGTCCGCTCGCCCAGCAACGATATCCTATGGGTCGAGGGGCCGATGGCCCGCACTGTCAGCGACGTGGCGCTGATGCTCGACGCCATGGCCGGTCACGCGCCCGAAGATGCGTTGTCCTTCGACCGGGAGGGCTCCTATCTCGCCGGGCTGGGAGAGGGCGAGCGTCCGGGGCGTGTTGCCTTCAGCGCCGGCCTCGGTGTGGTGCCGGTCGCGCGGGAAATCGAGGCGGCCGCCAGCGGCGCCGTGGAAGGCCTTGGCGGCCATGGCGTCGATGTTTCCGGAGATATTCCCGACTTCACCGGCGCGCTGGACGGCTTCCAGACTCTGCGCGCCGTGCTGCTCGGCACGATGATGGGTGACATGCTGCAGACCGAGCGTGAGCGCATCAACGAGGACATCGTCGGCAACATAGAGCGCGGGTTCGCCGTGACCCCGCAGCAGCTGTTCGAGGCGGAGCGGATCCGTTCGGCGCTCTATCATCGCATGGTCCGGTTCTTCGAGAGCCACGATCTGCTGATCTGTCCGACGGCGTCGATTGCGCCTTTCCCGGTGGAACAGCGCTATGTAACGGAGATCGATGGCGTGGCCTGCGAGACATACATCGACTGGTTCGCCGTTACCTTCGCGATCACGATGACGTCCTGTCCCGTGGTCAGCCTGCCCTGCGGCTACACCTCCGAAGGCCTGCCCGTGGGACTGCAGCTTGTCGGAAAGCCGAGAGGGGAGGCGCAGCTTCTGCGTCAAGCCCGATGGATCGAAGAGCGATTCGGTCTCGCCGGCGCGACCCCGATCGATCCCAGGACGCCTGCCGCTCAGTAGCCGCGCACGATGTCGACCTCGGTCTTCAGCGGTTCGCCGGCTTCCATGGCGCGGACATTCTCGGCGAACAGTCGGCTGATCCCGCCCATGTAGTCGGGAAAGCCGCCGGCGACGTGCGGGGTGATGATCAGGTTCGGGGCGGTCCAGAGAGGATCACCCTTGGGCAGGGGTTCCGCGTCGAACACGTCAAGCGCCGCACCGGCGAGGTGTTCCTCCTCCAGCAGCTTGATCAGCGCCGCTTCGTCGACCTGGCCGCCACGGCCCAGATTGATCACGTAGGAACCCGGCTTCATCCGCCGCATCATGGCCTCGTCGAGAATGCCATGGGTCTCGTCGGTCAGCGGCAGGATGGAGACCACCACATCGGCGTCTGCGATGGCCTCGGCGGTCTGATCGAAGCCCCAGACCTTCTCGACATGTGGTGTGTCGGTCGGGGTGCGCCGGGTGCCCGTGACCCGCATGCCCATGGCCGCGCAGCGTTCGGCGGTGGCCTGCCCGATACGGCCGAGACCCAGGATGCAGACCGTCGAGCCCTTCGCCGCGCCGGGCATGTACTGACGCCAGTAGCCGCCCCGGTGACCGGTCAGGGCCCAGTTCGTCCGCTTGATGCACATCAGGATCAGGGTCAGCGCGTACTCGCTCATCGGTTCGGCGGCCAGACCGGCGGCGTTGCAGACCCGGACCTGGCTCGGCAGTCCGTCGAGCGGCAACAGGCTGTCGATGCCGGCGCCGAAGCTCTGCAGCAGTTTCAGACTGGTCGCCTTCTGCCATTGCCCGCGCGGCGGTTTCAGCGTCAGCAGGTACTCGGCCTCGGCCAGCCCCTTCTCGAAGCCGGAATCGCTGTCCAGGGCGATGATCTCCGCTTCCGGGAACACCTCCTGCAGCGGCCCGACCACCCGGTCATTGAACTTGGTCCAGACGTGTACGGCTCTCGCCATCGTGCTTCTCCCCCATGGCCCGCCGGGAGCCTAATCGGATAGTCTCTGCGTTGCGAGAGGAAGGCGGCGGATGCCTGCCCCGCGAATTTGCCGGGCCGGCAGGCCGAACGAGGGAAACGACAATGACCGACAACCGCGAGCCGACGCTGCGCCCAGCGCCGATGCCGTCCGACTGCAACGCCAATGGCGACATCTTCGGCGGCTGGGTGCTGAGCCAGATGGACATGGCCGGGGGCATTGCCGCCTCCCGCTTCATGAAGAGCCGCTGCGTCACACGTGCGATCGAGGCGATGACCTTCGAGGCGCCGGTCCGGGTCGGCGATGTGGTCTCGCTCTACACGCGCGTCACGCGGGTGGGGAAGACCTCGGTGACCGTTCACATCGAGACCATCGTCCAGCGTGCATTCGGGACCGAAAGCGTGAAGGTGACCGAGGGGGATTTCGTCTTCGTGGCCATCGACGAAGCGGGGCGGCCGACCACATTCGCTTCCGGCGCAGGCGTTTAGCTTCCGGAATGACGTCGCGTCATCGTTGATGTGGCAACTTCTTTTCAGTCGCGGCCCCCTCACGGCGGTGTCATAATTTTCGTGACTTGGTAGTTGTTCGCCGGGCCCGCGACAGGGGTTTCACGGAAATGCTTTGCCGGACCCGGCCCTTAGATGGAGGTCTGCAATGCTTGTTTCCTCGATGTTGAGCGCCAAGGGCGGGACTGTCGGCACGATCCGTCCCGACACCAGTGTCCGCCAGCTCTGCGACAAGCTGAAGGCCATGCGCGTCGGCGCCCTGGTGGTCAGCGAGGATGGCGAACGCATTCTCGGCATTGTCTCGGAACGCGACGTGGTGCGCGCCATTGCGGCGTCCGGTGCGGACGTGCTGGACCGCGGCGTCACCGAGATTATGACCGCCGACGTGGTGACCTGCAGCCCCGGCGACGCCATCGGCGATCTGATGATCATGATGACCGAGAACCGGGTGCGTCACCTGCCGGTGACCGAGAATGGCCGGATGGTGGGGCTGGTTTCCATTGGCGACGTGGTCAAGTACCGCGTCGATGAGCTGGAGCATGAGGCCGAGGCCATGCAGCAGTACATCAAGACCGGCTGAGGCGTCAGGAGTCCCGCAGCGCGTGGGGCAGGGCCAGGTATTCCTGGCTCTGCATTTCCATCAGCCGGCTGGCGGTGCGGTGGAACTCGAAGGCGCCGTCGCCGGACGGATACAGATCTTCCGGCGGTGCGCCGGCCGAGCAGATCAACTTGGTCCGATTCTCATACAGCGCATCAATCAGGGTGACAAAGCGTTTGGCTTCGTTGCGCTTTTCCTTCGTCATCTTTGGCACGTTGGCGAGCACCACGGTGTGGTGGCTGGCGGCCAGCGCCAGATAGTCCGCCGCGCCGAGCGGCTTGCCGCACATGGACTGGAAGTCGATGAAGGCAACGCCCTTGGCCGCGCGCGGGATCGTCGTCGTGCGGCCCTGCGCCTCGATGGTCGCCGGCGCCGCCGTCTCCCCCTCGGTCAGCGCGGCGAAGTCCTTTTCCAGCGCCGCATCGGCCTCGGCGCCCAGCGGGGTGATGTAGACTGGAAGTTGGGTCAGGCGGTCCATCCGATAATCGGTCGGACTGTCCAGATGCAGCAGATCCAGCTTCTGCTTCAGCAACTCGATGAAGGGCAGGAACAGTTGCCGGTTCAGCCCGTCCTTGTAAAGGTCGTCCGGCGGCCGGTTCGAGGTCGAGACCACAACGACGCCGCGCTCGAACAGGGCGGTGAACAGCCGTCCGAGGATCATCGCGTCGGCGATGTCGGTGACCTGGAACTCATCGAAGCAGAGCAGCAGCGCCTGGCCCGCCACCCGGTCGGCGATGGGCGGGATCGGGTCGTCGCCGTCGCGCTCGGACGCCGCCTTCTTCCGGAAGGCATGGGCGTCGGCGTGGATCTCCAGCATGAACTGGTGGAAGTGGATGCGCCGCTTCTTCTGCATCGGCGCGGTGTCGAAGAACAGGTCCATCAGCATCGACTTGCCGCGCCCGACGCCGCCATACATGTAGAGGCCCGCCGGCACTTCCTGGCGCTTCTTGCTGGCGCCGAACTGGAAGATCCTGCGAATGCTCCGCCCGGATTCCGGGGTGTAGCTGAGCAGCCGGTGGTGCAGGGCCTGCAGCTTCTCGACCGCGACTTCCTGGGCCTGGTCCGGCTTGATCTCGCCGGCCCGGACCAGGTTGCGGTAGCTGTGGATCGGCCCGTCAGGCGACAGGTGTTCTTTCATGTGCTGACCGGCATTCCGTCATAGGCGATTTCCCAGCCCGCGGCCTCGGCCTCGGCGCGTTCGGGCGCGCCGCGCCGCAGGACGGGATTGGTGTTGTTCAGATGGATGAAAATCCTGCGGCCGATGTTCAGGTTCCGGAAGGCTGCGATCGAGCCGTCGTCGCCGCTGATCGACATGTGGCCCATGCGCTTGCCGGTCTTGATGCCCACGTTCTGGCGGATCATCTCGTCATCGGTCCAGAGGGTGCCGTCGAAGAACAACACATCCGCGCCGTCCAGACGTTCGGCCAGTTCCGGGGTCATGCGGGCGCAGCCGGGGATGTAATAGACCCGCTGCCCGGCGCCGTCGGAGATCTCCAGGCCGACCGTGTCCTCGTCGACGGTGCCGAAATTGCCCGACTCGTCGGATTTGTCCTCCAGCCAGAGCGCCACCTTGCCCGGCACCGGGAACACCGTCAGCGTCAGCCCCAGCTGCGTGCCGTCCCCCTCGGTCAGGTCCACCGCCTCGTTCAGGCGGAAGGTCCGGCGCTCGACGAAGTCCGGGTTCAGCACGTTGAAGACCGTGTTCGCGGCCAGAACCTCCTGAATGCGGCTGGTGGCGTAGAGGCCGAAGGGCTGGCTCTCGCGCAGGTTCAGCAGGCCGGCAACATGATCGACATCGCCGTTGGTCAGCACCGCCGCCCGGATCGGGCTGTGGCGCAGACCGGATTTGGGATGCAGGGCAGGGGTGCGCTCGATCTGCTGGCGCAGGTCCGGGGACGCGTTGAACAGCGCGTAGCGCTCACCGTCCGCCGAGACGGCGATGGACGACTGCGTCTGCGCCTCCAGACCTTCCTCGCCGGCCCAGAAGGCGCGGCAGTTGTCGCAGTTGCAGTTCCATTGCGGGAAGCCGCCGCCGGCGGCCGCGCCCAGCACCCTGATCTCCAAACCTTCGTCCCCCTGCGGATATCCAGTCCCCGAAACATCCCCTCTTGAGGCGTCGCGGGCAAGGGGCCATGCGTCCCGCCGTCATTGACGTCGAACACCGGCTGGCCAAGATTGTTGCACTGCCGAAGGTCGGCGAGGAGGGGATCGGTGATCAATCAGCTGCGCATCTACGAGATCTTCGAGGACACGCAACAGGCGTTTCTCGACCGGTTTCGCGACCAGGCGGCGCGAATCATGGGGCGGCACGGCTTCCGCATGCAGGCCATGTGGCTGACCCGGCACAATGACGAACCGGCCTTCGCCTATCTGCTGGCCTGGGAGAGCGAGGCCGAGATGGCGGAGAAATGGGCCGCCTTCATGGCCGATCAGGAGTGGAAGGACGCCAAGGCCGCCAGCGCCGGCGGACCGCCGCTGGTCGGCGAGATCACCGATTACACGCTGGACCCGACGGATTTCTCGGCGGCCATCGCCGGCTGACGGGGGAAGGAGCAGAACCTTGGACAATTTCCCGACCAAGCCCGAACTGGACTACGTCTTCGGCGACAGCCGCCCGGAAGGGGCGGAGACCATGGAGGTTGCGCCCGGCGTCTACTGGATCCGCATGTCAATCCCGATTCCGGGGCTGGATTTCATCAATCTGTGGCTTCTGGAAGACGGCGACGGCTGGACCATCGTCGACACCGGTCTGAAATCCAAGCGCATCCGCGACTGGTGGGAGGAAATCTTCGCCAGCAAGCTGATGGGTGGCCGGCCGGTGAAGCGCATCATCTGCACCCACTTCCACACCGACCATCTGGGTCAGGCCGGCTGGCTGACCGAGCGCTGGAACTGCATGCTGTGGATGTCGCTGGGCGAATGGGCCTTCGGGCGCACCATGATGCTGGACGTCACCGACCGCGTGCCCGAAGACGTCGTCGATCACTACCGCCGCATCGGCTATTCCGAGCCCATGCTGGACGCGCTGCGCGAACGCGGCATCAACCGCGTCGCCAAGATGATGACGCCGATCCCGCGCGCCTTCCGCCGGCTGACCCACGACCAGCGCTTCAAGATCGGGCCGAACACCTGGCGCGTGGTCATCGGCCGGGGGCATTCCCCCGAGCATGTGGCGCTGTTCTGCGAGCATCTGAACGTGGTGATCTCGGGCGACCAGATCCTGCCCGCGATCACCCCGCATATCGGCGTCTATCCGGCGGAGCCCGACGCCAACCCTCTGGCGCTCTATCTGGAGACCCTCGACAATTTCCGGCCGCTGCCCGACGACGTGACGATCCTGCCGGCGCATGGCGATCCGTTCCGCAACCTGCATGCCCGCATAAACTATCTGCAGGACCACCACCGCTACCGGCTGAAGACGCTCTGGGAAGCTGCTCCCGACTGGGTGACCGTACGCGAGACCTTCCCCTTCCTGTTCCGTCGGGAACTGGGCGAGGACGATCTGAGCCTCGCCTTCTCGGAGGCCATCAGCCACATCCACGCCCTGATCAGCCGCGGTCGCATGGAACGGCGGATGGGTGAGGACGGGGTCTACCGGTACCGGTCGGTGGGGCTTTGACTCACCCCACCTTGGTCGTCAGCGCGCCGTCCAGTGGCAGGATCGCGCCGCTGATGTAGCTGGCGGCGTCGGAGGCGAGGAAGACGGCGGCGGCGGCCGATTCCCAGGCGGTGCCCATCCTGCCCATCGGAACCTGAGCCGCGCGCTGTTCGCGCAGTTCGTCGCGGGGCGTGCCGCTGGCCTGGTGATAACCCTCGATCGCCAGCGGCGTGTCGATCAGGCCGAGCTGCAGCACATTGGCGCGGATGTTGTGTTTCGCGTTCTCGAAGGCGAGCCAGCGGGTGAACTCGTTCAGCGCCGCCTTCGAGGTCTTGTAGGCGATGATCGGGTACATGGCGACGGCGGCGATGGAGCCGACATGGGTGATGCAGCCGGACTTCTGCGTCCGCATGACTGGCAGCACGGCCGTCGAGGCGAAAACCGCGCCGTTCAGGTTGATGTCCATGACCTCGCGCCAGGTCTCGGGCTCGATATTGATGCTGTCGCCCTCGAATGCGCCGATGGCGGCGTTGTTGTGCAGCACGTCGATCCGTCCGAAACGGTCCAGCGTCGCCTGCGCCATCGCCTCGCAGTCCTCGGCGCGGGTCAGGTCGGCGGTGATCATCTCGGCCTCGCCGCCCTCGGCGCGAACCAGCCGGAGCGTTTCCTCCAGCGATCCGGCCGAGCGGCTGGCCAGCATCAGATTCGCGCCTTCGCGGGCGAAGGCGATGGCCGTAGCGCGGCCGTTGCCGATGCCTTCACCCTCGGTCTGTCCCGCACCGGCGATCAGCGCGACTTTCCCGTCAAGCTGCCCCATCAGACCACCGGGCAGATGCCGCCATCGACATTGATGGCCGTGCCGGTGATGTAGGTGGCGCGCGACGAACACAGGAAGGCGACCAGATCGCCGTAATCCTCGGCCTCGCCCACGCGGCCCAGCGGCACCCGCTTGCCGAGTTCGGCGTAGAGGTTCTCCACCGGGCCGTCGCCCTTGCGCCGGTCCCACTGCGCCGACTTCAGCAGTCCGATGCAGATCGCGTTCACCCGGATGTTGTCGGCGGCGTATTCGTTGGCCAGCGACTTGGTCAGGTTCAGGCCGGCCGCGCGCGACAGGCTGGTCGGCAGCGCACGGGGCGGGGGCGCCTTGCCCTGGCCGATGGAGGCGTTGATGATCGATCCGCCGCCGCGCGCCTTCAGGTGGGGCAGGGCGGCGCGCGTGACGCGCACCGCGCCCATCACCTTCAGCTCCAGATCGGCCAGCCAGCCCTCGTCGGTGACATCCTCGAAGCTCGCCGCGGCGGAAGCGCCGGCATTGTTGACCAGGATGTCCAGCCCGCCGAAACGTTCCACCGTGGCGCTGACGAGGTTCTCGCAGTCCGACCGGTCCGAGACGTCGGCGCGGATCGCAACGACTTCGCCGCCGGTATCGCGGCTCAGGTCCTCGGCCGCCTGTTTCAGATGATCCTCGCGCCGTCCGCAGATGACCACCCGCGCGCCTTCCGCCGCCAGCCGGTGCGCCGACGCGCGGCCAAGACCGTCGCTTCCTCCGGTGACGATGGCGACCTTGCCCTCCAGACCCAGATCCATGATTGCTCCTCCCTGTATGATCGGGGAACTATAGACAGCAATGGCGCGTACAACACATGCCTCGAAGGCATGGCTGACAGGGAGCGACAGGATGGTGGACGGCGGATCATCGGGCAGCGGACGGCGGGGATCGACGCTGGTCGGGCTGATCGGCGCGGGCATCCAGCAGTCGCGGACCCCGGCCATGCACGAAGCCGAGGCGAAGCGGCAGGGCCTGAACCTGGTCTACAAGAAGCTGGACGTCGAGCTCATGGGCGAGGAGCCGCCCGATCTGACCGAGATTCTGCGCTATGTGCGCTATTTTGGATTCGCGGGTCTCAACGTCACCTTCCCCTACAAGCAGGCGATCATGCCCCTGCTGGATGAGATATCGGACGTCAGCCGCGCCATCGGGGCGGTGAACACGGTCGTGATCCGTGGTGATCGGCTGGCGGGGTTCAACACGGATTACTGGGGTTTTCGCGAAAGTTTCCAGTCGCAGATGAAGGGCGAGTTGCGCGAGTGCGTGCTGCAGCTTGGCGCGGGCGGCGCCGGTGCGGCGGTGGCGCAGGCGCTGCTCGATTCCGGCGTCGGCCACCTGATGATCCACGACGTCGACGCCGACAAGGCGGCGGAACTGGCCAAGGCCCTGGCGCGGCGTTTCCCCGACCGGAAGGTGGAGGTCAGCCGCGACGGCGAGGCCGCAACCGCGCACGCGAAGGGCGTGGTCAACACCACGCCGGTCGGCATGGCGAAACTGCCGGGCACGCCGATCCCTGTCGAGTGGCTGGACCCGGCGCAATGGGTCATCGACATCATCTACTTCCCGATGGAGACCGAGTTCCTCAAGGCCGCGGAGGCTAAGGGCTGCAAGGTTCTCAACGGGTCCGGCATGGCCGTCTGGCAGGCGGTCCGCGCCTTTCAACACTTCACCGGCCGGGACGCGGATCCGAAGGCGATGACCCGTACGTTTCGCAGTTTTGGCGGTTAGACAGGCCCCTCGGCCAGCGGCTTCGGCAGGCCGCCGACCGCCGCGCCGACACGCTGCGCCGCCGACAGCAGGGCGACCGTGTAACCGTAGGCGCCGAGCCCGCAGACCACGGCCGTCACCGCTCCGGACAGCATGGAATGGCGGTGGTGCTCGTCGCGGGCGTGGATGTTGGAAAGGTGCAGTTCGATCAGCGGCTTCTCGAACATGCGAAGGGCGTCCAGCACTGGAACCGAATAGAAGGTGAAGCCGGCCGGGTTGATGATCAGGGCGTCGGCGGTGGTCCGGACTTCCTGAATCCAGTCGACCATCACCCCTTCATGGTTGGTCTGGCGGAAGTCCAGATCGACCGAGAGCAGCCCGGCAAGCTCCCTGCAACTGGTCTCGATCGCGGGCAGGGTCACCGAGCCGTAGATTTCTGGTTCCCGGACTCCCAGCAGGTTCAGGTTGGGGCCGTTCAGGATGGTGATGCGCTTCAAGGAAAAAGCCTCCGGTCAGGTCTTGCGGTCGGTTCGCTGACCATACTCTCCGATGCGTCTGGGGCGGGTCCACAAGTATCAGGGCGCAGTACTACCCTGGCCGATCCCGTGCCATGCTTTCCCCGCGTCTATCAGGGGAGGATGCGCGATGGGCTACAAGCACCCGGCCGAGCCGGAATTCGGCGGCGTCATCGGACGCCACTTCGAGGACTCGACGCCCTGGTGGCCTGAACCGGTTCTGCCGCAGGACCGGCCCAACGTTGTACTGATCTGCCTGGACGACACCGGGTTCTCGCATTTCGGCTGTTATGGCTCGAGCATCGAGACGCCGAACGTGGACCGGCTCGCGGCCAACGGGCTGCGCTATTCCAGCTTCCATACCACGGCGCTCTGTTCGCCCACCCGGGCCTGCATCATGACCGGGCGCAACCATCACACCGTCGGCATGCGGGCGATCTCGAACATGGATACGGGCTTTCCCCACATGCGCGGGGCCACGCCACGCTCGGCGGCGACCGTGGCCGAGGTGCTGCGGGAAAGCGGCTACGCCACCTTCGCCACGGGCAAGTGGCATCTTGCGCCGATGATCGAATGCACCGCTGCCGGTCCGTATCACAACTGGCCGCTGCAGCGCGGGTTCAACCGCTATTACGGCTTCATGCAGGGCGAGACCGACCATTTCAGCCCGGAGATCACCTGCGACAACCACATGATCGATCCGCCGGCCACGCCGCAGGACGGGTATCACTTCTCGGAAGACATGGTGGATCAGTCGATCCGCATGGTCCGCGACCTGCACAGTCTGGTGCCGGAGCGGCCCTTCTTCATGTACATGGCCTTCGGCGCCACACATTCGCCGCATCATGCGCCCGAGGCCTGGCTGGAGAAGTATCGCGGCCGCTTCGATGCCGGATGGGACGATATCCGGGACGAATGGTTCGCCCGACAGAACGCGTTGGGCGTGATCCCGAAGGGCACGAAACTCGCCCCGCGGAATCCGGGTGTCGAGCCGTGGAAGGATCTGTCGGAGAACGAACAGCTTTTCGCGAACCGGCTGCAGGAAGCCTTCGCGGCGATGCTGGACCATACCGATCACCAGATCGGCCGCTTCGTCTCCTTCCTCGAGGAGATCGGCAAGCTGGACAACACGCTGCTGATCGTCATGTCCGACAATGGTGCCAGTCAGGAAGGCCAGAAGACCGGCGTCTTCGACGAGATGCGCCACTTCAACATGATGCACGAGGATGTGGACGAGGCGGTGAAGCATCTCGACCTGATCGGCGGGCCGAAAAGCCATTCCAACATCCCGTGGGGCTGGGCCCAGGTCGGGAACACGCCGCTGAAATGGTACAAGCAGAACACCCATGGCGGCGGCGTGCGCGATCCGCTGGTGATCCACTGGCCGGAGAAGCTGAAGGGGCAGGAGGGGCAGTTCCGCCGGCCGTTCTGCTATGCGACCGACATCGCCGCGACAATCCTGGACGCCGCCGGGGCGGGCATGCCCGAGGAGGTCGCCGGGGTGAAGCAGATGCCGATGCACGGCCAGAGCCTGCTGCCGACGATGACCGACGCGAAGGCCTCGCCCGCTCGGTCGGTGCAGTATTTCGAGATGCTGGGCCATCGCGGCATCTGGAAGGACGGCTGGAAGGCCGTCACCCGGCACAACCGCAAGGACAGTTTCGACGACGATACATGGGAGCTCTACAACCTCGCCGAGGATTTCTCCGAATGCGATGACCTTGCCGCCGACGACCCCAAGCGGCTGGAGGAGATGAAGGAACTCTGGTGGCAGGAGGCGGAAACGCATGGCGTGCTGCCGCTGGACGGACGCGGTGCGGCGCAGCTATTCCGCGCGTCACGACGGCCGGGCACGCCAACGGCGCGGCGGCGCTACGAGTATCTGCCGCCGGTCAGTCATGTGGTCTCCGACGCCTGTCCCAGCGCGGCCCGCAGCTTCACCATGACCGCCGAGATCGACCATGACGGCAGCGATGGCGCCATCGTGGCGCGCGGCACGCCGAACTCGGGCATGGCGTTGTATGTGCTGAACGGCAAGGTCGTGTTCGACTACAACTGCTTCCGCGACCATGCCCGCATCGAGGCCGGGACGAAGCTGCCGAAGGGCGCGCATACGCTGACCGTCGAGATCATGCGCCATGCCGATCAGTCCGCCGACGTGATGCTGAGCGTGGACGGAAAGGAGGCCGGTAGCTCCTACATCCCCGTTCTGCTGCGCATCCTGTCCTCCACGGGCATGGATTTCGGCCGTTCCAATGCGCCGGTGACCGATGACTACGTCGCGCCGTTCATCTATTCGGGCGGCATCCGGCAGGTGATCTTCGAGCTGCCCCAGCCGAAGACCGACCGCGACCGCGAGGCCGAAGTCGAGACCGAAGCCCGCGCGGCGATGACGCGGCAGTAGGGGGCTGGTATGGCGCGCAAACCGGAAAGGCTGATCGACGGGCTGAAGTTCGGGGAGGGGCCGCGCTGGCGGGAAGGGCGGCTCTGGTACTCGGATTTCTACGCCCATCATGTCCGCGCCGTTGACATGGATGGCAGGGCCGAGACCATTGTCGAGGTGCCGAACCAGCCTTCGGGGCTCGGCTGGAACCCGGCAGGGGAGCTGCTGATCGTCTCCATGCTGGACCGGCGGCTGCTGCGTTTCGACGGCGAGAATCTGACCGAGGCCGGCGACCTCTCCGGGGTGGTCAGCGCGCCCTGCAACGACATGGTCGTGGATGCGCAGGGCCGCGCCTATGTCGGCAATTTCGGCTTCGAGCGGCACAAGGGCGAGAGCCTGAAGACGACCAGCATGTGGCGCGTCGATCCCGACGGGTCGATCCATGAGGCGGCGCGCGATCTCACATTCCCGAATGGCGCGGTGATCACGCCGGATGGCGGAACGCTGATCGTCGGGGAGACCTTCGCGAACTGCCTGACGGCTTTTGACGTGGCCGAGGATGGCGGCCTGTCCAACCGCCGCCTCTGGGCGGAAATGGAGGGCGGCGTGCCGGACGGCATCTGCCTGGACGCCGAAGGCGCGATCTGGGTCGCGGACCCGCGTGGCAAGCGCGTGATCCGCTATGCCAAGGGCGGCAGGGTGCTGGACGAGATCGGCTTCGGCGACCGTGGCGCCTATGCCTGCATGCTGGGCGGACCCGAACGGCGGCACCTCTTCATCGTCACCAATTTCGACAGCGGCCCCGCCGCCGAAGCCGGCACCGACGGCGCCATCGAGGTGATCGATGTCGACACGCCGGGCGCGGGATTGCCATAGGGGCATTTGAAGCCCGGGATGGCTGGCTAAGGAGAAACCAATGCCTGCTGCAGTCCTCGGACTTGATCCGAGGACCTGTGTCGCGGCGTCGATGCAGTAACTCGTAACGCTGGCGGCGCCAGCTCACGGACCCTCGGATCAAGTCCGAGGGATGCATTTCCTTCGGCACATCTGATCAGGCCGCCACCTTGCCCTTGCAGCGTTCGCCGTAGTTCTCCGACGCGCCCCGGACAACGATCCGGGGCCCATTCCTGAGCCTGGGTGGATTCGCGGCGATTGCGGAAAGGCTCAGGAATGGATCCCGGGTCAGGCCCGGGAATCCCTCCCGGCGCATCAAGGTCGCGGGAGCCTAGGCCGCCATCTCTCCCTTCCGCCGCTCGACCATGCCGAACAGGTCGCGGGGATCGTCGGGGTCTGCTAGCATGTCGAGCTGCTCCGAAAATCCGGGATGCTTAGAGATCGTGTCGTGGATGTAGCGCAGCGCGGAGAAGTCCTCGATGGCGAAGCCGACGCTGTCGAACAGGGTGATCTGCTCGGCCGAGCGGCGGCCCGGCGCGTCGCCATGCATCACCTGCCAGATCTCGGTGACCGGAAAATCCTCCGGCATCTGCTGGATCTCGCCCTCGATGCGGGTCTGTGGCGGGTACTCGACGAAGACGTCCGAACGCTGGACGATGTCGCGGTGCAGCTCGGTCTTGCCCGGGCAGTCGCCGCCGATGGCGTTGATGTGGATTCCTGCGCCGACCATGTTGTCGGTCAGGATCGTGGCGTACTGCTTGTCGGCGGTGCAGGTGGTGATGATCTCCGCGCCCTCGACACAGGCCTCGCCGCTGTCGCAGGCGATGACGGTCAGGCCGGTGCGCAGGAGGTTCTGCTTCGCCTTCATCGTCGCCGCCGGATCGATGTCCCAGAGCCGAACGGTGTCGATTCCGCAGATCGCGCGGAAGGCCAGGGCCTGGAACTCGCACTGTGCGCCATTGCCGATCATGGCCATGGTCTTTGCGCCTTCGGGCGCAAGGTATTTGCCCACCAGGGCCGATGTTGCCGCCGTGCGCAGCGCCGTCAGCACCGTCATTTCGGTCAGCAGCAGCGGGTAGCCGTTGCCCACATCGGCCAGCACGCCGAAGGCGGTAACCGTCTGGAAGCCCTGCTTCATGTTCTTGGGATGCCCGTTCACATATTTGAAGCCGTAACGCTCCTTGTCGGCGGTCGGCATCAGTTCGATCACGCCTTCAGGCGAGTGGGCCGCGACCCGGGGTGTCTTGTCGAACTCGGGCCAGCGCAGGAAGTCGGCCTCGATATAGCCGGCCAGATCGCGCAGCATGGTCTCGATGCCCAGCCTGTTGACCAGCCGCATCATGTTGTCGACCGAGACGAAGGGAACGAAGGCCAGATCGGAGGGGAGGGGATGCGACATGGGGCGGTCCTTTCGTGTTTCGTGGGTCAGAGGCGGTGGCGGCCGTCGAGGATGCGGCGGCCAAACAGGCTGGCTGTCAGGTCGGCCAGCAGAAGCGCGGTCTTGCCGCGCACGTCCAGGAACGGGTTGAGTTCGACCAGGTCGAGCGATGTGACCAGGCCGCTGTCGTAGAGGATCTCGGTGATCAGATGCGCCTCGCGGAAGGTGACGCCGCCAGGCACCGGCGTGCCGACGCCGGGCGCGATCTCGGGATCGAGGAAGTCGACGTCGAAGCTGACATGCAGATGGCCGTTCGCCGCCTTCACGCGCTCCAGGAAGGCGTTCAGCGGAGCGATGACGCCACGCTCGTCGATGCTGCGCATGTCGACGACGTCCATGCCGACCTCGAGGATGCGCTGGCACTCGGCGGGATCGACCGAGCGGATGCCCATCATTGTGACGTGCTTCGGATCGACTGTGGCTTCAAGGTCGGGGAAGCCGTCGAAGCCCGGCGCGCCGGTGAAATAGGCCACGGGCGTGCCATGCAGGTTGCCGCTGGTGGTCGAGCCGAGCGTGTGCAGGTCGGGATGCGCATCCAGCCAGAGCACGAACAGCGGCCGCCCCTGATCCGCGGCGCGGTGGGCGAGGGCCGGAACGGTGCCGCCCGACAGACTGTGATCGCCGCCCAGGAAGATCGGCACATCGCATTCCGAGGCGACCTTGTAGGCCGTGCGGCTCAGGGTGCGGATCCAGTCGACGGTCTCGGCGAAGTTGCGCAGGCGCGGGTTCGTATGGGCCGGTTCGGGGCCGCGCTCCAGGCCGGTGTCGCCGAGATCGGTCACATCCAGTTCGAGTTGTTTCAGAACATTGACGAGGCCGGCAGTCCGGAAGGCCGCCGGTCCCATCTGGCATCCGGGACGGCCTGCGCCGGACTGGACCGGTGCGCCGACGATCTGGCAGGTGCGGTTCATGTGGACGTCTCCCTCTCTGACAAACTCAATCTGGCAATCCGGACTGATCCGGAACAGCCGAAAAGATGTACAAAATTCCCATCTCTCGATGAATTATGGTAAGAGCGCTGATCAGAATGAGCGATACACCTCTCGAACTGACAAATACCGACCGCCAGCTCATGACCGAGCTGACGCGCAATGCCCGCGCCTCGATCAAGGAACTGGCGGCGGCGGTCGGAGTCTCGCGTGCGACCGCGAAGGCCCGGCTGGAGCGGCTGGTGGAGGGCGGTGCGATCCGCCGCTTCACCATCGAGACAGATCTCGAGCAGCGCGATCTTGTTCGCGCCATCACGACGATCGAGTTGCAGGGTTCCATGTCGCGCGCGGTCACCCATACGCTCAGGGGCATTCCCGAGGTGGATCAGCTCTTCGCCACCAACGGCGCATGGGATCTGGTGGCCGAGATCAAGGCTGGCTCATTGCCGGCTCTGGACCGCGTGCTGCGCCAGATCCGGGACACGCCGGGCGTGTTGAACAGCGAGACGAGCCTGCTGTTGAACCGTGCGTGATCGCGGGTCAGCCGGTCTGGTGTTTCCAGGGGCCGACATAGCCCTTTGACCAGTCCGGCGGCAGTTCGCAGCCGCGCGGATCGTGGCTCGAACGGGTTGCCGGCTTGCCGCGCACGATCTCGCCGTCGAATGGGCTTGGTATCGGATTGATCACATAGGGCATGGAATCGGCCGAGCTGTAGACATTGAGCAGCATTGGCCGCATGCGACCGCTGGTGTTGGCCTTCGAACCATGAATGACCCGGCAGTTGATCAGCACGGCGGAACCTGCCGGACCTGTCAGGCTGATCACATTGTCTCGCCAGCCGGGCGCCAGATCCTCTTCCGGTATACGCAGCACCCAGTTTCCGGCGCTGTCATACATGGAATGCATCGGCGGTTTGTGGCTTCCCCGGATCGCAAGAAGCGGTCCCTGTTCCTCCTCGCAGTCTTCCATGTAGATGCCGACAGTGACCGGGCTGTAGTCGGTATGGGGCCAGGCCGGTATGTCGTGGTGCCAGTCGAAACGCTGCCCGCCGGAAGGCCATTTGAAGTTGAGCTTGGAGTGGTAGAATTTCACGTCCGGACCGCAGACGTCGGCGGCGACATCCGCCGACAGCGACTCCTTCGCGAACGCCCAGAATTCGGGATGGTGCGTAACGGGGCTTGTCAGCCGGCGCAGGCGCGGACTGTCCGGTGCATGACCATCTTCCAGCACGAAGGCGCCATCGTCCTCGGCGACCTGGCGGCTGCGCTCGATCATGTCGTTCATGGCGGTCCGCAGGCGTTTCAGCCAGCCGCCATCGGCGACACCCTCGACGACAAGACAGCCCTCCTCGAAGAACTGCTCCCGCTGGGCTGGTGTCAGGACGCTCGTCGGATGTCTCAGGACTTCGGATTCCAGCATTGGCGCTTCCCCTTCAGATGAGGTTGCCGTTCTCGTCGCGGGTTTCCGGGCCACGGACGCGGGCGCGGCCGTCGCCGAAGGCCGAGTCGCGTTCCTGCAACGCCGCCTTCAGCCCCTTCTCGTTCGCGTTCTTGCGGAAGGCGAGGGTGCCGGGCGCCAGATGGCCGCGGGCGTCATTCTCGGCGGTGATCCGCTGCAGGGTCCGCCCGCCCATCAGTTCGATGCCCAGATTGATGATGCGCTTGTTGGCGGACAACAGGTCGGGATCGATCTTCGCCATGCGCGAGGCCAGGCCCTCGACTTCGGCCTCCAGCATGTCGGGGGGCACCGATTTCAGCACCAGCCCGATCAGCGCCGCTTCCTCGCCGGTCACGGTATCGCCGGTCAGTAGCAGCCGCTTCGCCCATTGCGGTCCGCAATTGTAGAGCCACATCTGGTTGGGGGGCGATCCGAGATCGCGCGTCGGCGGGAAGCCGATCGTGGCGTCATCGGCTGCGATGACCATGTCGCAGAGCAGCGCCAGGTCCGTACCGCCCGCCAGGCAATGCCCGTGCACCTGGGCGATGGAGGGCTTGTGCATGTCGAACAGCGCCATGCGGAGCCGTTGACCCTGTTCCAGCCGCCAGATGTCGTCATCGATGGTCGGATTGGCGTATATGCCGCCATTGCGGTAGGTCGCGCCCTCGCGCCCGCCCGTTGGTGTCGAGTTCAGCCCGGGCGTCAGGTCATAGCCGGCCGAGAACGCCTTCCCCGCGCCCCGCAGGATGACGCAATGAACCGCCTTGTCGTTATCGGCTTCCCACAGCGCGTCGTTCAGTTCCTTCAGCATGGCGATGGAGAGCGCATTGCGTTTCTCCGGCCGGTTCAGCGTGACCCGCGCCCGGCCGTTCTCGACCTCGTAGGTGATGTGTTCCTGCGACAGTGACATTGATGGCTCCTCCCGATCTCGCCGCATTCTGGCGGATCGGATGGCGGATCACCAATGCGTCAGGGGCGGCCCGGCTTGCAGAAGGGCAGACCCGTCTCCTCGGCATCGCGTTCGCCATGCGGGGTCACCACCGTCAGCGCCGCCCCTTCCGGCGCGTCATTGTCGATCAGCGCGATGGCAATGTTGCGTTCCAGCCTCAGCGACCAGACGGCGATGGTGCAGACGCCAACCTTGCGGCCCTCGAACAGGACCGGCCAATGATCCTCGGCCGTCGGCAGTTGCACGCCATCGAGGAAAAGTCCGGCTCTGCGCCGCCTGGGGCCTTCGTCACGGATCTTCCTGAGCGCCTTCTTGCCGACGAAATCGGCTTCCATGTCCAGATTTACGAACTGTTCCAGTCCGACTTCGAAGACATTGGAATCCGGATGCGTGTCCGTGCCGAAGGAGAGCAGGGCGCTTTCGGTGCGTTCCACGGTGTTCGGCGCTCCGGGGCCGATGTCGTGGGGGGCGCCGGCCTCGCGGAAGATGTTCCACAACTCGCCGCCACGGCTGCCGTCCTTCAGATAGATCTCGTAGCCGCCCTGATGGCTCCACCCGGAACGGGCGACGACGACCGGAATGTCGCCGATGACGGTCTCGTGGAAGGCGAAGAAGGCGAGGTCGCGCACCCAGTCGCCGAACACGTGCGCGGCGACGTCGAAGCTCTTCGGTCCCTGCAGGGCGAGCGGCGAGACGTCCGGCTCCTCGATGGCGACGTCCAGACCGAAGCCATAGGCCACGCCGCGCGCCCACAGCCAGATGTCGCTGTCGGCCAGCGACAGCCAGTAGCGGTCCCGGTCCAGCTTCAGCAGCACCGGGTCATTCAGCAGCCGCCCCTGATTGTCGCTGAGCGGGGTGTAGCGGCCCTGACCGATGCGGATCTTCTCGACATCGCGGGGCACCAGGATCTGGGTCAGCTTCGACGCGTCCGGTCCGGTGATCTGCACCTGGCGCTCGACCGAAACATCCCACATGGAAACGCCGTCGATCAGCCGCCAGTACTCGCCGATCGGATCGCCGTAGTTCACCGGCATCAGCATGTGATTGTAGGAGGTGAAGCCCCGGACGCCTTCCTTCACCGTCTCCGCGAAGAAGGGGGATTTCCGCAAGCGTGCGCCGATCGGCAGTTCGTAACTCATGCTTTCGCCCTCGAAACTTTCACGCACATTGTGACGCATGGCGTGGGCCAGGCGGGATCGCCAGTCTGCGGCACCATGAAGAACCTGAACGACATTCGAGCCATTGCGGCGGCGATATTGTTTCTGCTGGCCTGCACAGGTGTCGCCGCAGCGCGTGACTACACTTTCGGTGGCATCGTCATTTCGCATCCCTACGCCTTCGTCAGCATTGGCAAGGTCCCGAACGGCGCCGGTTTCGTGGCGATCCTAAATGATGGCGACGAGGACGACGCCCTGATCGGTGTGGCGTCGGAATTCGCGAAACGGAACGAACTGCACACCCACATCCACCAGAACGGCCGCATGATGATGCGACCGCTCAAGCGGATCGAGGTGCCGGCCGGGTCCACCGTTAAGCTGGAGCCGGGAGGCGACCATATCATGCTGATGGGTCTCGATGGTCCGTTAAAGGCGGGAGAGATCCGTCCGCTGACCCTGATCTTCGAGAAGGCCGGTGAGTTGAGGGTTGAGCTCGTTATCCTGGAACGTGAATAGCCCGTCGCTCCGTGACGGCGGCGTGACGCTGCCGGGCGGTCTCCCGGCGCAGCGGTTCCGGCTAGAATGCGCGCCGGACAGGGAGGGAGCCTGCTCATGAACTTCAACGCCTTCATCACCTGCGCCGTGACCGGTTCCGGCGACACCGCCGGGCGCTCCAATCACGTGCCCGTCACCCCGGAGCAGATCGCCAACTCGGCCATCGACGCGGCGAAGGCGGGCGCGGCGATCGCGCATATCCATGTTCGCGATCCGGAAACGGGTAAGGGTTCCCGCGATCCGAAACTCTATGCCGAGGTCGTCGACCGGATTCGCTCCTCGGATACCGACGTGATCATCAACCTGACCTCGGGTATGGGCGGCGACATCGTTTTCGGCAAGGGCGAGAATCCGCTGCCGCTGGACCCGGCGGGCACGGATATGGTCGGACCGCTGGAGCGGCTGATCCATGTCGAGGAGCTACTGCCGGAGGTCTGCACGCTGGACTGCGGCACCATGAATTTCGCCGAAGCCGACTATGTCATGACCAACACGCCCGGCATGCTCAGGACCATGGCGAAGCGGGTGCAGGAACTTGGCGTCCGTCCCGAACTGGAGGTTTTCGACACTGGTCATCTGGTCTTCGTCAACGAGATGGTCCGCGACGGCCTGCTGGATGATCCGGTGATGATCCAGCTCTGCATGGGCATTCCCTACGGCGCGCCGGATGATCCTCTGACCCTGATGTCGATGGTCAATCGCCTGCCTGCGGGAGCTGTCTTCTCGGCCTTCTCCCTGGGTCGGAACCAGTTGCCCTATGTCGCGATGGCGACGCTGGCCGGCGGCAATGTCCGCGTCGGTCTTGAGGATAACCTCTGGCTCGAGAAGGGCGTACCCGCGACCAACGCCAACCTGACCGAGCGCGCCGCTTCGATCCTGACCGGAATGAACGTCAACATTCTGGGGCCGGCTGAGGTCCGGGAGAAACTGAAGCTCCGGAAACGCGGTTGACGCCGTGTCAGTGACCGCTGGCCTTTGCGCCTTCCTTCAGCTTGAAGCGGCGGCCGCAATAGGGGCAATCGACCTCGGTCTTCTCGCCCATCTCCAGATAGATCGTCGGGTGGCCCAGAGCCCCGCCGCCTCCGTCGCAGGAGACGCGATGTTCGGTGGTTTCGACGGTTTCAACTGCGCCCATGATCTTCAACCCGGTCGTTTTGCGTGTTTCGCGGGGATCATATCGCCTCGCCCGCGTGGCGCAATCCACCGAACGCTGATAAAGACACCCCTCCACCCGCCGGGAGCCTGCCTTGACCGATTCCAGCCAGTCATTCGACGCCATTTCCACGCGCGGTCTGCGCAAGACCTATCGCGGCAAGAAGGGCGAGGGCTCGAAGGAAGCGCTGAAGGGGGTCGACCTGACCGTGCCGAAGGGATCCTTCTTCGCCCTGCTCGGCCCGAACGGCGCGGGCAAGTCGACCTTCATCAACATCCTGGCCGGGCTGGTGCTGAAATCCGGTGGCGAGGCCAGCGTCTGGGGCCGCGACATCGACCGCCAGCCGCGCCAGGCGCGGGCGGCCATTGGTGTGGTGCCGCAGGAACTCAATCTGGACGCCTTCTTCACCCCGCGCGAGGTGGTCGAGTTCCAGGCCGGACTATATGGCGTGCCGAAGAAGGAGCGCCGGGTGATGGAAGTGCTCGACGCGATGGGCCTCGCCGACAAGGCCGACGTCTATTCGCGCACCCTCTCGGGCGGCATGCGGCGGCGGCTGCTGGTCGCCAAGGCGATGATCCACCGCCCGCCGGTTCTGGTGCTGGATGAACCCACCGCCGGGGTCGATGTCGAACTCCGCCAGCAGCTCTGGACCTATATCCGCCGTCTCAACGAGGACGGCACGACCATCGTCCTGACCACGCACTACCTCGAGGAGGCCGAGGAGCTCTGCGATCACATCGCCATCATCAGCCACGGCGAACTGGTGGCCAGTGAATCGAAGGAGCAGCTTGTCGCCAGGCTGGACCAGAAGACCGTCGCGATCCGCGTCGACGGCGAAGTCGGTGAGTTGCCCCAGTCGTTGAGGGACATGGGGGCGGAGGTCGACATGCTGGGCCGCATCGCCTTCACCTATCGCCCGTCGCAGCAGTCCATCGGCTGGCTGCTTGGCGCGGTCACGGGTGCGGGCTACGGCATTGCCGACATCTCCACCGAGGAATCGGATCTGGAGGACGTGTTCCTGTCGATCACCCGCGCCTCACCGGAGCAGGCTGCGTGATCAGGGGCCATCTCTGGCCCACGCTGAAGCTTGCCGGTCCGGTGATCGTTGCCCGCTCGGGCGTGCTGATCATGATGACCGTGGACACGATCATGACCGGCCATGCCGGGGGCGACGAACTGGCATGGTTTGGCATCGGTCTGTCGCCGACCATCGCGCTGACATTGCTTGGGCTCGGCTTCCTGCTCGGCGTGTCGATCCTCTCCAGCCAGGCGGACGGAGCGGGAGAGCCGGAGCGGACCGGCGGTGTCTGGAAGGCGGGGCTCAGGCACGCGATCCCGCTTGGCGTGCTGTTCGCCGTGATCTGCCTGTTCGGCGAGGAACTGCTGCTTCTGATCGGTCAGTCGCCCGGCCTGTCCGAGGGCGGAGGGCGCGTGATGGCGATGCTGGGCTACGGCATGCCGGCGGTGCTGATCTTCGTGACCTGCTCCTTCTATCTCGAGGGGTTGAGCCGTCCGCTGCCCGGCATGCTGATCATGCTGGCCGCGAACATCGTCAATCTCGGGCTCAACTGGCTGCTGATTCACGGTCATGCGGGACTGCCTGCCATGGGGGCGGAGGGTGCGGCGCTGGCGACCACACTGGCGCGCTGGATGACGGCGGTGGTGATCCTCGCCTATGTCTGGTGGATGCCATCGCGGGAGCGTTTTGGCGTGCGTACGGCTTCCGCCACGCCGGAGATCGGCCAGCGCATCCGCCGTCTGGGGTTTCCGATGGGGCTGGCGATGTTCGTCGAGGTTGCCGCCTTCATGGCCATGACCCAGATGGCCGGGTTCCTGGGCAATGACGCCACGGCAGGATACCAGATCGCTCACAATCTGGTCGCGCTTGTCTTCATGTCGGCCATCGGCCTCGGCGCCGCGACCGGTGTCAGGGTCGGCAACGCGGTCGGGCGTGGCGACCTGCCGGGTGTGCAGGGTGCCTCTGCTGCGGGTGTGGCGCTGGTGGCGCTGGTCATGGCTGTCTTCGGCAGTCTGTTCCTGTTCATGCCCGAGACGCTGGTGGCGGCCTACACGCCACAGGCGGCGGTCGCGGCCTTTGCGCTGCCGGCCCTGACGGTCGCAGGTTTCATGATGGTCTTCGACGGCGGGCAGGCCGTTCTGGTGAACGCGCTCAGGGCCACCGGCGATGTCTGGTTCCCGATGACCGCCCAGATCGTATCCTTCTGGGTGCTCGCAGCCCCGGCCGCCTGGTACCTGGCGTTCGAGTTCGGATACGGGACCGCGGGCCTGATGGGCGGTATCTTCATCGGCGTCGTGGCGGCCACCGTTCTGAACGGATGGCGCATCCTTCGGGTCGCCTCCCGGCCGATCGCGCGCGCATAGCGTCAGCGAAGCTGCCCCATTTCCGCCCCAACTTGGCCGAATTGGGGGCTTGCTTTCGTCTCAGGGTGGTCGGACCCTGACAAACCCTGAGGAGGGCCTGACGTTGAGCGACACCATCGCTCTGGTCGACGATGACCAGAACATCCGCACATCCGTATCCATCGCGCTGGAAGGCGAAGGTTTCCGGGTTCGCAGTTTCGGCGACGGCGTCGAGGCGCTGAGGGGCCTTGGGGCGCAGCCCGCCGATCTGGTGGTGCTGGACATCAAGATGCCGCGCATGGACGGGATGGAGGCGCTGACCCGCCTGCGCCGCACCTCGGACGTCCCCGTCATCTTCCTGACCTCGAAGGATGACGAGGTCGACGAGGTGTTGGGCCTGAAGATGGGCGCCGACGACTACATCACCAAGCCGTTTTCCATGCGCCTGCTGATTGAACGCATCCGGGCCGTCCTGCGCCGCCGCGAGGCCGGGAACGGAACCCTGGAGTCCGAGAAGAAGGTTATTCACCGGGGCGACCTGTCGCTCGATCCCAACCGTCACCGCTGCGACTGGAAAGGGCAGGAGGTGAAGCTGACGGTTACCGAGTTCCTGATCCTGGAATCCCTGGCCCAGCGGCCGGGTCACGTGAAGACCCGCGATCAGCTCATGGACGCGGCCTATGACGACAATATCTATGTCGATGACCGAACAATCGATAGCCATATCAAGCGTATAAGGAAGAAATTCAAGGTGGTGGATGAGGAATTCTCCAGCATCGATACGCTTTATGGCGTCGGCTATCGCTTCCGCGAGACCTGATCCCGGCGATCCGAGCGAATGTCACCGCTGGCGCGCCGCATCCTGACGATCAACCTGCCTGCATTCCTGGTGCTGGTGGGGGCGTGGTTCTATCTGGACCAGTACCGGGCGGGTCTTCTGCAGGCGCGCGAGGAATCGCTCGCCAAGGAAGCGCATCTGGTGGCCGGTGCGCTGGGCGAGGCGGCGCTGGCCGGCTCCATCGAGAACCTCCGCATTGACGCCTCGCTGGCGGCCTACATCACCAGGCGTGCGGTTCTGACGACCGGCGCACGTATCCGCCTATATGACGCCGAGGGGCGGTTGATGGTCGACAGCCGTCAGTTGCCCACCTCGGGCCGCGATGTCGAGGCGCGCAACATCTACAATCCCGACGCCGAAACCGGACCGCTTGGCTGGTTGAGCGCGCAATGGGACAAGGCGATGGATTTCCTGCCCCGTCTGGACGAGTACCCGGACTATGCGGACGATTCCGTGATGGCGGTGCGCGGCTGGTTCGGCGTGCCGCATGCGCTTGAAGGCGGGGCGGAGAGCGGCATCTGGCAGCGCGCGGACGGGCGGTTGGTCATCGGTGTCGCGGTGCCGATCCAGGCGCTGAAACGTGTCCTTGGCGCGACGGTGCTGACCGTGGACAGCCGCGAGATCGACGACGCCGTGCGCCGCGAGCAGGTGGCGACGCTGGGCGTCTTCGCCTTTGCCGCGCTGATCACCTTCCTGCTTTCCGTGTTCCTTTCCCGCTCCATCATCCGCCCGATCCAGCGCCTGTCACAGGCCGCTGACCGGGTCCGGCACCAGGGCGGCCGCTCGGCGGATATCCCGGACCTGAGCAGGCGGTCAGACGAGATCGGCGATCTGTCCGTCTCCCTGCGCGACATGACCGTTGCGCTGAATGCCCGTGTCGGCGCGATCGAGGCCTTCGCGGCTGATGTGGCGCATGAACTGAAGAACCCGCTGACCAGCCTGCGCAGCGCCATCGAGACGCTGGAACGGGCCGAGAAACCGGAGCAGCGCGAGCAACTCACCGAGATCGTGCTGCAGGACATCGGCCGGCTGAACCGCCTGATCAGCGAGATTTCCGACGCCAGCCGGATCGATGCCGAAATGGGCCGCATCGAGCGCGAGCCGGTGGATATCGGCCGCATGGTGCTGGATCTGCGCGAGGTGTTGCAGGCGCCGAACAGTACGGTTCGCGTCGAGGTCGATGTTGCCAGAGGCGACCCGCTCACCATCCTGGGCGCGGAGCACCGGCTGGGCCAGGTGCTGCGCAATCTGGTCGACAACGCGATCTCCTTCAGCCCGGAGAACGGGCGCGTCGACGTCCGTGTCTTCAACGAGAAGGGCCATGTGGTCCTGGTGGTCGAGGACGAGGGGCCCGGCGTGCCGGAAGAGGCCAGGGCGAAGATCTTCGAGCGCTTCTACTCCGAGCGCCCGAAGACCGAGAGCTTCGGCAGCCATTCCGGTCTGGGCCTGAACATATGCCGTCAGATCGTCGAGGCTCATGGCGGGACCATCGAAGTCGAGAACCTGCGCCATCTGGGCCAGCACGGCCTTCTGATCGGCGTGAAGGGCGCACGCTTCACGGTCCGCCTGCCGATCCTGAAGAACTGAGGCTGTTCAGCTCTCGCGCTTGGCTGCCTGAACCATGTTCTCCAGCTGTTGCAGGAACTTCGAGCGGTCCTTCGCGCTAAAGGGCTTGCCGCCGCCGCCGGCCATCAGCGGGTTGGCGGCGCGGATATCGGCCATAAGGTCCCGGGTTGCCAGCTGCTGACCGATATTGGCCTCGGTGAAGGCGTCGCCATTGTGGCGGATGGCGCGGCCGCCGTTCTCGATGCAGCGCGCGGCCAGCGGGATATCGCCCGTGACGCAGATGCCGCCCGGTCCGATCCGCTCGGCGATCCACTGGTCGGCGACGTCCGGCCCATCGGGCACGACAATGGTGTGAACCTGCGGGTTCGGATCGTGGCGCAGTCCGCCATTGGAGACGATCCAGACGTCCAGCCCGTGTCGCTCGGCGACCTTCAGCGTTTCCTTGCGCACCGGACAGGCGTCGGCGTCGATGTAGATTTCAACCATGGGCGCGGGATAGCGTCTGGAACCGGCAAAGGGAAGGGGAGGCTTCGATGGGCCAGCTTGTGCTCTATCTGGTGAAGTACGAGAACGACCAGAAGGCGGCGATGGTGAAGGACGCCGCCATGCGCGACCGGGCGGTCATCCACCGCGCCGCGATTGCCGATTTCGGCGGCAAACCCATCGCGCAGTACGGCTCCTACGGCGAGTGGGACATGGTCTACATCTACGAGATGCCGGACGATGCCGCGCTGGCGGCGAACCTGCACCTGACCGACAGTTTCGGGCTGGCGAAGTATTCGAAGGCCATCCCGCTGATGAGCATGGAAAGCTTCGTCGACTCGCTCCGGATGGCCGATGAGACGCCGACAGCGTACTCCCCGGCGAAATCCTGAGCGGTGGTGTGGCGCAGCGGCTGATGCCAATCCCAACCTGTCATGCCCGCTTCATGCGGGCATCCGGTCGAATCACCGGACAGGCGGCGAAGCCGCACCGGACCCCCGCATGAAGCGGGGGTGACAACCGGTGAGCAGGCAATCCTTTGGAAAAGTGGATCAGCCGCCGATTTCCGCCCGCACCATCGCCGCGCCATCTTCCATGGCCTTGAGCTTGGCGAAGGCGACGTCGCGCGGCAGGTATTTCATCCCGCAGTCCGGCGCGGCCATGAGGCGATCGGCGGAGATGTGTTTCAGCGCCCCGCGCAGTCCCGCCGCAACCTGTTCGGGCGTTTCGACTTCTTCGCTGCCCAGGCTGATCACGCCGAGGACGATCTTCTTGCTGGGCAGTTTCTCCAGGATCGCCGGGTCGAGCTTCGGCTGCGCCGCCTCGATGGAAATCGCGTCGGCCGAGCAGGCATCCAGTTCCGGCAGGAAGGCGTAGCCGGTGGGCTTGTCCTTCACGACATAGGCGTAGCCGAAACAGAGATGCACTATGGTCGGGACGGTCACGCCGTCCAGCGCGCGGTCGATGGCCTCGATGCCCAGCGACGAGGCCTCCTCGGGATGCGCCTGCATGTGCGGTTCGTCGATCTGGATGATGTCCGCGCCCGCGGCGACAAGATCCCGGATCTCGCCGTTCAGCACCTCGGCATAGGCGCGGACGACCTCCCGCTGGTCACCATAGTGCTCGTCCTGCGCCATCTTGGTCATGGTGAAGGCGCCGGGCAGGGTGACCTTGATCGGCCGGTCGGTCTGGCGGCGCAGGAACTCGATCTCGCGGGTCTGGACCGCGCGGGTCCGGCGGATCGGTCCCACGATGCGCGGCACCAGTGTCGGCTTGCCCGTCCGGCCCGGCACGGTAGCCGGGTTGTCGATGTCGATTCCGTCCAGCGCCGTGGCGAAGTGGTTGAAGTAGCTCTCCCGCCGAACCTCACCATCGCCGATGACCGTCAGGCCTGCGCGTTCCTGATCGGCGACGGCCAGCCGGGCGGCGTCGTCCTGGGCTTCCGTGATCTCGCTCTCTCGCGGCAGCCATACCTCCTTCATGCGCACGCGCGGCGGGCCGCTGCCCAGCAGGATGGCCTTGTCCACCAGCCAGGCGGGTTGCGGATAGCTGCCCACCAGCATTGTCGGAATCAGCGGTTCAGCCATGTCGATCCTACCCCTTCGGCATTTGCGGGAATCCGGTCTATGTTGCCACCGATTGCTTCTGGGGAGGAAGACCACGATGAGATTGAACAAGGCGCGCATCCAGCCGTTGCAGGACGACGAGTTCTCGGACGAGGTGAAGGAGATCCTGAAGCCGCTGGCCGGCTGGGGCCGGATCCTGAACATCTTCCGCACGCTGGCCCGGACACCGCGCGCGCTGCGCCGCTTCAACTTCTGGGGCGGCTATGTGCTCTCCGATCGCAACGACATCGCCCCGCGGGAGCGAGAAATCGTCATCCTGCGAGTCGGCTATCTCTGCTCGTCGGGCTACGAGTGGGCGCAGCATGAGGTGATCGGCAAGGATTGCGGCCTGACCGACATCGAGATCCAGCGCATCAAGGAAGGCCCGGCCTCGCCGCAATGGAACGATACCGAGCGCGCCATGCTGACCGCGGCCGACGAACTGGTCCGCGACCATTTCATCTCCGACGAGACCTGGGCGAAGCTGTCCGGCCTGACCGAGAAGCAGAAGATGGATCTGGTCTACACCGTCGGCCAGTACACGCAGGTCTCCATGATCCTCAACAGCTTCGGCGTGCAGCTTGATGAGGGCCTGACCCTGGATCCGGATCTGCGGCGTTAGTTCTCGCCAATCGACAGCGCGTCCTGACGAAAGTCAGGACCCATGCCTGAGTGTTTCCTCAGACTCGGCTCCGGCGGAAAGGCTCAGGCATGGGCCCTGGATCAAGTCCAGGGCGCGTGGTGCCGGATTTGAACTCTGAGAAAGCCGGTGGCCTTGGGTTTCACCCGTCCGGCTTCTCACCCGTGCCACGTTCCGGCACGCCAAGAGCATCCGCCAGGCGGCTGCGCGCCTGACCCGGCCGCAGGGGTTGCTGCTGGCTTTCGTGCGGCGACCAGCCGGTCAGGTAGATGACTTCGAACGTAGCGGGCACGCGGCCATCCGGCCCGGCGAAGCGCTCGATATATAGTTCCATCGCCCGCAGCAGCGTTGCGCGGCGCGTGAAGCGCTTTCGGCGCTCGCGCACGGCGTTCTGCTCACCCATGCCGCGCAGATCGGCGAGCAGTCGGAGCGGGTTCTCGTAGGTCACAGTGATGGTGTCGGCGTCGGCGACGGGCAGGGCGAGGCCCGCCCGCTGCAGCAGTCCCCCCGCGTCCCGGATCTCGGCGAAGGGCGAGACGCGCGGGCCCGCGCCGCCCTCGATCTCCAGTTCGGCCTCCATCAGGACCTGCCGCAGTTCCGCCAGCGTGCCCGCACCGAACATTGCCGCCAGCAGTAGCCCGTCAGGTTTCAGCGCCCGCCGAAGCTGGATCAGCGCGCCGGGCAGGTCATTGGTCCAGTGCAGCGACAGGGGGCTGAACACCAGATCGAACGCGCCGTCCCGGAAGGGCAGGCGTTCCTCGTCCCCGGCGGCACCGCCCGCTGCGAAGGCCTCGGCAAGGTCCATCGTGACCGCCTGTCCGATCTGGCCGCCGGGACCGATCAGCCCCTCGGGCAGCGGGGCACGGCCACCGAGGATCAGCACACGCTCGAAGCTCCGGTTCACGTCGCCGAGGCGCTCGGCCATCCGATCAGCGACCTCCCGGAACAGGAAATCATGGGCCGCGAACCCGGCGGCGGCGCGGGCGCGGTTGGCGCGGTGGCGCGCGCGGTCGAAGATTTCCACCGGATCGGTCATGCGACGAGCTATGGCAGGACGGGCGCGGGAATGCCAGACTTGGCGCATGGGCATGATGAGCGATATCGGACGCCGGGCGCTGGACCTGCTGCTGCCGCCGCAATGCTTCAGTTGCGGCGCGGAGACCGCCGAACCGGGCCGGCTCTGCGCTGACTGCTTCACGGCAAGCACCTTCATTGCCGAGCCCATGTGCCACTGCTGCGGTCTGCCCTTCGAGTTCGAGGTGGAGCCTGGCCGGCTCTGCGCCGTCTGCGCGGCCGTCACACCGTCCTACGACCACGTTCGCGCCGCGGCCCATTACGAGGACCCGCTCCGTTCTGCGCTGCTGGGCTTCAAGCATGGCGATCGCACCGACATGGCCGCCGGTTTCGCGCGGCTGCTCGGCCGAGCCGGTCGGGAGATGCTGGACCGGGCGGATGTCATCGCGCCCGTGCCGCTGCATCCAGGGCGGCTCTGGCGGCGGCGCTACAACCAGTCGGCGCTGATTTCGGAACTGCTGGCCGGTATGCACGGCATTGCCGGCGCACCCGATCTGCTGATCAGAAAGCGCCAGACGCGGAGCCAGGGCGGACTGAGCGCCACAGCGCGGCGACGGAACGTCCGCGGCGCGTTCACGGTGGCTGACCGCTATCGACCGGCCGTCTCCGGACAGCATGTCGTCATTGTCGACGATGTCTTCACCACCGGGGCGACGGTCGAGGCCTGTGCGCGGGCGCTGAAGCTTGCAGGCGCCGAAACGGTCAGCGCACTTGTTGTCGCACGCGTTGTTCGCGCCGGACAGTTGCACTAGATATTCTTCATCGGAAGAACGGGATCCAGGTCATGGCCAGCATCGATATCTACACCACCGGGCTCTGCCCCTACTGCTATCGGGCAAAGAAGCTGCTCGACGACAAGGGCGCGGCCTATGAGGAAATCGACGTGATGTTCACGCCCGGCAAGCGCGACGAGATGATCAGCCGTTCCGGCGGACGCCGCACCGTGCCGCAGATCTTCATCGGCGAAACCCATGTCGGCGGCTATGACGATCTGGCCGCGCTGGACAAGGCCGGCGGGCTCGATCCCCTGCTGCAGGGCGCATGACCACCGCGAAGGTCGCCTGCATCCAGCCCAACACGGGCACGGACTGGGAGGCCAACCTGGCCGCCTGCACGGCCTGGATCGAGGCCGCGGCGGGCGAGGGCGCGATTTACATTCAGACGCCCGAGGTCACCAACTTCATCTATCGCCGCCGCCAGGACACCATGGCGGCGACGCATCCCGAAGCCGACGATCCCTCGCTGAAGGCCTATCGCGAACTGGCCGCCCGGCTTGGCGTCTGGCTGAACATCGGGTCGCTGGCCTTGCGTGGCGAGACGGACGAGCGGCTGGTGAATCGGTCGTTCCTGATCGATCCGCAGGGCGACATCGCCAACCGCTACGACAAGATCCACATGTTCGATGTGGAACTGCCATCCGGGCAGAAGTTCACCGAGTCCCGCGCCTACAGACCGGGCGAGCGTGTGAATGTCGTCGATCTGCCTTTCGGGCGGCTGGGCATGACCATCTGCTACGACATGCGCTTCCCGCATCTCTATCGCGGGCTTGCCAAGGCAGGCGCGGATATCCTGACCATGCCGTCGGCCTTCACCGCCGAAACCGGCAAGGCGCACTGGCATGTTCTGCTGCGCTCGCGGGCGATCGAGAATGGCTGCTTTGTGATCGCTGCGGCGCAGACAGGCAGCCATGATGGCGGGCGGGAGACTTACGGACATTCGCTGATCGTCGATCCCTGGGGACGGGTGCTGGCCGATGGCGGCGAGGACACCGGCTACGTCACCGCCGAACTGGACATGACCGAAGTGGCGAAGGCGCGGCAGTCCGTGCCGTCCCTCTCCAACGACCGCGACTATGTGCTGGAGGACGGCACGGCCGCCCGCGCGGCGGAGTAGGCGGGTTTGGAAGCCATTCTGCCCATGCTGGTGACCTTTCTGGTCATCATCGATCCCATCGGGACCGCACCGATCTTCGCGGCGCTGACCGAGGGCGCTTCGCAGCGTCACCGCGTCCGCATGGCGATCAAGGCCACCCTGATCTCGGCGACCATCCTGGCGGGCTTCGCCTATGGCGGCGCGTGGCTGCTGGGCGCGATGGGGATATCGCTGGACGCCTTCAAGGCGGCGGGCGGCATCCTGCTGTTCCTTATCGCGCTGGAGATGGTCTTCGACAAGCGCAACGAACGCCGGGGCAAGACGACCGACGCCTACAAGGAAAGCCATGCGGCGGTGGAGACCGACATATCGGTCTTCCCGCTGTCGATCCCGCTGCTGGCCGGTCCGGGCACGATCACCACGATCATGCTCTACATGAAGGGCGCGGGCGATGATCTGACGCTGCAGCTCATGGTGCTGGGCACGGCGGGCGTCGTGCTGCTGGGCACCATGCTGGTGCTGCTGGCGGTCGGACCTATCATGCGCCTGATGGGCGACACCATTGCGCAGACCATCGGTCGCATCCTGGGCGTCATCCTGGCGGCGCTGGCGGTGCAGCTCGTCTTCGACGCCATCGCGGCCACGTTCCTCGCCTGACGCGGGGCTGTCCCGCAAGCCCCTGTGCCGCCTTGAGCCGCCGCGGATTATCGGACAATCTCGGATCAACACTATTGATGGCAGGGGAGGAAACGCCATGCGTGGTCAGGGACCGCTGAGCGGAGTGAAGGTGGTTGAGCTTGCGGGCATCGGGCCGGGTCCGATGTGCGGCATGCTGTTTGGCGATCTGGGCGCTGATGTCGTCCGCATCGACCGTCAGACAGCTGCCGATCTGGGCATCGACCGGGGATCGAACAAGTGGGACCTGCTGAACCGGTCCAAGCGTTCGGTGGCCGCCAATCTGAAGATGAAGGAAGGCGTCGAGACCGTGCTGAAGCTGGTCGAGAATGCCGACATCCTGATCGAAGGCATGCGGCCCGGCGTGACCGAGCGTCTCGGTCTCGGCCCGGAGGACTGCTGGGCGCGGAATCCGAAGCTGGTCTATGGCCGCGTCACCGGCTGGGGTCAGGAAGGCCCGATCGCCCACGCCGCCGGCCACGACATGAACTACATCTCGCTGACCGGCGCACTTCATGCCATCGGCAACAAGGGCGGTGCACCGGTACCGCCGCTCAACCTCGTCGGAGATTTTGGCGGTGGGGCGCTCTACCTCGCGTTCGGCTGCCTCGCCGCCTATATCGAGGCGCAGACTTCCGGCAAGGGGCAGGTCCTGGACGCGGCCATGATCGATGGCGCGTCGAACCTGATGACCGCGATCTACGGCATGAAGGCGGCGGGCCGCTGGAAGCAGGAACGCGGCACCAACATCCTCGACACCGGCGCGCATTTCTACGACGTCTACGAGACGAAGGACGGCAAGCATGTCTCCATCGGCTCGATCGAGAAGAAGTTCTATGCCGAACTGAAGGAACGCATCGGCCTCGGCCCGGACGAGATTCCCGAGCAGATGAACCCGGCGAAGTGGCCGGAATACCGCGAGATCATCGCCACCAAGATCAAGGCGAAGACCCGCGACGAGTGGGTCGAACTGATGGAAGGCACCGATGTCTGCTTCGCCCCGATCCTGGACATGGACGAAGCGCCGAAGCATCCTCACAACACGGCCCGCGACACCTTCATCGACATTGATGGCGTGACACAGCCGAATGCCGCGCCGCGTTTCTCCCGCACGCCGAACGGTGTTCCGACCGTTGCGCCCAATCCGGGCGATCACACGGAAGAGGCGCTTTCCGAATGGGGCTTCGCGGCGGATGAGATCGCCGGCCTGAAATCCTCCGGCGCGGTGTCTTGAGCGGCACCCGTCTGGCGGGGAAGACCGTCTGGATCACGGGGGCGGCGTCCGGTCTCGGGCGCGCCTCCGCCATCCGCTGCGCCGAGGAGGGCGCGCGCCTGGTCGTCACCGATCTGGAAGCGCCCGACGATCTGGCCGCCGAACTTGGTGGCGGCGCGAAGGCCTTCCAGCAGGATGTGACCGACGAGGCGCGGTGGGACGAGATCGCCGCGGCGATCGGCGAGTTCCATGTGCTGGTCAACAATGCCGGCGTAGCCGACCGCGGTCCGCTGGCCGAGACGACGCTGGAGCGCTGGCGCTTCGTCACCGGGGTCAATCTGGACGCGGTGTTTCTCGGCACACGGACGGCCTTCCGGAAGATGAAGCCGGGCGGTTCGGTGATCAACATCTCCTCCATCCTGGGCATTGTCGGCAACGCCATGGTGCCGGCCTATTGCGCCTCGAAGGGCGGAGTGCGGCTGCTGTCGAAATCGGCGGCGGTCGAGGCGGCGCAGACCGGACTCGGCATCCGCGTGAACTCGATCCATCCAGGCTACATCGAGACGCCGATGGTGATGGACAATGTCCGCGCCATGCCCGATGGCAATGAACGCCTGGCCCAGATCGCCGGCAAGCACGCCATGGGGCGGCTGGGCGAGCCCGACGACATCGCCTATGCGGTGGTCTATCTGGCCTCCGATGAAAGCCGGTTCGTGACCGGCACCGAGACCGTGGTCGACGGAGGCTATACCGCGCTCTGAGCCCGAGCCCGCGGCATTGCCTGATTCAGTCAATCATGACAGGGTGCTGGCTGGGGCTTCTGGGTATCCGCGAGACGGGGAGTTTGCCGCTCCATGGCCACTGTCGAGGCATCGGAGGACCGTCGGGAACCGGTGTTTCAGCAGGTTGATATCTCGCCTGTGAGGGAGACCGACGGGCACAGCGACTCGCCGTCGCTGGACCGGAACACCCGCGTCCGCGCCGAGATGATTGCCGAGATGATCCGGGAGTCGGGCCAGCTCCGCATCAGCCCCTTCGTCATGATCGCCGTTCTCGCGACGGTCTATTTCGACCGGGCGCCGCTCTGGCCCACGGTCGCCCTGATCGCGGGAACCGTCGTCTTCACCTATCTGGGCGTCCGGCTGCGCCGGGCCTTTGACAACGCCAATCCCCGGGCGGCGGCGGTCGAGGCCTGGGGCGTGCGCTACACCCTGTTGTCCGCCTTTGTCGGTTTCGTCTGGGGGCCGTCGCTGGCGGCCTATTTCGACCCGGCGTCCTATCCGCACCAGGCCTTTTTGGGGCTGCTGACCACGGGGACCCTGTTCGCCGCGATCATCCACCGCGCGCTCTACCCGCCGGCCTTCATCGCGCTGGCGGTGCCGACCGCCGCGCCGGTGATCGTCATGTTCGCCCTCAGCGGCGACCGGATCGGGCTGGTCACGGCAGGCCTGGGCGTGGCCGGTCTGCTCGGGATGCTGGCCTGGTTGCGGGTGCTGCACCGGCGTTTCCGGGAATCATTCTCCCTGCGCTTCGAGAACACCGACCTGATCAACCGGCTGGAGGCGGCGCACCGGTCGGCGGAGACGGCGCGGCAGGCCGCCGAGGTCGGCGACCGGACCAAGTCCGAATTCCTCGCCACGATCAGCCACGAGTTGCGAACGCCCATGAACGGCATCATGGGCATGACCGGGCTGCTGCTGGGCACCGGCCTGACGCCTCAGCAGCGTTCCTATGGCGACATCATCAAGGAATCCGCCGACGCCCTGCTCAACCTGATCAACGACATTCTCGACCTGACCAAGCTGGAATCGGGCCGTGTCGACCTGGACGAGAGCCCGTTCGAGCTTGCCCAGACCATCGAGGGCGCGGTCGGTCTGATGGCCGAGCGGGCGCAGGCCAAGGGTCTGGAACTGGCCAGCCATATCGAGCCCCAGGTTCCCGACGTCATGACGGCGGATGCAGGCCGTCTGCGCCAGGTGCTGCTGAACCTGCTGTCCAACGCCATCAAGTTCACCGAGGAAGGCTCGGTGGAATTGACGGTGTCCACTGCGCCGCACTCCCGCTCGGTCCTGCGCATCGAGGTGCGCGACACCGGCATCGGCATCGATGCGGAGACCCTGCCGCGCCTGTTCCGTCCTTTCAGCCAGGCCGGCGGGATATCCAGGCGTTTCGGCGGGACCGGCCTGGGTCTGGCGATCTGCCGCCGGCTGATCGACGCCATGGGTGGAGAGATCAACATCCAGAGCGAACTGGGCGCGGGCACGACCTTCATCGTCGATCTGCCGATCCGTTCGGCCAAGAAGGTCGGCCGGCGGGAGCGGTTCGAGGGGTTGAACGTCATCTTCGCCGGACCGGGCGATGCCGTGCGCAAGGCAGCGGCAGCCTATGTGGCTGACTGGAAGGGGCGACCGCATTTCGCCACGACACCCGCCGACGCCATCCGAAGCATGAAGGAAGTCGACGGTCCCTGGTGCGCGGTGATCGACTGGCGTCTCAGGGGCGGCGCCGGGTCGCTGGCGCAGCAGATCCGCGGCGACAGCGCTCTGGCCCGATCGCGGCTGATCCTGACGGTTCCGGTCGGGGTCAACGAGGCCGTGGCCGAAAATGAAGACTGCCTGTTCGACGAACGTCTGCTGCAGCCCTTGCGGCGCGACTCGTTCAATCGCGCCATCAGCGGCAAGGGAAGCGCCCGCGCCGAGAAGCGCGGCGCGGACAAGGCAAGGCCACGCCCTGAGCGACGTCTGCGCGTTCTGGTGGTCGACGACGTCGCGGTCAATCAGAAGCTGGCGGTTTCCATCGTCGAAATGGCCGGTCATGAGGCGGTTGCTGCAGGCAGCGGCCGCGAGGCGCTGCAGGCGCTGCGATCGATGCCCTATGACCTGGTGCTGATGGATGTCGAGATGCCGGAAATGGATGGGCTGGAGGCGACGCGATCGATTCGCCGCCTGCCGGGCGCTGCCGGGGCCATCCCCGTCGTGGCGATCACCGCACATCCCGGCGACGAGTTTGTTGATCGCTGTATGGATGCGGGCATGAACGGCTATCTCGCCAAGCCGCTGGACGCCGAGGAACTGATCCGGGTGCTGGGCGAGACTGCTGGCAAGGCCGGTGCGCCAGCGCCGAAGCACGGCAGGGAAGGCGTCATCGCACGTCTCAGCGCTGCCGTGGGGCAGGCGACGGCGGAGGAACTGGGCCGAAGCTTCGCCGATGAGCTCGATGGCTGGCTGGAAAACCTGAAGGTGGCCGCGCGTGAGAGTGATGCGGAAGCCCTGCGGCGTCATGCGCACAGCCTGAAAGGGGCCGCGTTGAACATGGGATGCAACGATCTGGCGGATGCTGCGGCTGGACTGTCGTCGGAAGCGGGGGTATCGCCTGAGGAGGCGGAGGCGCAGATCGGTGAGATCGCGATACATGCGCATGCGGCGCGGGATTCAATCCGTACGGAACTTGGCAAGGGCGGGAACTGACAGATGCTGCTGAAATGGACGGGTTCCGAGGATGATCCGCGGCAGGGTGAAGCCAGCGCGCAGGATTCAGCCGACAAACGTTTCGGCGAGGCTCCGCGTCTGACAGCACTGGTTGTCGGCACGGGCCTCTGGATTGCCCTTTGCCTGTTCTATGTCGAGGCGACATCCGGGCTCGGTTCGCTGGGTTTCATGCTGCCGCACGAGATGGCGCTGATCCTGATCGCTGTGCTGCTGCCGCCGGGCTTCGCCTGGCTGGTGATGCTGGTGCTGCGGCGGGGGCACGAGACCGACCGCAGCCGCGCAGCCCTGCTGGAAGTGCTTTCGGACATTGCCGGTCCTGACGAGGATGCGGGTGCGAAGCTGAACGCCGCGGCCATGTCGCTCCGCCGGATCAGCCAGTCTGTCGAAGGCGAACTCGGCAATGCGCTGGCCCGCACGGATGAACTGAACCGCCGGATCGAAGAGGGTCTTCAGAGGCTCGACCAGTTGTCCGGCACGGCCACTGAGCGGAGTGGAGAAATTCGCGGCCTGCTGGAGGAAGCATCGGGCGAACAGCGGCGGATCCTGGATGACCTGCAGCAACTGGGCGAGACCGCGCGCAGCCTGTCGCGGACCGAAGCGTCTGAACTCGCCGGCGCGGTGGAGATAGCTTCGCGCCGGGCCGAGGAGATTGCGGCCTCGCTGGACGCCAAGGCCCGGACCGCCTCGGAGACGGTGAATGCGGTCTCGAAACGGGCGCAGGAGATTGGTGCGGCCATCGATCAGCCCATGGCTCGGCTGCGCGAGGAAAGCGAGCAGACCGTGCGCCGGCTCGGCAACGCCACGCAGGAGCTCAAGTCCCGGGTGGAATCCCTCAGCCAGGAAATGGCGCGGACCACCGAGCAGGCCGGGCAGGCGAGCGCCGGCGTCGATGACAGTTCGGCGCGGCTGCGCCAGGCGACGTCGGACCTGCGCGGGCTGGTCAGCGGCACCGGCGACGAGGTGCGCCAGAAAATCGAGGAACTGCAGGAACTCGTCTCGGGTTCGATGCGCGCCTCTGAACAGGCCGTGCAGCGGCTCGATCAGCGTCTTGGGCAATTCTCGGCGTCGCTGGACGGGATGAATGTCGGCGCGGGTGAGGCTGAAGAGGCGCTGACGTCGGCAGTCGAACGCATTTCCGGCATTGTTGGCCAGTTCGCCGAGCAGGCCACACACGCCCAGGACATCGCCGGCGAAACCGCTGCACGTACCGAATCCGCGGCCGCCAGCGTGATGGAGGCGGGCGCGTCCTTCGGTGCGGCCTCTCGCCAGATCGAGGGCGTAGGCCAGAAACTGGGCGCCGCGAAGGATGACCTGACCGCCACGATGGCCAATCTCTCGGGCGTGGTCGAGGAGGTGGTCTCCGGCCTTGAAGAACGCATCCGCGAGGTCTCTTCCTTCGCTGAAGGATCGGCTGAACGGTCCGGTGAAAAGTTGCAGCAGGTGTCCCAGCAGATCACCGATGCCGCACGTGCTCTGTCGCGCCAGCTTGCCGTGGTCGAGGAACAGGCCAGGGCGGGCGAAGTTCAGGGCCACGCAAGCGCGGATACGCTGCGCCAGCGCATGTCCGAACTGCGCTCCCTGCTGGGCGATATCGCTGAAGCGGCGGATGACGGCAATGCGCGGCTGGAACGGCTGCATGCCTCCGGCGGCGAGGTGCTGGTGACCCTGAAGGCCGGCGTTTCCGACCTGGATCGGGCGATCGAGAACAGTTCCGCCCTGTCGAGCGGCGTCATGACGGCATTGCGCACGACGGCGGCGGAAACGGAGAGCCGGTTGGGCACGCTTGGCGACTCGCTGCTGACACGGACCGACGAGTTCGAGCAGCTTGGTCAGCGTCTGGCGGCCACGGCGGAGCGGATCGACAATGCCACGGCTGAACGCCTGACCGCGGTCAGCGAACGGATCGACCAACTGTCCGAAACCGCCGAGCAGCGCTTCGGGGCTCTGGCCTCGGATCTGGGCGACCTCTTCGAGGAGCTGCAGCAGCGTTCGGCCACTGCGAGCCAGTCGGCCGAAGCGGCGTCGGACCGGAGCTCTGCCGCGACGACAGCGCTTGGCGATGCCGTCGCCGAGCTTTCGCTGCTGATGCAGGATCTGGACGCATCCGTCCTGCGTGCCGGCGAGGGCCTGAAGGGGCTGGGCGAGCAGGCCGGCGAGATCACCAGTGCGGTGCGTGGCGGGGTCGAGGACAATCTCCTGCTGATCGAGAACCGCAGCAATCAGGTCACCGGCCGCATGCTGCAGACAGCAGATGTGGTTTCCTCCGCGGCGGGCGACCTCGAAGAAAAGTCCGCCGCGTCACTCGAGCGGCTTTCCAGCCTGCGTCAGCAGGCCGTGCTGGAGATGAGCGAGGCCGAGGTTGAACTCGGCTCCCTGACCGCACTCTGGCAGGAACGGGTGCAGTTGCTCCAGACGGCGGCGGGCAACCTGTCCCGGTCGGCGGAACAACTGGACGGTGAGACCTCCGATCGTCTGGTGGCCTTCACCGCGCGCCTTTCCGAGGCCGTATCCACCGCGCGGCAGACGGTCACCGAACTGGAGACCGAACGCGGACGGCTGAACGAGGCGCAACAGGCCGCCAGCGAGAACCTGACGGCGGTGTTCGGTGAGCTGGAACTGCGCATTGGTGCAGTTGCGTCCCGCGCAACGGAAGCGGGCGAGGCCATAGGCAGGCGGATTGATGAACTGGACGTCCAGATGCGCGGCGCCGGTGCGGCCTCGTCCGAGGCCGTCAGCCAGGCCGAGGCCGACATGGTCCGTGTCGCGCGCGTGCTGCGCGAGCTGCAGGACGTCTCCGGCGGGCTGGTGCAGCAGGCGGCGGATGTGGCCGTGGCCGCGCAACAGGCCGTGGTGACGATCGCCAGCGAACGCGGCGGTCTGACTTCGGGCGCCGAGGAGATGATCGTGGGACTTGCTGGCTCGGCAACGGCGCTGGCGCGGGAAGGCGACCGCATCGGCAACCTGCTGGCGAGATTGCGCACCGATACCGAAACGGCCGACGCCGAACTCTCCATGCGCATGGGCAAGCTCGAGGCTTCTGTGCGCAACTCGGCCGATCTGGCGCAACTGACAGCGGAAACGCTGTTGAGCGGAACCGAGGCCCTTGTCGAGGAAGCCCGTCGGGCCGCCGAACTTGTCGATAGCTCAGCCAGCCGTTTCACGGCCAGGGCGGAGGAGATCCGGGATTTGTCCGGCTCCGCCGCAGAATCCGTGACCTCGGCGAGCGGCGAACTGGAGATCCGTTTCACAGCCCTGCGGACTGCCAGCGAGGCGGCCGAGGAAAGCGCGACCGATCGCGCCGAGAAGGTAGCCGGCCGCATGCGGGAACTGGCGGAACTCGGTGAGAACGCCCGGACGTCCTGGCAGTCGTCTGCCCAGGCGATCGAGCAGTCCGCGGCTGTCAGCGAGGCCCGGTCCCGTTCGGCGCTGGCCAATCTGGACGAGTTGAACGCTGCCCTGGGGGCGGTTCTGCCTAGGTCGGTGGAGATCGAAGCCGCCACCGGGTCATTGAAGGAAGAGGGCCAGTCGGTGGCGCAGATGCTGGCGGCGCTCGAGGCCGCGTGTCTGTCGACGATCAGCCGGGTGGCCGGCGAACGCAACGCCTTCGCCGACGAGAACAGCCGCATCACCGATCAGTTCGGATCGGCGCTGGAGCGCCTGACATCGCTGCTGGACGAAGGCCGCGCCCGCCTTGGCGCATTCTCGACAGCTCAGGCCGAGGTGGCGGATTCGGTCGAGAGCGCGACAGCGCGCGTGGAAAGCCAGCTCGAACGCGGCCGGCGCCTTGCCGAGGAAATGCAGAGCCGGGGCGGACGCCTCAGCGACCTGTTGACGGAGCGTATGGAGAAGCTGGAGGCCGCCGAACGGTCGGCCTCCGAGGCAGCCGAACTGCTGGCAGAAAGCCTGGAGCGGGAGCAGGAGCGCCTGCAGGCCATGCGCGACATCGCCATGTCCGACGCAGAGAACTTCGGTGCATCGGTGACTGTGGCTCTGGTGGAACTGAAGGACCGGGCGCTCGGCTTCACCGGTGAGATCGAGGCTTTCGAGACGGCGACGCAGCAGTTGCGCAGCGACGTGTCGGACGCTGTCGGTCAGATCGGCAGCGACACGAGGACGGTCACCGAGGCGGGGCGGGAGATCGCCCGCATCGCCGACGAGACCGGCCGCAGCCTGACGGACCAGCAGGAGACGTTCCGCAACTCGATCAATCAGGCGGAAGCGGCGGCAGGCAAGGCCCGCAAGGCCCTGGGCGAACAGGCCTCGGCCATCGCCACGGCTTCGCAGGCCGCGACCATGCAGTCCGGCCTTGCGGCGCGCTCGCTGGAGACACACGCCAACCGGCTGGAGGAAGTGGCCCGTCGCGCCGTCGAGGCGGCCAAGCTGCTGGAGGAACGCGACCGCAGCGCCAGGGACAGGCGGTTCCTGACCTCGGCGGCCTTCGTCGCCCAAGGGTTGAACGGGCTGTCACTCGATCTGCACCGTCTGCTGGACCCGGAACAGACCGAAGCCAACATGAAGCGTTACCTGGCTGGCGACCGTGGCCTGTTCGCCCGCCGCCTGGTCAGCCGTGGCAACCGCCGCCAGATCCGTAACGCCTACGAGAATGATGGTGGCTTCCAGCGTCATGCCGACACCTATCTGAACGAGTTCGAATCGGTTCTGATGGCCGCCGCCGAGGCCGACCACGAAGACATTCTGACCGGCGTCTTCATGAGTGCGGACATGGGCAAGCTCTACATGATCCTGTGCGATGCGCTGGAGCGCACGCCGGTGCAGCCGCGAAAGACGTCGAGGAAGTAGATGAAGCAGGGCAACGCCATTCTCGCCGAATACGGTGTCACCGTGTTCGAGGTGATGAGCCGACTGGCCATCGAACATGGCTCCATCAATCTGGGGCAGGGCTTTCCGGACGACAACGGACCCGCCGACGTGCGCGCCGTGGCCGCTGCCGCGCTGGAAGACCAGCCGAACCAGTATCCGCCGATGATGGGCGTGCCGGACCTCCGGCAGGCCGTCGCCGCGCATGGTAAGCGCTTCTATGATCTGGAGGTGGACTGGCAGAGCGAGACCATGGTCACGTCGGGCGCCACGGAGTCGCTGGCCGCCTGTTTTCTCGCCCTGATCGAACCGGGCGACGAGGTGCTCTGCTTCGAGCCGCTCTATGACTGCTATCTGCCGATGATCCGGCGGGCCGGCGGTATTCCGAAGCTGATCCGCCTCTCGCCGCCGGACTGGAAGGTGCCGCTGGATGCGCTGGAGGCGGCGTTCGGGCCCAAGACCAAGTTCGTGCTGCTCAACAATCCGCTGAACCCCGCGGGCAAGCGCTTCTCGGAGGACGAATTGATGGCGCTGGCCGATCTGATCGTCCGCAACGACTGCTACGCGGTCTGCGACGAGGTCTATGAGCACATTGTCTTCGACGGGAAACCGCACATCCCGCTGATTTCCCTGCCAGGCATGCGGGACAGGGCGGTGAAGATCGGATCGGCGGGCAAGACCTTCTCGCTGACCGGCTGGAAGGTCGGCTACATGACCGCCGATCCGGCGATCCTGCAGCGTGTCGCCAAGGCGCATCAGTTCCTGACCTTCACGACCGCGCCCAACCTCCAGCGCGCCGTGGCCTTCGGACTTCTGAAGGACGACGCATATTTCGCCAGTCTCTCGTCGGACATGCAGGCGAAGCGGGACCGGATTCGGGATGGTCTGACTGCGGCCGGCTTTGAACCCGCGCTGTGCGAGGCGACCTATTTCATCAATGCCGATATCCGGCCGCTCGGCTTCAGGGGATCGGATGTCGACTTCTGCCGGGAGATCACGACCGAAGCGGGGGTGACCGCAGTGCCGGTCAGCGCCTTCTACGCCTCCGACGATGCTCCGGACAATTTCGTCCGTTTCTGCTTCTCCAAGCAGGACGCAATCCTGGACGCCGCTGTCGACAAGCTCGGCGCCTATTTCGGCTGAGGGCCGACCGGCTTTCGCATGCGGATGCTGGTCGGGCGGTCATAGCCCTCATGCGCATCCTCGCCGCATTTCTCGAAGCCGAGGCGGCGGAAGGTCTCGTGGTTTTCGAGCAGCTCGATGCGGGTCTGCAATTCCAGGAAGGGCAGGCCACGGCGCTGCGCTTCCGCTTCGGCGATATCGAACATCCGACGTGTCAGGCCCCGCCCGCGCAGATGCGGGGCGACGGCCACCTTGCCCACATAGAGGCAGTCGGCTCTGGGATCGAGAAAGGCGCAGGCAACGGGGGCGCCGTCTTCTGTCCCGATCAAGGCGATCTCGGTTCCGGATTTCTCGATCAGACCTTCAAGCGTCAGCCGGTTCATGGATGACGGCGGATCGATCCGGTCCTTCATGTAGGCGAAGGACTGCATCAGCAGGGCGTGAACCTCTGCCCAACGGCCGAAGTCTGGGCCGGCGGGGCCAATGGTTATGTCGCTGTCGGTCATGCTGTTCCCGGCTGAATTCCGGCGATCACATTGCCGCGAATGCGACCGCTTGTCCTGCTGTTAATCGGTTGGCCCGGCGCTATCTCCGCACGCATGACCCGAGCCCAGATCGCCGCCATCATCGTCCTGCTGCTTGCCGCCATCATCGGCGCAACGGCCATTCTGTATTCATTCAGTTCTCATGCGCCGACGGTGACCGGCGGGATCGGCGTCAGCCGCGCCGTGCCCGTCGGCGGGCCGTTCCGGATGACGGATCACACCGGCAAGGCCGTGTCCGAGGAGCTGCTGCAGGGGCGCTACACGCTGATCTATTTCGGCTACACCTTCTGCCCCGATGTCTGCCCGACCGAGCTGCAGGACATGTCCGTCGCCCTCAACCTGGCCGGTCCGGCGGGGGAGAAGGTCACGCCGGTCTTCGTGACAGTGGATCCCAAGCGTGACGGGCAGGAAGAGATCGCCGACTATGTTGCGGCCTTCCATCCACGCATGATCGGCCTGCGCGGAACCGAGGCAGAGACCACGGTGATGACCAAGGCCTACCGGGTGTTCTACCAACCGGTCAATCAGGAGGACGAGTACTACCTGATGGACCATTCCAACTTCATCTATCTGATGGGGCCGGACGGGGCCAACATCGCCATCTTCAACGGCGAGGTCGACCCGCAGGTCATGGCCAGGGGCATTCAGGAAGCGGTCGGCGGCTGACGGTCGGGCGCTCTCGCGCCGGCTGAACCTGCCTCAGGACAGCCAGCGCTTGCGGCGCCGGTAGTGCTTCACGTCGCGGTAGGACCGCTTGTCGCCGCCTTCGCCCAGTCCGAGATAGAACTCGCGGATTTCCGAGTTGTCGGCCAGTTGCTTGGCCGGACCTTCCATCACGATCGAGCCGTTTTCCATGACATAGCCATGGTCGGCAATCGACAGCGCCAGGTTGGCGTTCTGCTCGACCAGCAGGATGGTGACGCCGGCTTCCTCGCGCATCCGCTGGATGATGCCGAAGATGTCCTCGATGATCAGCGGCGCCAGGCCGAGCGAGGGTTCGTCCAGCATGATCATCTTCGGATCCGACATCAGGGCGCGACCGATGGCCAGCATCTGCTGCTCGCCGCCGGATAGGTAACCAGCTTCGCCGGTGCGGCGTTCCTTCAGGCGGGGGAAGAACTGGTAGACCTGATCGATCTTGTCGCGGACGGTGCCGATGTCGGGGACGATATGCGCTCCGGCCATCAGATTGTCCTCGACCGACAGGTGGGTGAATATCCGCCGGCCCTCGAACACCTGCACGATGCCCTTCTGGACGGTCTCGTGCGGGGCAAGCCGGTCGATGCGTTCGCCCTCGAACTCGATGGAGCCGCGGGTGACCTCGCCGCGCTCCGGCTTCAGCAGCCCGGAAATGGACTTCAGCGTGGTGGTCTTGCCGGCGCCATTGGCACCAAGGATGGTGGTGATCGAGCCGGGCTTCACGTCGATCGAGATGCCCTTCAGCACCAGGATCACGCCGTCATAGACGACCTCGATATTGTTGATCGAAAGCATTGGCCAGGCCTCTTTGAAAAGTGTCAAAACCCGGACCGGCGCAGGGCCGGCCCGGAATATCGGATGATGTCGGACGCCTTATTTCTTGGCAGTCTCTTCCTTGATCATCTCGAAGACGACGTCGCGATAGCCCTTGAACCAGTCGGTCTTGGGGGCGAAGCCGTCCTTGGTCACGGTGAAGATGCGGACGTAGCCGCCGCCTTCATGGTCACCGCCGGCCAGGTTCAGCGGCGGCACAAGGCCACCCAGCGAGAAGTCCTTGATGGCCCGGAAGCCGTCGCGGACCTGCGTGCCGGTGATATTGGCATTGCCGCCATTGGCCGCGACCGCATTCTTGATGGCTTCAACGTGCAGCGCGCCGATCAGCAGGCCACGGTTGTAGAACACCGTCGAGTCCATCTCCTTGGGAGGCTCCTTGCCTTCGGCTGCATACATCGCCTTGATTTCCTGACGGATCGGGAAGTCGTCGCCGACGCCGGCGAACTGGATGCCGTTGTAGCCGACATTTGCGGCGAACCCGCCGGCGGCCTCAACATCGGCCTCGGAGGCGCCCCAGACGAAGGAAACGACCTTCTCCAGCGGATAACCCGCGCGGTTGAATTCCTTCAACTGGACAGACGGCGCACGGCCGAACAGGTGGCTGATCACGAAATCGGCCCGGAAGCGGCGGGAGATGTCACGCACCTGGTTGGACATTTCCACGCCCGGCGCCGGAACCGGGAATTCGCCCAGTTCGAAACCTTCCATGCCGGCCAGCTTGCGGATGACCGGAAGGCCCTCGCGCCCTGCCGGGTTGTCGTAGAACAGGTAGGCGATCTTCTTGCCCTTCAGGCCGCCCAACTGCTGTTTGGCAAACTCGACAGCGCCACCACCCTGCGACCAGTAGCTGGCTGCTGCCGGGAACAGGTAGGGATAAGCTTCGCCGTCAGCGGAAGCCGCGGTACCGAAACCAGGCGACGTACCCGGAATCTGATCCTTCTGTAGGTCAGCGGTCAAAGCCTGCGTGATCGGCGTGCCGTACAGGCCGACCAGAACGGCGCCCTCGGACTTGAAGCGCTGATAGGCTTCCACCGAAGGCGGCACCTTGTACTGGTTGTCGACCTCGATGATGCGGATCGTGTGTCCGCCCACGCCACCCTTGGAATTCACCAGCTTGACGTAGTCCTGGATGCCGGTGCCCAGGTTGGAACCAACGGCTGCTGTCGGACCTGTACGGTCCGTCAACTGGCCCATGACGATCTCGTCAGCTTGTGCCGCCGAGAATGCTGCGACAGCACCGGCAATCATGCCGGCCGCGGTCAGGGTCTTGAAGAGACGTTTCATTTGGTCTTCCTCCCTTTGGATTGTCCGCCTGTCTCTTTTGCGGCGGAACTGAACAGAGCCTAGTACGAGAACGGCCAGACCCTGAAATAGTTGCGGATGTTCAGCCACAGCCGGTTGAGCCCATCCGGCTCGACGACCAGGAAGAACATGATCAGGCCGCCAAAGATGATCAGCCTGAGATGTGATTTCACGCCGGCCAGCGCCCCCATGTCGTCGAACAGCAATGGTCCGATCGATGACATGATCTGGTCGATTCCTATGGGCAGCAGGGTGACGAAGATCGCGCCGAAAATCGCGCCAAGCACCGAACCCGCACCGCCGATGATGACCATGGCGAGGTAGTCGATGGAGACCACCAGCGGGAAGAACTCATTGTTGGCGACGCCCGAGTAGTAAACGAACAGCACGCCGGTCACGCCCGCATAGAAGGACGAGATCGCGAAGGCAGTCAGCTTGTAGCGGCGGACATTGATGCCGATGATCTCGGCGGCGATGTCCTGATCGCGGATGGCGACGAACGCGCGCCCGATGCGGCTTCGGGCCAGGTTCAGCGACGCCAGTATGGCGATGGTCGCGATCACCAGGATGAACATGTAGAGCTCGCGCTGCGTGTCCAGTTCCTCGCCGAACAGCACCGGACGCGGCACCTGGATCGAGGCCGCGAAACCGCCCGAGATCGACGGGGTATGAATGATCACCCAGTCGATGATGAACTGCGCCGCCAGGGTGGAAATCGCCAGATACAGCCCCTTGATGCGCACCGACGGGAAACCGACGATGATGCCGATGAAGGCCGCCATCAGGCCGCCGGCCGGCAACGTGATGTAGAAGGGCAGGTCCAGCCGCGTCGCCAGGTTGGCTGCGGTGTAGGCGCCGACCGACATGAACGCCGCATGGCCGATCGAGATCTGTCCCGTCAGTCCCAGCAGGATGTTCAGGCCCAGCGCGCCGACGATGGCGATGCCGACCAGGTTCAACTGCGTCAGGTAGTAGTCGGCCACGAACAGCGGCGCGATGACGTAGAACAGGACCAGCAGCGCCACGATCGTGAACTTCGAGATGGGCAGCGGATAGAGAGCCTGATCCGCGGCGTAGGTGCTCTTGTAGTAGCCGCTCTCGCGATGAAACATCGTCTCAGACCCTCTCGATGATGACCTTGCCGTACAGGCCGTACGGACGGAAGAACAGGACGAGGATCATCAGCAGGTAAGGCAGGAAATCCTTGGTGCCGCCGCCCTCGAAGGGGAAGAACTCGCGGAACCATTCCTGTGTCATCGCCGGGTCCAGATAGGTGCCGCCCCAGGCTTCGATGATGCCGACAATGATGCCGCCGACGACGCAGCCTTTGATCGATTCAAGGCCGCCCAGGATCACCACAGGGAACACTTTCAGGCCGACCACGGCGAGCGTGTTGTCGACGCCGATGGCGCTGCCCCAGAGCATGCCGCCCAGCACGGCGACGACGCCGGCCATGGACCAGGCCAACACGAAGTAGCGCTCGACATTGATGCCCATGGCCATCGAGACCTGGTGATTGTCGGCCACGGCGCGCAGGGCCACGCCCTTGCGCGACTTCACGAAGAACCACGTGAAGGCGGAGAAGAAGAAGATCGCGATGGCGGCGCCGATGACGTTGATCGGCGTCAGATAGATCTCGCCGATGATCCAGGGATCATTGGGGATGCCGATGTCCAGCGAGCGGGTCGACGACCCGAACACCATCGGGAAGAAGCCTTCCAGGAAGGCGGCAAGGCCGATCGTCGCCATGATGATGGCCACCACCGGTCGTCCGATCATCGGCCGCAGCACGACGCGTTCCAGCGCCACGTTGAAGCCGATCATGAAGACCAGCGCGATGATGAAGCCCAGGAAGACCGGCACGCCGTAGTCGCCGGCAAGGGCCGCAACCATGACGCCCGCGATCATCACGAACTGACCCTGCGCGAAATTGATGGCGTCGGTCGACTTGTAGATCAGCACAAAACCGAGCGCGACAAGGGCGTACATCAGCCCGATCAGCGCCCCGTTGATGGTCGATTCCAGAAAGTACCAGACGGCAAACATGTCCATGGTGTTCGTTCTCCCCTCAGGCCGCTTCCTGGATGGTCAGGTGCGCCTGCATCGTGGCCTTGCGGCCATCTTCGTAGGTGACCTCGGTCTCCAGATCGACTTCGGTGCCGCCGCCGTAGAAGGCGTCGATCACAGGCGCGTAGTGCTCGGCGATGTAGCCGCGGCGCAGCTTCCGGGTCCGGGTGACTTCGGCGTCGTCGGCATCGAGATCCTTGGCCAGCAGCAGGAACCGCTTGATCCGGCTGACTTCCGGCAGGGACGGATTGATCCGGACGATTTCCTCGCGGATCAACTCCCGGATCTCGTCTTTCTGCGACAGGTCCATGTAGTTGGAATAGGCGATGCCCTTCTTTTCCGCCCAGTTGCCGACCGTGTTGTAGTCGATGGCGATCATGGCGCAGACATAAGGCTTTTCGTGTCCGAACGAGACGGCCTCCGAGATGTAGGGGCTGAACTTCAGCTTGTTCTCTACGAACTGGGGGGCGAAGGGCGAACCGTCGATCAGTTTGCCCACGTCCTTGGCGCGGTCGATGATGGTCAGCTCGCCGCTCTTCTCCAGAATGCCGGCGTCGCCGGTGCGGAACCAGCCCTCGGCGTCCTTGGCCTCGCGGGTCGCGTCCTCGTTCTTGTAGTAACCGACGAAGATCGAGGGGCTCTTGACCAGAACCTCGCCGGATTCGGCGATCTTCACCTCGATGCCGGGGCAGGGCTTGCCGACGTGATCGGGCGAGGCCTCGCCGTCCCGCTGCAGGGTGACGGTGCCGCAGGCTTCAGTCGAGCCGTAGAGCTGCTTCAGGTTCACGCCGAAAGCGCGGAAGAAGCGGAACGTGTCCGGGCCCAGCGGCGCACCGCCGACATAGCACCAGCGGGCGCGGCGGAAGCCGAACTGGTCACGGATCGGGCCGTAGACCAGGATCTCACCGAGCGCCTTCTTGAGTTTCAGACCCAGCGGAACCGCCTTGCCTTCGGCGCGCAGGTTCTCCGCCGTGACGGCGACGTCCTTGAACGTGTTGAAGACCCATTTCTTCAGAGCGGGCGCGTCGTTCGCCTTCACCTGGATCTCGGACAGGATCATCTCAAAATTGCGGGGTGCGGCGACGAAGCCGGTGGCGCCCAGTTCGCGGCCGTCGCGCCGGAAGGTCTCCGGCTGCTCCGGGCAGTTGGTGGCGCAGCCGGAGGCGATGCTCACCGTCGTGGAGTAGAGCGCCTCGCCGACCCAGGCGAGCGGCAGGTAGGACAGGAAGTCGTCGGTCTCGCGGACATCCTCGTTCGACAGGAAGATGTCGGCCGCCGCCACCAGGTTGGCGTGGCTGAGCATCACGCCCTTGGGATTGCCGGTGGTGCCGGAGGTGTAGCACATGAAGGCAATGTCCTCGGGCTTCACCGCCGCGACCGCGGCGTCGAAATCGGCGCGGTTGGCGCCTTCACCCTGCTTCTGGATCGCCTCGAAACTGTGCAGCGCCGCGTGCTCGACGTTTCTCAGGCCGCGGGGATCGTCATAGATGACCATCTCCACCGTCTCGAGCGAGTCCAGGATCGACATCATCTTGTCGACCTGTTCCTGATCCTCGGCGACGATGACCTTCACCTCGGCGTTGTTCAACACGAACTGCAGTTCCGTGGCGATGGCGTCGGCATAGACCGGCACCGCGGTGCCGCCCAGACAGATCGCCGCCATCTCCGCCCAGTAGAGGCGGGGACGGTTGGAGCCTGCAACGCAGAGCTTGTCGCCCGGTCCGAAACCGTGCGCCTTCAGACCCAGCGCAAAATTGCGGACATTGTCGATGTAGTCGGCCCAGTTGTAAGTCTGCCAGATGCCGAGATCCTTCTCCCGGATCGCCGGCTTGGTCGGCCGCTTCTTTTCGTTTTCCAGCAACAGGCTGGCAAGGGTGCCGGATAGCGCCATTTGTCCTCGTCTCCTGTCAGTGGCCGCCGAGATAGGCCTGGATCACAGCGGGATCGGCCTGAACTTCGGACGGTGTGCCTTCGGAAATCTTCTCGCCCTGATCCAGGACGGCGACGCGGTCGGAAATGTCCATGACCACGCCCATGTCGTGCTCGATCAGGATGATGGTCGTGCCGAGTTCCTCGTTCACGTCCAGGACATAGCGGGCCATGTCCTCCTTCTCTTCCTGGTTCATGCCGGCCATCGGCTCGTCCAGCAGCAGCAGGTCAGGCTCCAGCGCCAGAGCGCGGCCGAGTTCGACCCGCTTCTGAAAGCCGTAGGCGAGGGCGCCCGTGGACTGCTTGCGCAGGTCGTTCAGCTTCAGGAAGTCGATGATCTCCTCGCAACGGATACGGTTGGCGATCTCTTCCTTCTGCGCCGGGCCCCAGTACAGGAACGACGACAGCACGCCCGACTTCATGCGGACGTGTCGGCCGAGCATCAGGTTCTCCAGCACATTCAGCCCGCGGAACAGGGCAATGTTCTGGAAGGTTCGAGCAATGCCCAGTTCGGCCCGTTCGTTCGGCCGCAGATCATTGATACGGGTACCGTTGAAGGTGATGTCGCCGGTGTCGGGCGTATAGAAACCGCTGATCATGTTGACCAGCGACGTCTTGCCCGCACCGTTCGGACCGATGACCGAAAAGATGCTCCCGCGGGGCACATCGATCGACACGTCGGCGACGGCTCGAACACCCCCGAAATACTTTGAAACGCCCGCGACTTTCAGGATCGCGTCGGCCGGCGCTGATGCCTCATGGACCGCTGCCATGTTCCTCCCCAAATGCGCTTTCTTGTTCTCGTTTCGCGAAGACTACCAGCGAGTAGCTTCCGATTCCAAGTGCGAATGCGACAATTGGCCCAGGAACGATCAGTCGATCAGTCGGGAGGCGGGGAGTTCGAGAATTGCAGTAGCGCCGCGGCCTTCATTCGCGGCCAACCGCACCGTGCCGCCATGCAGTTCGGCCAGCGAGCGGGACAGCGGCAGTCCAAGGCCGGTGCCTTCGTATTTTCGGGAAAGGCCTGTGTGTCCCTGGGTGAATGTCTGGAACATCGATTCGGCCTTGTCGGGTTCGATACCGATACCGTCATCGACCATGCGTATCTGGATGACATCGTCCTGGCGAGACAGCTCGATGTCCACATTGCCGCCGTCCTCGCTGAACTTGACCGCATTGGACAGCAGGTTCAGCAGGATCTGCTTGATCAGCCGTGAATCCGCCTTCAGCCGCCAGCCCGCGCGTTGTGCGTCGACTGAGTGAATGGCGATCAGCCGGGCGTTTGCCGCATCCGTGACCAGCCGGATTGCGCTGCGCAATACCTCGGCCAGTTCGAACTCGATCTCGTGCAGGTCGAAATGCCCGGATTCCGCCTTCGACAGGTCCAGGATGTCATTGATCACCGAGAGCAGATGGACGCCGCTGTCGCAGATGTCCTTTGCGTAGGCCTGATAGCGCTCGTTCCCCATTGGGCCGAACAGCTGGTCCCTGAGCACTTCCGAGAAGCCGATGATGGCGTTCAGCGGGGTGCGGAGCTCGTGGCTCATGTTGGCCAGGAACTCCGACTTTGCGCGGTTCGCCAGTTCGGCCTCTTCCTTGGCCCGGCGCAGGGTCTGTTCGGCCTGTTCGCGCGCCGAGACGTCCCGCGCGATCAGCTGGATGGCCGGCCGGCCGTCATACTCGATGACCGAGGTTTCCAGTTCGACCTCGAAACTGCTGCCGTCGAAGCGGATGGCGCGGTACACGGTTGAGCCTTCGTGACTGCCGATGCCGTCGGCAATCATCCGGCTGACCTGGGCATTGATGTCTGGCAGGTCGTCCGGATGCAGCAGGTCGGTCGCGGCAGAGTCCAGCACCATCTGGCGGTCCCGTGCCTTCAGCACCTTCACACAGTGTGGGTTGGCGTAGAGGATCCGGTTGTCGCGGTGAACCAGGATCGCGTCGGGGCTGCTCTCGGCCAGTTCACGGTACCGCATTTCCCGCTGTTCGAGCCGATGCATGATCCGGTGCAGGTCGGTCACATCTGTGAGGGTTACCAGTGTCCCCTTGTCGGGCAGGGGGACGCTCTGGACTTCCAGAACGGTACCGTCCGGCCGCACCCGTTCCATCCGGGACGCCACACCTGCCCTTATGTCCTGCAGATACGACGCCACATGCCCGAGCGCCTCATCGTCATAATCGCGGCGGTCGCGGTTGAACTGAACGATGTCTTCATAGGCCATGCCGCCTTTCACGAAACCAGCCGGCAGATCCAGCAGTTCGGTGTAGCGCGCATTCGATGTCCGCACCCGCATCGCCAGGTCCAGCACACAGACGCCCTGGCGCGTGTTGGCGAAGATCGAGGTCATGAGCCGGGTCTGTTCGGCCAGTTCGGCTTCGCGGCGCTTGGCGTCGGTAATGTCGGTATAGACGCAAGCGATGCCGACGCCCTCGATGCGGTGTTCGCTGATGCGGTACCAGCGGCCGGTGCTCATCAGCGTCTCGGATGCGTGGCTGCCGGTGACGTGGTTGTCGAAGCGCTCCTTCAGCCAGGCTTCCGGATTGTCCTCGGCTTCGGGCACCAGTCCGGACGCAATGAAACGCCGGAGGATCGTTTCAAACGTATCGCCGATGACCACCATCCGGCGGTCGGGATCGAAGAAATCCAGGAAGTTCTCATTGGCGATGACGCACCGGTCCTGGGCGTCGAAGAAGACGAAGCCCTCATTGGTCGAGCTCAGCGTCAGCTCGAGCTGGCTCCGGGTCTGGCGCATCCTTTCGTCGGCCTCGACTTCGGAAGTTATGTCGATGCCGGTGCCGCGGTACCCGACGAAGGCGCCATCCTCGAAGATCGGCATGCCGCTGATGCGGAACCATCTGATCCCGTTCCCCGTGTCGCCCTGGTAGACGTAATCGTCGAAGGGGCGCAGGGCCTTCAGATCTTCCTGGTGTTTGCGGGCCGTAATGCTGGCGGGACTGAACGAAACGTCCAGCCGGGTTCTACCCATATAATTGTCGATCGAGTTGCCGGTGATCTTCTCGAAATTCGAAGAAACGAAGGTGAACCGGTGACTTGCATCCGTTTCCCAGAACCATTGCATCGCGGTCGACACGAAGTCGTGCAGGCGCGTGGACGGATCCGGCTGCCTCACGCTTCCGGAATTGCCTGCGGCCGCATTCTTTCTGGCTGATTTGGAGGGGTCCACCCAGTCAGCCTTCCGTTTGCTGGTTTCCAAAGGGGAAACTGATGCATTTTATGTTAACGCACGGTTAACCCTTGAGTCGCTGCTTCAGCGTGCTGTTTTCCACGCCGATGCGCAGCCAGAGCAGGGCGGCGTTGAGCGCCGAGAAAACCAGGGCCAGTTCCCACATGCCGGCCATCAGCGGCACGACGGCGATCTCTCCGATCACCACCAGGTAGTTCGGGTGCTTCACCCAGCGATAGGGGCCGCCGGTGATCAGCGGCGCGCTGGCCGGAACAATGATCCGCGTCGTCCAGTAGCGCCCGAGCGTGGCGATCACCCAGACCCGTCCGAGTTGCAGCAGCACGAAGGCGGTGAACAGGACCGGCAGGAAGGGCGGATCTTCCGGCGCCAGCAGAACCATTGCCGCGAGCCAGGCGGTGTGGAGCACGACAAAGAGTACGTAATGCTCGCGTCCGTGCTCAACGGCCCCTTCGGCCATCAGCCGTTGCGTGTTGCGGTTGGCGAGCCAGAGTTCGGCAAGCCGCTGCAGGACCAGAAAGCCCAGGATGATGAGAAACCAGTTCACAGCAGATCCATGGTCAGAAAGCCGGCGGTGAAACCGGGCCCGAGGGTCGACAGCAGGGCGCGGCCCTTCAGGCCGTCCTGCAGCGCTGCGTGCACGACGAACATGACGGTCGCCGCGGACATGTTGCCGAAGTTGCGCAGGGTCTCGCGTGAATGATGCAGTCCGCCCTCCGGCAGTCCGAAGAGATGCTCAAGCGCATCCAGCACCTTGGCGCCTCCGGGATGGGAGAGGAAGTGTTCGTGCTCGTCGCGGCTCAGGCCTTCACGCTCCAGATAGCCCTCGAAGGCGCCGCCCATCAGTGTCCGGACGTGGGTCGGGATATCGCGGGAGAAGATCACCGAAAGCCCGTCATCGGTGACGTCCCAGCCCATGATGTCGAGGCTGTCGTTCCAGGTGTGCTCCCCCGCATTGCGGATTTCGGCGTCGCCCTTCAGATCGGTTCCCACGATCGCGGCTGCGGCCCCGTCGCCGAACAGCGCGGTGGCGATGACATTGCTCTTGGAGAAGTCGCGGCTGCGGAAGGTCAGGCCGCAGAGTTCTACGACCAGATACAGGAAGTTCTTCCCCGGCTGGCTGCGCGCCATCTGCGCGGCCCGGGCCAGACCAATGACGCCGCCGGCGCAGCCCAGTCCGAAGATCGGCAGACGCTGGACGTCCCGGCGGAAGGACATCCGCTCCATCAGCAGCGCGTCCAGGCTGGGTGTGGCGATGCCGGAACTGCTGACGGCGACAATGCCGTCAATGTCCTCGACCGAAAGTCCGGCCTTGTCCAGTGCAGCCTCGGCGGCCTGTTCCAGCAGGTCGACAGCGTTCGACAGGAACAGGCTGTTGCGTTCGCCGAAGCCGTGCACTTCCTGATACCACTCGATCGGAACGCAGGAGTAGCGGGTGTCGATCTCGGCATTCTCGTAGACGGGCCGCAGCCGGTCGAAGCTGGCCAGATTGCCGCCGAACAGCTCACCGGCCCGTCTGGCGACTTCGGCCTGACGCAGCACATGCGAAGGGTTTGCGATCGAGAGTCCGGCCATTCTGGCGAACCCGTTGGAAACACTCATTCCGGCAGCCTTTTTCTCACTTCAATGCTGGCCCGTTCCGACAACAACGTCGCTGATCCGAATATTCGATGCGAATCAAGCAAAGGTGTCTTTCGCACGCATTGCGGAACGCCCATATGATATGGCACACACCCGATTGCCTGCGATATGGGAGCGTGACCCGCTGCGTCGCGTTCCGAAGGAGTTTGATTGTCGCATGAGTGAAAAGAAGCGCCGGACGCGGCTGACGCCCCGATCGCCATTCAAGACCCGGCTGCGGACATATTTCCTGACCGGCGTGATCGTCACGGCGCCGGTCGCCATCACGATCTACTTGACCTGGTCGTTCATCGAGTGGGTGGACCAGGCGGTGATTCCGCTTGTGCCGCTGGCCTACCGGCCGGAAACCTATCTGCCGTTCAGCGTGCCCGGTCTGGGCGTTGTCGTCGCGGTGATCGGCCTGACGCTGATCGGCGCGCTGACCGCCAACCTGCTTGGCCGTACCATCGTCAGGTTCGGCGAGCAGCTTGTGGACCGCATGCCCGTGATCCGCGGCATCTACAACGTCTTCAAGCAGATCTTCGAGACCCTGTTGAAGGACACTTCGGACTCCTTCAAGTACGCCGCCCTGGTCGAGTATCCCCGGCGCGGACTCTACACGATCGGCTTCGTCGCCGGCGACACGAAGGGCGAGGTGCTGCGGCAGACCGAGCAGGATCTGGTCAGTGTCTATGTGCCGACAACGCCGAACCCGTCCTCCGGCTTCATCCTGTTCATCCCGCGCGAGGACGTCCGGATCCTGGACATGAGCGTCGAGCAGGCGATGAAATATGTCGTCTCGGTGGGCGTGGTGGTGCCCCCGGATCCCAAGGGGCTGCCCACCCTGAAGGAGTTCGAGAACGATTCAGCGTCTCGGAAACGCGCCGTCTCATCCTGATCCGAGATAGCGGATCGCCGCGTCCCGTTCGAACAGGTAGAGCAGCACCCTGAGCGCTTCGCCGCGCTCTGACTTCAGTTCCGGGTCCCGATCCAGGATCAGCCGCGCATCGTCATGCGCCGCCGCCAGCAGATCATGGTCCCGCTCCAGCACGGCGAGTTTCATCTCGGGCAGGCCGCTTTGTCTCGTGCCCAGCAGTTCACCGGCGCCGCGAAGCTGGAAGTCCTCCTCGGCGATGCGGAAGCCGTCATCGGTGTCGCGCATGGTCTTCAGCCGCTTGCGCGCGGTCTCGCCCAGCGGCGCGCGGTAGAGCAGCAGGCAGGTGCTCTTGCGGCTGCCCCGTCCGACGCGGCCGCGAAGCTGATGCAATTGCGCCAGGCCGAAATTCTGCGCCTCCTCGATCACCATGATCGTGGCCTCGGGCACGTCGACGCCGACCTCGACAACCGTCGTCGCCACCAGCAGCGAAGTCTCGCCGTCGGCAAAGGCCTGCAGCGCCGCGTCCTTGGCTTCGGGCTTCATGCGGCCATGCACCAGTCCGGCGCGGTCTCCGAAATGGGATTGCAGCTCGCGGTGCCGGGCTTCGGCGGCGGCCAGATCGCTCTCATCTGTCTCCTCGACCAGCGGGCAGATCCAGTATGCGCGTTCGCCGCGGGCCAGCGCCTCCTTCAGCCGGTCGATGATCTCCGGCATCCGGCCCGCTGGCAGCACGCGGGTATCGACAGGCGTCCGGCCCGGCGGACGTTCGGCGATGCGGCTGACATCCATGTCGCCATAGGCCGTCATCGCCAGCGTGCGGGGGATCGGCGTCGCGGTCATCACCAGAATGTCTGCCGGCCGCTTCGACTTGTCGGTCAGCATCATCCGCTGATGCACACCGAAACGGTGCTGTTCGTCGACGATGGCGAGGCCCAGATCGGCGAAGTCCACGCCCTCCTGAAACAGCGCGTGAGTGCCCACCAGCAGGTCAATCTCGCCCGCCGCCAGTTGGGCCAGGATCGCCTTGCGCGCGCTGCCCTTGTCACGCCCGGTCAGGCAGGCGATGCGCAGCGCCGTGCCTTCGGTCGTCTCCTGCAGGCTGCGCGCATGCTGGCGCGCCAGCACCTCGGTCGGGGCCATCATGGCGGTTTGAAGGCCAGCCTCGGTCGCGGCGGCGGCGGCGAGCAGCGCGACGACGGTCTTGCCGCTGCCCACGTCGCCCTGAACCAGCCGCAGCATGCGGTGCTGGGACGCCATGTCGGCCAGGATTTCCGACAACGCGCCTTCCTGCGCCTGGGTCAGGGCGAAGGGCAGGCGTTCCCGGATCGGGCCGGACAGCCGCCCATCGCCCTCGATCCTCCGGCCGCCGCGGCGCTTCAGGCTGCGCCGCACCAGCGACAGGGCAAGCTGATTGGCCAGCAGTTCGTCATAGGCGAGACGGGGTGGGGCGGACTGAACCACCGCCATGGGCGCATGCGCCTCCCGGACCGCCTCCCGCCAGCCCGGGAACGACCGGCTGGCCAGCCAGGCCGCGTCCTGCCACTCAGGCAGTTCCGGTGTCATCTCGACGGCCTGCTCGACAGCCTGCCGCAATGTCTTGCCCGCCAGTCCAGCCGTCAGCGGATAGACCGGCTCGTTCTCGGGGATGGTCTCACCGGAACCGGGATCGATCACATGATCGGGGTGGGGCATCTGAAGCTGGTCGTTGAAGACCTCCAGCTTGCCCGAGATGACCCGCCGCGCACCCTGGGGCAGCACCCTTTGCAGCCAGTCCTTTCGGGGGTGGAAATAGATCAGCGCCATCGTCGCCGAGCCATCTGTGACAAAGATTCGATAGGGCTGACGCCCGCGGCCGATCCGGTGCTCGGTGACCTCCACCTCGACGGTGATGATCCGGCCCGGCTCGGCGTCCTCCAGGGCGGGGCGGTAGCTGCGGTCCACGACGCCGGTGGGCAGCAGCCAGAGCAGATCCAGCACGCGGGTCACGCCGAGCCGCTCCATTGCGGCCGCCACGCGCGGGCCGACGCCGCGCAGGCCGGTGACCGGCTGGAACAGGGGGAAGAGCACCTCGGGACGCATCGGGGCATAATGCGCGCCGCGAAAGACGTGACAAGGCGTCGGCTGACATTTGCCGGTCACGGCGCTATATCTCGGCGTTCAAGCGGACAAGCGGATCGAGCACATGACGGATACCGAGGACGCGCTGGAGATCCGGCGGCGGCGGCTGATGTACAGGTCAACCTATACCGGCACCAAGGAGACGGACATCATCCTCTCCCGGTTTGCCGAGCGGAACCTGCCGACCTTCGACGATCGGCAGATGGAGATGTACGAACAGATGCTGGAAGCGGGCGATCCGGAGATCATGGCGTGGGTGGTCAGGCGCAAGCCCGTGCCGGCGGAGTATGACAACGAGGTCTCCCGGATGCTGGTCCGGTTCAAGTACAACGTCGCCTCCTCGTGAACGCATTTTCACCGGAAGATCTGGCCGGCGCCTTCCGGGCGCCGGGACGGCGGCTCGTCCAGAACGCGCCGGAAGGGCTGGACGCGCGCTTCATCGCCGAACTGGCGGCGCGCAATCCCGATGGTGCGGTCTTCATCGCCCGCGACGACCAGCGCCTGGCCGCCGCGCAGGACATGATCCGCTTCTTCCGGCCGGACCTCGAGATCGAGATCCTGCCGGCCTGGGACTGCCTGCCCTATGACCGTTCCTCGCCGAACCGGTTGATCCTGGCGGAGCGGATGCGCACGCTCGGCCTGCTGGCCGACGGCGGCGTGTCCGGCCGACTGCTGATGACCACGGTCAATGCGGTGACCCAGCGCGTCGTGCCCCGCGACGAGGTGCGCGACGGCCGGTTCTCGGCGCGATCCGGCGGCCGGCTGGACGAGAACGAGCTCATCCGGTTCCTCACGCTTCAGGGATACACGCGGACGGGCACGGTGATGGAGCCGGGTGAGTTCGCAGTGCGCGGTGGGCTGATCGACATCTTCCCGCCGCATGACCCGCACCCGGTCCGTCTGGACATGTTTGGCGACGAACTGGAAAGCCTCCGGCTGTTCGACGCCATGACCCAACGGACCATCGAGCGGATCGACGGTTTCGAGCTGACGCCGGTCAGCGAGATCGTGCTGACGGACGACACCTGCAACCGTTTCCGCGCCCGCTACCGCGAGACTTTCGGCAATCGCGCCGAGAAGGACCCGCTCTACGAGGCGATCTCCGAACAACGGCCCTTCGCGGGGATGGAGCACTGGCTGCCGCTGTTCCACAGCCGGCTGGAGACGGTGTTCGACTATTTCGGCGATGCGGCGTTGGTGGTCGATCATCTGGCGGAGGACGCGGCATCCGCGCGCTTCCAGGCCATCGCCGACTATTACGGCACCCGGAAAGAGGCGGCGGAGGCCGGTGGCGGGGAGCTCACCGGCGCGACCTACAGACCGCTGCCGGCGGATGCGCTCTACCTGTCGGAGACCGAGTGGGCCGAAGCCCTGGGCGACCGGCCGGTGGCCGAACTGACGCCATTCGCGGTCGCGGATCAGCCGGGGGCCGGTCTGGTCGACCTGAAGGGGCGGCAGGGCAGGGATTTCGCACCCGAGCGCGCCACTCCCGGGGCAAACGTCTACGAGGCGCTGGTCGCCCATATTGACGCCGCCTTCGCCGAGGATCGCCGTGTCGTGGTAGCGACCTATTCCGAGGGCGCGCGGCAACGCCTGTCCGGCATGCTGCGGGATCAGGGCGTGCCCGCGCTGTCCGATGTCGGCGACTATGACGAGGCCCTGGCGCTCCACGCCAAGGTCGTGGGGCTGGCGGTGCTGCCGCTGGAGCGTGGCTTCGAGGATGCGACGACCGTCGTCATCTCTGAACAGGACGTGCTTGGCGACCGTCTGGTGCGCAAGCGCCGGCAGCGGCGACGCTCCGAGAATTTCATCGCCAACGCGTCCGACCTGCAGCCCGGCGATCTGGTGGTGCATGCCGATCACGGCATCGGCCGTTACGAAGGGCTGGAGACCCTGGACGTCGCGGGCGCGCCGCATGACTGCCTGGCGCTGACCTATGACGGCGGCGACCGGCTGTTCCTGCCGGTGGAGAACATCGAGCTGCTCTCGCGCTACGGCTCGGGCGATGGCAGCGAGGCGCAGCTGGACCGGCTGGGCGGCAAGGCCTGGCAGTCGAAGAAAGCGCGGCTGAAACAGCGTCTGAAGGACATGGCCGAGGCGCTGATCAAGGTGGCGGCCGGCCGCGAACTTGCGGAAGGTCAGCGGATGACGCCACCCGCAGGCGCCTATCACGAGTTCTGCGACCGTTTTCCCTATCACGAGACCGACGATCAGGCCCGGGCCATCGGGCAGGTCGAGGATGATCTCGGTGCAGGACGCCCGATGGACCGTCTCGTCTGCGGCGATGTCGGTTTCGGCAAGACCGAGGTGGCGCTCCGCGCGGCTTTCATCGCCGCCATGGAAGGCGTGCAGGTGGCGATCATCGCACCGACCACACTGCTGGTGCGCCAGCACTACCGCACCTTCCTCGAACGGTTCCGCGATTTCCCGGTGCGGATCGCCCAGCTTTCCCGGCTGGTGACGCCGAAGGAATCCAAACTGGTGAAGCAGGGGCTGGCCGATGGCACGATCGACGTCGTGATCGGCACCCACGCCCTGCTCAGCAAGACCATGAATTTCCGCCGCCTTGGCCTGCTGATCGTCGACGAGGAACAGCATTTCGGTGTGAAGCACAAGGAACGACTGAAGGAGCTGAAGTCTGGCGTGCATGTGCTGACGCTGACCGCGACGCCGATCCCGCGCACGCTGCAGCTTGCCCTGACCGGCATCCGCGACCTGTCGATCATCGCCACGCCGCCGGTCGACCGTCTGGCCGTGCGCACTTTCGTCATGCCGTTCGACGAGGTCGTGGCGCGGGAGGCGCTGCTGCGCGAGCACTACCGCGGAGGCCAGACCTTCTTCGTCTGCCCGCGCATCAGCGATCTCGCCACGGTGGAGGCCTTCCTCAAGGATCATGTGCCGGAGGTGAAGTTCGTGGTCGCCCATGGCCAGATGCCGGTGCGCGACCTGGAAGACGCCATGCACGCCTTCGACGACGGCTCCTACGACGTGCTGGTCTCCACCAACATCATCGAATCCGGCCTGGATGTGCCCAACGCCAACACGATGATCGTCTATCGCGCCGACATGTTCGGTCTGGCGCAGCTCTATCAGCTTCGCGGGCGCATCGGACGCTCGAAGACCCGGGCCTACGCCTACCTCACGGTCCCCGCAAACAAGCGGCTGACGGATACTGCGGACCGGCGGCTGCGGGTGCTGCAGACGCTGGATACGCTGGGCGCCGGTTTCACGCTGGCCAGTCACGATCTGGACATCCGCGGCGCCGGCAACCTGCTGGGTGAGGAACAGTCTGGCCAGATCCGTGAGGTCGGCGTCGAGCTCTACCAGTCCATGCTGGAAGAGGCGGTCGCAGAGGCCCGCGGCGTCACCGATGTCGCCAGCGACCAGAGCTGGTCGCCGAACATCAATCTCGGCGCACCGGTGCTGATCCCGGAACACTACGTGATGGACCTGTCGGCGCGGCTGGATCTGTATCGCCGCCTGGCGCATGTCGCCGACACGGACGAGATCGAGGCCATCGCCGCCGAGATGATCGACCGCTTCGGCCCGCTGCCGCCCGAAGTCGACAGCCTGTTCGAGGTCATGACCATCAAGCGGCTCTGCCGCACTGCCCATATCGCCAAGCTGGACGCAGGTCCGAAGGGGGCGACGCTCGCCTTCCGCGACAACAGCTTCCCCGATCCTGCAGGGCTCGTTCAGTTCATCGCCGGGCAGTCGGGGACGGCCAAGCTGCGGCCGGACCACACCATGGTCTATCTGCGCAGTTGGGACGATGTGCCGAAACGGGTGAAGGGCGTGCGGATGCTGGTGCGCGGTCTGGCCCGCATTGTCGAGAAGGTGGCGGCCTGAGCCGCGACTGGGTCAGGCGGAGGCGTCTTCCGGTGTCACGGCCTCGTTCAGCGCCAGATCGAATACCTTGTGGAAGACCGGCACATCCTGCGCCCCGGATACCGCATACTTGCGGTCGATGATGAAGCAGGGGACACCGTTGATGCCCATGGAGCGGGCCATGGAATCTTCCTGGCGGACAACCTCCAGATCGATATCGTCACGCAGCCGGGCAGCGACATCGGCCTCGTCCATGCCGCATTCGCCGGCGATGCGGGCGAGAACACCGTGATCGCCTACATCCTCGCCATTCTCGAAATAGGCGGTGAACAGCCGGTCAACGACTTCGTTCTGCACCCCCTCGGCCAGAGCCCAGCGCACCAGCCGATGCGAGTCCAGCGTCGACGGGGTCCGGTCGATCAGATCGAAACGGAAGCTGATTCCCAGGTCGGCGCCAGCCTGGCGAATGTTCTCGTAGATGCGGCCTGCGCGTTCGGCGCCGCCGAACTTGGCCGACAGATAGGCCTGACGGCTCATGCCGCCCCGTGGCATCTCCGGATTGAGCTGGAACGGACGCCAGCCAATCTGGACTTCCAGGTCGGAACGCGAGGAAAGCGCCGCTTCCAGCTTGCGTTTGCCGATGTAGCACCACGGGCAGACCGTGTCGGAGACGATGTCAATGTTCATGAAACCAGTGTACTTCCCGGCCAAGAGGTTACAACTCAATGATTGTTGCGAGAGGAGAGATTCCAATGGGTGAAATGCGTCGGCTCGATGGAAAAGTGGCGCTGGTCACGGGCGCCAGCTCGGGGCTTGGCGCGCATTTCGCCCGTACGCTGGCATCGGTCGGGGCGGCTGTCGCTCTGGCCGCGCGGCGGGTCGAGCGGCTGGACGCACTGGCGGCGGAAATCCGCGAAGCGGGCGGGCAGGTCGCCGTGACGCCGCTGGATGTGACCGACCGTCAGGCGATCACCAGCGCGGCCGATACCGTCGAGGCGGAACTCGGCCCCATCGACATTCTGGTCAACAATTCCGGCGTCACGGCACCCAACGCCATCCACCGCATCAGCGAGGAAGACTACGATTTCGTGCTGGATACGAACCTGAAGGGCGCCTTCTTCATGGCTCAGGAAGTCGGCCGGCGGCTGATCGAGCGGAAATCCGAAGGCCGGATCATCAACATCTCCTCGACTCTGGCGCACCGGGTCATCGGGCAGCTCTCGATCTACTGCATGTCCAAGGCGGCGCTGGACCAGATGACCACGGCCATGTCGCTGGAATGGGCGAAATACGGGATCAATGTGAACGCCATCTGCCCTGGCTACATCGAGACAGAGATGAATGCGGATTACTGGGAAACCGAGGCGGGGAAGGCGTTCCTGAGCCGTTTTCCGCGACCCCGCGTGGGACAGCCGTCGGACCTGGATGGCGCGCTGCTGCTGCTGGCGGGTGATGAGGGGCGCTTCATGAACGGGTCCATCATCCGTGTGGATGACGGCTTTGCAGTGGGCTTCAAATAGAGCCCGTAAGCCTCTGATGTGATTGTGTCTGCTGCTTCTGTCCGGACTCGTTTCCGAACGCGGTGAGGGTCGCAAGCAGGTTGGCGCGGACGATCGGCTTGGTCAGGTAGGCGTCCATGCCCGCCGCCATGGTCTGGCCGCGCATGCCGGGAACATCGTGCGCCGTCCAGGCGACCACCGGAACGCGGGCAGCCGGGCCGGGCAGCGCCCGGATGGCCCGGGTGGCCGCAAGGCCGTCCATCTCCGGCATGGCGATGTCCATCAGAATGGCGTCGAACCTTTCGGCGCTGGCCAGCTGGACCGCTTCCAGCCCGCCTTCCGCCTCCAGCACGAAATGCCCCTCCTTCTCGAGGAGCACACGCGCCACGTTTCGGTTCGCCCGGCTATCATCCACTACGAGGATACGCATTCGATCCTGACCTTCCCAGAGCCGTTCCGCGTCCCATTTCGCATCGCGCTAGGCGAAATGATATGGAACCACGGTCACAGTTTCTTTCGTTGACGATTGCAGCAAGGGATGCGCCAAGTTTTTCGGGACAGGTGTTCTGGGATGAAACACCTGGTTGCAGCTTCCGGATTTCGACGGCTTTGGCGCGTGAAGGACACATGGCGGAGGCTTCTGCGCCGCCGGTCCGGGGCGTCCCGCGTCTACGGGCCCAGATGCAGGAAGTTCTGGGCCAGGAAACTGTACAGCCGCTGGATCGAGGCGCGGGCGCTGTCGCGCGATGTGGGATCGGCTTCCTTCCACAATTCCTCGATCTCCTTCCAGACCATCGAATGGGCATGAAGATCATCGCGGGTCTCGCGAATGAACGAGATCGCGGCGGGAAGATTGCGGAGTGCATTGGTGATTTCGGAAACCTGCGCATCCACGTTGGTGAAGATCTTCTTGTAACCCGCAATGGGGCGCGCGATCAGGTCCGACGCCCGGATCGTGGATTCCATGTACTGCTTGTCGTTCTTCAGGGTGGACTGGAGAACCTTGATGTCATTCGTGATATTCAGGACCCAGCCGAAATATTCGCGCAGAGCCTCGATATAGGCCATCTCCCGGCCGACGGTGTCGATCATCCGGACTACTTCGTCGCGGTCTTTCACCTTCAGAGCGACTGCCGCCTCATCGATGCCGCGATTGACCTGCTGCTGCACCTCGGGGCGTTTCAGCGCGCGTTCCAGGGCGTCGCGCGCGTTGGCGGTCACGTCCCGGCCGGCCGCCCAGGATGCCAGTTTCAGCAGCAACTTGTTGTGGGCGGTATGATAGTGTTCGTCGTCGATGGACCAGGAGGCTGTTCCGTCGATGATCTCCGTGGGAACGGCGTCGCCAGGCGCGATATAGCGCACGTAGAACAGGGCCTTTTCCGCCATGTCCAGCAACTGGCTGTCCTTGCTGTCGGAATCGATGCCAAACTCGTGCTTCACCGACTTGACAGTCATGGCGGCATTGATGTCGCCCGGCGCCACATGCAGCAGCGGCGTCCCGTCCTTGGCGGAAGCGATATAGGCGCCCGGAATCGTGAAGACCTTGTGTTCGAAATCGAACTTGGTGAGCTTCAGTCCCTTGTGTCCCTCCGGCAGGGGGACGGGGCGCTTCGTGCGATTTATGAGTGCGAGTTCCACGATGACGGTTATGCCGACTCACGCTTAAGGAAAAATGAATTTTGTGCCCGGACAACGAAAAAGGGCGGCCCGAAGACCGCCCTCATTTCCGGCTGGGCCGGCGTGTCGCCAACTCAGTTGCTGGCGACCTGTTCCTTGCTCTCGTAGCAGTTCGAGCGGATCTGGTCTTCCAGGCCGGCGTCGCGCATCGCGGTGCGCAGGTCGGCGCGGGCGGCCTTGCAAGCCTCGAGGCTGTCATAGGCGCCGAAATGCACGGTGGCGTCGGCGTTCAGTTCGGCTTCCCAGTTGCGGACATTGTAGTTGATCCGCTGGGCGTCATAGGCCGTGATCTCGGAAGAAGGCTTGGCATTGTCGATGATGGTGGTCAGGCCATGGTCGGAAGCCGGAGCGGTGACACCAACGGCAGCGGCGACGAGCAGGTAGTACATGGTTGATCTCCTTCGATTTTTGCCGCCCTCACCGCGGCATTGTCTGAAACACGAACCCCTATCAGCAAACGCCGTGCCAGTTGCCGGGGCAGGAATTTGTGATCAAACGCACATGATTCCATCGCAAAATGAGATTGGCCCGCCGCCCTGGACGCAGTTTGTGAGCGCAAATGTGGGTTTGTGACCTGGCTCAATATTGCTATTAGCAAGTTGTTTTCAAAGAGCTTTAATTCGGGCGGAATTTTCTGCCCCGACCCGGCAACCTCTGTCCGCCGTTGATTTCTTCCCGCCCATGGCCGTGATCGCGCTCACAGCGCAGCATGGCGTGTAGGGTAGTGCCACCTGCGCAAAACGATGGGAGGCCTGCGGGCAAGCGCGCTTGGCTTCGCCGCGGGGCGGGGGCTATAAGAATACCATCGATCAAAGGAAGGAAGGCCGGCTGTGAGCGGATCGGACAAGAAGACCATCGACGACTGGAAGGCTGCCGCCGAGAAGGAGCTGCGCGGACGGAGCCTGGAGGATCTGACCTGGGCCACGCCGGAGGGCATCGACGTCAAGCCGCTCTACACCGCGGAAGATATCGAGGGGATCGAGCACCTCAACAGCCTGCCGGGCTTCGCGCCCTATGTAAGGGGCGTGCGCGCGTCCATGTACGCCAACCGGCCCTGGACGATCCGCCAGTATGCCGGTTTCTCCACCGCTGAAGAGTCAAACGCCTTCTACAAGCGCAACCTGGCCGGCGGGCAGCAGGGCCTGTCCGTGGCCTTCGATCTGGCCACCCACCGCGGCTATGACAGTGATCATCCGCGCGTGATGGGCGATGTCGGCAAGGCCGGCGTCGCGATCGACAGCGTCGAGGACATGAAGATCCTGTTCGACGAGATCCCGCTGGACAAGGTTTCCGTCTCGATGACCATGAATGGCGCCGTGCTGCCCTGCATGGCCGGCTATATCGTCGCCGCGGAAGAGCAGGGGGTACCGACGGAGAAGCTGGCCGGGACCATCCAGAACGACATCCTGAAGGAGTTCATGGTCCGCAACACCTACATCTATCCGCCTGCGCCCTCGATGCGGATCGTCGCGGACATCATCGAGTACACGGCCAATCACATGCCGAAGTTCAACTCGATCTCGATCTCCGGCTATCACATGCAGGAAGCCGGGGCGACGCAGGTGCAGGAGCTGGCATTCACCCTGGCCGACGGGCTGGAATATGTCCGCACCGCCGTCGAGCGTGGCCTGGACATCGACAAGTTCGCGCCGCGGCTTTCCTTCTTCTTCTGCATCGGCATGAACTTCTTCATGGAAGTGGCGAAGCTGCGCGCCGCGCGGCTGCTCTGGCACCGCATCGTCAGCCAGTTCGACCCGAAGGACCCGCGCTCGACAATGCTCAGGACCCACTGCCAGACCTCGGGCGTCAGCCTGACCGAGCAGGATCCCTACAACAACGTCATGCGCACGACGATCGAGGCCATGGCCGCCGTGCTGGGCGGCACTCAGAGCCTGCACACCAACGCGCTGGACGAAGCCATCGCGTTGCCGACAGACTTCTCGGCCAGGATCGCGCGGAACACGCAGCTCGTGCTGCAGGAAGAGACCGGCATCCCCAAGGTCGTCGATCCGCTCGGCGGCTCCTATTACGTCGAGGCGCTGACCAACCAACTCGCCGAAGATGCCTGGAAGATCATCCAGGAGGTCGAGGAAATGGGCGGCATGACCAAGGCTGTCGACGAGGGCATGCCGAAGCTGCGCATCGAGGAGGCTGCGACCCGCAAGCAGGCCCGCATCGACCGCGGTGAGGAAGTCATTGTCGGCGTCAACAAGTACAAGCCGACCCAGGACAACACGCCGGACGTGCTGGATATCGACACCACCAAGGTGCGCGAGGCCCAGATCGCCCGGCTGAACCGCATTCGCGACACCCGCGACGAGGCTGCCTGCCAGAAGGCGCTGGAAGCGCTGACCGAGGGCGCCGCCGGCAATGGCAATCTGCTGGCGCTGTGTGTGGACGCCGCCCGCGCCCGCGCAACCGTGGGCGAGATGTCGGACGCCATGGAGAAGGTCTTCAGCCGCCACCGCGCCGAGATCCGTTCGGTCTCCGGCGTCTATGCCGCCGCCTATGAGGGCGACGAGGGTTTCGGAAAGATTGGCAAGGACATCGAGGACTTCGCCGAAGCCGAGGGCCGCCGCCCGCGCATGCTGGTCGTGAAGATGGGCCAGGACGGACACGACCGCGGCGCCAAGGTGATCGCCACCGCCTTCGCCGATATCGGTTTCGATGTCGATGTCGGACCGCTGTTCCAGACGCCCGAGGAAGTCGCGCGCGACGCCGTCGAGAACGACGTGCACGTTATCGGCGTCTCCTCGCTGGCCGCCGGTCACAAGGCTCTGGTGCCGGCCCTGATGGAAGCGCTCAAGGCTCAGGACGCCGAGGATATTCTGGTGATCTGTGGCGGCGTCATCCCGCAGGGCGACTATGACCTGCTGCGCCAGCAGGGCGTTGCGGGCATCTACGGTCCGGGCACGCATATCCCCGCCGCGGCCGCCGAGATCCTGGACCTGATCAAGCAGGCCCGTCAGCCCGCCGCTGCGGAGTAGGGCGGAGCCGTCTGTTGTCGTCCGGTTTCAGGCGCCTGGCGCTGGCCGTCGGGCTGGCGCTGTCGGTGGTCGCCTGCGTCAGCGCGCCGGAAAGCCCGGCCACGGGTGGCATTGCGTCCAGCGAGGCGGCCGCGCCCGCACCGGATGCCGAAGCCAGAAGCGACCTGCGGGCCCTGATCCATCTGACACGCTGCGCCGACCGTCTTGCGGGCATCGATGACGGTATCGCCTCCTGCACCTGGCTGCTGAACAATGCGAGGCTGGAACCGGAGGCCCGGGCGAAGGTTCTTGTCGCCCGCGCGACGCTGCTCGCAGCAATTGGCGAGTTCGACGCAGGGCTTTCCGACCTCGACGGTGCCGAAGTCCTCGACGCCCGGTCCGAGGGGCTGCACATGCTGCGGGCGCAGATCCGGTTCGATACGGGCGACTATGAAGTGGCCCTGCCTGACACAGAGGTCGCGATCCAGCAGGCGCCCGGCCAGACACGCCCGCTGGTGCTGAAGGCGCAGCTCATGGCGCTGCTGCGGCGCGAGGACGAGGCCCTGGACGCCATCGACCGGGCGATCGCTCTCGACGGCGGTCTCGGCGAGGCGCATGTCCTGCGCGCGGCCATCGTGCTCGGGAAGCGAAAATTTGCCGAGGCGGTGGTCGATTTCGACCGCGCCGAAGAGCTTGGCGTCGACGCCAGCCGCATTGCCGCTTTGCGGGCCGTGGCGCTGCTGCGGCTGGACGAATACGAACGCGCCATCACCGATCTCGATCTGGCGCTGACCGAAGAACCGGACAACCAGAACAACTGGATGCTGCGCGGACAGGCTCACGCCGAACTTGGCCTGGCGAAGGAAGCAGGTCGCGACTTCGACCGCGCGCTTGCCCTTGCGCCGGACTCCGCACGCATCCTGAACGGCATTGCCTGGGCCTATGCCACGTCGCCCGCACCGGTCAGGGATGCGGAGGCGGCCAGACGCCACGCGGGCGAGGCCATCCGCATCGAACCGCAGAACGGCTACTATCTGGACACCTACGCCGCGTCCTTCGTGGCCGCCGGCGATCATGCCGCCGCCATGAGTCACTACCGCAGAGCCATGGATATCCAGCCCGAGGTGCCGGGCATCTATCAGAAGTATCTCCGGGAACGCGGTTTGTTTGACGGCGAGACCGACGGTCAGCCTTCGGAGGCGCTGATAAGGGCCATGGAACAGCATATCCGAACCGGCTGCGCATTGACCGACGAAACCTGCGAAGGGCCCGACGGGGTCCGCATCGCGGGATAGATCGAGATCATGTTTTCCATCGAATTCGCGATCCAGGGACTGACGGTTCTGGCGACCGCCGTGATGGCGGCGTCGGCCTCCATCCAGGCGGTGCGCAGCGACTTCGACGCCATCGGTGCGATCTTCCTGTCGCTGGCGACCGCGGTCGGTGGCGGCACGCTGCGCGACCTGCTGATCGGCGCTGCGCCGGTCTTCTGGCTGAAGGATCCGATCTATCTCAGCACCGCGGTGCCGGTCGCCCTGATCACCTTTCTCGCCGGCCGTCGGATGCAGGCGGGGTCGGGGCGGCGGCAACGGCTGCTGAACTATCTCGACGCCATCGGTCTGGCGCTCTTCACCCTGGTGGGGATCAAGGTCTCGCTGGCCAATGGCATCTCGCCGGAAGCCTCGGTGGTGATGGGCTGCGTCACCGGCATTGCCGGCGGCATGGTGCGCGACGTTCTCTGCGGGATGACGCCCCTGGTGCTGAAGAAGGACATCTACGCGACCTTGTCGCTGGGGGGCGGCGCGCTCTATCTGGGGCTCAGGACGCAGCTTGCCGACGAGATCAGCCTGGGCGTGGCCTTCGCCGCGATCGCGGTCGCCCGCATCATCGTCATTGCCCGCAGCCCGCTCGATCCGATCGTCGTCGCATCCGACAAGGAAGGGGGGAGCTAGCCCGCGAAGGCTTCCTCCCGCGCCCGCACGATGGCCGAGAGCGTCTGGTTGTAGGGTGTGGCGATCCCGAGCTCCGCGCCAAGCACCTCGGCCATGCCGTTGATGGCGTCGATCTCGCTTCGCCGCTTTGCATGATGGTCCAGCAACATGGACGGTCGAGCCCCCGGCATCTGTTCGCCAAATGCGGTTACATAGGCGATCGGATCGTCGAAGCCGAACGTCACGCCCTTGGCCTGACCCAGCGCGTGGATTTCCCGAGCGCAGCCCTTCGCGATTTCCCAGCGGTCCGGCGCGGCCATGATTTCGCCGATGGTGCAGTCGAAGACCGTGCAGGGCGCGGAGAAGGTGCAGTTGCAGATGTACTTCTCCCAGATCAGCTGCTCGATGTCCTCGAAGGCCTTCACGTTGAAGCCGGCATCCCGCCAGACCCGGGCAACGCGCTCGACCCGGTCGGTCAGGCCGCCGCCGATCTCGCCGATCCGGATCAGGCTCATGGAATTGTGGTGCGCATGCCCCGGTCCGCGCATCGACGCGCCGAAGCCCGCGGCCACGCCCAGCAGGACCTGATCCGTCGCCATGTGCTGCGCGATCCGCTCGCCTGCGCCGAGCCCGTTCTGGATCGTCAGGACAAGCGAGTCCGGCCGCATGACCGCCGCGACGGCCTTGGCCGCATCGCCGACGCCCGAAGCCTTGGTGGCGATGATGTAGAGATCGCATTCGCCTGCGTCCGCAAGGTGGGCCGTTGCCCGGACCGACGTCGCCGTCCGGTCGCCGCTCGCACCTTCGACACGCAGGCCCCGAGCGTTGATCGCCTCGACATGCTCGCGCCAGACGTCGATGGCCCAGACCTCGTTGCCGGAATCAGCCAGCAGCGCCGCATAGACAGATCCCATCGCGCCCGCACCGACAATCGCGATCTTCATGCGTCTTCTCCTTCACTCCCCGGTGTCGGGAAGTCCGACCTGTAGCGGCGCATCATTTCCCGGTAAACAGCCTGCATCGGCTGGTGCCGGCGTATGGCGTCCATCAGATCGTCATCCGGGTCGCTCGCCAGTTCGGGCCGGAGGGTGATCCTGTCCGGGTTCCGGCCGAACTCCCGCCTCACATCCGGGTTGCCGCCGAAAAAATGCTGGTTCGTATCCCGCCGGGTCAGCGCCGCAGGATCATTGGGCAGGCCGAGCATCTCGCAGAGCTGGCGGAGATGCCGCCCGGGGTCGGCGACGAACTCGATCCAGTTCAGACAGATCGTCTGCCCGTCCGGCCGAACACGGTTCAGGAACCGCCGGTAGTCGAAGGCATAGGTGTCGGCGTATTGTCTTGGACCGTTCACTGCGGCGGCGGCTTCGGGGTTTCGCCGCCAGTTGGAGCGGAAGGCGGCCTCGGGTGGTTTGAACAGGATTACGGCGTTGAACCGTTCAAGCGGATCGAGGTCCGGCGCCATGTGCTTGTCGCCGGTCACCAGATGATCGACGCCCAGCCGGTCAGCGAGCCGGAAGAACCAGTTGGCCGGATTGTCCCGAAGCGACCGGCGAAAGTCGAAAGGAAAGACCGCGCAGTCCGTGCCGCAAGCCTCGCACTGGACGAGTTCTTGCGGATTGCCGTTCTCGAAGTCGAACATGGCGTTCGCGTTGCCGCGCGCGTCCCTGAGAGCGGACTTGATCATCCGGTGTGACTCGCCGACATGTCCGACACCGTCCAGATTGCCGAGCATGCTGCCGAGCATGGTGCTGCCGCAGAAGGAAACGCCCAGGAGGGCCGTGATCGCGACGCCCTTGCGGTCGAGCCCTTCATCGGCCGAGATCTCGGCCTCGAGCCGATCCACGGCGCTGGCGGTGTCCGTTATCAGTTGGTTTGCCGGGCCCCTTCGAGCTGACAAGCTGCAATCGTTCGCGCGCTGCGCCGATGTCCCGGCGCAGCAGGGCGGCGTGGACAAGTCCCAGCGACAGCGAACGATCGTCGCCTGTCTGTTCCGGCGTCACGATTTTTTCGGCCTCTTCCAGTCTCTGTTGCCGGATCAGGTGCCGGGCGAGGATCAGGCGGGCTTCATCCTCGTGTCCGTCTCCTGAGGTCATTCTGGCGCGGCAGACCGTCTCGACAGCGTCTTCGTCGCGTTCCAGGGCGAACATGCTGGCGGCAGGACGCCAGTCCTCACTCTGACCGAGTTGTCCAGGTGTGAGATCGTTGGCTCGAATCGTACGCCGCAGGGCCTCCGCATCCCCGGCGGCCTCGGCGACCACCAGCAGCAGCCGGCGGATGTTTGCGTCTTCGGGATCGAGCGCCAGAGCGCGTTCGAGGTGAGCAACGGCCTCACCGGAGCGTTTCGCACGGTGAAGGCTACGGCCCATCGTGACTCGCGCCTCGCTGTTGTCCGGGTCGATGAACAGCACGGTTTCCCAGTCCTTCAGCGCGGCGTCATGTTCGCCCTGCTGGCCCAGCGATCGGGCACGGAGCAACAGTGCCCGGCGGTTCAGGGGACGGTGCTCGAGAACCCGCGAACAACATGCGATGGCTTCGGCCCAATTGCGAGCGCGATACTGTTCCATCGCCTGTTCCCCTGCTGCGTCTGCCTCTTCACGCAGCTTCCTGCCCGTTTCGCCGCCGAACTTGGCCGTGAGGTAGCGATAGATCAGATAGTCATCGGCCAGGAAACGCTCCAGGTTCCGGCGCGCCTTGTCCGACAACTCATCGGCGGTGGAGCGTCCTTCGGGACGGACATGCAGATGTTCGCCCGGCGCTGGCGCCGGACGGCCGATGACTTGGAACAGTTCGCCCAGCCTTTCATCGAGTTCGGCTAGGTCGCAGGCAAAGCGGATGCGGGACGCAGCCTTCTCCAGTTCCGGGGTGGAACCGAGGCACCAAGCGTATCCCCTGCGGACATGAGAAATCGCCTGCATCGCGAAGCGCGAAGCCGAGATCAGCCGTTCGTCATCGGAATAGAGCGCCTCGGCCAGTTCGTTGGGTGTCGAGAACCACTGGAAGGCAATCGCCTCTTCGGGCGACCAGAGCGAGTTGTTCCGCGGGCGGCCCATGCGCAGACGGCTCCAGAATGCGGAAACGAAGCGCTCGGCGGGCTCGCGATAGACGAAGGCGATGGGTCGGGTTGGATCGGCGGCCAGCGCGCGCTGCAGGGTGACATCATGGCTGTGCCAGATCAGATCGAGGCCGTCTCGCTCGACCTCGGCCTGCAGCATCGTCCTCAGGCTGTTGCCCCCGGTCTTCCCGATATGGAGAAAGGCGATCTTCATGGCACCCGAAACACATCATCCCCAAACAACCGATCCGGTGGTATCACAGATTGTTGCAGAACGGGGGCGTCGGGCGGTGCCGGAAAAATGCCGGACGAATTGAACAGGGATTTCCGGCTGGCGCTGGAACGGCGGCAGTTGTCCATCGTGTTCCAGCCGATCTGCGCGCTGGAAGATGGCGGACTGGCCGGCGCGGAGGCGCTGATGCGGTGGAAGCATCCGGTGCGCGGGCAGGTCGGTCCGGCCGAGTTCATTCCGCAGAGCGAGCGGGACGGTTCGATCGTCGCGCCAGGCGCATGGATGGTCGAGCGGGCCCTGGAGGCGCTGGCGGGCTGGCGGCTGGCTGGCGCGGCCGAGGGGGTCTTCGTTTCGGTGAATCTCTCCCCCGCTCAACTGATCACGGGCGACTTCGCCGCCGACTGCATGACCATGCTGCAGCAGTCGGGCCTGCGACGCCGCGACCTGCATCTGGAGATCACCGAGACTTCCCAGGTTGATCTGGACAGTGCGGCCGGTCAGATCGAAACCCTGCACCAGGCCGGTTTCCGCCTGTCGATCGATGATTTCGGCACGGGCTTCTCGTCGCTCGCCTATGTCCATCGCCTGCCGTTCCGAACCATCAAGATCGACCGTTCCTTCGTGGCCGATCTTCCGGATGTGCGGGAGGCGCGGGTGATCGTCTCCGCCGTGGTGCGGCTGGCGCATGAACTTGGCATGGAAGTCATCGCCGAGGGCGTCGAGACCGAGGCGCAGCGGGTGTTCCTGCGCGAGTGCGGCTGCGACATGGGGCAGGGCTATCTGTTCGGACGGCCGATGAGCGCCGGCGAGATAGCAAGCGTTCTCTAGCCGCCGCGCGGCCCGCCACGCTGCATCGGGCCGCCGTGGATGTGTTCGGGCATCGGGACGGGCGGTGCGGCGTTGGTCAGGCTGCGCTGGCCGAACTGTCCGTGGGTCATCACCCGGTCATACATGACGATTGCGCCGGCCGTGGCGACATTGATGCAGAAGCTGGTCGGGATGCGCACGACATGATCGCAGCGCTCCAGCATCTCGCCGGTCAGCGATCCGCGCTCGGGGCCAAGCACATAGGCGGCCGAGAGCGGGTGGTGGAAACGCGGCAGGTCGATGGCGTCGTCCGTCAGTTCGACGCCGACGAGCTGGCAGCCGTTGGGCAGCTGGAAATCGGCGGCGCTTTCGAACTCGTACCAGGGAATGTTGCGCGGGGCAGCCGAGGTGTCGGAGCGCGCCTTGCGCACCTTGTAGTCGGCCTCGATGGTGAAGACGAAGCTGGCCCCGAAGGCGTGCGCGGTGCGGAACAGGTTGCCGGCGTTCATCGGCTTGGAAAACCGCCATACCCCGACACCGAAATAGCCTCTCACGTCATTCCGCTCCATATTGCCCGCGATCCGTCAGCTATGGACCGGGAGAGAAGGAATGACAAGCAACCCGCCCATCCGCATCGGCGCCACCCGCGGCGGCATCGTCGAAAGCGCCCATTCGGTTCATGCGGTCGTCGCCGGCCCCGATGGAGATGCATTGCACGTCTTCGGCGACGCCGAGCGCATGGTCTTTCCGCGTTCCTCGCTGAAGGCAATCCAGGCGCTGCCGCTGGTGGAGACCGGCGCGGCGGACGCCTTCGGCTGCAGTCAGCGCGAGCTGGCGCTGGCCTGCGCCTCGCATGAGGGGGAGCACTATCACATCGGCGGTGTCGAGAGTTGGCTGGGACGGATCGGGCTGAGCCAGGACAGTCTGGTCTGTGGGCCGGAGTGGCCGCGCCGGCTCGAGGACAGCCAGTCCATGCTGCGCGAGGGCGCGGTTCCGGGGCGCGTCCACAACAACTGTTCCGGCAAGCACAGCGGCATGCTGACCACCGCACGGCATATGAGGGAGGAGGCTGCGAACTATGTCGGGCTGGATCACGGCGTCCAGCGCCGGGTGTTCGAGGCAATCGAAGCCCTGACGGGACAGACGCTGGAGAATGCTCCGATCGGCATTGATGGCTGCTCGGCGCCCAATCCGGCGCTGCCGCTGGCGTGTTTCGCCGTTGCTGCCGCGCGCTATGCAGAAGCCTCGGATGTGCGGCTCGGGCCGGTTCGGGCCGCCGCCTGCCGCAGGCTGATGGCGGCCATGCGTGCGGCGCCCGAGATGGTCGGCGGGACCTCCCGCGTCGACACCGACCTGATCCGCGGACTGGGCGGCAGGGTGCTCAGCAAGACAGGTGCCGAGGGCGTCTACTTCCTCTATCTGCCGGAGCGGAAGCTGGGCGTTGCCCTGAAGGCGGAAGACGGCAATCCGCGCGCCTCGGCGGGCGCGATCTGGTCGGTGCTGGACCGTCTGGGTGAACTGGATGACGGCGCGCGTGACGCCCTGCGTCCGCATTGCCGGCCCGTGTTGCGTAACTGGGATGGGCTGGAGATCGGAGAAATCCGGGAAGTTTGACGCAGCGGAATGTTTGGGAACAAGTGTTGACAATAAGAGAACAATAAAAGAACATCAGGCCTCAGACATGGAGGCATGACGATGGAATGGATGAAGGATCTGGGCGCAGTGGTGACCCTGGTGGGGTTCTGGGGCGTGGCGATGGCGTGGTCGCAAGTGATCGGCGTTCTGGGTTGAGGCCAGTGCGGACCTCCGTCTTATCCACAGATTTCTGACCCCGGCGGCGGGACAGACAGCCGCCGGTCTGGGAGAATTGGCCGATTCTCCGCGGGAGCTGATGTCATGGCGCATGCCGGTTTCGTCCATCTGAGGCTGCACACGGCCTATTCGCTGTCGGAAGGCGCGATCCGGACGAAGGATCTTGCCGCTAGGGCCGCCGAACTGGGCATGCCGGCTGCGGCCATGACCGACACCAACAATCTTTTCGGCGCGATGGAATTCGGCCCGGCCATGGCCGGCGCGGGCGTTCAGCCGATCATGGGCTGCCAGCTCGCGGTGCAGTACGGGCTGGACAGCCGGGCGCCGGCGGGAACCGTCCGTCCGCTGATCGCGCCGATGGTGCTGCTGGCCCAGAACGAACAGGGCTACGCCAATCTGACGGCGCTGATTTCCTCGGCCTTTCTGGACAGCGACCCCCAGCATGCGACCCATCTGCCCGAAGGCGGGTTCGAGGGACGGACCGAAGGCATCATCGCCCTGACCGGCGGGGCCGCGGGACCGCTTGGAAGGCTGATCGCCGATGGCGAGCAGGAGAGGGCGCGGCGCTGGCTGGAGGAGATGCAGGCGCTGTTCGGCGACCGGCTCTACATGGAGTTCTACCGTCACGGCGAAGCCGAAGAGGATCGCGTCGAGGGGCCGATGCTCGACCTGGCCTATGACCTCGATATCCCGCTCGTGGCCACGAATGACTGCTACTTCCTCGACCAGGCCATGTACGAGGCCCATGACGCGCTGATCTGCGTCGCCGAAAGCGCCTATGTGGCCCAGGACGAGCGCCGGAAACTGACACCGGAGCATCGCTTCAAGTCGGCCGACGAGATGAAGGCGCTGTTCGCCGACCTGCCCGAGGCGGTGGCGAACACCCTGGTCATAGCCCGGCGCTGCGGTTTCGCTGCGCCGAAGCGCGGGCCGATCCTGCCGCGCTTCGAGACCGGCGAGGGACGCTCCGAAGCCGACGAACTGCGCAAGATGGCGGAGGACGGGCTGACGGAGCGGCTGGCCTTCATGCGCGAACGCGGCATGTCGCCCGACGAGCAGGAATACCGCGACCGGCTGGATCTCGAACTTGGGATCATCATCCAGATGGATTTCCCGGGCTACTTCCTGATCGTCGCCGACTTCATCCAGTGGACCAAGGCCGAGGGCATTCCGGTGGGGCCGGGCCGTGGTTCGGGTGCGGGTTCTCTCGTGGCCTATGCCCTGACCATTACCGATCTTGATCCAATACGTTACGGTCTTCTGTTCGAGCGCTTTCTCAATCCGGAACGCGTGTCGATGCCCGACTTCGACATCGATTTCTGCCAGGACCGGCGGGATGAGGTCATCGGCTATGTGCAGGACAAGTACGGCCACGACCGCGTCGCCCAGATCATCACCTTCGGAAAGCTGCAGGCCCGCGCGGTGCTGCGGGACGTCGGCCGCGTGCTGCAGATGCCCTATGGACAGGTCGACCGCATTTCCAAGCTGGTGCCGAACAATCCGGCCAATCCGGTCACGCTGGCCGAGGCGCTGAAGAGCGAACCGCGCCTGTCGCACGAATATCACGAGGAGCCGGCGGTCAGGCACCTGGTCGATCTGGCGCTGCAGCTTGAAGGGCTCTATCGCCACGCCTCGACCCACGCCGCCGGCGTGGTGATCGGCGACCGCCCGTTGCAGGAACTTGTGCCGCTCTACCGCGACCCGAAATCGGACATGCCGGTCACCCAGTTCTCGATGAAATATGTCGAGTCCGCCGGTCTGGTGAAGTTCGACTTCCTGGGCCTGAAGACCCTGACCGTGCTCGATCGCGCCGTCGATTTCGTGCGCCAGGGCGGGCGGCCGGATTTCCAGCTCTCGGACATTCCCGAGGGCGACGAACTGACCTTCGAGATGCTCGGCCGGGGCGAGACCGTCGGCGTGTTCCAGCTTGAAAGTTCGGGCATGCGCGACGTGCTCCGCCAGATGAAGCCCGACAAGTTCGAGGACATCATCGCCATCGTCGCGCTCTACCGTCCCGGCCCGATGGACAATATCCCGACCTATATCTCGACCAAGCACGGGCACGAGAAGGCGAGCTATCCGCATCCTCTGCTGCAGCCGATCCTGGAGGAGACCTACGGCATTCCGGTCTATCAGGAGCAGGTGATGCAGATGGCCCAGGTGCTCTCGGGCTACAGCCTGGGAGAGGCCGACCTGCTGCGCCGCGCCATGGGCAAGAAGATCAAGGAAGAGATGGACGCGCAGCGCGCCCGCTTCGTCGAGGGCGCGAAGGACAACGATGTCGGGCCGGATCAGGCAAACCAGATCTTCGACCTGATCGGCAAGTTCGCGGGCTACGGCTTCAATAAGTCGCACGCCGCGGCCTACGCGCTGATCGCCTGGCAGACCGCCTGGCTGAAGGCGAACTATCCGGCCGAGTTCTTGGCCGCGTCCATGACGCTGGACATGGGCAATACCGACAAGCTGGATGTCTTCAAGCGGGAGATGAAGCGGCTGCGCATTCCGCTGTTGCCGCCCGACGTGAACCATTCCCGCGTTGCCTTCAATGTCGAGCGCGGCAGCGACAATGCGGTCGTCGGCATCCGTTACGCCCTGGCGGCGGTGAAGAATGTCGGCCGCGAGGCCATGGCCTCGATCGTTGCAGCGCGCGAGGAGGGCGGGACCTTTGCCGACCTGTTCGATTTCGCCGTGCGCACGGCCGGGGGCGGACTGAACAAGCGGCAGCTCGAGAACCTGACCCGGGCCGGGGCGCTGGACGGTCTGGACGCGAACCGACGGCGGGTGATGGCCTCGCTCGACATCCTGGGCCGCTATGCCCAGCAGCAGGCCGAGGACCGGGCCAGCGGCCAGATGGGCCTGTTCGGCGGCGGCGGGGGTGGCGGTGACGCCTCGGCCGACCGGCCGCCCTTGCCGGCGGTGGCGCCCTTCGACGATCTGGAGCGGCTGGCCGAGGAACGCGCGGCCATCGGTTTCTATCTCTCGGGCCATCCGCTGGACGACTATCAGAAGCGCCTGACCCAGAAGGGCGTGACCCGGATCGAGGATATTGCGGAAGCCGTCAGGAATCCGAAACGCACGACAATCGGCATAGCGGGCACGATTTCGGCGGTGCAGATCCGGCGCAACGCAAAGGGCAATTCCTACGCCTTCATCGGCATTTCCGATCCGAGCGGCGAATGCGAATGCCTCTGTTTCTCCGAGACCCTGAACAGGCACCGGGATGATCTCGAGAGCGGGCGTAACGTGGTCCTGACCGCGGATGTCCTGAGGGATCGCGAGGAACCGACATTCGTGGTGACCGATGTACGGGATCTCGACACCTATGTCGCCGACGCGGAGGCAGGCGCGCGGATCGTGATCTCCGACGGTGAGGCCCTGACGCCGATCCGCAGCGTGCTCGACCGGGCCGGACCGGGGCGCGGTCTGGTCCGCCTGGTGCTGCGTCCCCAGGGCGAAATGCGCGAGGTCGAGTTCGATCCCGGCGAGACCTTCCGCATCGACCGGTCGCTGCGCCAGTCGCTGAAGTCCATGGCCGGGGTGGTGGACGTCGCCGAAATCTGAGCTTCGGGCCTTGCATTCCGCGGCCGGTGGGCGTATGTCCCGCCGCGATCACTCACGCGGGTCAGGGACGACGGACCGAAATCCCCGTTGTCCAATCCGGTGTCCGAGACTTCGGACCACAGTACCCGCGGCGGCGAAACCGGAGCAAAAGGAGACACAGGCATGGCTCTGCCTGATTTCAGCATGCGTCAGCTACTCGAGGCCGGCGTCCATTTCGGCCATCAGACCCAGCGTTGGAACCCCCGGATGGGGCAGTACATCTTTGGTCAGCGCAATGGCGTTCACATCATCGACCTGTCGCAGACCGCGCCCCTGCTGCACCAGGCCCTGAAGCTGGTGCGCGATGTCGTCGCCGGCGGCGGCCGTGTGCTGTTCGTGGGCACCAAGCGTCAGGCCTCGCAGGCGGTGTCCGATTCCGCCAAGCGCTGCGCCCAGTTCTACGTCAACCACCGCTGGCTCGGCGGCACGCTGACCAACTGGAAGACGGTGTCGAACTCGATCCGCCGTCTGCGCGAGCTCGAGGAGCTTCTGGTCCAGTCCGAAACCGGCCTGACCAAGAAGGAGCTGCTGCAGCTCACCCGCGAGCGCGACAAGCTGGACCGCGCCCTGGGTGGCATCAAGGAGATGGGCGGCCTGCCCGATGTCATGATCGTCATCGACACCGGCAAGGAGCGCATCGCCGTGGCCGAGGCCCGCAAGCTGGGCATCCCGGTTGTCGGCATCTGCGACACCAACGCTGATCCGACCCCGATCGACTTCCCGGTCCCGGCCAATGACGACGCGCTGCGCGCGATCAACCTGTACTGCGAACTGTTCAGCCAGGCGGTTCTGGACGGCATCCAGGCCGAGATGGGCGCCAGCGACCAGGATATCGGCGAGCTTGAAAACCCGATGGTCGAGGAGCTTCCGGAAGAGGAAGCCGCGCCGGCCGAGGAGGCTGCCGCCGAGGAAGCGCCTGCCGAAGAGGCTCCCGCCGAGGCTGCGCCGGCTGAAGAGACGGCGACACAGGGCTGACACGATACGCCGCTATCCGAACGGGCGGCACGATAACGCAAGAAGAGGAGTCGAAGATGGCTCAGATTACGGCTGCGCTGGTCAAGGAGCTTCGCGAGAAGACCGGCGGCGGGATGATGGATTGCAAGAAGGCGCTGACCGAGACCGACGGCGACCTGGAAGCCGCGGTCGACTGGCTGCGCAAGAAGGGTCTGGCCGCCGCGGCCAAGAAGGCTGGCCGCACCGCGGCCGAGGGCCTGGTCGGCGTGGTCGCCAATGGCGCGTCCGGCGCGATGATCGAGCTCAATTCCGAGACCGATTTCGTTGCCCGCAATGACAAGTTCCAGAAGATCGTCAGCGACATTGCCGGCATCGCCCAGGCCAGCGCCGGGGAGCTGGACGCGATCAACGCCGCCGCCTATCCGGGCACCGGCCGCACGGTCGCCGAGGAACTGACCAACGCCATCGCCACCATCGGCGAGAACATGTCGCTGCGCCGCGCCGCCAGCATGTCGGTTACCGACGGCGTCGTCGCCAGCTACATCCACAACGCGGTGGCCGACGGTCTGGGCAAGATGGGTGTGCTGGTTGCGCTGGAATCGACCGGCGACAAGGCGAAGCTGGAAGAACTGGGCAAGCAGATCGCGATGCATGTCGCGGCCGCCAACCCGCAGTCGGTTTCCGCCGAGGACATGGATCCGGAGCTGGTCGAGCGCGAGCGTTCGGTGCTGCGCGAGCAGGCTCTGGCCTCCGGCAAGCCGGCCGAGATCGTCGAGAAGATGATCGATGGCCGCATCCGCAAGTTCTACCAGGAGGTCGTCCTGCTGGAGCAGACCTTCGTCATCGATGGCGAGACCCAGGTCAAGAAGGCGGTGAAGAATGCCGAGGCCGGCATCGGCGCGCCGGTGACGGTGAAGGGCTTCGTGCGCTTCGCCCTGGGCGAGGGCATCGAGCGCGAGGAAAGTGACTTCGCGGCCGAGGTGGCGGCGGCGACTTCGGGCTGACCGCCCCCGAGCGGGAGTGAAAATGATGCCGGACGGAACAGCCTGGAAGCGCGTGCTTCTGAAATGTTCGGGTGAGGCGCTGATGGGCGCCGGCGCGTTCGGCATCGACTTCACGGCGCTGGAGCGGATCGCGGCGGATATCGCCGAGGTCCGCAATGCCGGCGTCGAGGTGGCGGTTGTGGTCGGCGGCGGCAACCTGTTCCGCGGTGTGCGGACAGCCGCCAGCGGCATGGACCGCCCCAGCGCCGACAGCATGGGCATGCTGGCCACCGTGATGAACGGCCTGGCGCTGGCCGATGCGCTGAACCGCCAGGGCTGCGCCGCGGTTTCCATGTCGGCCATTCCGATGCCGACGGTCTGCCCGTCCTACACGCGCCGCGACGCGCTTGGCGCGCTCGAGGCCGGAGAGGTGGTGATCTCCACCGCCGGCACGGGCAATCCCTTCTTCACGACAGATACCGCAGCCGCGTTGAGGGCGGCCGAGCTTGACTGCGATCTGCTGGCCAAGGGCACCCAGGTGGACGGCGTCTACAGCGCCGACCCCAAGACCGATCCCAACGCCACGCGCTATGACAGCATCAGCCAGGACGAGGCCCTCAGGCAGGGGCTGCAGTTCATGGACACCGCCGCCATTGCATTGACACGGGAAAACCGGATTCCGGTCATGGTCTTCGACTTGCATCATGCCGGCGGGTTCAAGGCGGCATTGACGGGCGAAGGCCGCTCGACAACCATCACGGTGGATTGATCGCGCGGCCGAATCGCCGAAGAGAGCCGAAAGGGAGCGCACCATGTCTGAACTGGATCTCGATGACGTAGAACGCCGCATGAGCGGCGCCGTGGACGCCCTGCGCAAGGAACTGTCCAGCCTGCGGACCGGCCGCGCTTCGGCCAACATGCTCGATCCCGTGACCGTCAATGTCTATGGCGCGGACATGCCGCTGAACCAGATCGCGACCATCAGCGTGCCCGAGGCGCGGCTGATCTCCGTGCAGGTCTGGGATTCCAACAACACCTCGGCCGCGGAGAAGGCGATCCGCAATTCCGGTCTGGGTCTGAACCCTGCCGCCGAGGGCAGCCTGATCCGCGTACCGATCCCCGACCTGACCGAGGAGCGCCGCAAGGAGTATGCGAAGGTCGCCGGACAATACGCTGAAAGCGCTCGCGTCGCCGTGCGCAACATCCGCCGCCATGCGATGGACGAGCTGAAGAAGCAGGAGAAGGCCGGCGACATCAGCCAGGACGACCAGCATCTCTATGGCGACGAAGTCCAGACGCTGACCGATCGGACCGTCAAGGAGGTCGATGAGCTGCTGGAACAGAAGCAGCAGGAGATCATGCAGGTCTGATGGCGCATCTGGCGCCTCATATCGCCGACAATCCGGTGCCGCGGCATGTGGCCATCATCATGGATGGAAACCGCCGCTGGGCGCGAAACCGGAACATGCCGCGCGTCGAAGGCCACCGGAAGGGCGCGGAAGCCGTCCGGGCGACGGTGCGCGCCGCGGCGGAACTGGGGATCGAATACCTGACCCTCTTCGCCTTTTCCTCCGAGAACTGGAGCCGGCCGCGGGACGAGGTTTCCGATCTCATGGGGCTGCTGCGTCTGTACCTGCGCCGGGAACTTGCCGAACTGCACGGCAATGGCGTGCGGGTGCGGGTGATAGGCGAACGCGACGGGCTGGACAGCGATATCCTGGCGCTGATCGACCGGGCCGAGGAAACCACGCGGGAGAACCGGCGGATCAACCTGGTCATCGCCCTGAACTATGGCGGTCAGGCCGAGATCGCCCGCGCCGCGCGGATGCTGGCGGAAAAGGCCCTGCGCGGCGAGATCAATCCGGCCGCGATCGACGAGGAGGCGGTGGCCTCGAGCCTCTATGCTCCGGATATTCCGGATCCCGAACTGCTGATCCGCACCAGCGGCGAACAGCGGATCAGCAATTTCATGCTCTGGCAGACAGCCTATTCCGAACTGGTCTTCGATGATGTGCTGTGGCCGGACTTCGACCGCGAGGCGCTGGAACGGGCGCTGGCGGTCTATTGCGGCCGGGAACGGCGTTTCGGCGGACAAGTTGGCTGAGGGCGCGCGCGCGCTCGGGCTACGCATCTTTTCCGCGGCGGTTCTGGCGACGGCGGCGCTTCTGGCGACATTCATCGGCGGACTGGCGTTTCTGGGGCTGGTGATCGTTTTTGCCGGCCTGGTGCATCGGGAATGGTTTCGTGTCCCTGATCCGGCAAGATACCGGAGCGCTCTGCCCCTGCTGGTGGGATGCTGGGCGGGGGCGGTCGCCTTTCAGGCTTTCGACGCGCAGACGGGCCTGCTGGTGACAGCGGCGGGCGGCCTGGCGGGTGCGATGCTGGCGATCCGCGCCGGACATTCGGCCTTCATGGCGCTTGCCGGGGCGGTCTATATCGCCGCGCCGTCGCTGATTTTCCTGCATATCCGCGCCGTCGGCCTTGAGCCGGTCATCTTCCTTTTCGTCGTTGTCTGGATCACGGATACCGGGGCCTTCGCTGCCGGACGCCTGATTGGCGGGCCGAAACTCTGGCCGTCGGTCAGTCCGAAGAAGACATGGTCGGGCGCCATTGGCGGGGCGGTCACCGGTGTGGGTGCAGGCGTCGCCGTGGCGGCGATCGGCGGGCATCCGGGTGTATCGATCGCAACCGTCGCAGCAGTCAGTCTCGCGCTTTCTGTCGCCGGACAACTGGGCGACCTGAGCGAGTCCGCGTGGAAACGGCATTTCAATGTGAAGGACACCGGCGGTATCATTCCGGGTCATGGCGGCGTCATGGACCGGCTGGACAGCCTGCTGTTTGCAGCGCCGGTTCTGGCAGTCCTGCTGCCATCAGGAGGAGGTGCGAGTTGAGCCGTGTGAATGCTCTCGAGGACGCGGCGGTTTCCGCGGCGCCGAAATCCGTCACCATACTTGGCGCGACGGGTTCGATCGGTCTCAGCACGCTCGATCTGGTCTCGCACCATCCCGATCGTTTCGACCTGAATGCGGTGACCGCGAACCGCAACGCTGTCGGGCTGGCGACACTGGCGAAGAAGCATGGCGCACGGAAGGCCGTCATCGCGGATCCGGACTGCTACAGGGATCTTTTGGCGGCGCTCGACGACACCGGGATAGCGGCCGCCGCCGGGCCGGAGGCTCTGATCGAGGCAGCGGGCGAGGGCGCCGACTTCGTGATGGCCGGGATTGTCGGTTCGGCGGGTCTGTCGCCGACTTTGGCCGCCATCCGCGCCGGATCCGACATCGGTCTGGCCAACAAGGAGTGCCTGGTCTGCGCCGGCGACATCGTGATGGCCGAAGTGAAACGCCATGGCGGGGCGCTGCTGCCGGTCGATTCGGAACACAATGCGATCTTCCAGGTGTTCGAGACCGATCGGTCGGAAGCCGTCGAACGCATCATCCTGACTGCTTCCGGCGGCCCGTTCCGGACCTGGGAGAAGGACCGGATGGCCGCGGCGACGCCGGAACAGGCTGTCGCGCACCCGAACTGGTCCATGGGTGCGAAGATTTCCGTGGATTCGGCGACCATGATGAACAAGGGGCTTGAGATGATCGAGGCCTGGCACCTTTTTCCGGTCGAGCCGGAACAGGTCCATGTCCTGGTGCATCCGCAGTCGGTGATCCATTCGATGGTCGAGTATGTCGACGGGTCGACGCTCGCCCAGCTTGGCAGTCCGGACATGCGGACACCGATCGCAAGCTGTCTGGCCTGGCCGGAGCGTATCCACGCGCCGGTGCAGAAGCTGGATCTTGCGGCGATCGGCCAGCTGACCTTCGAGGCGCCGGATCTGGAGCGGTTCCCCGCGCTGCGCCTGGCGCGGGAATGCCTGAACCAGGGCAGCGAGGCCTCCACAGTGCTGAATGCGGCGAACGAGGTTGCTGTCGCGGCCTTTCTGGCTCGCCGTATCGGCTTTCTCGAGATTGCCGCGGTCGTGGAAACCTGTTTGCAAAAGGTTTCGCGTAAACCCACATCCACGCTCGAGGACGTGCTTGCGCTCGACGCCGAGACCCGGCGGCGTGCGGACGAACTGATTGCCGGAGGCCGGATCACAGCATGATCGATTTCATTCCCGTCGAGGACGTCAGATGGCTGGCCGTGGTGCCCATTCTGGCGGCGCTGATCTTCTTCCATGAACTCGGCCACTATCTGGTGGCCCGCTGGTGCGGGGTCACGGTGGAGACCTTCTCCATCGGCTTCGGGCGGGAGATCACCGGCTGGACCGACCGCGCCGGCACCCGCTGGCGCATCGCCTGGATACCGATTGGCGGTTACGTGAAGTTCGCCGGGGATCAGAATGCGGCCAGCGCCCCGGACCATGACGCCATCGACAGCAATGACCCGGCGATCTTTCACAACAAGCCGCTCTGGCAGCGCGCTGCGGTGGTCTTCGCCGGGCCGGCGGCAAACTTCCTGCTCGCCATCGCCATCTTCGCGGTGCTGTTCATCTCGCTGGGCCAGCCGCACACACCGGCCCGTGTGGACCGCGTCATCGAAGGCGGAGCTGCGGCTACAGCAGGCGTGCAGCCCAACGACCTGATTGTCGAGGCAGCCGGCGAATCGGTGGATGGTTTCGCTGATCTGAAGCGCATCGTCGCCATCAACCTGGACCGCGAGATGAATCTGGTCGTCGAACGTGACGGCCGTCTGGTCGAGCTGTCCATGCGGCCGGAAGTGATCGAGCAGGATGACGGGTTCGGCCGCATGAGCCGCATGGGCCGGATCGGTGTCGTGGCGGTTTCCCAGCAGGAATTTCGCGAGGTCGGTCTGCTTTCGGCCATTTCCTCGGCTGTCGAGCGGGTCTGGGACACCACGGGGGCGACGCTGACGGCGCTTGGCGACATGATCACCGGTCAGCGCTCGGTGTCCGAGCTCAGGGGGCCGGCCGGCATCGCTCACCTGGCCGGCGAAGTCGCCCAGTTCGGGTTTGTGTCGCTGATCAATTTCGCCGCATTCATTTCCATAAGTCTCGGTCTGATCAACCTGTTTCCGATCCCCATGCTGGACGGCGGTCATCTATTGTTTTATGCCGTCGAGGCCGTGCGCGGAAAGCCGCTGGGCGAGGCTGCGCAAGAGATCGGATACAGGATCGGCCTGGGTATGGTCGTAACCCTGATGGTCGTGGCGACATTCAACGACGTCGATCAGTTCGGTCTGGTCGATCTGATCGGCGGCCTGTTCTCCTGAGCGGCCCAGCCGGTCGCTGAGCAAGGGAGACGCATAGAGGGTGTTGCGGCGCTTCGCCATCTTCCTGTTTCTGACACTCGCGATGCCTTCGCTGGCGCTCGCGCAGCAGATCTTCGTCCGCGACATTGTTGTCGAGGGCAACCAGCGGGTTTCCGCCGAGACCGTCCGGTCCTACATGCGGATCGAGCCGGGCGGCCTGTTCAACCGTTCCGAGCTGAACCGCTCCCTGAAACAGCTCTACGACACGGGCCTTTTCGCCGATGTGACCTTCCGCCAGCAGGGCGACGCCCTGGTCGTCAGCGTGGTCGAGAACCCGATCGTCAACCGTATCGCCTTCGAGGGAAACAAGGCGATCGATGACGAGACGCTGGACACCGAGATCGGTCTTCGTCCTCGCATCGTCTACACCCGGTCCCGTGTGCAGAGCGACGTGCAGCGACTGTTGCAGCTCTATCGCGCCAGTGGCCGGTTCGCGGCCGTAATCGAGCCGAAGATCATTCAGTTGCCCCAGAACCGCATCAACCTGGTCTTCGAGATCGACGAGGGCGCCCCGACGGACGTGCGTTCGATCCGGTTTCTCGGCAACCGGGTCTTCGACGACGAAGATCTGAGATCCGTCATCGCGACCTCGGAAAGCAAGTGGTACGGCTTTTTCGCGACCACCGATCACTACGATCCCGATCTCGTGGCGCTGGACCGTGAGCGGCTGCGCCAGCACTACCTCAATGAGGGTTACGTCGATTTCCGGGTGCTTTCAGCGGTCGCGGAGTTGACGCCGGACCGCAAGGACTTCTTCATCACCTTCACCGTCGAGGAAGGCGAGCAGTACACGGTTTCCTCGGTCGATGTGGAGGCCAACATCCGCAATGTCGATCCGGCGGAACTGAAGCAGGAGCTTCAACGCCAGGTCGGCGAAGTCTACAGCGCGCGGGAGATCGATCAGGCCATTCAGGATATCCGGTTCGGGCTGGGACGTCAGGGCTTCGCCTTTGTCGAGGTGCGGCCGCAGACCAGGCGCAACCGCGAGGACCGGACCATCGATCTGGTCTACCGGGTGCTCGAGGGGCCGCGGGTCTATGTCGAACGCATCGATATCGAGGGTAACACCAGAACTCTCGATTCCGTCGTCCGGCGCGAGATGCGGCTGATCGAGGGCGACGCCTTCGATACCGCCAAGCTGGAGCGGTCGCGCCGCCGGCTGCGGGCGATCGACTTCTTCTCCAATATCGACATCAAGCCGGAGCCCGGCAGCCGCGAGGACCGCGCGGTGATCAAGGTCGAGGTCGAGGAACAGCCGACCGGCGAGCTTTCGCTCGGCGCGGGTTTCTCGACTTCGGAAGCGGTGATCGGCGACATCTCAATCCAAGAGCGCAATCTGCTCGGCCGGGGGCAGAATTTGCGCCTGGGGCTGTCGCTGTCGCTTCGCCGCCGCGAAATCGACCTGTCCTTCACGGAACCCTATTTCCTGGGCAAGCCCATCGCCGCAGGCTTCGACATCTTCAACACCAACCTGGATTTCCAGGACGAGTCGTCCTTCGACCAGAACACGACCGGCGGCCGGTTGCGCACCGGCGTGTCGCTCAGTGAGAACCTGAGACTGAACCTTAACTATCAGCTGCGCCGCGACAACATCAAGAATGTGGGCAACAACGCGTCGCTGTTCATCCAGCAGCAGCAGGGCGTCGCGGTGGTCTCGTCGGTCGGCTACTCGTTCCGCTATGACAGGACAGACGATCCGATCACGCCCAGTTCCGGATATGTCACGACCTTCGAGCAGGAGTTCTCGGGACTCGGCGGCAATGTGCGCGATCTGAAGACCCAGGCCCGTTACGCCCATTTCTTCGAGGTCTTCGACGGTGTCGTGCTGCAGTTCTCCGCCCGCGGCGGCGCTCTTGTCGGCATCGGCAAGGACCTGCGCATCAACCGGCGCTTCTTCGTCGGCGGCGACACGTTCCGCGGCTTTGCGGCCAGCGGCGTCGGGCCGCGCGATCTGGCGACGGGGGATGCTCTCGGCGGCGAGTTCTTCGGCGTCGGCACCACCGAGTTGCGGTTCCCGCTGGGCCTGCCGGAGGAATTCGGACTTTCCGGGCGGATCTTCACGGACTATGGCACCGCCTTCGGTGTTGTCGCCAATGGCGGGGTCGAGGACGATGCCTCGCCGCGCCTGTCCACCGGCTTCGGATTGACGTGGAAGTCGCCTTTCGGTCCGATGCTGTTTGACCTGTCGAAGGCGGTCGTCAAGAACGACTTTGATGAAACCGAAGTCTTCCGCTTCAGTTTCGGAACCAGATTCTAGAGGTGCAGGACATGTTGCGTATTGTCACTTCGCTCTTCATCGCGCTGATGCTTGCCGCGGCCACTGCGCCGGCGGCGGTCGCGCAGAACCATCCGGCCGCCGTGGTCGCTGTCATGGACAGCCAGAAGATCCTGCGGGACGCCAAGGCCGGCCAGAGCGTCGCGCGGCAGATCAAGGAATTCGCGGACACGTTCCAGGGCATGGTCAAGCGCGAGGAAGAAGCGCTGCGGCAGCGTCAGCAGGAACTGCGGAACCAGAGCGCCATTCTGGCGCCCGAGGTGCTGGAACAGCGCCGGCAGGAACTGCAGCGCACCTTCAATGACGCCCAGAAGCTGATCCAGGACCGCCGCGTCAGCATCGACCGGACCCGTCAGCAGGCGCTGGAGGTGATCAAACAGCAGATCCTTGAGATCATCGAGGAAATGCAGAAGGAAAAGAAATTCAACCTGGTGCTGGACCGCTCGGCCTATTCCTGGGTGCTGCCGGAACTGATCATCACCGACGAGATCGTTCGCCGGCTGGATCAGCGTCTGCCTTCGGTGAAGGTGGCGCGGCCCGAAGGGTTCTGATGGCGGATCCGCGTTTCCATCGCCGGCTGGGACCGTTCACGATTGGCGCGCTGGCTGAGCAGACCCGGCTTTTCGCACTGCCTGACGGGGCCGACCCTTCGGCCGAAGTGACCGATGTCGCGCCGCTGGAGACGGCGGGGCCGACCGACGTCAGCTTCCTGGAGAACCGCAAGTATCTGCCGGCGCTGCAGTCGGGCAGCGCGGGGTTCTGTGTCGTCGATGAAGAAATGGCGGCGAGGGTGCCGCAGGGCACCGTGCCGCTGATCACGCCGCATCCCTATCTGGCCTATGCCATGATCGCACAGGCCTTCTATCCGGCTCCGCCGGTCCGGGCCGGCGTCCACGCAGCTGCGGTCGTCGACGCCTCTGCGGTGCTTGGAGAGGGTGTCGAGATCGGCCCCAACGCCGTCGTCGGCGCTGGCGCGGAAATCGGCGCAGGCACCCTGATATCGGCAAACGCCACGATCGGCGAGAATGTCATCATTGGCGGCAATTGCCGCATCGGTCCCAACGTCTCGCTGGAGACATGCATTCTGGGCAACCGCGTGGATGTGCAGGCAGGCGCACGGATCGGCGCGCCCGGCTTCGGCTTTGCACCGCATCCCGAGCGCCATCAGCCGGTGCCGCAGCTTGGCCGGGCGATCATCGGCGATGACTGCCACATCGGGGCCAACACCTGCATCGCATGCGGTTCGGGGCATGACACGGTCCTGGGGCGCAATGTCTGGATCGACAATCTGGTCCAGATCGCGCACAACGTTGAGATTGGCGATGGATCGATTCTGGTGGGGCAGGTCGGTGTCGCCGGATCGGCGAAGATCGGCCGGTTTGTCCAGATGGGCGGCCAGGTCGGTCTTGCCGGCCATATCACGATCGGCGATCAGGTGCGGATCGGCGCCAAGGCCGGTGTGATGGCCGACGTCGAGGGCGGGCAGACCATCATTGGCGCGCCTGCGGTGCCCGAGAAGGAGTTCTGGCGGCAGATGATCGCCCTGAAACGTCTGGGCGCCAGGAAGGGGACGGGCAAATGACCGAAAACGCAGAAGAAACCGCGGTCGGACCGGTCGAGATCCGGCGCATCATGGACATGATTCCGCATCGCTATCCGATGCTGATGGTGGACCGCGTCGAGGATATCCATCCGGATGTGAGCGCCGTCGGCGTCAAGAACGTCACCGTCAACGAGCCGCATTTCACCGGACATTTTCCGGTCGCGCCGGTGATGCCCGGCGTGCTGATCATCGAGAGCATGGCCCAGACCTCGGCGGTTCTCTTTGCCGTGACACTGGGCAAGCACATGGAAGGCAAGGTCGTCTACTTCATGTCGATCGACAATTGCCGCTTCCGGAGGCCCGTCGTGCCCGGCGATCAGCTCAAGGTTCACGTGAAGAAGATCCGCGGCCGCGGCACCCTGATCTGGCGCATGCGCGGCGAAGCCTATGTGGACGGGCATCTTGCGGCCGAGGCGGAGTTCGCGGCGATGATCCAGGAAAATCTCTGACATGACCGAAGGCGTGCATCCGACCGCTGTCATCAGCGACAGCGTCAAGCTGGGCGAGAACGTGCGCGTTGGGCCCTATTGCGTCCTCGAGGGCGAGATCGAGCTTGCCGACGACGTGGAGCTTGTCTCCCATGTGGCGGTTGCCGGCCATACCCGGATCGGCGCCGGCACGCGCATCTTTCCCTTCGCCTCCATCGGTCATGACCCGCAGGACCAGAAGTTCGGCGGGGAAGTCTCCTATCTGGAGATCGGCGCGAAATGCGTCATCCGAGAACATGTGACCATGAACCCGGGGACCGAGTCCGGTGGGCTCTACACGCGTGTCGGCGACGGCTGTCTGGTGATGATCGGCGCCCATGTGGCGCATGATTGCCAGATCGGGAACAACTGCATTCTGGTCAACAACGTCACCCTGGGCGGCCATGTCGAGATTGCCGACTGGGCGATTATCGGCGGCATGACGGCGGTGCATCAGTTCGTGAAGATCGGCAAGCACGCGATGATCGGCGGCGCGTCGGCTCTGGGCGGCGATGTCATTCCCTACGGTCTGGCGCGCGGCAACCTGGCGACGCTGGACGGGCTGAACCTGGTCGGGCTCAAGCGCCGCAACTTCAGCCGCGACGAAATCCAGACCCTGCGCCGGGCCTACCGCTTCCTGTTTGGGCCCGAGGGCACGATGGAGGAGAAGGTCGCGGACGCGGCCAAGCTGTTTGAAGGCGAGAGTGGCGTCGGAGAGGTTCTGGAGTTCATCCGCTCCAGCGGATCGCGCGGTCTCTGCACGCCGGCCCAGGATGCCCATTGAACGGCTCGGCCTGATCGCGGGCGAGGGTGACGCGCCGGCGCGGATCGCCGACGCCGCCCTGTCCCGTGGAATGGCCGTGCACGTCCTGGCCTTCGAAGGGGTCACCGATCCGGCGCTGCTTGAGCGCTTCCCCCACAGTTTCATCCGTTTCGACAAGGTCGGCGGTACCGTTGGCGCACTGCGCGACAACGGCTGTGACGGCGTTTGCATGGTCGGCAAGGTGGCCCGACCGGACTTCGGAAAGCTGCGGCCCGACATGGCCGGTATCGGTCTCCTGCCGAAGGTGGTCAAGGCCGCGGCGAAGGGCGACGACGCGTTGCTGCAGGTGCTGATCGATTTCTTCGAGAAGAAGGGTTTCGCCGTGTTGGGCGCGCATGAGATCGACGGCGGCGTCCTGGCCGGGGAAGGCGTACATGGCCGGCACAAGCCCGGCGAGGCCGCTTGGTCGGATATCCGCAAGGGCATCACAGTTGTCGACGCCATCGGTGCGCTGGACATCGGGCAGGGGGCGGTCGTTCGCGAAGGTCTGGTGCTGGCGGTGGAAGCCGCCGAGGGCACCGACGTGATGCTGCAGCGTTGCACCGCCATGGCGGGCGAAGGCGGCGTCCTCGTGAAGTTAACGAAACCGTCGCAGGACCATCGGGTGGACCTGCCCACCATCGGCGTTCGGACGGTGGAGGGTGCTGTTGCTGCCGGCCTCGCCGGTATCGCAGTCGAAGCTGGTGCGGCCATGATCATGGATCGCGACGCGACCATCCATCTGGCCGACGAGAAGGGTCTCTTCATCATCGGCGTCCGGCGCGGCCCGGCGGCTTGAGGTGGCCCGCCTGAAGATCATGCTGGTTGCCGGTGAGCCGTCGGGCGATGCCCTTGGCGCCCATTTGATGCGGTCCGCGCGGGCTCTGGCCGGCGATCGGGTAGAGTTCATCGGTGTGGGCGGCGACCTGATGGCGGCCGAGGGGCTGAAGAGCCTGTTTCCCATGTCGATATTGTCGGTGATGGGGCTGTTCGAGATTGCGCCGCGTCTGCGAACCATCCTGCGACGGCTCGACGAGGCCGAGGCCTATGCCAGGGCGGAGAAGCCGGACCTGATCCTCACCATCGATTCCCCGGGCTTCAACAAGCGCCTGATCAAGCGGCTGCAGGATCTTGATACGGTACGGGTCCACTACGTGGCGCCGTCTGTCTGGGCGTGGCGGCCGGGGCGCGCGAAGAAGATGGCGGAACTGTTCGACCACCTTCTGGCGCTGTTGCCGTTCGAGCCGCGCTGGTTCGAGAAGGAAGGCCTGCCGACCACCTTTGTCGGCCATCCGGTGGTGGAAAGCGAGCGGGCCTATGATGGCGAGCCCAGGGCCTTTCGCTCGAATATCGGCGTGCCGCCGCAGGGGCAGTTGCTCTGCGTCCTGTTCGGCAGCCGCAAGGGCGAGGTTTCCCGGCTGGGTCCTGTCTTCGTTCGCGCCCTGCAACGGGTCGCCGGTCAGATGCCGCACACGCACATTGTCTCGCCGACCCTGCCGCATCTGCGCGATGAGGTGGAGGCTCTGCTGGCGCGTCAGCCGTTGCCATTCACCGTGACGGGGCCTGAAAGCAAGATGGACAGCTTCCACGCGGCGGATGCGGCGCTGGCGGCGTCAGGCACCGTGGCGCTCGAGACCGGCATCGCCGGTCTGCCAACGGTCGTGGCCTACCGCCTCAATCCGATGACCGCTTTTCTGGCGAAACGGCTGATCAAGATCGAATACGCCAACCTTATCAACATCCTGCTGGACCGGCCGGTGGTGCCCGAGCTGCTGCAGGAGGACTGCACGCCCGAACGGATCGCCGAGACGCTGAAGCAGGTGCTTTCCGATCCGCTGCAACGGGACCAGCAGACCGAGGCGGGCCGTCTGGTCCGCAACATGCTCAGGCCCGGCACGCTTTGGCCTTCGGCGAAGGCGGCGCGTGTGATACTCAATCTCGCAGACCGAAACAGGGGAGAGACCACATGAAGGATGCGCGCCTTCTCCACACCATGATCCGGGTCAAGGATCTCGACAAGTCGCTGGATTTCTACACCAGGCTGCTGGGCATGCAGGAGCTTCGCAAGAAGGACTTTCCGACTGGCGAGTTCACCCTGGCCTTTGTCGGCTATGGCGACGAGACCAGCAGCACGGTGATCGAACTGACCCACAACTGGGGTCAGGAAGAGAATTACGACCTGGGCAACGGCTTTGGTCATCTGGCCATCGGGGTGCCGGATATCTATGGCACCTGCGAGGAGCTGTCCAAGGAAGGCGTTCCGATCCCGCGCCCGCCGGGACCGATGAAGCATGGCGGTTCTGTGATCGCCTTCATCGAGGATCCGGACGGCTACAAGATCGAGCTGATCGAACGCGCCTGATCCGGCCGGATCAGGCCGCAAGAAAAGGGGCTGCCCGGTCAACCGGACAGCCCCTTTTTCGTCTGCATTGAAAGCGCTGGTCAGTCGCGCTTGTGGATGGGCACGTAGGGACGCTGCGCCGGGCCGGTGTAGAGCTGACGCGGGCGGCCGATCTTCTGGTGCGGATCGGAGATCATCTCGTTCCACTGAGCCACCCAGCCGACGGTGCGGGCGAGCGCGAACAGAACGGTGAACATCTCCACCGGGAAGCCCATCGCCTTCAGGATGATGCCCGAATAGAAGTCGACATTCGGATACAGCTTCTTCTCGACGAAGTAGGGATCCTCCAGCGCCACCTTCTCCAGCTTCATGGCGATCTCCAGCAGGGGATCGTCCTTGATGCCCAGCAGGTCCAGGACCTCGTGGCAGGTCTGCTGCATCACCTTGGCGCGCGGATCGTAGTTCTTGTAGACGCGGTGGCCGAAGCCCATCAGGCGGAACGGATCGTCCTTGTCCTGCGCCTTCTTCACGAACTCGCCGACACGATCGGCGGTGCCGATCTCCTCGAGCATGTTCAGCACGGCTTCATTGGCGCCGCCATGCGCCGGGCCCCACAGGCTGGCGATGCCGGCCGCGATGCAGGCGAAGGGGTTTGCGCCGGACGATCCGGCCAGACGCACCGTCGAGGTCGACGCGTTCTGCTCGTGATCGGCATGCAGGATGAAGATGCGGTCCATGGCCTTGGCCAGGATCGGGTCGACCGTGTAGGGCTCGGCCGGGACCGCGAACATCATGTCCAGGAAGCGCGACGAGTAATCCAGGTTGTTCTTCGGATAGATGAAGGGCTGACCGATGGAGTACTTGTAGGCCCAGGCCGCGATGGTCGGCATCTTGGCCACCAGGCGATAGGACGCGATCATCCGCTGGTGCGGATCGTCGATGTCGGTCGAGTCGTGATAGAACGCGCTCATCGCGCCGACCACGCCGACCATGATCGCCATGGGATGCGCGTCGCGGCGGAAACCGCGGAAGAAGTTGTTCATCTGGTCATGCAGCATCGTGTGATTGGTGACCGTCTTAACGAACTTCTCCTTCTCGGCAGCCGTCGGCAACTCGCCGTTCAGCAGCAGGTAGCAGACCTCCATGTAGTCCGAATGTTCGGCCAGTTCGTCGATCGTGTAGCCGCGATGCAGCAGGATGCCCTGGTCGCCATCGATGTAGGAGATCGCCGACTGACAGCTCGCCGTCGCCGTGAACCCGGGGTCGTAGGTGAAATATCCGGTCTGTCCGTACAGCTTCCGGATGTCGATCACGTCCGGGCCGACGGTCCCCGACAGGACGTCGACTTCCATGTTCGTGCCCGAAGCCGATACGCTGATGCCGGCCTTGCCATTGGTTTTTGCTTCACTCATTTCAAACCCCCGTTTGCTGCTTCGGGCATGCGCGACACCGGGTGAAGCGCCTGCGGTCCCCATCCATGATCCGGCATTATAGCCGAACCCATGACCATGAAAATCTCATGACGCCCCGGTCAAAGGCAGTCAGATATGCGTCCGAGCGCTTCGTCTCGGCCAAGCACGGCCAGCACGTCGAAAATGCCGGGCGACACGTTGGAACCCGTTAGTGCGGCTCTCAGCGGCTGCGCCACCTTGCCGAGTTTCAGGTCGTTCGCCTCGGCGAATTCACGCACCGCGTTCTCCAGCGCTGCCAGCTCCCACTCCGGCAATTCGGAGAGGGCGGAATGCAGTCCCGAAAGCACGTCCGGGGCAACCAGCTTGGCCGCCTTCGGTTCCATTTCCAAGGGCCGTTGCTTGAGAAGAAATCTAGCGCTTTCAGACAGTTCCGCAAGATTTTTTGCGCGCTCTTTCAATCCCGGCATTAGCGCCAGAATGCGGGCGGCGGCTTGTTCCGGAACCGGAGCTTCGGCGGCCAGCCGCGCCGTGACAAGGTCGGTCAGCCGTGCGTCATCGGCGCTGCGGACATAGTGGCCGTTCAGGTGCTCCAGCTTCTGGAAGTCGAAGCGGGAAGCACCCTTGCCGACGCTGTCCAGGCTGAACCACTCGATGGCCTGCTCGGTCGAGAAGATCTCGTCATCGCCATGCGACCAGCCGAGCCGGACCAGATAGTTGCGCATGGCTTCGGGCAGGTAGCCCATGTCGCGATAGGCGTCGACACCCAGCGCACCATGCCGCTTCGACAGTTTCGCGCCGTCGGGGCCGTGGATCAGCGGGATATGCGCGAAGGCCGGAACGTCCCAGCCCATGGCCTGGAACAGCAGGCTCTGCCGCGCCGCGTTCACCAGATGGTCGTCACCGCGGATGATGTGGCTGATTCCCATGTCGTGGTCGTCGACCACCACCGACAGCATGTAGGTCGGCGTGCCGTCGGCGCGCAGCAGGATCATGTCGTCGAGCTGGTCGTTCTGGAAGGTGACATCGCCTTGGACCAGGTCGTGAACCACCGTCTGTCCGGTTTGCGGAGCCTTCAGGCGCACAGCGGGCGGCACACCCTCCGGCGCTTCGGACGGGTCGCGATCGCGCCAGCGCCCGTCATAGCGGACAGGCTTGCCTTCGGCACGCTGCCGCTCCCGCATCTCCGTCAGCTCTTCCGGGCTGGCGTAGCAGTGATAGGCGTGTCCGGCATCCAGCAGCGCCTGCGCGACCTCGGCGTGGCGCGCCTGACGGGAAAACTGGAAGACCGGTTCCTCATCGGAATCAAGGCCCAGCCAGGAAAGTCCGTCGAAGATCGCGGCGATCGCCTCGTCTGTGGAACGCTTGCGGTCGGTATCCTCGATGCGCAGCAGGTACTTGCCGCCATTGGCGCGCGCGAACAGCCAGTTGAACAGCGCCGTGCGGGCGCCGCCAATGTGAAGAAATCCGGTGGGAGAGGGCGCAAAGCGGGTGACAACGCCGCCGTGGGGCATGAAACAGGGCTCCGGTTGACTACGGGAATGCCTTAGCATCGGCACAGGAGGCGTCGATGTATCACATCCCGGCGGTGCTGACGAGATGGGTGGGGGCGGTCCTGATGGGGCTGGCCCGCGACCCCGCCGGACGCCTGCTGGCGGCCTTCGCGGCCGAGCGTCACCGGGCGTTTCTGGGCGCTCCCGTCGCTCTCGGCGCCGGCGCGGCGCTCTATTTCAGCCTGCCTGTCGAGCCTGCAGTCTGGCTGCCACCTCTGCTGGCCGCCCTTGCCATATTCAGTCTCTGGGCCTTGCGGGACACGGGGCTGCGTCTCGTGTCCGTTGCGGTCTGTCTGACTGCCGCCGGGCTGCTGCTGGCGGTCTTGCGCACCGAATGGGTCGACGCGCCGATCCTGCCGGCCGAGATTGGTCCCGCGCCGCTCGAGGGCGTCGTGACCCGTGTGGAACGACGGCCCGACGCCGTCCGTCTGAGCATCGCGCCGGAGAGCTTCGGGCGACTCAGGGCTGAGGATCTGCCCGGAACGCTCCGGATATCCGTGCGCAAGTTCGACGGGCCGGTCAGACCGGGTGATCGCGTCTCGATGCTGGCCGCCGCCAAACCACCCTCGTCGCCGGCGGAACCGGGCGCGTTCGATTTCCAGCGGCACGCCTTCTATCGCGGCATCGGCGGATACGGCTACGCGCTGGGGACGGTGAAGGTGACCCCGGATCCGGGGGAAGGCAGCGCCTTCAACCGCTTTCGCGATCAGGTTTCGGCCGAGATCGCCGACGGTGTGGGCCCGGCTCATGGCGGCATTGCGGCGGCGCTGATCACCGGAGACCGCAGCCGGGTGGCGGAAGAGCAGTGGCAGGTGCTCCGAGATTCCGGCCTGGCGCACCTGCTCGCCATCTCCGGGCTGCACATGGGACTGGTGACAGGGTTCCTGTTCTTCGGGCTGCGGGCGCTGCTGGCGCTTTTCCCGTCGATTGCGCTGCGGCGGCCGATCAAGAAGTGGGCGGCGCTGGCGGCCTTGGCCGGCGGGCTGGGCTATCTGGTGCTGACTGGCGGTTCGGTGCCGACGGTCCGCGCCTTTGTCATGGTCGCCATTGTCATGCTGGCGGTGCTGTTCGACCGCCGGGCGATCTCGCTTCGCACCGTGGCCATCGCAGCACTGCTGGTCCTTGCCGTCACGCCGGAGGCGCTGATCGAGCCGGGTTTCCAGATGTCCTTCGCCGCGGTCACCGCTCTGGTGGCCGCCTATGAGCGCTTTGGCGACCGCTGGCGGGCCTCGCTGGGCGGAGGCAGGGCGCCGGCGCGCGTGGCGCGGTATCTGGGCGGCGTGGCCATGACCACCCTGATCGCCGGCGCGGCCACCGGACCGTTCGCCATCTATCACTTCGGCCGTTTCGCCGATTATGGCGTGCTGGCCAACCTGTTCGCCGTGCCGGTCGTCGCCTTCGGGGTGATGCCGTCCGCGACCGTCGGGGCGCTGCTGATGCCGCTCGGCCTCGAACAGCCCTTCTTCTGGCTCATGGGGCAGGGGATCGGCCTGGTCATGGCGATCGCTGAATGGGTTGCGGGATTGCCCGGGGCGGCGCGGCTGGTGCCGGCCATGCCGGTCTGGGGGATCGCAGCCGTCTCGCTCGGCGGGTTGTGGCTGTGCCTGATGTCGCGGCGCTGGCGCTACTGGGGCCTCGCCGGGATCGCCGCGGGGCTGCTGTCGCCGCATGTGACCGACCGGCCGCTGGTCCGCGTCGACGCCGAAGCGCAGATCGTCGCCGTCCGCACGGTCGATGGCGGGACCATGCTGTCATCCCTGCGCCGGGAGAAGTTCACCGCCCAGCAATGGCTGGCGCGGGACGCACTGGCCGAAGGCGAGCGGTGGCCAGGGACTGGTGTCAGCCAGGACGGCAGGCTGCGGTGCGACCGGCTGGGCTGTATCCTTCGCGCCGATGGCTGGATGATCGCCCTGCCGGCTTCGCCGGCGGCGCTCGCCGAGGACTGCCGTCGTGCGGACATCGTGATCAGCCTCGAGCCGGTGCCGGGGCGTTGTCCGTCAGCGCGGGTGGTCATCGACCGCTTCGACATCTGGCGCGAGGGGGCGCATGCGCTCTGGCTGAGCGGGGGCGGGCCCGTGGTTCGTTCGGCCGACGGCGTCCGGGGCCAGCGGCGCTGGAACCCGGACCCGGTGCCGCGGAAGGATCAGTACTGGCGGAAAAGCGCCGCCAGCCGGCCCTGAATCTTGACCTGGTCGTCGCGGTAGATGCGGGTCTCGTAGGCCGGGTTCTCGGCCTCCAGCGCGATCGACGCGCCCTTGCGGCGAAGCCGCTTCAGCGTGACTTCCTCGCCCTCGACCAGCGCCACGACGATGGCCCCGTTCTCGGCGCTCTCGCAGCGTTCGATGACCACCGTGTCGCCATCCAGGATGCCGGCATTGATCATGGAATCGCCGGAGACCTCCAGCGCGTAGTGTTCGCCGCGCCCAAGGATGTGGGCCGGGATGTCGACGAAGTTGCTGTTGTCGCGCAGCGCCTCGATTGGCGTACCTGCAGCGATCTGGCCATACAGCGGCAGGGTGACCATATCGCCCATCGGCTGTTTCGAAGGCGGTGGGGTGGCCGCCGGGAAGTTGCGGTTGGAGATCACGCGCGGCTGGAACCCGCTCTGCGTCTCGGCCATGTCGCGGCGGCCTTCAGGCGTCGCCGAATCCGGCAGCTTCACCACCTCGAGCGCCCGCGCCCGATGCGGCAGCCGTCGGATGAAGCCGCGCTCCTCCAGCGCCGTGATCAGGCGGTGGATGCCCGACTTGGACCGCAGGTCCAGCGCATCCTTCATCTCGTCGAAGGAGGGGGAGACGCCATTGTCCTTCAGGTAGTCGTGAACATAGAGCAGAAGCTGGTGCTGCTTGCGGGTCAACATGGCGGTTCGCCTTGCGTCTGTTGTAGAACGAATCGCCTTATGTTCTAAAGAAGTTCCGCTTTTTCGTCAATTGAAGTGGACGACCGACGTATGACTGTGAACCATGATCTGAGTATGCAGGCTCCAACTGCATCGCCGGTTAGCGCCTGATCCCCGGCGAACTGACGAGGCCGTAGTCGCCTGGTCATAAGCCCCGTCGCTTCTTACGAGTCGTGATCGAGAGAACCGCTGATGAAAGATACTGATGTCTTCTTTGCCAGCCTGGATGAGTTAGGTGAAGAGAGGGTTCGTGAGCGGCTCGCCCAAGGCCGAACCTACGGTGTGGAAAAGCACCGTCTGGCCCAAGAGTGGCTCCGTCGTCGGGAAAATTCCCGGAGTGATGCTGATAGCTTCGAGCAAAAGCGCATAGCGCGCAGCGCCAAAAACGCCGCGTGGACCGCAGCTATCGCTGCGATAATTGCAGCAATAGCCGCCGTCGCTTCCATATTCCTCAGCCTTTCTTAGTCGGATCATTGTCCTTCGGGGGCTTGTGCGGCTTCGGCGGTGTCTCCAGCATCCGCTTCAGCACTTCGTCCCGCTTCTGATCATCGGATTTATCTGTCATGACCGACCCCGATTGGTTCAAAGATCCAACGACATCAACCGCCGACTTCATTGACGAAGCCCTTGCGGCGGCTGTGGGCCGTCTAACGATCGCATTCTCCAAGGCGGAGGGCGCGCTAGATCGGCTTCTTCAACAACTCATGGGCGTCACGCCACCAAAAGGCAACTTCGTGACTGCCCAAGTGATGAATCTTTCCGCTCGCATGAACATGACTGCGCACCTAGCAGAAGCCAAGATCGACGACGAAGCCTTGCTTCAAGATTGCAAAAACATCATCAGCGCGATGCGCAAGCTGAACACGCGGCGCAATACCATGCTCCACAGCGATGTTGTCCGTTACCAACGTAACAATAATTCGCCGCCAGAAGCGATGGCCGCCACGCTGTCCTATTACAACGTGCGCCCGGACGGGAAGGAGACAAGCGATATCTATGTCTTCTCTGAGGGCTACATTCACGAGCTGAAGCGGTTCGCAATCAGGATTGACGCCGCCTGTATGGTTCTGTCTGGAAACCTTGAGATGGGTAAACGGGCCGTGACGCCTCCATCGCTCGAAAAACATCCCGAGCAACCTCCCAAGGATCATCTCTTTCCCCGTTGAAATAGTGAAGAATGCGCGCGCCCGCCTCTGCCATCTCAGGAGTAATCTCAACCTCTTGATCTTTTTGAGGTTCCCCGATGCACATCGATCTTGCTTTCTCAAGCATATAATCGCCCAATCAAACCAGTCAGGCCACGCCGTCCAGAGCGATGTAGTCGATGGGCGCGCCTTCGCCGATAGCGGGGGCGTGGGGCGGGCGGATGACGAGGGCGCGGGCCTCGGACATGACCGACAGCATCGAGGAATCCTGACGCGGGAAGGGCGTCACCACCGCCTCGCCGCCGGGGCCGGTGCTCAGGCGGCTGCGGACATAGTCCTCGCGGCGGTCGTTCTCGCTCATGGCGGCGCCCAGCACGCCCTTGTGGATGACCGGCTCCGGGTCCGGGACGCCGAGCATGGTCAGGATCGCCGGGCGCAGGAAGATCAGGCCGCAGACAAGCGAGGAGACCGGATTGCCGGGCAGGCCAAGCAGGGGCATGCCGTCATGGCTGCCGAACATCAGCGGCTTGCCGGGGCGCATGGCGATGCGCCAGAAGTCGATGGCGAGTCCCTTGGCGCCGAGCACGTCCTGCACGAGGTCATGGTCGCCGACAGACGCGCCGCCCAGCGTCACCAGCATGTCCGCGCCCTTGGCCTGCGCCGCGCATTCGGCGAGCGCGTCGGGACGGTCGGGTGCGATGCCGATATCGATCGGTTCGCCGCCCGCCAGTCGCACGATCCCGGCGACCGACAGGGCGTTGGAGGAAATGATCTGGTCGCGCCCGACGGGTTCTCCGGGACGCACGAGTTCGTCGCCGGTGGAGAGCAGCGCGATCCGAGGCCGCCGCCGGACCGGCAGCCAGGGCACGTTCATCGCCGCCAGCAGCCCGATCTGGCGCGGCGAGAGCCATGTACCGGCCTTGAGGCCCGTCGCGCCCTCCCGGAAGTCGAGGCCCGCCGGGCGGACATAGGTTCCTGTCTCGACACTCTCGGTCACGGTGATGTTCTCACCATCCGCCGTGGCGTCTTCCTGGATCAGGATGGCGTCGGCGCCCTCAGGCAGCGGCGCGCCTGTGAAGATGCGGACGGTCTCGCCGGCGCCCATCGCGCCGTCGAAGCCGCGGCCGGCCGCCGATTCACCAATCAGGCGGAGGGGCGGCTTGCCGGCTTCGGTGTCGGATGCGCGGACCGCGTAGCCATCCATGGCCGAGAGGTCTGAGGGCGGCTGCGTCCGGCGTGCGGCGACATCGTCGGCCAGCACCCGGTCCAGCGCGTTTTCCAGGCTGACATGCTCCACCGGCGCAGTGGAAAGAGCGCCGATAATGCGGGCGCGGGCCTCGGCGACGGGGATCAAGAGGCGTCGAACCGGCCGGACTTGCCGCCGTCCTTCATGTTCAGGCGGACATCGCTGATCACCATGTCCCGCTGCACGGCCTTGCACATGTCATAGACGGTCAGCGCGGCGACCGAAGCGGCGGTGAGGGCTTCCATCTCGACACCGGTCTTGCCGGAAACCTTGCAGGTCGCGCGGATCACCACCGAGGGCGGTTCGGTCTCCGTGCGCAGGTCGAGTTCCACATTGGTCAGCGCCAGCGGATGACAGAGCGGGATCAGATCCGGCGTCTTCTTCGCGCCCATGATCCCCGCCAGTCGCGCGACGCCCAGCACATCGCCCTTCTTCGCCCGGCCCTCGACGATGAGATCCAGCGTCTCGCGGTTCATCAGGATGCGCGCTTCGGCGGTGGCGACGCGTTCGGTCGCCTCCTTGCCGCCCACGTCGACCATGCGGGCGCTGCCCTTGTCGTCGAAATGGGTGAAGCCGCTCATCTCAGTCGCCGGCCTCGGCCAGGGCGGGCTGCAGCAGGCTGCGCACGGCTGCGGCGACGTCGTCCTGACGCATCAGGCTCTCGCCGATCAGGAAGCTGCGACAGCCGGCGCGGGCCATCCGCGCGAGATCGTCGGGGCCGCCGAGCCCGCTCTCGCTGACCGCGAGGCAGCCTTCCGGCAGGGCGGCTGCGCAGGCTTCGGTCGTGGCCAGATTGACATCAAGTGTCTTGAGGTTGCGGTTGTTTACGCCGATCAGCTCACTTTTCAGGTGAGTCTTGGCGCGTTCCAGTTCCTCCAGGTCATGGACCTCGATCAGCACGTCCATGCCAAGCTCGAAGGCCAGCGATTCCAGCTCACGGGCCTGACCGTCCGACAGCGCCGCCATGATCAGCAGGATGCAGTCGGCGCCGAGTCCGCGCGCCTCGGCCACCTGATAGGGGTCGAGCATGAAATCCTTGCGCAGCACCGGCAGGTCGACCGCGGCGCGCGCGGCAACCAGATAGGCGTCCGCGCCCTGGAAATAGGGCTCGTCGGTCAGTACCGACAGACAGCTCGCGCCGCCGGCGGCATAGGCGCGGGCCAGCGAGGGTGGATCGAAATCGGCCCGGATCAGGCCCTTGGACGGCGAGGCCTTCTTGATCTCGGTGATCAGGCCGTAGCGGCCTTGTCCCTGATGGGCGCGAAGGGTGTTCAGGAAGCCGCGCGGGGCAGGCTGCGCCTTTGCCGCCGCCTCGACCTGGGCCATGGGGCGTTCGGCCTTGCAGCGGGCAACATGCTCGCGCTTGTCGTCGCAGATCCTGTCGAGAACGGTGCCCATCCGATCAGGCCCCTTCGTTGGTGACGGCCGCCAGTTTCTGCAGCGTAGCCAGCGCACGGCCGTCGTCCAGCGTCGCGGCGGCAATTTCGGCACCTTCCTTCAGGCTGGCGGCCTTGTCGGCGACGATCAGTCCTGCAGCAGTGTTGAGGATGACGATGTCGCGGAACGCGCCCGGCGCGCCCTCCAGCACCGCCTTCAGCGCCTTGGCGTTCTCGGCCGGCGCGCCGCCCAGCAGATCCTCGGCCTTCGCGACCGGCAGGCCGGCTTCTTCCGGGTGCACCTCGAAGGTGCGGACCTCGCCATCGGCCAGTTCGGCCACGCTGGACGGGCCGGTGGTGGTCAGTTCGTCCATGCCGTCGGAGCCGTGAACGATCCAGACCTTCTTCGCCCCAAGCCGCTTCTGCACCTGGGCCAGAGGTTCGACCCATTCACCGGCAAAGACGCCCATGAGCTGCCGCTTTGCGCCGGCCGGATTCGACAGGGGACCAAGCAGGTTGAAGATCGTGCGCGTGCCCAGCTCGACCCGTGTCGGGCCGACATGGCGCATGGCGCCGTGGTGCCGCGGGGCCATCAGGAAGCAGATGCCGGCCTGCTTCAGCGATTTCTCGATCAGCGGGAAAGGGCAGTCGATGTTCACGCCCAGCTCGCTGAAAACGTCGGCTGCACCGGTCTTGGACGACAGGGCGCGGTTGCCGTGCTTCGCCACGGGGATGCCGTTCGCGGCCAGCACCAGCGCCGTCGCTGTGGAGACGTTCCAGGTGCCCTTGGCGTCGCCGCCGGTGCCGCAGGTGTCGATGGCGCCGTCGGGCGCGGTGATGCTCTCGGCGCGGGCCCGCATCGCCAGAGCGCCGCCGGTGATCTCCTCGACGGTCTCGCCCCGGACCCGGAGCGCCATCAGGAACGCGCCCATCTGCGACGGCGTGGCGTTGCCCGACATCATGATGTTGAAGGCGACCTCGGCATCCGCGACAGGCAGCGCCTCGCCGGTGGCCACCCGGCCGATCAGGCCCTTGAAGGTGTCCATGTCGTTCATTGCTTGTATCCGGCGAGCTTCAGGAAATTGTCGAGCAGCGCATGGCCATGCTCGGAGGCGATGCTTTCCGGGTGGAACTGCACGCCGTGGATGGGCCGGGTCCTGTGCTGGATGCCCATGATGTGACCGTCCTCGGTCTCGGCGGTGATGGTCAGCTCGGCGGGCAGGCTCTCCCGCTCGACGGCGAGCGAATGATAGCGCGTCGCCTCGAATCCCTCGGGCAGGCCGGCAAAGACACCTTCGCCGTGATGCCGGATCGCCGAGGTCTTGCCATGCATCAACTGCTTCGCCAGCACGATGCGGCCGCCGAAGGCCTCACCGATGGTCTGGTGACCCAGGCAGACGCCGAACAGCGGCATGTCGTCGGGCATGCTGCGCACAAGATCCAGCGAGATTCCGGCGCTTTCGGGACGTCCGGGGCCGGGTGAGAGCACGATGGCCCGGGGCTTCCGCTCGAGGATTTCCTCGACGCTGATCATGTCGTTGCGGCGGACCACGACATCGGCGCCCAGCTCACCAAGGAAGTGAACCAGGTTGTATGTGAAGCTGTCGTAGTTGTCGATCAGCAGGATCATGGCGGAGGGACCTGACTTCGAGGCATCGGATACGCGGCGGCAACAAATCAGCGCGCCCGCCAACCGTCAAGCGCGGGTTGTGCCCGAAACAGCGCATTTTCCAGCCTCAGCCGGTTTGCATGATCGGGGCGCAAGGTCTATCTAGGGCGTCGATTTCAACTGTCGGCGCCTTGGTGCGCCATACCTGCTGTCGGAAGGATCCGCGTGAGCGACGACCTTATTTTCCGCGAGGTGGACGAGGATGTCCGCCGTGAGCGCATGGAAGCGGCCTGGAAACGCTATGGCGGCCTGGCTCTTGGCGGCGCGCTGCTGATTGTCGCCATCGTCGCCGGCTCGGTGTTCTGGAAGGACTACGAGAAGTCGTCGCGCGAAGAGCAGGGCGCCCGCTTCGAGGCGGCGCGGAGCCTGCTTGTCGAGGAACGCTATGCGGAAGCCGCCGCCGCGTTCGAGGCGCTGGCCGCCGACGCGGGCGACGGGTATCGCCTGCTGGCCGATCTGAGGGCGGCCGAAGCCCGCGCCCTGGCCGGGGAGAGCGACGCCGCGTTGTCGGCCTATCAACGCATGCTGCAAGCCAGTGTCGGCGATGAGGGCACGGCCGACGTGATCCGCATGAAGGCGGCTCTGCTTGCTCTGGAGACCCAGGGCGCGGAAGCTGCGATGGTGCAGCTGGGCGACCTTGCCGAGCGCGACGGACCGTTCCGCAGCGCCGCGCGAGAAATCAAGGCTGCCGCTCTGCTGGCGAAGGGCGATCGTGAAGCGGCGCTGACCGAACTCAGGGCGATTGCCGAGGATCAGGCGGCGACGCAATTGCAGCGGGAACGCATCAACCGGTTCATTCTCTCTCTCGGCGGCTGAAGGTCATGACCCACCGATACCTGAAGCTGGCGGCGCTGTTCACCGTCATGCTGTCGGTCAGCGGCTGTGACACCATCAACGGCTGGTTCGCCAACAAGAAGGTTCCGCTGCCCGGGGAGCGGATCTCCGTTCTGGCGCTGGAAGGCAAGCTGGAACCGGACCAGTCGGTGCAGGATCTGACCGTCGCCCTGCCGGAGCCTTATGTGAACGCCGAATGGCCGCAGGCGGGCGGTGCGCCGACCGGGGTGATGCAGCACCCGGCGCTGCCGGCCGTGATCAATGAAGCCTGGCGGGCGAAGATCGGGCGTGGCGCGAATGATGACGAGCGGGTGGTCACGCGCCCGGTGTCCGCAGGCGGCGTGATCTACACCATGGATAGCCGGGCCCTGGTTTCGGCCTTCGACCTGCAGACCGGGCAGCGCCGCTGGCGCGTCGGCCTGGCTCGCCGGGGCGAGGAACTGGGCGAGATCGGCGGCGGCATCGCCATAGGCAGCGGCGTGCTGGTCGCCACCACGCCCTATGGTGAAGTCTACGCGCTGGAACCGGCCACCGGACAGTACTTCTGGCGCATCAATGTCGACGGGCCGATCCGCGGCGCGCCGCTGGTCGCCAATGACCGCGTCTATTTCCTGGCTTCGGACAGCCGCCTGATCAGCCTCGACCTGCGTGATGGCTCGAAACTGTGGGAGCATCAGGGCCTGCAGGAGACCGCGGAACTGATCGGCGCGCCAAGCCCGACGGCAAGTGGTCCCTATGTCCTCGCGCCCTATGCGTCGGGCGAGGTCTACGCGCTTCGCGCCGACACCGGCCAGTCCCTCTGGTCCGACCAGCTTGTCAGGGCCAGGCGTGTGTCTCCTCTGGGATCCATCAATGATGTCGACGGTCTGCCCGTGATCGACGGCGCGCGCGCCTATGTGGTCAGCCAGGGCGGCTACATGGCCTCGATCGATCTGCGCCGGGGCAACCGTGTCTGGGATCAGGACATTGCCGGGCGAGAGACGCCGTGGCTTGCTGGATCATTCATCTATGTCCTGACGTCAGAGTCGGAACTCGTGTGCCTGTCCGCGGGAGATGGCGGCATCCGCTGGGTGACCCAGATGCCGAAATTCACCGAGCCCAACAATACCGGCGACCGCATCACCTGGGTCGGGCCGGTGCTGGCCGGCGACCGGCTGATCGTCGGCGGCAGCGATGGCTCGCTCTGGGCCATGTCGCCCTATGACGGGTCGGCCGTGGGGCAGTTGAACATCGGCGCGGGCGTGCCAGTCGCGCCGATCGTAGTGAATAACGCGCTCTACGTCGTGACCGACGATGGCGATCTGATCGCCTACCGCTGAGCGGACCAGAACAATGACACTTACCGTAGCGATCATCGGCCGGCCCAATGTCGGCAAGTCGACCCTGTTCAACCGTCTGGTGGGCCGGCGGATGGCCTTGGTTGACGATCTGCCCGGGGTGACCCGCGACCGCCGCGAGGGCGAGGGGCGGATCGGCACAATGCAGTTCCGCGTGATCGACACCGCCGGTCTGGAGGAAGCTTTCGACGACAGCCTGGAAGCCCGTATGCGCCGGCAGACCGAGGCGGCGCTGGACGAGGCCGACGTCGCCCTGATGATGATCGACGCGCGCACGGGCGTGACGCCGATGGACAAGCATTTTTCCGACTGGCTGCGCGGGCACGCAACGCCGGTCATCCTGCTGGCCAACAAGTGCGAGGGCCGCGCCGGAGAGTCCGGGCGGCTGGAAGCCTATGAACTGGGTCTCGGCGATCCGATCGGCATCTCCGCCGAGCATGGCGAGGGGCTGGTCGATCTGGCCGACGCCATCGAGGCTCTGGCCCCGGAAACCCCCAAGGCCGAACAGGAGCCGGGCGAGAAGCCGCTGATGCTGGCGGTGGTCGGGCGGCCGAATGCCGGCAAGTCGACGCTGATCAACCGCATGATCGGACAGGACCGCCTTCTGACCGGGCCGGAGGCCGGCATCACCCGGGACGCGATCTCCATCAACTGGACCTGGCAGGACCGGGCTATCCGCCTGTTCGACACCGCCGGGATGCGCCGCCGCGCCCGTGTCGACCAGAAGCTGGAGAAGCTCGCCGTTGCCGATGGCCGCCGCGCCCTGGATTTCGCTGAGGTCGTGGTGCTGCTGGTTGACGCCACGCAGGCGCTGGAGAAGCAGGATCTGGCGATTGCGCGGCAGACGCTGGACGAGGGCCGGGCCCTGGTCATCGGCATCAACAAGTGGGACCTGATCGAGAATGGCGGCGAAGTCCTGTCGGGCATCCGCTATCGGTTGGAGCATCAGCTCGCCCAGGCCAAGGGCGTTCCCATCGTCACCCTGTCCGCGGTCACCGGACGCGGTATCGAGAAGCTGATGCCGGCTGTGATCCGGGCCGAGAAGGCCTGGAACTTCCGCGTGCCCACCGCGAAGCTCAACGACTGGCTGGAGGAAATGACCGCGAGGCATCCGCCGCCGCTGGTGTCGGGCCGCCGGTTCCGCATCCGCTACATGACCCAGGCCAAGTCGCGGCCGCCGACCTTCGCGCTGTTCACGTCGTCAGGCGGTGAATTGCCGGAAAGCTACGAGCGGTACCTGATCAACGGCCTGCGCGAACAATTCGGCTTGAAGGGGGTGCCCGTGCGCATCAACTTGAGAAAGAGCCGCAACCCGTATGAGGGGCAGAGCAGGAAACGGTCATGACAGTGGTGAACCAGGACGCCCCGCGATTCAGGCATGCCGGACCGAACCGGCGGCTGGGGCTGATCGAGTGCACCCGGATCATGCAGGACAATGTCATCGACATCTATCCGTCCTACATCTTCGACAAGGACTGGTCCGTCCGCCGCTTCGCCTTCCAGACATTCATCATCATCAACCGTCCGGACCTCATCAAGGAGATGCTGGTCGACAAGGCCGACATCTACGGCAAGGGACGCCTGAACCGTCAGATTCTCGGTCCGGCGCTGGGCAACGGCCTGCTCACGTCAGAGGGCGACTTCTGGCGGCGGCAGCGGCGCATTGCGGCGCCGGCCTTCCATTATCGCAAGTTGCAGGTGCTGGCCGAGACCATGACGGCCTGCTCCGCGGCCATGGCCGACCGCTGGGAAGTGCACGCGGATACGGGGCGGCACATCGACATCCCCCAGGAGATGATGCGCCTGACCATGGAAATCGTGGCGCGCACCCTTTTCTCCTCCGATCTGGGCAAGTCCTTCGAGGAACTCGGCAAGGCGGTGGGGATTCTGATCGAGAATCTCGGCCGCCTGTCGGTGGTCGACATGCTGGGCCTGCCCGAATGGATTCCGCGGTTCCGCGATCCGGCGGTCAAGCGCTCGCTGGCGACGCTGGAGGAGATGATCTACCGCATCATCGAGCAGCGTCGCGGCGAAGGCGAGGGCGCGCGGGAAGACCTGCTGCAGATGCTGCTCGACGCCCGTGATCCCGAAACCGGCGAGGGCATGTCCGACAGACAACTGCGCGACGAGGTGCTTACGCTGTTTGCGGCCGGTCACGAAACCACGGCGCAGGCGCTGACATGGGGCTTCTACCTGCTGTCGCAGCATCCCGAGGAGGAGGCCCGTTTCCATGAGGAACTGGATACGGTGCTGGGCGGCCGCCTGCCGGGCTTCCAGGATATGCAGACGCTGGAACGCACCCGCATGATCTTCGACGAGACCGTGCGCCTGTTTCCGCCGGCCTTTTCCGTCAGCCGCATGGCCAGCCGGGCCGACCGACTGGGCGGTGAACTGCATGTGCCGAAGGGGGCCATCGTCTCGGCCTCGCCCTACATCACGCACCGCAACCCGAAGCTCTGGCCCGATCCCGAGCGGTTCGACCCGGAGCGATTCGCCGATCACGAGGTGCATGAGCGCCACAAGCATGCCTACTTCCCGTTCGGCGCGGGGCAACGAATCTGTATCGGTTCCGGATTTGCCCAGACGGAAGGCCGGATGGCGCTGGCCGTGCTGGGACAGCGCTACCGGCTTCGGCTGAAGGATGGCCACCCGGTTCAGCCTCAGGGACGCGTGACCTTGCGCCCGCGCTTCGGTATGAAGATGCGCATCGATCGACGGTAGCCCCGTCGGGTTTCAGGGGAGGGAACCATGGCTGGCGTGCTCAGCGGATACCGGGTGCTCGATTTCGGGCGCTACATTGCAGGACCTTACTGCGCGACCCTGCTGGCAGAGTTTGGCGCCGATGTGATCCGGATCGAGAAGCTGACCGGTTCCGAGGACCGCTGGACGACACCGGTGAATGACGACGGCGTCGGCGCGCTGTTCCTGCAGATCAACCGCAACAAGCGCGGCATGACGCTGAACCCGATGAAGCCCGAGGGCCAGGAAATCGTCCGCAAGCTGGTCGCTACTGCCGATGTGGTCGTCGCCAACCTGCCGCCGCAGGGCCTGAAGGCGATGAAGCTGGACCTCGAGAGTCTGCGGGAGATCAAGCCCGACATCATCCTGACGACCGGTTCGGCCTATGGTCACGGCGGCCCCTACAGCGACCGCGTCGGCTTCGACGGCATTGGCCAGGTCATGTCCGGCGCGACCTACATGTCGGGTTCACTGGACCAGCCGGTGAAGTTCGCGGCTCCCTGGGTCGATTTCACCACCGCCATGTCTTCGGCGATCGGCACATTGGTGGCGCTGATGCACCGCGACAAGACCGGCGAGGGCCAGATGGTCGAGGCCGCGCTGGTGCGCTCGGCGCTGACCGTGGGCAACGCGGCGCTGATCGAGCAGGCAATCACGGGCGTGAACCGCGTGCCGACCATGAACCGCGGCCAGACCGCGGGCCCGTCGGACATCATCCCGACAAAGGATGGCTGGGTGATCGTGCAGGTCATTGGCGCGCCGCTGTTCAAGCGCTGGTGCGAGATGGTGGGGCGGCCGGAACTGGTCGACGACCCGCGCTTCAAGGACGATCTGGCCCGCGGCGACAATGGCGAATACCTGTGCGACATCGCCCGCGAGCATGCGAAGGACAAGACCACCGAGGAAGTGCTGGCGGCCTATGCCGCGGCCTCGGTGCCCTCAAGCGCGCTGCTCAGCCCGCAGCAGGCGCTGGACGACCCGCATATCCAGGCCATGGGTTTCCTGCAGGACACCGACTATCCGAACCTGCCGAAGCCGGCGCCGGTCGCCTCTGCGCCGATCAATCTCTCCGAGACCCCGGGCGGCATCCGCCATCGTGCACCGACACTCGGCGAACACACCGACGAGATCATGGGCGAACTGGGCTACGACGCCGCCGCGATCGCCGACCTGCGGGAAAAGAGGGTGGTCTGACGATCACTCGTCGGGGCCGGTTTCGCCACAGATTGCCTTGAGCGCCCGCCAGTCCGCGTCGGACATGATCGGTTCCTTGCCGATCGAGCCTTTACGGATCGCGCCAGCGCGCTCCACCGACAGCGGGTGGCTGGAGAGATAGGCGAAGTTCCCTCCGTTCAACGGACTCTGTCGCTGTGCCATCCGGTCGAAAAAGCCGGCCAAGCCATCACCTGAGACGCCGATCCTGTTGAGCGTCTCGACAGCGTAGCCATCCGCTTCGCGTTCGGCGTCGCGGCTGTGGGACTGGTTGAGGACCAGCGATGCGGCTTCCCGCGCCAGCCCCCCGGTGCCGCCACCGCCCGGCGCGACGATGCTGATCAGTGTCTGCAGTGCACGGGCGCGGATCAGTCCCTGCATTCCGTGCCTGTATTGAGTGTGACCAATCTCATGGGCGAGGACGCCGGCGACTTCCTCGGCGCTGGCCGCCTGCTGGATCAGCCCGTCGAAGATGATGACGTAGCCGCCGGGCAGCGCGATGGCGTTGACCATGCCGGATGGCGCCACGCGCACGTCAACATCGACCCTGAGATCACGCCCATCGATCAGGCGCTCCACTGTTCGCTCCAGAACGGCAAGTCCTTCGGGTTCGCTGCAGATTTCTTCAGCTCCGGTCAGCAGTGCGCCGACGGTCTTCAGCGTCGACTCCCCGATTTCCCGTTCGACGCTCACCGGTACCAATGCGGTCAGCAGCCCGGCCATGGCGGGTATGGAGAGATAGAACATCAGCGCGATGGCGACGGTCGCGGCGCCGGCAATGCCGAACCTGCGCAGATCAAGCGCGAAGCGGTCCTGGCTGCGCGCGGCGATGTCGGGCAGGGCGCGGCGCAGCTCCTCGGCGTCGCCAACCCTGTCGAAGAGCAGGCGCGCATCGGGGTAGCTGTCGTGGGCCAGCCGGGGGCGGCCGTCGACCTTGTCCATCAGCCGCAACCCCGCGGCGGGCCAGAAATAGCGCTGCTCGGAGGTTTCGAAGCTGACCCCGTTGGCCGAGATCTCCGCTGAGACGCGATGCTCTCGTGCTCTCTGTCCATCGGTGAAACGGGCGCTGACTTTGCTCATCAAGCCTCGCCAAAGCCGGCATCGAAGGCCTGACCCAGGCCTTCGCCCGCCAGATGACGCTGTTTTTCCGCCTGACGGATACCATCCGCATCGACCAGTCCATCGGTTTGTGTGGCGTTGACCCGCGCCTTCCACAGGCCGTGGACGATGATGATGTTCCGGAAGTAGCTCCAGATCATGAAATAGGCCGCAGCGAACAGCAGGATGAAGAAAGGCCCCAGCGGTCCCGCAAACAAGGCGGGCGCGAGAACCACAAGAAGGACGGTCGTCGGTACTGCGATCACCAGTGTCATCAGGGTCACGCGGACATAGGCGGAGATGAAGGTTGACGCCCTGATTGTCCCCCTGAAGCTCAATCCGTCGAGCGAAAGTGCACTGACGCTGACATTGAACAGGCGCGCGCGGAACAGACCGTAGGTGACCGGCAGGACGATCACCGCACACAAGATCAGGCCGGTCGAACTGAACAACGGCGGCAGTCCTTGGACCAGGGTGACCGCAGACTTCAGCTCCTCATTGTCCATGTCGCCACTCTGAAACCGAACGAACAGGATGGTTATGTAGGCCAGGGGAATGCCAGCCAGCAGCCACAAGCTTGCGAGGAACGGCAGCCAACCCGTGAGGAGCAATCTCGGATCGGCCGAAAACAGGAACTGCCGGTCACCGACATAGCTTTCCCGATAGGCATAACCCTCGGTTCGCAGCACCAGCCAGGGATAGGCCAGGCCGAGCGTCAGAACGGTCATTGCGGCATACGGCAGGGCCATCGCGATCAGTGTCCGCCGCCTACCGGCCTGGCGCAGCCGGATGCCGCGCCAGCTTGTCATGGCCAGCCAGAAACGCCGGACCGAATAGGTCACATAGGCAAAGAAGGTCAGATAGAGCGTCGCAAACAGGGCGGTGACGGCGAGGTAGGCCGGCCAGATGGCGACGAACTGCTGCATATCGACGACCTCACCGATCAGCATCGTCTGTAGCAGATCGGAGCCGAAATTGATCAGGGCGAACAGGATGGTGATGACTATGAAGCCGAGAAAGATCTGTCCGCCCGTGCCGTGATATTCAAGCGGTGAGCCGTTGGCGCTTGTGTTGGACCACAGGTAGCGTCTGATCCGCGTCCGCCCCCAGAAGGAGTAGATGCCCAACGAGATCACGCTGAGAAAGGCGTTCGACAGCGCCAGGCTGGCAACATCCTGCCACTGGCCAGCATAGCTCAGGTGGATCGCAGTTTTCGCGGGTTCGTCGTGTTCTGGCTCCACGCCGGGCACACTCGGCGGCGGTGCGTTGGGATCCTGTTGCAGCATGCCGTTGGTGAAATCCGGCTGATCATTGTCCTGCATGGGTCCGAACCGCCCTGTTGTCCGCTTTTCGGCGACAACCATGCCGGGAAGCATGTGTCGGGTTCAACCCCGCATCCGTCTCGCATTCCTGGCGGTCCGCGCTATCCTGTCCCGGCTTGCGCACTGGGAGGTGGAGATGAACGATCAGACGCCGCGTCATGGACGCAACGAACCGTCATCCATGTTCTTCTGGCCGACCGCCGACCGGCCCACGGCAGTACGGGGTGATGGCATCTTCATCTGGGACGATGAGGGGCGGCGTTATGTCGATGCCTCCTGCGGGCCCCAGACCACCAATATCGGCCACAACAACCGCCACGTCGTCGAGGCGATGCGGGCGCAGATGGACGACATCTGCTTTGCCTTCCGCAGCCATTTCAAGAACGGCCCGGCCGAGCGACTCGCCGACCGGCTGGCGACGCTGGGTGCGCCGAAGGGCCTGACCCGCGCCTTCTTCTGCTCCGGCGGTTCCGAGGCGGTCGAAGGCGCGATCAAGCTGGCGCGGCAGCATGCGCTGGCGAAGGGCGAGGCGACGCGGCAGCGGATCATCTCCCGGCTGCCCTCCTATCACGGCTCAACCCTGGGCGCGCTGTCACTGACGGGCGACCCGCAGATGGCCGGTCCCTTCGCGCCGCTGATGCAGAACCAGCCCAAGATCCCGGCACCCTTCGTGGTCGAACGTCCGGCGCATGAGAGCGCCGACGAGGCCGCCCTGCGCTACGCCAACCTGCTGGAAGACCAGATCATCACCCAGGGGCCGGAAACCGTGTTGGCCTTCATCGTCGAGCCCGTCGGCGGCGCGGCGACCGGCGCCCTGACACCGCCGGATATCTATTACGAGCGCGTGAGGGAGATCTGCGATCGGTACGGCGTGCTGCTGATCTATGACGAGGTCATGTGCGGATCGGGCCGGACGGGGAAGTATCTGGCCGCCGAGCACTGGGACGCGAAGCCCGACATTGTCGCCATGGCGAAGGGACTGGCCGCCGGCTACGTGCCGCTGGGCGCGGTGATGGCGCGCGGCGAGATCGTTCAGGCCGTCGAGGATTCCGGCGGTTTCGCCCACGGCCATACATATTCGGCCGGGCCGCTTGCCTGTGCGGCCGGTCTGGCGGTGCTCGACGTGCTGCTGCAGAACGACCTGATCGCCAACGCCGCCGAGAAGGGCGCAGTGCTGAAAACGAAGCTGGAAGGCCTGATGGACGAGTTCGCCTTCATCGGCGAGGTGCGCGGCAAGGGCCTCATGCTGGGCTTCGACGTGATGGCAGACCGGGAGAAACGGATCCCGCTGCCACCGGAACTGGATGCCGGCGCTCGGATCGCCCAGGCCTGCTACGACCGGGGCCTGATCATCTACAACCGGCGCATGCTGAACGGGGTGCGGGGCGATCATTTCCTGGTCACGCCGCCCCTCAACGTCACCTCGGAAGAGATTGACATGATTGTGGAACTTCTGCGTCAGGGGCTGAGCGACTTCGCACCGGCGGCGGCCGGGGCCATGCCTTGAGCGTCGCCGGCAAGGTCATTCTCGTCACCGGCGCGGCCAGCGGTATCGGCAAGGCCATTGCCGATGGCTTCCATGCCGATGGCGCGAATATTGTTGGCGTCGATCTGGCGGAACCTGTGGAGACGCCGGCCTATCCGATGATCCCCTGCGACGTGTCGAACGAGGCCATGATCGGCGGCGTGATCCGCAACGTCGCAGAAACCCACGGACGTCTCGACGTGCTGTTCAACAATGCGGGTCTCGGGTTCCGGGTGCCGATCCTGTCCCACGAACCCGGCCAGTTCGAGAAGCTGATCGCGGTCAACCTGTTCGGCCCGTATTACGGCATCCGCGCGGCGCTGCCGGTGATGATGGCGCAGGGCGGCGGGCATATCGTCAACACGCTGTCGCGCGCGGCGGAAGTCGGCGGCAAGGGCTTTGCGGCCTATGGCGCATCGAAGGGCGGTCTCTACACGCTGACCCGGGCGGCGGCCCGCGAGGCGCTGCAGGAAGGCGTTCTGGTGAATGGCCTGATCCCGGGGCCGACTAAGTCCGGCATGAATCCCAACGCGCCGCAGGATCCGGCGGATGTCTACCCGACAGCGAAATGGCTTGCCGGCTTCGGACCGGGCGATCCGACCGGCCGCGTGTTCTGGAATGAGCAGGAATATCTGATCTATGACGAGGCCAATGTGGCCTTCGACCGGGAGGTGAGACCGCCAGCCTAGGGAGGATGCGGGATGACGCTTGATCAGTGGACGGAGGTGCTGGGTTGGTGCCTGGTGCTCAATTATGTGCTCCTTCTTATGTCCACCCTGTATCTCGTGGTTTTCCGAGAGGGCGGCCTCAGACTTCATCACAAGCTGTTCGGATTGCCGGAAAACCGCATCATGGAGATCAGCTTCCAGTATCTGGCCGCCTACAAGGTGCTTCTGCTGGTCTTCAACCTGGCGCCCTGGCTGGCGCTGCAAATCATCGGATAGGCCGGGGAGGGCCGCCCAATGACGGACGTGGAACGCATGCTGATCGAACGCGAATGCGAGCGGCTTGCCCTGCAGTACGCCAGCTACATCGACAAGGGCGAGGCCGCGCGGATCGCCGACCTGTTTACCGAGGACGCAGAGTTCGTCGCGGTGCGCGCCACCATGAAGGGCAGGACAGCCATTGTCGAAGGTATGGGCCACCGCGAAAGCCGGCGAGACCGTCGCTCCCGCCATGTTTGCACTAATATCCTGATAGACGTGACAGGCGAGACCACGGCGACTGGCACCGTCTACATGACAGTCTACCGTCACGATGATCCCGAAGATCCGGATCTCAGGCCTTCCGATATCCCGGCGAGCGTTGGCGACTACCGGGATCGCTACGAACGGACGAGCGACGGCTGGCGCATCAGCCGTCGGGAGATTGTTCCAGTCTTCGTACGCTCGATGCCTCGTCCGGTGAAATGATCGATCACGTCTCCATCCAGGTGCGTGATCTGGCCGCCGCCGCCAGCTTCTACAGCAAGGTGCTGGCGCCACTGGGAGTGGAAGTGCTGGCCGACCGGCCGGCGACCGTCGGTTTCGGCAAGCGTTATCCCGAGTTCTGGCTCAATGCCCGGCCCGATTCGGAGGGCGTGCCGTCAGATACCGGCTACCACGTTTGTCTGAGGGCACGGGATCGGGCAACCGTCGACGCCTTTCATCGCATCGCTCTGGCCGAAGGCGCAGTCGACGATGGCGCGCCGGGCGAGCGCCAGGGCCAGATGACGCTCTATTACGGGGCCTTCATCCGCGATGCTGATGGCAACCGGATCGAGGTCGTGACCTTTCCGCGCGTCTGAACCGGCTTCCACACCGGTGCCAAACATGCTCAATATCGGGGCATTGACGACGGGGCAGGGGAGAGCGGCCGCATGCCGGTTCTGAAATCCGAGATCAACACACGCTCGGACGCCTTCCGCGAGAATGCGGAGCATTGGCGGGGTGAGGTCGCGCGGCTGAAGGACCGCGTGGCCGAGATCAAGCAGGGCGGCGGCGAACGCGCCCGCAAGCGCCATCTGGAGCGCGGCAAGATGCTGCCGCGCGAACGCATCCGCGCCCTGGTCGATCCGGGCGCGCCCTTCCTGGAATTCAGCCAGCTCGCGGCCTTTGGCCAGTATGACGGGGAAGTGCCCTCGGCCGGCGTGATCACCGGCGTCGGTCGTGTTTCGGGCCAGGAATGCGTCATCGTCTGCAACGACGCCACGGTGAAGGGCGGCACCTACTACCGCGAGACCGTGAAGAAGCACATCCGGGCGCAGGAAGTGGCGCTGGAGAACAATCTGCCCTGTGTCTACCTGGTCGATTCAGGTGGCGCGAACCTGCCGCAATGGCCCGACGTCTTCCCGGACAAGGAGCATTTTGGCCGCATCTTCTTCAATCAGGCGAACATGTCCGCCGCCGGCATCCCGCAGGTCGCGGTGGTGATGGGGAGCTGCACGGCGGGCGGCGCCTATGTGCCGGCCATGTCCGACGACGCCATCATCGTCCGCCAGCAGGGCACCATCTTCCTGGGTGGTCCGCCGCTGGTGAAGGCGGCGACCGGCGAGGTGGTCTCGGCGGAGGATCTGGGCGGCGCGGACGTGCATTCGCGCACCTCGGGCGTCACCGATCACTACGCCATGAATGACGGCCATGCCCTGGCGCTGGCCCGGCGCATCGTCGCCAACATGAACCGCCTCAAGCCGCGTTCGGTGACGACACTGGCGCCGCAGGCTCCGGCCTACGATCCGGAAGAGATCTACGGCGTGCTGCCCAAGGATGTCCGTCAGCCCTATGACGTGCGCGAATTGATCGCGCGCATGGTCGATGGGTCGGAGTTCGACGAGTTCAAGAAGCTCTACGGCCAGACACTGATCTGCGGCTTCGCAAGGATCATGGGCTATCCGGTCGGCATCGTCGCCAACAACGGTATCCTGTTCTCGGAATCGGCCATGAAGGGCGCACATTTCATCGAGCTCTGCAGCCAGCGCCACGTGCCGCTGATCTTCCTGCAGAACATTTCGGGCTTCATGGTTGGCCGCAAGTACGAGTCCGGTGGCATCGCCAAGGATGGCGCCAAGCTGGTGACCGCGGTCTCCACGACGAAGGTGCCGAAGTTCACCATGGTGGTTGGCGGCTCCTACGGCGCGGGTAACTACGGCATGTGCGGGCGCGCCTACGGGCCGCGCTTCCTGTGGATGTGGCCCAGCGCGCGGCTGGCGCTGATGGGATCAGAACAGGCCGCCGGCGTGCTGGCCACCGTCACTCGCGCCAACTACGAGCGTCAGGGCAAGGAGTGGTCGGCCGAGGAGGAGGCAACCTTCAAGCAGCCGATCATCGACCAGTTCGAGGAGCAGTCGGACCCGTATTTCGCGACTTCGCGGCTGTGGGACGATGGCTTGGTCGATCCGGTGGACGCCCGGATGACGCTCGGGCTCGCCATATCGGCGGCGCTGAACCGGCCGGTTCAGGATACGAAATTCGGCGTGTTCAGGATGTGAGGCGGCAATGGCACTGTTCGAGAAAATCCTGATTGCGAACCGGGGCGAAATCGCCTGCCGGGTCATCCGCACCGCCCGCCGCATGGGCATCCGCACCGTCGCCGTCCATTCCGACGCCGACGCCAACGCCATGCACGTGCAGATGGCCGACGAGGCCTGCCGCATCGGCGAGGCCGAGGTCACGAAGAGCTACCTGCTGGGCGACGTCATCCTGGCGGCAGCCAAACGCACCGGTGCGTCCGCCATCCATCCCGGCTACGGCTTCCTGTCGGAGAATGCGAAGTTCGCCGAGGCGGTCGAGGCCGCCGGTCTGACTTTCATCGGCCCGACCGCCGATTCCATCCGCAAGATGGGCCTGAAGGATGCCGCCAAGGCCATCATGGAAAAGGCCGGGGTGCCGGTCGTGCCGGGCTATCACGGTGAAGGGCAGGATCCCGCCGATCTGGCCGCCGAGGCCGAGCGCATCGGTTATCCGGTCCTGATCAAGGCCGTCGCCGGTGGTGGCGGCAAGGGCATGCGCCGCGTCGATGCCGCGAAGGACTTCCAAAAGGCGCTCGAGGGCGCGCAGCGCGAGGCGAAGAACGCCTTTGGTGACGAGCGTGTGCTGATCGAGAAGTTCCTGGTCAAGCCGCGCCATATCGAGGTGCAGGTCTTTGGCGACACCCACGGACATGCGGTGCATCTGTTCGAGCGTGACTGCTCGATCCAGCGCCGCCATCAGAAGGTGATCGAGGAGGCCCCGGCCCCCGACATGCCGGCCGAGATGCGCCAGGCAATGGGCGAGGCGGCGGTCGCCGCGGCGAAGGCCATCGACTATCGCGGGGCGGGGACCATCGAGTTCATCGCTGACGTCTCTGAAGGTCTTAGCGCGGACCGCTTCTACTTCATGGAAATGAACACCCGCCTGCAGGTGGAGCACCCGGTGACCGAGTTGATCACCGGGCAGGATCTGGTCGAATGGCAGATCCGCGTCGCCGCCGGTGAGCCGCTGCCGCTGGATCAGGCGGCGCTGAAGATCAATGGCCACGCCATGGAAGCGCGGCTCTACGCCGAGAATCCGGCGCGGATGTTCCTACCTGCTACCGGGCGTCTGGACATGCTGCGCTTCCCGGAAGAGGGACAGGGCTTCCGCATCGATACCGGTGTCCGCGAGGGCGACTCCGTTACCCCGTTCTATGACCCGATGATCGCCAAGGTGATCGCGCACGGGAAGGACAGGGCGGAGGCCGCGCGCAAGCTGGCAGGGATGCTGGAGAGCACGCGGGTCGTCGGACTGACCACCAACGTCTTCTTCCTGCGCAAGGTGGTGACGCATCCGGCCTTCGATGCTGGCGATCTGGATACCGGCTTCATCGAACGCTTCGGCAAGGAACTGGTCCCCGTCGCCGCCGAACCGGGTGCGGGCGATCTGGCGCTGGCTGCGCTGGCGATCCTGGCCGAGCGCGCGGAGGAGCATCGCGCCGCCCATGACAGCGACCCCTTCAGCCCCTGGGACAGCACCGACGGCTGGCGGCTGAACGATGACGGCCACGAGGTGATCCACCTGCGGCATGGCGAGGCCGAGACCGAGGTCACAGTCCGCTATCAGCGGGGCGGGGGGCTGGCCGTCACTGCGGGCGGCGAGAGCCTGCAGGCGAGCTACCGGCTTGTCCGGGACGGCGAACTGGTTGCCACGCTGAATGGGGACCGCTCCGGCGTCTCCTTCCACCGTAGGGACAACAAGCTGACTCTGGTGCATTCCGGGGCCGCCATCGCCTTCGAGATCGTCGACCCCATGGAGGCCGATCTGTCGGAAGAGGGCGCCGGTGGAGCCATCACGGCGCCGCTGCCTGGCAAGATCATCAAGCTGAGCACGGAGAAGGGGGCGAAGGTGAAGAAGGGCGACGCCCTGATGATCCTGGAAGCCATGAAGATGGAGCACACCATCGCCGCGCCCACGGCCGGCACCGTCGCCGATGTGAATTTCGGCGAGGGCGATCAGGTGGAGGAAGGCGCGGTCCTGATCGCGCTGGAAACCGAGTAGGGCGTTGGAACAGCGCTTCTCCCTGGTGACGCTGGGCGTCGATGACCTGGAGCGAGCGAAAGCCTTCTACGAACGTCTCGGCTGGCAGCGATCGGTCAGGGACGCGCCGGGCGTGGCCTTCTATCAGTGCAACGGCGTCGCGTTGGGCCTCTACCCGCGCAAGGCGCTGGCCGAGGATATCGGGATCGATGCCGCATCGTCCGGGTTCTCCGGAATCACGCTGGCCTACAACACCCGCACACATGACGAGGTGGATGTCGTGCTGGCCGAAGCCGAGGCCGCGGGCGCGGAGATCGTCAAACCCGCCGAGGAAGCCTTGTGGGGCGGCTACTCGGGCTACTTCCGTGATCCGGAAGGGCATCTTTGGGAAGTCGCATGGAACCCCGGTTTCCCGCTCGACGCCGCCGGCAACGTCACCCTGCCGGACTGACAGCGAGGAACGCGTTACCCGGATATCCTGACGCCTCTGAAGATCGGCGATTCGAGCTGGCTGATCGAGGGGCCGAACCTGGTCAGCGGCAAACGCGTCCGAGTTACAGCCGTAACGGGCTCCACCCTGCAGGTGGAACCCGCCGATCCGGCCTGAGCCTGCCCGAAGGTCAGACTGCCCGCGGGGTGGTGCGTTCGCGCTTCACCCCGCTGTTGCGTTGGCCATCACGCCGCCGTCGATGACGAAGGTCTGGCCCGTGGTCCACGACCCTGCAGGCGCGGCCAGATAGACGGCGATGCCGGCGATATCCTCCGGCTCGCCCAGGCGGGCGAGGGGCGTGCCGCCGACACGGGCCGCCGCCCGCTTCGGATCGTTCCACAGCGCCTTGGCGAAGTCGGTCTTCACCAGCCCAGGCGCGATGCAGTTGAAGCGGATGTTGTGGCGGCTGAACTCGGAGGCGAGGTTGCGCACCAGCTGCATGTCCGCGGATTTCGAAATGGCGTAGGCCCCCAGCGCGGCGCTGCCCTTCAGCCCGCCAATCGACGAGACGATGATGAATGCGCCGTCGCCGCGCTCCTTCATCTCGGGCACGACCATCTGCGCCAGCCAGAGATTCGACTGCACGTTGCAGGTCATGATCTTCTCGAAGGCGTCATCGGGGATGTCGAGGTTGGAGCCCATGAACGGGTTCACCGCCGCGTTGGCCACCAGGATATCGATCTGGCCATAGGTCTCGCGGCTCTCCGCCACCAGCTTTTCCAAGTCGGCCCGATGCGTGATGTTGCAGGACAGCGCCGTCGCCTCGCCGCCATCGGCGCGGATCTGGTCGACGACTTCCTGACAGGCGTCCAGCTTGCGGCTGGCGACGATAACCTTCGCGCCATGCGCGGCATAGGCCTGACAGATGGCCTTGCCGATGCCCTTGGACCCGCCGGTGACGACGGCGACCTTTCCGGTCAGATCAAACAGATGCTTCATAGTTCCTCTCTTTCGAATGCCGGGCGGGACAGGCAGCGGTCCAGCCATTCCTTCAGGTTCGGGTGCCCCGAGAAGTCGAGCTCGGCCAGCAGCCCCAGGAAGAAGACCGCGGCCGCGTTCAGGTCGGCGACGCTGAAACTGTCGCCGACCGGCCAGTCATGCCCGGCCAGGTGCCGGTCGATTACGGTCATGGGCCAGGGAATCTCCCTCTCGACCCAGGCGATGATGCGCGGGTCGCGCTCGGCTTCGGGCAGCAGCTTGCGATGATAGATGTAGGGGTTCAGGCGGCGCTCGACGTCGGTCATCACCCAGAAAGACCATTCGAGGACCTGCGCTCGGGCCTCCGCGCCTTCCGGCATCAGCCGGCCGAACTTCTCCGCCAGGTAGATGTTGATGGCGCAGCTTTCGCCCATGGTGAAGCCGTCAAGCTCGATGGCAGGGACATGGCCGGCTCGATTGACCGCCAGGTACTCGGGCGTACGCGTGCTGCCGTCCCGGAAGTTCGGCGTGCGCATCTCGTAGTCCAGGCCAAGTTCGTTGGCCATCCAGATGACGCGCTGCGCCCGGGACTTGAGCGGACCATGGATGATCAGCTTGCTCATCAGTGCAGGCGTCGACCTACCGCTTCGGCACGGTCGGGCGTGACAGACAACGGCCCAGCCAGTCCTTCGCGTTGGGAAAGGCCGAGAAATCGAACCGCGCGATGCGGATCCACATCAGGACGGAGGCGACATTCAGGTCGGCGACGGAAAAGTCATCGCCCACCAGCCAATGATGATCTCCCAGATGCCTGTCCAGGACCTCCATTGGCCACTGGAGATCCTTTGCCGCCTGCTCGACGACGGCCGCGTCGCGCTGATCCTCGGGCAGGGCGGCGGCGTGGAACAGATAGTTCAGGGCGTGCTTCTCGACATCCGTCATCACCCAGAACGACCATTCCAGCACCCGCGCCTCGTCGCGCAGGTCGGCGGGCATCAGCTTGCCGTGTTTCTTCGCCAGATAGATGTTGATGGCGCAGCTTTCGCCCAGCGAGAAATCCCCGTCCTGGATGGCCGGCACATGACCTGCGCGATTGATCGCCAGGAACTCGGTCGTCCGGGTCGCGCCGTCACGGAATTTCTCGGTCGCGACGTCGAATTCGATGCCAAGTTCGTTGGCCATCCACATGGCGCGCAGCGCCCGTGACTGTGTCGGACCGTGAATGATCAGCTTGCTCATGATTTTCCCTCCCCAGACGCCACCGGCGTGGCTGGCGGCATTTCATCCGGCATGACGTTCGTCGTCAACGTCGCGCGATTGCGGCGGATATCCGCCCATTGCATCAGACCGATCGCGCCGAGCACCAGTGCGCCGCCCAGCGCCTGCAGCACGCCCAGCACCTCGTCGAACCACCACCAGGCCTCGAAGATCGAGGTCACCGGCTGCACGTTGGTCACCATCCCTGTCTTCAGGGCGCCGATACGGCTGAGCGCGAACAGGTACATCGGCATGGCCGAGGCCTGCAGCACGGCCACGCCCGCGACGCCGGCCCAGCCGCCCTGCGTGGTCGGGAACCGGACCTCGGCGAAGAAGATGCCGATCAGCACCAGCATGATCAGGGCGGTCCAGCTGAAATGGAAGGTGATGACAAAGGCGTTGATGCGACCGAAGAAGCGGGCCACCAGCACGCCGTTGACCGCGGTGCAGACCGCCGCCGCCAGCGCCAGCGCCACGCCGCGCCAGTCGGCGTCGCCGGCCGAGGCGCCCAGCATCATCACCAGGCCGCAGAAGGCCAGCAGGATCGCGAACAGCTTCATCGGACTGGCCGGCTCCAGACGGAACACGGTGACGATGACCGCGATGATGATGGGGAATGTGAAGAACAGCAGCGCCGTCAGGCCGACGGATATGAACTCGACCGCGCCGATATTGCCGTAGGTCATGATCGACATCAGCGCGCCGTTCAGCAATGCCACAGGCACCAGTTCGCGGGGCAGGGCGAGGCTGCGCCCGGCCAACAGCATGCCCAGCGCGATGGCCGTGGTCATCAGGGTGGTGCGCACCCCGGCCACGACGATGCCGCTGGCGCCGCCTTCATAGGCGTAGCGCGCGACGGCGACCGCGCTGCCGAGAAACACCCCGGCCAGCAGCGACAGCACGATGCCCGCAATCTGTGTCCGCCTGTCGATGCTTCTGGCCTCCCCGGGCGAAAGCTGGCCCAGGACGCCGACATTGGCAAATGCGTTTCGGTCGGGTCAGACCGCCGCCATGATGCAGTATCCGGCGCTGCCGGCGATGGCGAACCAGGACAGCACCACGCCGATGGCCCGCGTCGGCTTCAGCACCTTGCCGTGCAGACCGTGCCAGTGCATCAGTCGCCCGATCAGCAGCATGGCGCCGATGATGTGCAGCGACAGCGCCGGCGCGCCGGTCAGCTCGGCGATCGCCATCAGAAGCACCGCCATGGGCACGTATTCGGTGAAATTGCCGAAGACGCGGATCTTGCGCGTCAGATCATCGTTGCCGCCGCCTTCCAGCAGCACCCGCGCCTTGTTCCGGCCGATCACCACCACCACCGAAAGCACGATCATCAACAGGCCCAGGAGCCCTCCCCAGAGCGCCGTGACCTGAAGAACCTGCAATTCGCTCATGTGTTCGCCTCCTTCATGATCGAGACAACTGCGCCCTGCGGATCCATGATCACGGCCAGCCGGCCCACGCCGGACACGTCGAACGGGCCATGCACCACCTGGCCGCCCGCCGCCGTGACTTTGGCGCAGGTGGCGTCGACGTCATCAACGCCGATATAGGCCATCCAGTGCGGCGGGACGTCGCCGGGCATGTCGTCGGTCGACATCATGCCGCCCTGCATCTCGTCGCCATCCTTCAGGATGTTGTACTGCCCGCCGCCTTCCATATCGACGGCTTCGACCGACCATCCGATGACTTCGGTATAGAATTTCCGGGCGCCCTCGACGTCCGAGGTCGCAAGCTCGTTCCAGACGAATGTGCCCTGGCTGGACATGTCCGATACTCCTCTGATCGGCAACTACGGTCGAATGATCGGACCTTTGCACAAACGGGTCAATCCGATATTTATGTTTTGTTCTCACGCAGTCTCGAGGAATTGATGCGGATCGTTGCCTGGAACTGCGCCATGGCGCTGCATCGGAAGTGGGATGCGCTCGCGGCCCTGGCGCCCGACATCGCCATCATCGGTGAATGCGACGACCCCGGAAGGTTGGCTGCGCGGGGGCTGAAGCTACAGCCATCGCGGATCGCCTGGACGGGCGGGCGGCCGTTCAAGGGACTGGCGGTGATCGCCTTTCCGCCGTTTCGGCTGCGCGTGCATCCGGCCCATGATCCGGCCCTGCCGCATATCCTGCCGGTGGAAGTGCGCGGGGCGGGGCTTCGGTTTCATGTCCTGGGCTGCTGGGCGCAGAACATCTCCGCCGGTTTCCGCACCAGGGCCGAGCCGGGCCCGTTCAATCGCGCGCTGGACCGCTATGGCTGGTGGATCCGGCAGCGGCCGACGATCATCGCCGGTGACCTGAACAATCATCACCTGTGGGACCGGCCGGGACACGCGATCAATTTCGAGGAGAATCTCGGACGCGCGCGCCGCCTGGGGCTGGAGAGTGCGTACCATGTCGCAACGCGGGAATCGCCGGGGGAAGAATCGACGCCGACCCACTACTGGCGGGACCGGAAGGTGGACGGTCCGACCTATCATATCGACTACATGTTCTACCCCATGGCCTGGCGCCGCCGCTTCCGGCGTTTCGGGGTTGGGGACTTCGATGGCTACTGTGGTCCGGGGCTTTCCGACCATGCGCCGCTGGTCGCCGATTTCGACGCCGGGCGGGGCGCACGGTCGCAGGCCAGACCGATGCCTGAATGGCTATTGCCAGTGCGAAAATGATCCGCTAGAACGCGCGCTCCGTTGATCGGGGCCGGTCCCCGAAAGAGCGCGTGTGGGCGCATAGCTCAGTTGGTAGAGCAGCTGACTCTTAATCAGCGGGTCCAAGGTTCGAGTCCTTGTGCGCCCACCATTCTTTTCAAGGAGTTAGCGATTTTCAAATGAGAACGCGAAGAGAACATGCGTTCCGCGTTCAACTGGACGTTCAACTGGAAATCAGAAGTCCGCTGATCCCTGTTCATGTTTTGCCCGCTTTTCGAGGGCGGCGCGGCTGAGCTGTTCGGTCAGCAGGCCATAGACTTTCAGGATCGTGTGGATGGTCGCCATTTCGTGCAGCGTGATCGAGGCGACGCCGGGAATGTCGACGCCGGCCTCGAACAGCCGCGTGACCGCCGTGTGGCGCAGCTGGCGGAACTGCAGGCGCTTGCAACTCGGCATCGCGGGGATCCCGAGGGCGCGATCGCCGGCGGCGGCGGTGGCGCGGATCCGCGCGAAGACGTGCCGGAAGTGGTCGGAGCGCCAGGGCTTGCCCGCCGGGGTCAGCAGCAGCTGGCCGTGGATCGGCGTCACGTTGCCGGCCGCGCGGCGTTGCTGTTCGGCCTCGATGCGGTCGACCAGGGCCGGAACCACGTCGATCGCCAGGCGTCCGCGCGCGTTGGTCTTGTTCTGCAGCACGTCGATGACGTTGTTGCGGATGTCGCCGGTGCGGATCTTGATCACATCGCCTTCGCGCTGGCCGATCCATTCGTTGATCAGGATCGCCGTGCCGATGGCGTGATGGCCGATGCGGTCGGCGGTGGCGATCATGTGCCGCGCCTCGTCCGGCGACCAGACGATGATGTCGGGGCGCTGCGTCTCGATGTCGGGGCGCGCGAACGGGTTGGAATACTTTTCGGCGAAGCCCTCGATCTTGCGCGCCGAGTGGTTCCACAACAGCCGCCCGACGCGGACCGTCGCCGCCGCCATCGCCGGCGATACCTCGCCGACCTTCTCGATGTAGTCGTCGACCTTCACCGCCGTCAGGTAGCCGACGGGCTTCGGCCCGACCCAGCGGCTGATCAGGTCAAGATGCTGGCCGTAGTCGCGCTGCGTCTTCGGGGCCAGCTGGCGGAACTTCCGGTGCTTGCGGTAGCGGCTGATGATGTCGTCGATCGTCAGGCCGCGGCGCTTCGGCGTCTCGTCGGGCGCCCTGCCCTCGGCGGCCTCGCGCACGCGGGCGTTGATGGCGATGGCTTCCCGCCGGGCCTGGTCGGCGGCGGCGTCTGGATCGGTGACGCCGGCGGCCAGCGGCACGGTGCGCCATCCGCGATCGTGCAGCGTCTTGCCGGGGATCCAGTACCAGCGGACGGTCCCGTCCCTGTTCTTGCGGCTGCGGAGATAGTCGATCCGGTTGGCCGATTTGCGGTTGGTCATGCCACGCCTCGCCTCTGGTGCGCTTCGCGGACGATGGCGTCGAGCGCCGCGTCGGCGTCGTGATCGTCCTGCGGTTCACACTCTGGTTCGGCGAAAATCAGCTTGTCAAAGTATCTGTCGACCGCGTGCCGGTCATACCTGTTCAGCACCGGATGCGGTTGCGGGAACCCGTTCGCTTCAAGAAGATCGCGCTTGCGCCTGAAATCGCGGGGATGGACACCGAGAATTTCATCGCAGAGTTGTTTCTGCGTCAGCATCCGCTGGGACATGTCTGAAGCCTCCCGCCGGCGGCCGCAGCGACCGGGGAGGATCATCGCTGCGGCCGCCGGGCTTCCGTTTGGTCGGTCGGTCGGTCGGTCCCCCCGCCGGCGGGGCGTTCGTTACCGCCGGCGGGGGTGGATCGGCTGTCGAGGGGGATCGGGTCAGTCGATCTGCGTCAGAAGTGACACGGATCGAAAGTCAATGCAATGGGAAAATGACACACAAGCGCGAACAATTCTGGAATTGAGGTAACAACGGAGCACGAAAAATGTTTCATGTGAAATGGGCTGCGGTCATTTTCGTCGCCGTAACGATCCTGCCGCCGATCGCGGAATCGGCCGGCCGGATCGAGGTGCCGGCGGCGGCGCTGGCGAAGGACGGGGACACGTTTCACATTCCCGGCCGCGGCCTTGTCCGGCTGTTCGGGATCGACACGCCGGAATGCGACTGGATCCGGCGCGGGGCGGCGCATTACTGCCCGCGGGCCGAAGCCTATATCCTGGCGGCGCTGCTGCTGGGCGGCGGCGTCGGCTGCGAGATCCTGGACCGTGACCGGCATGGCCGCGACGTGGCGCGCTGCTGGCGCGGCGGGCTGGACATCGGCCGGGTGATGGTCGAGGCGGGGATGGCGCGCGCCGCCCGCTGGGACGGCCGGCGGCTGGTGCTGGGCGAGGGTGACTATGCCTTCGCCGAGGAACGGGCCTTCCGTGACGGCGAGGGCTATTGGCGCTGCGGCGCCGAGACGCCGCCCAAGTTCATGAAAATGAAGGCGGATCGCTGCCGCTAGGTTTCCAGCGTGGCGTGCAGGTCATTCCGGATGCGGCGCGCGCTGACTTCCAGTTTAAGCAGTTCGTTGGGGCAGTCCGGCTGCTGCGCGAGCCATGACCGCATGATGCGCAGCGAGCGGCGGTCGACATTGTCGAGTTCGTCGAGCAGCTGGCGCGCGTCGGGCAACACCGGCCGCCTGCCGCGCGGTTCCATGTCGGCGGTGTCCTGCAGCTCGTCCAGGCCACCGAGGGCGGCGACTTCCCTGCGCGCGATCGGCGGCGTTCCCATGCCGATCAGTTCGCGGCCGAGCCGCGCGACCAGGTCGGCCGGCAGCGCGTCCTTCTTGTAGCGCTCCGGCTTCTCGTAATAGGCGTAGGTCGAATGCTGCATTTCCAGCAGGGCGGCGAGTTCCCGCTGTGTCAGGCCGGCGCGCTTGCGCAGTTCGGCCAATTCGCTGGTCACTGACTGTGTGGTCATGAACCCCATATTGGAAATGGCTTTTAGCATGTCAGTGGAAAAATATCCCGCACAAAAAGTCACGAATTGACACAAACCGAAAATACGCCAGACTTGTGCTCATAACGCCGTGATTCGCACAACATATGGTGGTTTTCGTGTACGACCTGCCCGAGCATCCGTTGAAAGTCTGGCGCATGGAGCGCGGACTGACACAGAAAGAGGCCGCCGATGAGGCGGGCGTGACACAAGGCGTCTGGTCCCGCTGGGAGCTGGGCCACGGGCCGGCGCATCCGAAGATGTTCCTGAAAATCCGCGAGACGACCGGGATCACGCGCGCCGCGATCCTGCGCTGGAAGAACCGCCGCGCCGTCGCCGCTGCCGCCGAGAACGGGGCGGCGGCATGATGAACCGCGACGCGATCGACGCGCTGGCGCAGGGGCCGAACGATCCATATGCCCGCGCGACGGCTCTGGGCCTGGCGGCCGAGTTCGGCGTCGATCCCGATGGCGCCTTCGACTTCGCCGCGCGGATGCTGGCGTGGGTTCGCGACGAAACGCCGCAACCGGAACACGGGCCGGGCGAAGCCGGGGGGCAGATCAATTACGTCCCAATGGCTTCGGATCATCCGCCGCTTGTCGATCGCCCGGTCGGGCCTCGGCTGGAAGTGCTGCAGCACGCCGCGCGGATGCAGCGGGCGGGCGATCCGGTCAACCCGCAGCTGGTCAGCGAGAAGATGATGATCGGCCCGGCCGGCGTCAGGAAGCACATGAAGGCGCTGGTCGCCGCCGGCCTGATGCGCAAGCGGCGGACGGGCCGCAACTGCAACACGACGGTCTGGTCGGTGACGGATGCCGGCAAGGCGGCGGTCAACGCGGATGACGGGCCGGCCCGCAGCCGGGTTCTGGACTGGCTGACCGACGGTCCGAAGCGCATCGCCGACCTGTGGCCGACATCCCCGGAGTGGCCGCGGCAGCGGGTGCATGACCTGCTGGACGACATGGTCGCCGAGGGCGTGATCGAGCGCTTCAACGCCGGCGAGGGCCGCACGCTCTACCGGCTGCCATCCCTGCCCTTCACCGGAACCGAAGCGTCATGAGCGGGCCGGTCCTGATCGCCGATCTGTTCTGCGGCGCGGGCGGCACGTCGTCGGGCGCGGTCGCGGCGCTGACCCGTCTCGGCATCCCGCATGAACTGGTCTGTGTGAACCACTGGCCGGTGGCGATCGAGACCCATGCCGCGAACCATCCCGAAGCCCGGCATCACTGCGTCGATATCTCGACCGCGCGGCCCGAGCTGATCGTGCCGGAAGGGCGGCTCGACCTGCTGATGGCGTCACCGACCTGCACGCATCACAGCCGGGCAAGGGCGGGCAAGCCGACCGGCGATCAGCAGCGCATGGATCCGTGGTGCATCGTCACCTGGTGCACCTCGCTCAGGGTCGATCGCATCTGCATCGAGAACGTGCCTGAGTTCATGGAGTGGGGACCGGTGGACGACAGCACCGGCAAGCCTGATCCCGCGCGCAAGGGCGAATACTACATCGCATGGTGCGCGGCGCTCCGGGCCATCGGCTTCGATCTGGAAGTCCGCATCCTGAACTGCGCCGACTATGGCGATGCCACGACGCGGCGGCGGTTCTTCCTGCTGGGCAGCCGCGTCGGGCCGGTCCGGTGGCCCTCGCCGAGCCATGCGCCGCGCGACCGGGCCGACAGTCTGGGCCTGCTGCCCTGGCGGCCGGCGCGGGAGATCATCGACTGGTCGGTGCCATCGGAAAGCATCTTCACGCGCAAGAAACCGCTGAGCCCGAACACGCTGAAACGGATCGCGCACGGGCTGGTGAAGTACAGCGGGGCGTCCGCGGAACCCTTCCTGATCGTGCTGCGCAATCATGCCGCCTCGCGCGGGCTGGACCTGCCGCTGCCCACCGTGACCACCAGCGGCAACCATGTCGGCCTGGTGCAGCCGATGGTGCTGGGTCAGCACGGCGGCTCGACCGCGCGGCCGGTGGATCAGCCGGTTCCGACCATCGCGACCCTGGGCGCGCAGTCGCTGATCCAGCCGTTCATGACCCCGATCTTCGGCGACAGGACTGGTCAGCAGCCGCGGGTGCTCAACATCGACGATCCGGCGCCAACCGTGCCGGGAAATGGCGCGGCGGGCCTCGTCGAACCGCTCCTCGCCCCCTACTACGGCAGTGGCTCGGGCCAGACCGCGAAGCCGGTTTCGGAACCGATGGACACCGTGACGACGAAGGACCGCTTCGGCCTGATCGAACCCGATGCCGGCCCGCCGGTCGATATCCGCTACCGGATGCTGCAGAAGCACGAGCTGGCCGGGGCGCAGTCGTTCCCGCCGGACTACGTCTTCAAGGGCAACACGACCGAGATCAAGAAGCAGATCGGCAACGCCGTGCCCTGCCGCACGGCGGAGGCGCTGACCTTCGCCTTCTTCGACACGGCGGCGCGGGCGGCGGCGGCATGAGCGGGCCGGTTCCGATCGAGGTCATTGTCGGCGGGCTGTCGGACCGGATCGCGGAACTGTGCCGCGAGCTGCTGCCGCTGGGGCGGCGCGAGGGATCCGAATGGGTCGAGGCGAAGCGCAAGCATGGCGGCCTGGGCGACGGGCTGCGCGTCTCGCTGGCGCAGGGCAAGCGCGGGATCTGGTCGCATTTCGGCGATGCCGGGCCGCTGGCGCGCGGCGACGCGCTGGACCTGGTCGCCTACATGGTCACGAATGGCGACAAGGGCGAGGCGCTGAAATGGTCGCGGCGCTGGCTGGGCATCGACAATCTGGATCCGCGCGAACTGGAACAGCGCCGCCAGGCCGCGGCGCGGAAGGCGGAAAGGGAACGGCAGGCCGACGTCGAGCGCAAGCGCGCCAGGCGCGAGCGGGCCATCCGCTACTGGAACGAGGCCGAGGCGTCGCTGAAAGGCACGCCGGCGGAATTCTACCTGCGCGGGCGGGGCATCTATCTTGACCGGCTGGGCCGCCAGCCGCGCAGCCTGCGCTTCCATCCCGGCCTGGTCGCCGGCAAGGCCGATGACGGAACCTGGCTGCGCTTCCCGGCGCTGATCGGCCTGATCCTGAAACCCGGCGGGCGCATCGCCGGCATTCACCGGATCTGGCTGGACCGCGACGCCGCGGGCAAGTGGACCAAGGCGCCGCTGGATCCGCCGCGCAAGGCGCTGGGCGAACACAAGGGCGGCGCGATCCGGATCTGGCGCGGGGCCGACGGGAAGTCGCTGGCCGAGGCCGCGCCGGGGTCGGCGGTGGCGATCGTCGAGGGCGTCGAGGATGCGCTGGCGCTGGCCTGCGGCGCGCCTGACCTGCGGATCCTGTGCGGGATCAGCCTGTCGAACATGGCGAATGTCGAGCTGCCCGAGACGATCGGCACGGTCTATCTGGGCGGCGAGAACGACGACAACGACACCGCGCGGGCCGCCTTCGCACGCGCGGCCGAGGCGCACATGCGCCAGGGGCGGCGGGTCTTCGACCTGCGCCCGCCCGAGGGCTTCAAGGACATCAATGACCTGCTGCAACGGGGGCAACCCGCATGAAGATCCGGCTTCAATTCGCAAACCGCGTGATGCGGATCAGTTTCGAGAGTGCGCTGTCGCCGCCGATCCGCGCTTTCCTGCCGCCGGCCACGGTGAACATTCTGGCGATGCACCTGTCGATCATCCGCGTGAAGGATGTGCGGTCAACGCAGATCGACTTCTGTTCCGGCCGATCGATTGACGGGTCGGTCGAGTGCGACATGCGCATCAAGGTATCGCGCGAGCGGCTGACGGTCATCGACCTGGCCGCCAAGGGGCGCGCGATCGATTACCTGCCGCCCTACGCTGACCGGCTGGAAGACATGCTGGATCACTGGGGCTTCACGCATGAGCTGAAAGACGGAGGCGTGATCGAATGACATCGCCCTTCCTGATCGACCGCTGCCAGGCGTCCGGTCCCGACGCCGACGGCAATATCCGCATCCGCTTCGCGTCGATGACGCGCGAGGCCGAGGCGCTGGTCCCGCCGATCGACCGCAAGATCTTCCGCACCTGCTGGCGCGTGATGATGGCGCATGACGCAACCGAGTTCGCCGTGCAGATCCCCGCCGCCGACGGGTCCGCGCTGGGCCTGACCTGGCGCAAGGATTCGGGCTTCGACCTGGCCTTCGAGCCGGGCCAGCCGGCGCTCCGCTTCGATGGCAAGGCCGCCGCCACGCTGCGGCAGGCAATGGAGTTTCAATGACATGCGATCCCTGATCACCCGGATGTCCCTGGATGCGCTGCTCGCCCGGACGATGAGCGCGATGCAACTGACGGAAGTGCCGATCGCCCGCGACTGGCGCGGCGATTTCGGCACGTCGCGGCGGACGATCCTGCATCGCCGTCTCGCCGGCGGCTACAGCCCTGAACAGGTCCGCGCCATGAACGGCCGCAACGGCGTCGGCAACCCGCGTCACCGCAAGCATCCGGGGGCGAAGTGATGGCCGAGGGATCGAAGATCGAATGGACCGATGACACATGGAACCCGGTGACGGGCTGCAGTGTAGTCTCGGCCGGCTGCACCAACTGCTACGCGATGAAGCTGGCGGGCGGGCGGATGCAGCATCATCCGAGCCGCAAGCGGCTGACGGATCCATCGAAGGCGGGGCCGGTCTGGAACGGCAAGGTCCGCTTCAACGAAGACTGGCTGGACCGGCCGCTGCGCCGCCGCAAGCCGCGCCGGATCTTCGTCTGCGCGCATGGCGACCTGTTCCATGACAACGTGCCGAATCAATGGATCGACAGGGTCTTCGCCGTGATGGCGCTGTCGCCGCAGCACAGCTTCCAGGTTCTGACCAAACGTCCGGAGCGGATGCGGGCGTACCTTTCTGATATGCCCCGCTGCATGGCGTGCTGGGGAAACCATGCGACCGACCTGCTGGACAACTACGTGAAGGCTGCCGGCAGAAAGCCGGGCTGGCCCCTTCCGAATGTCTGGCTGGGCGTGTCTGTCGAGGATCAGGCGACGGCCGACGAGCGGATCCCGGTGCTGCTGGATACGCCGGCGGCGCTGCGCTTCATCTCTGCCGAGCCGTTGCTGGGGCCGGTGGATCTGTGGGATATTCGGCCAAACCGCTATCCGCCTTCGGGATGGTCCTGGAACCCCATGAAGGGGTTCAAGATGCACTACAGCAATAGCCGAATAGTCGACGCGCCGCGCCTCGATTGGGTCATCGCCGGCGGGGAGAGCGGGCCGGGATCGCGGCCTGCGCATCCCGACTGGTTCAGGAAGCTTCGCGACGAGTGCGTCCGCGAGGGGGTGCCGTTCTTCTTCAAGCAGTGGGGCGACTACCTGCCGGCCGGTCAGCAGATGGCCGACGGGCGCCTGTGGGATCCGTCCTGCGGCAGCCGGTTGCGCGGGGTCAAGAAACTGACTGGCCGGATGCTGGACGGCGTCACGCATGATGCGATGCCGGAGGGCCGGGCGGATGGCTGAACTGCGGCAGTGTCCGTTCTGCGGAACCGTTCCGAAACGCGCCGGAACCTACGAAGGGCGGCCGAGATGGGTCCACGACGGCCCGCCTTGCGCCTTCGCTGATGAGGGGGTGGCTTTCATATACGACGCCGACGCATGGAACTGCCGTGCCCCTGCCGAGAGCGCCACGCATGACACGATGCCGGAGGTCCGGTCATGACGCGGTTCTGGTTCATTGTCGTGGTCGGCGGCGCCGAGTTGCTGGCGATCCTCGCCGTGTTCGCGGTGCTGATCGGCTGGGCGGTCGCCGGCGACGCGATGCTGGCGGTGGCGTGATGTCGGCGGCGCTGGCATCGACGCGCTACGGGGAAAGCGGCTACCGGCGGATGCCGGGGGACTTCTATGCGACGCCGGAATGGGTGACGAAGGCGCTGATCCGGTCCGAGGTCGGCGCGCATCTGGCGCAGCATCTGGTCTGGGAGCCGGCGGCGGGCAATGGCGACATGGCCCGCGTGCTGCAGCGGTATTGCCGCGAGGTCACGTCGACGGACATCGAGCTATACACCTGGCCGCTGGACGGGCGGGTCGATTTCACCGAGTTCGGCCCGGCCGACGATCCGCCGAACGGCTGCACCGCGATCATCACCAACCCGCCCTATTCGCTGGCCGACGGGTTCCTGTCGTCGGCGCTGTCGAACATGAAGATCCGCGCGGCGGCGATGCTGCTGCCGAACGATTTCATGTGCGCCGAAAAGCGGAAATGGCTGCGCGAGCATCCGATGTTCCGCTTCAAGATCGAGCTGACCAGCCGGATCAGGTGGGTGAACCTGCCGAAAGGCTCGGCCAGCCCGCGCAATCATCACGCCTGGTTCGTGTTCTGCCGCGATCACGGCTGGCGCGGCCATCCGCAACTGTCCTGGGCGGGGCGTGGATGACCGGGGCCGGGCCTGATGATGATGGGGTCTACCGGATCCGGCAGACGGTGGCGAATGCGCGGCCGCTGAACCCGCCGCTTGCCGCCGCGCCCGCCGATGACGACGGGCCGTCGCATGACTTTCCCGAGGGCTACGGCCAGGGCGGCGGCGATGACGGGATCGAGGATCCCGCCTTCGACTTCCGCGCGCCGGTCGGCCTGCCGGTGAAGCCGCTGGGGACGTTCGCCGGTGTCTACTACTACATGGACACGCTGCACCAGCTGCGGGATCTGAAAGCCGCCGATCACACGAAGAACAACCTGGCCGCCCTGTTCGGCATGGAGATCGCCTTCGCCTATCGCGCCTGGGCGACGGCGCAGAAGAACGACAACACGAAACTGCGCATGGACTGGGAACGCTGCGGCCAGGTTCTGATGTACGAATGCAGCCGCCGCGGGATCTGGGACATGAAGGGCCGGCTGCGCGGCGTCGGGGCGTGGCGCGGCGATGCCGACGAGCTGATCGTCCATGCCGGCGACGGCTACGCGGTGCGCCCGATCGGCGCCGACGCCGAGGTCGATGCCGGCCGGCCGATCGCTTTCCACCCGCCGGGCGGGTTCGGCAAGTACGTCTATCCGGCGGAACCGGCGCAGCCGCGTCCGGCCGAGGAAGCCTGCGATCACCGCTGGGGGCATGATCTGCTGGCGGTGCTGAGGCAATGGAACTTCCGGCGCGAGGCCGATCCGTTCCTGCTGCTGGGCTGGATCGGGGCGGCGATGCTGTGCGGGGCGCTGAACTGGCGGCCGGCGGTCTGGATCACCGGCGACAAGGGGACCGGCAAGTCGACGCTGCAGCAGCTGGTCGAGCGGATCTTCGCGCGCGGCATCGTGTCGGTCAGCGACACGACGGCGGCGGGGATCTGGCAGAAGGTCGGGCATCGGGCGATCCCGGTGGCGATCGACGAAATGGAGGCCGACGCCGACAACCGCCGCGCGGATGCGGTGGTCAAGCTGGCCCGCCAGGCGGCGTCGGGCGGCGTGGTGCTGCGCGGCGGGGCGGACCATGAGGGATCCGAGTTCACGGCGCGGTCGGCCTTCCTGTTCAGTTCCATCCTGCCGCCGCCGCTGCAGGCGCAGGACCGGTCGCGGCTGGCGATCCTGGAACTCGGCCGGCTGGACACGTCGAAGCCCGCGCCGCGGCATTCGCGGGAGACGCTGGAAGGCTTCGGGCGGATGCTGCGGCGGCGTCTGTGGGACCGCTGGCCCGATGTCGACGAATGCGTCGACCGCTATGAGCGGCGGCTGCGCGAGGCGGGCCACACGGCGCGGGCGGCGATGCAGTTCGGCACGCTGCTGGCGCTGGCCGACATATTGCTGTTCGACCGGCTGCCCGACGAAGGGCGGTTGAACGACTGGGCCGAGCGGATGCAGCCCGGCCAGCTGTCGGAGCTGGACGACGAAATGGCCGACGGCAACCGCTGCCTGGACTATCTGCTGACGGCGGCGGCGCCGATCATTCGCGGCGGCGAGCGGGTCAATGTCGTCAGCCTGATCCAGAAGGCCGTCGGCGATCCCGACCAGCCGATGACAGACATCGACCAGCAGACGGCCAACAACCAGCTGCAGAAGATCGGCGTCCGCATCACGCGGCCGGGCCATACCGGGCGGCCGGTGCTGGCGGTGGCGAACAATCACCGCGGCCTGGCCGACATCTTCCGTGAATCGAAGTGGTCCGGCCGGTCGGACACGAATGGCAACTGGATCCAGCCGCTGCGTTCGATCGAGGGGGCGAAGCCGTCCCCGTCGGCGCTGAGTTTCGACGGTTTCAAGGCGCGCGCGACGCTGATCCCGCTGGACGGGCTGATCGCGACGGAAAAGGAGGACAGGGATGACCAATAGCGAGACAACGGAGACGGTGCTGGTCGATGCCACGGCGAAGGCCGGGGCGCATGACTTCGTGCTGCGCGGCGACAGCGCCGCGCGTGGGCGCAAGCTGGGCAAGGCCCGGCGGGTGCAGGCGTGGCGGGCGCAGGCAGATATGCCGGTCGAAGGGCCGGCATGGATTGTTTCGTACTACTACAGCGAGGATGCCGGGAAGCCGGCGGTCGTCTTCATCGTGTCCGGCATTGAAGATCATATCCGTGTTCCGTATGGCGACTGGCTGGTCCGTGCGTCGGGCGGGTATGTCACGGTGATGACCGACGGCGATTTCAACGCCTTCTACACGTCCGCGCCGCCGCCGGCCGAGGGCGAGGCGGCCGAGGGCGAGGCGGCGAAGGACTGGCCGGAAATAGGGCAGCGGATCCTGTTCGGAATCAATGCGCGAAGCACGATCATGTATTCCGGCCGCGTCGCCATGAAGCTTGCGTCAGGCAAGGTGTTCCTGGCCGAGCGTGATGGTCAGTATGACCGGCTTTACCGGATCGAGCATGACAACTGGCTGGGGCTGGTCGACGTGCCGGGGGCGCCGGAATGACCGGCCCGGTCGAGATTCCGGCGGTGATGATGCAGTGGGTTCGCCCGCTGGCCGCCGCCGAGCCGCGCCATCACGGGATGCGGTTCCGCATCGAGGTTCTGGACGGCAACGTGCTGATCTGGCTGCGTGCGCCGAAGGACTGCGCCATCGCCTTCACCGGCTGGTGCATCCTGACGCCGGAACTGCTGCGCGCGGGCGCGAAGGATCCCGCCGAGGCGGCGCATATCTGGCAGGGCGTGGTGACCAACCTGAAAGGCCAGATCGAGGAGCACCGCGCGCTGCTGAAAGGGCTGGGCGCGTACCGCGTGCGGCTGAACTATCATGCCGCCGTCAGGATCCGGATGCGCGAGCTGCTGGCCCCGCCCCCGCCCGGCGGCGGCGAACCGACGGCGGCGCAGAAGAACGGCAAGCCCATGCTGATCGGGATCCCGAAACACGGAAAGGCGGCGTGATGGATGAGCCAGTGAACCAGACACAGAATAAGTGGTCGTTCGGCTATCGTCCCGGCCGGAGGTGGGGCGTCGATGACTTCCCGCCGCCGGGATATTCCGACGTTGGCGCGGACTGGCAGCAATTCACCGAGGCGCTCGCCTGCTGGATCGAGATTCGCAGCCGGCAGGGCCAACAACTCCGAGTTTATGCCGTCGCGTATCATTGGAACGTAAGCAATGAATGCGTTCTGGCCGCCCTTGAGGATCCGGCCTGCGTGCTGGTTGAGCGCACCGTGGAGTATCCGGATCAACCGGCCGAACAGAACATCCTCCGTCACCTGGCGGTCATGTGATGGATGCGATCCACAAGCGGGACATCAGCACGTTCAACGCCTTCGGCCGGGCGCTGGATCTGGCGCAGGAAGGGCAGTTGTCCGCGGGCGGCATGGCGAAGGCCGCGTCGGCGATGGTGGCCGTGATCAGTCTGGGCGGGATGGACCGCTGGGCCGCCTGCATCGAGGTCGCTGCCTGGCTGCGCGGCTTCTCGCCGGCCGAGGCGGCGTGATGGCGGACCATGAAATCTGGATCGACGAGGTCGCCGAGGTTCCCGAACATCTGTGGCGTCACCTTGTCGAGCCGCGCGGTGTCGTCGAGGAAATGCTGGACGGGCTGGCCGGGATTGCGGGCGGCCCAAACCCGTTCATCTATGACCCTGTCGCCGAGATAATCAATTACCAGATCGCGAAGATGCTGGGCCGGTCGCACCTGACGCCGACGCATATGCGGTTATTGCTTATGGAAAAGCAGCCGCGACCGCTGACCGCGTCCGAAGCGTTGATGTGGTATCAGCCGGATCAGGAACGGGAGGCGCGGACATGAACGGCGAGGATCGGTTGCGGTATGAGCGGGCTGCGCTGGCGGAGGATTTCCGGGTCGAGCGGTGGCGGCATCGGATGCAGATGCGCCCTATCGAGAACATGAAACGCGAAATCGCGCGGCTGGCGGCGATCACGGTGCAGCCGCGGCTGGTGATGATGAACGGCGTCCTGTTTCCGGAGCATGAATCGCCCGTGGATGATCAGTGGAGGCAGGTCCGGCGCTGGGAAGATGACGAGGAAGACCGGCACGCCAAGGCGATGGCCGGGCTGCGGCGGCGGCTGGCTGTTCTGAAACAGTGCGTCATCGAGGGCGACCGGCTGATGGTCCCGCTGATGACGTTTCAGGAAGCGTCAGGGGCCGAGGCGGGGCGGCCGGGTCCGTCGGGTGCCGAAAGCGCCTGAACCGGCCTGAGCGGGCTTCTGAGGCGCTGCGGCGCAGCCGGGGGGTAGTCCCCGATCCCCGCCGCCAGGGCCGCCATCGCCAGCCGCGTCGTCAGCGGCACGGTGCCGCCGGCCTCCATCCGCGTGATCGTCGGTTTCGAGACGCCGAGGGCGTCCGCCGCCTGCTGCTGGGTCAGGCCGAGGGATCGCCGCCAGCCGCGCACCTGGTCGGGGGTCATCTTGCAATCGCCTTCGTTCATGGTCATTGTCATCGCTTCCTTCCGGGTGCTTTGGTCGGCGCCCGGTTGGTCGGTTGGGGCGGCGGTTCTCTGGTCGGGAGCCGCCGCCCTTTTCCTGTTCATATCCGCGATCGCGTGACCGGGACACCGGCGGCCAGAAGCGCGGCGGTGATGTCGGCCCATTCGGCGACCATGTGCCGCTGATCGGCCATGATGTCGATCCCGGCAGCGCGGGCGGTCTCGATGGCGTCGGGCTTTTCCATGCGTTCGACGGCTTCCATCTTGTCATTGATGGCGTCCCGGTCCTGGCGCGGCAGCCCGACCAGGTCCAGAATGTCATTGATCGCTTCCATTGTGGCGTCGGCTTCGCTCGCTTCGCTGAGTGGTTCCGGCGTATAGGGTCCGCGGTGCTTGGCGATGATGGTGCTGGCATTGATCATGGTGGTTTCCTTCTGGTCGATGTGTCGGGTTTGTATCACGCGGCCGCGCCGCCTTCGAGGCTGTCCCATCCGTCCGGCTGGTCGAAATGGGTTGCGTCGAGCCAGGCGAGGCGCAGCAGGGCAGCCGACCAGGCTTCGGTCGGGGCTTCGCCTTCGGGCGTGTTGTAGGCGTCCATCGTGGCGAGGTCGCGCAGCGCGCCCCATGTCGCCGGGTCGTCGTCGCGCTCGTACAGCAGCGGGCTTTCCTCGCCGCAGTTGCGGCAGTCGTAGGCTTCGAAATGGCTGATCAGCTCGTCGTTCTGATCCACCGTCGCATCGAAGCCGATGTCGTCGGAACCGCAAAGGCTGCAGAGTTTGGGCGGCTTGGCGGCGCGCTGGCGGTTGGCCCGGAAGGCCGCGGTGAAGCGGTTCATGCAATCGGCGGCGCGGGCATATTCGCGCGCCAGGGTCTCGCGGTCGGTTTCCCCGTCGCAATCGTGCTTGCTCCTGTAATCCAGATGGTCGCCGAGATCGGCCAGGCCGCGGTCGGCGAGGCACTCAATCTCCGCGACAAGGGCGAGTGGCAGTCGAAGGGTCAGGATCGGTTCGGTCATTGGTCGGTTTCCTTCTGGTCGGTCGGTCGGTTCGGAGCCTGATCGCTCCGCGATCCCCGCGCCCCGGAAGGCGCGGAGACTGGCGGAAGGGTCAGAGATAGGCGGAAAGCGCGGTATCGCGGAGCGTGACGGCCCACACCTTGCCCTTGCGTTCAACGCGCGGGTGTTCGGCTTCGGAGCAAATGTCCGTCGCCAGATAGTTGTCTAGGGCTTGGTCGGCGGCGTCGCGGGTGCGGTGCGTGCTGTATTCATAGCGGATTTCCTTGGTCATTGGTCGGTTTCCTTCGGTTGGTTGGTCGGTTCGGAGCCTGATCGCTCCGCGATCCCCGCGCCCCGGAAGGCGCGCGGGGACTGGCGGAAAGGTCAGCGATGCCCGGCAGCGGGTTCCGGGCGGGACATCGGGCCGATTTCAAGGCCGGTCTTGGCTGCGGCGATCTGCGCTTCGCGCCATGTCGCGAACGGGCCGCTGTGGCGTTTCGGGTATCCGCCAGGCTTGCGCGTATCCAGGACATAGCAGCCGGTCCGTGGGCGGCCGTAGTGGCAAGCGTCCGCGCTGGTCGGCAGGGCATAGGCGATTTCGATGTAGCGTGTCATTGGTCGGTTTCCTTCGGTCGGTTGGTCGGTCGTCGCGTCAGCGACAGATAAACAAATAGTCACAATGATCATTTTGCGCAAGCAAAAAAATGATCATTGTGACGCTTTTTTATGGTGACGCGGCGAAGGGCGTGGAATTCCGCCGGTCTGGCGCGGCGCTTCCCCGGACCCCAGCCGGACCGGTCATGCGGCGCGGGCGGGTTCTCTGGCCGGTCAATGACCCCTGACCCCTGACGGGAAGCGATCAACGCGGGATCAACGCGCTGGGCGGGAGGTGCAACGCCATTCGGGTCGGGGGGGTGGCGAAGCCTTGCCGTCAGGATCGGCGCGGCGTGGCGGGTGCCGTTCAACGCTTCGACGGGTTCAACGCCGCTGGCGCGGCTCGGCGATGCAACCCGGCTTCCGGCTCTACACACAAACAACCAGCGTTGAAGCTTTGAAGCGTTGAAGTGGGGCGGCGATGGCGCGGCGCGGCTGGGCTGCAGCCTTCAACGGCGGATGCAACGGCGTCGAGGCTTGCGGAACCGGGATTGTTAATTGGTCAATAATTCTATGACCGATAGCGCCATGCAATTCGACCTGATCCCGGTCGAGCGGGTTGCCGACGACGGGGCGGAACTGGTCGCGCCGTCGGAAGCGGGAGCGTCGCCGCGCGGTCCAGGCCGGCCAAAGGGCAGCAAGTCCAGGTCGACGATCCTTTACCGTGACGTGCTGCTGCAGAATTACGGCAACCCGCTCATGCGGCTGGGGCAGATCTACAGCTCGGATCCGAAGGCGCTGGCTAAGTATCTGGGCTGCAAGCCGGTCGAGGCGCTGGACATCATCCGGAAGGCGGCGATCGACGCCGCGCCATACGTGACGCCCAAGCTCGGGCCGGTCACGGAAGAGGGCGAGACCATTCCGGCCGTCAACATCATGATCGGCGGCGACCAGGGCGGCGGCGGCAACGGGTTTCGGATGGGCAATCTGCCGATTGTGGAAAGCGAGCGAAATCAACAGCTTAACGTCGTCGAGGATGCGCCAGTTGAACGCGACGAAGTTGAACGCAATGGCTAAGCGGTTGATCGGCAAGCATTTTCAGGTCCTATCCCGGCTGATCAAAGGTCAGCGGACTTCCCGCCGCGCCGCCCTGCCGACCCCACCCCCCATGATCGCGACCCCCGGGGGCGAAAATCGCGACGCCGCGCCGCGCGTGAGGGGGGGGGCAGGCAGCGTCTGCGGAAATTTCAAACCTTCGCGGGGATCCGCGTCGGTCGGAACCGATGGGCCGGGGTGCGGGGGTGCGGGTGAATCCGGGCTGGTGAATCGCGCCGGAGAACGACGGTGACGGGCGGGGCCGGGGAAATCAACTACATTCCGCCGGGACCGGAATCCGACCGGTTCCTGCGCGATTCATCGGCCAGCGGCATGGTCGACCTGATCATGGGGCCGCCGGGATCCGGCAAGACGACGGCGGCGCTGTTCCGGATCCTGCTGGCGGCGCAGCAGCAGCGGCCGAACCCGCGCGACGGCATCCGCTATTCGAGCTTTGGCGTGTTCCGCGTGACCAACCGCGAGATCGAGGAAAACCTGCTGCCGACATGGCACGAATGGTTCCCGGCGCAGAAGGGCGAATTCACCAAGGGGCCGCCGGCGACGCATCACCTGCGGCGCCAGATGGGCCGCGACGTGTTCGTCGATGTCAAGGTGTCCTTCGCGCAGCTGAACCTGGAAAACTACAAGGGGCTGCTGCGCGGCCTGCCGCTGTCGGGCGTCTTCGTGAACGAGGCCGACCTGATGCCGGAGGAAATCTTCAACTACATCCAGACCCGCTGGGGCCGCTATCCGGGTCCGAACCTGGGCGGCAACAGCTGGTTCGGCATGTGGGCCGATACGAACAGCTTCGACGAGGACCACTATCTTGCCCGCGATTTCGTCTATGAGCCGAAGTCGAATTACCGCTTCTACAAGCAGCCGGGCGGGCTGGTGAAGGATCCCGGCGGCCGGTGGGTGCTGAACCCGGAAGCCGAGAATCTGGCGAACCTGCGGCCGGGCTACTACGAAAGCATGATCCCGCAGATGACCGACTACCGGATCGCCGCGCATGTCGAGAACCGTATCTCGATGAGCCGCGCCGGCGAGCCGGTCTATCCCGAGTATGACGACGACGTGCATTGCACGGTGCACGCGCTCGCGCCGGTCCGCGGCGTGCCGATCAGCCTGGGCGGCGACGCCGGGCGGACGGCGTCGGTGGTGATTGGCCAGGAACTGCCCGACGGGCAGCTGATCGTGCTGGACGAGCTGGTGCATGACGGCATGGGCGGGGCGCAGATCTTCGGCCAGCGGCTTCGGCGGCTGCTGCAGTCGGACCGCTATGCCGGGATGGAGATCGTGGGCGCCTTCGGCGACCCGTCGGCGGCGCACAAGCGCAACGACACCGATGACCGGACCTGGCTGGGCGTGATGACCGAGCAGTCCGGCGTTCGCTGGGATCCTGCGCCGGGCAACAACGATCCGACGACGCGAACCGAGGTGGTGCGCAAGCAGCTGCTGGCGAACCTGGGGCCGAAGAAGCCGGGGCTGGTGATTTCGCCCAACTGCCGGATGCTGCGGCGCGGCTTCCTGTCGGGCTACCGCTACCGGAAATACGTGCAGGGCGCGGTCGAGCGCGTCGACGACAAGCCGGACAAGAACGAATTCAGCCACGTCCATGACGCGCTGCAATACTGGTGTCTCGGCCTGGGGCTGGAGCGCGAGCTGTACGGCTACGGCCACAATTCGCTGGCGAGCCGGCGTGCGGCGCAGCAGCACTGGCCGACGACCGCGATCACGCATGACGGCGAGGTTCCCCGGCAGCGGCGGGCCAGTCCGGGCGTGCTGGTGCTGTGATTTTTTCCCTGTGAACCGCTTGACAAACCCGAAACGGTCAAAAGCAGGCTGAATGAACCATGCAGATGCTTTCTCCGATCATGAGCCTTTTCGGCAGCGGCGGCGGATCCAGCCGGCCCTCGACCGTGATCACCACGCCGGAGACGCCGTCCTCGGCCAGCGAGGTCACGGCCGCGGAAACCGAGGCGCAGCGGAAGAAGAAGGCCGAGGATGCGCGCCGGGCGCTGGTGATTTCCGAGGGCAAGTCGACCGGCCGGTCGGCCAGCATCATCGCCGGATCCGGCGGCAAACAGGCGCTGGGCTGACGTGATGGAAGCCGATGTCGACGCCATCATCCGCCGCAATGACCAGCTGAAATCCGCCAAGCGTGATCACGAATATTGCTGGCACGAGCTGCAGCGGTGGGTGCTGCCCGATTCCACGTCGATCACCTATGATTCGACGCCGCGCGTGAACGAACGCGCGCACCTGTTCGACAATATCGGCGAGGAAGCGGCGATGATCGCCGCCGCCGGCATCTACGGCATGACGACCAATCCGGGGTCCGCCTGGTTCAACCTGGAAACCGAGGACCGGCGGCTGATGGCCGATCGCGAGGTCGCGGCCTGGCTGGATCTGGCCGAGGAATTCCTGCTGTCGGCGTTCAACTCGCCGCAGACCCGGTTTTCGGCGGTGAAGTTCCAGACCGACGTGCTGGATGTCACCTATGGCAATTCCTGCAGCTTCATCGAAAGCCGGACCGGCCGGCTGCCTGTCGTGCATCTTGTTCCGCTGCGCGAGGTCTCGATCGCGATCGGCGCCGATGGCGTCGTCGACACGGTGTTCCGCGAAGTCGAGTGGCCGGCCAGCCTGTGCTTCAAGCGCTTCGGCGCGGCGGCCGGCGAGAAGGTCGCGAAGATGGTCGCCGAGGGCGAGGAGGATGAAAAGTTCTGCCTGATCCATGCCGTTTTCCCGCGGGAGGTGCCGGGCGGCATCGGCATCGGCAAGCTGCAGAAGCCGTTCGCGTCGGTGTGGGTGAACAAGGACGAGAGGCGGATCATCAGCCGGGGCGGCTATGACGAGATGCCCTATGTGTTTTCGCGGCTGTGGACCAATGGCGACGGCGATTATGGCCGCGGCTGGGGCGCGCAGGCGCTGTATGCGGTGAAGTCGCTGCAGCTGCTGGCGAAGACGACGCTGAAATCGGCCGAGCAGGCGATCGCGCCGCCCTGGGCGGTGATGGAGGACACGCTGCTGCAGCCGCTGCGCACGTCGGCGAACGCCATCAACATGATGAAGCCGTCCGTCTGGGCGACGAACAGCGAGCCGATTTCGCCGCTGAACACCGGCGCCCGGCCTGACATCGGCGTCGACATGATCCTGAACTATCGCGAGGCGATCGAGCGGGCCTTCCGTGTGCCGCTGTTCCGGTTCGTGAAGGATCCGCACATGACCGCGACGCACGCGATGATTCTGGACGAGGAGCGGCTGCGCGACATCGGCCCGTTCATCGCCAACATGCAGGCCGAGAAGATGGGGCCGTCGGTCGAGCGCTTCTTCAACATCTTCCAGCGCGAGAAGTTCTTCCCGCCGGCGCCCGAGGCGCTGGACGGCAAGGCGCTGAAAGTCGTGTATTCGTCGCCGTCGGCGCAGCAGCAGCGCATCGACGAGGGCCGGTCGCTGCTGGCGGCGATCGACGCCTCGGCCAGCTTCGGCAACATCTTCGGTCCGGAAGTCTATGACAATCTGGACGGCGATTCCGCCTACCGGAAATTCGTGCAGCGGATGGGCGTCTCGGCGCAGCACCTGCGCGGCGAGGGTGACCGCGACCAGATGCGCGAGGCGCGGAATCAGCAGATGGCGCAGACCGCCGAGCTGGAAGATCTGGCGACCGCCGGCGGGGCGGCGCAGTCCTTCGCGCAGGCCGCCGCCTCGGCGGGGATGGTGGACCGTGAAGCAGCCTGATTTCAGCATGATCGACCCGCGGCGGCTGTCGCGGCGGTGGCGCATCGCGCAGGCGTGGAAGCAGTTTTACGCCACGCCCGAGGGGCGCGAGGCGATCGAGGAACTGGTGATCATGTGCGGCGTGGCGAAACCCGTGACCGCGCCGATCGACAGTGGAGGGCTGGTCCTGGCGGAAGCCGAGGGCCGGCGTCGGATCGGGCTGGTGCTGCTGAACAAGCTGAGCATCGGCCTGGGCGAGATCCTGAAAGCACAAACCGACCAGCAGGAGGCCATCAATGGCACGGAAGACGACGGCCGCATCGCGGCTTGACCACGTCGAGGCGCTTTGCGACGGCATGGCGAAGGCGATCGAGAACCTGATCCCGCGGATGGACGGCGACGCGCCGGCCGCGGCGAAGAAGGCTGTCGAGGCGTGGAAGGAGTACCGCCGTGCTGCTGGCGAATGACTGGCGCAGGCATATCGTCTTCGAGGGCGAAGGCGCTGGCGGCGGTGGTGCTGCTGGCGCGGGTGCTGCTGGCGATGGCGCTGGTTCTGGTGCTGGCGGTGAAGGCGGTTCGGAAGGCGCTGGGGCGGGTGCTGGCGGCGGCGGTGCCGGTGCTGCTGCCGGGGATGGCGGCGCAGATGGCGGCGGCGGCCAGGGCGCAGGCGGAAATGGAGGCGGCGCGGCGGAAGGCGCTGCAGGCGGAAGCTGGAAGGACGGGCTGCCCGACGAGATCCGGAACGACGCGGCGCTGAAACCGATCGGATCTGTCGAGGATCTGGCGAAGGCCATGATCAATGGCCAGAAGATGATCGGCGCCGACAAGATCGTCGTGCCGAAGGACGGCGACGCGGAAGGCTGGAACAAGGTCTATGACCGTCTCGGCCGTCCGGAAAGCCCGGACAAGTACGATCTGGGCGGGTTCAAGCCGCCCGAGACCGTGCCGTGGAACGCCGAGCTGCAGACGGAAGTCCTGGGTGCGATGCATGAAGCGGGCGCGAACAGCAAGCAGGTCACGGCGGCGCTGAACGCCTATGGCAAGGGCCAGGAAGCCGCGATCGCGAAGATGAACGCGGCGCTGGACGCGCAGGTCGAGGCCGGCATCGAGCAGCTGAAAACCGACTGGGGCGGCGACTTCGACAGGAATGTGACGCTGGCGAACCGGTCGGCCGAGGAACTGTTCGGCGCGGATTTCGAGGCGGCGCGCAATGTGAAGGACGCGGCCGGCAACAATGTGCTGGATAACCCGGTGTTCGTGCGGATGCTGCAGAAGGCCGGGGTCATGATGACCGAGGACGGCTTTCACGGATCCGCCGGCGGGGGCCGCGGCAACAACACCGCGACGCCGGAAGGCGCGGCGGCCGAGGCGAAGCGGATCCGCGATGCGGCCAGCCAGGATCCGGCCCATCCCTATCGCAACCGGCGCCATCCGGAGCATCAGCAGTATCAGAAGCGGATGCTGGATCTTGAGCGCAAGGCGGGAGAGAAGTCATGAGCGGCAGCAACCAGACCGAACCGGCGAAGGCGCTGGCCGTCGCCGACGTGCAGAAGATGATCAACGAGGCAGTAGGCGGCCTGGCAGTGATCGACGGCGCGGAGGACGGGCTGACCGACCTTCACGCCGTCGTTCATCGCCGGCACATGGCGATGTCGCTGGCGGTGCAGGCGCATCAGGGATTCGCGCCGTCGCCGCAGAAGCTGAAAAACGATGCAGCGCAGATTCTCGACTGGATCGAGGCGCCGCTGCGTGACGATGACGAGACGCCGGAGAAGTCCGGCAAGTAACAACCTCATTCTGGCCGGGCAGCCCGAAAGGGTCCGGCTGGCAGCCCGGAAAGACGGGACGGAAAACGACCCCCGACAGCGGTCGAGACGGGTCCGGCGGCCGCCAAGGACAAGCCGGGGAGCCTTTCGAGCAACTGGCACTTGTTTGAATGGAGGCTCCGATGGCGGAGTACGATCTGGATCCGGCCCATAGCCGGAAATTCGCAAACGACTTCTACGACCTGGCGGCGCAAACCGATTCCCGTTTCGAGGACACGGTGCGCGCCGATCCGGACTATCTGGAAGGCATCTACGGCTATTTCGACCGCGTCGGCAGCACGTCCGGCAATCAGCGGACCCGGAAGATCGAGCCGACCCGGCTGAACTCGATCGCGCACACGCGCCGTCAGATCGGCCTGATCGACTATGACATCACGCTGCCGATCGACAAGCCGGACGTTGTCCGGATGTCGAAGGGCGGGATGCTGCCGCAGAAATACCTGCAGCGGTCCGAGGAAGCGATGAAGCGCGACCTGGACGATGTCATCGTCGCGGCGCTGGGCGGCAACGCCAAGGCGGTCGACGAGAACCTGGACACGACGAATGTTGCGCTGCCGGCCGGCCAGCAGATTGCGAACGGCGGCACCAACATTACCTACGCCAAGATCCTGCAGGCCATCGAGATCATGGATTCGGCGGATGTCGACACCGATGCCGAGGAACTGTTTCTCGCGCTCAGCCCGATCGGCTGGCGGGCGATGATGCAGATCACCGAGTTCAAGTCGAAGGACTTCGTCGAGGAAGGCGTTGGCGACAAGGCGACCCGGCGGCGGATCCCGTGGCTGGGCGTCACCTTCATCAAGACCAACCGACTGTCGGTCGCGTCGAACATCCGGTCCTGCTTCATGTGGGCCAAGTCCGGCGTCGGGCTGGCGAAGGGCGCCGAATATGAGGCGTTCATCGCGCGGCTGCCGCAGTACAGCTTCGCCTGGTGCACGCACGCCAACTACTCGTTCGATGCGACCCGCATCGAGGACGAGAAAGTCGTGCAGATCGACATCGACGAAACCGCCTGACGCCTCGGCCGGGCGGCGGCGATCGTCGCCCGGCTGTTTCCGCTGACGGTTCACCTGACCACAACATCAAGGGAACAGTGACATGACCACGTTCTTTTCCACGCAGGAGACCACGCGCCAGGCGGGCGGCCTTCTGAATATCTCCGACTTCGGCCCGCTGGAGCGGCGCTTCTTCGAGTTTGTCGTCCCGACCGCCACGATCGCGGTGTCCGACGACATCGAGGCGCTGCTGATGCCGGCCAATTACCGCTTCATGGGTGGCGAAGTCTTCTGGGACGCGATGTCGACCGCGGGCGGCACGGCCAAGCTGCAGGTCGGCACGCGCACCGTGGCCGACGAGACCGACGATCCGGATCACTATCTCGGGTCGACGGATGTCGATGCGGCCGGGACCGCGCGGTTCGGCGTCACGCTGGCGCTGAACTGGGGCGAGCTGTTCACGGAAGATACCTATCTTCTGCTGACCAACCCCAACGACACGTCGGAAGCCTGGGCCGCCGCGGCGGACATCAAGGGCTTTGTCGACCTGCTTCCGGCCGGCTGACGGGTCCGCGCCGTGGCTTCGCTGACGGACATCTTCAACGACGCTTTCGCCCTGCTGGGCGACGGTGTCGTCAATTCCGCGGCGTCGACCACGGCGCGCACCGCCACGCTCAATGCGCTCTGGCCCGGCGTGCGCGACCGGGGGCTGAAAACGCACCCGTTCAACTGCGCCATCCGCCGGGCCACGGTGGCGGTTCACGGAACCGGCGCCGACCATTTCACCAATTCGTTCCGCAAGCCCACGAAGCCGAAATGCCTGCGTGTGCTGCGCGTCGGCGGGCCGGGATCCGGCGGTCACGGGCGCCAGTTTTCGGTCGAGGGCAACCTGATCCACGCCTATGCCGACGGCCCGGCCGAGATCGTCTATATCGGCCAGATCGAGCCGGAAGACATGGACGCCGATGTCGCCGCCTTCCTGGCCGCGCTGCTGGCGTCGAGCGTGGTCCCGAACCGCACGAAGTCGAACCCGCGCGATCAGCTGATCAAGGACGAAGTGAAGCGCCGCTATCTGCTGGCGATCACGTCGGACGGCGCCGAGGGCTTCAACTTCAAGTTCGAGGACAGCTATTTCATCATGGCCCGCGAGGGCTATGACGGCGGCGAGTATGACATGCGCCTGCACGGGGTGATCGCCGATGCCTCGTGAAACGCAGGCGCTGATCGCCTTCAATGCCGGGCTTCTCAGCCCGCGCGTCCAGGACCGGCTGGATGTCGAATGGCGCTTCCGCGGCTGCCGCGAACTGAAAAACCTGGTCCCGCTGCCGCACGGGCCGGCCAAGCGCCGGTCGGGCTTCCGCTTCATCGAGGAAGCGCAGGCCGCGACCGGCAACTGCCGCGTGATCCCGTTCCAGTTCTCGACCGAACAGGCGTACATCATCGAGGCCACGTCGCAGACCTTCCGCTTCTACAAGGACCGGGCGATCATCGAAAGCGGCGGGTCGCCGGTGTCGATTTCCACGGTCTTCGACTCCGACAAGCTGGCCGCGATCGACTGGGCGCAGGAAAACGACTTCATGGTCTTCGTGCATCCGGACGAGGAGCCGCAGCTGCTGACCCGCACGTCGGACACGTCCTGGACGATCAGCGAGATCACCTTCGAGGACGGCCCGTATCTGGCCGAGAATGTCGACACCACCCACACCATGACGCCGAACGCGACGACCGGCACCGGCGTCACGCTGACGTCGTCGGCGGCGGTCTTCGCATCGACCGATGTCGGACGGCTGATCCGCCTGAATCACGGCGGCACGATCGGCTATGCGACCATCGCAGCCTTCACCAGTTCGACGCAGGTATCGGTCGACATCGTCAACGATTTTGGCGCCACCACGGCGACATCGGCGTGGAACCTGGGCGCCTGGTCGAACACGACCGGGTTTCCGTCCTGCGTCGCCTTCCACAAGGGGCGGCTGTTCTTCTCCGGCCAGGCATCGGACCCGGCGCGGATCTATGGCAGCCGCGTCGACGATTTCTTCGACTTCACGCCCGGCACGGAAGACGACGACCCGCTGGAAATCATCGCCGCCGGGTCGGAATCGAACCCGATCCACTGGATGCGGTCGAAGAAGCAGCTGGCCGTCGGCACGTCGGGCGAGGAATTTTCCATCGGATCGTCTGACGGGCTGCAGATCACGCCATCGGATTCGCGGATCCAGCCCGAAACCGCCTATGGCTCGAAGTCGGGGATCCGCCCGACGCTGGTCGGCCGTCAGGTTCTGTTTGTCCAGCGCCAGGCGCGGTCGCTGATGGAACTGATCTTCTCGTTTTCCGAGGACGGCTTCGTCGCCCGCGACCTGGCCCGCCGGGCCGAGGATACGGTGGCGGTGGGGCTGGCCGAACTGGCCTATCAGCAACAGCCCTGGTCGACCGTCTGGGCGGTGCTTGACGACGGCAACCTGGTGTCGCTGACCTATCTGCGCGAGGAAGACGCGATCGGCTGGGCGGTGCAGACCGTGGCGCCGTCCGCCGCCGGCGCGGCGACGGTGGAAAGCATCGCCGTCATACCGGGCGAGGATTCGTCGGAAGGCGAGGATCAGCTGTGGGCGTCGATCCTGCGCACGGTCGACGGCGGCGTGAAACGCACGATCGAATGCCTGGATCCCTATTTCGCCGACGACGGCGCCGAGGAAGATCAGTTCTTCGTCGATGCCGGCATCAAGTATGACAGCACCGCAACGACCACGATCACCGGCCTGGATCACCTGGAAGGCGAGACCGTCGTCGCCCTGGCCGATGGCCGCATCGAGACGGGGCTGGAAGTGGCGTCGGGCCAGATCGAGCTGTCGGCCGAGGCGTCGGTGGTCAATGTCGGCCTGCCCTTCACCTGGCGGCTGAAACCCGTCGCCTTCGAGGCCGGCGCGCAGCTGGGCGTGGCGCAGGGTCAGCAGCAGGCCGCCGACGAGATCATCATCAAGACGCTGCGGACCGGCCGTTTCAACATCCTGGAAGGCGCCGGCGAAACCTTCTCGATCGTCGCGCCGGAACTGACCGTCGGCGAGAACGCGGCCAACGCGCCGGCGCTGTTCACCGGCATTCATGCGTTCCAGTCGCAGGCGCCGTTTTCACGCGATTCCGAGATCGTGCTGGAAGGAAGCGATCCGACCAATGCGGAGATCCTGTCCATGTTCGTCACGCACGCGGTGAACACGCTGTGAGCCGCCCGGTCCTGCATATCAGCCCGGCGACGCGGCATGACGTGTTCTGGCTGGTGAACCTTCGCCCGGACATCTTCGGCGAGATCGACGCCGGCCAGCTGGCGACGGCGCTGGGACAGCCGGGCCTGTCCTGCTGGGCCGCCCGCGAGGGCGAGAACGGCCGGCCGCAGCTGCTGGCGGGCGTCAATGCGGATCCCCTGCATTCGCCCTGGCGCGGCACGGCCTTCGCCATCACCGGCGATGTCCGCCTGAAGGACTGGCCGGAAATCACCGCTTTCGGGCGGGCGCTCTATGCCCGGCTGCTGGCCGGCGGCATGACCCGCATCGAGACCCATGTCCGCCAGGATTTCGCCGCCGGGCAACGCTGGGTCCGGCATCTGGGCTTCACCTTTGAAGGTGTGATGCCGGGCTTCTGCGCCGACGGGTCGGCGGCCATCCGCTACGGCATCGCCGCCGAGGCGGCGCAAGCGATGGAGGCCGCCTGATGCAAGCCCTGACGATAGCGATGGCTGCGTTCAGCGCGCTCGGCGAGATCCAGCAGGGCCGGGCCGAGGCCGAGGCCATGCGACGGGAGGCCGAGGCGTCGCGCATCGAGGCGGGCATCGCCCGCGAGAATGCCGAGCAGTCCCGGCTGGACGCCGTCGCCCGGCGCGAACAGCAGATCGCGGACCGGGAACTGCGTGAACAGGACGCCAAGCGGTTGATGGCGACGCAGCGCGCCCGCGCCGCCGGCGGCGGGCTGGCGCTCAGCGGTTCGCCGCTGCTGCTGCTGTCGGAAACCGCGTCCGATCTGGAGCGCGATCTTGGCCTGCTGGACGTGCAGGCGACCCGCGACATCGACCGGTTCCTGTCGGAAGCCCGGTCCTTCGACGCGCAGGGGACCGGCCTGCTGCGGTCCGCCGATTCGTTGAGCCGCTCGGCCGGCCGGGCATCGTCCGGCGGCTTCCTGCGCGGTGGGGCGAAACTGATCGGCGGCGTCGTGCGCTCGGGGGTTATCAAGTAATGGCGATGATTCCGCGATCGGAGAAGCAGTTCGGTGGCGCCCGCCCGGCGGGGATCCGGCTGGACCCGAGCCGCTTCTCGGCCGGGATGCGCGGCGAGGCGGCGGCGCTGCGGATGACGGCGCGGTCCGACGCGCGCACGGCGGCGGTTGTGGAGCAGGTTGGCGGCGAGGTCGGCCGCATCATGGAACTGCGCGCCGAGAAGATGAAACAGGCCGAGCAGGCGGCGCAGGCGGCCGAGGCCGGCGGGCGCATCCGCCGGCGCCTGAACGACATCGAGCTTGAATTCGAGCAGTCCGGCCAGGTCGACAACGTGCCGGACGATTTCGAGGAGCGTGCGCGGTCGGCGCGCGAGGAACTGGTCGCGTCGATCGAGGATCCCGTCGTCCGGGCGCAGGCCGCCCGCGACTTCGACACGATCGCCGAACAGGGCCGGATGCGCATGGCGCGGCTGGGCTTCCGCCGCCGCATCGGCCGGGCCGAGGCGCAGCTTGACGAGACGCTGCCGGCGATCGCGCGCGAGGCCGCCGAGGCGGCGACGCCGGCCGAGCGTGAGCTGGCCGTGCGGCGCGGCGCGGTGCTGATCGACGCGCAGGTCCAGTCGGGCCTGATGGACGAGGAACGCGGGTCCGACCGGCTGCGCGAGTTCCGCGCCGATCTGGACGAGGCCGACGTGCGCCGGATGATGACGAACAACCCGGAGGCGGCGATCGCCGCGCTGTCGGATCCGGACCGCTTCACGCATCTGGACGAGGAACGCCGCGCGCAGCTGGCCGATCAGGCCAACAGCCGCTTCGACACGCTGCTGAACAAGCAGCACCGCGAGGAACAGCGGAAACAGGCCGCGCGCGACCGTCTGGAAAGGGAAGCCGGCGAGGCGGCGATGAAGGAGATCGACGGGGCCGCCGCCGACGGCACGCTGGACCGCGACATGATCGAACAGCGCGTCGACGTGCTGTCGGCGGTGCAGTACCGGACGGCGCTGAAACACCTGGAAGATGACGGCGAGACCACGAATGTCGGGGTCTATTCCGACCTTCTCGCCCGCGTCCGGACCGACCCGGAGGGCGTCGGGCGCGACGCGCACCGGGCCTATCAGGCCGGCGACATCCGCCGCGAGGATCTGAACACCGTCACCGGCCGCGTCGAAAGCGAGCTGCGCCGCCGCGAAAGCAACGAGGGCGGCGAACCGGACGAGGCGAAGGTCGCCCGGACCTGGCTGCGCGACATGATGGGCGGCAATTCCTTCATGCTGCCCGAGGCGGCGAAGGCGCGGCAGGCGCAGGCGGTGCTGGATTACGAGCTTGCGGTGGCGAAGGCCGAGGACCGGGGCGACACGCCCGACTACCTGGCGATCGCCGAGACGGTCATGGGCCGCTACGACCCGGGCAATGCCAGCCAGACCCTGACCCTGCCGGCGCTGAAATTCGCCGGTCAGCCCGACCGGAGCGACATTCCGGCGATGCAGCAGGCGCTGGGCGAGGAACTGGCGGGCATCGAGCGCGCCATCGCCGAGGACCGCATCAGCGACGCCGAGGCCGACATCTATCAGCGCAACCTGCAGAAGTGGCTGCTGCATCTGCGCTTCATGTACGCCCGCGGCCAGGGTCCGAAACCGGGAGGCGGCAATGCAAACTGAACCGGTGCAGGACCGGGAGAATCGCAGCCCGGCGCTGCGGCCGGCCGAATCGGCTGCGACAGTGACGCCGGGGCCGGACATGCCGATCGGCCGCGACGCCGACGACATGAGCGCCGAGGTCGAAACCCGCTACAAGCAGATGAGCCGCGACGAGATGCGGGCCGAGCTGCAGCGTCTGGGCGCGACCAACGCCGCCGCCGGCGAAGCCGCGCGGCGTCCGGAAGGCGGGCCGCATCCCTACACCGATGACCGGCGCGAGGAAGACCGCACGGGCGCCGCCGTCTTCGGCTTCGTCGGCGACGTGGTCGACAATGTTTCCGAGATCCCGCGCCAGGCGCTTGGCGGCGCGCTGGACGCGGTGAACGCGATGGGCGAAGGCATCCGCGACCTGGCCGTGTTCATGGAAAAGCACGTCCCGCTGGGCGCCATCGACCTGGACAAGATGGAATACATTCCGCCGGGCGACTACGACCCCGACAGCGAGGAAGCCCTTGTCAGCGTGCCGACGGCGGCCGAGCCGCGCACGCCGACCGGGCATGTGGTCCGGTCCTTCGCGCAGTTCATGACCGGCTTCATCCCCGCCGTGCGCGCCTTCAAGGCGTCGGCGGCGGTGAGCCGCGGCGGCCAGGTCGCGCGCTACACGGGCGCCGGCGCGGTGGCCGATTTCGTCGTCTTCGAGGGGCAGGAAGAAAATCTTGCCGATTTCGCGAAGAAGGTCGGCATCCCCGACAACGCCGTGACCGATTTCCTGGCGACCGATCCGGACGATGCGGAAGCCGTGGCGCGGTTGAAGAACACGGCGACGGGCGCTGTCGCCGGCGCGGTTCTGGACGGCTTCATCGAGGTCGCGCGGTTCCTGCGCCATGCCCGTTCGGGCAGGGAAAAGACGGGGACGAAAGTCGCCGTGCCGGAACGCGAGGTCGAGGGCCGCGATTTCGAGGTCATGGGCGAACCCGGGGGCGAGCTGCTGAAAGTGAAGCCCAAGCGCCCGGACCCGGACGAGGAACTGCTGAAAGCCGACGCCGAGGCGCAGAAGGCCGGGATCCGGCCGGAGACGATCGAGGCGATGACTTCGGCCCGGTCGGTCCCGATCGGCCCGAACACGTTCGAGATCAACTTCGCCGCGATCGACACGCCCGACGACGTGAAGAAGGTCATCGAGGGCATGGCCGAGGGCTTCCGCGGCACGGTCGACGAGGCGCGGCGCGGCACGCTCGGCGACGACGCGGTGAAGGAAATGGCCGACCGGCTGGGCATGACGCCGGACGAGCTGCTGCGCCGCCGCCAGGGCGAAGCCTTCAACGCCGAACAGATCCTCGCCAGCCGCGAGCTGCTGAACGCTTCCGCCGCGACGCTGATCACGGCGGCGAAGGCTGCCCGCACGAAGCCCGGCGACGAGGTCGCCGCCTTCGTCTTCCGCCGGGCGCTGGCGGTGCATCACGCCGTCCAGCAGCAGGTCATGGGCGCCCGCGCCGAGGCCGGCCGCGCGCTGCGGGCCTGGTCGATCCCGGCCGGCGGCGGACGCACGCAGGCGACCATGATCATGGATCTTGTCTTCAAGACCGGCGGCACGAAGACGGCGTCGGACCTGGCCGACCGGATCGTGGCGCTGGACGCCGCCGGCGCCTCGCCGAAGGCAATCGACCAGATGGCGCGCAAGGGCGTCGTCGCGAAGTCGATCGACGTGATCCGCACCGTCTTCATCAACGGCATGTTGTCCAGCCAGAAGACGCACGCGGTCAACATCATGTCGAATTTCGGGATGCTGGCGCAGGCCATCGCCGAGCGCGGCCTGGGCGCGCAGATCAGCAAGCAGCTGGGGACCGAGGGCGGCGTCGCCGCGGGCGAGGCCGCGCAGATGGCCTTCGGGCTGATCGAGGGCATGAAGGACGGGCTGCGCTTCGCCTGGAAGGCGACGCGGACCGGCGAGACGGGCCGGGCGGTCGGCGACAAGCCGCGGGCGTCGGCCGGCAAGGTCGATGACGAGCCGCGCGGCACGGTCGAGGCGCTGGTCAACCCGCGCGAGGGCGGTCCGCTGGGCCGGGCGCTGCACCTGTTCGACGTGGCGCTGGAAGTGCCGACGCGGATGCTGGGCGCCGAGGACGAGTTATTCAAGGCGGTCAACTACCGGATGCAGCTGCGCGCCCTGGCGGCCCGCAACGCGGCGCATGAGGGGCTGGACGGCGCGGCCGCGAAGCAGCGCATCGCCGAGATCCTGGACGATCCGCCCGACAGCCTGAAAGCCGAGGCGGTCGACTTCGCGCTGCTGCAGACCTTCACGAACAAGACGGGCGACATCGGCGACGCGATCCTGAAACTGCGGCGCATCGGCGGATCCTACAATCCGCTGTTCTTCATCCTGCCCTTCGTGCGGACGCCGGTGAACCTGGCCCGCCAGGCGGTCGAGCGCTCGCCCTTCGCCTTCCTGTCGAAACAGTGGAGGGACGACCTGGCCGCCGGCGGCGCGCGGGCCGACATGGCGCTGTCGCGCATGGCGGCGGGGACGACGGTGATGCTGTTGGCGACCGACCTGGCGATGCAGGGGCGTATCTCTGGCAACGGCCCGAAGGATCCCGGCGAGCGCGAGCGGCTGATGCGCACGGGCTGGCGGCCGCATTCGGTCCGCATCGGCGATGAATGGGTGGCCTACAACCGCTTCGATCCGCTGGGCATGACCATCGGCTATGCGGCCAACATGGCCGAAACCTTCCGCACGCGCGAGGTCGACCCGGAAGCCTCCGACGAGCTGGACGAGGTGCTGTCGAATTTCTTCTTCGCCGCGACATCGGCAGTGATGTCGAAAACCTATCTGCAGGGCGTGACGGAGTTCATGGCCGCGGCCAATGACGATGACCGCTATGGCTCGAACTATGTCAAGGACATGCTGGCGCGCTTCGTGCCGTACTCGGCGCTGATGAGCAACATGCAGCGGGCGATCGACCCGGAGTTGAAGGACACCAATTCGCTGGGCGAGTATCTGGAAAGCCGGATCGTCGGGTTTGGCGAAAATCTGCCGCGCCGGCGCGATCTGTGGGGCCGTCCGATCACGATCGAAAGCGGCTATGGCGCCGCCTATGACTTCGTCTCGCCGGTGACGATTTCGTCGATCGAGCCGCAGCCGATCGACGAGGAACTGGGCCGCCTGCGCGTCTTCCCCGAACGCCTGGACAAGCGGATCACCGTGCACGGCGTCGACATCGACCTGTCGCGCTGGCCGGCGGTCTATGAGCGTTACGCCGAGCTGGCCGGCAATGGCTGGAAGAACCCGGCGACCGGCCTGGGCCTGATGGATCACCTGAACGCCGTTGTCACCGGCCAGTCGCCCTACAGCCTGGCCTATCAGATGCGGTCGGACGGCGCCGAAGGCGGCAAGGCCGGCTGGATCATGCAGCAGATCCGCCTCTACCGGGAGATGGCGCGCAACGAGATCCTGCGCGACCCCGAATTCCGCAAGTTCCAGACCTTCGCCGAAGCCCGCCGGCGCGAGCGCATCGAGCAGCAGTCGGGCGTCAACCTGTTCGGAGGCAATGACTGATGGCGATTTCGACCACGACGCGCTGGACCTACACGCCCGACGGGGTCACGACCGCGTTCGCCTATGACAACCTGATCACCGCGGCGACGGACCTGAAAGTCTATTTCGACCTGGACGGGGTGATCACGGAACAGGTTTCCGGCTTTTCGGTCTCGGGCGTCGGCGACGAGGGCGGCGGCAATGTCACCTTCTCGTCGGCGCCGGCGCTGGTCGACGCCGACAAGGTGGTGATCGAAAGCGAGATCCCGTCGACGCAGGCGCTGGACCTGACCGGGGCGCTGACCAGCCCGACGGACGCCAACCTGAATGCTGCGCTGAACCGCGTGACGCGGATCCTGCAGGATCTGGAACGCAAGATCGACCGCTGCATCCGCCAGGATGACGGCCAGCTGGACGCCGACATCGGCCGCATCCCCGCGGTCGAGATCCGCGCCTCGACGATCCTGTCCTTCGATTCCTCGGGCGATCCGGTGATCACGTCGGCGCGGTTCAAGTCCTACGCCACGGCCGGCGTGCCGAGCGCGTCGACCGAGGGCGCCGGCGCCGCGATCCATGTCACCGATGGCGCGGCGGGCAGCCCGTGCCTGGCTTTCAGCGACGGAACCGACTGGCTCCGCTGCGACACACTCACCGCGATTTCCGCAAGCTAGGAGGAACCCTGACATGGCACGCAATCAGGTATTGGTCGATGTCGCCGAAGGCGCGAACAGCAACGGCTGGACCGAGCTGACCAATGGCGACGTTTCCGGCGCGATCACCTTCCAGATCCGCGGCGGCGGCAACGCCGCCGAGATCCGCTATGAAGTCGACGACACCGAGCCGGAAGCGACCGAACACGGCCAGATCTTCTATGAAGGCGAGGGTCCGGTCCGCAAGCTGCTGTCGGAGCTGGTCGCACTGTCGGGGGCGCTGCGCGTCTTCGCCCGGCCCGCGCCCGGCGTCTCGGCGCTCAAGATCTACGTGGATCACGCCTGATGCGCGAACGGGCCGGAAACTACGGGCATCGCGCCGGGATCCGACGGGGGCTGTCGCTGGGCGGCCTGCGGCGGCGCTTTGGCGTGGACGCCGGCGGCGGCCGGCTGCACGGCGCCAATGGCTTCCAGCCCGAACTGATCGCCGATTTCGTCAACGGCGACTATCGCAACGGCGGCGAGCCGTGCGCGTTCGGCGACCTGTTCACCTTCTCCCGCGCCTCGGAAAGCGGCTTCTTCCTGAACCGCGACGGTGTGATGGAACGGACGGCCTCGGGCGTTGCGCGGCAGCAGACCTGGCGGATGGAAAGCGGCGTGATGGTCCCGAAGGGGCTGGCGCTGGAAAGCGATGCCGGCACGAACCTGGTCCCGGAAAGCCGCGACCTGGACGAATGGGGCGGCGCGGTCACGAACCTGACCGTCAGCGCCGATGCCGACACCGCGCCGGATGGCACGGCGACAGCGACACGGCTGACCACGGCTGTCACTTCCGGGGCAAGCCATCTGATCCGCGAGGCGCTGACCAAGGCGGCGGCGGCGACCGATTATGTCTGGTCGATCCACGTCAAGGCCGATGGCTTCGGCTTCTTCTCGACTTTCCTGCACGGCACCTCGTCATCGAACCGGGTGGAACTGTCGGGCAATCTCACGACCGGCGCGGTGTCGACGGCATCCGCAGGCACGGGGTTTACCGTCCACGAATCCGGGTCGGAGGAATTGCCGAATGGCTGGTGGCGCTTCTGGATCGCCTTCCAGTCGAACGCCGACACGGATCTGGGCATCCAGCATTACGTCGCTGACGGGCTTCTGGACGAGACGCTGGACGGCGACGGCGCAAGCGGGATCCTGTCGTGGGGCGCGGACCTGAAAGCCGGGCGGGTGCTGTCCAGCCACGTCCCGACCGATGGCGGCACGGCGACCCGGGCGGCGGAAGTCATCTCGATTGCCGCGGCGGACCTGCCTTACAGCGCGACGGCCATGTCGATCGCGATGGAGGGCGGCATCGGCTATGTCGACAATGGATCGACCACCGAGGCGTTGTTCTACAACTGGGCGGCGGACGCCGACAACTTCATCCTGGCGAAACTGAACACCGCCAGCACGAACACCGGCCGGCTGGACGCGCAGCAGGAAGAAACGACGACCAATGACGCGGCTGTCGGCAATTCCCAGCTGACGCCGGGCGTGCTGGTCCCGTTCTCGATCGCGGCCCGTCACGGCGCGACGTTCATCCAGCTCGGCAATGACGGCGTGGCCGGAACGGTGAACGCGACACCGACGGCGCTGCCCGATCTGTCTTCATCCGGCCTCGATCTTGCCGACGACTTCAACGGCACGATTTCGCGCTTCCGCATGTGGGACGCCGACATCGGCGCGGCCGGTATTGCGGAGGCAAGTGCATGACCTGCGCCACGGCGCCGAGAAGCTGACAGGGGAAACGACGATGATTCCAGTGAACACGATGGACCGGATGCTCGCTGCCGGCGGGCGGGAGCATCGGAACGAGACCACGGCCACGCACACGCTGCTGCTGGACAATCTTACGCAGGGCGGCCTGGGGGCTGTGTTTTCCCCGCAGCACGACATGACCTCGGTGATCCGGCTGCAGCTGCCCGAGGGCGGCGTCTGGGACCGTATCCAGCCGAACAACGCCGTGGTCGAGCTGCGCGGCGATGTCGTCGTCCAGGGCTACCGGGAGACCAACATCTTCAATTTCAAGGTGCTGGCCCGTGACGGCGGCGAGATCAGCCTGCTGGACCCGGCGACGCTGACGCCGGCGCTGCCGGATGACGACATCCTGCTGCTGGGCCAGTCCATGATGACCGGCCTGTCGCAGCATCCGCAGGCGTTCCAGGCGCTCAACCCGCGCACACGCATCCTGAACGCCGCGGTGGGCGGATCGGCGCTGAACGGAGACTGGTGGGATCTGGCGCTGGATCAGCCCGGCCCGCTGACGCTGGCGGCCGAGACCCTGGCCACGGGCAAGAACGTGACGCGGATCGTGGTCGCGCAGATCCATGCCGATGCCGACGAGGCACAGGCCGGGACGCTGTCCGGACAGGACTTCATCGACGGCTGGATCAAGGTGCTGACCTATCTCGGCTGGCCGGCGATCCCGGCGATCGTCGAGAAGCCGGGCCGCAACGCGCCGAACAGCGAGGCCGGTTACCAGTTGCTCTGCGACGCATGGGAGGAACTGCTGGCGGCGAACCCGTCGATCCGGTCCTACAGCGTCCACGACCGGCTGGTCACGCACCAGGACGGCGCGCATCGCGACCGGGCCGGCCATGACATCACCAGCCGCCGCCTCGGACTGCTGGTGGCGAACCCGTCGCTGGTGCCGCCGCATGTCACCGGCCACAGTTATGTCAGCGCCTTCGAGACCCTCCTGACCTTCTCCGAACCCGTCAGCCATTGCGATTTCGCGGGCATCCACGGGATCGACCTGCAGCGCGCCGAGTGGGCGGCCGACGGGATGAGTGTGAAGCTGCACCACAACGCGGCCGACCAGCCCGAACTGCGCTGGCCGCATGGCGCCGGCCTGCGACTGGGCGGCAGTCCCTACGGGTCCGGCGACAAGTCCATGCACTTCCCCTTGCAGCGCTTCACGCTGCTTCCGTCTGGCGCGACATAGGAGGGCATCATGCGGGCCATCGCCAAGGCGCTGCTGGCGCTGATATTTCTGGTTCTTCCGGCTGCGGTGGGCGCTCAGATGCTCTGCCAGGAGCGCGATCAGGTGCTGGCGAAGCTCGCCGCCGGCTACCACGAAGCGCCGGTCGCGATGGGGCTGGCGTCGAACGGGGCGCTGATCGAGGTGCTGACATCCGCCGCGCCCGGCGCGGATGAAGGCAAAACCTGGACGATCATCGTCACGCAGCCGAACGGCATTTCCTGCGTCTTCGCCACCGGTGAAAGCTGGCAGGACATCGACCGGTTGGCGATGACCACGGATCCGCAGCTGTGAGCGTCGAGGATCCCGTCGCCCGGCAGATCGCCAACCAGGCGCTGCGCCGCATCGACGAGCATATCCGCGAATGCGGCGAGAACGGGCGGGATCTGGTCAAGCGGTTTGACCGGATCGAGGAACGCTTCGCCGCGGGTCAGAAGCAGATCACGCTCAACGGCGTTGCAGCGAACAGCGCCGTCACGCAGCTGCAGCAGCTGAACGCGAGTTTTCTGGACGACCGCGCCGACCGGCGAAAGCTGGTCCGGCGCTGCACGATTGCCCTGATCGGGCTGCTGATGACCGGAATTTCGTCATTGGGCGGCGCGGTCTTCTACTTCGTCGACCGGGATCTTGCTCTGTTGGGCGAGATCCGTCTGCAGCAGGAACTGAAATCGGAGAAGCAGCCATGAGCACGAAGGAACTGGCGGCCGAGATCCGCGATCTGGTCATCCGGCCGACCCTGGCCGAGCTGGGCGGGCGCTACGCGACCGAGGCGGCGGTGCGTCTGCTGTGCATGACCGCGGCGCATGAATCGCAGTTCTGCTGCCTGCGCCAGAGGGCGAAGTGGGACCGCGCGAATCAGCGCTGGATCCACGGCCCGGCGCGCGGGATCTACCAGATGGAGCCGGCGACCTATGCCGAGCACCTGCGCTGGCTGGCCGGCGGACCCTTTGATGATTTCGCGCCCTTCATGCACCAGGGCGAGCTGGGCTGGGCCGATGCGGACCGCCTGATCGGCGACCTGTATCTGGCGACCGCGGCTGCGCGGCTGCACTACTGGCGCTGGCCCGAGCCGCTGCCCGACGCGGCCGACATTCACGGCCTTGCCGAGTACGCCAAGCGCGTCTGGAACACGTCGGCCGGCAAGGCGACGGTCGCCGACTACCGCAAGGCGTATCAGCAGTTTTTCCCCGATCCCCGCGATCACACCTGACCGGGGCCAAACCGAAAGGAAACCGACCATGAATCTCACACAACTGGTTGAAGCCGCCGACATGGCGGGAAGTTTCGTCCGCATCAAGCAGAATGGCGGGCAGGTTCCTCAGCCCGGCGTTCCCGCCTATGCGCACATTGACAGCATCGACAGCGACACGGTCGATCTGATGCTGGTCGGTGACGCCGTGTATCCGTCGCCCGCGACTGTCGACAGCGTGGAAATGAGCTTCTCCGCGGCGTTGGCGGCGTTGAAGGACGGTCAGCGCGTCGCTCGCGCAGGCTGGAACGGCAAGGGCATGTTCCTGTTTCTGGTCCCCGGATCGCGGTTCCAGGTCAACCGGCCGCCGCTTCTCGGGATCTATGAGGAAGGCACGACAGTCGACTATCACGCGCACATCGACATGAAGACGGCGCAGGGTTACGTCGTGCCGTGGCTGGCCTCGCAGGCCGACATGCTCGCCGACGACTGGATGATCGTCGAATGAACAGAACCGCAGGCGGCGCCGGACTGGGGTCCGGCGTCGTCACGATCTGGCTCTGGAACACGCTGCTGTTCCCGTCATACCCCATGCCCGCCGAGGTGGCGGGCGCTGTCGCGCCGGTGCTTGCCGGTGCTGTCTATGGCGTTGTGGATCTGATCCAGCGCCTGATCGAGAACGAGAGGAAACCCGATGCGTAACTTCTGGAAATGGGCCGCTGCCGGCCTTCTGACGCTGGCGTTGCCCGGCTGTTCGTCATTGCTGGCCGTGCAGGAAAAGGCGCAGGACGGCGCGCGGCAGCTCGCCGTGCCGGCCATCATCGGCGAATGCAAGCTGTCTGCGGTCGAGCGGCGCGGCCGTCTCGATCGGTTGAACGCGGATCTGGCTGCGAAGGGCAGCACCGCCCGTGTGACGCCGCTGGACTGCGACGGCGACGGCGATCCCGACGCCATCTGAATCATCGCCTTTGGCCTCCCTGGGGCGATGCAGACTCGGCCGCGCCATCCTGCACCGGCGCGGCCTTTTTTCAGTCCGGATTCGCGTTCAACTTTTCCCGGCCGCTGGCGTCCGCCCGCGTTCAACAATGCCCCTCAAATGTCCCCTCGAAAGTTGAACGGGCCATTGAAATCATTGACTTTTCCGCTTTCTCTTAATCAGCGGGTCCAAGGTTCGAGTCCTTGTGCGCCCACCATTTCTCCCGTTTCCTGCGGCAATGAATGCGCTGTGCTCGGAAACATGCCGGGATGGCGGGTCGTGTATTGATCCGGGGCGGCCGGAACTCAGAAGATCGAGACGTCGTCGAGTTCGATGCTGCCGCGGTTGAGGCCGGTCAGGATGACGCGTATGTCCGCGACGTCGATGACCAGATTGCCGCTGAGTTCGTTGATGGCGACGCTTTCAAGCTGAATGCCAAGCCGGCTGAAATCGAGGCGGTCGCCTTCGCTCGCGTCGAAATCGAGGATTTCGTCCTGACCGCCGGAGAGTTCCAGCACGAACCGGTCCGCCCCGCCGCCGCCGGTCAGAAAATCATGACCGCCGCCGCCGATCAGTTCATCGTCGCCGATGCCGCCGGAGATGCGGTCATTGCCGGCGCCGCCATCCAGGGTGTCGTTGCCTTCGCCGCCTTTCAGGACGTCACGGCCGACGCCGCCAAAAGCCTGGTCGTCGCCATCTCCGCCAAGCAGCGCATCATCACCAAGGCCGCCGAACAGCCGGTCGTCATCCGCCCCGCCTTTCAGCAGGTCGTTGCCGTCATCCCCGTGCAGTTCGTCATGGCCGTCTCCGCCATTGAGGCTGTCATTGCCCGCGCCGCCATCCAGCAGGTCGTCGCCGCCGTGTCCCCGTATCGCATCGTCACCGAGTCCGCCGAACAGGTCGTCGTCGTGGCCTTCACCCAGGATGCGGTCATTGCCAGCGTCGCCGGTGAGCAGATCGCTGCCCGGTCCGCCGACCAGATGGTCGTCGCCGTCGCCGCCGTTGAGCGTGTCGTCCCCGGCGGCTCCGAACACGCGGTCATCGCCACCCAAAGCGTCAACTGAATCGGCTTCGGGGCTGCCATGAATGATGTCCGGCGCCTCGCTTCCCGGGGCGACTTCGTCCGGTGTGGCGGGCTGATCGGGCGGAGGCGCCGGAGGATGACCGGGTGGCGGTCCCGGGGCGGGCGGCGGCGGTGGGCCAGGTTCGCCAACCGGATCGTCGGACGGCGGCGGCGCCGGTGAGGGGGCGGGGATCACGATCGGTTCGGCCGGTGGCGGTGCGGGCTCTTCTTCCACAGCCGGGACGGTTTCCGACGCGGCGCGGCCGTGGATGATGGCCATGAAGGAGGCGCCGCCCGAGCCGACCCGCAGCATCAGGTCTCCGATCCCGTCACCATTGGTATCGCCCGCGCTCTGGCCGGCAGTGGCGCCGGTCACGACGAACCCGTTCGATCCGTCGAGATCGCTCAGTCCGATCGTGCCGGAAAGGTCTGCCGAGCCGAAGATCACGCCAACATCGCTTCCGCCTTCGGCGTTTCGGGTGGAGAAGTTGATGTCACTGAGACCGTCGCCATTCAGGTCGCCAACACCAAGCGCCAGACTGTTGGGGCCGGCAAGATCGATACTCAGGCCTTCGGCTTCGGCAAGGGACGCCAGCGTGCGGGTCCCCGACAGGCTTTCCGTGCCAAAGACAATCTCGGCGCCGCCGCGCCAGGACACCAGCAGATCGCCGATGCCGTCGCCATTGAAGTCCTGCAGCAGTTCCACACTTTGCGGGGTCGCCGGAAGCCTTAGCCGGAAACCGTCGGCCGGAGTGTCGATGGTCAGGGTTGGACCGGTTGCAATGTCCGCGCTGCCGAAGAATACGGACAGGCTGTTCTCGCCGCGATCCAGCACCGCGAAGTCGTCGATGCCGTCATCATTCAGGTCTGCCCCGCCGGAGACGGCGTAGCCAAACTGGTGCACGGCGATCTCGCCAGAGCCGGCAACGGCGATCTCGACGGGAATTTCGCCCGCCGGATTGCCAAGAAGGATCCCGTGGCTGATGCCGTCCGGCGCCGTACGGAAGATGTCGTCGAAGCCATCGCCGTTGATGTCGCCGATGAAATTCGTTTCAGAACCGCCGCTGCTGGCGATGCGATGGCCGACGCTGATCCCGTCGCCGATCTCGTGCAGGGTGTGAGCGCCGGCATCCGTCCGGCCGCCGACGCGCGGATCCCGACCAACCAGGATCTCCTGTCGCCCGTCGCCATCGAAATCCCCCAGGCTGGAGAAGTTGAAGCCTTCCAGCAGCAGGTCGGTCGCGGCGGCCTGGAATACCGCTTCCGGACGGACGGTAAAGCTCGCATCGGCCGTGTCGAGACCGGAGAAAACCGTGAAATTTCCGATGGATACGTCGTCCCGGGCCTTCGCCCAGAGCGATCCTGCGGCGATATCGTCCTTGCCGTCTCCATCGACGTCGCCGACAGAGGCAAACCGCAAGATTCCCCTGCCGCCGAATGTCGGCGTGCCGGACGTATCGAGAGCGACGCCAGCGTCGCCGGGAATATCAATCCCGGCGATCAGCTGGTCGAACACCGTTATGTTGTCCACCCCTGACAACACACAGACCCCTGTCTTGATCCGAGCCTCATATTCGCTGGCCCCTGCACATGACCCCTCATGTGCGATCAGAAAAACACAGCTAGCCCAGATAGTTCTGTGACCACTATCGCATGGTTAGTATTCTGTTAACAATCAATTCGCGCCAGCCGAGCGGAACCCGGACAGTGGTGCATGTTCGCCACAAGGTTGCAAAGCGGTGCTTCAGTCGAGGTTTTCGGAACTGACCGACACTGTCTTGAACAGCGCGAAGACCGGCTGTCCTGTCTTCAGGTCCAGTTGGCGGACCGCGCGGGAAGTAAGAGAGGCGGACAGGTGCTGTCCGTCGGCCAGGCGCAGCACTGCGACGGCTCCGCCGGTTTCCGTGGTTCTCAGAGCCGCGACGGTAACCGGTAGTCGGTTGAGAATGGAAAGACCGTCGGGTTCGGTCAGCGCGATGGCGATGTCGGTCCCCTTCAGGCGGAGGCGCACGGCGGCGCCAATCGGTCTGCCGGTTCTGGACACGAAGATGCGTTCATTCCCGACTGCGATTTCCGACAGCCCGTCCGCATCGTGGTGCGCGGCGAGCAAACCGGTGAGAATGCCGCCGCCGAAACCTGCATCCAAAGCTGTGATCTCGGGATCGCCGAAAATCTCCTCGGGCTTTCCGGCCGGGCCGGTGCTGCCATCCCGGATCAGCACGATGCGATCGGCGATGCGGAAGGTTTCCTCTATGGAATGTGTGACGTAGAGCACGGGCAGGGGCGCGGTCTCGCGGATGGTCTTCAGCAATGGCAGCAGCAGGTCCTTCCTGGCCTGATCCAGGCTGGCCATGGGCTCGTCCATCAGCAGGAAAGCCGGATTGCCGAGCAGCGCCCTGGCCAGGGCGATACGCTGGCGCTCCCCGCCGGAGAGACTCGCCGGGCGGCGGTTCATCAGCGCGGCAATACCCATCTGCTCCGCGAGCGCGTCGACATCATCCGTCGGGCCCGCGGCGAAGCTCAGGTTCTGCCGCACCGACATGTGCGGGAACAGGCGTCCGTTCTGAAAGACATAGCCGCAACGGCGGAGGCACGTGGGCAGATGCCGGGTCTCATCGTCGAGCACGAGGTCGCCGACGGCGATGCGTCCGTTGTCGGGCAGGAGCAGCCCGGCGGCCATGTTCAGGATCGACGACTTGCCCGCGCCGGACGGTCCGAACAGCACCGTGATGCCGGGCGGCGCGGAAATGTCGGCGTCGATCGCCAGATCGCCGATGCGCTTGCTGACCCGGATCTCAAGCATGGGATCCTGTTCCCAGCCGGCGTCGGGTGCGCCGCGCCAGCCATTCGGATGCCACGAGGGCTGCCAGCGCCAGCAGCACGGAGAGCACCGACAGGCGCAGCGCAGCCGCTTCTCCGCCAGGCGACTGCAGCACGCTGAAAATGGCGATCGGCAATGTCCGGGTCTCGCCGGGAAGATTGGCGACGAAGGTGATGGTCGCGCCGAACTCGCTCAACGCACGGGCGAAGGCGAGAACCAGACCGGCGAGCAGCCCGGGCAGCGACAGCGGCAGGGTGATGCGCCAGAAGATCGTCAGCTCCGACTTTCCCATGGTGCGGGCGGCATCCTCCAGACCGCCGTCCACGGCCTCAATCGACAGGCGGATGGCACGGACAAGCAGCGGAAAGGAGACGATGGCGGCGGCCAGCGATGCGCCCTGCCAGGTGAAGGCGATCCTGTAGCCGGTCAGATCCAGCAACAGGGCGCCGAGCGGCCCCGACGGGCTGAACAGATAGAGCAGCAGATATCCGATCACAACGGGCGGGACGACCAGCGGCAGATGAACCAGCCCGTCGAACAGGGCCTTGCCGCGAAACTCCCGCCGCGCCAGCAGCCAGCCGGCGGCGATGCCGGGTATCACGACGATGATCACCGCGACGATCGCCACCTTCAGGGACAGCAGCAGCGCCGTTTCCTCGAACGGATGCAGCATCAGCAGTCTCCGTCGAGGCAGGGGCGCAGACCGAAGGCCCGGAACACGTCCCCAGCCTCGTGCGAGGTCAGAAAGCTCAGAAAGGCCAGGGCAGTCTCCCGGTTCCGTTCGGAGCCGCGCCGGGTGGCGGCGGCTTCGTAGCGGATCGGGTCATGTGCATCGGTCGGGAAGGCGGCCAGTTCGCGGATGCCGGGGAAGGCGAGGGCGTCTGAGCGATAGGCGATGCCGAACCGGACCGCCCCGCGCTGCACGAAGGCGACAGCGGCGCGGGTGCTGGCGGCGGGAATGAGCTGGCTCGACAGCTTTTCCCATTGGCCTGTCGCCTCGAGGGCCTGGCGCGCATAGATGCCGACAGGCACGTGGCCGGGATCGCCGACAGCGATGCGGTCATCTGTGGCGAGGTCGATGTGGGCGGGATCGAGGCTCTGGAGGGAGTCATCCGACCGCGCGATGAGCACCAGCCTGTTGCCGGCGATGACTCGGCGCGATCCGGTGGCGAGATGGCCGCCGCTCTCGAGGTGATCGATCCAGCGCCGGTTGGCGCTGATCATCACGTCGGCGGGCGCGCCGCGTTCGATCTGGCGGGCGAGGACCGAACTGCCGGCGAAGGAGATCGCGACCCGCGCGCCTTTCCGCTCTCCGAACTCCTCGCCGATCCGGGTCATGACATCGGTCAGGCTGGCCGCCGCGAAGATTGTCAGGTCCGCGGCCATGGCGGCCGACTGGAGAAACAACGCGGCAATGAAGGCGGCCAGGGCCCGCATCGGGAATGGCCTATCCGGCCAGGCGCTCGAAGCCGGCGGCGAGGTCGGCCTTCAGATCCTCGGGATCCTCCAGACCGATATGATAGCGCACCAGCATGCCCGGACCGCTCCACGGCACTGCGGTGCGGAACTGCTCGGGTTTCTGGGCGATGACCAGGCTTTCGTAGCCGCCCCAGCTCGCGCCGAGACCGAACAGCCTGTAACCGTCGATCATGCGCTGCAGGCCGTCGTCGTCGAAACCGTCCTTCAGCACGATGGAGAACAACCCCGACGCGCCGAGAAAGTCGCGCTTCCAGATGCCGTGGCCGGGATGTGAGGGCAGGCCGGGATGCAGCACACGGTCGACCTCGGGCCGCAGCTCCAGCCAGCGGGCGATTTCCAGCCCGTTCTTCATGTGCCGTTCCAGCCGGACCGAGAGCGTCCGGAAGCCCCTGAGCCCCAGATAGATGTCGTCCGGTCCGACGCACTGGCCCAGCGCCTGGGCGGTGGCGCGCAGCGGCTGCCAGGCGGCTTCGTTGGTGGTGACGATGCCCAGCATGGCGTCGGAATGGCCGACCACATACTTGGTGCCCGCGTGGATCGAGACGTCCACGCCCTTCTCGAAGGGCCGGAAATAGAGCGGCGTCGCCCAGGTGTTGTCCATCAACACGACCGCGCCGGCGGCATGGGCGGCTTCGGCGATGGCGGGAATATCCTGCATCTCGAAGGTCTGGGAACCAGGGGCCTCGACATAGACCACCTTCGTGTTGGGCTGGATCAGGTCGGCGATGCCGGAGCCGATCAATGGATCGTAATAGGTGGTCTCGACGCCCATCCGTTTCAGGATGCCGTCGCAATAGCTGCGGGTGGGGCGGTAGGCGCTGTCGGTGACCAGGACATGATCGCCCGTTCCAACATAGGCGGTCATCGCGGTGGCAATGGCGGCCAGCCCGGACGGGAAGGCGAAGGATCTGTAGCCGCCTTCCAGCTCGGCCATCGCCTCTTCCAGCGCCAGCGAGGTCGGGTGCCCGATCCGGCCATACATGGTGACGGTTTCACCCCGGGCGCGGGCGTCGGACTTGCGCCGCATCTCGCCGACGCTTTCCTGAATGATGGTGGAGGTGTGGTACACAGGTGGATTGACTATTCCGAGATTGCCCTCGGGGTCGCGGCCTGCATTGACGATTGTCGTATCACGCTTCATTTCGGTTTCCGCTGCGTTATCCAATATTCCTGCGTGTGCCTCATTATCGGGCAGGAAAAAACCTGCCCAAAACCCTGTTGTGTTGTCCGGATCAGAGTCATAGGGTTTTCGTCGGTTACCGCACCCGGGCTTCGTTGCCTACCCGCTTTGCGATGAATTCCAATGAATTGTCGCGGAAAGGCAATCTGGCAACTTCGGCTCCGGGACGCGAAACACAAACAGGGAGCAATTTGCCAACATGAAACTCAAAGGCGCTATCGTTGCAGCCGCCGTTGCCGTTGCGGCGACGTCCGCTGCGCACGCCGGCTCGCATGCCACGGGCACGCTGGCCGATGTTAAGGCCAAGGGCTTTGTCCAGTGCGGCGTGTCGACCGGCCTGGCCGGCTTCGCCTTCACGGACGCTTCGGGCGAGTGGGACGGCTTTGACGTCGCCTTCTGCCGCGCGACCGCTGCGGCCATCTTCGGCGACCCGAAGGCCATCAAGTTCACCCCGACGACCGGCAAGACCCGCTTCACCGCGCTGGCTTCCGGCGAGGTCGATATCCTGTACCGGAACACGACCTGGACGCTGAGCCGCGACGTCGACCTGAAGTTCACCTTCCTGGGCGTGAACTACTACGACGGTCAGGGCTTCATGGTCCGCAAGGATCTGGGCGTGAAGTCGGCGAAGGAACTGGACGGCGCGACCGTCTGCATCCAGACCGGCACCACGACCGAGCTGAACCTGGCCGACTTCTTCCGGGCCAACAACATGAGCTACGAGCCGGTCCCGATCGAGACCAACGCCGAAGCTCAGCAGAAGTACCTGGCCAATGCCTGCGACGTGTACACCACGGACGCTTCCGGCCTGGCCGCAACCCGCGCCACCTTCGAGAATCCGGGCGATCACATCGTGCTGCCGGAAATCATCTCCAAGGAGCCGCTGGGCCCGCTGGTCCGCCATGGCGACGACGCCTGGGGTGACATTGGCCGCTGGGTCATGAACGCCCTGATCATCGCCGAGGAAAAGGGCATCACCGCGGCGAATGTCGAGGAGAAGGCCAAGGGCACGAACGACCCCGAGGTCAATCGCCTGCTGGGCGCCGAAGGCAACTACGGTGAGCAGCTCGGCCTGTCGCAGGACTGGGCCGTCCACGCCATCAAGACCGCCGGCAACTACGGCGAGATCTTCGAGAAGCACATCGGCGAAGCCACGCCGATCGGCCTCTCGCGTGGTCTGAACCAGCTCTGGAGCAAGGGCGGTATTCTCTACGCCCCGCCGTTCCGCTAAGAGCGTCGGAAAAGGGCGCGGTTCCGAAAGGGACCGCGCCTTTTTTCTAACTGCATAGTTTAGAAATTCTCATATTCGGCTGACGTCGACAGGGGGTGAGGGATGTCCGCAGTGGCTGACCAACCGTCGGATGGCTTTCGCATTAGCCAGCTGATCTACGACACGCGATACCGGTCGTACACGATCCAGATCTTCGCGATGCTTGCCTTGATGCTTTCCTTCGCGTGGCTGATCAACAACGTGATCGAGAACTTCGCCGCGCTGGGCAAGGATTTCAGCTTCGGCTTCATCTTCGAGACGGCGTCGTATGACATCAATCAGCGGCTGATCGACTACGACTCGACCCGGTCGCACGGTCGCGCGGCGATCGTCGGGATCCTGAACACCCTGCTGGTCGCGGTGATGGGCTGCATCACCGCCACCGTGATCGGGGTCGTCGCGGGTGTGCTGCGACTGTCCAACAACTGGATCGTCGCCAGGCTGATGACGATCTATGTCGAGGCCTTCCGCAATGTCCCGGTGCTGATCTGGATCCTGATCGTCGTCGCCGTGATCAACGAGAGCCTCCCGGCGCCAAAGGCCTTCCGGGGAGAGGAAGGGCTCGACGGCCTGCTCTGGGGATCGGTCTTCCTGACCAATCGCGGCTTCTACGTGCCGCAGCCGGTTTTCCTCGACAGTTCGATGATCGTGGTGATCGTCTTCCTGCTGTCGCTCGTCGGAATCTGGTTCTTTGGCCGCTGGTCCACCGCGCGGCAGGCTGCGACCGGTGAGATCCTGCCGACCTTCTGGATCAAGACTGCGATCTTCTTCGTGCCGGCGCTGCTGGTCTATTTCATCCTGGGCATGCCGATCGTGCTGGAATACCCCGAACTGAAGGGCTTCAACTTCAGGGGCGGCATCCACATGCGGGACAGCCTGATCGGGCTTTGGCTGGCGCTGTCGATCTACACGGGGGCCTTCATCGCAGAAAACGTCCGCGCCGGCATTCTCTCGGTCAGCAAGGGGCAGACGGAAGCCGCATACGCCCTGGGGCTGCGGCCGAACCGGACGATGAACCTGGTGATCCTGCCTCAGGCGCTGCGGGTGATCATCCCGCCGCTGATCAGCCAGTATCTGAACCTGACCAAGAACTCGTCCCTGGCCATCGCGGTCGGATACATGGACGTCACCGGCACTCTGGGCGGCATCTCGCTGAACCAGACGGGCCGCGAGATGGAGTGCATCCTGCTTCTGATGGCCTTCTACCTCGCGGCATCGCTGAGCATCTCGGCGGTGATGAACGTCTACAATGAACGTACGAAGCTGAAGGAGCGGTGAGATGAACGATCGGTCCACCATCGCCTTCGTCGCAGACGGCCAGATTCCGCAGTCGCCGCCACCGGCAAGCGAATCCGGCCTGATCGGCTGGCTGCGGCAGAACCTGTTTTCGAACATCTTCAGCACAGTGCTGACGATCGTCTCGATCCTGTTCATCGGCTACGTCCTGGTCGGTGTGTTCCCCTGGTTCTGGAATTCGGTCTGGAGCGCGGGGTCGCTGCAGGAATGCCGGGCGGTCGACCACGGCGCCTGCTTTGCGGTCATCCGCGAACGCTGGCTGCAGTTCGTGTTCGGTTTCTTCCCGGCCGACGAACGCTGGCGCGGCGTGCTCGCCTTCATCCTGATGTTCGTCGCCTTCTGGCCGGCGCTGTTCAGTTCGGCGCCACGCAAGATGCTGATCTTCAGCGCGCTGTATCCCTTCATCGCCTACTGGCTGACCTGGGGCGGCAGCATCTGGGGACCGGTTGGTACATTGCTCGGTTTCGCCATCTTCTACGCCGTGCTGCGCTACCTGCCGGCAATTCTGGCCAACGCCATGGACGAGGGCATTGCCTTCCTGCTGTCAATTGCAGGTGCGGTCGTGGCCGCCATCCTGTGGTGGCTGTTCATGGTCATCCCCTTCGACGGCGCCTTGACCTCGATCGTCAATATCGGGCTGGAACCGGTTGAATCGGCCAAGCTCGGCGGCTTCATGCTGTCGCTGATCATCGGCGTCAGCGGCATTGTCGCCTCGTTGCCACTTGGCATTGCGCTGGCGCTTGGGCGGCGGTCGAACCTGCTGATCATCAAGGCGGTCTCGACCGGCTTCATCGAGTTCATCCGCGGCGTGCCACTGATTACGCTGCTCTTCGTCGCGAATACGATGCTGAACTACTTCGTCCCGCCGGGGAACGAGTTCGACATCATCCTGCGCGTCGTGATCATGGTGACGCTGTTCTCGGCCGCCTACATGGCCGAGGTGATCCGTGGCGGTCTCGCGGCCCTGCCGCGCGGTCAGTACGAGGCGGCCGACGCGCTGGGACTCGACTACTGGAAGTCGATGCGGCTGATCATCATGCCGCAGGCGCTGAAGATATCGATCCCGGGCATCGTCAACACCTTCATAGGTCTGTTCAAGGACACGACCCTGGTGTCGATCATCGCCCTGCTGGATCCGGTGGGTATCCTGAACCCGATCCGCGCCGACCAGAACTGGAACGGCATCGTCTGGGAGCTCTACGGCTTCATCGCGCTGTTCTTCTTCATCTTCTGTTTCTCCATGTCCCGGTATTCCATGTATCTGGAGCGCAAGCTTCAGACCGGGCATCGCTAAGGAGGCTTTCCACCATGTCTGAACTTGTTTCCGAACGTGAGGTCGACCGCTCGCAGATGACGGTCTCCGACGAGGTCGCCATCCAGATCACGGACATGAACAAGTGGTACGGGGACTTCCACGTGCTGCGCGACATAAACCTGACGGTCTATCGCGGCGAACGCATCGTGGTCTGCGGCCCGTCCGGTTCCGGCAAGTCGACGCTGATCCGCTGCATCAACGCTCTGGAAGAGCATCAGAAGGGTGAGATCATCGTCGACGGCACGCATCTGTCCTCGGACCTGAAAAACATCGACAAGATCCGCTCCGAGGTCGGGATGTGCTTCCAGCACTTCAACCTGTTCCCCCATCTGTCGATCTTGGAGAACTGCACCCTGGCGCCGATCTGGGTTCGCAAGGAGCCGAAGAAGGACGCCGAGGCGCGGGCGATGGAGTATCTCGACCGCGTGAAGATCGCTGACCAGGCGCTGAAATATCCGGGCCAGCTTTCCGGCGGTCAGCAGCAGCGCGTGGCGATTGCCCGCTCGCTCTGCATGAAGCCGCGGATCATGCTGTTCGACGAGCCGACATCGGCCCTCGACCCGGAGATGATCAAGGAAGTGCTGGACGTGATGGTCGACCTGGCCGAGACGGGCATGACCATGATCTGCGTGACCCACGAGATGGGTTTCGCTCGTCAGGTGGCGAACCGGGTGATCTTCATGGATCAGGGACAGATCGTTGAACAGAACGAGCCGGAGCCGTTCTTTACCAATCCGCAGAGCGATCGCACCAAGCTGTTCCTGAGCCAGATCCTGAGCCACTAGGGGCGCACAACGCGGCAGGTGGCGTTTCCGGCCGTTTCGTCACCACACTGTTTCCGGTTTGAAAGCCGGACGCGCCGCACCCAATTCCGTCGGGTGAACAACACCAACAACACCCGAAGGAAGGTTCAGGACACATGACCGCACGCATTCTCGGTTTCGCCGGCAGCACCCGCACGGCCTCTCTCAATCGTATCGTGGCCCGGGCGGCCCTGGACGGCGCGGCGGAAGCGGGGGCGGAGGTCACCTGGCTGGAACTCGGCGACTATCCGCTGCCGCTCTACAATGGCGACCTGGAAGCCAACGAAGGCTTCCCCGACAATGTCATCGCGCTGAAGGACCTGTTCGATTCCCATGACGGCTTCGTCATCGGCGCGCCCGAATACAATTCCTCCATCACGCCGCTGCTGAAGAACACCATCGACTGGGTGTCGCGCCCGATCGACGGACGGCCCGCCCTGCATGCCTTCGGCGGCAAGGTCGCGGGTCTGGTGTCAGCCTCTGGTGGTGCGCTCGGCGGCCTGCGCGGCCTTGTCCATGTCCGCTCGATCCTGAGCAATATCGGCGTACTGGTTGTGCCGAACCAGTTGGCCGTTGGCGGCGCGCCGGGCAAGATCGAGGATGGCAAGGTCACCGACGAGGCAACCCTGAAGGGCCTTCACGCCGTTGGCGGCCGCGTGGCCGCAGTGGCTGGCGCGCTGAAGGCCTGAGCCGGGTCAGTCCCGGCAGGCGACCATGATCCACGGCTCGATCTGGTTGGCTTCCAGGGCGTCGAGATAGTTCCCGAACTTCTCCGGCGAATTCCTGCCGGTCAGGAGGTGCAGTCCCAGGGGCGGTGGTCCCCCGGACTGTGCCGCCGCGGCGAAGATCTTGCGGAAGAAGTCGATGGCGAAGCTCTTCTGGCTTTCCTCGGCAACGATCCGGAAGCCTGCGTCGCGGAGCAGGGTCCGCATCTCGTCCGGCGACTTCAGGAAGCTGGTTGATCCGGTCTCCGCCCAGGGAACCGGATAGAGCATGCCCGGGGCGGGGCCCTTCATGACATCGAACAGGCAGAGATGACCACCGGGACGGAGCGTCCTGGCGATCTCGCCATACAGCCGTGCCCGGTCCTGAATGTTCATGGCGACATGGAAGGTGACCGCGGCGTCGAACGAGGAATCTTCGAAGGGCATGTCGAGCGCGCTGCCGGCCTTGAAGCGGCACCGGTCATTGAGGCCCGTGCGTGCCGTCAGTTCCTGCGCCACGGCGATGTATTCCGGCGTCAGATCGATCCCGGCAACGGTGCAGCCCCGTTCATGCGCCAGGTGCCGTGATGTGCCGCCGATGCCGCACCCGACATCCAGCACACTCATGCCCGGCTCCAACGGCATCATGTCGAGCGCCTTGATTGTCATCACCCGGCCGGCTGTGTGGAACTCGTCGACCGGCGCCAGATCGACGGGATCGATCCGGTCGGTTTCGAGACCCAGCTTCGTCAGTCCGTTCAGGATGGCTTCCAGCAGGCCGTCGCGGCCATAGTGCTGGGCAACTGCCGCTTCCGTCTGATCAGACATTTCCCGTTCCTCGACCTGTTTCCCCAGCGGCATCCTAGCATGGCCGGAACGCGCGGAACGTGACAGTCAACGCAACGCTGACGTGTTTCTGATCGAGAGCCGGGGCGGATCAGGAGCGGGGCATCGGGAAGGCGCCATTGTCGTCCTGACCGAAGGCGGGCAGATCAAGCTCCAGGTCGTAATAGGCGCCCTTGTCGTCGGTGAAGATGTGACCGATGGTCTTCAGTCCCTCGGCATCGTCGAGCGTGCCGGCGGTGACCGAGATCGTCTCGCCTTCGTCACCGCGCCAGATCAGGGTGGAGCCGCACTCGGCGCAGAACCCGCGGCCTGCGAAGTCGCTGGCCCGATACCACTTCAGCCCCCGGTCCTCGGTGATGCGGAAGTCCTTCCGCCAGGCCGTGGCGGCGGGCAGGTAGTGTCCGGTGGTCTTCCGGCACTGGCCGCAATGGCAGCCGACAATGTCCCGCACCGGCCCCTTGATCTCGTAGCGGACAGCGCCGCAGAGACAGCCGCCGCTGTAGTGATCCCGTTTGCTCATGACGCGAACCTCCTAGCTGATTGTTCGCCACATGTTCACGGCAGCGGTTCGGCTTGTCGAACGAGAAATTCTCAATCCCCGGATCAGCCTTTCGAGGTCAGGATCGCCTCCACGATGCGCTGCACGTCCAGCGCCTCGGCGACAGTGGCGAGATCCTGGTCCTCGCCCCGTACAAGCGCCGGCAGCTTGCCGACCTGTCCGCGCAGGATCATCGGGCGCATTTCGGCGTGCGAGGGCGCATCGGGGTTGCCGACCCATTCGCCGGCCGCTTCATCCCAGCGCTCGGCGTAAGACCAGTCGCGCAGGCGAACCGTGCCCTTGTCGCCGACCACCTTCCAGATGTTGTGGTCGCTGTCCGGCACCTGGCCGACGTCGCCCATGATCCGCACGGGCAGATCGCCGGCGGAAAGTTCGGCCTGGATCGCTGTTTCTGCGGCACCGGAAACGGCGTGCTCGGCATTGGCCGAGAGAAGCGTCAGCGGCCCGAAGGTCCGCCTTGCGAGGAACAGGAAATGCGAGACCACTTCCCGTGTGAACCCACCTTCCTCCGGTCCGGACAGCCAGGACGAGGCGCCTTCCTGCCATTCGCGCGGCCAGCGGGCGAAGCGGGTACCGATTTCCAGCCGCTGCGGCGTGCCGACCACGCCCTCGGCGATCCATTTCTGCACCTGGATGGCCGCCGGAGCCGAGGCGAAGATGAAATTCACTGCCGCACGCCGTCCGGGTTCGTTCGCTTCCTTCAGAAAGGCCTCGGAATCGGCGATCGACACCGCCAGAGGCTTCTCGGTCAGCACCGCGCAGCCTGCGGCCATGGCCTGCCGGGCCAGCGCCAGATGCGTCAGTGGCGGGGAGGCGATGTAGATGCAGTCGCTTGCCGCGATCAGACCCTCCAGGCTCTCCGCCAGCGCTGCCCTCGGCAGTTCCGCCGCAAGTTTCTTCCGGCGCGCCTCGGACGGCTCGTACACGCCGGCAAGCGTCACGCCCAGATCGCTGTTGTCGAGCGTCACGCGCAGGATCCGCTCGCCCATGATGCCGCAACCGATGATGCCCAGCCTGATATCCGTCATGTGTCCCGTCCCGAATTGCGCATGGCCCCATTCGCGGGATTTATCCCGCCGAAGGGCTGTGCCAGACTCCGTGTTCGGGTGGAGATACCGCAGACTTGGACGGCGATTAAGGGGAGTGTGCCGTGAATTTCGATTTTTCCGACGAACAGAGGCAATTGCAGGACCATGTCCGGCGGTTCCTGACCGACAAGTGCGGTTCGGATGTCGTGCGAAAGGTTCTGGATGGCGACGCGCCATTCGATCGTGAGCTCCTGAAGGGGCTGGGTGAACTGGGCGTGCTGGGCGCGGCGATCCCCGAGGCGTATGGCGGCTCCGGCATGGGACCTCTGGAACTCTGCATCGTCGCCGAGGAGCTCGGCCGGGCCGTGGCGCCCGCGCCGGTGTCGTCGTCGGTCTATCTTGCCGCTGGCTTCCTGATGGAGGCGGGCAGCGAGGAGCAGAAGCAGGCCTGGCTGCCCGGCATCTGCACCGGCGAGACCGTGGGCACCTTCGCCCATGCAGAGAAGCCGGGCCGGGTCTCGGCGAAATCGGTTTCCGCGTCGCTCAGCGGCGGAAAGCTGTCGGGCACGAAGATCGCGGTGCCGGACGGACTGGGTGCGGACATGGCCGTGGTTTCGGTGCATGACGGCGATGGGCTCGCCCTCTGCATCGTCGATCTGAAGGCGGACGGCGTCACGGTCGAGGCGATGGACTGCATCGACCCGTCCCGGAAGCTGGCGAAGATCACCTTCGACAACGCGCCGGCCGAGGCAATCGCGGGTTCGTCAGCCGAGACCATCGCCGCGGTGCTCGACAAGGCGGCGATCTATATCGGCTTCGAACAGCTTGGCGGCGCCGACATGGCGCTCGCTGCAGCGACCGAGTACGCGAAAGAGCGCATGGCCTTCGGACGGCAGATCGGTTCCTTCCAGGCCGTCAAGCACATGTGCGCGGACATGTATGTCTCCGCCACCCTCGCCCGCTCCAACGCCTATTACGGGGCCTGGGCGGTCTCGACCGGGGCAGCGGAACTTCCCGTGGCGGCGGCGACGGTCAGGGTTTCCTCGACGCAGGCCTATCAGTACTGCGCCAAGAACAACATCCAGGTGCACGGCGGCATGGGCTTCACCTGGGCCTTCGATTGCCACCTGCATTACCGGCGCTCCAACGGGCTGGCCGTCGTGATCGGCCCGCAGTCGCAGTGGGAAGACCGGCTGATCGACCAGATGCGGCTGGCCAACGCCAGCGCGGCGGCCTGAGGGAGGAAACGAAGATGGATTTCGACGATACCCCGGAAGAAGCCGCGTTCCGCAAGCAGGTCCGCGACTGGATCGACGCCAACGCGCCGCATCATCTGGATGAACAGCTCGCCGAGGGCAGCCTGGACCGCGATCGCATCCTGGAGGATGGCCGCGCCTGGATGATGAAGAAGGCCGAGGCCGGCTGGGCCTGCATGCACTGGCCGAAGGAATATGGCGGCATGGACGCCACGCCCATTCAGCGGGTGATCTGGAACGCCGAGGAAGGCATCTATTCGGCGCTTAACGCGCCCTTCGGCATTGGTCAGGGCATGTGCGGCCCGACCGTGATGGACTGGGCCCAGGAACAGCACAAGACCGAGCGGCTACCAAAGCTGGCCTCTGGCGAGGAAGTCTGGTGCCAGCTCTTTTCCGAACCCGCGGGCGGGTCCGATCTGGCAGGGCTCCGTACCAGCGCCAAGCCGGCGGATGACGGTTCCGGCGACTGGATCATCAACGGACAGAAGATCTGGACCTCGGGCGCGCATTATTCCGACTGGGGCCTGCTGATCACCCGGACCGATCCGAACGTGGCGAAGCACAAGGGCCTGACCATGTTCATCCTGCGGATGGACCTGCCGGGCGTCGAAATCCGCCCGATCAAGCAGATCAATGGCGGGGCGAACTTCAACGAGGTCTTCTTCACCGATGTCCGTGTGCCGGATCACCAGCGGCTCGGCAAGGTCGGGCAGGGCTGGCAGGTATCGCTGACCACGTTGATGAACGAGCGTTTCTCCATCGGCGCGCGGCTGCAGACCGGATTCCCGGAGTTCTTCGACTACTGCATGACCGCCGAGATCGATGGCCGCCCGGCAGTGGACGATCCGGCGCTGAAGTCCAAGCTGGCGAGTCTGGCTGTCAGGAACAGCGGCCTGAAATACACCGCCATGCGCTCCATCAGCGCTGTTTCCAAGGGCGAGACGCCGGGGCCGGAGAACTCCATCGGCAAGCTGGTGGCCGCCCCGATGCTGCAGGAGATCGGCATGCTGGCCATGGACCTTCAGGCCGAATCCGGCGCGCTGCTTGAGAGCGACGCCGATGCGGACGGCAAGTTCCAGGGCATGATGATGTGGGCGCCAGGTCTCAGGATCGCCGGCGGCACGGACGAGGTGATGCGCAACATCATCGGCGAACGTGTGCTGGGTCTGCCCGGCGACATTCGCGTCGACAAGGATGTGGCCTTCAACGAGATCCCGACCAGCGGCAGCCGGAAATAGGGGCCAGACATGGATTTTGACGACACTCCGGCGGAGGCCGAGTTCCGCGCGAAGGCGCGCGACTGGATCAGGGCGAATGCGCCGGTCGAACTGAAGGATGAGCTGGAACTGGCCGGTTTCGGCCGGGCGGCGCTGACCAGCCGCGATCCGATTGCGGCCGGCAAGGCCTGGCAGAAGAAGAAGGCGGAGGCCGGCTGGGCCTGCCTGCACTGGCCGAAGGAATATGGCGGCGCCGGCGCCACGCCGATCGAGCGCGTGATCTGGGGGCAGGAAGAGGGCGTCTACGGCAAGCTCTCCAGCCCGTTCCTGATCGGACAGGGCATGTGCGGGCCGACCGTCATGGCCTGGGCCGCCGAAGAGCAGAAGCGGGAACTGCTGCCGCCGCTGGCCTCGGGCGAGGACATCTGGTGCCAGCTCTTCTCGGAGCCCGCCGGCGGATCCGATCTGGCCGGCCTGCGGACACGGGCCGAGAAGGCCACGGACGGTTCCGGCGACTGGATCGTCAACGGCCAGAAGATCTGGACCTCCGGTGCCCATCGTTCGCAGTGGGGACTGCTGATCGCGCGTACCGATCCCCATGTCGCCAAGCACAAGGGCCTGACCATGTTCTTCCTGCGCATGGACAGTCCCGGCGTCGAAGTACGGCCGATCAAGCAGGCCAATGGCGACGCCAATTTCAACGAGGTCTTCTTCACCGATGTCCGCATTCCGGATGCCCAGCGGCTGGGCAAGGAAGGCCAGGGCTGGCAGGTGTCGCTGACCACCCTGATGAACGAACGCCTGTCAATTGGCGCAGGAATGCCAACAGGTTTCCCCGAACTGTTCGACTATTGCATGAAGGCCGAGAAGGACGGCGCCCCGGCCGTTGACGACCCCGCGGTGCGGGCGCGGCTGGCGCAGTTCGCGGTACGGGCCAGCGGCCTGAAATACACCGGCATGCGGGCCATCTCGGCCCTCTCCAAGGGTGAGACGCCGGGACCGGAGAACTCCATCGGCAAGCTCGTGGCGGGCTCGATGCTGCAGGAAGTGGCCATGTTCGCGCTCGACCTGCAGGCCGAAGGTGGCTCGGTCACCGGACCGGAGGCCGACGCGCTCGGCCGGTTCCAGGCGATCCTGCTGCGCTCGCCGGCGACGCGGATCGAGGGCGGGTCCGACGAGATCCTGCGCAACATCATCGGCGAGCGGGTGCTGGGCCTGCCCGGCGACATCCGCGTCGACAAGGACGTGCCGTTCAACCAGATCCCGACCAGCGGACGCAGCTAGAGGCCTGATGAGATGAGCTTTCCCCTGCCGAACAACACTTCCGACCTGAGCGGCCAGACGGCCATCGTCACCGGCGCTTCCTCGGGCCTCGGTTACCGCTTCGCCAAGGTGCTGGCGGCCTGCGGCGCGAAGGTGGCGCTGACCGCGCGCCGTGTCGACAAGCTTGAGGCGCTGAAGGCCGAGATCGAGGCCGATGGCGGCGTGGCCGAGGCCTTTGCTCTGGATGTCCAGGACGCCGAACAGCTGAAGGCCATCGTGCCCGCGGTCGAGGCGAAGCTCGGGCCGGTCACCATCCTGGTGAACAATGCCGGCATTCCTGACGCCCAGCGGGCTACGAAGATGTCGGTCCAGCTGATCGACGCCGTGCTCGATACCAATGTCCGCGCACCCTACATCCTCTCCTGCGAGGTGGCGCGCCGGCTGATCGAGCTGAAGACGCCGGGCCGGATCGTCAACATCGCCTCCGCCGCGGCCTTCAACTACCGGGGGCAGGGGGCGGCGCTCTATTCCGTCAGCAAGGGCGCTGTGATCCGCATGACCGAGGCCCTGGCTGTCGAATGGGCGCAATTCCACATCAACGTCAACGCCATCGCGCCGGGCGCCTTCGCCTCGGAGATGATGGACGGCATGCTGGAACGCATGGGCGACATCACCAAGGGCTTCCCACGCAAGCGGCTGGGCCAGCCGGAGCAGATGGATTCGACACTGCTGTTCTTCTGCTCACCGGCCTCGGAAGCCGTCACCGGCACCTACATCCGCATCGACGACGGCCAGCATCCGCGCTAGGAGCGGGCGAGTCTGGGCTGGATTGTGCTGCAGCCCTCGGGCCTGGCGAGTTTACTCCGGCCCCCGAGGCGGGGAGGGTCTGTGTCGCGGTGTCTGGCTATCGCCTTGTTAACAGGTCCGCGGGTCAGGCCCGAGGAACGCAAGGCGCGCCGTGGCCCGGCACGGCATTCTGTCCGATCTTCACAACAGCCCGTTTGACCTGAACGAATAGGGCTCGCCTGCACCGATCACCAGGTGGTCGTGAAGGACGACGCCGACGGCCTTGGCGGCCTCCAGGACCTGTTTGGTCATGTCGATATCGGCGCGGGAGGGCGTGGTGTCGCCTGACGGGTGGTTGTGCACCATGATCAGGGCCGAGGCTTCAAGCTGGAGGGCGCGTTTGACGATCTCGCGCGGATAGACCGGGGTGTGATCGACCGTGCCTTTCTGCTGCACCTCGTCGGCGACCAGCACGTTCTTGCGGTCGAGGAAGAGGATGTGGAACTCCTCGGTCTTCTTGTACTGCTTCGAGGCGCGGCAATAGTCGATCAGCGACTGCCAGGATGAGAGCACATTGCGGTTCATCACCCGCGCCCGGGCCAGCCGGACAGCCGCCGCGTCCAGCAGCTTGATCTGGGCGATAGCGGCCTCGCCGATGCCGGGCACTTCCGCCAGCCGTTCCGGATCCGCTGAGATCACCCTGGCGAAATCGCCGAATGCCTCGATCAGCATCTTCGCCAGCGGTTTCGTATCGCCGCGCGGGCTCGCGGCCCAGAGCGCCATTTCGAGGATTTCATAGTCGCGGAAGGAGTCCGGCCCGCTATCCAGCAGCTTTGCCCGCATCCGCTTGCGGTGCCCGTGATAGTGCGGCTTGTCTCCCCCCTCGGCCACCGGATATCCGGTCAGTCGTAGGGTGGCTTGTGCAGGCCCGCCGGCGACTCGGTGAAGATCTCGTAGCCGTTCGGGGTGACGCCGATGGAATGTTCGAACTGGGCCGAGAGCGAGCGGTCGCGGGTCACGGCGGTCCAGCCGTCCTCCAGGATCTTCACCTGCCAGCCGCCCAGATTGATCATCGGCTCGACGGTGAAGAACATGCCGGCCTTCAGTTCGACCCCGGCACCCTGGGTGCCGTAGTGCAGCACGTTCGGCGCATCGTGGAAGACGCGGCCCAGGCCGTGGCCGCAGAAGTCGCGTACCACCGAGCAGCGCTCGGCCTCGGCGAATTCCTGGATCGCCTGGCCGATGTCGCCCAGCCGCGCGCCGGGCTTCACGACCGCGATGCCGCGCATCATGGCCTCGTAGGTCACGTCGATCAGGCGACGAGATTTCAGCTTCGGCTTGCCGACCGGGAACATGCGGCTGGTGTCGCCGTGCCAGCCATCCAGGATGACGGTGACGTCGATGTTCATGATGTCGCCGTCTCGGACGGCCTTGTCGCCGGGAATGCCGTGGCAGACAACGTGGTTGATCGAGGTGCAGATCGACTTCGGAAAACCGCGATAGTTCAGCGGGGCAGGGATGCCGCCGCGTTCGGTGATGAAGGCGTGGCAGAGCCGGTCCAGTTCCTCGGTCGTGACGCCCGGCTTCACGTGGCCCGCGATCATGTCGAGCGTCTCGGCCGCCAGCCGTCCGGCTTTGCGCATGCCGTCGAAGGCTTCCGCGTCGTGCAGCTTGATCTGACCGGTATTCCGGATGGGCGCCTTGGTGGCGTCGATGTAGTTCATGTTCCGCTCAGTCGATGCATACCGGAATGGAGTCCCGCGGATATAGGCCGGAGGGCGATACCGCGCAAGTATAGCAGATCAGCTCGACACCCGCCGCACGTGCGTCCTTCAGGGCGGCTGCATAGGCCGGATCGATGTCGGCGGCCGGGCGGAAACGTTCACCGTCGGGGCGGGGGCTGAGGAAGAACATCACAGCCCGGTGTCCGGCGGCGGCCATGGCGGCGAGTTCGGCAAGATGTTTCGCGCCCCGTTTGGTCACGGAGTCCGGAAACTCGACCAGCCCCGGCTCTCGCGACATGGTCACCGACTTCACCTCGACATAGCAGTCCGGCCGGTCCGGCGACTGGAGCAGCAGATCGATGCGGGAGCCTTCGCCATACTTGACTTCCCGGCGCACGGTCGCATAGCCTGTCAGCTCCGGGATTGCGCAACTCGAGACGGCTTCTTCCGCTGCCCGGTTCGGCCTCTGGGTGTTGACGCAGACCGGTACGCCACCGGCTTCCAGCAGCTCCAGTGTCCAGGCCAGCTTGCGCTTCGGATCGTCGCTGTGGCTCAGCCAGACCCGTTGCGGCGGACCGTCCGGGTCGATCAGGCTCAGCATCGAACCGGGGTTCGGGCAATGGGCCGTGACCTCGCCACGACCGGGCAGGGACACGTCGCTCAGAAACCGCTTGTAGCGCCGCAGCAGACGCCCTTCGGTCAGTTCGGACGGAAAATTCAGGACCGCCTCCGTGGTTAAGTCCGCATTAAGTATCCGCGGTCAATATCGATGGTTACCGAATGCAGAACGGATCCGACAGATGAATTCGCCAGTCAGCACGGCTCCCGTGATGGCGTCCGCCACCGAGCCGACGGCGGATACGCTTGCCGACTGCGAGCGCCTGCTGGCCGAGCTGAAGACCCTCGTCATCCGCGCCACCGGCGAGGAGATCAATGACGGCGTCATCACGCGTTTTCTGATGGATCTGCATACCGTTAAGGGGGCGCTGTCCTTCCTGGGACATGACAGCCTAGTCCACGACCTGCACGAGATCGAAGAAGTTCTGACGCTGGGAGCCAGGGCGCTCGGCGCCGTTTCGGTGAGCGCCGCCCGGGCCCGAAACAGGGTCAGCCAGTTGCGCACACAGGGCGCGCCGTCGGTCCGCCCCAATGAGGGACACCGCTTCGGCGAGTCGCTCTGGTGGACGCATGAGCTGACCCAGTCGCTCGCGATCCGGGTGGGCAAGCGCGTCTTTGTCCTGGTCGATGGCGGGGACGTTCCGGTGAGCGATGCCGCGCACAGGGTTCTGCAGGGCTGTCTGGTTCACCTGGCCCGCAATGCCATCATTCATGGCATCGAGACGACCGAAGTGCGGACCGCCCTCGGCAAGCCGGAGATCGGCCTGATCACCGTTTCGGCGAATCGCGCTGGCGGCGAACTGACAGTGCGTGTTTCGGACAATGGCTCCGGAATGCGGCAGGCGGAGCGGGCGGAAGCCTTCCAGATCGGATACAGCAGCCGGGCAGAAGCGGATTCCAATGCCGGCATGGGGCTGGGTCTCGCGGCAGTGAAGGAACGTGTCGAGTCGCTCGGCGGCGCCATCCACACCGAAAGCGAAGCCGGCATCGGTTCGGCCTTCATCCTGACGCTGCCGGCGTGACGCCTGACCTGGGCCGACCGGTTGCGACGTAATCAAATGTAACCCCAAGGGATTGATGACCTTGGATCACTTGTGATCCCGGGTTCGGCACCTATCGTAAGAGTACCTCAAGCCAATCTGGAGCCCCTTCCGGAATGCCCCGATCCATCGCCACCATGCTCTCCACCGTCGCCGTTGCGGCGCTCGTGGCCGGGTGCAGCCTTTTCACCAGCGTACCGGACCGTGTCAGCATCGACGATCGCATCGGGGCGCTCGAGACCAAGAACCTCAATCTGGACGCGCCGGTCGAGGTCCGCTGGAACAGCCATATGGTGCCCTGGATCACGGCGAAGACAGACCGGGATGCCGCCTTCGCCCTGGGCTATGTGCATGCGCATCTGCGGCTGGGACAGATGGAGATCACGCGCAGGCTGGCCGCCGGGCGCATCGCCGAGATTGCCGGGCCACTGGCCGCGGATATCGACGAGACCATCCGCCTGATCGGCTATTACCGTGGCGCCGTGGAGGCCTATGACCGCCTGCCGCCGGACACCCGTGTCTGGATCGACCGCTTCGCCGAGGGGGTGAACGCCTATGTCGGGCGGATCGATGAACTGCCGCATGAGTACAAGCTGTTCGCCTTCGAGCCGGAACCGTGGACACCGCAGGATATCATGGCTTTCGGCCGGCTGGCCGGATCGGACGTTAACTGGCTGACCTCGATCGGCATGTTGGCGCTGACCTCGCGTCCGGACTGGCCCGTGATCTGGCAGGAGGCCATGTCCTTCAATGGCGGCGCCATCCGCAGTGTTGCTGGCGCAGAGGATGGCGACACCGATGCCGTGCGGAAGCTGGTCGCGCTCCTCGACATGATCGGAACGCATGCGCGCACCGGGTCCAACGCCTGGGCGGTCAATGGCGAACGCTCGGCCAGCGGCAAGCCGATCCTGGCGACCGATCCGCATCTCGGCATCAGCGCGCCGAACATCTGGCTGCTTGCCGGGCTGAAATCGCCGGGCATGGAAGTCGTCGGCATGATGCCGGCAGGCATGCCGATCTTCGGCCTCGGCCGGAACCGTCACCTGGCCTGGGGCGCAACCAATCTGCGAGCCCGGTCGTCCGACCTGGTCGATGTCACCGCGATCCCGGAATCGGAACTGAAGGTCGAGACGGATGTGGTGAAGAACCGCTTCGGCTTTGACAGGGACGTCAAGAGGCGGATGTCGCCCTACGGGCCGCTGATCTCCGACTCGCCCCTGGTCAATGATCCGCTCGAACGCCGGATCGCGTTGCGCTGGATCGGTCAGTATCCGTCCGATGAACTGACCGCCTATCTCGGCGGCGCGAAAGCGACGACAGTGACTGAGTTCCGGGACGCCTTCGACGACTACGCGATCCCGGGTCTGGCCTTCGTTCTGGCCAGTGTCGACGGCGATATCGCCATTGGCACGGCCGCGAAGCTGCCGGAACGCCCGCTGACGGCGCCGGCGGACCTGGTGCTGGACCCGCCGGCGCCGGGCGAGGCGGATCCGTGGGACCGCATCTACCGCGCGACCGAACTGCCCTGGATCCTGAACCCGGAAAAGGGGTTCGTCGCCTCGGCGAACAATCCGACGGCCGAGTTCCCGGTGCCGCTGACCCTGTTCGACACGCCGCCGGACCGGATTTCGGTCCTGAAGCAGGCGCTGCATGACGCCAGCGGCGTGGACATGGCCTTCATGGCCCGGCTGCAGCGCAACACCTACTCGCCGTCGGCGGTGGTGCTGCGTGACGCGATCGTCGCCCGTTTCGCCGAAGCCGGGCTGTCGGATGCGCTGCCGCCTGCTCTGCGCGAGTGGGATGGCCACTACGAGATCGATTCTGCCGGCGCGCTGGCCTTCGAGGCGATTGTCGCGGCTCTAACACCCCGGGTCTACGAGACCCTGGAGGAGGTCGATGTTCTGGCGGTGGTGCAGCGATGGTCCTGGTTCCGCGTCAAGCTGGCGGCTGACCTGAACCGCCTGGGTGTGGAAGAGCTGAAGGCCATCGCGGGCGACACGGTCGAGGAAGCCGGCGAGACCATTGCCGAGTTCGGGACCTGGGGACAGATGCATCGGCTGCAACTGCGGCACCCGCTCGCCAATGCGCCGCTGATCGGCGGGCGTTACGTCTTCGGCGACGTGCCCGGTGGCGGTTCGAACGAGACGGTGATGAAGTCGGCGCACAACCCGTCGAGCGAACGGCACTCGGCCTTCTACGGGTCTCAGGCGCGCCAGATTTCCGACATGGCCGACCCGGACGCCAACCACTTCGTCATTCTCGGCGGGCAGGATGGCTGGCTGAACGCCGAGGGCTTCACCGACCAGCTCGAGCTCTGGCAGAAGGGCGAGTATATCCGCATGCCGCTGACCCGGCCCGCGATCGAGGCGGAATTCCGGACCGTGACCATCCTGAAACCGGCAGGCTAGGGGCCTACACGGCGACCGAGTGCCGGGCCGCGCCGGCGCCCAGATACTCATCGAAGGCCGAGGCGGCCACACGCGAAAGCAGGCGGTATTCGGAGCGAATACGGATGTGACTGCCCTGAACGTCCGCAACGCCCTCCGCCTCGAGTTGTCCCAGGTCGAAGTCGGGCGTGGGCAGGCAGTGCCGTTCGGCGACCAGTTCGGCGTCGACTTCCAGGTAGCACATCAACTGTTCGATGATCTCGCGGCGCATCCTGTCCTCCGGGGTGAGGGCGAGCCCCCTTGCAACCGCGAACTCACCGCTCTCGATGGCTGCAGACCATTGCCGGACATCGGGAGAGTTCTGCAGGTATCCGGCGGGCAGGCTGCCGATCGCGGAGGTCCCGATCCCGATCAGGATCTCTGCGCCATCCGTCGTGTAGCCCTGGAAGTTCCGGCGCAGGGTCCGGTTGTCCAGCGCCACGGCCATGCTGTCACCAGGCAATGTGTAATGGTCCAGCCCGACTTCGCGGTAGCCGGCATCCATCATCACCCGGCCCATCGCGTCGGCCTGCCGCAGCCGTTCGGTCGCGCCGGGCAGGTCCGCCTCGCGGATCAGGCGCTGATGTTTCCGGATCGCGGGCACATGGGCATAGCCGAAGATGGCCGCCCGTTGCGGGCGAAGCTCCAGCGCCTGCCGCGTCGAGGCCTCGGCGCTTTGCGTGGTCTGGCCCGGAAGCCCCAACAGAAGGTCGGCATTGATGTCACCGATGCCGGCTGCCCGCAGGGTCTCGACACAGTCCTGTACCTGCCCGAAGGGCTGCACCCGGTTGATGGCGCGCTGCACTTCGGCATCGAAGGTCTGGATGCCGAGGCTGGCCCGGTTCACACCGCTTTCGGCCATCGCGCCGGCAAGCTCCGCCGATACCTGGCGCGGATCGCATTCGACGGCGATCTCGGCATCCGGGCGGATGTCGAACAGGTCGCGAACCAGGTTCATGAAACTGGCGAAGCGGTCCGGGGGCACCATGGTCGGGCTGCCGCCGCCCCAGTGAATGTGGGTGAGGGGCAGGCGGTGCGGCATCGTTCCTGCGACCAGCCGGAGTTCCTGCTCGAGCAGATCGAGATAGGCGTGAACCGGCCCCATTTTCTGCGTCGCGCGCGTGGTGCAGCCGCAGTACCAGCAGAGTGTCCGGCAGAAGGGCACGTGGATGTAGAGCGAACCAGACTTGCCGGGCTCGATCCCTGCGAGCCAGCGGCGATACTGTGCCGGGCCGTTCGCCGGCGTGAAATGCGGTGCGGTGGGATAGCTGGTGTATCTCGGCACAAGCCGGTGACCGTGACGAAGAATCAACGCTGTCCGGCGGTCGCTCATCCTGTGTCCCCTCGGTTGCTGCGATGGGACAGGAATAGGACATGCCGGGACAGGCTGCCTTGATGCAGATCAAGCTGTGCCGGCTTCAGGCGCCCTTTGCGGCGTTCCAGTGCCGGTCCATCTCGTCGAGGGTGGATTCCTCGGGCAACTTGCCGTCTTCCTGCAGCGCCGCTTCCACGGCATGGAAACGGCGGCTGAAACGCTGATTCGCTTCTCTGAGAGAGGCTTCCGGATCGATCTTCAGAAACCGCGCGAGGTTGGTCACAGCGAAAAGGAGGTCGCCGATTTCCTCTTCCTGCCGGCGGCGGTCGCCGCTGTCGAGTTCGACGCGAACCTCCTCCAGCTCCTCTTCGATCTTGCCGACGACCGGTCCAATGTCAGGGAAATCGAAGCCGACGCGGGCGGCGCGCTTCTGCAGCTTCTCCGCGCGGGTGAGGGCGGGCAGTCCCAGGGCGACACCATCCAGGGCGGAAGGCCGGCGACCGTCCCGGGCGGCCTTCTCCTCTCGTTCAGCCGCCTTCTGGGCCTCCCAGTTCAGCGTCTGCTTGCCGGCGCTGTCGATGCCCTCCTGATCGCCGAAGACATGCGGATGGCGCTTGATCATTTTGTCGGCGATGTGCCCGGCGACATCCCCGAAGGCGAAGGCGCCGTCTTCCTCGGCCATGCGGCTGTGGAACACGACCTGGAACAGCAGATCGCCAAGTTCGCCCTTCAGGTCGTCCATGTCGTGCCGCTCGATCGCGTCGGCAACCTCATAGGCTTCCTCGATGGTGTAGGGCGCTATTGTCGCGAAGGTCTGTTCCACATCCCAGGGACAGCCGTTCTCCGGATCGCGGAGCCGCGCCATGACATCCAGCAGCCGCCCGATGTTCCGGTCATTGCCCATCAGGCCAGCGCCCGATCCAGCTCTTCGATCAGATCCTCGACATCCTCGACGCCCACCGACAGGCGGATCAAGGTGTCGGAAATGCCCAGTTCGGCCCGGATTTCCGGCGGCACGGAGGCATGGGTCATGATTGCAGGATGCTCGATCAGGCTTTCGACGCCGCCCAGGCTCTCCGCCAGCGCGAAGATCTCGCAGCGTTCCAGGAACCGGCGCGCATCGTCGATGTCGCCCTTGATGAAGGCCGTGACCATGCCGCCGAAGCCGTCCATCTGCCGCTTCGCGAGCTCATGCTGCGGATGGCTCTCCAGTCCCGGATAGATCACCCGCTCGATCCGCGGATGCGCTTCCAGATGCGCGGCGATCTGCTGCGCCGCCTGGCAGTGCTGGCGCATCCGCAGCGCCAGCGTCTTCACGCCGCGCAGCGCCATGAAGCTGTCGAACGGGCCCAGAATGCCGCCCACGGCGTTCTGCAGGTAGTAGAGCCGCTCCTTCAGGTCGTCATTTTCACCGATGACGACGATGCCGCCCACGACGTCCGAATGGCCGTTGATGTACTTGGTGATGGAATGCACGACGATGTCGGCGCCGTGTTCCAGTGGCCGCTGGCAATGCGGCGTCGCGAAGGTGTTGTCGCAGACCATCAGGATGCCGTGCTTTCTCGCAATCGCCGAGACGGCCTGCAGGTCCACCAGCTTCAGCAGCGGATTGGTCGGGCTTTCGACCCAGACCATTTTCGTGTTCGGGCGGATGGCGGCCTCGAACGCGGCGGGATCGGACAGGTCTGCAAAGCTGAATTCCAGTCCGGCCGAGCGCTTGCGGACATTCTCGAACAGCCGGTAGCTGCCGCCATAGAGGTCGTCCATGGCCACGACATGATCGCCCGTGGAAAGCAGCTCCAGAATTGTCCCCATGGCCGCCATGCCGGACGCGAAGGCCAAGCCATGCGCGCCGGATTCCAGATCGGCGACGCAGGCCTCCAGGGCCATGCGTGTCGGGTTCTGGCTGCGGCTGTACTCGAAGCCCTTGTGGACGCCCGGACTCTCCTGGACATAGGTCGAGGTGGCGTAGATCGGGGTCATCACCGCGCCGGTCGTCGGATCGGGCCGCTGACCGGCATGAATCGCACGTGTTGAAAAGCCCTGACGGTTCTTCCGGTTGCTCATGACGGTCTCCTCATCGCTTTCGCCCAACAATGGTGTTCGGCGGAACAGTGTCCAGAGAAAACTCCCGTCCGCCGCCCCAGACCGGAACCGCGGGCCCGCCAGTCAAAAAAGGGGAGACGATTCCGTTCGTTTCTGGTCAGAATGCGAACTTCCGGTCGAATCCGCATGTGATTTCAAGGATCGGATGAAGGGTTGGGCTGGATGCCGGCAGGTCGACAGGACCGGGACGGCACCGTTTCAAGGTTTCGAGGATGGCAACTAGGCGCGTCGTCTTTTTCCTGGTTCCGAACTTTTCGATGATCGCCTTCGCGTCGGCGGTGGAGCCGCTTCGTCTGACCAACCGTACACTGGGCAAGACCGTCTACGAATGGGTGATCGTCTCCCAGGACGGCGGGCCGGTGACCGCATCGAACGGCATCGACGTCAGTGTCGACATGTCCCTGGATCACGCCCGGCAGAGGATGCTGGACGAGATCAAGCCGGACATCATCCTGGTCTGTTCGGGCGTGAAGGTGGAAGCCTTCCGCAGCCCGCAGTTCGACGGCTGGCTGCGTTCCATGCATCGGCACGGCATCTCGGTTGGCGGCCTGTGCACCGGCGCCTGGCTGCTGGCGCAGGCGGGGCTACTGGAAGGGCGTCGCTGCTCGATCCACTGGGAGACGCTGCCAGCCTTCGCCGAGAAGTTCCCGATGGCGGAGGTACATGCAGATCTCTGCGAGATCGACGAGGGCGTCTACACCTGCGCTGGCGGCACAGCCGCGCTGGACATGATGCTGCATCTGATCGAGGATCATTTCGGCCAGAACGTCGTCACCAAGGTCTGTGAGTATTGCCTGATCGACCGGATCAGGGGACAGCGTGACCGCCAGCGATTGCCCTTGCAGGCGCGTCTGGGGCTGCATCACGCCAAGCTGCTGCTGATCATCGAACTGATGGAGGCCAATGTCTCCGAACCACTGTCACTGTCGGAGATCTCCGAATATGTCGGGCTGTCGCGGCGTCAGGTCGAGCGCCTGTTCCGGCGGCATCTGGGCCGCTCTCCGGCGCGGTACTATCTCGAGATCCGTATCGACCGCGCGCGGCATCTGCTGCTGCAGTCGAACATGCCGATCGTCGATGTGGCCATCGCCTGCGGCTTCGTCTCGGCCTCGCACTTCTCGAAGTGCTACCGCGAGATGTACGGACGTTCGCCGCAGATGGAACGCGCGCAGTCGGAAGTCTTCGCCTGAGAGGACGTTGAAGGGGAGCGGAGCGCCGCCTCAGGGGCGGATGCGGTGCGGCAGTTCCGCGATCTTGAACCAGTAGTTCGAAATCACCTCGACCACTTCGGTCATCGCCGCAGGCGTCACCGGCTTGGCGATGTAGGAACTGGCGCCGATGGAATAGCCGCGCGAAATGTCCACATGCTCGCGCGACGTGGTCATGATCACGACGGGTACATCGGAAATGTCCGGATCCTTGCGGATCTCTTCCAGAGCCTCGAAACCGTTCATGATCGGCATGTTGATGTCCAGCAGGACGATGTTCGGCCGGGGATGGGCCTTGCGATCCGCGAACTGACCCTCGTTCCGGAGATACTCGAGAAGCTGCTTGCCGTTGCTGACGCTACGGAAGTCATTCTCGACGCGACCCTTCCGGAAGGCGTGCTTCGTCAGGAAGACGTCTTCCGGGTCGTCATCGACCATCAGGATTTTCAGCTTTTCGCCAGGGGCTGTTGTCATTGCTGGATCGGAGCGTTCTTGGACATGGAATTAAACGGTCGTCGCCTTCGTCTGCAACACCACAAGGGATACCTTTACCCGAATAATAAATGGTTAACAGTGTGGAAATATTGCATGGGCATTAATCTGCAATGATCTTGACACCAGCGTCGAAGTGATAGGCGAGTTGACGCAGCCGGGACTCAACGGCCTCGCCCACCATCCAGGTGCGGTCTTCGGGCAGCGTCAGCGTCAGCGTAGCGTCCTCAAGTCTCAGTGAAGTTCCGGCAAGCGCTCCCTGTGTGCCGCCGCCCAGGGTGAGAGCCAGTCGCATGGATGCGCCGAGTATGTCCGCCTTGCGGATCTGCTCCTCCGTCAGCACGGTCCGGGCGTCATCGACCGTGGAGTCGGCGGCCTTGTGCGAGTACCGGCGCAACACAGCCAACGCCAGATAGCAGCGTTCGGGATGGGTCACAGCCACGAGCGGCGATCGCAGAATCCGACGGAAGGACTGAGTTGCCCGGTAATCGGGATGGGTCCGCCAGCCGACATCGCACAAGGTGCAGGCCGCGATCCTCAGCCGCCTTTCCGCGGGAGTTTCACCTTCGAAAAGAGGCTCGATCCATTCCGATATCTCGATACCCGCATTCGCGCCAAAACGCGCCTCTTCGCGGGCCAGAGCGGCCGCTCCGGCGAGCAGGGGATCCTGGGACGCGAACTCCGGCGACAACGCCGAGAAATATGCGCCTTCGCGGACTCCGTGGGCACTGAACACAAGCCGCGAGGGTTGCAAGGTGCTGACAAGGCGGCCCAGTACGATGGCCGAATTCGGCAGCACCATGAGCCGCCTTTTGGAGATGCCGTGATCGCCGATCAGCGAGTCCGGGCTCTGCTGGGCCACAAGCTGCGCCAGCGCGACCGCGCGCTTGGCCGTCATTTCATATGAGTGGATGATGTTCAGGGCGTAGTTGCTGTCGCCGATATCCAGCTTGGCGAAGGCGCGCCAGGTGCCGCCGACCATGTAGAGCGTCCGCCCCTTCACGTCAGGCAGCCAGTCGAGCGTCTTCAGCGCCGCGTCCGTTGCCAGCCGGATATCCATCGGACCGCATCCATCCCGGGAGAATTGCAGCGGTCCGAGCGGCAGACTCTGACCGGCCTGGATGCCGCCATCCTTCACGCTGACCAGTTCCAGGCTGCTGCCGCCCATATCCGCGACGACGCCATCTGCGTCGGGTATTCCGTAGAGAACGCCGAGGCCGGCCAGCCGGGCCTCCTGTTCTCCGCTGAGTACGCTGAGTTCCTGTCCGGTCTCCCGGCGCACGCGTTCGATGAAGGCCGGGCCATCCCCTGCATCACGGACTGCCGCAGTGGCGAAGGCGACGATCCTGCGGACCCCGGCACGCTTGGAGAGCCAGACGAAACGGTTGATGGTGGCGATGGCCTGTTCAACGCCTTCCGCGTTGAGATGCCCGTTCTCCGAGACGCCCTGACCCAGACCGCAGACCGCCTTCTCGTTGATCATGGTCAGAGGCGCGCGGGCGCACCGCCCGAATATGACAAGACGGACCGAGTTGGAGCCGACATCAATGATCGCCGTCGGCGCCTCGACAGCGGCGGTCAGTGTATCCGGCATCACGCCTCTTCAGTCATCGTCCAGCTTCAAATCGATCGGGGCGCTGCTGCGTTCAAGCGCCTTGCCCCGTCCCGAGAGGCTGGGATTGGTCATGAAGTATTCATGCGCACTGAAACCGTCGTCGTCCACCTCAATTCGGGCGTATGTACCATCCGGTCGCAGTTCCCAGCTCTGCAGGTCGTCCTTCAGGTTGGCGACCATGATCTGATCCAGCACCTGGGCGTGCACGGTCGGGTTCTTTATCGGAACGAGGCTTTCGACCCGGCGATAAAGGTTGCGCGGCATCCAGTCGGCGGAGGTGATGTAGACCTTGGCCTGGCGCGACGGCAGGGGCTCGCCATTGCCGAAGGCGACGATGCGGGAATGCTCCAGGAAACGCCCGATCAGGCTGCGCACCTTGATGTTTTCGGACAGGCCAGGAACACCGGGGCGCAGGCAGCAGATGCCGCGAATCACCAGATCGACCTCGACGCCGGCCTGACTGGCCCGGTACAGCGCATCGATGATCGAGGTATCGACCAGGCTGTTCATCTTGGCCCAGATATTCGCCGGCCGCCCGGCTTTGGCATGTTCGATCTCGGCCTCGATCTCCTCCAGCACCCGGACATGCAGCGTGTGCGGCGAGTACGCGATTTCCTTCAGGTTCTCCGGTCGTGCGTAGCCGGTCAGGAAGTTGAAGATCGCGGCTGCCTCCCGGCCCAGCTGCGGATCGGCGGTGAAGTAGGAGAGGTCGGTATAGATCTTCGCCGTGATCGGGTGGTAGTTGCCGGTCCCGAAATGGGCGTAGGTCCTGAGCTCCTCCTTCTCGCGGCGGACCACCAGAGAGATCTTGGCGTGGGTCTTCAGCTCGACGAAACCGTAGACGACCTGCACGCCGGCGCGTTCCAGGTCGCGCGCCCAGCGGATATTGGCGGCCTCGTCGAAGCGCGCCTTCAACTCCACCATGACCGTGACGCTCTTGCCGGCCTCGGCCGCCGTGATCAGCGCCTTGACGATCGGCGAGTCGTCGGATGTCCGGTAGAGCGTCTGCTTGATGGCGACGACGTTCGGATCCTCGGCCGCCTGGCGCAGGAACTGCACCACCACGTCGAAACTCTCATAGGGGTGGTGGACGACAATGTCCTTGGACCGAACGGCGGCAAAGCAGTCGCCGCCGAATTCGCGGATCCGCTCTGGGAAGCGGGCATTGTAGGGCTTGAACAGTAGATCGACGCGTTCGTCGACGATCACCCGGCTGATGTCGGAAAGCGCCAGCATGCCATCGATCTCGATGATGTCCTGCGGTTGGGTCTCCGTCTCCTCGGTGACGAGGCGCCGGAGATGGTCGCTCATGCCTTCGGTGACCTGCAGCTTGACGATATGGCCCCGGCGGCGGCGGCGGATCGCGGATTCATACGTCCGGACCAGATCCTCGCTCTCTTCCTGCAGCTCGATGTCCGAATCGCGGATGCAGCGCACCTGGCCGCGGCTGACGATCCCGTAGCCCGGGAACAGCCGCGACATGTAGGTGGCGATGACCTGGGATATGTTGATGAACCGGACGCTGTCGCCGGGCAGCCGTATGAAGCGCGGAATGTGCTGCGGAATCGGCACCACCACATCCAGCAGCCGGCTGTCCTCGCTGCGTTTCAGATGCGCGATCAGGGCCAGGCCGAGATTGGGGATGAAAGGGAAGGGATGCGCCGGATCGATCGCCAGCGGGGTCAGGATCGGCAGGATCTGGTCGAGGAAGTGGCCGTCCAGCCATTCCTGCTCCTTCGTCTCCAGTTCGTCGGCCTCGACAATGAAGATGCCGTTGTCCCGCAATTCGTCCTGCAGGCCCTTCCAGTAGATTTCCTGCTGGTGGATCAGGTTGGTGGCCTGTTCTCCGGCCTTCTCAAGCTGCTGCGAGACGGTCAGCCCCTCGGGGCTGATGGTCTTCACATCCGCCTGCACCAGGTCCCAAAGGCCTGCGTACCGGACCATGAAGAACTCATCCAGGTTGGAAGCGGAGATCGACAGGAAACGCACACGCTCGAGCAGCGGATGGCGGGGGTTCTGGGATTCCTCCATCACCCGCGCATTGAACTGCAGCCAGGAAAGCTCCCGATTGATGAAACGCAGGGGAGATTCACTGTCGATCCCTGTTGTAGGCTGCACGGGAGGCGTCGTCGTCATGTCATTCATCTGTGCGAATCCCGGATACCTGTTGCGAATGTTGCTCTCGCATGAACGCTGTCGGCCTGTGACCGTGAGACCATGAAGACAATCTATCTGCTGCGCCATGCCAAGTCTGACTGGGGCACTGCACAGCTTAGCGATCATGAACGCCCGCTCAATGCCCGTGGGCGCAAGGCGGCGCGACGCATGGGACAGTATCTGCGCGACGAGGGCATCCGGCCCGAGCGCGTGCTTGTCTCATCGTCGGTGCGCACGCGGGAAACCTGGGACAGGCTGGCCGATGCGGCAGGTCTGTCGGTGGAGCCCGAATTCCACCGGCAGCTCTATCATGCGCCGCCGCCGGTCTATCTGGGGTTATGCCGCTCCCTGTCCGCCGAGACGCGCTCGATCCTGCTGATCGGCCACAGTCCGGGCATCGAGGAAACGGCGCGCGGCCTGGCGCGCACCGGCGGCGAACCCTTGCTCAGGGCGCTGCAGGAGAACTACCCGACCGGTGCGCTGGTCGAGATCGCGTTTCGCGGGGAATGGAACGCCGTCGAGGAGGGCGGGCGGCTGGTGCGTTACATCCGCCCGCGCCTGCTCGAGGAAGACGACTGATCAGGTCCGCAGCAGCTCGTTGATCGAGGTCTTGGCGCGGGTGCGCTCGTCGACGCGCTTGACGATCACGGCGCAGTAGAGCGACGGCGTCGGCTTGCCGTCCACGACCGGGCCCGGCAGCGAACCCGGCACGACCACCGAATAGGACGGCACCCGGCCCATGTGGACCTCGCCGGTCTCGCGGTCGATGATCTTGGTCGAGGCGCCGATATAGACGCCCATGGACAGCACCGAGCCTTCCTCGACGATGACGCCCTCGGCGACTTCGGAGCGTGCGCCGATGAAGCAGTTATCCTCGACGATCACCGGCTCGGCCTGCAGCGGCTCAAGCACGCCGCCAATGCCGGCGCCGCCCGAAATATGACAGTTCTTGCCGATCTGCGCGCAGGAACCGACGGTCGCCCAGGTGTCGACCATGGTGCCGCTGTCGACATAGGCGCCCAGGTTGACGAAGCTGGGCATCAGCACCACGCCCGGCGCGATATAGGCCGAGCGGCGGACAATGCAGTTCGGCACCGCGCGGAATCCGGCCTGGCGGAACTCGTCGCCGCCCCAGCCCTCGAACTTGCTGGCGACCTTGTCGAACCAGTTGGTGTTCTCGCCGGGACCGCCAGCGATCGGCGCCATGTCGTTCAGCCGGAAGCCCAGAAGGACCGCCTTCTTCAGCCACTGATTGACGATCCATCCGCCTTTCGACTTCTCGGCGACACGGGCTTCGCCGCTGTCCAGCGCATTCAGCGCGGCATTAATCGCGTCCGTGGCCGGGCCGGTGGTCTGCGGCGTGATCTGGTCCCGGTCTTCCCAGGCCTGTTCGATGGTGGCTTCAAGATCCTGCAGGCTCATCTCGTTCTCTCTTCGTGTCGGGAAACAGCCGGCGGAACTTATCGGGCGGACGCCTCAAGTCAATCAGTCTTGGCCCGCGGCCGCCGCCTCCGTCGCCGGACGGTAGAAGTCGGGATACTTCTCCTGCACCACCGGGCTGCTTTCCGACCAGGCGTGGCAGGTGTTGAGAATGCCGGGGCGGCCGGTCTTGCCCGACTTCGACATGGCGTCCTTGATCGGCCAGAGGGTCTGCATCGTCGCGGTCGCCATCTGCGGCAGCAGTTCGACGATATGGGTGCAGCCTGCGACGCCGCCGACGCGCTCGCGCGCCTTGCGGTTGAAACCGGGGCCTATGCGCAGGCCCGCCAGGCGGCTGAAATCGGGATTGGTGTCGCCACAGATCGAATAGGGCGTGATTTCGGACCAGGCCTCGGCGGCGTGGATCATGAAGTCGGTATCGACCGTCAGGCGGACGTGCATCTTGTGCACCATGCCGTCCTCACGGCGCTCGCTCATGTCGCCATAGGGCACGGGCTTGTGGTCCGAGATCACGCCTTCCATGTCCCACAGACCATCTTCGCGCTCGTAGCCGGTGATCTCGATGGCTCGCGTGTGACGGAGTTTGCGTTGGACGGGCGGACTCAACGCCATGGCCGGGCTCCTGAACTACTGGATGATGGCGCGGAAAATAGGTGGGCCAATGCGGTCGGTCCAGCCCGCATCAGGCATGGCAGGCATCACCGTCACCGCATGGCCATGCCGTGGCCGCTCTCTGGCCCGAACGACAATTGAAGAACCCGTCAGCTGTCAAATCCCGGAGCCATCCAGTGATCACCGCGCATCTGCCAGCCGGCTACCTGCTCTGGCGCGGCTTTCCCTTTTCCGGGCGGATCTGCCTTGCCGCGGCGCTTGCCGAGGCGGTGCTGCCTGACCTGGACATGTTCTACTTCTGGCTGGTCGGCCGAGGGCAGGTTCACCATCACCGATACTGGTGGCATGCCCCCGGCTTCTGGCTTGCTGTGTACCTGCCGGCAGCGCTGTCTCTTCGCCGGACGCGGTTGTTTCCAGCCGTTTCGGCATTCATGGCGGCGATCGTGCTGCACCTGATGCTGGACACGATCGGCGGCGGTATCATGTGGCTGTTTCCATTTGAAAATTCCCTCTACAGGCTGGTAGAAGTCCGCGCCACACGGTGGCACTGGAGCGTGAGTTTCCTGTTTCACTGGACCTTCCTGCTGGAAGTCGCGATCTGGGCTTCGGCGCTCTGGCTTTTCATGTTTCGGCGGTACCGCCGGGAAGAGGGATCCGCAGACCATGAACTGGGCCGCCGCAAGTGAAGGGTTTCTGCTGGGCTTCAGCCTGATCCTGGCGATCGGCTCCCAGAACGCCTTCGTGCTGAGGCAGGGAATCCGCCGCCAGCACGTGCTGCTGATCGTTACGATCTGCGCCGTCTCCGATGCGCTGCTGATCGGCGCCGGCGTGCTGGGGCTGGGCGCATTGATCCGGACCTGGCCGGCTCTCGTGTTCTGGGCGACGCTCGGCGGCGTCGCCTTTCTGGCCACATATGGCCTGCTGGCCTTCCGCAGGGCGCTGAAGCCGGGCCGGCTGGTGGCCGCTGACGGCGAGGCGATGAGCTGGCGTGTGGCTGCGCTGGCGACGCTGGCCTTCACCCTGCTGAACCCGCATGTCTATCTGGACACGGTGATCCTGCTGGGCGGCATCTCGGCCCGCTATCCGGTCGACAGCCGCATGTTCTTCTGGGCGGGCGGGGCGCTGGCCTCCTTCACCTTCTTCTTCGCGCTCGGTTTCGGCGCCCGTCTGCTGGCGCCGTTCTTCGCGCGGCCGTCTGCCTGGCGGATCCTGGACGGCGTCATCGCCCTGGTGATGTGGGGAATTGCGGCTCGACTGGCCATCGACCTGCCCGAGCACGCACCGTTCTGAGGATCAGGCCGCGCGGTCAGCCCTTGCGGAAGATCTGCGCCGCAAACCAGCCGGAAAAGCCCGCCACCAGCACCGCAAACACGCCATAGATGAATGGCCACTGGTGGGCGAAGGTGAAGATCGCCCGTTCGATACCGGACTTGTCGATCAGGATCGGACTGGTTTCGGCGGCAATCACACGACCATCCTGAAACAGGTAGACTTGGGTGATGTACTGGCCGACCGGCACATTGGCCGGAAAGGCAATGGTCGTGCGGTAGAGGCGGCCGTCGCGGATGGAGACCGCGTCCGGCTCTTCCCTGTAGAGACCCGCCTCGGCGCGGAGCCGGCGCGCCGCCATGTCGAATTCTGCGGTGCGTTCGGCCTGCTCGCCGGCGGTGATGCGGATGTTCGGGATACCGATGCCGTGCCGGCGCAGGACGCGCTCGCTGGCGATCTGATCCAGCGGGCGGTTGGAGGCGACGACGTAGAAGCCCGGCGCGTCCCGGAAACTGGAGGATTCCGTATTCACCCAGATCCCGGCGACCCGTTCCTTCCGGCGCACGGTCAGTTCCTGCGGCGGTCCCTTGACGACGATGACGACATCGCCCGGATCGCTGAGCGCGCCGAACAGCAGGAGTTCGGTGCCCTTGAAGCCGCTGTCGATGCCAATACGGCGTTCGGAGATGTCGGCCACCATTGGCGTCTGCGCGGCCGCGGCGCTGGCCCAGCAGAGCAACAGGAGCGGTATCGCGGGAACCCACCGCATCAGTGGCCTCCGCCATTGCCGATGGTCAAGCTGAACAGTTCATCCGGCGTGCTGATCAGGTCGAAGCCCAGCTTGATGCAGACAGCCAGCACCATGGCCGCCAGCAGGAAACGGAGTTGCTCGCCCTTCAGATAGAGGCCCACGCGGGTGCCGAACTGCGCACCGACGACCGAACCGACCAGCAGCAGCAGCGCCAGGATCAGGTCGACGGTCTGCGTGTAGTAGGAATGCTGGATGGTGACCGCCGCGGTCACGAAGGTGATCTGGAACAGCGAGGTGCCGACGACGACCGCCGTTGGCATGCCCAGCAGGTAGATCATGGCGGGCACCATGATGAAGCCGCCACCGACGCCCATGATCGCGGCCAGGATGCCGACCAGACAGCCGACCGCAAGCGGGGGCAGGGCGCTGATATACAGTTTCGAGCGCTTGAAGCGCATCTTGAAGGGCAAGCCGTGCACCCAGTAGTGCTGGCGCTTCTTGAAGCGGACGGCGGTGCCGCGGCGCTGCTTGATCAGCGCGCGCGTGCTCTCGATGAACATCAGGCCGCCGATGATGCCAAGAAACAGCACGTAGCAGATCTTGATCATCAGATCGTTCTGACCGAGTTCCTTCATCAGCGTGAACAGTTGCGTGCCGATCACCGAACCGATGAGGCCGCCCGTCAGCAGCACCAGGCCCATCTTGATGTCGACATTCTTGCGCCGCCAGTGCGCCAGTGCCCCGGAGACGCTGGCCGCGACGATCTGGTTGGCCTCGGTCGCAACGGCGACCGACGGCGGAATGCCAAGGAAGATCAGCAGGGGCGTCATCAGGAAGCCGCCGCCGACGCCGAACATGCCGGACAGGAAGCCCACACCCGCGCCCATCCCCAGCAGCAGGAAGATGCTGACGGAGAGTTCGGCGATGGGCAGGTAGATCTGCATGCGTCAGGTCATGCCCTTGTACCGGTGGCTGCGGCTCGGCCTGGTCGCCGCGCGCCCGCCAGATCAGTTGCGGAACCGGTCACTTGCCGCCGCCGCATCATCGAAAGGTGCGGTCCAGCTTTCGCGACCCATCTCGTCCGGCTCCGGCAGGCGCGGCCGGCTGTTGCCGGAACCGTCGGACCGGCGGGCAGGGGCTTCCGCGCTGCGCAATTCCCGAACCAGCCTGGACAGTTCATTAACATGCTCCGGTAGCGACTGGATCGGCTGTATGACCGGTTCCAGAATGGTCAGATAGTCCTGAACCAGACGGCGTATTTGATCAAGCTCATCCTTGACATTCGCCAGCTCCGGATTGGCGTCATGTTGCTGATCCACCGCGGCGACAGGCACCAGCCGTTCGTCGCGCGACACGGTTTCCAGCCACGATGCCTCCTCGTCGGTCCTGACCTGTTCAGCCGCCTTTTCGATCAGGCCGCGCAGGAGTTCGGGCACGGTCGTGTTCCCACGCCTGGCAAGCTGGCTGAAGCGTTCCCAGGTGGCGTCCGGCAGGTCATCGAGAACGTCATGGAGCTGTTTGTCTGCGGGCATTGAATTCGGTCCTGGACGCTTGGATACTCTTCGTATGCGGTCTTGATTCGGGGCGTATGACGCGTGGAGTATGGCTGGTTCTACCCGCCAGACTTTAATGAATTCAGAACGGTACGGCTGATATTGCCATCGGGCGCAATCCCGTGGTCCGACTGCCATTGACGAATCGCGTCACGGGTCTGACGGCCGGGAAGCCCGTCGGGTGTGCCCGGGTCGTACCCCCGCGCGATCAACAATTCCTGCAGGGTGCGGATTTCGTCACGGCGGCGCAGCGGTTCACTGTTGTCCCCGGGTGCAGGATTGGACGCCGCCGGAGCAGCCGCGATGGGCGATGAGCCCGAGCCCGTGTTCTCCTGCGGCGGCGATGCGGACGGGCTGAAGCCTTCCACCTGACCCTCGATCTCCGAGCGCTGCTCCGGGGTCAATTGCTGCGCGACACGGTCCGCCTCATTGGGCGCACTGCGGTCGCCAGCCTTCGCCGCCAGCAGGAACCAGTAATAGGCCTGACCGAAATCACGCGGGACCCCGAGTCCGCCCTCATAGAGAACGCCCATGTTGAATTGGGCATCGACGACGCCCTGATCCGCGGCGGCGCGGAACCAACGAGCCGCCTGGAAATAGTCCGGTGCGGCGGCCTGGGAATCCACATAGACCTCGCCCAGCAGTTTCTGCGCGTCGGCGTCGCCCGCCCGGGCCGCGGCATGCAGCCAGAGCTTGGCGAGATCGAGATCGCGCGGACGCCCCAGTCCCTGGCGGTACATGATGCCAAGTCCGAGTTGAGACGGCACGTGACCCTGTTGCGCGGCGCTCTCGAACCAGTCGGCGGCTGTGGAGTAGTTCGCCTCCGTGCCGATACCGTCGCGATAGCGGACGCCAAGGTCATACTGCGCATCGGCGTCACCGGCCTCGGCCTTCGCCGTCAGCCTTGCCAGTTCACTGTCGACCGGCTGTTCGGCAGGCGCGCTTGCGGTGGGCGCAGGGGTGGCGGCGGGCGCTGGGGCAGGCGCTGCCGGCGCGACCGCGGCAGTGGGCGGAGCCTCCGACGCCGGCGCCGGGGCGACCGGCTCCGCTGGCTCGGAGCGCTGGATGACAGGCTCTGCGCGGGCCGGTGCCGGGGCGGTTGCCGCGGCGGGTGGCGTTGCCGCCGTCGCCGGTTCTGAAGTTCCGGACGGTTCGCCATTGCCCGTTTCCCGCTCGCCGTCGACCGAGGCGATCGTCTGTGCCCAGAGTCTGCTGATTTCTTCGGAGATGATCCCGAACTGCGGTGTGCCGACAAACCAGAAACCGCCCAGGAAAAGGGCGATGAAGAACAGTGCCACCAGCAGGTACCCGGCCCACCGGCGCTTGCCAGGATAACCGGCGGGTGGCGCTGCCGGGGTCTGGCGGGAGAGATCGAGCGGTTCGTCGAGACGGAACGGCTTGCGTTCGCCCGTGTCGCGGGCCGCGGGCCTGTCCGGGTCCGCCACCGGAGCGACCGGTGCTTCCGGTTCCGGCTGTAGGGAGGGCGGGGCGCCGCCCAACAGCGACTCGACCGGAACCAGACGCTGCGGCCGGTCCGGCGGATTGGCTTCGGTCGGGACATGGTCCAGCGGCGCTGACGGCGCGATACTGGCGTGATCAGGCGCCGGCGGGACCGGATCTTCCTGCACGACTTCGGGCTCCGGCGGTTCATCAGCGTGTATTTCGGTGTCCGGGCGTTCATCGATGAAGAAGTCGGCCTCGTCGTCGAACTCGCGAACCCGGAGGTCCTCTCCGTCAGTAAGGTCGTGCAGCGGCCGGGCGTCCGGTGCGACAACGGGTTCTCCGCCATCGGCGGGTTCGGCGGGTGTGGCTGCGACCGTCACGCCAGGACTGCTCCACGCCTCATCATCATCGACGCCGGCAGTCCCACCCATCATGTCTTCGGGCGGTGTCTGTTCGGGCGCGGGTTCGGACACCGGCTGTCGCGAGGGCGCAGCGCGAAGCTCCGCGAGGGAGGCGAGAATTGGTGCGGTCGCTGCGGCCACGGCCCGATCGAGCGCGGCCTCGTCAATCCCGGGCCGCCCGCCCTGAAGGTCCCCGATCGCCTTCTGGACCGGATCCAGGCGCTGATCGACCCGCTTCTCCACGCCATCGATCTTGGTGGCCAGATTGACCATGCCATTCATCAGCTTGCGGATGTTCTCGGTCAGATCGGGGTCGGTGGCTGCGGCAGGCGTGCTGTTCGCTTCGGATCCGATCCGTTCGATGCCACTCTCCAGACGGTCAAGCCGTTCCGAGATATCCTGCAGTCCGGCAATCTGCCGGCCGAGTTCCGACACCGAATTCTCGAGCCCGCCCAGATCGGGACCGTCCGCCGGGGCCGGCAAACCGGCGGCGATCTCACTGCGCAGTCCCTCGAGATGTTCCGCGGTCAGCGCCTTCTGTTCCATCGCCTCGATCCGCCGGACGACGGCGACCAGGCCGCGTTCGATGCGGGCCTGGTCGAATTCCGGTGCGGCCGCCTGGGATGACCGGGCCAGTTCCTCCAGGCGGCTGTCCAGTGCGGCAAGCCGGGCATCAAGGTCCGACTGCGGCACGGGCGACTGCTGTGACAGGACGTCAACACGCCGGGCGACCTCGGCGATGGCGCGCATCAGGCGGGCTGTGTCCAGGGCGCTGCCCGCGGCGGGGACGTCCGCGGCGACAGGGGCTGCCGGGGCGGGATGGCCAGCGCCCGCAATCACCTGATTCATCCACTGTCCAAGGGTAAGACCGGCTTCCCGCGCCTTCTCCTTGGCCGTTTCGCGGGCCGCCGGCTCGATACCCTTGATACTCCACGGTGCGCCAGACTTCATGTGGGCATCCTTTGTCAGTTCATCAGGCAATACTCAGCCCTACCAATACCCTACAATGCCTGAATCGATTCTTACTGGCAAACAGGCAGGGTACGGGGGCCGAAGCCGAACTGGGCATTGGTAGTACCAGATTCCCACCTGGCGGCCGGGCACCGGGAATTCAGCCTCTGCCGCTGCGTAAACTTCGTTAAGCATCAATCAGATGCGTCGCACGCGCCCCTTGCTTCACGCCCCCTGATCTGCTTAAAGAAGTAATAACGAACAAGCGCCGCACAGGCGGTGCCAACAAAGCACTCATCGGGAAGCTGCGGTGGTCGGAGTTTGGTTGGCCTGGGAGGGCGATCATGTCTCTTTTGAGCGAACTGCTGCAGACTGCAGCTTTGTCTGGTATTCGCTTTGCCGACATTGTCGGCGACGGCGGTGACAACAGTCTGACAGGCACGCCGGACGCGGACGTCATCGAAGGGCGCGGCGGCAATGACACGCTGCTCGGGCTCGCCGGCGATGATCTGCTCAGCGGCGGCGACGGCAACGACTCCCTTGCAGGCAACGAAGGCAACGACACCTTCCGCGGCGGCCTCGGCGACGACACGCTGCTGGGCGGCGCGGGGATTGATGTCGCCGACTACACCGACGCCATCAACCAGATCATCGTCAACCTCGGGGCTGGCACGGCCACGGGCGTCGACATCGGCAATGACCAGCTGACCGCGATCCAGCAGGTCCTGGGCGGCGCTGCCGGAGACGTGATTTCCGGCGACGCGGCGCAGAACTTCCTGGACGGCCGCGCCGGCAATGACACGCTGGGTGGCGGGGACGGCAATGACACCCTGTTCGGCGGCGACGGCGACGATTCCCTGGATGGCGGTGCCAACAGCGACCTGCTGAATGCGGGCGCGGGCAACGACGTCGCCGATGGCGGCGCGGGCAACGACACCATCTTCGGCAAGGATGGCAACGATACGATCATCGGCGGCGAGGGAGCGGATTCGCTCGCCGGCGAGCTGGGCAACGATTCCATTTCGGGCGGCGCGGCGGCGGACGACATTGCCGGCGGCGGCGGCCTGGACACGATCGACGGCGGCGCGGGCAATGACGGGATCCGCGGCGGTGCGGGTGACGATTCCGTTCTGGGCAATATCGGCTTCGACCGTCTGTTCGGCGAGACCGGCAATGACAGCCTGTTCGGTGGCGATGACGGCGACCTGCTGGACGGCGGCGACGGCAATGACGTGCTTGACGCCGGCGCGGGCGACGACATCGTTCGTGCGCGGGACGGGTCGGACACGATCGATGGCGGCGATGGCGCGGATATCCTGTTCGGCGGGGGCGATGCGGACAGCATCGACGGCGGGCTGGGCAATGACACCCTGCGTGGCGATCTGAACGGCGACCTGATCGGCGGCAACGACACGATCAATGCCGGCGATGGCGACGATGATGTGCTGGGCGGACGCGGCAATGACCAGATAACCGCCTCCAGCGGCACCAACCGACTGCTGGGAAACGAGGGCGACGATACGGTCACCGGCGGCACCGGCGATGACAATGTGCAGGGCAACGAGGGCAATGACGTCCTGAGCGGCGGCGCGGGCATCGACCGCGTGTTCGGCGACGACGGCAACGACTTGGCCTCAGGCGGCGACGACGGCGACGAGGTCGCGGGCGGCCTGGGCAACGACACGCTGCTTGGCGAACTGGGCGACGACACCATTCGCGGCGGCGCGGGCGCCGACTCGATCGACGGTGGCGACGGCAACGACACCATTGAGGGCGGGTCGGAGAACGACACCATCAATGGCGGCGCGGGGATCGACACATTGCTGGGCGATTCCGGCAACGACCTGCTGAACGGTGGCGCCGACAACGACGATCTGTTCGGCGGCTCCGGCGTCGACACGCTGAACGGCGGGCTGGGCAATGACAGCATTGTCGGCGGTGTGGGCGGCGATTCCGTCTTCGGCGATGAGGGCGATGACCTTGTCTCGGGCGAAATCGGCAATGATCGCGTCTTCGGCGGCGACGGCAACGACACGGTCTCCGGCAATGAGGGCGACGACAGTGTCTTCGGCGGGCTGGGCAACGATTCCGTTCTGGGTGGAACCGGCGCCGACTCCCTGGAGGGCGGCGACGGGCTCGACACCCTGCGCGGCGGTGACGGCAATGACCGGCTGCTGGGTCAGGAAGGCAATGATTCACTGAACGGCGACGCCGGCGACGACATTGTCTTCGGCGACATCGGTAACGACTCCATCCACGGCGAGACCGGCCGCGACAGCCTGTTCGGCGGCGACGGTGCGGACACGATCCGCGGTCTGGACGACGCCGATACGGTGCGCGGCGGCGCGGGCAATGACAGCCTGTTCGGCAACAACGGCAAGGACGTCGTCAAGGGCGATGACGGCGACGACTTCATCGATGGCGGCGCGGGGATCGATACCCTGCTGGGCGGCCTGGGCAACGACACCATCCTCGGCAACGAGGGCAGCGATACGATCGATGGCGGCGAGGGCGACGACAGCCTGTCCGGCAATGCCGGCAGCGACATCGTGCGTGGCCGCGCCGGCAACGACACGATCTTTGGCGGCACGGAATCCGACATTCTGGAAGGCGGCTCGGGCGCCGACAGCCTGAACGGCGGCAACAATGACGACGTTCTGCGTGGTGGCGACGACAACGACACCGTCGTTGGCGCGGGCGGCAACGACATCGTCAATGGCGATGGGGGCGACGACAACCTGTTCGGCGGTTCCGGCAATGACGACATGCGCGGCGGGGCCGGCAATGACACACTGATCGGCGCATCCGGCGCGGACCGCATGGCCGGTGGGGACGGCATCGACCTGGCCGACTATTCGTCCGCGTCCAGCGGCGTCACCGTCAATCTGAACAATGGCAAGGGTTTGCGCTCGGACGCCGAGGGCGACCAGCTGCGAAAGATCGAGAACGTCATCGGCACCGGCTTTGCGGATACCCTTCAGGGCAGCGCGGCCGACGACAACGTGCTGACCGGCGGCGGCGGCAATGACAGCCTGCTGGGCCTGGGCGGCTCGGACACCCTGATCGCCGGCGACGGCAACGACACGCTGAAGGGCGGCGCAGGAGCCGACAGCCTGGATGGCGGCGCGGGCATCGATACGGCGGACTATTCCGGCTCGGTCGGACCGATCAATGTCAACATCGCGACCGGAATTGCGACCGGCGGCGACGCCGATGGCGACACGCTGACCGCGATCGAAGGTGCGATCGGCACCACGGCGAACGACACGTTGATCGGCAGTGCGGGCGCCAACAATTTTGTCGGCGGCATTGGCCAGGATTCCATCGTTGGCGCGGGCGGCAGCGACACGATCGACGGCGGCAATGGCAATGACACGCTGGACGGCGGCGACGACAATGACAGCATCACCGCGGGCAATGGCGATGATCTGATCATCGACGGCGCAGGCGATGACACCCTGTTCGGCGGCGCCAATGAAGATACTTTCATCGGCGGCGCCGGCGCGGACGTCATCGGCGGCGGCAGCGGCATCGACCTGGTGGACTTCTCGGGCTCCTCGGCGGCTGTGCGCGTCGATCTGGGTGAAGGCGAAGGCACGGCAGGGGATGCAGCGGGCGATACCTATACAGGTATCGAGGATGTCACCGGCACCAACTTCAATGACACCATCATCGGCTCAAATGCCGCCAATGCGCTGCGCGGTCTCGCCGGCAATGACTCCATCAATGGCGGCGGTGACGCTGACCGTATCTTCGGCGGAGCAGACAACGACACGCTGAGCGGCAATGACGGCAATGACGCGATCCTGGCGGAAGACGGCAATGACCGCCTGTTCGGCGGCAATGGCGCGGACACGCTGGATGGTGGGCTGGGCAACGACACGCTGAACGGCGACGCGGGCGCCGACCGTCTGAAGGGCGGCGATGGCGACGACACGGCCTTCGGCGGCGCGGACAACGACACGATCGAGGGCGGCGCGGGCAATGACGGGCTGAACGGCGAGGCCGGCAACGACGTCATCAATGGCGGCGCGGGCCAGGACAACCTGCTGGGCGGCGCGGGCAACGACAACATCTCGGGCGGCGACGACAACGATTCCATTCGTGGCGGCGACGATGCGGACACGCTGCTGGGCGATGCCGGCAATGACACGGTACGCGGCGAACTGGGCGATGATGTCGTCCGCGGCGGCGCGGGTGCGGACGTGGTCGACGGCGACGCTGGCAATGACACCATGTTCGGCGATGACGGCAACGACACGCTGACCGGCGACGAGGGCTTCGATGTCCTGGACGGCGGCGCGGGCAACGACATCGTTTCCGGCCTGGCCGACGACGACACGCTGCGCGGTGGCGCGGATGACGACGTGGTCAATGGCGGCGACGGCAACGATCAGGCGCTGGGCGGCACGGGCAATGACACCGTCATCGGCGGCGCGGGCAATGACGCGGTGCTGGGCGAGGATGGCGATGATTCCGTGCAGGGCGACGCCGGTGACGATACCGTTGTCGGCGGCCTGGGCAATGACACGCTGAACGGCAATGACGGGCTCGACCTGATCAAGGGCGGCGAGGGCAACGATTTCGCCATCGGTGGGCTCGGTGCGGACACGATCCTCGGCGAAGCCGGCGCGGACACCCTGCTGGGCGACAGCGGCGCGGATTTCGTGAATGGCGGCGCGGGCAATGACAGCCTGTTCGGCGGCAGCGAGAACGACATCGTCATTGGCGGCGACGGCAATGACACGCTGACCGGCGATCTGGGCGACGACACCCTGACCGGCGGCGAGGGCGACGACCTGATCCTGGGCGATGGCGGGGCGGACGCGCTGAACGGCAACAACGGCATCGACACGGTGGACTATTCGGCCGCGGGCGGTGCGGTGACGGTGAACCTCGCGACCGGCGTCGGCGACCGCTCCGACGCGACGGGCGACACCTATCAGCAGATCGAGAATGTCATCGGCGGGTTCGACGACGACATCATCACCGGCGGCTCCAGCGCGAACTCGCTGCAGGGCGGTGCGGGCAATGACCTGATCTCGGCCGGCGGCGGTGGCGACACGCTGCGCGGCCAGGACGGCGACGACAGCCTGGAAGGCGGCGCGGGCGCGGACATCATCGATGGCGGCGACGGCAACGACTCCGCGGACTACCGGACGTCCTCGGCGGCGGTGAACATCGATATCGGACTCGGGACTGCCACCGGCGGCGACGCCACTGGCGACACGCTGATCTCGATCGAGAGCGCGGTCGGCTCCGGCTTCAACGACACCATGACCGGCGATGCCGGGGCCAACAAGTTCGAGGGTCGGGCCGGCGACGATGAACTGATCGGCAATGACGGCAATGACACGCTGCTTGGCGAGGCGGGTAACGACAGCATTTCCGGCGGAGTCGGAGATGACATTCTTGGCGGCGCAGCGGGCGCCGACACGCTGGATGGCGGCGACGGCAACGACCTGCTGGACGGCGGCGATGCGGCCGACCTGATCAGCGATGGCGATGGCGACGACACGGTCGAGGGCGGCTTCGGCAATGACACGGTGATCGCCGGGGCAGGCGCGGATCTGCTGAGCGGCGAGGGCGGCATCGACCTGATCGACTATTCCGGCTCGAGCGCCGGAGTGCAGGTCGACATGTCCGGTGGCGCAAGCACCGGCGGCGACGCCCAGGGCGACACCGTCACGGGCTTCGAGAACCTGATCGGCTCGGCCTTCAACGACACGATCTCGGGCAATGCGGCCGACAACAACATCCTTGGCGGTGACGGCGACGACAGCATCACTGGCGCGGACGGCAATGACACGCTGACCGGCGGCAACGGTTCGGACACCATGAACGGTGCAGCCGGCGCCGACCTGATCACCGGCGGTGACGGCAGCGATCAGATCTTCGGTGGCGATGCGGCGGACACGCTGACCGGCGGCCTGGGCGACGACACGCTGAACGCAGGCCTCGGCAACGACACGGTCTCCGGCGGCGACGGCAATGACTTCATGGTCGGCGGCGACGGCGATGACACGCTGGATGGCGGTATCGGCAGCGACACCATCACCGGCGATGCGGGCAATGACAGCCTGACCGGCGGCGCGGGCAATGACACGCTGAATGGCGGTGACGGCGTCGACACGATCGACGGCGGCGATGATGACGATTCCATTCTCGGCGGCCTGGGCAATGACCTGCTCAGCGGCGGTGCGGGCAACGATACCGTCCGCGGCGAGGAAGGCGACGACACCATTTCCGGCGGCGACGGCAATGACCTGCTGGACGGTGGAACGGGTCTCGCCAGCATCAGCGGCGGCGCGGGCAACGACACGTTGTTCGGCGACACGCTGAACGACACGCTGCGCGGCGGGGCGGACAATGACAGTATCGTCGGCAGCGGCGGCAATGACAGCCTGCTCGGCGAGACCGGCAATGACACGCTGGTCGGCGGTTCGGGAATCGACACGCTGGATGGCGGCGAGGGCGCGGATTCGCTGGACGGCGGGGCCGACAACGACATCCTCAATTCCGGCTCGGGCGCCGACACGGTGCGCGGTGGGCTAGGTGCGGACCTGATCAATTCCGGCGCGGACAATGATGTCGTCGATGGCGACGAGGGTAACGACACCATCACCTCCGGCACCGGCGACGACAGCGTGCTGGGCGGCGAAGGCAATGACCTGATCAATTCCGGCGACGGCAATGACACGGTCATCGGCGAGGACGGCGACGATATCATCAATGCCGGGCTGGGCGACGACTCGGTGATTGGCGGTCTCGGCGCCGACAACATCACCACCGATTTCGGTCTGGACACGATCTTCGGCGGCGATGGCAATGACACCATCGATGCGGGCGACGACAACGACTTTGTACAGGGTGGCGAAGGCGACGACCTGATCGACGGCAACTGCCACGATGACACGCTGGAGGGCAACAACGGCGCCGATACGCTGCTGGGCGATCACGGCAATGACCGGATGTTCGGCGGCGCGGATGCCGACTCCCTGGTCGGCGGCGAGAACAATGACAGTCTCGACGGCGGCACCGGCAACGACACGCTGGATGGCGGTTTCGACGACGACACGCTGATCGGCGCTGGCGGCAACGACACCATGACCGGCGGCACCGGCAACGACTTCTTCGAAGGCGGCAACGGCGCGGACACGATGCGCGGCGGGCTGGGCGACGACACGCTGTCTTATCAGAACTCGGCCGCGGGTGTGACGATCGACCTGAACTCCGGCTTCGCCAATGGCGGCGAGGCGACCGGCGACGTCTTCGACCGGATGGAGAATGTGATCGGATCCGCCTTCGGCGACGTGCTGCGGGGCGATGCCTTCGTCAACCGGATCAACGGCCTGGATGGCAACGATTCCATCGAGGGCCGCGGCGGCGCGGATACGCTCGATGGCGGGCTCGGCAATGACACCCTGTCCTACGAGAGTTCGACCGCGGCGGTGAATGTCGATATCGGGCTGAACACGGCGGCCGGGGGTCACGCTGCCGGCGACGTGATCTCGAACTTCGAGAACATCACCGGTTCGAACTTCAATGACACGCTGACCGGCACGGCGGGCGCAAACATCCTGACCGGCGGTCTGGGCGCGGACCTGATCACCGCCGGCGATGGCAATGACACGCTGGGCGGAAATGCCGGCAACGACACACTGTTCGGCGGTCTGGGCGACGATCTTCTGTTTGTCGGCCAGGGCGCGGATTCGGTGGTTGGCGGCGATGGTTCCGACACAGTGGACTTCTCCATCGAGACCAGCGGCGTCAGCTTCGATCTCTCGAATGGCGGCAATGACACGGTGTCCGGCATCGAGCAGGTCATCGGCTCAGCCTTCGCCGACACGCTGATCGGCAGCGCGCTTGGCGATACGCTGATCGGCGGCGGTGGCGGCGACACGATTTCGTCCGGTGACGGCGACGACACGGTGGATGCCGGGATTGGCGCGGATACGGTCAATGGCGGCGCGGGCGCGAACGTGCTGGATGGTGGCGCAGGGCTCGACATTCTCGACCTTTCGGACGAGATCGGCCCGGTCAATTTCAGCACCTCGGACACGCTGGTCGGCGACGATACGGTGTCGAATTTCGAAGGCGCGATCGGCACCTCCGCCAATGACACCCTGTCGGGCGGCGCGGAGGACAACCGTTTCTTCGGCGGCGACGGCGCGGACGAGATCTCCATGGGCGGCGGCAACGACTTCGCCTCGGGCGATGCCGGTGACGACACCATCGACGGCGGCGCAGGCAGCGACAATGTCCTGGGCGGCGACGGCAATGACAGTCTCGACGGTGGCGCGGACGACGACACGCTGGGCGGCGGCAATGGCGACGACACGCTGATCGGGGGTCTGGGCAACGACCTGATGAATGGCGGCGCGGGCGATGACCTGTTCATCATCAGCGACGGCGACGGCAACGACACGATCGACGGCTTCACGCCGGGCGCTTCCACCATTGACGTGATCGACGTTCAGGGCGTCGCGGCGCTGAGCAATTTCGCCGATGTGCTGGCCAACGCGACCGATGACGGGACCGACACGACCATCGATCTGGGCGCCGGCAACACGCTGGTGCTGACCGGCGTACTGGTGGCGCAGCTCGACGCGGACGATTTCGAGTTCGGCGGTCCGACCACGATTACCGGCACCAATGGCGACGACATTCCGCTGAACGGCACCTCCTCGTCGGACGTGATCCTGGGCCTCGACGGCAATGATTTCATCGTCGCCGGCGATGGCAATGACACTGTCGAAGGCGGTCAGGGGAATGACACGCTGCGCGGCGGCGCGGGCGCGGACAGCCTGGTCGGCGGGGACGGAGAGGATTGCGCGGACTACACGACATCCGGCGCGGCGCTGTCGATTGATCTCGGCACCGGCGCGGTCTCCGGCGGCGAAGCCGATGGCGACACTCTGGTCGGGATCGAGGGCGCACTGGGTACGGCGTTCAACGACACCATGACCGGCGACACCCTGGACAACCACTTCTTTGGCTTGGCCGGAACCGACCTGATCACCGGCGGTGACGGGGCGGATACCCTGGATGGCGGCGACGACAATGACACGATCTTCGGCGGCGCGGGTGCGGACACCATCAATGGCGGAAATGGCATCGACAGCCTGGAAGGCGGCGATGGCAACGACACGATCGATGCCGGCGACGGCAACGACACTGTTAATGGCGGTCTCGGCAACGACGAAATCTTCGGCGGGATCGGCACGGACAGCCTGCTGGGTGGTGACGGGGCGGACACCATCAACGGTGGGGCCGACAACGACACCATCGACGGCGGTGCCGACCTTGGCGCTGACAGCCTCAACGGCGGCGCGGGCGATGATCTGATCACGGGCAATGGCGGGGCCGACACGCTGATCGGCGGCGCTGGTGTGGACACCCTGATCGGCGGCGATGGCAATGACAGCCTGAATGGCGGCGATGACGGCGACTCGCTGGTCGGTGGTCTGGGCAATGACATCATCTCCGCCGGCAACGGTTTGGACACGGTTGATGGCGGGGCGGGTCAGGACACCGTGATCGGCGGTGCGGATGCCGACAGCATCAATGGCGGCGATGATGGCGATACGCTGCGCGGCCAGTTCGGCAACGACACCATCAATGGCGACGCCGGCAACGACTTCATCCTGGGCGGCGGCAATCTGGATCTGCTGTTCGGTGGGGATGGCGACGACACCATCAACGGCGATGATCCATCACTCGACACCCTGGTCGGCTTCGACACCATCTTCGGCGGGCTGGGCGAGGATCAGCTCAACGGCGCGGGCGGTGACGACCAGATCTTCGGCGGGGCAGACAATGACTCGTTGCTGGGTGGCGACGGCGTCGACAGCCTGGAAGGCGGCGACGGTATCGACACTGTGCGCGGCGAGGCCGGCAATGACATCGTGCTGGGCAATGCGGGCGACGATATTCTCGACGGCGGCTTGGGCAACGATTTCGTGGCCGGTGGTACGGGCAATGACAGCCTGTTCGGCGACGACGGCGCGGATACGCTGAATGGCGGTTCCGGCGGTGGCGACAACGACACGCTGGCCGGTGAACTGGGCGACGACCTGTTCGTCTTCGACAATGCGCTCTGGGGCAATGATGTTATCGAGGACTTCACCGCTGGCGCGGGCACCGAGGACGTGATCGACCTCACCGCCCTCGGTATCACGTTCGGAGACCTGAACATCCAGCAGACCGGCGGCGACACGGTGATCACCTTCAATGCCCAGACCATCACCCTGCAGGGCATTGTAGCCGGCACGCTGGACGAGAACGACGATTTCGCTTTCTGACGCCGAGGGGAATGCGCAGAAGTAGAAAAAGGGCGGTGGCCATTTCGGCCGCCGCCCTTTCTTGTTCAGATCGAATGTCGGGTGTTCGGCGACTGATCAGCCGCCGGAAATGGTGACGCCGCCATCCACCGCAATGGTCTGGCCCGTCAGGAAGCTGCCTTCCTTCGACGCCATGTAGACCGCCAGGCCGGCGATTTCCTCGGGCTGGCCGATGCGGTTGAGCGGAGCCTGCGCCTCGGAGCGCTTGCGGAACTCGGGATCTTCCCAGAGGGCGCGGGCGAAGTCGGTCTGGATCAGGCCCGGCGCGATGGCGTTGGCGCGGATGTTATGCTTGCCGTACTCCATCGCCAGGTTGCGGACCATCTGCATGTCCGCAGCCTTGGAGATGGCATAGGCGCCCAGAACCCGCGAACCGCGCAGGCCGCCGATCGACGAGACGATGATGATCACGCCGTCCTTCCGCTCGATCATCTCCGGCAGCACCAGGTTGCAGGCCCAGTGATTGGACTGGATGTTCACCGACATGATCTTCTCGAAGGCGCTGTCCGGAATATCCAGCGACGAGCCGTAGAAGGGGTTCACGGCGGCATTGCCAACATAGATGTCGACCTGACCGAACTCCGCGCGGGTCCCCGCAACCAGCTCTTCCAGCTGCTCCTTGTAGGAGATGTTGCAGGGGATGCCGACGGCGCGGCCACCATTGGCGGCGTGATTGTCGTTGATATCCTTGGTCACCGCATCGACGGCGTCGGCCTTGCGGCTGGAAACAACCACGTTTGCGCCCTGTCGGGCGAAGGACTCGGCAATGGCCTTGCCGATGCCCTTGGTGGATCCCGTCACAATCGCGGTCTTGCCGCGCAAGTCGAACATCATCTGCTAACTCTCCCCCGTAGCGTTGATTTCTTCTGCCGTCAGATCAGGCCGGCAAGCGGCGATGACGGATCGGCATACATCTTTTTCGGCATGCGGCCGGCCAGATAGGCCAGCCGGCCGGCCTCGACCGCGGCCTTCATGGCGCGGGCCATCAGCACCGGATTCTTGGCGTCTGAAATAGCCGTGTTCATCAGCACGCCGTCACAGCCGAGCTCCATGGCGATGGCGGCGTCCGAAGCGGTGCCGACCCCGGCGTCCACCAGCACGGGAACCTCGGCCTGCTCGACGATCAGCCGGATGTTGACCGGATTCTGGATGCCCAGGCCCGAGCCGATCGGCGCGCCGAGCGGCATGATCGCGCAGCAGCCCATCTCCTCCAGCCGCTTGGCCTGGATTGGATCATCGGAGCAGTAGACCATGACCTCGAAACCCTCCTTCAGCAGGATCTCGGCGGCCCGCACGGTTTCCGGCATGTTCGGGTAGAGCGTCTTCTGGTCGCCCAGAACCTCCAGCTTCACCAGATCCCAGCCGCCGGCCTCCCGAGCCAGGCGCAGGGTTCGCACCGCATCCTCGGCCGTGAAACAGCCAGCGGTATTGGGCAGGTAGGTGAATTTCTTCGGGTCGATGAAGTCGACCAGCATAGGCTGATCGGGATCGGTCACATTCACCCGACGGACGGCGACAGTGACGATCTCCGCGCCTGCAGCCTCGGCAGCGCGGGCGTTCTCGGCATAGTCCTTGTATTTGCCGGTGCCCACCAGCAGGCGGGAATGAAAGGTCCGGCCGGCCACGATCAGCGGGTCGCTGTCATCGCGTGAGGCGACGGTATCAGCGCCGCCGCCGATGAAGTGCACGATCTCCACCGTGTCGCCGTCTTCCAGAGTCGTCCGGCGGTAAGCGGACCGCGCGACGATCTCCAGATTGAGCTCAACCGCGATCTTGCGCGAATCAAGCCGCATGCGGGTCAGCAGATCATGGACGCTGAGGCCCTCATCATAGTGACCTTCCTTGCCATTGACGGTGATGCGCATGAGAAATCGTCCACAGTTTCAGTAAGTTGGGCCGCCGGTCGGTCAGCGGCTCGCCAAGGATTGGTTTCGCAGAGACTGCAAAGGCACTATAACCGCCGGGTGGATCAAGGGAAAAGAGGCCGCGTCACGAATGGCTGACACGCTGCTCATACTCAACGGCCCGAACCTCAACCTGCTGGGCACCCGGCAGCCTGAAGTGTACGGGCGCGAAACCCTCGCGGATATCGAGGGTTCCTGCAAACAGGTAGCCAGTGGCTTTGGCGTCATGGTGGATTTCAGACAGTCGAACCATGAGGGTGAACTGGTGGACCTGATTCACCAGGCAAGGGGAACGGCCGACGGAATCATCATCAATCCGGGCGCCTATTCCCACACTTCGGTGGCCATTCTGGATGCGTTGTTGTCGGTTGAAATACCGACCGTTGAGGTGCATCTGTCGAATATCCATCAGCGTGAGGAATTCCGGCACCATTCCTATGTCTCGCGAGCAGCCAAGGGCGTGATCTGCGGCTTTGGCTCGCTGGGCTATATCCTCGCAATCCAGGCCCTGACTGCAGAACTCAGGGCCAGCAAACAACAACAGGCGACAGGGTCATGAGCAAACTGAACATCGACATGAAGGCGCTGACCCAGATGGCGGCGCTGCTGAACGAGGCTGGCCTGACCGAGATCGAATGGGAAGAGGGCGACATCAAGGTCCGTCTGGGCAAGCAGCCCGCGCCGGCCGCGATCGCCGCGCCCGTCATGGCGCCCGCGCCGGTCGCCGCGGCGCCTTCCGCGCCTGGCGTCTCGCCATCAGAGGCGGTCGCAGGCGCCGACATTTCCGGCACGAAGGTGAATTCACCCATGGTCGGCACGGCCTACCTGTCGCCGGAACCGGGATCGGCCAGTTTCGTCAATGTCGGCGACACCGTGTCGGCCGGTCAGACGCTTCTGATCGTCGAGGCCATGAAGACCATGAACCCGGTCCCTGCGCCCACCGCGGGCAAGGTGAAGGCGATCCTTGTCGAGAATGAGCAGCCCGTCGAGTTCGACCAGCTTCTCGTGGTGATCGAGTAGGCCGCCCGCACATGTTCGAAAAGATCCTGATCGCCAATCGTGGCGAGATCGCCCTGCGCATTCACCGCGCCTGCCGCGAGATGGGTATCCGGACCGTGGCCGTGCACTCCACCGCCGACGCCGAGGCCATGCATGTGCGGCTGGCCGACGAGTCGGTCTGCATCGGTCCGCCGAACCCGAAGGAAAGCTATCTCAACATCCCGGCGCTGATTTCCGCCGCCGAGATCACCAATGCCGACGCCATCCATCCCGGCTATGGCTTCCTGTCGGAGAATGCGCGCTTCGCCGAGATCGTCGAGGCGCATGACTTCACCTTCATCGGCCCGACGCCCGAGCATATCCGCCTGATGGGCGACAAGATCGCTGCCAAGCAGGCGATGCGTGAACTGGGGGTGCCCGTGGTGCCCGGCATCGAGGGCGGCATGGACGACATGGACAAGGCCCGCGCGGCCGCCGAGGAGATCGGCTATCCGGTGCTGGCCAAGGCAGCGGCCGGCGGCGGCGGGCGCGGCATGGTGGTGATTCCCGGCCCGGATCAGCTTGAGGAAGCCCTGACCCAGGCGCGGAACGAGGCGCAGCACGCCTTCGGCGACGACACCATGTACATGGAGAAGTATCTGCCGTCGCCGCGCCATATCGAGGTGCAGATCTTCGGCGACGGTCAGGGCAACGCCATTCATCTGGGCGAACGCGACTGTTCGCTGCAGCGCCGGCACCAGAAGGTGCTGGAAGAGGCCCCGTCTCCGGCCCTGAACGACGACGAGCGGCAATCGATCGGCGAGCGCGCGGCGAACGCCGTCGCCGGCATCAAGTATCGCGGCGCCGGCACCATCGAGTTCCTATACCAGGACGGCGAGTTCTTCTTCATCGAGATGAATACCCGACTGCAGGTCGAACATCCGGTGACCGAGGCGATCACGCGGCTGGACCTGGTGCGCGAGCAGATCCGCATCGCCTCGGGCGCGCCGCTGACCCGGACCCAGGAGGAGATCCAGTTCTCAGGCCACGCCATCGAATGCCGCATCAATGCGGAGAATGCGAAGACCTTCCGGCCGACGCCGGGCACCATCGATGGCTATCACCCGCCGGGCGGACTGGGCGTGCGCGTCGATTCGGGCCTCTATGACGGCTATCGCGTGCCGCCGTATTACGACAGCCTGATCGCCAAGCTGGTCGTGCATGGCCGCAACCGCAACGATTGCCTGATGCGCCTTCGCCGTTGCCTGGAGGAATTCGTGATCGGGGGCATAGACACGACCATTCCGCTGCACATGGCGCTGGTTAACGATCCCCAGTTCATCAATGGCGACTATACCATTCACTGGTTGGAAGAGAATCTCGAACGCCTCATCGGTGACTGACAATCTGACGCCCAATCTGCTGGTGCAGGCCTATGCCAGAGGCCTGTTCCCGATGGCCGAGAGCCGCGAAAGCCGGGAGATCTACTGGGTCGATCCCGAGGAGAGGGGAGTCATTCCCCTGAACGGCTTCCACGTATCACGCCGGCTGCGCCGTTTCCTTCGCCAGGATCCGTTCGAAGTTACCGTCGACCGCGATTTCGCCGGCGTCATCCAGGCCTGCGGCCGCATCGACTATCAGCGCGGGCGCTTCGACACTTGGATCAATGACGAAATCATCCGCGCCTATGTGGAGATGCATCGTCTGGGGCTGGCCCACAGCGTCGAATGCTGGCTGAAGGACAAGCTCTGCGGTGGCATCTATGGTGTCGCGCTGAAGGGCGTGTTCTTCGGCGAGAGCATGTTCTCTGCCGAGACTGGCGGCTCCAAGGTGGCGCTGTCCCATCTGGTCGCGCTGCTGAAGGCGGCCGGATACCGGCTGTTCGACAGCCAGTTCGTCAATGACCATCTGAAACAGTTCGGCGTCCTGGCGGTGCCGAAAGCCGAGTTCAAGCCGATGCTGGCCGAAGCACTGTCCGTCGACTGCACGTTTCCGAAACAGTCGGACGTGATGAACGGCGCCGATGTCATCAACTGGATCGACGCTACGACATGAGCGCCAGCATGGCCCGGCAGAGCGCCGCCTTCGGGTCCGCGACATGGTCCAGCAGGGTGAAGTGGTTCGCGCCCTCGGGCAGCATCACCGGCGTTTCCACGCCGAACATCTCGCGATAGGTCTCCGACTGCCGGATCCAGCCGTCCGGCTCGGCACCGCCGGCCGCCAGCAGGATGCGGACATGGGGCAGGGGGCGGAACGCCTCGCTGAGGACGTTGTTGGCCGCGGCTTCGGCTTCGCTCAGGCGGATTTCCTGATTCAGCGCGATACGCATGGTCGCGCGGGGGTCGAAGATGCCGGAGAGCAATGCCGCCGACTTGATCGCATCCTGCGGCAGCCCGTGACGGGTCCAGTCCTGCGCCGCCGCGATGGCCGACAGGTGGCCACCCGCAGAGTGGCCGCTGACATGCACATTGTCCGGGGCGGCGCCGTAGTCGCTGGCGTTGCTGATGGCGTGGGCGACGCCCTTCATCACCGACCCGACCAGGCTGCTGAGCGAGACTTCGGGGCAGAGGGGATAGTTCATCATCACCACGGTCGCGCCGGCGGCGTTGAAGGGCGGGGCGACGAAGTGGTGCTCGTCCTTCGACAGCGCCCGCCAGTAGCCGCCATGGATGAAGATGTGCATCGGCCCGCCGAGCACGCCGGGGAAGATGTCGTAGATCTCACGCGGGTGGTCGCCATAGGCGATGTTACGGCGCATGTCGTAGAGACGGCGGGTTTCGGCAGCCTTGTCGGTGAAGGCCTGAAGATGCATCTCAGCGTCCGGAACCGCTACCCTGGGGCTGAAGTTCTGTTCCATCTGGTCGGCGGACCAGTCCTGCCAGTAGGTCATCGCGTTCTCCTCCCTCACGCGTAGCAGCCGGCCTGACGGGCCCGCATCACAACCAGATTGTAGACGATGTCGATGGCCGGTGTCGGCACCCCGGTGATGCGGCCGAGCTCCGAGACCGACCCGATGATCGGCTCGATCTCCATGGTGCGGCCGGTCTCCAGGTCCTGCAGCATCGAGGTCTTGTGCGCGCCCACGGCTTCGGCGGCGGCGATGCGCTTTTCAACCGTCATGGGGAAGCGCACGCCCAGCCGTTCGCCGATCTCCCGGGCCTCGGTCATCATCTGACTGATCACCGCGTTCACGCCGGGATCGCGGGCCATGTCCTCCAGCGTTGCCGTGGTGAGAGCGGAGACGGGATTGAAGCTGAGATTGCCCCAGAGCTTGGCCCAGATCTCGTTGCGGATGTTGGGCCGGACGGGCGCCTTCACGCCGGCGGCGACAAGGGCTTCGGAAAGCGCGTTGATGCGGTCGCTGCGGCCGCCCTTCGGCTCGCCCAGGGCCAGCCGCTCGCCATAGCCCAGCTTGACCACACCGGGCTCGGAAACTTCCGCCGCCTGCCAGACAACGGAGCCGATGGCCCGCTCGGGACCGATCTTCTGCCACAGGACGCCGCCCGGGTCGCAGCTCTCCAGCTGTCGGTCCTCGTAATCGCCCTCCAGTCCGTGGAAATACCACCAGGGCAGTCCGTTCTGCGCCGTCACCACCGCAGTGTCCGGGCCCAGCAGGGGCTGCATCGCATCGGCAATGGCGGCCACGCCATGCGCCTTCATGGTCAGCAGCACATAGTCCTGCGGCCCGAGTTCCGATGGATCGTCGGTCAGTGTCGGATGAACCGTGAAGGATTCGTCGCCGATATCGAGCCGCAGCCCGTTCTTCCGCATGGCTTCCAGGTGCGCGCCCCGCGCGATCAGGCTGACGTCAGCGCCCTGGCGCGCCAGCATCGCCCCGACATAGCCGCCGATGGCTCCGGCGCCATAGATGCAGATCTTCATTCAGGACTTCCCCACAGCTCTGGATATCGGCGCGGCGAATGGATGGCCTTCCGGCCGCTCCCCTATGCGCGCAGGAACCTGGAAAGGTATTCACAAGTCACGACGACCGTGTCAACGCGCCCTTCGGAATCTGCGAAGGGCATCAGGCAATCCTCGACGTTGTAGACGCCCTTTTTCGGGCCGACATATGGGATCATGGAAGTCGCCGGCTGACGAGCCTCGACCACGGCGCTCAGCGCTTCCCAGATGGTGCTGCCCGGGCCCTGACCGGAAATGCCGGACAGGCGCGCCCCCGTCGGATCACCCGTCCAGAAGCTCGAGAAATACCCACCGACCGAACGGAACCGGAAATCCGGATCAGGCTCTGACAGGACATCGATCAGGATTACGTGATCCTGGAAGGGGGTCATCCAGTCCGCGGTAATGGCGTCTCGGTGCGGCAGACCCGACACGCGGTCCAGCGCCATGTAGGATTCGAAGGCTCGACGGTTCACCGGCGACTGCAGCTTCAGGGTGCTGCCGGCCTGTTTCAGCCGGAAGTAGCGTCTGCCGCTCGAAGCTGTCTGTGACATGCCGGTATGATTCCTCAACAGGTGCTACCTGGTCCATCGAAACCGGATGACAAGTCTGGGCGAGGAGGGTGGCGGTCCCTAGGGGAATCGAACCCCTGTTTCAAGAATGAAAATCTCGCGTCCTAACCACTAGACGAAGGGACCGCATGAGCAGGGGGATTTAGTCGGCTTTTGCCGGGAAATCAACAGGCTGGCGGTGCGAATTTCGCGTCCCGCTGCCGCACCCCTCAGATGACCGGATCGGCGGCGTCCTCCACGGTCAGCTGCACCGTCACCCGGCCGCCCCAGTGGTTCAGCCTGAGGTGGCCCGCCAGGTGCACCGGACGCCCGTCGCGCGCCCGGCCGAGCAGCGCCGCGCCCAGCGGTTCTTCGGCCGCACGGAAGGCAATGGCTTCCAGCCGGCCGCCGGATTTCCCGGCCGCGACCAGCTTCACATGATTTTCGCCGACTATGTCGGCCTTCACCAGCTTGCAGTCGGTGACCGCGACCCTGGGTTCGGGATTGCCGGCGCCATAGGGGCCGGCGCGCGCCATGTCCTCGACCAGAGAGGTTGTGGCGCCGCCGGGCGCGATGGCGCCGTCAATGGTCAGGGCGCGGTTCCGCGATGCAACGGAGACGGATGCCGACAGGCGGTCGTTCAGGAATTCGCCAAGCTCACCGATTCGCGCGCTTTCGACCGTCAGGCCCGCAGCCATCACATGGCCGCCGCCATTGATCAGAAGCCCGGCCTGGCGCGCCGCCGTCACCGCCGCACCGAGATCGACTCCCCGGATCGAACGGCCCGACCCCTTGGCGCTCTCGCCCTCACGCGACAGAACGATGGCCGGGCGGCCCGTCCGGTCCTTCAGGCGGCTGGCGACGATGCCGATGACCCCCGGGTGCCAGCCCTCGTCATCGACCATCACGACCGCGCGGTTGTCCTGGGTATCCGCCTGGGCCAGTGCCTGCTCCAGCACGGCCTTCTCGATCCGCTGCCTTTCCTGGTTCAGCCGGTCCAGTTCGATGGCGATGGCGGTGGCTTCTTCCGGGTCGTCGGTAGTCAGCAGACGGACGCCCAGATCGGCCTTGCCGACGCGCCCCCCGGCATTGATGCGTGGCCCCAGCAGGAAACCGGCGTGATAGGTGCTGGGCGGCCCCGTAAGCCGCGCCGTGTCGCCCAGGGTGCGCAGGCCAAGCTGGCGGCGGTTGGCCATCACCTTGAGCCCCTGGGCCACCAGAGCGCGGTTAAGGCCATTCAACGGCACCACATCGCAGACCGTGCCGATGGCCACCAGGTCGAGCATCTCCAGCAACTTCGGTTCCGTGCGGTCGCCAAACCAGCCGCGCTTGCGCAATTCCCGGTTCACCGCGATCAACAGCAGGAAGGTGACCCCGACGGCGGCGAGGTAGCCATGGCCGCCACGGCAGTCGAGCCGGTTCGGATTCACCAGCGCCTGCACCTTGGGCAGCCGGTCCTCGGCCAGATGATGATCCACAACGACCAGCCGGATGCCCTGTTCGGTTGCGGCGTCCAGCACGTCGAAGGCGGTGGTGCCGCAGTCGACGGTGACGATCAGGTCGTGTCCGGCCTCGGCCAGCTTGCGGATGGCGGGCAGGTTGGGGCCATAGCCTTCGGCCAGCCGGTCCGGAATGTAGGTCACGATCCGGCCCCCGGCGGCCTGGATATAGTGGGTCAGAAGCGCGGACGAGGTCGCGCCATCCACGTCGTAGTCGCCGAACACGGCGAGCGACCTGCCGGACTGGATCACGTCGGCAATCAGTCCGGCGGCGTTGTCCATGTCGGTGAAGGAGGACGGGTCGGGCAGCAGATCCCGAAGGCGCGGGTCCAGATAGGCTTCGCAGTCATCCAGCTCGATGCCGCGGTTCACGAGCACATCGGCCAGCAGGGACGGGAGCCCCTGGCGCTGGCAGATCGCTTCCGCCAGCCGCCGGTCGCCGCTGCCATGCGACCATCGGCGTCCGGCGAAGGAACGCTCTATGTCGAGAAAGGCAGGAGCGGCTTCAGGCACTTCAGCCGGCGACGCGCCGGCGTCCCTCGATCCGGCGGATGGTTCCGGTCTTGGAACGCATGACGATGGAATCGGTGATGATCACGCCGTGCTGACGGCGCACGCCACGCAGCATCCCGCCCGTTGTCACGCCAGTGGCGGTGAAGATGACATCGCCGGCGGCCAGGTCTTCCATGCTGTACTTGCGGGCAAGATCACTGATGCCGATGCGCCGGGCGCGTTCCTTTTCGTCATTGTTGCGGAACACCAGACGGCCCTGCATCTGGCCGCCGACGCAGCGCAGCGCCGCAGCCGCCAGCACGCCCTCGGGCGCACCGCCCGTGCCGATATAGATGTCGACCATGGTCTCGGGATCGGTGGTGGCGATGACGCCGGCAATATCTCCGTCCGGAATCAGCAGGATGCGGGCGCCAGCCTCGCGGCACTCCTTGATGATCTCGGCATGGCGCGGCCGGTCGAGGACGCAGACGCTGAGGTCGGAGATGGCGCAGCCCTTGGCCTCGGCCAGGTTCGAGAGGTTCTCCGAGACGCTGTTGTCCAGATCGACCACGCCCTCGGGCAGGCCGCCGCCCACCGCGATCTTGTCCATATAGACGTCCGGCGAGTTCAGCAGCTTGCCCTTCTCAGAAAGCGCCATTACCGACAGCGCACCGGGCGCGCCCTTCGCGGTGATCGTCGTGCCTTCCAGCGGATCGAGCGCGATATCGACCTCGGGGCCGGCCTTCGCCTTGTGGCCCAGACCGACATCCTCGCCGATATAGAGCATCGGGGCTTCGTCACGCTCTCCCTCGCCGATGACGACGGTGCCGCGGATATGCAGGCCGTTCAGGGCCGTGCGCATGGCGTCGACGGCGGCCTGGTCAGCCTGTTTCTCGTTGCCCATGCCGATCCAGTCATAGGAGGCGATGGCCCCAGCCTCGGTCACGCGGACAGCTTCAAGGGTGAGATTGCGGTCGAGTTTCGTGGTAGTCGCCACTTGTTCCTCCTGGCAGGCCGTTGTCCGGCTCTCAGAAATTCTCGATGGCGAGCAGATGGGGCTGCTCGAGCACGGTGTTCAGACGGTCGAGGCCGGCAAGCGCGGCGCGAACCTGACCTTCGGATGTCTCATGGGTGATCACGACCACAGGCGCGGTTCCCTGATCGTCCGGATCGGCCCTTTGTAGCAGGGATTCGATGGAAATGCTCTGGTCACGCAACACGCCGGCGATGTCGGCGATCACGCCGGGACGGTCGATGACGTTCAGACGGATGTAGTAGCTGCAGCACCGGGACGCGTTCTCATAGGGTTCCGCTGTCGTCAGCATGTCCGCCGGCAGACCGAAAGCATGCGCCCCGCGTCCCGCCGCGATGTCGACGATGTCCGCCGCAACCGCCGATGCGGTCGGGCCGCCTCCGGCGCCGGGTCCCTCGAACACCGTGCGGCCAACCTGATCGCCCTCTGCCACCACGGCATTGTCGACGCCATCGACCTTGGCGATCGGTGTCTCAGCCGGAACAAGGCAGGGGCGGACCCGCTGGCTGATCTTCCCGTCGATCCGTTCGGCGACGCCCAGAAGCTTGATCTTGAACCCAAACTCATCGGCGTAAGCGATATCAATCGCGGAGATATTCCGGATTCCCTCGATGTGTAGCGCAGCGAAGTCTGGACGGGTTCCGAAAGCCAGTGAGGCAAGCAGGGCCAGTTTGTGGGCGGCATCGATGCCATCGACATCAAAGGTCGGATCGGCCTCGGCATAGCCCAGGGCCTGCGCATCCTTCAGCACATCCTCGAAATCACGACCCGTGGCCCGCATCTCCGTCAGGATGTAATTGCAAGTACCGTTCAGGATGCCGTAGACGCGGCTCAACCGGTTGCCGGAAAGCCCCTCGCGGATGGCCTTGATCACCGGAATGCCGCCGGCAACCGCGGCCTCATAGGCCAGCACTGCACCGTTCGCTGCAGCCAGTTCGGCCAGACGCGCGCCGTGTTCGGCCAGTAGCGCCTTGTTTGCGGTGACCACCGGCTTGCCGGCGCCGAGCGCGGCCTCGACCAGCGCCAGGGCGTCGCCATCGGATCCGCCGATCAGCTCGACGACCGCATCGACGTCATCCCGGCTGGCGAGAGCAACCGGATTGTCCTCCCAGGCCATGCCGTCCAGGCTGACGCCACGGTCGCGGCCGCGGTCCCGGGCGGAAACGGCGGTCACGGCAACCGGGCATCCGGCCCGTGCCTCGACCAGGTCGCGGTTCTCTTCCAGCAGTTTCAGCAGCCCGGTGCCGACGGTTCCCAGTCCGGCGACCCCGAGCTTCAGCCCCTCCGGTCCGCTCATTCTGCCGCAGCCTGGCTCTGGTGCCGTTCCAGCGGCGCGTCGCCGGCCTGCATGAAACGCTTCAGGTTGCGTGTGGCCTGGCGGATGCGCTGTTCGTTCTCGACCAGGGCGATGCGGACATGGCCGTCGCCATACTCGCCGAAACCGACGCCCGGCGAGACGGCGACTTCGGCCTCGCGCAGCAGCAGCTTGGAGAATTCGAGGCTGCCGAGGTGGCGATAGCGTTCCGGGATCGGCGCCCAGGCGAACATGGTCGCGGCGGGCGAGGGGACATCCCAGCCGGCATCGGCAAAGCCCTTCACCAGAACGTCGCGGCGCGACTTGTAGAGCGCACGAATGTCGTCGACGCAGTCCTGGGGGCCGTTCAGCGCTGCGGCCGCCGCCACCTGCACCGGTGTGAACGCGCCGTAGTCCAGGTAGGACTTGATCCGGGTCAGCGCGCCGATCAGGTCGCGATTGCCGGCCGCGAAACCGATACGCCAGCCCGGCATGTTGTAGGTTTTCGACATCGAGGTGAACTCGACCGAACGCTCGCGCGCACCAGGGACCTGCAGGATCGACGGCGGCGGATTGCCGTCGAAATAGATCTCGGCATAGGCCAGATCGGACAGGATGATCAGGCCGCGGCGGCGGGCGAAATCGACCACTTCGCGGTAGAAATCCAGATCGACGACCATCGCCGTCGGGTTCGACGGGAAATTCAGGACCAGCAGTTCCGGCGCCGGCACGCAATGCTTCATCGCGCGTTCCAGGCTCTGCAGGAAGTCATGCTCCGGCCCGACCGGGAAATGCCGGATCACCGCCCCGGCGATGATGAAGCCATAGGGATGGATCGGATAGGACGGATTCGGCGACAGGATCACGTCACCCGGCGTGGTGATCGCCATGGCGAGATGAGCCAGCCCTTCCTTGGACCCCAGCGTCACGATGGTCTCGCTCTCCGGGTCGATGGACACACCGAACCGGCGCTCGTAATAGGCCGACACGGCCCGGCGCAGACCGGGAATGCCCCGGCTGGCGGAATATCGGTGCGTGCGCGGATCGGCGGCGGCCTCGGCCAGTTTGTCGACCACGTGCTGCGGCGTCGGCTGGTCGGGATTGCCCATGCCGAAGTCGATGATGTCCCGGCCTTCGGCACGCGCCTCGGCCTTCAGCCGGTTCACCTCATTGAAGACATAAGGCGGCAGGCGCTTGATCAGATGAAAGTCTACTTGCATGGCAATACGAGGCTCTGGAGGCGGGACGCCCCTGTAACAGAAAGCGGCGTCCGGTTGGACTCAGTTTTCGAGGAAGATTTCGGCGCGGCGGTTGCCGGCCTCGCCGGCGGGCATGGCCTCGTTGTAGATCGGGGTGTTGTCACCCTTCGCCTCAACGATGATCTGCTCATAGGGTACGCCATGCCGGGCCAGTGCATCCGCGACGGCCTCCGCACGGCGGGCGGAGATCCTCAGATTGGCCAGCAGGTGGCTCTCGACCGCCATCTGGCCGGTCCTGCTGGAGGAGTGACCGCGCACGCGCACGCGGGCGCGGCGGGACTTCGCCTGATCGGCGATACGGCGGATGATGGCCTCGTCACTGGGCGAAAGTCGGGTCGAATTGTGGCCGAAACGGATCACCGCATCGGCGCCGCCGGCCGCGCCCGTCAGCACCTGGGTCTGCTGCTGCACACCGCCGCCCGAAATCACGACTGGCGATCCGCCCACCGGGGCGCCACCGGCAGATCCGCCGATGACATCCTGATAGCTGCGCGGCGCCGACAGATAGTCCTGGTAATTCTGCCGCACGACCGAGGGCACGCTGTCAGGGAACTGGCCAGGCTGAACCGGGCCGTTGTTGACGGCAAGTTGGGTCGAGCCACCTGATTCGCCCACGGCCTGCTCGAATGTCCGCGATGGCGCGACCGGCTGCTGCGCCGCCGGAGCGGCCTGGGCCACACGCCGCGGCTGCGTTGCGGCGGCCGGAGCCGCTTCGGTACGGGCGCCGGCGTCGAGATTGGCGTTCGGCTGGACATTGGTGCGGCGTGACACGACCGAGCCGTCCTCGGCGAAGGACGGGGGCTGCTGGCCGCGAGTCATCGCCGCGATCATCGGGGTCGGCGAACTGGCGTTTCCGGTTGTGCGGCGGGGCGCGGGCTGTTCCGCGCGGGCGACCTGCCGCTCAACGGGCTGGGCGGCCTCGGCTTCACCGCGCGGCTTCGGCGGAGGCACCTCATCCGCGGTTGCGGCCGCCACCACGGGGCGCTGCACGACCGGTGTCGACGCGCGTTCCGGCGCCGGCCGGGCCGGCGTGACAACACGCGGCGCCGGGGTTTCGACCCGCGCTGTCCGAGCGGCGGGCAGTGAGGGCGTTGCCGGCGACGGCGTCGTGGCGCTGCTCTCGGTCACGGCGATGACCGTTCTCTCGCCAGAGCGTTCGACATTCTCGGAGGCCGCGGCAAGCCCCTGGGCCGGACGGGTCGCCGGCGCGGGCTCACCCCCGGCGCGGGCGACAGGCTGTGGCACCGGGCCATAGTCGGGCTCGAAATAGCTGCCGGGATCGGCCCAGTCGGGCAGGGAGCAGGCGCCGGCCATCAGCATTGCGGCGACTGCGCCAACACGGCCCAGCTGCCCTGTTCCGGTCCGCAAGCGGGAGCTGCTGCTCATCACCCAATCTCCTGACAATTCCGGGAATCCCCGATTTCCGGGCAATCTAGAGAAATGATCCCATCAATGGAACCATTCTGAAAAAGGATTTTTTCTGCACGTTGCCGGCGTCGCCGCCAAAAAAGAAGGGAGCGCGGCGAACCGCGCTCCCGACCTCTTCGCCGATGACTGTCGGCTCAGTTCGAGTAGTACATCGAGAACTCGACCGGATGCGGCGTGTGCTCGAAGCGGTAGATCTCTTCCCACTTCAGCTCCATGTAGCCGTCGATCTGGTCGTCGGTGAACACGTCGCCCTTCTTCAGGAAGTCGCGATCGGCGTCCAGGGACTCCATGGCTTCGCGCAGCGAACCGCAGACGGTCGGCACGCCGGCCAGTTCCTCGGGCGGCAGATCGTAGAGGTTCTTGTCCATCGGGTCGCCCGGGTGGATCTTGTTCTCGATTCCGTCCAGGCCGGCCATCAGCATGGCCGAGAAGGCCAGGTACGGATTGGCCATCGGATCCGGGAAACGGATCTCGACGCGCTTGGCCTTCGGGCTGGATCCGAACGGGATACGGCAAGAAGCCGAGCGGTTGCGGGCCGAGTAGGCCAGCAGCACCGGCGCCTCGAAGCCCGGGATGAGACGCTTGTAGGAGTTGGTCGACGGGTTGGTGAAGGCGTTCAGGGCCTTCGCGTGCTTGATGATGCCGCCGATGTAGTACAGCGCCGTCTCCGAAAGATCGGCGTAGCCCGAACCGGCGAAGGTCGGCTCGCCGCCCTTCCAGATCGACTGGTGGCAGTGCATGCCCGAACCGTTGTCGCCCATGATCGGCTTCGGCATGAAGGTCGCCGACTTGCCCCACTGGTGCGCGACCTGCTGGACGACATACTTGTAGATCTGGATGTTGTCGGCGGCCTTGGTCATCTCGGCGAAGGTCATGCCCAGCTCATGCTGAGACGGCGCGACCTCGTGGTGATGCTTGTCGGTGTTCAGCCCCATCTCGCGCATGACGGCGAGCATCTCGGTGCGGAGATCCTGACAGGAATCGACCGGAGGAACCGGGAAATAGCCGCCCTTCGGGCCGGGGCGGTGACCCATGTTGCCGGCTTCGAACTCGGCGCCGGAATTGTACGGGCCTTCCGAGTCGTCCAGGCGGAAGAAGGTGTGGTTCTGCTCGGTCTGGAAACGGACGTCATCGAACAGGAAGAACTCGGCCTCCGGGCCGAAATAGGCCGTGTCGCCGATGCCGGCATAGTTCATGTAGGCCGTGGCGCGCTTCGCGGTGGTCCGCGGGTCGCGGCCATAGCCTTCGCCGGTCGACGGCTCATTGATGTCGCAGAACAGGATCATCGTCGACTGTGCAGTGAACGGATCCATCACGGCGGTGGTGGGATCGGGCATCAGCGCCATGTCGGATTCGTTGATCGCCTTCCAGCCGGCGATCGAGGAGCCATCGAACATGATGCCTTCCTCGAAGAAGTCCTCGGAGAACTCGTGCGAGTCCATCGTCAGGTGCTGCCACTTGCCCCGCGGGTCGGTGAAGCGCACGTCGACGTAGCGCACTTCGTCCGACTTGATCTTTTCCATCACCGTTTTGATGTCTGACATAGTCTATCTTCCTGTCGTTATTGGTGTCTGTTTCGAGCGGAACGGCCGGCCGCGGGGAACGCCCCCGGCGCAGGCCGATCCGGTTTGCGTCAAACCGCGTCCGAACCCTTCTCGCCGGTGCGAATACGGATCACTTCATCGACGGTGGAGACAAAAATCTTGCCGTCGCCGATGCGGCCCGTCTTGGCGGCCTGCTGAATGGCTTCCAGGGCCCGTTCCAGCATGTCGTCGTCCAGAACGACCTCGACCTTCACCTTGGGGAGAAAGTCGACGACATACTCGGCGCCACGATAGAGCTCTGTGTGACCTTTCTGACGGCCAAATCCCTTGGCCTCGGTCACCGTGATCCCTTGCAGGCCCACCTCGTGCAGGGCCTCTTTGACTTCGTCAAGCTTGAACGGCTTGATGATGGCTTCGATCTTCTTCATCGCGTGGAACCGGTTCCCTCCCTTGGCGCATGGTTACGTATCTGCCGCGATGACGCTTGGCAGGCACTCGCGAATAGCATGCACTGTGCCATGCTGACTCTTGCGAAAATTCACCGAATTTCAACTGGTTATCAACCGTGAGCAAAATTTCGCCAAAGCGGTTGATGAAATAATAGCCAGAAAGATCAAAAAATGACCACAAGAGAGGCGGTGAAACCGCTCATCGCCGGATTGTTACTTCTGCAAAACCCCTCGCCAACGCATGAAGGAGAGAGGATCGCTGCAGCCGCGGGCCGAACTGATGAGGAGCAGCCGGATTGACCGACCTTGAGACCGACCTCTCGCGCCTGAGCGTGGTCTGGACCGGTGATGCCGACAGACCGGAAGACGTTATGGATCTGCGACCCGATGATCTCGTCGCCGACCTCCCCGTCGATCAGTTGGAGCGGATGCGCCAGGCGGGCGGGGAACTGGTCGATGTCTACAGGGTTCTCGCCAAGACCGGCGACAACATCGTCGGTCTGCTGCTGGCCGGGCACGAGACCTTCTACGAGTGGAACCACTATCCGGACGGCGATTGCTATGACCCGGAGACCCACAGCCAGTACTACTACCACGCACATCGCGGCGCCCTGGGCGAGCATGGCCACTTTCATACCTTCCTGCGGGCGAAGGGAATGTCCGGTCAGCCGACGCCGCTGCCGTTCGAGCGCGCCGAGTCCTGGCCGAAGGGATCGGAGGCTGTCGCTCATCTGGTGGCGATCTCGATGGACAGGTTCGGGGTGCCGACGCATCTGTTCACGACGAACCGCTGGGTGACCGGAGAGACGCTTTACGGCGCCGAGGACGTGATTGCGATGCTGGAGCGCTTCGAGATGGACCTGATCCATCCGTCGTGGGCGGTGAACCGGTGGATGAGCGCACTTGTGGCGCTGTTCCGGCCACAGATCGAACAGCTTCTGCACAAGCGGGATGCAGTGCTGGCTGCCCGGCTTGGTGCGGCGGAGGGCGATCCGCTGGAGGACCGGGATCTGGAGATCACCTCGATCATTGCAATAGACGCCGACACACAGATAGCAGCGGTCGAAAAGGCGCTGGCCCGATAGTCCTTTTCCCGTGTCGGGGCTTTGCTGTTAGTTTCGCACCGGGCGTGAGGAAACGGGTGCGATGGCGGCGAGTGGGATCCATGAGACTGGGCTGACGCTTCAGTCCGAACTGAAACTGCATCAGGAACTGGCGCTGAACCGCCTGACTCCCGGCGTCGTGGTGGCGCTGCTGGCCTTCTCCGCCGCCGGATACGGCAAGTACTGGGACAATATCGGACCGTTGCAGGGAGTTCTTTGGGCCGTGGTTCTGCTGGCGCTGCTCGGACTGGCCGGCTGGCGCTGGTGGCAGAAGCGCAAGGGCCGGTCTGTGTTCGCGGAGGGCGACCGCCTTCACCTGCTGGCGCCGTTCTGGGCACTTGCGCTGGGAAGTCTGTTCGCCGTCGCCGCATATTTCGCCTTGCACAATGACGGAATAGAGGGACGGGTCACCTTCGCCATCATGATGGTGGGCCTGGGCGGTACGGCGCTCAGCGTGACCTACATGGTGCCGAAGATGGCGCTCGCCTTTTTCGCGCCCATGTTCATCGCAGTGGGATCAACGGCAACGCAGATCGATCCGCATGTCAGCATCCTGCAGAAGATCGGCATCATGACCACATTCATGGTCCTGTTCTCCGTCATCATCGCCGTGAACTGGCGGATGTTCCGGGCGGGCGTCGAAGCCATGGTGGAACGCGACCGGCATCGCCTGGAGATCGCGGAACGCCGCGCCGAGATGAACGCAGCCCGCCATATCCAGCTCCGTTTGCTGCCCAAGCCGGACGGGGAATTTTCTGGCGACAGCCGGTTCGCACTCGCCGCATCGCTGGAATCGGCCCGGGAGATGACGGGCGACCTCTATGACTTCTTCATGATCGACGCCGACCGTGTCTTCTTCATGGTCGGCGATGTCTGCGGCAAGGGCGTGACTTCCAGTCTGCTGATGGCGGTGACCAAGGTGACCGTGAAGAGTGCGGTGCTGCGGCGCGACGCGGCGCTGGGCGACATCATGGCCGAGGCAAACCGGGAACTCGCTCGCGAGGATCACGACAATCAGTTCGTCACCTGTTTCGCCGGCATTCTCGACGCCCGAACGGCGACGATCGAGTACTGCAATGCCGGTCACGAGCCGCCCCTGCTGATGTCGGCGGCAAGCGGGGAGGTCTTAGCTACCGAGCTTATCGGCGGACCACCGCTCTGTACGGTACCGGAATTCGACTACGCCACCGGCCGATTGCAGATGCAGCCGGGCGAGACGCTTGTCCTGGTGACCGACGGCGTCACCGAGGCCGACAACCCGGAAGGACAGCCTTTCGGCAGCGCCGGGATGACCGGTGTGCTGGCCGAGCTTCCGACGGGACAGGACGTGGACCTGATCCTGGCGGCGCTGCGCAGCGCTGTCAGCCGCTACACCGGAACCGCCCTGCAGCATGACGACCAGACCATGCTGGCGCTGCGATGGAAGGGAGGGCAGGCCGGGTAGCGAAACCTGCCCGATATGTGATCGCGCGACTCCCCGGCGGCAGCGGTTTGTGATGCTGTAGGCGGCGGGGCATCGGGGCAGGGAACAGCCACATGACGTCGATCAGGGTCTCAGCAGGAACCGTCTTCCTGGTGCTGGCGGCGCCGTTCTTTCTGAACGACTTCGTCTTCTGGGCCTTCGGCAGCGGCTATGGCGTCTATCTGAGCGATTACGCCACGCGGATTCTTGTGCTGGCGGTGATGCTGTTCTGGGTCCAGGCCCGCTCGGTCATCTCCGCGCGGCCCCGGCCAATGGGCATATCCATCTGGCCGCTCATCGCCATCGTGATGGCCCTGATCGTGATCGGCGAACCAGTCTTCGACCGGATCGACAATGGCGTCGATGAGTGGACCGGCATCGGCAAGCTGTTCCGCTTCAGCAGCATCGACGGGCCGTTTCTCTACTGGCTCGATCTCAGCCTCGGCCTGTTCCTGGTGGCGCTGACCGAGGAACTGGTGTTCCGCAAGGCGGCGCGCCGCTGGTTCCACGATATCGGGGCCGGCCCCATTATCACGATCATCGCGTCAGCGCTGATCTTCGGCCTGATGCACTGGGGTGGCGGCGCTGGACAGGTTGTGGCTGCGACCGGCGCCGGCGCGGTCTACATGGCGCTCTATCTGAAGATGAACCATCTGTGGCCGCTGGTGCTCGCGCACTGGGGCCACAACTTCCTTGCCTTCGGGCCGTACAAGCTGCTCTAGCCGGCGCGCAGCAGGACGTGCTTCTTCTTGCCCGAAGAGAGCTTCGCAGCGCCGTCATTGACCAGATCGGAGACGGTCAGCATCGCCTTCGGATCGGACAGTTTCTCGTCGTTCAGACGCGCGCCGCCATTCTGGATCAGTTTGCGGGCCTCCGAGTTGGACTTCGCCAGTCCGGCGCGTACGAAAGCGTCCAGAATGCCGATCCCGGCATCCAGGTCTCCCGAGGCGATTTCAACGGTGGGCAGGCCTTCGGCCGCCTGACCCTGCTCGAAGGCCTGGGCGGCGGTCTCGGCGGCCTGCCGGGCGGCGGCGTCGCCATGCGCCAGGGTCGTGGCGGCGTCGGCGAGCACCTTCTTGGCTTCGTTGATGTCCTGACCCTCCAGCGCCTCCAGCCGCGCGATCTCGTCCAGCGGCAGTTCCGTGAAAAGCTTCAGGAAGCGCCCGACATCGGCGTCGGCGGTGTTGCGCCAGAACTGCCAGTAATCGTACGGGCTCAGCCGGTCGGCATTCAGCCAGATCGCTCCGTCATGGGTCTTGCCCATCTTCTGGCCCGTCGCGGTGGTCAGCAGCGGCGAGGTCAGCCCGAACAGCTCCGCCCCGTCCACGCGGCGGCCGAGCTCGACGCCATTGACGATATTGCCCCACTGATCCGAGCCGCCCATCTGCAGGCTGCAGTCCATGCGCCGCGACAGCTCCAGAAAATCATAGGCCTGGAGGATCATGTAGTTGAATTCCAGGAAGGAGAGTGGCTGCTCGCGGTCCAGCCGCAGCTTCACGCTGTCGAAGCTGAGCATCCGGTTGACCGAGAAATGCCGGCCGACCTCGCGCAGGAACGGAATGTAGGCGATCTGGTCCAGCCAGTCGGCATTGTTGACCATGATCGCGTCGGTCGGGCCATCGCCGAAGGTCAGGAACTTCTCGAAGACCTTGCGGATGCCGGCCATGTTCTGCGCGATGATCTCGTCGGTCAGCAACTGACGCGCCGCGTCCTTGCCCGACGGGTCGCCCACCTTGGTGGTGCCGCCGCCCATCAGCACGATCGGCTTGTGGCCGGTCTTCTGCAGCCAGCGCAGGATCATGATCGGCAGCAGGCTGCCCACATGCAGGCTGTCGGCGGTGCAGTCAAAGCCGATATAGGCGGTGACGATGCCCTTGCTCAGCTTGTCGTCGAGCGCGGTCGTGTCCGTGCACTGGTGCACGAAACCGCGGCTGTAGAGCGTCGAGAGGAAATCGGAACGGGCTTCGGTCATGGCGCAGGCTTTGAAAATCGGTGAGGATCAGGCCCGCGCATCTAGCACATCGAAGCGAAAGGGCAAGGTTTGACCGACGCAGCACGCACCGTGATCGGCCTGATGAGCGGCACCTCGATGGACGCCATCGACGTTGCCGTCCTCCGCACCGACGGGGAGACCCTGATCGAACCCGGCCCGACAGGTGAGTTCGTCTATCAGCCGGCGGAGCGGGAGGCCGTGCGGGCGTCGCTGAGACAGCCCGAGCCGTCTGCTGCGGCCGTGAACGCCGTGACCGACGCGCATATCCGCGCCATCGCCTCGTTCATGCAGATGCACCCACAGGCCGCGCGCGCGGCCAGCCTGATCGGCTTTCACGGGCAGACGACCTTTCACGATCCGGACAATCGCGTGACGGTGCAGATCGGCGACGCGCAGCGGATCGCGGACCACTTCGGCCTGCCCGTGGTCTCGGACTTCCGGAAGGCCGATGTCGCGGCGGGCGGGCAGGGCGCGCCCTTCGCCCCGCTCTATCACCGCGCCCTCGCCGAGCCGTTGCGCAAGCCGATGGCGGTGCTCAACCTGGGGGGCGTCGGCAACGTCACATGGATCGGGGAAACCGGGATCCTCGCCTTCGACACTGGTCCAGCCAGCGCGCTGCTCGATGACTGGATGCGGCAGAAGGAAGGCAAACCCTTCGACAGGGATGGCGAGGCAGCCCGGTCCGGCAAGGTTGATGGTCAACGGATCACGCTGTGGCTCGATTCGCCCTATTTCGCAAAATCACCGCCGAAGTCGTTGGACCGGAACGATTTCAACATCGACACGACCGACATGTCGCTGTCGGATGGAGCCGCCACGCTGACGGCGTTCACGGTTGAAAGCGTGGCTCGCTCCACGGACTTCATGCCCGAGACGCCGGAATTCTGGCTCGTGACAGGCGGCGGCCGCCGCAACCGCTTCATGATGGAGAGCCTGGCCGAACGGCTGGGCGCACCGGTCGAACCCGTCGAGGCCGTGGGCTGGAACGGGGACGCGCTGGAGGCCCAGTGTTTCGCCTGGCTGGCGGTTCGTTCGGAACGCGGTCTGCCGCTCAGCCTGCCGGAAACCACCGGGGTTCCCGCGCCGATGCCGGGCGGCGTGACCTGTCAGCCCGCTGCGGCGATCTCCGCGCGGCGGCGGTCGACATAGGCGCCGGTCAGTTCGTCGACCTCTTCCATCTCGCGTTCGTAGAAGTGGGTGGCGCCCTCGATCAGCTCGTAATCGATGGTGATGCCCTTCTGCGACTGCAGTTTCTCCACCAGCTTCCGCACATCGGTCTCGGGGACGACATCATCCTCGGTGCCGTGAACGATGATGCCCGATGACGGGCACGGGGCCAGGAAGGAGAAGTCGAACATGTTCGCCGGCGGCGAGACCGAGATGAAGCCCTCGACCTCGGGGCGGCGCATCAGAAGCTGCATGCCGATCCAGGCGCCGAAGGAATAGCCGGCGATCCAGCAGGCCTGCGCGTCCGGCTTGATCTGCTGCATCCAGTCCAGCGCCGAGGCCGCGTCGGAAAGCTCGCCGACGCCCTGATCGTATTCGCCCTGGGACCGCCCGACGCCGCGGAAGTTGAAACGCAGCACCGAAAAGCCGCGGTTCTTGAAAAGCTGGAACATGTTGTAGACCAGCTTGTGGTTCATGTTGCCGCCAAACAGCGGGTGCGGATGCAGGATCAGCGCAATCGGGGCGGTTTCGTCCTCGACATGGTGGTAGCGGCCTTCGAGGCGGCCATCGGGTCCGTTGAAGATGACTTCGGGCATGGGTCCTGACGGGAAATTGAGAGACGGGAATGGCGGCGCGGCGCGGCGCTCCGGGGCGCTTACATATAGTTTAATTGCCTCTCGCGCCAGTATTTGTAGGCCTTGCAGCAATTGACGCTCCATGGCTGTGAAATATATAGGTTCGTACAAGCAGCCCCCGCACCGGAGGAGACACGGGCATGTGGCAGGTACTGAAAGACGACATATCGGCGGTGAAGGAACGCGATCCCGCGGCCAAGTCGACGATCGAGATCGTCATCTGCTATCCCAGCTTCCATGCCGTGCTTTTCTATCGTATCGCCAATGCGCTGTGGCGGCGCCGGTTCCACTTTCTCGGTCGCTTTGTCTCCCAGTGGGGACGGTTCCTGACCGGCATCGAGATCCATCCCGGTGCGAAGATCGGCCGGCGCTTCTTCGTCGACCACGGCATGGGCGTCGTGATCGGCGAGACTGCCGAGATCGGCGACAATGTCACGCTCTATCATGATGTCACGCTCGGCGGTGTCGCGCCGTCGGTGGATTCCGCCTCGCAGGTCGGTCAGAAACGCCACCCGACGCTGGAGGATGACGTCATTGTCGGCTCCGGCGCGCAGGTGCTGGGGCCGATCACCGTCAGGGCCGGCGCCCGCGTCGGCGCCAATGCCGTTGTCGTCAAGGAAGTGCCGCCAGGCGCAACCGTGGTCGGCATTCCGGCCGAGATCGTCGGCAAGGCCAAGCCGCGCCTTGTGGACTCCGCGGAAGACGGCCATCCCGCCTTCGAAGCCTACGGCATGCCGAAGTCCGGTGTGTTCAGCCCGACCGCCGCGCGTCTCGAGACGCTGATCGAGCGGATGGAGACGATGCAGGACCGTATCGACGACCTGGAAGCCCGCCTGGCGGAAAAGGAACCCAAGGTGAGGGTCGTTTCCGGCGGCGAGGACTGATATTCAGGGCCCCATGCGGGCCGAACGTCACTATCTGGATTGCAACGCAACCGCACCGCTGCGCCCGGAGGCGCGGCGGGCGATGCTTGCCGCCGCCGAGCGTGGCGGCAATCCGTCCAGCGTTCACGCCGAGGGCAGGGCGGCACGCGCCATTCTCGACATGGCGCGCGGCCAGGTGGCGGCTCTCGCGGGACTGCCACCCTCGTCGGTTCATTTCACCAGCGGCGGCACCGAAGCCAACAACTGGGCGCTGAGCCTGACCGACCGGCAGGTTCTTGCCGCCGCCGTCTCGCACGATTCCGTTCTTGCCGTGGATGGCGTCGGGACGCTGGAGACCGTCAGCAACGGACTGCTCGATCCGGAAGTCCTGGAAACCCGCCTGAAGACCAGCAATGTCGGCCTGCTGTCGGTGATGGCCGTGAACAACGAGACCGGTGTCATACAGCCGCTGGAGGACATCGCCGAAATCTGCCGCGCGCATGGCGTGCTGCTGCATGTCGACGCCGTGCAGGCGCCCGGCAAACTGGATCTTGCGCCGATCGCGGCCCAGGCCGATGTGCTCAGCCTCTCCGCCCACAAGCTCGGCGGGCCGGCCGGATGCGGCGCGTTGCTGGTGCGTCCGGGACTCGATCCCGTCCCGCTGATCCGGGGCGGCGGTCAGGAGGCGCGGCGTCGCGCCGGCACCGAGAACCTGATCGGCATTGCCGGATTTGGCGCAGCAGCCGGGGCGGTCGCCGTACAGGGGAGCGCGGAAGTCGCCCGCATCCTCGCCCTTCGTGACGCGCTCGAGGCACAGCTTCGGGCCTTCTGTCCGGAGACGCAGGTCTTCGGCGCGGACGTGCAACGCGCCGCCAACACGACCTGCATCCGCATGCCCGGTGTGCCGGCCGAGACGCAGGTGATGGCGCTGGACCTCGCCGGCGTAGCCGTCAGCGCCGGTTCGGCCTGCAGTTCGGGCAAGGTCACGCCCTCGCATGTCCTGATCGCAATGGGATGCGGCGAGGAAGCCGCCGGGGAGGCCATCCGGATTTCCCTCGGCTGGGCCACGACCGACGCCGATGTCACGGCCTGCGCCGCCGCGTGGCAGGCCCTCTGGGACAGGAAGAAGGCTGCATGAGCGGCGCGATCTATCTGGACCATCACGCCACCACGCCGGTCGACCCCGCGGTGCTGGAGGAGATGCTGCCCTGGTTCACGGAGCGGCCCGGCAATCCGCATTCCCGCCACCATGAGCATGGCTGGTCGGCGGAAGCCGCCGTCGACATCGCCCGGCTGGAGATATCGCAGCTGATCAATGCGCCGGATCACGACATCCTCTTCACCAGCGGTGCGACCGAATCCAATAACTGGGCGATCCGCGGCCTGATGCCTGCTTTGAGCGAGGAGCCGGGCGGGAGAATCCTGGTCAGCGCCGTGGAACATCCCTGCGTTCTGGAGAGCGCGCGCCATTGCGGGCTGGAGGTCACGGAACTTCCGGTGGACCCCGCCGGCGGCGTCGATCCCGAGCGGGTTCGGCTGGAACTGGACCGCGGCGGCGTGCGTCTGATCTCGCTGATGCTGGCCAACAACGAGGTCGGCACTATTCAGCCGGTCGCGGCCATTGCCCGGATCGCGCGAGAAGCCGATGTCTGGCTCCACTGCGACGCGGCGCAGGCCGTGGGCCGCATTCCGGTGAACTTCGAGCGTCTCGGCGTCGACCTGATGAGCCTGACCGCGCATAAGTTCTACGGGCCAAAGGGCATTGGCGCGCTCGCCATCTCGACGCGGACCCACAAGATGCTATTGCCGCTGATCCGGGGCGGTGGGCAGCAGGGCGGCTTCCGCTCCGGCACCGTGCCGACGCCGCTTGCCGTGGGCTTCGGCGCCGCCGCCCGGCGCGCCCGCGAGATGATGGACGGCGAGCGCAAGCGGATAGCGTCCCTGCGCGACCGCCTCTGGTCGGGGCTGCAGGCAAATGCGGAAGGTCTGGAACTCAATGGCGGCGAGATCATGCGGCTGCCGGGCAATCTGAATTTCAGGATCCAGGGCGTCGACGCCGATGACGTGATCCGCGCAGCGCCCGAAATCGCCGTCTCGACCGGTTCGGCCTGTTCGTCAGCCTCGTCGGAACCTTCTCATGTTCTCAAGGCATTGGGCTTGACGGAATCCGAAATACGATCCTCGATAAGGATCGGGATCGGCCGTCCGAACACCGATGCGGATATCGACACGGCCATCGAGGTTCTCACCAGGGCGATCGGCAAGGCGCGCAGATGATCACAGTCCATTTCATCAGCCCAAAGGGCGAGCGGATCAGCGTCCAGGCGAAGGAAGGCGATTCCGTTCTCGATATCGCCCATGCCAACGACATCGACATCGAAGGGGCCTGCGAGGGCTCGATGGCCTGCTCGACCTGCCATGTGATCGTGCGCGATCCGTGGTTCGACATGCTGCCGCCGGCTAGGGAGGAGGAAGAGGACATGCTGGATCTCGCCTTCGATCTGCAGGAGACCTCCCGGCTTGGCTGTCAGATCGAGATCACGAGCGAGCTGGACGGCATTGAACTGCAGCTTCCCGGCGCGACGCGGAACCAGTTGATCGGATGAGCCTGTTCGACCGCCTGAAGGCTGCCTCCGCCGCTGACTGGGACGCCTATACCCATCATTCCTTCGTGGCCGGTCTCGCCGACGGCAGCCTGCCCGAGCCGGCCTTCCGGCATTATCTGGTGCAGGACTATCTGTTCCTGATCCACTTCTCCCGCGCCTGGGCGCTGGCGGTCTACAAGGCCGACAATCTGGCCGACATGCGTGCGGCGACCGAGGCTCTGAACGGCATCCTGAATGTCGAAATGCGGCTCCATGTCGACTACTGCCGTGGCTTCGGAATCAGCGCCGCGGAAATGGAAGCCGCACCCGAGGATGTCGCCACCATGGCCTATACCCGTTACGTGCTTGAAACCGGCCTGCAGGGTGACGTGCTTGACCTGCATGTAGCGCTCGCGCCCTGCGTCGTCGGTTATGGCGAGATCGGCGCGCGCCTGGCCGCCGATCCGGCGACGAAGCGAGACGGCAACCCCTATCTTTCCTGGATTGAGATGTATTCCGGCGACGAATACCGGGAAGTGATGGACGGCGCGAAGTCGCATCTGGACGTGCTGGCGCGGAACCGCCTGACCGACGCTCGGTTCGACAGCCTGTCCCGGACCTTCAATCAGGCCACCCGCCTGGAAGCCGCATTCTGGCAGATGGGACTCGATGCAATCTAGTCGGCGAGGGGGAGGAACTCATGCCATTCATCAGTGTCCGCGATCTGGATCGCTTTTATTACGAGCAGGTGGGCGAGGGGCCGGACGTGCTGGTCATCACCGGCACAGGCAGCGATCTGCGGCGGCACCCGAATCCGACCGACAGTCCGCTGACGAAGCATTTCCGGGTCACCACCTTCGATCAGCGCGGCCTGGGCCAGACATCGAAGCCGGACGACGGCTACACCATGGAGGCCTATGCGGACGATGCAGCGGCCTTCATCGACGCGGTGGGCATCGGACCATGCCCGGCGCTCGGCATATCCTTCGGCGGCATGGTCTTGCAGAACCTGCTGGTACGACACCCCGGCAAGGTCAGCCGTGCGGCGCTCTGGTGCACGTCACCGGGCGGGGCAGGCGGGGCGTCCTATCCGCTGCATGAACTTCCGGGCGATCTGTCGGTCGAAGAACGTTTCCGGGCGATGACGAAGCTCGCCGACAGCCGCGTCACCGACGCCTGGTTCGACGAGGAGAAGGACAAGGCCGACATGCTGCGCCAGCGCGCCGACAAGTCGGAATTCTACGGCGAGCACAACTATCTGCACGGCGCGAAGATGCAGATCGTGGCGCGCAAGGGCCACGACTGCTGGGACGGTCTGGCCGGGGTCGATGTTCCGGTGCAATGCGCGGGCGGCCTCTACGACCTGATCGCCACGCCCGAAGCGACGCGCAACATGGCCGGCCAGATCCCGAATTCGGAGCTGAAGCTCTACGAGGGCGGCCACATGTTCTTCATCCAGAACCCCGAAGCCTATGATGACCTGATCGCCTTCTTCCGGTCCTGAAACGGAAAAGCCGGGCGGTCCCCCTCGACCGCCCGGCTTCCGATCACGCTACTGCAGTCTTGATGCTCAGCCCACCAGGCCGCCGTCGTCGCGGGTGATGGCGATGACCGCCGAACGGGGCAGGCTTTCGCCCCCGCCGGGCCAGTGGCTGTCGCCACGCTCGCCCGGGTGCTGGATGCCGACGAACATGGTGCGGCGGTCGGTCGACCAGGTGATTCCCGTGACCTCGCATTCCCTCGGACCGACCATGAAGCGGCGGATCTCGCCGGTTGCCGGATCGCCGACCAGCATCTGGTTGTTGCCCTGTCCCGCGAAGTCCTTCTCGTTCGAGTAGTTGCCGTCGGTCTGGATCCAGAGCAGGCCGGTGCTGTCGAAGGCGAGACCGTCGGGCGAATTGAACATGTTCTCCGCGGTCACGTTCCTGGAGCCCGCATAGGCGTCCGCATGCACCCTCGGATTGCCCGCGACCACATACAGGTCCCAGGCGAAGCCAGTAGCGGAATGATCGTCATTGTCCGGCGTCCAGCGCACGATCTGGCCGTAATTGTTGCCCGCGCGCGGGTTCGGGCCGTTGACCGGCGTGGCGTCGCCGCCCGCATTCGGCTTCTTCGCCCGGTTCTTGTTGTTGGTCAGGCAGCAATAGGCCTCGACCTTGTTCGGGTTGGCCGCGACCCATTCCGGACGGTCCATGGTGGTGGCGCCGACCTTCGAGGCCGCGATCCGGCTGTGGATGCGGATCTCGGCGTCGGTCATGCCTGTCGCGGCCGGGCTCAGCTCGACCCACTCGCCGCGGCCATCGTCGGAGAACTTCGCAACGTGGAGCGTTCCGTTCTCCAACAGGTTGGAATTGTCGCCACCCGCGGCGTATTTGCCGGCGGAGACAAAGCGATAGAGAAACTCGCCGCGCTCGTCGTCGCCCAGATAGACCACGGCATGGCCGTTGCCGGCGATCACGCATTCGGCGTTCTCGTGCTTGAAGCGACCCAGGGCGGTGCGCTTTTTCGGCGTCGAGGCCGGGTCCAGCGGGTCGATCTCGACGATGTAGCCGGCGCGGTTCGGCTCGTTCGGGTGCTTCGAGACGTCGAAGCGCTCATCGGCCTTCGCCCAGCCATAACCCCAATCCTTCGGCCCGACGCCATAGCGCTTCAGCTCCGGCGTCGGCTCCCAACCCTCGGCGGAAGCAGAGAAGTAGCCGTTGAAATTCTCTTCGCAAGCCAGGTAGGTGCCCCAGGGCGTGCGGCCGTTGCCGCAGTTGTTCCATGTGCCCAGAGTCCTGGTACCGGTCGGGTCGGCAGCAGTCTTCAGCAGGTCGTGGCCGGCGGCGGGGCCGGTGATCTCCATCGGCGTGTCCGGGGTGATGCGGCGGTTGAATCTGCTGTCCTGCACCAGGCTCCAGGCGCCGTTGCGGTGCTCGATCTCGATGATCGAGACACCATGGGCCATCTTGCCCTTGTTCACGTCCTCGACCGTCTCCGGCAGGCCGCTCTCGTTGTAGCCGAAGGTGGTCTTGCGGTTGGTGTATTCGTTGTTCACGGCCAGCACATTGCGGCCGTCCTTCACGAACAGCGCCATGCCGTCATTGTTGTCGCCGAAGGCGCGGGCCTGGCTCGCGGCTGTGCCGCGCTTGGCATCGTCGAACTCCGGAACATCGGACCACATCGGATCGCCCCAGCGCACGACCGTGTGCCAGTTGTAGCCTTCCGGCACGGTGATGGTGTCTTCAGTGCTGGCCGCAACGGGCTTGAAGCCGAGACGCGAGGCTGCTGCTGCACGGCGGGTGAGGGCGGTCGAGCCCAGCACGAAGGCGGAGGCCCCCAGCGCCAGGGCGCCGCCGAGAAAGCGCCGGCGGGCCAGATAGGCGCCGGAAACGAGGTCGAAATCCGTGACTTCCACCGGCGGATTGTTGATCTCGTCGAATTCGTCGAAGGACAGTTCGTCAGTGGTGACGCGCGTCATCACATACTCCTGGATACGGGTTGGCATCACCCGGGCGATCCCCATCGCGCCGGGTGCCGTCCGACCTATCCCCGGATTGCTTCACAAGAATGACAGTAGCGGCAGCAGTATGGCAGCTGTTTCAGATCAGTTACATGCCGTCCGTGGCGGGCAGACGGATCGTCGCTGTTGTGCCGTCGCCCCGCTCACTGGTCAGATCAAACACGCCACCGTGCAGTTCCACCAGCGACTTGACGATCGGCAGGCCGAGACCCGTGCCCTGATGCTGCTTGGAGATTGAGCCCGCGACTTGGCCGAAGGGGCTCATCGCCGTCTCCTGTTCGGCCCGGGTCATGCCAACGCCGGTGTCGGCAACCTGGATCACCGCTCCGCCATCTTCTGCAAACTCGAGACAGACGCGGATTTCGCCGCCGTTCGGCGTGAACTTGATGGCGTTACTGAGCAGGTTGAAAAGGATCTGTTTCAGCAGCCGTTCGTCCGCCCGGCAGATGGCCGGTTCCATGGCCGCGGCCTGATCGATCACCTTCACACCGGCTTCCAGCGCGCGGTGGGAGACCACCCGCACGCAATCCCGGATCACGGCCTGCAGGTCGACCGGCTCGGGGTGCAGTTCCTGCTTGCCCGCTTCCAGTTTCGAGAGATCCAGCAGGTCATTGATGATCTGCAGCAGGTGCTTGCCGCTGTCGTGGATGTCCTGCGCGTAGGTCTGATAGCGCTGCGTGCCGACCGGGCCGAAATGTTCGCCGGCGATGATCTCCGAAAAGCCGATTACCGCGTTCAGGGGCGTGCGCAACTCGTGGCTCATGTTGGCCAGGAACTCGCTCTTGGAACGGTTGGCGAGCTCTGCGGCGCGCTTGCTCTCGACCAGAAGCTGCTCCTCGCGCCGGCGTGCGGTGACGTCTCGCGCGACGTAGAGAATGAGGTCGTCGCCGGCAAAGCGGATGTCTCGAGCCGAAACCGCGATTTCCCGCTGGCTGCCATCGAGCAGGTTGATCGTGGTGTCCAGTTCCCTGTTGCGGCGGTCGTCGTCGGCGAGCAGCACGAACTGCCGCACATCATTGTCGTTGGCGAGCAGGTTGAGCTCCATCCCGGTACGGCCGATCACCTGATCGCGTTCGTGTCCGGTCACCTTGAGGAAGCGGTCATTGACGTCGACGATCTTGCCGTCGTCGCGGCGGCTGAGCACCATCATTTCCGGGCACACGCGGAACAGCACCGTAAAAAGCTCCTCGGATCGGCGCAGGGCCTCGATGGCGTTCATGCGCGCTGTCACATCGGCCAGCCAGGCGAGGGAGGCGGTACGGCCACCCCAGTTTATTGTCGAGGTGAAGCTCTCGACCCAGATCACCCGGCCATCCGTGCGGACCATGCGGAATTCGTAGCTTTCCGGTGTCTCGCGCCCCTCGACGCGGTCGTTCTGGTACTGTGCGACCGTTGCCTGGTCGTCCGGATGCACATGGTTCGCCTCCGTGGCGTCGCGGCGCATCTGTTCCAACGAATCGTAACCCAGCAACGTGGCAAGCGCGGGATTGGCGTAGACGACGCGGCCATCGACGGTCACTGTCGCCGCCTGGCGGGCGCCCTCGACGATCTGGCGCAGCTTGGCTTCGGCGCGGCGCAGCGCCTCGGCGTCATCGGTCGCAACCGACATCACCACCTTGCCGCCGTGTCGTCCAACAATGGCAGAGACCGGCAGCCAGCCGCCCGTGGACTTGCGCATGCGCAAGCGCAATCTGCCGCTCGCGCCCTCCTGGGTTTTCGCCCAGGTGAGCGTGTGTCTCGTGAATTCCTGATCCTGGGGATCGACAAGTTCGATCAGTCCGGCCTCGTTCAGGACCTCGCCGCCATAGGTGACGATCTCCTCGGGCACATACAGATCCCGGCGCAGCGTCCCGGAATAGTCGACGGTCACCGGCGGTTGCGGGGCAAGTTCCACCAGCGCGCCAGCCGACGCACGCGCGCAGTCACAGTCTGGGACGCGATCTAACCTGATCCTGTTCGCTTCGCTGTTCACGATGGCTCTCGGTTCCGGTGTCGGCCAACGGCCGGGGTGTTGTGCTCCCGCTGCCTGCTTCGTGGCTGGCAATCATTGGTAGATTCGTTAATTGATCGCGCAAGTATCGCTGCAGAAAGTTAACGAAGCCCTCATGGCAGCCATGTGCTGCCGGTCACGTATGATCCCTTGCGGCGGCGACAGGCCCGCTACAACGCGGCGAGTGTTCCTTTGCCCGGGTTCTTGAACTAAAGAAGCCGCATGACTGACACGCTACGCATCGCACTCGCGCAGGCCAATCCAACCGTCGGGGACATCCGCGGGAACCTGGCCCTGGCCCGGCAGATCCGTTCGGAAGCCTGGGAAATGGGCGCCGACCTTATCGTATTCCCGGAGCTGTTCCTCATCGGCTATCCGCCCGAGGATCTGGTTCTGAAGTCCGCCTTTCAGGACGACGCCATCAAGGCCGCCCAGGAACTGGCCGCGGAAACGGCGGACAACGGACCGGCAATGCTGCTGACGACATGCTGGCGCGAGGCGGGACATCTTTACAATTCGGTACTGCTGATCGACGGCGGCAAGATCCTGGCGGCGCGTCACAAGCACGACCTGCCGAACTATGGCGTGTTCGACGAAAAGCGCCTGTTCGCGCAGGGGCCGCTACCCGGACCGATGAACTTCCGCGGCGTGCGGCTGGGTGTGCCGATCTGCGAGGACATCTGGAAGCCCGACGTCGTCGAGTGTCTGCAGGAGACCGGGTCCGAGATCATTGTCGTGCCCAACGGCTCACCCTTCGAGGTCGACAAGTCGGACGTGCGGTTGAACCACGTCGTCTCCCGGGTGATGGAAAGCGGCCTGCCGCTGATCTATCTCAACCAGATCGGCGGTCAGGACGAACTTGTCTTCGATGGCGGCTCATTCGTGCTCAACGCCGACCGCACGGTCGCGGTGCAGATGCCGGAGTTCGAAAGCGCGCTGACGGTCACCGACTGGCGCCGTACCGACGCCGGATGGATCTGCGAACCTGGACAGGACACACCGCCGCGCAGCCGCCTTGAGGGCATCTACCGCGCCTGCATGCTCGGCCTTCGGGATTATGTGAACAAGAACGGCTTTCCTGGTGTTGTGCTGGGCATGTCCGGCGGCATCGACAGCGCGCTCAGCGCCGCCATCGCCGTGGATGCGCTGGGCCCCGACCGGGTCTGGTGCGTAATGCTGCCGTCGAAATACACCAGCACCGAGAGCCTGGAAGATGCCGATGCGGCGGCGAAGATGATGGGCTGCCGCATCGACACCGTCTCGATCGCCGAGAGCGTCGATGCGCTGGAAGGGTCGCTGAAGCATGTCTTCGCGGAACGTCAGCCCGACATCACCGAGGAGAACATCCAGTCGCGGTCCCGCGGGCTGCTGCTGATGGCGATCTCCAACAAGTTCGGGCACATGCTGCTGACGACCGGCAACAAGTCGGAGATGTCGGTCGGCTACGCCACCATCTATGGCGATATGGCCGGCGGCTATTCGGTGCTGAAGGATCTCTACAAGATGACGGTCTTCGCGCTGTCGGACTGGCGCAACGGCATGAAGCCCTCGGACGGGCTGGGGCCGGAAGGGCCGGTCATGCCGCGAAACATCATCGACAAGCCGCCCTCGGCCGAACTGCGTCCCGACCAGAAGGACGAGGACAGCCTGCCGCCATATGAGCAACTGGACGACATCCTGGAATGCCTGGTGGAGAAGGAAATGGCCTTCGAGGGCATCGTCGCGCGCGGCCACGACCCGGCGACGGTGAAGCGGATCGAGCACCTGCTCTACATTGCCGAATACAAGCGCCGCCAGGCGCCTCCGGGTGTGAAGATCACGACGAAGAACTTCGGCCGCGACCGGCGCTATCCCATCACCAACCGCTTCCGGGATGCGGTATAGGCTGGGCTCTTGTTTCCCCGGCGCGTCCCGGACACCGATCCTGGACCCATTCCCGATCATGGATGAAGCCATGATTGGTGGTGGAGATGCTCAGGAGTGGATCCCGGCTCGAGGCCGGGATGTCTGCAAGAATTCGAGGAGCAGGACATGAAAGTCCGCTTTGCCCCCAGTCCGACGGGATTGCTGCATCTCGGCAACATCAAGGCCGCGGTGATCAACTGGCTCTTCGCCCAAGCGAACGGGGGCGAGTTCATGCTGCGGATCGATGACACCGACACGGAGCGCTCCACGAAGGCTTTCGAGGATGCGATCCTGCGGGACATGGAATGGCTGGGTCTCGAGTGGGACAGCTTTGCCCGGCAGTCGGATCGCCAGGAACGCTATGACGCCGCCATTGATGGTCTGAAGCGCTCGGGACGGCTGTATCCCTGCTACGAGACGCCCGAGGAACTGGAGCGCAAGCGCGGCCTGCAGCGGGCCTCCGGCCGGCCGCCGGTCTATGACCGGGCGGCGCTGGACCTCTCCGATGAGGACAGGGCCACGCTGGAAGCCGAAGGCCGGCAGCCGCATTGGCGTTTCCTGCTGGTTCAGGAGCGGGTGGTCTGGGATGACCTCGTTCGCGGTCATCAGGAGATCGATGCCGCATCGCTGTCGGACCCCGTACTGATCCGAGCCGACGGGCGTCCGCTCTACACGCTGACTTCCGTGGTCGATGACGGCGAACTCGGCGTCACCCACATCATCCGCGGCGAGGATCACGTCTCCAACACGGCGGCGCAGATCCAGCTCTTCGAGGCGCTGGGGCACGCGGTCCCGGTCTTCGGCCACTTCCCGCTGATCGTCGATGCCGACGGTTCGCCACTTTCCAAACGCGCCGGCAGCCTGACGGTCGAGGCTCTGCGCGGACAGGGGATCGAACCGGCCGCCATCGTCAGCCTTCTTGCCAGGCTGGGAACGTCCCAGCCGGTGTCCGTGTTCCGGACCAATACTGAAGCCGCCGAGGGCTTCAATCTCTCGATCTTCGGGCGCGCTGCGGCCCGGTTCGAGGACCGCGAGCTGCAGCGACTCTCAGCCCAGTTGCTCCACGAGATGCCGGTGGATGAAGCAATGCGGCGTCACGGCGAGGACAGCCCTGGACTGCGGGCTGTGTGGGAGGCCGTATCGGGCAATCTCGAGCGGTTCTCCGATTTCGAAGACTGGATCGCGCGGGTGAGCAGACCGCTGACGCCGGTCATCGAGGACGCCGGCTTTTGTAGCGAGGCGGCGGATCTGCTCCCGGAAGGCGATCTGACCGAGGAGAGCTGGAAGGCCTGGACCGCCACCCTGAAGGCGGCCACGGGGCGCAAGGGCAAGCAATTGTTCATGCTCTTGCGGCAGGCTCTGACAGGGCTGGATCATGGACCGGAGATGAAAAAGCTGCTACCGCTCATCGGCTCCGAGCGGGCAAAGGCACGCCTCCGGGGCGAAACTGCCTGACTTACAATGTGATAAGCGCTGGAATTGATCCGATGACGAAGGAACGTCTGTACCTGTTCGATACGACGCTGCGCGATGGCGCGCAGACCAAGGGCGTCGATTTTTCGGTCGAGGACAAGCGCAACATTGCCGAGGCGCTGGATCAGCTTGGCGTCGACTACATCGAGGGCGGCTGGCCGGGGGCCAACCCGACTGACACGGCCTTCTTCCGCAATCCCCCGAAGCTGAACCGCGCCAAGTTCGTCGCCTTCGGCATGACCAAGCGCGCCGGCCGTTCGGTCTCCAACGATCCGGGCCTCTCCGAAGTGCTGAACGCCGACGCAGATGCCGTCTGCCTGGTCGGCAAGTCCTGGGACTTCCATGTCGATCTGGCGCTGGGCATCTCGCTGGAAGAGAACCTGATATCGATCCGCGAGAGCATCGCCGGCGCGGTCGAACGCGGCCGGGAGGCGATGCTCGACGCCGAGCATTTCTTCGACGGCTATCGCGACAATCCCGAATACGCGCTGGCCTGTCTGCAGGCGGCGCTGGAGGGCGGCGCCCGCTGGGTCGTGCTCTGTGACACCAATGGCGGGACGCTGCCGGTCGATGTCGAGCGCATCGTCGGCGAGGTGGTGAAGAAGGTGCCGCACGACCGCATCGGCATCCACGCCCACAATGACACCGAGAACGCGGTCGCCAACTCGCTCGCCGCGATCAAGGCCGGCGCGCGCCAGATGCAGGGCACGCTGAACGGACTGGGCGAGCGCTGCGGCAACGCCAACATGATGTCGGTGATCCCCTCGGTCTGCCTGAAGCCGACCTACAGCGACATCGTGACCACGGGTCTGAGTTCGGCCGACCTGCGGCAGCTGACACCGACGTCGCGGCTGCTGGACGAACTGCTGAACCGTGCCCCCAACCGGCACCAGGCCTATGTCGGCGACAGCGCCTTTGCCCACAAGGGCGGGCTGCACGTCTCGGCGGTGCAGAAGGACCCCAAGACCTACGAACACATCGAACCGGGCCTGGTCGGCAACCGCCGCCATGTCCTGGTCTCCGATCAGGCCGGCCGCTCCAATATCCTGGCGCGTCTGGAAGAAGCCGAGATCGAGGTCGCGCCGGATGATCCGCGCGTCATGCGCCTGCTGGAAGACGTGAAGCAGCGCGAGTTCGAAGGCTATTCCTATGACGGCGCGGAGGCGAGCTTCGAACTTATGGCGCGTCGGGCGCTCGGTCAGGTCCCGGACTATTTCAAGGTCGAGCGGTTCCGGGTCATGGTCGAGCGGCGCTACAACGCCCGCGGGCAGTTGATGACGGTGTCCGAGGCGACGGTGAAGATGATCGCCGGCGGACAGGAGCGGCTGACCGTCGGCGAGGGCAATGGCCCGGTCAACGCGCTGGACATGGCGCTCAGGCAGGGACTGACCGACTTCTATGCCGAGTTGATCGATCTCAGACTGGTCGACTTCAAGGTCCGTATCCTGAACGGCGGCACCGAAGCCGTGACCCGCGTGCTGATCGAGAGCGCGGACAGTTCCGGCGACCGCTGGTTCACCGTCGGCGTCTCCCCCAACATCGTCGAGGCCAGCTTCGACGCGCTGCACGATTCGATCACCTACAAGCTGTTCCGGGACGGCGCGCGCGTCGCCACCCGCATGGCGGCGGAGTAACGGCGGGGCGCATGGCGGGAACGAACCGACGGATGCGGGACGACACGATCCCGCAGCCGGCCATCATTCTGGTCAAGCCGCAGATGGGCGAGAACATCGGCGCCGCCGCACGGGCGATGCTGAATTTCGGCCTGGGGGACATGCGCATTGTTGCGCCGCGCGACGGCTGGCCCAACGAGGCCGCACGCTCCATGGCCTCCCGCGCCGACGAGGTGCTGGACAATGCCCGGCTCTTCGACACGACCGAGGAAGCCATTTCCGACCTGCATCAGGTATACGCCACAACGGCGCGCGGGCGGGAGATGTCCAAGCCCGTGATGCCGCCCCGCCAGATGGCGGAGGAGGGGACGCGGGTCATTCGCGGCGGCCAGAAGGTCGGCATCCTGTTCGGTGGCGAGCGCGCGGGTCTCGACAATGACGATGTCGCCCTGGCCCGCAGCGTCATCCAGATCACCGCCAATCCGGCGTTTTCATCGCTCAATCTGGCCCAGGCCGTTCTGCTCTGCGCCTATGAGTGGCGGCTGGCGAGCCTCGACGGCGCCGCTGCCCCCGCCGAATTCGATGAAACGAGCGCGCCGGCGCCGGCCGGTCAGATGACAGCATTCCTCGATTTCCTGACCGACGAACTGGACACGTCCGGCTTCTTCCACCTGATCGACGACAAGCGCCCGACCATGCTGAGGAACATCCGCGCCCTGTTCCACCGCGCCGAATTGCGCGACCACGAGGTGCGCACGCTGTTCGGTGTGGTGCGCAGCCTGTCGGGCCATCGTCAGGGGGTCCGGAAGCCGGAACAGGACGGCGGTTGACACTCGCGTCAGGCGGGCCTATATGACCGCCTTCCCGCGGCCGGAACGCACCGGCTGACGTTATATGTTTCACTGGACGAGGTAGGGTGCCCCTATGTCGAAGCGCATTAGTGCGAAGTACAAGCTCGATCGCCGCATGGGCGAAAACATCTGGGGCCGGCCGAAGAGCCCGGTGAACAAGCGGGATTACGGACCCGGCCAGCATGGCCAGGCCGGCAAGCGCAAGAAGATTTCCGATTTCGGTCTGCACCTGCGCGCCAAGCAGAAGCTCAAGGGCTACTACGGCTCGATCACCGAGAAGCAGTTCCGTCGCATCTACAACGAGGCCGTCCGCCGCAAGGGCGACACCTCGGAGAACCTGATCGGCCTGCTGGAGAGCCGTCTGGACGCGCTGGTCTACCGCATGAAGTTCGTGCCGACCGTCTTCGCCGCGCGCCAGTTCGTGAACCACGGCCATGTCATGGTCAATGGCCGCAAGACCAACATCCCCAGCTACCGCTGCAAGCCGGGCGACGTCATCGAGATCCGCGAAAAGTCGCGCCAGATGAACCTGGTCCTGGACGCCATCGATTCCTCCGAGCGTGAGCTGCCCGACTACGTCAATGTCGACCACGACAAGCTGAAGGGCGAGTTCACCCGCATCCCGCAGCTGGGCGACGTTCCCTACGCGGTGCAGATGGAGCCGAATCTGGTCGTCGAGTATTACTCGCGGTAACCGGAAACGGCCCGGCCAGGGTCGGTCTGGCCGGCTGGCCTGGCGGCGAATGCCCGGCAGGATTTACACGAAGCGGCGCCGGAGCAATCCGGCGCCGTTTTTTTGTTATCCCATCCGCATGCCGCCGGAGATGGTGATGGTCTGACCGGTCATGCCGTCGGATTCGGCGGAGGCAAGATAGACCGCCAGATGCGCGATCTCGATGGGCTGAAGCATCCGTCCGAGAGGGATGCGCGCCATCATCCCGGCCTTCAGGTCCTCGAACGGCACACCCATCATCTGCGCATGATCGTCGAACTGGTCGATCATGTCGGTCTCGACGAAGCCGGGGCAGATGGCGTTGATGTTGACGCCATCCTTGGCATGCTCCAGCGCCGCGCAGCGTGTCATGCCGACCACGGCGTGCTTGGAGGCGTTGTAGGCAGCCTGATTCATGCTCTCCCACTTGCCGGCGGTGGAGGCGACATTGACGATCTTGCCGCCACCGGCGCCCGCCATGTGGCGCAGTGCGAACTGCATCGTGTGGAATACGCCATAGGCGTTCACCTGCATGATCCGGTCGAAGGTCTCGGGCTCGTAGTCGATGAAGCGGCTGGCCTTGTAGATGCCGGCATTGTTGACCAGCACATCCAGCCCGCCGAAGGCCTCGACCGCACGGGTGACCATGGCCTCGGCCTGGGCCCGGTCGGAAACATCGGCGGCCATGGTCAGCACCTTGCCGCCGCCGCTGACGCAGTCGGCCAGCGTGTCCTGCAACTGCGTGAGACCCGTGGCCGTCAGCAGCACATCCGCACCTTCCTCGGCGAAGCTCTTCGCGATCGCGCGCCCGATGCCGCGGCTGGCCCCGGTGATGATCGCCCGCTTGCCGGCCAGTCGTCCCTGTCGCTCTGTCATGTGATCCTCCCTCGTCGCGACCGGAGTGTCCGCGACGGGGCGGGCAGGGTCAATAAACCCGGCGTTTGGGCGCCCAGCGTTTCACCGGCTTGCCGCCCGTGATCACCTTCGGCACACCATCGGGCAGTTCGTCGCTCGGCGGTTCAACCGGCGGCGGCGGGGCCGGTCGGGACCGCTCGGTCTTCGGCGCGTCGGCGCCGCCCATGAAACTGTCGCGGAAGGCCTTCGCCATCTCGTCCAGCGGGATCTCGGCATCGGGCGCCTGTTCGCGGATATCCAGGAACAGGCCATCCGATTCGACGAACCCCTCGATCTGTTCGATGGGCAGTGCGCCGAATTTCTTCTGGATCAGGCCAAGGCAGGCTTCCGCCCGGCCTTCCAGTTCCTTCGGCTCCGGCAAGCTGTCCGCGTGTTCAAGGATGCCGTAGAGGTTCGGATCGGCCGGCCCGAGCGATCCCGCGACGAAACGGCTGGGCATCAGCGCCCGGCCATCATTCGCGGCGGCATAGAGCCCCTGGGCCAGATAGAGCAGGTGCTGAAGTTTCCGGGGTTGCAGCCTCTGCCCGGCCGATGCCGCAGCGGCCTCGAACCAGGCGACGGCGAGCAGGGAGTTTTTCAGGGCAGGCTTTCGGAAACGGGGCGTATCGGACATGCGGCGGATCATCCGCCAACATGGTGAATGCCGGGTTAACCGGCCTTCAGACGCTTCGCCGCCTCGACTGCGAAATAGGTGAGCACGCCATCGCAGCCGGCGCGCTTGAAGCCCAGCAGGCTTTCCAGCATCACCTTCTCGCCGTCCAGCCAGCCATTCGCCGCCGCGCCGGCCAGCATCGCGTATTCGCCGGAGACCTGATAGGCGAAGGTCGGCAGGCGGAAGGCTTCCTTCACCCGCCAGCACAGGTCCAGATAGGGCATGCCCGGCTTGACCATGACCATGTCCGCGCCCTCGGCGATGTCCATCGCCACCTCGCGCAGCGCCTCGTCGCCGTTGGCCGGGTTCATCTGATAGGTCGCCTTGGTCGCCTTGCCCAGATTGGCCTTGGAGCCGATGGCGTCGCGGAACGGTCCGTAGAAGGCCGACGAATACTTTGCCGCATAGGACATGATCTGGGTGTTGTGGTGACCGTTGGCCTCCAGCGCCTCGCGGATGGCGCCGATGCGGCCGTCCATCATGTCGGACGGCGCGATCACGTCGCAGCCGGCCTCGACCTGGTTCAGCGCCTGCTGGATCAGCACTTCCACCGTGATGTCGTTCTGGACGTAGTCGTCGCGGATCAGCCCGTCATGCCCGTGGCTGGTGAAGGGATCGAGCGCCGCATCGCAGAGCACACCGACCTCCGGCAGGGCCGCCTTCAGCGCGCGGACCGACCGGCAGACGATGTTGTCGGGATTCGTTGCCTCGGTGCCTTCCTCGTTCTTCCGGTCCGGATCAATGGCCGGGAAGATCGCCACCAGCGGCACGCCGAGTTCACCGGCTTCGCCAACCGCGTCGACCAGGCTGGACAGCGACTGCCGCTGCACGCCGGGCATGGACGGAATGTCGACCGGATCGTCGCCGTCATGCACGAAGACCGGCCAGATCAGGTCGGCGGCGGTCAGGACGTTCTCGGCGACCAGCCGGCGCGACCAGTCGGCGGCGCGGTTGCGGCGCATGCGCACGCGCGGATAGGCGCCCAGCGGCAGATCCTCGCGGTCGACGGTTTCCGGCGTCCGGCGGACGAAGGGAAGGGGCTGATCGCTCATGGCGTCGCTCCGTCTGAGATGTATGCTGCCGGGATCATAATCGAGCGCCCGGATGCGGGCAAAGTCGCAGGTGTCACAGGGGAGAGAGATGTCGGCGGAACAGAGGATCGCGGCCTATTGCGCCCAGTGCCGTTCCCGGTGCGGCTGCACCGCCTTTGTCGAGGACGGAAGGCTGAAGACCATCGAGCCGCTGCCCGAACACCCGACGGGCAAGGCGATCTGTCCCAAGGGCCGCGCATCCGGCGAACTGGTGAATCATCCCGACCGGCTGACGACGCCGTTGCGGCGAATCTCGCCGAAAGGCGAAACACCCGCCCGCTGGGAACCGGTCGGCTGGGACGACGCCCTGGACGAGATCGCCGCCCGGATGGGGGCGATCCGTGACGCGCACGGGCCGGAACAGATCGCCTTTTCGGTGACCACGCCAAGCGGCACGCACATCTCCGATTCGATTGCCTGGATCGAACGCTTCATCCGCGCCTATGGCAGCCCGAACACGATCTATTCAACCGAGATCTGCAACTGGCACAAGGATCACGCGGCGCAGTTCACCTATGGTCACGGCATCGGCACGCCGGATTTCGCGCACACGGACTGCGCGCTGATCTGGGGCCACAATCCGGCAACCACCTGGCTGGCCCGTTCCGGGGAGATCCGGGAGGCGCGCGGACGAGGCATGAAGACGGTGGTGGTCGAGCCGCGCCGGACCCTCTACGCCAAGCGCGCCGATGTCTGGCTCAGGCTCCGGCCGGGCACCGATCAGGCGCTGGCGTTGGGGCTGATTCATCTGTTGCTGGAGAGCCGGACATTCGATGCCGGTTTCGTGCATCGCTGGACCAATGCCGCCTGCCTGGTCGGCGCGGGAGGTCAACTGAAGCGGGATGGCGATGAGCTGCGCCGCGCCGATGACCTGTTCGCCGAGGGCACGGTGCTGTCGGAGCTTCGGAAACTCACCGCCGAATGGTCGCCTGAAAGGACCGAGGCGGTCACCGGCGTCCCGCGAGAGCGGCTGCACGATGCCGTCCGGGTGCTCTCGGAGAGCGATAGCGTCGCCTATTACTGCTGGAACGGCGTCGGGCAGAGCGTCAGCGCAACCCAGACCGACCGGGCCATTTCCATCCTCTACAGCCTGCTCGGTCACTACGGGTCCGATGGCGGCAATGTTCCCGGCGCGGCGGTCCGGTTCAACGACATCTCCGGCCGCGATCTGGTCACGGACGAACAGCGCGCGAAGACGCTGGGGCTTGCCGACCGGCCGCTGGGACCAGGCCGCGAGGGCTGGGTGACGGCGCGCGACGTTTACCGCGCCATCCTGGACGGCGAGCCCTATCCGGTCAGGATGCTGGTCTCGTTCGGCGGCAACCTGCTGTCGGCGCAGCCGGACACGGCGTTGGCGCGGGAAGCGCTCTCCAGGCTCGACTTCCATGTCCATGCCGACTTCTTCCTGAACGACAGCGCGCAGTTCGCCGACATAATCCTGCCGGCTGCGACCTCCTGGGAGCGGGAAGGGCTGCACACCGGCTTCGATGTCAGCCTGGCCGGCCTGAACCACGTGCAACTGCGTCAGGCGGTCGTCACGCCGCTGGGCGAATCCCGCAGCGACACCGATATCGTGCTGGGCCTTTCCCAACGGCTGGGGATGGGCGCGCAGATGTTCGGCTGCGACCGAGATGCGGGCTGGCGGCATGTGCTGGCGCCGTCCGGCGTCTCGCTGGACGACCTCCGCGCCAATCCGGCCGGTATGACGGCAGCAGGGAACGCCCCTGTTCGGGCCTATGAACGGGACGGATTCCCGACGCCCTCGGGCCTGATCGAGATCTGGTCGGAAACACTGGCCGCCCATGGACAGGATCCGCTGCCGGTGGTGCGCACCGTCCGGGAAGCCACGGACGCTCGCTTCCCGCTGCGGCTCGGGTGCGCCAAGACCGTCGCCTATTGCCACAGCCAGGGACGTAACATCCCGGCGCTGCGCGGCCTGACGCCCGACCCGGTGCTGGAAATGGCGCCGGAAACCGCCAGCCCGCGCGGCATCGACACCGGCGACTGGGTCGAGGTGATGACCGAACGCGGCAGCTTCGCCGCACGGGCCAAGCTGGTGGAGGATCACATGCCCGGCGCGGTCTTCGCCCAGCATGGCTGGATCGGCGATCACGCCGGCCTGACCACCAACATGAACACGGTGATCTCGACAGACGCGAGCGACCCCGTCAGTGGATCGATCCCGCTGCGCTGCTCGTTCTGCGAGATCCGGCCGATAGACGAGGGGAGAGATACATGACCTACGAGACCATGACCTACGAGGTCGCCCACGGCGTCGCCACGATCACGCTGAACCGGCCGGATCAGGCCAATGCGCTGGACCTGAAGATGTCGCAGGAGCTGTTCGACGTTTCCGTCCGCTGCGACGAGGATCCGGAGGTCCGCGCCGTGATCCTGACCGGTACGGGCAAGATGTTCTGCGCCGGTGGCGACATCGCGTTCTTCAAGTCGGTGGGTGAGGGGCTGCCGGCCATGGCCAAGCACATGACCATGTATCTGCATGCCGCCGTCAGCCGTTTGAACCGCATGGATGCGCCGGTGATCGCCGCGGTGAACGGCACGGCGGCGGGTGCCGGGTTCAGCCTGGCGATCATGGCCGACATCGTGATGGCTTCGGAGAACGCGAAGTTCACCATGGCCTACACGCGCCTCGGCGTGTCGCCGGATGGTTCGTCCAGCTATTTCCTGCCACGCCGCATTGGTACCAAGCGCGCGCTCGACCTGATGCTGACCAACCGGCTGCTGACCGCGCAGGAGGCCATGGACTGGGGCATGGTCGACTATCTGCACCGCGACGCCATCCTGATGGACGAAGCGCGCAAGATGGCCGCCCAGTTCGCCCAGGGCCCGACGCTGGCCTATGGCCGGGTGAAGCAGCTCATCCATGACAGCATGAACGAGAGCCTCGAGAGCCAGATGGAGCGCGAGACCGTCGGCATCGCCGAAGGCATGCGCTCCGCCGACGGACGTGAAGGCATCGATGCCTTCATCCACAAGCGGAAGCCGAATTTCGAGGGGCGGTGATGAAGCTATTCATCGCCTGTCTCGCGACCGAGACGAACACGTTTTCACCGATGCCGACTGGTCGCGCGACCTTCGAGGACGGGATGATCGCGCATGGCGATGCCACCTCCAGGCGGCCAGGCGTCTTTTCCGCCCCCTTGCATGAATGGCGGAAGCAGGCCGAAGAGGCCGGGTGGGAGGTCGTCGAAGGCCTCTGCGCCTTCGCACCGCCAAGCGGGAAGACGGTGCAGCCGCTCTACGAAGAATTCCGCGACGAGATCCTGGACGGGCTGAGAGCGGCCATGCCGGTGGATGTCGTGCTGTTCAACCTGCACGGCGCGATGGTCTCGGACGGTTGCGACGACTGCGAGGGCGAACTGCTGGCCATGGCCCGCGATATTGCCGGACCGGACGCGGTGATCGGGGCCGAGCTGGACCTGCATTTCCATCTGACCGACCGGATGATGAACGCGGCGGACCTGCTGGTGTCCTACAAGGAATATCCGCATGTCGATATTCCCGACCGGGCGCGGGACCTGTTCCATCTCGCTGCCCGCACCGCGAAAGGGGAAATCCGCCCGGTGATGCGGGATTTCGACTGCCGCATGGTCAGCATGTACGAGACCCCGAAGCAGCCCATGCGCGGGCTGGTCGACCGCATGCTGGCGCGCGAGGGCGAAGATGGCGTGCTTTCGCTATCGATCGCGCATGGCTTTCCCTGGGGCGATGTCGAGCGGGTCGGCACGCGCACGCTCTGCATCGCCGATGGCGACGCGGACCTGGCGCAGCGGGAAGCCGAGGCGCTGGGGCGGGAACTGTTCGGCCTGCGGGAGGATCTGCGCATCCGCTATCCGGACATCGAGACCGCACTCGACCTGGCCGAAGCAGCAGTCCAGGGGCCTGTTGTGCTGGCCGACACCGCGGACAACGCCGGCGGCGGCGCACCGGGGGATTCCACCTATGTGCTGGAAGCCCTGATCCGCCGGAGCGTCAGCAATGTCGCGACCGGGCTCTACTACGACCCGATGGCGGTCCGCGCCTGCGAGGAAGCGGGCGAGGGGGCGACGCTCCGACTCAGGATCGGCGGCAAGATGGGCGAGGCCTCGGGCGTACCGGTCGACCTGACGGCGGAAGTGAAGGCCATCCGCACCGGCCTGACCATGCGTTTCGGCGAGATCCCGGTGCCGCTCGGCACGGCGGTCTGGCTGCATTCGGACGGGATCGACCTGTTGCTCAACACCACACGCACCCAGGTCTTCCACCCCGAAGCATTCGAGCAGATGGGCATCCGCCTCGCAGAGCGCCGCATCGTCGTCGTGAAGTCGTCGCAGCACTTCTATGCCGGCTTCGCGCCCATCGCCTCCGAGGTGATCCACATGGCCACGCCCGGCACCTGCACGCCCGACTTCGCGGCGATTCCCTTCACGAAGCGGGACGGCGCGTTCTGGCCGCGCGACGAGGGCGTGACGCCTTAGACCGGCCTGATGATGTGCGGGACGAAGCGGGCGGCATCGCTGGTGATGAGGCTACTATCGTCCCTGACGCCCAGACCGACGGGCTGGCTGGCGACAACCCAGCAGCCACAGACCGGACGGCGGCCATCGAAATCGGGCAACGGATGGAAGGACTGGACGACCGCGCCCTGGTCACCGTAGTGGCCCGGCCGGCGCTCGGTGACCCCGGGCGCATCGATGGCGATGTTCTCGCCCTCCCGGCCGAACAGCGGCTTCGTCACGCGGCCCTCCAGTTCCCCGGCCCTTGGATCGTCGGCGAAGTAGGCCGGCAGCAGGTTCGGATGCCCTTCGTTCATCTCCCAGAGCAGCGGCAGGATTCCCTTGTTCGACAGGATCGCCTTCCAGGGCGGTTCTATGAAGCGGCAGCCTGACCCCGGGATGTGCTGACCGAATTCATCGGCGAACAGCCACTCCCAGGGATACAGCTTGAACAGCCACTCGATGGGACGGCCCCCGAGATCCCGGAAACGTCCGTCTTCGCTGAGCCCGATGTCTTCCATCGCCATCTGCTCGGTCTTGATCCGGACCTGTCGCGCGCAGTCGGCGAGATAGGCGACCGTGCCGAAATCCTCGTCACTGCCGCTGACGGAGGCGAGGTGCAGGAACGGGCCAATGCCAAGGTTCGGCAGGGCTTCCAGCAAGGCCTCGTGCAGACTGTTGAACTGGTCCGCGCCAGCCGGCAACTGCCCCCGCTCGAGTTGCTGCTCCAGCCAGACCCACTGGAAGATCGACGCCTCGTAGAGCGCGGTCGGTGTGTCGGCGTTGTATTCGTAGAGCTTTGGCGGACCCGCACCGTCATATGCGAAATCCATTCGCCCGTAGAGATTGCGATCCTGACGCCGCCAGCTTTCCGCGATGTAGTCGTGAAACGGCGCCGGGATGCCCAGCCGGTCCATCAGTCCCGGTTCGACGACCACGCGCTCGACAACCTCGAAACACATGGCTTCGACGGTTTCCACCGCTGGTTCGAGATCACCTTCGATCTGCTCCAGCGTGAATTCGTAGCAGGCGCTCTCGTCCCAGTAGCCGTCGTCCCCGATCGAATGAAAGACGAAGCCGTGCTTTTCGGCGGTCTGCTTCCAGTCCGCACGGGGCGGGATCTCGATGCGGCGCATGAGGGCAGAGGATCAGCTGCGTGCCGAGCCGAAGGCGCGAGCCGATGCGCCGAAGCCACCGCGGGGCACGGCGGACAGGTTGGGCTTCACCGAGCTGACGGCGGATTTCGGGGCGGTGACCGTGCCGACCCCGTTGCCAACCCTTACGTTCTGGCCTGTGCGGAACCCGCTACGGTCGTCGGCCGAGCGGTAGAGAGGCTGGGTCGCGGCGCTGCGTCCGCCGCCCGCAAGCATGTTGCCCATCAGGTAGCCGGCCAGGAACGGCATGAAGACACCACCGCCGCCGGCCTGGGAGTAATTTTCCGAGACCTCGCACTGACCGGCACCGAAATCGGCCTCGCAGTCGGCGCGGGAGGTATATTTGGGAGCCACTTCCTCATGCATGGCGCGCGTCGCGGCGAAATCGGTGCGGCACTGGTCCTCGCTGAAAAGAGCATCCTGTACACATTGATCGACGGTCTCGTAGATCTGCGCGCTGACATTCTCCTCCTCGCAGGCGGCAAGACTGAGGCCGGCGGCGCTCATGGTAACGAGCGCAATTCTCCGAGAACGTTTCATGTCTTCCATTCCTGCAGGTGCGGGCTGGCGTCAGCCTAGTGGCATCGCGGGTGATCACAAATCAATTGTGGTTCGCCGGCCCGCCAGCCCGCAGAAAGTTCCTACTCCGCGGCCTGCTTGCCCGGCAGCAGGCCCGGCGCCATGCCGAGATCATGGCCGAACCGCGCCTTGACGACTTCGAGGAAGCTCTGCCCCTCGGGTGCGACAGCGCCGCCGGAGTGGCAGGCATAGGCTTCGGGGCGGCTGACCTCGACTGGTTCGATGCCCTGCTGCAGATCCTTCGCGCGTTGCAGGACCAGCTTGCGGAAGCGCACCACGCCCTCGTCGGAGGGAGTGAGAATTTCCCTGTCGCGCGGGGCGATGCGACCCTGGCTGTCCTGAACCGCCGCGTCCTGTTCGGAAAGTCCGGTGATGCCCATGAACAGCCGGTTCTTCTGCGCCTCACGGTCGAGGAGGTATTCATTGCCGCGGTTGCGGTGCGGGACATAGTTCTCGTCGACCATGGCGTGGACGCTGCGCCCGCCCTCGTAGCGGTCAAGTTCGTCCTGGCTGATCGGACGGTCGTCGCACCAGGTCACGGTGAAGATCCAGCAGTTCTCGTCGTCGATCGGCATCCAGCTCTGCACAGCGTAGGGCTCGCCCGGAAAGGTGCCCGGCGCGGCCGAATGGTTCGGCATCATGAACTGGCTGATCCGCCAGTAGGTCTCGCCCGGATCGGCCCTGCGCGCGCCGCCCATGATCAGGCCCGACGGCGTGTCCTCGACCACGAAATCCGGCGCGCCATCCTCGTGAATCCACTGCTGGCGCTTGTCCAGATAGACCGGCTTGCCGGTGCCCTCGGTCGACAGGACCTTGTGAACGTAGGAAAAGTGCGCCGTGTCGACCGCGCCCTCCAGCGCCTGGGCCCAGTTGCATTCCTGCAGCTTCTTGGAGATGTAGCGGTTCTCCGGCGGCACCAACGCCCATTCCACCAGTGGCAGTTCGGGCTCCTGCCCGGGCTCGCCGAACCAGGCCCAGATCTGGCCGCCCCATTCGCGGACGGGCAGGGAACGGATCCGAGCCGACTTCATGATGTTGTCGCGCACGCGTCCGGGCCGGACGTTCGGTACGTCGACGCACTGCCCCGAGGCGTCGAACTTCCAGCCGTGATAGACGCATCGCAGCCCGCATTCCTCGTTGCGGCCGAAGTAGAGATCGGCGCCGCGATGGGCGCAGCGCGGTTCCACCAGCCCGACCTGGCCCTCCGACTGACGGAACAGCAGGAACTCCTCACCCATCAGGGTCATGCGCTTCGGCGGCGCGTCGATCTCCGCGACTTCCTCGGCCAGAGCCACCGGTTGCCAGAAGCGCCGGAACAGTTCCCCCATCGGCGTGCCCGGACCGGTCCGCGTCAGGATCTTGTTGTCTTCCCTCGAAAGCATGGCCTCGTCCTCCCCGCCGGAAAGGATAACACCAGCGCCTGCCGCGGCGGAAGTTTCGGGAAATCAGCCGCCGTCGTGCTCGATCGGCACGACGACCGTGCCCGGGGGCGCAGACAGCAGCGCTTCGCGGAAAAGCGTCAGGTCGGTCTCAACGTATTCCCGACCGTCACCATCCTGTTCCCGCTTGAGCGGGAGGTACTGCCATGTCCCGCGCAGATCGACGAAGGATTGCGGTTCTGATGCCTCTGTACCGTAATCGAGGATCTTCAGCAGGCGATCCGGCGCGAAGGCCAGATCTTCCGAATCTGGTTCAGGCGGCGGTTCCAGGGTCACGAAATGCCCTTTGCCCCGACAGCGTGCGCACTCAGTTGGCGTATCCGGCGCGCTTCGTCCCGCCGAAGTGAGGCGAAGCGCCCTGGGCAGCAGGAACGATTTCGGCGGAATACTGCCCTGGCCATTGCAATTCGAGCAGGGGACCTCTTCGCTCGGCCACTGATCCGGAGCAATATCTGTGAACCAGACGGCAAAACGCCCTCCGACATCGAAGGAATTGAACTTCCACTCCGGGTTACAAGGTGAACTGCCCACAATCAGGTCATCTTCCACCGTGTAGACTTCGTCGACGTATTGTGCAGTCTCGTTGAACGCGGCGCAGAGGCTTTCAAGGGAGAGGGTCTGGGGCACCATCGGCCTGTCCCGCAGTTTGAGTTCGTAAACTGCCTGATCGACTGTCATACGCCAGATCTGAGGCTCCACAGGCTCTGGCGGATTATCCGGATCGTAGTTCTCCTTGAGGTACTCGTCCGTCTCCATCCCCATCATGTGGCGACCGACATAGCCGTCGAGCGCTGTCATCGATGCAAAATAGAGCGTGCCTTCGATGCCTTCCTTGTGACGCGGATCCTCCGGCAGCATGAGGTAGGTGATTGTCGCGCCCATTGTCACGCTCTCTATGGTTGTTTCATTTCACAAAGAACGACTACCGGATGCAGAACATAATGTAAACAGTTCGTGGCGGAATCGATCCTCACGCCGCCGCGCGGTGGCGGCAAAAGCAGGAGGCGCGGATCGGGACGTCGGCGCGGGCGGCCGCGCGGTCCAGTTGCACCTTGATCTGCAGGGCCTCCGCCGTCTCGCCGCGATGGGTCAGGCATTCGTGCAGCCCGTGCAGGCTCCAGACATTGCCCGGATGCTGGCAGGCCCGGCTCAAAGTGGCGTCCAGCCCCAGATCGGCGCGGTAGACGGCCTCGGCCTCCGCGTAGCGGTCCTGTTCGATCAGCAGCGCGCCAAGCGCATGCCGCGTGGGCTGCATCCAGCCCCAGGGCTCGTCATAGGGCAGGGCGTCGTCGATCTCGACCGAACGGCGCAGATGCTCGAAGGCGGTCTCGACATTGCCCTTGTGATACTCGAGCTCACCAAGAAGCATCTGCTCCGCGACCTGCAGGATGTCGCGGCAGGTATTGTTGAACAGCATCCGCGTTTCCGGCACCCGCTCAAAGGCTTCCACGAACAGACGCCGCTCGGCATCGGCCGCGTCCAGCCGTTTCAGATTGGCCAGCGCCACCGTGCGGGCATAGCGCATCATCGCCGTGGTCACGGAATAGAGCTCGGCGTCTGCCGGCATTTCCTGGGCGAGAATGTCGTCCCAGCGGCCGAAGCGGATCAGCACATGCTGCTTCATGGGCACGAAGCCCTCGAACCAGTCGGCCAGCGGTCGCAGCAGGTCGTCCGGGAGGGTCGCGATCAGCTCTTCTGCGGCTTCCAATGCCGGACCAGGCTGGCCCAGGAACATCGCGCCGTAGATCTTGAAGTGATAGTTGTGACAGCGATAGACCGAGTAGAAGTTCTCCGCGCCCGAGGCCGCTAGATACTTCCGGTCAGCGATGATCGCACAATGGTTCCGCGCAACGACATTCTGGTAGTCGCCACAGAGCACATCGATATGGGTTGGCATGTGCAGCAGATGCCCTGCATCGGGGACCAGTGTCGCCAGCCGGTCGCCATGGCGCAGCGCACGTTCCGGATGCGGCGACATCTCCATCAGATGCACATACATGTGCAGCAGGCCGGGGTGCACCCAGGCGTCCGGGGAGGCATCGAACGCGGCTTCCAGGACGGCAATGGCCTCCTGCGTGTCCGCCCCTTCGGCGGGTTGGCCCGATGGCAGATCCCAGAGCTGCCACGGTGTGCGGTTCATCATCGCCTCGGCGAAGACAGAGCAGATGTCGAGATCATCGGGATGCGCTGCGTGCGTTTTCCGCATCGCCGCCGCGAAGGCGTCGTTCCAGGCAGCGAACTCCTCGATGGCCGGATCTTCCGGGTAACGCGCCGCAAGCGCATCGATCAGAGCGCGTTCAGCGGCGGTTGCCGTATCCTTGAGGCCCCCGGCGGCCTTGAGCGTCGCATGCGCTCTTGTCAGGCAGTCCGGTTTCTCTTCATCTTCAAAGGCTTCCCACGGTTTGTTGTAGTTCGGTCCTATGGCGTAGGCGATGCCCCAGTGCGCCATGGCGCAACCCGGGTCGGCGGCGATCGCCTTCTCGAAGCATTCGATCGCTTCCTCGTGGTGGTAGCCGTAGGTCCAGATCAGACCCCGGTCGAACCAGCGCTGCGCCTCGACCGAACCGGTGCTCACCTGTCGCGAATAGGTTCCGAGATCGAAATAGGCCATTGTTCCCCCCGGTCATTGCCGGGCAGAAGACTATCATGGCCGGGATCAGCGCTTAAGCGCCGGGCGGGTTCAGCCGTCGGTACGCTTGTCGAAATGCGCGTAGTAGCGCGAGCCGACGCGTTCCATCTCGACGGTCACGAAGACGTCGACAGTGCCGAACTGGTCGTCGATCACCGCGCCGTCGCCGATGACGCCGCCCAGCCGGAGATAGGCCTTGATCAGTGGCGGCATGGTCTTCCAGACGCGACGCGCCTCGATCTCCTCCTTCGCCACCATCTCCATCTTCACATAGCGCTCGTCCAGGGCGCGGACAGTGCGCTCCGGGTCCGCGCCATGGAAGTGACGCAGATAGGACAGTGCCTCGGCATGCGCCTTGGGGTCACGGCCATGAAAGCTGGCGCAGCCGAACAGCGTGGTCAGTTCGTGCTCGGCCAGATAGGCGGCAATGCCACGCCAGAGCAACTGGATGGTCGCCTTCGAACGGTGAGTCGCCGCGACACAGGACCGGCCGAGTTCCAGCAGGTTCTCCATCGGCAGATCCATAAGCGGCGACAGGTCGTACTCGGTCGCCGAATAGAAGCCGCCGTTTTCCTTCGCCACGCTGCCGCGCAGCAGGCGGTAGGCCCCGACGAGCTGTTCGCTCTCGTCGAGGCTGCGGTCCATGACGATCAGGTGGTCGCAGATATCGTCATACTGGTCCATGTCCAGCCGCAGCCGGCGGGCGATGGGATCGGGACGCGCGCCCATCTCGTCATAGAAAACGGTGTAGCGCAGCGCCTGGGCGGCGCGAATCGCTTCGCGGTCGCGCGTGATGTAGACTTCCAGATTACCGGCTGCGCAGACCGGGCCGCTGGCCGGCAGATTCCACCTCAGGCGTGAGGTCGGCGACCGGGGCGCCGGCTCGACAGCCGCCAGAACAGGCTCGATGGTCTCGGCCGTGCGCAGCGCCTTCTTGGCCGCGCGCCGTTCCTTGAACTTGGTCGCCGCAACCTTGGGCAGGAAGATCACATTCTTGATGATCCGCCGCTTGCGCCCGGGGGTTTTCGGACGCGCAGAACCTGACCGCCGCAGCACGCGCGGCAACTTTCGAATAGCGCTCATTCAGGTGTTTCTGGGGCTTCTCAGCCCTTTTTGTCCGTGGTGGCCGGCTTGGTGGTGTCTTGCATCACGGTCTGCTGCGGCTTGGAAGCCGTGTGATCCGAGAAGCAGCCGCCGTCGGCCATGGCCATGGCCGGAGCAGCGATAAGAGCGATAGCGAAGATGACGGGACGCATGATTGCACCTCATGTTGCCAAGGCCGAAATGGTAGGTCCGCCACGCAGGGGGGTCAACTGCGCTGGCGCGTCAATGCGGCGCTCAATCCTGGATCGCCCGGTAGACCTGCGCCTGCTCGGCATAGTGAGGCGCGCCACGGGTCATCATGGCAATGTCGCGCTCGGTCACCTCACGCAGCGGCTTGGCGGGCCAGCCGGCCCACATCTCGCCCTTGCGCGCCACCTTGCCCGGCGGCAGCAGCGCGCCGGCGGCGATCAGCGCGCCGCCCTCGACCACGCATCCATCCAGAATCACCGCATTCATGCCGACGAAGGCGTTGTCCTGTAGTTCGCAGCCATGCAGCATCACCATGTGGCCGACCAGCACGTTGTCGCCGATCACTGTGGGCGTGCCGCCGCCGTTCACATGCACGATGGTGCCGTCCTGCAGGTTCGTGCCCTTGCCGATTCGGATGTAGTTCACGTCGCCGCGCAGCACGCAGTTGAACCAGATGCTGGAACCCGCGCCGATGGTGACGTCGCCGATGACGTGACTGCCGGGCGCCAGGAAAACGTCGTCCGCGATCTCGGGCATCTTGTCCTTGTAGGGGTGGCAGGCGCCGCGTTCCATGTCTCGTCCCTCCGTGCTATCTGCCGCATCCTGTAGCGGTTCACACCGTCCGCGCCAAGCCATGGAAAGGTCATGCACTACCTCTACCTGTTCGCCGCGATCGTCGGCGAGGTCGTCGGCACCAGCGCGCTGAAGGCCACGGACGGCTTCACCCGGCTCTGGCCGACGCTGATCGTCGTGATCTCCTACGCCATCGCCTTCTATTTCCTGTCGCTGTCGGTGCAGCGCTTTCCCATCGGCGTGCTCTACGCGGTCTGGTCCGGTCTGGGCGTGGTGCTGATCGCGATTGCCGGGGCGGTGATCTATGGCGACCGGCTGGACATGCCGGCCATCGCCGGTCTGGTTCTGATCGTCGCCGGGGTTGCCACCATCCAGATCTTCTCCGAAACGGTGCGCCATTGAGCGGCATGAAGCATCCGCTGTCCGGCGCGGATCCCGCGACCTTCTTCGGCGCACTGCTGGCCAATGGCGGCGTCCGGCGCAGCGACATCGGGCGCACGCTGGCGATGGCCGGGGCCGTGCTGGGCCGGACGCCGTTCAGTCTGGCGGAGCGGCTCTGGATGGCGGCGCGGGTGCCGGAAGAACTGCCGGAACCGCCGATCTTCATCGTCGGCCACTGGCGCAGCGGCACGACCCATCTCTACAACATCATGGCAAAAGGCGACTTCGCCTATGTGCCGCCGGTGGCGACCGGCCTGCCCTGGGACCTGCTGCTGATCGGCGGACTGTTCCGGCCGTTGCTGGAAAAGGCGCTGCCCGACAGCCGCGCCATCGACAACGTACCGGTCACCCCCGACGCCCCGCAGGAGGACGAGATCGCCCTCGCCAACATGACGCGGCAGTCCTTCTATCACGCGCTCTACTTCCCCGAGGCCTTCGAGCGGCATCTGAGAGCGGGCCTGTTCTTTGAGGGCGTGCCGCAATCGGGCATCGCCGAGTGGGAGCGCCGCGTCCGACATCTCTACGCCAAGCTGGTGCACCAGCAGGGCGGGCGGCGGCTCTTGATCAAGAACCCCGTCTATACCGGCCGCGTGGCGCAACTCGCGCGCATGTATCCCGGCGCGAAGTTCATCAACATGGTGCGCGACCCCTATGACATCTTCGTCTCCATGCGGAACTTCTATGTGAAGCTGTTCCCGGAGCTGGCGCTGCAGGAGCATGCGGACGTGGATATCGACGAGGCGGTGCTGAGCGTGTTTCCGGACCTGATGCAGCGGCTGCGCACGGACGCGGAAGCGCTTCCGGAGGGCGACTTCGTCGAACTCAGATACAAGGAACTGGATGCCGACCCGATCGAGACGGTGCGAAGGGCCTACGCGGCGCTCGGCCTGCAAGGCTTTGAAACAAGTGTTGAATCCTTCCGCGCCTATCTGGGTGGTATCCGCTCCTACAGGAAGAACGACTTCGCCATGCCGGCCGAAGTGATCGAGAAGGTCAACACACGGTGGTCCGACGAGATCGAAAGACTGGGTTACGAGGTGCGACAGCCTTGAGGGGGCTGGTGGCGGCCGCCGCGATCCTTGGGATCGGATCGCCGGCGATTGCCGACACCTTCGACTGTCGGCACGTGGACGTCATCGACCGTGGTAGCGGACGCCCCCTCGTGGGCATCGAAGACTTGGTTCATCATCCGCCGAGCAATACACTGATCCTGTCAGTGCATGACCGCTGGCGTGACCGAGATGACGACCCGAAGGCATTGATGGGTCTGTTCGGCATGCCGGTTTCATCACTGGATGAAGCCACACCGGCAGAGGCATGGCGGCTGGCTGGAGAGCGATCCGAGCCAATGCGTCCGCACGGTATTGCACTCGCCGAGCTTGGTGACGGTGAACACAGGCTGCTGGTCATTGATCATCGCTACTATCGCGAAGAGGAACGGAACGGAGCACCTGGCACCGTCCTTCGGGAGTTTGCGGTTTCGCCTAACGGCGCCCTTTGGCCGCTCAGAAGTTTCGGCCATCCGGAACTGTGCCCGGCAAATGACCTCGACTGGTATGGCGGCGACAAGGCCTTCGTCACCTTGGACCGCGCGAATTGTGGTGGTTTCTGGCGTTTCCTCGAATTGGCCCGCGGACAGGAACGTGGGCGGTTGGTCGAGATCGATCTGAACGAAAAGAAGCTGACAGAACGCCTGTCGGGGCTGGCCTTTCCGAACGGGATTGTATTGGACCGGGAATTCGATCGCCGACAGTTCTTCCTGACCGAGACGCGGGCGTCCCGCGTTTCCCTGATCCGCTCCGACTTTCACGCGCAGTTTCAGGGCGACCCCGATTTGTGGACATTTCACACTGCATTGCTGGCCGGTGCGCCCGACAACATCTCCTCGACTTTGGGAGGCACCACACTTCTGGCGCTACACCCGGACACCTTTGACTTTGGTCTCTATTCGATGCGTGTCTGGGGCTATGACAGATCAGCAACCCGGCTTGTCCAGTTGCACGGCATCTATCCACGACCCGGCGTTCGCGTGATCCTCGACGATCCCAACGGCGAGATCATTTCCGGTGCGACATCGGTCATTCAGGTTGGCGATCGCTTTGTCGCCGGGTCGGCCTTCGACGAAGGCCTGGCCGTGTGCGAGCGGAAATGAGCGGTATTGACCTCGTCACCGGCGGCTGCGGATTCATTGGCCGGCATCTGGTGGACGCGCTGCAGGCGCGGGGGCGGGAGGTGCGGGTGCTGGACATGGCGCCGGCGGTTCCCGGCTGGAGCGGCGTCGATCACCGGCAGGGCTCGATCCTTGATGCGGATGCCGTTTCAGAAGCCGTCGCCAGCGCAGAACGCGTGTTCCATGTCGCGGGCGATCCGTCGCTCTGGTCCAAGGGGCGGGACGATTTCGACCGCGCCAACCGCTCGGGTGCGGAGACCGTGATCGACGCCGCCATCGCCGCCGGGGCCGAGCGCCTCATCCTGACTTCCAGCCACGCCATCGACGTGAAGGGTTCGGCCACGGAGGACGCCATGCCTGGCCCCTACACCCGCGCCAAGTTCCGCGCCGAGCAGTTCGCGCTTCAGCGGATCGGCGAGGGCGCTCCGATCATCGCCGTCGCCCCGACCGTGCCGATGGGACCGGGAGACGTGAACCTGACCCCGCCGACGCGGATGCTGCTGGAATTCCTGCGCGGCGAGAACCCGGCCTATCTGCAGTTCATGACCAATCTGATCGACGTCCGTGAAGTGGCGGAAGGCCATGTGCTCGCCGCCGAGAAGGGCGAGATCGGCGTGCGCTACGTCCTCGGCCGCCACAACGTCCTGATGTCGGAGTTCCTGGACATCATCGCCCGCCTGTCGGGCCGGAAGATGCCGCGGCGGACCATCCCCTATGGGCTGGCTCTCGCTTCCGCAGGAGTGATGGAAGCCCTGTCGCTGATGACCGGCAAGCCGCCCAGGGCGTCACTGGAGGGCGTGCGGCTGGCGAAGCGGCTGAAGCGGGTGCCTGACGACCCGGCCGAGGCGCTCGGCGTACCGGAATGGCCGCTGGAGCCCATGCTCGCCGACGCCATCAGCTGGCTTGAAAGCGAGGGATACTGGAGCAGACATGGCTGAGACGGAACTGATCATCTTCGACTGCGATGGCGTGCTGGTGGACAGCGAACCGCTCGCCAACGCCGTGTTCGCCGAATATCTGAACGCCCATGGACTGGACATGCCGCTGGAAGAGGTGATGGAGCGCTTCATCGGTCTATCGCTGAAGACCTGTGCGGAGATCGCACTGCGTGATTACCGGGTTCGTCTGCCGGACGACTTCATTCCCGAGCTCAGGCGTCTCACGGAGATTGCCCTGGCGGGCAAGGTCCGGGGCCTGCCGAATGTGCGGTCAGCGGTCGAACGCATGGGTCTGCCAGTCTGTGTTGCCTCCTCGGGCGAGCATTCGAAGATGACGCTGACCCTCACGACCAGCGGGCTGATCGACCTGTTCGAGGGCCGGCTGCATTCGGCCACCGAGGTCGAAAACGGCAAGCCGGCTCCCGACCTGTTCCTCTATGCCGCCGGAAAGATGGGCTTCGATCCCGCGCAATGCGTGGTGGTCGAGGACAGTCCCTACGGTGTTCAGGGCGCGGTTGCGGCGGGGATGCGCGCCATAGGCTTCTGCGGCGGCGGGCACCGGGATCTGATGCGGGACAGTCCGATGCTGGTGCAGGCGGGCGCCGAGATCGTCATCGACGACATGGCGCGCTTGCCTGACGTGGTGACGTTAAGGTAAGGTCGGCGAATAACTGAACAACAGTCATTTAAAGTGGCTGGCTATTGGGAGAAGAACCGATGAACGATCAGTCGCCGTCGAATGCCACCGGCATGTTCAACCCGTTCTCGCCGGAATTCGTCCGCAACCCGTATCCGGCCTTCCACATGCTGCGGGCCTCCCAGCCGACCCTGAAGACGCCGATGGGGTTCTGGGTCGCGACCCGTTACGAGGATGTGGCGCTGATCCTGAAGGACAAGCGTTTCGGCAAGGGCTTCGAGCAGCGCACGATCCAGCGGCTGGGCGAGGAGGTCTTCCGGAACCCGGCCTACGCCTCCATGCGAAACTGGATGCTGACCCAGGACCCGCCGGATCACACTCGACTGCGTGGGCTGGTGTCCAAGGCCTTCACTGCGCGCCGGATCGAGGGACTGCGCCCGCAGATCCAGGCGCTGGTCGACGAACTGCTCGACAAGGCGGTGCCGAAGGGCCGGATGGAGTTCATCCACAAGTTCGCCTATCCGCTGCCGGTCAACGTGATCTGCGACATGCTCGGCATTCCGCCCGAGGACCGCGCACGCTTCGAGGTCGGCGGCAAGATGTCGGGCCGGCTGATCGATCCCACGCCGCTGACGCCGGAGGAGCTGCAGTCCTCGAACGAGGGCTTCCTGGAGCAGGAGGCCTATTTCAAGGAACTGTTCGCCAAGCGCCGCGCCAACCCGACCGATGACCTGACCACGGTGCTGGTGCAGGCCGAGGAGGCCGGCGACCGCCTGACCGAGGACGAGCTGGTCGGAAACATGATCCTGCTGTTCGGCGCCGGTCACGAGACCACGGTGAACCTGCTGGGCAACGGCATGCTGGCGTTGCTGTCGACGCCGGGCGCCTACGAGAAGCTGCGCGACAATCCCGACCTGATCCCCGGCGCGGTCGAAGAGATGCTGCGCTTCGATTCCTCGGTGCAGATGACCGGGCGCGCCGCGATGGAGGATGTCGAGATCGGCGGCGTGACCATCGAGAAGGGCGATCACGTGCTCTGCCTGCTGGGTGCGGCCAACCGCGATCCGGACCAGTTCCCCGAGCCCGACGAATTCCAGGTCGACCGGGTCAACGTCCGGCCGATGTCCTTCGGCGGCGGCATTCACTTCTGCCTGGGTGCGCAGCTTGCGCGGGTCGAGGCAGAGGTCGCCTTCCGTTCGCTGCTGCAGCGGCTGCCGAACCTGCGGCTGGACTTCGAGGGCGACGCCGAGTTCAAGCCGACCTTCACCCTGCGCGGCCTGACCGGCCTGCCGCTGGCCTGGGACGCCGCCTGACCGCATGAGCGGCGGTATCTTCTGCGCCGCCACCGACTGGGGCACCACGTCGCTGAGGCTCTGGCTGCTGGACCGCGAGGGCGGAGTGGTGGCCGAGAGCCGCGGCGATGATGGCATTCTGACTGTCGAACCAGAGGGTTATCCCGCTGTCCTGAGACGGCATCTCGCAGCCGTCTCCGCGCCTACGGGCATTCCGGTGATCATCTGCGGCATGGCCGGCGCGCGTCAGGGCTGGCTGGAGGCGCCCTATGCCGCAACGCCAGCCGATCTCTCCACCATCTGCAGCCAGGCCGCCGCTGCACATTTCGATGGCGCGGATGTGCGCATCCTGCCAGGTGTCGCCCAGTACGATCCTGACCGCCCGGACGTCATGCGCGGCGAGGAGACCCAGCTCATGGGGCTCGGCATGGCCGAGGGAACGGTCTGCATTCCCGGCACCCATTCCAAATGGGCGACAATGGAGAGTGGCAGGCTGACGGGTTTCACGACCTTCATGACCGGCGAGCTCTTCGCTGTATTGGGGAAGCACACGATCCTCAGACACTCTGTGAGTGATGCGGATTTCGATGCGGGTTCGCCTGCGTTCGAGGCTGGGGTCCGGCGCGCCCTAGATGAGGACAATGCGCTTTCTGCCCTGCTGTTCGGTGTCCGCGCGCGGGGCCTGACAGCGGATGATCCCGGTGATGGCGGCGCCTATCTGTCAGGGTTGCTGATCGGGTCCGAACTGTCCGCAGCGGTTCGCCGTTCCGGCCGCGCCGGCGAGGTCACGCTTCTGGCCTCCGGGGCATTGGCGGATCTCTACGAAAGCGCCATGATCCTGGCCGGGCTGACCGTTCGCCGCCACGATGCGGACGCTGCGGCGCGGGCGGGGCTGTACGGTGCCGCGCGGGAGATCTGGGGGTAGCAAGTTGAACGCCTTGTCGATGTGGACCGGCCTGAAACGGCCGCTGGTCGCGATCCTGCGTGGCGTGAGGCCGGATCAGATCCTGCCCGTGGCGGGCGTGCTGGTGGAGGCTGGGTTCGAGGCGATCGAGGTGCCGCTGAACTCACCCGATCCCTTTCTCTCCATCCAGAAGCTGCAGGCGGAATTCGGAGACCAGTGTCTCTGCGGCGCGGGCACCGTGCTGCGGCCCGCCGAGGTCGAGCGCCTGGCGGCGACAGGGGCGCGGCTCTGCGTCAGCCCGAATACCGACGCCGACGTGATCCGCGCAGCGGTGACCGCGAACATGGTCTGCCTGCCGGGCGTCTTCACCGCAACCGAAGCGCTGGCGGCAGCGGAGGCCGGCGCCACGGCGCTGAAGTTCTTCCCCGCAAGCCATTTGGGTCCGGATGGTCTGAAGGCCCTGCGGGCCGTGCTTCCGCCCGGGCTTGAGCAGGTCGCCGTCGGCGGGGTGTCGGAGAAAGAATTCCCGGCCTATGCGGCGGCGGGCGTCAGGGCCTACGGCCTGGGATCGAGCATCTACGGCCCGGACATGGCAATGCCCGAGATCCTGGAACGCGCCGTGCGCACGGTCGCGGCCTGGGATGCAGCATATTCGGGAGAGGGCAATGAATGAATCGTTGCTCAACAGGGAGCCGGTGCGGCGGGTGCAGGCTGCCTTGGACGCCGCGGGGGCAGGGGCCGGTATCATCGCGCTGGAAGGTACCGCGCGCACGGCGCAGGACGCCGCCGATGCGCTTGGGTGCAAACTGGGCGCCATCGTGAAGTCGCTGGTGTTCCGTTCGGGTGACGAGGCGGTGATGGCGCTGGTCGCCGGCGACCGCCAGTGCGATCTGAAGGTGTTGCGGGACGAGCTTGGGCTTCCGGACAAGCCGAAACGGGCCGACGCCGATTTCGTGCGCGAGAAGACCGGCTTTTCGATTGGTGGGGTCCCGCCGCTGGGCCATCCAGCCAGGATCAGTATCTTGATTGATCAATCAATTTCCCGATTTGACCCGGTTTTTGCGGCCGCCGGCCATCCACATTGCGTCTATTCGACGAGCTTCAAAGAACTTGTCAGAGCAACAAGTGGAAAAATTTCGGAAAAAGTGGGCTGTTAACCTTTTCGACAGGGCTTTGAAAGCTCCCGTTAACGCTTCTGATCGCAGGCTTGTCTTGCAAGCGGGATCCGACCCCGGGCTCCCGCGTCAGGAGAGAGACGATGGGACACTATGACCAGAACAAGTATGACCACCTTCTGACCATGGCCGACGCCGGCGATCGGGATGCCCAGTACCGCATGGGTCTGATCTTCGCGACGGAAGCCGGTGACGAAGGCCTGATCCAGGCGCACAAGTGGTTCAACATTGCCGCCACCTTCGGCGACAACCGCGCCCGCGCCGAGCGTCAGGAACTGGCCGAGATGATGACGCCGGGCCAGGTCGCGATGGCGCAGAAGCTCGCAAGGGCCTGGATGATCGATCGGGCCGCCTGAGTTACTGTTCGATACTTGACCCGAGAGGGTCTACCGTCGCCTGATTGAGACATGTTCGAACATGTCGACGGCTACTGCGAGCGCCTTGCACCCGGCTTCTGGGATGAACCGCTGAACGCGGTCACGAATCTCAGCTTCATCATCGCCGCGCTGATTCTGTGGCGGCTGGCGAAACGCGAGGGCACGGCGCTGCGGCCGTCCTTCCTGATCCCGACCGCGCTGCTCTTCCTGACCGGCGTGGGCAGCTTTCTCTTCCACACATTTGCAAATGGATGGAGCGCAATTGCCGATACGGCGGCGCTGGGTCTGTGTCTCATGTCGATTGCTTTCTTCATCGGTCACAGATTTCTCAACGAACACTGGGCCGTAGCTCTGTTGTGGCCAATCTGGATGATTGTTGCAGCATTCGGCTTTGGCTATTTCGTCGAACTTCCGGGCGCTTTTTACCTTGGGCCCGCTGCTGTCGGCCTCACACTCGCCTTCCGCCTGCGCAAGACTCCGTACATACGTCATCGGCCGTCGCACCCTTCATGGCGCTGGCTCGCGGCGGCGGTGATTGTGTTCCTTCCCTCTTTTGTCTTCCGCGGTATCGATGAGCCGATATGCAGCTTCTTCCCCTATGGCACGCATTTCCTTTGGCATATCCTGAACGGCGTCGTGCTGGGGCTGGCGATCCGCCCCCTGGCTTGGGGAGACGAGGGAGGACACCGCGATGGCGCTGGTCGAGCGGCAGGATGACGACGGACTTTGCACACTCACGCTGAACCGGCCGGATGCGCTGAACGCGCTCTCGCCCAACCTGTTCATGGAGCTTCGCGCCCATGTCGAGGACATACGCGCCCGGCCCGACGAGATCGGCGTCGTGGTGTTGCGCGGGGAGGGACGATCCTTCTGCGCCGGCAATGACCTGCGGGCGATCCAGTCGGGCGAGGCTGCGCCGACGGAGAATTTCCAGTCCGACACGGTCGACATCATCGAGAACCTGCCGCAGCCGGTGATCTGCGCGGTGCAGGGCCACTGCTACACTGGCGGTCTGGAACTGGCGCTGGCAGCCGACCTGATCGTGGCCGGGTCTTCGGCCAAGTTCTCCGACACGCATGGCAAGTGGGGCATGACGCCAAAATGGGGCATGAGCCGCCGGCTGCCGGAACGCGTCGGCATGCAGCGGGCGAAGGAGATGATGTTCTCCGCCCGCGTGGTGCTGGCCGAGGAAGCCGTCAGCATCGGCCTGGCGCTTGAGGTGGTTCCGGACGAGGAGCTGCAGGCGCATGTCACATCCATGGCCCGGGGATTTCTGGAGAACTCCTGGCACACGCTCAGGGGCGACAAGATGCTGGTGAACCAGGGGCAGAATCACGGCCATTGGGGCGCGCTGGAATTCGAACGCCGTAACAGTCCGGGCCGCAGCCCGGACCTGCAGGAGCGGCTCAAGGCATTCGGGAAGGGCTGAGGACATGGCGTTGCTGAAGGTTTCGATCTCGGTCGGCGGATACGACCAGAGCGGCATGGGCGCGGTTTCGGAATTCGTGCAGGCCGCCGAATCCATGGGCGTGCACTGCGCCTGGTCGGCCGAGGCCTGGGGCCGGGACGCGGCGACGGCGCTCGCGTTCCTCGCCGCTAAGACCAGCCGCATCAAGCTGGGCACAGGCATCATGCAGATCAGTGCCCGCGTTCCGTCGATGACCGCGATGACGGCGCTGTCGCTGCACAGCCTCTCCGGCGGACGTTTCATTCTCGGTCTGGGCGTCAGCGGGCCGCAGGTGGTCGAGGGGCTGCAGGGGCAGGACTACCGCAAACCGCTCACCCGGCTGCGGGAGACCGTGGACGTCATCCGGATGGGCTTTCGCGGCGAGAAGCTGCGCTATGACGGCGAGACCATCACGCTGCCGAGGCCCGGCGGCGAGGGCAAGGCGATCAAGCTGGATTGGCCGCCGACCGAAATCCCGATCTATCTGGCGACGCTGGGCCCGAAGTCACTGGAGTACACGGGCGAGGCTGCCGATGGCTGGCTCGGAACCTCCTTCTCTCCGGATCATCCGGAGGCGCATCTGAAATACATCCGTCAGGGCGCCGAGAAGGCCGGGCGGTCGCTCTCCGACATACACCTCAACGCCGCCTGCTCGGTGGGAATCGGTGAGGATGTCGAGAAGCTGATCGACGAGCGCCGCCCCGGCATCGCCTTCCAGATGGGGGCGATGGGTTCGGCGAAGACCAACTTCTACAACGAGGCCTTCCAGCGCTCCGGCTTCGAGGACGAGGCCAAGGAGATCCAGCGGCTCTGGATCGAGGGCAAGCGCGACGAGGCGGCCCGCGTGGTTCCGGCGGAAATGATCACCGAGTTCGGCGCCGTCGGCACGCCGGAGATGGTCCGCAAGCGTTTCGAGACCTATGCCAGGGCAGGGGTCAGCGGGATCACCGTCCGCTTCGACAACAATCTCGACGCCGCCGGCCAGTTGAAGCAGCTGGAAAAGGTGATGGAACTGGTCGAGTGAGCCTCAGGCGGTCCTGAAAAGACCATCAAGACCGCGGCTGTCGCCAAGTCCCGGGAAAACGATGTTGCGCAGGGTGTGACCGGGAAGGCCGACATGCTCGGCCATGATCCGTTCGAACACGCGGCGGATATCCAGGGTCACTCGCAGGTCGCGGCCGTCGAGCAGGCTGTGCGGATCGAGACCCGGCCAGTCCGCGATCACCCGCCCGCCGTTGACTGCGCCGCCCAGCAGGAAGGCCGCCGCGCCATTGCCGTGATCGGTCCCTTCATTGCCATTGATGGCGACTGTCCGGCCGAACTCGGTGACGATCATGATCACCGTGCGGTTCCAGACCGGCCTCAGGGTCCGCACGGCCGAGGCGATTCCTTCATTCAGATCGCGAAGCTTGAGTCCCAGATCGTTGATCTGTCGGACGTGTGTGTCCCATCCGGCATTGTCGAGAGCGACGATCCGGGGGCCGTCGGTCCGCGCCATCAGATCGGCCGCACCTTCCAGCAGCGGCACGATCGAACGCCGCGCCCGTTTCACGTCGCCCATGCCGTTGCTCAGGCTCGCGGTCATGCCCTGCTGCTCGATGGCCCGAGCGATGTGCGGGCCCAGCAGCGGGTCATCAGCCCAGAGCTCGGCGACCCGCTCGATGGTCGAGGCATCCGCGTCCGGCAGACCGTTCGGCGACCACGAACCGACCTTGGTCGCGCCCTGCATCACCAGCGGCGGCCGGTGACCGATCGCCATGGCTGCATCACCGAGGCCCGACGTCGAAGCAATCGCGCGGTTCAGCCAGCCATCCGTGGTGCCGCTTGGCGCCTCCAGTCCCGATTCCAGCACGTTCTGGGCATCGAAATGCGAACGTTCGCGGTAGGGCGTGCCAGTCGCATGCAGCGCAAGCAACTCCCTGCGGTCCCAGAGCCTCTGGAACGCCGTCAGATCCGGATGCAGCGCGAACAGGTCCTGACCGGCAAGCTCCAGATGCCCGGCCTCGAGAAACCGCGCGCGGAAGCTTTCCAGATGCGGATCGCCAATCGGCGGCAGCGCTGCGAGACCGTCCATGCCGCCGCGCAGGATCACCAGCAGGAACCGCGCGTCGCTGTGCACAGCCAGAGAGGAGCCGAAGGGCAGGGCGGCGGTCAGGCCGCCGGCGGCGCCGGTGAGAACAAATCTGCGTCGTGTGGTGCGGATCATCCCTACCTCCGCTGAAATTCGGGGGCGGAGAGCGCCAGAGCGAGCGCCTGGTCCTGGCTCTCGGCCCGGGAGATGCTGCCTTCGGTATCGCGTTCTGACAGCGGCCCCATGGCCGTCCGCGCCACCTCAAGCGCCATCGGCGCATCCGGCAGCCGTCCGGCGAGCGCGCTGGCGAACTCGATACGGCGCATCACCAGATCGGCGTTCAGCCAGTCATGCGCCCGGTCGGCCCAGCCTTTCGGCGAAGGAGCGTTCCACGGCGCCTGTCCCAACAGGTCCATCGCGCCGACCACCCAGGGCTGCACCTTGCGCACGCCCAACGCCCGCAGACTGGAGACCAGCACCTCGTTCGGCGTCTTCAGCTTTGTCAGCGGCCGCCAGGCCTTCTCGAGCTTCAGAACCGCTGCATGGACAGCCATCAGGTCACCATCCGAATCGTTCCAGACGGCGACAACGCGATCAATATCCGCAGGGCCCGGTTCGTCAGCCACAAGATGGCGCAGCAGCTTCGTCACCACATGCCGGACGGTGGCGGGGTGCCGCGCCAGATCACGCAATGCACCCTCGGCCTGGGCCTCGCCGTCATCGGCGTAACGCTTTCCGAGCAGTGTCTGTGCGCCCGGTTCATGGGCGTATTGGTGGAAGTGGAATTCGCCCAGCTTCTCGCCGCGGCGCTTGCGCCGGCCAAGGCTCCAGCCGGTCAGCATCAGCGCCAGTGATTTCACGTCGTCCTGACCGTAGCCGCCATCGACGCCCAGCGTGTGCAGTTCCAGGATCTCGCGGGCGAGGTTCTCGTTCATGCCCTTGCCGATCCGTTTGCCCGCGAAGGAGTTCGGGCCGACGGACAGCGCGTTGTCGAGATAGAGGATCATCGCCGGATGGCGCACGACCGCCAGCAGCATGTCGGCGAAGCGCCCGTTCACATGCGGCCGTATCGCCTCGCGCTCATAGGGACCGGCAAGCCCGGCAATGATGGCGCGCCGCGCGGAGACGGTGAAGTGATTCGACCAGAACTGCACCATGCGCTCGCGAAAGCCGGAACGTGACAGCACTGCCGCTTCGGTCCTTAGGGTGGCCTCGTCAACATAGGCCTGCCGGAACTCGTTCTTGAACAGGCGGATGATCGAGCGGTCGCCGCCCTCATCCTTGGCCTTGAAGAAGGCGCGGACCAGTTTCGCCGATCCGGGGCGCTGCGCGAACAGCCCGTCAATGCCGCCCGAGCTGTCGAAATCCGCCAGCAGGTTGCCGGCAGGGTCGGCGCTTCGGCGCGCGATCTCGCCGGGACGCGCGCCCATCCCGAAGCGGATGGCGGCTATTGCGCCGTCGATGCTGGACATGCTGCGGGTTCCTCCGGGGTCGATGGCGGGATGTTACCACCACCGGCCCCGGAACCGCATTTCAGATCGTAACGCGATGCAACACTCAGGCGGCGGAGCCCTTGTTCACCTCGTATTTCTTGACCGAGGCGCGGACCACAGGAATGTCGTCGTCGGCCAGTTCCGGCATCCGCTGCTTCCGTGCAAGCGCCGCCTCGATATAAGGAGCCAGTTCGGCCTCCTTCTTCGCCTTGCGCGCCGCGACCTTGGCCTTGAACTCCGGCAGCACCTCGTCGGCGAACAGGTTCAGGCTGGCGCAGATCTGGTCATGGGTGTTCCGGCCGGCCTGCTGCAGGAAGATGATCTGGTCGACGCCGGCTTCCTCGTAGCGCCGGATGTGCTGGCGGAAATCCTCGGGCGTGCCGATACCCGGGGCGTGCATCAGGTCACGGCCCTTCAGCGCGGCGTCGATCATCTCGTCCTCGCCGACCTTCCGCGCCGCCTGGAACTCTTCCCAGATGCGGGTGCGGCCAGGCACCGTGTCCTCGGCCACCAGCTTGCGCATGGCGAAGGAGAAGAACTCGAAGCCCTCCTGACCGTCCCGGATCGCCTTGGAGCGATCATGGTCCAGCGAGAAGGCGCTGACCATCGCGATGTTGGCGTTCACCGAATGGCCGATGGGCACACACTGGTCCGACTTGATGATGTCGTAATAGACGTCGGCCCAGGTCTTGGCCTCGTCAGGATCGACGAAGGAGAAGGCGAGCGCGCCGATGCCCTTCGACGCCGCCACCTTGATCGTGTCGCGGTTGGTGCAGGCCATCCACATGGGCGGATGCGGCTTCTGCAGCGGCTTCGGAATGACGTTCCGGCAGGGCACCGAGAAGTTCTCGCTCTCGTAGCCGGGGTAGGGGGTCATGACCATCATGTTGGCCACCTGCTCGGCAGCCTCCAGCGACATGGCCCGCTTCTGCTTGGCCGGGATGCCGAAGCCATGCAGTTCCAGCCGGGTCGCGCCCTCGCCAATGCCGAACTGCGCCCGGCCGTTGCTGACCAGGTCAAGCGTCGCCAGACCCTCGGCGGTGCGGGCGGGGTGGTTGTAGTTGGGAATCACCTGGCGGATGCCGTGACCGACCTTGATGTTCTTCGTGCGGCCGGCGGCGGCGGCGAGGAAAACCTCGGGTGCGGCGCAGTGCGAGTACTCTTCCAGAAAATGATGCTCGACGGCCCAGGCGTAGTCGATACCCAGCCGGTCCGCGAGTTCGACCTGTTCGAGGGCCTCCTGAAACAGCCTGTGCTCGTCCCCCTCGTTCCAGGGCTTCGGAAGCTGCAGCTCGTAGAACACACCGAATTCCATCAATACCTCCCCAGGCGTCTATCTTGGCTACCGGATGGTAGCAGCGAAGTTCAGCGTACAGAAGGCTTGCCTTGCCGATGCCATCCGTTCGCGCCAGATTGCCTCTCAATCGGGGAGGACGACATGAAGAGACGGCCCAAGGCGCTTTTGTTCGATGTGTTCGGCACGGTGGTCGACTGGCGGCGGTCGATCGCGCGGGAGATCGATGCGATGGCGGCGGAGCGCGGCTGGAGCATCGACGGCAACAGCTTCGCCGTGGCCTGGCGCAAGCGCTATCAGCCGTCGATGGAGCGCATCCGCTCGGGCGGGCGCACCTATGTGAAACTGGACACCCTGCACCGGGAGAATCTGGAAGAGGTGCTGGAAGAGTTCGCCATCACCGATCTGGACGAGGACGATAAACAGCATCTCAACCGGGTCTGGCACCGGCTGGCGCCATGGCCCGACGCCGTCGGCGGCCTGAATCGCATGAAGAGCCGGCACATCCTCGCCACCTGCTCGAACGGCAACATCGCGCTGATGGTCAACATGGCCAAGTACAACGGCCTGCCCTGGGACATGGTGCTGGGCGCCGAGATCACGCAGGCCTACAAGCCGATGCGGGAATGCTATCTGGGCTCGGCCGCGGCGCTGGACCTCGATCCGGCCGAATGCTGCATGGTGGCGGCGCATAATGAGGACCTGGCTGCGGCCCAGTCTTTCGGCCTGATGACGGCCTATGTCGAGCGGCCGCTGGAATACAGCGACGATGGCGGCCCGTACCCGGCCACCGGCAACTGGGACTACGTCGCCAAGGACTTCATCGATCTGGCCGCGCGGCTGGACGCCTGAACAGGAGAACCAGTATGAGCAGCAACCGCCAGGTCGTGATCCGCGAACTGCCCAAGGGCGAACTGACCAACGATCACTTTGAACTGCACGACGGAGAGATGCCTCAACCCGGTGAGGGGGAGGCGGTCATTCGCACGGTCCTGATGTCGATCGACGCCGCCAACCGCGCCTGGATGCAGGGCGCGACCTATCGCGAGGCGGTCAAGGCCGGCGATGTCATGCACACCTATTCCATCGGGGAAGTCACCGAATCGAAGGACCCGAAGCTCTCGCCCGGCGATATTGTCGCCGTGGAGTCCCGGTGGTCCGAATATGCCGTCGTCAAGGCGCGCCACGCGGAGAAGCTGCCGGACTACCGCCCGCTCAGCCACATGATTTCCGTACTCGGGATCGCCGGAAAGACCGCCTATCACGGCCTGATTGGGGTCGGTCAGCCGAAAGCGGGCGAGACCGTCGTGGTCTCCGCCGCCGCCGGATCGGTCGGCATCTTCGTCGGCCAGATCGCCAAGGCGCTGGGCTGCCGCGCGGTCGGCATCGCCGGCGGGCAGGAGAAGTGCGAATGGGTGGTCGATGAACTCGGTTTCGACGCCTGCATCGACTACCGCGCGGGCAACCTGTTCCGCGAACTGAAGACGGCCTGCCCGGAAGGGATCGATGTCTATTTCGACAATGTCGGCGGTGAAATCCTGGAGACCGTGCTCTTCCAGATGAACATGAAGGGCCGAGTCGTCTGCTGCGGCGCTGTCAGCCAGTACAATGCGACATCGCCAACCGGCCCGCGCAATCTGCCGGGCATGGTCGTGGTGAAGCGGCTGCGCATGGAAGGCTTCATCGTCATGGACTTCGCCGATCGGGACCAGAAGGCGACAGAGGACCTGCTCGGCTGGGTCCGCGAAGGCAAGATCAAGGTCGTGGAGGATGTGGTCGAGGGCCTCGAAAACGCCCCGCGGGCGCTGACCGGCCTGCTGGCCGGCGAGAACCGCGGCAAGCGCATGGTCCGCGTGGCTCCTGATCCTGCCTAGCTGTCACCGCCAATCAGGGCGTCGACGATCTCCCCGGCACGGGTGTGCTTGATCATCGGTCGGGCTTCGCGCGCGATGTCACGTAGGCGAGCGTCGCTGGCGGCAAGTTCCTCGGAAACAAAGACTTCCGGTTTGCTGCTGATGGCGGACCTGAAGACCGTCGCGGCCTGATCCAGCAGCATTGCCTCGTCCGACGGCGCATGCGCCACGTCGCCCAGCTCGCCGATTATGCCCGCCAGTTCGTCGGCCATCCGACGGTGGCACTCGGCACGATCGCTGGCGCGAGATGCGTGTTTCGACGGCGCGGCCTGGTCGGCGACCGCGGCCAGATGCGCGGCCTCCGAGCGCAGTCCGACCACCACGTCGTCGATAGCCACAACCTGTTCGTCGCGCAGAATGCTCAAGGCGATGCTCCCGTGTTGACCTGCTATCTGGGTTCAGGAACGAAGACTTCCAAGGCGTGTCTGAGCACACGAAACCGCGCGGGCGTGCTTTCGACGAGCTCGCCGTCGACATTGAAGTCCTGTTGAGGGCGGGCGTCGAGTTCGATCTCCCGGGCGCGGATCACACGCACATCCTGACGCCTGCGGATGGCGCCAAGCTTCAGGAAGGGCAGCAGGCCGAGCATGCCGAGCGGTCCCAGCGGGCGGACGTAGAACATGTCCAGCCAGCCATCATCGATGGCGGCATTGTCAGCGATCCTCAGCCCACCGCCGAAATGAACGCCATTGCCGACCGCGACCATGGTGGAGCGGAACCGGCGCTTCCGCCGGCCATAGCGGACGGTCACGCGAAAGGGTTCCATCTCCCTCTGCGCATCCAGCCAGCTCAGCGGATAGCTGAGCAGCTTGAGACGCTTCTTGCGTTCGCCGGTGTGGTGGGCGGCGACCCGGACACTGAAGCCGATGCTGGCGACATTGAAGAACGGCCGGCCATTGATCTCACCCAGATCGATCCGGCGGGCGTGATTTCCTGCGGCGATGCGTGCGGCCTCGACCGGATCGGCGGGGAGGGCCAAGGTCCGCGCCAGGTCATTGGCGGTGCCCATCGGCAGGAAGCCCACAGGCTTGCCCATCTCCATCAGGGCGCCGGCGGAACGGCTGAACGTGCCATCGCCGCCGCCCAAAATGATGCGATCGGCCTCTGGCCCACGGTCCCGGATCAGACCGGATATCGCAGTCGGGTCATCGGGGATGGCCTGCTCGACCGCGAACCCGTGCCGGCGCAATTCTCCGGCCGCAGCGTCCGCGCGCCCTCTGGCGGTGCCGCCCTTCGCGTTGACAATCAGGAGCGCCTGACCGCCGGTCACATCTCGCGATCCCAGAGTTCCTGCACGACCAGACCGACCTGACGCTCGATCGCCTCGGCTGCGTCGAGGCAGAGGTCCTCACGATAGCGGCTCGCCACAAGCTGCACCCCCAGGGGAATGCCATCCCATGTGCCGAGCGAGACCACGGCTGCGGGCAGGCCGAGGAAGTTCATGTTCGACATGTGAATCTGCGCATCCATGACCTCGCCCATGCGCTGCGGACCCTTCTGGTCAGCGTGCTGAGGGAAGGCCGGTTGCAGCGAGAGCGGCGACAGCACCAGCGGATGGTCCTCGAGGAACAGCATCCAGTCGCGCAGCACCCGGGCCCGCTCGCCCATGCCGCGCAGGTATCCCTCGAAGTCCCGCAGGGTACTGATCGCGCTCATGTCGCCGATGGCGTTCCGGATCATCTCGCTGCCCATGCGGTCGACGGCGGGGCGCGACAGCATCTCCGTTTCCGTCATGATCAGGTCGCGCCAGAGCTGCTGCACATCGGTGACATGCGGCGGATCCGCCTCGACAATCTCGTAACCGGCGGCGGCAAGCAGGCCGGCCGCCTTGTCCAGCGCCTCGGTCACGTGCGGATGAATGTCGAAGCCCGACGGTGCGCGGGTCAGCGCCACACGGATCGGGGGCGCGATGGCCGGACCTTCCCAGGGCGCGGGCACCCACCAGGGATCACGCGGATCGCGGTTGGCCATGACCTGAGTTCCCAGCCGGACATCCCGGACCTCGCGGGCAATTGTGCCCTGAACGGACATGATGGTGATCAGCGGCGGGCGCTCCTCGGCGTTAGTGCCGTTGTAGGCAGGCACTCGGCCCAGTGTCGGACGGATCGTGGCCAGTCCGCAGCAATATGCCGGGTAGCGCAGGGAGCCGCCCAGATCGTTGCCGTGATGGATGGGACCAAAGCCCATCGCCGCCGCCGCGCTGGCGCCGCCCGAGGAACCACCAGGGGTCAGGTCGTCGTGCCAGGGGTTCTTCGTCAGCCCGAACAGCGGGTTGTCCGTGAAGTAGCGGTAGGAGAACTCCGGCGCGTTGGTGCGGCCGATGATGACACCGCCGGCCTTCTTCAGGTTCCGGGTCACCGGCGAGTCGGTCTCGGCGATGATGCCGTCGAGATCCTTCAGCCCGTTCGGCGTCGACTGCCCGGCGACGTCGATATTGTCCTTGATCGTCACCGGCACGCCGAACAGCGGCGGCAGTTCGGTCTCTGTATCCTTCGCCATCCGGTCCAGCGCATCGGCGGTCTTCAGCGCGCTGTCCCCGGTGTCGCGGGTGACCGCGTTGACGTCGGCGTTCCTTGCCCGCATCCGCTCGACGCAGCTTGCGACCACCTCGCGGACCGAAACCTCGCGGCGGCGGATCAGCGCCGCCTGTTCGACAGCGCTCAGCCGCCAGAGTTCGTCAGCCATAGCGTTGCTCCCCTTCACCCTCGATGCGCTTGTAGCGTTCATCGTTCTTCGACGGGATCTTCATGATCCCGTTCGCACGCAGACAGATTTCGCCGTCGGCCTCCAGCCAGGCGTTGCAGAAAGCCATCCGCCGGGTCGCCTTCACCAGTTCGGTGCGGCCCTGGACCCACTGGCCCAGTTGCGGCGGAGCGAGGAAATCGCAGTTCAGGTTCACGGTCGGCATAAAGATGCGTTCGCCCATCAGCACGGACGCGCCAAAACCAATCTGAACATCGACAAGGGTCGCCAGCATGCCGCCGTGGCATGTTCCCACCGGGTTGAGGTGCTTCTCCTCGACCCGGAAGCCGAGGGAGGCCTGGCCGTCCCGGATACGGCCATAGATCGGACCGACCACGCCGAACATGCCCTTCTCCAGGCCAAAGCGCTTGAAGCCCTCGGGGATGTCGGACGGGGTGACTGCATTCATGGAAAGAGCTCCTTCGGGTCGAGCGTGTCTGTATCGTTGTCGGGTCTGTCGGAGACCTTGAAGATGCCGCTGCCGCGGGCGATCAGGTCGCCATTCCCGCGGATGATCCGGCAATCGGTGAAGACGGTGCTGCGCCCGCGTTTCAGAACCTCGGTGCGGCCCTGCACCCAGTCGCCGATCACCGCCGGGGCGATGAAGTCCACGGTGACGGCGACCGTGGGTATGAACTGGGCGGTATCGAGCTGGTAGTTCAGCGCCGAATTCAGCTGCATGTCGATCAGGGTCATCAGCATGCCGCCATGCAGTCCGCCGGCAGCGTTGGTGTGCCGCGCCTCGACGCGAAAGCCCATCAGCAGATGGCCGTCCTCGACCTTGTGATACAGCGGGCCGTTCTCGACGACAAAAGGCGATGGCATATTGGTCTGGCGGAAGCCGGCAGGCGCATCACTCATCCGTTCGCCGCGCCCACTTCGGCCATGAACTGCTCCATGCGCCCGATGCTCTGCTCCGGTGTTTGAGCCGGGAAGTTCAGCAGCAGATTACCGAAGCCGAGTTCCTTCAGCATCGCGACATCATCGGCCACGGCGGCGGCGGAGCCGGTCAGGATCATGCGCTCGCCGTCCCGGTTCTTCACCTCATCGCCGATGGTGTTCCAGTGGCTCCAGTAGGCGAGGTCGATGCCGGCCATGTCGCGGCCGGCCTCGTCGGCGAGTTCCTTCAGGCGCTGCAGACGCTTCGTCAGCCGCTCCTTCGTATCCAGCGGGAATTTCGGATTGTTGCCGATCGGGTACCAGCCGTCGCCATGGCTGACCACGCGCCGCAGGGCGGCCACGCTCTCTCCGCCGATCCAGAGCGGCGGGTGCGGCTTCTGCACGGGCAGGGGGCGGGTCGAGACATTGGCGAACTTCACATACGCGCCGTCATAGCTGGCCAGTTCATTGGTCCAGACCTCGCGGAAGGCCTCCAGATACTCGTTCGTGACCTTGCCACGCGCGTCATAGTCCGGCACCTGCAGCGCCCGGAATTCTTCCTCCATCCAGCCCGCGCCGCAGCCGATGGTGATGCGCCCGCCGGACAGGTTGTCGATGGTGGAAATGATCTTGGCGGTCAACAGGGCGGGCCGATGCGGGACCACCATGACCGAAGTCAGGAAGCGCAGGCGTTCGGTCACCGCGCTTGCGAAAGCGATGGCGGTAAGCTGGTCCATGCACTCGCCGAGACCGGAACCGGGAAAGCTGCCATCGGCGGAATAGGGATAGGTGCTGCCGATATCGACTGGGATGACCACATGATCGGGCACCGCCATGTGCGCATAACCCATCCGCTCGCCTGCTGCTGCAAGCGCCTTCAGACCGGCGGCGTTGGCCAGCGGCCCCCGGGTGAACCAGGCAAAGCCGTATTTCATCGGGCTTCCTTCATCTGATGGAATTCATGGCAGGATAACCGCCGCTCCGGGGAGACAGAAGCCATGTTGTCGAGTGAAGAACGCAGCTTTGTCATGCGCCGCAGGGTCGCCCGGCTGGGCACCGTCGATTCGCTCCCGGCGCCCCATGTGGTTCCAGTCTGCTACGCGCTGGCCGGCGACAGGATCTTCATCGCCATCGACGAGAAGCCGAAGTCCGACGACTTCCGAAGCCTGAAACGGCTGCGCAACGTCGCGGACAACGACCGGGTCTGTCTGACGGTCGATCACTACGAGGACGACTGGAGCCACCTTGGCTGGGTGATGATCCGGGGCAGAGCGAGCATTGCCGAATCCGGGGCCGCCTTTCCCACGGCCCTCGAGCTGCTGCGCGAACGCTATCCGGCCTATCGAACCATGTCGCTCGAGGACCGGCCGATGATCGTCATCGCCATCGAGCGGGTGACAAGCTGGGGCGATCTGGACCGCTGACCGGCGCGCCGATTGGCTATGGCCCGGCGTGCGGCGACGCACTACTTTCCGCCGCCATAGCGACAGGGGCAGGGCCAATGTACACACCAGATCACTTCCGGATCGAGGATCGGGAACAGAGCTTCGACATCATCGAGCAGAACCCGTTCGGCATGATCGTCTCGCCGGGGGGCGACAGCGCTCCGGACGCCAGCCATGCGCCGTTTCACCTGCTGCGCGAGAAGGGCGAGAACGGCACGCTGCAGTTCCATCTGGCCCGCGCCAACCCGCAGGCGAAGCGGCTGGACGGACAGTCCGTGCGTTGCATCTTTGCCGGCCCGCACGCCTATGTCTCGCCAACCTGGTACACAGCGGGACCGGCGGTGCCGACCTGGAACTACGTCGCCGTGCATTGCCTGGGCCGGGCGGTTCGGATCGAGGATCCCGAGGTCCTGGCGGCGCAGATGCGGGTTCTTTCCGGCGCCTACGAGGATGGCGGTCCCTGGCGGTTCGACGAGTTGCCTGACAAGTTCCGCGCCGGCATGTTGAAGGGCATCATCGGCTTCGAGATCCGGATAGAGGAGATCATCGGCAAGGCCAAGCTGAGTCAGAATCGCTCGGATTCCGACATCGAGAGCACGGCTGCGGCGCTGGAGAAAGCTAACCGCGGTGACGATGCCGCGGTCGCAGCGCTGATGCGGACGGCGCGGCGCGGCTGACGACTTGACGATTTCACGATGAAGTTCTGTGACAAGGGTGTCATCGGCCATATTAATGACTAAGTTGCCGGTATCGTTCCGGTAATGAGGAGTCGTCACAGGCGCGTCCCGATGAAGAAACCGAATCCGATACTTCCCGTCTTCGCTGCGGCCTTCATGGCTTTTCAGGCGCAGGCCCAGACTCCCGTGGTCAACCAGCCGGCCCAGTCCGGCACCCAGGCCGAGACGGAAGTCATCAAGATCTATGACGAGAACACGCTGAAGCCCGCGGATATCCGCGCCTGCCTGAAATCCGACCAGGACATCGTCCGGCAGGAAGAGCAACTGGCGGAATACGAGGCGACTGTCGCCAAGTTCACGAAACAGATCGAGGATCTGGTCGCCGACATGGACAAGCGGCGAAAGGAGATCGACGGCACCGATCCCAAGGCGGTCGACGCCTACAACAAGAAGGTCGACCGGCACCGGACGATGATCGACCGCTACAATCAGAAGTTCCTGCCCACGCTGACCGAACGGCGGGCGAACCTGAATCAGGCGATCGACTCCTACAACACGAACTGCGCCGGCAAGGCCTATTTCGAGGATGACTGGCTGGCCGCCGTCGCCGAGATGGGCATCGAGGATCCGCGTCCCCAGGCCGGGGGCGGGAAGTAGACCGTATCAGCCGGCCTGACGCGTGAGCCGCTGCCCGGGCCTGGCGCCTGTCGGTGCGCCGTCCGACCAGATCGCAGCACCGTTTGCGAAGACCATGTGAATGCCTGCCGCCGGCTGCTTGGGATCGGCGAAGGTTGCTGAATCTATCACGGTGTCCGGGTCGAACAGCACCAGATCGGCGGCGTAACCTTCCCGCAATCGTCCGCGTCCCTTCAGCCCGAAGGTCTCGGCCGTCAGCGATGTCATCTTCCGCACCGCCTGCTCCAGCGGAAACAGCCCCCGGTCGCGCGCGTAGTGGCCCAGCACGCGAGGGAAGGTGCCCCAGGCGCGCGGATGCGGGTGGTGGTCCTGGATGATGCCATCGGAGCCGATCATGGTGTCCGGCCAGGCCAGAATGCGGCTGACATCGGCCTCGTCCATGGCGAAGTAGACAGCGCCGCCGGGCACCAGCCGTTCCGCGGCCTCGACAGGATCGCAGCCCATCTCGGCGGCGATGTCTGCAAGGTCGCGGCCCGTAGCCTCGGGCATGGGCTTGGACCAGGTGATGATCACCCGGCTGCTCGCCTTCACCCGGCCGGGCTGCAGGATCGTCGAACTGGCGGTGTAGGGATAGGCGTCCACACCGACCGTCTGGTTCTCCCTCGCGCGCTCGATCATCTTCAGCGTGACCTCGGACTTGCCGAAATTCGCCTGGCCCGTGCACTTGTGGTGGGAGATCACGACAGGCGAGTTCGCCTCCCGTCCGATCAGGAAAGTCTCTTCCATCGAATCGGTTACGTGATCTTCCTCGTCCCGCATGTGAGTGACGTAGAGCGCGTTGTGCCGGTTCAGTACCCGGGCGATGGCGGTGACTTCCGATGTCGGCGCCGCGGTGGCGGGCGGGTAATAGAGTCCGGTGGAAAGACCGATCGCCCCCTCGCTCAAGGCCTGATCCAGCAGGGCGGTCATGCCCTCGATCTCGCGCTCGGTGGCGGGGCGGTCGAACTCGTTCATGAAGGCATTGCGCAGGTTGATGTGGCCGCAGAGGCAGGCGTTGTTGATCGCCGCCGGGGTCTCGTCCAGCGCCGCGAAGTAGTCGCGGAAACTCTCGAAACCCGGCGTGCCGGACCGGTTGATCAGGTTGAGCGGGGGCGGGCCTTCGGGGCGGCCGGCGGGGAAGGGCGCTGCGCTGACGCCGCAATTGCCGTTGATCACCGTGGTCACGCCCTGGCTGACCTTCGGCTCCATCAGCGGCATCTCGATCAGGGCGCGATCATCGTGGCAGTGGCTGTCGATGAAACCGGGCGCCAGCGCCAGACCATCCGCGTCGATGGTGCGGTCCGCCGTGGCCTTGCCCAGATCGCCCATCGCCGCGATACGTCCGTCACGGACCGCCAGATCGCCATCCACCGAGGCTTCGCCGCTGCCGTCGATCAACCTGGCGCGACGTATCAGAAGGTCGTAGTCCGGCATGTGCTCAGTCTCCCCCGGTGAGCTGTGCCAGCCGCTCTTCCACCATCCAGAGCCGGTCGCCGCCCCAGAACAGTTCCTCGCCGATGGCGAGAGTGGGTACGCCGAAGACGCCCATCTCGACGGCCATGTCGCGTTCACGCTCGTGCCGGGCCAGGCCGTCACCGGTCAGCCAGTCGCTCCAGCCGTCCGTGTTCGCGCCGATGTCGTCCAGAACACCTTCGATCTCATCGGGCTCGTCCAGATTGAGATCGCGTTTGAAGAACCGCTCGAACACTGTCTGCGCATAGGGTTTCAGCAGATCCTGATCCATGGCGAAGGTCATGCCGATTCCGGCGGGCCGGGAATCGAAGATCTTCTTCGGCCCCAGAACCGTCAGCCCCTTGCGGTTGGCAAGCCGCCGCGCATCCATGTAGGCGTATTTCACCTTCCGCCATTCGTTCTCGCTGCGCGTCTCGACAGCGCCGAGAAATTCCGGGATGTGCAGCGTGTAGTGCACCCACCGGAAATTCACGTCATAGCGCTGTTCCAGCGTCAGGATGTCGTCCATCGCCAGATACGCGAACGGGCTCTTGAAGTCGGTGAAATGGATCAGTTCGGTCATGCATCCCCCTTCAGGTGCCCGCGTTTCACGTAGAGGGTGCAGCCGGTTTCGGTCCAGGGCTGGTGGCTCGAACCGTCGGGCAGGCGGAACCACGTGCCTTCAGTGTAGACATGATTCTCATCGCGCAGTTCGCCCGAGATCACGAACACTTCTTCGCCGCCGTCATGCACGTGATGCGGCGACCGGGTGCCCGGGGCCAGCCGCGCGATATAGGCCTCCAGGCCCGTATCGGGGACGTTGTAGAGGTCGTACTGCTCGCGCCCGGGAAAGGTTTCTCGCCACTTGCTGGCATAGGGCACATCCTTGCGGAACGCCGGCAATCCTTCGCCGGCATACTGGCAGAGCTTCACAAGCAGCGTGCAGCCTTCCTCGGTCTTCGGCGCGTGCGGTGTGTTATTGGGCAACAGGGTCCAGGTCCCGGTGGGATAGGTGTCATGCTCGTCGGCGAAGGTGCCTTCCAGAACCAGCACTTCCTCGCCCATCGGATGATCATGCAGCGGCAAGCCTGCGCCGGGATCGAAGCGAACGATCGAGGTCACCATGCCCTTCTCGGTGTCGCCGATAAGTTCCAGCCGCTTGCGCCACACACCCGGTGACGGGCTCGGCTGCCATTCCATCCGTGTGGTGTCGATCACCACCGGCTTGCTGCGGTCCCCGTGCAGGTCGGCCATTCGCTCAGCTCCGTTCCAATCAGTTCCATTGTGACTAATCTGGTCGCGACAGGGGAGAAGGAAACGTGCAGCAGATCATCATCGACCATCGCTTCCGCGGCCCGAGCCAGTCGGCCAATGGGGGATACATTGCCGGCGTGCTCGCCGAACTGATCGACGGGCCCGCGGAAATCACGCTGCGCCGCCCGCCGCCGCTGGACAAACCGCTGCAGCTGCATGAAGTCGATGGCGGCTACGATCTGAAGGACGGCGATGACTTGATCGGCGACGTCAGGGCAGGGGTCTTCAGCGTTGATGTCCCGCCGAAACCCTCGGACGAGGCCATCCGCGCCGCGCAGGAGGAATATCCTGGCAAGAAGATGAACCTGCTGCCGCACTGCTTCGTCTGCGGCATCGGCCGAGAGCCGGGCGACGGGCTGCGGGTTCACGCGTCACCGGTGACGGGTGCGGAGCTGGTCGCCGCCGAATGGCACGCCCATCCCGATCTCTGCGACGCCGACGGCGTGATGCCCGAACGCTACGTCTTCGCCGCCCTGGACTGTCCGGGCGCCTACGCGTTCTTCAACGAATTCAGCGGCCACATGTTGCTGGGCCGGATCACCGGGGAAGTCACGGGCACGGTCCGCGCCGGCGACATATGCACGGTGCTGGCATGGAAGGAAGGTGCCGAAGGCCGCAAGGCCTTTGCGGGCTCGGCCGTGCTGAACCCGGCCGGCGAGGTTGTCGCCAGCGCCTATGCCATCTGGATCAAGGTGCCTGAGGTCAGCTGAGCCGGGCGTAAAGACCGAGAATGTAGCCTCGGTCGCTCGCGTCGAGTTCGCCCTTCTCGAGGTCGGCGCGGAAGTCGCGCAGATCCTCGGCGGTGTTCTCGTTCAGGTCCGACCGGGCAAGCATGGCGTCGATCGCCTTGCGTACCGATTCGTCATCGTCGCTGAGGTCGAGCTTCGGTCCGGCCTTCGGCGGGCGCAGCCCCTTCGAGACGACCTCGTCCCATTCCAGTCCGGCCTCGTCGACCAGCTTCGCGGCCTTGCGCGCCGCTTCCACGACGGCCGCATCGTCTTCGCTCTCGAGAGCCTCGAGACAATCGATCAGTGCATCCCTGTCGATACCCATGTTGACGCCCTCCGCTGGCCACCGTTCACTTGAACCCGAGGCGCGCCATATCACGAAGCGCGCCGGAAACACAAACCCGAGGGGAGCGCGCGTGATCGACCTCTACTACTGGCCGACGCCAAACGGCTGGAAGATTTCCATCATGCTGGAGGAATGCGGCCTGCCGTACCGGCTGATTCCGGTGAACATCGGCGAGGGCGAACAGTTCGCCCCCGACTTCCTGAAGATCAGTCCGAACAACCGCATGCCCGCAATTGTCGATCCTGACGGGCCCGGCGGCGACTACCACCTGATGGAGTCCGGCGCGATCCTGATCTATCTGGCCGAGAAGACCGGAAAGTTCCTGCCGACGGACCCGGCCGCCCGATACCGGGTGCTGGAATGGCTGATGTGGCAGATGGGCGGCGTCGGCCCGATGTTCGGGCAGAACGGTCATTTCAAACTCTATGCGACCGAGGACATTCCCTACGCGAAGACCCGCTACCTGAACGAATCGAACCGGCTCTACGGCGTGCTCGACAAGCGTCTCGAGGGTCGCGACTACGTGGCCGACGAATATTCGATCGCCGACATGGCGCTGATGCCCTGGTTCATGCTGCACCGGATGCAGGGAATCGAAATGGACGCCTATCCGAATGTCCGGCGCTGGTACGAGAACCTGAAGCAGCGGCCCGCGGTGCGCCGCGGCGTCGATGCCGGACGCGAGCTGCGCCGCAAGCCCGAGGAAATGGGCGAGGAGCAGAAGCGCAACCTGTTCGGCGACAAGCAGTTCGGCAAGCGCGCATGACGGACCGCGACGAGAATCCCGCAACCTTCCTGGCGCAGGCCCTTGGCCATGTCGAGCCCAGGAGCCGGGGACTGGCGCCCGGGATCTATCCCGCCTCCACCTTCGAGCGTGATCCGGATCTGAGCCTGCCGGGTGGCGCGGTCTACGGGCGCGCCGACAACCCCACATTCCTGCTGGCAGAGGAACTGATCGCCCGGCTGGAGAACGGCGTTCAGGCGCGGCTGTTCGCATCCGGGATGGCAGCCGCGACCGCGCTGTTCCAGACACTGAAGTCCGGGGACCGCGTCATCGCGCCGGACATCATGTATTTCGCCCTGAAGGTCTGGCTGCGCGAGTTCGGAGAACGGACCGGCGTCTCGGTCCGCTTCGTCGGCCACGAGGCCGGTGACTACATCCGCGCGCTGCAGGAACAGCCGGCTGAGCTGGTCTGGGTCGAGACGCCGTGCAATCCGCTCTGGCACGTCACGGAAGTCGCCGCGGTGGCCGAGGCCTGCCGGAGCGCGGGCGCGGCGCTGGCGGTGGACAACACGGTGCCGACGCCGCTGCACACCAGACCGCTGGAACTAGGCGCCGATTTCGTCATGCATGCCGCCACCAAGGCTCTGAACGGGCATTCCGATGTTGTTGCCGGCGTGCTGGTGACCGGGGACGCCCAGCACCCGATGTGGATTGCCGCCGACAGGCAGCGGCAGTTCGGCGGCGCCATCCTGGGTCCGTTCGAGGCCTGGCTGCTGGCGCGTGGCCTGCGCACCTTCGCCCTGCGGCAGGAGCGGGCGTCGGCGAATGCGCTGAAGATCGCCGAATGGCTGCAGCGCAGGAATGACCTTCAGGTCCTCTACCCCGGACTGCCCTCGCATCCGGGCCACGAAGTCGCCGCTCGCCAGATGCGCGGTGGCTACGGATCGATGCTGTCGATACTGACCGGACAGGGCGCCGACCGGGCCAAATCGGTGAAGGCGCGGCTGAAACTGTTCCGCCGCGCGACGTCGCTCGGCGGTGTCGAGAGCCTGGTCGAACACCGGTTCACGGTGGAGGGTGCGAACACGGTTTCACCGCCCGACCTGCTGAGAATCTCCGTCGGCATCGAGCATGTCGATGACCTCATCGCCGATCTGGATCAGGCGTTGAGCGACTGAACAATCAAATCAAGGGAAAGCTGCAAATGATTGATCTCTATACATGGGGCACGCCGAACGGGCGCAAGGTCTCGGTAATGCTGGAGGAATGCGGACTGCCGTATCAGGCGTTCCCGGTGAACATCTCCAAGGACGAACAGTTCGAGCCGGACTTCCTGAAGATCAGCCCCAACAACAAGATCCCCGCCATCGTCGACAGCGACGGTCCGGACGGAGAGCCGATCTCGGTCTTCGAGACCGGCGCGATCCTGATCTATCTGGCGCAGAAGACCGGCAAGTTCCTGCCCTCCGATCCGCGCAAGTTCGCCGACGTGATGCAGTGGCTGATGTGGCAGATGGGCGGCGTCGGGCCGATGATGGGGCAAGCCCACCATTTCCGCCGCTTCGCGCCCGAGAAGATTCCCTACGCCATCGACCGCTACACCAACGAGACGCGGCGGCTCTACGGCGTGCTGGACAAGCAGGTCTCGGACAAAGAATGGCTGGCGGCCGGCGAATACACCATCGCCGACATCGCCACCTTCCCCTGGATCGCGCGCCACGAATGGCAGGGCATGGTTCTGGAGGACTTCCCCAACCTGAAGCGCTGGTACGACGCGATCTGGGCGCGCGACGCGGTCAAAAAGGGCTTCGAGGTTCCCTGACAAGTCGCTGACGCGGTTTCAAGCTCACGTGACCCCTGTGGCGTCGCACTTTCAATCTCCCATCTCTGTCGTCTATTCCGGATGACAGGCGAATGGTGGAATGATGCAGGCGATGAGCGGGAACCCCGAAAGGTCAGATGAAGGCATGCCCGGCTGGGCCCGATGGGCGCTGGGCCTGGCCGCGCTCGCGGGCGTCGTTGCGGCCTATGCCTTGCTGCCCGTCTCGGAGTGGATCGAGATGTTCCGCGCCTGGATCGAGAGCCTGGGACCGGTCGGCTGGTTCGTCTTCATGGCCGTCTATGCGGTCGCCGTGTTCGCACTGGTGCCGGGGTCGTTCCTGACGCTGGCGGCCGGCGTCGCCTTCGGGCTCTGGGGTTTCCCGCTGGTCGCGGGCGGCGCGATCATGGGCGCGGCGCTCGCCTTTCTCGCCGGGCGCTATCTGGTGCGGGAGAGGGTTCGCGCCGCCATTTCCGAGCGGCCGCGGCTGCGCGCCATCGATACCGCCATTGGCGAGGAAGGCTGGAAGATCGTCGCGCTGATGCGTCTGTCGCCGCTGGTGCCGTTCAGCCTGCAGAACTGGGTCTTCGGCGCCACGTCGGTCGGCTTCCTGCCGTATTTTCTTGCCACGTCCTTCGGCATTCTGCCGGGTACGCTGCTCTATGTCTGGATCGGCTCCCTCGGCGGTGCGGCGGCCAGCGCGGAGGACGCAGACAGCCTGAAATTCGTCTTCTTTGGCATCGGCATCCTGGCCACGCTGATCGTCACCGTGCTGGTCGGCCGCAAGGCCAGCGCCAAGCTGAAGGAACACGGGCTGGGCGAGGAGTAGGAGCCTCAGGCGGCGATGGGAATGGCGAAGCGGAAGCAGCTTCCGTGTTCGTCACCCCGGACCAGCTCCAGCCGCCCGCCCAGTTTCCGCGCGATCTCCGCGCTGATGGCCAGACCGAGCCCGGTGCCGGAGCGGCCCTTCTCGATCTGACGCCAGCCGCGCGAGAACTTCGAGAACAGGTGACCTTCCTCGACATCGCCGACGCCCGGGCCGTTGTCGGCCACATCGACGACGAAGTAGCCGTCATCGACGAAGCGGATGATCCGCACCTCGGGGTCGGCGCTGTCATTGTATTTGATGGCGTTGGAGATCAGGTTGATCAGCACCTGGCTGATGCGGTCGCGGTCGCCCTCGACAAGGGCGTCCTGGTTGCAGGGCTCGTGCACGATGCGGACCTTCGAATCAGTGGCCAGCCCCTCGCAGGAGGCCGCCGCGGCCTGCACCGTTGCTTCCGGAGACAGGCTCTCGATCTTCCAGGGCACCTCGCCACGCTCCAGATGACTGAGGTCGAGGATCTCGTCCAGCAGGCCGGTGAGCCGGATACTTTCCTCGTGGATGATGCGCACGAACCGCTCGCGCTGTTCCTCCCGCAATTCGCCCGGGCTCATCAGGATTTCGGAGAAAGAGCGGATCGAGGTCATCGGGGTCCTGAGCTCGTGGCTGACCTGACTGAGGAAGTCGTCCTTCTCTGTGTCCAGACGCATCAGCCGCTCGTTGGCCCGGCCAAGCTGTTCGGCGGTCCGCGCCAGCGCCTGTGAGTTGGCTTCCAGGGCCTGGCTGTATTCGATTACCTGCTGGGTCTCGTCGACCATCTTGATGATCTCGTCGAAGCTGATGGTCTCGCCGGACACCACTTCGGAAATCAGCACACGGGCGGAGGCCGCGCCGACACTGCCGCCGATCTCGCGTTCCAGGTTGGCGATCAGGTTCGCGTCGGGCAGGGGGTTGCCCCGCTCGCGGCCCTGTTCGCGCGCCAGCCGTTCGAACAGGCGGTTGGCGGCGGGACGCCCCAGGATCCGGCTGGTCAGGATCCTCAGATCGTCGATGGCCGCTGTCCGCATCAGCGGGCTGGACTGGCTGCGGCCGGTGTTGCGGAAAACATCCACGAACAGGGCGCTCTGCAGCCGTTCCAGCGGGCGCGCCTCGCTGAACAGCGAACCACCGATCAGCAACACCGTGTTGGCCGAAAGGCTCCAGAGGATCGAGTGCACGAGGCTGTCCATGCCGGTCATGCCGAACAGGGCCTGTGGCCGCAGCCAGGCCAGACCGAACATGCCGTCGGTAACCAGGGCCTCGACCCAGTTTCCGGGGGTCGCAAGGCTGGGCAGCAGAAGGGTGTAGACCCAGAAGATGACGCCGCCCGCCAGACCGAGCTTGGCGCCGTAGGCGCTGGCCTGACGCCAGTACAGTCCGGCCAGGATCGGCGGCATGAACTGCGCGACGCCGGCGAATGCAATCAGGCCCATCGACGCCAGCGCCTCGTTCTGCGCGCTGAAGCGGTAATAGAGCAGGCCGAGGAACAGCACGAAGACGATGCTGAAACGACGGCTGTTCAGGACCAGGGACTTCAGGTCCTCCGGCCGGTTGCCGCCCATGGCCTGCATGCGCAGGACCGTCGGCATCACGATGTGGTTGGAGATCATGATGGACAGCGCGATGCAGGCCACGATCACCATCGAAGTTGCCGAGGAAAACCCGCCGATGAAGACGAACAGCGCCAGCAGTTCCTGGTCCGCGGCCAGCGGCAAGGTCAGCACGAACATGTCGGGGTCGGAACCGGCCGGCATGGTGACCAGGCCGGCCAGGGCGATCGGCAGCACGAAAAGGCTGATCAGGAACAGGTAGACCGGGAACAGCCAGCTCGCCGTGCGCAGGTGATTCTGATGCGCGTTCTCGACCACCGTGACCTGGAACTGCCGGGGCAGGCAGATTATCGCGATGGCCGACAGGAACAGCAGCGCCGTCCAGCGTCCGCCGAACATGTTCTCCCTGTTCAGCAGCCGCCGCGCGGCGTCGCTGTCAAACAGCTCCCCAACGCCGCCGAGGGAGATCACGACGAACAGCCCGACCATCAGCAGCGCCATCAGCTTGATCAGCGCCTCGAAGGCGATGGCCGCGACGACGCCCGGATGCTGTTCATTGGCTTCCAGGTTGCGGGTGCCGAACAGGATGGTGAAGAGAGCCATACCCGCGGCCACCCAGAAGGCGCCGTCCAGGATACCGTCGGACCCGCCCTCGCCGGCGGCGCTGCCGAGCGGCGTGCTCAGCACCTCGAAGCTGGAGGTGACGGCCTTCAACTGCAGGGCGATGTACGGCGTGGTCGCGACCACGGCGATCAGCGTCACCATGATCGCCAGCGTGTTGCTCTTGCCGAAACGCGAGGAGATCAGGTCGGCAATGGACGAGATCCGCTGCTCGTGCCCGATGCGGACTAGCTTCCTGAGCAGGTAGTACCAGCCGAGGAATACCAGGGTCGGCCCCAGATAGATCGTCACGAAGTCGAGGCCGCTGCGCGCCGCCGAGCCCACCGCGCCATAGAAGGTCCATGAGGTGCAGTAGACCGAGATCGACAGCGTGTAGACGATCGGCGAATTGCTGATCCAGCTGTTGCCGCCCCGGGCCCAGCGGTCGCTCAGGAAAGCGAGCAAAAACAGCAGCCCGACATAGGCAATCGCCGTGACGATGACGACGTCAGCCGTCAGCATCGCCGTTTCCGTCAATGTGGGGGAGGGTCGGCGCCCCTTCGTCTTCCGCCTGCAACTGGCGGGACAGCCACGCGCCCGCGCCGATCAGGGCCGCCCAGACCAGAAACACCTGCAGGACAATCGCCGGTACGCCGACAACGGTCGCCGCACCACGAAGAAGGCCGACAAAGGGCGGCAGGAACAGGAGCAATCCGAAGAAGGGGAGCAGCAGCGCCGCGTCTCTGACCTTCTGGCGGTTCATCATCCGCCCTCTAGGCGCGGATCAGACCGGTGATGCAGTCGACGACTTCGCGGTTGGAGAAGGGCTTGGTGATGAAGGCGTCGACACCCAGGTCCTCGGCCACCTTGCGGTCCTTGTCCTGTCCCTTGGCCGTCAGCATCAGGACCGGCAGCCCGGAGAGCCGGGTGTCGTTGCGCACGGTCTTCAGAACCTCGTAGCCGTCCAGCTTCGGCAGCATCAGATCGAGAATCATGACATCCGGCGGCTCGGCCCGCAGGCGGTCCACGGCAGCCTCGCCGTCAAACACCGCCGCCGCCGCAAATCCTTCCCGTTCGAGAATGAATGTCAGCAACTCAACCAGATGCGGTTCGTCTTCCGCAATCAGGACATTGCTTGTCACGTCAGGTTCCCTCCATCCGCCCGGCCTGTTTGTTCTGTCGCCGGATCGAGTTTCGTTCGATGTTATAGCCACAGCCCCCGAAAGGTCATCTGTTCTTTTGCCGGTCAAGCGCCGAGGGTTCGTTTCTCTGCCCGCAATCGGTGCGTGAGCACATGCGGCATCCCGGGCCGACGGTGGTGACGGCGGCGGGACTGCGCATGTCCAGACCGTCGCCATAAACTGTCTGGTCGCCGTAGACCGCGTCGCAGGTCAGCATGATCGCCTGCAGGAACGGCGTGGCGCGGTAGGAGGGGGGATCGCGACGCACCGTGCGGGCGATGTTCAGATACTTCGCGCCGTTCGGATATTCGGAGAGCTGGCGGATGATCCGCTCCGGCGTCTGGAAGGCGGAGTAGACCGGCCAGAGCGGGCAGCCGGTGCCGCTGCGGGGCAGGGGCAGGCCGGGGGCGGGAATGCGCTTGCTGACGAAGCCGGACGGATCTGTCTTCATGAAGCCGAAGGGAATGCCCTCGTCGCCGGTGCGGCGCAGTGAGACCAGCCGCATGAACACCTGCTCGACGCTGGCGCCGTGCAGACCGCATAGCGCCTCGATATCGTAGCGGGTGCTCCTGGCGTCCTGCAGGAAGGCGTCATAGGGCAGGATCAGCGCGCCCGCCGTCCAGGCATAGAGCGCATTCGAGGCGCGTGCCCGCGCGGCGTCGGTGGACAGGATCTCGCTTTCGACGAGAGCGTTGGTGCATTCTGGCTCCGCCATGCGGCAGAGCATCACCGCCAGTTCGAAGCGGATCGAGGGCGTCGGCGCGTTGAGGGCGACTTCGGCGATACGGGCCTTCGCATCGAAATGGACGCTGCGACCGTCATTGAACCGCCCGCCGGTCCGTGTAGCGACGGAAACACCGAAGTCCTTCTCCAGTATCCGGGAAATCTGGATCACGTCGCTGGTGCTGCCGATGGGGAACCGTTCGCGCAAGCGGTCGGCGGCCAGTTCCAGGGTCGGAAACCACGAATGGTTCTGGATGAAGAAGTCATCCACATCCTCCGCCGGCGTCGCGCCGCCGCGCCGCTGCGCCGACTGCCCGAACAGGCTGACGAGATGTTCGGCCTGCTGCGAGAGTTCGCCGCTGCGCGACAGGATGATGTCGACGAAACGGTCATGCTGTTCCCGCGGCAGGTCCTCCACCGTGTCCAGCACTTCGGTGGTGGAACGGATTGCGGTGGCGTTCGACAGCAGGCGATAGATGGATTCGGACAGCACCGGATCCTGGCTCATCCGGTTGGTGAGAGACGCGACGTGACGCTCGTCGGATTCGTGGATACGCCAGAGCTCAAGGATCGCTCGCGCCCAGTCGGGATGACGACTGACAAGGGCATTGGCGCTCTGCGGATCGATCCCCAGCAGTTCGAGTTGCGGCTGAGCGGCGACGTCTTCCAGGCGGGCCACGATGCGCCGTTCCTCGATGCCGGACAGCACATCGACATCGACCTCCAGTTCACTCGCGATACGCTGCAGCAGCGTGCCGCCAATGGCCCGCTTGTCCGCCTCGATCAGGTTCAGATAGGAGGCCGAGATGCCGGCGCGGCGGGCAAGTTCCGCCTGTGTGATACCGGCCGACTTGCGGCTCTCGCGTATTCTCAGACCAATTGGTCCGGCCACACCCATACGCATTCCCCTCGACGTCTTCCGCCTCCGATTCTGTCAATTATTGACAGAATTTCTCATTGCCAAAAGGTTAAATTTACACATTGTTTCCCGAAGTTTCAGGGGCGGGTTGTCAGAATTTACCACCTGCCGTAGGGAAAGTGGGATCAGGCGGTTTGTCACCGTCTGTCAAGTCGACTTGTCGATAACCGACACCCTTAAGGGAGGCAAACCATGAAGACGACTGACACCAAACTGTCGCGTCGCTCCGTACTGAAGGCCGGCACGGCCCTCGGCGCGGGTCTTGCGGCTCCGACCATCTTCACCAGCGAAGCCTGGGCCCAGTGCTACGCCAACGAGCCGAAGGGCAGCACCGTGACCCTGGGCTTCAACGTGCCCCAGACCGGCGCCTACGCTGACGAGGGCGCCGACGAGCTGCGCGCCTACCAGCTGGCCGTCGAGCACATCAACGGCGAAGGCGACGGCGGCATGCTGAACACCTTCTCCTCGAAGGCCCTGCAGGGCAACGGCGTCAACGGCAAGAAGGTCGTGTTCGTCACCGGCGACACCCAGACCAAGTCCGACGCCGCCCGCGCTTCCGCGAAGCGCATGATCGAGAAGGACGGCGCGGTGATGATCACCGGCGGTTCCTCCTCGGGCGTGGCCATCGCGGTCCAGGGCCTGTGCCAGGACGCCGGCGTCATCTTCATGGCCGGCCTGACCCACTCCAACGACACGACCGGCAAGGACAAGCGCGCCAACGGTTTCCGTCACTTCTTCAACACCGAGATGTCCGGCGCCGCGCTGGCTCCCGTGCTGAAGAACGCGTTCGGTTCCGATCGCGTCGCCTACCACCTGACCGCCGACTACACCTGGGGCTGGTCGCAGGAAGGTTCGATCAAGAAGTACACCGAGGCTCTGGGCTGGAAGACCCAGGCCGCCGTCCGCACCCCGCTGGGCGCCGGTGACTTCTCGCAGTACATCACGCCGGTCCTGAACTCGGGCGCCGACGTGCTGGTGCTGAACCACTACGGCCGCGACATGGTGAACTCGCTGACCCAGGCCGTGCAGTTCGGCCTGCGCGACAAGCAGGTCAACGGCAAGGACTTCGCCATCGTTGTTCCGCTGTTCTCGCGTCTGATGGCGCAGGGCGCCGGCGAGAACATCAAGGGCATCTTCGGTTCCACCAACTGGAACTGGTCGCTGCAGGACGAGGGCTCCAAGGCCTTCGTGAAGTCCTTCGGTCAGAAGTACGGCTTCCCGCCGTCGCAGGCCGCGCACACCTGCTACGCCCAGGCGATCCTGTACGCTGACGCCGCGCAGCGTGCGGGCACCTTCCGTCCGGATGGTGTTGGCAAGGCGCTGGAAGGCTTCGACTTCGACGGTCTGGGCAACGGCCCGACCACCTATCGTGCCGAAGACCACCAGTGCTTCAAGGACGTGCTGGTCGTGAAGGGCAAGGAGAACCCGTCCTCGAAGTTCGATCTTCTCGAGGTCGTGGAAGTCACCCCGCGTGCGCAGGTCGAATACCCTGCGGATCTGCTGGGCGGCGAGCTTGGCCCGTACAACAACGGCGCCTGCTGATCGCAGCATAGCGTAACGGAGTTGACCGCCCCGGTCTGAAGGCCGGGGCGGTCGCCCCTTGCCTTGTCCCAATAGGGGAAGGACCGATGGACGTCATTCTTTTGCAATTGTTGAACGGCCTGGACAAGGGCGGCGCCTATGCGCTGATCGCCCTTGGACTGACCGTCATTTTCGGCACCCTGGGCGTGGTCAACTTCGCCCACGGCGCCCTGTTCATGCTTGGCGCATTCTGCGCCGTGACCGTCAAGGCGCTGCTCGGACTCGACAAGGTGTCGCTGCACCCGACCGAGAAGACCGCATGGGGTTCGCCGGTAGAGATCCGGACTTCCTATGTCGAGGACTGGTTCGGCGATTTCGGCGCCTGGATGGTCGATTACTCCGTTCCCGTATCCATCATCATCGCGATCCCGATCATGCTCTTGATCGGCGTGGCGATGGAACGCGGCCTTATCCGTTTCTTCTACAAGCGGCCGCACGCCGAGCAGATCCTGGTGACCTTCGGCCTGGCCATCGTGGTGCAGGAAATCATCAAGAGCCAGTTCGGCGCCAACCCGATCCCGCAGCCGGCTCCGGATGCGGCGCAGGGCATGCTGGATTTCGGCGCGGCCATCGGCTTCGACGCCGGCAGCGTGGTCTATCCCACATGGCGGCTGGTCTATTTCCTCTTCTCGCTGGCAGTGATCGGTGCAGTGTTCTCGTTCCTGCAATTCACCACCTTCGGCATGGTGGTGCGCGCCGGCATGGCGGATCGTGAAACCGTCGGCCTTCTCGGCATCGACATCGACCGCCGCTTCACCATCGTCTTCGGTATCGCCGCCATCGTCGCCGGTCTGGCCGGCGTGATGTACACGCCGATCCTCAGCCCCGACTATCACATGGGCATGGACTTCCTGGTCCTCAGCTTCGTCGTGGTCGTCGTCGGCGGCATGGGCTCGCTGACGGGCGCGGTCGCCGCCGGTTTTCTGCTCGGCGTCCTGCAGAGCTTCGCCTCGATGAACGAGGTGAAGGACATCCTGCCGGGCATCGACCAGATCATCATCTACCTCATCGCCGTTGTCGTGCTGCTGGTGCGGCCGCGTGGCCTGATGGGCCGCAAGGGCGTGATGGAGGACTGAGCCATGAAATCCCTGTTCGACATGCAGCGCAGCGACGTCATCCTCCTCGGCATCTTCATCGCCGTGGTGCTGCTGGCGCCGTTCATCTTCGCCCCGATCGGCGCCGGTTATCCCGACCTTCTGCAGAAGTTCGCGATCTTCGGGATCTTCGCCATCGGCTTCAACATCCTGTTCGGCCTGACCGGGTACCTGTCCTTCGGCCATGCGGCCTTCCTGGGCGTCGGTTCCTACACCGCGGTCTGGACCTTCAAGCTGCTGAGCATGAACCCGATCCCGGCGATCATCCTGGCCACGCTGATCGGCGGCCTGTTCTCGGCGGCCATCGGTTACATCTCGCTGCGGCGGACCGGCATCTACTTCTCGATCCTGACGCTGGCCTTCGCGCAGATGAGCTACAACCTGGCCTATTCGGTGCTGACGCCTATCACCAATGGCGAGACCGGCCTGCAGCTTGTGCAGTCGGATCCGCGCGTGCTGGACACGCTGTTCGGCCGCGACTACGGCGCGGTGCTGCCGCCGTCGGACCTGTTCGGACTGCCGATGCGGGAATACTCGGCCTACTATTTCTGCGCCGTGGTGCTCATCATCTGCTTCTTCATCTCGATGCGCATCTTCCGCTCCCCGTTCGGGATGATGCTGCGCGCCGTGAAGGCGAACCAGAACCGACTGAACTACACCGGCATCCACACCAGGCCCTACGCCCTGACAGCCTTCATCATCTCCGGCATGTATGCCGGCCTGGCAGGCGGGCTGCTGGCCGTGACCGACCCGCTGGCGGGCGCCGAGCGCATGCAGTGGACGGCGTCAGGCGAAGTCGTGCTGATGACAATCCTGGGCGGCGCGGGCACGCTGCTTGGTCCGATCATCGGCGCCGGCGTCATCAAGTATTTCGAGAACATCTTCTCGGCCTTCAACGAGGGCATCCTGCTGGCGCTGTACGACTTCCTGCCGGAGACCCTGCAGCACGCCATGGTCTCGATATCGTCGATGTTCGTCGGCGAGGGCTGGCACCTGACCCTGGGCGCGCTGTTCATGGTCATCGTCATCTTCCTGCCCGGCGGGCTGATGGAAGGCTTCAAGCGGATCGGCGATCTGATCCGCCGCGACCGCAACGACGACGGCTCGGCCTCGGGCCAGCCCCAGGCGGCCGAATAGGGAGGGCGGACAGATGGGTATTCTGGAAGTCAACAACGTCAACAAGGCGTTCGGCGGCCTGAAGGCGCTGAACGAGGTCAACCTCTCGGTCGAGGAAGGCACGGTCCACGCGATCATCGGACCGAATGGCGCGGGCAAGTCGACGCTGCTGAACTGCTTCGTCGGCCGCCTGATCCCGGACACCGGCAGCGTGACCTTCAACGGCACGTCGCTGTTGGGCCTGAAACCGCACCAGATCAATCAGGTGGGAGTCAGCCGCGTGTTCCAGACGCCGGAGATTTTCACCGAGTTGACGATCATCGAGAACGTCATGATCCCGGCCTTCGCCAAGTATGACGGCGACTTCAGGATCAACGCCTGGCAATCGGTGGTCAGCCGCGGCGAGATCCGGGACAAGGCGGAAAGCGTGCTGTCCGATGTCGGTCTGATCGATTTCAAGGACGATCTGGTCGCGAACATGTCGCGCGGCGACAAGCGGCGTCTGGAGATGGCCATGTGCCTGGTCCAGGACCCGAAGCTGCTGCTGCTCGACGAACCGACCGCCGGCATGTCCCGCGCGGACACGAACAACACGGTCGATCTGCTGCAGCGCGTCGGCACCCACATCACCAAGATCGTGATCGAACACGACATGCATGTGGTCTTCTCGCTGGCGGACTACATCACCGTTCTGGCCCAGGGAACGCCCATCGCCGGCGGCAAGCCGGAAGACATCAAGGGCAATCCGAAGGTGCAGGAAGCCTATCTGGGGGGAACCCACCTATGAGCATGTCGTACCGGCCGGCCCAGGAGCCGACCAAGAATCTCGGTTCCGATCCGGCCTTCTTCTCCTGCTGGGATCTGGAAGCCTATTACGGTGAAAGCTACATCGTGCAGAAGGTCGGCTTCGAGGTCCGCGAAGGAGAGATCCTGGCGCTGCTGGGCCGCAATGGCGCCGGCAAGACCTCGACCCTGCGCACCATCGCCCGCATGGACGATCCGCAGCTCAAAGGCGGCGAGATCTGGCTGGATCATCAGCCGCTGCACACAATGCGCGCGCATCAGGCGTCCCGGATGGGCATCGGCCTGGTGCCGGAAGATCGCCGCATCATCCAGGGCCTGACCGTCGAGGAAAACCTGAAGCTGAGCCAGATCGCCGAACCCGTGGGCTGGTCGCTGGAACGCATCTACCAGCATTTTCCGCGACTGGCCGAGCGGCGGAAGCAGGAAGGCGTGACCCTCTCGGGCGGCGAGCAGCAGATGCTGGCCGTTGCGCGGGCGCTGGCCCGCGACGTCAAGCTGCTGTTACTGGACGAGCCCTATGAAGGACTGGCGCCCGTCATCGTGCAGGAAATCGAGAAGATCGTTTCCGAGATTAAGGGCCTCGGCATCACCACGATCATTGTCGAGCAGAACGCCATCGCCGCACTGCAGCTCGCCGACCGCGCGATCATCCTGGACACCGGGCAGGTGGTATTCAGTGGATCCGCCCAGGAGGTGCTGGAGAACGCCGAACTGAGACAGGAGTATCTCGCCATCTGACCGGCCGCCCCGGGCCGGCAGCGGGACGACCGCCGCCATGAGTCATCCGGAAGAAAACACCCGCCGGGGCGCAGACGTCGAGGACGATTTCGTCTCGCCACTGACGATGATCAGAGGCGTGCTGGAGATGCTGCGCGACAGCGACGACATCCCAAGCGGCGCGGTTCGCAAGTTCCTCGACCTCGCCCTGGACGACTGTGACCGCCTGAGCGAGAGCATCGACCGTCTGGTCGAAGCCAATCCGGCAGCCGTCAAGCGAAGCCGCAGAGTCCTCGATTCCAGCGTCAGCGCGGATGACAGGGCGACCTTCGCCCACAGGGTGAGCCTGATGCCCGACGACCGTATCGTCGAGGTCGATTTCAGCGACTTCGCCTTCGCCTCCTCGGAAGCGGTGAACGCCTTTCACGACGTCATTGATGGCATCGTCGAAGAGGCGGGCGGACAATGGTACTTTATGGTGAACTTCCGGAACTGCCGGATTGAACCGGAGGCATGGGGCGCATTCGCGCTGAGGGGAAGCCGGACCAACAAGAAACACTCCCTCGGGACAGTGCGCTATGCGGTCCCGGTGGACGCCAAGAAGGATTTGATCGAACAGGAGGCTGGCGCCGCCGCGTCTGCCATGTTCAGGTCGCGCCAGGCTGCGATCGACTATCTGAGAAAGGAGCGCGCGGCCGCGCAGTAGGTGCGGCGCGCAAAGGAGGGAACAGATGAGCGAACAGGAAATCTATCCGGTCCCGGCCGGGGTTGCCGAGAACGCGCTGGTGGACAATGACCGCTACCTGGCGATGTACGAGCAGTCGGTCGCCGATCCCGAAGGATTCTGGGGCGAGCAGGGCAAGCGCATCGACTGGATGAAGCCCTACACCCAGGTCAAGGATGTCTCCTACGACCAGTCCGACCTGCACATCAAATGGTATGCCGACGGCACGCTGAACGTCTCCGCCAACTGCCTGGACCGGCATCTGGAAACCCGTGGCGACCAGGTGGCGATCATCTGGGAGGGCGATGATCCGGCCGACGACAAGAAGATCACCTATCGCGAGCTGCACGCCGAAGTCAGCAAGTTCGCCAATGCGCTGAAGGCGCAGGGCGTGAAGAAGGGCGACCGCGTCACAATCTACATGCCGATGATCCCGGAAGCCGCGGTCGCCATGCTGGCCTGCGCCCGGATCGGCGCGGTCCATTCCATCGTCTTCGGCGGATTCTCGCCCGACGCCCTGGCCGGCCGCATTCAGGACTGCGACAGCAACTGCATCATCACCGCCGACGAGGGCATCCGCGGCGGCCGCAAGATCCCGCTGAAGGCCAACACCGACAAGGCCCTGGCCGAGTGCCCCGACTGCACCATCTGCGTCGTCGTCAAGCGTACGGGCGGCGACATCGCCATGAAGGACGGACGCGACGTCTGGTACCACGACATCATGGCCGAAGCCTCGGCCGACTGCCCGCCTGAGGAGATGAGCGCCGAGGATCCGCTGTTCATCCTCTACACCTCCGGTTCTACCGGAAAGCCCAAGGGCGTGCTGCACACCTCGGGCGGCTACATCGTCTATGCCTCGATGACGCATCAGTACGTCTTCGACTACCATGACGGCGAGATCTACTGGTGCACCGCCGATGTCGGCTGGGTCACCGGCCACAGCTACATCGTCTATGGCCCGCTGGCCAACGGCGCCACGACGCTGATGTTCGAGGGCGTGCCGAACTATCCGGACAATTCCCGCTTCTGGCAGGTCTGCGACAAGCACGATGTCAGCATCTTCTACACCGCACCGACCGCCATCCGCGCACTGATGGGCGCGGGCGAGGGGCCGGTGAAGGCCACAAGCCGCAAGTCGCTGCGCATCCTCGGTTCGGTGGGCGAACCGATCAATCCGGAAGCCTGGAACTGGTATTATAACGTGGTGGGCGAGGGGCGCTGCCCGATCGTCGACACCTGGTGGCAAACCGAGACCGGGGGCATCCTGATCACGCCGCTGCCCGGCGCGACGGCGTTGAAGGCCGGATCGGCCACGCGTCCCTTCTTCGGGATCAAGCCGATCCTGGTCGACGACAAGGGTGTCGAGCTTGAAGGCGCGACCAGCGGTAATCTCTGCATCACCGACAGCTGGCCAGGCCAGATGCGCACGGTCTATGGCGACCATGAGCGCTTCATCCAGACCTATTTCTCGACCTATCCGGGCCGCTATTTCACCGGCGACGGTGCCAGGCGCGACGAGGACGGCTATTTCTGGATCACCGGCCGTGTGGACGACGTGATCAACGTCTCCGGGCACCGCATGGGCACCGCCGAGGTCGAAAGCGCCCTGGTGGCGCACGAGAAGGTCTCCGAGGCCGCGGTCGTCGGCTATCCGCACGACATCAAGGGCCAGGGGATCTATGCCTATGTCACGCTGATGGCTGGCCAGGAGCCGAGCGATGCGCTGAAGAAGGAGCTTGTCGGCTGGGTGCGCCAGGAAATCGGCCCGATCGCCTCGCCGGACCTGATCCAGTGGGCGCCCGGCCTGCCCAAGACCCGATCAGGCAAGATCATGCGCCGCATCCTGCGCAAGATCGCCGAGAACGACTATGGCAGCCTGGGCGACACATCGACCCTTGCAGAACCGGCCGTGGTCGACGATCTGATCGAGAACCGGCAGAACCGGTAGATTGCTGAGCAGGCAGGGGTCGCTTCGGCGGCCCCTGCCATTTCCGGGAGACGCACATGAACCTCAACAAGATCTCCGTTGGCGCGAACCCGCCCTGGGACGTCAATGTCGTGATCGAGATCCCGATCGGCGGGCTGCCGGTGAAGTACGAGGTCGACAAGGAATCCGGCGCGCTGTTCGTCGACCGCTTCCTGCACACGGCGATGTTCTATCCCTGCAATTACGGTTTCATCCCGCACACCCTGGCCGATGACGGCGATCCGGTGGACGTGCTGGTCGCCGGCCAGACGCCCGTGATCCCTGGCGCTGTGATCCGCGCGCGTCCCGTCGGCGCCCTGGTGCTGGAGGACGAGGCCGGCATGGACGAGAAGCTGCTGGCGGTGCCGGTGGACGATCTGCATCCGTATTACACGGGAATCTCTTCCTATCGTGGCCTGCCGAAGATCCTGCTGGACCAGATCGCGCACTTCTTCGAGCACTACAAGGATCTGGAACCGACGAAATGGGTCAAGGTCCACCGCTGGGCCGAAGCCGAAGAGGCCTGCCGCATCATCGAGAAGTCGATCGCGGCCGAGAAGGCGAACACAGACGGCGACTGACGTTTACCCAATCTTCACGCCCGCCTGTTTCCATGCAAGTGCGTGGTAGAGAGGGTAGCGAAGACATGGCCAATACCTTGAACGTCGATCCCGGTACTTTTGACGGCTTCACCGACAACGAACGCTGGCGCGCCGAGGACCTGGTCCGCCGCCATGGCGTCGAGGCCGAGAACATCGCCACCGTGGACATGATCGAGGCGCTGGACGGCGGCGACATCGAAGCCATCATCTCCCGCCTCCGGGTCCGCCGTTGCGTGCGCCGCCTGACCCACAAGGAACCCTATATGCGCCGGCTGACCGACAAGATCGCCGCCGCCGTGGAACAGGCGCTGGAGCAGGGGCGCACCAGCCTGGCGCAACGCCTCAAGCCCGCCTTCATCGCAGCGCGCGAGGTCGAGAAGACCTTCCAGCTGGAGCGCCGCTCGATGGATGCGCAGATACAGTCGGCCTGACCGGCCGCTCAACCCTTCCAGAAGTCGTAGAGCATGGCGACGCCGGCGGCGATGCCGATCCAGAGCGCCGCATATCGAAGCATGGTCGGCGTCTCCACCCGGCGGCCGAGAAAGGCCGGCACCACCAGCACCAGCAGGCACAGCAGGAATATCACCCGCGCGATCGTGTAGCTGTCTTCGCCCATCGCCGTCTCCTCAACTACCTGTTCGCACTACGTTCGCATTCATTGTATCCTCGTTTCCCGGATTCGAGGAGCAAGCATGACCCCCGATTGGCTGATGCCCGCCGTGGCCGCGGGCGCGATCCTTCTGGCCGCCCTGGTCGCCATTGTCTCGCAGCGCGCGGCGCGGGCCAACACGGCCGGTCTTGCCGCCGCCGAAGCCGCCCGGCGTGAGCAGGAAGCCGAGATATCCCGGCTGCGGGATGCCCTGTCGCAGAAGGAGAGCGAGAGCGCCGGTCTGCGTGAGGCAGTGAGACGACTCGAGGCGGAGAAGGCCGAGCGCGCCGAACAGCTTCACGAGATCACCCAGCGGCTCAGCGAGGCCCGCGACGCCCAGTCGGCGCAGCTCACCGAGATCGAGACCCTGAAGCTGGCGCGCGACAAGGAACGCGAACACGCCCAGGAGCGCCTGCGCGAACTGACCGAGGCGCGGGAGAAGATGAGCAAGGAGTTCCGTCTGCTGGCCGAGGAAGTCATGGAGAAGCACGGCCAGACCTTCAAGCAGCAGAACCGCGAGCAGATCGACGGACTGCTCAATCCGCTGCGCCAGAAGATCGTCGAATTCCAGTCCGGCATGACCGAGGCCCAGAAGCAGGCCGCCGAGGGCAGGGCGCGGCTGGCCGAACAGATCCGGCATCTCAGCGAGCACTCGACGAAGATGACCGCCGAAACCGTCAACCTGACCCGCGCCCTGAAGGGCGAATCCCAGGTGCGCGGCGCCTGGGGCGAGATGATCCTGACCCGCATCCTGGAAGCGTCCGGGCTGCGCGAGGGCGAGGAATTCGTCACCCAGGAAAGCGAGACTCTGGAAGGTGGCGCGCGGCTCAGGCCCGACGCCATCGTCAACCTGCCGGGCGGCAAGAAGCTGATCATCGATTCCAAGGTTTCGCTGGTCGCCTACGAGCAATACGTCAACGCCGAGACCGAAGTGGAACGCGCTGCGCGCCTGAGGGATCACGTCACGGCGGTGAAGACCCATATCCAGCAGTTGTCGAAGAAGGACTACACGCAGATCGCCGGCATAACGCCGGACTACGTGATCATGTTCGTGCCCATCGAGGGGGCGTTCGCGGCGGCGCTGGAGGGCGAGCCGGACCTGACCGAGACCGGGCTTCGGCTCAACATCATGTTCGCCGCGCCGACCACACTGATGACCCTGCTGCGCTCGGTCGCCCATATGTGGCAGGTCGACCGCCAGCAGAAGAATGTCGAGGAAATCGCCAGCCGGGCCGGCGCGCTCTACGACAAGTTCGTCGGCTTCACCGAAAGCCTCGACGACGTTGGGAAGCATCTGAGGAAAGCCTCGGAAGCCCATGAAGAAGCAACAAAAAGACTCTCCACCGGTCGCGGCAATCTGGTCAACCAGACCGAGGATCTGCGCCGCCTCGGCGCCCGGGCCAAGAAGCGGCTCTCAGAGGATCTGGTCGAGGATGACGCCCCCCTGATGCTCGACGCAGCAGACGACTGATAAAGCGAACAGAAATCCGCCGCAGAAGGCGTCATGCCGGGCTTGTCCCGGCATCCGGATCGACCAACATTCTTGCGGCAAAGGCGCACCGGACCCCGGCACATGGCCGGGGTGACGGCAAGGCAAATTTCAAACTTCGCAGCTTGCCAGAACCGGACTAACCGTTGCGGTCGAGCCAGTCGATGATCTGGTCGGCCATCTGCTCCGGCGTGAACTCGGCGCCGGCGAGGACGATTTCGGCGTCCTCCGGCTGCTCATAGTCGGAATCGATACCGGTGAAGTTCTTCAGTTCCCCTGCGCGGGCCTTCTTGTAGAGCCCCTTCGGATCACGCTGCTCGCAGACTTCCAGCGGCGTGTTCACCCAGACCTCGACGAACTCGCCGTCCTCCATCAGTTCACGCGCCATCTGACGCTCGGAGCGGAACGGCGAGATGAAAGAGGTGAGCACGATCAGGCCGGCGTCGACCATCAGCGACGCCACTTCGGCCACGCGGCGGATGTTCTCGACGCGATCGGCGTCCGTGAAGCCCAGATCCTTGTTAAGACCGTGACGGACATTGTCGCCGTCCAGCAGATAGGTGCGCTGCCCGCGGGCATGGAGCTTCTGCTCCAGCGCGTCGGCGACGGTCGACTTGCCGGACCCGGAAAAGCCGGTGAACCAGAGCACGCGCGGCTTCTGACCGAAGGCGCGGGCGCGGGCCTCCTTGTCGATCTTCATCTCGTGCCACTTGACGTTGCTGGCGCGGCGCAGCCCGAACTCCACGACACCGGCTCCCACGGTTGCGTTGGTGAAGCGGTCGATCAGCACGAACGACCCGCTGCCACGATGCGCCTTGTAGGCGTCGAAGGCCACCGGCCGGTCGAGAGCGATCTTGCAGTAGCCGACCTCGTTCAGTTCCAGCGTCTTGCCGGCGTGATGGTCCAGCGTGTTGACATCGACCTTGTGCGTCAGGTCGGTCACCTGCGCCGTTGCCTGTGCGGCGGAGAAGCGAATGGCGTAGGTCCGTTCCTGCAGCATCGGTTCCTCGTCGAACCAGATGACGTGAGCGGCGAACTGATCCGCCACTTCCGGCGCCTGGTCGGGTTTCGTCAGCAGGTCGCCCCGGCTGATGTCGATCTCGTCGGCCAGAGTGATGGTCACCGACTGTCCGGCGACCGCCTCGTCGAGATCACTCGACGGCCCGACGATGCGGGTGACCGTCGAGGTGCGCGCAGTCAGGGCCGCTGCCAGCTCGTCGCCGACCTTCACCGAGCCGGAGATCACCGGCCCGGAGAAGCCGCGGAAATCCAGGTTAGGGCGGTTGACCCACTGTACCGGCATGCGGAAGGGCCGGTCGGCGTCGTCATGGCGGACATCGATGGTTTCCAGCAGGTCCATCAGCGTCGGCCCGTCATACCAGGGCGTCCGGCCCTGTTTCACGAAGACGTTTTCGCCATCCAGCGCCGACAGCGGGATGGCGCGGACATCCTCGATCTCCAGCGCCCGTGCGAACTTGCCATACTTGTCGACGATGGCGTCGAAGGTGGCCTGATCGTAGTCGACCAGATCCATCTTGTTCACAGCCAGCACCACGTGCCGGATGCCCAGCAGGGAAACGATGAAGCTGTGCCGCCGCGTCTGGGTCAGCACGCCCTTGCGCGCGTCGATCAGGATGATTGCCAGATCGGCGGTCGAGGCGCCCGTGGCCATGTTGCGGGTGTACTGTTCGTGGCCCGGCGTATCGGCGGCGATGAACTTGCGCTTGTCGGTCTCGAAGTAGCGGTAGGCGACATCGATGGTGATGCCCTGTTCACGCTCGGCCTGCAGACCGTCGACCAGCAGCGCCAGATCAACCTTCTCGCCCTGGGTGCCGTATTTCTTGCTCTCGGCCTCGGTAGCGGAAAGCTGGTCCTCGAACACGGTCTTCGAATCGTAGAGCAGCCGGCCCAGCAGGGTGGACTTGCCGTCATCCACGGAACCGCAGGTGATGAAGCGCAGCTGGTCCTTGGCGTCCTGCGCGGCCAGGAAGGCGTCGATGTCGATGGGGGCGGTGGTATCGGCCATCAGAAATAGCCCTCCTGCTTCTTCTTCTCCATCGATCCGATCTGGTCCTTGTCGATGGCGCGGCCCTGGCGCTCGGAAGCGCGCGACTGCAGCAGTTCCAGGATGATGCCGGAGACGTCGTCGGCCTCCGATTCGACCGCGCCGGTCAGCGGGTAGCAGCCAAGGGTGCGGAAGCGGACCTTCTTCATCATCGGCTTCTCCCCGGGCTCCAGCGGCATGCGCTCGTCATCCACCATGATCAGCATGCCGTCGCGTTCCACCACGGGCCGCTCCTTGGCGAAGTAGAGCGGCACCAGCGGGATGTCCTCACGGTGGATGTACTGCCAGATGTCCAGCTCGGTCCAGTTGGACAGCGGGAAGACACGCACGCTCTCGCCGGGCGCGACGCGGGTGTTGTAGAGGTTCCAGAGCTCCGGCCGCTGCGCCTTCGGGTCCCAGCGATGGGCCTTGGAGCGGAAGGAGAAGACGCGCTCCTTGGCGCGGGATTTCTCCTCGTCGCGCCGGGCGCCGCCGAAGGCCGCGTCGAACCTGTGCTTGTTCAGCGCCTGCTTCAGCCCCTCGGTCTTCATGATGTCGGTATGCAGCTTCGACCCGTGGGTGAAGGGGCCGACGCCCTGGGCCACGCCCTCCCGGTTAATGTGGACCATCAGTTCCAGGCCCAGATCCTTCGCCAGATTGTCCCGGAACTCGATCATCTCCCGGAACTTCCAGGTCGTGTCCACATGCAGCAGCGGGAAGGGCGGCTTGCCCGGCGCAAAGGCCTTCATCGTCAGATGCAGCATCACGGCCGAATCCTTGCCGATGGAATACAGCATGACCGGATTGCGGAACTCGGCGGCAACCTCGCGAATGATGTGGATGCTCTCGGACTCTAGCCGGTCCAGATGGGAGAGTTTCTGCATGGGTTCCTGATCGGATTGGGGAAGGCGAAGAAATTCGAAGGCTGGAAGTAGCGCCCGAGGGGCTAAGTTGCAAATCGTTTGCGGGTGATAACGGGGAGAGAACGATGACGGTACGCGTCGAAAGGTCCGGAAGCGTCTGGACGGTGATCCATTCAAGGCCCGGGGCGCGCAACGCCATGGACCCGGAAAGCGCCCGTGAGCTTCACCGGCTGTTCGTCGAGTTCGATGCCGACGACAGCGCCACGGTTGCCGTGTTCTGGGGCGAGGGCGGCGCCTTCTGCGCAGGCTGGGACCTGAAGCAGGCGGCTCAGCGCGACCCGGAAGGCAATGACGGACGCATGACCGAACTGGACTTCAGCCCCGACGATGACGGCCACATCATCGGCCCGATGGGCCCGAGCCGTCTCGACCTTTCGAAACCCGTCATCGCGGCGATCGAGGGGCCTGCCGTGGCCGGCGGCATGGAACTCGCCATCTGGTGCGACATGCGCGTGATGGGCGAAAGCGCCTTCATGGGCGTCTACTGCCGCCGCTGGGGCGTGCCGCTGATCGATGGCGGCACGGTGCGCCTGCCGCGCCTCGTGGGCGAGGGCAGGGCCATGGACCTGATCCTGACCGGCCGTCAGGTGAAGGCCGACGAATGCGAACGCATCGGCCTGTGCGAGCGCGTGGTGCCCGACGGTATGGCGCGTGAGGCGGCAGAGGAACTGGCGCAGCAGATCAGCCGTTTCCCGCAGGGTTGCATGAACGCCGACCGGCGCTCGGCCCGCAGCCAGCACGGCATGCCCATGCGCGCCGCCCTGCATAACGAATGGTCCATCAGCGCCGGCATGGTCGCCGAGGAAGGCATCGCCGGCGCCGCTCGCTTCGCCTCGGGCAAGGGCCGAGGCGGAGACTTCGGGGATATCTGAGCGGCTGGAAGCCTACTCGTCCCCCATCCTGAGGGCGGCCATGAAGGCTTCCTGGGGGATGTCGACCTTGCCGTAGGTGCGCATCCGCTTCTTGCCGGCCTTCTGCTTCTCCAGCAGCTTCTTCTTGCGGGTGACGTCGCCGCCATAGCATTTGGCGGTCACGTCCTTGCGCAGGGCGGCGATGGTCTCGCGCGCGATCACCGAGCCGCCGATGGCGGCCTGGATCGGGATCTTGAACATCTGCCGCGGGATCAGGTCCTTCAGCCGCTCGCAGAGCATCCGCCCACGCTCATAGGCGCGGTCCTTGTGGACGACGAGGGCCAGCGCATCGACCGGCTCGGAGTTCACCAGGATCGACATCTTCACCATCTGCCCGTCGCGGTAGCCGATCATCTCGTAATCGAAGCTGGCATAGCCGCGGCTGACCGACTTCAGCCGGTCATAGAAATCGAAGACGATCTCCGAAAGCGGCAGTTCGTACTCGATCATCGCCCGCGCGCCGGCATAGGTCAGATTGGTCTGGATCCCGCGCTTTTCCTCGCACAGCTTCAGGACCGCGCCGAGATGGTCGTCCGGGCAGAGGATCGTCGCCTTGATCCAGGGCTCCTCGATGCGGTCGATCTTCACCGGGTCCGGCATGTCGGCGGGATTGTGCAGTTCGACCAGCGTGCCGTCGGTCATGTAGAGCTTGAAGATCACCGACGGCGCCGTGGTGATCAGATCCAGATCGAACTCGCGCTCCAGCCGCTCCTGCACGATTTCCATGTGCAGCAGGCCGAGAAACCCGCAGCGGAAACCGAAGCCGAGCGCCGCCGAGCTTTCCGGCTCGAAGTGGAAGCTGGAATCGTTCAGCCGCAGCTTCGCCAGGCTGTCGCGCAGGTCCTGATAGTCGGAACTATCGACCGGGAACAGGCCGCAGAAAACAACCGGGATGGAGGGCTTGAAGCCGGGCAGGGGCTTCGCGGTCGGCTTGCCGTCCAGAGTGATGGTGTCGCCGACATTGGTCTCGGCGACGGTCTTGATGCTGGCCGTGAAAAATCCGATCTCGCCAGGGCCGAGTTCTTCGACAGTGGCCATCTTCGGGCTGAAGATGCCGACACGGTCAATCTGGTGCACCGCGCCCGACGACATCATCTTGACCTTCTGGCCCTTCTTCAACACACCGTCATAGACGCGAATGAGGACAATCACGCCCAGGTAGGCGTCGTACCAGCTATCCACCAGCAGCGCCTTCAGCGGCGCATCCGGATCGCCCTCGGGCGGCGGAATGCGCGCGATCAGCGCCTCGATCACCGCGGGCACGCCTTCACCGGTCTTGGCGGAGATGCCGATGGCGTCGCTCGCCTCGATGCCGATGACGTCCTCGATCTGCTCCTTCACGCGGTCGGGCTCCGCCGCGGGTAGGTCGATCTTGTTGAGCACCGGCAGGATCTCGAGATCGTTCTCCAGCGCCAGATAGACATTGGCCAGCGTCTGCGCCTCGACGCCCTGGCTGGCGTCGACCACCAGAAGCGCGCCCTCGCAGGCCGACAGCGAGCGCGAGACCTCGTAGGAGAAATCGACATGGCCGGGCGTGTCGATCAGGTTGAGCTGGTAGATCTCGCCATCCTCGGCCTTGTGCATCAGACGCACGGTCTGCGCCTTGATGGTGATGCCGCGCTCGCGCTCGATGTCCATGGAATCGAGCACCTGCGCATGCATCTCGCGGCTGTCGAGGCCACCGGTCATCTCGATCAGTCGGTCGGCAAGCGTCGACTTGCCGTGATCGATATGGGCGATGATCGAGAAATTGCGGATATTCTTCGGGTTCATGCGCCGCTATCTAGTATGTCGCGGGGCGGGCGTCTATGCGGATTTGCGCAGCCGGATCACCCAGCCGGCCATGTCCTCGCCGGGCAGATGCTCACCCTTCTCCTGGGACAGGATTTCCAGCTTCCCGGCATCCTGCTGGGCTTCCAGCTTCCGGGTCAGATCGCCCTTCTCGTAGAACATCTCGTTGAGGCCGATGATCAGGGGCGCGCCGGGTTTGATGACCCGCAGGATCTCCTCGACGGCATCCGGCGAGACATGCCCGAAGCTGAACACACCAACACAGGTGGCGGCGTCATAGGCGCCATCACCGGCGTCGATCGGCGGGTCGTTCAGATTGGTCTGGAAGAGACGCCTGTAGGCCTTCGTCTTCCCCGCCTTCGCCAGCATTTCCGTCGAGTAGTCGCAGCCGTCGACGGGCTCGTAACCGGCCAGCCGCAGGGCGCGGCCCGACAGGCCGGTGCCTCATCCCACATCCAGCACGCTCACGCTGCCGGGCGGCAGCAGGGTGCCGAGCGCCTCGGCGCAGCGGCGTGGCTGCGCGTAGTCATTGCCCATGACCTCGTCGTCATAGGTCGCCGCCCACTTGTCGTAATAGGCCCGCGTCTCGTCGTCGGAACGGTCCTTGTAGGCATCCTTCAGGAAATCCTCGTCCGGCATCATGCCCTCCGGCGCTGGGCGGCGGCCGAACCGCCGCACAGACCGATTGTGACGGCTCGGGACCGGAATGGACAGGTCCGCGTCGCCGGAGGGGAGGACAGGGGGTCAGGCTGCGCCCGGCAGAACCACCGTGGAAGGGCCGGTCATCCGTGACCGGTAGGCGTCCAGCGTGATCTCCGCATCGATCGCCTGCCGGATCGTTTCCATCGCCGCCGCACGCAGGCGGCGCTTTGCGGTCCGGTGGGAATCGGCGTGCAGATCACGGAGCGCCGCCGCCGTCTGCATCAGACTGGCGTCGAGTTCCCCGGGCGCGACGATGCGATCGATGAAACCGGCCGTCAGCGCATCCTCGGGCGCGAACATCTCGCCCGTGGTGACCGTCCGGCTGAGCCAGTTGGGATGCACCCGGCTGCGGGCCAGTTCGATGGCGAAGCTGGGCGTGGCGATGCCGATGGCGACCTCGTTTAGGCCCATCAGGTGCGGCCCGTCAGCGGCGATCCGGATATCCGAAGCCAGAAGCAGGAAGGTGCCCATCGGAAAGGCGTGGCCGTTCAGGCCCCCGACCACAGGCCGCGGAAACGCCATCAGGCGCAGCGCCAGTTCCGCCCCGGCGTGCACCATGGCGTAGCTGCCCTCGATGTCTCCCCGCGCGAAGACCTTGAGATCGAACCCGGCGGAGAACATCTGCGGCCGCCCCGAACGGAGCACCACTGCCGCACCGTCTTCTTCCGCGCGATCCAGAGCCGCGTCGATGCTCTGCAGCATCTCCAGCGACATCACGTTCAACTTGCCGTCGTCCAGTGTGATCCGGGCGATGCCGTCCTCGAATGTGTAGTTGACCAGGTTCCCCATTGCCGCAACTCCCCTTGCCGGCTGCTGATATAGACTGATTGGTCTATATTGCCAATGAAATAGACCGGTCAATATAATTCTGCCAATTGGGGATGAGATTCCGCTGCGAAGACCGCAGCTACAGGACTTCGGAGACCGCCATGCCCGCGCCCGCCAAGCACCGCAAATCCATCGTCGACGCGGCTGTGACACTGTTCCGGCGGCAAGGCTATTCAGGCACCGGACTCTCAGACATCATCGCAACGAGCGGCGCGCCGAAGGGATCACTCTATCACTACTACCCAGACGGCAAGGCTTCGATCGCCGCCGAATCGGTGCGGGAGGCGGGGCAGCGCGTCGCCGACACGGTGCGCGAACTCGCCGGCCGATCCGAGAGCGCCGGCGACCTGCTGATCGCACATGCCCGCCTGTTGGCAGGCTGGATGGAGAAGTCGGGGTTCCGCGACGGCTGTCCCATCACAACGGTCCTGCTGGAAATGGCGCCGGACGATCCCGGTATCACCGAGGCCGGGCGTCTCTCTTATGAGGCGCGGCTGACGGCGATGGCTGAGAAATTCGCCGCCGATGGTCTCGATGCGGCGAAAGCCGGGCGTCTGGCCGTGCTCTGCACCGCTGCGCTGCAGGGCGCGCTGATCCAGTCGCGTGTCGAGAGATCGGGCGCGCCGATCCTGATCGCCGCCGAGGAACTTGCGGCGCTGCTGCCCAACAGCAATTCAGGCGGTTGAGTCCATCCAGTCGAGAACCGGCGTGTTGAACTCCGGCGCGTAGGTGTGGCTCAGGTCAGCAATCTCGTGGAAGGACACGTTCGCGCCCGCCTGCTCAAACCAGTCGCGGGCCATCTGCGCCAGTTCCGGCGGGAACATCCAGTCCAGCGTGCCGTGGACGATGTGGACCGGAAGCCCATTCACGCGCTCGGCATCCGCGAAGCTGCCCAGCATCGGATGAAAGGCGGCGGAGAAGGGGGCCAGATGCGTGAATGGCGACTCTTTCTGCAGGCCCGAGACGTAGGAGAAAGTCCCGCCGTCGCTCATCCCGGTCATCAGCAAGCGCGCCGGGTCGATGTTCCAGCGGTCGCGGGCGAAGGCGACGATGCGGGCCAGATGTGGCGAATCGATATCCTCGCCCTGCAGCGCCCAGGTCTGTCCCAGTGAGGTCGGCGCGATCAGGATGGCGCCCCGGCTGCGGGCGGCGCGCAGCCAGCTCCACAGGAAAGTGCGCCCCTTGCCGCTGCCGCCATGCAGCGCCACCACCAGCGGATGCGGGTGGGCGGCGTCATAGGTCTCCGGCACATAGACCCAGAAGGTCTGCCGGCTGTCGAGATCGGGTCCGAAGGCCAGCACGCCGGTGCCTTCCGGCGCAACGCCTGACAGCGCATCGACAAGTCCGTCGCTGTCACGGCGGTCGGGCTCCAGGAAATGGCGGCTGACTCCGGGCAGCAGTCCGGCCAGGGGATAGAGCGCCTCGTGCGCCTTCGGCAGTCCACGCAACGCCCGATAGGCCATGAACATCGCCTGTTCCGACCCGCCAGTTTCCGCCAGACGCTCGAAGGACGTCACGGCGCCGTCAGCCGCCTGCCCGAATTGACGGGCGAGAGGCTCCAGATGTTCCGGCCAGGCGTCCAGTCTGCCCCTTGCAGCGCGCAGCCGTTCAAGTTCCTCCCCTCCGGAACGGGCAGCCGCGGCGAGCGTGCCCGGGTGAATGTGGCGGACGACATGCTCCAGTGTCTCGAGACAGGCCAGCAGCGGCGCCTGGATGGCGTCGATCCGCTCCCGGTCGACGGGCTCGAGATCACCGAGGCCGGCCTCGGGCGGGGTGCTGTCGGACATCTGGTCTCACCCCATGGACAAGGAATGGGCTTACATTGCACGGGATTGTCGCCCGTCGGCGTCCGAATTGACAGGACCATCATGCCCGATCAGTCCCTCAGGGAATTCATTGCCCGCCTGGAAAAGGCCGGCGATCTGGTGCGCGTCAGCGAGCCGGTCTCGACCGAACTGGAGATGACCGAGATCCAGACCCGGCTGCTGGCCGAGGGCGGCCCGGCGGTGCTTTTCGAGAACCCGGTGAACCCGGACGGCTCACAAGCGGAGATGCCGGTGCTGGTGAACCTGTTCGGTACGGTCGAGCGCGTTGCAAAGGGCATGGGCCGCACGCCGGACGAACTGCGCGGCGTCGGCGAGATGCTCGCCTTCCTGCGCCAGCCGACACCGCCAGAGGGGCTGCGCGACGCCATCGACAAGTTCCCGCTGCTGAAGACCGTGCTGGCGATGAAGCCGCGCACGAAGGGCTACGGGCCGGTGCATGACGTCATAATGACCGGCGATCAGATCGATCTGACGAAACTGCCGGTGCAGACATGCTGGCCCGGCGAGCCCGCGCCGCTGATCACCTGGCCACTGGTGGTTACGAAGGGACCGACAGGGAAGGGGACTGACGACTTCAACCTGGGCATCTACCGCATGCAGGTGATCGGGCGCGACCGCACCATCATGCGCTGGCTGAAGCATCGGGGCGGGGCGCAGCATCACCAGCGCTGGAAGTCCGAGAAGCCGGAACCGCTGCCCGCCGCGGCCGTCATCGGCGCCGATCCGGGCACGATCCTGGCCGCCGTGACGCCGGTGCCGGATACTCTGTCGGAGTACCAGTTTGCCGGACTTCTGCGCGGAAAGAAGGTCGATCTGGTGGACTGCCAGACCGTGCCGCTGAAGGTCCCGGCGGAGGCCGAGATCGTGCTGGAGGGCCATGTCAGCCTGACCGACTACGCCGATGAGGGGCCGTATGGCGACCACACTGGCTACTACAATGCTATCGAGAAGTTCCCGGTCTTCACGGTCACCGCGATCACCCGGCGCAAGGACCCGGTCTATCTCTCCACCTTCACCGGCCGGCCACCCGACGAGCCCAGCGTGCTGGGCGAGGCGCTGAACGAGGTCTTCGTGCCGCTGCTGATCCAGCAGTTCCCGGAGATCGTCGACTTCTGGCTGCCGCCGGAGGGTTGTTCCTACCGCATCGCCGTGGTCTCGATGAAGAAGGCCTATCCGGGCCACGCCAAGCGGGTGATGCTGGGCGTGTGGTCCTATCTGCGCCAGTTCATGTACACGAAATGGGTGATCGTCGTGGATGACGACATCGAAGCAAGGAACTGGAAGGACGTGATGTGGGCGATCTCGACCCGCATGGACCCGGCCCGCGACATCACCGTGGTCGAGAATACCCCCATCGACTATCTGGACTTTGCCAGCCCAGAGGATGGGCTCGGTTCCAAGATCGGCCTCGACGCCACCAACAAATGGCCGCCGGAGACGAAACGGGAGTGGGGCACGAAGATCCGCATGACCGATGAGGTCATCGAGACCGTAAACGAGAAATGGACGCGTCTCGGCCTGCCGGGATCGGGCAAGCCGATCTGGAAGTGACCGGCAACCTTCCACCACCCTATGGAGGCGGCTGCGCCTGCGGGGCCGTGCGCTACCGGATCACGGCGCCGACGCTGGGTGCGCGGGCCTGTCACTGCCGCATCTGCCAGAAGGTGATGGCCGCGCCCTATCTGGCGCAGGCGCAGTTCCCGAAGGATTCGGTCTCCTGGACCGGCACAACAACGGTCTGGCAGTCGTCGCCGCGTCTGAAGCGGCACTTCTGCCCGGTCTGCGGGACGCATCTGTTCCTGGAGCCGCAGGACGCGCCGCGCATCGGGGTGCCGCTGGCCACGCTGGACGCTCCCGAGGCGATCCGGCCGGAGATCCATTACTGGACCGCCTCGCGGCTCAGCTGGGCCGGGGTTCCTGAGGATGTTCCCTGCTTTGCGGAAGGCCCGCCGGCACCGTATCGGACCGCCTGATCACACCTGTTCCGGCTCTGGTTGAATTCATCGCGTTCCCGGGTATATTCCCGGCACTTTCGAGCAGGCTGGGCCATCGCCGTCCACCTGCGTTCATGCTTCCCCTTTGATGGAGCCGTTACATGTGGATTTCCCCGGCCTATGCGCAGTCCGGCGGCGACGGCGGCGGTCTGATGACCTTCCTGCCCCTGATCCTGATCTTCGTTGTCTTCTATTTCCTGCTGATCCGTCCGCAGCAGAAGAAGGCCAAGGAGCACCGCAACATGGTCGACAATGTGCGCCGGGGCGATGAAGTCGTCACGGGCGGCGGCATCGTCGGCAAGGTGACCAAGGTGAAGGACGACAACCACATCCAGATCGAAATCGCCGAGGGCGTGCGCATCAATGTCGTCAAGGGCACCCTGGCCGACGTGCGGACCAAGTCGGCGCCGGCAGCCGACACGAAGGACGCCGCCAATGACGGCGAAGGCGGCGGCGGTCTGATGGGCAAGATCGGCCTGAAGAAGTAACTGACCCCAACAGACGACGGCGGAGCGCCGAATGCTGCATTTCGAGAAGTGGAAGATCGCGGTCATCGCCGTGGTCTGTCTGATGGGACTGGCCTATGCGGTTCCGAACCTGCTGACGCAGGAGACCCGGAACTCGATCCCGGACTGGCTGCCCAACCGGTCGGTCAATCTGGGACTGGATCTGCAGGGCGGTTCGCACCTTCTGATGGAGGTGGATTCGCAGACGGTCATCGATGACCGTCTGAACGACATCGTCGAATCCATCCGCAACGGTCTGCGCGACATCCGCCCGCGCGTGAAGCGCTCCGGTTTCCGCGTCGACGGCCTTGTGGTCTCGTTCGAGGTTCATGACGCCGACCGCATGGATCAGGTGCTGGGCGTGGTCCGCGAGGTCGCGAACGCGAATTCCAGCGCCGGCCTGTTGGGCGCGGGCACGCCCGAGGTGCTGGTCAGCACCGATGGCAATCGCGTCATCGCCACACTGACGGAAGAAGGCGTGACGGCGCGCCTGACCGCCGTCGTGCAGCAATCGGTCGAGATCATCCGCAGCCGCGTCGACGAACTGGGCGTTTCCGAACCGACCATCCAGCAGCAGGGCACGGATCGTATCCTGGTTCAGGCCCCGGGCGTCGAACCGGACCGGCTTCTATCGATCATCGGCAAGACCGCGAAGATGACCTTCCATCTGGTCGACATGACGGCCGATCCCTTCGCCGACCGCATTCCGCCTGGCACCATGAAGCTGTTCGAGCCCGCGGAAACCGAGGGCGGCGAGCCGCGGCCCTACATCCTGCGCAAGAAGGTCGAGGTTTCCGGCGAGCATCTGGTCGACGCGCAGCCGACCTTCGATCAGGGCCAGCCGGTCGTCGCCTTCCGCTTCGACAGCGTCGGCGCCAAGCAGTTCGGCAAGGTGACGCTGGAAAACGTGGACCGCCTGTTCGCCATCGTTCTGGACGACGAGATCATCTCCGCGCCGCGCATCAACAGCCCGATCCTGCAGGGCAACGGCATCATCACAGGCGGTTTCACGGTGCAGACGGCAAACGATCTGGCGCTGCTGCTGCGCGCCGGTGCGCTGCCTGCGCCGCTGGCGCCGGTCGAGCAGCGTGCGGTCGGCCCGGATCTGGGCGCCGATTCCATCGCCGCGGGCGAGATCGCCTGCCTGATCGGTTTCCTGGCCGTGATCCTGTTCATGCTGATCGCCTACGGCCCCGTCTTCGGCATGGCGGCCAATGTGGCGCTGGTGACCAACCTGGTGCTGATCATGGGCGCACTGTCCAGCCTGCAGGCGACGCTGACCCTGCCGGGCATCGCCGGTATCGTGCTGACCATCGGCATGGCGGTCGACGCCAACGTGCTGATCTTCGAACGCATCCGCGAGGAGCTCCGCAATGGCCGCTCACCGCTGAACGCGGTCGAGGCCGGCTACAAGCGCGCCTTCACGACCATCGTCGACGCCAACGTTACCACCGGCTTCGCGGCGGCGATCCTGTTCGCCATGGGCTCCGGCCCGGTGAAGGGCTTCGCCGTGACCCTGGGCCTGGGCATTCTAAGCTCCATGTTCACCGCGATCCTGCTGAGCCGCCTGATCATCGCCACCTGGCTGCGCCGGACCCGTCCGGCGGTGCTGAAAGTCTGAGGGAGACCAGGACATGATGCGTCTGAAACTGGTCCCCGAGACCACCAGCATTCCCTTCATGAAGTTCCGCATGATCGCCTTCGCGGCCTCGGCGGCGCTGGCGATCCTCTCGGTCGTGCTGTTCGGCGGTGTCGGCCTGAACACGGGCATCGACTTCAAGGGCGGCATCCTGATCGAGGTGAAGACCGATGGCCCGGCCGACCTGGGCAGCATGCGGAGTTCCCTCGGCGGACTGGGTCTTGGTGAAGTGGCGCTGCAGGAGTTCGGCGCGCCGGACGACGTGCTGATCCGCATCGAGCGTCAGGACGGCGATTCCAACGCTCAGAAGGATGCCGTGACCGCCGTGAAGGCGGTGCTGGATACAGAGTTCCCGGGCATCAACTACCGCCGCGAGGAATTCGTCGGGCCGAAGGTCTCCGGCGAGCTGGTGGAATCCGCCCTGATCGCGGTGCTGACCGCAGTCGTGGCGATGCTGCTCTACATCTTCTTCCGCTTCGACTGGCAGTTCTCGGTCGGCGCGGTGCTGGCCCTGGTGCATGACGTGATCCTGACCGTCGGCTTCTTCGCCCTGACGCGGATCGAGTTCAATCTGGCCTCGGTTGCAGCAATCCTGACCATCGTCGGTTACTCGATCAACGACACCGTCGTCGTCTACGACCGCGTGCGCGAGAACCTGCGGAAGTACAAACAGCTCCCGCTGGGCGAACTGCTGTCCCTTTCCATCAACGACACGTTGTCCCGTACCGTGATGACCTCGGTCACCACGCTGCTGGCCCTGCTGGCGCTGTTCTTCCTGGGCGGCGAGGTCATCAGGGGCTTCTCGGCGGCCCTGATCTGGGGCGTGGTGATCGGCACCTACTCGTCGATCTTCATCGCCGCGCCGCTGCTGCTGATCCTGGGTCTGCAGCGCGGCGAGCGCGACGACGAGGGCGCCGGAGAACCGGAACAGGCCTGATGGACATCTCGCCCGAAGTTCCGGCCGGGCGGCAGGTCATCGAAGCCTATGGCGATGGCGGTTTCCGTGTGTCCGGACGGCGGCTCGAGGGCTCGCTGCTCGTGCTGCCCGACGAAACCGTTCCCTGGCCCGTCGCCAACATGGCTTCACTGGATGCAAACGCCCTGCAGGGCATTCTGGAACGCAGCGGGCGGATCGAGGTCCTGCTGCTGGGCTGCGGCGACGAGATGGCCTTCCTGAAGGCGCCTCTGCGCGAGACGCTGAAGGGGCAGGGGGTCGCCGTCGACCTGATGGACACGGGCGCCGCCTGCCGCACCTACAATGTCCTGATGGCCGAAGACCGCAAGGTCGCGGCCGCCCTGATCGCAATCTGATCCACCGCCGGAACGGCCCCGTTCTGTGTCATTCAGGTGACTTTTTGGCCCAGTGCGGCCGACTGCATTTGCATCGCTCCTTCCTCGCGGCATGGTCCGAGCCGCGCGACCGGATCTCGCGCGAAAGCGATGCAGGTGACCATGATGACTTCCCCGATTTTCCTTCAGAGACGCATGGCCGTTCGTCCCGTGCGACTGATCATTCCCGCTGCAGTTCTGGCAATCACGCTGACCGCATGCGCCCTTGGGCCCGACCTCGAAACCAGCGGCGGGCAGGGCGCATCGAACGCCAATGTCGCCCTGGCGCGCGCGCATTTCGAAGGCGATGGACGTCCGGTGGATGCGGCGCGCGGCGTGCAACTGCTGATACCCGAGGCGGAAGCCGGCAATGCCGAGGCGCAATTCCTGCTGGGCCTGGCCTATCGCGACGGTCTGGGTGTGGCCAAGGATCCGGCCCGCGCCCTGAAAATGTTCGAACAGGCGGGTGCGCAGGGCCATCCCGACGCCAGCTACCTGGCGGGTCTGGCCTATTTCCGGGGACGTGGCGTCGAGGCCAGCGGCAACCAGGCGTTCCGCCACATGAGCCGCGCCGCCGGCGCCGGCCATGCCGCTGCTCAATACCACCTGGGCCTGTTTCACCAGACCGGCACAGGCACGGCGAAGGACGCCGAGGCGGCCATTCCCTGGTTCCTGAAAGCCGCGGACCAGGGATTTCCCGAGGCCGCCGAGGCCCTTGGCTTCGTCTACGGCAATGGCATAGGCGTCGCGAAGGAGCCGCTGTGGGGGCTGAGATGGTCGGAACGGGCCGCCGCATACGGTCTGGCCGGCGCCCGGTACCGGGCTGGCGCCATCCTGGCTGCCGGCCGGCTGCTGCCCGCCGACCGGCGGACTGGACTGGCTTATCTTATTCTGGCTGCCGAGGCGGATATCGAAGGGGCGGAGAAGCTCGTCGCTGCGCTGGAACAGCAAATGGCGGCTGACGAAATCCACAAGGCTCGATCAATTGCCCGGAACCACCAGCCTGCCAGGGCCGGCACTGTGGATGACGGCGACCTGGCCACCGTTCGCTTCGCGCAAGCCGCGCTGATTCGTGCGGGGATCGATCCAGGGCCGGTCGACGGGCTGATGGGTCCGAGGACCCGCTCTGCAATCGCCACTTTCCGCATTCGGGAAGGCATCTCCGGGTCCGGCATCGACAAGCCCTTCCTGGACGCACTCCGCGCAAGGAAAAATGGCCGGTCCAGCTAAGGACCGGCCAGGGTTTCCGGAGGGCGGAGAGCAGACACCCGTCCGATTGATTATTGGGGGTCAGCTTCGCGACCGGTCAGGTCGCCGCAGCGTCATCCGCCTCGTCGCTGTCGTCGCTGGCGGCGTCGTCGCTGTCATCGGCGTCATCGCCATCGTCGCCACTCGCAGTGTCACCAGTATCAGTGTCACCTTCATCACCAGTGTCACCTTCATCACCAGTGTCGCCTTCGTCACCGGTGTCATCGCCCCCGTCATCGGCTTCACCTGGATCGACACCGAGAAGCCCGTTCACGGCATCGACGACATCGTCATCGACGTCCTTGTTGGCGAATTCGCCGAGCAGGTTGACGGCCTCTTTACCATTGACGCCGTCGTCAGCCACCGCCGACGCGTAGGCGCCGAGCAGGCCAGGCATCGAATGTGGCGCAGCATTGGCTTGCGCGGTTTCGGAGGCATGGGCGGCATTCAGATTGCCCAGCGAACTGGCGATGCTGCCGCGCCCCTTGCCACCGCGGCCACTGGCCTCGGCATCATCGCCATCAAGCGCGGCCGCGGCTGCACTGCCGCCACGTCCATTGCCAATGCCATTGCCGTTCCCCGGATTCACACCGCCGTGCCCGGGGGCGGAGCCGCTGTTACCGGGGGACGAGACACCGGACGTATCGCCCGAGCCGCCGCCGACACCGTTTCCGCCTCCATTACCGCCGCCGTTGCCGCCGCCATTGCCGCCGGCTCCGCCACCGCCACCTGAGCCGCCGCCACTGGCGCCTCCGCCACCGCCGGCTCCACCACCGCCACCGGCGCCTCCACCGCCACCGGGCCCACCACCGCCGGGACCGCCCTTGGCGGCGGCCTGATGGACACCAAGTTCGATGGAACCGGCATTGAGCGAAACGTTGCCGCTCATCCCGATGCAGAAGGCAAGCGCCGCCGCGGATACCAGACAGGCGCGATGTGTGGTCTTGCCGGACATGATGGAACTCCTTTACGTAACCGTTCCGATACGATCGCCCCGAAACAGGCGTTCGGAGCGAGGATCATCCCACCACATGGGTGACAATTGCGTAGGGAGTACCAATCTGACTGTGACAAGTCTGTGGCCGCCCGGCGGACCGGGCTTGCGGAAAGGGATTGTTAAGCGCCCACGGGCCAATTTCCGGGGACCATGATGGAGACCTCGACATCCACCGAGTGGCGCTACTGGCGCTGCGGGCTCAACACGCCCGCGGAGTCGTTCGGCATATACCGGACAATCGTCGAGACCTGGCGTGGCCGGATTCCGGACGGAGAGCAGTTGCCGCGCCGGTCAGCATTCGATTTTCCCGACTTCCGGGCCTGGTGGGGCAGGGTGGCCATCGCCCGGATCGAACGCGCGCCCTTCGATGTCCGCTTCACGCTCTGGGGCACGACCCTGCGCGACTGGTGGGGCGTCGACTATACCGGCCGGCGGATCGGCGAGGCCGCCAAGAACCCGGAAGCCTGGACGCTGACCGAAGGCCTGTACTTTGCCGAGATGACCCAGGAACCCTTCATCGGCGTTGCCGCGGGCAATCTGAGCCAGCACGACCGGTCCTACATCTCGGTTATCAGCCTCGATCTGCCAGTCGGTAACGAGAACGGCGTCAGCCATGTCTTCGCGCTTCATCTCGCTGTCCGAGACGGACAGGGGCCGATGCAGATCATGCCAGACTGCCCGATGCAGCCGATCCGGCAGGGCGTCTGAGCCCGGTTCGGCAAGCGCTGTTCCGAGCATCCGTTCGGGCTGGCACCAAGCAGCCGCGTTTCACCGAAACGAATGCCGCTTTCAATCCTGGGAGAAGAGGATCCGCCGTTCCGCATGGCAAAGGGGCGCTGGTGCCGCCGGAGTGATTTGAACACTCGACCTCTCCCTTACCAAGGGAGTGCTCTACCCCTGAGCTACGGCGGCAACGGCGCGTTGGGTACATGAGGGCCGGGACGGGGTCAACTGCTCTTTTCCGCAGGCCTTGAGCGGCGGCAGCGTTCCGAGCAGTAGCGCACGTTTTCCCAGTCGCGGGCCCACTTGCGGCGCCATGCGAACGGGCGGCCGCAGGCGGCGCATATCTTCTCCGGAAGGTTCGGCTTCCTGTGTCCGCCACGCTTCACCGGCTTCAGGCCGCGAGCCACTCGCGCATGGCCACATTCACCTCTGCCGGACGCTCCATGGGCGCCAGGTGACCGCAATTCTCCACCACTTCGAGCCAGGAATCGGGAATCAGCGACGCCATTTCCTCATGCATGCGCAGCGGCGTGCGCTCGTCCTGACGGCCACAGAGGACAAGGGCAGGGACGTCGATGGTCTCGCAGGTGGGCCTTGAGTCCGGCCGGCCCATGATCGCCCGCGTCTGGCGGATGAAACCATCCTTGCCGGTCTCGACCGCCATGCCAGTGATCTCGGCGATCAGCTTGCTGTCCATGCGGCGGTCGGGATGCACGAAGGAGGGCGCCAGGCGTTCATGGATACCGGTGAAGCGGCCCTTCTCGATCAGGCGGAGCTGGTCCTCGCGCTCCTTCACCGTCTCCGGCGGGTCCTGCGTCGCGCGGGTGTCCAGCAGGGCGATCCGCTCGATCCGCTCCGGCGCGCGCCGCCAGAGTTCGAACACCACGTAACCGCCGAAGGAGAGGCCGGCCAGGCTGAAACGCTCGGGTGCGGCGTCCAGAATCCGCTCGGCGATCGCGCCCAGACTGTCATCCAGATGATGTCGCGCGACCTGGATATCGAAATCCATGCCAAGCGCCGAGATCTGGTCTCGCCAGAGGCGTTCCGTGCAAAGCAGTCCGGGCACCAGGACAAGATGAGGCTTGTTCATGCGTCGATACGACCTCTGTTGCAGGATTGACAAGGGATAGCGGCTTTATTACGTCCTGCGCAACACGGTTCTCTTTCTGGAATCGACCGACGCCCCGACGTGTTTCCGGGGTCGTCACGCAGGAGTATTCAGCATTAGCAATCCAATGACGTTCAGGGATCTGGGCCTCAGCGACGAGGTATGCCGCGCGGTCGACGAAGCCGGCTACCAGACCGCGACCCCGATCCAGCAGAAGTCAATTCCCCACATCCTGATGGGCAAGGACATTCTCGGCACCGCGCAGACGGGCACCGGCAAGACCGCCGCCTTCCTGCTGCCGATGATCGACGTGATGGCGCAGGGCGTTTCCAAGCCCCGCATGCCGCGCGCCCTTGTCCTGGAACCCACCCGCGAACTGGCCGCTCAGGTCGCCGAAAGCTTCGACATCTACGCCGAATATCAGAAGCTCAGCCGCGCGCTGGTGATTGGCGGCCTCGGCGCGAAGGAGCAGGAAGCCGATCTGGACGGAATTTGCGACATCATCATCGCGACGCCGGGCCGGCTGCTCGACATGTTCGACCGCGGCCGCATGATGCTGAGCAGCGTGCAGTTCCTGGTCATCGACGAAGCCGACCGCATGATGGACATGGGCTTCATCCCGGATGTCGAGAAGATCGTCTCGCTGTTGCCACGCGGCCGCCAGACCCTGTTCTTCTCGGCCACCATGCCGAAGCCGATCCGCAAGCTGGCCGACAAGTTCCTGACCGATCCGAAGGAAGCCGAAGTCGCGCCGCCCGCATCGCCGGCCGAAACCGTGGAACAGCGGCTGCTGAAGGTGAGCGGGGAGGCGTCCGCCAAGCGGGCCGCGCTGCGAAAGCTGATCGACGCCGAAAAGGTCCGCAACGCACTGATCTTCTGCAATCGCAAGTCCGACGTGAAGATCCTGCACAAGTCGATGCTGTCGCACGGCTATGACGCCGTCGCCCTGCATGGCGACATGGAACAGATCGACCGCATGGCGACGCTGGAGAAGTTCAAGACGGATCAAGCCAAGTACATGGTCTGCTCGGATGTTGCCGCACGCGGCATCGACATCCAGGGCCTCAGCCACGTCTTCAATTTCGACGTGCCGTTCAACGCCGACGACTATGTGCACCGTATCGGCCGCACGGGCCGCGCCGGACAGCGGGGCAAGGCGTTCACCCTCGTAACCTCGCGAGAGGACAAGCAGCTGGCGGCAATTCACGCGCTGATCCGCAAGGAAATCCCGCTGGTCGACGGCCTCGGCGTCGATACGGATGGATCGGCATCGTCGAAGGCGCCGGACGCGGATGGCGAAGCGCCGGCAAAGCCGAAGCGGTCACGGCGGCGCCGGTCCGACGACAAGGCCGACGACGCCGCGCCGAAACCCGCCCACCAGGAACGGCCGAAGGCCGAACCTGCCCAGACGAAGAACCTGCCCAATGGTGACGGCGACAGCCGCCCGGCGCCGGCGCGTGGCAACAATGCCGCCGCCAGCAAGGGGAAGGGCAGGCAGTCCGACAAGGACACGCCCAAGGGCCTCGGCGACCACGTGCCGGCCTTCCTGCAGAAGCCGCTGCGCCAGGGCGGCGCGGGCTGAGGGAGCCGCAGCGATGCAGACCATCTTCATTTGGGTGAAGTGCGACCTCGGCAAGACCTACAGCGTCGCCGCCGATGCGGTGGAGAATGTCGAGCAGGTCTCCGAGGTCTATTCGGTCTCGGGCGAATGGGATCTGCTGATGAAGTGCTATCTGCCGGACGAGGACGACATCGGCCACTTCGTCGGGGAATCGATCCAGCAGTTGCCGGGCATCAAGGACACATTCACGACAATCACGTTCAAGGCCTTCGCCTGATCCGGACTTCCGCCTGAGTGCGGAGGGGCGTGCAGGCAGGCGGGTGCATCATTTCAGTATTTATCGTATAATATATATTATGGAATATATTTGTCTGTCAGGCAGATCAGACACTTAGAGTTCGATGACCATGCCGTCATAGGCCGGAACGATGTGACCCGGTAGTTCGCCCTTCAGCGTCTCGTAGTCCAGATCGACATGCATGTTGGTCAGCACGGCACGCTGCGGCCCCACGCGTTCGATCCACTCCAGCGCCCGCTCAAGGTGCGCATGCGTCGGATGCGGCGTGTAGCGCAGCGCGTCGACAACCATCACCTCACAGCCGGCCATGGCTTCGAAGGCAGCATCGTCCAGATGCACGACATCATTGGCATAAGCCAGGCCACCGATACGGAACCCCAGCGACGACATCGTGCCATGATCCTGTTCGAACGGCTGGATCTCCATGTCCTTCACTCGGAACGGTCCATCGATCAGATGGTCGTTGAGGATCGCCGGATAAGCCCCTGTGGTTCCTTCCGGAAAACAGTAACCGAACTTCGCCTTCAGACGCCTGAGCGTCTCGGCATCGCCCCAGACCTCGACACGGCGGCGATGACGAATGGCGATCACGCGCAAATCGTCCAGGCCGTGCGTCTGATCGGCGTGATCGTGTGTCCAGACTACCCCGTCCAGATCCGTGACACCGGCGTCCAGCAACTGTTCCCGCATGTCCGGCGAAGTGTCGATCAGCACGGTGGTTCCGGCATTCTCGACCAGAATTGAACAGCGGCGGCGGCGGTTCTTCGGGTTCGTCGGATCGCACGCGCCCCAGTCATTGCCGATCCGCGGCACGCCGCCCGAACTGCCGCAGCCGAGAATTGTGACCTTCATGCTCAGAAGTCCGCCTTGGTGAACAGCCGGCGGAAATTCTCCGTGGTGATCTCGGCGATTTCGGCGCTGCCGACACCCTTGAGTTCGGCCACCTTCGCCGCCGTGTGTGCAGTGAAGGCCGGCTCGTTCGGCTTGCCGCGATGCGGCATCGGCGCGAGATACGGACTGTCGGTCTCCACCAGCAGACGGTCCAGCGGCACGGTCCTGACCACTTCCCGCAGTTCCTCGGCCTTCTTGAAGGTCACGATGCCGGATATCGAGATGTAGAAGCCCATCGCCAGCGCGGCGTCGGCGAGCCGCTGGGTTCCGCTGAAGCAATGGATGAGACCGGGATAGGCCCCCTTCTCCATCTCGTCTTCCATGATGGCGATGGTGTCGTCCTCGGCGTCGCGTGTGTGCACGATCAGCGGCAGCGCGGTCTCGCGCGCGGCCGCGATATGGGCCCGGAACACCGTCTGCTGCACGTCGCGCGGACTGTGCTCATAGAAATAGTCCAGGCCGGTCTCGCCGATACCAACGGCCTTGGGATGTTCCGCCAGCCGGATCAGCTCTGCCGTCGCGGTCTCCGGTTCCTTCTCCGCCTCATGCGGGTGCACGCCGACCGAACAGAAAACATCCGGCTCGGCATCGGCGATTGCGCGGATGACATCGAACTCCCTGAGCTTGGTCGAGATGGTCAGCATGGGCGACACGCCGGCCGTCCGCGCCCGCTCCAGCGCACCATCGAGATTGCCGTCGCGCGCCAGATAATCCAGGTGGCAATGGCTGTCGATCAGCATGAACTACTACTCCGCTTTCGGTCCCAGGCTGTCCGGATCGCGACCGCCGCCGGAGAGACTGTCGAACCGTGGCAGCGCGTCATGCACGTCCATCCAGCCGATACGCTCGCCGAAGAAGACATGCCGGTCGGGCGCGAAACTGTCCGGATCGTCGAAGCTGGCGACGTATAGGTGGATCTCGCCGGGCCAGCGCTCATGGGCAAAACTGAGCGGCGAACCGCAGTCGGGACAGAAGCTGCGAGTCGCGCCCGGCGACGAGGTGAAGTATTTCGGCTCGCCCTGCTCCAGGTGGAAATGCGCGTTCGGGACCGACACCCAGGTCGTCATCGGTGATGACGTGGCTCTGCGGCAGCTCTCGCAATGGCAATGCAGCACCCAGTTGGGCTCGCCGGTAATGGAGAACTTCACGGCGCCGCAGAGGCATCGGCCCTTGCGCTGAGCGTCCGACATGATTCTACGCCACGCCCTCTTCATCGGCCTGATAGCGCGGGAAAACCGGCACCGGGCGGGCGATCGGCACACCGGGTGCGAGGCGCGAAGCCGCACCGAGCGATGTGAAGTCCCGGGCATCGGCCGAAACGCCAAGCTGATCCAGAATGGCGGCCCCGGCATCCGGCATCATCGGCTGAACCAGGATGCCGAGCTGTCGCACGGTTTCGGCCAGCACATAGAGCACCGTCTTCATCCTGTCTGGATCGGTCTTGCGCAGCGCCCACGGCGCCTGGGCGTCGACATAGCGGTTGGCGTCGCCGACCACGTCCCAGATCTCGCCGATCGCGCGATGCAGCGCCTGATCATCCATCTCCGCACGGACCCGGTCGATCACGCTGTCCGTCTTCGACAGCAATGCCTCATCATCGGCGGTGAACGGCCCGGGTTCCGGCAGCGCCTTGTCGCAGTTCTTGTGCACCATCGACAGTACACGCTGGCACAGATTGCCGAGATCATTGGCCAGATCGCCATTCACCCGATGCACCACGGCGGCGCGGGAGAAGTCACCATCATTGCCGAAGGGCACCTCACGCAGCAGGAAATACCGCGTCTGATCAAGACCATAGGTCGCGACCATCTCCTCGGGCGCGACGACATTGCCGAGGGACTTTGACATCTTCTGGCCTTCGATGGTCCACCAGCCATGGGCGAACACCCGCTTCGGTGGCTCCAGACCGGCAGACATCAGGAAGGCTGGCCAGTAGATCGCGTGGAAACGGAGGATGTCCTTGCCGACCATGTGAACATCCGCCGGCCAGAACCGGGCATATGCCCCCTGCTCCGTCTCCGGATGCCCGATGGCGGTGATATAGTTGGTCAGCGCGTCCAGCCACACATACATGATGTGATCTTCGTCATCGGGCACCGGAATGCCCCAGTTGAAGCTGGTCCGCGAGATCGACAGGTCGCGCAGGCCGGACTTGACGAAGGAAATCACCTCGTTGCGGCGCGACGCCGGCAGGATGAAGCCGGGATTGGCCTCGTAGAACTCGAGCAGCCGGTCGCCCCAGGCCGACAGGCGGAAGAAGTAGCTCGGCTCCTCGACCCATTCGACCTCGGCGCCCGACGGCGCGATCCTCACGCCTTCCGGCGTCTTTGTCAGTTCGTCCTCGCCGTAGAAGGCCTCGTCGCGGACGGCGTACCAGCCGGCATAGGTGCCCAGATAGATATCGCCTGCCGCGAGCAGCTTGCGCCAAAGCGCCTGCACGCTGTCCACATGGCGCTGCTCGGTGGTGCGGATGAAATCATCGTTCGAGATGTTCAGCACCGGCATCATGTCGCGGAAGTTCTGGGAGACCCGGTCGCAGAAGGCCTGCGGATCGATACCGGCGGCGGCGGCGGATTTCTCGACCTTCTGCCCGTGTTCGTCGGTGCCGGTCAGGAAATGTACGTCGTAGCCGTCCAGGCGTTTGAACCGGGCGAGCACGTCGCAGGCCAGCGTCGTGTAGGCGTGTCCGATGTGCGGCCGGTCGTTCACATAATAGATCGGCGTGGTGATGTAATAGCTGGGCTTGGCGTTCTGGTCCGGCATGACGACTTTCCGGCGGCTGTGCTTGCGCGTCAGTTCGCGGCGGCCCGGGCCGCGCTCTCCAACGCCGATATGAGGGTCAGGGTCACCGCCTTCTGGTTCAGATTGACGGTGTCGGTGCGATCCCGAAGGCGTCGCAGGTTGTCACACAAGTCGAACCATTGTTCAAGGCTGCCCGCCGTCAGACGCCGGGCGAATTCGCCTTCATCCGCAAGCGCTTCCGGCAGCCGCTGGCCGCCTGCGACGGCGCTGCCGATCATCCGCTGCACGATCCCCTCGATCAGGTCGAAGATCAGATGGAACCGCCGCTCGGCCGCGTCGCCCCGTCGATCCACCCCCCTGGTGATGGCGTCGACCACCGGGCGCGGCGCGCGGGGCAGCGCAGAGAACAGCTTCACCAGTTCGCCATGCAGTTCCAGCGCACCCTGCTGGTCCAGTCGGATCGCCGTACCGGGCGACTGGTCCGCCAGCGCCAGCAGCCGCGCGGCGTGCGCGCCCTCGATCTCCGGGGCCAGACGCTCCAGCACCCGCATGGCGGCCTCCTGTCCCGGCGGTCGGAGATCGATGGTGCGGCAGCGCGACCGGATCGTCGGCAGCAGACCGCCCGGCCGGTGCGTGACCAGGATGAACACGGTATCCGCCGGCGGTTCCTCCAGCGGCTTCAGCAGGGCGTTGGCCGCATTGCGGTTCATGTCATCGGCGGCGTCGATGACCACCACGCGGCGGCCACGGCGTTCGGCCTTCTGGCCCAGAAACGCCGCGAGCTGGCGTACATCGTCGACGCGGATCTCGGTGCGGTACTTCTTGGTGGTGAAGTTCCACTGCCGGGTCAGGCGCAGGAGATTGGGATGCGATCCGGACGCGACCTGCGCGAAGGTCAGGCCTTCCGGGTCGGTCTCGAGACCTTCCGGCGTGTCGCCGAACAGGCCCGGCCCGGCGTTCCCGCCCTCCAGAAGCTTGCGCGCCAGCCGATAGGCCAGCGTCGCCTTGCCGATACCGGGCGGCCCCGTGATCATCCAGGCGTGGTGCATGTTGCCTTCGGCCAGCGCCTTCGCCAGCAGGGCCTCGGCTTCCTCGTGCCCCGCCAGGAACGGTGTCAGCGACGGGTGCAGCGCCTCCGAGACCTCGTCCGGGGCCGGCCGCGCCGGTGCGTCGGCGGCCAGCGCCGTGTCGCCACGGGCGCTCAAGTTCCCGCTCCCGCCGTCTCCAGCCGCTCGGCCACAAGCGCCTGCACCCGTGCAGCTATCTCATCGATCCCGGCGGATGCGTCCACCACCCGAACCCGCGCCGGTTCGGCCCTCGCGATCTCGAGAAAATGCGCACGAAGCCGCTGATGAAACGCCAGGGAGGCCTGCTCGAAGCGGTCCGTGCCTTCGCCCCGCGCGGCCACCCGTACGGCGCCGGCTTCGGGGTCGATGTCGAACAGCAATGTCAGATCGGGACCGAAACCGTCGAGCGAGACGCGCGCGATCTTCGCGATATCCGCGGCTCCAACTCCGCCGGCCGCGCCCTGATAGGCGGCGGTCGAATCGGCGAAGCGGTCGCACAGCACGATGCATCCGCTTGCCAGCGCGGGCCGGATCACCTTTTCGACGTGGTTGCGGCGGGCGGCATAGAACAGCAGTACCTGCTCCATCGGATCCAGATCGATCGCCGGATCCAGCAGCAGTTCGCGCAGGCGCTCGGCCGCGGGTGTGCCGCCGGGCTCGCGGGTGACAATGACATCGCGGCCTCCGGCCTTCAGCCAGTCGGCGAGCAGACGGACCTGCGTGCTCTTGCCGGCCCCTTCCCCGCCCTCGAAGGTGATGAACAGGCCGCGCCGGGCAACGCCCACGTCAGCCGCCGCCGAAGATCAGATAGCTGAGCGCGGCGGCGATCCGGCCGGCGACGCCGAGCTTCTTCACATCCTCGCCGGCCACCAGCGGCACGATCATCGGATCGGCGCCGGGGATACGGACCACCAGCTCGGCCAGCTTCTCGCCCTGGCTGATCGGAGCCGGCACGGGGCCGTCGTAGCGCAGATGAACCTTCATGTCCCGGCGGGTCAGGACGTCCATGGTGACTTCCAGATCCTCGGCAAGGACCAGCGGGACATGGGTCTTCTCGCCCATCCAGACCGCCGCGCGCTCGACCGTCTCGCCGGCCGACAGGAGCCTGTAATTGCGGAAGGTGCGGAAGGCCCAGTCCAGAAACTTCACCGCCTCGTTGGCGCGCTGGCGCGAACTCTCAAGCCCGGACAGCACCGTCACGAGCCTCAGCCCGTTGCGCTCGGCCGACGCGGTCAGACCATAGCCCGCCTCCTCGGTATGGCCGGTCTTCAACCCGTCCGCGCCAGAGAACTTGTAGAGCACCGGGTTCCGGTTGCCCTGCTTTATGTCGTGGAAAGTAAAGCTCTTTTCCGAGTAGATCTTGTAGTACTCGGGAAAGTTGGTAATGGTCAGACTGGCGATGCGGGCCAGATCATGGACGCTCATCCGGTGTTCCGGGTCGGGCCAGCCGGTGGCGTTCTTCAGTACCGTGTCGGTCAGACCCAGTTCCCGCATCCGGCGGGTCGCGAGTTCGGCGAAGGCCTCCTCGCTGCCGGCAATGCCCTCCGCGACGACAATGGACGCGTCATTGCCCGACTGCACGACGATTCCGCGCAGCAGATCGCCGACCCGGACCTGCTTGCCGACCTCGACAAACATCTTCGAACCGCCCTTGCGCCAGGCCTTCTCGCTGACGGTAAAGGTGTGGTCCTCGTCGATCGCACCCTTCTTCAGTTCCTCCAGCAGCATGTAGACGGTGACCATCTTGCTCATGGACGCGGTCGGAATGGGCGTCTCGATGTCCTTGCCGTAGAGCACACGTCCGGTGCGGTGATCGACAACGATCGCGTTCGTGGCCGCCGTCTCGAAATCGGCGGCGTCCGCCCGCACGAAAGAGGTTGCAACGACGGCGAGCAGGACGAGCAATGCCCGGAGGTTCATGGGACCACCTGTTGGCTGAAGAAACCGAAACCCAGTCTATTCGACTATGATGCGCGCGTCATCCGAGCCGCTGGCGAGCACGCTTTCCAGCATCCGGTCGGCGATGGCAACATCGTCCATCGGTCCGACCCGCACCCGGAACCAGTCACGGCCATTGATCAGGACGTGGCTGATCTGGGTGTCGCCAACCCCGGACAGCCGGGATTTCAGCCGCAGCGCATTCTCATAGCTGGTGAAGGCGCCGGCCTGGACGAACAGGCGCGTCGCGCCGACCGGCCGGGTCACGGGCGGCACCGCGCTCCGCCTGACCACCGGTGCGGCGGGGACCTTCACCTGCGGTGTGGATTTCTCGACCGCCGCCGTGCCCGGCTGATCCCCAGGCGGCGGCAGCGCGGCCACCTTCACCGAGGAGCGCGGCGCCGCGGTCACGGATTTCTGTTCTGCGGTGGTGATCTTCGCGGGGCGCATCACGAAATCGTCGGCCTCGGAAGGGTTCAGACGCACCCTGACCCTGGCCACGCCCTGCTTCTCGAAGCCCAGCAGTTGCGCCGCCCGACGCGACAGGTCGATGATCCGTCCACGGACGAAGGGACCGCGGTCATTGACGCGCACGGTCAGCACCCGGCCGTTCTCCAGATTCGTGACCTCGACCGTGGCCGGCAGGGGCAGGGTCTTGTGCGCCGCCGAGACCCTGTTCATGTCGAAGATCTCGCCGGTCGCGGTCGGCCGACCGTGGAACTGTTCCCCATACCAAGAGGCCAGACCGGTCTCGTCGTAATCGGGATCCTCCTCCGGGAAGTAACGCACGCCGTTGATGGTGTAGGGCCGCAGGCTGGCCTGTCTTACCCTTTCGGCATTGATCCGGCGTTCGCCGGCGGAGGGCTGGGAGGTCTGGTTCGCCTTCTTGGCCATGTGCACGGCCAGTTTGGCCTCCGTGCATGCGGACAGACCAAGCCCTACCACTACCAGTAGGGCCACTGGCAGCCTGAAAAGTCCTACCGTGGTCGGGCGCGTCACCACCGGGCTCCGTTCGGGTGAGCGAATGACATCAGGCTAGCGGCCCGCAATCCGGTCGGCAAGCGCGGAGACCGCCAGGCCATACAGATGCGCGCAGTTGTAGCGCAACACCGAGTGATAGTTCCTGTAGACCAGGAACGCCGCGCCTTCCGGGCCGTCGGGCTCGACCAGGGAAGCCGGCAGATCCCGCGTCGGCAGGTCGGACCCATCGGCGCGCCGCACCCCCAGCGCCTGCCATTCCGACAGCCGAAGCGAATCGGACATGCCGTCAATGGCCCGGCAACCGCTGCGGCCGGACCGTTGCGGTATGGCGTGCCGGAACGCCTTGTCCGCCGGAAGTCTGACCTCCCTGCCCCAGGTCTGATCCATGTGCCAGCCGTGTGACCTCAGGTAGTTCGCTATGGAAGCGAAGACATCCCCCCGGTTTTTCCAGATGTCGCGCCGGCCATCCCCGTCGAAATCGCGGGCATAGGCCATGTAGCTTGACGGCATGAACTGCGGCTGCCCCATGGCGCCGGCCCAAGAGCCCAGCATGCTGTCGAGATCGATGTATTTCTTGTCGAGCATCCAGAGCGCCTGGAACAGCTCGTTGCGGAAGAAGTTCGACCGCCGCCGGTCCCAGGCCAGGGTCGCCAGCGCCGGGATCACCGGCATGGTCGGCTTGACCGCGCCATAGCGGGTTTCCATGCCCCAGATCGCGACGATGAAGCGGGGCTGGACCTGATACTTGCTGGACACGGCGTCAAGCAGCGCCGCGTTCTCCGCCATCATCCGCCGGCCGGCGCCGATATTGGCCGGAGTCAGCAGACGGTCGGCATATATCTGATAGGTCAGCTTGAACTCGGCCTGACTGCGGTCGCGCTCGACAATCCGCTTCACCGGCTCGACGCCCGCCAGCGCCGCGTCGACAACCGCCGGCGAGATGCCCTTGCCGACGGCTTCTTCACGGACGCCAGCCAACCACTCGTGGAATGGCGGCGCGTTCTGGGCCAGCGCCGGGGACGCCATGGCCAGAACAACCAGCAACGCACCAAGACGCCGAACAGCCGCTTTCATCAGTTGCACCCATGTCACCGATACAGGTGGTCAGAATGCGGTGTGCGGACAGATTCGGAAAGGGCCGCGGGGCCGCCTCGGATCCCGGGCGTGGGGTGTCAGGCTGCGGCCTGACGAAACCGGCGAATGCATTCCAGCCGGAGATCCTCCGCCCGCTCGGGTCCATCCAGGATTTCCACAAGTCGCAACAGGCCGAAGACGGTTTCCCGGCTGCGTTCGCGCAACGTCATGTCCGCGGGGTCATCCAGCCGCGCCATGTGGCTATCGGCTGCCTGATGAATGATGTCGCCGACCTGATCGGACGCCTGGCCGAGTTCCTGGCGCATGCTCAGGATGTCGGCATATTTCTCCAGCGTGGCCAGCATCTGCAACTGGTCCTCGATCCGCGCCAATGGCTGCAGCCGGGCCAGCCGTTCGCCAATGTCCCAGGAGCCTGAACGGCCTTCGGCGCCAATGCCCTGCTGCAGTTCGTCGAGTTGCTGCCGGACCGCCGACTGCACCGGCGCAACCAGCAACCGGCTGAAAGCGTTTCGACATGTCTCCAGCACCAGGCGTGCCGGGATATCGCCGATACCGCAATCGAGATTTGAGCGCGCCTTCCGGATCGAGGGCAGGAAGCGTTCGATCATCTCGACGGAGCCCGGGCCTTCCAGCCCGTCGGCCAGTTTCTGCACGAAGTCGACCTCGGCCTGGAGATCGCGTTCCAGATGCCGGCTCATCAAGTCCAGCATGGCGGCTCTGGTCTTGTCCGGTATCCGAACGTGGTTGTCCTGCAGAACCGGAATCACGGCCGGTGGCGTCTCCAGGCGCTTGGACAACAGCACCAGAGGAAAGATCATCAAAGGCTCCCGCGCCTTTGGCACGCTTGTCAGGATGCGGGCCAGCATGCTCTTGGCCCTCTGATCGAGATGCCGGAACCTTTCCCGCGGCAACCCCAGAGAAAGTTCGGCCATCTGCGGGCCGACACGCAGGCAATCGAGCATCAGCGGCAGGCTGTCGCGGAGGCTGCCTTCCCGACATCTGCGCTGATCCTTGATCCGGGCTGCATCCAGAACGGCCGCGGCGCGCCGCCACACGGTGGCGCCGATTCGCTTCAAGGCGTCGGTGTCTTCGGCCTTCAGCGTGTTGATCTGGCTACGCAGGGCGCGGGCCTCCTCGGCACCCAACAGAGCCGCGACCAGCCGGCCGAAAGGCATGCAGCGGCTTCGCGGTATGCAGAAGGGGCCGGCCTTGCTGTCATCAGTGATGAATTCCTCGAACGGCAGGCAGAGCAGACGAGTCAATGAGGGCGCGCGGCGCGGCCGGATGCGCCGCAGCCGCTGGCGCAGTATGTCCATTTCACTGTCCACGGAGACGCTCTGGCCCAGACGCTCGTAGAGCCGGTAAACCGCCAGGAACTTGTCGGCGGACAGACCGGAAATCCGTTCCTTCAGCTCGTCCTGGGGCACCAGCGGGGATTGGGACACCTTGCCGGCACTATTTCGGATGTGGTTCTCAGTCATTGCCTACCGTCAGATTGTTGAACCAGTTCGATCCGCCGCTTTCTTCATCCGACGGCTGCTCACCGGGCGGCACCACGGGAAGGAAGCGCTCGATCTCGGGAATGGCGTCCTCGGCCAGCATCCGCCCCGCCACCACGCCGTCCCACAGATCCAGCAGGCCTTCCCAGCCGTCCAACACCCATTCCAGCCGCTCGATCGCGGACTTCAGCGCATCAGCGTCACGGGGCCAGCGGGCGATGAGGCCAGGAATGTCGGCCGTGAGCTGATCGATCGTCGCCAGGCAGATACCGGCAATCCGGTGCACCTGACTTGCACCATTGGCGCAAAGAATGGCCGTTGGCCCGTGATCGGACAGGGTCTCCTCGCCCCAAGCGGTCAGCATGCCGGCGAATTCCGACAGGCGAGAGGTCATTTCCCGATGCTGCCCGGGGCTGGGAGAACGCGAAAGGCCTGCACCGGTCAGCGTTCTGGCGATAGCCGTGACCCGGGTCTCGACAGCGACCGGTTCAAGCGGACCCGCACCCGCGAAGGCCCCAACTACGGAGCGGAACACCGTGTCGCCGCCACGGCGCATCAGGCTTTTGGCAAGATCGTCGGGTATTATGATGTTTTCCCGCCGCGCCAGCCCCTGCAGCATCAGGATTCGGTCGGCGCGGAAGGTATCATCGGAGCGTTTCAGCCAGGCTTCGGCGCGGCGGATCGATTCTGCGCCGCCAATCCCGCTTGCCACAGCCTCCAGCCAGCAGCGGCGGACGGCCTGGGGTGTGGTCGCCTGCTCTTCCGAGATCATTTCCAGGATGACGCGGTCGTGTACCGACATCTTGACGATCTCATCCAGCTGCGAGAGCGCGGTCACATAGACGGTTGAACCGCCGGCGAACCCGGGCAACAGAACCTCGATCCTGTCCGCATCGCTTTCCACCTTGCGCCTGTCGACGGCACGGCGAATTCGGCTCTGCATCAGCTGACGCGTGGTGAGCGGCACCACCGTTCCCCGCTGGAGGAAGGTCTGCGGATGGTATTCGAGCTGACGCAGGATTCGGGCGCCACCACCGGTGATCACCCTTTTTCTTCCTGCGGTTTCCGCCATTGCCATGGTCACGCGTTCTCCAAATTCGGGGCAAGCATGACAAACGGACGTAAACAATCATTTAGGATATCGGGCACCTGTGCCAAATGGGCCGGCGCATGCGTCCAACCGCCAATCTGGACCGCCCCGGACGGTGGTGATAGTGGAGGCGGCACGGACAGGTGGCCGAGTGGTTGAAGGCAGCGGTCTTGAAAACCGCCAAGGGTTAACCCCCTTCGTGGGTTCGAATCCCACCCTGTCCGCCAGAAGCTTTTTGCGCAGCGAAACGCTGAACATGATCTCCCCAGTATCCGACGTGGCACGCGTTTGCGCAGCAGACACCCGAGATCTTTGGGCGCCAGGGTGATCTCCCTTCCCTTCGCCCAGTCTCTTCATGCAAGCCGCTGAAATTCTGACTGTTTCGGATCCATCCGTGTTGGGGCGCGGATTTGCGCCTGACCCACGGGGGCTGCGGCGCACAGTTCCTTCGGGGGACAACGGTCAAACGCCGTCTGGCTGTGAATTTGCATCGGAAGTATGGTCCGACTTGTGTGAATTCAGGAAACCCGGCAATGCGATTTCTCATCCCGCTCCTCACGGTCCTCGCCCTGAGCGTCTTCACGTCAACCGCGCATGCGGAACTCGATCAGAAGCGCATGATCGACTTGCAGTCGACACTGCTGAAGTTCCTGTCGGCGCGTCAGTCCGAGGGACGCTACGTGATCTTCAACCCGGAGAGAGGCGAGCTTCTTGCGCTCGCGCCGGCAAGCCTGCATCCGAAGATCGTGCCGTTCCGCAATGGCTATTTTCTTTGCGCCGATTTTCTGACCGGTGACGGTACGACCTATGAGGTCGATTTCCTCGCCATGCCTGTGGATGACGGTTTCGCCATCACGCAAACCCTGTTCGATTCGCGTGATGCCATTCGCAGAACCATGGGCAAATAGGGTCCGGTGAAGCAGCTTCTCTCTTCACTCGCGGTTCGGGTCACCGTCGTCTTCGCGGTGATGTTTCTGGCCTTCGCCGGAGGGTTCCTGATCTGGTACGACCAATTCCGCCGCGACGCGATGGAGCTGGAGGTTGCCGCCCAGATTGCCTCCCTGGGACACCACATGTCGGTCGCGGTCTCCGATATCATGCGACACCCGGATCGGGCCGAGTTCGACCATCTCCTGCGCCTGGCGCAGGGGTACCGTTCGATCCGCTGCGTCACGGTGCTCGAAGCCGACGGAAAGGTTGTCGCTGGCTGGCCGAACCGGACCTGCGTTGATCGGCAGAGCCGGAAGAAGGTCGACTTCCCCCTCCCGCCGGATGGTCTGCTGCGCATCGACTATGGCGGCAACTGGATCACCGAAACCCTCAGGGAAGAACGGTTATACGTGCTTGTGGCCCTGGGCGTGTCCCTGGCCGGCGCGTTGCTGAGTGCGCTGCTGGCAAATTATGTCATCGTGCAAAGGCGGTTACGGTCGGTTCTGGATGTTGCGAGCGAAACGGATCCGGACCTCACGAGGCTCAAGAGAATTGCCGCCCGGCGGGACGAGATCGGACGGATCTCGAGCGCCTTTGCCGACCTGATCGAGGCCGAGCGCGAGGCGGCCGAACGGCAGAACGAAGCGAGGCTTGCGGATCAGCGCTCCGAGCGCGATCGCCTCATGTCCTCGATCTTCGACACGCTCTCCGAAGGACTGCTGACCCACGATCTGGACATGAACATCGTCGGCTGCAACAAGGCCGTATGCGAGCAGTTCGGCTACACCGCCGAGGAATTTCTGAAGCTGCACGTCCGCGACCTGATGCCGGCCGAGCAGTTCGGAATCTACCAGCAGGTCTTCAAGGCCTATCTTGCCGGCATTGTCGATCTCCCCGGCCGCCAGACGACCCTGACTGCTGTCCACAAGTCCGGGCGGCGGCTGATGGGCGACATTTCCTTCAGCGAGACCACGCTTGACGGGGAGCGACTGTTCACGGGCGTGCTGACAGACCGCACCGCCGAGCGTGAGGCTCAGGAAACGGCGCGCATGCTTCAGGAACGGCTGATCGCGGCGATCGAGACCGTGCCCGACGGTTTCGTGCTGTTCGACGCCGAGGACAGGCTGGTCATCTGCAACCAGAAATACCGGGAGATCTATGGCCAGGCGTCCGAACTGATGCAGCCGGGTACGCTGTTCGAGGACGGACTGCGTGCCGGTGTCGAACGGGGCGACTACGTGGCCGCGATCGGACGCGAGGAAGACTGGATCGCGGAGCGCATGGAAGCGCATCGCAACCCGCCGGTCGAGCCCATCGAGCAGCAGCTTTCCAATGGGCTGTGGATCCGCATCACCGAGCGCCGGACCCCGGAAGGTGGCATTGTCGGCTTCCGGACGGACATCACGGAAATCAAGCAGCGTGAACTGGACCTGCGGGTGGCCCAGGAACGGCTGGTGTCGGCGATCGAGGCGGTTCCCGACGCCTTCGTGCTCTATGACGCCGACGACCGGATGGTGATCTGCAACCAGAAATACCGGGATTTCTATGCCGACAGCGCCGATGTCATGATGCCCGGCAACAGTTTCGAGCACATCATCCGCACCGGTGCCGAACGCGGGCAGTATGCCGAAGCAAACGGCCGGGTCGAGGAATGGGTGACCGAGCGCCTGGACCTGCACCGGAATCCGCCCGAGAAGCCGCTGGAGCAGCAACTCGGCGACGGCCGCTGGTTGCGCATCATCGAACGTCGCACGCCCGAGGGCGGCACGGTCGGCTTCCGGATCGACATCTCGGAACTGAAGCGCCGCGAGATTGAACTGCAGGAAAGCGAGCGGCGGCTGCGCGCCACGATCGATGTGGCTCTGGACTGCATCATTGTCATGGGCGCGGACGGCAATGTCGCCACATTCAACCCGGCGGCGGAGAAGCTGTTTGGTTATCGCGCTGCGGACGTCATCGGCAAGGAGATGGGAGACCTGATCATCCCGCCCGAGATGCGCGAAGCCCACCGCAACGGGCTGACACACTATCTGGCGACCGGCGAGGGACCAGTCATCGGGAACCGGATCGAGATCGACGCGATGGACTCGACAGGGCGCATCTTCCCGATCGAACTGGCGATCAACGTGGTCGATGGCGGCGACGGGCCGGAGTTCGTCAGTTACATCCGGGACATCTCCGAGCGCCGCGAAGCGGAGCAGCGCGTGCAGGACATGGCGCGACTGCCGAACGAAAACCCGGCACCGGTCATGCGCTTCGACGGGGCGGGCCAACTGCTTTACGCCAATGATGCAAGCGGTCCCCTGACCGAGCACCTCGGGGTCACTGTCGGCTCGAGCGCCGACGCGGCGTTGAGACAGCGGATAATCAAAACCCTGGCGGCGCGGGTGCCCGCCAGCCTCGAGCTTGGCGTGGGCGACATCGACTACAGCGTCCTGCTGAGCCCGATCGCCGAGAAGAACGAGGTCAACCTCTACGCCTTCGACGTCACCGGTCTGAAGCGGGCCGAAGCCGAGCTGATGCTTCAACGCGACCGCGCCGAAGAGGCCAATCGCGCCAAGAGCCGCTTCCTGGCGATGATGAGCCATGAGATCCGGACGCCACTGAACGCGGTGCTCGGCGTTCTCGGCCTGTTGTCGGAGACCGATCTGTCAGAGGATCAGGATCGCTATGTCGACACCGGTCGCACCTCGGCCGAGGCGCTGCTGACCGTGATCAACGACATCCTGGACTTCTCCAAGATGGAAGCGGGCAAGCTGGAACTGGAGTTCTCACCGTTCGACCCGTCGGACCTGGCCAGGGTGGTTGTCGAGGTGCTGTCGCCCCGCGCCCGGGAAAAGGACATCGATCTGGATCTGGAAGCCGCCGCCGGGCTGCCCTCTCCCCTGCTTGGCGATCCCGGACGGCTGAGACAGGTGCTGCTGAATTTCGGTTCCAACGCCATTCGCTTCACCGATCAAGGCAGCGTCAGGTTCCGGATAGCCGTCGTCGGCGGCTCGGAGAGCCGGCCGCGCCTCAGGTTCTCGGTCACGGACACCGGTACGGGAGTCCCGGAGAATCTCCGCGATCACCTGTTCTCCGAATTCTCCAGCTCGACCGCCGCCGGCGATGCGCTGGGTGGCACGGGCCTCGGGCTGGCTATCTGTCAGCGCATTGTCGAGACCATCGGCGGCGAGATCGGTTTCACCACGGAAACCGGAAAGGGCAGCACCTTCTGGTTCGAAGCCGAACTGGAGAAAACCGCGCTACCGCTCAGGCCCGTTGAGACGGAAGCGGAAGACGCCGCGGCCGATGCCGAACGGCGGCAGAATGTCCGCCTGCTTGTGGCGGAAGACAACCCGGCCAACCAGATGGTCATCCGCGTCATGCTCGAGAAGGCCGGCTTCCGCCTGGATATCGCCGGCAATGGCGAGGAGGCGGTCCGCGCCGTTCAGCGCCGCGCCTACCAGGCGGTGCTCATGGATGTGGGCATGCCGGTCATGGACGGCCTGGCCGCGACCGCCGCCATCCGCGCCCTGCCAGGCGAACGTTCCGGAATTCCCATCATCGCCATGACCGCGCATGTGCTTGAGAGCGAGAAGTCCAACATCCTGTCATCCGGCATGGACGACTTTGTCGCCAAGCCCATCGACCGGCAGGTCCTGATCCGGACAATTGATCACTGGGTGTTCGACGAAGCCCGGGCCGGGAAGACGCAGTCTTCCGGTGAAGGCGCCGGCGAACACCCCCTCCTGGACGCAGATGTACTGGAGCGCCTCGCCGAGGAAACCTCTGAGGACGTCATCCCCGACATCGTCCGCGTCTTCTGCGATCATCTGGAAGAAACGATCGGCGAGTTCGAAACGGCGCTGGCGGAACGAAATATCCAGACCCTCGACGCCGTTGCGCACAGGACCGGAAGCAGCGCCGGATCGCTCGGCGCCACGCGACTCTTCCGTCGGTGCCGGGAGATCGAGGCTGCCACCGCCGCCGGAGAGGAAGATCAGGCGATGAGCCTTGCCTCTGACATTGTTGCAATCGCCGAAGCCTCGATTGTGGAACTCAACGCCTACGTCAGAACGCGTTTCGGGGCCTGAGCCCCAGCAGCCGCAGCGTCCAGGGCCAGCGGGCGGCAATCTGCCTGCCCCGGCGCAGAAGTCCGTCCAGGGGGCGCTCAAGCTCCCTCTCGTTCAGGATCAGACCGCCGACAGTGCCGCCCATCTGCGTCAGACGGGCCAGAACGGACCGCAACTGCCCGGCGCCGGTCAAGCCGGCCATGACCGTCACGAATGTCAGATCGAAAAGACCCGCGATCGCGCAACCGTCGAGCGCGCCGGTGCTGCGCCGCGCCGCGACCGGAGCCCCATCCGCGACGATCAGGTCGTAGTTCTCGGACAGCACTGCGATCTCGCGGTCCAGTTGATCGGCAGTCACATTGCGGTTCGCGGCGGCGGCGGGACCGGATCTGATGCCCGCGATCTCAAGGGTCCGCCCGGGCAACTTCCAGGGACGGGTGAGAAGGGTTCCGGCAATCCGGACTTCCTCCTGCGTGTCCAGGGCCAGCACTTGCCGGGTGAACGGCGTCAGGGGATCGAGGTCCAGAAACAGGACGCGCTGCCCTTCCAGAACCGCCCGCTGGACCAGAGCCCAGGCCAGCGTGGACGATCCGGTTCCACGTGTGGGGCCGGTGACCAGGACCCTGACCGCCCTGCCCGCGCCGGATGTCTGGACGATCCGGGCGCCGAGATGATCCAGTTCGGTATGGTCCAGCGGAAAACTGGTCGGAGCCTGGAGGGTGTTGGCGCTGCCGAAGATGTTCATCAGATCACCCCCAGGATCGCGAAGATGGACACGACCTGAAAGACATCGCGGACCCCGTTCATGAAGATCTGCCAGTCGCTCTGGCTGACCGAGGGGATGTAGACCGTGTCACCGGCGCGCACCACGGGCAGTTCGGAGAAGTCGCCGCCCCGAGCGAACTGCACCAAATCGAAGGCGGTGGCCTGAGGCTCGCCATCAACGACGTGGACGACCACGATCTTCTCCTGCCAGGCGTCGGCGGACGGGCCGCCCGCTTCGGCGAGCAGGTCGAGAATGGTCATGCTGTCGTCGAAGGTATAGCGGCCGGGATTGCGGACCGAACCGAGCACGCGGACCATCCTGCCCGGATCGGTCTCGGTGTAGTCGCGGTCGCGGTTTGGCACGTAGATCACGTCCCCGGGCACCACCTTCGGCAACAGCGACGGGTCGCCGGTCTCGAAATAGAGCGCCAGATTGACCTTCGACACCTCCGAGCCATGGCCGTTGCGGTGACTGATGCGGATGTTGCGGATGTCGGCCCCCGGCGTCGGACCATTGGCGGCCGAGATGATGTCCAGGAAGTGCAGGGTCGGGTTGAAGGCATAGCGGCCCGGGGCGCCGACCGAGCCCATCACGTAGATCGCGCGCTCGCTGTCCAGCCGGGTCCACTGGCTGCGGTTGTCGCTGGGATCGCGCGGCAGTTCCGGCACGGTCACGGTGTCGCCGGCCCGCAGCCGTGGCAGCTCCCCCATGGATCCGCCATTGTTGATGAAGCCCTGCAGGTCGAAGACGGTGGCCTCAGCCTGATCGCCATTCTGCTGCAGGATACGGATCTGGGTGGCGTCGCCATACTGGGTCGGGCCACCGGCGTGAGCGACCAGGTCCAGCAGGCTCATCTCGCTCGACCATTCATAACGGCCGGGCTTGTTGACCTGACCGATGATGCGGATCGCCCTGTTGGTGCCGATCTTCAGCCAGGACTTCTCCAGCTGGTCGGTCTTCTCGGGCACGAAGATGGCGTCGCCCGGCGTGATTGCAGGCACGCTGATGCCCGGACGGCCCTCGGTGTATCCGGCAAGATCGAACGGGATCACCGTCCCATTGGCGCGAATGACGCGCAGCTGGCGTGTCTCGGCGTAACGGTTCGGGCCGCCGGCATTGGCCAGCACGTCGAAGAAGTTCGCGCCTTCGGTCATCTCGTAGGAGCCGGGCTTCGCGACCTCGCCCATGACATAGACCGTGCGGACGCCAGCCTTCACCTCGTCGACATTGATCGGGACGTAGATGGTCGCGCCTTCCGTCAGCGTCGGCAGCAGCGCGGCGTCGCCCGTGTCGAAATACTTCTTCAGGTCGAACACGATCGGCGCGCCATCGTTGATGACGCGGATCTTCTCGACGCCCGCATACCGGGTCAGGCCGCCTGCGCGCATGATCACGTCGACCACGGTCTGATCGGACTTGAAGGAAAACGTGCCGGGGTTCTGAACTTCACCGAACACCTTCACGGCCCCGGCTTCCTCACCGGCGTCGCCCGCGGCGGTCAGCGTGCGGGCATCGAACTCGACCTCGACATTGCCGATCAGCGGTGAGGACGGCACGAAGACCGTGTCGCCGGACCGCAGCGCCGGAATGACGCTGGCGTCGCCGGTGTCGAGGTAGCGCTTGTAGTCAAAGGTGGTGGTTTCGCCATCACGGCGCAGCTGGAAAAGGTTCATCTGCGCGCCCTGGCGCAGACCGCCGGCAGCCGAGATCGCCATCTGCACATTGCCGTTGGCAGGCAGGTCGACATCCTGCGGCGTCTTCACGAAGCCCATGATGGAGATCATCAGGCGGCGTTCCTTGATGCGCACCTGAAGCTGCGAGAGGTCGCGATAAACGCTGGAAAGCGCCAGCTTCACCCGGCGTCGGGCCGTGTCGGTATCGACACCCGAGAGGGGCAATGCGCCGACTTCCGGCAGCGTGACAACGCCGCGGCTGTCGAGCTGGTAGGGCGCGTCGAAATCCGGCTCGCCCGGCAGGACGATCTGGATGATGTCGCCGGCGCTCAGGACCGGCTCCTCCGCCAGTGCGGGACGGAAAGACAACAGGACCAGAATGGCCAGCAGTGCATAAAGCGCGGTTGCGTGGAAACGTGTCATCTCGGGTGCTCCTCACCTTTGAAATGCGACTGTCAGAGGCTGACGCCACCGCGCGGCTTGGCCGCCCGCGCGATGGCGTCTTCGATCCTCCGGATGCGTTCGCTGAGTGCGATCAGATTGGCTGCGCCGTCGGCTTCCAGACCTCCGGCGATCTCGCGGCCGGCCCGGATGGCGAGGCGCTCGGCCAGAACCATCTCGGCGGGGGCCCAGCGCATCGCTCCTGCCCCTGCAAGCCACTCCAGCTTGCGAAGGCAGTTGGCGTGCTGGACCTGAAGGGCCTGTTCGCCCTCGCTGGCCGCGACAATGAACTCGGCGGGATAGGTGCGGGCGGAAATCTCGGCCGCCCCACCGCCCCGTTCTTCGGGCCAGGTCAGGGAGCAGGCCCCGAGGCCCAGCGCCATACCGGCCGAAACAAGGGTGTTGCCAAACCCCCTCATGTCAGGCGGCCTGCGCCATGGCGAAGGTCGAAACCGGCGCGGCCTCGGTGCCCTGGGCGGCGGTGTGCACGTTCAGGGGGCGCATCAGCTTCAACTGCTCCAGCATCCGCTGCGGCTGGCCTTGAACGCCACGAATGATGAACTCACCGCCACGCATCTTCATACGCTTGGCGATATCGACCAGCAGGCCAAGGCCCGACGGGTCCATGAAGGAGACATCCTTCATATCGACGGTGATGTGATCGACGGCGATATCCGTGATGGTCTCGACATGGCTCTCACAGGCGAGAACGCCGATGGCGTCCAGCGGACCTTCGGGACGGAAGTAGAGGGCGCCGGGGGCGTCGAAGCGAAAATCGGTCATGGTCGGTCTCCTTGCGAATTGGTTGAACCACCAGTCGCAATCGCCGAGCCATCAGGTGTCGATATTTTTAGTTATATTTTTCAGTATGTTGAAACCCGGATACGAGAAATGTGAATCTGACTGCTGCGAATTGCAGCGCCTGCTACTGCACTCTGGCCCAGGCGTTCTGCAGCGCGTGGCGCAGCAGTTTCAGACGCAAGGAAGGCAATGCCGTGTGTCCGGTCAGACCGAACTCACCGGGCCGTCCGGGAAACACCAGCAGACCGTCCCCATTGCCCCCGAAGTTCCAGACATCTGCCAGAATATCGACGCCCGCAGGCGCCAGCCGATAGGTCTCGGTCGCTTCGTAGTAGAGCACGCCGTCGACGCGTCCGGAGACGGTCCGGAAGAACCGGAACAGGCGTTCTGCCGGCCGGTCGATCAACAGATCCGCGAGATCTGTCTCCGGCCCCGGCCACCTGGCGGCACGGGGTTGTTCTGCCCGGTTGGGACCACATGAGCCCATGCAGGACAGATAGGTCCAGAGACCGGTGTTCCCGTAGTCGCGAAGACCCGGATGGCGGCTCGACATGAGCCGGTTGAAGACCGGCGCATGGATGTCCACCAGCCCATCAAGCCGGCTGTCGCGCCCCGTGGTCACCATCACCCGCACATCTGGTGCGTGCTGCCGGTAGAGCCGCAACTGTCCGGACAACGCGCCAATGTCGACGGGTTCGTCCGCTGCATAGACCCAGGCCCGGCCCTGCAGTCCTTCCTCAATCACGGTCCGCTGCAGTGCGCGAAGATAGGCGACCTGATCGGCATAGCGCGTGGCACGCGGGAATCCGACTGCACCGTGGATCGCATGCGCCATCACGGTCTCGCGGAACGAACCGCTTTCCGGTCCCGCATCCAGATCTAGACGGCCGTTCCGGATCGGGGGAAACTTCACGAAGCCCTGGATCGGTTGCAGTCCGTGTGCTGTCAGCAGATCAGCATAAGGGGCGAACAGCCCGGCCTGAGAAGGACATGATCCTCCATCCGGACAATGGCCTCTCGGCAGATTGGCCGGATTGATACCGACGAAGAAAGGCAACGGCGGGCCGGGTCTGCGTTCGACGATCTTCTGACGGACCAGAACTTCGCTGTCCCCCTGCCGAAACACCAGCACGCCTTCGGTCTCGGCCTGCCATTCCACCAGCACCAGCGACGACATGGAACAGGTGGCCGCAGAGCGCGGAACCAGCACCTCGTGAAAGATACCGGTCTCGGTTCCCTCACCGCTCGGCGATACCGTGTGCAGCGGCAGCATCTGCCAGAAGGTTGCCTGAGCTCCGGCAGCGCCGAGGGGCGCGCAGCCATTGTCGCCAGTCCGGAGAATGACGAAACTCATGCCACCCGGTCGCGTGTCACGGCTGGTCGAGCCCCGCCAGTCGCTGCTGTAGGCGGGCCGCTCCACCGGGTGGAGCACGGCAAGTGAGTCAGCCCAGGCCAGGCCGGACCAGAACAACAGACCGCCCAGAACAGCCAACGCCCATGTCAGCAACCGCCTCATTCGCCGGCGGTCCCTCCAATCTGTCCAGCCAGACCGCAGGAACCCCTTTCGGCGAACGCCACGACCTGCGGAGAAGCGGTTCTAAGGCCTGCAAAGGCGCGAAGACGCTCCAGCGTGTATGCGCCCGCGGGAAACTCCCGCGTGATCTCGCCGTCCAGAACGATACCCTGCGCGCCCGGCAGCAGGTCCGCCGCCTCACCGTTCCGGTGCAGCGGCAGAACCCAGATCTCACCCAGGCAGTTCCGGGCGACGTAGCGTACCGCCCTGTACGGACCGCGATTGCTCAACGAAACGGTCTCGGCCGGCTCGGCAATCTCTGGCGCGAAAAATATCAACGTGGTCTCGGACGGCATCGCAGGTGCGGTTTTCAGTCCAACGCCGGCGATGCCGCAGAGGATCAGCAGCAGAAGCGCAACGTCACGCAGCAGCCGGCGCATGGCGTCCTCCCCGGAGACTGAAGAAAGTGGCGGCCGCCACAACGAGAGCCGTGACCGCGAGAACGACATCCGCGCCGCTGCCGTCATGCAGCCAGGCATAGTACTCCGCCGACACCGCCATGACGGCCAGCCGGACCGTGTTGATGAGGACGACCGAGGCCCCAACCGCAACCCCATGCCACCAGGGCGGCAACTGGTCCCGTGTCAGCAGCCCTCTGGTCATGGCGAACCAGAACAACAGCGCCAGTGACAGGTTGTTCCATGAACTGCACCCGGTCATGACGAAAAGCCGGTGTCCCGAGGCATTGACGACGATATTGCTCTCGACCCCGGCGATCGGGGTCATCAATGTGGCCAGCCAGCCGGCCAGAACGGCATCGACCTGAAGCAGCGGTTCGGCAAGCAATGTCATCATCAGCCATGTCACGGGCGTTCTGGCGCACAGGGCCAAGGCGATCAGATGCCCGGCCTGGAGCTCACCCGAGCTGAACCGGCTCTGCGCGATGCGCCCGCCAAACCAGAGCGCGCCCGCGGCCCAGGCCAACTGGGCGGACGGGATCAGGCAGGCCAGTCCGACAAGCAGGGCCGGCCACACGGATACTTGTGCATCATGCGGGTCGTGGCCCAGCCGCAGCGCGGCCAGTGCAAATGCGATCCAGACGACCGCGCTGACGCCGAACAGGTTCATTGCGGCCGCCAGCCAGCCGGCTTCCGACACCGCATCCATTACCGATCCGGCAAGAGCGTTCGGGACGACACAGGTCAGGACGGTCAGGTCGATGATGCGGGCGGATGCTCTCATGGCCGCATGCTCACGCCGCCATGGCCGAGCGGTAGACGTCCAGTACATCTCCGAGCCGGGCTTCCGCAGAATATCCCCGCCGGATACGTTCCCGTGCAGCCGCACGCATGTCGCTCCGCCGCTGATCCGTTTCGTCGGCAAAGTCGGTGACGCGGGACGCCAGGGTGTCGAGGTCTCCCGGTGCAGCCAGATATCCGGTGCGGCCATCCGCGATCAGTCCGGGCAAGCCGCCCACACCGAAGGAGGCAACAGGCACGCCATGCGACATCGCTTCCAGCGCGGCCATGGGCAGGCCTTCCTGACGGGACGGCATGACCAGCAGTCCCAGATCGGCCCACCGATCGCACATCCCGGGAACATTGCCCATGATCTCGAGATTGGCCGGCGCATCCATCTCGACGTCGCCACGCATCGGCCCATCGCCGAACATGACGAATGAAAGGTCTGGGCGGCGCCGGGCCAGGTCGACGAACAGGTCGGGCCCCTTCTCGTGGCTGAGGCGGCCGACGAAGCCGATCCGCTGACCGTCCCTGGCGACCGTTTCCGGCACGGTCACGAAGTTGTCGATCACGGCCGCTGGCCGCGGCAGGGTGCGGGCGATCTCCTGCGACACCGCGATATTGCGGGACATGCGGGAAGTGAAGCGGTCGAGAGCCGTGTAGACGGCCAGCTTGCCCCGCCCGCGATCACCATTGTGAAACGTCGAGACAACCGGCAGCCCGTGCCGCGGCCGGGTCATCCGTCCGACGATCCCGGCCTTGTAGCCGTGCGTGTGCAGCAGCGTGGCGCCACTCAGCTTCAACCATTGCGGCAGACTGATCTGCTCCTCGGACAGGACCCTCAGCGGGATATCCGTGTCTGCCGCCTGACTGTCCATCGGATGCGGACCGTGATCGGCGAGCCGCAGCACGGTGGTCCGCACCCCGGCTTCGATCAGCGCCCGTGCGAGAACGAGTACGTGGGTCTCGATGCCGCCGATCGCACGGCTGTCCAGCGTCAGCACGACGTGTTCCATGATGAGCGCCCCTTGCGCGAGAAATAACCTGCTTCGGGGATCGCAAACGGGATGCCAGCCCCCACAGGCGGAATCGCGTCAATCGACCCTGACAGGCACTGCATTTCGCAGCGGTCGGCTGCTGCAGCCTGCCAGATGGCAGCGCCGGATGGTGTTGCGGCAACGGCCCCGCCGGATAGGCAAACCAGCGGAAATCCTGACTTCGGACCCTGCTCCGGGGAACTGGCCAGCGGCTTGCGCTCAGCCGGTGAACCATCGCCTGAGGAGCAGGATCATGTTGGACACACCGCTGGAGATCGCCGTCGCCGCAAGTTCGGCGCTGATCGTCTACCACCACGCCATCTACCCCAAACTGGCCGCATGGCTGGGCCACCAGTCGGACCGCACCGAAGTGGAACCGATGGTTTCCGGGCATCCGCTCGTCACCGTCGTGATGCCGGCCTACAACGAGGCGGCCCATATCGCGGCCAAGATCAGCAATCTCGTCGGTCAGGACTGGCCGGCCGACAGGCTGCAGATTCTCATCGGCTGCGACGGCTGTAGTGACGACACCGCCGGGATCGCCCGCAAGATTGCAGGGCATCATCCCCGGACCGGCATCAACGTGATCGAGTTCCGCATCAATCGCGGCAAGGTCGCGGTCCTGAACGACCTCATGCGCCAGGCGCGTGGCCAGATCGTCATCATCTCCGACGTCTCTTCACTGTTACCACGGGACGCGGTCAGTCGGCTGGTTGCGCATTTCCGCAATCCCTCGATCGGCGCAGTTGGCGCCGGTTACGGGCCTGCCGGCGACACAACCGGCGGCGAGAAGGCCTACTGGGACTACCAGAGCCGCATCAAGACAGGCGAGGCCCGCATGGGCGGCCTGATCGGCGCCCACGGCGCCTGTTACGCGATCCGCGGCGGGCTTTACCGACCGCTGGACCCCGATGTGATCAACGATGACTTCATCGTTCCGATGCAGATCGCGCTGGGCGGATGGAAGACTGCCTATGACGCCGGGATCCGCGTTCGCGAACTCGACGCTTCGCCGGACAAGGTCGATTTCAGACGCCGCATCCGCATCGGACGCGGCAACGCCCAGCAGCTCGCCCGGCTATTGCCCCAGTTGACAGTCAGAAGGCCCGGCCTTGCCTTTGCCTTCCTCTCCGGCAAGGGCGCTCGGGTCGCAATGCCGTTCCTGATGATGTTCGCGCTTGCCGGTTCGGCCGTGGCCGCCAACGCCGGGTCGGCGCCGATGCTGGGCCTGCTCGTGATCCAGGCCGCCGCCTATCTGGCCGCCGCCCTGGCGACCATCCACCCGACCATGCGCCGGATCCCGAAGATCGAGGCTGTCCGCTACCTCGTGGCCGGCCACCTCGCCTCCGCCATCGGCGCCATCCAGTTCATCACTGGACGGAAGCGGGGCGCGTGGCGCCGCGTCGCCGCAGCCTGAGAAGGAAGCCCCTCATGTCCACACATCTCGTGATCGCACCCGGTCGAAAGCCGCAACCGATCAAGTCCCTGATGGCGGCGCTCGCCGGTCATCTCGCCACCGCGGGCGAACTCGTCCGCATCGAACCCGTCACGGCACCGAACCCGAGGAGCCTGCCATGATCGAGACCCACATGGACCGGGCCACCCGGATCGGAAAGCGCGCCGTCGACATTGCGGCGGCGGTGACCGGACTGACGCTCACTGCCCCCCTGCTCCCCTTCATCGCGCTGGCGATCAAGGCCGAGAGTCGGGGCCCCATCCTGTTCCGGCAGATGCGTGTCGGCCGGATGCTGGAAGACCGCACCGAGCTGTTCCAGATGATCAAGTTCCGCTCGATGCGGCAGGACGCCGAGGCCGCCAGCGGCGCGGTCTGGGCCAGCAAGCGCGACCCCCGCATCACCCGCGTGGGGAATTTCATGCGCAAGACGCGTCTGGACGAGATCCCGCAGTTCATCAATGTCCTGCGCGGCGAGATGTCCCTGATCGGCCCGCGGCCCGAGCGGCCGGAGTTCTACAAGAAGCTGGAGACGGCAATCCCGCACTACAGCGGCAGGACGTTCGGCCTGAAGCCGGGCATTACCGGGCTGGCCCAGGTCAGTCAGGGATACGACGAGACCATCGAGAACGTGCGCAGCAAGGTCATGTTCGACCATGCCTACGCCGCCCAGACCTTCCGTTTCAGCGACTGGTTGAGGAGCGATCTCCGGATTGTTGGCCAGACGCTGTCCGTCATGGCCCTGGGGCGCGGCCGATAGCTCCTCACACACCCCCGGCATTCCAAGCCGGAGGCCGTGTCCCAAGGCCGGCGGCGGGTCCTCTTGGCCGGAGACCCGCCGCCACCCCTGACCAACCGAACCAACATCCGCTGAGGAGCAGGATCATGTCGCTCACCGCTACCGCAAACTGGATCCGCCGCCGCGAAGACCCGCTGGCTGACCGTCTCTACCGTCTCATCAAACGCGTGCAGGTGCTGGACGTACCCGTCATCCCGGGATTCCACGCCCTGATCTACCAGGTCCACCAAGCCGTCACAGGAGTGCTGGGCGAACTGGCGCGCCGTCTCTACTGGACGCCCATGTTCCGCTCGCGTCTTGCCGGCACATCGCGCCGGCTGCACATCGCGGGCGGCGGCATGCCGTTCCTGTCCGGACCGGTGAAGATCACGATGGGCGACGACTGCCGCCTGTCCTCGGCGATGACCATTTCGGGCCGGGGCCGCAGCGCCACGCAGCCCGAATTCATCCTGGGCGACAATGTCGGAATCGGCTGGCAGACCACGGTCGCAGTCGGTTCGAAGGTGTTCTTCGAGGACAATGTCCGCATCGGCGGGCGCGCCTTCTTCGCGGGCTATCCAGGCCACCCGGTCAACGCCGCGGACCGCGCCGCCGGACTTCCGGACACCGACGACCAGGTCGGCGACATCATCCTGCGACGGGATGTCTGGATCGGCACCGGCTGCACCATCAACTCGGGCGTCGAGATCGGCGCTGGCACCATCGTGGCAGCCGGCAGCGTCGTGACCAGGAGCCTGCCGGCCGGTGTGCTTGCGGGCGGCGCACCTGCCCGCATCATCCGCGAATTGAATCCCGAAGACAGGAGCCAGGCATGAAACCGGCTCCGATGATCGTCTTCGGCGAGGACTGGGGCGCTCACCCGTCCAGCACCCAGCATCTGATGACCCGGCTCGCGGAGGATCGCGACATTCTCTGGGTGAATTCGATTGGCCTTCGCCGCCCGAAGCTGAACCCGGCTGACGCGAAACGGCTGGTCCGCAAGGTCGGCGCAATGCTCGGAAAGCGAGGAGCGACGGCCACCGTCGCCACACCGAAGCGGATCACCGTCGCGTCGGCAAAGGCGATCTCCTGGCCCGGCTCGAAGCTGGCCCGAAGCATCAACCGGCGGACGATCCCGGCGTCGCTGAAACCCCTGACCGACAGGTTCGGTGCGGAACGGCCGATACTCTGGACATCGCTCCCCAGTGCCGTCGACGTGATCGGCCAGTTCGACGAAACCGCTGTGATCTACTATGCCGGAGATGACTTCGAAGGACTGGCCGGTGTCGATCACGGCCCTGTCGGCCGGATGGAGAAGGAACTCGCCGACCGCGCCGACCTGATCATCGCCGCCAGCGAGGTGCTGGCCGCCAAGTTCCCGCCCGAGAAGACCGTTGTTCTGCCGCATGGCTGCGATATCGATCGGTTTGGCGCCGCGGCGCCTCGTGCCGCAGATCTCTCGCCCGACCGGCCGGTCGCCGGATTCTACGGCAGCCTGGCGGACTGGCTGGATTATGACCTGCTACGCGATACGGCCATGATCCGCCCGGACTGGGATTTCGTCTTCATCGGCAACATCACCACTGACTCGTTCAAGCTTGGCCGGTTGCGGGCGCTCCCGAATGTCAGGCTGTTGGGTCCCAGACCGCATGCGGAACTGCCGTCCTATGTGCAGCACTGGCAGGCATCCTTGTTGCCATTTGTCGACAATGCCCAGATCCGCGCCTGCAATCCGCTGAAGCTGCGCGAGTATCTGGCGGCGGGCACACCCGTGATCTCCACGGAATTTCCGGCCCTGGCGCCGTACCGCCGCCACGTCCACACTGTCAGCTCTGCGGTGGAAGTATCAGTCGCCCTCAGACTCGCCCTTCTCGACAACAGGCGCTCCCGATCCGCTCGCCGGCGGGCGGTCTCCGGTGAAAGCTGGGAAGACCGGGTCACAGAACTGCGGCGTCTCGTCAGTGGACTGTCAGAGGCGGATACACCGCTGCAATTCGGGCCAACCGCTGCGGCACGCAGTACATCGCCGGCTTGTGCCCGACAAATTTCGCTTTGATTTAAACGGTTTCAATTCGGAACGCGGATTGCGTTTGTTAGTCCGTGTGATGAGGAGACCTGAAATGTTCAAGGCTGCATCGAGAGTCCTGGCGGTCGCGCTGGTGAGCGTATCGGCCACCGCCTGTATCGGCATAACCAAGGGCAACCCGCTCTCGCTGGTCCCGGCGTCGGAACTGGCGCTGATCAAGAGTTCGGCTCCCAAGAGCGGCGGGAAGATGTCGGTCAACGAACTGCTCGCCAACGCCCGGGCATCGGGCAAGGACGGTGAGAAGGCTGAACCGGTGGAAAGTCATCTTGATCTGACCTGGACTGGCGACACGGTCGAACCCGAGCCGGGCCACCTGGTCAGTCTGGGAAACTTCATTGCCGCCGCACCGAAGCACAAGATCACCATCGCCTGCGGTTCATCCCTCGACGTGGTGGGCCTGAAAGCGCACCGCCGTGCCCTGGCTGTCGGCCAGGTGCTGAAGCTGCTCGGTATTCCCAGCGAAGTGAAGCGTGACGCCGCAGTGTCCCCGCAATCCCTCAAACTGCTGCGCGAGGGTCCTTCGGCATGAAGGACGAATGGCGCATCCTCCTTCGGCTCTGGACCCAGACGGCGTGGCGTCTTCGCTACCTGATCTGCGCGCTGCTGATCGTGCTGCCGATCATGGGCGGCATTGCCAGCCAGCTTCGGTCCCGCACCTATGAAACGCACATGTCGATCCTGATCCAGGAAGCGGCAAAGCATAATCCGTTTCTGGAAGATCTGGCCGTCGAGACCCGCGTGAAGGACCGGCTGTCGGCCCTGAACGCGCTGCTGCACAGCCGTCATATCCTGCTGGGTGTCGCGGTTGATCTGGAATGGGTAAACGACGAAACCGATGACGCCGCGCGCGAGCGCATCGTGCGCCAGCTTTCCGAGGCCGTGAGTCTGCGCCTCGTAGGCGATGAGCTGATCGAACTGACATATCGCCAATCGTCCCCGCAGGACATCGACAAGGTCCTCATGGCCGTCGCCCGCCGCTTCATGGAAAAGGTCCTCGCGCCCGAGCGGTCGTCGATCGCCGGTTCGGTCGCTTTTCTTGAAAAGCAGTTGAGCGAGAGCGAGGGCGCGCTGAGCAAGGCCGAAGCCGCGCTTGGCGCCTTCCGCTCGGAGCACGCGGAAAACCTGCCGGATCTTCATGCCGGCAACATGCGCCGCCTGGTCGAACTGAAGAGCAGCCTGTCGCAGCGCGAGGTCGAACTGGAAGGCGCCCGTGCCGCCCTGAAAGACTTGCAGCGGAGGCTGGCCGCCGCGAACCCGGTGGTGCTGAACATCGAACACCAGATCGTCGAGGTCCGGACACGGCTTGCCGCGATGCGGGCCCGCTACACTGACAACCACTCCGCCGTCATTGCCGCGGAAAGGCAACTGGCCCGCCTGACCGCCGAACGCGATGCCCAGGTCGATGCGGCCCGGCAGCTAGATGTCGATCGCATCGAGGAGATCTGGGGCGCGGCCTTGCGTGGAACGCAGCCCGAGAGCGGCCTGCAGCAACTTCTGGTCAGCCAGATCGAAGGCCTCCGCGCCGCCCATTCCGGACTGGTCCAGATGGAACGGCAGGTGGATGTGCTGCGCGATGAAGTTCGCGCCATGGACCAGCAAACCGCCGGCTTCGGTGATACACAGCGCGAACTGGAGCGCCTGGAGCGTGAGGTGGACGTCCGTCAGGATGTGCACAAACGCCTTCTGAAGCGGGCCGAGATGGCGCGCGTCACCGGTGCGCTGGGTCAGTTCGAGGCCCCCGAGCGGGTCAAGATCATCGACCTGCCAGCCGTGCCGCAGCGCCCCAGGGGGCTGCCCTCTCTGGCCTTCATCATTGCCGGCATCTTCGCCGCCCTCGGCGCCGGAGCCGGTGCGGTGGCGCTTGCCGAGATCCTCGACAACTCGATCCGGACGGCCGCCCAGGCCGAAACCGCGGGCCACCCGGTGGTCGCGGTGATGCCCCGGATCACCCCCCTCAGCAACAATATCCAGAACCTGCTGCGGCTGCAGCGGATGACGGCGAAGGAGACCATGGCATGAAGACCAACGTTCAGATCGTCCAGCACCTGCGACCCGGCGGCATCGAATGCCTGGCGCTCGATCTTCTGGCCAATCCCCCGATGGGCGACCGTGGCCTGCTTGTCAGCCTGGAGGGCACCTATGACCTGGCCGTGGCTCACTGGCCCCGGCTGGAGCAGTACAAGGACAGGATCATCTTCCTCGACAAGCGGCCGGGATTCAGTCTGCGGCTGATCTGGCGCCTTGCCGGGCTGCTGTCCGATGTGAAGGCGGATGTGGTCCATACCCACCATGTCGGCCCAATGATCTATGGCGGAATCGCGGCTCGGCTGGCCGGTGTCCGCCGCCTGGTTCACACGGAACATGACGCCTGGCATCTTCAGGATCCGCGCCGCGCACGCTTGGTGCGCCGTGTCTGGAAACTGATCCGGCCCCGGATGGTCGCCGATGCGAATCTGGTAGCTGACCAGGTGGACCGGCTGGCGCGCATTCGCGTCGACGGGGTGATCCGGAACGGCGTCGACCTGCTCCGTTTCAGCCCGGGTGGCCGCATGAGCGCGCGCGCCTCCCTTGGCCTGCCGGTGACCGCGCCCATCGTCGGCATGGCCGGGCGTCTCAACAAGGTCAAGAACCAGAGCGCGGCGATCTTTGCGCTGCGCCAGATGGACAAGGAAGACGTTCATCTGGCCATCGCCGGCGACGGCGAGGAGCGTGGTGCGCTGCAGGAACTGGCGCGGTCCGTGGGATTGCAGGACCGTGTGCATTTCATCGGCCATATCGATGGGATCGAGCGGTTCTACCGCGCGGTCGACTGCCTCTGCCTGCCATCCAGTTCGGAGGGTTATCCGCTGACCCTCATCGAGGCACAGGCCTGCGGGCTCCCGGTTGTCGCAACCCGTGTCGGCGGTGTGCCCGAGGCGGTCTGCCCCGAATCCGGCAAGCTGGTCGAAGTCGATGACATCCGCGAGCTTGCCGAATCCCTGACCGAGGTTCTTCGCGCGCCCGGCACACGCGCCGCCAGGGCATTCGCGGAGCAGCGCGGCAGCCTGAGCGCCATGGTCGCCGCCTATGGCCGGATCATGGCCTGAGGCGAAGGGCGATGAATTTCACCCCCGCCATGCAGATCGGGCTGGCCTTCAGCCTGGGGATGATCGCCCTGACCGCGACCGTCGCCATGCCGCATCCGGTGATCGCGCCGGCGCTGGCCCTGCTGCCCGTGCTGATGATCGTCGCGATCCGGCAGGCCTGCGTGCTGGGAATCCTGTTTGTCGCCTTCTCCTTCTTCCGCCTGCACGAGGTCGTGCCGCAACTGATGCCGCTGAAGCTGCCGCTGCTGCTGGCGCTCGGCGTGCTCGGCACCCTGGCCTGGAACCTGGCCTTCCGGCGGACGACGACGTACTGGGACGGACTGTTCACGCCGTTCCTGATCTTCTTCGGGCTGGTGACCATCGGCGTCTTCGCCGGCACCAATACCGGCAACGCCTTCGGCTACTGGAAGGACACCTACGTCAAGATCGCCATCATGGTGATCGCACTGGCGTGGCTGCTCCGGAAGCCGGCCGATTTCTCCAGGCTGCTGATGGTCATGCTTGGCTCCGGCGCGCTGGTGGCGCTCGTCGCGCTGCAGAACAAGGCGGCTGGCATCGGCCTGGTCGAGGGGACGCGCGTCACCATCGGCCGCGATATCGGCTCCATGCTGGGCGACCCCAACGATCTGTCCCTGGTTCTGCTGTTCGGCGCAGGCTGGGCGCTTGCGGCGGCGGACACCGCCGGTCTTGGCCGGGCGCTTCGGCTGGGCGGCATCATGATCTTCATCCTGATCGCCTGCGCCATCGTCGCGACCCAGAGCCGTGGCGGTCTGCTGGGGATCGCCTCGGTGGTCGGCGTGTTTGCCTCCCGCCGCGTGAAGTCGAAGCTTCTGTTGGGTACCGCCGGCGTTCTGGCGATGGCCGTTCTGTTCGCCATTGCCGGGATCGATGACCGGCAGTCCGGCGGCGCACATGAGGAAGGCATCGACGAGTCGGCCATGGGGCGCATCTACGCCTGGCAGGCGGCCATGGGCATGGCGCTCGCCAAGCCGCTGTTCGGTGTCGGGCTCGATAACTTCTACTTCAACTACTACCTCTACAGCCCGCACTGGGATGGCAAGAACCACGCGGTTCATTCGACCTGGTTTGGTGTGCTGGCCGAAACCGGCATTGTCGGGTTTCTGGCCTTTGCCACGATGGTCGTGACATTGGGCATTTCCGCATTCCGGGTCCGGGACACGCTGCTTGCCGATCCCGATACGCCGCCCGTCATGCGCGCGGCCGGCAGCGCGCTCGTCGGTGGCTTCACCGGCTTCTGCGTGAGCGGAACATTCCTCACCCAGGGCTTCGTCTGGCCGATCTACGTCATGCTCGCCCTGGCCATTGCGCTCCGGCAGTACGGCCGCATCCATGTCACTTCGCAGCAGTCCGCCATACCGGAATGCAGTGACGGGAGCTGCGGAAAAATCAACACATTGAAAATCAAGAATAAATTCTCCGGCACGCGCCTTGCGGCGCGTCCGTGGACAACAGGTGGAGACAGAAAATGAAACGCCTTACGCTCGCCGCCGCCACAGCCGCCGGCATGGTCGCCGCCGCTTCCGCGAAAGCACAGGAGGTTCCCGAGGATCTGACCAACATCGGGGTGGAGCAGAACATTCTCGACACGGTCTCACGCCAACTGCCGGAAAGTCAGGCCGTCGGCGCGGAGTTCCTTAACGAGGCCTACTATCCCAGCCTTCGGCTGGACGCTGAATCGCATCTGGCGGTCACCTTCGTCAGCGAAGGTGCGGGCTACCGGAACTCGGTCGGTTACTTCACCTATCGGGACAATGCCTTCGACGGCTACAACTTTGGTGATTTCGATGCCGACGGTTCCGGCAACATCAGTTTCAGCGAGATGCAGTCATCGGGTGCGGTTAACGACATCGGCGTGCTGTTCAGCAACTTTTCGGCCGCCGGCTCCGGCGGCACGTTGCAGGCCGGCGACACGGCGGTCATTGGCGGCGGGACAATCGACCTCACGGACGATGGCTGGACCATGACCGGCGACAAGGTCTTCGACGCGGGCACCAACGTCGGGTTCTTTCTCGTCGCCAATGGCTGGAACGGAACCGACGTGAACGGCGTCGACAACGACGCCGGAAACCCGACCTACTGGTCGATGGACTTCCTGAACCCCGAAAACAGCGCCGATGCGACCATCGAGGATGTCAGCCGGGACACGCGGCATCTGGCGATGCTGAATGTCACGGACGCCAATCAGGTGCTGGTCGGTTTCGAGGATCTAAACCGCAACACAGGTGACAACGATTTCAACGATGCGGTCTTCATCGTCCGCTCCGATCCGGTCGACGCCCTGCAGAATTCCAACATTCCGAAGGTTTTTGCCGCGCCATCGCCCGCGTTTGGCGCAGGCCTCGGCGGCGCCGCGATGGCGGCCTTTGTCGGCTTCGGCGCGCTTCGCCGCAGGAAGCCGGACTGATGCTTCGCGCCCTGGCCGACCGGCTGCCTCCGGCACTGCAGCAGACCCTGCTCTACGCGTTCTCGATCGCCGTGGCGAAGGCCGTCTCCTTCCTCATGGTGCCGGTCTTCACCCACTTCCTTTCGCCGGAAGACTATGGGCGGCTCGACATCCTGCAAACGCTTGCGGACCTGCTCTCGGTCGTTGTCGGGTTGGGGCTCGCGGACAGCGTCTATCGCTTCGCAGGATCGGCGAACGGCGATGCCGAGCGCCGCGAGGCAGCGGCCTCGATCTTCGGCATCGCCATGGCGTCGGGCGTCATATTTCTGGCCGCCGGACAGGTAGCCGCGCCGTGGATCAGCGGCGCCCTGCCAGGCGGGATCGCAACGTCGGAAACGCGCCTGATCCTGATCAGCCTCGCCGCGTCCGGGCTCATTCTGGTCCCGCTGGCCTGGCTCAGGATGACCAACCGCGCCGGGCTCTACGCGCTTGCCAGCGGTGGCCGTGCAGTGCTGCAGGCCCTGCTTGCAACGCTGATGCTGGTACTCGGCTTCGGCATCATGGGGGTGCTGCTGGCCGGCATGATTGCCTGCATGGTGCTGGCGACCTCGCTGACGCTCTACCAGTTGCGTCAGACCAGCGTCGTCATCGAGCCCGGTCGCACGAAAGAACACCTGGCCTTCGGTGGCCCCCTGGTTCTGGCGGGTGCGGCCGCATTCGTGCTGGGTAGCTGCGACCGCTGGATCCTCGCGGGCTTCGCAGGCGTCGAGACGGTTGCAATCTACGCCGTCGCAGTGAAATTCGGGCTGATCGTCGCCATGGCCGCGCAGCCGTTCGAACTCTGGTGGCAGGCCCGCCGCTTTCCGATGCTCAACAGCCCGGGCGGCGAAGCAAAAGTCGCCTCTGCCGCGGCAACGGGTGTCGTGTGGGCTGTGATCTGCGGTATCGGTGTCGCCGCGACCGCGCCAACCGCCATTCGTCTGATGACACCGGAAGCATATCACGCAGCCGCAGCCATCGTGCCCTGGCTGTGCGGCATTGCCGTCCTTCATGCGGTCACCGGGATGCTGAACATCGGCATCTTCACGGGACGCACGGGTTGGGACGCCTTCCGGATCGAGGCCTCGATCGCGGCCTTCGCCCTGGCCCTCTATTTCCTGCTCATTCCCCGGTTCGGCGTGACCGGAGCCATTGCCGCAACGGCGGTGGCGCAGGTCGCACGGCTTGTTCTTGTCGTCTGGCTGGCGCAGCGCCGGCGTCACATCCCCTATCGGCTTGGATGCATCGGCGTGATGCTGGTTGTTGGCGGGCTCTGCATCGCGCTGATCAGCCAGCAGTCTGACGGCTTGCCCGAAATCCTGACGGGGGCCGGTGCTGTGGTCCCGGTTGCCGTGCTGGCGGTGATGCTCGGGCTGACGCCGGAAGCGCTGCGGCGGAAACTATCCGTCCTGCTTCCGTTTCTCCCAGGCCATCTGCTTGCGGTAGATGGTCGAGGTTGAGATATCCAGCGCCCGCGCAGCCTGGGTGACATTGCCCTCGAACTTCTCGATCGCCGCGTCGATGGCCATCATTTCCAGCTCCGCCAAAGGACGAACCAGAAGATCCCGCGCATCGCCCGACGGGCCGGCCTGTACCGGCGCAGCCGCAACCGGCGCTGGCGGGGGAGCATGGTGAACCGCGGCACCAGCAGGCGCTGCAACAGGCTGGGCCGCAGGAGCCTGCGGCAGCCGGGGCAGCATCCCGGGCGTCACCAGTTCTCCATCATGCAGGACCACGATATTGCGGACGACGTTCTCGAGCTGCCGCACATTGCCGGGCCAGTGGTAGTTCTGGATGATCGTCATCGTGTCGTCGGCGAACCCCTTGAACGCCTTCTTCTCGACGGCGCCGTAATCCTTCAGGAAACGCCGGGCGAGCATGGCCATGTCGCTGGCGCGCTCACGCAGGGGCGGCATCTCGATCGGGACGACATGCAGACGATAGTAGAGATCCTCCCGGAACTTGCCGCGCTGCACATAATCCAGCGGATCCTTGTTGGTGGCACAGACGAAACGGATATCCGTCGGGCGGTCCTTCGAGTCACCCACACGGCGGTAGCTTCCGGTCTGGATGAAGCGCAGCAGCTTGGCCTGCAGGTCCAGATCCATCTCGCAGATCTCGTCCAGGAACAGCGTTCCGCCATTCGCCTCTTCCGCTGCGCCGACATGATCGGAAATCGCGCCCGTGAACGCTCCCTTCCTGTGGCCGAAGATCGATGATTCCATCAGCTCGTGCGGGATGGCCGCGCAGTTGATGGCGACGAACGGTCCGTTGCGGCGCTCGCCCGTATTGTGGATGGCGCTGGCGCAGAGTTCCTTGCCGGTGCCGGACTCGCCAGTGATGAAGACCGGCGCATCGGAGCGCGCCGAAGCCTCGATCAGGGCGAAGACATTCTTCATCGCCGCCGACTCACCCAGGAAGCCGGAGGGGCCGCGTTTCGGCTTGGCCGCAGGTGCATCCGCCGGTCCGGGTTCGTCAGCCTCCGCCACCGGAACAGCAGCAGCCTTCTGACGCCGCGCCAGCGTGGCCTCACAGGCTTCCCGCAGCTTCTTCGGGCTGCAGGGTTTCACGATGAAATCCATCGCGCCCAGATGCATGGCGTCCACGGCGGTCTTCACCGAGCCCTGGCCCGTCAGCACGATGGTCGGGATCAGCCGGTCGTCCTCGGACATCTCCTTCAGCAGGTCCAGCCCGTTACCGTCCGGCAGCCGTACATCCAGGATCAGCAGTCCGAAGCTCTGTTCATGGAACCGTTGGCGGGCCAGTTTCAGCGTGTCTGCCTTGGTGATGTTCCGGAAACTGGGCAGCAGCCCCTGCTCGTAGAGCATGGCGCTCGCCGGATCGTCCTCGACCATCAGGATGGCGGTGTCACTGGTCATCATTCGCTTCTATGTCTCAAGTCGACCGGGGTCAAATCGAGCGGCACACCCGACCCGGAATTTGGGATGAACTACCCTACAAGAGGCTCTGGAGCTGTCAGGACAGGTCACGCCCCCAACCCTTCATCGCCGCATTCAGCCTTCCCTGTCATCAGGGCGCAGCATGCGTTCCTCTTGTTCGCGCCGGGCGTCGATGATCTGGCGGGCGGCAAGGTCGGGAAGACCGACCTCCAGCAGCACCATCTCGCCGAGCTGCAGGCTCGCCTCGACGGTTTCCGGGATGACGTGGGTTGCGCCGTGTTCCAGCAGGATGGCGGCGTGTGCGCCGTCGCGGGCGCGGGCATAGATCGGCAGATCCGGCCAGTGTTGGCGTGCCGACTGCACAACCCGGTCGGCGGCCGTCGTGTCGTCCATCGTCACGACAAGCGCCGCCGCGGAGTCGATACCAAACAGCCGCAGGATATCGGCCCGATTGGCGTCGCCGAAGAACACGCCGGCGCCGTGGGTGCGGAACCGGGCGACCAGCCGGGCATCATTGTCCAGCCCGATATGCGGCACTTCCTGGCTGTCCAGCAATTCGCCCAGCAGCCGCCCGATACGGCCATAGCCGACGATGATCACATGGCCCGAAAGTCCCTGGGGGATATCACTTGCACGGCGTTCCGGCGCGGCCTCCCGCCCCTCGATCCGGTCCGCAAGCCTGCGGGCGGCGTTCGCCACCGGCGGCGTGGTCATCATGGTGAGGCCTGCGACGATCAGCATGAACTGCGCGGTCTCGGTCGGCATCAGGCCGAGCCCCGCCGCCATGCCTACAACGACGAAGGCGAACTCGCCGCCCTGCCCCAGCAGCAGCGAGGCCTCGACAGCGACCGAGCGCGGTTCCCCGAACAGGCGGGCGAGCAGGTAGATGATCGGCGATTTCACCAGATAGAGGCCGACGACCGACGCCAGCAGCCAGACGATGTTGTCCGCCACCTGAACCACGTCGATGCCCATGCCGATCGAAACGAAGAAAAGGCCCAGCAGCAGGCCCTTGAAGGGCTCGATGTCTACTTCGATCGCGTGGCGGTATTCGGTCTCGGAGAACAGCAGGCCCGCCAGAAACGCGCCCAGCGCCATGGAGAGGCCGAACTCGCCGGTGAGCAATGCGGTGCCGATGATGACCAGCAGGACCAGCGCCAGGAACATCTCCTTGCTGGCGGTGCCGCCGACAAAGCGGAACACCGGCCGCAGCACCAGCCGGCCAAGCGCAAGAATCACGGCAACCGCCACCAGCGCCCCGCCCATGGCCTGCCCGAAGGCGAGCAGAACCGGCGCATCGCCCTCGGCCGCGAAGACGCCGACGAGGAACAGAACCGGCAGCACCGCCAGATCCTGACAGAGCAAGATGGCAAAACTGATCCGGCCGGTCTCGGTCCCCATGCGGCGGTTCTCGGAGAGCAGTTGCATGACGATCGCGGTGGACGAGAGTGCGAAGCTGCCGCCAAGGACGACGGCGACGGCAAGAGGGTTGCCGAACCACCAGGCGATGGCGGCAATCGCCGCGCCGGTGATCAGGATCTGCGACCCGCCCAGACCGAAGACCCGCCGCCGCATCGCCCAGAGCCGAGCCAGAGACAGTTCGAGACCGATCATGAACAGCAGGAAGACGACGCCAAGCTCGGCCAGCAGCCGGACGCCTTCCAGATCGCTGATGACGAAATATCCGAGCCAGGGCAGATCGTCCGACAGGCGGCCAAGCCCGTAGGGACCGATGACAATGCCCACCAGCAGAAAACCGAAGACCGGGCTGATCTTCAACCGCCGAACCAGCGGCACGACCACACCGGCGGCGAAGAGGAAGACCAGAACCTCGTGCAGATTCAGCGTTTCGTGACCCATGACCGCTGTCTGCCGCTCCCGTTTGACCGCCTGGCGCCTTCACACATCAAAATGGGCCTTGAGGCGGCAATCAATGGGCCCGGTCGTCACGGGCCCGCAAGGCCGGCTGCTTCGGGTTCAACCGAACACGTCGGCGAACTGGCGTTTCAGGACCGCATCAAGCTCCGACATGCCGACCTCGACGCCGAGGTCCCACAATGAGGTGACGCCGTATTCCTGGATGCCGCAGGGCACGATACCGGCAAAATGCTCCAGTTCGGGGTTCAGATTGATGGAGAGGCCGTGGAAGGTCACCCAGCGCCGGACCCGCACGCCAAGCGCCGCGATCTTCTTCTCGCCGTCCGGGGTGACCACCCAGACACCGACCCGCCCTTCCCGCCGCTCGCCGGTCACGCCGAACTCGGCAAGGGTGCGGATGATCCATTCCTCCAGGCTGTTCACGAACCAGCGGACGTCCGGCTTGCGCGCCTTCAGGTCGAGCATCGCATAGGCAATGCGCTGGCCGGGGCCGTGATAGGTGTATTCGCCGCCGCGCCCCGCCTGGTAGACCGGAAACCGGTCGGGCGTCAGGAGGTCCTCCGGCCGCGACGACGTGCCGGCGGTGTAGAGCGGCGGGTGCTCCAGCAGCCAGATGCATTCTTCGGCGACGCCCTCGCGGATCTCCGCGGCCCGGCGTTCCATCCAGGCCACGGCTTCCGCGTAGTCGACCGGCTCGACGCTTTGCCGCCATTTCACCACCTGGTTCGTCTCCGTTTACCGTCCGCTAACCCTGTTCGCTTAAGACAGGTCGCATGAACGATGCAAATACACTTCCCATGAAGCGAAGCAAGAATGGCGGCCTCGAGGCTGCTGTCGGCGACGTCGAGGTCGATATCTCGGTGGTGCTGGGCCGTGCGCAGATGCCGATCCACCAGCTACTGAAGATGGGCCGCGGCGCGGTTATCGAGCTTGATTCGGGAGTGGAGGACCATGCCTGGATCCTGGCCAACAACCAGATCATCGCCAGGGGCGAGATCGTCGTGACCGGCGATCATGTGGGCATCTCGGTGGTCGAGACATTCGGCGAATTCCAGTAATCCGCCCCGCATGGCGGCGATTACTCCGGAAGTAATTTTCCACACGCAATTGACTGGCTAACCTGCTCCGGCGAACAACCGGGGAGGCCGCCATGTCCGAAGACCTGAAGCAGATGGTGATGCAGCGGATGACGCCGTTCAGCGCAACGCTGGGCATCGAATTCACCCGCGTCGAGCCCGACCTTGTCGAGGCCGAGATGGAGGTGAAGCCGGAATTCTGCACCAACCCCGCGATCATGCATGGCGGCGCGATCATGGCGCTGGCCGACAATGTCGGCGCCGTGGCGACGGTGGTGAACCTGCCGCCCGACACGGTCACGACCACACTGGAAAGCAAGACAAACTTCCTGGCCGCCGTGCCGGTCGGGCAGAAGGCGCTGGCCCGCTGCGAACCGGTTCACAAGGGCCGGACGACCATGGTCTGGACCACCACGATCAGCCGCGAGGACGGCCGCAAGGCCGCTGTCGTGACCCAGACGCAGATGGTCCTGCCGGCAAAGAAGTAGCCGGCTCAGCCGCGAACATCCTTCGACGAGCCCAGCACCACATAGGTGGTAATCGCGTTCACCTGCGGCAGCGCGCCGAGTATGTCGGTGTGAAAGTGCTTGTAGGCGGCAAAGTCAGCGGCCTCGACCCGGAGCAGATATTCGACCGAGCCTGTCGTGTTGTGACACTCCAGCACCTGGGGTGCGTTCGCCATGGCTGCCTCGAAGGCTTCCTGTGCGGACTTTGTGTGGACCGACAGGCCCACGGCGACATAGGCCAGAAAGCCCATGCCCAGCTTCGAGCGGTCGACCTGTGCCCGGTAGCCGCGGATCACGCCGCTACGCTCCAGTTCCTGCACGCGCCTGAGGCAGGCCGAGGGGGACAGGCCCACCCGCTGCGCCAGTTCGGTATTGCTGATGCGCCCGTCCGTTTCGAGCGCCTGCAATATTTTCTCGCCAATGCGATCCAGCTTGATCATTTGTTGCAGGATTTCGACGAATCGACGCAACAACGCAAGGAAATACCGTCGTCGGCGCGCCAGATTCCGGCCATGACACATGACCTGATCACGGCCCTTGTCGGCTTCGCCTTCGTGACCTCGATAACACCGGGGCCCAACAACCTGATGCTCATGGCCTCCGGCGCCAATTTCGGCTTCCGGCGCTCGATCCCGCACATGCTGGGCATCGGCATCGGCTTCGTGGTCATGCTGGTGATCGTGGGGCTCGGCATTGCCGGCCTGTTCGAGGCGTTTCCCCTCGCTCATGACGTGCTGACAGTCGTCAGCATCGCCTATCTCGTCTACCTGGCCTGGAAGATCGCCACCGCCGCCCCGCCGGCCGATTCGGCCGGCAAGGCGCGGCCCATGACCTTCCTGCAGGCGGCGCTGTTCCAATGGGTCAATCCGAAGGCCTGGGCCATGGCGATGACGGCGGTGACCGTCTATGCGCCGACACGCGAGCCGGCGGCGGTCCTGCTGGTCGGCGCGATCTTCGGCCTGGTCAACCTGCCGGCGGTCAGTTCCTGGACCGTGCTGGGCCAGCAGATGCGGCGGTTGCTGACCAACCGCATCCGCCTGCGCTTCTTCAACGGGGCAATGGCCCTGCTGCTGCTGGCGACGATGTATCCCTTCGTCGCCGGCTGAAACGTCAGTTGCTGGAAGACTTCACCTTCACATAGCTGCCCGGCGCGTCCTCGATGGCCTTCAGGCCGCCCTCGCCCGGCACGCGGGCAGGGACTTTCTTGCCGGAGAGCTTCTGCATCCACTTGAGCCAGTCCGGCCACCACGACCCCGGCGTCTCGGTGGCGTCGGCCAGCCAGGCGTCCGGATCGTCGTACTTCTTGCGTTTGGAGTTGGTCCAGTACTGGTACTTCTTCGCCGACGGCGGGTTGACCACGCCGGCGATGTGTCCGGAACCGGCCAGCATGAACTTGGTCGGGCCGGAGAAATGCTGCGTCGCCTTGAAGACCGAGCGGTAGGGCGCGATGTGGTCGTCCTTGCCTGCCTGCAGGTAGACCGGGACCTTCACATTGCCCAGGTCGATGGGCACGCCGTCGAACTCGATGGCGCCCGGCTTCACCAGCAGGTTCTCCTTGTACATGTTGCGCAGGTAGTAGCTGTGCATGACCTTGGGCAGACGCGTCGCGTCCGAATTCCAGTACAGCAGATCGAACGGGAACGGATCCTTGCCCATCAGGTAGTTGTTGACGACGAAGGACCAGATCAGGTCATTCGAGCGCAGCATGTTGAAGGTCGTCGCCATATCCGAGCCGTCGAGATAGCCGCGCTCCTCCATCAACTGTTCGATATGCGCGATGCTCTCGTCATCGATGAAGACGCCGAGTTCGCCGGGTTCGGAGAAATCCACCTGAGCGGTGAAGAAGGTCGTGCCCTTGATCCGGTCGTCGCCCTTTGCGGCCATGTAGGCCAGCGTGGCCGCCATCAGGGTGCCGCCCAGGCAATAGCCGATCGTCGTCACCTCACGCACGCCGATGGCCTTCTCGATGCCGTCGAGCGCGGCGAGGATGCCTTCGTGCATGTAGTCCTCGAAACCCTTGTTGGCGAGCTTGCCATCCGGGTTCACCCAGGAGATGACGAAGACCGTCAGCCCCTGCTCGGTGCACCATTTGATGAAGCTGTTCTCGGGCCGGAGGTCCAGGATGTAGAACTTGTTGATCCAGGGCGGGCAGATCAGCAGCGGCCGCTCGTGCACCTGTTCGGTCGCCGGGGCGTACTGGATCAGCTGCATAAGGTCGGTCTGGTAGACCACCTTGCCCGGCGTTGTGGCCACATTGACACCGACCTCGAAGGCGCTGTCGTCGGTCATGCTGATCGCCAGCTTGCCCTTGCCCTTCTCCAGGTCCTTCAGGACGTTGTCGAGGCCGTTGACCAGGTTCTGGCCATTGGTGGCCAGGGTCTCGCGCAGCACGACCGGGTTGGTCATCACAAAATTCGACGGCGACAGCGCATCGACGAACTGGCGCGCGTAGAAGTCGACCTTCTCGGCGGTGTGCTTGTCCAGCCCCTCGACGTCGTGAATGGTGTCCAGCAGCCACTTCGATGTCAGCAGATAGGACTGCTTGATGAAGTCGAAGACATGGTTTTCCTGCCAGGCCGGGTCCTTGAACCGCTTGTCGCCCTTGCCGAGATCGGGGGCATCGCCATCGCCCTCGCCCATAGCCTTCTGCGACTGCGACTGCCAGAGCGACATGTAGCTGGTGAACAGGTTCACCTGGGCTTCCATGATCTTGGCCGGATTGGTCATCATCGCCGTGGTCAGGTCCATGAAGGCCTGACCCACATTCAGCGGATCGACCGGGCCGGAGATGTCCGAGGATTTCTGGTTCTCGAGGAAGTCCGAGATGAGCTGCTGGCTCTGCTGGGCCACCTTCGCCATGTTCTGGGCGAACTCGTTCATGTCGGGCACGGGGAACTCGGTTGTCGGCTTTTCTGCCATGATTTCCTCCCGGAGCCTTGCTGGCTCCCGTCATTCCGTATGGTTAACGCTATCGTTCCAACGCCGGGGAAGATAGTTGAAAAGTCATTTATGTTGCACTGCACAATTCGACGCACCGGCCATGCAAAAATCGTTGCCTTCGCAGTCAGCCAGTCGGATGCTCGCTCTGTCCAACCCTGCGAGGTAGCCCCATGCCGGATACGTCGAAGGTGGCCAATGTGCCTCACACACCCGACTACGACACCTATCGGTGCGACCACGCCCTGACATCAGCATCGGCCGATGGCAGTGTCGTGACACTGACCTGGGATGATGGACGGGTCAGCCGCTATCACGCCTTCTGGCTGCGCGAGAATGAGCCCAGCCCCCTCACCCACAACCCCGATACCCGCGAGATGAAGGTGACGCCGCTGGAGCTCCCGGTGGCGCCGGCAGTCAGCGAGCCGCGCATCGACGCCGACGGGTATCTGGAAATCGGCTTTCCCGACGAAGGCCTCACCGCCCGCTACCATCCGGGCTGGCTGCGGGCGCATGACTATTCCCATGGCGGATACGCGGACGCTGCGCTGGTCGAACCCTTTCTCTGGTCGTCGGCGGACCTGCAGGAACCGCCCACCTTCGATGGCGCGGACTTCACCGACAACGCCGCCACCCAGGAAGCCTTCCTGACGGCTGTCGCCAGCCATGGCTTCGCCAGGCTGAGAAACACTCCCACAGACCTGATGTATGTAGATGCCTTCGCCGCCACCGTCGGCCCGGTCCGCGACAACAATTTCGGCCGGCTGTGGGACGTGCGCGTCGAGCCCGATCCGCAGTCCAACGCCTATTCATCCCTGGAGCTGGTGCCGCATAGCGATCTCTGCACCCGCGAGTATCAGCCAGGCCTGCAGGTGCTGCACTGTATATGGAACTCGACGCCCGGCGGCGCGGCGACCATGGTCGACGGCTTCCGCGTCGCCGAGGACATCCGCGCCGAGGACCCGGCCCTGTTCGAGAACCTGACCACCATCGACAGGACCTACACCAATCGTTCCCGCTACACCGACTACCGCTGGCAGTCGCCGCCAATCGTGCTTCACCCCGACGGGTCATTGAAGGAGATGCGCATCGGCGCCTTCCTGCGGGGCCCGACCAACCAGCCCTTCGAGATGATGGAGACGATCTGGCAGGCGGACCGCGAACTGTCCCGCCGCATTTCCGACAGGAAGTACATGATCAGTTACCGCTATGCGCCCGGCGACCTGGTGATGTTCGACAACCGGCGTCTGCAGCACGGACGCGAGGCCTTCGACGCAGCAACCGGCAAGCGCTGGCTGCGCGGCTGCTACATCGAACGCGAGGAACTACATTCGGCCATCCGCATGGCCGCACGGCGGCGGCGGGAAGCCGAACTTGCCGGAAGCCAGACATGAGGAGCGCGACCCGCGCTTGACCGGTTGATCCGGCGAGAGTATTCGGCCGCCCAGAACCTTGCTGGCGATGGCGTCGCCGGATTATCCTGGTTCAGTCCGGAAACAACCGGACGCCGATTGATTTCCTGTACGCCCGGAATGCTTGCCGGGCCGTCTCCATGGGTCTGGCACGCTTGACCAGGAGACCGAGATGATCGATCCCGAAAGCCGTCCCCGTTACTTCCCCATCGCCACGGAGCGACCGCCGCTCCTGCCGTTCAGCAACGCCGAGTACGACCGCCGCGTTGCCACGCTCAGGTCCATCATGGAATCGCTGGAACTGGATGCGATCCTGCTGACGTCGATGCACAACATCGCCTACTTCAGCGGCTTCCTGTATTGCAGTTTCGGACGCCCCTATGGCTGTGTCGTCGCCGCCGACAGCATCACGGTGATCTCGGCCAATATCGATGGCGCGCAACCGGCCCGGCGCAGCCATGCCGCCAACCTTGTCTACACCGACTGGGAACGCGGCAACTTCTGGCGTGCGGTTGCCGATGTTGCGGGATCGCCGCGCCGCCTGGGAATAGAGGAAGATCACCTGACGATCGCGGGCCGGCGCGCCCTGTCCGACATGCTCGGCGCACCCGACTGCATCGACATTGCGGAGCCGGCAGCGCGCGGCAGGATGATCAAGTCCGCCGAGGAAATCGCGCTTATCCGGGAAGGGGCCCGCATCGCCGACCTGGGTGGTTCCGCCATCCGGGAGGCCATTCGAGCGGGCGTCCGCGAACTGGACGCGGCCATGGCGGGTCGAGACGCGATGGAGCTCGAGATCGCCCGAAGTTTCCCCGACAGCGAGTTGCGCGACACCTGGGTCTGGCTCCAGTCGGGTCCAAACACCGACGGCGCACACAACCCGGTGACCACCCGCAAGCTGGTTGCGGGCGACCTGCTCAGCCTCAATACCTTTCCGATGATCTCCGGCTACTACACCGCCCTCGAAAGGACACTGGCTCTTGGCGAACCGGATCGGGCCACCCTCGACATCTGGGAGGCAAATGTCGCGGCGCACGAACTCGGCCTGTCGCTGATACGGCCCGGAATCTCCTGCGCAGCAATCTGTGACGAGATCAACCGCCTCTTCCACGAGCGCGGGCTGCTGAAGTACCGGTCGTTCGGCTACGGGCATTCGTTCGGCGTGCTCTCGCACTACTATGGCCGGGAAGCCGGGCTCGAGCTTCGCGAGGATATCCCGACAGTCCTCGAACCCGGCATGGTGATATCGATGGAGCCGATGCTCTGGATCCCGGAGGGACACCCCGGGGCGGGCGGCTACCGCGAACACGACATCCTGATCGTCACCGAGTGCGGAGGCGAGAACATCACCGGATTTCCATACGGCCCGGATCACAACATCCTGGCGGCATGAGTCTGCGCGTCGCGTGTCGTCTGCGGGCAAGAGTGCGTCGTCGCGCGCCCTTTCGTCCGAACGCACAAGCTGGCAACACTCCGCCTTGATCGACACCTCCACGCAGGGGCGACGCGTCATGCGATATTCGGCACTGGAACTGATCCGGCAGGGTCTGGCGGGCCACACGGGCTGGAAGCGCGTCTGGCGGCAGCCGGACCCGAAACCATCCTATGACGCCGTGATCATCGGCGGCGGCGGGCACGGTCTGGCCACGGCCTACTATCTGGCGAAAGAACACGGCATGACCAACATCGCCGTGATCGAGAAGGGCTGGATCGGCGGCGGCAATTCGGGCCGCAACACGACCATCATTCGCTCCAACTATCTCTTCGACGAGAGCGCCGCGATCTACAATCACGCGCTCAATCTCTGGAAGGGGCTCGGCAAGGAGCTCAACTTCAACATCATGATGAGCCACCGCGGCGTGCTCAATCTGGCCCATGACGAGGGTGAGATGCGGCAGTTGAAGCGCCGCGTCGAGGCCAACCGCCTGAACGGCGTCGACGCCGAATGGCTGGACGCCAAGGAAGTGAAGGGCTTCTGCCCGCTGATCAACATTTCCGGTGACGTCCGCTATCCGGTGCTCGGCGGCACGCTGCAGCGCTCGGGCGGCGTCAACCGGCACGATGCGGTGGTCTGGGGATATGCCCGTGCCGCCGACGCGCTGGGCGTCGACATCATCCAGCAGACCGAGGTCACCCGCATCCTCACCGAGGCCGGCGAGATCACCGGCGTCGAGACCACGCGCGGGACGATCCGGACGCCGAAGGTCGCCTCGGTCACGGCGGGCCACACCTCGGTGGTCGCGGGCATGGCCGGCGTCACCCTGCCGGTCGAAAGTCATCCGCTGCAGGCGCTGGTCTCCGAGCCGATCAAGCCGATCCTGAACTGCGTGGTGATGTCGAACGCTGTCCACGTCTACTGCAGCCAGTCGGACAAGGGCGAGCTTGTCATCGGCGCCGGCATCGACGCGCAGCTCAGCTACACGCAGCGGGGCAACCTGGACATCATCGAGCACCAGATGGCGTCGCTGATGGAACTGTTCCCGATGTTCTCGCGTCTGAGGATGATGCGGCAGTGGGGCGGCATCGTCGACGTCTGTCCGGACGCCAGCCCGATCATCTCCAAGACCCCCGTCAAGGGCTTCTACGTCAATGGCGGATGGGGCACGGGCGGCTGGAAAGCGACGCCGGGCAGCGGCCATGTCTATGCCGACCTGATCGCCCGCGATGAGCCCAACGCCATTGCCGCCCCCTTCACCATGGACCGCTTCGTCACCGGCGCTCTTGTCGCCGAGCATGGCGCGGCCGCCGTGGCCCACTAGGAGGACCGTCAGAATGTTCGTGATCGACTGTCCCCATTGCGGCGAACGCGACCAGTCGGAGTTCGCCTATGCCGGCGAGGCCCATATCGCGCGCCCGACCAATTCCGAGGAAATGACCGACGCCGAATGGGCGCGGTTCGTCTTCATGCGCAAGAACACCAAGGGACTCTATGCCGAGCGCTGGTGGCACGCCGCCGGCTGCCGGAAGTTCTTCAACATGCTGCGCAACACTGCGACCGATCAGATTCACGCGGTCTACCGCATCGGCGAGCGCCCCCCGGAGGTCGAGGCCGACCTGCCCGCAACGCCGTCAGGCGAGGCCTCGATCGGATCGGGCAATGACGCGGTGAAGATCATGCGCGAGGACGAGGTGAGCGGATCATGAGCCAGCCCAACCGCGTCGCCGGCCGCGGCGTCACCGATCCCAAGCGCGGGGTCTTCTTCCGCTTCGCCGGCAAGGAGTATCAGGGACAGGCCGGCGACACGCTGGCCTCGGCCCTGCTGGCCAACGGCGAGATCATGGTCGGACGCAGCTTCAAGTATCACCGTCCGCGCGGCATTGTCGGCGCTGGCGTCGAGGATCCTGCTGCGATGGTGCAGATCGGCGAGGGCCGCCGGACGGACCCGAACGTGCTGGTCGCCGACCGTGAGATACACGAAGGTCTCGCCGCCAATCCCCAGAACTGCTGGCCCAGCCTGAAATTCGATGTCGGCGCGATCAATGACGGTCTCAGCCGCTTCTTCCCGGCCGGCTTCTATTACAAGACCTTCATGGGCGGCCTGGGCTGGATGCGCTACGAGCCGGTGATCCGCGCGGCCGCAGGCCTTGGAGTCGGCCCCGACGGCCCGGACCCGGACCACTACGAGGCGGTGAACCGTCATGTCGACGTGCTGGTGATCGGTGGCGGTCCCGCCGGGATCACCGCGGCCTGCGAAGCCGCCCGTTCCGGCGCGCGCGTCATGCTGACGGAGATGTCGCCGCATCTGGGCGGCAGCCTGCTGGATGCCTCACCGGACAGCATCACGTTGGGCGGCAAGGCGCCGACGGACTGGATCGCGGCCAAGCGGGCCGAACTGGAGGCGCATGAGGAAGTCACTGTCCTCACCCGCACCACCGCCTTCGGCTACTACGCCCAGAACTTCGTCGGGCTGATCGAGCGGGTCCAGGATCATCTGCCCGAGAGCGAACGCAATCCGGTGCTACCGCGCCAGCGTGTCTGGCGCATCCGCGCGAAACAGGTCGTGCTGGCAACTGGCGCCATCGAGCGGCCACTGGTGTTCCACGAAAACGACCGGCCCGGCGTCATGCTGGCCGGCGCGGCCCGCACCTATCTGAACCGCTACGGCGTGCTGGCGGGCAGGCGCGTCCTGATCTTCACCAACAATGACAGTGCCTGGCAGACCGCCTTCGACCTGCAGGATGCCGGCGGCGAGATCTCAGGCATCGTCGATCTGCGCCGCGACATCGGCGAGACCCTGGCGCTGGCCGCTCTGAAGCGTGGCATTCCGGTCCTGCCGTCCTCGGCCGTGGTCGGCACCGCCGGGCGTCAGCGTGTGCACTCGGCCTGCGTCAGCCGCCTGGACGCGGAGGGCCGCCCCAAGGGATCGATCACCAAACTGGAATGCGATCTGGTAGCGGTCTCCGGCGGATGGAACCCGAACGTGGCGCTGTTCGCTCAGTCACGCGGAAAGCTCAGGTGGGATGCAGAACTGACCAGCTTCCGGCCGGGCCAGTCCTGGCAGGCCGAGCACTCCGCCGGCGGGGCCAACGGCGCCTTCGGACTGGCCGAGAGCATTGCCGAAGGATCGAAGGCCGGACTGGAGGCTGCCCGCGCCTCGGGACACACCGTGCGCGCCCGCAAGCAGGCGGAAGTCGAGACCGCGAATGTCGAGAGCCTGAACGTCCTGCCCGTCTGGGAAGTGCCGTCAGTCAAGCCGTTCCACAAGACCAAGGCCTTCGTGGACCTGCAGGACGACGTGAAGTCATCGGACCTGCGGCTGGCGATCCGCGAGGGCTATGACAGCGTCGAGCATGCGAAGCGCTATACCACCCAGGGCATGGGCACCGATCAGGGCAAGATCTCAAACGTCAACGCCTTCGGCATCATGGCCGACGAGCGCTGCGTGACCATCCCCGAGGTCGGCACCACCACCTTCCGTCAGCCCTATCGCCCGGTGACCATCGGCGCGCTGGGCGGCCAGCATGTGGGCGAGCACTTCACGCCGCGTCGGACCACGCCGATGCATGAATGGCATGTGAAGCAGAACCCGATCTTCGAACCGGTCGGCGACTGGCTGCGCGCCCGCGCCTACCCGAGGAACGGAGAGAGCTTCGAGCAGGCGGTGCAGCGTGAATCGCTGGCGGCCCGTACGAGCGCCGGCATTCTGGACGCCTCAACGCTCGGCAAGATCGACATCCGCGGCAAGGATGCCGCGACCTTCCTGAACCGGGTCTACACCAACGCATGGAAGGGCCTGAAGGTGGGGCACTGCCGCTACGGCCTGATGCTTGGCGAGGATGGCATGGTGAGCGACGACGGCGTGACCGCGCGGCTGGCCGAAGACCACTTCCACATGACCACCACGACTGGTGGGGCCGCCAATGTTCTCAGGACGTTGGAGGATTATCTTCAGACGGAATGGCCCGATCTGGAAGTCTGGCTGACCACCACGACGGAGCAGTGGGCGGTGGCCGCCGTCTGCGGACCCAATGCCCGAAAGATCTGCGACAAGGTGCTGGAAGGAATCGACCTTTCCGAAGAGGCCTTCCCGTTCATGACCTGGCAGGACGCCCGCATGGGCGGTATTCCGGTGCGCGTGTTCCGCATCTCCTTCTCCGGCGAGACCTCGTTCGAGATCAACATCCCGGCGACCTATGGACTTTGGATGTGGGAGCAGTTGATCGAGGCCGGCAGGGACCACGATCTGACGCCCTACGGCACCGAGGCCATGCACCTGCTGCGCGCCGAAAAGGGCTTCATCATTGTCGGCCAGGAGACCGACGGCACGGTGACACCGGCCGACCTGCGCATGAACTGGGCGGTAGCGCTGAAGAAGGGCGACTTCATCGGCAAGCGCTCGCTGACCCGTTCCGACACGGCGCGCACCGACCGCAAGCAGCTGGTCGGCCTGCTGATGGATGATCCATCCTATGTCGCCATGGAGGGTGCGCATCTGATCGGCACCGCCGACGAGCCGAAGCCGCCGGTCCCGATGCTGGGCCACATTACCTCCAGCTACTTCAGCCCGAACCTGAAGCGCTCGATCGCCATGGCGCTGGTGAAGTCCGGCGGCGACAGGATGGGTGAGACCGTCTGGGTCAGCCGCAAGGACGACAAGCCGATGCCGGCGAAAATTGTCGAGTACGATTTCCTCGGCGCGAAGGAGGCTGCTGAATGAACCCGCCCGTCCGCCGCTCCCCCCTCGCCCATCGTGACGCCATCGAAGCCCCGGATAGCCTGCTGCGCCAGGCCGAGCGCCCCTTCGAGGCCAAGCTGATCCTGCGTGCCGAGGCAGAAGTCGCCGCAAAGGCCGCAGAGGCTCTGGAACTGGAACTGCCGGAGGCCTGTCGCTTCACCGAAGGCAGCGGCATCTTCTTCGGCTGGCTGTCGCCGGACGAGTTCCTGATCACCGGCGCCGAGGGTACCGAGGAGGCGCTGACGGCGAAACTCGCCGAAGCTCTCGGCGATGCGCATTACCTGATCTCGAACGTCACCGACTACTACACGACAATTGCCTATGGCGGGCCGAAGGCGCGTGAGGCGCTGATGAAACTCTCCACACTGGACCTGCATTCCCGCGGTTTCCAGCAGGGCGATCTCAAGGGCTCGGTTTTCATGCACGCCAATGCCTGGATCGCGCAGCGCACCGGCGAAGATGCCGAAGGCGGGCCATCCTTCAATCTGATCGTGCGCTGGAGTTTCGCCGACTATCTCTGGGGCGCGCTGGCGCATTCGGGACGCGAATGGGGCCTGCCCGAGCAGAAACTGGTCGGCGGCGAACGTCTGGTCATCTGATCCGGTTGCCGCCACACTTCTCCCAACGGGGAGGAAACCATGCGCGCAGCCATTTTCAGACAGGCCGGTCGACCGCTCGAACTCGGCGCCATCGACGATCCGACGCCCGGACCGGGCGAACTGATTCTGAAGGTGGAGGCCTGCGGGATCTGCGGCTCGGACCTGCACATCTCGGACAATCACGACGGCTCGGGCGGCATGCCGCCGCTGAAACCGGATTCGGTCATGGGCCACGAGTTCTGCGGCGAGGTCGTCGCCATCGGGCCGAACACCGAGACCGCGCTGAAGGAAGGCGACCGGGTGGCGTCGCTGCCCACCATCGGCTGCGGGACCTGCGCCGAATGCCTCTCCGGCGACGTCAAGCGTTGCCGCAGCGCGCGCGGCATTGGCCTGGGCGATGTTCCTGGCGGCTATGCGGATTTCGTTCGTGTCGGCGCCGCCGAGAGCCTTCGCCTGCCCGCCCATTTCGGCAAGGGCGATGGCGCGCTGATCGAGCCGCTGGCAGTCGGCCTGCGCGCGGCAGTCCGGGCGCGGCTGCAGCCGGGCGAGCATGTGCTGATCATCGGCGCAGGCCCCGTGGGTCTCGCAACTGCCATATGGTGCCGGCACTTCGGCGCAAGGCATGTCGTCGTCTCCGACCTCAACGCCAATCGCGCCGCCATGGCCGCGAAGTTCGGCGCGACCGAGGCCATCGACGCCACGAAGGAAAACGTGATCGAGCGCTACAAGCAGATCGCAGGGGCTCGGCCGGACGTGGTCTTCGACTGCGTCGGCGTGCCGGGTTCGATGCAGCTCGCCATCGATTACGCCGCCTTCGATTCCAAGGTCGTCATCGTCGGCGTCTGCATGCATGAGGACCGGATCATGCCGGTGAAACCGGTGACCAAGGAACTCGATCTGATCTTCGCCTACTGCTACCTGCGCCAGGAGTTCGGCATGTGCATCGACATGCTGGATCAGGGCCGGATCGAGGCGGCCGGTCTGATCACCGACCGCGTCGGCTTCAACGGCTTCGCGGACGCCTTCGAGGCCCTGAAGACGCCCAACACCCAGGTCAAGGTCCTGCTGGAGCCCGATCGGGCCGGTTGACTTCGGGACCGATCAGCCAAACATATGCGCCATCGGGGTTCGCGGTCCCCCGTCAGGCGCACGCCCAATGCCCGCATGGGAAGCCATGTCACATTGGGAGTGCATCTTGCGCCATCAGGCCACATCCGTTTCGGTCGAAGTTCTCGGCTCGATTGCCGGTACGCCGTACTGGCCGGCCATCATCGACGTCCGCATCGACGAGGATCTCGACGCCATCCCCTTCGCACTGCCGCGATCGCGGCACCTGCCGCACAGCCTGATCGGGGACTTCGTTCCGTCCGGTCCCGATCCGGTTGTGGTCGTCTGCCACAGGGGCCTCAAGCTCAGCCAGGGTGCGGCGGCGCATCTGCGGACACGGGGCGTCAACGCCGCCAATCTGGAGGGCGGCACCGTCGCATGGCAAGCGGCCGGCCTCCCGGCCGTCGCAATCCCGGACCGCGAGACCTGGAAACGGAACCCGCGACAGTCCTGGTGCGCTCCGGCGCGACCCCGGGCCGGAACACTGGCGTCAGCCTGGCTGATCCGAAGGTTTCTGGACACCGATGCGGCGATCCTGTTCGTGGATCCTGATCAGGTCGATGGCGCCGCCGACCGCTTTGGCGCGACGCGACTGCCTGATCACCCTTCCGAACTCGGCGGCTTTGCCGGGACGCTGGGCATCACAGATCGCAAGTTGGCGGAGTTCCCGGCAAGGATCGTGTCAGCAATGCCTGTTCTTGATGGACTCCGCAGGCTGCATCTGGACGATCTCGCCCTGATCGAAGCCGCACTGCCGGTGTTCGATGGCCTCTTCCAATCGGTGACCGCTGATGCGTGAGACTGATCCCGATTTCACGACCTTCTTCCGGGCCTTCCTGAAGATCGGTCTTTTGTCTTTCGGCGGCCCGGCGGCCCAGATCGCGGTGATGCACCGCGTGCTGGTTGAGGAGACGCGCTGGCTGACCGAGCAGCGTTACCTCAGCGCCCTGAGCTTCTGCATGCTGCTGCCCGGACCGGAAGCAATGCAGCTCGCCACCTATGCGGGCTGGCGTCTGCGGGGTGTTCCCGGCGGGCTGATCGCGGGTCTGTTGTTCGTCATGCCGGGCGCGCTGGTGATGCTGGCGCTTTCGGTGATCTACGCGCTGTACGGCGAGACCGGGCTGCTGGCGAGCCTGTTCCTGGGCATCAAGGCGGCCGTGCTCATCATCGTCTTCCAGGCCTTGCTGAAGGTCTCGGGCCGTGCGCTGAAGCGGGCCGATCACTGGGCGCTGGCCGGGCTCGCTTTCGTGGCCCTCTTCTTCCTGAACCTGCCCTTCCCGCTGATCATACTCGCGGCAGGCATCTACGGGTTCCTCGCCGCACCGCCGGTCAGCGTAGAATCTGGCGGATCGGAGACCGGAAGAGCATCGCTGCGGCGCACGGCAGTGACCATGCTGATCGGCCTCATCATCTGGCTGGCGCCGCTGGTCGCACTCGATCTCGCCACGGGCGGCGGGATCCTGGCGGAGATCGGATACTTCTTCTCCAAGCTCGCCGTGGTCACCTTTGGTGGGGCATATGCGGTGCTGGCCTACATGGCGCAGGACGTGGTGCAGCAGCATGGCTGGCTGACCGCACCGCAGATGATGGACGGGCTCGGCCTGGCCGAAACCACACCCGGCCCCCTGATCCTGGTGACGCAGTTCGTTGGCTTCCTTGCCGCGGCGGGCGAAGGTGGAGTCTGGTTGGGCGTCGCTGCCACCGCCGTGACCTTATGGGCGACCTTCGTTCCCTGCTTTCTCTGGATCTTCGCCGGCGCGCCGTGGATCGAGTGGCTGGGCACGCAGCGCCGACTCTCGGGCGCGCTGAGCGGCATCACGGCGGCCGTTGTCGGCGTCATCCTGAACCTGTCGCTCTGGTTCGGCCTGCATGTGCTGTTCGGGGCGGTGAACCGCGTCGAGGCCGGACCCATTGCAATCTGGCTCCCGGAACTCTCCACCATCGACTGGACTGTGCTCGGACTGACGGCGTTGTCTGGCGTTCTGCTGCTTGTCATCCGGGTCGGGATATTCACCGCGCTCGCGATCGCCGCCGGTGCCGGATGGGCAATCGCCACCTTCCTGTGATAGGGATCGCCGGTCCGGAAATGGTGGGGATGAGGGACGGAACATGAAGGTCAAAGGCGTGCACTGGCGGCCCATTCAGGTGGCCGGGGACGGCTGGTCCGTCACCATCATCGACCAGACGAAGCTGCCCCACCGCTTCGAGACCGTGACGCTGACGCACATGGAGGAGGCCGCCCACGCCATCAAGGCCATGCTGGTGCGCGGCGCGCCGCTGATCGGTGCGACAGCGGCCTATGGCGTCGCGCTGGCCATGCGGGCGGACCCGTCCGATGGAAACCTGGAAAAAGCGATCCGGGTGCTGGGGGCGACCCGCCCAACGGCGGTGAATCTGTTCTGGGCGCTGGAACGGATGCGGGCGGCGCTGCACAACCGTCCGCCCGTTGACCGAGAGCGCGCCGCCTATGAGGCCGCGCTGGAAATCGCCGACGAAGACGTACGCATCTGCGAGAGCATCGGCGAACATGGCAAGACACTGATCGACGAAATCGCGGCGAAGAAGCCCGGCAAGACCGTGAACGTGCTGACCCATTGCAATGCGGGCTGGCTGGCGACCGTCGACTGGGGGACTGCGCTCGCGCCGATCTACAAGGCGCATGACGCCGGCATCGACGTGCATGTCTGGGTAGACGAGACCCGGCCGCGCAATCAGGGCGCGTCGCTGACCGCCTGGGAGCTGGGTGCTCACGGCGTGCCGCATACGGTCATCGTCGACAATGCCGGCGGGCACCTGATGCAGCACGGCCAGGTCGACATCTGCATCACCGGCACGGACCGCACCACGCGGACCGGCGACGTCTGCAACAAGATCGGCACCTATCTGAAGGCGCTGGCGGCGAAGGACAATTGCGTGCCCTTCCATGTCGCCCTGCCCGGCCCGACCGTCGACTGGAGCGTACGGGACGGGGTGGCCGAAATCCCCATCGAGGAGCGCGGCGCGGAGGAAGTCGGCATCCTGTCCGGCCGGACCGAGAGCGGCGACGTGGTGGCGGTGAAAGTGCTGCCCGAAGGCTCGGCGGCAGGCAATCCGGCCTTCGACGTGACCCCGGCGCGACTGGTGACCGGCCTGATCACCGAACGGGGCCTCTGCGACGCGTCCGAAGCCGGCCTGCTGGGCCTCTATCCGGAGAAGGCCGATGTCTGACCCCCGGACCGACCTGCTGAACGCCTGCCTGGCCATGGATGCCGTCCGGCTTTCACCCGGCACCTCGGGCAATCTGAGCGTGCGCGACAGGAAGGGTTTCTGGATCACGCCGTCGGGTGTGCCCTATTCGGAACTGAACGCTGACATGATGGTGTTCATGGACCTGAAGGGAAAATGGAAGAGCAACCTGAAGCCGTCCAGCGAGTGGCGGTTTCATCTCGACATCTACCGCGAACGCGAGGATGCGCTGGGCATCTGCCACACCCATTCGACCCACGCCACGGCGCTGGCCTGCCGCCGGGAGGGCATTCCGGCCTTTCACTATATGGTCGCGGCCGCCGGGGGGCCGGACATCCGATGCGCGCCGTACCGGACCTTCGGTACGCAGGAACTTTCCAATGTCGCCCTGGAAGCCATGGAAGACCGCCGCGCCTGTCTGCTGGCCAATCACGGCGTGATCGCGATCGGGGCGACCGTGGCGAAGGCGCTGAAGCTGGCGCAGGAGGTCGAAACCCTGGCCGAGCAATACATTCTCAGCCGCCAGATCGGCGGCCCCGCCATCCTCTCCGGCGAAGAGATGGAAGTGGTGCTGGAGAAGTTTGGCACCTACGGGCAGCAGACGAAAACCGGCTGAGAGGTCAGGACGAACTCAAGCGGCAGGTCGCGAGACATGTCGCGACCAGTGTCCAGTCTTCTCCGGTCACGGCGTAGACGTCGGCGCGGGTGGATGCTGCCGAACGGGAGCGGCCGCAGATGCTGCCCACGGCGACAAGCCGCTCGCCCCGGGCCGGCGCGATGTTGTGGACGTTGTAGCCGGTGGTCGATCCGAACCAGCCGGGCGGACAGGACGCGGTAGCCGCGCTGACTGCTGCGTAGTCGGCCAGCACGCCGACCATGGCGCCCTGCACGATGCTCCCTTCGAAGGTCACCTCGGGGCTGATGGGCATTTCAACCGCCGATCCGCCGTCGACAAATCCGAGGCAGCGGATGCCCAGATGCCGCGTGCTCGGCATGGCGTGAATGCCGTCCGCGATGCCCGGCCGGTAGTCGATCGAGTATCCGGACAGGTCCATCACGCGGCCTCCGGCTGCGCCAGGCGGGCACGGAAGGTGGCGTTGGCCCGCGCGATCTCCACACCGTCGGCCCTTGCGAAGCACTGGGTGAAGACGATGGAGCGGCCCGGCTTCACGAACTCGGTCTCGAAGCTGAGCCATTGCCCCTTCTCGCCACTGGCAAGGTAGTCCAGCGTCAGACCGACCGTCACGAGGCGGGTTCCCTCCGGCAGGTGCAGCCGGGCGCTGTGGCCCATGGCGTTGTCGGCCATGGCGGCGATCAGCCCGCCGTGAACGAAGCCGCGCGCGTTACAATGCGCCTCACCGGCGCGCAGCGCCAGGATCAGCGCCGATCCGGTGTTCCGCACATAGATCGGCTCCCACGGCTTGGTCAGGCCGCTCCGCGGCCCCCACGGCTCGAAGCCCTCCGGAATCTGCTGCATCGCTCTCTCCCCTTCAGTCGGCTGCATCCTTGCGATTTTTATTAGACAGGTCTACATAATTTTGGAGACAAGCTCCTTGTCGGGAAATTACGGGAGACAGGCATTGGGGAAACGAGCGCAGCATGAAGCCGCCCTGCTGGCCGAAGCCGCCAGACTGTTCCGGCGCAAGGGCTATGCGGCGACGGGAACCAACGAGATCCTGGCCGCAGCCGGCGCGCCCAGGGGATCGCTCTACTACTACTTTCCCGGCGGCAAGGAGGAGATCGGCGCGCGGGCCATCGAGGAGGCCGGCAAGCTGGTCACGCTGACGCTGAAACGCCTGACCGCCGAGACCGACAGTCCCGCCGACTTCGTCGAGCGCTATGCCGGCATGCTGGCGGGCTGGATCGAGAAATCGGGCTACCGTGATGGCTGTCCTGTCACCACGACCCTGCTGGAGAACGCGCCGGACTCCGAGGCCATCACCCGTGTCGGCCGGGAAGCCTTCCGGCACTGGCGGCGCACGGTTGAGGCAATGCTGGCGAAGCATGGCTGGCCCGAGGAGCGCCGCCCGGCAACGGCCCGGATGATCATGATGGCGCTGAACGGCGCTCAGACCCATGCCCGCGCCGAAGGCTCAACCGAACCGCTGCAGGAATGCGCGAGAGAGTTGAGGATGTTGCTGGAGGCAGGAAACTGAACCACGTGTCCTGACCGAAGTCAGGACCCATGCCTGAGCGCCTTTTCGTGCACTGTTCCGGCGGAAAAGCTCCGGCATGGGCCTGGATCAGGTCCAGGGCGCGCGGTGTTTGAAGCATCCTTGTGGAGTGGCAGGATCCTGGTGTCAGGTGGTTGCGGGTTCCTCCCTCCGCCGCAGCAGTCCCCGATAGATTTCGGGCGCGCCGACTGCGCCGGCGATGACGCCCTGATCCTCGATCAGCACCGGGCCACCGCCCGCCTCCAGCTTTTCGACCAGATCCTGAAGCACTGTTTCGATGCTTGCCCTTGGCAGGTCCGCGCTTGCAGCCTCCTCGGGCGTGGCGTCGCGCATGATCGTGCGGGCGCGCAGCACATGCAGGGGATTCATGTGGGCGACGAAGTCCGAGACGTAACCACTTGCCGGATTGAGGATGATGTCCTCCGGCGCGCCGGTCTGGACGATCACGCCGCCCTCCATGATAGCGATGCGGTTGCCGAGCTTGATGGCCTCGTCGAGATCGTGACTGACGAAGATGATGGTCTTCTTCAGCCGCGCCTGCAGGTCCAGCAGTTCGTCCTGCAGCCGGTTGCGGATCAGCGGATCGAGCGCCGAGAACGGCTCGTCCATCAGCAGGATCGGCGCGTCGGTGGCGAATGCGCGGGCCAGGCCGACGCGTTGCTGCATGCCGCCGGAAAGCTCGTGGACCTTGCGGTCGCCCCATTCCTCCAGATGCACCAGCTCGAGCTGGCGGGCGACGCGCTCCCGCCGCTCCGCCGTCGGCACGCCGGCCAGTTCCAGCCCGAAGCCGACATTCTCGGCCACGCTGCGCCAGGGCAGCAGGGCGAATTGCTGGAACACCATGGCCACCCGCCCCGTCCGCAGCCGGCGCAGATCCGCCGCCCCGCAGGTGACCAGGTCGATCTCCCGCTCGCCGTCATGCACCAGCACCTGCCCGCGCGTGACCTTGTTCAGCCCGTTGACCGCCCGCAGCAGGGTCGACTTGCCGGAACCCGAGAGCCCCATCAGCACGACGATCTCGCCCTCGCCCACATCCAGACTGGCGCCTTTCACGCCGACGACGTTGCCGGTTTCCTGCTGGATCTCGGCGCGCGACTTGCCCGCATCGATCAGCGGCAGCGCGCGATCGGCCCTGTCGCCGAAGACAATGTCGACATCCCGGAAACGAACGACAGGTTCGCTCACCGGCCCGGCCCCTTGTCATCGCTGCGGCAGAGCCGGTCGAGGATGATCGCGATCAGCACGATGGCGAGACCGACCTCGAATCCCTTGGCGATATTGACCTGATTGAGCGCCCGCAGGGTCGGCACACCGAGACCGTCCGCACCGACGAGAGCCGCGATCACGACCATGGAAAGCGACAGCATGATTGTCTGCGTCAGACCGGCCAGGATCGACGGCAAAGCGTAGGGCAGTTCCACCTTCCACAGCAGCTGCCAGCTGGTCGCGCCGAAAGCCTCGCCGGCCTCGACCAGCGGCTTCGGTGTGGAGCTGACGCCGAGATGGGTCAGCCGGATCGGCGCCGGCAGGGCGAAGATCACCGTGGCGATCAGGCCCGGCACCATGCCGAGGCCGAACAGGATCAGCGCCGGGATCAGATAGACGAAGGTCGGGATCGTCTGCATCAGGTCCAGCACCGGCCGCATCGCCATGTAGAGCCTCGGCCGGTGCGCCGCGGCGACGCCGAGCGGCACGCCGACCGCCATGCAGACGACGGCGGCCGAGATCACCAGCGCAAGGGTCTCGGTGGTCTCCTCCCAGTAGCCCTGATTGATGATCAGCAGCAGCCCCACGACGATGAAGGCGCAGAGCATCCATGACCGCCTGAGCACCCAGGCCAGCACGGTGACCAGCCCGATGACGACGAAGGGATGCGGCGCCTGCAGCAGCCACAGCAGCCCGTCGATCATCGCTTCCAGCCCGTCGGAGAGCCCGTCGAAGAACCAGCCGAGATTGTCGGTGATCCAGTCGACCAGCGACTTCACCCATTTCCCGATCGGGATCTTGTTGTCTTCCAGCCAGTCCATGGCGGTCCCCTCAGCCTGCCGCCGCGCTCAGGGTGTCATGCCCGCTTCATGCGGGCATCCGGTCACCAAAGGGCTCGCGGCGAAGCCGCACCGGACCCCCGCATGAAGCGGGGGTGACAATCTGGTTTCGGCATCAATGAAGGCGCGAGAGCGGCTATCAGAGCGCCTTCTTCGCGGCTTCCAGCGCGTCGGTCTTGCCATCCCAGGTCTTCACGCCCTTCAGCCAGCCGTCGAGCACGCCGGAATTGGCCTGCAGCCAGGCCTTCGCCGCGTCCTCGGGCTCCTCGCCGTCATTCAGGATCGCGCCCATGATCTCGTTTTCCATGGCCAGCGAGAACTTCAGGTTCTTCAGCAGCTTGCCGACATTCTTGCATTCGTCGACATAGCCCTTGCGGACATTGGTGTAGACCGTCGCGCCGCCCAGATTGGGGCCAAACCAGTCATCGCCGCCTTCCAGATAGGCCATCTTGTAGTTGGCGTTCATCGGATGCGGCTCCCAACCCAGGAAGACCACGTGCTCGTCGCGCTTCACCGCGCGGCCGACCTGCGCCAGCATGCCCTGCTCGGAGCTCTCGACGACCTCGAAGCCGTTCAGGCCGAAGGCGTCCTTCTCGATCATCTCGAGAATCAGGCGGTTGCCGTCATTGCCCGGTTCGATGCCGTAGATCTTGCCTTCAAGCTGATCCTTGAACTTGGCGATATCGCCAAAGGTCTTGAGGCCGGCGTCATAGGTGTATTGCGGCACGGCCAGTGTGTATTTCGCGCCTTCAAGATTGACGCCGACGGTCTCGACGCTGCCATCCTCGCGATAGGGCGCGATGTCGCCCTCCATGGTGGGCATCCAGTTGCCCAGGAAGATGTCGATGTCGCCATTCTTCAGCGAGGCATAGGTCACCGGGACCGACAGCACCTTGATGTCGGTCTCGTAGCCCAGCGCCTTCAGCACGAAGGTCGTGGCCGCGGTGGTCGCGGTGATGTCGGTCCAGCCGACATCCGAGAAGGTCACGGTCTTGCACTGGATCGGCTCCTCGTCGGCGCGGCTGCCGGAGGCGAAACCGCCGGCCAGGCCGAGCACGGCTGCGCCCAGGATGGCGCGGGTCAGGAACTTCTTCATTGTCGTTCTCCCTGCTTGATTGTTGCAGGGATCGGAACAGAGGCACCCGCCCCCGTCAAGCCGCGTCGCCCGCTTACATCCGGACCTCGCCGAAAGCGAAGCCGGAGAAGGCCTTGTTGCCAATCCGGTCGCGATAGACGTGATGGCCCTGATCTCTGCCGCCAGCGCCAGCGGCGACCATCAGCGGCAGCAGGTGCTCCTCGCGCGGGTGGCAGGCGCGCGCAGAGGGCGCCTTCTCCCAGCCTTTCAGCGCCGCTTCCCGCGTCAGCCCGCCGGTCAGGCAGGCCGCGACCAGCCAGTTGTCGAAGGCCATGGCCGGGCCGGGATCGCCGTCGAAATAGGTCCGCAGATTGTGGAAGCTGGAGCCGCTGCCGATGATCACCACCCCCTCGTCGCGCAGCGGCGCAAGCGCCCGACCGACCGCCAGATGCCGCGCCGGGTCCAGATTCGCCTGCAGCGACAGCATCACCAGCGGGGTTCCCGCCTGCGGGTCGACCATCATCATGGGCACGAAGACGCCGTGATCGATGCCGCGCGTACTGTCCGCGGCGTTGCGGATCCCCGCCCCGTCCAGCAGCGACCGCACCCGTCCCGCCAGTTCCGGCGACCCGGCCGCCGGGTATTGCAGCGTGTAGGCGATGTCGGGAAAGCCGTAGTAGTCGTAGAGCATCTCCGGATGCTCGGCCGTCGAGACGGTGGTGACCGGCGCTTCCCAGTGCGCCGAGACCACCAGCCAGGCCTTCGGCGGTTCCGGCAGCATTCCCGGCAGGCGCTGCAGGAACTCCTTCAGCCCGACGAAACCGCGCGGGCCGATGGGCGGCGGATAGTCGATCCAGAAAGCCGGACCGCCGCCGTGCGAGATGTAGAAACTCGGCTGCCGTGCTGGCGCCATGTCAGTGTCCGTCGTCGGGTGCCCCCGAATGCTTGGTCAGGTAGCGGTCGATCACCGCCATCAGCAGCGCCGAGAGCACGAAGGTCAGATGCATCAGGATAAGCCACATCAGCGTCTCGTTCGACGTCTGTTTCGCGTTCATGAAGGCTTTCAGCAGATGAATCGACGAAATCGCGACGATGGACGACGACACCTTCAGCTTCAGCGTGCCGGAATCCAGCTTGCCGACCCAGGACAGCTTCTCCTCGCCGTCCTCCAGATCGATGCGGGAGACGAAGTTCTCGTAGCCGGAGATCACCACCATGACGACCAGGCTGGCGACCAGCGCCAGATCGATCAGGGTCAGCGCCGCCAGGATGACGTCGGTCTCCTTCAGCTCCCACAGCTTCGGCGCCAGATGGAACAGGTCCTTGAAGAAGACCACCACCAGAAAGGCCAGCAGCACCGCCAGCCCCAGATAGATCGGCGCCAGCAGCCAGCGGCTCTGATACAGCAGCGTCTCGATGATGCGTTCGAGGGATTTCACTTCTGCTGACGTTCGTCAGGGCCGTTTACAATCCGACACCAATGCCGCCATCAACAATCAAGCAGTTCGCGCTACAACGCGCTCAGCTCGACGTACTGCAGCTTCTTTCGTATCCGTCTTGCCTACAAACTCATCTTGGGATTGTAGGGCACGACTAAGTGACTCCAGAACCACGTTCTGGAGTTCATCGTGAACTCGTTGAAGTTCACTCACACGCCCAGCAGATGCATAAAGCGGCATCTCAATCCTTTCCCTGGCAAAACCCAGATTCGCCCCCTTCGACCGAGGGATGGCTTTTACACCCATTAAACGCACTCAATCAACACAATGCGTCTAATGCCCGAGCTGGGCACACTGCTGTGAGCCAGTCAAAAAAGGGTTAACAACCGCCCGAACAGGCGGCACCGTTGACAACCAGTCGTAGCATAGCTTTGTATTTACAACCGGTTGTTCATATGTGGGGGGAGAATGGCTGAGATCAATGGGGAGGGATTGCCGCACCTCACGGTCGGCGATCTTATCAGACGACTGTTGCCGACGGGTACCATGCCAGAAGCCGAAACTTCGTGGGACGCTGCGCCCCTGTACCCGACGGACCTATTTGCGGCAACAGCCTACCTACTCGACGTTGCCGGCGCCTTCGGTCGCTTTGAACCCCATGCCGCAGCCGAAACTTCCGGTCAGCACGATCTACATCTAGACGAGACAAGTAGGATCGAGGCAATCGGACTTGGCTATGAATGGGCAACATCTGAAGGCAAGATGCCAAAAGGGATCCAAACCCTCTGGCAATGCCTAAACAGAGACTCAAGCAACGAGCCTGTATCTCTAAAAAAATTTCAAGATGGCAGATGCCCGGACTGGTGGGGTCATGCACTCAAACTCCTAATTGCATCCGACGAGGCCTGTGATGGAATTGGCCGACCAGGTCATCCTAGCAATGACCATTGGTTCGCAAACTTCCTTCACCTGAAGGAACTGCGGCACGAACTTGATGAACTTCGACAACACGGACATCAAACCGGCCAAACGCACTCAAGCACCGTCGATGAAGGTTATGTAACAGACTTCCGTCCAATTCATACCGTCGCCCAACTCGTTGATCCAGACGTGGCTTGCGTACTACCTAAACTACGAGTGCCCGAAGTAGGGAGCACAGGTCGCAATTTTTCTCGAAATGTGGCCTTGGTTCGAAACGTTGGGGCCGTGAAATCCATCTGGAAACGCCCGAGTTCAAAGGAACGACAAAATAAAAAATTAAACATAATTATATTCCCTACACCAAAATTGCTCGATGGAATGGAATTTATTCCTATAACCGATTTCAATTACAATAAAACAAAGTGGAAAAAATTTCAGATTCAGCAGAATTGGCTAAGTTATGAAAATTCATTAAAAAGTGTAATAAATTTTATACGAAAATCCAAAACAATGGTTGGCGATATTCATGGGATAATATTTCCAGAATTTTCACTAAACTATGAAATATTTGACAACATATGCGAGATAACGTCCAAAGAAGAAAAGAATATTGAATTCATCGTTGCTGGATCAAGTAATAATTGCCAAAATCAACCGGGCAATCATGTCGTAACATGCACTTGGGGGCAGAACCACTCGCCTGACAACGAATCGCAGCGACTTGTGATGAGCAGAAGAAAACATCATCGCTGGAGGTTAGACTCATATCAACTCTTCGAGTACGGACTTGCCTCACAACTTGACCCGAATTTTGATTGGTGGGAAGATCACCAAATTGGCCAAAGGGAAGTCCATTTTCATCAATTTAGAGATGATTCTGTTTTTACTGCTATGATATGCGAAGACTTAGCACGCAGCGACCCTTGTCATGAGATTTTGCGTGCTGTTGGACCAAATTTGGTTTTTGTTCTTCTAATGGATGGACCTCAGCTACCTCAACGGTGGGCTCCGAGATATGCAGCTACGCTATCAGATGATCCGGGATGCGGCGTGTTAACACTGACTTCATTTGGATTAATAGAACGACAAAACATCGGCGCAAGGAGAGATTCGCCTTCAAATGCCGTCGCGTTCTGGAGAGATGACACTGGACACGGTACTGAAATAAATTTACCGAGAAATGCAGAGGCTGTTCTCTTAACATTCGAAGGAACCGAAGTTTCCCATCATACCATTGATGGTCGGAAGGACAAAAACACTGCCTGGAGACTCAGAAACAGCTTACCACTTTATCCAGAATCTCAGTAAGATCCAAACCCACCCCCACTCGGCGTGGAGATGATGATGGCGTCGCCGGCGTCGAGTTCGGCGATGGCGCGGCCTTCGAGTTCTTCCGTGGCGCCGCTCTTCCGCTCGACCCAGTTGCGGCCGGTCTCGCCGTTTTCGCCGCCTTCCAGGCCGAAGGGCGGGACGATGCGGTGGGACGAGAGCAGCGAGGCCGTCATCGGCTCCAGGAAGCGCATCCTGCGCCAGGTGCCGTCGCCGCCCTTGTGACGCCCCTTCCCGCCCGAACCGTGGCGGATGTGGAAATCCTCCAGCCGCACGGGGAAGCGGAACTCCAGCACTTCCGGGTCGGTCAGGCGCGTGTTGGTCATGTGGGTGTGGACGGCGCTGGTGCCGTCGAAGTCCGGTCCCGCGCCTGCGCCGCCGCAGATGGTCTCGTAATACTGGTGGCGCGCATTGCCGAAGGTGAAGTTGTTCATCGTCCCCTGCGCCGCCGCCATCACGCCCAGCGCGCCGAACAGCGCATCGGTGATGCACTGGCTGGTCTCGACATTGCCGGCGACCACGGCGGCCGGATATTCCGGGCGCAGCATGCATTTCTCGGGGATCACCACCTTCAGCGGCTTCAGGCAGCCGCCGTTCAGCGGGATCTCGGCGTCCACCAGGCAGCGGAAGACATAGAGCACAGCCGCGTACGCCACTGCCGTCGGCGCGTTGTAGTTGGTCGGGTGCATCTCGGAGGTGCCCGTGAAGTCGATCACCGCCGAGCGGTCCTCGCGGTCGATCGAGACCGTCACCCGGATCTCCGAGCCGTCATCCAGCGGATAGGTGAAGCTGCCGTCCTTCAGGACGTCGATCACCCGGCGGACCGATTCCTCGGCATTGTCCTGCACGTGCTGCATGTAGGCGCGGACCACGTCGAGGCCGAAGTCACTGACGATGCGGCGCAGTTCCGACGCGCCCTTCTCGCAGGCGGCGATCTGGGCAGCCAGGTCGGCCATGTTCTGCTGCGGGTTGCGGCTGGGATACGGGCCGGATGACAGGATCTCCACCATCTCGGCCTCGCGCAGCCGCCCGCCATCGACCAGCAGCACGTTGTCGAGCAGCACGCCCTCCTCGTCCACAGTCTTCGAATCCGGCGGCATGGAGCCCGGCGTCTTGCCGCCGATATCGGCGTGATGGCCGCGGCTGGCGGTGTAGAACAGCACCTCCTCTCCCGCCTCGTCATAGACCGGCGCGATCACGGTGACGTCCGGCAGGTGCGTGCCGCCATTGTAGGGCGCGTTCAGCACATAGACGTCGCCCGGCTTCATGGTCGCCGCATTCTCCCGCACCACGGTCTTGATGCTCTCGGACATGGAGCCGAGATGCACCGGCATGTGCGGGGCGTTGGCGATCAGTTCGCCGGTGTGGTCGAAGACGGCGCAGGAGAAGTCCAGCCGCTCCTTGATGTTCACCGAATAGGCGGTGCGGGCCAGTACCACGCCCATCTGCTCGGCGATGTTCATGTAGAGATTGTTGAATATCTCCAGCATCACCGGATCGGCCTCGGTGCCGATCGCGCGCTCGGTCCGGCGGGCGGCGACCCGGCGCAGGACCAGATGCCGCCTGGCGGTCATCTCGGCGCGCCAGCCGGGCTCGACGATTGTGGTGCCGGTGGCTTCGGTGATGATGGCGGGACCGTCGACCCGGGCGCCAGGCTGCATGCCGTCACGCTCGAAGATGCCCGTGTCGCGCCATTCGTCCTCCATCCAGGCAGACACGCGGGCGACCGCATCGGGCGCCGCGCCGTCACCGGCGAACTCCGGATCGTCGATCACGTCTCCGGGCGCGATGGCCTCGACCGTGGCGGCCTCGACGATGATGGTCTTTTCCGGGCTGATGAAGCCGAACTGGCTCTTGTGCGCGGCCTCGAAGGCCGCCTGCACCTCGTCCCGCGCGCCGAAGGGGATCGGCAGCGAGGTGTCGGAGCCGTCGTAGCGGATCAGCGCGCCGAGCCGGAGCTCGATCTCGTCTTCCGGCACATCCTGGCCGGCCAGTTCCGCCTTCGCCGCGGCGGCGAGTTCGGCGTGCACCTCGGCGACCGCGTCCATGTTGCCGTCCGCCAGGGGCTTCTCGACGGTCTTCTCCCGCAGCGCCCGCGTGTCGGCGAGGCCCATGCCATAGGCCGACAGGACGCCCGCATGCGGGTGCAGCAGCACGGTCTCGATGCCCAGCTTGTCGGCCACCAGGCAGGCATGCTGCCCGCCCGCGCCGCCGAAGCAGTTCAGCACGTATTTCGAGACGTCGTAGCCGCGCTGGATGGAAATCTTCTTGATTGCGTTCGCCATGTTCTCGACAGCGATGTCGAGGAAGCCGTCAGCGACCTCCTCCGGGCTGCGCGTGTCACCGGTCTCCTCGTGGATGCGGGCGGCCAGATCGGCGAATTTCTCACGCACCACGTCCGCGTCCAGCCGCTCGTCGCCCTCGGGGCCGAAGACGGCGGGGAAGTGCTCCGGCTGCAGCTTGCCCAGCATGACGTTGCAGTCGGTGACCGCCAGCTGTCCGCCCTTGCGGTAGCAGGCAGGACCCGGATTGGCGCCGGCGCTGTCCGGCCCGACCTGATAGCGGCCATCGTCGAAATGCAGGATCGAGCCGCCGCCCGCCGCCACCGTGTGGATCAGCATCATCGGCGCGCGCATGCGCACGCCCGCAACCTCGGTCTCGAAGGCGCGCTCGTAGACGCCGTTGTAGTGGCTGACATCGGTCGAGGTGCCGCCCATGTCGAAGCCGATCACCTTGTCGAAGCCCGCCATCTCGGCAGTGCGCACCATGCCGACGACGCCGCCCGCCGGACCCGACAGGATCGCATCCTTGCCCTGGAACAGCCGCGCATCGGTCAGGCCGCCATTCGACTGCATGAACATCAGCCGCACGTCGCCCAGTTCGCCCGCCACCTGATCGACATAGCGGCGCAGGATCGGCGAAAGGTAGGCGTCGACCACCGTGGTGTCGCCGCGGCTGACGATCTTCATCAGCGGGCTGGCGCCGTGGCTGGTCGAGACCTGGGTGAATCCCACCTCACGGGCGATCTCCGCGACCCGGGCCTCGTGGTCGGTAAAGCGGTAGCCATGCATGAAGACAATGGCGACGGCGCGGATGCCGTCATCGAAGGCCGCCTGCAGCGCGGCGCGCGCCGCCGCCTCGTCCAGCGCCTCCAGTTCCTCGCCATGCACGTCGACCCGGCCCGGCACCTCCTCGACGCGCTCATAGAGCATCTCGGGCAGTTCGATCTTCAGCGCGAACAGGTTCGGCCTGTTCTGATAGCCAATGCGAAGAACGTCCCGGAAGCCCTTGTTCGTCAACAGAAGACAGCGATCGCCCTTGCGTTCCAGCAGGGCGTTGGTGGCGACGGTGGTGCCCATCTTCACCGCCTCGATGGCCTCGGCGGGGATAACGTCACCGGCGGACAGGCCAAGCAGGTCGCGGATCCCCTGCAGCGCCGCGTCGCGGTAGCGCTCGGGGTTCTCGGACAGCACCTTGTGCGTGACCACCGATCCGTCCGGCCTGCGCCCGACGATATCGGTGAAGGTCCCGCCCCGGTCGATCCAGAACTGCCAGCGGTCCGCGTTCGCCATCTCGTTCATTCGCTTCCCCCGAACTGCTCCGGGACTTGATCCCGGAGCCCATGCCTGAGCCCGTCCGCGAGCCCCATACACCCGGATATGCTCCGGCATGGGTCCCGGGATCAAGTCCCGGGACAGCCCGGAGATGACTTGAGCGGGTTCTGCCCTACCTTGCAGCAATCAAACCTCAGGAGGCAGACCATGGACATCAAGCGCGCCCTCATCGTCGGCACCGGGCCCGGCATTTCCGCAAGCTTCGCCCGCGGTCTCGCTGATCGCGGCGTCGAACTGATGCTGTCGGCCCGAAACACCGACAAGATCGCCGGTCTCGCCGCCGAGACGAAGGCGAAGACCGTCGCCTGCGACGCCGGCGACCTGGCTTCGGTCGAGGCCATGTTCGCTGCCGCGGATGCGGAGATGGGCGGCGTGGATCTGGTGCTCTACAACCCCTCGGCCCGGCAGCGCGGACCGCTGGTCGATCTCGATCCGGCGCAAGTGGAGAACGCCATCCGCATCTCGGCATTCGGCGGGTTCCTGGTGGCGCAGCAGGCCGCGCGGCGCATGCTGGCGCAGGGGCATGGCGCGATCTTCTTTACCGGCGCCTCGGCCAGCGTGAAGGGCTACGCAAACTCTTCCAGTTTCGCCATGGGCAAGTTCGCGTTGCGCGGCCTGGCCAATTCCATGGCGCGGGAACTCAGCCCGCAGAACATCCATGTCGCGCATTTCGTCATCGATGGCGGCGTGCGCTCGGAATCGCGGAAGGAGCCGGAGGGCAAACCCGACTCCTTCCTTGATCCCGACGCAATCGCGCAGACCTATCTCGCTGTCCTGGATCAGCCGCGCAACGCCTGGTCCTGTGAGGTGGAACTCAGGCCATACGTCGAGAACTTCTGACCCGGAGCAGTCCGCCGGTGGCGTCAGCTGCCGGCTGCGGCGTGCAGGGTCCGCAGGTGGCGGGGCTGGCGGCGATTTCCACCGGGCCGATCCGACCCAGATCACGGTGACGGCGATAGCGCAGGCTGATCTCGCCGAGACGGCGGTCTATGGCCCGGGCCAGGGTATCGCGGTCGATGCTCTCCAGCGTCGCCGCGTTGACGATCACCCGGCAGCCGCCGTCGCGGTGATGGGTGAAGCGCACGAAGGGACGCGGCGCCTCGAGTTCCCGCATGACGGCCTGGACCGCCTTCAGCGCCGCCCCCGATTCGACGGGCGGACGGCGGCGGCCGGCGACAGAGGCCTCACCCGCAGCCCAGAACTGCAGCCGGGGGCACTTGCCGGCCCAGCCGGTCACCCGTGCGGAGAGATCCAGACGGCAGCGGTAGAGGCCCGAGGCGGTGGTGACCATCACCCGGTAGTCCTCGCCCTCGCGCAGTTCGTGCAGGCCGACAGGCTCCGGCGCGCGGCCGCATTCGAACTCGAAATAGATGTCCAGCAGCGCCGGAATGCCGCCATAGCCGGGTTCGCCCGCGGCGAAGGACAGCACGCCCTCGGGCCGCCAGCAGCCGGCGTCGATGATCTCGGCCCCGTCCGGCAGCAGCGCGGAGACGGCTTCCCCGCCGGCCGCATCCTCGTAGAGCACCACGCCGCGCAGCGACGGCAACAGATCGGCGAGGCCAAGGCGGCCGGTCCTGCGGTGAAGGTCCACCAGATTCTGCAGATGAGCGGCGTCGACCGAGAGGCAATCGCGGACGGCGGTCGCCAGTTCCCGGGGCATCCGGTCATGAACGCGTACGGTGCGGGCTTCCAGATCCGCCAGCAGCATGTGGGCGTCCCGGTCCAGAACCTCTTCCAGATGCAGGAACACATCCGCTGACGGCGCAATCAGGCCGGAGACATCGGCTTCGGAGACCAGCAGAAGCAGGGTCAGGTATATCCGGACTTCCGCATCCGCGATGCCGGAAATGTCGTCACAGCTGCGCACGCGATCGGAACGGCCGGAGAACGGGCCGGTCTTCTGCGGGTCCGCCAGGTTGGACAGGTCGATAAGACGCCCCGCCCTGGTTCCGGTCTGGCCAAGGATGCGGTCCAGCGAGATGCCGGCCAGGAAGGCCCGGCGGTCGCGGTCCGCGGCGGATACCGGAAAGTTCACCGGCTTGCCCAAGGACCGGCCGGGGAGATGATCGACGATATCGCCGCCGGTCAGGATCGGCGCGCCGGTCGCCCGCTGCAGTTCGATCATCGAACGGTGGGTGTGGACCCCGCCCACCGGGACGCGTTCGGCGAACTGGCGGATGCGGGTGATGGTCGTGAAACCGTACTTGCGCCCAATGCCGCTGGCGGCGGCGTTGCGCAGGATGCCGTGCAGGGTCATGGCCTGCGCGACGTCCGGATGGTTCAGTGCGGCCTCGATACGCTCGGCTTCCGGCACGGAATGGATGTTCTGGCTGTTGATCTGCGGCGTCATGTTCGATCCCCCCAAGGATTGTGAACGCTGTACAGAACGAAATATACGCCGTTCTGATCAATGTTCAATATCTTTTTTGAACATTGTTCATTTTTCCTGCTATGGTCCGCTCACAGACCCCAGAGACGGAGAAACCGCATGGCGCGCCGCGCGGACCACACACATGACGAGATCCGGGACATGGCCGTCGCCGCCGCCCGGCGGCTGATCGAGAAGGACGGCCTGGACAATCTGAAGATCCGTGGCATCGCCCGCGAGATCGGCTACGCACCGGGCACGCTCTACAATGTGTTCGACGGGCTGGACGAGCTGATGATGCGGGTCAACGCCCAGACCATCGACGAGCTGGTCGCGGAGCTGCAGGCCGCCGAGACCGGCGACGGACCGGCCAGCCTGACCGAGCTGCTGGTGGTCTATGGCGGCTTCGCCCAGCGGAACGCCAACCGCTGGAAGGCCGTGTTCGACTATTCGCTGGCCGATCCCGAGGCCGCGCCCGACTGGTATGTGGGCAAGATCAACGAGGGCCTGCAGGTGGTCGAGCGCTCCGTGGCGGCCCTCTCCCCCGCCGGTTCGACCGAAGAGCCTGCCGATATCGCCCGGATTCTGTGGGCCGGCCTGCACGGAATCTTCTCGCTGGGCGCAGAGGGCAACCTGCGGCTGGTCTCCGACAGCGGTCCGGATCATCTGGCCCGCACATTCGTGACCATGATCGAACGCGCGGCGCGGTCCTGACGCCACGTCATTTCCGATTTCGGTTGTAATTCGCCGCCGGACCGCTTGGGATGCGCCGTGAAACCTCACATTCAGGACAGGGAGATCCCAAGATGAAGAAGGTTCTTGCTCTGGCGGCAGCCGCCGCGATCACGCTGGCCGCCGGCGCGGCCCAGGCGGGCAGCCACGCCCTGCGCATCGGCACAGAAGGCGCCTACCCCCCGTTCAACAACCTCACTGCCGACGGCAAGCTGGTCGGGTTCGACATCGATATCGCCAAGGCGCTCTGCGCCGAGATGAAAGTCGAGTGCACCTTCGTCACCCAGGACTGGGACGGCATCATCCCCGCCCTGCAGGCCGGCAAGTTCGACGCCATCATCGCGTCCATGTCGATCACCGAGGAACGCCGCAAGAAGGTCGACTTCACCGACAAGTACTACAACACGCCGCCGGCCATGGCCGTGCCGAAGGACAGCGACCTGACCGAGATCAGCGCCGCGGCCCTGTCCGGCAAGGCGATCGGCGCGCAGGGCTCGACCACACATTCCAATCATGCCGAAGCCACCTTCACCGATTCCGACGTCCGCCTCTATCCGACGGCTGACGAGTACAAGCTGGACATCGCCAATGGCCGGCTGGACGCGGTGGTCGATGACGTGACCGTGCTGCTGGAGTGGCTGGAAACCGATGACGGCGCCTGCTGCAAGCTGCTTGGCACCATCAAGCCTGTCGAGGAGATCCACGGCCTCGGCGCCGGTATTGCCGTCCGCAAGGGCGAAACCGAGCTGGCCGCCAAGTTCAACGCCGCGATCAAGGCGATCCGCGCCAACGGCGTCTACAAGTCGATCAACGACAAGTACTTCACGTTCGACGCCTACGGTGGCTGACGCGTACAGGTGTGCCCCGGGACTAGATCCCGGGGCCCATTCCTGAGCCTTGATGAAGAAGAAAATGCTTTCCGGAACCGCTCCGGCATGGGCTCCGGGATCAAGTCCCGGAGCAGGCATGAGCGGATTGGCTGCCAATGCCTGAATCCCTCCAGCTCCTTTCCCTCGGCGATGCCGGATGGGGCGACGAAATCCTGTCCGGCGTGGGCATCACCGCCGGACTGGCTTTCGCCACACTGCCGCTCGGGCTGGTGCTGGGCTTCCTGGTCGCCCTCGCCCGTCAGTCGGGCGAGCGCTCCCTCAGGATCGCCGGCGGCATCTACACCACCGTCTTCCGTGGCCTGCCGGAACTGCTGACGCTGTTCCTGGTCTACTACGGCGCGCAGATCGGCATTCAGGAGGCCGCCAAGCTGTTCGGCGCCGCGACGGCGATCGAGATCAACAGCTTCATCGCCGGCATGTTCGCGCTGGGCATGGTGTTCTCGGCCTTCGCATCGGAAGTCTTCCTTTCGGCCTTCAGGGCGATCCCGCGCGGCCAGTATGAAGGCGCCTACGCCGTCGGCCTCGGGCGCGTCGCCACCATGCGGCTCATCATACTGCCGCAACTGATCCGGATTGCGCTGCCTGGCCTCTCCAATCTCTGGATGATCCTGCTGAAGGAAACGGCGCTGGTCTCGGTTATCGGCCTATCGGACATCCTCAGGCAGTCCGGCATCGCGGCCCGGGTGACCAAGGACGCCTTCCTGTTCTTCGGCACCGCCTGCCTGCTCTATCTGCTGCTGGCGCTGATCTCCTCGGTACTGATCGGCGGCATCAACCGCTGGGCCGAACGCGGCGAGGCGGCCCGATGAACAGCAGCGCCGACACCTTCATCCCGCCGCAGCCGCCCCCGCCCCGGCTGAAGCGCCGCATGAACGGGGAGCGCCTGCTGGGCATCGTCGTCATCGTGCTGATGGCGCTGCTGGGGCTCGGGATCGTGTGGTTCCTCTACAGCTCCTGGGACCTGGAATTCGTCGAGAAATATGGCCCCAAATACTTGAAGGGCCTGGGCATCACCGTGCAGCTTGTTGGCATCTCCATCGTGCTGGGCGCGATGCTGTCGCTGCCGGTAGCCCTGGGGCGCATGTCCGCGAACGTGGCGGTGAAGCCGGTCGCCTTCGCCTATGTCTATTTCTTTCGGGGCACGCCGCTGCTGGCACAGATCTTCCTGGTCTACTATGGCGCGGGCGTGTTCGTGGCCGAGCTGAAATCCATCGGGCTCTGGGTTTTCTTCCGCGATCCGTGGAACTGCGCCGTCTTCACCTTCACGCTGAACACCGCCGCCTATCAGGCCGAGATCCTGCGCGGCGCGATCCAGAGCGTGCCCCGCGGTCAGTGGGAGGCCTCGGCGGCGCTCGGCCTGAAGCGGTGGCAGACCTTCCGCAAGGTGATCCTGCCGCAGGCGCTGATCGTCGCGCTGCGCCCCTATGGCAACGAGATCATCCTGATGATCAAGGGCTCGGCCATCGTCGCCATCATCACCGTGCTCGACCTGATGGGCGAAACCCGCCGCGCCTTCAGCCGCACCTATGACTTCCAGACCTACATCTGGGCGGCCATCTTCTACCTGCTGATCGTGGAAATCCTGCGCAACGCCTGGGACCGGCTGGAGCAGCGGCTGACAAGGCATCTCAAGCGGGAAGACTAGGCGAGCATACCATCCTTCAGTTCGACGGTGCGGTCCATGCGGGCGGCCAGATCGAGATTGTGGGTGGCGACCAGGACGCCGATGCCCTCGGCACGGACCAGCGAGACCAGATAGTCGAAGACGCGCTCGGCCGTGGACGGGTCCAGATTGCCAGTCGGCTCGTCGGCCAGCAGCACGGCCGGCAGGTTGGCGACGCCGCGGGCGATGGCGACGCGCTGCTGCTCGCCGCCCGAGAGCCGTGCCGGCCGGTGGTCGCCGCGTTCGGCGAGGCCCATGGTCGCCAGCAGTTCGTCCGCGCGATCCGCTGCCTGCTTCCGCGACTTTCCGGCAATCATCTGCGGCAGGATGATGTTCTCGGCGGCCGAGAATTCCGGTAGCAGGTGATGGTACTGGTAGACGAAGCCGAGCTTCTCCCGCCGCACCGCCGTGCGTTCGCCGTCATTCATCTTGCCACAGCTCTGCCTGGCGATGCAGACGTCGCCGCCATCGGGCTGCTCCAACAGACCGGCGATTTGCAGGAGCGTCGACTTGCCCGCGCCTGAGGGGCCGACCAGCGCCACGATCTCGCCCGGCGCGACATTGAGCGATGCGCCCTTCAGCACCTCCAGCGACTTCTCGCCCTGATGGAAGGTGCGCCGGACGGCGTCCAGCACCAGCGCGGCGTCACTCATAGCGGAGCGCCTCGACCGGATCGAGCCGGGCCGCCCGCCACGCCGGATAGAGCGTCGCCAGCAGCGACAGCGCCAGCGACATGATCAGCACCATGACCACCTCGCCGGTCTCCATCCTCGCCGGGATCTGGGACAGGAAGCGGATTTCCGGCGACCAGAGTTCCGTGCCCGTCAGGCTCTCGAGGAAGCGGCGGATGGCGTCGATGTTCAGGCAGAAGGCGACGCCCAGGGTAAATCCGGCCAGCGTGCCGACCACGCCGACACTGGCGCCGGCAATGAAGAAGATGCGCTGGATGGCGCCCCGGGTGGCGCCCATGGTCCGCAGGATGGCGATGTCGCGGCCCTTGTCCTTCACCAGCATGATCAGGCTGGAGATGATGTTGAAAGCGGCGACCAGGATGATCAGCGTCAGGATCAGGAACATCACGTTTCGCTCCACCTGCAGCGCTGTGAAGAAGCTCGCATTGGCGCGCTGCCAGTCGAAGACGCGGTACTTGCGGTCGATGGCGTCATAGACCTGTCCGGTCAGATCCACCGCCCGGTCGGCATCGTCGATGACGATCTCCATGCCGGTGACGCCGTCACCCTTGCGGAAATAGTTCTGGGCCAGTTCCAGCGGCATGTAGATGTAGCTGGAGTCGTACTCGTACATACCGATCTCGAAGGTCGCGCCGATGCGGTAGGTCGCGATCCGCGGCACGAAGCCCATGACCGTGGTCGCGCCCTTGGGGCTGATCAGGGTCAGCTTGTCGCCGACCCGCAGGCCGTAGCGCTGCGCCATGCGCTCGCCGATCAGGATGGTGCCGGGCTGCTCCAGGTTCGACAGGTCTCCGCCGATGATCTTGCCCTTCAGCGCCCGGTGATTGCGCAGGTCGTCGACCGACAGACCCCGCACCATGGCGCCGCGGGCTTCCTCGCCCGACGTCGCCATCACCTGCCCCTCGATCAGCGGGGAGGACTTCACAACGCCGGGGATGGCCTCGATCCGCTTCGACAACGCCTCGTAGTCGGTGATCGGCTCCTCATAGGCCAGCACCGAGATATGTCCGTTCAGTCCCAGGATCCGGTCCAGCAGCTCGGTCCGGAACCCGTTCATCACCGCCATGACGATGATCAGCGTCGCCACGCCCAGCGCGATCCCGACCAGCGAGAACCAGGCAATGACTGAGATGAACCCCTCGGCCCGGCGCGCACGCAGGTAACGGACAGCGATCATCCATTCAAAAGCGGAGAACATCAGTCAAGACCAGAAAGACTTGGGAACACGGTCGGGAGCAATTCCCCTCCCCCTTGAGGGGGGAGGGTCAGGGAGGGGGTGAATTCGGCGAAACCGAAATCATGGCGCCGACTGCACAGGAAGCCTTCGGCTTTACCCCCCTTCGACCGCTTCGCGGCCACTTCCCCCTCAAGGGGGGAAGAAAAGGTGTCACGAAACCAGATTTGCGACTTCAAAGTCACTCGAACCCGGCGATGCGGTTGACGGCGTCGGTCAGGCTGAGCTCGGCCTTCTCGCCGGTGCGGCGGTGCTTGACCTCGACCACACCGTTCTTGATGCCGCGCGGGCCGATCACGGCCTGCCAGGGCAGACCGATCAGGTCCATGGTGGCGAACTTGCCGCCAGCCCTTTCGTCGGTGTCATCGATCAGCACGTCCAGACCCGCGGTACGCAACTGCGCCTCCATGTCGGCGCAGGCGGCGTCGCAGGCCTCGTCGCCCGGCTTCAGGTTGATGATGCCGGCGTTGAAGGGCGCCACGGCGTCGGGCCAGATGATGCCGTTCTCGTCATGGCTGGCCTCGATGATGCCGCCAACCAGGCGGGACACCCCGATGCCGTAGGAGCCCATCTGCAGGTTCACTTCCTTGCCGTCCGGGCCGGTCACGGTCGCGCCCAGCGGCTTCGAATACTTATCGCCGAAATGGAAAATGTGGCCGACCTCGATGCCGCGGCGCTGCACCAGTTCGGCCTCGGGCACCGGGCACTCGGCCGGCACATGCTGCTCGTCGGCGGCGGCGTAGACCGAGGTCCAGTCATCGACGATCGGCTGCAGATCATCCTCGTAGTCCACCTCTCCGGGCACCGGCTTGTCGAGCAGGTCCTTGTGGCAGAAGACTTCGGACTCGCCGGTGTCCGCCAGCACGATGAACTCGTGGCTCAGGTCGCCGCCGATGGGACCGGTATCCGCCCGTAGCGGGATCGCCTTCAGCCCCAGACGCTCGAACGTCTTCAGGTAAGCGACGAACATCTTGTTATAAGCCTTTTTGGAGCTTTCATAATCCAGATCGAAGGAATAGGCGTCTTTCATCAGGAATTCGCGCCCGCGCATGATGCCGAAACGGGGCCGCACCTCGTCACGGAACTTCCATTGGATGTGGTAGAGCATGCTCGGCACATCGCGGTACGACCGCGCCGAGGCCCGGAAGATCTCGGTGATCTGCTCCTCGTTGGTCGGGCCGTAGAGCATGTCGCGGCCGTGGCGGTCGGTGATGCGCAGCATCTCCTTCCCATAGTCGTCATAGCGGCCGGATTCGCGCCACAGGTCCGCAGGCTGGATCGTCGGCATCAGCACTTCCTGCGCGCCGGCCGCGTCCTGTTCCTCACGTACGATCTGCTCGATCTTCTTCAGCACCCGGAAGCCCATCGGCAGCCAGGAATAGATGCCCGCGCTCGACTGCCGGATCATGCCGGCCCGCAGCATGTAGCGGTGCGAGACGATCTGCGCCTCGGTCGGGTTCTCCTTCAGGACGGGCATGAAGAACTGGGAAAGCCGCATGGGCGAAGGCTCCTGGGTGGCAGGTCAACGTATTGCCGCGTTGTAGGGGAGCGGCGGGACCTAAGCAATGCGGTGATTAGTGCTAGAATGCGGCGAAACCGGGGAGGACTTCATGACCGACGACGAATTGCGCCTGGCGGCCGAACGGCTGGCGCTGAGTGATGTGATCATCCGCTACGCCTGGGCGATAGACACGAAGGATTTCGAACTGCTGCACCAGGTCTTCGACACGCAGGTGGAGACCGACTTCACCTCCTTCGGCGGCAAGCCAGTGAAATGCAGCCGCGCCGAATGGGTCGACACCGTGCGCAAGACCGTCGGCAACCTGGATGCAACGCAGCATCTGCTGGGCAATCACCAGCACCGCATCGACGGCGACCGGGCGCACATGATCAGCTATCTGCAGGCCTTCCACCGCTTCACCGGCGGGCGCGGCGGGACGGACTACACCATCGGCGGTCACTACGACATCGATCTGGTGAGGACCGCCGAGGGCTGGCGCATCAGCCGCTACACGCTCAACACCACCTGGCAGACCGGCAATCGCGACATCATGCGGGAGGCGGCGCGCGCGCCGCGCAGCTTTCGCTAACTGCGCCATGGTGATGATCTGAGGCTGCGCCCTACCCGACCGTATCGGCCAGCGCTTCCATGTGACGGGCGACGTCACGCGCGTCCACCGCGGCTTCCCGTACCAGCCAGTCAAAATGTTGCGTCATCGAGCGAATGCGGCTGCTCTCGCGGAAGGCCAGATAGAAACGCCCCACATAGATCACCGCCAGCAATGGCCCGAAGACCGTCGCCGGGGCGCTGAACTGCCGACGGGCATCGAAAAGGAACACCCTCAGCGCCGGATACATCTCCCCGCAGACCTCCGCCATGCGGCGAAGCTGATCGCGGCGCACGTCCGGCGCCAGTCCCTTGTAGTAGCCGGAGCCGGACGCGAAGGCCTCCAGTTCGTGATGCGGCAACGCGATCTCGTAATCGGAACCGCCATCGCGCAGCAGCTCCATCCGGTCCTGCATCGCGGCAATAGCCTGCTCCGGGGTGCGGCCCAGGAAGGCTTCGTATTCCCAGCTCAGCACGGCTTCGGTCTTGAGAAAATCCGGCAGGGTCGCGGGCACATGCCGGATCTTGTAGCCGGCGGCCTCGCGGTGCCAGTCCAGCAACTGCCGGTCTGCGGATGTCCTTTCGGCCTCGGTCAGGGCCATCGCCGCGGCAACCAGATCTCCGGGCCGCTCCGGCCGTTCGGTCAGTCCAAGCAGCCAGTCGGTGCTGACGCCCAGCACCGTCGCAGCGTCGGCGGCCAGTTGCGCATTGGGCAGGCGAGCCTCATCACCCGAAAGCAGCTGTCCGATGGTCGAGCGGTCCACCCCGGCGGCACGCGCCAGACCGCTGCGCGACATGCCTGCCCGCTCCATCGCCATTTCCAGCCGTTGCCGAAACTCGGTCGCCCGGATGCGCTTGTCCAAAATTTTCTCCATTGCAGACTATTATCTACAAACAGGGAAAAATGTTTCGCAATCCCCAAATTCCGGTCAGCGCTCAGGACAGCTACATCGCTGGCACATGCTGACAGGGAAAGGAGCGGACATGGAGACGATGAAGCGCACCGTGGCCAAGGCGGTCACCTGGCAGATCGCCGGCCTCATCGCAATGACCCTGATCGGTTACATCATGACCGGTTCCTGGCGCTCGGGCGGCGGCATCGCCGTCGCCGGCATGGTCAGCGGCTTCGTCTCCTACTTCCTGCACGAACGCATCTGGGCCGCCATCGGCTGGGGCAAGCGCGGAACGATCTGACCGAACTCAGGTGCTCATCGCCATGCCGTCGCCGGAAGGATCGGCGCCGCCGTCCAGCCGGCCGCCCTGCATCCGGATCGTGTTCACCGTCGGCATCATGTAGCTGTAGCCGTGGCGCAGTGTCGGATAGCCCCGGGCCTGCAGGTCACGCTCGACCGAGCGGGGAATGCGGTTGGTCAGTTCAATCGTGTTCGAGGTCGTGGTGAAGCGCGGCGCGTGCACGGCCTGCTGCGCATCCATGCCGAAATCGACTACGTTCAGGATCGCCTGCAGGTTGCCCATGGTGATCGTCGTGCCGCCGGGCGCCCCGACCAGCAGGAAGGGCTCGTCGCCCTTGAAGACAATGGTCGGCGACAATGCCGTGAACCGCGCCTTGCCGGGCTCCAGCGATCCCGCCCTGCCCGGCCTGGGATCGAAGACCATCATGCAATTGTTGTACATGAAGCCGAGCCCTTCGGTGACCACACCACCGGACGAGCCCAGCGAATGGGTCATGGTCACGCAGTTGCCAGCATCGTCGGCGACACAGATATGGGTGGTCTCCTTCGGGTCCGCGCCGGTGTTGAGACGCGGCACGTCGGCTTTCTCGCCGCGCCGGATGCGCTCGGCGGCCGCGGCGGCATAGGCGTCCGACAACAGTTCCTCGAAGGGAATGTCGACAAAGGCCGGATCGCCCATGCGGGCGTCCTTCTCGGCGGTGGCGATCTTCATCGCCTCGGAGACGGTGGCGACGTAGGCGGGCGAGTTGTGGCCCATGGCGGCCAGATCGAACTGCTCGAGGATGCGCAGCATCACCGCGATCACCAGCCCGCCACCCGGCGGCTGGTTGGTGGCGATGCGGTGCCCGCGATAGGTCAGCCAGAGTGGCTCGGTCTCGACCGTCTTGCAGGCAGCCAGGTCTTCCATCGTGATCAGGCCGCCATTCGCGGCCATGTCATCGGCGATCTGCCGGGCAATCTCGCCCTCGTAGAAGTCCTCGACGCCCTTCTCGGCGATGCGGCGATAGGTACGGCCCATGTCCGGGTTCCGCACGATCTCGCCGATGCCATAGAGGGTCTTGCCGTCCTTCGTGTAGATCTTCGCGACCGACGGATCCTCGGTCATGCCGCGATACCGCGCCATGCGTCCGGCGATCGCCGGCGTGTTCCAGAAGTTGTAGACATGCGGGCGGACCATGAAGCCCGCCTCGCACCAGCCGATCGCCGGCTCCAGCGCCTTCGCCAGACTCCAGGTGCCGAAGCGGCCGATCACCTCGTCGAAGGCCTTGATGGTCATCGGCGTGGTCATGCACTGGTAGCCGACCTCGTTCACCTGCCCCTTCAGAACAAAGCCGAAGCCGTCATCACATTCTCGTTCGATCAGGTGCTCCCACATGCCTGGCTTCGCCGCCAGCGGCGCGCGGCCGTGGAAATCGATCAGCGTGTGCGTGCCGTCCGCAAGTCGGATATGGCACGAGCCGAACCCGGCGATGCCGCACATCTGCGGGTCCACCGCCGTCTGCACCAGCGCCGCCGTGATCGCCGCATCGACGACATTGCCGCCCGCGCGCAGCGCCTCGACGCCCGCCTCAACCGCCTCCGGCTGCGGCGCGGATACCATTCCTTCGGTCATGACAGCCCCCCTTCACTCCATCTTCTTCAGCAGGCCAAGCGGACTGAGCAATTCGAGAACCTCTGAGGTGCGGTGCACGAGTTTCATAGAATGCAGGTAGTAACGGCCATTCCCCGCTAACCTGTACCGGACGAGCAGGATGTGAGGTGAATCGCCGGCAAACAGAGAGAAAGCTGAAGCAAAGAAATATTTTCCCGCAGCGGTAGTCCCGATCTTCTCAAAGTTTCCGAATGAAGCTTCCCTGCGCAACCGAGCGAACTCATTGGCGAGAGGCATCATGTGCCGCCATTCGTCGTCATCACCACCAAGTAACGCTAGTTTTCTGGCGATCGTGGATTGATCATCGTTGGAAAGCGTGTCGATGACGCTTCCCAACAATTGCAGCCTGGTACTGGCTCCAAGTTCCGATGCCGAAACAATGTTCGAGAGCGAAAACCAAGCGAGTAACACAGCAGGACAAACAAATCGAACGGCCACGCTGCTTCCGGAAAAGAAAGATACACATCGTCGAGTATTTGTAGGGTTAGCCGTTGGCCGCGGCGCGGAAACCATGCCCTGGGTCATCGGCTCAGCCCGCCTTCATGACCTTCTCCGCCTGCGCCCAGGCGTGCTGGGCCAGCGGGCGGATGCGGTCGACCTGGCCCTTGGCGTGCTCGGAGGCGGCGGTGCCGTCGCGGACGCGGCCGGCGATGCCCTGCAGGATCGCCGCAATCCGGAACATGTTGTAGGCGAGGTAATAGTCCCAGTTTTCGATGCCGTCGCGGCCCGTCCGTTCGCAATAGGTGCGCACGTATTCTTCCTCGTGCTGGATGCCGAGCGCGTCGAGATCCTCGCCGCCGATGCCCCGGAACAGGCTGCCCGGCAGACGCCAGCTCATGACGTGATAGGCGAAATCTGCCAGCGGATCGCCGAGCGTCGACAGTTCCCAGTCAAGAACCGCGACGACCTCGGGCTTCGTCGGATGGAAGATCATGTTGTCCATGCGGTAGTCGCCATGGATTACCGTGGTCGCATCGGCATCCGGCACGTTCTCCGGCAGCCATTCCATCAGGCGGTCCATCTCCTCGATCTTGTCGGTCTCGGAGAGCTTGTACTGTTTCGACCAGCGGCTGACCTGGCGCAGCACGTAGTTGCCAGGCTTGCCGAAATCCTCAAGGCCGACCGCCTTGTAGTCGACATTGTGAAGCCGGGCGACGACGTCATTCATGGCGTCGAAATACTTGCGCCGCTCGGACTTCTCGATATCGGGCAGGGTCTGGTCCCAGATCACCCGGCCGTCGACCAGATCCATGACGTAGAAAATCGTGCCGATGACGCTCTCGTCCTCGCAGAGACCCCAGGTCTTCGCGACGGGCACGTCCGAATGCTGGCCCAGCGCGGTCAGCACCTTGTATTCGCGGTCCACGGCATGCGCCGACGGCAGCAGCTTTCCGGGCGGCTTGCGGCGCAGGACATATTCCTTGCCGGTCTTCGAGCGTAGTGCGTAGGTCGGGTTGGACTGTCCGCCCTTGAACTGGCGGACCTCGACGTCGCCGGAAAAACCGTCGACCTTCTCCCGCATCCAGGCGCCCAGCGCGCCCTCGTCGAACCGGAACCGCTCGTCCACCTCCTTGGTGCCCGAGAACAGCTCGCTCATCTCACTCATTTCATTCATCTGACTGCTCCTCCCCGAGCGTCAATCCGATGGTCACTCATTCGCTTCACGTTCGACGGCGCGCCAACCGATATCGCGGCGGCAGAAGCCTTCCGGCCAGTCGATCCGGTCGACCGCGGCATAGGCCCGCTGCTGCGCCTCGGTGACGCTCGCGCCACTGGCGGTCACGCCCAGCACCCGTCCGCCATTGGCAAGCACCCGGTCGCCGTCGCGCTTCGTTCCGGCATGGAAGACGGTCACGCCATCCACAGACCAGGCGTCGGCCAGTCCGCGGATCTCGCTGCCCTTCTCGACATCGCCGGGATAGCCCTTCGCGGCCATCACCACGACCATCGCCGGGTCGTCATGCCAGCGCAGGTCGACATTCTTCAGCACCCCGTCGGCGCAGGCAACCAGCGCCAGCAGCAGGTCCGACTTCATCCGCGCCATGAGTACCTGGCATTCCGGGTCGCCGAAGCGGATGTTGTATTCGATCAGCTTGGGGCCATCGGCGGTGATCATCAGTCCGGCATAGAGCACGCCCCGGAAGGGCATGCCGTCGGCGGCCATGCCGCGCACCGTCGGCGTGATGATCTCGTCCATGGCGCGGCGGCACATCTCCTCGGTCATCACCGGCGCGGGGGAATAGGCCCCCATGCCGCCGGTGTTCGGACCGGTGTCACCGTCGCCGACAGGCTTGTGATCCTGCGCCGTCGCCAGCGGCAGCACCGTCTCGCCGTCGGTGATGACGAAGAAGCTGGCTTCCTCGCCTTCCAGATACTCCTCGACCACCACTTCCAGGCCGGCGTCGCCGAATCGGCCGCCGAACGCGTCGTCGATGGCTTCGTTGGCCTCGGCCTCGGCCATGGCGACGGTGACGCCCTTGCCAGCAGCCAGACCGTCGGCCTTCACCACGATCGGCGCGCCCATTCTGGCGACATAGGCCTTCGCGCCCGCCGCGTCGGTGAAACGCTGATAGGCGCCGGTGGGAATGTTGTGCCGCGCGCAGAGATCCTTGGTGAAGCCCTTCGAGGCCTCCAGCTGCGAGGCCGCCTTCGAAGGGCCGAAGGCCTTGATCCCGGCCGCCTCCAGATCATCGACGATGCCCGCGACAAGCGGCGCTTCGGGGCCGACGACGACCAGATCGATGGAACGATCACGGCAGAATTCGACCACCGCCTGATGGTCGCCGATATCCAGCACCACGCACTCGGCCTCGTCGGCTATGCCGCCATTGCCCGGGGCGCAAATCAGGCTGCTCAGGACAGGCGACGCCGCCAGCTTCCAGCAAAGGGCGTGTTCCCGCCCGCCGGAACCGATGACCAGAACGTTCATGCAGCGCTTCTCCCGCCGTGTCGATTGAGCGTCCTGTCATAGACCAAACCCGTCTCGCGGTGAAAGGTGCATGTGGCCAATGCGTTGACAGGGCTGCATCCCGCTTGCAACTGTCGGTCCCCGCCGCACGGCAAGCGCGGGGAGTTTCGCCATGATGACGTATGTTCTGCCGATCGTGATCGCGCTGGCCGCGCTGGTCGTGATTGTCTTCGTCTTCATGAAACTCCCGATCATTGTCCGCATCTTCGGCTATCTGCTGCTGCTGACCGGACTCGCGGCGCTGGGCGCGGAGATCCTGAAGTCGCTGGAAGCGGGCGCATGGACACCGGTGGCGCTGGGTCAGCGCTGGATCGACCTCTTCGGCTTCCAGAGCATGCAATCCATTCAGGTCGGACTGCAGCGTTATGTGCACCCCGATCTCTGGAGTTACGTCGTGCAGCCGGTTTTCGAGGCCCCGGCGTGGATACCGCTCGGGGTGCTTGGACTGATCCTGATCGTCTTCGCCAGACGTCGCCGGCAGCGGCGTATGTTCAGCTAGGCGGCGCCCGCAACATTGACATCGCGCAGGGCGCATCCTATCTGCCGCTTCGGCTGAAGGCGCCTGCCGCTCGCATTCCGTGGTGAAGTCCTTCCTGTCAGACGACGATCCTCGACCGTTCAGGCGGTTCGATGGCAATGCGAGCCCCATCCGGAACCCGCGAACGGACACTTCAAGGAGCGTCTTCATGGGACAGATGAATCTACCCACAATCGATTCGGCGAAGCAGCAGGCCAGACGCCTGCGGCAGGATCTCTCTGCACAGGGCGTCGAGGTCGGGCACGGCCAGGCGCTGGAAATGATCAGCCGCCAGCATGGCTTCCGCGACTGGAACACCATGCATGCGGCGATCGGCAACCGCCCGCCCGGACCGCCGCTTGCTGTCGGACAGACCGTCAATGGCCGCTATCTGGGCAAGCCCTTCCGGGGCGAGGTCATCGGCGTGCGCAGCCTGGGCGAGGATGGCCGGTTCCGGACCACCATCCGCTTCGACGATCCGGTCAACGTCTCGCAGTTCGAGAGCTTCGAGGTGTTGCGCCGGCAGGTGAACGCCACGGTCGGCCGCGATGGCCGCAGCATCGAGCGGGTGTCCGACGGAACCCCGCACATGCAGATTGACCTGTAACGGGGCGCCGGGCCGGAGCATGTCTCCCGGCCCGGCCCTCCCCTCACCGTTCAGGCGAGCATTCCGGTGACGCCGTCCCAGAGCAGCTTGCAGCCGATCACGAAGACCAGCACGTAGCAGATCAGATAGAATGGCCGCTCCGGGATGCGGTGATGCAGCCAGACGCCGGCGAACATCGCCAGCGGGCAGATCGGCGACAGCACCAGGGCCGTCATCAGGTTCTGCTCGGTCAGCAGCCCGAGATAGCCGTAGGGCGCGATCTTGGCGTAGTTCACCAGCATGAAGAACACCGTCGTCGTCCCGACAAAGACCGTCTTGTCCAGCTTCAGCGGCAGCAGATAGACCTGCAGCGGCGGCCCGCCCGCATGGCCGACAAAGCTGGTGAAGGCCGACACGGCGGACCAGAACATGCCCTTGGGCACGTTCTCCTCCCGCGCCAGGTGCCGGCGTGCGCCGCCCAGCCAGTAGTTCAGCGAGAACAGCACGGCGACCGTGCCGATGATCAACCGGATCGTGTGCTCGTCAACATGATCGGCGATCAGGGTGGTCAGCCCGATCCCGATCAGCGCCCCCGGTGCCAGATAGAGCATCAGCGCCCGGCTCCATTGCCGCCGGTAGCTCCAGACCCCGAACAGGTCCATGAAGCACAGGATCGGCAGCATGATCGCCACCGCCTGCCAGGGCGAAATCACCAGCGACAGCGACGGCACCGCGATGATGCCGACGCCGGAACCGAATCCGCCCTTGCCGATACCGGTGAGCATCAGCACCGGCACGGCAATGGCGTAGAAGAGGGGATCGTCGATCAAAGAACCTTGCCGACGGCGTTCGCCGTGACCTGGACGATGCGGTCGGCCTCGTCCCGGGTGAGGCAGAGCGGCGGCGCGAAGCCGATGATGTCGCCCTGCGGCATGGCGCGGGCGATGACGCCCATCTCGGCCATCTTGCCGACGATGGCTGGGCCGACCTTGCGCGACGGATCGAAGAATTTCCGGCCCGCCGGATCCTCCATCAGTTCCACCGCGGCCAGCAGCCCCTCGCCCCGGACTTCGCCGACATTGGCGTGGCCGCCCAGTGCGTCCCTCAGTCCCTTCAGGAAATATGCGCCGACATCGCCGGCATTCGCCACCAGGCCGAGTTCGTCCACCAGCTTCAGATTGGCGACGCCGGCGGCGGCCGAGATCGGATGCGCCGAATAGGTCCAGCCATGACCGATCGGCCCCAGTTCGTCGGTGCCGCGCATCAGCACGTCATACATGTCCTTCGCGACAATCGAACCCGACAGCGGCGCGTAGGCCGAAGTGAGTCCCTTGGCGATGGTGATCAGGTCGGGCTTCAGACCGTAGTGATGCGACCCGAACATCGACCCCAGACGCCCGAACCCGGTCACCACCTCGTCGGCAATGAACAGGATGTCGTGCTTCTTCAGCACGGCCTGGATCGCTTCCCAGTAGCCGTCAGGCGGCGGCACGATACCGCCCGTGCCCAGAACGGGCTCGCCGATGAAGGCGGCGACGGTGTCCGGTCCCTCGGCCTGGATCAGTTCCTCCAGCTTCTCCGCACACCAGGTGGAGAATTCCCGCTCGCTCATGCCCGCGTCGGGACGGTGCAGGAAATGCGGGGCTTCGGTGTGGATCACCTGGGCCAGCGGCAGGTCGAACTTCTTGTGGAACAGCTCCAGCCCGGTCAGCGAACCGGTCATCAGTCCGGAGCCGTGATAGCCGCGCCAGCGGCTGATGATCTTCTTCTTCTCCGGCCGGCCGAGAACGTTGTTGTAGTACCAGACCAGCTTGACGTTGGTCTCGTTCGCATCCGATCCGCCCAGCCCGAAATAGACTGTCTGCATGTGGTCGGGCGCCCGGTCGACGATCATGTTGGCCAGCGTGATCGATGCTTCGGTCCCGTGCCCGACATAGGCATGGTAGTAGGCCAGCTCCTTCGCCTGGGCGGCGATCGCCTCGGCGATCTCGGTGCGGCCATAGCCGACATTCACGCAGTACAGCCCGGCGAACGCATCCAGCAGCTTGTTGCCATCGCGATCGTGAATGTAGACACCCTCACCCCCTGTCACGATCCGGTTCGGCGCCTCGCCGCGCGCGTGCTGGCCAAGATGGGTCGAGGGATGGAAGAAGTTCTCGCGATCCCACTGGTCGAGCTGGTCGTTTCTGAGCATGACGCCCCTTTCCTTCAGGTCTGAGTGACGGACCCCGCGCCGGCGGCGCGCGCGCAGGCCAGCGCATGGGTCGCGATGGCCGTGTCCTGCGCTCCGGTACCGGTCAGGTCCATGATGGTAATGTCGTCCTTGCTGCGGCGTCCGGCGGCTGTTCCCGCGATGACCGGTCCCAGTTCGGGCGGCGTGACGCCGAGGTCGAGTCCGTCGGCCAGCACGGCCTGCCATTCGCCGGAAACTTCGCATTGCGACAACCTGTCGGCGACGTAGATATCCGCCGCTGCGATCGCCGCCGGATCGATCTCGTTCTTGCCGTCCTGATCCGATCCCATGGCCGTGATATGCAGACCCGGATGCAGCCAGTCTGCCTGGATGATCGGCTGGCGCGACGGCGTGGTCGTGACGACAAGCTGGCTCACCCGCACGACCTTCTCGGCTTCGGGAACCGCGGCAGCCTCGATGCCAAGCGAGTCGGCAATATCGGCCGCGCAGGCTTCCGCCTTCGCAGGGTCCCGGCCCCAGACCAGCACGCGGCTGAACGGCCGCACCAGATGTGCTGCCTGCAACTGCAGCCGGGCCTGGACTCCGGTTCCGATCACGCCGGCAGTCTCGACCGTCTCTGGGGCAAGATGCCGGGCCGCGACCGCGCCGGCCGCCGCCGTGCGGACATCGGTCAGGTAGCCATTGTCCAGCAGCAGGGCGTCGACAAGCCCCGTCCGGGCGTTGAACAGGATCATCAACCCGTTGAGGCTGGGAATGCCGAGCTTCGGATTGTCGAAAAAGCCCGGCGAGACCTTGATCGCGAACCCGTCGAAGCCGGGGATCCAGGCCGTCTTCACATCGACCTCGCCATTCACCGCCGGCAGATCCATCGACAGGATCGGCGGCATCACGACATCACCGGTCGCCAGCGCGCGGAACGCGGCCTCGACCACGTCGACAGCCGTCAGGTCGAGCGGCACGCAGCCGCGCAGATCGGTTTCCGTCAGGATGGTCACGTCACGCATCGCCAGCGCCTCCGACTTCCATGTCGCCGAGCCGGACCGGGCTGCCCGCGGCCACCGCCGAGAACTGCTCCATGTCGACATTGCGGCCGGTGATCAGGAAAGCCGATGGTCCGTCCAGTTGGAGCTTGCCCGACAACAGGGCCGCATGACCGACCGCCGACGCGCCCTCGGCGACAATCCGGTCCTCCCGATAGAGCGCCCGCATGCCGTCATAGATTTCCTGTTCACTGACCAGGATCACCTCGTCCAGCAGGTCGCGGCAGAGCGCGAAGGTCAGGCGGTTGTCCAGACCGATGCCGCCGCCCAGGCTGTCGGCCAGCGACGCCACCTCCTCGACCGCGACCGGGCTTCCGGCGGCCAGGCTGGCCTGCATTGCGGCGCCGCGGTCCATACTGATCCCGACCACGCGAATGGAAGGCTTCATCGACTTCACGGCCAGGGCCACCCCCGCTGCGAGGCCACCGCCCGACAGCGGGATGACGACGGTTTCCAGTTCCGGCATCGCGTCCAGAAGTTCCAGGCCGATCGTGCCCTGTCCGGCGATCACATAGCGATCGTCGAAAGGCGGGATCTCGATCAGCCTCTCTTCCCGCACCAGCCGGTCGGCCTCGATCTGCGCCTCGTCCTGGCTTCGACCGGTGCGGACCACAACGGCGCCGAGGGCCTCGATCGCACGCACCTTCACGTCAGGAACCAGCTTCGACAGGCAGATGCTGGCGCGAATGCCAGCGCGTCTGGCGGCGAAGGCAACGGCGCGGCCGTGATTTCCGGTGGAGACCGAGACGAATCCGGCCGGCGTGCCCTTCTCCGCATGAACCGCCACGGCGTTGGCTGCGCCGCGCAGCTTGAACGCGCCGGTCGGCTGCATGCATTCCAGCTTGAGGAAGATTTCGCCGTTCGCGGTGTCTGAAAGCGCGGACGGGACAAGCGGTGTCGTCTGCGCAACACCCCGAATGCGTTGCCGGGCGGCAAGAATATCGCTCAAATCAAGGTCCGGCATGTCCCCTCCTGTCGCTGTTGTCCTTCGCACGGGGCACGGGGTCATTTCAACGCCGCCGGCAACAACAGGGAAAACCGACCATGCCCGACGTCCCCCTGCCCTTCAGCCGCGAGGAATACAGCGTGCGTCTGGCCAAGGTGCGCAACGCCATGGCCGAGGCCGGGATCGAGGTGCTGTTCACCTGCGATCCGTCGAACATGGCCTGGCTGACCGGCTATGACGGCTGGAGCTTCTATGTCCATCAGGGCGTTATTGTCGGCCCCTATGGCAATCCGGTGTTCTGGGGCCGGAAGATGGACGTCGCCGGCGCGCTGCGGACCTGCTACATGGACCCTGCGGACATCACCGGCTACCCCGACGACTACGTGATGACCACCGAGCGGCACGCCATGCAGCACCTGGCCGAGCTGCTGCGGGAACGCGGCTGGGACGGCCTCCGGCTGGGTGTGGAGATGGAGAATTACTACTACTCCGCCCGGGCTCATGCCGTGCTTGTGGCCGAACTCGGCCGCGAGCCGCAGGACGCCACGGCGCTGGTCAACTGGCAGCGGGCCGTGAAGTCGGAAACCGAACTGGACTACATGCGCAAAGCATCACGGATCGTCGAACGCATGCACGACCGCATCCTGGAGATCATGGAACCCGGCAAGCGGCGCAACGAGGTCGCCGCCGAGATCTACAAGACCGGCATCTGGGGTTCGGAGGAGGAAGGCGTCAGCTTCGGCGGCGACTACCCGGCAATTGCTCCGCTGATGCCCACGGGCATGGATGCGACGGCGGCCCACCTGACCTGGGACGATCGCGTGTTCGAGAAGGGCGCCGGCACCTTCTTCGAGATCGCCGGGTGCTACCGCCGCTATCACGCGCCCATGTGCCGGACGGTCTATCTGGGCACCCCGCCCGACGACATGCTCCGGGCCGAGGAAGCCGCGCTGGAGGGGATCGAGGCCGGCATTGCCATGGCCCGGGCCGGCAATACGGCGGGGGACGTGGCCCGCGCCTTCTATGAAGTGCTGCTGCGGCGGGGTATCGAGCGGGAGGGCCGCTGTGGTTATCCGATCGGCCTGTCCTATCCGCCGGACTGGGGCGAGCGCACCTTCTCCATCCGTCCCACCGACTCCACGGTGCTGGAGCCGAACATGACCTTTCACTTCATGCCCGCGCTGTGGATGGAGGAATGGGGGCTTGAGGTCACCGAGCCCTTGCGGATACGTGAGAGCGGTCCGGCCGAATGTCTTGCGGACTATCCGAGGAAATTGTTCGTCAAACCATGACCCTTCAGCCCCTTTCAGCCGACAGCAGAATGGAGGATCCGGCGCTGGAGATCACCACCCTGCCGCATACGCTGGAAGAGGAAATCCGCATCCAGCAGGCCACGGCGATGTTGCGGCAGCAGCCGGGCCTGATCATGGGCAATGTCGTCGTTTCCTTCGCGGTCAGCGCCAGTTTCTGGGGCACCGTGCCGGCCCTGTTCCATGTCCTCTGGATCGGCGCGATCTGGCTGCTGATGGTCCCGGTGACGATACGCTACTTCCGCTACCGTCACCGGCCGCGGCCGAAGTCGGTCAGCAAGGGGCACATCCGCAACATCACCATCTGGTCGGCGGTCCTGGGCTCCACCATCGGCTTCGGGATAGTGTACCTGTTTCCCGAAGGCGGCCCCTCGGGCGAGATCGCGGTCTACCTGATGGCGATCGCGCTCTGGGGCGGCGCGCTTGGCGCGGTCTGGATGGTGCCCTCGGCCTGTCTGGCCTTCAGCATTCCCATCGTCGCGGCGACATCGCTTTCGCTGGTGATCTACGAAGGCATGGGCGGTCCTTCCACGGTCGTCATCCTGGTCGTGACGCTGTTCGCGATGGCTCTGTTTCTCAGGATCAACTACCGGAATTTCCGCGAGAGCGTGAAGGCCAGGGCGGAACGCGACAGTCAGTCGGAGGAGATCCGGCGCCGGAAGGCCGCGGAGGAACGGCTGGCGGAATCGCTGGAAGATCTCAGGGCCATGCAGGATCAGCTGATCGTGCAGGAGAAGATGGCCTCGCTCGGCGCGCTAACCGCGGGCATCGCCCACGAGATCAAGAACCCGCTCAACTTCATCAACAACTATGCCGAACTGTCGGTCGAGCTGATGGAAGAGATGCGGGACATCGTCCGCACCAAGATCGACATGTTCTCGGCGGAGGAAGTCGGCGAACTGGCGGAGATGTCGCCGACACTGAAGGCCAATCTGGACAAGATCGTCGAACACGGCCATCGCGCCGATCGCATCGTCAAGAGCATGCTGCAACACTCGCGCGGCGCGCCGGGCCAATGGGAAACCGTCGAGATCAATGAACTGGTCGAGGAGGCCCTGAACCTCGCCTATCACGGCGCGCGCGCACAGGATCAGAGCTTCAACGTCACCATCCAGCGCGACTTCGACCCGGAAGCCGGCTCGATCCGGGTCATGGCGCAGGAAATCAACCGCGTGTTGCTGAATGTTCTGAACAACGCCTTCTACGCCGTCCGCGATCGGGCCCAGCGCGGCGAAGACGGATACGAGCCGACGGTGTCCGTGTCGACCCACCGGTCACTTCCGTATTCACGCTTCTACATCCGGGTCCGCGACAATGGCCCGGGCATCCCGGAAAGAATACGCGGGCAACTGTTCCAGCCCTTCTTCACGACCAAGCCCGCGGGTTCGGGAACCGGACTTGGCCTGTCACTGGTCTACGACATCGTCGTGCAGCAGCATCAGGGCGAGATCACTGTGGAAACAGAAGAAGGCGAATACACGGAATTTATTGTCTCGCTTCCCCTTGTCGTCCGAAATACCATGCCCGGGCAATCTGGAGAGCACTGATGACGCCGCGCCTTCTTGTCGTCGATGATGAACAGGATGTGCCCGACCTTTTCCGGCAGCGGTTTCGCCGGGAGCTGAAGGCCGGAAAGGTGTTCCTCGCCTTCGCGGCGAACGGTGTCGAGGCGCTGGATATCCTGCGCGACAAGGAACAGTTCGACATCGTGTTGTCCGACATCAACATGCCGGAACTGGGCGGGCTGGAACTGCTGGAGGTGATCCGCAAGGAATGGCCCGAGCTTCCCGTCGTCCTGGTCAGCGCCTATTCCGGTCAGACCAATCGAGAACGCGCCATCTCGCACGGCGCCCGGGAGTTCGTGTCGAAACCCGTCGATTTCGGACATCTCCGCAGCATCGTCGCTGAGATCGGCAGTCAGCCGGGCTGATGCCGGACACCACCACGGGCACCCGACGGGAGGATCCCGTTCCAGGGCTGGCGCGACTGACGGCAGGCCTGATGCGGGTGATCCGGTCGCCGCTGATCCGCCGCATCACCCTGTTCCTGTTTGTCGTGATCCTGCTGACCGAAGCGGTCATCTTCGTCCCGTCACTGTTCAACAGACGTGAGGAACTCGCCCTTCAACTGGTCGAATCCTCAATGAAGACGCTGCAACTCACCCGCGATCTGCTGGACAGCCAGACCACGCCCCAGCATCTGGCGCAGGCGCTGTTGCGGCATCCCGAGATCGCCGGCGTCGCGCTGCTGGACGGGACCGGGCGGACATCCCTGTCGATCGGCGAACCGATGAAGACCGACTGGACCGCGACTGGCGCGCGGACCAACCCCTACGAATCCCGTGTTCACGCCAGTGAATCCCGGCTGGAGATCTATGTGGAAGCCGGGCGCGCCGGCCTGCCCCGGCCGATCGCCCTGCGGCTGGAAGCCGACCACATTCCAGACATGCTGCTGGACTACACGGTCAACATCATTGGCCTGGTGCTGCTGCTGACCGTGACTCTCACCGTCGCGGCCATGGCCGGCATGCTGACAACGGTTCTGCGGCCGATGCTGCGGCTTCAACGGGCCCTGAACGAGGGCGACGACATCGGCGCCTCGCCGCGCTACAATCATGAACTGGCCCGCAGGGACGAGATCGGCGACGTCTTTCGTGCGTCGGCGGGCATGATCGACCGGCTGGCCGCGCATCAGCGCGATCTGGAAGAGCGAGTCGAACAGCGCACCCGCCAGCTGGCGCGGGCCAACCAGCGGCTGATCACCAGCGAGCAGCGCCTTCGCGACTACAGCGATGCGATTTCGGACTTCTATTTCGAGCTCGATGCCGAGCTGATCATGACCTACGTGTCCGAACGCTACACCGAAATCACCGGCGTCCCGGCAGAGCGGCTGATCGGCAAGCGGCGCGACGAGTTGCTGCTGGAAGACGATGAGGAGGAATGGCAGGCGCATCTCGACGATCTGAAACACCGCCGGCCCTTCCGCAATTTCCTTCGCACGCACATCCATCCCGATGGCCGCACGGTGTTCGTCGCCATCAGCGGACACCCCATGTACGATGACGATGGCGTCTTCGCCGGCTATCGTGGCGCAGGTGCGGATGTCACGGCGCTGGTGCAGACCGAGCGCGCCCTGCACGAGAGCCAGCAGTTGCTGGGCGCCATCATCGATCACATTCCGGCCCCCTTCACCATCACCCTGAAGGACCCCGAAGGCCGCTATGTCTTGGTCAACAAGCACTTCTGCGACCGGCGGGAACTGACCATGTCGGAGGTGCTGGGCCGGAAGACCGAAGAGCTCTATCCACCGGACGTCGCCGAGCGAATCCTGGCGCAGGACCGCGAGGTGATGAAATCGGTGAAGCCGATGGCCTATGAGTTCGAGTCCGTCGGCCCCGGTGGCACCGTCGACACCTTCTCGACAGTCCGCTTTCCCATCTTCAGCGCCGAGGGCGAGGTCATCGGCCTGGGCGCCGTCAACCTGAACATCAGCGAGCGCAAGAAGTTCGAGACCGAACTGGCCGAAGCCAAGTCCCGGGCCGAGACGGCTCTGGAGGAACTGACCGCCACGCAGGCCAACCTGATCGAGGCCGAGAAGCTGGCCTCGCTGGGTCAGATCACCGCAGGCATTGCGCACGAAATCAAGAACCCACTCAACTTCATAGGCAATTTTTCCGAGATTTCGGTTGAACTGATGCAGGAGTTTCAGGACCTGGCGCTCGAAGCGCGCGCTCACCTGGATTCAGCGAAGCTGGAGGAGTTCGACGAACTCAGGGAAACCATCCAGGGCAACCTCGCGAAGATCGCCCAGCATGCCCGCCGGGCCGACGATATCGTCAAGGGCATGCTGATGCATTCGCGTGGCGAGGTCGGCGGCGCCGAGTGGTGCGATATCGTCGAAGTCGTCGACGATGCCGTCAATCTGGCCTGGCACGGCGCACGCGCGCAGAGCAACGGCATCGACGTCAACATCGTGCGCGACTATGCGCCGGGCACCGGCCGGGCCGAGATATCTCGCCAGCAGATCGCCCGCGTGGTGATCAACCTGGTGGGAAACGGCATCTACGCCCTCACCCAGCGACGGATGATGAATCCGCCGCCCAGCGAGGACTACGCTCCGACCATCACGGTCAGCACCCGGGATCACGGCGAATCCGTGGAGATTTCGGTGCGCGACAATGGCGTCGGCATCCCCGAAGAGGTGAAATCCCGGCTGTTCCAGCCTTTCTTCACCACGAAACCGGCCGGCGAAGGCACCGGTCTCGGCCTTTCGCTGAGTTATGATATCGTGGTGCAGCAACATGCGGGCGGATTCAGCGTCGAGAGTGAACCCGGCGCCTATTCCCTGTTCCGCATTGTCCTGCCCAGACGGCGTGGTTTGCGCGAGGATCCAGCATGACGACGCGAATTCTTGTCGTCGACGACGAGCCCGATCTGGAGGTGCTGTTCCGGCAGCGCTACCGCCGTCAGGTGCGCAGCGGCGACTACGAGCTGCTGTTCGCGAGCAATGGCGCGGAGGCGCTGGAAGTTCTGGGCCCGCGTCCGGATGTCGATCTGGTGCTCACCGACATCAACATGCCGAAAATGGACGGGTTGACGCTTCTGAACCATCTCGGCCCGTTCCGGCGTCAGCTGAAAACCGTGGTGATCTCGGCCTATGGCGACATGGCGAACATCCGCACGGCGATGAACCGCGGCGCCTTCGACTTCATCACCAAGCCGATCGATTTCGCCGATCTGGACAAGACCATCGAGAAGTCGATCACCGAGGTGCTGGACATGCGCGAGGCGGCGCGTCTCGCGACCGAGATGGAGAGCGCCCAGCGCCTGCAGCGGGCGATGCTGCCCGATCCGGATCACTCGCTGGAAAGCGATCCGCGGTTCTCGGTTGCAGCCACGCTGCGCCCCGCGACCGAAGTCGCCGGCGACGTCTACGACTACTACATGGCCGGCGAGGACAAGCTGTTCTTCATGGTCGGCGACGTTTCCGGGAAGGGCCTGCCGGCCAGCCTTTTCATGTCGGTCGCCAAGATCCACATGAAGAGCGCGGTGCTGCGCGACGGCGCGCGGGATCTGGAAGCCATCATCGCCGAGGTCAACCGCGACATCGCCCGCGACAATCCCGAATGCTTCTTCATCACCCTGTTCGCCGGACTTCTGGATTGCGGCAATGGCGAGCTGCAATACCTGAATGCCGGCCATCCGCCAGCCTGGCTGATCGGCCAGGATGGCCGAACGCGAAAACTAGGCTCGGGCGGCGGGCTGCCTCTGGCGCTGCTGGAAACGCATCAGTTCGCTGCGGCGGAATTGCGGCTGAACGTCGATGACATGCTGCTGATCGTCTCGGACGGCATCACCGAGGCGGAGGGCGGTTTCGGCCGCTTCGGCAGCACGCGGGTCAGCGACAACCTGACCTCGCCTGAAAGCCTGGCCACGGTCCGCGAAGCATGCGATGCCGTCATCGAGGCGCTGGACCGCTTCGCCGACGGCGCCATGGCCACCGATGACGTCACGGTGCTGGCGGTGCGCTGGCACGGACACAGGAACTGATCTGCCTCATGCTGGACGAAAGCTGCGCCATCCTGTCGGACCTGATCGGCATTCCCACCGTCTCCGCTGACAGCAATCTGGAACTGATCGCCTACGCCAACGAACGGCTCGACCGGATCGGCGCGCGCACGCATCTGACCCTGAACCCCGAAGGCACCAAGGCCAACCTGTTCGCCACCATCGGCCCGGATGTCGATGGCGGCGTGATCCTGTCGGGCCATACCGATGTGGTGCCCGTCGAGGGGCAGGACTGGACAACCGATCCGTTCCAGGCGCATCGGGCCGGTGACCGCATCCATGGTCGCGGCGCATGTGACATGAAAGGCTTCATCGCCTGTTCGCTGGCCATGGCGTCGGAGTTTGCGGCGGCAAAGCTGCAGCGGCCGCTGCATCTGGCCTTCACCTATGACGAGGAAGTCGGCTGCATGGGCGCGCCGGTGCTGATCGAGGCGCTGCGGGAGTCGGGTCGCCGGCCGTCGGTCTGCATCATCGGCGAGCCCACGGGCATGAAGGTGATCGAGGGTCACAAGGGTTGCTTCGAATACACCACGCGGTTCGAGGGACTGGAAGGGCATGGCTCGGTCCCGGACCGGGGCGTGAACGCGGTCGAATACGCCGTGCGCTACGTCTCGGAACTGATGCGGACGTCCGACGACCTGAAGCCCCGCGCGCCGGCCGCCAGTCCCTTCGATCCGCCGTGGAGCACGATCTCCGTCGGGCGCATGGAGGGTGGCATTGCCCACAATGTCATTCCCAACAGATGCGCGGTCGACTGGGAATTCCGGCCGGTCAACCGCGCCGATGCCGACTATGTCCGCACGCGTATCCGCGACTACGCCGAGCAGGATCTTCTGCCGCGCATGCAGGCGGTTCACGCCGACGCATCGATCCGGCTGGAGATCGTCGGCGAGGTCGGCGGTCTGGAGCCGATGACCGAATCCGAGGCCGTGGCGCTGGCCCGGGCCCTGACCGGCGGCAACGCCGTCGATGTCGTCAGCTTCGGCACCGAGGCCGGCCTGTTCCAGGAAGCCGGCATACCGACGGTGGTCTGCGGCCCGGGCTATATCGATCAGGCCCACAAGCCCGACGAGTATGTCGATCTGGCGCAACTGGGGCAGTGCCTGGCGATGATCCGCAACCTGCATGCTCGGCTTGCCGCCTGATCGGTGCTAGGCTGACCGTCCTGTTGGGAGGAAAGCCATGAACGATCAGTCCAATCCGCCGCGAGCCATGAAGATGGCCCACGCCAACCCGGCGACCGCGCCGAAGGTCGAGGGCCGCCGCGCCTTCTTCAGCTATACCGATCTGGGCGTCACCGAGGCCACCAATGGCTTCATGCGGGCGCAGCTCACCACCGCCGATCGCGGCATGACCGAGCCGACCGGCTGGCACTACCATGTCTGCGATGCGCAGTTCGTCTACTGCACCAGCGGCTGGGTCGATCTGGAATTCGAGACCGGCGAGACCGTGCGGGTGAACAAGGGCGAGTCGATCTTCATTCCCGGCGGCCTGAAGCACAACGAGATCGCAACATCCGACGATTTCCAGATTCTCGAGGTTTCCGTGCCCGCGGACATGGGCACCGTTTCCTGCGACAAGCCCTGAGCCGACGGCGCGGGATTACGCCCGCCAGTCGAGGATGATCTCCGACCGGGGATCCATGGCCCACATGCGGTCGTCACGCTCCAGAATGACGACTGACGAAAGGATTGTGTCGAGCCCCTCGCCGTAACGGCTGTAGGGCAGGAACAGGTGCTCGAGCGTGATCCACTCCTTGTTCGCGAAATGCACCCTCCCCACGGTAGCCAACGGCGCCGCGGTCTCGGCGCAACGCCGGTACGTCCAGAGCATGACCTCCAGATTGTCGCCATAAAGCGACTCATCAAGCCAGCGGCCGGTTGCATCGCGTCCGGCAATGTCGGCGATCCGCGTGCCGACGACCCGGTAGCGGAACCGCAGCGGCGAACGGCCCACGTCGACGACGACGACATCGGGTAGGATCTGCGGGACCTGCAGCGGATCGAAGCTCGCCCAGTCCGGCGGCGTTCCCTCTTCTCCCCCGGCCAGGAGCCATCGGTCGCGAAGCGTCCGGCTCGTCGCGGCGACCAGAGGCTGATCGGTGACCGGGTGCAGATTGTTCCCCACGCCCATCTCAGCCCGGGCTCCCGGCTGCCGGAGTCAGAACCGCAGCGCCCGTCAGACGGCCATCACGAAGGTCCGCAAGCGCACGGTTCGCATCGCTCATCGGATACGCGGTGACGCTGGTTCGGATCGGCACCCGATCAGCCAGCACCATGAAGTCCTCGCCATCCTTCCGGGTCAGGTTCGCGACCGAGCGGATGGTGCGTTCCTCCCAGAGGATCGAATAGGGAAAGGCGGGTATCTCGCTCATGTGGATGCCGGCGCAGATCACCGTCCCGCCCTTGCGCACGGCCCGCAGCGCCGCCGGCACCAGCGATCCTACTGGCGCGAAGATGATGGCGGCGTCCAGAGGTCCCGGCGGCGCGTCTTCCGAGCCGCCTGTCCAGACCGCACCGAGATCACGGGCGAGCTGTTGCGCGGCGGCATCCCCGGCGCGGGTGAAGGCATGAATCTCCGCGCCCTCGGCCGCCGCGACCTGGGCGATGATATGGGCCGCGGCGCCGAAGCCATAGAGCCCCAGCGTCTTCGCCTCACGAACCATCGCCCACGACCGGTAACCGATCAGTCCCGCGCAGAGCAGCGGCGCAGCCTCCAGATCCGAATACCGCTCCGGCAGGACAAACACGTAGCGCGCATCGGCGACACAGAATTGGCCGTAGCCGCCATGGATCGTGTAGCCCGTGAAGCGCGGCCGATCGCAGAGGTTCTCCATCCCCTCGGCGCAGTATCGGCAGACGCCGCAGGTCCAGCCGAGCCAGGGCACCCCGACCCGGTCGCCGGGACTCAGCTCTCCGACGCCGTCGCCAACGGTCTCGATGCGCCCGACGATCTCGTGTCCGGGAACGATTCCCTCGGGCACGTCGGGAAGATCATGATCGACAACATGCAGGTCAGTGCGGCAGACGCCGCAGGCGCTGACGCGTATCAGCACCTCGCCGGACCCCGGCTGCGGCACAGGCACCGTCGCGGATTCCAGTACCCCACGACGCGCCAGTCTCTGCACCTGCATGGTCCGCATTCCACCCTCGAACCCAAAAAACCTGCCGTCTCGACTTGCAGACCCTTCCAGACGATAACAGATTTGGCAGCAATCGCATCAGACAGCGCCGCATGCAACGGTCGCCCGACAGAGAAGGAAACACGATGGACATCAAGGAGCCGAAGGATCTTCTGAAGGAAAACATCCGCTGGGCGGACGAGCGGACGAACGCCGATCCCGACTTCTTCAAGCACCTGTCCGAGCTTCAGACGCCGGACTTTCTCTGGATCGGCTGCTCGGACAGCCGCGTTCCTGCCAACGTGATCACCGGTCTGGAGCCGGGCGAGGTCTTCGTCCACCGCAACGTCGCCAACATCGTCTACACCGCCGACGTGAACTGCATGTCTGTCGTACAGTTCGCCGTCGAGAGCCTGAAGGTGAAGCACATCATCGTCTGTGGCCACTACGGCTGCGGCGGGGTCAAGGCGGCCATGGAAGACGCAGCCGATGGTCTGGTCGAACACTGGCTGGAGCCGGTGCGCGATCTGACCCGTATCCATCGATCCGAACTCGATCAGCTTTCGGATCACGGTTCGAAGCTGGACCGGCTGTGTGAACTCAACGTGAAATCACAGGTGAACACGCTCTGCCACTCGCCGATCCTGAACCGGGCCTGGGCGCGCGGTCAGGAACTGACTGTCCATGGCTGGATCTACGGTCTGTCAAACGGCCGGCTGCGCGACCTCGACTGCACCCGCACGGGTCCCGCCATCGACTGAGAGCGGAAATTTCGGGACGAATGTCGAATCCCGGCTCGCTCATCCGTCATGATGTCGAAGGCGTCGCCTTCGTGATCTGACAAGAGAGGACCGAGAGATGAAGCAGTACATTCTGTTCCTGTATGACGGCGAGAACGACGCCGGGGAGATGTCGCCCGAAGAGATGCAGGCGACCATCGCCCGCTATTCGGCCTGGGCGCAGGCGCTGGGCGAGAGCGGCAAGTATGTCGGTGGCGAGAAGCTGGCCGACGACGGCGGCCGCATTCTCAGAAGCGGCGGCGGCGGGATGATCGTTTCCGACGGGCCCTATGCCGAAACCAAGGACGTGATCGGCGGTTACTTCATCATCCGCGCCGCCGACTACGCCGAAGCCGAGGGCATTGCGCGCACCTGCCCCCATGCCGAGCGGGGCAAGACCATCGAGATCCGGCACCTCGAATACGCCGAGGGATGAGCCGACAGCCGCATTCCGGCGGTTCGGTCGGTCCACTTGTGGACCGGCTGTTCCGCCGCGAATACGGCCGCATGACGGCCTGGCTGATCGGCTGGCTGGGCGCGGCGGAAGCCGGCATGGCCGCCGACATCATTCAGGAGGCGATGGTCAGGGCGCTGAAGTCATGGCCCTGGCGCGGCATACCTGACAATCCCGAGGCCTGGCTGTGGCGTGCTGCCCGCAACATTGCCATTGACCGGGTCGCCCGGTGCAGCCGGTCGACGAGAGCTTCCCGGATGCCGATCCGCCCGATGAGGGCGCGCTGGCGGATGCCGAACTGTCACTGCTGTTCCTGTGCGCCGACGACGCCCTGCCGGCGGACACATCAGTGCCGCTGACCCTGAAACTCGCCTGCGGCTTTGGCGATCTGGAGATTGCCGGCGCACTTTCAGTGAAGCCTGCCGCCATCCGCCAGCGGATCGTCCGCGCGAAACAGGCCTGGCGGCAGGCCCCGCCCCGGCTCGACCTGGGTGCCGAAGACCTGAACCGCAGATGTGCGGCGGTCCTGAATGTCATCTACCTGATGCTCAACGAAGGCTATGGCGGCCACAATCCCGAGCACTGGCAGCGCGACGAACTCTGCCGCGAAGCCACGCGACTGGCGCTGCTTGCGGCGGGCCACCATCGCATCGATAGGCCCGAAGCCGACGCGTTGGCCGCACTCTGCCTGTTCACTCTCGCCCGGCTGGACGCCCGCACCGGCGGCGGCGAAATCATCCTGCTGCCCGATCAGGACCGTAGCCTCTGGGACCGCCGCCTGATCAGCGAGGGTTTTCGCTGGCTGCAGCGAGCCGGTCGAGGCGCCGAACTGTCCCCCTATCACCTGCTTGCCGGCATCGCCTCCTGCCACGCGGTGGCGCCAGACTACGCCGCGACCGACTGGAACCGGCTGCTCCGCTACTATGACCAGTTGATCGAGCGCGATCCCGGATCGCCGTTTCATCACCTCAATCGCGCCATCGCCCTGGCGGAAGGCGGCAGGGTCGCGGAGGCGCGCGATGCCATGGCGTGGCTGGAGAGCGAGCCCCGCCTGGCCGCGACCTACCTGCTGCCGGCGGCGCGATCCTGGATCCGGCAGCGCTGCGGCGAGAGCGCCGAGGCACACCGCGATCTGGTACTGGCCATCGCCCGTGCGCCGTCCGAACCGGTGCGCAACCGACTGCGCGAACGGCTGAATGCGATGGGCGATCCTGCTAACATGGAGGCATGAGCCCAGATCAGCCTTCGCCATCCGGTTTCTCAAGCTTCGACGAGGTTGAGGTTCATGGCGGCTACAGCACGGCCGAGGCCAAGCCGCTCGCCGATATCGGCGGTCTGGTGCTGCGTTATCAGGGCTTCGAGGCCGCAAGCCCGGTGATGTTCAGCGACCGCGTCCAGGCGGATCTCTTCATTCCCGTCATCATCAATTTCGGCGAACGCTGGGCCATTGCGTCGGGCGGCCGCCAGGCCGCGTCGCATGACAGTTTCACCGCGGGCCTGATCGATCGCTACACCGCCATCGAATGCGCGGGCCGGCCGTCCTGCCTGCAGATCGATTTCACGCCCTTCGGCGCCCGCGCCTTCTTCGGACGCCCGCTGCATGAGCTGACTTCATCGGTAATCGCTTTCGCGGATGTGGCCGGACGCGACGGCGGCGCGTTTGTCGAGCGGCTGGCCGAACTGCCGGACTGGCGCAGCAGGCTGCAACTCGCCGACAGGCTGGTCCGGCAGCGGCTGAGAGGCGCGGCGCCGGTCAACCGGCGTGTGAGCGCAGGCTGGCGCAGGCTCGCCGCACAGGGGGGCCGCCTGAGCATTCGCGACCTCGCCGCCGAACTGGACTGCAGCCGCGAACACCTCACCCGCCTGTTCCGCGAGCAGGCCGGACATTCGCCGAAGGCGATCGCCCGCATCATGCGCTACCACGCGGTCAAGAGGATTGCGCCCGGACTCGGGTGCGACTGGGCCGCGACGGCATATGAGGCAGGCTACGCCGACCAGGCCCACCTGATCCGAGAGTTCCGGCAGATGAGCGGCGAAACCCCCACCGCCTGGGCCGCATCACATTCCTTCAATACGCCCTGACGCCCGCTCGACATGATCCGGTCCGTCAGACAAGGGAGAACCAGATGACCGAGATCGAGCCGCCCCGGATATTCCTCAGCCGCCGCTACCGCGACGCCAGAGCCATGATCGACTGGCTGGGCGAGGCGTTCGGCTTCGTGCCCCACTACGTCGTCGAGGGCGAGGACGGGAAGATCGTGCATTCGCAGCTCGCCCTGGGATCGTCGATGATCATGATCGGCGAGCATCAGGAGGACGAATTCGGCAAGGTCGTCGGCGGGCCCGGGAACGGCAATGGCGGCCAGTCCGTCTATATCGCCATCGACGATGCAGACGCCGCCTACGAGAAAGCCCGCAAGGCAGGAGCGACCTTCTTCCGCGAACTGATGGACACCGACTACGGCAGCCGTGACTTCGGATGCTATGATCCCGAGGGGCAGGCCTGGAACTTCGGCACCTACTGGCCTAAGGCGCACGAAGCCCCCGAACACGACTGATCGGGGTGCGTCAATCTTGACATTCGGGCCTCCCCGGCAGATAGTACGCTAACGTACTAAATTGGTCTGGGGAGGCCATTCATGCGACGCGACAAGCAGCTCGACCTGGTCCGACGCCTGATGCGGCACATGGACGAGGGCTCGACGGCGACGACCGAAGCCACCTTCCGGAACGAGATGTCGTGCTACCGCGATACCGAGCGGCATCAGCGTGAGCGGCAGACCTTCTTCCGCGACATGCCGGTGGTGATGGCGATGTCGCCGCGGCTTGCGAAGCCGGGTGATTACTACACCGACACGATCGACGGCGTGCCGCTGGTGCTTGTACGCGGCAAGGACGGCGTCGCCCGCTGCTTCGCCAACATTTGCCGTCACCGCGGCGCCCGCCTTGTCGAGGGCGAAGGCTGCGGGCTGAAGATGTTCACCTGCCCCTATCACGCCTGGACCTACACGCTGGACGGCAGGCTGAAGGGCATTCCCGACGCCCGCAGTTTCGAAGGCGTGGACAAGGAAACCCACGGGCTGCGCGAGATACCGGTGCACGAAGCCGCGGGCCTGATATGGGTCGGTCCGATCAATGCCGAGGCGGCGTATTCGAGCGATCCGCTCGGCACCCTGTCGGACGAGATCGATGAGTGGGGTTTCGAGAACTATCACTTCTTCGACAGCGTCCGGATCGTGCGACCGATGAACTGGAAGTTCGTGCTGGATACCTTCATGGAGACTTATCACATCTCCGCCCTGCACAAGGACACGATCGATCCGATCATCCAGTCGAACCTGACCACCTTCGACGCCTATGGCGATCACCACCGCATGGTCTTCGCCCGCAAGTCCCTGCCAGACCTGCATCAGGCATCGGAGGCCGATACCCAGTTCCTGCCGCACATGGGCTTTGTCTATGGCCTGTTCGCCGGCGCCGCGCTGATCATTCAGGGTTCGGTACAGGCGGAACTGTGGCGCGTCAGCCCGTCGGGCAGCAATCCCGGCGAGGCCGTGATCGAGTTCTCCATGTGCGTACCCGAGAAGCCGGCGACCGAGAAGGCCGAGAAGTTCTGGCGGAAGAACTTCGAACTGGCCATGCGCACGGTCGAGCGGGAGGATTTCCCGCTGGGCGCGCTGATCCAGGAAAACGTCGATTCAGGCATGCAGGACTTCGTCTATTACGGCCGCAACGAACCGACACTGGCGCACTTCCACGGCGCGATCCGCCGCCATCTCGGCCTGCCCGAGAAAGTCTGACGCCCGATGAAGCATGAGGATCAGGTGGCGATGGTTCGCCGCGTCATCGCCCATGTCGAGGACGGCACCACCACCTATGCCGAGCGCACGCACCGCAATCCGGTGAGCGCCTATACCTGTGCCGACCGCCACCAGGCCGAGATGCAGACCGTGTTCCGCCGCCTGCCCCTCCTGGTGGGGCTCAGCAATCTGGTCGAGAAGCCTGGCGATTACGCGACCGAGGATCTGGCCGGCATCCCGGCGCTGATCGTGCGCGGGCGCGACGGCAGGGTCCGCGCGTTCCGCAACATCTGCCGCCACCGCGGGGCACGACTGGCCGAGGGCTGCGGCCACGCCAGCCGGATCGTCTGCCCCTACCACGCCTGGAGCTACGGGCTGGACGGGCAATTGAGGGCCATTCCATCAGGCCGGGATTTCGAGGCGGTCGACAAGGAAGCCCACGGCCTCGCGCCCATGCACACGGTCGAGAAATACGGCATGATCTTCGTCCAGCCTGAGGGCGAGCCTGTCGACATCGATACCGCGCTGGGCGGGCTGCAGAACGACATCGAGGACTATGGCTTCGGAGGCTTCCACCCGTTCCGGACCATGACCATCCGCCGGGACATGAACTGGAAGCTCAGCCCCGAGACCTTCATGGAGGCCTATCACTTCGAGACGCTGCACCGGGAGACCGTGGCGCCGATCTTCTTCCCCAACCTGATGCCGTTCGACGCCTTCGGCCGGAACTCGCGGCTGATCGTTCCCCGGAAGAAGATCATGGACCTGAAGCACCGGCCGGAATCCGAATGGGATCTGATCCCGGAGACCGCCATCGTCTATACCTTCTTCCCGAACGTGACGCTGGTGATGCAGGCGGGGCATGTGGAGATGTGGCGCTCCTATCCCGATGGCGCGCCTGGCCGCAGCCGGGTCGAGGTCTCGGTCTACACGCCCGAGAAGGTGACGACCGAGAAGGCGCGCGCCTTCTACGAGAAGAACATCGATCTCGCCATCCGCACGGTCGATCAGGAAGACTTCCCGACCAGCGAGGGCATCCAGTCAGGCCACAACGCCCTGATGCAGGATTCGGTCGTCTACGGACGCAACGAACCCGCGCTGATCCACTATTGCTCGACGATGGAAGCCGCCATCGCGGAACTGGCCGCCTGACCGAACAGGCGCCCCGGGCCAACGCCAGCCGTATCGATCCCCGCGAGCGTCAGCAGGTGCCAGGCCAGCGCCTGGTTGCTGGTCACCACCGGCTTGCCGAGCCGCTCCTCGGCGGCGTCGATCACCCCGAAGCTCCTGAGATTGGTGCAGGACGCGAAGACGCAGTCGGCCTCTTTCGCTGAGCCGACCTCGGTGATCGCATCCAGTACCGACGCCTCGGTGATGCGGGCGACCGTGGCCTCGTTCGACTGCTCCCAGGACCCATAGGACACAATCTCGAAGCCTTCGGTTTCCAGCAGTTGGCGCATGGCTTCCGAGACCTGGGCGACATAGGGCGTGAGGAAGCCTATGCGGCGGCAGCCAAGTGCGCGCAGCGCCGCCATCACGGCGCTGATCGGATCGGTCACGGGCGAATCCGGATGGTGAAGCTGCACCGCCGAGGCCACGTTCTGCCGTCCGATCACCGTCGCGCCCGATGTGCAGCCATAGCCCACGGCATCCAGCCGCCGCGTCACGGGCAGCAGGGCCGCGGTCCGGGGCAGTTCCGCCCTCATCCGGGCCAGGGTTTCAGGCGTGACCTCCGGCGCACTGGGAATCCGGGAATGATAGAGCGCCGCGCCGGCCCGCTCGAAGACCGGGCGGAATTCCACTTCCATCGTCTCGTCCGACTGCAGCACGATCAGCCCGATCGCAGCCTCCGCGGCCGCACCGCCATCGGTCTCGAATGGCAGCGCCGCGCTCACAGGACCGGAAGCTCCGGCGCGGCCCGGCGGGACAGCAGTTCGGGACCATCGGCGCGGATCACCAGATTCTCCTCATGCACCATGATGCGCCCCTCCTCGACCACCATGCTGGGCTCCAGCGTGATCACCATGCCCTCTCTCAGCACCGTATCATCAAAGTGGATATGCGACGGCGGTTCGGTGAGCTGCATACCCAGCCCATGACCGTAGCGGCCGACATCGCTGCCGGTCTGGCCAATCACAAGCTGCATCGCGCGCCAGAGATCGTTCGCGCGAACGCCGGGACGGCAGATCTCCAGCGCCGCATCCGTCGCCCGATAGAGTGTCTCATAGGCGCGCCGCGCCGCGTCGCTGGCGTTCCCGAAGGCCCAGTTCCGGTCGAAGTCGCAATGGTAACCCCGCCAGGTGGCCCCGGTATCGAGCATTAATACATCGCCCGCGCGGATCGGCGTGTCGTCGGGCGGCGAGATGACATCGGCATAGCCGCCCTGCCCCGCCCCGCCCACCAGATAGGGCACATCATCCGCGCCCTGCCGCAGCAGTTCGATGCGGAAGGCGCGGAAGGCCTCGGACAGGCTCTGCCCTTCATGGAACAGCCGCGGAGCCGCCTCGAAGGCCGACGAGGCCGCCTGACAGATCTGCCGGACAAGGGCGATCTCAGCCTCCGACTTGACCATTCGCAGATCGCGGATCAGCGGGGTCGCATCGCCGAACGCCGTGCCGGGCAGAAGGTCCCGCAGCCGGGCGAAATCGACCAGCGGCATGCGCAGCGAACTCTCCCGCCCCTTGGGCATGCCGACATGACGGGTGCCGGAAAGAGCCTCCCCCAGCAACGATATACCGTCATCGTCGGCGGCCGGCGACGACCAGGTTCTGACATCGTCCAGCCATGTCGCCCGCATCAGCGCGCCGCCGATCTCGGGAACCACCGCAACCGGCTTCCCCTTCGCCGGGACGACCAGAAACCAGGGCCGGGTCGGGCTCTGCCAGAACAGGGTGCGGAAACCGGTGAAATAGCGGACCTCCGGTTCCGTCATGAAGAACAGGGCGTCGAAGCCAAGCGCGCGCATGGCGGCCTGAGCCGCCTCGGTCCGCCGCTCGAACTCCTCGACAGGAAAATCGGCCTGGCCGCCGCTCTGGGAACCGGTCATTGCGCCCCCCTGTTGTCGTCATCCGGGAACAGAACATCGCGGCCGTCGACCGGTTCGAGGAACATCTGGCGTAGAATGCCCGGGGCCAGTGCCGAAAGCGGATTGACGGTCACCTTCGGCGTCGCCGATGGGCCTTCCACAAGATAGGTGACGCCGAACAGGCCCTGGTCGCCGCCGAGGATTGCGCCCAGCAACGGGATCTTGCCGAGGACTTCCGAGATCGAATAGGCCGGGATCAGATTTCCGACAAAGCGCAGCTCGTCGGTAACCGTGTCGTAGGAGCCTTCGCTGGTCATGCCGACGGACGGGCCGGCCATGCGGCCCTTGCGGATGTCGAGGCGGCCGTTCTGATAGACAAAAGGCGCTTCGGCCCGGGCGAAGGACAGGCCCCGTCCCGACAGGGTCTCGCCGATTCCGGTGAACGACGCCAGGCTGAGAAGCCGCGCGAAGGTCGGGGTCTCGCTCAGGGTGAAGTCCTCGATCAGGGCGGTTCCCGCAATGCGCGATCCATCAATGGTGACCGCCGAGACCGACAGCCGTCCCTTGTTCAGGGCCTCGCCCAGACCCAGCGATGACAGCACCTCGCCCGCATCCGACGACTGCAGCGAGATGTTCCAGCCATTGGCGTCATTGGCGGCCTCGATCAGGATTCCGGTCTGACCGTTCAGCAGGCCGCGCAGATCGCCCACCGGATAGGGTTCCGCCACGGTCACCTGTCCCACCGCGTCATCAATCCGCACCCTGTCCGAGAGCACCAGGCTGCCGACCGCGATGTCCAGACTGGCCGCATCCAGCCCTTCGAAGCCGCCCTCCCGCTCGCGCACGCCGTCCAGCCACGGCCGCAGGTCCAGGCGCTCACCCGTCATCTGCACATCCCATGGCCCTTCCGGCTTCGGGCGCACGACAAGCGACACTGTGGAACCGGCGATGTCGAAGCGTTCGAAACGGCCATCGGTGAAGCGGCCATCTGGCGACACGCCGAGATCGCCTTCAATCACGAGGCCCGGCGCCGAGACATCGAGCCCCTCGAAGCGCACGCCGCCTTCTGAATCGATGCGGTGGTGGAAGCCGAGCCGGGCCGGCATGCCCGGCGGTTTGCGCCACCCGAGCCCCTTCACATCGACATCGACCGACGTGAGATCGGCGGCCAGTTCCCCGGACATGCCGCCGTCCCGGGCAACCGACAGCGTCCCTGTCACGCCCGCCGCACCACTTGCAAAATCACCGATCGGTATGCCGCCCCTGATCGCATCCTGCAGGCCGATTACGCCGTTGAACGCGACCTCTCGCGGCACCGCTTCCGCCCCGCCGAACTTCTCGATCCAGGTCAGATCCAGGAAGGAGCGCTCGGTCCGGACCGCGCCGGTCACCTCCGCACCGCGATTGTCGACCTTGAGGGTCAGCCTGTCGGCGCGGACCGGCAGGCCCGCCAGCAGGCCGTCGGCGACGATCTCGGTCAGGTTCGCCTGGGCCCCAAACTGCGCGTCGTCGACCGTGGCCCGTTCGGTCACCGGCATAGAAAGGTTGATGCGAACCGCGGCCTGTCCGCCAACGGCGAACAGGCGGTCCAGATCGTCCCGCCTCTCGGCGATCGATCCGCGCACCACGGCCTCGATGGTCTCCGCGATTGTCCCCGACGCGGCGAAGTCCGCCGAGAGCAGCGGCGGCTGCGCCGAGAAGGCCGGAATCGCAATGCGGCCATCCGAAACCGCGATATTTCCGATCATGCCGGAGGACACATCCAGATCCAGTTCGCTGCCGGTGACCCTGATACGCCCCGACGCCGCAGTCAGCGGGTCGAAGGGCGCGGGCAGCTTCACCCCGCCCTCCTCGAACTCGAAACTCACCTCGAAGGCCTCGGTCGGCGGATAGGGCAGCGAGAACATCTCGGGCCTGAGCGCGACAATGGCCTCGATGTTCCGCGCCGTCCCCGAGACGACATTGTCGACAATCCAGGCACGGATCTTCCTGCCGTGACCGGTCGGCCAGTAAGCCGGGACACGGGTCACGGGGGTCCTGTCGCTGGTGATGATCATGTCGATCGAAGGCCCATCGTCCTGCAGCGTGACCCGGCCTTTCGACGTGGCAGTGAAATCGCCGGCGTCATAGGCCAGAGCGGCAATGTCGAGGGTGCGCGTGTCGGGCTGCAGCACGCCTTCCAGACGGATCGACTTCACCGGCAATGGGCCCTCGATTTGACCGGGAAGATCGACACTGCCCTCCCCGCCCTTCAGCGCCAGTCTGACCGGCGACATGCCCTCCTCGGAGGAGACACCGAACCATGCCTCGCCGGACACCGGAAAATTCATGTGCGCCAGCAGCTCGGGACCACCGAGCGCGCGGTTGAGATCGGCCAGGCCGATCTCGCCGATCCGCACATTGCCCGACACGGAATTGTCTTCCGGCTGGAACACGAGCTCGGTGCGCAGGGGAAGCCTCTGATCCCTGGTCGAGACCCCGAGATCGGCGCGCAGGGAGACGTCGCCGTCGATGCTGCGCAGCCAGATCCGGTGGCCATCCAAGTTGTAAACCCTGCCCTGGACCTGATCGACGACGCTGAGTTCAACATCCGACAGGGTCAGCAGCCGCAAACGGCCCAGCACGCCGCCACGCCCCGGGATATCCCCCCGCCCGAACAGGTCGCCTGCCAGATCACCGAGACTTCGCTGCTGTTCCGGCGGTTGTCCCGGCGTTGACGCAGCAGCGCTTGCCGTGCCCATACGCCACTCGTCGTCGGCGCCCCTGGTCAGCACCAGCTTCACATTCTCGGCCCAGACATCCCGGGGCTCCACGCGCCCTTCCAGCAGCGAATCGCCATGGATGGTGAAGGCCATCTGCGGCATGGACAGGACCTTCTGGCTGGCCGCATTGATGAACCCGACCTGGCTCGCGCGAATCCGGAGCGTGCCCTGCTCGCCTTCCCAGTCGACCGAAGTCTGTCCCAGCTCGATCGACCAGCCTTCCGGTAGCGACGACAGCGAGGACTGCAGATAGGGCGTCAGGAAATCGACCTTGATGGGGCCTTCCGAAAGACGCCATCCGGCCAGCATGGCGGCGATGGCAAGGCTTGCGAAGATCGCGCCGCTGACCCAGGCCGAGAGCACGAAAATCCTTCGCGCCAGACGCCAGATCATGCCGCCCCGAGCAACCTTGCCTTGACCGGCCTGAGACCGGGCATCAGGCTTGTGCTGGTCAACCGGGACTGAGATTGCCTTGCCCTCATTCGTCGAACTCATAACAGCCGCGCCCGTCGCAGCCGATCGCGAGGCCGTGGACAGGGCGGTCGAACGCTGGCGCAAGGCCTACGAACCGCTGGCGGGCGACCACGCCGATCCACTCGAACACGACGCCTTTCGATCATTGCTTGAGGGCGTGTTTGCCGGAAGCCCCTATTTGACCAATCTGGCCGTCCGCGAACCCGATATGGTCACGCGGCTGCTCCATACCAGTGCCGACAGGCTGTTTGACGAAGAGATCGCGAAGGTTCGTGACATCGACCTTGCGGCGCAGAACAACCGCAGCATCTCCGAAGCCTTGCGCCGGGCCAAGCGGCGCATCGCGCTGCTGCTCGGCCTGGTCGACCTCGGCGGCGGGGATCTGTTCTGGGTGACGGGAAAGCTGGCCGTCTTCGCCGGCGTCGCGGTCGATGCCGCACTCGGCTTTCTGTTATCGCAGGCCGCGCAGAAGGGTGAGTTCGAGCTTGCGGACCCCGCCAATCCGACGACCGATTGCGGCATTGCCATTCTGGCCATGGGCAAGATGGGCGCTTTCGAGCTCAACTATTCCAGCGATATCGACCTGATCATCGTCTACGAGCCCGAAAAGATCCGCCATCTCGGGAAGCGGAACCTGTCGGATCAACTGTCGCGCATGGTCCGGTCGCTGGTGCAGCTGATGCAGGAGCGGACAGGCGACGGCTACGTCTTCCGTACCGACCTCAGGCTGCGGCCCGATCCCACGGTCTCCCCGCTTGCGATGACGACGGAGGCGGCGCTCACCTACTACGAGACCCTGGCCCAGAACTGGGAGCGGGCCGCCATGATCAAGGCGCGGGCGGCCGCGGGAGACATCCGGCTGGGAGAGACCTTCCTGGACGAGCTTGGCCCGTTCATCTGGCGCAAGTCGCTCGACTACGCGGCCATCGCCGACATCCAGTCCATCAAGCGCCAGATCCACGCCAGCAAGGGCCATGACAGCATCGCGGTGGCCGGTCACGACATCAAGGTCGGCCGCGGCGGCATTCGCGAGATCGAGTTCTTCGCCCAGACGCAGCAACTGATCGCCGGCGGCCGCGATCCCAGGCTCAGGATCCCCGGCACAATCCCGGCGCTCGAGGCGCTGCGCGATACCGAACGGACGGACCCGGCCGTGGTCGACGACCTGTCCCGCGCCTATGTCCACCTCCGCCGCGTCGAGCACCGGCTGCAGATGCTGGACGACAGCCAGACGCAGAAGCTGCCGGAAAGCAATGAGGGGCTGCTGCGGCTGGCCCGCTTCTGCGGGAACGAAACCGTCGAGGCCTTCGCCGGGGAACTGACCGAACACATGCGCACCGTGGCGGCACACTACGCCGATCTGTTTGCAGAAGAACCGAGTCTGGCGGGTGCGCGCGGCAACCTGGTCTTCACCGGCACCGACGACGACCCGGGCACGGTGGAAACCCTGAAGGAACTCGGTTTCTCGACCCCCTCCGGCGTCATCAGCATCGTCAAGGGCTGGCACGCCGGCCGCTACCGCGCAATGCGCACCACACGGGCGCGGCAACTGCTGACCGATCTGATCCCGTCGATCCTTGAATCGCTGTCCGAGACCTCCAGCCCGGATTCGGCGCTGGTCAATTTCGACCGCTTCCTCGCACGTCTGCCCGCCGGCATCCAGTTCATGTCGCTGCTAAACGCCAATCGGGAACTGCTCGACCTGCTTGCCCGGATCATGGGGACCGCGCCGGCGCTGGCCGAGATGCTGGGACGCAATGCCGGACTGCTCGACATCCTGCTCGATCCGGGCGAAGCCGCGCCGGACGACGCGGCCGACATGGAGCTGCACTGCCAGCGGGAACTGTCCAAGGCGGAGGACTACGAAGGCGTTCTCGACGCCGTCCGGCGCTTCGCCAATGACCGCCGGTTCGAGATCGGCGCCGCCATGCTGACCGGCCAGATGGATTTCGACCGCGTCGGCGACGGCCTGACGCTGGTGGCGGAAACCGCGGTGCGGACCCTGCTGCCCAGCGTCGAGACCGAGATCGCGCGGCGGCACGGCCGGGTCGAGGGTTCCGGCATGGCCGTCATCGCGATGGGCAAGCTGGGCGGTGGGGAACTGACCTTCGGCTCGGACCTCGATCTCGTCTTCGTCTATGACGATTCCGTCGAGGCGAAGACATCCGACGGTGCGTCACCCCTGCAGATCGGTCCCTATTTCACCCGCCTCAGCCAGCGCTTCATTTCCGCGCTGACCGCGCTCACCTCGGAAGGCCTGCTCTACGAGGTGGACATGCGGCTCCGCCCCTCGGGCAACAAGGGCGCGGTCGCCGTGCCGCTGTCGGCCTATGCCTCCTACATGGAGAATGACGCCTGGACCTGGGAGATCATGGCCGCGACCCGCGCCCGTGTAATCGGCGGACCGGTGGCCCTGCAGGCCAAGGTGGAGAACGTGCTGGATGGCATCATCCGCCGCGAGCGCGACACCGAGGAGATCCGCGAGGCCGTGCTGGAGATGCGCGAACGCATCGACCGCCAGCACGGCACGAAGGATGTCTGGTCCCTGAAACACGTGCGCGGCGGTCTGGTGGATCTGGAGTTCCTGATCCAGTTCCTGACCCTGATTCATGCGCACAAGAAACCGGAAGTCATCTGCGGCCATGTCACCCGCGCGATCCAGCGGCTGCACGCATCGGGTCTGCTGAACGATGACGACCACAATCGCCTGGCGGCGGCATATAGAAAACTGAAGCCGGCCCAGACACTTCTGCGACTTTGCTACAGTCACAGATTCGATGCCGAGAACGCCTCGACAGATTTTCAGCGGCTCGCGGCGTCGGCGCTTGGCGTTGCCGGATTTGCCGAGGTCGAGCTTGCAATCCGGAACGCACAGAAGGACGTATTGCAGACGTTTGAAATGCTGGTCGGCAAGACCGGCGCATCCGGCAAGGGAGAATAGACATGAGCAAACGCCCCGAGGAAGGCGACAAGGCACCCGACTTCAATATGCCGTCGGATGGCGGCGGAACCGTCTCGCTGGGCGACTACAGCGGAAAGAACCTCGTGCTCTACTTCTATCCGCGCGACGACACGCCGGGCTGCACCAAGGAGGCCATCGCCTTCACCGGCATGGCCGACGACTTCGCTGCGGCGAACACCACCGTCATCGGCGTTTCGCGTGACACCGTCGCCAAGCATGACAAGTTCAAGGCGAAGCACGAACTGACCGTCGCCCTGGGCTCCGACGAGGATGGCAAGGTCTGCGAGGACTATGGGGTCTGGGTCGAAAAGAACATGTATGGCCGCAAATCCATGGGCATCGAGCGCTCGACCTTCCTGATCGGCGGCGACGGAAAGATCCGCAAGATCTGGCGCAAGGTGAAGGTCGCCGGCCACGCCGAAGCCGTGCTGGAGGCCGTCAAGGCGGGATGAATCCTGCCGCAGATACGCTGACCGCAGCGGCGCGCGCGGTTCTGCTGACCGTCGACGCCGGGGCCAAGGCGGCGGCCGCGCGCCGCCTGCGAGCGGCTTGGGACTGCGGGGGCCTGCGGGAGCTCGGGCGCGACACCATGCCGGAACGCCCCGGACGCCCCGCCCGTCCCGAACTCAAGCTGCCGCGCGAGATGCCGAAGCGGCGCAAGGGCGGTGTCCGCGCCAACCGGATCGCGTTGCTGCACGCCATCGCCCATATCGAACTGAACGCCATCGACCTGTCGGTCGATATTGCCGGCCGCTTCGGCCCGGAGGCTGGCGCCGAATTCATCGGGGACTGGCTGAGCGTCGCCGATGACGAGGCCCGGCACTTCCTGATGCTGCAGAGCCGGCTGCGGGACTTCGACGCCGCCTATGGCGACCTGCCGGCGCATGACGGTCTCTGGGAAGCGGCGGAAGCCACACGCCATGATATCTGCGCCAGACTCGCGGTCGCCCACACGGTACTGGAGGCCCGGGGGCTGGATGTCACCCCTGCGATGATCGAGCGCCTTCAGCGGCAGGATGACCACGAAAGCGCGGCCGTCCTGACAACAATCTACAACGAGGAAATTGGACACGTGGCGCTTGGTGTCCGTTGGTTCAGCCACTTCGCCGAACTTCGGGGACATGATCCCGAGGTCCACTGGCGTGAGGTGGTCGGATCGAATTTCAGGGGACGTCTCAAACGCCCGTTCAACCACGCGGCCCGCGACGCCGCCGGCCTGACGCCGCAGATGTACGAGCCGCTGGCCGACTGAGGGTTGTGCCCGGCCCATCGTATACCCGCGAGTTGCCGAACTTATCGCCCGGAAGCTGAAGATTCCCGCCGTTAACCGTTGAATTCGGCCTTCATTTCGGCTTGTATCCTGCGCTGCACAAGAATGGGCGCAGGCTGGAACTCCAGCCATACAAGAGGGGAGATGCCGGACTTCAAAAAGGTCCGGTAACTTGCAGAATTTGAAAAGATTCCTGGCCAACCGGTTTCGCCGCCGCGAAATTTTCATCCGTGCCGACGGACGCGTCCAGTATGTCCGCCTGTCCAGCAGCCTGCAGGTCATTGCCTTCCTGGTTCTGGTCTCGGTCGCCGGATGGGGCACTGTTGCCACGCTGCTGATGCAGGACCGGGGCGAACGGATCAGCGACCAGGCCCGCCATATTGCGGCCATCGAACGGGAACGGCAGCGTCTTGGCGGCGAACTCGCGGCAACCCGCGCCTACTACTCCAATGCGGCTTCGGAGATCACCCGGCAGCACCAGGAGCTTCAGCGGCTGTCGGCCATTAAGGGCACCCTTGTTTCGCAGCTGATCGACACCCAAACCCGCTTGACCGAGATCGAGCGCGAATACCGCCATACCAGCGGTGAATCGGAGGCCCTGACGCAACAGCTGACCGACCTGCGCGAACGCCTGCTGCAGCAGACAGCTTCGAACAAGCTTCTGAAGACCCGCATCGCCGAGGCCGGTTCCGCCCTGGCCGGTGCAACCGTGGGCGCACAGCGGGCCCTGTCAGAAAAGCGGGAGCGTGAGCGCGAGCTCTCGGCGCTGGAAGCCAGCCTGCGCAACACGGAATCGCTGAAGGAAGCGGTGCGCGAGAAGCTGGACCTGCACAAACAGGAGATGGCCGAGATCGAGGAATCGCGGGAGATCGCCCGCACCGAGGTCCGCCGGCTGAACTCCAGGGTCGCCGCGCTGAACAGCGACCTCGACGAGGCCTACCGCTCCAACTCGTCGCTCCGGCGGCGTCTGGCCGCGACCTCCGACACCCTGACCGAGACCTATCAACACCAGGTCATGGCGGAGCAGCGCGGACAGCACCTGGCCCGCGCCGTGAACACGCTGGAGAAGCGGCTCGACCAGGTCCGCGCGACACAGCTCGAACTGCTGCGCGGCATTCGCGAGAAGGCGCAGAACAACATCGCCTCGCTGACCGCCACCCTCGCCCGCACCGGCGTGCCGATGGAAGAACTGATCCACGCCACGATCCGCAGGAAGTCCGGTCTGGGTGGCCCGCTGCTGCCGCTGGACGAGGAGATTCAGTCCGACGGCGAGGAAACCTTCGAGAGCATGGTCAGCAGTCTGGAGCTCGAGCTGTTGCGCTGGGAGTCCATGCAGACCCTGATGCAGCATCTGCCGCTATCCCGCCCGACCACGCGCGGCTACATCTCCAGTTCCTTTGGCAAGCGCCGTGACCCGATCACCGGCCGCCGGGCGTTGCACAAGGGCGTCGACATCGCCGCGCCCAACAAGACCCCGATCCACGCCACGGCCGGCGGCGTCGTGACCTTCGCCGGCACCAAGGCCGCCTATGGCCGCATCGTCGAGATCGACCATGGTTTCGGTTTCGTCACCCGATATGCCCACCTCAGCAAGATCCTGGTGAAGAAGGGACAGCGGGTGAAATTCCACGAGGAAATCGCCCGCATGGGTTCTTCAGGACGCAGCACCGGCAGTCATGTACACTACGAAGTGCTCTTCGAGGGCGCTCAGATCGATCCGGTCAACTTCTTCGAGGCAGGACGTTATGTTTTCAAAGTCCAAGACGCGCGCGGCTAAGACGCCACAGCCCCGGGTTCCGGTGACGCCGTCGCTGATCAGCCACGGCCTCGAGATCACCGGCGACATGAAGTGCGACGGGGAAATCCAGATCGACGGTTCGATCACGGGCGATGTCGACTGCCAGAAGCTGATCATCGGTGAAAAGGCCGTCATCAAGGGCGAAGTGATCGCCGACGTCATCGTCGTGCGCGGCGAGATCCAGGGTCGGGTCCGGGGCCGCGAAGTAAGCCTTGCCCGGTCGGCCCGCGTGATCGGCGACGTCTTCCACCAGTCGCTGGCGATGGAAGCCGGTGCGCATCTGGAAGGCCAGGTCCGCAAGGTCGATGATCCGCGCCAGCAGGTCGCGACCAACATCCCCAAACTGCTGCAGACCGGCGGCGCGGTGCGCGACGTCGAGCGAAAGCTTGGCGGAGACGCTGTGGCAGGCGCCTGAATACGACCCATTTCCGGAATACCAGAATGAAGATCATCCGAACGCTGAAAGCGCTGCGGCAGGAAACCGCGTCCTGGCGCGCCGCAGGGGAAAGCATTGGCCTGGTGCCGACCATGGGCGCGCTGCATGACGGCCACATGTCGCTGGTCCGCAACGCCCGCGCGCAGAACGACCGGGTGATCACCTCGATCTTCGTCAACCCGAAGCAGTTCAATCAGGCCTCGGATCTGGAAGCCTATCCGCGCGACGAGGCCGCCGACGCGGCGAAGCTGGAGGCCGCCGACTGCGACGTGCTCTGGGCGCCAGATGTCGGGGAAATGTACCCCGACGGGTTTGCGACGGGCGTCGAGGTCACGGGGATCACCGACTGCCTCTGCGGCGCGACCCGCCCCGGCCATTTCGCCGGCGTCGCCGTCGTGGTCACCAAGCTGCTGCTGCAGAGCCTGCCCGACAAGGCCTATTTCGGCATCAAGGACTACCAGCAGCTCAACGTGGTCCGCCGCATGGCCCGCGACCTGGACATTCCGGTCGAGATCCGCGGCATCGACACTGTCCGCGAACGCGACGGCCTGGCGATGTCCAGCCGCAATTGGTACCTGACCGAGGCCGAGCGCGAGGTCGCGCCGACCCTGTTCCGGGTGCTGACCAACATCGCGGAGGCCGCCAGTTCGGGCGAGGATTCGGCCCGCGCGATCGAGCGGGGCCGGAAGCAGTTGGCCGACAAGGGCTTCGGCCAGGTCGACTATCTGGAAATCCGGGACGCCGAGTCTTTCGATCTGGTCACCCGACCCCCGCGCCGGCCCTCGCGCGCCTTCGCCGCCGTGTTCCTGGGCAAGGCGCGTCTGATCGACAATGTTCCCGTGGACCCGGCCGCATGAAGCTGCAGCCGCAGACCCATGCCGGTGACTTCGGCCGGATCGGATATTTCCATCTCCCGGGCGAAGGCACGCCGCTGCTGATGTACCACGCGGCGGGCGCGGGCAATGCGTCCCTGCTCCGCCTGGCGGGCATGTTCAATGCGAAGACCGGCCGTCCTGCGTACACCATCTCGCTGGACGGCTACCCTGGAACCGAAATCTCCGTCGGCGACGATGCCTTCGAGCGGCACAAGACCGCATTCCGAACCATGCTGGATTTCGCCGGCGAGCCGGTGGACATCTTCGGTCACTCTCTGGGCGCCTTCACCTCGCTGAACGTCGCCAAGGAGCAGGATCCCCGCATACTGTCCGTGACCGTGGTCGAACCGGTGGCGCTTCAGACCCTGCGCGAACATGCCGAAGACGCCGAGGCGCTGGCGCTCGACGACAATGCCGTCGGCAAGATCGCACCAGCCATGGAAGACGGGCGGCCGGAAGACGCCGTCCGCGAGTTCATCTCGCTGTGGAACGGCCAGCCCTGGGACACCATTCCCGAAGCCGCCCGGCAGACCATTCTCGGCTTCGCGCCGGCGATCTGGCGCGACACCAACGCCATCCGCTACGCGGGCGGCTTTGCCGACGACTACCGGAAGATCGCCTGTCCGGTGCACCTGATCGGCACGGACCAGAGCCCGATCACCGCCGGCGCGATCATCAGCCGGCTGCACAGCGTCAATCCGGACTGGCGCGTCAGCCTGGTCGAGGGCGCGGGCCACATGGGGCCGATCGAGAAGCCGGACCTGTTTGCGCCGCTGATCGGCTGACTTGCCTCTCGCCCTCGCCGCCCCATGCTGTAGCATCGGCGGTCGGCGACTCGAGGATGGCGGAGAACGATCATGGCGGACAGTGAACAGCACCTTGTCTATCTGGTGGACGGATCTGGCTACATCTTCCGCGCCTATCACGCCCTGCCGCCGCTGACCCGGTCTGACGGCACGCCGGTTGGCGCGGTCTCCGGTTTCTGCAACATGCTGTTCAAGCTGATCGACGACCTGAGCCACACGGGCAAGGCGACACATTTCGCCGTGATTTTCGATGCTTCCGGCAAGAGCTTCAGAAACGAGATCTATTCCGACTATAAGGCCAACCGTCCGCCGGCGCCCGAGGATCTGGTGCCACAGTTCCCGCTGTTCCGCGATGCGGTCCGCGCCTTCGGCGTGCCCTGTGTCGAGATGCAGGGCTACGAGGCCGACGACCTGATCGCCACCTATGCCGAACAGGCCCGGCAGCAGGGCCACAAGGTGGTCATCGTCTCCTCCGACAAGGACCTGATGCAGCTTGTCGATGACAATGTCAGCATGCTGGACCCGATGAAGAACCGCCCCATCGGCATCCCCGAGGTGCGGGAGAAGTTCTTCGTCGCACCGGAGAAGGTGATCGACATCCAGGCGCTGGCCGGCGATTCCACCGATAATGTGCCAGGCGTTCCGGGGATCGGCGTGAAGACTGCGGCGCAGCTTATCGACGAGTATGGCGACCTGGACTCCCTGCTGGCGCGGGCCGAGGAAATCAAGCAGCCCAAGCGCCGCCAGAACCTGATGGAGAACGCCAATCTGGCGCGGATCAGCCGCGATCTGGTGACCCTGAAGCGGGACGTTCCGGTCGAGGAGACGCTGGCCGACTTCCTGATCGGTCAGCCCGACGTGGATCGGCTGGTCGGCTTCCTGGAGGAGATGGAGTTCAAGACCATCACCCAGCGCGTCCGCTCCCGCTTCGGCGGCGCGGAGGAAGTCGCCGCCGTGATCGCCGAACAGGAAGCCCCGCCGGATGACGCCGAGTACGAACTCGTGACCGACATGAAGGCGCTGCAGGCCTGGATCGCCGAAATCGAACGTACCGGCTTCGTCGCCGTCGATACCGAGACCACGTCGCTCGATCCCGTCGCCGCCGAGCTGGTCGGCATCTCGCTCTCCACCGCGCCGGGCAAGGCCTGCTACATCCCGCTGCGGCACAAGGGTTCCGCCCCGGCCGGTGAACTGGACCTGGACGCCGCGGCCTCCGAAGCCCCTGAGCAGATCCCGGTCGAGGACGCCATCGCCGCGCTCAGGCCGGTCTTCGCCGACCCCGGCATCCTGAAGATCGGCCAGAACATCAAGTATGACGCGACCATTCTGGCCCGCGCCGGCGCCCCGGTGCATCCGGTCGACGACACGATGCTGCTGTCCTTCGTGCTGGATGCGGGGTCACACGGCCACGGCATGGATGAACTGTCGAAGCTGCACCTGGACCATGCCCCGATTCCCTACAAGGAGGTCGCGGGCACAGGCAAGTCCCAGGTCACCTTCGATCATGTGCCGCTGGACAAGGCGCGCGACTACGCCGCCGAGGACGCGGACATCACGCTTCGGCTCTGGAAACTTCTGAAGCCGCGGCTCGCCGCCGAGCGTATGGCAACGATCTACGAGACCATCGAGCGGCCGCTCGTGCCGGTGATCGCCGCCATGGAGCAGGCTGGCATCAAGGCCGACGCCGATATCCTTCGCGCGCTGTCCAACGACTTCGCCGAACGGGCCGTGCGGCTGGAGGGCGAGATCCACGAGATCGCGGGCGAGGAGTTCAATCCCGGCAGCCCGAAGCAGCTCGGCGAGATCCTGTTCGACAAGATGGGCCTGGACGGCGGCAAGAAGACCAAGACCGGGGCCTACGCGACCGGCGCGGACATCCTGGAAGACCTGGCCGCCCAGGGCCACGAACTGCCGCGCCGCATCCTCGACTGGCGGCAACTGACCAAGCTGAAATCGACCTACACGGATGCCCTGCAGAAGGAGATCGATCCGAAGACCGGCCGGGTGCACACGGCCTATCACATGGCCGGCGCATCAACGGGCCGCCTCGCCTCCTCGGATCCGAACCTGCAGAACATCCCGATCCGGACCGAGGAAGGCCGCAAGATCCGCACCGCCTTCATTGCAGAGCCGGGTCACAAGCTGATCTCCGCCGACTACAGCCAGATCGAGCTGCGCATCCTGGCCCACATCGCCGGGATCGAGGCGCTGAAGCAGGCCTTCGCCGACGGCGCCGACATTCACGCCATGACCGCCTCCGAGGTCTTCGGCATTCCGCTCTCCGAGATGGACGGCGACACCCGCCGCAAGGCGAAGGCAATCAACTTCGGCATCATCTACGGCATTTCCGCCTTCGGTCTTGCCCGCCAGCTCGCGATCCCCCAGGGCGAGGCCAAGGCCTTCATCGACGCCTATTTCGAGCGCTATCCCGGCGTGAAGGACTACATGGATCAGGCAAAGGCCCAGGCGCGGGAGAACGGCTTTGTCCGCACGCTCTACGGCCGCAAGATCCACCTCTCCGGCATCCGTGACAAGAACCCGGCCCGGCGCAACTTCTCCGAACGCGCCGCCATCAATGCGCCGATCCAGGGCTCGGCCGCCGACGTCATCAAGCGGGCGATGATCCGCATCCCGGCGGCGCTGGCCGATGCGGGGCTGGATACCCGCATGCTGCTGCAGGTGCATGACGAACTGATCTTCGAGGCGCCCGACGACCAGGTCGAGGCCACGGTCGAGGTCGTCAAGGCGACCATGGAAGGCGCGGCGACGCTGGACGTACCGCTGACCGTCGAGGCAGGCGTCGGCTCAAGCTGGGCCGAGGCGCACTAGAGAGCCGCAGGCTCCGGCACCAGGTCCTTCATGCTGGGATAGCTGCGCAGGCGCTGCAGCAGCCGCCAGCCATAGGTGTCCTCGATCCGGCCGCTGCCGGTCATGCTGGCGAAGGGCGACGGTTCGAGAAAGAAGCCGATCGACTGGCGTTCGCCGCCATGATCGACCACCCGGTGCGGGGTCGCAGGAACATCCCCGCTGGTCATCATTTCCAGCACGTCGCCCAGGTGAACCGAGATGCTGCCCGGCAGTTGCGGCACGTCACGCCAGATGCCATCCGGCCCCTCGACCTGCAGCCCCGGACCGGCCTGCCATAACAGCGAAAGCCCCGATCCGTCCGTATGCGCCTCCGCGGCGAGGCTGAGCCCTGTGTCTGATGCTGGCGTCTTCTCGGGTGCAGGGTAATGCAGCAGCCGAAGGGTGGAGTTGGCTCTCTCGAAACCGCGTTGCAGAGCCCCGGTGTCCACACCGCGCGCTCGCGCTGCGGCCAGCATCACCGCAAGACCTGTCGCCTGCAGGTCGGCGTAATGCGCTTCCATGTCCCTGCGCCAGCCCGGATAGGGTTCCATCTCGGGCCACAGGTTCGCCTCGGCCAGGATTTCGGCGCCACGGACCGGATATCCGTTGATCGGGTCGCCCGGCCCGACGTCGAACCACTCGGTCCGCGCGAAATCATCCGCGCCAAGAAGCGAGGTGAAGCCGCGATAGACAGCGCTCGCCGCCGGGTTGGTCGGATAGGTCGCCGCGGCCTTGCGGTGCGCTGGCGAAAGGTCGAAGAAGCGCAGCAGGCGCGCTGCCCGCTTCTCGAGCCTCTCGGCGCCCGGAAAGCCGGTGATGACGAAACCGCCGGCAGCTTCGAGCGCGCGGCCGATTGCCCGATCGGTTGCGTTCGGGGACGACCCGCCGAACAGCTCTGAAACATCAATGACGGGAAGATCGCTCATCTGGCACTCCTTTGCGAAACGGTTGCTGTCGGGCCCCGTTTTCCGCCGTGTGCCAGTGGCGATGTCCCTCCCCTAGCCGACCTGACCCGGCCGGGTCAATGCTCAGCCTTTCGCATTCGCCTTGATGAACGCTCCCGCCCGGCCGATCGCGTCACGGCCTTCCGACAGCATTGGCGCGAACAGGTGCCAGACATGGATCATGCCGCCGCATTCTTCCAGCGAGGAGCGGACGCCGTCGGCCAGCGCCTTGCGGTGCAACCGCCTTGCGTCGTCCAGCAGCGTCTCCCGCGTGCCCACCTGGATCAGCAGCGGCGGCAGTCCGGAGAGATCGCCATGCATCGGGGAGGCCAGCGGATTCTTCGCATCCGCGCCATTCAGGTAGAACTCCGCCATCCGCAGCAGGCCCGGCTTGCGCACCATCGGATCGACCGCATCCAGCGTCGTCATGGTCTCGCCGACGCCTTCCAGATCGACCCAGGGCGAGATCGGGACGGCGCAGGCCGGCATCTCGATCCCGTCCTGCTTCAGCTTCAGCAGTGTCGCCATGGTCAGACCGCCACCGGCCGAGTCGCCGGAAACGGCGATGCTCGACGCCGCGATGCCCTGCCCCAGCAGCCAACGATAGGCCGCAACAGCATCGTCGATCGCCGCAGGAAACGGGTTCTCCGGGCCCATCCGGTAATCGATCACCAGCACCCGGGCATCCGCCGCCGCGGACATGTCATAGGCCATGCGCCGGTGCGTGTTCAGCGAACCGATGACATAGCCGCCGCCATGCAGGTAGAGCACAGTCCGGCTGGCGTTGACGCCGGGCGCCGCAACCCACTCGGAGGAAACACCACCGGCATCGACTGCCTCAACCGACGCATCGTCCGGCACCGGCAGGAACGCGGCCAGCCGTTCGAACCGCTCCCGCATTTCCTCCGGCGGCGGGTTCTCCGGCTGCGGCCGGCTGGTCAGCAGTTCAACAATGCCGTCGAGTTCCTGAATCGTCATGAGTTCCTCCCCAGAATTCGACCGGAGTTTGGCCCATGGCGGCCCGCACCTCAATGACCGCGATGCACCGGCAACGCCGAATCCGGACAGAACCCGCATTGGTTGTCGGAACAAGCAATTTATTTCAACCGTTACCGAAACAATATCGATCAGGCTGCCGCAGCTTTACACTTGCTGATTGAACAATGATAATTATATTCTACGCGGCGAGATGGTTTGGCGAGTAAAGATGCCCTGGCATGAAAACCAGATTTGATACAGTTCACCGAGAACTCTACGAATATTGGCGGGAGAGGGCCGGAACGAGGACCATGCCGGCGCGCGACGACCTGCATCCCGAGGATGTTCCGGGAATCCTGAAACATGTGGGCCTGATTGATGTGGTGCACCGGCCGGACAGATTGCGATTTCGCTATCGTCTTGTCGGCACGCGGATGAACCACGTCTTCGGACAGGATTTTACCGGAACCTGGCTGCATGAATCCAAGCATGGTCCTTACCGCGACTTTCTCGATGCACTCTATGCGGAGGCCGTGCAGGCGCGCCGCCCGGTCTATTCGGAGACCAGTTTTGGTTACAGGGGCGACCGTTGCCTGACAGTCAAACGGCTGATCCTGCCGCTGTCGAGCGGCGAAAATCATGTCAACATGCTGCTGTTTGCCAACATGTTCGCCTCCAACGATCATGATTTCGGATTCCGGCCCTACTACTCCACCGACATCCTGGGTTTCGACGAACTGATCCGCAGCGCGGCTTGACTCGTCCACCACCCGCTCCTAGCGTCCCCGAAGCGCCGATTTGAGCCAGCTTGCGGGCGCGTGGATGCGGACTGCATCCGGAAAATTCAGCTAAAGAGGTGGTCTGCCTGAGACCAGGCGCCGCCCCGGGTTCAGCAGGAGGCGGCGAAGCTTTCCTCTACTGAACCAAAGGATGCGCCGCTTCGACCGGCCCCTCCGCTGGCTTCTTTTGAACCGACGAAGGAGCCAAGACCATGTCTGTCGAGAGCAAGAACCCGGAAACCATCGCCCTGCATGCGGGTCACCGCGCAGACCCGACCACCGGCGCGGTGGCGGTCCCGATCTATCAGACCACCTCGTACCAGTTCCAGCACACCGAGCATGCCGCGAACCTGTTCGCGCTGAAGGAACTGGGCAACATCTACACCCGCATCATGAACCCGACCTGCGACGCGCTAGAGCAGCGGGTGACCGCACTGGAAGGCGGCGTCGCCGCGCTGGCGGTGGCCTCCGGACAGGCCGCCAGCGCCTTCGCCCTGCAGAACCTGGCGCGGGCCGGCGACAATGTCGTCTCCTCGACCGATCTCTACGGCGGCACCTGGAACCTGTTCGCGAACACGCTGAAGGATCAGGGAATCGAAGTCCGCTTCGTCGACCCGTCCGATCCGCAGAACTTCGCCCGCGCCACGGACGAGCGCACCCGCGCCTATTACGCAGAAACGCTGCCGAACCCGAAGCTGACCGTCTTTCCGATCAAGGAGGTCGCGGATATCGGCCGGCCGCTGGGCATTCCGCTGATCATGGACAACACCGCGGCCCCGATCCTGTGCCGGCCCTTCGATCATGGCGCGGCGGCCATCGTCTATTCGACGACCAAGTATATCGGCGGCCACGGCACCTCGATCGGCGGTCTGCTGGTCGACAGCGGCACGTTCGACTGGGAAGCCGTCCCGGAGCGTCAGCCGGCCCTGAACACGCCGGACCCGAGCTACCACGGCGCGGTCTGGACCCAGGCGGTGAAGCCGCTCGGCCCCATCGCCTACATCATCAAGGCGCGCGTCACCCTGCTGCGCGACCTCGGCGCGTCGATGAGCCCGTTCAACGCCTTCCAGTTCATCCAGGGGCTGGAGACGCTGCCGCTCAGGATGCGGGCGCATTGCGAGAATGCCGTGAAGGTCGCCGACTATCTGAACGGCCATGACAAGGTCGAGAAGGTGATCTTCCCCGGCCTGATGGACGGCGAGGCGAAGCGGCGGGCCGACACCTATCTGAACGGCGGCTACGGCGCCCTGATGGGTTTCGAGATCAAGGGCGGCAAGGAAGCCGGCGCGGCCTTCATCAACGCGCTGCAACTGTTCTACCACGTGGCCAATATCGGCGACGCGCGCAGCCTGGCCATCCATCCGGCGACCACCACGCACAGCCAGCTCACGGCCGAGGAACAGCTCGCTTCCGGCGTCTCCGATTCCTATGTCCGTCTGTCGATCGGCATTGAGCATATCGACGACATCCTCGCCGATCTGGAACAGGCGCTGGCCAAGGCCTGAGCGGCTTCCAAACGCGGCTTGACGCGCGCCGGGTCCGCCCCTATAGACGGGCGGCCCGGCGGCGCTCCGCCGGACATTGTGGGGCCGTAGCTCAGATGGGAGAGCGTCGCGTTCGCAATGCGAAGGTCAGGGGTTCGATTCCCCTCGGCTCCACCAATTTCCCTTTCCTTTCAGTCGTCTTGATTACGCGTCGCCGGGCCTGTTGCCGGCCCTGTCAGCTCACGGCTTTCTCGGACACGCAGTCCACGAAGTAGCGGCTCTCGGCATCGTCTCCGCCTTCCTGAACCAGGCCATGGATATCGACCTCGAAACCCGGACAGCGACGGGCCATTTCCTGGTTGAACCGGAGATACTCCACGACCTTTCGATTGAAGATCTCGCCCGGCACCAACAGGGGGATGCCCGGCGGATAGGGGGTGATCAGGCTCGTGGTGATGCGGCCTTCCAGTGCATCGATCGGCACGCGCTCCGTGGTTCGCCGGGCAATGTGCGCGAAGGCCTCGCTCGGCTTCATCGCGGGCTCGAGATCGCTCAGATACATATCCGATGACAGCACCGCGATATCGTGGCTGGCGTAGAGTTCATGGACGTGGCTGCAGAGATCACGCAGTCCCATTTTCTCGTAGCGCGGCTGCTTCCTGCAGAATTCGGGCATGGTGCGCCAGATCGGCTGATTGCGGGCATAGTCGTCCTTGAACTGCTGCAGCGCCGTCAACAGCGTGTTCCAGCGACCCTTCGTGATGCCGATCGTGAACATGATGAAGAAGCTGTACAGCCCGGTCTTCTCGACGACCACGCCATGTTCGGCGAGGTGTTTGGTCACGATGGATGCCGGAACCCCCCAATCCTCGAAGCGGCCGTCGAGATTCAGACCTGGGGTGATGATCGTCGCCTTGATCGGATCGAGCATGTTGAAGCCCGGGGCCATGTCGCCAAAGCCGTGCCAGGCATCATCGCCGGATACCTGAACACCGTCCGCATCGGTCTTCCCAAGCACCCAGTCCTCGGTCCGGCCGATGCCCTCGTCGACCAGTTCATCCGGTCCCCAGACCTGGAACCACCAGTCGTCCGCGCCGTATTCCTCGTCGACCTTCCGCATGGCGCGCCGGAAGTCGAGCGCCTCGGCGATGCTCTCCTCGACCAGTGCAGGCCCGGCCGGCGGCTCCATCATCGCAGCGGCCACGTCGCAGCTCGCAATGATGCTGTATTGCGGGCTGGTGCTTGTGTGCATCAGGTAGGCCTCGTTGAAGAGGTGCGGGTCCAGCCGCGTCTCCTGCGCGTCCTGCACGAGCACATGGCTGGCCTGACTGATGCCGGCCAGCAGCTTGTGGACCGACTGCGTCGCATAGGTGACCGAATGCTTCATCCGCTCCCGCTTCCGGCCCATCGAATGGTAGGTGCCGTAGAACGGGTGGAAGGCGGCGTGCGGCAGCCAGGCCTCGTCGAAATGCAGGTTGTCGACATGGCCGTCGAGCATGCCCTTGATGCTTTCGGTGTTGTACAGCACCCCGTCATAGGTGGACTGGGTCAGCGTCATGATCCTGGGCCTGACCGTTTCGGGATCCACCCCTTCCAGAAGCGGGTTTGCCCGGATCTTGGCCTTGATCGATTCGATGTCGAACTCGCTTTGCGGGATCGGGCCAATAATGCCGTAGTGGTTCCTTGTCGGCTTCAGGAACACCGGGATTGCGCCCGTCAGCATGATCGCGTGGAGGATCGACTTGTGGCAGTTCCGGTCCACCACCACGACGTCATCGGCGGTCACGGTGTGATGCCAGACCATCTTGTTCGACGTCGACGTCCCGTTCGTCACGAAGAAACAATGGTCGGCATTGAAGATCCGGGCCGCATTGCGTTCCGAGGCGCCAATGGCGCCGTTGTGATCGAGCAACTGACCCAGTTCCTCGACGGCGTTGCAGACATCGGCGCGAAGCATGTTCTCGCCGTAGAACTGGTGATACATCTGCCCGATCGGGCTCTTCAAAAAGGCGACGCCGCCCGAATGCCCCGGGCAATGCCACGAGTAGGAGCCGTCTTCGGCGTAGTCGAGCAAGGCCTTGAAGAATGGCGGCTGGATGCTTTCCAGATAGCCCCTGGCCTCGCGAATGATGTGCCGGGCAACGAACTCCGGCGTGTCCTCATACATGTGGATGAAGCCGTGCAGCTCGCGCAGGATGTCGTTCGGGATGTGGCGGCTGGTCTTGGTTTCACCATAGATGTAAATCGGGACATCGGAGTTCTTCCAGCGCACTTCCTCGATGAAACTCCGCAGATCCAGCAATGCCGGCGCGAGATCGGCCCCGGCGGAAAATTCCTCGTCATCGATGGAGAGGACGAAGGCGCTCGCACGCGACTGCTGCTGGGCGTATCTGGACAGATCGCCATAGCTGGTCACCCCGAGCACATCGAAGCCTTCGTTCTCGATGGCCTGGGCAATCTCGCGAATGCCGGAACCCGAGGAATTCTCGGATCTGAAATCCTCGTCGATGATCACGACGGGAAAGCGGAACTTCATGACCTGGTACCTTCGCGTGTTCGGAGTTCCATCTGCACCGTCGGCCCCGGTGACTCCGGCTTCCTCTATCCGATACGCAGTCCCGTTGCGAGCGGGCATGTTGTCAGGCTGAATGGATGGGGGCGTGTGTCGGGCGGGATCGGCAATTGAGCGGATCGGGAATCTGGACCTTCCCCGGGCAGCCGGTCAACCGGTGGTTTGTGGTGGACGTGACGACGGGTCTTCGCATGGAAGGTTCCGGACAGACCAGCATAATTCTTCCATCCGCCAGCCCTGCCATCCCGTGTGGATGTCGAGATTCACACCATATGATCAGGAACTGAATTCTTCCGGCAGCGTGGAGCATCCCGTTTGGCATATCTCGAGTTGGTTGGCGGACTGATCCTGCTTGTGGTGGGTGGCGACTCACTCGTCCGTGGCGGTGTTGCACTCGCTCGCCACTTCGGTGTCTCGCCGCTTCTCATCGGTCTGACGCTTGTCGGTTTCGGCACCTCGACACCCGAACTGGTGACATCTCTCGAGGCGGCGCTCGCCGGCTCGCCGGGCATTGCGATCGGCAACGTGGTCGGCAGCAACACCGCGAATATCCTCCTGATTCTCGGTCTCGCGGCCTTGCTCCGGCCGATAGCGACAAACCCGACGGCCCTTCGGCGCGATGGCCCGGTCATGATGCTGGCCGCGCTCCTCTGCCTTGGCGTGGTGCTCTGGGGCACGGTCGAGCGGTACTGGGGCGCGGTCTTCATCGCGTTGCTGGCCGCCTACGTCATCCACACTTACCTTCGCGAGCGCCAGCATTCCGACGCTTCTGCCGCCATGCACACATCGGAAGCGGAGGCGCATCACGCATTGCCCCAACGTTTCTGGGTTTCGGTTCTTCTGACAGCCGCCGGTTTCGGATTGACGATACTGGGCGCGAAATTCCTGGTCGGGGGCGCCATCGATCTCGCCGCCGCCGCAGGTGTTTCAGAGACCCTCATCGGGCTGACCATCGTCGCTGTCGGAACCTCGCTGCCCGAACTTGTAACCTCCGTGGTCGCCACCCTGCGCCGAGAGGGTGATGTTGCGCTCGGCAACGTCGTGGGCAGCAACATCTACAACATCCTTGGCATTCTGGGTGTTACAGCGCTGGTGGAACCCATCGCCGTCCCGGCAGAGATTGTCCGCCTGGATATCTGGGTCATGCTTGCAGCGACGATTGCCATGCTGTTTGTCGCGGCGACCGGCAAACGCATCAGCCGGATCGAGGGCGGAGTGCTGATGGCCGGTTATGGCGGCTATCTGGCCATCCTCATCGCGAACGCCTGAACCGGACAAAGTGTCAGCCGCCGGGATCTCCACCCCGGTCGGAGGAATCATGGCAACTGGCGCCCGCGCTCTTGGCGTGGTTGCCCGTTTCGTAGCGAGGCATTGCCGCTCCCCTACCCCTCCCGGAACAGCACCATCGCGACGCCAAGCGCGATCACCGCGCCGATGAACTGGGCGATGATGAATCCCGGCGCGTCGCCCGGATTGATCCCCGCGAAGGTTTCGGTGAAGGACCGGGCCACGGTCACCGCCGGGTTGGCGAAACTGGTCGAGGCCGTGAACCAGTAGCCGGCGGTGATGTAGAGCCCCACGCCATAGGGCACGACGTCCGGCTTGAACCGCACGCAGCCCAGGATCGTGATCAGCAGTCCGAAGGTCGCGACCGCTTCCGCCAGCCATTGGGACATGCCGGTGCGCGGACGGCCGAACTCGCTGATCAGCGCGAGGTCGAACATGCCATGGGCCAGGAACACGCCGAGAATGCCGCCGATCACCTGCACGATGACGAACTGGATGGCTTCCGCGACGCTGATTTCCCGTTTCAGCAGGAAGACAAGGGTCACAGCAGGATTGAAATGCGCGCCGGAGATCGGACCGAAGATGGTGATCAGCACCACCAGGATTGCGCCGGTCGCGATGGTGTTGCCCAGCAGGGCAATGCCGTCATTGCCGCCCGCCATGGCGTCGCCCATGATTCCCGAGCCCACCACCGTGGCCAGCAGGATTGCGGTGCCGAGCGCTTCCGCCAACAGCCGCTGCCGCCTGTTCGCCTTCATCAGGCCTCCACCTTCGACTTCCCGATATTGTCCAGGCGCTTCTGTAGCGCCAGACGGTCCAGCGAGGCCAGCGGCAGATTGATGAAGATCGAGATCCGGTTGTTCATCATGCGGTAGGCGTCGGCAAAGGCCTGACGCTTGACGGCCTCGCTGCCCTCGACCGCCGCGGGATCGGGGATGCCCCAATGCGCGCTCATGGGTTGGCCGGGCCAGACCGGGCAGACCTCGTTCGCGGCATTGTCGCAGACGGTGAATACGAAGTGCATTTCGGGCGCATCCGCAACCGCGAACTCGTCCCAGTTCTTGGACCGGGCCCAGGACAGGTCATGGTTCAGGTTGCGCAGCAGGTCGGCGGCATAGGGATGCACCTGCCCGGCGGGCTGGCTGCCGGCGGACCAGGCATTGAAACGGCCCATGCCCTCGCGCTTCAGGATGGCTTCGGCGATGATGCTCCGCGCCGAGTTGCCGGTGCAGAGAAAGAGCACGTTGTAAGTCTGGTCGGTCATTGCCGGCTTGTCTCCAGTGGTTCCCAATCTGGTCCAGCGCGGCGCGCAGAGTTCTGGCTGCCCGCCACAACATTCGTCTCCAAGGAAGTCCATCAGCCATCCGATCACCGGAATATTCGGCGCATAGTGGATCTGCCGTCCGCTGCGCACGGCGTTCACAAGGCCGGCCGCTTCAAGTTGCGACAGGTGAAAGGACAGACCCGAGGGCGGCAGGCCCGCGCGCTGCGACAGGTCGCCTGCCGTAAGCCCGTCCGGCACGGCCTTCATCAGGTGCCGGAACAGCTGCATGCGGTGCTTCTGCCCCAGGGCCTTGAACATCTCGACGGCGTCGGCTTCCTTCATATTTCAATATTACTTGAAATATTGAAAACTGGAAAGCGTTTGCGGAGATCGGCCGGGATCACGATGCTGCGCCCGCATGATCACGGGATTCGAGAGCATGTTCTTCAGGAACCTCGAGCGCGGAGCCGCGACGGATGGATAGCTGGCTGACCACGGGCGAGGCGATCCTTCCGATTTTCGGCCTGATTCTGCTGGGCGCGCTGCTGAAGCGGCTGCCCCTGCTGGATCAGGGCGGCTGGGAAGCCATCGACAAGCTGGTCTATTGGGTATTCTTCCCAGCCTTGCTGTTCGCCGCGGTCGCGCGGGCGGATGTTCCCGAGGACGCGCTGCTGGGCATGGCCGGCGGCATGGTTGCGACAGTGGTTCTGGTCACGGTTCTGGTCTTTGTACTGGCGCGCGTGATGGATGCACCGCGGGCGGCCCGGTCGTCTCTGGTGATGGGCGGCATCCGCTTCAACACCTTCCTGGGCGTGGCGATCGCAGAACAGGCGTTCGGGAACCTGGGCGTCACGCTGGCGGCGGTCTGCATCGCGGTAATGGTGCCGACAGTGAACATCATCAGCATCTGGACGCTGCAGCGCGGCACGCCGGGCGGCGGGCTGCTGAAGACCGTCGGTTCGCTGTTCCAGAACCCGCTGATCCTGGCCTGCGCCCTGGGCGCGGTGGTCAACCTGTCCGGCGTCGAGCCGGTGCCCGTGCTGATGACCGGCATCGACCTGATGGCGCAGGCTTCCCTGCCGATGGGACTGATCGCCGTCGGCGCCGGACTGGCGTTCGACACGCTGCGCAAGGATGGCGACCTGCTGGCGGCCGGAATCATCGTCAAGCTGGCCGTGCAGCCGGCCATCGCCTTCGGCCTGCTCTGGCTGATCGGGCTGGACGAAGCCGCCTTTGCGGTCGCGCTGATCTGGCTGGCGCTGCCTGCGGCGCCATCTTCCTATGTGATGGCGCGGACGCTGGGCGGCGATGCCCCCCTCATGGCGGCGCTGCTGACCATGCAGGTGATCCTGTCGGCGGTCACCCTGCCCCTGCTGCTCGGTTTCCTCGGCGCTCTGTGACTGAAGGCCGCGTGATCGCTGGCAACTATCCCGATGGTGGCAAACCGGCTATTTTGCGCTTGCGAAGAACAAGGCGTGAGCTGAGATGAGCATCTGGGGGAAATTGATTGGCGGCGGCATCGGCTTCGCCTTTGGCGGCCCGATCGGCGCGCTGGTCGGCGGACTGGCCGGTCATGCCGTGGATCGCGCGCGGGAAAGCGATGAGGAACAGGACGTCCTTGATGACGGCCGCCCCGCCGGCACCAAGCAGATAGCCTTCACCATCGGCGTGATTGTGCTGGGCGCCAAGATGGCGAAGGCCGACGGCGTTGTCACCGCCGACGAGATCCGGGCTTTCCGCGAGGTCTTCCAGGTACCCGAGGACGAGGTCAAGAATGTCGCCCGGGTGTTCAACCAGGCCAAGCAGGACGCCACCGGCTTCGAACCCTATGCCCGCCAGATCGCCGGCATGTTCAAGAACGAGCCGGAAGTTCTGGAAGACCTGATGGCCGGGCTGATGCACATCGCGCGCGCCGACAACGTCATTCACCCGAACGAGGTCACCTTCCTGAAATCGGTGGCCGAGATTTTCGGGCTGAGCGAACAGGACTATCGCCGTCTGCACGCCACCTATCTGGGTCCCGACAAGGAAGACCCCTACACGGTGCTGGGCATCGAGGCGACGGCGACAGACGCCGAAGTCCGCTCGACCTATCGCGAACTGATCAAGAAGTATCATCCCGACCGGGTCATGGCCCAGGGACTGCCGGAGGAATTCGTGCAGGTCGCCAACGAGAAGCTGGCCAAGATCAACGCCGCCTACGATCAGGTCACACGCGAACGCGGGATCGGCTGATCATGCGGCCGGCGATACGGCCCCGCCCCTCGCCCAATCATGACAGCCGCAAAGGCCGCGCGATCGACATGATCGTGCTGCACTACACCGGCATGATTGGCGCCGCGGAATCGCTCGAGCGGCTCTGCGATCCGGCGGCGAAGGTTTCGGCGCACTATCTGATCGACGAGGACGGCATGGTGTACTCGCTGGTGCCGGAAGAGCGGCGCGCCTGGCATGCCGGCGTCGCGTTCTGGTCCGGAGAGAGCGACATCAACGCGATCTCCGTCGGGATCGAACTGCAGAACCCGGGACACGAGCACGGCTACCGGGCTTTTCCGGACGTCCAGATCGAAGCGCTGATCAGCCTGCTCGACGGTATCCGCTCGCGCCATGCGGTTCCGGATGCGCGCATTGTCGGTCATTCCGATGTTGCGCCGGCCCGCAAGGAAGATCCGGGGGAACTGTTCCCGTGGGCCCGGCTGGCCGCCGCCGGGCACGGCCTGTGGCCGGAAATGGAGGCGGCGGCCATCCCGGTCGAGGATGCCGCCGCCGCCCTTGCCCGTCTGGGCTATGCCTGTTCCGGTTCGGAAGGCGGGGAGCTGGAGGCTGCCCTGCTGGCGTTTCAACGCCATTTCCTGCCCGGTCATCTCACCGCCTCGGCTGACCCTCCGACACTGCGTCGATTAGGTCAGTTTTATTGACGATTTGATGAATGTTGATCAGGCAAAGATCGATGCAATGCTGCCCTTCAGATGACGCAGGGCAGAAAGCGTCACGCGCGCCCGCTCGGCCTTGCCGGCGCGGACATAACGCTCGTAGTTCAGGATGCCATCGTGAATCGCAGCTTCGTCGCCGACGACCGTCTGGCCCATCCGGTTGATTTCATTGATATCGAGTGCACGATATTCCATTGGCTTACTCCTTTACGCTTGGCCTGCCTCGGGAGGGAATGAGGCTTTGCCGTTTCATCCTGGAGCCGAATATGGTTGAGCCCCCGCGAATTGACAAAAGACGTTTTCTCATCAGATTGATGAATTCAGTTCATTGATCACGTAACCGACCGAGGCATTGCCATGCCCAGACGCCTCCCGCCACTCAACGCCCTGAAGGCTTTCGAGGCCGCTGCGCGCCTGCTCAGTTTCGCCCGCGCCGCCGAGGAACTGCACCTGACGCCATCCGCGATCAGCCACCAGATCAAGTCGCTGGAGGAGCAGGTCGGCGTGCCGCTGTTTCACCGCAGCGGCCGCGCCGTCGCCCTGACCGATGCCGGCGCGCGTTACTACCCTGCCCTGCGCCAGTCCTTCGACCGCATGCATGAGGCGACGGAGGAGCTGAGACAGTCGGACTCCATCGGCGCACTCACCATCAATGTCCTGCCGACCTTCGCCATCCGCTGGCTGCTGCCGCAACTCAACGATTTCCAGACCCGCCACCCCGAGATCGAGGTCCGGATATCCACCAGCGTGAACAATATCGACTTCAACCAGAACGAGGCCGACGCCGCTGTCCGCTTCGGCAATGGCGACTGGCCGGGTCTGGAGACCACTCTGCTGATGCGGGAAGAGATTGTTCCGGTCTGCAGCCCCGATCTGCTGAAGTCCGGTCCCGGCCTGAACAGTCCGGCCGACCTGAAGCACTATCCGCTGCTGCATGACTTCAACCGGCCGGATACCTGGCGGCTCTGGCTGCATGCGGTGGGCGAGACCTCGATCGAACCGGACAGGGGGCTGAAACTGGAAACCACGAACATGGCGGTCCAAGGCGCGATCCAGGGGCTCGGCATCGTGCCGGTTAACCCCTACATGGTGCGGAAGGAACTCGAGGCCGGCGTCCTGATCGAGCCGTTCGAGTACCACCTGCCCGTCTCCAACGGATATTACCTGGTCTATCCGAAGGGGCGCGGTGAGCGGCCCCGGCTGAAGGCCTTCGCCACGTGGCTGACCGAGATGGCCGCCCGCTTCGATACCGAGAACGTCTCTCGCATTTGACGCCCGGCGGCGGAGGCCCTATCAGGATTTCCGTCAGGTAGCCGGATGGCCGCTGCGGGCCTCGGCCGGCAGAGGAAAGTCCGGGCTCCACGGAAACACGGTGCCGGGTAACACCCGGCGGGGGCGACCCCAGGGAAAGTGCCACAGAGAGCAGACCGCCGGCCTTCGGGCCGGCAAGGGTGAAAGGGTGCGGTAAGAGCGCACCGCGCGGCTGGCGACAGCGGCGGCATGGTAAACCCCACCGGGAGCAAGATCGAATAGGGACGGCCGGCCCCCAGGGGCCAGACAGGTTTTCGCGTCGCCGTCCGGGTAGATTGCATGAGGCGCCGGGCAACCGGCGTCCCAGATGAATGGCCATCCAGTCCCGGATCTCGGTTCGGGGTGGACAGAACCCGGCTTACAGGCTGCCTGACACCGCCTTTCGCCCATCGGGGCGTCATCACGATGGGACCATCGGCCATGCTTGCACTTTGGATACCTGCGACGATCGCCGCCGCCTTCTTCCAGAACCTCCGCTCGGCGCTGCAGAAGGCCATCAAGGGGCGGCTGTCGACCATGGGCGCAGCCTACTCGCGCTTCCTCTACGCCTTCCCGCTGGCCGTGCTCTACCTGATCGCGGTGCAGCAGGCGCGCGGATCGGACCTGCCCGCCGTGAACACCGAGTTCCTGATCTACTGCGCGCTGGGCGGTCTCTCCCAGATCCTGTTCACGGTCGTTTTGCTGTGGATGTTCTCCTTCCGCAGCTTCGCCGTCGGCACCACCTTCTCCAAGCTCGAGGTCATCCTGGTCGCCGGCATGGGCAGCTTGCTGCTCGGCGATCATGTCGGCCCGGCCGCCCTGTTCGCCATCCTGATCGGCGCGCTGGGCACCGTGGTCCTGTCCTTCAACGAGACGCGGCTGACGCCCATGGGCCTGCTCCGCGGCCTGGGTGAACGCGCGACCGCTATCGGCATCCTCTGCGCGGCGCTGCTGGGGGCCTCATCGGTGTTCTATCGCGGCGCAATCCTGGCGCTGCAGGGCGACGATTTCCTGCTCGCCGCTTCGTTTGCACTGGCCGTGGCGCTGGGCATGCAGACGCTGATGATGGGCGGGTGGTTCCTGATCTTCGACCGGGCCGAACTGGCGCGCGTGGTCATCCACTGGCGGCGCGCAGGGCCGGTCGGGATCGCAGGACTGGCCGGGTCAATCTGCTGGTTCACCGCCTTCTCGGTGCAGAACGCCGCCTATGTGCGGGCGCTCGGTCAGATCGAGCTGGTCTTCACCTTCCTGGCCAGCGTCTTCGTTTTCCGGGAAACGGTGTCACGGATGGAGTATTTCGGGACCGGGCTGATCATCAGCTCGATCCTGCTGATCGTTCTCGCCGGCTGAGTGCCGCCCAAACGAAAAGGGCTCCCGCGCCTGAGCGCGGAAGCCCCGAATTCGGTTTGAAGTTTCCGTTACGGCATCAGCCTCCCGGCTGCGGGCTCCCGCAGGCCGGACGGTTCGGCGGACACTGTGAAGGAAAGGCGGCCCTGGCCGTGTCCAGACGGGTCACGGTCGGCGCCGCGTAGATGGCGGCCGCGCCAAGCCCAAGCTTGGCCAGCGCCGCACGGCGCGACATTCCGGTCTTCTTTTCAACATGCTCGGTCATCGAAAACCTCCACTCACGCATACGTTCACGTAGTGTCTCATCAGATCGTAAACAAGAGGTTGTTGGCGTCGTCGATCACATCCACGCCAGTCAGCCCCTGCGTCAGTTCCAGTGCCTGATTGACCGTTCCGCCCAGTGCATCCAGCAGGTTCAGTTCGGTCACCGCGCCCGAATCGAAGGTGATGGAGCCGCCGCCGTCAACGAACGCCACATTGACCAGGCCGCCGCCGAGATCGCTGAACAGCAGCTCGGTGAGCGCGCTGACACCCTTGATGTTCAGGATGTTGCCCGCGCCGACATCCTCGATCACGTCGTCATTGGCTTCCAGGTTGGTGCGGCGGCCGAAGATGTAGGTGTCCTTCTGGCCCGCGCCACCCAGCAGGCGGTCCGAGCCGTTGCCACCGTCCAGCGTGTCGAAGCCGGAATTGCCGCGCAGGTCGTCGTCGCCGTCGCCGCCCAGCAGGAAGTCGTTGCCTTCGTCGCCGATCACGAGGTCAGCACCGGCGCCGCCGTCCAGGAAGTCCGCGCCCGCCTGGCCACGCAGCTTGTCATCGCCGTCACCGCCCAGGATGGTGTCGTCGCCGCCGGCGCCGAACAGGTCGTCCGCGCCATCGCCGCCATCGATGAAGTCGGCGCCGCCGTCCGCGTTGATGAAGTCTGCGCCCGCGCCACCGAACAGCTGGTCCGCGTCGAGACCGCCGCGGATCTGGTCGTCGCCGTCACCGCCCTCGATCGTGTCCTGACCGCGGTTGCCACGCAGCACGTCATTGCCCAGACCGCCGAAGATCAGATCGTCGCCGAACTCGCCGTCGGCGAAGTCATTGCCGTCGCCGCCGTCGATCGTGTCGTTGCCGTCGGCCCCGCGCATATTATCGTTGCCCGTACCGCCGGTCAGCGAGTCGTCGCCTGCATTGCCGCGCAGGGAATCGTCGCCTTCGCTGCCCTCGACCACGTCATCGCCATCGCCGCCGAACATCAGGTCGCTGCCGATGCCGCCGAACAGCTGGTCATTGGCGTCGCCGCCACGCAGGATGTCTGCGCCCTCGCCGCCCGTCAGCTCGTCCAGGCCGTTGCCGCCGCGCAGCGTGTCGTCGCCGTCGCCGCCATCGGCCACGTCGTCGTCGTCGCCAGCATCGATGAAATCGTTGCCCAGACCGCCAAGAATGCTGTCGAGACCGGAATTGCCGCGGATGGTGTCGTTGCCGTCGCCGCCTTCCAGCGCGTCATCGCCGGCATTGCCTTCCAGCTTGTCATCGCCTTCACCGCCGGAAACCTGGTCATTGCCGTCGCCGCCGGAGACGAAGTCGTTGCCCGCGCCGCCGTCGACCGTGTCGTCACCGCTGTCGCCCTTGACCACGTCGTCGCCAAGCCCGCCGGACAATTCATCAATTCCGCCGCGGCCACGCAGCGTATCGGCGCCGTCGCCACCAACCAGCAGATCGTTGTCTTCGCCGCCATCCAGGAAGTCGTTGCCTGCGCCGCCGAACAGCTGATCCAGGCCGTTGCCACCCTTCAGGATGTCGTTGCCATCGGCGCCGTCCAGCGTGTCATTGCCGTTCTCGCCCACCAGCGAGTCATTGCCAAGGCCGCCGAAAATGGCGTCGTCGCCACCATTGCCCTCGATGTTGTCGTCGCCGTCCTCGCCATGGATCGTGTCCTGGCCGTCGCCAGCCTCGACCGTGTCCGAGCCGATGCCACCGAAGATCAGATCGTCGCCGGTGGCGCCGTTGATGTCGTCGTTGCCTTCCTCGCCATAGAGGATGTCGTCGCCTTCGTTGCCAGCCACGCGGTCGTTGCCCTGGCCGCCATAGACGGTGTCGTTGCCGGCATTGCCTTCCACGAAGTCGTCGCCCCAGCCGCCGAAGACGGTGTCGTCATCGTCGAAGGCACAGACCGTATCGTTGCCGGCGCCGCCGAACAGCAGATCGAACCCGTCGCCGCCGAAGACGGTGTCGTTGCCAACGCCGCCGAACTGGGTGTCATCGCCCCCGCCGCCGCCAAGGAAATCGTTGTTGGGCAGGCCGTCATCGACGAAGAGCGGCAGACCGGCGAAGATCACCGCGCCGGTGTAGACGTTGCCGCCATTCGGGCGGTCGCCACCTTCGTCGTTCGCTTCGAGTTTGATGTCGGCAATGTCGAAATTGCTGCCACCGCTCTGGTAGCCCTGGAAGAACGACGGATCGTTGGTCAGGACACCCTCGGAAGCATCGGTCGTCGCGCCGTTGAACTCGATGGATTCGACGAAGAGGTTGCGGTCCTCGTCGCATTCCGGGCCGAACGAATTGTGCGGGGTGACGCCGTCATCGTCGTCGTTCAGCATCTCGATGCGGACCTCGCCGGCGCGCTCGATCTCGCTGAGACCGGAAAGGTCGAAGCTGTAGGCCGTCAGCGACTGGGTCACGGTGACCGTGCCAACCACAACGCCACCGACCGAAACCTGCATCTCAGGGAAGACGCCCCTATAGGACGAGCCGTGCGCATTGACGATCAGTTCGTCGGAGCCGCCATAGCCATTGGCCGTGCCGTCGCCGAACAGGAGGTCGTTGCCGTCCAGGCCGCGAATGTCGTCGTTGCCGCCGCCACCAACCAGCGTGTTGTCCGCCTCGTTGCCGGTGATCTCGTCATCGAAGTCCGAGCCGATAACGCCCTGGAAACCGTTCAGAACGCCTTCAGTGCCGCCGGCATCGACCAGGCGGTTGTTCTGAAGGGCGGCGACGACGCCGCCCGTCGCGCTCTGGAAGCTGACGGTGTTGACGCCCAGCCCGCCGTCCAGCGTGTCCGCGCCGCCGAAGCCGTCGATTGTGTCGTTGCCGTCGCCGCCATTGATGACGTTCGCGCCGTTGTCGCCGAACAGGCTGTCGTTGAAGGCGGAACCGTTCAGGTTCTCGATGTTCTGCAGGCTGTCGATCCAGCCGTCGCCATCCTTCTCGGAAATACCGTCATTCAGGCTGGCGATCACCGTGCCCTGCGCGCCGGAATAGTCGGCGGTGTCGATGCCATCGCCGCCATCGAGAATGTCCGCGCCGCGGCCGCCGGCAACGGTGTCGTTGCCCTCGCCGCCCTCGATCGTGTCGTGGCCGCCATCGCCGAACAGGCTGTCGTCGTCGGCGCCGCCGGTCAGGTACTCGTCGAAATCGATGGTGCCGCCGGTGCCGCCGGTCTCCAGACCGTCAAAGGCGCTGAAGTCATACTCGTCAACGCAATGGTCCGACAGAGGCAGGTCTCCGCGCGAATACGCGTCGTCGATGATGAAGAGTTCACCCTCGCCCGGACCAGCCTCGTAGTCGTGATTGTTGCCAGCCTTCACAGCCGCCGCGATCAGTTCGGCGCCAGAATAGTTCGCGCTGACGAACGCGTGCAGCGGCAGGTCGTCGGGATCATGGACCGCGTTGTCGCCATCCGGAAAATCCTCGATCTTGACCTTGAAGATCTCGCCGTCACCGTCCTTCAGATACAGGACGATATTGGAGACGGCCTTGCTGAACTCCGGGAAGTAATCGGTGGGCGTGTGGCCGCAACCGCAATCATCGCCAGCGCCGCCGGGGACGGTGTCATCCTCAGGCGGGCAGTCGCCGCCAGAACCTGTGGAGCCATCCGAACCTGAGGAACCGCCCGATGCCTTCGAACCGCCGGACGCCTTGCTGCCATCCGATCCCTTGGAACCGTCAGAGGACTTTGACCCCCTGGAGCCGTCGGAACCCTTCGAGCCGCCGGAGGACCTGGAGCCCCTGGAGCCATCCGACCCGTTCGAGCCGTCAGAACCATTCGAGCCATCCGATCCCTTGGAGCCGTCCGAGGAACTCGAACCCCAGGATCCGACCGAGCCATTCGAACCGTCAGAAGACTTGGAGCCCTTGGAACCGTCAGAACCCTTCGAGGACTTGGAACCGTCAGAACCGGCCGAGCCGTTGGAACCATCAGAAGAGCTGGAACCCTTGGAACCGTCGGAACCGGTCGAGCCCTTCCAGTCCCTGGAGCCCGACGAACCATTGGAGGCAGCGGAACCGCTGGAAGCCTTGGACCCGCTCGAGCCGCTGTCGTCGTTGCTCGACCAGCCAGAGCCGCCGGAAACGTCAACGGCATCTGGATCGCGAGCATACTGCTTCCAGAATTCCAGATACTCTTCGTAATCGCCGTTCCAAGCCATCGGATTTGCTTCCAAAACTTTCGCAAAAATTCTCTTCGATCAGACAGCAAGACACGTGCCAACGATTGCCAAGGCAAATTCCCTTCTGTCGCCCGATTGTTGGCACAAAATGAGACAATCACCGTATCGGAACTCAAAAAATGCGAGTGACGCCGGGAAGATGGATGATTTTCCGGACGTCTCACTCTCGTGCTGCGTGTGCCGGATTTGCAACGTTCACGGTTACCCGAGCGCGCCATGAGCGCCGTGAGAGATTGCTTGCCTTACTCCCATTGCGCCGGGCGGAAATCGGAACAAAGATGCAACCATGGCAAGCAGGGCAGACGAAGCCGCGGCGCACGCCGCCGACATTCTGGGCCGTCCGGTCGACCGGATCGAGCGGATGGTCAACTCGTCTGTGCGCGCCATCCGGCTGCATAGCGGCGGCGAGACATTGATCGCTGCCCGCCGTCCTGGCGAGGCCCGGGCCCAGCTCGAGGCATCGGTGCTGGAGGCCCTTCACGCTAAGGGCGCGCCGGTCCCCGCCTGCATCGGACGCCGCGGGCGCTGGGTGTTTCAGGAGGATCTGGGCGGACAGCGGCTCAGCGTGGCGCTCTGGAAATCCGGTGAGGACCAGAACGGCCTGATGCTGCGCGGGCTGGAAGCGCTCAGGACCGTCCACGACGCCGCCCGCGCCACCGAACTTTCGAAGCGCATCGCGCGGCTTGGCGTCGAACCGCTCTGGATGACCCGGCTCGCCGCGATCCCCATACGCATTGCCGAGGCAACAGGCATTCCCGCCCCCGAAATGGATCACGAAGCCATCGGGAAGGGCCTCACTCCGGCCCGCTTCGGTCTGTTGAAATGGGACGCTAGGCCTGCGAACGCGATGATCCGGGACGACGGCCGGATCTTCTGGTTCGACTGGGAGCATTGCGGCGTCCGGGACCCGCTGGACGATGCGGCCTGGTTCCTGGGCGACGAGTATGCGCCCGCCTTCGGCCCGGGCGCGGCCGAAGGCGTTGCGGCACTGCTGACCGGTGACGATCCGCGCTCGCCGGACGAGGCAGTCCAGTACCTGCTGCGGTTCGGTGTGCTGCATACCTGCGTCAGGCTGGCGCTGATTCTGGAGAAGCGCCGCGAATACGAGGGCTGGCGCGACTGGGACATGAGCCTAGAGTTGGACAAGGTTGGCTGCACTGCCGACACCTTCCGCCGCACCGCGCGCAACGCCGCCCGCTGGGCCGAGCAGAGCGACGATCTGGTGACGCTGGCGCCCTGGTTGCGCGAACTGGCCGACACCTGTCCCGATGAATGAGACCGCGGACATCCGGCTGGACGGGATCGCCATCGCCCGCGGCGTGGTGCGCCTGCTGGCCGAGCATGACCGGCCCGCCATCACCGAAGTCACGCTGAAGAACGGCCGCCGCGCCGACGTCATGTCGCTGGCGAAGGATGGCGAGGTCTGGATCGTCGAGGTGAAATCATCGGTCGCCGACTACCGCTCCGACGGCAAGTGGCAGGATTATCTCGAATTCTGCGACCGCTACTTCTTCGCCGTCCCGCCGGACTTCCCGCGGGAGTTGATCCCGGACGAGTGCGGCCTGATCGTCGCCGACGGGTTCGGCGGCGCCTTCCTCCGCGACGCGCCGCTTGAGAAACTCACAGCCGCGCGGCGCAAGGCCGTGACGCTCCGGTTCGCACGCATGGCGGCGAACCGGCTTCTCGGCGATCCGGGCCTGCTGATCTCAGACTGAAAAATACTTGGCCTGACTGTGCAGGACAACGATCGCCGAGGTCGACTGCTCGGGATGCAACTGCCCCTCGTCCGCCATCTCGACGCCGATCGATCCTGCATCCAGGAGTTGCAGTATCTGCGACTGGTCCTCCAGGTTCGGACAGGCCGGATATCCGAAGGAATAGCGTGACCCCCGATAGCCCTGCTTGAGCAGTTTCAGCGGATCCGGATCGTCCTCCGCGCCGAAACCAAGCTCGGCCCGGATGCGCGTATGGACATATTCCGCCATCGCCTCGGCCATCTCGACCGACAGGCCATGCAGGTAGAGATAATCCTGATAGCGGTCGGCGGCGAACCACTCCCGCGCAACGTCGGAGGCGCGCGAGCCCATGGTCACCAGCTGCAGCCCCAGCACGTCCCGCTTGCCGGTCGATGCCTCGGGGTAGAAATCGGCGATGCAGAGCCCGCCTTCGCGTTTCTGGCGCGGCAGCGAGAAACGGGCCGCCTCGGCGCCGCTCTCCGGATCATAGACCACCAGGTCGTCACGTTCGCTGGCCGCCGGCCAGTAGCCGTAGACTGCCCGCGGCTGCAGGATGTCCTCTGCTTCCGCCTGCTGCATCACGCGGTGCAGGATCGGCCGCACTTCCTTCGCCGCCCATTCCAAATAGTCCGACCGGTCCCGCCCGGCCTTGCGGAAGCCCCACTGGAACTGAAACAGCATGGTTTCGTTCAGGAACGGCACAAGGCTCTTCAGGCTGACGCCCTCGATCCGGCGCGCGCCCCAGAAGGGCGGCTCGGGCGGGGTGACGTCGCGATGCAGTTCCTGACGCCGCAGGCTGATCTCGTCGAAATCGATGGGGCGCTCCGGGGCTTCCGACGGACGCCCCACGGCCTTGCGGCTGGACGGCCGCTTCGCGCGCTCCTCCGACGCCCGGCTGACATGCGCGGCGAACTCGTCCTTCCCGACCTTGTTCATCAGGTCCAGCCCGTCGAAGGCGTCGCGGGCATAGGCCACACCCTGCCCGGCATAGGATTTCAGGCAGTCTTCCTCGACATATTTCCGCGTCAGAGCCGCCCCGCCCAGGATCACCGGCATGGTTAGGCCGCGCCGGGCCATCTCCTCCAGGTTTTCCCGCATGATCACCGTGGACTTCACCAGCAGGCCGGACATGCCGATGGCGTCGGCCTTCTCACGCTCCGCCGCCTCCAGGATCGCGTCCAGCGGCTGCTTGATGCCCAGATTGATCACCTTGAATCCGTTGTTGGTCAGGATGATGTCCACGAGGTTCTTGCCGATGTCGTGCACGTCGCCCTTCACCGTGGCCAGCACGATGGTGCCCTTTTGCTGGCCCTCAATGCGCTCCATGTGCGGTTCCAGATGGGCTACGGCGGCCTTCATCACCTCCGCCGAACGCAGCACGAAGGGCAACTGCATCTTGCCGGCGCCGAACAGCTCGCCGACCACCTTCATGCCGTCCAGCAGGATCTCGTTGATGATCTCCAGCGGCGGGTATTTCTGCATGGCGAGGTCGAGGTCTTCGGTCAGCCCCTGCCCGTCGCCGTCGACAATGCGCAGCTTCAGGCGCTCCTCGATCTCGGCGGGCCGTTCGCGCACGGTCTTCTTCGCCTTGCGCCCCTCGAACAGGCCCATGAAGGCCTCGAGCGGATCATACCCCTCCGCGCGCCGGTCATAGATCAGGTCTTCGGCCGCCTTCACCTCGGCTTCCGGAATCTGGTGCAGCGGCACGATCTTCGAGGTGTGGACGATCGCCGCCGTCATGCCGCGCTTCTGCGCGTGATCCATGAAGACCGAGTTCAGCACATGACGCGCCGCGGCGTTCAGACCGAACGAGATGTTGGAGAGCCCGAGCACGATCTGACACTCGGGCAGTTCCCGCGCGATCGCCTCGATCGCGTCGAGGGTCCAGAGCCCCAGCTTGCGGTCGTCCTCGTTGCCGGTGCAGATGGTGAAGGTCAGCGGATCGATCAGCAGATCCGATGCCGGCAGTCCGTGATCCCTGACCGCGAAATCGACCAGCCGCCGGGCGATGCGCAGCTTGTCCTCGACTGTCTTGGCCATGCCGGCCTCGTCGATGGTCAGCGCGATGATCGCCGCCCCGAAGCGCCTGGCCAGTTCGACCCGACGGGCCGCCGGCTCCTCGCCATCCTCGAAGTTGAAACTGTTGATGATCGGCTTGCCGCCATAGAGCTTCAGCCCGGCCTCGAGCACGTTCAGCTCGGTGGAATCCAGCACGACGGGCGCCTGAACCGCGCCGCGCATCCGTCCAAGCACCTCGCTCATGTCGCGCACTTCGTCGCGCCCGACATAGGCGGTGCAGAGGTCCAGCGCGTGACTGCCCTCGGTCTCCTGCTCGCGCCCCATGGCGACGCAGGCCTCGTAATTCTCCGCCGCCTGCAATTCGCGGAACTTCTTCGATCCGTTGGCGTTGCAGCGTTCGCCGATGGAGAGCACGGCGTTTTCCTGGCGCAGCGGCGTCTGCTGGAACAGCGAGGCAATGGACGGCACGCGCTCGGTCTGGCGGGGTTTCGGCGCGGGACGCCGGCCCGGATCGAGCTCGCGCAGCATCCGGTCGAGCTCCGCGATGTGCTCGATGGTCGTGCCGCAGCAGCCGCCGATCAGGCTGACCCCGTCCTCGACGATGAACCTCTTCACCCAGCGCGCCAGTTCCTCCGGCAGCAGGGGGTAATGAGTCTTGCCATCGACCAGTTCCGGCAGGCCGGCATTGGGCTGCACCGAGACCGGGCCGGCAAAATTCCCAGTCAGCCAGCGCACGTGCTCGGCCATCTCCTTCGGACCGGTGGCGCAGTTGAGCCCGACGATATCAACATCCAGCGCATCCAGAACCGTTCCCGCCGCGGCAATGTCGGAGCCTGTCAGCAGCGTTCCCGTCGTCTCCACCGTGACCTGCACCGCGATCGGCACGCGCCGGCCCGCGGCCTTGATCGCCTCCTTTGCGCCGTTCACCGCCGCCTTCACCTGCAGCATGTCCTGACAGGTCTCGATCAGCAATCCGTCCACGCCGCCGTCGATCAGGGCGCGGGCCTGCAGCGTCAGCGCCTGTTCCAGATCGTCATAGCTGACGTGCCCCAGGCTCGGCAGCCGCGTTCCGGGGCCGATCGATCCGAGCACGAACCGCGGTGCGCCATCAGCGGCGGCGGCGTCGGCTGCCGTGCGGGCAATCTCCGCCGCACGGCGATTGATCTCCTCCGCCCGGTCCTGCAGCTCGAACTCGGCCAGGGTGATGGGCGAACCGCCGAAGCTGTTGGTCTGCACGATGTCCGAACCGGCCTCCAGATAACCGCGATGGATCTCCTCCACCACGTCCGGCCGGGTCAGGTTGAGCACCTCGGTGCAGTTTTCGCAGTCGAGAAAGTCGGTTTCCAGGTCCAGGTCCATCACCTGCACGCGGCTGCCCATGGCGCCATCGCACAGCAGAACCCTGTCACGCAGGGCTTCAAGCAGTTTCATTCTCAGGTCTCTGTTGGTCGGGATCAGTCGCGGGCGATGTCGAAGGTCGCCTGTGCGACGGTCGATTCGGCTTCGGCGGCAAGGTTCAGCGCCCGGCAGACGTCGAGGCACAGATCGGCCTTGTTCAGCGAATAGAAGTGGAAGTCGCGCACGCCGTGCCGCAGCAACCGCTCGCACAGCGAAATCGCCTGATCCACGGCGATACGCCGGCGGTCCTCGTCATCGGCGGCGCACTCGAAGGCGGCGACCACCTGCTTCGGCACCACGGCACCGCAATCCGCTGCGAACCGCTGCACCTGCTCGATGTTGCGGATCGGCAGGATGCCCGGAACTACAGGCTTCCAGATGTTGCGCGCAGCCAGGCGGTCGCGAAACCGCAGATAGGCTTCGGGATCGAAGAAGAACTGCGTGATCGCCCGCGCGGCGCCGGCATCGAGCTTGCGCTTCAGATTATCGATGTCCGAGCTGATGGAGGGCGATTCCGGATGCTTTTCCGGATAGGCGGCGACCGAGATATCGAAGTCGTGCAACTCCTTCAATCCGGCCACCAGCTCCGCTGCGTTCAGGTAGCCCTGCGGATGCGCCTCGTAGCGACCGGCATTGCCCTGGGGATCGCCGCGCAGGGCGACGATGTGGCGGATGCCCTTGCGCCAGTAGTCATCGGCGACCTTGTTCACCGCGGCGCGGCTGGCGCCCACGGCGGTCAGATGCGCCGCCGGAGCGCCGCCGGACGCGGCGGCCACCTGCAGGGCGGCGTCCAGCGTGCCGCTCTGGTTGCTGCCACCGGCGCCGTAGGTCACCGAACAGAAGGCGGGCTTGAACTCCCGGAACGCCGAAGCCGCGTCAACCATCGACGCGCCGGCCTTCGGGGATTTCGGCGGAAAGAATTCGAAGGAAATCTCCAGCGGCGCATGTCCGCGCGGGGCTCCGATGATGCGCATGTCAGTTGTCCTCCACGGGGACAGGCTTCTCGGCGGACCAGATGCCAACGGGCAACGGGCGGCCGGTGAGTGAAACGGATTGGCCGGCGGCAAGGCCGGCGGAAACGAACCAGTTGTGCACCTCGGCGGTGTCGAAACCGAGCCGGCGGTGGGCCTGCTCGGTGACAAGCTGCTCCAACTGATGCGGCAGCAGATCGGCGATGACGATGCGGCCGCCGGGCTTCAGCACACGGGCCGCCTCGCGGATCACCCGGGCCGGGTCATCGAGATAGTGCAGCACCTGATGTGCGGTGATCAGATCGAAGGCGCCCGCCGCAAACGGGAGGCTGCGAATGTCGGCCTGACGCACCTGGATGTGGCGAAAGTCCGGACGGTCGATGTTCTGACGGGCGACCGCCAGCATCTCGGCGTTCATGTCGACGCCGACCGCGCGCTCGCAGCGGCCGCCAAGAACAGCGAGGATGCGGCCTGTCCCGGTGCCCAGATCCAGCAGGTGACCCAGATGCCCCGCGCCGAGAACAGCGTGGAACGCCGTCTCGACATCGCGCTCGGAAACCTGCAGGCGGCTGAGTTCGGACCATTGCTCGGCATTTCGGGAGAAGAAGGCCTGCACCCGCTCCCGCCGCTGGGCTCGGACTTCCTCCAGCCGCGCCAGATAGCCCGCGGTCGGCTCGCCATCCTCGTCCATCAGGCGGTCGATGACGGCGCCGATCTCATCGCCCGCGCCACCCAGCGCCTGGCGGTAGATGACCCAGTTGCCCTCGGTGTAACGCTCCAGCAGGCCGACGTCGCAGAGTTGCTTGAGGCTGCGCGAAATGCCGGGCTGGCTCTGTCCGGTGATCCAGGCAAGATCGCTTACCGTCAGGTCGCAGCGGCGACACAGAATCAGCAGGTGGAGACGCGTGGTCTCCCCCGCCGCCTTCAGCATGCCAACGATCGATCCGGCGTCTGTCCGGGCCCGCGCGTCCAAGTTTCTGTCCCCGCCTTCATTCAGTTCGGCATTCGATATAACAAAATGCGCATATTGTCAATTTACTTATGCCGATGCGCGATGGTTCGGCCCGGCGCGACGCCGCAAAGCGTGATCGCGACCCATAAAGCTTTCGAAAAACTGGATTGCGCCAGCGCCGCCCATTATACCTTTCCGGGTGTGGTCACCTCGCCCGTTCGGGTGGGCGGCTGCTGAAACGGGTTCCGTCCGGGTGGGTGATCCGACCATCCGGCGCGGAAGGGGTTTGGGCTGACAGGATGTGTTCTACAGGAGCATCGTGAATGTTTGGACGTTTGGCGGGCCGTGTTCTTGGCTTCTTTCTTCTGGTTGTAGTGGCGGCCCCGGCTCTGGCGGAGGAACCCACTGCCCTGATCCAGCGCCTGGGCGGTCAGGCCATCAGCATCGTGGCCAATGACAAAGCATCAACCGATCAGAAGAAGGCGAGTTTCGAAGCCCTTTTCGAGGAGGGTTTCGACGTCCCCCTGGTCGCACGGATCGTTCTTGGCCGCTACTGGCGCGCCGCCACACCTGAGCAGCAGGACGAGTACACCTCCCTTTTCCACCGCTACATCATCGGCACCTATTCCACGCGGCTGAACGCCTATTCGGGCCAGACTTTCGAGGTCGGCGGCGAGCAGCGTCTCAGCGATGACGAGGTCCTGGTGAAGTCGCTGATCAAGGAGCCGGGCGGGCCGGACCTGAAGGTCGACTGGCGCGTGCTGAACCGCAACGGCGAGAACCGTATCGTCGATGTCGTCGTCGAGGGTGTCAGCATGGCGATCACGCACCGTTCAGAGTTCGCGGCCGTGATCTCCAAGACCGGCAATGTCGAGACCCTGCTGCAGAAGCTGAGAAGCCAGGTCGGAAACAGCTGATGCCAGACTCCATGCACGATCCGGAAGACGTCGAGGCGCTCCGGTCGTTGCTGGACGAGGCGCGCCGCATCGTGTTCTTCACCGGCGCCGGCATATCGACCGAGTCGGGCATTCCCGACTTCCGCTCTCCCGGCGGGCTCTGGACCAAGTACCAGCCCATCGACTTCCGAGATTTCATGCGATCCGAGGAAATGCGCCGGGAATCATGGCGGCGCAAGTTCGCCATGGAAGGTACCTTCGCCCAGGCCGAGCCGAACCGCGGCCACAGGGCGGTCGAAAAGCTGGTCCGCGGCGGCCGCGCCAGCGCCGTCATCACGCAGAATGTCGATGGTCTGCACCAGGCCTCGGGCGTGCCCGACGGCAAGGTCATCGAGCTGCACGGCAACTCCACCTATGCGAAGTGTCTGGACTGCGGCACCCGCAAGGAACTTGAACCGATCCGCGAAGCCTTCGAAAAGGACGAGACGCTGCCGACCTGCATCTATTGCGGCGGCATCGTGAAGACAGCCACCATATCCTTCGGGCAGAGCATGCCGGTCGCCGAGATGCAGCGGGCCGAGGAAGAGAGCCTGGCGGCCGACCTCATGATCGTGCTCGGCTCCTCCCTGGTGGTCTACCCCGCCGCGGGGTTCCCCCGCATCGCCAAGGAAAACGGCTCGAAGCTGGTAATCCTGAATCGCGACCCGACCGATCTCGACGTCTTTGCCGATCTGGTGCTGAACGCAGAAATCGGTCCGGTGCTGGGCGACGCCGTCGGCGTCAACTGAACCGGAGCCGGGCGTGCAGATCCGTTCCTTCAGGGAGTCAGACCGGGCGGCAGTGATCGCCCTCTGGCACGACTGCGGCCTCACCCGCCCCTGGAACGATCCGGACGCCGATATCGACCGGGCGCTGGCCAATGCCACGTCCGACATTCTGGTCGCCGAACATGAGGGCCGCCTGAGCGGCAGCGTGATGTGCGGCTATGACGGTCACCGGGGCTGGGTCTACTACCTGGCGGTGGCCGAGGCCGCGCGAAAGACCGGCGCCGGCCGGCTGCTGATGACCGCGGCCGAAGACTGGCTGCGCACCCGCGGCTGCCCGAAGATCGAACTGATGGTCCGCGATACCAATGACGGCGTCATCCGCTTCTACGAAGCCCTGGATTACGAGCATCAGCCGGTGAAGGTCCTGGCCCGCTGGCTGATCGAACCCGACGGCGGCAGCCCGACCGGCAGGACCGCCGGGACCTAGCTCTGCGGCGCCTCGAAGGCGTAGCCGGCGGAGCGGACGGTGCGGATGATGTCCTCGCCATTGTCGATGTTCATGGCCAGACGCAGCCGCCGGATATGCACGTCGACCGTGCGCTCCTCGACCTCCGCGTCCCTGCCCCAGACCGCGTCCAGCAACTGCCCGCGCGACTGCACGCGTCCGGCATGCTCCATGAAGTGCCGCAACAGGCGGAACTCGGTTGGCCCGAGATGCACATCGGCGCCGTCGCGGTTGACGCGGTGGGTGTCCAGATCCAGTTCGATCGAGCCGCGCACGATCCTGCGCTCGGCCAGGACGGGACGCGTCCGCCGCAGCACGGCGCGCAGCCGTGCGATCAGTTCCTTCACCGAGAAGGGCTTCGGCAGATAATCGTCAGCGCCGGCGTCCAGACCCCGGATCTTGTCTTCTTCCGCACCGCGCGCCGTGAGCATGACGACGGGCAGGTTGCGCAGCCCGCTGTTGCGCCGGATCTGACGGCAGATCTCGATCCCCGACAGGTTGGGCAGCATCCAGTCCAGCAGCAGCAGGTCCGGAAGCTCTTCGTCCAGGCGCATCATGACGTCGCCGCCGTCGACGACACTGTCGACCCGGAAACCTTCGGCCTTGAGGTTGTAGGTCAGCAGTTCGACGAGGCTCTCTTCGTCCTCGGCGACCAGCACGTAGGGCTGCATCAACTCACTCCGTTGTCGACGGTCTCGCCTTCGGCGTCAGTATAGCTGGTATTGTCCGCCTTCGGCCGCTCATCCTCGATCTGATTGCCGGTATCGGTGAAGAAGATGCGCTCCGCGATGTTGGTGACAAGATCCCCCATCCGCTCGATGTTCTTGGCGATGAACAGCAGATGCGTCGCCGCGGTGATGTTCCGCGGATCTTCCATCATGTAGGTCAGCAGTTCACGGAACAGGCTGTTGTACAGCTCGTCCACTTCCTGGTCGGCCATCCAGACCTGACGCGCCTTCGCGGAATCCAGGTCCACATAGGACGTCAGCACATCGGCCAGCATCGCCTGGACCAGCTCCGCCATGCGCGGGATGGCGCGGCTGGAACTGATCGGCGGCGACTGGTTGATGACCAGGGTCCGCTTGGAGATGTTCTTGGCGTAGTCGCCGATGCGTTCCAGATCGCCGGCGATCTTGATCGCGGAGACGATGACACGCAGGTCACTGGCCATCGGCTGGCGCAGGGCCAGCACGCGGACGGCATCCGTGTTCACCTGTTCTTCCAGATCATCAATCCGGTGATCCTGGGCGATCACCGCCTCAGCCCGCTCGCTGTCCCGCCGGGCGATCGCACGGACCGCGTCGGAAATCTGCACCTCGACCAGACCGCCGAGCTGCAGGATGGAGTTGTTGATCTTCGTGAGTTCTTCTTCATAGGCCGAAACGGTATGCGGCCTCGTCTGTTCCTGGCTTGCCATGGGAGCTTCTCCGCTTTGCTGGCTGCTTAGCCGAACCGGCCCGTGATGTAGTCTTCGGTGCGCTTGTCCTTCGGGGCGGTGAAGATCTGATCGGTCGCGCCGTACTCGACCAGATTGCCCAGATGGAAGAAGGCCGTCCGCTGGGACACGCGCGCGGCCTGCTGCATCGAATGGGTCACGATCGCGATGGTGTAGTTCTGACGCAGGTCGTCGATCAGTTCCTCGATGCGCGCGGTGGCGATCGGGTCCAGCGCCGAACAGGGCTCGTCCATAAGGATCACTTCGGGGCGCACGGCGATGGCGCGCGCGATGCAGAGACGCTGCTGCTGGCCGCCGGAAAGCCCTGTGCCCGGTTCCTGCAGCCGGTCGGCGACCTCGTTCCAGAGGCTGGCCCGTTTCAGCGAGTCCTCGACCAGATCCTGCAGTTCCGAACGCGAGCGGGTCAGGCCGTGGATCCGGGGGCCATAGGCGACATTGTCGAAGATCGACTTCGGGAACGGGTTCGGCTTCTGGAACACCATGCCGATGCGCGCGCGAAGCTGCACAACATCGATGTCCGGATCATAGATGTTCTTGCCGTCCAGATCGATGACGCCGGTGACCTTGCAGCCCTCGATGACATCGTTCATCCGGTTGATGCAGCGCAGGAAGGTGGACTTGCCGCAGCCGGACGGACCGATCAGGGCGGTCACCTCGTTGCGGTTGATGTCCAGGTCAACACCGAAGATCGCCTGCTTCTCGCCGTAATGCACATCGACGTTGCGGGCGGAGACGGCGGTGTTCGACGTAGCGGTGTCGGTTGCTGTCTGGGTCACGTTCATGGGGCCTCTACCAGCGTTTTTCGAACCGCTTGCGCAGCATCACCGCGCTCAGGTTCATGATGATCAGGAAGACGAGCAGCACGATGATGCCGGCCGAGGTGCGTTCGACGAAGGCACGCTCCGGACTGTCCGCCCAGATGTAAATCTGCACCGGCAGCACCGTCGATGGATCGAAGGGCGACGTGGGAAGATCCACGATGAAGGCCACCATGCCGATCATGATCAGCGGCGCGGTCTCGCCCAGCGCCTGGGCCATGCCGATGATCGAGCCGGTCAGCATGCCGGGCATGGCCAGCGGCAGCACGTGATGCGTCACCGTCTGCAGACGGCTGGCGCCCACGCCCAGCGCTGCCTCCCGGATCGAGGGCGGCACAGACTTCAGCGATGCGCGCCCCGCAATGATGATGGTCGGCAGGGTCATCAGCGCCAGCACCACGCCACCGGCGATGGGCGCCGAGCGCGGCAGGCCGAAGACCTGCAGGAACACCGCCAGTCCGAGCAGGCCGAAGATGATCGACGGCACCGCGGCGAGGTTGTTGATGTTCACCTCGATCAGGTCGGTCCACCTGTTCTTCGGCGCGAACTCTTCCAGGTAGATCGCGGTCAGGATGCCCAGCGGGAAGGCCAGCACCAGGGTCACGACCAGGGTGAAGAAGGAACCCAGAACCGCACCCCAGATGCCGGCCATTTCCGGTTCGCGGCTGTCGCCCGCGCTGAAGAATCGGGTGTTGAAATGGGTCTCCAGCCGGTTCTCGGCCAGCAGCCTGTCGACCCAGACAAGCTGGTTGTCCTTCACCACCCGGCTTTCCTCGGGCAACGTCCGGTCGATCGCGCCCTTGATGAGCTGGTCGATGTCGTCGCTGGCGGTCAGCCAGAGCTCGACGGTCTGACCGACCATGTCCGGGTTCTCCATCACCATGTCGCGGAGCTCGAACGCCGCGCCGGGGCTGGCGAGATCATAGAGTGTGCGCTTCTCGCGGCGCTTGGTGACCTCCGGGAACATCTCTCGGAGCGCTTCCTTGATCATGCCGCTGTAGTCGGCCGATCTGAGTTCCTGTTCGGTACGCTCGCCGGAGGGAGAAATCTTCTCGGCCGGCAACTCGACCGGAATCAGGATCGTTGTCTGCAGCACGGCGCTCCAGCCCTGATAGCCGACGGAAATTACCAGCAGCACCAGGAAGGACAGGGCGACGAAGATCGCGGCCCGGCCGTACCACATGAAGCGGCGTTCGGCGGCGTAGCGCTTCCGCAGTCCCCTGGCGACCAGCTCGGCTGTGTTCTGACGGGAGATACCCGTGTTGTCTGCGCCCGTTGCAGTCATGTCAGTCATACTTTTCCCGATATTTGCGGACGATTCCGAGCGCCAGAACGTTCAGGGCAAGCGTCACGAAAAACAGCATCAGGCCGAGAGCGAAGGCCGCCAGCGTCTTGGGGCTGTCGAATTCGCTGTCGCCGGTGAGAAGGGTCACGATCTGAACGGTCACCGTAGTTACCGCCTCGAAGGGGTTGGCGGTCAGCTTGGCGCTGAGACCGGCGGCCATTACCACGATCATGGTCTCGCCGATGGCCCGCGAAGCCGCTAGCAGCAGCGCGCCGACAATGCCCGGCAAGGCCGCAGGCACGATGACGTTGCGGATGGTCTCCGAGCGCGTCGCGCCTAGGCCATAGGCGCCTTCGCGCAGGGAACGCGGCACGGCGGTGATCACGTCATCCGAGAGGGAACTGACGAAGGGGATGATCATCACACCCATCACCAGACCGGCAGCGAGCGCGCTTTCGGAATCGATCGCGATTCCGAGATCCGCGCCTGAATCGCGCAACAGCGGCGCAACCATCAGGGCGGCGAAGAAACCATAGACCACCGTCGGGACACCAGCCAGGATCTCCAGCGCCGGCTTGACGAAGCTGCGGGTCCTGGGGCGCGCATATTCGGCCATGTAGATGGCGGACATCAGCCCGATCGGCGCGGCAATGGTCAGGGCGATGATGCTGATCAGCATGGTGCCGGCGAACACCGGGATGGCGCCGAAGGAACCGGATGCGCCGACCTGGTCGGGACGCAGCGCGGTCTGCGGGCTCCAGTGCAGGCCGAACAGGAACTCCCAGAACGGCACCTTCCGGAAGAATTCGATCGATTCGTAGAACAGCGACACCACGATGCCGATGGTGGTGAAGATGGCGATGGTCGAGGAGATGATCAGCAGCGCCATCGATACCGCCTCGACCTTGTTGCGGGCGCGGAGTTGCGGATTGATCCGGCTGCACGCCACCGCGAAACCGAGACCGGCCGCTGCGACCATGGCGACGATCATCCCGACGCGCGCGGTGGACAGCCAGCCGCCATAGGACACGGCGGCTTCCTGGGCGACGGGATCGTCGGGATTGATGGCGCGTTCGCCGATGGCGATGCTGTGAATGTCGCTGAGCAGGGCCTCCAGCTCGATCGCCCGGAACTCGAGGCGGTCCGGCGGCAGGATCGAGAGCACCATGCCTTCCAGCACCAGCGGCTGGATGATGGCCCATACCACCAGCACCAGAAGCGCCGGAATGATCGTCCAGACGACAGCGTAGGAGCCATAGTGCGCGGGAAGTGAATGAAGCTGCTGACCACCGGCGACGGCGAGGGAACGCACACGGCCAGCCCGGTAAGAAATGGCCCAAATAAGGGCAACCGCAGCGAGAGCGATCCAGTAGATCATGACGGACCTTTTTTGCGGTTGGCGATCCCGGGTTCCGGGACCGTGAAGAATTCAGTTCAGACACCAAACGGGCTGGCCGTGAATGGCCAGCCCGAACGGTGCTCTGGCGACAACCTTACATGGACAGGTTGACGTTGTTGGTGGCCTTCTCGTGCCATTCCTTGCGCTCGGCGTCCGACATCGGGATCAGGCCCTTGTCGGTGAGATAGCCCTCGGAACCGAAAGCGGCTTCGCTGACGAACTCGGAGACGAACTCCTTGATGCCCGGAACGACACCGATATGCGCCTGCTTCACGTAGAAGAACAGGGCGCGGGAGATCGGGTAGGAGCCATCGGCGATCAGCTCGAATTCCGGCGCGACACCGTCAACGATCGAGCCCTGAACCTTGTCGGTATTCTGGTCCAGGAAGGAGAAGCCGAAGATGCCCAGGGCGTCCGGGTTCGCGGCCAGCTTCTGGACGATCAGGTTGTCGTTCTCGCCGGCGTCGATGAAGGCGCCGTCTTCACGGATCGCGTGGCAGCGAGCCTTGTGGGCCTTCTTGTCGGACTTCTTCAGGGCCTTGACCCAGGCGATGCTGTTGCAGCCGCCTTCCATGGCCAGTTCGACGAAGGCGTCACGAGTGCCGGAGGTCGGCGGCGGGCCCAGGACCTCGATCCTGGTCGCCGGAAGGGCCGGGTTCACATCCTTCCATGTCTTGTTCGGGTTCGGAACCCACTTGCCTTCGCCAGCCGGAACGTCGGCGGCCAGGGCCAGGTAGATGTCCTGCAGGGAGAGCTTGTACTGGGTCGCGCCCTTTGCGTTGGCCATGACGATGCCGTCATAGCCGACCTTCACCTCGGTGATGTCGGCGATGCCGTTCTTGGCGCACAGCTCGACTTCGGAGGACTTGATGCGGCGCGAAGCGTTGGTGATGTCCGGATGCTCGGTGCCGACGCCGGCACAGAACAGCTTCATGCCGCCGCCGGAACCGGTGGATTCGACAACCGGGGTCTTGAAAGCCGTCTTCTGGCCGAAAGCCTCGGCAACAGCCGTCGAGAACGGGAACACCGTCGAGGAACCGACGATCTGGATCTGGTCGCGGGCCTCTGCGGCGCCCGCGAATGCGACGGCCAAGCCAGCCGTCAGAGCGATCTTCCTGAGCACTGAAATCCTCCTTTGTGCTTGAGGGCACGCGTCCGGTACTCAGCCAGTGTTACAGCTGTGTGACACAAAAGCAGTCTATACAGAACGGCAGAGAATTCAGCCGCTTAGCCGGTCGCTCTCGGCAGCTCGACCGTGAAGGTGGAGCCTTCACCCACCATGGAATCGACTCGCAGTCGTCCCCGATGACGGTTGACAACGTGCTTGACGATGGCCAGGCCGAGGCCGGTGCCGCCGGCCGCGCGGCTGCGGCCCTTGTCGACGCGATAGAACCGTTCGGTCAGGCGGGGAATGTGCTCGCGCGGTATGCCCTGACCATGGTCCGCAACCGAAACCACACCCATTTCGTCCTTCGTCGAGATCGTGATGATGACCGGCGACCCGGCATCGCCGTATTTCACGGCGTTGTCGACGAGGTTCTGGAAAAGTCTCGACAACTCAAGACTGTCGCCGATCACCTCGACCGGCGACCCGTTCCTGACCTCGATTGTCATGTTCCGCTCTTCCGCGATCAGGCGGGCGGACTCGACGATCGAACCGATCACCTCTCCCAGTTCGGCCACGCCTTCGGGAGGCCGGTGCTCGTTCATCTCGATTCGGCTGAGCGACAGGAGGTCCTCGACAATCCGCGCCATGCGGCTGGCCTGCTCGGTCAGGATCTGCATGAACCGCTTCTGCGCCTCGGGGTCTTCCCGCGCCGCGCCGTTCAGGGTCTCGACAATGCTGAGAACGGAAGCAAGCGGCGTGCGAAGCTCATGGCTGACATCGGCGACGAAATCCGAGCGCACCTCCCGCATGCGCTCCGAATCCGTCATGTCGTCCAGCATCAGGATGAAGTTGTGCCCCCCGGGAGAGAGGTCGGGCAGGCTCTCGATCCGCGCGCGCAGCAGACGATTGACCGGCTTGTGGTGGCGGAATTCGATGGTGACGCCGTGACGCGTGTCCAGCACCCTGTCTGCCGCCGACAGCAGTTCCGGGTTACGGATCGCCGCGGCCAGGTCCTTTCCGCTCGTCACGGGACCGAGCAGCCTGTCGACCGCCGCGTTGAAGAAGCGGATCCTGCGCCCCTCGTCGAACAGCAGGATGGGAAGATCGAGACCGTCCAGAACCGTCCTGAGCGCGGCATCGCCGGCCGAGGCCTGATTGCCGTCCGTCTCGGCCCGCCGCGCCGCCACCTGCTGCGACAATTGCCATTCGCGCAGCAACTGGTTGCGCAGAATGAACGCGGCGACCGCCGAGATACCGCCCCAGCAGAGCATCGCGGAACTGCCCGTCAGGGTCGTGTTGACGGAAATGCCCCCGAGAATCAGGCCAAGCGGCAGCGAAACAGCCGTCAGCAGCCCGGCCCAGCGACCGGGATACGGCAGCAGCGGCGCGCTGTCCCGCGATGGAGGGTTACCGGTCAGTGAGCTCATGTCCCGCAAGCGCTTCCGTGTTTCCAACCCGCCGCCTTTCCGGACGCATATGCAATCGAATGCTTGTGCCCACAACTTGTTTCACGATCATGCCAGATTCATGACGAATGGGGGGACGCGACGATGAAACAACTGAAAACCGAACGGCACGGACCGGTTCTTCTGGTCAGGTTCGACAATCCGCCGAAGGGCTACATGGATGGCGGGACCCTCGACGATCTGGAGGAACTGACCAAGGAGATTGATGCGAACCCGGATATTCGGGCCGCAGTCTATACAGGCGCGGATCCGGAGACCTTCATCTATCATTTCGACACCAATGTCCTTTCCCAGATGGCCGATGGATTGAGGTCGAAGGGCATGTCCTTCTCCGACGACAAGATGCTGCCGGAACGAAATATCGACATCGTCTTCAACCGCATCGCCGCCAGCCCGAAGCCACACATCGCGGCCATCAACGGCAACTGCATGGGTGGCGGGCTGGAATTCGCGCTGTCCTGCGATCTTCGCTTCGCCCGCGCCGGTGACTACCGCATGGGCCAGATCGAGATCGCCCTCGGCATCCTGCCGGGTGCCGGCGGCGTGGTGCGGACCGCGCGCATGATCGGCGCGTCGAAGGCGATGGAGCTCTGCCTGCTGGGCGAGGCCTTCGGCCCGGCGGAGGCCAAGCGGCTTGGCCTGGTGAACGACGTGATCGAGGGTGATGTGGTCGCCCATGCGATGGATGTCGCCCAGCGCATGTCCGCCCACGCGCCGCTCGCCGTGCAGCACATCAAGCGCATCGCCCGAGCCGCGAACGAACCCGGCGACGCCGGTGCGCTGGCGCTGGAGCGGACTCTGTTCCTCGACCTGCTGGTACAGGACGAGGCGGTCGACGCTCTTGCCGCCTATAATCGCGGCGATCTTCGTTTGAGTGACCGCAATACCTGAGCACATGGAACCCTTTTCACACGAGTTTCTGCCGCAGGACCGCGTCATCTGGGGCAAGCCCGCCGCGCAGGCCGTCGCCGACGAGGCCGAGCAACGGAATTCCCGGCGGGTCTTCATCGTCGCCTCGAAGACGCTCAACCGCCGCACGGATGTCGTGAAGGCAATCGCCGATGCGCTCGGCGACCGGTTCCGGGGCGTGTTCGACGAGATCGCCGAACACACGCCCCGCAGTTCGGTGATCGCGGCGATCAAGGCCGCGCAGGCCGTGGAGCCGGATCTGATCGTCTCGGTCGGCGGCGGCACGCCCATCGATGCCGTGAAGGTCATGCTGGTCTGCATGGCCGAAGGCGTCGATACGGTCGAAGGCATGAGCGCCTGTCACATGCAGGTCCGCGAGGACGGCAGCCGCTTCGTTCCGAAGATCGGACCGCCCCCCTGCCCGCACATCGCCGTGCCGACCACCCTGTCCGCCGCCGAGTTTTCCAATCTCGGCGGCTGCACCGACCCGGAGCGCAAGATCAAGGACGGCTACACCGCACGTGGCATCAATCCGGCGGTCGTCATCCTCGACCCGGAAGCAACCCTGCACACGCCGGACTGGCTGTGGCAGTCGACCGGCATCCGCGGCGTCGATCACGCTGCGGAAGGGATCTGCGCGATCCAGCCCTCGCCCATGGTGGACGGTTGCGCCCTGCAGGCGCTCCGGCTGTTCTCCGAGGCGTTGCCGGCCAGCAAGCGGCAGCCCTCGGATCTCGGCGCGCGGCTCGCCTGCCAACAGGCGGCCTGGCTCGCCGGTTCGGGCATTCTCAGGGTGCAGTACGGCGCCAGTCACGGCATCGGGCACAGCCTGGGTGCTGTCACGGGGATGAGCCACGGCCACACGTCCTGCGTGATGCTGGCGCCGGTACTGGCCTACAATCGCAAGCACACCGAGGAACGGCAGGCCTGGATCGCCGAAGCCATGGGACGCGACGATGGGGATGCCTCGGCGGCGGTCGCCGATCTGGTCCGTTCGCTCGATCAGCCGGCAACGCTCAGGTCGCTGGACGTCCGGCAGGATCAGTTCGATGACATCATCTCCGGCGCCATGCAGAACATGTGGGTGCGGACCAATCCGCGCCCGATCGAGAGACCGGCGCAGGTGCGCGAACTGCTGGAAATGGCCTGGTAGATGGCTGATCAGGACCTCTACGACCGCCACCCCATCAACGCCGAGCAGATCCTTGAGGCGGCGGCGTCGGCGGGACATGACCCGGCGGCGCTACGGCCTTCCGATCTCCGGCCGCACGATCAGGATCACTATGGCGGCGAGGCGGTGGTGCACGAACTGGCGCGCGCCGCAGGCATCCGGCCCGGAGACAGGGTTGCAGACGTCTGCGCCGGGATGGCCGGCCCCGCCAGGCTGATCGCCGAGCATTTCGGCGCGGAAGTCATCGGCCTGGACTACAACTGGAGCCGTTGCCAGGGCGCAGCACGGCTGAATGGCATGGTCGGCATGCCGGACCGCGTGCGGATGGTGCGCTGCGACGCCCAGAACCTGCCGCTTGCCGATTCCGTCCTCGATGCTGCCATCAGCCAGGAGGCCCTGCTCCACATCCCCGGCAAGGAAGCCGTGCTTGAAGGCGTGTTCCGCGCTTTGCGTCCCGGTGGGCGCTTCGCCTTCACAGACCTGGTGGCGTTGCCATCCCTGACCTCCAACGACCGGCAGCGGCTTGCGAATGACGGGATGCAGATGGTCGATATCCGCAGCGCCGCCCAGTATCGCGAGATTGCCGCGGCGTCGGGATTTGCCGTGCAGGCTGAGACCGACCTTTCCGAAGACTGGAAAATCATCCTCACCGAACGGCTGGAAATGTACCGGAACCTGCAGTCCGCCACCGAAAGGGTCCATGGCGCAGAAGCCCACCGGCAGTATGTCGGCCCCTACGAGTTCTTCGTCGGACTGGTCCAGCAGGGCGCGCTCGGCGGGGTCCGCATGGTGTTCCGCAGACCTGACGCATAGGTCAGTATATTTGACCTATTATTGACTTTGCGGAAGCCGGATAATAGCTTCCAATCCATGTTGCATGGCCGCGAATTGGGGAGTTCCGCATGAGCCTCGCCGAAGTATCGCTCGACGACAAGTACACGCTGGAAGAAGGCCGCGTCTTCATCACCGGCACCCAGGCGCTGATCCGCCTGCCGATGATGCAGCGACAGCGTGATGTTGCGGCGGGCCTGAACACCGGCTGTTTCATCTCCGGCTATCGCGGTTCGCCGCTGGGCGTCTACGACCAGCAGCTCTGGCAGGCCGAGAAGTTCCTGAAGAACAACCACATTCACTTTCAGTCGGGCCTGAACGAGGATCTGGCGGCGACGGCCGTCTGGGGGTCGCAGCAGACGAACCTTTATCCGACCGCGAAGTATGACGGCGTCTTCGCCATCTGGTACGCCAAGGGCCCGGGTGTCGATCGTTCGCTGGACGTGCTGAAACACATGAACTCGGCTGGCATGTCGAAGCATGGCGGCGTGCTGCTGCTGGCCGGCGACGATCATGGCGGCGTGTCCTCCACCCTTCTGCACCAGTCCGAGCACGTCTTCGCGTCGGCCATGATTCCGGTGCTGAACCCGGCCAACGTGCAGGAATATCTGGATTTCGGCCTGCTTGGCTGGGCGATGAGCCGCTATGCCAGCGTCGCGGTCGGTTTCAAGTGCGTCTCGGAGACGGTCGAGAGCGCCGCGAGCGTCTACGTCGACCCGCACCGGGTGCAGATCAAGACCCCGGACTTCGACATGCCGCCGGGCGGGCTCGGCATCCGCTGGCCCGATGACCGCTTCGAGGAAGAGCGCCGGCTGCATCGCGACAAGATCTACGCCGCCCTTGCCTTCGCCCGCGCCAATGGCATCGACCGCACCGTCATCGACAGCCCGAAGCCGCGCATCGGCATCATCACCACAGGCAAGTCCTATCTGGACGTCATGCAGGCGCTGGAAGATCTGGGCATCACGGACGAGATGGCGGCCGATATCGGCCTGCGCGTCTACAAGGTCGGCATGCCCTGGCCGCTGGAGCCCGAGGGCGCGCGGCACTTCGCCGAGGGGCTGGAAGAAGTCATCGTCATCGAGGAAAAGCGGGCGCTGATCGAAAACCAGTTGAAGGAACAGCTTTACAACTGGCGCGAGGACGTGCGCCCGCGCGTCGTCGGCAAGTTCGACGAGAACCGTGAATGGCTGTTCCCCAGCCACGGAGAACTCAGCCCCGCCGAGATCGCCATGTATATCGCCGAGCGGTTGAAGCCCTTCCACACGTCCAGCGAGATCGAGGACCGCGTGGAGTTCTTCATGCGCAAGCAGCGCATGACCGAGGTGCTGGTCCAGCGCCAGGAAGGCGAGCAGAAGCTGGAGCGCACACCCTATTTCTGCTCCGGCTGCCCGCACAACACCTCGACCCGCGTGCCGGAAGGCAGTCGCGCCACGGCCGGCATCGGCTGTCACTTCATGTCGGTGTGGATGAACCGCGAGACCTCGACCTACACGCAGATGGGCGGCGAAGGCACGCCCTGGATCGGCCAGGCGCCCTTCACCGAGGATAAGCACATCTTCGCCAATCTGGGCGACGGCACATATTTCCACTCCGGCCTGCTGGCCATTCGCGCCTCGATCGCGGCGGGTGTTAACATTACCTACAAGATCCTGTTCAACGACGCCGTCGCCATGACTGGCGGCCAGCGGCATGACGGGCAGCTGACGCCGATGAAGATCGCCGCGCAGGTGCATGGCGAAGGTGTGAAGAAGCTGGTGGTGGTCACCGACGAACCGGACAAGTATCCGGCCGACGCTTTCCCCACCGGCACCAATGTCTATCACCGCTCGGAACTGGACGAGGTCCAGAAGATGCTGCGGGAGACGCCGGGCTGCACGGCCCTGATCTATGACCAGACCTGCGCCGCCGAGAAGCGCCGCCGCCGGAAGCGCGGCACGTTCCCGGATCCGGCCAAGCGGGCCTATATCAACACCGAGGTCTGCGAGGGCTGCGGCGACTGTTCGGTGAAGTCGAACTGCGTCTCCGTCGAACCGCACGAGACCGAGCTTGGCCGCAAGCGCAAGATCAACCAGTCGGCCTGCAACAAGGACTTCAGTTGCGTGAACGGCTTCTGCCCCAGCTTCGTCACCGTGCATGGCGGCGGGCTGCGCAAGCCGAAGCCGGCGGTGGCCCGCAAGTCGGAAAGCACGGCCGATCCGTTCTCCGGCCTGCCGACACCAGAGACCGCCTCGGTCGACGAGGATCCGTTCGGCATCCTCGTCACCGGCATCGGCGGCACCGGCGTGCTGACCGTCGGCGCGTTGCTGGGCATGGCGGCGCATCTGGAAGGCAAGGGCGCAACGGTTCTGGATTACACCGGGCTGGCGCAGAAGAACGGCGCGGTGATGAGCAGTGTCCGAATCGGCCGAAAGCCCGAGGACATCAAGGCCGTGCGCATCGCCACCGGCGGTTCGAACCTGGTGCTGGGCTGCGATATGGTCGTCGCCGCTTCGGACAAGGCGCTGGCCACGATGGAGAACGGCGGCACACGCGCGATCATCAACAGCCACCTGGCGCCGACCGCGGCCTTCACGCTGAACCCGGACCTGAAATACGGCCCGAACGCCATGCAGGACGCCATCAAGGAGGCGGCCGGCGGCAACCAGACCGAGTTCCTGGACGCCACGCGGCTGGCCACGGCCCTGATGGGAGACAGCATCGCCACCAACCTGTTCATGCTGGGCTACGCCTTCCAGCGCGGCCAGTTGCCGGTCGGCGAGGAAGCCCTGATGAAGGCCATCGAGTTGAACGGCGTCGCCGTCGCGATGAACAAGGAAAGCTTCAACTGGGGCCGCCTGGCGGCGCATGACATCGACAAGGTCGAGAAGGCCGTGAAGCCGGCCGCGCCCGTTCTGCCCTTCGTCAAGCCGCTGACCGATCTGGAAGACATCATCGAGCATCGGCGCGAACTGCTGACGAAGTATCAGAACAAGGCCTATGCCGACCGTTACGAGGAGATCGTGCGCAAGGTCGCCAAGGCCGACCAGGCGAAGGGCTCCGGATTCAGCGGCATCGCCGAGGCGGTGGCCCGCAACCTCGCCAAGCTGATGGCCTACAAGGACGAGTACGAGGTCGCGCGGCTCTACACCGATGGCAAGTTCCTGCGGGAAATCCGCCAGACCTTCGACGGCGACTACAAGCTGCGCTTCCACCTCGCGCCTCCGGGCATCACTCGCCCGGACCCGGAAACCGGCAAGATCGAGAAGATGGAGTTCGGGCCCTGGATGCTGCCAGCCTTCCGCGTGCTGGCGAAGATGAAGGGACTGCGCGGCACCCGCTTCGACATCTTCGGGCGCACCGAGGAGCGGCGCATGGAGCGGCAGCTCATCCGGGACTACGAAGCCATCCTGGACGAAATTGCCGACAAGCTGTCGGCCGACAACTACATCCACGCGCTGGAACTGGCGAAGCTGCCGGAGACGATTCGCGGCTATGGCCACATCAAGGACCGGAACATCGACCTCGCGAAGCGCCGCGAGCAGGATCTGCTCGCCGCCTTCCGCAACCCGTCGTCCGTGAAGGCCTCCGAGGCGGCGGAGTAATTCCGCCGCTCCCGGCGCTGCCTAGAGCGGAACCGGCAGTTCCAGATACGCGTCGTAGATGCGGTCGCGGTGCGCCATTAGTTCCGGCGACGCCGCCGCGCGGATGGCGGTCGGCACTGCCTCCCACGACGTCCGCATGTGCGGGTTCATCGGCATGCACGCCTCGTCCAGTGGCGACACGAGGTTCGAGAACGCGGCCCAGTAGATGTCCGCCGCGGTCAGCGTGTCGCCGACCAGAAACGCGCGGCCCGCGATTCGTTCCGACAGCCCGGTCAGGATGCTGACCATGCGGCCCGCATAGTCCTCGTCTTCCCGGTAGCCGTATTTCGCGGCCAGGAACTGCGCGATCTTTGGATGGAAACCGGCCTTCGGCCCTTCGGCGAGGCCCTGCCGGACCAGCAGGTTCCGCGACGACCAGCCCAGACCCATCTCGCCGCAGAGCTCATGCGCGATACCGATGACCGTGGTGCGGCCTTCGAAATCGGCGGGCAGCAGCGGCTTCCGGGGCGCCAGGCGCTCCGCCAGCATCAGGATTTCGGACCAACCGGTGCGCAGCGGTTCGTCCTGATAGGCCACGACCGGAACCGACGAGTTGCCGGCCCATGCGGCAATGGCGTTGTCCGCGTCGTCCTCGCTCTGGGCGGCGTACTGGCAGTCGAGATTCTTGACCCGGAAGATGCCCTTGGCGGCCTCGGTCCAGGGACTGGGAACCCCGCGCAGACAGGCCATGCGCAGGCCATCCATCTCCCGCGCGGCGGCAATCGAGGCAAATCGGGACATGCTTTCCTCCCCTGCTGTCCAGGGAAGGAAACTAGAGCGCTCCGTCGGTCAGTGAAACAGGGATCAGGCAGCCGGCCGCTGCGCCAGACCTTCCATGATGGTGCGGTTGACGTCGATCAGATCGTCGACGGTTTCCTCACCACGCATCACACCCGAAGAATGACGATCCACCCAGATCGCCAGCGAGATGATCGACGCCCGGGTCTGCTCGGGCAGACCGTTGCCGTCATTCGCGCAGTCGGAAAGCAGGGTCGACCACAGACGCCGGTTCCGATGGACAGCCTTGATCACGTCATTGTCGTGCAGCGGCTTCTCACGCACCGCCATCAGGCCGCGGGTGATATCCGCGAACAGACGGTATTCCGTATCCCGAGGGGATTCGGCGACAAACTGGGCTTTGTTATACGCCTGCAGGCTCATAGTTCAGTCTCATGCTTTCGAAGTCGAGCAGTTTGCGGCAGAGCGTCAGACCCTTGTAGTACTGACGTTCCATCACGCACTGGCTGATGGCGACACAAGTCGAAAGAGCATCAGCATCGCTGACCACTCCCATGAACTCCGACATCCGGTGCACGAATTCTTCGTAGAAGCCTGATCGGACCTTGTCATCGAGATACATCGACATGATCGCGAAGTAGATGCGCTTCGCGGGCGTGTCGACGTCCTCGGGTTTCAGGATGTCCCGCTCCCGCAGGATCGAGGCCTTGTTGTGCAGGACAAGCGTCGCGCGGCGGTCGCCATTTGCGATGACGGCACCGTTGATCACGAACTTCTCGCCAGGTTTCAGCGTCAGCTTCAATGCCATTCGGTTCCTTTCCGGCTTTTGCCGGTCCTCCGGGTCTCAGACATCCTCGGCGGCCGGATTCCCCGGCAGCAGTCGCCACACTGATCGAGGCTGGTTGAATTATCGTTAACAGGGCCCGAGCGGATTCATCGAATTTGACCGGCTTACCAATTATTAAGCTTGACCGGTTCAGATGGCGCCGTCCGAGAAACAGTCCGAGGCCCGACATGTCCCGCGCCACCCGCCTGAAGAACAAGCCCGCCAATCCTGACGGGCCCGACGTCTACAACGACATTCTTCAGGGCAACGCGATAAAGTTCATCGATGTTCTGGCCCGGGTCGACCGCAACCGGACGCCCAGCCGCTCCGAGGTGAAGCGCGCGATCCAGCACCTGACCAGGGGCAACAAGCTGGCCAATGCGCAGAAGTTCGAGGAAGCGGCCACGGAGTTCCTGAAGGCGCATTGCCTGGATCCGAACAATGGCGACACGCTGCTGGTCCTGGGCAACAACCTGCGCTACGCGGGCAACATCCAGGCCGCTGTCCACACCATGGAGCGTGCGCTTGAGGTCTCGGGCGAGGACGATATCGAACTTCTCTACGGTATCGGCCAGCTGGCGCAGGATCTCAACATGCTGGACGCGGCCGCCCGTCTGTTCTCGATCATCATCCAGCGCGCGCCCAACGACACCCGCGCGCCGGTCGCCCTTGCCGGTGTCCGCCGCGCCAAGGGCGACTATGACGGGGCCATCGAGAGCCTGAAGTTCGCGGTCGAGCATAACGTGCAGGACTATTCGCTCTGGCAGGCCCTCGCCGTTACCGTGGCCGAGGATCGCGGCGTCGACGCCGCTCGCCCCTTCTTCGACGAGGCCATCCGCCTGCACCCGGACTACGACATCGCCAAGTCGAACCTGGGTCATGCTTACTCCGCCGAGGGCCGCTTCGAGGAGGCGCTGCCCTTCCTGAAGGCGGCGATCGATTCGCGCGACGACGACCCCAACACCCACTTCACCTATTCGACCGCACTGCTGGGCACGGGTCAGCTTGAAGAAGGCTGGGAACATTACGAATGGCGGCTGGACCGCCGCCGGCCGGATGCGGTGATTTTCGTCCATGACCTGCCCCGCTGGCAGGGCGAGGACATCTCCGACAAGACCATCCTGATCAGCGACGAACAGGGCATTGGTGACGCCATCATCTTCGGCAGCGCCTATCGCGACGTGATCGAGCGCGCGGGTCACGTGATCATCGAATGCGACCATCGCCTGGTGACCTGGTTCCAGCGTTCCTTCCCCGAAGCGACGGTGCACCGGCATGTATCCTTCAAGTCGAACCAGCGCATTCACCGCCACTATGGCTGGCTGAAGGATGACGGCATTCCGACACCGGATCTCTTCATTCCCTCGGGCTCGATCTTCGCCCTGACCCGCCCGACGGTGGAAAGTTTCGCCCGGCATGGCGCCTATCTGAAGCCGGACCCCGAACGCGTCGCCTACTGGGACGAGAAGTTCAGGTCAGTCGGCGAAGGCCCGCGTATCGGGCTCTGCTGGTCGGGCGGCTTCATCACGCCGATCCGCGCCAAGGGCTACATGTCGCTGATGGACTTCGAACCCTTCTTCGATCTGCAGGAAAAGGGCGCGCATTTCTTCAACTGCATGTATCGCGACGCCTCCGAGGACTGCGCCCGTCTGGCCAATGAGAAGGGCATCATCATCCACGATTTCGAGGGCATCGACCGACGGGTGCAGCTTGACGAGGCCGCGGCATGGACCGCCGCGCTGGATTTCGTCGTCTCGATCTCCTCCTCGCCGGTCGCCATCGCCGGCGCCGTCGGCGTGCCGGCGGTCACCCTGCTGCACAAGGCCGACCGCTTCCACTTCGGTGCGGGCATCGAGCCCTGGTTCCCGAAGACCGACATCTTCGTCGCCGAACGGCCGGACCAGTGGCCGTCGAAACCCTGCCTGGAAGCACGGCAACGCACCGGCGAACGGCTGGGACTGGACTGACCGCCACATGGAAGACCTGATCCCGATCATCGTGCAGGCCCGAACCGGTTCGACCCGCTGCCCGGCCAAGGTGATGCGCACGGTCGCCGGACGGCGGCTGATCGATTACACGCTGGACGCGCTGGAGAAGTGCCGCGCCGGGCGGCCGCTGCTGGTCGCCACGTCCGACGACCCGCTGGACGACGCACTGGCCGCCCACTGCACCGCCCGGATGGTCCCCGTCGTGCGGGGTCCGTTGCTGGACGTCGCGGGGCGGTTCCGCAAGGTGCTGGAAGGGTTTCCCGTGGACGCCTTCGTGCGCGTGTCCGGCGACAGCCCACTGATCGATCACCGGCTGGTCGACAAGGCGGTGCAGATCTTCCGTCAGGAGCGCCCCGATCTGGTTTCCAACGTCGTTGAGCGCACCTTCCCGAAGGGCCAGTCCGTCGAGGTCGTGCGCTCCTGCACCTTCCTGAAGGCCGAGGCCGAGATGCAGGATCCAGCCGACCGCGAACACGTCACGACAAGCCTCTACCGCCAGCCCGAACGTTTCCGCATCGTCTCCATCGAGGCGGAGGAGAATCAGGGCGAGACCTCGATGGTCGTGGACACCGAGGAAGACTTTCTGCGCTTCAAGGGGCTCGCCCATGAACTGCAGACACCGGCCTGGCGCTATCACTGGCACGAGCTGGCGCCCCGGATCGCCGAAGCGCGATGAATGCGCCGCCGCTGCTGCGCGCTGGCGTGATCGGCCTCGGTGTCGGTGAACGTCACATCTCCGGATATGAACGCCATCCCGACTGCCGCGTTGTCTCGCTGGCCGATTTCTGCCCGGAGAAGCGCGCGGAAGTTCAGGGCAGGCACCCGGACCGGCGGATGCACGCCGACGCCAGCGCCGTACTGGACGATCCGGAAATCGACATTGTCTCCATCGCCTCCTACGACCAGCATCACTTCGATCAGGTCATGCGGGCGATCGCGCAGAACAAGCACATCTTCGTCGAGAAACCGTTGGTGCTGACCGAAGAGCACGCAGCCGAAGTCCGCGAAGCCCTGCGCCGGAAGCCTCAGCTCAGGATTTCATCGAACCTGATCCTGCGCCGCTGCCCGCGCTTCCTGTGGCTGCGCGAACAGATCCGAAGCGGCGCCTTCGGCAAGATTTTCCACATCGAGGCCGACTATCAGTACGGCCGCATCCACAAGCTGCTGAACGGCTGGCGCGGCGAACTGCCGGGCTATTCGCTGGTGCTTGGCGGTGCGGTGCACATGGCCGATCTGGTGCTCTGGCTGACCGGCGACCGGCCGGTCGAGGTCAGCGCCTTTGGTAACCGTATTGCAACCGACGGCAGCGCCTTCGCCAATTTCGATCTTGTCCGGGCAATCGTCCGCTTCCAAAGCGGCATGGTCGCTACGATCGGCTGCAATGGCGGTCTGGTGCACCCGCATTTCCACAAGCTGGAAATCCAGGGCACCGAAGCCAGCTTCATTAACGGTTTGGAAAGTGCGTTTGTTTACCGTTCCCGTGATCCCGGCACCCCGCCGGAACAAATCACGGAGGCTTATCCCGGTGTCGACAAGGGTGATCTGCTGGAAGATTTCGTCGAAGCGGTCCTGCGCGACCGCGAGCCGGAGGTAGGACAGGATGCCGTATTCGACGCCCTCTCCCTCTGCTTCGCCATCGAGCGCGCCGTCCATGGTGGGCGGCCCGAGCCCGTCCGCAGCATCTGATCTGCCACCGATCCACTTCGGCCGCCCGATACTGGGCGACGAGGAAAGGCAGGCGGTCATGGAAGTCCTCGAAAGTCCGCAACTGGTTCACGGCCCGCGCGCCGAGACCTTCGAAGCGGATTTCGCAGCCTTCTGCGGCGGCGGCGACGCCATCACGGTTTCCTCCTGCACCGCCGGCCTGCATCTTGGTTACTTCCAGATGGGTCTTGGCGAAGGCGACGAGGTGATCGTCCCGGCGCAGACCCACACCGCTACCGCCCACGCCGTCGAATACACCGGCGCCCGTCCCGTCTTCGTCGACGCCGAGGCTGAAACCGGCAATATCAACATCGACCAGATCGAGAATGCGATCACGCCGAACACGCGGGCCATCTCGGTGGTTCATTACCTGGGCATGCCGGTCGACATGGACCGCGTCATCGCCATCGCCGACAGGCATGCCCTGCCGGTGATCGAGGATGCGGCGCTGGCCATCGGCTCGTACGTGAATGGCGTCCATGCCGGCCTGCTTGGCGACATGGGCTGTTTCTCGTTCTATCCGGTCAAGCACATGACCACCGCCGAAGGCGGCATGGTGCTGACCCGCAGCGGCGCCATCGGCGGACGTATCCGCCGCCAGAAGGCCTTCGGCCTGGACCGCACGGTGGTCGAGCGCAAGGAGCCGGGCATCTACGACGTCACCCAGCTCGGCTTCAACTACCGCATGAACGAGCTGCAGGCCGCCCTGGGCATCGAACAGCTCAAACGCATTCCGGGCTTCCTGGAGACCCGTCACCGCAACTACTGGCGGCTGGAAGACGGACTTCGGGAGATCGACGAAATCGATCTGTTCCAGTCGTCGCACGACCATCTGGAGAGCAGCCACTACTGCCTGAGCGTGATCCTGAAGGGCCGCGCCGAAGGCCGCCGCTCCGAGATCGTCAAAGCCCTCAAGGACCGCGGCATCGGCACCTCGGTCTACTATCCGGGACCGGTTCCCGGCTTGTCGTACTACCGGAACAAATACGGGCTGGACCCCGCCGACTTCCCGGTCGCCAGCCGCATCAGCAATCAATCCATCGCGTTGCCCGTCGGTCCGCATCTGAACGAAGACGACATGGACCGCATCGCCGCCGCCATGAAGGAGTCCGTCCATGCAGTCATCGGATAAGCACCCGCTTGCGGGCAAGAAGGTCGTCATCATCGGCGGCGCCGGCTTCATCGGCCACAACATGGCGCTGAAGATGAAGGAGCACGGCGTCGACGTTTCCGTCGTCGACAGCCTGGGCGTCAACAACTACTACGCCATCGAGCGGGAGCGGTACACGAACCCGAACGGCGAGCTGTACCTGAACTTCATCAAGCAGCGGATGAACCGCCTGCACGAGGCCCGTGTGCCCTTCGTCGAGATGGACGCCCGCGATTATCATGGCCTGTCCGAGGCGATGGAGGACCTGAATCCGGACGCCATCGTGCATCTGGCCGCGGTCGCCCACGCAAACCGCTCCAACAAGGACCCGTATTCAACCTTCGATCATTCGCTGCGGACGCTGGAAAACGCCCTGGATGTGGCCCGTTCCAGCCGCCTGAATGTCGAGCGCTTCGTCTATTTCTCGTCATCGATGGTCTACGGCACCTTTGCCGAAGGCGTGGTGGACGAGGAAACCACCTGCAACCCGCTGGGCATCTACGGCGCGCTGAAGTTCGCCGGCGAGAAGATGGTCATCGCCTACAATCAGGTCTTCGACCTGCCCTTCACCATCATTCGCCCGTCGGCGCTTTACGGCGAGCGCTGCGTCAGCCGCCGAGTCGGCCAGGCCCTGATCGAGAACGCGATCCGCGGCAACCAGCTCACCATCAATGGCGACGGCTCCGACTGCCTGGACTTCACCTATGTGCAGGACCTGATCGGCGGCGTCATCGGCGCCCTGGTCTCGCCCGACGCCGAGAACGAGATCTTCAACCTGACTTATGGCTCGGCCCGCTCGCTGAACCAGATGGTCGAGATCATCCGCGAGCACTTCCCGGGCATCGACGTGCGGCACAATCCGCGCGACAGCCTGATGCCGGAACGCGGCACGCTGAACGTCGACAAGGCGCGCCGTCTGATCGGCTACGATCCGCAGTTCCCGCTTGAAAAGGGCCTGGTCGATTACATCAACTGGTACAAGGCAAACTGGGACGAACTGCTGTCCAGCGGCCAGAACGCCGGTGAGGTCGTTTACCTGACCCGCAGGGCCTGGGCATGAACACAGAACCCGGCATGGCGCTCCGCCCCGACCCATGGCTTGGCCAGATGCTGGGCAAGCCCGCCTGGCGGCTGACCCACACCGGCCGGGAACTGGACGTCATTCCAACGCCGCAGGAGACTCCCTGCTTCGTCGATGCGCGCATTCCGGCAACCGATGTCGAAACCGTGGGCCGGCTGCAGTCGGCGGGTTTCCGACTGATCGACACCACCATCCAGCTCGAACGGTCGGTCTGGCCGATCGCACGCAGCCGCACCAGCCGATATGCCACGCCGGACGACCGCGCGCGCGTCGCCAGCATCGCCGAGAACAATTTCACCTTCTCACGCTTTCATCTGGACCCGCAGATCAGCAAGTCGGTCGCCGACAAGATCAAGCGCGAATGGGCCTCGAACTACTTCAACGGAAGCCGCGGCGACCACATGGTCGTAGCGGAAGTCGGTGGCGAGGTTGCGGGTTTCACCCAGTTCCTGCAGCAGGGCGAACTGCTGATCATCGATCTGGTCGCTGTCGACGCCCGCTTCCGCGGCAAGGGTCTGGCGCGTGACATGATCGCCTTCGCGGAATCGAAGTTCGAAGGCATCGAACAGCTTCGCGTCGGAACCCAGGCAGCCAATTCACGGTCGCTGCACGCCTACATCAGCAACAAGTTCCAGTACGTGAACGCCTCCTACGTCTTTCATCATCACGGGTAGCACCATGCGGATCGCGCAGTCGGATACGGAAAACCGCGCCTTCATCATCGCCGAGGTCGGCAACAATCACGAAGGCGACTTCGGCCTTGCCCGCGAGATGGTTCATCTGGCCGCTGAGGCCAAGGTGGATGCGGTCAAGTTCCAGACCTTCAAGACCGAGCAGTTCATCGGCCGCGATGACGAGACCCGGTATCAGAAGCTGAAGGGCTTCGAGCTGACCTACGACCAGTTCGCCGAACTTGGCGAACTGGCGCGCGGCGCCGGTCTGGCCTTCATCTCCACGCCGCTGGACATGGAAAGCGCCGGGTTTCTTGTCGACCAGGTCGATGCGATGAAGATCGCCAGTTCCGACAACAATTTCTGGCCGCTTATCAACTTCGCCGGCATGTCGGGCAAGCCCGTCATCCTGTCGACGGGGCTGGCGGGACTGCCGGAGATCCGCAATGCCGTGAACCACATCCACACCTGCCAGGGTGGGCTGAATGCCGAATCCGGGCTGGGTGTACTGCACTGCGTTTCCTCCTATCCAACGCCGCCGGAGCAGGCCAATCTGGGTGCAGTCCGTTCGCTCCGTGCCGAGTTGCCCGGCTGCGCCATCGGCTATTCCGACCACACCCAGGGCATCGAGGCCGCCGTGCTGTCCGTCGCCATGGGCGCCGAAATCGTCGAGAAGCACTTCACCGTCGCCCACGACCACTCGGACTTCCGCGATCACCAGCTGTCCGCCGATCCGGCCGAGATGACCGAACTGGTCCGCCGGGTCCGCGCCTTCGAGGTGATGCTGGGTTCCGGGCAGATCGGCATGGAAGACTGCGAGCGCGACAACGCTCCGCTTATCCGCCGTTCGATCGCCGCCAAGCGTCCCCTGCCCGCCGGCCACAGGATCTCCCGCGACGACCTGATCTGGGTGCGTCCCGGCGACGGAATCGCCCCCGGCGAGGAAGACGAGGTCATCGGCCGCAAGCTGGCGGCTGCGCTGAACACCGGCGAACGCTTCTCCCCCGAAATCCTGGCCTGAACCGATGTGCGGGATCGCCGGACATGCCGGACCGCAACCGCCGGCGCCCGATCACGTCGAGAACGCCCTGCAGGCGCTGAAGCAGCGCGGGCCCGACGCCCGTGGCGCGAAGGTGATGCATGAGGGCGCCCGCTCGATCACGCTGCTGCACACACGGCTGGCGATCATCGATCTCGACTCCCGGGCCGACCAGCCCTTCGAGCGACACGGCCTGACCATGGTCTTCAACGGCGAGATCTACAATCACGTCGAGGTCCGCGCCGAACTGGAAGCCCTGGGTGTCCGGTTCACCACGCGCTCGGACACGGAAGTCCTGCTGGAAGCCTATCACCGCTGGGGCGAGCGCTGCGTCGACCGGCTGGAAGGCATGTGGGCCTTCGCCATTCACGACAGCGCCCGGCACCGGCTGTTCATCTCCCGCGATCCCTTCGGCGAGAAGCCGCTGCTTTATGTGCAGAACGGCAACGGCTTCCATTTCGCTTCCGAGGTCCGCGCCCTCGCCGCCCTGATGGATCAGCGGCCGTCAGCAAATCGCGAGACGGTCCGGCGCTACCTCGTGAACGGCTACAAGTCGCTCTACAAGACCGACCAGCTGTTCCATGCCGGCGTCAGCGAACTGCCGCCCGGCTGCAACCTGACCGTCGGCGGCAATGGCGATGTTTCCGTGCATCGCTACTGGCGGCCGGAATACCGCCCCGACTGCCGCATGAGCTTCGACGATGCCGTTCAGGGCGTCCGCCGTCATCTGACAGAGAGCATGCGTCTCAGGATGCGGGCGGACGTGCCGATCGCCTTCTGCCTGTCCGGCGGCGTCGACAGCGCCGCCCTCGCATCCTTCGCGGCCAAGCGCCTGGACGCCGACGTCACGGCGTTTTCGATCATTGACCCTGACCCGCGCTACGACGAGTCCGACAACATCCGCGCCACCGTGGCCGATCTGGACTGCGACCATCACGAGATCCATCTGAGCCAGTCCAGCGATCTGGACCGCTTCTCGGACCTGATCGGCTATCACGGCAAGCCGGTGGCGACGGCAAGCTACTACGTCCACGCCATGCTCTCTGAAGCGATGCGGGAGCGCGGCTTCAAGGTCGCCGTTTCCGGCACCGGCGCGGACGAACTGGTCAGCGGATATTACGATCACTTCAACCTGCAGCTTCACGCCATCAAGGACCATCCCGCGCGTGAGCGCTGGATCGAGGACTGGCGGAAGCATCTCGGCCCGATCGTGCGCAACCCGCACCTGCAGAACCCGCTGCTCTACGATGCGGACCCCTCCTTCCGCGGCCACATCTACCTGAATGCTGAGGTCTTCTCGGACTACCTGAGCGAGCCCTTCGCCGAGCCCTTCATCGAGGAAGAGCTCTCCGGCGACCTGATGCGCAACCGCATGCTCAACGAGCTGACACAGGAGGCGGTGCCGATCATACTGCGCGAGGACGATCTCAATTCCATGCGCAGCTCGATCGAGAACCGCAGTCCCTATCTCGACCGGCAGCTCTGCGATTTCGCCTATACCATTCCGCCTGAGCATCTTATCCGGAACGGCTACGCCAAGGCCCCGCTCAGGGCCGCGTCCGAGGGCATCCTGAATGACACGGTGCGTCTGGACCGGCACAAGAAGGGCTTCAACGCCGCCTTCCGCAGCCTGTTCGATCTGGACAATCCGAAGACCCGCGAGCGCATCCTGGATGACGGGCCGATCTTCGAGATCGTGAAGCGCGACCGGATCGAGGAAGCCATGTCGATGTCCGATCTGCCGAACAGCTTCTCGAAATTCCTGTTCTCCTTCGTCTCGGCCAAACTCTTCATGGAGCAATGGGCATGAGCGTCCGTTTCTGCCAGTCCTGCGTCCTGCCCGACAGCCGACCCGGCATCGAGGTCGGTGCCGACGGCATCTGCAACGCCTGCAAGGGCCACCGCGCCAACCGCATCCAGATCGACTGGACCGAACGCGAGGCCGAGCTGTCCCGCATCGTCGAACAGGCCCGCTCTGTCGGGGCGGGCTATGACTGCATCGTTCCCGTTTCCGGCGGCAAGGACAGTTTCTGGCAGGTCATCCGCTGCAAGGAACAGGGCATGAAGGTGCTGGCGGTGACGTGGAAGTCGCCTGGCCGCAATGCGCTGGGCCAGTCCAATCTGGACGCGCTGGTGCGGCTCGGCGTGGACCACATCGATTTCGCCATCGATCCCTCGGTCGAGGCGCGATTCATGAAGAAGACGCTGATCGAGACCGGATCCTCGGCCGTGCCCATGCATCTGGCGATCTTCGCCATCCCGATGAAGCTGGCGGTCCGCATGGGCATCCCCCTGATCGTCTGGGGCGAGAGCCCGTTCATGGAATATGGCGGCGAGGCCGGCGACAGCGACCTGAACCTGCTGAATCACGCCTGGCTGAAGCGCCACGGCATCCTGCAGGGGCGCGAGGCGCTGGACTGGGCCGGCGCGGAGCTTTCCGCCGCCGAGCTCGAGCCCTACTGCCCGCCGTCCGAGGCCGAATTCGCCTCGGCGCAGGTACGCTCGATCTTCCTCGGCTACTACTTGCCCTGGGATCCGGAAACCAGCCTCCGGGCCGCGGAGGCGCGCGGATTCAGCCGGCGCGCCGAGGGTCCGAAGATCGGCCTCTATGACTATGCCGACATCGACTGCGACCACATCGCCGTGCATCACTGGTTCAAGTGGCCGAAATTCGGCTTCACACGCTTGTTCGACAATCTGTCGCTGGAAATCCGCAACGGCCGCATGAGCCGCGACGAGGCCCTGGCGACCATCGCGCGCCTCGGCGACCAGCGGCCCTCAGCCGATATCGAGGCCGCCTGCGCCTTCATGGAGCTGCCGCTCACGGAGTTCGGCGCGCTGGAGGAGAAGTTCCGCGACCACGGCATCTGGCGGCGCGACGGCGGACGCTGGGTGATCGACGGCTTCCCGGTGGCAAACTGGAACTGGCCCGCGGCCCCGATGGAGCAGGCCGCGTGAGACTGCACGAGAAATCCCCGCCGCGCATCTTCCACCCCGCGCCGAAGATCGCCATCAGCGATTGCGGCGATCTGGAACTGCGCCCCGACGAGCAGGTCACGCTGGTGACCGAGGCGGGCAAGCGCATGGACGTCGCGGCCAAGGATTTCGGCTTCTACGCCACGCCGTCGGTGAACGGCCGGCTGAAGAACGAGGGCTTCAAGACCGCCCTGGTCCGCAACACGCACGGGCAGGTCTATGTGATGGTCGTCGATGCCGAGCGGATGGCGGATTTCATCGCCTACTGCGATGCAGAGCAGCAAAGCGTGCTGGAGTGGCTGGATGAACGCCCCCTGGACTGACGACACCATCCAGGGCGTTCTGACAGCGAACCGGCTGCGTGCCGGTGACGCGCCCTTCCTGACCCTGATCGGTTCCGACGGTGCGGAGACCGTCTGGACCTACGATCAACTCATGCAGCGCGCCGAAAGCTGGGCTGCGACGATGCACCAGGCCGGCATCGCCGCCGGGGACCGCGTCGTCGTCATCCGTCAGCACGGTATCGACCTCTATGCGGCCTATGCCGGCGCGATCCTGCTCGGCGCCGTGCCGTCGATGTTCGCCCATCCGTCGCCGAAGCTGTCGGAAGAGGTCTACTTCGAGACCATCGGACAGTTGCTGGCAGGAAGCCGCGCCAGGGGACTGATCGCCTATCCGGACATGGCCGAGAAGCTGGCAGCGGTGACCGCCGGCCTGCCCGGCTTCGATGCGCTGCTGGTCGAGCCCGACGCCTCCGCGCCTGCGAACTGGCCGCGCCCGTCGGTCGATCCGGAGCAGCCGGCCTTCCTGCAATACTCCTCCGGCACGACGGGACTGAAGAAGGGTGTCGTGATCAGCCACCGCGCCCTGCTCTGGCAGATCGGGGCCTATGGCGACGCGATCGGCACCAGCGAGAACGACAGGATCGTCTCGTGGCTGCCGCTCTATCACGACATGGGCCTGATCGCCTGCCTGTTCCTGCCGCTGATCCGGCGCTGCCGCCTGGTGGCGATGTCGCCCTTCGACTGGGTCAAGCGCCCGGCGCTCTGGCTTGAGGCCGTGACCCGGCACAGGGGCACGCTGTCGTGGCTGCCGAACTTCGCCTACGCATTCATGGCGAAGAATGCGCCGGACGGCGACTACGACCTGTCCAGCCTGCGCGGCGTGGTGAACTGCTCCGAGCCTGTGACGGCGGCGTCGCACGGCGCATTTCTCGACCGTTTCGGGCAGCAGGGCATGACCGCCAACCGCTTTGCGGCTTCCTATGCCATGGCCGAGGCGACCTTCGCGGTCACATCCGCCGGATTCGGCGAGCCCTGTAAGGTCATCGAAAGGGATGGCCGGACACTGGTTTCCTCAGGTCCGGTGCTGCCTGAAACGGAAGTGCGCATTCTGGACGACAGCGGACAGCCGTTGTCCGAAGGCGAAACCGGCGAGATCGAAATCCTCTCCCCGTCCCTGTTCCACGAATACGACGGCAATCCAGACGCCACCGGAAAGGCCATGATCGATGACCGCTACCGCTCCGGCGATCTGGGTTTCCTTCAGGACGGGCACCTGTTCGTCACCGGGCGCAAGCGCGACCTGATCATCATCGGTGGCAAGAACATCTACCCGCACGACATCGAGGCGCTGGCCGAGAGCATCGACGGTATCACTGCCGGCCGCTCGGTCGCGCTGGGCGAGGCAGACGAGGAGGCCGGCACCCAGCGGCTGATCGTGCTGGCCGAGAGCGACCGGCCCGAGAGCGAATGGCCCGGCATGGCCAACGCCATCCGCCGCCGTATCGCCGAGGCGACGGAGGTGACGCCGGGCGATGTGCGTATCGTGCCGGTGCGATGGCTGCGCAAGTCGACATCCGGCAAGATCGCCCGCGCCGCAAACCTGAAGCGTTATAAGGAGCTTCCGGCGAAGACCGAATCGGGTCACTCAGCTCCGGAAACCGTGGCGGCGGATATCGAGACGGTCCGTCAGATCGTGCACGGCCTGACCGGCAGCGCCATCGACGACAACGCCTCGCTGATCCGGGAAGGCCGCATCGACAGCTTCTCGACGGTCAACCTGATCCTGGAACTGGAGCGCGGCTTCGGTATCGCCCTGCCGGAGAGCATTCTCTCCGACCCGGACGCACTCGACAGCATCACGGCGATCACGCGGACGGTGGAGCGCCTGCGTGACGGCGGGGATGCACCGGACAAGGCCTTCGACTTCGGCCCCGACGATGTGCCGATGGCAGCGGACGAACCGGTCGCCCTGTCGGCGAAGCGACCCGGCTTCTGGACCTGGTACTACCGCCTGCGGTTCCGCATGGCCGGCATCCGCTATGGCAAGGGTCTGCGGGTTCTGGGTCCCATCCTGCTCCGCCTCGACGGCGATGCGCGGAACATGAGCTTCGGCGACGGCGTCACCATCATGCCCTGGGCAGACCTGAAGATCCGCGAGAATGGCCGCATCACGGTCGGCAATGGTTGCGCAATCGACACCATGGCGCGTCTGGTGGCGGCCAATGACGCCGAGATCAGGCTGGGCGACCGCTCACAGATCGCCTTTTCCTCGATCATCAATGCTGGCGAGAACGTCACCATCGGCCGCGACACGGCGACTGCCGGTCACTGCACGATCATCGCCTCGGAGCACAATTATCATGGCCGCGAGCCGATCATGCGCCAAGGCTACCGGCATGAACCGGTGCTGATCGGCGCGGATGTCTGGCTGGCGTCGAACGTGCTGGTCACGCCGGGTGCAAAGATCGGCAATGGCGCGGTGATCTCGGCCCGTTCGACGGTTTCGGGCACAATCAGACCCTACGCGCTGGCGGCAGGTGCGCCAGCGCGTGTGATCGGTTCCCGTCTGAGAGAAGGCTGACGCCTTACTTCGGCGCCCGCTCGACCCGGCGCTCGGCGATACGGGCGGCCTTGCCGCGGCGGCCACGCAGGTAATACAGCTTCGCGCGCCGCACCTTGCCGTGACGCACGACCTGGATGCTGTCGATGGTCGGCGAATACAGCGGGAAGACACGCTCCACACCCTCGCCATACGAGATCTTGCGCACGGTGAAAGCCGAGTTCAGGCCACGGTTGCGGCGGGCGATGCAGACGCCCTCATAGGCCTGAACGCGCTCGCGGTTGCCTTCGGTCACGCGCACGTTGACGCGCACGGTGTCGCCCGGCTGGAAATCGGGGATGGTCTTGCCTTCGGTAACGCGGGCGATTTCCTCGGCGTCGATCTGGTCAATCAGGTTCATTGCTCTCTACCTTCTTCGTTTCTGTAACGCCGCCAGAGGTCCGGTCTCCGCTCCCTGGTCAGCCGTTCGCTTTCGGCCTTGCGCCAGGTTCGGATGCGGGCATGGTCGCCGCTCAGCAATGTCTCGGGAGGGGTCTTTCCCTCCCACTCTCTTGGCCGGGTGTACTGGGGATATTCCAGCAGCCCGTCCGCAAAACTCTCTTCGGCCAGGCTGTCGGAGTTGCCCGCCACACCCGGCATCAGCCGCACGACCGCGTCCAGCAACGCGTAGGCGGCGAATTCGCCTCCCGACAGGACGAAGTCGCCAAGGCTGACTTCCATCACCTGCCGGGTCTCCAGCACCCGTTCGTCGACGCCCTCGAAGCGCCCGCAGATCAGCGTCGCCCCGCCGGCTTCCCCGATCTCCCTGACCAGGGCCTGATCCATCACCCGCCCGCGCGGGCTGAAATAGATCAGCGGCCTGCCGGGCTGGTGGTGCGTATCGATCGCCGGTCCCAGGACATCGGCCCGGATCACCATGCCCGCGCCCCCGCCATAGGGGGTGTCGTCGACGGACCGGTGTTTATCGTGGGCGAAGTCCCTGATGTCCACCGTTTTCAGCGTCCAGATGCCGTTTTCCAGCGCCTTTCCCGACAGCGCCGCCCCCAGGGGTCCGGGGAACAGATCCGGGTAGAGCGTCAGCACCGTTGCGTCGAAGCCGGCGCTCATGTTTCCGCGACCTCGCCGCCCTCCCCGGTGTCATGGATCTCGACCTCCTCGGGCAGCTCGACGATCAGCCGCCCAGCGTCCAGATCGATCTCCGGCACCGCTTCCCGGGTGAAGGGAACCATCAGCGCCTGTCCCTTGGACGGCTTGATGTCGAGCACGTCGCCAGCGCCGAAATCGTGGATCGCCCTGACCAGGCCCAGCCGCTGACCATCCGGCGTTTCCGCCGCAAGGCCGATCAGGTCGGCGTGGTAGAACTCCTCCTCGTCATCGCTCGCGGGCAGCGCCGTGCGTTCGACATAGAGCCCCAGCCCCTTCATCGCCTCGGCAGCCTCGCGCTTCCGCAGACCGTCGATTTCGGCGATGACCCCGCCCTTGGTCGAGCCGGTCACGCGAAGCCTGTAGGTCTCCGTCCCCGCCTCGTCGGTCAGCGGGCCATAGCCGCCGACAGCCCGCGGATCATCGGTGAAGGTCTTCAGGCGCACGCGGCCACTGACCCCGTGCGCCCCGGTAACCACAGCCAGCAGCACCCGAGACTCAGACATGGCTCAGACCGAACGTCCGGACCTGACTCAGGCCTCGGTCTCTTCGGCGGCGGCCTCCTCGGCAGGAGCCTCTTCCTCGGCCGGAGCCTCGGCGGCAGCCTTGGCTTCCTCTTCCTTCATGCGAGCCTCGTCCAGACGCTCCTGAGCCTTGGCGCCCGGCTTGGCCTTCTGCGGGTTGTTGCGGGTCTTGGCTTCCAGAACGCCAGCCTTCTCCAGGAACTTGGAGACGCGGTCGGTCGGCTGCGCGCCGTGGCCCAGCCAGTGTTTCGCACGCTCCAGATCGATGACGACACGGTTCTCGTCATCCTTCGGCAGCATCGGATTGTAGACACCGATCTTCTCGATGAAGCCGCCATCGCGCATGGCGCGGGCGTCGGCAACGACGACACGGTAGAACGGACGCTTCTTGGCGCCACCACGGGACAGTCGGATCTTAACGGCCATTGTTTCTCTTCTCCTTGAACAGGCTGTTTCGTCTCGCCGCTACATGCGCGGCAGAATTCCCTGAAGGCCGGCGCGCATCATGCCCGCCTTCCCCATCTTCTTGACCTTCTTCATCATCACGGTCATCTGCTTCCACTGTTTCAGGACGCGGTTGACCTCGGGCACCTGTACGCCGGCGCCGGCGGCGATCCGCTTCTTGCGGGACGCATTGATGAGCTTCGGATTGCGGCGCTCCTTCGGCGTCATCGAGCCGATGATCGCCTCCTGCCGCTTCAGCATCTTCGTGTCGATATTGGCTTCGGCGAGCTGCTTCTTGACCTGCTTTGCGCCCGGCAGCATGCCGGCCAGTCCTTCCAGGCCGCCCATCTTCTGCATCTGCTGCAACTGCCCGCGCAGATCCTCCAGGTCGAAGTCGCCCTTTTTCATTTTCTGGGCGAGTTTCTTGGCTTCTTCCTCGTCGATGGATTCCTGGGCCTTTTCGACCAGGCCGACGACGTCGCCCATACCAAGGATGCGGTTGGCGATGCGGTCCGGGTGGAAGCCTTCCAGCGCATCGAGCTTTTCGCCAACACCGATCAGCTTGATCGGACGGCCGGTGACCGCGCGCATCGACAGCGCCGCGCCGCCACGGCCGTCGCCATCCACGCGGGTCAGCATGATGCCGGTCAGGCCGATCCGCTCGTCGAACTGCTTGGCGACATTGACCGCGTCCTGACCGGTCAGCGCATCGGCGACCAGCAGGGTCTCGGCCGGCGTGACCGCATCGCGGACCGCCGCGACCTCGCTCATTAGCTGCTCGTCGACATGCAGCCGGCCAGCGGTGTCGAGCATGACCACATCGTAGCCCTGCAGCCTGGCGGCCTGCATGGCCCGTTTCGCGATATCGACGGGCATCTGGCCCGGCACGATGGGCAGTGTCGCGACCTCGGCCTGCTCGCCCAGCACACGAAGCTGTTCCTGGGCGGCCGGACGGCGCACGTCCAGCGAGGCCATCAGGACCTTCTTCTTGTCACGGTTCTTCAGGCGCAGCGCGATCTTGGCGGTCGATGTGGTCTTGCCCGAGCCCTGCAGACCGACCATCAGCACCGGCACCGGCGGAACCGCGTTGAGGTTCAGGTCCGCGGCGTCCTCGCCCAGCACCTCGATCAGGTGGTCGTTGACGATCTTCACGACCATCTGGCCCGGCGAAACCGAGCGGATGACTTCCTGGCCGACCGCCTGCTTGCGGACCTCGGCGACGAAATCCTTCACGACGGGCAGCGCGACATCGGCTTCCAGCAGGGCCACGCGAACCTCGCGCAGCGCCTCACCCACGTCCTTCTCGCTCAGCGAGCCGCGCTTGCGCAGCTTGCCGAAGACATCGCCCAGTCTGTCGCTCAGGCTCTCGAACATCGCCTCGCCTCCAAACCACCAATCGACCCAACCAGCGCACAACGCAAAAAGCACCGGCGGACGATACTCGTCGGCCGGTGTGTATCGCCCGTCTGGGGCGACACGGAAAGTCACGCTTTCCGGTTGGTCGCGCGGCTTTTACGCCGCGTTGCCGGTCAAGTCAACGCCGTGAGGCTCAGTTGCAGACCGGCTTCTCAAACAGCTCGACCTTGTTCAGCTTGGCCAGCACGCCCAGGTCGTCGCTTTCCATCGTGAAATCGCCCGACAGGCCGTTTTCCCAGAAACGCATCTGCGTCTCGTAGTAGGGAACCGATTCCTCGGACTCGGGCCTGTAGAAGCCGACCCGGGTGATCCAGGACTTCATGCCAGCCATGGCCTTGGGCACCACCGCTTCCTCGCGGACCACGCCGCGGGCCGGCTGGATGAAGCTGTCGGCCAGCGAGACCTCGTCGCCATCGAAGGTGGCCGCGTTGTGGATCACCTGCCCGTCCATGGCGGCGGCGATCAGGTCATGCGTGTGCTGCAGCGGAAACATCACACGGGGCGGCAGCGAAACCGGCGCATCCCCCTTGGCGCCCTCGCGCTTGCTGTAGCTCACCGTGGCCGGGTCATCCAGCGACGCGCGGGTGACCGTGCCTTCAAGTTCCGAGATCAACTGGCTGTTCAGCATTTCCCGCACGTGGAAGCGCATCGTCAGCCCGTCGCGGGTCTCGTAGAAGCTGAGTTCGGTTTCGGAGCGGATGGTCGGGCCCTGCTTGCTGACCAGATCCAGCAGCATGCGGTGATTGTAGGTCGCGCCCTCGCAGGTCAGGTCGTAGCTGTAGACCATGCGGCCGTCGACCTGGACAAAGGCCGAATCCGTCGCCCGCTTCAGATACCCCATGTCATAGACGGCGCGGTGCGGCGTCAGATCCGGGGCCGCCGAAGCGGCAATGGGAAAGGTCAGGGCCGCCAGAACCGCCAGAAAATGTCGCATCGCCCGCTCGCACTCCTTGGATATCGCCCTTAACCTGATGGCTTAGCACACATTTGCAAGCCACGGGTCCAACCGATGTCACAGAAACCCTCCCTGCTGATCACTCGCCGCCTGCCGCCGGCGGTGACCGAGCGCGCCTCCGCCAGCTATCAGGCCGAGCTGAATCCGGAAGACCGGATCATGCCGGCGGACGAGTGGCTGGCCCGGGCCGAAGGCAAGGATGCCATGCTGATCTGCTCGTCCGAGAAGATCACGGCCGATGTCGTGGCGCGTCTGCCGGAGAGCGTTCGCATCATCTCGACCTTCTCCGTGGGATACGAGCATATCGACGTCGAGGCGGTGAAGGCGTCTGGCCGGACCGTCACCAACACCCCGGACGTGCTGAACGAGGCGGTGGCGGACATCGCCATGCTGTGCCTGCTGGGCGCAGCGCGGCGCGGCCATGAAGGTCAGAGCCTCGTGCGGGACGGCAAGTGGGTCGGCTGGCATTCGACCATGCTGCTGGGCAAGGACACGAACGGTGCGCGCCTCGGCATTCTGGGCATGGGGGGCATCGGCCGCGCCATCGCCCGACGGGCCAGGGGATTCGGGCTGGAGATCCACTATCACAACCGCTCCCGGCTCGATCCGGCGCAGGAGAATGGGGCGGTCTACCACGAGACCGCAACGGGTCTCGCCGAAGTCGCGGACTTCCTGTCAATCTCCTGCCCCTCGACCGACGAGACGCGCGGCATGGTCGGCGCGGATTTCATTTCGGCCATGCCGGAGAAGGCTGTCGTCGTGAACACCGCGCGCGGCGATATCGTCGATGACGATGCACTGATCGCCGCACTGAATTCGGGGCGGCTGCTGGCGGCGGGACTGGACGTGTTCAAGGGCGAGCCGGCGCTGGACGACCGTTACCGCAGCCTGCCCAACGTCTTCCTTCTGCCGCACCTGGGCAGCGCCACCTTCAATACCCGCGACGCAATGGGCTTCTGCTGTCTGGACAATCTGGACGCCTATTTCGCCGGAAAACCTTGCCCGACAGCCCTGTAAGATGCGGCAAATTCTGCACCCTGGTATCGAGAAATCCATCCGCCGTTTCGATAACCCATTGAAAACACTGGATGGGGCGCTTCGGTATGACAGTTGCTTTCAAGAGGATCGGGAGCAACTAACAAGCCTGGAGCGACCCCATGAGCCTGGCACTGAACAGGGACACGATCGCAAACCCGGTCCTCGACCGTCTTGCCGCGGAGATCAACCGCCGCTTCTTCACCTCGGAAGCCAATTATGACGGCGACCGGCTGAGCCTGATCGAACAGGTTCTCGATTTCGCCGCCTCCGCCGAGCAGCAGCTTGTTCTGCAGAACCAGCGCATCACCGAGCTCGAGGCGCTGACGCGGACCGACGACCTGACCTGCCTGCTGAACCGCCGCGGTCTCGAGGCCGACCTCGCCCGGCTGTTCGGCGACGCCGACCGCCAGGGCGTTACCGGCGTCATCTGTTACATCGACATCGACGACTTCAAATCGATCAATGACAAGCATGGCCACGAGGCCGGCGACGAAGCCCTGCGCATGGTCGCCGCGACCCTGGCCGACAGCACGCGGGTCAACGACCTTGCCGCCCGTGTTGGCGGCGACGAATTCGTGGTCGTGCTGACCGGCACCAGCGTGCGCAACGGGCTGATCAAGGCCCGCCGCCTGCAGAAGGCGCTGAACCTGATCCGCGTCCCGCAGGGGCCGGACGGCGTGCCGCTGTCGGTATCTCTCGGCATCCAGGCCTACAATGGCAAGACCGACCTGCAGGAAGTGCTGCGCTGCGCCGACCGCGCCATGTATGCCGACAAGCGCAATCGCAAGACCGACATCGTTCCGATCTCGGTCTGAATACCCGTCACAGAGGAACCGGTTCCGGCTCGCCCAGCGCCATGTGATGCACCGCCCCGCCGATGGCGGTGGCCTCGACCTGAACGGCCTGTCTGTCCGGGAACAGTTCCGCCAGCCGCGCGAAGGCCTCGCTGTCACGCTTGTCGCCGAAGCGCGCCGCGATCAGCGCTCCGTTCGCCAGATAGAACCCGAGATAGGTGTTGGACGCCGGCGAAATCTCCTCCGGCGCCGGAAGTTCGACAATGTCGACATCCTGGGTGAACGGGCTGTGTGCCGACCGCAGCCGGTGCAGATTGTCCTGCATGGTGCGGAAGTCAGGATGCTCGGGGTCTTCCGGTGAATGCAGCGCCACCAGTCCCGGCCGGATGAAGCGGCAGAAGCGGCCGACATGACCGCCGCCGCCCTTCAGGCCGCTGATCCCCTCGCCCAGCCAGATCACCCGCACGATGCCGAAGAAGCTCATCAGATACTCCTCGGCCTCGGCCTTGCCGATCAGCGGATTGCGGTTGGGGCTGAGAATGGTCTGCTCCGACACCAGCGCCGTGCCCAGACCGTCGGTCTGCACCGCCCCGCCTTCCAGCACGATCGGGCCACGGAAATTCGGCAGGGTCATCAGGCGAATCAGTTCTTCGGCGAAGCCGTGATCCTCTTCATGGACGATGTGCCGTCCACCCCAGCCATTGAACTTCCAGGCCACGGTCTTGATTCGCCCGTCGCTGCTGGTCAGCAGGGTCGGGCCCAGATCGCGAATCCAGCCATGGGCCGAGGGACGCTCGAGAATCTCGACCTTCGGACCAAGCGTCAGCGCCGCTTCTTTGGCGACATCCGCGGGCACGATCATCCGCACAGGTTCGAAGCGGGCGATGGTGCGGGCGATGTTGGCAAAGGCCACGCGCGATTCCAGCAGACCGCCCGGCATCTCGGTCGGATCGGTCGGCCAGGACATCCAGGTGCGGCGGTGGGCGGCCCAGTCGGGAACCGAGAAATAGCCGTCGAAAGAGGGGTTTGCTTCACTCATGGGCGCATAATGCGTCGAGTTGCAATTGCCGCCAACAGGATGATCGGCGATAGTCCGCCAACCGTCAGCAAGGGAGGTATGCATCATGGCCGGTCGTGTGGAAGCCAGACTCAAGGAACTCGGTATCGAACTCCCGCAGGCGTCGTCGCCGGCGGCCAACTACGTCCCTTACGCCATCACCGGCAACCAGGTCTTCGTCGCCGGCCAGGTGCCGTTCTGGAATGGTGAACTGACCTCGATCGGCCGCCTGGGCGAGACTTTCGAGATCGAACAGGGCCAGCAGGCGGCCCGCACCTGCGCGCTGAACATCATCGCCCAGCTCAAGGCCGCGTGCGGCGGCGATCTCGACCGCATCACCCGCATCGTCAAGCTGGGCTGCTTCGTGAACTGCACCGCCGATTTCCAGAAGCACCCGGTCGTCGCCAACGGCGCGTCGGACCTGATGGTCGAGGTGTTCGGCGATGCCGGACGTCACGCCCGCTTTGCCGTCGGCGTCAACGTGCTGCCCATGGGCGTGGCCGTCGAGGTCGACGCCGTCGCCGAGATCGCGTGACACTGCCCGACTGGCTGCTGACGCAGCCGATCGCACATCGCGGCCTGCATTCCGGCTCCGGCTGCCCCGAGAACAGCCTGGCGGCGCTGGCCATGGCGGCAAGCCATGGCTACGCGGCGGAGGTGGATGTCCAGCTATCATCGGACGGCAAGGTCTTCATCTTCCATGACCGCGCGTTGAAGCGGCTCACAGGGTTGCGCGGGCGGTTCGGCGACCGCACCGCTTCCGCCCTTTCCCGCCTGCGCCTGATGGGCAGTCCCGAGCGCCCGCCTCTGCTGACCGAGGCGCTGGCGCTGCTGCCCGACCTGCCGCTGCTGATCGAGCTGAAGATGGGCAACCTGGCGCTGGCACCCGCGGTCGCGGCGATTCTGGACAACCATGACGGCCCGTTCGCCGTGCAGAGCTTCGATCCGGCCATCGTCGCCTGGTTCCGTGACAACCGGCCCGATTGGCCGCGCGGTCTGATCGCCTACGAGAAGCTGAAATTCAGTTTCGGCTCCGCCGAGCCGCGCTTCCGGCCGGAGTTCCTTCCGGCCTGCGATCCGCATTTCGCCGCCTGGCATGTCGGTGACCTGCCGGCGCATGCCTCGGTGCCGGACAGCGTTCCCGTGCTGACCTGGACTGTCCGCCGTCCGGCCGACCGCCGTCTGGCCGCCCGCTTCGCCCGGAACGCGATCTTCGAGGGATATCTCGCCTGAGGCGATCTACCGGCGCAGCCGCAGCCGGCTGCCCGCCAGCAGCTTCCGGGGCGGCACCGCACAATCACCCACAGCCAGCGGCTGACCGTCCCGCCGCAGATGCACCTGCCCAGGCCGGATGACACCGTCAAAGGCGCCCGCTTGGAAGGCGATCTCGCCGTTCTCGCCCTCGCGGGCCGACATCTGGACCGGCTGCCCCGAACCCATCCGGATCGCCGTCAGCATGTTCAGGTCGCGGGACTTCCGGCGCATCAGGAAGATGCCGTGATTCTGATCCGGCGCATCCTTCAGCAGTCTCGGATCCGGCGGTTTGGCGAAGCCGCGTGTGATCTTCAGATCATGTTCCGGACCGGCCAGCACCCGCATCTCGAGCCGTCCGTCGCCGTTGCGGATCTGCACGCTCTGGCCGTCCGCCGACCGGATGGGCGCGACAGCGTGGAAGTTCCACTCCCATTGCCGTGGCGAACCGGCGGCCATCAGGTCGTGCACCAGCAGCACACCGTTGGGCAGATAAAGCAGGGTCCGCTCGGCCTTGGTAACGTCGCCACCATAGGCGTCCGCGGCCTGTCCGGTCAGCTTCACCACGCCGCTGCAGCGCCAGTAATCGGTCAGTCGTCCCCGGGCGACGGGATCATCGATCGGCTGCCCCTGCCCCCCGTCGAAGGTGATGGCGTTGTGCGCCCGGGTCTGCCGTGACCAGCCATTGTGATGCGCCGAGCGGTAGCGGTCGTAATAGCCGCTGTCGATCAGCAGGGGCTCCCTGCCGCCAGAGACGAAGAAGGAGTTCTGGTCGGCGTGGCTGTGGCTGAAGGAGCCGAACTGGCTGGACTTGAAGCTGACCGTATAGCGTCCCGGGTCGCCAAGATCGCTGTGCACCACGGCCCAGCCGATATCCGGGAAAATGGCTGCGTCGGGAATTTTCTCCTGCGCCTGGGCCGCTGCGCCATCGCCGTCCCGCGTTCCCGCTCCGAACAGCCTTGGCCAGACAAGCGCGTTGATGACGTCATCATTGTCCCGCTCCTGGCGCTGGTGACGCCGCCAGCCCTCCGAGAGCGGTCCGGCGAACTGGGTCAGCCCACGCTCGACATAAAGCCTGGCGATCTCCGCCCAGATCTCCGGGCGCAGCTTTTCGCTGCCGTCGCCGAAACCGGCCTGGGCCACGCCAGGCGGCGTGAAATAGGCCAGGAACTCGGCGAAGTTCCGGACCCAGGCCGTGTCGAAATAGCGGAACCCGGTGGTGTTCTGGATGATGTCCCAACTGTCGACGTGGTTGACGAACTCCCAGACGCCATAGTTGATCCCGTTGGAATAACCACCGTCGCCACCGCCCCAGGGCGTCACGATGGTCGAGACGATCGGGTAGGTCTCCCGGAACCAGAGCACCGCCCGGTCCGAGTCCCCGGCCATCAGGGACGAGATGGCCAGCACGTGAGTGGCGATCTGGAACCCGTGACTGCTGAGCGCGAACTGGACCAGATTGCCGTGGTCGTTCAGCAGGAAGAAATCGAAGGCCGCCTGCGTCCGGTCCTCGATGTGCCGGCGCACCTGGGCGCGCAGGCCGCCATCCATCTCCCGGTAGAGCACATCGAAGGCCCGGGCCACGGTCTTGGCGACCCGGATGTTCAGCAGGTCGTCGCCGGAATGGCCGGTGCGCCCCCGCGCATCCACCGAAACCAGACCGCGCAGCAGGGTCAGCGACGTCTCCACAGCCTGGGTCCGCAGCCGCCGGTCCTTGCTGAGCCTGCTGACAATCAGCGCATCGTTCAGCCGCCGCGTGACCTGACGCATCAGCCGGCGCACCTCGCTCTCGCGACTGATGGAGCCACTGGCGCGGGATATCTGCGCCCGGAGAGAGTCAAAACTGGGCGTCTGACGCGCCTCCCGGCGATACCGGCGCTCCACTTCCGCCAGCACCGCTTCCTGTCCCGGACTCAGCCGTGTCTCGCCGCGTCCGATCGAACGGGGACGCTTGCCCTCCTCGGCGGCTGCAAAGGCCGTCCAGAGGTCCGGCGCATCGAGAACGATCGCGTCGCCGCGCACCTCGAAACGGCGCGGCAGTGACCAGCCGCCGCCCTGGTCTTCCTTCAGGGGACGTCCGAGCTGATCGAGTTGGCGGACCCGCCAGTTATAGGTGCCCGGCGGCAGTGGGCTGGTGGGCCGGAACAGGTTCGTCGTTGTCACGAAGTCCAGAAAAGGGGCGCCGTTGCGCTCAACTTTCACTTCAAATGAATAACGGAACCTGCTGGCTTTCCAACCAAAAACGGGCGGGTTCTCGAGCTGTACCGAACCGTCTTCGGGCAGTTCCCGCATTTCCTTGCGACTGTGCGGCGTCAGCCAGTCCTCCACGGCTCTGGGCAGCGTCGGCGGGTTCTGATGCGGGTCGTAGGTCGCAGCAGCAGCCACGCTCCCCAGATGCGCCGCGACAAGCCACAGGGTCAGGATCAGCCCACGCAGCATCGGTCTCACCCGGCCTCGACCGCCTGCACCAGGGCCGCAATCACCTGCCGGCTCCAGGCGGCGCCGGCGGCCTCCCAGAGCTGCGCCAGCGCGGCTTCCGGCGTCATGGCCTCGCGGTGGGCGCGGTCGCTGGTCATGGCGATGTAGGTGTTGGCCAGCGAGACGATCTGCGCGGTCTTCAGCAGGTCATCGCCCGACAGACCCTTCGGACGACCCGAGCCGTCATGGCGTTCCTGCAACTGCCGCAGGGTCTCCACCACCGGCCCGTCGAAGGAAATACCCGACACCAAATCGGCCGAATCCAGGATCTGGTCCCTGATCCGGTCACGTTCCGCAGAGGTGAGATCCTCGGATTTGGTCAGCAGCGAAGGGTCGATCTTCAGCTTGCCCAGGTTCATCAGCCGTGCGGCTGTCTCCGCAGCGCGCACTTCTGCATCGGGCAGATCCATCTGTTCGGCCATGCGATGCGCCAGTTCGGCCACCCGCCGCGAATGGTGCGAGGCGTAGCTATCGCGCGCGTCGATCAGGTCGACCAGCACATTGACCAGGGAGTCAAGCTGGGCTGCACGGGCTTCGCGCTCGACCACCACCTCGGTCATGTCCTCGACCACCAGCAGAATGCCCCGGTCGTCCAGCGGCACATGGGAACGCAGGGTCACCTGGCGGACGCCGCCGGCGCTGTGATCATCGACTTCACGCAGCGTGGCGCCCGTCTCCCGGACACGATCATTGGCCGAGAGCAGCGGCCCAGCCCTGCCCGGCCCGAACAGTCCGATCAGATCCTTGCCCTCGGCATCCTCGGCATCCACGCCCGACTGGTTCAGAACCGCCCGGTTGCCAAACAGCACCCGGTTGTCCGCCCCGATCGCCAGAATGCCGTTCGGCACCGCATCGGTGACCCGCTGCAGCAGCTTGCTCAGCCGGTCGGATTCGCCCAGTGCGGCGGAGAGATCGCTGGCGGCCGCGGCAAGCCTGTGGCTGACGGCGTTGCGCCAGACGGCCACCACGCAGACGCCAGCAAACAGCACCGCCAGAACCAGCACGCCGGCCATCGACCAGATGCGGCGCTCACCTCCGGCAAGCGCGGTGTCACGATCGATCAGTCTCACCAGCGTCCAGGGCACGTCCCGGATGGTCCGGCTGACGCCGAGGACCTGCTGTCCGTCAGGCCCGACGAACAGGCCCGCGCCGGCGCTCTGGCCGCTTAGGGCGCGGGCATAGCCCTGCTGCACCCCGGCGGCCTCGGCCATCCCGGGCGAAACGACCCGCAAGACGTCGCCCTCGTCCTGCACAAGTTCCGTCAGCGTCTGACCCGAAATGTCGCCCGGCTGCTTCAGCAGGGCGAAAAAATCCTCTTCCAGGCGGACAAAGCCGGTAATGAAGCCGATCGGATCGCCCCTCAACCCCTCGACCGGAACAACCGGCGCGGTGACAGAAATCATCGGAACGCCGCCGCCGCCATCAAACATCGGCGAAACCCTGACCGTCAGACTGTCCGTGCGGGAGATGTCCAGCGCCGCCGTCTGGACCGCCGGAGCGGCCGTAGTCCGTGCGATCACCGAACCGTCGATGTCGAGCAGGATGAAACCGCCATTGGCCGCGTCGCCGAGCTCGGGCTTCAGGTAACCGGTCCGCTCGGCTTCGTTGACCAGCAGATCCTCGACATATCGAAGCCGGGCATCGACGGCTTCCGGCGGCACCTCGGGGTCGGCGCGATCGACCAGAAAGAACTGTATTGCGCGGTTCTGCGCGAGCCGGAGGGTTTCGGCTCGGCGCTGCTGCAGCCAGCCCTCGACGGCAGCGGCCCGGCTGTCGGCGACAATGCCCAGGCGGATCTGCCACTGTTCCCGCAGCCGTTCACGCTCGTTCTCGGCATAGATCAGGATGCCCGCGACCGCAGCAACCGTCACCAATACCAGCAGCCCGAGCGCATACAGGGCCCGGCGGCGGATGTTTCGCCGGTCGCCGCCAATCAGGTCGGCTTCCGTCATCTGGGATTGCTGATTCAACTTCGCCGCTCCGGACTGATCCCTGCCTCAACCAGCATGATCCATCAGGCACGGTTAAGGTAGCGTTCAATTCCAGCCCGAAACAGCGCCGCGACAGATATCGGAATTGGCAATGCCGCACCATCCGACTAGGTTCCGGACATCACGGCATCTGACGCCGGGGAATCACGGGGAGGCGCACCATGGTTGATCTGGGCAATCGCATTTCGATCTATCAGCCGGAGCAGGAAGGGCTGAAATTTCCGCAGGAGCCGAGCTTCAACTCACCGGAAGCGCTGCGGATGGACCGCAAGAAGCGCCTGGTCGCCGCCTGCCACGCCTTCGCGCAGCAGCGTTACGACTTCGGATTCGCCGGCCATCTGACCATCCGCGATCCCGAGCATCCCCACCTCTACTGGACCAATCCGATGGCCGTCGCCTTCGATCAGGTGCGCCTGTCAAACCTGATCCTGGTGGACCATGACGGCAAGGTCGTCGAGGGCGAATACGCCGTGAACCGCGCCGGTTTCGTGCTGCACGCCGCGGTGCACGAAGCGCATCCGGACATCCTGTCCATGTGCCACGCCCACACCATTCATGGCACCGCCTTCGCCGCGCTGGGCCGGCCTCTGGAGCCGATCACACAGGACGCCTGCGCCTTCTTCGAGGATCATGCCGTCATCACCGAGGACGCCGGCCAGGTCGCGGTCGAGGAAGACGCCGGCACCCGCGTCGCGGCGGCCTTCAAGGGCGTGAAGGCGGCCATCCACCAGAATCACGGCCTGCTGACCGCCAGCCGCCACTCCATCGACAGCGCCGCCTTCTGGTTCATTGCCCTGGAGCGCGCCTGCCAGCAGCAGCTTCTGGTCGAGGCGACAGGCCGCAAGCCGGTCCACGTCCCCGAGGACAAGGCCCGCTACAGCCGCGAGCATGTCGGCAGCGAATATATCGGCTGGCTGCATTTCCAGCCGATCTACGAACAGCTCTCGGCCAAGCACCCGGAGATGTTCCAGTAGGATCTAGCGGACGCCAATCCGGCTGAGCTCCGCGCGGAGATCCGGCGGCAGGTCGTCTTCGCCGGTGACCTGTGACAGGTCCGCGGGCGCGTCCTTGGCTTCCAGATAGCGCCAGCCCTGATGGGGACGACGGGGCTGCGGTTCGGTGCGGATCAGCTTCGGCTCGAAGATCAGGCCGCACTTCACACCCTCGCCGGTCTCGACGACTTCCAGATCGATGATCCTCTGCCGCACCCGGATCGAACCGGCGATGATCCAGTAGATCGAGCCGCCGTTCAGGACTTCATCGTCTCGGCGCGGACGGTTTCGAGTGACGTGGCGCAGTTTCTCACCACGTGCGACACGCTCGGCCTGCCATTTCTCCAGTTGCTCGACGCTTTCGACGCCGACGCAGAGCTTCAGCAGATTTACCAAACCGTCAGCCATCGAAACGGCCCAGCAGTTCCCACCAGAGGTAGTCCAGCGGCAACAGGACGGTGACCGTGATCAGGGCCACCAGCAGTACGCTGATCACGCCCTGTTTCACCGGCACGCCGCCAAGCTGTAACCCGACCACGGTCGGCGGCACCTGATAGGGCAGGATCACGGTCGAGAAGGCGGCGACCTGCAGCATCACCACAGACGAGAGCGACATGCCGGTCGCCTGTGCCATGCCCTCGGCCAGCGGCGTCCAGACCGCCGGGACCGTCGGCGCCGTGCCCAGCACGGAGGTCGCTATCGATGCACCCACGATGGTTGCGAAATTGGCCGCGTTTGCGCCTTCCGACAGACCGGCCACCGACAGGAAGGCGGCGGCCATCTGGTCGCCGAACCCGGTCGACGTCACGACCGCGCCCAGCGACAGGACACCGGCGATGTAAAGCAGCGGCCGGATCTGGATCGCCTTGGTGATTTCCTCGGCTTCCATCAGTCGGAAAGGCGGGAAGAAACAGGCGAGTCCGGCCCCCAGCGCCACCCATGACGGCGCGACGCCGTGGATGAAATCCGTCGCCCAGAGCACCAGCGCGCCGACAAGCACGATGGCGAGACGCTTCTCCTCCGGGCTGAAAGGCTTGCGCGCCGCTGCATCGTCGACCTCCAGGTCGGGCAACGTGTCAGGAAAAAGAATGCGTGCGACGATCACGATCGCCACGGTCTTCAGGATGCCCAGCACCGGAAAATGCAACAGCAGGAACTCGGCATAGGTGATCTTCAGCCCGTAGAGCGACTCGGCCGCGCCCAGCATCACCAGGTTCGGCACGTTCGCCGGCAGAATGGCGAAGCCCGGAATCACCGCCGCCAGCGCCGCCGTCACCGTGATGCCCAGCCGCCCCTTGCTGCCCGGAGCGAAGCGGAAGGCGTCAGCCAGACTGACGGCGACAGGCATCAGCAGCACCACACGCCCGGTCGAAGACGGCATGACGAAGGACAGCGCCAGCGCCACGGAAGCGATGCCCACCAGCAGGCCCGTGTAGGAAACTCCCAGGCTGAGCGCCATGCGCCGGGCCAGCCGCGCGCCAAGTCCGGTCTGCCCGACTGCCGTGCCGAGGATCATGCCGCCGAACAGCAGCCAGAATGCCCCGGCGGCAAAACCCGAGAACACGGCCGGCGCCTCGGCGATGCCGAACACCATCGCCGCGAGGAAGAAGAGCAGCGAGGTCATGTGTTCGGCCGCGAAGCGGGTCGCCCACATGCCCACGACCACCAGAGCCAGCGCCCCACCCGCCGCCGCGGAGAAAGGCATCGCGTCGCCATGCAGGAAGATCAGAAGCGCGGCCGCCACGAAAAACGGCAGGGCCAGAAGCTGATTGGTGCGGATCGCCATGTCGGATGCGGGTCCCGCCTAGTCGGCGCGGGAGGCCTTCTCGGTCAGGCCCGACGTGCCCTCGCGGGCTTCCAGCGCCCGCATCACCTCGGCCGGATCGACATTCATGTGCGACCAGAGGACGGTGAGGTGGAACAACAGGTCCGCGCTCTCGGTGACCACCGACGCCTTGCCCTCGGAGACGGCGGCCAGAGCTGTCTCGAGCCCCTCCTCGCCGACCTTCTGGGCGATCTTGCGGACGCCCTTGCCGTGAAGCCTGGCGACGTAGGAGCTGGTCGGGTCAGCGGATTTGCGTTCATCGGCCACCGCGAGCAGCCGGTCGAGTATCGAGTAATCAGTCACGTCAGAGGTCCGGGCAGAAATGTTCCGGGTCCGGCGGTTCAGATGCCGGACCGGCTGATGGGACTGTCGTAAACAAGTCTGCGGGAAGCTTCCAGTCTCCAGACTGCGGGGTCGGCCCCGCTCCGGGATCAATCCGTCAGATCGGACCAGAATTCCTTGACCTTGCCGAGGAAGCCTTCGCTCTCGGGGCTGTTGGCCTTGTCGGACGCCTCGGATTCCTCCTCGAACTCCTTCAGCAGTTCCTTCTGGCGGCGGGTCAGGTTCACAGGCACCTCGACCTGGGTCTGGATGTAGAGGTCGCCAAAGCCCGCGCCGCGAAGCTGCGGCATGCCCTTGGCGCGCAGCCGGAACTGTTTGCCGTTCTGGGTGCCGGCCGGAATGGTGACCTTGGTGCGGCCCCCATCGATCGACGGCACCTCGACGGATCCGCCGAGCGCCGCCGTCGTCATCGGGATCGGAATGCGGCAGAACAGGTTCTTGCCATCGCGCTCGAAGATCGGATGCGGCGTCATGCTGAGGAAGATGTAGAGATCGCCCGGCGGTCCGCCCCGTGCGCCCGCCCCACCCTCGGCCGAGAGCCGGATGCGGGTGCCTTCCTCGACGCCGGCGGGGATGTTCACCGACAGCGTCTTCTCTTCCTGGATCATGCCCTGACCGGCGCAGTCCTCGCAGGGATCCTGGATCACCTGGCCCTGACCGCCACAGGACGGGCAGGTCCGCTCGATCATGAAAAAGCCCTGCTGCATCCGGACCTTGCCGGCGCCGTTGCAGGCCGTGCAGGAGACCGGCGACGAACCGGGCCTGGAGCCCGAGCCCGAACAGGTGCCGCAATTGGCCGCCGCGGGGACGGTGATCTGGACCTGCTTGCCCAGATAGGCGTCCTCCAGCGAGATCTCCAGATTGTAACGCAGGTCGTCGCCACGGGCTGGTCCGGTCCGCCGGCTGCGGCCGCCGCCGCCCATGAATTCGCCGAACAGGTCGTCGAAGATATCGGAGAAGGAATGCGCGAATTCCGCGCCGGATGCGCCGCGGCCGCCCATGCCGCCATTCTCGAAGGCGGCGTGGCCGAAGCGGTCGTAGGTTGCGCGCTTCTCCGAGTCGCGCAGTACGTCATAGGCCTCCGACAGTTCCTTGAACTTCTTCTCGGCTTCCGCATCGCCCGGATTGCGATCCGGGTGATACTGCATCGCCTTCTTGCGGTAGGCCTTCTTCAGCGCCGCATCGTCGGCGTCACGTTCGACGCCGAGAAGTTCGTAATAGTCGGTCTTCGCCATCTAGCGTTCGCCCCTCCGGTTCAGGCAAACGAAAGCGGCGTCCGAAGACGCCGCCCCCGGTCTGCGGCCGGTCAGGCCGATTTCTTCTTGTCGTCGTCCTCGACTTCCTCGAAGTCGGCGTCGACGATGTCGTCATCCTGAGAGCCGCTGTCGGCAGCCTGCTCGGCGCCGGCCTGGGCGTCGGCGTCACCGCCGGTCTGATCGGCGTAGAGCTTCTCGCCCAGCTTCATGGCCAGTTGCGCCAGCGCCTGCGACTTCTCGTTGATGGCGTCGACGTCGTCACCTTCCAGCGCGGTGCGCAGGTCGGCGATCGCGGCCTCGATGGCGGCCTTCTCGTCGGCCGGAACCTTGTCGCCGGCATCCGACAGGGTCTTCTCCGTCGAGTTGATCAGACCTTCCGCCTGGTTTCGGGCCTCGGCCTGCTCGCGGCGCTTCTTGTCCGCCTCGGCGTTGGCCTCGGCATCCTTGACCATGTTGTCGATCTCGTCATCCGACAGACCGCCGGACGCCTCGATGCGGATGGCCTGCTCCTTGTTGGTCGCCTTGTCCTTGGCCGACACGTTGACGATGCCGTTGGCGTCGATGTCGAAGGTGACCTCGATCTGCGGCACGCCGCGCGGGGCCGAGGGGATGCCGACCAGATCGAACTGGCCCAGCATCTTGTTGTCAGCCGCCATCTCGCGCTCACCCTGGAAGACCCGGATGGTCACGGCCGACTGGTTGTCCTCGGCGGTGGAGAAGACCTGGCTCTTCTTGGTCGGTATCGTGGTGTTGCGGTCGATCAGGCGGGTGAACACGCCGCCCAGGGTCTCGATCCCCAGCGACAGCGGCGTCACGTCCAGCAGCAGCACGTCCTTGACGTCGCCCTGCAGCACGCCGGCCTGGATCGCCGCGCCCAGCGCCACAACTTCGTCCGGGTTCACGCCGCGATGCGGCTCCTTGCCGAAGAACTCATTCACGGTCTCGATGACCTTGGGCATGCGGGTCATGCCGCCAACCATGACGACCTCATCGATCTCGCCGGCGGAAAGGCCGGCATCCTTCAGCGCGGCCTTCATCGGCGCGACGGTGCGCTTCACCAGATCGCCGACCAGGCTCTCGAACTTGGCGCGGGTCAGCTTCAGGGTCAGATGCTTCGGACCGGACTGGTCGGCGGTGATGTAAGGCAGGTTGATGTCGGTCTGCGTCGACGACGAAAGCTCGATCTTCGCCTTCTCGGCCGCTTCCTTCAGACGCTGCAGCGCCAGCTTGTCATTCCGCAGGTCGATCGAGTTCTCCTTCTTGAACTCGTCGGCCAGGTAGTTGACCAGCGCCATGTCGAAGTCCTCGCCACCCAAATAGGTGTCGCCATTGGTCGAGCGGACTTCGAAGACGCCATCGCCAATCTCGAGGATCGAGACGTCGAAGGTGCCGCCGCCCAGGTCATAGACGGCGATCAGCTTGCCGTCCTCGGACTTGTCCAGGCCATAGGCCAGCGCGGCCGCGGTCGGTTCGTTGATGATGCGGAGAACTTCAAGACCCGCGATCTTGCCGGCGTCCTTGGTCGCCTGGCGCTGCGAGTCGTTGAAGTAGGCCGGAACGGTGATCACGGCCTGCGTGACGGTCTCGCCGAGATAGGATTCGGCGGTTTCCTTCATCTTCTGCAGGATGAAGGCGGAAATCTGCGACGGCGCGTACTTCTCGCCGCCCGCCTGCACCCAGGCGTCGCCATTGTCGGCCTTCACGATGTCGAAGGGCGCCGTCTTCTGGGCGTCCGCGACGACGGGATCGCCGTGCTGACGGCCAATCAGGCGCTTGATCGCGAACAGGGTGTTGGACGGGTTGGTCACCGCCTGGCGCTTGGCCGACTGGCCGACCAGACGCTCGCCGTCCTCAGAGAAGGCGACCATGGACGGCGTGGTCCGTGCGCCTTCGGAATTTTCGATGACCTTGGCGTTCTTGCCGTCCATGACGGCCACACACGAATTCGTGGTGCCCAGATCGATACCGATGACTTTCGACATATATGCCTCTTCAAGTTTGGCCGATGCGGTAGGCCCATCAGGCGCCGCCCACATCCCCGGTGGTCAGACATTGATCGCTGCGGCATAGCCCGGAACACGATCCTGCGTGCCCTGCCGCGAACGATGGGTATATAGGGGGGTGTGATCACCGTCGCAACCCGCCAGCCCCCATCTCCGAGGACCCGATGCTGACTGTCGCAACCTGGAACATCGGGCTCGCGCGACTGACCCTGCTCGGGATCCCGCTGGTCGACGCCGTTCCGCACGCCGCCGCACGGATGCGGCCGATCGCCGAGGCCCTGGCGGCCCGGCGCGACGAGGTCGATATCTGGCTGCTGCAGGAGGCCTATGGCCCACCGATCCGGCGTTTGCTGCGCGCCGTCCCCGGTTACCACGCCGTTCTGGGGCCCGGCTGGATGCGCGACTGCGGACTGTGCATTCTGGTTCGCGATGATTGGGAGACTGGATCGTCCCGCCATCGCCTGTTCCCGGCCAATGACTGGGTCGAGGTTCTGGTTGCGGCCAAGGGTGTTCTGACAGCGGAGATCATGACGCCACTGGGCCTGCTGAGGCTGGGGACGCTGCATGCCAGTTATGACGGGCGCGGGCGGCGTTCGATCCGGGAGAAGGCGCCGCTCAGCCGGCGTCGGCAGGCCGGCATCGCCAAGGACCTGATGGAGGCCGGCGACGCCACGCCGCTGATCCTCGGCGGCGACTTCAACGCCAGTCTGGCCGCGGAACCGGAAACGCACCGCTCGATCACCGGCAGGGGTTGGCGCGATCTGGCCCTGACCGCCAACCGGCGGACAGGCAACGGCCTGACCACATGGGCCAGCGGCAACCGGCTCGCCTCAGGCGACAGCAGGGATCACGACATCGACCTGCTGGTCGCCAAGAACCTGCCGGAAGACTGGACAGTGGCCGCCGAGGTCTTCATGCACGAGAACATCCTGAGCCGGCCGGACGGCGACGCCCTTCCGCTGTCGGATCATCACGCGCTGAAGGTCACCCTCTCAGCCTGAATCGCTGGATCTTGCCGGTCTCGGTCTTGGGCAGAGCGTCGGTGAAGACCACCGACCTTGGGTACTTGTAGGGCGCGATGGCCGCCTTCACATGATCCTGCAGCCGCTTCACGGTCGCCTCATCGGCGGCGACACCGGCATTCAGCACCACATGGGCCTGAACGATCGCGCCCCGCTGCTCGTCCGGCAGGCCGACCACGCCGCATTCCGCCACATCCGGATGCGCCAGCAGCGCCGCCTCGACCTCGGGACCGGCAATGTTGTAGCCGGCGGAGATGATCATGTCGTCATTGCGGGCCGCGAAGTGGAAGTACCCGTCACCGTCGCGGATGAAGCTGTCGCCGGTGATGTTCCAGCCATCGATCACGTAGTTGGCCTGCCGCTCGTCATCCAGATAGCGGCAGCCGGTCGGCCCTCGTACAGCGAGGCGGCCGATCTCGCCGTCGGGCACGTCATTGCCTTCATCGTCGATGATCTTCGCCTCGTAGCCGGCAACCGGCTTGCCGGTACAGGCGGGGCGGTGATCGTCGAAGCGGTTGGTTATGAAGATATGCAGCATCTCGGTCGCGCCGATGCCGTCCAGCATCGGCTTGCCGGTCTTGCGCATCCAGTCCTCGTAGACCGGCGCGGGCAGGGTCTCGCCCGCGGAGACAGCGGCGCGCAGCGACGACAGGTCCGCCCCCTCCTCCATCGCCGCCAGCATGGCGCGATAGGCCGTTGGTGCGGTGAAGCAGACGGTCGCGCCATAGGTCTCGATGATCTCGACCATGTTGGGCGGCGTCGCCTGCTCCAGCAGCGTGGCCGTGGCGCCGAAGCGGAGCGGAAACACCGCCAGCCCTCCCAGCCCGAATGTGAATGCCAGCGGCGGCGATCCAACGAAGACGTCGTCCGGGGTGACGCCAAGAACTTCCTTCGCGTAGCCGTCGGCAATGATCAGCAGGTCACGGTGGAAATGCATGGTCGCCTTGGGCTGCCCTGTGGTGCCGGAGGTGAAACCCAGCAGCGCCACATCATCCCGTCCCGTCTTCACGGCTTCGAAACGCACCGGCTTGTTCAGCGCGACACGGTCCAGCTCGGCGTCATGGTTCGCGGTGCCGTCGAAACCGACCACCTTTTCCAGGAAGGCGCTGTCCTTGGCGCAGGCGACCAGTTCGTCCATCAGTCGCGTATCGCAAAGCGCCAGCCGCACCTCGGCCTTGTCGACGATCTTCGTCAGTTCGGCGGCGCGCAGCATGGGCATGGTGTTCACGACCACCGCGCCCGCCTTGGTCGCCGCCAGCCAGCAGGCCACCATGGCCGGATTGTTGGCCGAGCGGATCAGCACCCGGTTGCCCGGCTTCACGCCATAGTCCTCGACCAGGGCATGGGCGATGCGGTTGGTCCAGTCGGCCAGCTCCTTGTAGGTGCGGCGGCGGCCATTGCCGATCAGCGCGGTGTTGTCGCCGAAGCCCTGCGCAACCAGTCTGTCGGTCAGCTCGACGCCGATGTTCAGCCACTCCGGATAGTCGAAGCCGTCCAGCAGGAAGTCCGGCTGCTGCGCCACTGGCGGCAGCTTGTCCCGTGCGAAACTGTCGACATGTCCGCTGGGTCCGAGCGCGCTCATCGGCCAGCGCTCCCGTCGATCTGATCGGCGATCCCGCGCAGGCGCTCGGCCAGCATCCTGGCCTCGTCCGCCGGCACCCCCGACAGCATGCCGTCGACCCAGCCCTCATGTTCCTCGGCCAGTCTTGCGAAGCCCTGCCGGCCCTTCCGGGTCAGGCTGATGCGGCTGACCCGCCGGTCACCCTCGACCGCGGCGCGAACCACCATGCCCTCCTCGACCAGCCGGTCGACAATGCCGGTGACATTGCCGTTGGAGACCCGCAGCGCGCCGGACAGCTCGCTCATCTTCAGCCCGCCATCGGCGCGGTAGAGCGCCGCCAGCACGTCAAAACGCGGCAGCGTGGTGCCGTGGTCGGCGCGCAGCCGCTCGCGCAACTCGCCCTCAATCATGCGGGAGAGCTTCAGAAGCCGCAGCCATAGCCTGAGGCGTTCCTTCGATGTCTGCCCGTCCGTCCTGTTCAGTGTGTCGCCCATGTTCAGACTCTCCCCTGCACGGGTTCGGCCCGGTCGGCCAGACGCCAGAGCTGATCCCGCCCGGCCAGATATGGATCCGGCCATTTCTCCAGCCGGTCGCCGATCTCGGAAGCTGCCCGCAGCAGCCAGTAGGGATCGGCCAGATGAGGCCGCGCCAGACAGACCAGATCCGCCCGCCCCGCCATCAGGATCGAGTTGACGTGGTCGGGCTCGTAGATATTGCCGACAGCCATGGTCGGAATGCCGGCGGCGTTGCGGATACGGTCGGAGAACGGCGTCTGGAACATGCGGCCGTAGACCGGGTCCGCCTCGGCCGAGGTCTGACCTGCGGAGACATCGATGATGTCCGCGCCCGCTTCGTGGAAAGCCTTGGCAATCTCGACCGCATCGTCCGGCGTGATGCCCTCCTCGCCGCGCCAGTCATGGGCCGAGATTCGGACCGACATCGGCTTCTCTTCCGGCCAGGCGGCGCGCATGGCCAGGAACACCTCCAGCGGATAGCGCAGCCGGTTTTCCAGACTTCCGCCATACTCATCGGTGCGCGCGTTCGAGACGGGGGAGATGAACGACGAGATCAGGTAGCCGTGCGCCGCGTGCAGTTCAATCATGTCGAAGCCCGCGCGGTCGGCCATCAAGACCGCCTGGGCGAACTGATCGCGCACCAGGTCCATATCGGCCCGGTCCATCTGTTTCGGGGTCTGATTCGCCTCCGTCCAGGGAATAGGCGATGCGGAAAGAAGCGGCCAGTTGCCCTGTTTGAGCGGGGCGTCCATCTCCTCCCAACCGAGCTGGGTCGAGCCCTTGCGGCCGGAATGGCCGATCTGGCAGCAGAGTTTCGCATCCGTCTCGGCATGGACGAAATCGACGATGCGCTTCCACGCCGTCTCGTGCTCCGGTGCGTAGAGGCCCGGACAGCCCGGTGTGATCCGCCCTTCCGGCGAGACGCAGGTCATCTCGGTATAGACCAGCGCCGCGCCGCCCTTCGCCCGCTCGCCCAGATGCACCAGGTGCCAGTCGGTCGGGCAGCCGTCGACGGCCTTGTACTGGGCCATGGGCGAGACCACGACTCGGTTCTTGAGTTCCATGCCGCGCAGCCTGTAGGGCGCAAACATGGGCGCACGAACAGGCCGGTTGGCGCCGACACCGGACTGGCTCTGGAACCAGCCTTCGGCGCTGCTCAGCCACTCGCTGTCGCGCAGGCGCAGATTCTCGTGGCTGATCCGCTGCGACCGCGTCAGCAGCGAGTAGTTGAACTGCACCGGGTCGAGATGCAGATAGCGCTCGACATCCTCGAACCATTCCATCGAGTTCCGCGCGGCCGATTGCAGCTTCAGGACCTCAGTCCGGCGCTCTTCCTGATACTTGGCGAAGGCCTGTTCCAGGGTCGGTTCGCTGTGCAGGTAGTCGGCCAGCGCGATGCCGCTCTCCAGCGCCAGCTTGGTGCCCGATCCGATGGAGAAATGCGCTGTCGCCGCGGCGTCGCCCATCAGCACGATGTTCTGGTGGTGCCAGCTCTCGCAGAGCACGCGGGGGAAGTTGATCCAGGCCGAACCGCGGATGTGGTTGGCGTTGGTCATCAGCGCCTGACCGCCCAGATGGTCGCGGAAGATGTCCTGCAGGACCGCGATGCTCTCCTGCTGGCTCATCTCGCCGAAGCCATAAGCCTGGAAGGTCGCTTCGGAACACTCCGCGATGAAGGTCGCGGTCTCGCTGTCGAACTGGTAGGCGTGCGCCCAGACCCAGCCCTTCGGCGTATTCTCGAAGATGAAGGTGAAGGCCTCGTCGAACTTCTGCTTCGTTCCGAGCCAGACGAATTTGAGCTTCCGCATATCCACATCGGGACGGAAAGTCTCGGCGAACTCGTTGCGCACCTTCGAGTTCAGCCCGTCACAGGCGACAACCAGATCGAACTCCGACGCATAGTCACGAGCGCTTTCGGCTTCGGTCTGGAACCGGATCTCGACGCCCAGCTCCCGCGCCCGCTGCTGCAGCAGAAGCAGCAGCCGCATGCGGCCGATGCCGCAGAACCCGTGACCGGTGGAGACCGTGCGGACGCCCTTGTGAATGACCGCGATGTCGTCCCAGTAGGCGAAATGCTTCCGGATCGCCTCGGCCGAGACCGGGTCATTCGCCGCCAGGTTGGTCAGCGTTTCCTCGGACAGCACGACACCCCAGCCGAACGTGTCGTCGGCCCGGTTGCGTTCGAGAACCACGACCTGATGCGCCGGATCCCGGAGTTTCATGGAAATGGCGAAGTAGAGCCCTGCCGGCCCGCCGCCCAGACACGCGACACGCATGATGATGCTCCCTGCTGCCTGGCAGAAAGCTTATGGGCGCAATTGAGTTATTTCAAGTTTGAAACAACTCAATTGTCGGCAGACTGTCCCGCCTCAGTGCGGATAGACGTAATCGGTGTTGTTCGCGTCCTCGGCTTCGGGGAAGGCGTGCAGGGCGTCATCCGCAGCGATTTCGTTCAGCGCCGCCTTCAGCCAGTCATCGATGTCCGCTTCCTGCTTCAGCAGTTCGCCGATCAGGGCTTTGGTGTCCGGATTGCTCATGACATGACCTCAGAACGGTTTGCTGACGATGTAGTTGCCGATGACCAGATAATCGATATCCGTGCCCAGGAAGCAGCGCACGGCATCCAGTGGCGTGCAGACGATCGGTTCGCCATTGACGTTGAAGGACGTGTTGATCACCACGGCCCGTCCGCCGATCTTCTCGAAGGCGCGAATGGTGCGATGAAAGCGCGGGTTCTGATCGGCATTGACTGTCTGCACTCGCGCCGTTCCGTCGGCATGGGTGATCGAAGGCAGTCCCTCGCGATGATCCGGCCTGACCCGCGGCGTGAAGAGCATGTACGGGCTCTTCTGCTCGATCTCGAAATAGTCGCGGAAGCGTTCTTCCGCCACCGCCGGCGCGAAGGGACGGAAGTCCTCGCGGAACTTCACCCTGGCGTTCAACACATCCTTCATGTCCGGATCCGTGGCGTTGGCCAGGATCGACCGGTTGCCGAGCGCACGCGGCCCGAATTCCATCCGCCCCTGGAACCAGCCGATGATGAAGCTCTCGGAAATCAGTTCTGCCGTACGCTCGCAGAGCGCCTCGTCGTCGAACTCCTCGAACTCGACGCCTTCGGCAACCAGGACCTCGCGGATCTCGTCATTGTTGAAGGACGGGCCCAGGCTGGTGGAATACTGGTCCGAAGGAGTCCGCTTGCCAGCGTCCTGATAGGCCGCATAGAGCGCCGCGCCGACCGCGCCGCCGGAATCGCCCGCGGCGGGCTGGATCCAGACGCCCTTGTAGCCGAGTTCCTCGAGCACGCGGGCATTGGCGACGCAGTTGTAGGCGACGCCGCCCGCCATGCAGAGATGATCCGCGCCTGAAGAAACCTTGGCCTGGCGCGCCAGGTTCAGCATCGCCTCTTCGGTCACCGACTGCAGTGAGCCGGCGATCGCCATGTGACGCGCGGTGATCGGATCACTCTTCTGCCGCTCGGGGCCGAGCAACTCGATCAGCTTCTCCGAATACATCCGGCTGCGGGATTCGGTGAAGGTGAAGTAGTCCATGTTGAGCTGGAAGCTGCCGTCCTCGTGCAGCTCGATCATCTCCCGGATCTGCTTCTCCAACGTCCGTTCGCCATAGGAAGCCAGACCCATGACCTTGTATTCGTCGTTGTTGACCTTGAAGCCGAGATAGGCGGTCATCGCCGAATACAGCATGCCCAGACTGTCGGGATAGTGGATCTCCCGGACATTGGTGATGTCGATGCCGCTGCCGGTCCATTGCGCCGTCGTGCACCATTCGCCCACGCCATCGACCGTCAGAATGGCCGCTTCCTCGTAGGGCGAGGGATAGAAGGCAGAAGCCGCATGGCTGAGATGGTGTTCGCAATACTGGAACGGCACGTCCTTGCCGAGCTGTTCGCGAACCGTCTGTTCCAGCGTCAACGTCTCGTTGACATAGGTGGAGACATGCCGATGCAACACGTCATCGGCCTCAGCGCCCGCGGATGGCGCGCTCGCCAGGACCCGCTGCAGCTTCAGCAGAGGCTTCTCGTAGAAGACCACCAGATCGACGTCGCGACCCGTGATGCCGCCCTGCTGCAGGCAGGAGTCGATGGCCATTCGGGGGTAGTCGCGATCATGCTTGCGCCGCGTCAGCCGCTCTTCCTCGACAGCGGCAACCACCTCGGTGCCCTGAACCAGACAGGCCGCGGAATCGTGATAGAAACAGGAGATGCCAAGAATGTTCACGACTGCGCACCCATGCGGCTGTTCAGGCGGAAGTCGCTGTCATTGCGGACGATCCAGGTGCTGGCGCCACGCTGCGGGCGGCCCTTCCTGACGCTGTCCGGCACCAGATCCCTGAGTGCCTTCAACTGCTGACGGCGTGCGTCGTCTTCGCTTCTCTTTGCATCTTCGGTCACGATGGCTCCTGAGAATTGAGGTTTTTGATGATCGGAGCGGATACACGCCACGGCAAAGGTAGCGTTCCGCAGCTTGCTAGTTCAATTGCGCCCCTTGCCGCAAGCCATTTGCCAAAGCTAGAGACATCCACCGTGACAATGGTCAATCGTCACCGCCTCCGATTTGGATGCCCTCCAACCGGGTAATTGGTAGAAGACTGGCCGAACCAGCCATATTCCGGACTCCGATTACATGATCATTGCGACCCGCGATACCGAACCTCATCTGCCCAAGCCCGAGGGATTGCTCCGCGTGCATCAGATCGGCGATTCCATCAGCTATGGCGCCGGGGTCTATCCCTTCCAGAATCTTCCCTATCACCTGACGGGATTCCTGAACCGCGCCTATCCGGACGCCGTGATCGAGGTCAAACCCTACGGACTGCGCTCCGGCAACATGTGGGACTCGTGGAGCCGTTTCGAGGACACGTGGCGGGATGGCGACTGCGACGGGGTCTTCTTCCAGCTCTGCAACAATGACGCGCAGTTCGCCAGGCAGGTGCCGCCGAACCACAGGGCCGTGCAGGACGAATGGACCCAGGACGGCCCCATCCGTCAGCTTGTCGACCGCACCTTCGAGCGGATGGCCCGCTTTCGCGATCAGCACCAGTTCGATCTCGTCGTGCTCTTCTACACGCTGATGCAGTCCGACCGGCAGATCATCGACGCCGTCGCCGAACAGTGCGCCCGGCTCGACATCCCGTTCGCCGACGTCCTGACCTACCTGTCGGAGGCCGGCAACACCAACGAGGAGCAATACCGCGCCACGGAATACGACAGCCACCCCTCCTCCTTCACGCATGCCCAGACGGCGCGCCGCCTGACCACCGAGTGCCTGCGCCAGAACTGGTTTCCCCGGCTGAAGGCGGCCAGCGGACGCGACGACCAGGGCGAGCAGGTACTGGAGGCCGGCCGGGCGATGCTGACTGCCGGCGTCTCCGAGAGCTACGTCGTGGACTGGGCAAACACTGTCCTGGAGGCGAAGGCTCAGGCATCGAAGCGCGGCGGGACGCGGGAAACACGACAGGCAAGACAGGCCTCGATCAAGGCTGCTCAGGAAACCGTGTCGTCGGACTGGAACGCCTGGACAAGGCGTCAATGGCAGAAGGCCAGCGCCTTCGCCATCACCGAGCGGCGCGAAGACATCTACAACCGCATGAACAACATGGGCGCGATGCTCAAGTCGGCGGCCGAGATCATCACGGCGCTGGAGATGCGTCCGGATCTCAGTCTGGAAACCCTGAGACAGGCGGTGCCGGAGGAGCGGAACAATCCGGATCTGTTCGGCCAGGAGACGCCCGGTGACGAATGGAACACCGCCGCGCTCCGTCTTTCGGAGACCGCGGAAAGCCTGCACAAGGCGACATCGTCCTTCGAAGCTGAACCCGATGCAGGCGCAACCGGTGGAGGGCTGTTGAAGCCCGCCGATTCCGGTCTTCCCGCCATCGAGCTCTCGCCGGAGCTGAACTGGCTCAGGAACCTTCGGCCGCAGATCGTCAGGCTGATCGAGCGCGCCGAAGGCCTCAACCTCGACGGCGTCCCGATGACCGAGCTCGGTGTTCCGGGGGCCTGGCTCTGGAATTTCCTGATGCACATCCGGAACCGCGAGATCGTCCTCAACGGCATTTTCGAGTCATCCATCGTCGTCGATGAGACACCGATGAAGCCGTGGACCTTCGTTGATGTCCACATCGCCGTCGAGGGCGCCGCCGCCGACAAGGCCGCGAGGAACTACGTCACCCTTCAGGCGAACTACGACGTGCCGCGCCGCTGGGCGGTCCAGGATGGGCATACCGTCGGGCTCCGGCATGAAAACTGGGTCGCGCGGTATGCCGTGCCGCCGTTCTTTGCCGGCGATCTGGAAGTCTTCATTGTCAAACAGGGCAATCAGCAGGGCGCGGCCGCCACTGTCAGCAAGGTCGAGATCTACAATGAGAGCGAGGCCGGCCAGACGCGGATCAGCAGTTCATTCGAGGCTCGGGAGCCGGACGCGATCCGTGTCCATCTGAGGCGGTTCGTGGTCGGCGCAAAGGACAGGCCGCGCGTGGAACAGTGGTTGTCCGAATAGTCCGGACACGGATCAGCCGGCAGGCTTGCCGACACTCTCGACCTGGCCGAGCATGCGCGCCGCCAGGGACAGACCCTTCATCGTGGTCTCCAGCATCGGCGGCAGGATCATCCATTCCAGTGTCCAGGCCGCACCAGAGCGCTCCTGCTCATGCACCAGGGCTTGCGCCAGCCCGCCAGACTGCGTTGCGTTGTAGCGCGCAAACGCCACCAGGGTTTCCGCCAGCACCGGATTCTGCTTGTGCGGCATCGCGGAACTCACGCCGCCGCCGGACAGTCGCACCTCATCGATGCCCTGCAGCGCCATGATGGCGATGTCCTGTCCCATCTTGCCCAGCGCACCGCTGACGCGCGCCAGAAACTGGCCATAGGCGACCAGATTGTCCCGTGTGGCATGCCAGGACATCACCGACGGCTGGAGGCCAAGCAGTTCCGCCATCCTGCCGGCAACCTCGCCTGCCAGGCCCTCGGGCTTGTCGCGCAGCCCGACAGGTCCTGCGAATTGCAGCAGCTCCACACGCTGACGCACCGCCGCGAACTCATCCAGTTGCCGTCTCAGCGGTTCCGCCCAGAGATCGATGCGGCTGGCGACGGTGACCGGCAAGGCTGCCTGCATCCGTGTCCGCCCCATCAGCGACCGCTCACCGAAGGTGTCGGACAGGGTGTCCAGCGCCCTGATCACGCCGACCAACTCTTCGGCAAGCAGCTCGTTCGCCTGCTGCAGGGCCAGGGCCAGGCATGTGTCGAGCAGATCCTGGCTGGTCGCACCGACATGGATCGCGGGTAGTGCGGACTCGCCGGCATGCTGCTTCAACTGACGCGCCCATTCCGGGACCGGCAGGCCGTCGCGCTCGACCGCGGATTCGATTGCGGCGAGATCGGGTTGGAATGTGTCCATGGCGGCGAGCGCCGCATTGACGGCTTCCTGACCGGCCGCACCGGTATCGCCGAGCGCGCGGGTCAGCGCCTGCTCGAACCGCAGCATGCCCGACAGCGTCGCCTCGGTTCCGAACAGCTCCCGGACGCGCTCATCGGCCAGCAGGGGGGCGAAGTTCCGGTTCGTCCGCATCGGCATCAGCGCACCCCTGTCAGGTGATCTCCGCGATGTCGTGCATGAGCTGCCGCCAGTCGACCCATTCGAAATAGGTGCTGGCCCAGATCAGCAGGAACAGGCTGGTGGCGATCGCCGTTGTCAGGCCGAACTTGAACAGGAGGCGCGGCTTGACTGGAGCGCCATCCGCCTGTCCCGGCACCATCTCCACGCCCTCCTCGTAAGAGTTGCGGACGCCGATGGGCAGCACAGTGAACAGGACCAGCCACCAGATGATGACATAGATGACAAGGCCGCCGGTGATCGACATGGCGGCTCAGACCTGCTCCAGCTCGACCAGGGTGCCGTTGAAGTCCTTCGGATGCAGGAACAGCACCGGCTTGCCATGCGCGCCGATCTTCGGTTCCCCGTCGCCCAGCACGCGGGCGCCTTCGGACTTCAGCTTGTCGCGGGCCGAAATGATGTCATCGACCTCGTAGCAGACATGGTGCATGCCGCCGGACGGGTTCTTGGCCAGATAGCCGGCGATCGGCGAGCCCTCGCCCAGCGGGTGCAGCAGTTCGACCTTGGTGTTGCCGAGATCGACGAACACGACGGTCACGCCATGATCCGGCTCCGGCTGCGGGTCGGAGACCTTGGCGCCCAGCGTATCGCGATAGGTTGCGGTCGCCGCATCCAGGTCCGGAACGGCAATGGCGACATGGTTCAAGCGTCCGATCATCAGACAGCCTCCTTCCACTTGTTGCGGGATACGGTCTCGCCCTCTTCCAGACGGACCACTTCACATTCTGTAATCGGCCGGCGGTTGGCGATCTGCCTCACCACCTTGCGGGCCGCGCGGATCGCGGCTTCGGCCAGCGTATCATCGTCGGCAGGACGGCGGCCATTGACCTTGCCGATCTCCCGCTCGATGGCGACGGAAATGTCCTCGCTCAGCCGCCGCGTCTCGACGCCGTCGGCAATGCCGACCATGACGATGCGCGGATCCTCGACCAGTTCGCTTTCCTCGTCGACCACCAGCACCATCACCATGACGCCGTGACCGGCCAGCTTGCGCCGGTGCTGCAGCATGGCGGCGGCGGTCACCACCAGCCCAGCCGGATCCACCGCCAGACGGCCGACCGGCACCTCGCCGACGATCTCGGGCTTGCCCGGAGCGAGTTTCAGCACGTCTCCGTTCAGGATCACCTGGGAAGCCGGAACGCCGCCCTCCTCGACTCCGAAACGGGCCTGCTCGATCAGGTGCCGCGCCTCGCCATGCACGGGCACCAGAAGCTCAGGGCGGACCAGTTCGTACATCCGCTTCAGTTCCTCGCGCGCCGGATGGCCGGAGACGTGAACCAGATGATCCTTCTCGGTGATCACCTCGACCTGGTTCAGCGCCAGGGCGTTGTGCATGCGGAACAGCGTGCGCTCGTTGCCGGGAATGATCTTGGACGAGAAGATCGCCGTGTCGCCGGAACGCAGGTCGATATTCGGATGATCGTCCATGGCGATGCGGGCCATGGCGCCCCGGTTCTCGCCCTGACAGCCGGTGCAGAGCATCAGCGTCTTTTCCCGCGGCATCCGGGCGGCGTCCTTGTCGGTCAGCGGCTCGCGGATGTCCTGCAGGTAACCGGCGGCACGGGCCGCGGTGTAGAACTTCCACAGCGAGCGGCCGACCAGCACGAAGCTGCGCCCCGAGGCCTCGGCGGCCTTCGCGACGCTTTCGATGCGGGCGACGTTGGAAGCGAAGGTGGTGATGACCACGCGGCCGCGCGGACGCTCCTTCACCAGATCGATCAGCACCCGGCGGACATCCATCTCGGACCCGGACGTGCCGGGCTCGAAGACATTGGTGGAATCGCAGACCAAGGCCAGCACACCCTTGTCGCCCCACGCCTTCAGCGCCGCCTCGTCCGAGGCCGGACCGATCAGCGGATCGGGATCCAGCTTCCAGTCGCCGGTATGGATCACGGTGCCATGCGGCGTCTCGATCGCCAGCGCCTGCATCTCGATGGTCGAATGGGTCAGGCCGACGGGCGTGACCGTGAACGGCTTCAGGTCGATCGCGCTCTCACCGTCGAAGACCTTGACCGGCACCTCGTCGCGCAGGCCCGCCTCATCCAGCTTGGCGTATAGCGACTGCGCCGCGAAGGGCGTGACGTAGACCGTGCAGCGGAACCGGGTCCACAGATGGTGCACCGCGCCGATGTGATCCTCGTGCGCGTGGGTGATCACCAGCCCGACCAGATCCTCAGCCTCGGATTCGATAAAGCTCGGATCCGGCACGATCAGGTCGACGCCAGGCAGCGTCTCGTCCGCGAAGGTCATGCCGCAGTCGACCATCAGCCACTTCCCCTTCGCCCCGTAGAGCGTCAGGTTCATGCCGATCTCGCCGCAGCCGCCGAGCGGCGCAATCACCAGCGAATCACGATGCGGATGTGCGGTCAATTCAGCGTCCTCGGGTTCAGACGGGCGATCTCGAGCAGACCGCGCATGGTCAGATCCCGATCGATACCGTCGAAGGCGTCCGTGCCATCGGAGAACATTACCGCCAGACCGCCGGTCGCGATCACCTTCATGGGTTTTCCGTAATCCTGCTTGATGCGGGCGACCAGGCCTTCGATCAGCCCGACATAGCCGTAGTAGACGCCCGAAAGCATGGCGGATTCGGTGTCGTCGCCAATCACCTTGGAGGGCCGCTCGACCGCGATGCGCGGCAGCTTCGCCGCCGCCATGTGCAGCGCCTGCAGGCTCAGGTTGATGCCCGGCGCGATGACGCCGCCATGATAGTTGCCCTGCTCGTCGATGACATCGAAGGTGGTGGCGGTGCCGAAGTCCAGAATGATGGCCGGGCCGCCATGCAGCTTGTGGGCGCCAACGGCGTTGACCAGCCTGTCGGCACCGACGTCGCGTGACTTCTCGATCAGGATCTTGATGCCGATATCGACATCAGGGTCGCCAATGACCAGCGGCTCGCAATTGCCGTATCGGCGGCAGAGCGTGCGCAGGTTGAACAGGCTCTGCGGCACCACGCTGGCGATGATCGCGCTGTCGATATCCTTGAAGCCGATATCGGCCAGACCCATCAGGCTGGACAGCCACACCGCGTATTCGTCGGCGGTCCGGGCGGCATTGGTCCCGGCCCGCCACTCGCCGACGATCTCGTCTCCATCGAAGACGGCGAAGGTCGTGTTGGTGTTGCCTGCGTCAATCGCAAGAAGCATCGGTGGGTTCCTGTTGCATGAGGCCCGGACGAAAAACGTCCGCTGCCGCGATGCGTAGCATGCCCCCGCCCCCGGTTTCCAGCATCAGCGCGCCGTCTTCGGCCAATCCGGCAAAGCGGCCCTGGATTTCCTTGTCGGGCAAACGGGCGGTCAGCGGTTCGCCCAACCCGCTGGCCCGGTCCAGCCAGGCCTCCCGGATAGGCCTGAAACCATCGGCGATCCAGACCGCCGACCAATGGGAGAGCACGCGGTTCAGCGTCTCGGTCACAACCGCCAGACCACCGTCGAACCCCAGTTCGGCCACGCAGGTCGCCGGATACGGCGTGTCGGGCGGGCTGGACACGACATTGACGCCGATCCCGGAGATCACCGCCAGCCCGCCATCGGGCAGGGCCGCAGTCTCCAGCAGGATGCCGCAGATCTTGGCGTCTCCGGCAAGCACGTCATTCGGCCATTTGCAGGCGACGGTCTCACCCGCGTCCGTCAGTTCGCGCACCATGTCGCAGACCGCCAGCGCCGAGACGAAGGACATCTCCGGCAGCCGCGCCACCGGAAGGCCCGGCGTGAGAACGAAGGACGCATACAGGTTGCCGGCGGGGCTGACCCAGTTGCGCCCCCGGCGGCCGCGGCCGCTCAACTGCCGCTCCCCGGTCACGACATAGGGGCCATGCGCCAGTTCGGCTAGACGCAGGCGCGCCTCGTCATTGGTCGAACCGACATCCCCGAGGGCAATGTGCCTGAACATCGTTGTCATCCGCCGACCTCCAGCCGCATGAAGACGCTGTTCGGATCCAGGACATAGTCCCCGAAGGGCGGGCACTCGACGAAGCCCCTGCCCTCATAGAGCCGGCGTGCGGCGGCATAGGCTTCCATTGTCCCGGTCTCCAGCAGGATCTCGGTCGCGCCGGCCTCCTCCGCACGCTCCAGCAGGAAGGCGAGCATCCGTCCCGCAAGGCCCTGGCCCCGATGGCTCTCGGCCGTGTGCATGGATTTCAGCTCGAACCGTCCCTCGCCCATGTCCCGCAGCGCGCCGCAGGCCACGGCCTCGTCATCGAGCCGGCCAATCCAGAACCGCATGCCGGGCCCGGCCAGCGCCTCGGCGTCATAGGTATGGCGGCTGGTCGCCGGCGTGCTGTCCCAGGAATGCGCCAGATGGGCCTTCAGCAGGGCCGCTGCTTCCGGCGCGCGCGGATCGGCGGCGGTGATGTCCAGCTTCGCCGGCGGCACCTCGGCGGACATGTATGTGCTGAGCGGATCCTCGACATAGGCCGCGAACGGCGCGCATTCGCGGAAGCCGGAGCGGGCGTAGAGCCGCCGGGCCGGAATGTATCCGTCCATCGAGCCCGTTTCGAGACTGATCCGCCGGTAACCGAGTGTCCGCGCCTCGGCGAACAGGTGGACCATGATCGCGTCGGCGACGCCGCTGCCCCGGCGTTCCTGGATCACATGCATGGATTTCAGTTCCGCGTGCCCCTCATCGAGCCGCTTCAGAGCGGCGCAGCCCACCGGCTCATCGCCATCCCACACTGTCCAGAAGCGGATCGACGGCACGGCAAGACCTTCAACGTCAAGCGCATGCCGGATCCCCGGCGGCACCGAGGCCGTGAAGTCCAGATGGCGCTTCAGCAGCGCGATCGAATGCGGTTTCCGGGGATCGTCGAGCTGGAACCTGTAGCGGTGCAATCGCTGCCCCGTCCTAGCCGAACAGCGCCTGTGCGGCCGCAGTTGCGCTGTCCAGCAGCCAGCCCGGCACTACCACGAACACGGTCACCAGGATGGCGGCCACGCTCATCACGACGCCCAGATCCATGCCCACGCCCTTCGACAGCGGCTCTTCCGCGTCGTCGAAATACATCAGCTTGATGATGCGCAGGTAGTAGAAGGCGCCGACCACGCTGGCCAGAACGCCCAGGATCGCAAGCACGTAGAGCTCGGCGGCGATGGCGGCCTGGAAGACATACAGCTTGCCGAAGAAGCCGGCGAGCGGCGGAATGCCAGCCAGCGACCACATGAACACCGAGAAACACAGCGCCATGCCCGGATGAGTCTGCGCAAGGCCCTTCAGATCGTCGATCGATTCCACCGGCCGGTCATGCCGGCGCATCGCCAGGATGCAGGCGAAGGTGCCCAGGTTCATGACCAGATAGATCGCCAGATAGATCAGCATCGCCCGGACGCCCATCTCGCTCGCGGCTGCCAGACCGACCAAGGCGTAGCCGACATGGCCGATCGAGGAATAGGCCATCAGACGCTTGATGTTCTTCTGGCCGATGGCGGCAAAGGCGCCGAGCACCATCGACAGCAGCGCGATCAGCCAGATGATCTGCGTCCAGCTGCTCTCCAGCCCGCCGAAGGGCTCCAGCACGGCGCGGATGAACAGCGCAAGGGCCGCCACCTTCGGCGCCGAGGCAAAGAAGGCCGTGACCGAGGTCGGAGCGCCTTCATAGACGTCGGGCGTCCACATGTGGAAGGGCACGGCGGAGGCCTTGAAGGCCAGGCCGGCGGTCAGGAAAACGATACCCACAACGAGCCCAAGGCCAGGCTTCTCGGTACCCGACAGCGCCGCGGCGATGCCCTCGAAACCGGTCGAGCCCGTGAAGCCGTAGATCATCGAGCAGCCATAGAGCAGCATGCCCGACGACAACGCGCCAAGGACGAAATACTTCAGGCCGGCCTCGGTGGCGCGGGTTGAATCCCGGCGGAAGGCGGCCAGCACGTAGAGCGGCAGGCTCTGCAGCTCGATGCCCATGTAGAGCGAGATCAGGTCGTTGGCCGAGACCATCATCATCATGCCCAGCGCCGCGATCACCATCAGCACCGGGAATTCGAAGCGGTTCATCTGCGCCGACGCGTTGAAGCGGATGGCCATGATCACCGAAACCGCCGTGCCGGCCAGGATCAGCACCTTGGCGAAGGTCGAGAAGGCGTCGTTGATGAACATGCCGGCGAAAGTCACGCCCTCACCGGTCGCGGTCACCACCAGGATCAGCGCGACGACAAGAACGGCGACGGCCAGCCAGGCAGTGTTCCGCGCCGCGTTCTCGCCTTTCGAGAAGACGCCGATCATCAGCAGCGCCATCGCCGAGATGGCCAGGAAGATTTCCGGCAGGGCAAGGCCGTATGCGTGCGAGACCATCACTTCGCCTCCGTCACATGGGCGGCGAGATCGCTGCCCGCCATCGCCTCTGCGGCGGCAATGGCCTTGTCATGATTTTCCAGCAGATGCAGCACCGACGGCTCCATGATGTCCAGGAACACCGAGGGATAGACGCCCATCCAGATCACCGCGGCGACCAGTGGCGCGAAGATCGCCACTTCCCGGGCGCTGAGATCCAGCATGCCCTTCAGGTCTTCCTTCTCCAGCTTGCCGAAGACCACCCGGCGGTAGAGCCAGAGCGCATAGGCCGCGCCGAGGATCACGCCCGTGGTCATCAGCACCGCGACCCATGTGTTCGCCTCGAAGGCGCCGACAATGGCGAGGAACTCGCCGACGAACCCGGCCGTGCCCGGCAGGCCCACGGAGGCCATGGTCATCAGCATGAAGACGAAGGCGTATTTCGGCATCGTGTCCGCCAGGCCGCCATAGCGGTCGATCTCACGCGTGTGCAGGCGGTCGTAGACGACGCCGACGCAGAGGAACAGCGCGCCCGAAATCAGGCCATGCGCCAGCATGACGAAGATCGCGCCCTCGATGCCCTGCGGGTTGAAGGTGAACAGGCCGATGGTGACGAAGCCCATGTGCGCGACCGACGAATAGGCGATCAGCTTCTTCATGTCCTGCTGCATCAGCGCGACCAGCGAGGTGTAGATCACCGCGATCACCGACAGAGCGAAGATGAATGGCGCAAACTCCAGCGAAGCCACGGGGAACATCGGCAGGCTGAAGCGGATGAAACCGTAGCCGCCCAGTTTCAGCAGCACGCCAGCCAGGATGACCGAACCTGCGGTCGGCGCTTCCACGTGAGCGTCGGGCAGCCAGGTATGCACCGGCCACATCGGCATCTTCACCGCGAAGGAGGCGAAGAAGGCCAGCCAGAGCCAGGTCTGCACGCTGGCCGGGATGGCGGTTTCCGGATCGGTCGCGCGCGCAATCAACTCCGGAATGCTGGTGGTCTCGGCGTAGAAATACATCCACAGGATCGCCAGCAGCATCAGCACCGAGCCGAGCAGCGTGTAGAGGAAGAACTTGAAGGTCGCGTAGATGCGGCGCTGGCCACCCCAGATGCCGATGATCAGGAACATCGGGATCAGGCCGCCTTCGAAGAACAGGTAGAACAGGATCAGGTCGAGGGCGCAGAACACGCCGATCATCAGCGTTTCCATCAGCAGGAACGCGACCATGTATTCCCGAACCCGGTGCTGGATCGACTCCCAACTCGCGAGGATGCAGAGCGGCATGAGGAAGGTCGTCAGCATCACCAGCGGCATGGAAATGCCGTCCAGACCCATGCGGTAGCTGATCCCCAGCCCGATCCAGTCGCTCTCCTCGACGAACTGGTATTCGTGCGTGGTCGGATCGAACTGGAACCAGACGAACAGCGACAGCAGGAAGGTCGCCAGCGTCACGAACAGCGCCGCCATCCGGTAGTTGCCGCGCACGGTCTCGTCATCGCCGCGAATGATCAGCAGCATCAGCACCGCGCCGGCCAGCGGCGCGAAGGTCAGGATGGAGAGAAGCGGAAAGTCGGACATCTCGGTCACACCCCGATGGCGTAGAAGTAGAAGGTCACCAGCACCGCGACGCCGATCAGCATGGCGAAGGCGTAATGGTAGAGGTAGCCGGTCTGCACCGTGGTCACCCTGCGGGTGGTCTTCAGCACCGTGGCCGCGATTCCGTCAGGCCCCAGCCGGTCGATGATCCAGCCGTCGCCGCGCTTCCAGAGCAGACGGCCGAGGAACTTGGCGGGCCGGACGAAGATCAGGTCGAACAGCTCGTCGAAGTACCACTTGTTCAGCAGGAACAGGTACAGCGGACGGTGCGTCCGGGCAGTGCCTTCGGCCAGGTCCGGGTTCCGGATGTAGAACAGCCAGGCCAGTGCGATGCCGGCGGCGGTCACGACCAGCGGCGCGAACTTCACCCAGGTCGGCACGCTGTGCGCATCTTCCATGGCCGTGTTCTGCGGCAGGATCAGGATCGCCTCGCCCCAGAACTCCTGCCAGTGATGGCCGGTCATGGCATAGACGAACAGGCCACCCGCGAACACCGCGCCAACCGCCAGCAGGTAGAGCGGAATCATCATCACCGGCGGGCTGTCATGGATGTGCGCCATGGTCTCACGCGGCGCGCGGGGCTTGCCGTTGAAGGTCATGAACAGCAGGCGCCAGGAATAGAAGGCGGTCATCATCGCGGCGGAAACGCCCATGATAAAAGCGAACTGGCCGACGCCGCTGCCCGAGGCGAAGGCGCTCTCGATGATCAGGTCCTTGGAATAGAAGCCGGCGAATCCGATGCCGACCAGCGGGATGCCGATGCCGGCCAGCGCCAGACTGCCGATCCACATCATGATCGCCGTCTTGCGGATGTGCGGGCCGAGGCCGCCCATCTTGCGCATGTCCTGTTCGTCGGCGACGGCGTGGATCACCGAACCGGCGCCCAGGAACAGCAGCGCCTTGAAGAAGGCGTGGGTGAACAGGTGGAAGATCGCCACCGGATAGGCCGACAGGCCGGCGGCGAAGAACATGTAGCCAAGCTGCGAACAGGTCGAATAGGCGATGACCCGCTTGATGTCGTTCTGCACCAGACCCACGGTGGCGGCGAAGAACGCCGTGCTGGCGCCGATCACGGTGACGACAGCCAGCGCATCCGGGCTGTATTCGAACATCGGCGAGCAACGGGCGACCATGAAGACGCCCGCGGTCACCATCGTCGCCGCGTGGATCAGCGCGGAGACCGGCGTCGGACCTTCCATCGCGTCCGGCAGCCAGGTGTGCAGCGGCAACTGCGCAGACTTGCCCATCGCGCCCATGAAAAGCAGCAGGCAGATCGTGGTCAGCGTGTCGACCTCGTAGCCCAGGAACATGAAGGTGTGGCCCACCATGTCCGGCGTCGCCTCGAACACGCCCTTGAAGGTCACGTCCTGATAGACAAGGAAGATGCCGGCGATGCCCAGCGCGAAACCGAAGTCGCCGACGCGGTTGACGATGAAGGCCTTCATCGCCGCGGCATTGGCCGACGGCTTGTGATACCAGAAGCCGATCAGCAGATAGGACGCCAGACCGACGCCTTCCCAGCCGAAATAGAGCTGCACGAAGTTGTCGGAGGTCACCAGCATCAGCATGGCGAAGGTGAACAGCGACAGGTAGCTGAAGAACCGCGCCTTGTGGTGATCGTGGCTCATGTAGCCGATCGAGTAGATGTGCACGAGGCAGGAGACGCTGTTCACGACGACCAGCATCACCGCCGTCAGGCTGTCGATCTGCAGCGCCCAGTTGACCGAAAAATCGTCGGAGCGGATCCAGGTCAGCAACTCGACGACCTCGACCCTCGGCTCGTGCGTCACCAGCCCGGTGATATCGAACAGCACCACCCAGGACAGCACCGCGGACAACACCATCAGGCCGGACGTGAGGTACATGGACGGCTTGTCGCCCAGCATCCGGCCGAAGATGCCGGCCAGGAACGCGCCGAGCAGCGGGGCGAAGACAATCAGGACATAGATCATGGAGTCTGCCTCAGCCCTTCATCAGGTTGATGTCTTCGACTTCGATGGAGCCGCGGTTGCGGAAATAGACCACCAGAATGGCGAGCCCGATGGCCGCCTCGCCGGCCGCCACCGTGAGCACGAACATGGCGAAGATCTGGCCCACCAGATCCTGCAGATGCGTCGAGAAGGCGACGAGGTTGATGTTCACCGCCAGCAGCATCAGTTCGATCGACATCAGGATGATGATGACGTTCTTCCGGTTCAGGAAGATGCCGAAGATGCCCAGCGTGAACAGGATCGCCGCGACGGTGAGGTAGTGTCCGAGACCGATTTCCATGCCCCTCTCCTCCTCAGACGCCCTGGCCCGGCCGCACGTCCTTCAACTCGACCGAGGCCGAGCGCGGACGCGCGATCTGATCGGCGATGCGCTGTTTCCTGACGCCCGGACGGGTCCGTAGCGTCAGTACGATCGCGCCGATCATGGCGACCAGCAGGATCATGCCGGCCGCCTGGAACAGGTAGACGTAGTTTGTGTAGATCAGATCGCCCAGCGCCGCCGTGTTCTCGCGGTCCGCAGGCGCCGGCGCCGTGGCGTTGGCGGCGACCTCGGGCGAGATCACCCAGGCGCCCACCACCAGAAGAATCTCCAGCAGCAGTATGACGCCGACCAGCAGTCCGATCGGCAGGTACTGGATGAAGCCCTCGCGAAGGGCGACGAAGTTGATGTCCAGCATCATGACGACGAACATGAACAGCACCGCGACCGCGCCGACATAGACGATCACCAGGATCATCGCCAGGAACTCCGCGCCCATCAGCACGAACAGGCCCGCCGAGTTGAAGAAGGCCAGGATCAGGAACAGCACCGAATGCACGGGGTTCCTCGACGCGATGACCATGACGCCGCAGGCGACGGTCATGGCCGCGAACAGATAGAATGCGAGTGACGGCAGTATCACAGGCCGGTCCCCTCTTCCTTTTCCCTCTCAGCGCGCCTTAGCGGTAAGGCGCATCCGCCGCCAGATTGGCGGCAATCTCACGTTCCCAGCGGTCGCCGTTCTCGAGCAGCTTTTCCTTGTCGTAGAACAGCTCTTCACGGGTCTCGGTGGCGAACTCGTAGTTCGGTCCCTCGACGATGGCGTCCACCGGGCAGGCTTCCTGACAGAAGCCGCAGTAGATGCATTTCGTCATGTCGATGTCGTAGCGCGTGGTGCGGCGGCTGCCGTCCTCGCGGGGCTCGGCCTCGATGGTGATGGCCAGCGCCGGGCAGATCGCCTCGCACAGCTTGCAGGCAATGCAGCGTTCCTCGCCGTTGGGATAGCGGCGCAGCGCGTGCTCGCCCCGGAAACGCGGGCTGAGCGGCCCCTTCTCATACGGATAGTTCAGCGTCGCCTTCGGCTTGAACATGTATTTCAGCGTCAGCATGAAGCCCGAGCGGAGATCGCTGAGCAGGATGGAACGCGCGGTGCGGTCGAGTACGCCCATGTCTCTCTCCTTAGCCCTGCATGCCCGGCAGCCAGCCGGCATAGACCAGCACGCCCGCGTAGAAGGCGACGGCGCCCAGCGAAATCGGCAGGAACACCTTCCAGCCCAGCCGCATCAACTGGTCGTAGCGGTAACGCGGCAGCGTCGCGCGGGCCCAGATGAAGACGAACAGCAGGAAGCTGATCTTCAGTGCGAACCAGATGATGCCGGGAACGACTGTCTCGCCGGGGATCGGCGAATGCCAGCCGCCCAGGAACAGGATCGCGGTCAGGCCGCTCATCAAGATCATGTTCATGTACTCGCCCAGGAAGAACAGGGCGAAGGTCATGGACGAATATTCCACCTGATACCCGGCGACGAGTTCGGCTTCCGCTTCCGGCAGGTCGAACGGGTGCCGGTTGGTCTCGGCCAGCGCCGAGATGAAGAAGATGACGAACATCGGGAACAGCGGGATGAAGTACCAGCCCAGGAAGCCGCCATGCTCCAGTCCCAGCAGCGCGGCGATGCCGGCGTTCTGCTGCGCCTCTACGATTTCCGACAGGTTCAGCGTTCCGGCGCAGAGCAGCACCGTGATGATGACGAAGCCGATGGAAACCTCGTAGGAGACCATCTGTGCCGCCGAACGCATCGCGCCCAGGAAGGCGTAGCGCGAATTCGAGGCCCAGCCGGCCATGACGATGCCGTAGACGCCCAGCGACGAGACTGCGAACAGGTACAGCACGCCGACATTGATGTCGGAGAGCACCCAGCCCTGATCGAACGGGATCACCGCCCAGCCGATCAGCGCCAGGATGAAGGTCAGCATCGGCGCGATCACGAACACCGTGCGGTCGGCGCCGGTCGGGATCACGGTTTCCTTGAAGAACAGCTTGGCGCCGTCAGCCAGCGGCTGCAGCAGGCCGAAGGGGCCGACCACGTTCGGGCCGCGGCGCAGCATCATCCAGCCCATCACCTTGCGCTCGGCCAGGGTCAGGTAGGCCATCGCCAGCAGCATCGGCACGACGATCAGCAGGATCTTGCCCAGGATGATCAGCCCGGGCAGCAGATATCCGCTCCAGAACTCAGCCATCGGTTCCCGTAGCCTCCGTAGCCGCGCCCACAGAATAGAGCGCCGAACACTGGGCCATGGTCTCGCTGGCCCGCGCGATCGGGTTGGTCATGTAGAAGTCACCGACCGGCGAAGCGAACGGCGCATCGCCCATTTCTCCGGCAGCATCGGTCGACACAATACCAGGTCGCGGAACATCAACCATGTCAATGTCTTCCACGACTTCCTTCATGCGCGCCCTCAGTGCATCCAGATCGTCATAGGCCAGTGTCTTGCTCAGCACGTCGGACATCGCGCGGAAGATCTTCCAGTCCTCCCGCGCCTCGCCCGGCGGATGCACGGCGAAGTCGGATATCTGGATGCGGCCTTCGGTATTGATGAAGGTCGCCGACTTCTCGGTATAGGCCGCGCCCGGCAGGATCACGTCGGCGGCATGCGCCCCGGCATCGCCATGGCTGCCCTGATAGATGACGAAGGTGTTCGACAGCCCCGACAGATCGGCCTCGTCCGCGCCCAGCAGCCAGAGCACGTCGACGCCGCCGGCCAGCATGGCCGCGGCGTCCAGACCGCCCTCGCCCGGCAGAATGCCGAGTTCCAGGCCGGCTACGCGCGACGCCGCCGACTGCAGCAGATTGAAACCCTTCCACTCGTCGCCCAGCGCACCCACGGCCTCGGCCAGACGGCGTGCGGTGGCATGAACCGCCGCGCCATCCTCGCGGGCCACGGCGCCAGCGCCGAGAATGATCATCGGCCGCTCGGCACCCTTCAGCACCTCGGCGAAGCTGTGCGCGCCATTGGCCAGTTCGGCCAGGGTCTGCGGACCCGCGCCCAGATACTCGGTCGGATAGGTCAGATCGACATCCTCGCCGATCACGCCGATCTTCAGCGTGCCGTGCGACGCCATCCAGGTCTTGCGGATGCGCGCGTTCAGCACCGCCGCTTCCTTGCGCGGGTTGGTCCCGATCAGCAGGATCGCGTCCGCCTCTTCGATCCCGGCGATAGACGAGTTGAACAGATAATCGCCACGCGCGCCGCCGCCGATCTTCGCGCCGTCCTGACGGCAGTCGACATTCGCCGAGCCCAGCGCGGTCAGCAGGTCCTTCATGGCGACCATTTCCTCGGCCCCGGCCATGTCGCCGGCGATGCCGCCGATCTTCGCGCCGTCGAGCCCGTCCAGCTTCGCGCGAATCGTCTCGAAGGCCTCACCCCAGCTCGCGGGCTGCAGGCGGCCGTCCTTGCGGACATAGGGACGGTCGAGCCGCTGGCGGCCCAGGCCGTCGCAGGCGTAGCGGGTCTTGTCGGAGATCCACTCCTCGTTCACGTCGTCATTGAGACGCGGCAGCACTCGCAGGATCTCGCGGCCGCGCGCATCGACGCGGATGTTGGAGCCGATGGCGTCCATGACGTCGATGGTCTCGGTCTTGCGCAACTCCCAGGGCCGTGCCTCGAAGGCGTAGGGCCGGCTGGTCAGTGCGCCCACCGGGCAGAGATCGATCACATTGCCCGACAGTTCGCTGTCGACGACCTTCTCCAGCGCTGTGATCTCCATGTTCTCGCCACGGAAGATGGCGCCGATATCCGGTGCGCCGGCGACTTCCTCGACGAAACGGACACAGCGCGTGCAGTGGATGCAGCGGGTCATGATCGTCTTGATCAGCGGGCCCATGTACTTCTCGCGCACGGCCCGCTTGTTCTCGGCATAACGGCTGTCGGCGCGGCCATAGGCCATGGCCTGGTCCTGCAGATCGCACTCGCCGCCCTGATCGCAGATGGGGCAGTCCAGCGGATGGTTGATCAGCAGGAACTCCATGACGCCCTCACGGGCCTTCTTCACGGTCTCGGTCTTGGTGTGGATCACCATGCCGTCGCCCGCCGGCATGGCGCAGCTCGCCACCGGCTTCGGCGAACGTTCCATCTCCACCAGGCACATGCGGCAGTTGCCGGCAATCGACAGGCGCTCGTGATAGCAGAAGCGCGGAATCTCGGCGCCGGCCTCTTCACAGGCCTGCAGCACCGTGGCGCCCTGGGGCACCTCGACCTCGATCCCGTCTACAGTCAGTTTCGGCATGTGTCGCCGTCCCTCTCTTCGGTCTCTCTCGCCGGCCTCAGGCCGCCCGCTTCCGGTAGTCGATGATCCGCTGCTCCATCTCCGGCCGGAAATGCCGGATCAGACCCTGGATCGGCCATGCCGCGGCGTCGCCCAGCGCGCAGATGGTGTGGCCCTCGACCTGCTTGGTCACTTCGTACAGGCGGTCGATCTCGTCGACCGAGGCCTGGCCGCGCACCATCCGGGTCATCACCCGGTACATCCAGCCCGTGCCTTCGCGGCACGGCGTGCACTGGCCGCAGCTCTCATGCATGTAGAAATGGGCCAGGTTGGCGATGGCCTCGATGATGTCGGTGGACTTGTCCATGACGATCACCGCTGCCGTGCCGAGGCCCGACTGCACTTCCTTCAGGCTGTCGAAGTCCATCAGGACCTCGTCGCAGATGTCCTTGGGCAGCACCGGAACCGACGAACCGCCCGGGATCACGGCCAGCAGGTTGTCCCAGCCGCCGCGCACACCGCCACAATGCTTCTCCAGCAGTTCCTTCAGCGGAATGCCCATCATCTCCTCGACATTGCAGGGCGTGTTCACATGCCCCGAGACGCAGAAGAGCTTGGTGCCCGTGTTGTTCGGACGGCCGAGACCGGCGAACCAGGCCGCGCCACGCTTCAGGATCTCCGGCGCGACGGCAATCGATTCGACATTGTTGACGGTCGATGGGCAGCCATAGACGCCGACCGCGGCCGGGAACGGCGGCTTCAGGCGCGGCTGGCCCTTCTTGCCTTCCAGGCTCTCGATCAGCGCGGTTTCCTCGCCGCAGATATAGGCGCCGGCGCCACGGTGCAGGATGATGTCGTAGTCGTAACCGGAACCGCAGGCGTTCTTGCCGATCAGCCCGGCATCATAGGCCTCGTCGATGGCAGCCTGCAACACCCGGGCCTCGGCGACGAACTCACCGCGGATGTAGATGAAGGCGGCCGAGGCGCGCATGGCGTAGCCCGCGACCAGGCAGCCTTCCAGCAGCCGGTGCGGATCGTTGCGCATGATCTCCCGGTCCTTGCAGGTGCCGGGTTCGGATTCGTCAGCGTTCACAACCAGATAGGACGGGCGACCGTCGGTCTGCTTGGGCATGAAGGACCATTTAAGGCCGGTCGGGAAACCCGCGCCGCCCCGGCCGCGCAGTCCCGATTCCTTGATCTGGTCGATGATCGCGTCCTGCTCCATCGCCAGCAGGTCCTTCGTCCCCTCCCAGACGCCGCGCTTGCGGGCGTCGGGCAGGTTCCAGGGCTGGTCGCCGTACAGGTTGGTGAAGATGCGGTCCTTGTCCTGCAGCATCAGGCGTTGCCTCCTGCCTGTTCCAGCAGCGTCTTGCGGCCTTCCGCCGGCGCCGAGAACTTGCGGTCGATGGACGGGCCTGGTGTGACCTCGCGCCCCGCCGCCAGATCGTCCAGCAGCTTCACGCAGCGGTCGTAATCCAGGTCCTCGAAGAAATCATCGTTGATCTGGATCATGGGGGCATTGCAGCAGGCGCCCAGGCACTCGACCTCGACCAGCGAGAACTTGCCGTCGGCCGACGTGCCCTCGTGCTCCAGGCCGGTCTTGTCCTTGATCGCCCGGCGCAACTCGTCCGCCCCGCGCAGCCAGCACGGCGTGGTACGGCAGAGTTGCAGGTGGAACTCGCCGACCGGGGCCAGGTTGTACATCGTGTAGAAGGTCGCGACCTCGTAGGCGCGGATGAAGGGCATGCCCAGCTTCTCGGCGATGACCTCGATCGCGGCGCGCGGGATCCAGCCATGCTGGCGCTGCGCCAGATCCAGCAGCGGCATCACCGCCGACTGCTGCCGGCCCGCCGGATAGCGGGCGATGATCTTCTCGGCCTCGGCCCAGACTTCCGGCTGGAACTCGAAGCTGTCGGGCTGCTGCTCCGGCGGAGCGACGGGACGCGGGCTCATCGGTCAATCTCCCCGAAAACGACGTCGAGCGAGCCGACGATGGCCACGGTGTCGGCCAGCAGATAGCCGCGGGACATGAAGTCCGTGGCCTGCAGATGACGGAAACCGGGCGCGGAAATCTTGCACTTGTAGGGACGGTTGCTGCCGTCGGAGACCAGATACACACCGAACTCGCCCTTCGGCGCCTCGACGGCGGCGTAGGTCTCGCCCTCGGGCACCTTGAAACCCTCGGTATAGAGCTTGAAGTGGTGGATCAGCGCTTCCATCGAACGCTTCATTTCGGCGCGTCTCGGCGGAGTCACCTTGCGGTCGACCGAGGTGTGCGGCCCGTCGGGCAGGTTCTCGAGCACCTGGCGGATGATGCGGATCGACTGGCGCATCTCCTCGACTCGGCAGAGATAGCGGTCGAAGCAGTCGCCGGTCTTGCCTACCGGAATGTCGAAATCGTACTTCTCGTAGCCGTCATAGGGCTGGGCCTTGCGCAGATCCCACGGCACGCCGCAGCCGCGCAGCATCACCCCTGTGAAACCCCAGTCCAGGGCGTCGTCCGGCGCGATCGCGCCGATATCGACATTGCGCTGACGGAAGATGCGGTTCTCGGTCAGCAGGCGTTCCATGTCGTCGATGAAGGCCAGATTGTCGGCCCATTTCAGGATCTTCTCCGGCATGTCGGCCGGAATGTCCTGATGCACGCCGCCGGGACGGAAATAGGCCGCGTGCATGCGCGCGCCCGATGCCGCCTCGTAGAACTCCATCAGCTTCTCGCGCTCCTCGAAGCCCCAGAGCGTCGGCGTCATCGCGCCCACGTCCATGGCCTGCGTGGTGCAGTTCAGCAGATGATTCAGCAGTCGGCCGATCTCGGCGAACAGCACACGCAGCGCCTGCCCGCGCGCCGGCACTTCCAGACCCAGGAGCCTCTCGACCGCAATGCAGAATGCGTGCTCCTGATTCATCGGCGCGACATAGTCCAGCCGGTCGAAATAGGGCATCGCCTGCAGATAGGTCTTGTGCTCGATCAGCTTCTCGGTGCCGCGATGCAGCAGGCCGATATGCGGGTCCGCGCGCTCGACGATCTCGCCGTCAAGTTCGAGCACCAGGCGCAGCACACCGTGGGCCGCCGGATGCTGCGGCCCGAAGTTCATCATGTAGTTCTTGATTTCGACTTCAGCCATCAGGAGGCCTCCCCGGCTTCGGCCTTCTCGTCGCCCGGCAGGATGTAGTCGGCACCTTCCCACGGGCTCATGTAATCGAAGCGGCGGAATTCCTGGACCAGCTTCACCGGCTCGTAGACGACGCGCTTCTGCTCATCGTCGTAGCGAACCTCGACGTGACCGGTCAGCGGGAAATCCTTGCGAAGCGGATGCCCCTCGAAGCCATAGTCGGAGAGAATCCGGCGCAGGTCGGGATGGCCCGAGAACATCACGCCATACATGTCCCAGGTCTCGCGCTCGAACCAGTTGGCAACGCTGTAGATGCCCGAAACACTTGGCACCGGCGTTTCCTCGTCCGTACGGACCACGATCCGGACCCGGATGTTATGACGGATCGAAAGCAGGTGATAGACCACGTCGAAGCGCGGGCTGCGTCCCGGCCAGTCCACCGCCGTGATGTCCATCAGCAGCTTGAACAGGCACGACGCGTCGTCGCGCAGGAAGGTCATCACCTTCTCGATGTGGTCGGCGCGGACGACCAGCGTCAGTTCGCCGCCATCCTCCCGCCGCTCGACCAGTGACCCGGCGATGCCCGCCTCGATCACGTCAGCCGCGTCCTTCAGTGCTTCATCCATGACTTTCCGCCTTGTCGTCTTCTGGATGAGCCGTCAGCGGGCAATGGTGCCCGTGCGGCGAATCTTCCGCTGCAACTGCAGGATTCCGTAAACCAGAGCCTCCGCCGTCGGCGGGCAGCCCGGCACGTAGATGTCGACCGGAACGATCCGGTCGCAGCCGCGAACCACGGAATAGGAATAGTGATAGTAGCCGCCGCCATTGGCGCAGCTTCCCATCGAGATCACGTAGCGCGGCTCCGACATCTGGTCATAGACCTTGCGCAGCGCCGGGGCCATCTTGTTGGTCAGCGTGCCGGCCACGATCATCACGTCGGACTGGCGCGGGCTGGCGCGCGGAACGACGCCGAAGCGGTCGAGATCATAGCGCGGCATGTAGGCGTGGATCATCTCCACGCCGCAGCAGGCCAGGCCGAAGGTCATCGGCCAGAGCGAGCCCGTGCGGGCCCAGTTCACCAGCTTGTCGACCTGACTGACGATGAAGCCCTTTTCGGAGAGCTCCTCGCCGACGTCCTTGTAGAAGGCGTCCTGATCGTTGCCGGCAGGCAGCATGGATGGTTCTACTCCCATTCCAGCGCCCCCTTCTTCCATTCGTAGATGAAGCCGATGGTCAGGATTCCCAGGAAGATCATCATCGACCAGAAACCGAAGGTTCCGATCTCCGCCAGGCTGACCGCCCAGGGGAACAGGAAGGCCACTTCAAGGTCGAAGATGATGAACAGGATGGCCACCAGATAGAACCGCACGTCGAACTGACGGCGCGCATCGCCGAAGGGCTCGAAGCCGCATTCGTAGGACGACAGCTTCTCCGAGTCCGGCCGCTGCCGCGCCACGATCATGGAAGCAATCACCATGATCGACGCGAGCCCGACGGCCACGCCCAGGAAGATGAGAATGGGCAGATATTCCGCCAACAGGTTTTCGATACCGTTCATCGCAATCCCCTGATCTCGCGCCCTCCCCTCGGGCGCGGTCCCATGGCTCAGTTTCATACGGCTTCCTGCTGCGCCGCACAAGCGCTCAAGGGCAGAAAAGCCGTGCGCTTTCCGGGACTTTGCGCGGACAGGACCTGTCGATTTTGCATGGAAAAGTGGCGGGAGTGACGGGACTCGAACCCGCGGCCTCTGGCGTGACAGGCCAGCGCTCTAACCAACTGAGCTACACCCCCGCATTGCCTGCGAGGCGAGCGGGGAGATACGCCGCGGACTTTTGCCTGTCAAGGCCGGAACCGCGTCTCGTCATCCACTGTGAAGGATTTTTTCAGCCTTCCGCAGGGTCCGGCACGACGGCAGCGGATCGGTGACCGATGAGACTCCCGCCCCGATCGTTCGACATCGACCCGGCTATGGGTAAGCCGATCAGATGGCAGGCTGTTGAAATGCCGTGCTTAGAGCGCCTCGTCACCGCTCCCGCGAAGCTGCGGCGGCGTTCGCAGGAAGAGCAGAATCAGAATCGCCAGTGAGAGCGGCAGGATCGCGCTGATGCGCAGGATGCCGTCGTAGGTTCCAAAGAGATCGTAAGCCAGCCCGAATGGCAGCGCACCGGTCGAGGCCGCAACCAGCCCCAGCGTCTGCCCCATGCCCTGGACGCTGCCGAGATGCCTGCGGCCGAAATAGCGCGGCCAGAGGTAACCGAACAGCGACAGCATCATCGCATTGTTTATTCCGAAGATCATGGCATAGAGAATCGCGGTCGGCAGATCCCGGACGAAGCTCGCTGCAATCAGGGAAAGGCACATTATCACGAGGGTCATGGCGAAGACCCGCTCGGTACGTATGGCGTCGAGCATGCGCCCAACCAGCGGCATGGCCAGCGCCATGGTGACCGCGGAGATCGGGAAGGACCGCGCCGCCAGGGCCGGATCCAGTTCATGGTCAAGGAAGATCGAGACCTGGAAGACGTGCAGCGCGGTGACCAGCATCGAGATCGAGAACAGCCCCGGTGCGATCAGCCAGAAGGCGCGAGTTCGGAGGGCTTCGCGAGCGCTGAGTCCCTGATCGGCGCGGCCGACCGGCGACGGACCGAAGCCGCCGCGCGCCTCCGCCTCTCCGCCGTCGGGCTTGAGACCGACATCCTCCGGCTTGCTCTCGACAAGGAAGAACACCAGCGGGACCATCGCGATCCAGGTGGCGACGCCGATCCAGACATAGGCCTCGCGCCAGCCTACCCGCGAGACCAGCCATTCGGACACCGGCGGATGGATCGCCATGGAGGCGGCGAAGCCCAGCATTATGAGGCTGATGGCGAAGCCGCGCTGGCGGTCGAACCATTGAGAGACGATGTTCGTGCAGCCAAGCATGGTCGAGCCCTGCCCCAGGAGACGCAGCGCCCAGAAGCCGACCATCAGGGTGGCGACGCCCCCGACCATGCTGAAAAGGGTTGCCGCCAGGCCAAGCAGCAGAATCACGAGAAGCATGACGGGCCGGCCGCCGAATCGATCGATCTGGCGACCGACAAGCGGCAGCAGGAAGCCGCCCGCAAGGGTCGCCGCACTGAAGGCCGCCGCCACCTCTGTCACGCTGAGATCAAGGTCGGCGGCGATCAGGGGGAAGAAGACGCTGAAGGTATGCGACTGGCCGGCCCCGCTCGCCAGCATGCCCATTACCCCGACGAAGACGATGACCCAGCCGTAGAAAATGCGCTTGTTGACAGCGGCAATGAGACGGCCGCGGAATGAGGAGAGCGCGGTCATGAGGGACAATCACCCCACGACAGGGGACCAGGCAGGCTTTCCGGGCATGCCCCCATCCGAGTGTCCGAATTCGACCGCACCTGTCTTTTCACGCAAGGTCTCCGTTGATGGCGGCAACAGACTTCTTGTCCGGGGATACATGGAGTAACATCATGGTCTTCTCGTACACGCCGAACGACGAAGAAAATGCCGTAGCAGCTCCAGATATTGCGGCTCGTTTCCATCCACAGCCATTCCTACCACGCCGCGTCGAGCGGCACGCATCGACATTTGAACCGGTTGGCTTCGCGTCAGCCAACAGACTTGTTGCATGGCTGGATTGAAAGTCAGCGGGATCGGACCTGCCGCAGTCCCAGCATTGTCGGGCTTGTGGATGGTGGGCGGTGACAGGCTCGAACTGCCGACCCTCTCGGTGTAAACGAGATGCTCTACCAACTGAGCTAACCGCCCGTTGCGGCGCAACGCCGCGACCCCGGACGTCACTGGCCCGGAATCAAACCGCCGGCCACCTTTCGATGACCGGCGGCAGAATTTTCACAAAGGAAAACCGTTCAGTTGACGGAGTCCTTGAGGCCCTTGCCAGCCTTGAACTTGGGCTGGTTGGAGGCCGGAATATCGATCTCGGCGCCGGTCTGCGGATTGCGGCCCTTGGAAGCGGCGCGCTTGGAGACGGAGAAAGTGCCGAAGCCGACCAGGCGCACTTCGTCGCCGCCCTTCAGGGCACCGGTGATGGCATCGAATACGGCGTCAACGGCGCCGCTGGCATCACTCTTCGAAAGACCGGCCTTGTCGGCCACCGCAGCTACCAGCTCGTTCTTGTTCACGTGAGTTCCCCTTCAATTGAGTCTCAGTTCTCGCCGCCTTGCGCGACTCGTTTAATTGCGGGGCAACCTTATGCATCCGCCTATCTTGCGTCAAAAGGAAAAGCCGCCCAGTCGGCGGCTTTTCCCCAGTTTTGTTGCGCTTGAACGACAGGTCAGTGGGTGAGTTGTTCGCCCGCCCCATCACCCGAACGACCGGCGGCGAGACGCTCGGCCTCGTAGGCTTCCTCGTCCCATTCGACAGCCGTCAGCGGCTGCGTCAGGGCGCGTGGCAGCACGTCATCAACCGTCGCAACGGGCACGATCTCGATGTCGCGTTTCACGTTGTCCGGAATGTCCTGCAGATCCTTCTCGTTGTCGCGCGGGATCAGCACGGTCTTGATTCCGGCGCGGTGCGCCGCCAGCAGCTTTTCCTTGAGCCCGCCGATCGGCAGCACCCGGCCCCTGAGCGTGACCTCGCCGGTCATGGCGATGTCGCGGCGCACCGGGACCTGTGTCAGAACCGAAACGATCGAGGTCACCATGGCGATGCCGGCCGAAGGCCCGTCCTTGGGCGTGGCGCCCTCGGGCACGTGGATGTGGATGTCGCGCTTGTCGAAGACCGGCGGAATGACGCCGAACTCGATCGAGCGGGAGCGCACGAAGGAGCGCGCCGCCTGAATCGATTCCTGCATCACGTCACCCAGCTTGCCAGTGATGGTCATACGTCCCTTGCCGGGGAGCGTCACCGCCTCGATCGACAGCAGCTCGCCGCCGACCTCGGTCCAGGCCAGACCGGTGGTCACGCCGATCAGGTCCTCGTCTTCCATGGTGCCGTAGCGGAAACGGCGGACGCCGGCATATTTCTCCAGGTTCCGCGTCGACAGCTTCACCCGGTCGGTTTCCTTGCCAACGATCTCCTTCACCGACTTGCGGGCCAGATTCGCGATCTCGCGCTCCAGGTTCCGGACGCCGGCCTCGCGCGTGTAGTAGCGAATCACGTCGCGGATGCCGTTGTCGGAAATCTCCCACTCGCCCTTCTTCAGGCCATGGTCCTTGACCTGCTTCGGCACCAGGTGGCGCTTGGCGATCTCGACCTTCTCGTCCTCGGTGTAGCCGGAGAGCCGGATGATCTCCATGCGGTCCAGCAGCGGCTGCGGCATGCGCAGCGTGTTCGCCGTGCAAATGAACATCACGTCCGACAGGTCGTAGTCGACCTCCAGATAGTGGTCCGCGAAGGTGTGATTCTGCTCGGGATCCAGCACTTCCAGCAGAGCCGACGACGGATCGCCGCGGAAATCGGCGCCGAGCTTGTCGACCTCGTCCAGCAGGAACAGCGGGTTCGACTTCTTCGCCTTCTTCATCGACTGGATGATCTTGCCCGGCATGGAGCCGATATAGGTCCTGCGGTGGCCGCGAATCTCGGCCTCGTCGCGCACCCCGCCCAGCGACAGGCGGACGAACTCGCGCCCCGTCGCTGCCGCAATCGACTTGCCCAGCGAGGTCTTGCCGACGCCCGGCGGTCCGACGAGGCAGAGGATCGGGCCCTTCAGCTTCTTCACGCGCTGCTGCACGGCGAGATATTCGAGGATGCGTTCCTTGACCTTCTCCAGACCGTAGTGGTCGTCGTTCAGGACTGCCTCGGCCTTGTTGATGTCCTTCTTCACCCGGCTCTTGTCGTTCCACGGAATCGACAGCAGCCAGTCGAGATAGTTGCGGACGACGGTCGCCTCGGCCGACATCGGGCTCATCGACTTGAGCTTCTTCAGCTCGGCGTCGGCCTTCTCGCGGGCTTCCTTGGTCAGCTTGGTCTCGGCGATGCGCTCTTCCAGCTCGTCGAGCTCGTTGTTGCCCTCCTCGCCGTCGCCCAGCTCCCGCTGGATCGCCTTCATCTGCTCGTTCAGGTAATACTCGCGCTGGGTCTTCTCCATCTGGCGCTTGACCCGGCCGCGGATCTTCTTCTCGACCTGGATGACGTCCAGTTCGCCGTCCATCTTGGCGAGAATCTGCTCCAGCCGCTGCTGTACGCCGAGCTGCTCCAGCAGTTCCTGCTTGTCGGACAGCTTGAGCTGCAGGTGCTGGGCGACCGTATCGGCCAGCTTGCCCGGCTCCTCGATCTTCTCGACCGTCGCCAGCACCTCGTTCGGCACCTTGCGGGAGACCTTCACATACTGCTCGAACTGCTCGCGCAGGGTGCGGACCAGCGCCTCGACGGCCTGTTCGTCACCCTGGTCCTCGTCGAGCAGCGACGCGGTCACCTCGAAGAAGGGTTCATTGCCTGCGATGTCCTCGATGCGGGCGCGGCGGCGGCCCTCGACCAGCACCTTCACGGTGCCGTCCGGCAACTTCAGAAGCTGCAGCACGGTGGAAATCGAGCCGAAACGGTAGATGTCATCGGCGCCCGGATCATCGACGGCCGCATCCTTCTGGGCGACCAGCAGGATTTCCTTGTTGCCCTGCATGACCGCTTCCAGCGCGCGGACCGACTTCTCGCGGCCCACGAACAGCGGAACGATCATGTTCGGGAACACCACGATATCGCGCAGCGGCAGTACGGGCAGGGTCGGATTGGTTTCAGGATCAGACAAAGCAGCCTCCATTACACGCGGCAAGTGGACCTCGAGTGAGCATCCCGTCCGCACGTTCTGAAATATTCGTCACGGCGAAAGCTTCAAGCTCGCGCCCGATTTTTTGAAGTGATGCGCCGGCGGCCAGCGGTTCAGGCCGTGCCGTCGAGTTCGCCCGCACGGTCCGCATAGAGCTTCAACGGACTGGCGTTGCCTTCCACGACCTCGCGGTTGACCACGACCTGTTCGACGCCATCCATCTCCGGCAGTTCGTACATCGAATCCAGCAGGATGTTTTCCAGGATCGACCGCAGGCCGCGGGCGCCTGTCTTGCGCTCGATGGCGCGGCGCGCGATGGCCTTGAGGGCCTCGTCGTTGAAGGTCAGGCCGACGCTCTCCATCTCGAACAGGCGCTGATACTGCTTCACCAGCGCATTCTTCGGCTGGGTCAGGATCTGCACCAGCGCGCCCTCGTCCAGGTCGCGCAGCGTCGCCAGAACCGGCAGACGGCCAACGAATTCCGGGATCAGACCGAACTTCAGCAGATCCTCGGGCTCGACCTCGGAAAGGATCTCGCCGGTGCCGCGGTCATCGGGGGAGCGCACATCGGCGCCGAAGCCGATCGAGGTGCCCTGGCCGCGCGCGGAGATGATCTTGTCCAGCCCGGCGAAGGCGCCGCCGCAGATGAACAGGATGTTGGTGGTGTCGACCTGCAGGAACTCCTGCTGCGGATGCTTGCGCCCGCCCTGCGGCGGCACGGAGGCAACCGTGCCTTCCATGATCTTCAGCAGGGCCTGCTGCACGCCCTCGCCCGACACGTCGCGGGTGATGGACGGGTTGTCCGACTTGCGGCTGATCTTGTCGACCTCGTCGATATAGACGATGCCGCGCTGCGCGCGCTCGACATTGTAGTCGGCGGCCTGCAGCAGCTTCAGGATGATGTTCTCGACATCCTCGCCGACATAGCCGGCCTCGGTCAGCGTGGTCGCGTCGGCCATGGTGAAGGGCACGTCGAGGATGCGGGCCAGCGTCTGCGCCAGCAGGGTCTTGCCGCAGCCCGTCGGGCCCATCAGCAGGATGTTCGACTTGGCGAGTTCGACGTCGCCGTTCTTCGTCGCATGGTTGAGGCGCTTGTAGTGATTGTGCACGGCGACCGACAGCACGCGCTTGGCCGTCTCCTGGCCGATCACGTAGTCGTCGAGGACCTTGCAGATCTCGTTGGGCGTCGGGATCCCGTCGCGGGTCTTGACCAGCGAGCCCTTGTTCTCCTCGCGGATGATGTCCATGCAGAGTTCGACGCACTCGTCGCAGATGAACACGGTCGGCCCCGCAATGAGCTTGCGGACTTCATGCTGGCTCTTGCCGCAGAAGGAGCAGTAAAGCGTGTTCTTGGAGTCGCCGCCGCTAAGTTTGGTCATATCCACTCCGATTCCTCATACCGACGTCATACTAGACGACCACCTGTCGCCGCGTACAGCCCCGGCACGCCGCAAACCTGATCACTTCCTGCCCCGGAAGTGTAGGCCGTCACCTTCAACTATGGGTTAACGCGCCGACTTACTTTTCCGCGGTATCTTCCGGAACCGGACGGGCATCCACCACTTCGTCGATCAGACCGAACTCCTTGGCCTGTACCGGCGTCATGAAGTTGTCACGATCCATCGAGTTTTCAATGGTCTTGATGTCCTGACCGGTATGCTCGACGTAGATCTCGTTCAGGCGCTGGCGCAGCGCAAGGATCTCTCGGGCATGAATCTCGATGTCCGTGGCCTGGCCCTGGAAGCCGCCCGAGGGCTGATGAATCATGATCCGCGAGTTCGGCAGGCTGAAGCGCATGCCCTTCTCGCCGGCGGTCAGCAGCAGCGACCCCATGGACGCCGCCTGCCCGATGCAGAGCGTCGCCACCTTCGGGCGGATGTACTGCATGGTGTCATACATCGCCAGGCCGGAGGTCACGATGCCGCCCGGCGAGTTGATGTAGATCGAGATCTCCTTGGTCGGGTTCTCGGCCTCCAGGAACAGCAGCTGCGCGGTCACCAGCGACGACATGCCATCATGCACCGGACCGACGATGAAAATGATCCGCTCCTTCAGCAGGCGGGAATAGATGTCATAGGCGCGCTCGCCGCGGTTGGTCTGCTCGACAACCATCGGCACCAGCGTGTTCATGTAGACTTCGCGCGGATCCTTCATCTCTCTCCCTCGGCGACAGCGGATGTGGTGGAAGGGCGGTGCCGGAAGACACCGCCCTGACGGGATGGAACCTAATATATGGCGCGGAAGACGCCGACTGAAAGGGTCAGGCTTCCGCCTTTTCCTCGTCGCCTTCCTCGGCATCCGGGTCGGCGGCCAGTTCTTCCGGGCTCACCGAGCGTTCGGTGACCTTCGCCATCTCGGCGATGAAGTCGATGACCTTGTCCTCGAAGATCGGCGCGCGCAGGTTCTGCATGGCCTGCGGGTTGCTCTGGTAGAATTCCAGCACCTGCCGCTCCTGACCCGGGAAGTTCCGCGCCATCTTCATGATCTCGCGGTTCACCTCTTCGGGGCCGACTTCCAGATTGTTCTTCTGGCCGATCTCGGCCAGCACAAGACCCAGACGCACGCGGCGCTCGGCAATGCTGCGGTACTCCTGCTTCTTCTCGTCATCCAGATCCGCATCGACCGGCTTCTCGTCATGCGAATGGTCGTGATCATGATCGTGGTCATGGTCATGGTCATGATCGTGGTCGTGATCATGCTGCTCGGCGCCGACGGCCTCGCGGACGATCTGGGTGTACTCAGTCTCGACCATGCCCGGCGGAACCTCGAAGTCGTGGCGCTCGGCCAGGCGGTCCAGCACTTCGCGCTTCAGGCGCATGCGGCTGACTTCCGAATACTCCTCGGCGATCCGGCCCTTCATGGTCTCGCGCAGCGCGGCCAGGTCTTCCAGGCCCATCTGCTTGGCGAAGTCGTCATTGATATCGACGTCCTTCGCGGCGCGGACCTCGCGGACCTTCACCTCGAAGACCGCGTCCTTGCCGGCCAGATCCGGGGCGCCGTATTCCGCCGGGAAGGTCACCTTGACCTCGACTTCCTCGCCCGCCGACTTGCCGACAAGCTGCTCCTCGAAGCCCGGGATGAACTGGCCGGAACCCAGCACAAGCTGGTGCTCCTCGCCGGCACCGCCCTCGAAGGCCACGCCATCGACCTTGCCGACGAAGTCGATCAGCACCGCGTCGCCATCGGCGGACGGACGGTCTTCCTCGATCTTCTCGTAGACCTTCTGGTCCTGGGCCAGACGGCCCAACGCCTCGTCGATGGTCTCGTCCGGAACCTCGGCGACCAGCTTCTCGACTTCCAGCGCGGAGAGATCGGCGATCTCGAACTCCGGCAGGATTTCCAGCGTCATCTTGTATTCCAGATCGGCGCCTTCATCGAAGCTCTCGATCTCGATCGACGGCTGCACGGCAGGGCGCACGTCATTGTCTTCCAGGGCCTGACGGCTGCTCTCGTTCAGCGTCTCTTCCAGCACCTCGCCCATGATGTTCTTGCCATACATCTGGCGCAGCAGCTTCGCCGGCACCTTGCCCGGCCGGAAGCCCTTCATCTGGACCTGCTGGCTGAGCTCCTTCAGCTTGGCGTTCATCTTGTCTTCGACTTCACCGGCCGAGACGACCACCTTGAATTCGCGCTTCAGCCCTTCCGCTACCAGCTGTTCGACCTGCATCGCCGATCTGTCCTTCCTTGTCGCGCCCGCGCCCTGCGGGCATCCGCCGGTTCCGACCGGCTGAAATTCCTGTTCTACCGCCGGTCGGCCAATGACCTGACCGGCACGCATGTCATGGTGCGGGCGGAGGGACTCGAACCCCCACGACTTGCGTCACCAGGACCTAAACCTGGCGCGTCTACCAATTCCGCCACGCCCGCTGAGCACCTATCAGGGAACATGGCCCCGCGCACGGCGGTCCGCCGTCCCATTACAGCGGCGGAGCCATACGCGGCGCGGCAGATGCCGTCAAGCGCGGCGGGCGGTGTTCGGGTGTTTGCGGCGGTGAATTACGGCCAGACGGTCAGGCCGCCTGCTCGATACGGCGATAGCGTTCGCGGAAGCAGGAAACGGCGAGCACACGCAGACCGTCACAGACCGAGCGGCTGTTCTTGATGTGCGTGATACGGAAGCGGACATGTGGAATGCCCATGCCATCAGGTGAGACGTCCACCACTTCGGCCTGTTCGATGGCGCGGCCACCGACCTCCCTGACATGCAGGGAACCGGTTTCAAGATCGGCATCCGACCGCTTGCGCGAAAAGAACATTCAGCACTCCAGTGGGGTCTTGGGCGCCCGTGTGACTACTGGATGAGAGATTCCAGAAGCCGATATTCTTGTAAAGGCTGATAGTTAAGGAAAGGCAAACACCATAATACTACTGCAACATGATTCGTGTACCGGCCGTCAGGCTGGTTTCGACAGCTTCCTGACATCGCTGGAAACGACAATGCGGCCCTCGCCGCGAAGGGCCTCGTGGTTCCGCTCGATCTGGTTGAGATCGTACAGGTAGTTCACCATCAGCCCCGCCGACTGCGCCATGCCCGAGGCCGACCGGTCGCCCAGCCAATTGATCCGCTCCACCCGGGCGCCGTTGTTCAGGTGGAAACGGGCGACCGGATCCAGAGGCCGGTTCCGGTGGTCCCGTTCCGAAGACAGGTATTGCGCGCAAAGCCGCATCAGCGGCTCGCGGATGGCCTCGGCCGTCTTCTTGTCATCGGCCCAGCCGCCAGCAGCGATCAGGTGCTTCAGGACATCCAGCCCCTTGCCTTCCTCGCCCAGCGCAGCAATGCGCTTGTTCTCTGCGTCAGTCAGCATGGGCGGCCCCTCGTCGCCCTGCCCATCCAGCCAGCGTCGGAAGCCGGGGATCGGCGAGAGCGTCGCGAAGGTCTTCAGATTGGGCAGCCTCTGGCTCAGCCTGTCGACCACGCGCTTGATGAGGAAGTCCCCGAAGCCGACGCCGGCCAGACCGCTCTGACAGTTGGAGATCGAATAGAAGATCGCGGTATCGGCGGTCTCCGGCTCGGTCCTGGGCGCGTCCTCGTCCAGCAGGGACTGCACGTTGTCCGCCATGCCGTTGACCAGCGCGACCTCGACGAAGATCAGCGGCTCTTCGGGCATGTTCGGATGGCGGAAGGAGAAGCAGCGCCGGTCCGAATCGAGACGGTTCTTCAGGTCGTTCCAGGACTGGATCTCGTGCACCGCTTCGTAGTCGATCAGCTTCTCCAGCAGCGCCGCGGGCGAGTTGAAGGTGATCTGCGCCATTTCCAGAAAGCCGACGTCGAACCAGCCGCGCAGCAGCCGCTGCAGGTCCTGCTCCAGCGGTTCGATCTCCGGATTGTCCCGCAGCAGCCCCAGCATGTCGGCGCGCATGTCGACCAGGAACTTCACGCCGCGGTCCAGGCTGTTGAACTGGGTCAGCATGTCCACGCGCGGGGCGATCAGCGCCTGCCGCAGCCGCCGCCGCGCGGCCCGGCGATCCGCCTCACCCTCCGCCACGGACAGGGCCGCGCTGGCCTTGTCGATCTCGTCATGGTCGACGTCGTATTCGTTGGCCAGCAGGCGGAAGAACCGCAGCCGCCCCTCGGCGTTCAGGTTGAGATAGGCCCGGCCCAGTTCGGCCGCGCGCAGCCGCGCCGAGACCGCGCCACCCTGATGCGCCAGGCAGGCGTCGATCTGCTGCCGGATCACCGGGAGTTCGCTATCCGGCAGGTGCTTGGAAACCGCGACCGGCCCGACCGGTGTGGTCTGCGGCCCGCGCCAGTTGCGGACGCGATTGAGGGTACGGTCCCAGAAATTCGACTGCCGCGCCATGACCACTCTCCCTCGGTACCGGGTTCAGTTACGGAGGCCTTTCAACACGTCCGGCAGGCGCGGCGCAAGGTCTTCGGCGATCAGTCCCTCGCCGGCCAGGTTTCCCGTCTCGCCATGCATCCAGACCGCCATGCAGGCGGCGTCGAAAGCATCCACGCCCTGCGCCAGCAGACCAGTCGCGATCCCGGCCAGCACATCGCCCGATCCGGCGGTGGCAAGCCATGGCGGCGCGTTGTCATTGATGGCCGCGCGACCGTCCGGGGCCGCAATGACGGTGTCGGCCCCCTTCAGCACGATGACGGCGCCGGAGCGCTCGGCCGCGCTGCGCGCCATCTCGAGTTTGCCGCCCGACCGGTCGAACAGCCGCCCGAACTCGCCGGCGTGGGGGGTCATGATGCAATCGCTCCTGATCGATGCGAAGAGCTCGTCCGGCGCATCCTGGAACACAGTCAGCGCGTCGGCATCTAGCACCACGCCGCGTCCCGTCTGCAGCGCTGCCAGCGCGAAGTCCCGCGTGCGCTGATCGACGCCATTCGCAGGTCCGACGCAGATCGCGTTGAAACGGGCATCGGAGAGAACCTCCCGCCAGGCATCCACATCGGCGACGGATTTCAGCATCACCGCCGTCAGGTGGCTGGCATAGACGATCGCCGCGGCCGGCGGCACGGCGCAGGTGCTCAGTCCGGCTCCCGCCCGCAGCGCCGCCATCGCCGCCATACGCGCGGCGCCACTTGCTGTGACGCCCCCACCGGCAATCAGCGCATGGCCACGGCTGTACTTGTGGCCGTCGGCCCGGATGAAAGGGAAGCCTGCCCGCCACAGCGCCGGCCCGTTGCGCCAGGTTTGCGGAGCGATCTCGTCCAGCGCCCCTTCCGGAATGCCGATGTCGATCACTTGCACGTCGCCGCAGAGGTAGCGGCCCGGTGTCAGGACATGACCCGGCTTGGCGGTGAAGAAGGTGACCGTCAGGTCCGCCCTGAACGCCGGGCCGTCATGGTCGCCGGTGTCGCCGCTGACGCCGCTCGGCACGTCGATGGCGACCACGGTCCGGCTGCGCGTCTGCGCCGCGAGTTCCGCCGCAGCGCCTTCCAGCGGTCGCGCGAGACCGGCACCGAACAGGGCGTCTACCACCAGCCCGCAGCCCTCGGCAGACTGCCCGGTCAGAGGCTCGGTCTCGCCTTCCCAACGCCGCATCATCAGCCGGGCATCGCCCTTCAGCCTGTCCGCATCGCCCAGCAGGAACAGCCGTACAGGCCAGCCCGCGTCCTTCAGAATGCGGGCGATCACGAAGCCGTCGCCGCCATTGTTGCCGGGTCCACAGAGAACGGCCACCGCCTGCCGCGGATAGCGCGCCATGATCAGCTCCGCCGCCCCGCGCCCGGCGTTCTCCATCAGCACCTCGCCCGACGTGCCGTGCCGGATGGCATGGGCGTCGGCCGCATACATCTGTTCGACCGACAGCAGGACGTCGCGATGCCGGGAGAGGTCGGCCAAGGTCAGAGTTCCGGACGCCGCGAAGTCGAGACCGGATTGGCCTCCTCGTAAGCGGACGCGATGCGGAACACCATTGCGTCGTCGAACATGCGCCCGACGATCTGCAGCCCGATCGGCAACCCGCTTTCCGTGAAGCCGCAGGGCACGGAACAGGCCGGCTGCTGGGTCAGGTTGAATGGGTAGCTGAACGGCGTCCAGGCGATCCAGCCGTTCGAACTTTTCTCGTCCCAGCCCTCGGGCACCAGACGTCCGGCCTCGAAGGCTGGCACCGCCAGCGACGGCGTGATCAGCGCGTCGAAACCGGCCATGAACAGCTTGACCTGGCTACCGAGCTGGGCCCGCTCCCGCTGTGCATCCATGTATTCGCCGAGGGAAATTCCTTCCGCGAATTCGAGCACCTTCTGCAGCCCCGGATCCATCAGCGCCTTCTGGTCCGCCGGCAGGTTGCGCAGCGCGCCATGCGCGCCCGACTGCCAGAGCGTGTTGAAGATGTCCGCCGGATCGCCAAAGCCCGGATCCGTCTCGACAACCTCTGCGCCCAGATCTTCCAGAAGAGCCGCCGCGGCCTTCACCGACGCCGCCACTTCCCGGTCGACATCGGCGTATCCAAGGCGCGGGCTGTAAGCGATCCTGAGCCCCTTCACACCGTCGGAAATACCGCGAGCATGAATCGGCGGCGACGGGATGGTCGACCAGTCATGGGTCTCCTCGCCCATCATCGCGTTCAGCATCAGCAGGCCGTCGGCAACCGTGCGTGTCATCGGTCCGGCATGGGCCAGCGTGCCCATGGGGCTCGGCGGGAAATAGGGCACCCGGCCGAAATGGGGCTTGTGACCGAAGATGCCGGCAAAGGCCGACGGAATCCGGATCGAGCCACCGCCGTCCGTGCCGATATGCAGTGGCCCCATCCCGGCGGCACAGGCGGCCGACGCGCCGCCCGACGATCCGCCCGGCGTGGTCTCCGGGTTCCAGGGATTGCGGGTCGGCCCGGCCAGCGGGCTGTCGGTCACGCCCTTCCAGCCGAATTCCGGCGTGTTGGTCTTGCCGGTGATGACCGCGCCGGCCGCCTTCAGCCGGGCCACCACGGGCGCATCGGCCTTCACCGGCGCCGCATCGGAGGTCTTCGAGCCACGCCGGTTGGACAGCCCCTCGACATCGAACAGGTCCTTGATCGAGACCGGCACCCCGTCGATGGGCGACAGCGGCGAGCCGTTGCGCCAGCGCTGGCCGGCCGCCCTGGCCGCCGCCATGGCGCGGTCCTGATCCAGTTCCCGGAATGCGCTCAGCCTGCCGTCGACAGCGCCGATACGCTCGAAGACCGAGGCCGCCGCCTCCTCGGGCGTGAAGTCCCCGCGTTCATACCCCCGCACCAGATCGGCCGCGGTCATCCAGTTCAGTTCGTCGCTCATCGGCCCCCCAAAAACACTCGCCCAATCAATGTCCGCGGCCCATTCAGTGGATACTCACGTGCTCTATTTGTCGACGAGCTCGGAATAATATGGCCACTCCATGCTCACAGGATCCCGTGATGCAATGCTCCAATGATATTCAGCGAGCGAATGCCGACCGCTGAGGTAATGCGCAAGCCCCAGAAAATACTCATCGTCACCACGCCGCCGCACACTGTCGATTGCGCGTTCTGACATCGCTCTGGAATCGCTCGCCGCACCCAGATTGTCGAGCAACAGGCCTGTTTCCGCCAGAAGTCTCAGATCATTGGGGCGACGCTCCAAGGCCAGTCGATAGAGCGGCAGACCCCGAGCAGGATCACCCTGCGCAACGAAATGCACCGCGCGTTGCCTCAGCATGTCGGGTTCCGTTGGAAAAACCTCGGCCCCTGCCATCAGAAGCGGATCAAGCAGGTCGTACCGCTCCAATTGGCGCAGCCCCTCGATCAACTCGATCAATTCATTCAGAGACGCCGTTTCTCCGGCAATGATCCGTCGCGCAACCTCTTCAAGCATCTCCATCGCCTGATCATTGACGCCGAGATCGGTGAGCAGGAGACCGGCCAAACGAAGGCTGGCACTCTCTTCGCGAAATGCTTTCGGCAGATTGCGCAGTTCCTCCAGCGCACGCTCAGCCTCCCCGGCGGCACGCAGGCTCGCTGCCAGGTTCCGGATTACGTCCCCGGGTTGACCAACATGGTTGGCCCCAGTCGGCCTGCCGATTGCGTCACGGCAGTTCCTTAGCGCGTCCACCGCCTCACGATAGCGGTCGAGTTGGAAACAACATTGTGCGATGCCCGCCCAGCCGCGCGGATCATCAGGCCAGTACTCTGCCACCTGTCCGAACGTGCTCATTGCTTCTGCATATCGGCCGAGGCGGTATTGCAGCACACCCAGCGCGAGGAAGGGCGAGGGCATGCGCGAAGGCGGCGGGTCGGCAAAGCGAGCAATCAGGACACGTAGCTGCCCTTCTGCAACATGTGGATTGCTGTCCGCATAGTCACGAAACAGCGCGTAGCCATCTCGGACCAGTTGACGATGAGTAGCGTCAAACGCATTGCCGGCAGCCTGGAGTTCGGCCTCGAAGTCCTGATCGCGCGGCTCAACGAACATCGGACGGTAGCTTGCGTCCAGTTCCTCGGCCAGCGTCCCGATCGCTCCGCGGTAGTTGGCGAAATCGATGAAGGTGATGCGGTTGAAGCCTTCAAAATACTCATTGGAACGCCATTCGCCGAACGGGGCGATGAGACAGACCAGCAACCGGACATTTTCAAGCCGCAGCCAACGCTGCATCTCGTCGTGGACATAGCGCGACACTCGGGAATGCGGACTATCGAACAACAGCAGCACATCAGCGCTGTCCAGCCGCTCGCGATACTCTTCCAGAAAGTCGACTCCGAACTCGCTCGAACGCTCATAGCACCACAGCGCCAGATCACCCTCGGCTCTGGCGAGATCGTCAAACACACGGGTTACGGTCGCACTATCCTCCTTGGTGTACGAGAAGAAGACACGCTTCAACGTGGTCTCATCTTTCCCAAGTGGTCGGCGTCGCCACCTGTGGGCGCACATCGATCACCCGCGCCCGTTCAACAAACCTTTTCCAGGCTTCGGAATACTCGGATTTCACATAGCGAAAGAAGGCGGCGTAGCCAGCTGTCACTCTGGCCGCATTGTGTATGGCCGGATTGTATCGTGCCAAGGCAGAGTCTTTTGCCCGCATGGCAGCGGTAAGAGCCTGAACTTCCACCACCGCCGGGTTTTCAATCTCCTCCTGGAGTTTTTCCAGCCGGGCGGTCAACGCGTTCAGAAGCATTTCGGATCTGTTGAGACTCTCGTCGAGGCGCTCTCTCTCGGAACTGGACGACGATGCATTGTACGCGTTCACATTCGCATTGTGCGCAACAAGCTCGGCATTGTACCTGTCGAGTTCATTGTTGAAGATCTGGATCTTCTGCTGACGAATATCTTCAGCGCCGGGCGACAGTGACCAGAAATAGTAGTACGGCTCAGCACGAACAGAAAACCGGTCACCTGAAAGAACCACGCTTGGACGGGTATCGGTATCGGTCAACACCCAAGACTGCCAGCTTTTCCCCTCCATGGCATCATAGAGGTCCGAGACGGCGTCCATGCTGGCCTGCATGTCTGGTCGGGCCTCGCCTTCGCCAAGTAACAAACGATTGTCATAACGAGGCAAATCCCAATGTTCATGCAGGTTGATCAACAGTATGTCCGCTTGCAACAGACGCATGCCCAGTAGTGTGTCCTTCATCGCTTCGTGGTACTGGATGTAATAAAAGCGATTGTGGTCCTCGCCTTCGCCAAACAAGGATACGACGCCTGTAAACTCTGTATCGGAGAACAACGCTATCGGCTTCATCTGCCAGTCTGGCAAATCCGCCCAATAGACCTTGCCGCCGATATCGACCGCGAGACGGGCGCCGTCCGGGCGGTCGGCGTGATAGCTGAGGTTGATCGGATGGCCTGCAAGTGATGCATCGGGCACCAGCACTGCCTCAAAACTGACGCCACCGACCCGTCCTACGAATCGGTAGCTGCCCAGGCTCTGCCTTCCGACCGAGCGCATCGTGAGCGGGGGAGCCGAACGAGCGGCGTTTGAGAAAGATTTTGAACCGAGTTCCCAGGTTCCCGCTGCTTGTTGGCCCACCGACACACTGCCGGCACCAAAGAAAAACAGGGCCAACGACACGATGGTCAACAAAGGATACAGGCGCCGGATCATCTCCACCTCCCTTGTATCTTCATGCATGCAAGAGAATACCACAATTTTGCGTTGACCGTCGGCTATTGCGACGAAGGTATTGCGAGTGCGGCTGCGCAGGGAAGAAGATGCAGACGCCAGCGATACCTGAAGGGAGGGGTCAGTGGCCGACATCGACATCGCCATCATTGGCGGCGGGATCTCAGGATTCGCCGCGGCCTGCTTCCTGGCCGAGGATCTCGGCGACGGCAGCCGCATCGCTCTGATCGAACGCGAGAGCCAGCCCGGCTATCACACCACGGGCCGCTCGGCGGCGATGTATACCGAGGTCTATGGGAACGCCACGATCCGCGCCATGGTCCGTGCGGCGCGACGGTTTCTCGAGCGACCCGAAGAGCGCTACGGCGGCAGAAGCTTTCTCAGCCCGCGCGGGTCGCTGATGATCGCCGGCAGCGACCAGACCGGCCGGGTCGCGGGTTTCCTGTCGGAGATGAACCGCCCCGACATGCTGGAGGAAGTCTCTCCGGATCGCTGTCTCGAGCTCTCGCCTGCGCTGAAGCGGGACTACGTCGCCGGCGGAGTTTACGAACCCGGCGCCATGGATATCGACGTTCACAGCCTCCTGCAGGCCTATGTGCGCGTCTTCCGCGGGCTGGGCGGACAGGTCATCGCCGATGCCGAGGTGCTGGGCCTGCAGCGCCGCGACGGCGTGTTCGTCATCGAAACATCCGCTGGTGCGCACCGCGCCGGCACTGTCGTGAATGCCGGTGGCGCGTGGGGCGACGAGATCGGCCGGATGGCCGGAGCGGAGCCGGTCGGGCTGACGCCGAAGCGGCGCACGGCGCTGACCTTCGACCCGCCTGCCGATCTGCCGCCGCAGTCCTGGCCCCTGACCTTCGACATCGACGAGGAATGGTACTTCAAGCCGGACGCGGGCCGCATCCTGGCCTCGCCTGCCGACGAGACGCCTTCCCCGCCCTGCGACGCGCAGCCGGAAGAGCTCGACATCGCCGTCTGCATCGACCGCATCGAAACAGTCACCAGCCTGCAGGTCCGACGACCGGCCAGCACCTGGGCGGGCCTTCGCTGCTTTGTCGACGACCACAGCCCGGTGAACGGCTTCGATGACCGGATCGAGGGCTTCTACTGGCTGGTTGGCCAGGGCGGATACGGCATCAAGACGGCCTCGACCATGGCCCGCATCGCCACCGCGAAGATCGCCGGCAAACCCGTGCCGGACGACGTACTCGAATTCGGCCTCGACCTCGACACGCTGTCGGTCGAGCGCCTGCGCAAGGGAGACAGGACATGACCGCACGCTGGACCAACCGCCCCGAGGGCTCCGAATGGGGCGATCACGGCGCCGATGACGAACTGGGCCGGGTCAACCTGATCACCCCGGAGAAGGTGCTGCAGGGCATCGCCGAAGTGAAGGAGGGCCGGACCTTCTCGCTCAGCCTGCCGCTGGACTATCCGGGCGGCAACATCCTGAACGTCCGCCGCCACCCGCCGCGCTGGGAGCCGACCTATCTGGACGGCCAGCCCTACATCAACTTCCCGCTGCACAAGATCGACGGCCAGAACACCGACGTCGTCAGCGACGATCAGGTCACCATCTGCCTGCAGTATTCGACCCAGTGGGACGCGCTCAGCCATGTCGGGTCCTTCTTCGACGCCGACGGCGATGGCGAGGCCGAGAAGGTCTACTTCAATGGCTATCGCGCCGGCGAGCACATTGTCGGCCCACAGTCCTATGACGGCGAGCCCACGCCCGAGACCGAACGCGCAGCGCAGCGCCTCGGCATCCAGAACTTCGCCCGTCATGGCATGCAGGGCCGCGCGGTGCTGATCGATCTGGAGGCGCATGTCGGCCGCGCCCGCACCTTCGTCGATTTCGACATGCTTTCAGAGATCATGGAGAAGGACGGCGTCACTGTCGAACGCGGGGACATGGTGGTCTTCCGCACCGGCTTCGCCGACGTCATCCTGGAAATGAACCGCAGCCCGTCGAAGGAGCGGCTGGAGAATTCCTGCGCCGTCCTGAACGGCCGCGACGAGCGGCTGCTGGAATGGGTGTCCGACAGCGGCGCGGCGGCCCTGATCGCCGACAACTACGCCGTCGAGGGCATCCCCTCACCCGCCAAGGACGGCAAGCGCCCGATGCTGCCGCTGCATCATCACTGCCTGTTCAAGCTGGGTCTGCCGCTGGCGGAGCTCTGGTACCTGTCCGAGCTGGCCGACTGGCTACGCGCAAACAAACGCAACCGCTTCCTGTTGACTGCCCCGCCGCTCAACCTGCCCGGCGCCGTCGGCAGCCCGGCTACACCGGTCGCAACGGTCTGACCTACCGCGCACCCCAGGTGTCGCTGAGGCGGTAGCCTTCGGGCCAGGGATCGTCCGGATCGAGCATGTGCTGATGGGTTCCGGTGATCCAGCCGCGGCCGGAGATTTCGGGCAGGATGGCGGGACGGCCGCCGACCGAGGTCTCGCCGAGGATCCGTCCGCGGAAGGTCGAACCAATGAGCGACACGGCGGTCAGTTGATCGCCCACCGCCATCTGACCGCGCGCATGCAGCACGGCCATTCGCGCCGACAAGGCCGTGCCCGTGGGCGAGCGGTCCACCTTGCCCGGCTGGATCACCACGGCAGAGCGTGCGGTCAGGCCCTCGTCTCCCCGCTCGAGCGGACCGGCGAACAGGCAGAAGGAGATGTGCCGCCAGTCCGGGTTCTCCGGATGCTCGAAACCGAGCTGTTCGTTCGCTGCATCGGTGATCCGGACGCCCAGGCGGGCAATGTCCCGCGCCTCGTCCGGCTGCAGCGAGAAGCCCAGCGCGGCGGCATCGACAATGACGAAGCTGTCGCCGCCATAGGCCGTATCGACTGTCAGCGCTCCCAGCCCCTCGACCTCCAGCGGCGCATCCAGCTTCGCGGCGAAGCTGGGCAGGTTGCGGACGAAGATGCGCTCGGTCTTCGCCTCCCGGCATTCGGCCCGCACCCGCACCAGCCCGCCCGGCGCTTCGAGGGTCAGTTCCGTCACTGGCTCGGTCATCGGCAGGATGCCGGAATCGAGCAGCACGGTGGCGACGCAGATCGAGTTGGAGCCCGACATGGGCGGCGTGTCCTCCGGCTCCATGATGATGAAAGCGGCGTCCGCATCCGGGTGCTTCGGCGGCACCAGCAGGTTCACATGCCGGAACACCCCCCCGCGCGGCTCGTTCAGCACGAAGTTCCTGAGCCACCCGTCGCGCGCGATCCAGCGGCTCTGTTCCCAGACCGTCTCGCCCGGCGGCGGCGTCACCCCGCCGACGATGACATCGCCAACTTCCCCCTCGGCATGAGCGGAGATGACATGGATGGTTTTCGAAGTCCGCATTTGATCCCCCGGAACGGGCCGCTCGCCTACGACCGCAACAAAACCGTCACCGCCGCGTCATCGAAGGGCAACAGGCGGACGTTAACCACCCCGTGTTCATTCCAACAGAGGGGTCTATCCCATGATGAAACGCGCAGGCGTTATCGCGGCCGCCGCCATGCTGTATTCCGGCGTGGCTACTGCGGCGACCGAAATCGAATGGTGGCACGCCATGGGCGGCCGGCTGGGCGAGAAGGTCGAGGAGATCGCGGCCAGGTTCAACGAGAGCCAGGGTGAGTACACGGTGAAGCCGGTCTTCAAGGGCAACTACACCGAGACCATGACCGCCGTGATCGCCGCATTCCGCGCCGGGGAACAGCCGCATATCGTGCAGGTGTTCGAGGTCGGCACCGCCTCTATGATGGCCGCCAAGGGCGCGGTCTATCCAGTGCATGAGCTGATGAAGGACGCCGGAGAGGCGTTCGACCAGTCGGCCTACCTGCCGGCTGTCATCTCCTACTACACCGACACCGAGGACAAGCTGCTGTCGCTGCCGTTCAACAGCTCGACCCCGGTTCTCTGGTACAACCAGGACCTGTTCGAGAAGGCCGGCATCGCCGAGGCCCCGTCCACATGGGGCGGCGTCTTCCACGCCGCCGAGAAGCTGCAGGCCGCCGGCCACCAGTGCGCCGTTTCCTTCGGCTGGCAGTCCTGGGTGATGATCGAGAACATGTCCGCCTGGCACAACCTGCCGATCGGCACCAAGGCCAATGGTTTCGAGGGCACGGACACCGAGTTCACCTTCAACAATGAACACATCGCCGGTCTGCTGCAGCGGCTGCGCGATTCGATGAATGCCGGCACGTTCAAGTATGGCGGCCGCCGCGGCGAGAGCCTGCCGCTGTTCGTCACCGGCGAATGCGCCATGTGGATGAACTCCTCGGCCTACTACGCCTCGATCAAGGATCAGGCGAAGTTCAGGTTCGGCCAGGCCATGCTGCCTTTCCAGGCCAGCATCGTGGAGAAGCCCCAGAACTCGATCATCGGCGGCGCCACCCTGTGGGTGCTACGCGGCCGCGAAGCCGAGGAATACAAGGGCGTGGCGAAGTTCTTCAACTTCATGTCCTCGGCCGAGATCCAGGCCGACTGGCACCAGTTCACCGGCTATGTGCCGATCACCACGGCCGCCTACGAACTGTCGAAGCAGCAGGACTACTATGAACAGAACCCCGGCACCGACGTGGCGATCAAGCAGCTCAGCCTGAACACGCCGACGCCGAACTCGAAGGGCCTGCGTTTCGGCAACTTCGTGCAGATCCGCGACATCATCAACGAAGAGATGGAAGCAATCTGGTCCGGCCAGAAGGACGCCCAGACGGCCCTGAACGACGCGAAGGCCCGCGGCGACGACCTGCTGCGGAAATTCGAGAAGACCAACTGATACGGCAATCGGCTCCGGCGGGGCGTGCGCGTCCCGCCGACGCCTTCTTTCGTTGATTGATACATGAAACGCGCCCTTTTCCGGCATCGCTGGCTGCCCTACGCACTGCTGCTGCCGCAGCTTGCGATCACGCTGATCTTCTTCATCTGGCCGGCCAGTCAGGCGCTCTGGCAGAGCGTGCTGCGCGAGGACGCCTGGGGCCTGAAGACAGAATTCGTCGGCCTCGAGAATTTCGCCGAGCTGTTCTCCAGCGCGCATTACCTGGGCTCGTTCGAGATGACCCTGACCTTCTCGGTGCTGGTGACCTTCCTGTCGATGTCGATCTCGCTGCTGCTGGCGATCAACGCCGATCGCGTGATCCGCGGCATCTCCGCCTACAAGACGCTGCTGATATGGCCCTACGCCGTCGCGCCTGCAGTGGCAGGCGTACTGTGGTTCTTCATGTTCAACCCGACGATCGGCATCCTGGCATGGATGATCAAGGGATCGGGGATCGACTGGAACCACTACCAGAACGGTGGCCACGCCATGGCGCTGATCGTCATCGCCGCCGTCTGGAAGCAGATCAGCTACAACTTCCTGTTCTTCCTGGCCGGGCTCCAGGCCGTGCCGAAGAGCCTGATCGAGGCGGCGGCGATCGATGGCGCGGGACCGATCCGCCGCTTCTGGTCGATCATCTTCCCGCTGCTCTCGCCCACCACCTTCTTTCTGCTGGTGGTCAACGTGGTCTACGCCTTCTTCGACACGTTCGGCATTGTTCACGCCACCACCGACGGTGGACCGGCCGGCGCGACCTCGATCCTTGTCTACAAGGTCTACAACGACGGCTTCGTCGGACTCGATCTCGGCGGATCGGCGGCGCAGTCGGTGGTGCTGATGGTCATCGTCATCGCGCTCACCGTCGTGCAGTTCCGCTACATCGAACGCAGGGTGCAGTACTGATGGTCGAGAACCGCCCGATCCTCGGCCTGATCACGCATCTGATCCTGATCGCCGGGGCCATCGTTACGCTGCTGCCGATCTGGATCGCCTTCGTGGCCTCGACACACCCGCCAGAGGCGTTGAGCCAGTCGCCGATCCCGATGCTGCCGGGGCCGGACCTGTTCGACAACTACTGGGCCGTGCTGACCGGCGGAATCACGGATGCGGGCGGCGTGCCGGTAGGCATCATGATGGCCAACAGCCTCGTCATGGCGCTGGCGATCACCATCGGCAAGATCGCGATCTCGCTGACCGCGGCCTTCGCCATCGTCTATTTCCGCTTTCCGCTCAGGATGTTCTGCTTCTGGATCATCTTCATCACCCTGATGCTGCCGGTCGAGGTGCGCATCCTGCCGACCTTCAAGGTGGTCGCGGACCTGGGGATGCTGAACTCCTATGCAGGACTGTCGATACCGCTGATCGCGTCGGCGACGGCGACTTTCCTGTTCCGCCAGTTCTTCATGACCGTACCGGATGAACTGGCGGAGGCTGCCCGCATCGACGGCGCCGGACCGATCCGCTTCTTCATCGACATCCTGCTGCCGCTGTCGAAGACCAACATCGCGGCGCTGTTCGTGATCCTCTTCATCTTCGGCTGGAACCAGTATCTCTGGCCGCTGCTGATCACCACCGACGAGAGCTTCTACACCATCGTCATGGGCATCCAGCGCATGGTGAACGCCGCCGAGCAGTTGCCGCTCTGGCACTACGTCATGTCGACCGCGATCCTGGCCATGATCCCGCCGGTGCTGATCGTCATCTTCATGCAGCGCCAGTTCGTGCGCGGCCTCGTCGAAACCGAAAAATAGGACCGAAGAAGAATGGGTTCGATCAGCTTCCGCGATGTGAAAAAGTCCTATGGCGACACTCAGGTGGTGCATGGCATCGACCTGGAGGTCGCCGACGGCGAGTTCATCGTCATCCTTGGCCCCTCCGGCTGCGGCAAGTCCACCCTGCTCCGCATGGTGGCTGGTCTGGAACGGATCAGCGGCGGCGAGATCGCCATCGACGGCTCGGTGGTGAACGATCTGGAACCGGCCGAGCGCGACATCGCCATGGTGTTCCAGAACTACGCGCTCTACCCGCACATGAGCGTGTTCCGGAACATGGCCTATGGCCTGACGATCCGTGGCATGGCGAAGGACGAGATCGAACGCCGCGTCGCGAAAGCCGCCGAGATCCTGGAACTCGGCCCCTACATGCAGCGCAGGCCGCGGGAACTGTCCGGCGGCCAGCGCCAGCGCGTCGCCATGGGCCGCGCCATCGTCCGCGAACCCCGCGCCTTCATGTTCGACGAGCCGCTGTCGAACCTGGACGCCAAGCTGCGCGTGCAGATGCGGCTGGAGATCCACAAGCTGCAGGCCGACCTCGGCACCACCTCGCTCTACGTCACCCATGATCAGGTCGAGGCAATGACGCTGGGCCACCGGATCGTGGTGATGAATGAGGGCCGCGCCGAGCAGATCGGCACGCCGGCGGAAGTTTACGAGACCCCGGCAACCACCTTCGTCGCCGGTTTCATCGGCACACCGCCGATGACCCTGATCAATGGCAAGATCGCATCCGATGGCGGGGCGGTCGAGCTGTCCGGCGGTGTCCGGCTGCCGATCAATGGTGCGGGCGGCGAACCCGGCCGGCCCGTCATCGCCGGCGTCCGACCGGAAAACCTAGAACCCGTGGCCGATGGCCCCATCGAACTGCGTGCCAAGATGATCGAGGTGCTGGGCGCCGACCAGATCGCGCATCTGACAGCCGACGGCATCGACCTTCCCGCTCGCCTGCCGCGACAGATGCACATCGCGCCAGGCGACCTCATCCGGCTCGCGGTCGATTCGACGGCGATCCGCCTGTTCGATCCGGACAGCGGCCGGGCGCTCTGACGTCCCACTCGCGCCCTATCCTCGGGCTCGTCCCGAGGATCCAGCACTGCATCGAGGCCCGAACGACCGCATCCAACGCCGGGCATCTGGGAACGCCAGACTGGACCCTCGGGACAAGCCCGAGAGTCACGTTGGTTTCAGGTTTCTTCCCTGATCAGTTGGCCGGAGCCTTCAGTTCCTCGACTTCCCGATCACGCGGCTTGGCGCGGTGTACGACGCGCTGGATGCCGGGGATCGCCAGCAGGGTCGGCTTGACGATCTGCTCCATGGAGAGCAGCGAATAGGGGCAGTTGGCGCAGGAACCGACGAAGCGGATGCGCAGTTCCCCGATCGGCTCGTCGATCTCCAGGATATCCAGGCGGCCGCCATCATTGGCCAGAACCGGCGCGATGATCTCCTCCACCACGCGGTCCACACGCTCCTGCAGTGTCCCGGCATAGAGCCGGCCCTCGTCAAAGACGGTCGGCGGCGGCGTGTCGGTATCGGTGCAGGCGCGGATGGCGTCGAGCGCCTCGGCGTCCTTCTCGGCGTCCAGCACCTTCATCTCGACAAATGCGTGGGCAAGCTGCGGCGTGATCCGCTGGTGCACCAGGTACTTCACGAAGCCCGACTTGTTGGCCGGCGAGAAACTGAGCTTCATCTGGTACTCGTCCCAGTCCAGATCGACGACCGGCGAGATGTCGAAATGCTCGTCGCCGCGCCGCACGTAATCCACGATCAATTCGCCGAGGCGGTCGAAGAAGCGGCAGTGATCGTCCGACGTCGCCGTGCGCTTGCGGTTGATGACGACGCCGCGCAGGCGGGTCAGTTCCTTGTCCTTTGGCAGAACGCCGGTGACCACGTCGACGCGCACGGCCCTGCCGCGCTTCTTGTCGACCACAATCAGCGCGGAGTTGCCGATGGCGCGCGAATGCACCAGCAGGGCCGAGCCGATATCCGCCGGCGAGATGCCGAGGAAATGCGCCGGCACGTCGCCCGCGCAGGGAATGGCGACGCCGCTGACGAAGGCCAGATCCTCGCGCCTCACCGTCGCGCCCTCACCGAACAGCATGTCGAGACCGCGCTTGGCCGCGACGAAGAGCTGGATGGCGACAATCTCCTCCTTGAACTCGAGCACGGCGCTCTTGTGCGCGGTCAGCAGGTCCAGCGCCTGGGTCGTCCCGTCCTCGCCAATGACGTTCACCGAGCCGACGAAATCGGCCAGGATCTTGTGCATCACCGACTGGTAGTCCAGCCGACGCAGCAGCGGCAGGTAGACTTTCAGGAACCGGTCGCGGTCTTCTCCGTCCAGCGAGCGGAGCATCACACCGGCCTCGGCGCGGTAGTCGTCGCTCGAGCCATAGCGCTGGAAGAAGGCGGTCAGCGCGCCGACGCCTTCCGACAGCCGGCGGCCCTCTTCCGTCTGCGGATCACGGAGCTGATCCGTCGGCAGCCAGCGGATCTCGTGGCGCGCCTCGCGCTGCGTGTCGACCCAGTCATCATCGGTCGGGAAGGTCTTGCGCCAGTCGGCGAAGACGATGCCCGTTGCCTCGATCAGGGCATCCCGGTCCGGTCCGTCCCAGAGCGCCTGCTCCATCGGACGCAGGGCATTCAGTTCGACCGCGGTGCGCTTGATCAGGCTCTGATGCGTGAAGGCGTCGGCATCCTTGTAATCGGTCAGGCGATTGACCTCGCCCGGCACGAAATCGATGAAGGCGGTGCCGCGGGCGACCCGGTCATTCAGGGCGACGTCGGCAACCACGGCGCCGTGCGCCGCGACCAGGCGCACCGGCTGGCCTTCGCTCAGCCCCCGCGCCGCCGCCTCGTCCGGGTGGATCTCAACGTAATGCTCATCAGGATCGAGCCCGTAGATCGGCAGCGTCTTGATGCCCGAATTGTATCGCCCGCGCCCGCGCAGCGCCTGACGGCCCGGCCGCCCGCGCCCGCTGATCAGCGACAGCGTACCCGGCGGCAGCGGCGCTTCCAGCCGCGCCATGAAATCGTCCGGCGGACAGACCAGTTTCGCGTGCTTCGTCTCGTTCCGGCGGATGCCGGGGAAGACCGCGCCCCTGTCGTCTTCCTCGATACGGTAGCGGCCGTCCCCGCCCCACTGCGTGCCGAGCCCGGCATTGCGGCGCAGCAGGTCATGGCTCAGCGGCTCGCCCTCGGCGGTCTCCAGCCGGCAGTACATGTCCAGTTCGCGGCTGACCTCGACCAGATGGTCGAAGACCCGCGCCGGCATGATCTTGTCCTCGTTGTCCAGATAGCGGGCGAAGGTGCGGTGCACGACGTCGGCGTCCAGATCGTTCAGCGCCGCCGTGTCGGGATTGCGCAGCCGTTCGGCGATCTTCACTGCCAGCCGGGCGAGGATTTCCTCGTCCTGCCAGGCCATCTCGGGCGGCGGGGTCAACTGCTGCTGAAGCTGCATGGTGCGGTCGCCGCGCTGGATGACGCCGGTCCGCTCCGTATAGGTCATGGCCGGCAGCAGCACGTCGGCATGCTCCAGCACGCCTTCTCCCAGGAAGCTGTCGATGACGATGTTGAAGGCCCGGCCCATGCGGCGCGACCAGTGGCCGACGCGCGGCATGTTCTTCGTCATCTGGGTGCCGACGAAGATGAAGCAGTAGATGCGGTCGTCGGCGGCCATGCGGGCCACCGCAGTGCCCTGGTGCTGCGGAATGTTGTGTTCCGGCAGATCGAGAACGCGGGCCAGCGCCTCGCGATGCGCCGGATTGTCGGGATCGTGGTTGAAGACCAGCTTGCGGCCGTTGAAGCCCATCATCAGCTCGCTGGTGGCGTTCGACTGGCCGGCGATGCGCATCGAACCCGCGCCCGGCCGCCCGACATTGCCGGTCAGCAACAGCAGGTTGAGATTGGTCGAGAAGCCCAGCGCGCCGGTGGACTGGTTGATGCCCATCGACGAGACGAAGGCCGGCTTCGGACGCACGCCATCGACCGGTTTCGCGATCAGTTCGGCATAGTCTCGGATGGTCCGGGCCAGTTCCGCCGGATCCTGATCCGGCAAGGCGATGCGCTGCGCCACCGCATCCGGGTGACAGCGGTCCTGCATCACCAGATCGCGGAAAGATTGCAGGCTCCCGGGATCGACGCGGCGGGCGATGTAATCATCGTCCTGCCAGCCATTGTCGATGACATGTCGCGCCACGGCGAGATTGAACATCACGTCGCCACCCTGGCGGAAACGGATGTGCATGGTGCGCGGGTCGTCGGCCAGCAGATCGGCAGCCGTGTCATTCAGCGTCGGATCGATCACCACCTTCACGGCGCGGGTGTTGCGTTTGATCTTCTCGAAGGCCTGCGGGAAGGTCACGAACGGGTTGGTGCCGTGCATGATGGCAACGTCGCAGTCCAGCAGCTCGTCGAACTGCCGCCAGGTGAAGCTGGCCTCATTGCCGAAGTTCAACTGATGCGCGGCGCCGGCGCTGGTCAGGCAATGTTCGGAATTCGCGCCGATGGTCGGCAGGCGGAAGACCAGCTTGTAGAGGCTGGCCATCCAGATCGCCTCGATGGTCTTCTGGCCGTTGCCATAGATGGCGCAGGCGTCCGGTCCGACCCACTCGCGGGCATGCAGGAACAGCCAGGCGGCGCGGTCCAGCGCCTCATCCCAGCTCACTTCCTTCATCTTGCCGTCGTGGCCGCGGATCATGGGCACGCGGATGCGGTCGTCTTCCAGCCCGCGCCGCTTCATCCGCTTGGCGCGCTCCTCGTCACCGCCGGTGAACAGGGAAGTCTTGCCTTTTACGCATAGCCCGAGCGGCGACATGGGAACGACCCTGTCCTCGCCGCGATGGTCAGTTTCGACGCTGTAGGGGCATCCGACGCCGCAATAGCTGCAGACGCTGGAACGGTTCAGAAGCGATTCGTGGCGCTCCCGGACCGCCGGATCGTCGAGCAGGCGGGGGTTGCCGGAAACCGCCAGAACAAGGTCGCTGGCGTCCATTGCGAGCGCCTCTTCCGGCGTCGTCGCCGGCCTGAGTGAGTCTGCAGCCATCCCGATCCCCCGTTGGCCCCCCGGCCCGCTGACGCACCAAATTGCGTGGCATGATTTTGACACGAAACCACCTAAGTCACAATCAAACCGAGCATTTTTACTTGAGAGTGACTATGAGTTGCGCAGTTTTATTTGCGAATGAGTGTCAGTAACTGCGACAAGATCTGCGATTGATGCAATGCTGGGGCAACTAGTTTTTTCGGCTTCGGAATGCCAACTGGACGCGTGAGGCTGGCTCTCGATCCCCCCTTTTCGCTTCCCTTCCGCCCGCCCATCGCCTACATCGCGCGCCATGCAGAATACAGCCCCGAAAATCGGCATCGTCAGCCTTGGCTGCCCCAAGGCGCTGGTGGATTCCGAGCGCATCATCACCTCGCTCCGTTCGGAGGGCTACGAGCTCTCGCCCGACTATCAGGACGCCGATGCGGTGATCGTGAACACCTGCGGTTTCCTGGACAGCGCCAAGGCAGAAAGCCTGGAAGCCATCGGCGAGGCAATGCGGGAAAACGGCCGCGTCATCGTCACCGGCTGCATGGGCGTCGACGAGGCGGCGATCCGCGCCAGCCACCCCGATGTGCTGGCCGTGACCGGTCCACACCAGTACGAGCAGGTTGTCGATGCCGTGCACGCCCACGCGCCTCCGCCGCCCGATGCGTTCATCCAGCTTGTGCCCGAGGCCGGTCTGAAACTGACGCCGCGGCACTATGCCTATCTGAAGATTTCCGAGGGCTGCAATCACTCCTGCAGCTTCTGCATCATCCCCTCGATGCGCGGCAAGCTGGCCTCGCGTCCTGCTGCGAAGGTCATGTACGAGGCCGAGCGGCTGGTAGAGGCCGGGGTGCAGGAACTGCTGGTGATCTCACAGGACACCTCGGCCTATGGCGTCGATATCCGGCACGCGGCCACGCCCTATCGTGGCGAGCCCGTGCGTGCGCATGTCACCGATCTGGCCGAAGCGCTGGGACGGCTGGGCGTCTGGGTGCGGCTGCACTACGTCTACCCCTACCCGCATGTCGACAGCCTGATCCCGCTGATGGCCGAGGAGAAGATCCTCCCCTACATCGACATCCCCTTTCAGCACGCGAGCCCGTCCGTGCTGAAGGCGATGAAGCGTCCGGCGCATCAGGAGAAGACGCTGGACCGCATCGCCTCATGGCGGCACCAGGTGCCGGACCTGACCATCCGCTCCACCTTCATCGTCGGCTTCCCCGGCGAGACCGAGGAGGACTTCCAGTACCTGCTGGACTGGATGAAGGAAGCGCAACTCGACCGTGTCGGCTGCTTCAAGTTCGAACCGGTGGACGGCGCCACGGCCAACGACCTGCCGGGCGCGGTCCCCGACGAGGTGAAGGAAGAGCGCTGGCACCGTTTCATGCAGGCGCAGTCGGAAATTTCCGAAGCCCGCATGAAGGAGAAGATCGGCTGGGAGATCGACGTGCTGATCGACGAGGTCGACGAGGAAGGCGCCATCGGCCGCTCCAAGGCAGACGCGCCGGAGATCGACGGCTGCGTCTTCCTCAACGGCGAGACGGAACTGGCGCCCGGCGACATGGTCCGCGCCGAGGTCGTCGAGGCCGATCACTACGATCTCTGGGCCCGGCTGGCCTGAACCAGTGAGCGGGTTCGCGCGGCTTTCCCGGCAGCTCGGCAAGCACGGCATGTCGGTGATCGGCGCCTTCGAGCCCGACATCGGCGAGATCGGCGACGCCCGCGCGGTGGTTCTGGTTGGCAATGCCGGGTCCGCGATGTGGCGCAGGCTCTCGCCCCGGCCCGATGACCCGGAAAGCCACGCCATCGACAACTGGACAAGGGACGTGCTGGAGCCGCTTGCAGAGGAAGCCGGCGCCGATATCGCCTTTCCGTTCCACGGACCGCCCTACCATCCCTTCGTCAGTTGGGCCTTCCGCACCGGACGCTGCCACAAGTCGCCCCTGGGCATGGCGATCCACGACCAGTTCGGTCTCTGGTTCGCCCTGCGCGCCGCCTTCCTGTTCCCAGAGGAGCTTTCACTGCCCTCGACGGCAAGTGTCTCGCCCTGCGACGCTTGCACAGACCTGCCCTGCCTCACGGGCTGTCCGGTCGATGCCTTCGATGGCGAAAAGTATGATCATGAAGCCTGCCGCGCCCATGTCCGGCAGCGTCCGAACGACTGCGCCGCTGAAGGCTGCCGCGCCCGCCGCGCCTGCCCCATTGCGCGCGAGTTCATCTACGAACCCGCCCACGCCGCCTATCACATGCGATCGTTCGCGCCGTAGACGCTGGCCATCAGTGGATGTGCGAGCCGCCGTTCACGTCGACTTCGGTGCCGGTGCAATAGGCCGAGAGATCCGAGGCCAGGAACAGCGCACAGCCGGCGACGTCCTCCGCCGCGCCGGCGCGGCCCATGGGCACGGCGGCGACAATGCTCTCCAGCAGTTCCGGGGTCATCAGATCGCCGGCGATGTCGGTGCCGATATAACCGGGGCAGATCGCGTTGACGCGAATGTTGTCCGGGCCGAGTTCGCGCGCCATGGCCTTGGTCAGGCCCAGTACACCGCCCTTCGCCGCCGAGTAGTGCGGGCCGCCGAAGATGCCGCCCCCGCGCTGCGCCGAGACCGAGGACAGGTTGACGATGCTGCCCGACTTCTGCGCCCGCATGGCCGGAATCACTGCCTGGCTCATGTAGAGCGTGCCGCGGAGGTTCACATCGGTGACGGCCTCGTAGTTCTCCGGCCCGATATCCATGATCTTCAGCGGCTGGGTGATGCCGGCATTGTTCACCAGCACGTCGATCCGGCCCCAGCGCTCGAGCAGCCATGCCGCAGCCTTCTCGCAGCCCGCCTTGTCCGTGACGTTGCAGACCAGCCCCACATGTGCCGGCCCGATGTCCGCCGCAGCCGCTTCCGCCGCCGTCGCATCAAGGTCCAGAAGAGCCACGGTCGCGCCATGTTCGGCGAACATCTTCGCGGTCGCCTTGCCCAGACCACGCGGCGATGCAGCGCCGGTGATCACCACGAATTTCCCGTCCAGAAGTCCCATCAGAGCCACCCCTTGATCTGCTCGGTGACGCCCTTCACCGAAATTCCGTACATGTCGTGAAGCGTGGGCAGCGCGCCGGCCTCGAGAAACTGGTCCGGCAGACCGATCATCCTGAACGTCGGCGCAACACCCGCCCGCAGGAGCGTCCCGGCCACCGCTTCGCCCAGTCCGCCGATGACGGTGTGGTTCTCGGCGGTGACCACCAGACGCCCGCCCTTCCCCGCTTCCGCGATGATCGTTTCCGCATCGAGCGGCTTGATCGAGGGGGAGTGCAGGACGCCGACGTCGATCCCGTCCTTCGCCAGCACCTCGGCGGCGTCCAGCGCCCGCATGGTCATCAGACCCGAGGAGATCACCAGCACGTCCCGGCCCTCCCGGATCATCTGCGCCTTGCCAATGCGGAACCGGTAGTCGGGCCGGTAGCGGGTCAGCACGACCGGCACCTGACCGCGCAGCAAGCGGCAGTAGGCCGGCCCTTCCAGCGCCGCCATCTCCGGCACGGCCTGGCGGATATCGACCGCGTCGCAGGGATCGATCACCGTCATGTTTGGCAGGCCCCGGAAGATCGCCAGATCCTCGGTCGCCTGATGGCTGGGGCCGTAACCCGTAGTCAGGCCGGGCAGCGCGCAGCAGAGCCGGACCGGCAGGTTCTCCTCGGCGATCGCCATGGCGACGAAGTCATAGGCCCGGCGGGAAGCGAACACGGCATAGGTTGTGGCAAACGGCATGAAGCCCTCACGCGCCAGTCCGGCCGCGGCGGAGACCATGACCTGCTCAGCCATGCCCATCTGGTAGAAGCTGTCCGGGTTTGCCTGCGCGAAGACATGCAGGTCAGTGTATTTGGCAAGGTCTGCCGTCAGCCCGACAACATCATCACGCGTCTTCGCCAGATCGTTCAGGGCGTGCCCGAAGGGCGCGGCGTCGGTGTCGTAGCCCTCGGCGGCCAGCGAGGCGATCATGGCCGAGGTCGCCTGCTTCTCGCCTTGCGGAACCTTGCGGGGCTCATACTTGCGGCGCATGGATTCCAGCGTCATTGCGGCTTCCCCTCTTCCAGCACGTTCAGCGCCCTGGCCCACTCGTCCGCCTCGACGCGGACGAAATGGGTGATCTCCCGGTCTTCGAGGAAGGGCACGCCCTTGCACATGCGCGTATCGAAGATGATGCAGCGGGGCCGGTCGTCCTCGACGGCCTTCGCCGCATCCAGTGCGGCCACGACAGCCTCCAGATCGTTGCCGTCGACGCGCTGCACGTGCCAGCCGAAGGCTTCCCATTTCGGCTCCAGCGGTTCGGAACAGAGCATCTCGGTGGAGTGACCGTCGGCCTGCTGGTTGTTGAAGTCGACCAGGCAGATCAGGTTGCCCAGCCTGTGGTGGGTCGCGGACATGGCGGCTTCCCATGTCGAGCCTTCCCCCAGTTCGCCGTCCGACATGAGGTTGAAAACGAAGGCGTCCGACTTCTTGCGCTTCAGCCCCAGCGCCATGCCGACGGCGATGCCCAGACCATGCCCCAGCGACCCACCGGTGATCTCCATCCCCGGCGTGTAGGAGGCCATGCCCGACATCGGCATGCGGCTGTCATCCATGCCATAGGTCTCCAGCTCATCCTCCGGCAGGATCCCGGCCTCCATCAGCGCCGCGTAGAGCGCGATGGCGTAGTGGCCGATGGACAGCAGGAACCGGTCGCGCCCCTCCCATTCGGGATCCTGCGGCCTGTGGTTCAGGGCATGGAAGTAGCAACCAGCCAGAACATCGGCGACGCCCAGCGCCTGGCCGATATAGCCCTGCCCCTGCACCTCGCCCATGCGGATCGCCTTGTGCCGAATGTTCCAGGCCCGCATGGCCAGCGACACGTTCGATCCGCCTCCGAGCCGGTCTTCCTCCGTCATTGCTCCCCTCCCCCTTGTACTGACCGCCTTGATGCCTGCCGCAGCGTCATTTGACAAGGCAACGAAATCGGGCGCGACAGGCTTGCGCCCAGTTCATTGGCGGTTTCCGGCAGGCCGCAGTATGGTCCGCGCAAACGCATCTCGGGGAGGATCACATGCCCACCTATCGCTCACACCGCACCACGCAGGGCAAGAAGCAGGCGGCTGCCCGCGCACTCTGGCGCGCCACCGGCACCACCGACGAGGACATGGCGAAGCCGATTGTCGCCATCGCCAACTCGTTCACCCAGTTCGTGCCCGGCCATGTGCATCTGAAGGATCTCGGTCAGCTTGTCGCCGGCGAGGTACACAAGGCCGGCGCCGTCGCCAAGGAGTTCAACACGATCGCCGTCGATGACGGCATCGCCATGGGACACGAGGGCATGCTCTACAGCCTGCCCAGCCGGGAGCTGATCGCCGATGCGGTCGAATACATGGTCAATGCCCACTGCGCCGACGCGCTGGTCTGCATCTCCAATTGCGACAAGATCACACCCGGCATGCTGATGGCGGCGATGCGGCTGAACATCCCGACCATCTTCGTCTCCGGTGGCCCGATGGAGGCCGGCAAGGCAGTGATCGCCGGGCAGGAGAAGATCATCGACGCCGTCGATGCGCTGGTCGCCGGCAACAATCCGAACCTGTCGGAAGAGCATCTGCAGGAATACGAGAACATTGCCTGCCCGACCTGCGGCTCCTGCGCCGGCATGTTCACCGCCAACTCGATGAACTGCCTGGTCGAGGCGCTGGGTCTCGGCCTGCCGGGCAACGGCTCGGTGCTGGCGACGCACGCGCTGCGGAAGAACCTGTTCGAGAAGGCCGGCCAGCAGATCGTCGAACTGACCCGGCGCTACTACGAGCTGGGCGACGAGGAAGTGCTGCCGCGCAACATCGCCAACCGCACCGCCTTCGAGAACGCCATGTCGCTGGATATCGCCATGGGCGGGTCCACCAACACGGTGCTGCACCTGCTTGCCGCCGCCTTCGAGGGCGAGATCGAGTTCGGCATGGAGGATATCGACCGGCTGTCCCGCAAGGTGCCGAACCTTTGCAAGGTCTCCCCATCGGTCCCCGACTATCACATGGAGGACGTGCACCGCGCCGGCGGCATCATGGCGATCCTGGGCGAGATGGAGCGCGCCGGTCTGGTGGACAACACGACCAGCGATGTGCTCGGCCTGTCGCTCGCCGAAAAGCTCGAACTCTATGATGTGCGCCGGACGAAGGACGACAATGTCCGGAAGTTCTACACCGCCGCACCCGGCCGCCGCCGCATGCTGGAGGCCTTCGGGCAGGAAAGCTATTACCAGAGCCTGGACGAGGACCGCGCCGCGGGATGCATTCGCGATGTCGAGCATGCCTACTCGCAGGATGGCGGTCTCGCGGTCCTGACCGGCAACCTGGCCCTGGACGGCTGCATCGTGAAGACCGCAGGTGTCGATGAGTCCATTCTGGTCTTCGAGGGGACCGCCAAGGTGTTCGAGAGCGAGAATGCGGCGGCCGCCGGGATCATGGGCGGTGAGGTCGACGAGGGCGACGTGGTCGTCATCCGCTACGAGGGGCCGCGCGGCGGACCGGGCATGCAGGAAATGCTGATGCCGACCTCGATGCTGAAGGCGATGGGACTGGCGAGCACCTGCGCGCTGGTCACCGACGGGCGCTTCTCCGGCGCGACCTCCGGTCTCTCCATCGGGCACGTCTCCCCCGAGGCCGGCGAAGGCGGGCTGATCGGGCTTGTCGAGAGCGGCGACCGTATCGCCATCAACATCCCCGAGCGCTCCATCAATCTGCTGGTCGACGACGTCATCCTGACCGCGCGCCGCGAGGCCATGGACGTCCGCCCCGACGGCGGCTGGAAGCCGGTCGACCGCGAGCGCACCGTCAGCCGCGCCCTGCAGGCCTATGCCGCGCTGGTGCGTTCGGCCGCCTTTGGCGCGGTACGGGATCCCGCTGTCCTGACCGAGGTCTCGCGCCCCCGGGGGTAACCGAATGACGCAAGAATGACTGGCCGGTGACACGTGTGACACAGCTGTGTCCTGTGTCCCGGCGGTCTTTGATGTGCCCGTGAACCCACCAGATGAGTTGCACGCGGCGGGTGAAAACCAAGAGCAACGCCCGGCCGCGCTGATACGGAAAGCAACTCCTGGAGGACAGGACAAATGATCCGCAAGGCACTGATTTCTACCCCGATCCTGCTGCTGATGGCCGGCGCCGCCACAGCCGGAGACATGGACAAGAAGACCGAGGCCGAGGTCCGCGCCGGCGTCGCCGCCGAAACCGAAGGCGGGAAAATCATGCCCGCACCGCCCGCCACTTCCTCGGCCCTCGCGCTCGGCACCAAGGCCATGAGCGCCGATGGCGAAGACATTGGCACGGTCGTGGAGATCGTCTCCGACAATGCGGGCGAGGTGCGCTCGCTGATCGTCGAAACCAGCGGCCTGCTGCTCGGCCTCGGCTCGCGCAGCGTCGCCATCCCGGCTGACAAGGTCAACGTCTCCGCCCAGACGACGGTGATCACGATGACCCAGGCTGAGATCGAGAAACTGCCCGACTACAAGGGCTGACCTCCACCGCAGCGTTACGGCAGCCCCCGGTTCACGGACCGGGGGCTGTCCGTTTGCGTGCTCACTCCCCGACCAGCCAGAGCGCCTCGCCCCGCGCGCCTTCTCCGAGTGTCGACGCAAGCCAGCTGACGGCTTCATCAGCCAGATCGGGCAACGTCCAGGGCGGGTTCACGACGATCACCCCGCTGGCGGTCATGCCGCGCCCATCGCGATCCGGCGCAACGGCAAGTTCCATCCGGTACAGCCTGCGCATGCCGGACTGTTCCAATGACCCGAGCATGTCCTCGGTCATTTCGCGGTCCACCACCGGGTACCAGAGGAGATAGGTGCCGGTGGCGAAGCGGCGATGCGCCCTGATCAGGCTGTCGGCGGCGCGAATGTAGTCGTCTTTCAGCTCATAGCTCGGATCGATCAGGACGATCCCGCGCCGCTCCGGCGGCGGCATGGCCTTTGTCAGGTGCCGGAAGCCGTCCATCCGCAACACCTCGACACCCGCATCGGCTTCGAGCAGCGCATGGTCGGTCGGATGCAGTTCGCAGAGCCGCAGCCGGTCACCGGGACGCAGCAGCCGGTTGGCCAGTTCCGGCGATCCCGGATAGACCGTCAGTTGGTCGTCGCGGTTCACGGCCTTCAGCACATCCAGCCATGACCGGAACAGCTCCGGCGCATTCTCTCGTTCGGGCCAGACGACGCCGACGCCACCCCGCCACTCGCCAACCTTCGCGGCCATCTCGGAACGCAGATCGTAGAGACCGGCGCCCGCATGGGTATCCAGAACGAAGAGCGGCTTCGGTTTCCCGGTCAGGTATTCGATGCACCAGGCGTAGACGGCGTGCTTCAGCACATCCGCATGGTTTCCCGCGTGATAGGCGTGGCGGTAGGAAAGCACCTGTCAGTCCCGACCGAAACGGGACTTCGCCAGCTCGGCGACCTCCGGGGCCAGCGGGGGAGGCGAGAGGTCGACGCCAGCAGCCAACGCATCAGCGATGGCCTCCAGCCCCTGAATGCGGCCATGCCGCTTGTGCTCCGCCGAAACCACCACCCATGGCGCAGCATCGGTCGAGGTCCGGGCCAGCATATCGTCGATGGCAGCCTCGTAGGCCTCCCGCTTTTCGCTGTTGCGGAAGTCCTCGACCGTCAGCTTCCAACGCTTCCAGGGATCGTCCATGCGCGCGATGAAGCGCTTTTCCTGCTCCTCGGCAGACAGATGCAGGAACAGCTTGATGATCCGCACACCGTCCGCCGTCAGCATGGCCTCGAAATGGTTGATCTCGTCATAGGCGCGCGACCACTCCGCCTCCGTCGCGATCCCCTCGACCCGCTCCACCAGGACGCGCCCGTACCAGGTGCGGTCGAAAACGGCCATCGACCCCGGCTCGGGCAGTTTCTGCCAGAAACGCTCCAGATAGTGCCGGCCCTGGAAATACTCGCGCGGGGCGGCGATTGGCCAGACCTGGAAGCCGCGCGGGTCCATCTCGGCGGTCATGCGCCGGATCGTGCCGCCCTTGCCGGCCGCGTCCCAGCCTTCGAACAGCACACAGGCGCGCAAGCCAAAACGGCGATAGGCCAGTTCGATGGTGCGCAGCCGGTGCTGCACGCTTTCCAGAAGTTCGGCATATTTCGCCTTCGACAGGCGCAGCGACAGATCGATGTCCGCGAGACCGGTCATGGCCGCTCCGGATCAGTCCTCGGGCGCGATGGTCAGTGTCAGCCCGTCCAGCGCATCCGTCATCTCGATCTGGCAGGACAGGCGCGAATTCGGCTTGTAGGTCGGTTCGTCGCTGACCAGATCCTTCTCGTCCTCGTCCTGTTCCGGCACCTTGTCCATCCAGGCGTCATCGACATAGATGTGGCAGGTGGCGCAGGCGCAGGAGCCGCCGCAGATCGCCTCCACCTCGTAGTCATTGTCCCGCAGGTTCTCCATCACGGAGATCCCGGTTTCGGCTTCCAGCGTGGAGGTTTCACCGGCGCGGTTCGTGATATGGATGGTCGGCATAAGTCGGCATTCCCCTGAGATTTGACGAACCTGATCGCGGCTCAGACTTCCTTGATCGGGATGGATGTATCAGCCAGGCGCTTGGGGTCAACCACCCTGCCCTCGGCGATCCACTTGCGGCCCCGGACATAATCGCTACCCTGGTTCAGTGCGTTGACGCCGGTGACCTTGCCGCCGCGCATGTAGAAGACCGAAAACCCGTCCATCGTCATCTCGCCGCGGACCAGGAACTCGTCGTCCGGCTCCGGCAGGCCGGCCATCTGCAGCTTCAGATCGAACTGATCGGACCAGAACCACGGCACCTCGGCATACTCGGCGCCCTTGCCCTGCCAGTCATTGGCGATGCAGCGGGCCTGATCGACGGCGTTCTGCACCGATTCCAGGCGCAGACGGCGGCCCAGGATCGCGTTCGGATGGTCGGTGCAGTCGCCAGCCGCCGAAATCAACGGATCGGACGTCCGGGCCAGCGCATCGACAACGATGCCGCCGTCGATTTGCAGCCCGGCCTGTTCGGCCAGCGCGACATCCTGGATGACGCCAATACCGACGATTGCCAGATCGCATTCGTGCCGCCCGCCGCCAGCGTCGATCACCGCCGAGACACGGCCATCGCCCTCGAACGAGGCCACGCCCGTGTTCAGCAGGATCTCGACACCCCTGGCGCGGTGCTGTTCCTCGTAGAAGCGGGACAGCGGCTCGGCCACGGCGCGGGCCATCACCCGGTCCAGCATCTCGATGACCTTGACCCGGCAGCCAGCCTTGGTCAGCGCGGCCGCGGCCTCTAGTCCGATATACCCACCGCCGATCACCACCACCTTTGCGCCCTCGCCGGCCTCTTCCAGGATCGCCAGCGTGTCGTCGATGGCGCGGATGTAGTGGATGCCCTTCAGGTCGGAACCCGGAATGTTCAGCCGCCGCAACTGCGCCCCGGTGCAGAGCGCCAGCCGGTCATAGGGCAGGCTGGACCCATCCGAGAGCGCCACGGTCCGCGCCGCCCGGTCGATGGTAGTGGCCCTGACGCCAAGTCGCAGACCAATGTTCTTCTTCTCGTAGAAGTCGGCCGGGCGGAGAAAGGTCTTCTCCGTCGGGATCTCTCCCATCAGCAACTGCTTGGACAGCGGCGGCCGCTCATAGGGCGGCCAGGCTTCCTCGCCGACAAGGGTGATCTCGAAGGCGTCGCCGGCCCTCGAGAGCTGCTGCGCCAGAATGCCTCCCGCATGGCCGGCGCCGATGATCACTGCTTTCTCTGCCATCGGACTATCTAGCCGGAAGTCGGTGCGGCGGGGAAGCCGGATCGGCGCATGGCCTCAGACGCCGAACGGGGTGCGAGGCTGATCGACCGAGGCCAGCAGGAATAACACGCCGAACGCAATCAGGGCAAACGCGCCGAGAAGCTTCAGTCCCTTCTCGATCCGCCCGGCCCAGCGCATGTCGCGCTCGGCGAAGCGAAGCGCCAGTTGCTTGGACGTCAGGGTCAGCACCGCCAGCACCGAGACCGTGGCCGCGGTGCCCAGCGACATGGCGAAGGTCGCGCCAATGCCAGCGAGGTAGAGGCCATTGGCGATGGCGAAGACCAGGACGATCAGCGCCCCGCCGCAGGGCCGGATGCCCACGGCCAGCACGATCGGCACGGCCCGCCGGACCGTCAGCGGCTCCCGCGTCAGGGCGGAGACGTCGGGGCCATGATGATGGTGGTGGTGATCATCGTGGCGGTGGTCGTGGTGATCATGGTCATCGTGATGATGGTGGTGGTGATGCCCCCGCCCTGTCAGCACCTGCCAGAGCAGGAACAGGCCGACGGCGGCAATCAGGCCATAGCTGACCTGTTCCAGCGACCAGGCGGAATCCATCAGCCGCTGTCCCGCCAGGTTGAAGGCCCATGCCCCGCCGAATACCAGCACGACGGCGGTGACGCCCTGGGCCAGGGAGGACAGCACCGCCAGCAGGATCCCCTGTTTCACCGCGCGCTCGTTTGCCAGCAGATAGGACGAGATCACCGCCTTGCCATGTCCCGGCCCGACCGCGTGAAAGACGCCGTAGAGCAGGCTGACCAGCACCAGTCCCCAGGCCGTCGAGACGCTGTAGTCCTCCTTCAGCGCCTTCACGGCCTTTGCAAGTTGCCGGTAGAGCTGGCTCTGCAGCACCCGGACTTCGTTCATCAGCTTGCCGAAGACTCCCGGCTCCTCGACCGAACCGGGCGCGGCGGGCGCGGGCCTCTGGAACGGGTTCTGCGTCTGGGCGACGACAGCGGTTCCGGCGGACAGCACAATCAGGCCGGCCAGAACCAACGCGATCAGCCGCCGCAAGATATGCTCACCGTCGGCGCGAAGGCGGACGCCCAGGCGGCATCCGCTGTCATGGCCTCGATGGCCGCATCGGAAACATTGTCCGGCCGTTCGCCGGCTGCGGTGCTGCTGGCGCGGCATCCCGACGGCGGCGCGCCGACAAGCTCGACCGGCAGGGCCGGATCGGTGTCGAAGGCCACGTAGTAGCCCGGATCATAGGTGCGGAAGCGGAGCGCCGTCTTCGTGATGTCGACCGGGAACTCGAGCGGCAGGACGTACCAGAGCACCAGCGTCCCGTCGTCATTCTCGATGCCGTATTCGACGACATCGGTGATTTCCGCATCAGCCAGACCTGCCTTGATCTCGGTGAAGTACTTCCACTCGGCCAGGAACTTCACATTGTTGTCGGCCAGCGCCTGCAGTTCCTTCGCATCGGTCTCGCCGTTCTGGTCCTCGTCCGAACCCTGAATGGCGAAGGCCGAGTAGAGCTCGTCGAAACGCCAGAGGATGCGGATCGCCTTCACCCGCCCGTCATCATCGAACAGGAAGGCCGATTCGGTGTCGACCCAGACATGAGGGTGGGCGCCCGCGCCCGTTGGCGCGAAAGCCAGCATCGCCACAGCCAGAAACCCAAGAAACCGGCTCTTCCAGTTCATGCCACGACCCCAATCAGATAGCCCCATATTGCTACCACAGGGGCCGGTCCGCCTCATCATCAATTCTGGGGCGAGAGCGTCTGCAGCGCGGGGGCCGGGTCAGCCGGCGGGACGGGGCGCGGGCGGCGGCGGCAGGTTGAGAACCGTGATGCCGCCGTTCCCGTCGTCCTCGCAGATCAGGAACTGCGGCTGATCCAGCCGCTGGCCGTTGTAGAGCAGGTAGCCGGTCTCGACATCCACCTCGACCTGGCCCGCCTCGACCTCGGCCTGATCCAGAAAGGGCGGACGGACAGGCAGGAACTCGGAGATGGGCACGGTGACCGGAACTGTGACGCGGCGCGGCGTGACCACCTGATTGCCGCCGCCAAGATCGGCCGGAGCGACGGCGTTGCCGTTCACGTCGACGCCGGGCCGGTAGGCCACATCGGGCGCGGGGACATGGCGCTCGGCGACCTGGCAACGGCCATTGTCGACGATGATCGTCTGTCCCGCGGCAGTCGCGGGCAGCAGACCGGCAATCACGGCAATGGCAAACAGGCGTCGCATTGCGCCATGATCCCCGCTCAAGTTTCTGATTCCGTTAACGGGGGGACGGCAATCATGCCAAGACTGGTCTATCTCGACGCCTTTCCGGCGCCCAACGCGCTCGACATTCTCGCGCCGGAGAACTGGATCGAGGTGATCCGCGCCGACAGCGCCGCGCCGCTGGAACAGACCTTCGAGACCCTGAAGACCGCCCATGCCTGGCAATGCGTCCCGGCCCGCGACGAGGTTCCCCGTCCGCTGCTGGTCGGACCCGAGTTTCTGGAGCGCGCCCCGGAACTGCTGGTGGTGTCGTCCGGCGGCGCGGGCTTCGACACGTTCGACATTCCCGCCTGCACCGAGGCTGGCGTGCTGGTGGTGAACCAGTCCGGCGGCAATGCCGAGGCCGTGGCCGAGCACGCGCTGGGCATGATCCTGACCCTGCTGAAGCGCATCCCAGAAGCCGACCGCGCACTGCGGCGCGGCTGGACCGGGGCGCGGACCGACTTCATGGGCCGGGACCTGCTGGGCAAGACGGTGGGAATCATCGGGCTGGGCCATATCGGCCGCCGTCTCGCCCAGATCTGCCGTCACGCCTTCAATTGCGAGGTGCTGGCCTACGATCCCTATCTGACGCTGCAGGACTTCGCCGAGCGTGACGCGGTGTCCGTGTCCCTGCCCGACCTGCTCGCCCGCGCCGACGTGGTCAGCGTCCACACGCCGCTGACCGAGGAAACGCGCGGCATGGTCAACGGCTCGGTCTACGAGAACATGAAGGAGCGCGCGATCTTCGTGCAGACGGCGCGCGGGTCGATCCACGAGGAACTGTCGCTGTTCGATGCGCTGAACTCGGGCCATCTCGCCGGAGCCGGTCTGGACGTCTGGGAGGTGGAGCCGCCCGTCGCCGCGCATCCGCTGCTCAGCCTCGACACAGTGATCAGCAGCCCGCACACAGCCGGCGTCTCGAAGGACAGCCGCGAGCGGATGGCCCAGTACGCCGCGACCCAGCTCATTGGCCTGCTGCGCGGCGAGGACCCGGTCCGTCCTATAAACCCCGAGGTACTCCCCCGCTACCGGGAACGCTTCAGCAGCATTCTGGGCTGAAACCCGGTCAGGTCTGGTCGCTGAACTCGCGGAACAGATCGGTCTGCGAGGTACTCTTGCCGGAAGCGTCGATCAGGTCGATCGGGTAGACGCCGGTGAAGCAGGCGTCGCAGTAACCCGCCTTGCCACCGCAGTCGTTCTCGTTCTCTGGGATGTCGGTCTCGCCGGCCGCGCGGTACATGCCCTTCACCGACAGATAGCGGAGGCTGTCGACGCCCAGGTGCCGCTCCATCTGCTCGATGCTGGTGTACTGGTTGTAGATCAGCTCGCCCTTGGACGGCGTATCGACGCCGTAGTAGCAGGGGCTGCGGGTCGGCGGACTGGCGATGCGCATGTGAACCTCCCGCACGCCGGCGTCGCGGAACATGCGGACTAGGATCTTCGACGTGGTGCCGCGGACGATGGAATCGTCGACCAGCACCACCCGCTTGCCCCGGACCATGTCGCGGTTGACGTTCAGCTTGCGTCGCACGACCTGCTCGCGGCTTTCCTGATCCGGCTCGATGAAGCTGCGGCCTGCCAACTGGCTTCTCGTGATCGCCAGCTCGAACGGAATGCCGCTTTCCTTGGCGTAGCCGATGGCCGCCGGCGTCCCCGAATCAGGGATCGGGATCACCATGTCGGCCTTGTAGGTTTCTTCCAGCGCCAGCTCCCGACCGATCTGCTGCCGGATGGCGTAAACATTGTTGCCCTCGACGAAGGAGTCGGGGCGCGAGAAGTAGATGTATTCGAAGATGCAGAACCGGCGCGGCGCGTTCGCGAAGGGGCGCAGGCTCTGCAGGCCGTTCTCGTCGATCACCACCATCTCGCCCGGATCGATGTCGCGCACGAAGGAGGCGCCGACAATGTCCAGCGCGCAGGTCTCGGAACAGATGATCCAGGCATTGTCGAGCCGGCCCAGCACCAGCGGCCGGACGCCGGACGGGTCGCGCACGCCGATCAGCTTCTTGGCCGACAGGCCGACGATGGAATAGGCGCCGACCACGCGGGTCAGTGCATCGATCAGCCGGCTGGCCAGGCGCTTCTCGCGGCTGCGCGCCATCAGGTCGAGGATCACCTCGGTATCGACCGTTGACTGGAAGCGGCGGCCCTCGGCCCGCAGGTCGGATTTCAGGGTCTGGGCGTTGGTCAGATTGCCATTGTGGGCCAGGGCGAAGCCGCCGGTGTCGTCAAGATCGGTCCAGAGCGGCTGGATGTTGCGGACCGGCGTCGGCCCATCTCCCTTGCCGGAGGTGGCGTAGCGGGTGTGCCCTATGGCCGCGGTGCCGACCAGCCGGGTCAGCGGGCCGGAGCGCCGGTCGTCGGCCTTGCCCTGACCGAAGACGTCGCCTACCAGACCCAGCGCCCGGTGCACCAGGAAGCGGCCCTGATCGAAGGCGACGATGCCACAAGCTTCCTGCCCGCGATGCTGCAGCGAATGCAGGCCGGTCGCGGTTATGGTCGCCGCCTTGGAGCGGTCTTCCTCGTCATGCGCAACGCCCCAGATGCCGAACACGGCGCACTCTTCGTGAAAGTGATCGTCATGCGACTGGAAGGGATGCGCCATCTCAAGGTCGAACATGGGGTCACCGGTCCTCGGTTGCGTTTTCGATGATGCGCTCAAGCTGGCGGCTTTCCTCGCTCTTGTAGCCCTTCTCGGCGTCACCGTCCTTGCCCCGCAGGCGTTCGGTGGCGTCCAGAAGGTCCTTTGCGGCGCCGGCCTTGTCGCGCCCTTCGTCGGCCGTCGAGCGGGCCCGCTCACGCAGGGCGGCGGGCACCGATTCCAGCACGATCGCCGCCGCCTGCTTCACGTAAGGCAGGGAGAATGAGTTCTTCACCGTCGCCGGCGGATCGTTGGGCGCCGCATAATCGATCACCAGCCAAAGTGCAATGACCACGAGGCCCCCCCTGACCAGACCAAACAGCAGACCGAGCACGCGGTCGGCGATGCTGATCGCGCCGGTCCTGCGAATCCGGGCCGATACCGACTGCGTAATGATCATCAGAACGACAAGCGTGCCGATGAAGACGCCAAGCGCGGAGATCACGTCGCTGGCCAGACCATAGCCCACCTGCTCCTCGACCCAGGGGCTGACATATGGGAACCCCAGATAGGCGGCGAGGCCCGCGCCAATCCAGCTTCCGAAGAACAGTACTTCCCAGACAAAACCGAAGAAGAAGCTGAACATCACCGACGCACCGATGACCGCGAAGACGATGATATCGGCGAAGGTGAATTCCATCAGCCGTCATCCAATGGAAACAGCGACAGCAGCCGGTCGAGGCCGCCGATCTCGGTCACTTTCAGCAGGTCGCGTCCCTCGGAACCCGCCGGGAGGATGGCCCGCTCGAAGCCCAGCTTGGCGGCTTCCTTCATCCGCGCTTCGGCCCGGGCAACGCGGCGGACCGCGCCGGAGAGCCCAATCTCGCCAAAGACGACGGTGCCGGGAGCCAGAGGCTGCCCGCTGACCGAAGAGAGCAGCGCCCCAGCAACCGCCAGATCAGCTGCGGGCTCGGTAATTCTCAACCCGCCCGCGACGTTCAGATAGACCTCGTTCTGGCCCAGCGACAGCCCCAGCCTTGTATCGAGCACCGCGAGGATCATCGCCAGACGCCCGCTGTCCCATCCGACCACGGCCCGGCGCGGTGTCGCCAGCGGGGACGGCGCCACCAACGCCTGTATCTCCACGAGAATCGGGCGGCTCCCTTCCATGCCGGCGAAAATCGCCGTGCCCGCGACCGGCTCGTCACGATCGCCGAGGAACAGCGCAGAGGGATTCGGGGTCTCGATCAGCCCCTGTTCGGCCATCTCGAAGACGCCGATCTCGTCCGCCGCGCCGAAACGGTTCTTCACCGAGCGCAGGATACGGAAGTGATGACTGCGGTCGCCCTCGAAATAGAGCACCGTGTCGACCATGTGCTCCAGCACGCGCGGGCCGGCGATCTGGCCCTCCTTGGTCACGTGCCCGACCAGGAACACCGCCGCGCCCGAGCGTTTGGCGTATTGTACAAGCTCGTGGCCGCAGGCCCGCACCTGCGCGACCGTGCCCGGCGCGCTGTCCAGCCCCTCCGAGAACACCGTCTGGATGGAATCGATGATCAGCAGATCGGGCGGATCGTTTTCTTCCAGCGCGGCCATGATCTCGCCCAGCGCATTCGCGTTGGCGACCTTGACGGCCGCGCCATCGACGCCCAGCCGGCGCGCCCGCATGGCGATCTGCGCCGTGGCCTCCTCGCCTGAGACATAGACGACATGACCGCCCGCGCCCGCCAGCCTGGCCGCCGCCTGCAACAGCAGGGTCGACTTGCCGATGCCGGGATCGCCGCCGATCAGAACCGCCGAGGCTCGCACCAGTCCGCCGCCCAGCACCCGGTCCAGTTCTCCCATGCCGGTGGAGCGGCGCGGCTCATCCAGGGTCTGCACCGAAAGATCGGTCATCGCCGCCGGCTTCGCCTTGCCGCCCTGAACGACGCCGAAGGCCCTGGGCCTTGCGATCACGGCTTCCTCTTCCACGGAATCGGCGACGCCGCAGGCGTCACAGAAACCGCGCCACTTGGGATAGCTGGCGCCACATTCGCGGCAGACATATCGCCGTGTGGCCTTGGCCATCAGGCTTTCAGCACCTGCATCCGGATCGGTCCTTCCGCCCGGCCGTGAACGAACTGATCGACATGATCATGACCCGAGTTGTCGATCTGGGACGCCGGTCCCGACCAGATGATCCGGCCTTCATGGATCATGGCGATGCGGTCGGCGATCTTCCGCGCCGAGGCCATGTCATGGGTGATCGACAGCGTGGTCGCGCCCAGCTCCTTGGTGCACTTCACGATCAGGTCGTTGATGACATCGGCCATGATCGGGTCGAGGCCGGTGGTGGGCTCGTCGAAGAAGATGATCTCGGGATCGGTGGCGATGGCGCGGGCCAGACCCACACGTTTCTGCATGCCGCCCGAAAGTTCCGCGGTGAACAGTTCGCCGACATCCTCGGCCAGCCCCACCTGCGCGAGTTTCGATATCGCAACGTCGCGTGCTTCGGCCCGCTTCATGCGCTTGCCCTGGATCAGCCCGAAGGCGACGTTCTCCCAGACGCGCAGGCTGTCGAACAGGGCCGCGCCCTGGAACAGCATGCCCATGCGGGAAAGCTTCTCCTCGCGCACGGCCTGCCGGGCATTCATCATCTCGTCCCCGTCGATCCTGACCGAGCCCTCGTCGGGACGGACGATGCCCAGCACCGACTTGATCATCACCGACTTGCCGGTGCCGGAACCGCCGATCACGACCAGCGACTGCCCGGCCTCGACTTCCAGGTCGATGCCGCGCAGCACATGCTTCGGACCGAAACGCTTGTGGACCCCTTTCAGGGCGATTTTTGGCTGAGCGGTCATGATGCGAAGAAGATTTCCGTGACGACGTAGTTGGCGATCAGGATCATGATCGAGGCGCTGACCACGGCGTTGGTGGTGGCCCGGCCGACACCCTGCGCCCCGCCGCGGCTCATGAAGCCGTGATAGCAGCCCATCAGCGAGATCAGGAAACCGAAGATCGCCGCCTTCACCAGGCCCGAGATCACGTCATCCGCATGCAGGAAACTGATCGTGCTGTCGATGTAATTGCCGGGGTTGAAGCCCAGCTTCTGCGTGCCCACCACGAAGCCGCCGAAGACGCCGATGATGTCGGCGATCAGCACCAGCAACGGCAGCATGGTCGCGCCGGCGATCAGGCGCGGGGCGACCAGATACTTGAACGGGTTGGTCGAGAGCGTCGTCAGCGCGTCGATCTGTTCGGTCACGCGCATGGTGCCGATCTCCGCCGCCATGGCCGCGCTGACCCGCCCGGCGACCATCAGACCGCCGATCACGGGGCCCAGTTCGCGGGTGATGCCCAGCACGACAATCGAGGAGACCAGGCTCTCGGCGTTGAAACGGTCGCCGCCGACATAGATCTGCAGTGCCAGCACAGCACCGGTGAAGAAGGCGGTCAGTCCGATCACCGGCAGCGAGAAATAGCCGATCTGGATCATCTGCCGGAGCAGGAGCCTGGGATACCAGGGCGGCGCGACGCAGTGCTGCAGTCCCTGCGCGGTGAAGATCACCAGCCGCCCGATGGCGGCCATGAAATCCAGCACCACGCGGCCGACCAGCGCGAGAATGTTCCAGCGAGCGCTCAAGCGGTCTCTCCGTTCAGACATACTTGCGGGCGAAGCGTCGGCCCAGCCCGGTGAGCAGTTCATAGGCGATCGTGCCGCCCATTGCAGCAAGTTCGTCGATATCGACCCCGCCGCCGATGATCGAGATTTCCGACGCCTCTTCAAGCACCTGCGACGGAACAGCCGTCACATCGAAGGTGACGAGGTCCATCGAAACCCGTCCCACTAGCGGCACGCGGCGGCCCGCCAGCACGCCATAACCATTGCCGCCCAACGATCGCAGGTAACCGTCGGCATAGCCGATGCCGCAGGTGGCGATGCGCGATCCGGGTCCGACCCTGTGCGTCGCGCCATAACCGATGAAGCGTTCCCGCTCGACCGAGTGCACCTGCAGGATGCGCGCAGTGACGTGAACGACTTCCTGCATCGACGCGCCGGTGTTCGGTTCGGGGTTCGAGCCATATAGCGCGATTCCCGGCCGGCAGAGGTCGAGATGCCAGTCCGTGCCGAGAAACACGCCCGCCGAGTTGGAGATGCTCAGCGGCGCCTTCGGCAGTCCCCTCACCCGATCCCTGAACAGATCGAGCTGTTCCCGGTTCATCGGATGCCCGGCCTCGTCCGCGCAGGACAGGTGTGTCATCCAGAAATCGATGCTCAACCCGTCCAGCAGCGAAGGATCTTCCCGCAACCGCTCCAAATCCGCGCCGAGCAGGCCGAGTCGGGTCATGCCGGTATCGAGGTGGACGGCGCAGTTGACCGGCTTCCCGGACGAGGCCGCGAAGGCGCGCCAGCGTTGAACATCCGTCATGCTGTTCAGAACGGGCCGCATCCGGTTGGCCAGCAGGTCGAGCTGGCCACCATCCCTCACACCGTTCAGCACGTAGATGCGCCAGTCGTCGGTATTCGCAGCCGTTCCTGCGCGGGACTTCGCGGACCTGGCCATCTCGATCCCCCGGCGCACCTCCGCGCCTTCGACGGCATTGGCAACGAAGAAGGTCCGGCAGCCCGACCGCCGCAGGGCGTAGGCGACCTCGGTGCCGCCAAGACCATACCCATCGGCCTTCACCGCCGCCGCCATCTCCGCGCCGGGGGCCAGTTCGCCCAACCGCCGCCAGTTCCCTGCCAGCGCCGACAGGCTGATGGTCGCGGTGGCGTTGTGAAAGTGGGGCTGCAGCATTCCTGTCGCTTCGCACCCCAAGGCGGCGAATTCAAGACAACGGCTAGGCAAGCGTCCAATAGTCGGGCAAACCTCACATTTCCCGGAGTTCCAGCACCCAAGCGGAGGCGGCATGACCGACACGCCGAACCTGAAACGTCTCGAAGGCCGAATCGCCCTGGTTACCGGTGCGTCCCGCGGCATCGGCAACGCCATTGCGCGGCGCTACGCCGCCGAGGGTGCGCATGTCATCGCCGTGGCCCGGAAGACAAAGGATCTGGAAAAGCTGGACGACGACATCGCCGCGCTGGGCGGGACCGCGACGCTGGTGCCGATGGACCTTTCCAAGTGGGAACAGATCGACGGGCTGGCCGCGCCGCTGGCCGAACGTTTCGGCAAGCTCGACATTCTGGTCGGCAACGCCGCGATCCTGGGCACGCTGACGCCGATGGACCAGATCGAACCGAAGGAATGGGATCAGGCCTTCCGCATCAACGTGCACGCCAACTGGCGGCTGATCCGGGCGCTGGGGCCGCTGCTGCGCCGCTCCGAGGCCGGACGGGCGCTGTTCGTCACCTCCGGCATCACCCGGCGCGCGGCGCCCTTCTGGGGTGTCTACGCGACCACCAAGGCAGCGCTGGAGAAGATGGTCGAGACCTGGGCGGCCGAGATGCAGAACACCAGTGTCCGGGTCAACGTGATCAATCCGGGCGCCACGCGGACGAAGATGCGCGCCGCCGCCTTTCCCGGCGAGGATGCGGACACACTGCCCTCCCCCGATGACATCATGGAGGCCTTTGTCGCCGCGGTGACCGCCGATTTCGACGGGCACGGGCTGTGGATCGCCGCCGACGAGACCGCGAGACAGGCGGCCAGCCGGCCGAACTGACCGCGGCTTTGACTTAGGAGACGCCGCGCATAACTTGCCGGTCAACGAAACAACAGTCTGGGGAGCATCCGCCATGTCCGACACCACCCGCCAGGTCATCTTCGCCAAACGCCCGGAAGGCTGGGTCGACGACAGCTGCTTCCGCATCGAGGATGCGCCGATCCCGGAACTGGGAGAGGGCGACGTCCTGGTCCGCAACATCTACATGTCGGTCGATCCCTACATGCGCGGGCGCATGAACGACGCCAAGTCCTATGCGGCCGGGTTCGAGCTGGGCAAGGTGATGCAGTGCGGGGCGATCGGCGAGGTCGTGCAGTCGCGCAACGCCAACATCGCCGTCGGCACGGTGGTCACCGGCATGCTGAACTGGGAGACCTACACCCTGGTGAAGAGCGGTGCCGGCCTGATGCCGGTCGATCCCAACGCCGCGCCGCTGGCCTATTACATCAGCGTCCTGGGCATGCCCGGCTTCACCGGCTGGTACGGCCTGACCAGGATCGGCGAACCGAAGGAAGGCGAAACCGTCTATGTCTCCGCCGCCTCCGGCGCGGTGGGTCAGGTGGTCGGCCAGGTCGCGAAGCTGAAGGGCGCCAGGGTGATCGGCTCGGCCGGTTCCGACGAGAAATGCGCCTTCGTCACCGAGCAGTGCGGCTATGACGCCTGCTTCAACTACAGGACCGTCGACAGCTACGCCAAGGCCATCCACCAGCACTGCCCGGACGGCATCGACATCTATTTCGAGAACGTGGGCGGCAAGATGCTGGACGCTGTGCTGACGGCGCTGAACCCGCATTCGCGGATCGCGCTCTGCGGCCTGATCAGCCAGTACAACCTGACCAGCCCCGAGGGCATCCACAACATCGCCAGCCTGCTGATCAACAAGGTCAGGCTGCAGGGCTTCATCATCTCCGACCACTACGACCTCTATCCCGAGTTCGTGAAGGAAGTCTCCGGCTGGCTGCAGGAAGGAAAGATGAGCTACCGCATCGACGTGGCCGAGGGCATCGACAACGCCCCCGCCGCCTTCATCGGCATGCTGAAGGGCGAGAATTTCGGCAAGCAGGTCGTGAAGCTGGGCGACGATCCCTACGCCGCCTGAACACGCGAAATCTTCGGAAAGGATCTCGGGATCGGCAGGGTTCAGCCGGTCCCGATTTTCATCAGGTCGTGCGAGACCAGGATCTCGCCACCAAAGACGGCCCTAGCATCGGCGGCCCAGATGTCTTCCTCACCGGGCGGTGGCGGCGGGACGAAATGGTTGAGCACCAGCTTCCGAACCCCGTTTCGCGCGGCGGTCTCGCCGGCCTGCCGGACATCGGAATGGTAATCGATGACATCCCGTATGCGCCGCCCGCGCGCATTTGCGATGATGTCGCTCCGGATCACGGTCTGGACGTAGACGTCGGCGCCCTCGCAGATCCGGTCGAGCCCCTCGCACGGGACCGTGTCGCCTGCGATGGCGACGACCTTGCCGCCGGCCTCGATGCGGTAGCCTATCGTGGGATGTACGGGGCTGTGACCTGTCGGTGCGCAGGTGATCCTGACTTCAGCATCTTCCAGCACCAGCCCGTCAACGCACTCGGTGACATGGACCGCGGGCGGTTCGTTGAGATCGTCATGATGTGCGATCCGGTAGCCGATGTCCTGATCCAGCGCCGCCATTGTGGCGTCTGTGAATTTCTGTGTGCCCACAGGGCCGTAGACCTGCAACGGGTTCGGACCTGGGCTGGTGATCCAGCGGGTCGTGATGACGTCGTTGTAGTCGGTGGTGTGATCGCTGTGCAGGTGGGTAAGAAACTGTGCGGCAAGCGTGGTGGCCGTTGCTTTCACCGCCATCGCCCGCATCAGCACACCGCGACCGCAGTCGAACAGGAAATCCTTGTCGCCGACCCGGACAAGCGTCGCCGGCCCTGCTCGGTCCGGATGTGGCAAGGGCGAGCCGCTGCCGAGAATCATGACCTCCATGCCCGGCCTACCGGCCTTCCCGCCGCCAGGCGGCCATGGCCAGCCCCAGCAGGATCAGCAGGGCGATCAGCGGCGGCGCAAGCTGCGCGCGTTTCAGGCTGGTCACGTCATAGGTTCTGTTCTCGGTCAGGCCGATCCAGTTGCGCCCGGCCGACCGCTGGTCCGGATCGACCCGGCGGATGTCCGGCTCCGGCGTGTCCTGCAGGCGAACGATGCCGCCGCCCGAGGCGGCCACATGGCCCTGAAACCGATCCGGTGTGGACAGCAGGTTGGAGAATTCCAGCGGGTTGAGATTGCCAAGCACGGCCACCGAGGTCAGATCGCCGTCATTGACCCTGTAGAGCCCCGCGGCCTCGGCCTCGACGCGAGCGAAGGACTTGCCGTCATTGCCCGCTTCCAACTCGATCGTGCGCACGCCGCCGCCGGGCACGGTGAGTTGCACCGCCCCGCCCGACTTCTCCAGCGAGCGGCGCGTGATTTTCAACTGCCGCCCCTCGATCTCGACGGAGAGGCTTTCCTCCTCCAGTGCAGGCTCCTTCATCAGCCAGTGGGCCATGCGCCGGAAGATTTCGGCCTGGGGTCCGCCGCCCTCATAGCCGCGGGCCCAGAGCCAGGCCTGATCGGACAGCAGTTGCGCCACACGCCCCTCGCCGACCCGGTCAAGCACCAACAAGGGTTTGGATGACGCGCCGGTCATCAGGATATCCGCGTTCGGGGCCTCGATATCGACCTGCCGGAACCAGCGCCCCCAGGGCCTGTTGCCGCTCGCCCGGACCAGCCCGGCCGTGACCGGGTGACGGTTGCCGACATCGGTGACGGCGGGACGGAAGCCCTGCACCGTCACTTCGCCGGTCGGCGCACCGGGCAGGATCTTCGACAGCGGCGTCTTGTAGAGGCTGGCCGGCCCCGCAAAGCTCGGCCCCGCCGCATCCAGCAGGGCGCCGCCGTCGCGGACATAATGGGCGATGTTGTTCAGATAGGCGAAGTGCAACACGCCCCGCCGCCAGAAGCGGTCGAAGATGATCAGGTCGAAATCGTTGATCTTGATCTCGAACAGTTCGCGGATCGGAAAGGCGATCAGCGCCAGTTCGTGGATCGGCGTCGCATCCTGCTTCTGCGGCGGGCGGAGAATGGTGAAGTGAACCAGATCGACCGCCGGGTCTGCCTTCAGCAGATTGCGCCACGACCGTTCGCCCGGATAGGGCTCGCCGGAAACCAGCAGGACGCGCAGACGGTCGCGCACGCCATTGATGGTCACCGCGGCGCTGTTGTTCTCCAGCGTCAGCTCGGCCGGGCCTTCCTCGGCGACGAACTCGAAGATGTTGCGCCCGCCATGCCCGATGGTCAGCGGCACCTCGGTGACGGCGCCGGGCGGCACCAGCCGGGTCTCGATGTCCTGACCGTCGCGGCGCACGCGGACACGGATCAGATCGTCGTCGGTGGCGGCATCATGCACCCGGATCCTGGCCACGGCCTGCTGCTTCACGATGGCATAGGCCGGTGAGGACACGATCTCGATGCGGCGGTCGCGCTCCTGCCGTTGTCCGGTCAGCAGCACATGCACCGGCGCGCCGAACAGGTCGGCATCGCCATTTTCGGGGAGGTCATGGACAAGACCATCGGTGATGAAGACGACGCCCGCCAGCCGTTCGCGCGGCGCGCCTTCCAGCGCTTTCCGGGCGGCGTCCAGTAGCATGGACCCGTCCGCCGGACCTCCGGCCCGGGGCCCGGCCTCGACATAACGGACCTCCAGATCCCCGATCCCGCCGGTTTCCTCGCGGATCGCGGCCAGCGCCTGTTCGGTCTGCCCGGTTCGCGTGCCGATTTCCTGACTGAGGCTGCGGTCGATGACCACGACGGCGATGTCCTTGTGATAACGCCGTTCCTCCTGCACCAGCGTCGGCCCGGCCAGATAGGCCAGCAGCGCCAGCATCAGCAGGGCGCGGAACCACGCGCCGCCGGCTCTGCGCGCCAGCGCGACGACCACGGCGAGGCCGGACAGCGCAGCAAGCACATAGAGCAGGGTCTCACCGATCAGCGGCTCGAAGACGATATCGCCACCTTCCAGAAACATCCTACTGCCCCAGCCTTTCCAGAATGGCCGGGACATGCACCTGATCGGCCTTGTAGTTGCCGGTCAGGGCGTACATCACCAAGTTGACGCCAAAGCGGTAGGACAGCTCACGCTGGTCCGGATCGTTGCTGTCCAGCGCGGCCAGCGGCCGGCCGTTGCGGTCCATGGCCCAGGCGGCTGCCCAGTCGGCGCCGCCGATCACCATGGGCGAGACGCCGTCATTGGCGGTCGAATCCAGACGCTCGGCCCAGATACGGCCGCCACGGTAACGGCCGGGGAAGGTATCCATCAGATAGAAGGCCCGGGTCAGCACATGGCCGTCGCCGACCGGATCGAGCGGCCCGATGTCGATACGGCTCAGAAGCTGCCGCAGTCGCATCGTGCCGGGCGCCGCCGATCCGCCACCGCCCAGCGGGCTGCCGTCGTCACGGGTGTCGAACAGGATCACCCCGCCGGTCCTGAGATGGTTCGCGACCTTACGGATCGCCGCGTCGCTGAGCGTCGGCTGGACCTCGGACATCGGCCAGTAGATCACCGGATAGAACAGGATCTCGTCGGCTTCGATATCCAGCGCCTTCGCCGGCGCGGGCTCCACCGAAGTGCGGGCGATCATAATCTCGGTGAGGCCGAACAGGCCCGCCTCGCTCATGCGGTCGACGCGGTCATCGCCGGTGAGCACATAGGCCAGCCGAGTTTCCAGCGCCGCCTCGATGACAGTCGAATCCACGCGCTGTTCCTGCGCCGATGCGTCACCGCCGCCCAGCGCCGTCAGCGAGAACCCGAGCACGGCCAGCCCGGCGAGGCTGCGCCGGGGCAGCCGGATGAGACCACGCAGGGCCAGGGCGAGCAGCAGGTCCGCGATCAGAAGCGCCGCCGCCAACGCCAGCAGCCACGGCCCGACCTCACGTTCAGGCTCGCCGCCAATCGCATCGCGGCGGATGCCACCCGGCAGATCATCCATGACCGCAAGCGCCGGTGCCCCGGTGCCGACATTCAACGCCCGCGACACCGCTTCCTGGCCATAGAGGCCCGGCGGATGCCGGGGACCGACCGGCGTGCTTGCCATCTCGGCCTCGTTGAGCGGGCGGACGCTGGGACCCGGCTCCGTGGTCTGGCCGAAACCGTCGAGCACCTTCAGGGGCTGCAGGTCGCGGGCCTGCGCCTCTTCCTCGATACCGGTGGACAACGCACTCAGACGGCGCAGCATCTCGACGAACAGGCCGGAAATCGGCAGGTTCGACCAGGCCGTGTTCGCGGTGGTGTGGATCAGCACCAGCCACCCCTTGCCACGGGAATCGGCGGTCACCAGAGGCGTGCCGTCTTCCAGGCGGGCCCAGGTCCTCTCCGCCAGTTCCAGCGACGGTTCGGCCAGGACCTGACGGTGAACCGTGACGTCTCGCGGCACGGGCAGGCCTCGGAACGGGCTGTTGTCCGGGAACGGGGCCAGCCGCGCCGGCGTGGACCAACTCATGGCCCCCTGCAGCGCCCGGTTGCCCTGGCGGATCCCGACCGGCAGAAGCCCCGCATCGCTTTCGGCCAGGCGTGGGCCGGCAAAGCGGACCAGCACGCCGCCGCGCTCGATCCAGTCCGACAGGCGTAGACGATCGGATTCGACGATCTGCCCGACATCGGCCAGTACCAGCATGGAAAGCTTCTCTTCCAGCAGCACCGCCGCCTCGCCCTCCACGACGTCCGCGAAGGGCCCGAGCGCGCGTTTCAGATAGTAGACTTCGGACAGCAAAGGCTGCGCCCGCTCCGGTTCGCGCGAGCCGGTCAGCCCGACGCGGTAGCGACGCAGTCCCGAATCGACCAGCGCAACCGCCCCGGCCCCGCTCCGCCCCTCCAGGCTGACGCGGGTGACCTTGTTCAGCGCCTCGACCGGCAGGGATTCGACCAGTTCCGCACTCCGCTCACCGGGCTGGAAAGCGATCTGGCGGCGCATCAGCACCTGACCATCCTCGGCGCCCAGCACGACGGTGAACGTCTCGGCCAGCGCGCTCTCGTCCCGCTCGATCACCGACCGGATCTCCGAACCGACACCATCGATCGAGCGCACAAGCGCCACCGAACTGCCTTCGGGACGGGAAAGCACGGTCAGGCTGCCCAGCCGCCGCGCAGTCTCGGCCAGATCGGATGCGCCTGGCCGCTCGATGCCGCCGGTGATCCAGAAGACATTGGCCGAGCCTTCGAGTTCGGCCTCTCCCAGCGCCTTCGCGGCGGCGAGGTAGTCAGGCGCCCAGGCGCGCGGCTCCATGGCCCGCACGACAGCGCCGGCATCGGCCGCCGACATCACCTCGGGGCTGGGCGCAACGCCATCCGGGTCGGCCGTCGTCCGGAGCAGAACCACAGTACGCTCTTCTCGGCGGGCCCGGTTGGTCAGGTCCTCCAGCGTCTTCAGCCGGTCAGGCCAGGTCTGGGCCGCGGCCCAGCCGTCATCGATCAGCAGCACCACCGGCCCCGACCCCTGGAACGCGCCGCCCGGATTGATCACCGGCCGCGCCAGCCCGATGATGATCAGCGCGGCGATCAGCAGGCGCAGCAGCAGCAGCCACCAGGGCGTGCGGAACGGCGTTTCCTCCTGGCGGACCATCTCGAAGATCAGCCGCGCGGGCGGGAACACCACCCGCTCCGGCGCTGGCGGAGTCGCCTTCAGCAACCACCAGATCACCGGCAAGGACAGCAGTCCCAGCAGCAGCCAGGGCTGTCCGAAGGCCAGTGCCGACAACAGACCGCTCATCCGGCATTCCCCGAGATCGCCTGGTACAGCGACAGCAGCGCCGCCTGCGGCGGCTGGTCGGTGTGATGCGTGCCATGGGTCCAGCCGGCCGAGCGGGCAATGTCGCGCAGATCCTCGCGGCGACGGTCAACCCGGGCGGCGTATTCGGCGCGAATGCCCTCGGTCCGGCCAATCAGCACATCGCCCTCGCCTTCCGGTCCCTCGAAGACGACACGGCCCTGATAGGGCAGCCGGTGCTCGGCAGGATCGAGGATCTGCAGCAGGTGCCCGGCCACGCCCGCGGCCGAAAAGCCCCTCAGAAACGAGGTCACGTCATCCAGCGGCGTCAGGAAATCGCCGATCAGCACCACCTGGGCGAAGCGCGGCAGGTTGGCCGGCGGCGGCAGGCTGTGATGGTCCTCGACAAGCCCCTTCTCGATCGCCAGCGCATAATCTTCCAGAATGGCGCGCGAGGAACCGGGCTGATGGTCTAATCCCAGAAACGCCACGCGCTCCCCGCCACGCAGCAGCAGCGAGGCGAGCGCAAGGGTCAGCAGGGTCGCCCGGCGCAGCTTGGAGGTGTGGGAAAGCGTGGACTGGAAATCCATCGAACTGGACCCGTCACGCCAGAGCCAGACCGCCTGGGCGGCCTCCCACTCGTTCTGCCGGACATAGACCGGCTGCCGCTTGGCGGACTGCCGCCAGTCGATCAGGGTGACCGCGTCGCCCTGCTGATAGCGCCGGAACTGCCAGAAGCTTTCGCCATCGCCGACGCGGCGGCGGCCATGCACGCCCTGGCTGACGGTCTGGGCCACGCGCTCGGCCTCGACAAGCAGCGGCGGCATGCCGCCAGCGAGCGTATCGGCCCGCTTGCGAAGCCGCTGGTCAATCCTTGCGCGCTGTGGCGTCAGGGCCATCGGCGCTCCTAGAGCCGCTCGACCAGGCGGGCGACGATATCCTCGACCGTCACCCCATCGGCGCGGGCCGCGAAATTCACCGCCATGCGGTGACGCAGGATCGGGCCGGCGAGTGCTGCGACATCATCAACCGAGGGCGCGAACCGGCCGTCCAGCAGCGCGCGGGCGCGGACACCGAGCATCAGCGACTGCGAGGCGCGCGGACCCGGACCCCAAGCCACGTGGCGTTTGACCGATTCGACGTCGCTCTCGTCGGGCCGACCGCTGCGCACGAGGCTCAGAATCGCCTCGACGACGCTCTCGCCGACCGGCACGCGGCGCACCAGGCGCTGCGCCTGCTGCAGCTCACCCGGCGTCAGCACCACATCCGGCTCATCCTCGGCGACACCGGTGGTGGCGAGCAGCATGCGCCGCTCGGCCTCGATATCCGGATAGGGCACGTTGATCTGCATGAAGAAGCGGTCCAGCTGGGCTTCCGGCAGAGGATAGGTGCCTTCCTGCTCCAGCGGGTTCTGGGTCGCCAGCACGTGGAACGGGCGCGGCAGGTCGTGCCGCTCGCCGGCCACCGAGACGTGATACTCCTGCATCGCCTGCAGCAGCGCCGACTGCGTGCGCGGGCTGGCGCGGTTGATCTCGTCGGCCATCAGAAGCTGGCAGAAGACAGGGCCGCGGATGAAGCGGAAGGACCGGCGTCCGGTCTCCGATTCCTCAAGCACCTCGGAACCGATGATGTCGGCGGGCATGACGTCCGGTGTGAACTGAACCCGGCGGCTGTCCAGCGACAGCACATGTCCCAGCGTGTTGACCAGCTTGGTCTTCGCAAGGCCTGGCACGCCGATCAGTAGTACATGGCCACCCGAGAGCAGGGTGATCAGGGTCTCGTCGATGACCGATTGCTGACCGAAAATGACCTTGCCGACAGATTCGCGTACCCGCGCCGCCTTCTGGCCGAGCGCTTCGACTTCCTGGGCGAGGTTGTCGCCCGCTTCGGTGACGTTTTGCATGGTACAGGATTATATGGTTCGGCAGCCTCTAGGCGAGCCGATTCAACGCGACGGCGATCAAATTCTTCTTAACGAAGCGCCCCTGGCGACCCTATGACAGTGACATGACCGACAAGAGCTACCTGAACATCGTGAGGCTGGCCGAGGCCATCCCCAACGCCGGGGAACGCCGCTATCCACCCGTGGAAGCTTGGCATCCCGAGCATGAGGGCCGGATCGACATCCGCATCGCCGCCGACGGCGCCTGGTATCACGAGGGCGATCCGATCCTGCGGCACGAGCTGGTGAAGCTGTTCTCGACCATTCTGCGGCGCGATGCGGACGGCAAACACTATCTCGTGACCCCGGCCGAAAAACTGGAAATCCAGGTGGATGTCGCCCCGCTGTTCGTCTCGGACATGTTCCTGGAGGAAGAGGGTCCGAATCAGCGTTTCGTCTTCCGCACCCACACCGACGATGTCGCGCCGCTGGACGACGATCACCCGCTGACGGTCGAGATCGATCCGGAGAGCGGCGAACCCGAACCGAAGCTGCTGATCCGGGGCCGTCTGCAGGGATTGCTGGCGCGCAGCGTTTTCTACGATCTGGTCGATCTGGCAGAGGAACGCGAGATCGACGGCCAGAAGGTGCAGGGCGTGATGAGCGCTGGCAAATTCCGGATCATCGGGCGCAGCGACGGACAACCCATGGCGGACCAGGCATGACACCAGAGGAAATCCGCCGCCGCCTGGACCGGCATGCCGAGCCCGACTGGGGTCACTCCGACTATGACCTGACGCCGGAACAGCGCCGCACCGATGCGAAGCTGAAGGAAGCCGCCGTGCTTGTGCCCATCGTCAACCGCCGCGACGGCCCGACCGTTCTGCTGACCCGCCGCACGGCGCATCTGAGTTCCCATGCCGGGCAGATCAGCTTCCCCGGCGGCCGGCGTGAACCCTCCGACCCCTCGCCCGAGGCGACCGCGCTGCGGGAGACCGAGGAGGAGGTGGGCATCACCGGCGCCCATATCGAGATCGTCGGGAAACTCGACATCTACACCACCGTCACCAACTACGCGGTCACTCCGGTGGTCGGGATTGTCGAGCCCGGCTTCGAGCCGCGTCCCGATCCCTATGAGGTCGCGGAAGTGTTCGAGACACCGCTGTCATTCCTGATGGAGCCGCGCAACCACCACCGCCACACCGGCTGGTTCAACGGTGTGCCGCGGAAATGGTGGGCGATGCCCTATGGCGATTACTACATATGGGGCGCGACCGCCGGCATGCTGATGAACCTTCACGCGAGACTTTCCGAGTAAGATGCTGAAAAAGCTGATCGTCTATGTCGTTCCGTTTCTGATCCCCTTCGTGGTCTACGGGATCTATGTGCTGCTTTCGAAGAAGCACCGGAAGGCGGCGCTCAACGTCGTGCCCTGGCTCTGGCTCACCGTTGCCGGTTTCATCCTTTGCCTGCTGACCATCCTCTTCTTCGTCTTCACCGACGCGCAGGAGCCCGGTGCCGAGTACATTCCGCCCCGGGTGATCGACGGCCAGATCCAGCCGGGACAATTCAGGGAACGGGAATGACGCCATCGCCCTGGCAGCATGACGCCGGCCTGCGCCGGGTCGTCGGGGCTCTGGTATCGGCGGGCGGTGCGGCGAGACTGGTAGGCGGCTGTGTCCGCGACTGGCGGCTGGGCCGTCCGGTCGGCGATCTGGATATCGCCACCACGTTGCAGCCCGCCGCCACCATCGAGGCGCTGAAGCGGGCGGAGATCCGTCCCGTCCCCACGGGCCTGAAACACGGCACGGTCACGGCCGTGACGGAAGGGCGCGGGTACGAGGTCACAAGCCTGCGGCGCGACGTTGCAACGGACGGCCGCCACGCCATTGTCGATTTCACCGAGGACTGGGCAGAGGACGCCAGCCGCCGCGACTTCACCGTGAATGCGCTCTATGCGGACCTCGACGGCGCGGTCCATGATCCGCTTGGGCAGGGACTCGCCGATCTGGACCGCCGCGAACTCAGGTTTGTTGGCGATCCGGCCCGGCGCATCCGTGAGGACTATCTGAGGATCCTCCGCTTCTACCGGTTCGCGGCCCAGCTCGGCTTTTACCAGACCGTGGAAGGCAGGGCCGCCAGCCAGAAACTGGCGTCCGGGATGGCCCGTCTCTCGGTCGAGCGGATCTGGCAGGAGGTGGCCCGGCTACTCGCCGGCCCGCACCGTTTCCCGATCCTTCAGCGCATGGCCGAGGATGGCGTGCTGGAGGTCCTGTTGCCCGGCGCGACGATCCCTGACTGGTTGGAGCGTCTGGAGACAGGCGACTCGATACCGGCTTTGGCCGCACTGCTGTCCAGCGAAGGCGATGCCCGGCGGCTGGGACGCCGCTGGAAGCTGTCCAATGATGAGTCTGACCGGCTCGAGGCGGCGCTCGGCCCCTTCCCCGCCGACGCAATGGACGATCCCGTGCCCCTGCGCCGGCTGGCATGGGAGGCCGGTGTACAGGCGGCGAATGACCGGTTGAGGCTTGCTGCGGCGCGCCTGGGCTGTTCGCCTGATGCCGGGCTGAGGGTGCTGGCAGACTGGACCCCACCCGCATTTCCGCTTTCAGGCAACCATGCCCTCGCTATCGGCCTGAAACCGGGGCCTGAAATGGGGCGCTGCCTCAAGACCGTCGAGACCTGGTGGGCGGACAGGGACTTCCAGCCCGACGAGGCTGCCTGTCTGGACGAACTCAGGCGCGTTGCCGGCCTGTCCTGAGTCCGAGAATCCAGCCCTCTTCCCGTTCGACGGCGGCGAGGGGCTCCGATGGCAGGTCCGGCGCTCCCAGAAGATCGCTCAAGCCACCCTCCCTGTTGGCCGCCACGATCACGTCCAGCGTTGCCGACACCTGCCGTGCGTCGCGGATCGGGTGGTCGACATGATCGAAGGCGAACAGGCCCGGCCAGCACTCCACATGGACGATCCCGTCCAAAGCCCGGTCCCAGCCCGTGTCTAAGGGCCAGTACCGGACTGATCTGTCGGGAAAACGGCGATTCAGGCGTTCAGTTGTGGCCAGCCCCATGAGCGTCTGACTACCGACCGAGCCGGGTGTGTAGAGCTTCCAGACACTCTGTACGCCCTGAAAGCCGTCTTCATGGGCAACCCGTTCGGCGGTCCTCAGTTCGTCGAAGCCGAAGGGCCATGGCTTCGCCTTCGTCATGGCCAGGCGATCGCTCACCCGTTGCGGCGGACAGGCCCAGAAGGGTCCGGGAGCCGCGCCCAGCCGGTCATTGAGCGCCTCGGCAACATCGAAGCGGTTGTTGCGGTTATCGTCGCCGTCCTCGATCAGATCGTGCAGCCGCCTGGCAACCCCGCGCCCGCCACCCAGCCCCGAGCCCGCCGGATAGCCGAACGCGAAATCCCAGGCGAGCAGGGCCGAACCGTCGTACGGTCTCAGGAAATGCTCGAGCGCCTCCAGCAGCGCAAAGCGGGTCCGGAAGTATGTCGGCCCGGATCGCTCGCCGCCCATCTCGAAGGCGGCCCAAATCTGGTTCTCTGATGGCCGGGCCGGGCCAGGGGCGCTGGCGGCCGAGAAGTCGATGACCGCCAGAAAGTCGAACTGGCCCCTAATCGGCAAACTTGATCAGCCGCCCTTTCGCCGTGCGGATCGCCTCACCATCGACATTCCGCGTGAACTCCAGCTCCATGCCGCTGCCGGTCAGGGTGCGCCGGTAGATCTGCAGTTCGGCGGTTCCGTCCTGGCCGACACCCAGCGCATAGACCGACAGCGTCTGCCCCTCCAGCCGGGCCCAGTAATAGCCCTTGCCCTGGATCGGATCGCCCTGGGTGGCGGCCTGCCAGACATTCCTGCGGCTCTCGTCGACGATGAAGGCGACCTGTGCTTCCTTCAGCACCTCGGCCGGTGCGCTGGGATCGCCCTTCTGCCGCAGCACGGTGGCCCAGTGCACGGTGAAGCCGCCAGCGCCGAAGGGCCGGATCTCCACATCAAGGTCGCGGGCTGACACCCTGAAATGCGTGCTGATGTTGCTTTCGGACAGCGCGCTGCCCTGCCAGACCCCGAAGAACGCCTTGATGCTGACGTTCTGCGCCGAGGCCTGCCCCGCCGCCAGCACCAACACCACCACCATCAACCACCCCAAACGCCGCATGTCCCGCTCCCTCTGCTGCGTGCGGGTGCGAGTTTAAGGAGATCGGCGGCCTTGGCAATCAGCCGGAGCCGCGGGCCTTTTCCACGGCCTCGCCAACCGCCTGAAACGGCATGTCAACGCAGACATGACGGTTCTTGTGCGGCCTGAGCTTCTCGAAGATGGCGTAATGCTGGGGCGCTTCGCCGTCACCGGCCAGAAAGGCGCTGACCGCCTGGCGCGCAGCCTCGATCTCATCGATGCTGCGGCCGACATGTTCCTCGGCAAGGATCGTGGTCGAGGCCTGACAGACCAGGCAGGCCCGGATGTCGTAGCCGACCTCGGCCACGCGGTCGCCGTCGAGCCGGACGTCCAGGGTGAGCTGATCGCCGCAGAAGGGATTCCGGACCTTCGCGGACCCATCCGGGTTCTCGAGCCGGCCTGCGCCGCTCGCCCGAGCCGCCAACTGCAGCAGTTCGGTCTCGTTCAGTTCGCTCAACGCAGCTTCTCCAGAGCTTCGGGCGTGTCCACATCCATGAAGATGGAATCGTCGTCGATGGCGACTTCGGCCACCAGGTCCTCGTGCTGCCCGATCAGGTGCCGCGCGCCGACATCCCCGCCGATCTGCAGCACCTCATGAAACAGACTGCGGTCGAACAACACCGGATTGCCCCGCTTGCCGCTGCGTGTGGGTACGCAAATGGCGCGGCCTTCGACCGGGTTGTAAGCGCTGATCAGACGGTCAATCACCTTCGCCGAGACATGGGGCATGTCGCCCAGGCAGACGACAGCGGCATCGCAGTCGGCCGGCACAGCCAGCAATCCCGCGCCGAGCGAGGTGCTGAGCCCGTCGGCATAGAGTCCGTTGTGGACGAACTTCGCCTCACCGCCCTCCAGCGCCGCCCGAACCTTCTCCGGCTCGTGGCCGGTCACGACGATGGTGGTGCGGGCATCACTGGCGGCGATGGCCTCGAAGGCGTGGCGGACCATGGGCCGGCCATCGACATCGGCCAGCAGCTTGTTCACCGGCCCCATGCGCCGGGACTGTCCCGCCGCCAGCAGGATTGCGGCCACTCTCGGCATGCGTTGCGCCCCCTCCCGTCCCAGATCGCGCGGCGCACCGCGCTGTGCCGTATCCACCAGCAGACCGCCGACGCCCATCGCCATCACGTCCGCCGGCGTGACCTGCATGTCCGCCGACAGGCGCTGGAACACCCAGTCGAAACCGTTCTCCTTGGGGCTGCGGGCGCAACCGGGCGCGCCGATGACAGGGACACCATTCAGGTCGGCCAGCAGCATCAGATTGCCCGGATCGACCGGCATGCCGTAGTGACTGATGGTCCCGCCGGCCGCGACGATCCCAGCAGGCACCACATCACGGCGGTCCGTGATCGCCGAGGCGGAGAAGACCACGATGATGTCCGCGCCCTGCGCGGCAGCATCGCCTATGGCCTTGGCAACTGCGTTCTCGTGATGCTCGACGGTGCTGTCCCCGCTCACGGTTCCAGCAGTCTTCTGCGCCCGACGGCGCATCAGTTCCACGCCTTTCTCGATCACGCTGGGCTTGGTCTCCGGCAGCCGGGTCGAGATCACGGCAACCTTCTTCGGCGTGAAGGGGCGGACGACGATGGCGTCCGGCGCGAGGCCGACTGCCTCGTCCAGCAATTCTTCGGGAACCGCAAAGGGAATGATCTTCACCGTCGCCAGCATCTGCCCCTCGGCGACCACGTCGAAGGGCGGCAGGGTTGCAACCGTGATGCCTTCGTCGACGGCATTGACACCGTGAATGACGTCGGAATCAAATTCAATGATTCCAGCATGTTGTGCATAGATATTGCAGCGCCCTGTGAATGGCGCATTGGTTTCGCCACCGGAGCCGCAGAGCGACGCCGCCAGCGCTTCCGCCGCCTTGTCCTCGCCGACGTCCCCGGCCTCCAGCAGCGCCGAGAGCACGGTGGCCGCCCCGGCCGACCTCAGGCCGTCAACGTCGTTCGCTGTCAGGCGATAGCCCTTCTTCAGCCGCCGCCCTTCGAGCGTGAGCCCATGGGCCAGGATCGCGCCTTCAGCTTCGTCCAGCGGCAGCCTTCCGAATTTCACGCCGCCCCTCGCAGTGCGGCCGTCACCTGCCCCATCACCGAGACCGCGATCTCGGCAGGCGACTTGGCCCCGATGTTCAGGCCGACGGGCGCCTGGATCCGGCCGATCGCGGCGTCGGAGAAACCGGCCGCCTTCAGACGGTCCACCCGCTTGGCGTGGGTGCGCGTCGAACCCAGCGAGCCGATGTAGAAGGCGTCGCCATTCAGCACCGCCTGCAAGGCCGGATCATCCAGCTTCGGATCATGGGTAAGCGTCACCACCGCCGTGCGGTGATCCGGCTTCAGCTCCTTCATGGCGTCGTCGGGCCATTCGTCGATGATCCGGATGCCCGGAAACCGTTCCGGCGTCGCCCAGGCGGTGCGCGGGTCGATCAGCGCCACCTGATAGCCGGTCATCTGCGCCATCGGGGCCAGGAACTGCGCAATGTGCACAGCGCCGACGATCAGCATGCGCAGCGGCGGGTTGAAGACATTCAGGAAGACCTGTCCGGCCTCGGTTTCGACCGTCGACGGCTTGTCCGCCCGCATCGCCGCCTCGGCCTCTGCCTGCAACGGATCGGAGCCGCCCATGTGGATCAGGCGCTGCGCGCCGCTGCCGAGCTCGGTCGCCAGCACCACGGAACGGCCGGCAGCGCGGTCGGCCTGAAGCTGATCAAGGATTGCCCGCTGCATCTCAGTCGACCTTCTCGACATACACGCTGATGCGCCCGCCGCAGGCCAGGCCGACTTCCCAGGCGTCGTCATCGGAGACGCCGAATTCCAGCAGCTTCGGCTTCGCCGACTTCATGATCTCCAGCGCCTCCGCCACCACGGCGCCCTCGACGCAGCCGCCCGACACCGAACCCACGAAATCGCCGCTGTCGGCAATGGCGAGCTGGCTGCCCGCCGGCCGCGGCGCGGAGCCCCAGGTGGACACCACCGTGGCCAGCGCCACCTGCTTTCCGGCGTCGCGCCACCCGGCCGCCGCGCCCAGAATGTCGTCCTTCTCGATGCTCATGCCGCGGTCTCCCCATAGCGGTCGGCAATGGACGGCCCGAAGCGTCTCGGCTGATCCAGCCGGCTCAACGCTGCGGACAGGTCCTGCAGGCTCTGAAGATTGTGGACCGGCAGAAATTCGTCAACATGGGGCAGGATCGCCCGGATGCCGCGTGCCTTCGGCTGGAAGCTGTCGAAGCGCAGCAGCGGGTTCATCCAGATCAGCCGCCGGCACGACTTCCTCAGCCGTTCGACCTCGTGCTCCAGCCCTTCGCCCGCGTCACGGTCCAGCCCGTCGGTGATCATCAGCACCACCGCGCCCTGGGCCAGCACGCGGCGCGACCAGTTCAGATTGAAATCCGCCAGAGTCGCGCCGATGCGGGTGCCGCCGGACCAGTCCTCGACCTGCTCGCCAACCTTCTCCAGCGCCAGATCGACGTCCTTCTGGCGCAGATGCCGGCTGATATTGGTCAGCCGCGTCCCGAACACGAAACAGTGGACCCGGTCGCGGTCGTTGGTCACCGCGTGCATGAAATGGAGCATCATCCGGGAATAGCGCTCCATCGAGCCGGAGATGTCGCAAAGGATCACCAGCGGCGGATGCCGGCGCACCCGCGCCCTGCGCTGCAGCGTGACCACGTCGCCGCCGGATTTCAGCATGGCCCGGAATGAGCGGCGCATGTCGATGCGGCGGCCGTCGGCCTTGGGCGCAAACCTCCGAGTGCGTATCTCGGGGATCGGCAGCCGCATGCGCTGGATCGCCTTGCGGGCCTTTTCCAGTTCTTCCGAGGACATTTCCTCGAAGTCCTTGGACTGCAGCTTCTCCTCGTCCGAGAAGGTCAGGGTCGCATCGACCTCGATCTCCTTTTCCTCGGAGAGCTTGGGTTCGTTGCGCTGGGTGCCTGCCAGCGCCTCGGCCACGCGCCGCATGGTCTTCTTGTTGTCCTTGCCCTGATCGGCGGGCACGTCCGGGTGGATCACCGGCAGCAGCAGCGACATCATCTTTTCCAGCAGTTCCGGATTGCGCCAGAAGATCTGGAAGGCCTGATCGAAGAGTTCCTTCTGGTCGCGCCGCTGCACGCACACGGAATGCAGAGCCCAGTAGAAATCGTCACGGCGGTGCAGGCCGGAGGCCTCCACGGCGCGAACGGCATCCAGCATGGTCCCCGGCCCGACCGGCAGGCCGGCGGCCCTGAGCGCCCGGGCGAAATGCATGATGTTCTCGGCGAAGCGACCCTCGCTCCGCTTGCCCGCGGCGATCTCCATCAGTTCGCCGCCGCCGCGGCCTCGGCCCGCACCTGGCTGATGATCTTGGAGGCCTCGCTGCCCTGCATCTTCGCGATGTCGTCCTGATATTTCAGGATCACACCCAGCGTGTCGTTGACGATGTCGGGGTCCAGCGCCACCACGTCCAGCTCGGTCAGGGCCCGGGTCCAGTCGATGGTCTCGGCCACGCCGGGCAGCTTGAACAGATCGGCCGAGCGGAGCTCCTGAATGAAGGCGACAATTTCGCTGGTGAGCCGCTCCGCCGCCCCGGGCACCTTGCGACGCAGGATTTCCAGTTCGCGCGTGGCGTCGGGATAGCCGACCCAGTGATACAGGCAGCGCCGCTTCAGTGCGTCATGGATCTCGCGGGTCCGGTTGGAGGTGATCACCACCAGCGGCGGCTCCTTGGCCTGTACGGTGCCGATTTCGGGAATGGTGATCTGGAAGTCGGACAGCACTTCCAGCAGATAGGCCTCGAAAGGCTCGTCCGTGCGATCCAGCTCGTCGATCAGCAACACCGGCGCCGCCCCGGCCTCCCCGTCCAGCGCCTGCAGCAGCGGCCGCCGGATCAGGAACTCCTCGGCGAAGATGCCCTTCGCAAGACGCTCACGATCGGTCTCGCCCGCCGCCTCGGCCAGCCGGATCTCCAGCATCTGCCGCGCGTAGTTCCATTCATAGACCGCCGAAGCCGTATCCAGCCCCTCGTAGCACTGCAGGCGGACCAGTGGCCGGTTAAGGGTCTCGGCCAGAACCTTGGCGATCTCGGTCTTGCCGACGCCGGCCTCGCCTTCCAGGAACATGGGCCGTCCCATCTTCATGGAGAGGTAGGTCACCGTCGCCAGGCTGCGGTCGCAGACATAGTCGGCTTCGGTCAGCAAGCTCATGGTGTCGTCGATCGAACCCGGCAGGGCCCTGGGCGCGTCATTCATTCGGGGAGGTCTCCGGAAAGCGATAAGCGGAACAACTGGTTTGCGCGGCGGCGACGGTCAACCGCCCAGCCCTGAGACAAATCGGGTCACCAGAACCGCCGCGATGATAAGCAGCACCGCCCAGATGCGCGGACGCAGGCCTCGGCTGGTGCGGCTCTCCCGCGCCGCGCGCTCGGCCGCGTCCATGCCCTGGCGGACCAGATCGTAGTCGACGGATTCCTTCTGCTCGGGCCTGTCAGTCATAATCCCTCTGCAGCATCCTCAGCCGGCGGATCAGGCTGGACGTATCCCAGCGGCCGCCGCCCATGGACTGGACATCGCCATAGAACTGGTCGACCAGCGCGGCCATCGGCAGCGAGATGCCGATGCTCTTCGCCTGCGAGATGCAGATGCCGAGATCCTTGCGCATCCAGTCGACCGCGAAGCCGAAATCGAACTTATCGTCGATCATGGTCTCGTAGCGGTTCTCCATCTGCCAGGACTGCGCCGCGCCCTTGGAGATCACGTCGATCACCTCACGGCCGTCCAGGCCGGCCTTCTCGGCAAAGAACAGGGCTTCAGAGAGCCCCTGCACGATGCCGGCGATGCAGATCTGGTTGACCATCTTGGCAAGCTGGCCGGCGCCGACTTCGCCCAGGCGCTCGCAGGCGCGGGCATAGCTGTCGATCGCGGGGCGGGCCTTGTCGAAATCGGCCTGGCTGCCGCCGCACATCACGGTCAGCACGCCGTTCTCCGCGCCCGCCTGACCGCCGGAGACCGGCGCATCGACGAAGCCGATCCCCTTGCCTTTAGCGACTTCCGCCAGTTCACGGGCCACATCGGCAGAGGCCGTGGTGTGATCGACGAAGATCGAGCCCGACTTCATGCCGGCCAGCGCGCCATCATCGCCCAGCACGACGCTGCGAAGGTCATCGTCATTGCCGACACAGGCCATCACGAAGTCAGCGCCTTCCGCGGCTTCCCGCGGCGTCGCGGCGCTGCGGCCGCCATACTTCGCCGCCCATTCGTCCGCCTTCGCCGCCGTGCGGTTGTAGACGCAGGTATCGTAGCCCTTCTGTTGCAGATATCCCGCCATCGGATAGCCCATCACCCCCAGGCCGATGAATGCCGCCTTTCCAGCCATGTCCGCTCGCTCCCCATTTGTCATTCAGGTATGCCGTGACTCCTACACCGGTGGGCCGTCCGGAGCAAAGCGGCACTTCCGTGGCAAGAAGACGGTTGAGCCGAATCGTTGCAGAGGCAATTCTCGCTGCATGAACAAAATCGCGCAGAACGCCGGGTGTTCCGCATGAAATGGTTCTGGCGGATCCTGGCCGGCCTGCTGCTCATGATCGCAACCGCCGCGGCCGGACTGTTCATCGTCGGACGGATGACGCTGCCGATGCTGGACGGCGAGGTGGCGCTGGACGGGCCGAAGGCGGAAATCCGCATAACCCGCGACCGCTTCGCCGTGCCCCACATTCGTGCCGCCAGCCACCATGATGCACTGTTCGCGCTTGGCTACGTCCATGCCCAGGACCGCATGTGGCAGATGGAGTTCCAGCGCCGCGTCGGCCAGGGCCGGCTGTCGGAGTTCGCCGGCGAAGTCACGCTGGCGACTGACGTGTTCCTGCGCACGATGGGCTTCTATCGCGCGGCAGAGGCGACGCTGGCGAGGCTGGACCCGCAAACACGTAACAGCCTGGACGCATACGCAGCCGGGGTGAACGCCTGGTTGAACAACCGCGAAGCGTTGTTGCCGCCGGAATTCCAGATCCTGGGGATAGAACCGGAGCCATGGAAGCCGGCAGACACGCTGGTGTGGCTGAAGATGATGGCGATGAACCTGTCGGGCAACTGGTCGTCGGAAGCGTTGAGAGCGCGTATCGCGGCTCGGCTGGGCGAGCGGAAGATGCGGCAGCTCTGGCCCGATTACCCGGCCGATGCGCCGGTGGCCCTGGGGGATCAGGCGTCGCTGTGGCAGACGGAAGCCCTGGATCGGCTGTTTGCCGCATGGCCAGCCAATACCGAGGGCGTCGGTTCCAACAACTGGGTGGTCAGCGGCAACCGCAGCGCCACCGGCAAGCCCCTGCTGGCGAATGATCCGCATCTGGGCATGCAGGCCCCGTCCGTCTGGTATTTCGCGCATCTCGATGACGGCGAGAACGCGGTCATCGGCGCCACCCTGCCCGGCGTTCCCTTCGTTGTGCTGGGCCGCAACCGGCATGTCGCATGGGGTTTCACCAATACCGGCCCCGATGTGCAGGATCTGGTGGTCGAACAGATCAATCCCGAGAATCCGGACGAATACCGGACCGAGGACGGCTGGGCGCGGTTCGAGACCCGCCAGGAAACCGTCCTGATCGACGGCGGCGGCGAACACAGCTTCACCATCCGAAGCACGCGCAACGGCCCGGTGCTGTTCGACAATGCCTCTGGCCCGCAGGGCGAAGGCTATCTGGAAGACAACCAGGCCGTGGCGATCCGCTGGCACGTGCTGGACGATGATGAATTCAGCGTCCGCGCCGGGCTGAGAAACCAGTCCTCGCGTTCGGTCTTCGACTTCATCGACGCCATGCGGGACTTCCACGGCGCGCAGCAGAACATGGTCGTGGCCGACGTTGAGGGCAATATCGGCTTCGTCGCCGCCGGCCGCGTGCCTGTCCGCGCCGACCGCCGGCCATGGCAGGGCATGCTGCCGGTCCGGGGATGGGAACCGGACAGCCGCCGCACCGGCTTCATTCCGTTCGCTGAACTGCCCCACGTGGTCAATCCCGCCTCCGGTCAAGTGGTCACGGCGAATAACCGCATCACCGGCCCCGGCTATCCGCATTTCATCACCAACGAGTGGGCGCAGCCCTTCCGGGCGCAGCGGATCACCGATCTGCTGGCGGAGCGGCCGACCCACACTGTCGACAGTTTCCGCACAATCCAGGCGGATCAGGTCTCGCTGTTCGCGCGCGAATTCCTGCCGCTGATGCTGCGCTTCGACCCCGCCGACGAAGCGATGCGCCAGGTGGTGGCCGAACTGCGCGCCTGGGACGGCGACAGCGCCCCCGACAGGCATGAACCCACCATCTTCAATGCCTGGTATCGCGAGTTCGTGCGTCAGGTGCTGATCGACCAGGCGGGACCCGACTTCCAGCGTCTCTGGTCGCCCAGGGCCGGCTTCTTCCGCGATGTCCTGAATGCCCGCAACGGCGCCGAGGAATGGTGCGACGACGTCGCCACCGAGGCCGAGGAAGACTGCACCGAAATGCTGTCGCGCTCGCTGGCTCTGGCCATCGCCGAACTGGAGGAACGATACGGTCCCGACCGCGAGGACTGGCAGTGGGGCGAGATCCATGCGGTCCTGAACGACCACAATCCCTTCACCAACGTACCGTATTTGAGGGATGTCTTCGATATCGTGGTGCCGTTCGGCGGCGACAGTTACACGGTGAACGTGTCGCACAACCGCATGCGGGACGAAAAGGCGCCCTACACGACCCACAGCGCCGCCTCCCTGCGCGCCATCTACGATCTGGATGACCTCGACCGGTCGATCTACATCCATTCATCCGGCCAGTCGGGCAACCCGGTCTCGCCGTTCTACGACAACATGACCGGTCGCTGGCGTCGGGTGGACTACATCCCCATGTCCATGCGGCCCGAGGATATCCAGTCCGGCTCCCTCGGCACGCTGGTGCTCAGGCCGCGATAGGGTTCAGCCGGCGCTGTCCGTCGGCATCCGCGCACCGGCTATCGACCCCAGGCGCTCGCCGATCTCGGGATAGCGGTTGATCAGGACATTCACGTCCTTGAGGTCCAGCGTCATCAGCAGACACGGCGATGAGGCCACGGCCATCAGATTGTCCTCGACGCGCTTGACCAGCGCGGTCTCGCCGAAGACGGCGCCTTCCGACAGCCGGTGTATCTCGTCGCCGACCTCAAGCTCGATATCGCCGACGGCGAGGAAGAACAGCTCCTCGACCGGATCGCCCCGGCGGATGATCACGCTGCCCACGTCGAAGCGGACGGCCCGCATGAGGCGGGTCAGCTTGCCGATCTCGCCGGGGGGCAGATCCTCGAACAGTTCCAGGCGGCCGACCATGCTGCGCGTGACCACGAATTCGCGGCGATGCACTTCCTGCGTGAATCCCGTGGCGAGTATGCCGATGGGCAGCGCGAACATGCCCAGTCCCAGCAGCATCACAACCCCGCCGATCATCTTGCCCAGCAGGGTCACCGGCACGATGTCGCCATAACCGACAGTGGTCAGCGTCGCCAGACCCCACCACATCGCCGCCGGGATCGACCCGAAGTGATCCGGCTGGGCGTGCCGCTCGGCGTAGTGCATGGCGGTCGAGGCCATGATCAGGAGACCCAGCATGATCAGCATCGCCGCCAGCAGCGCCCGCCGTTCGTCCACGATCACGCGCTGCATCGTCATCATCGCCGACGAGTAGCGCATCAGCTTCAGGAACCGGAGCAGCCGCAGCACACGGAGTATGCGCAGGTCCACGCCGAAGACATGCGACAGGTAGAAGGGCAGAACAGCGGCCAGGTCGATCAGGGCGCTGAAACTGACCGCGTAGCGCAACCGACTGCGCAGCGGCCCCAACCGCCTGAGCGACGGATGTTCGGGCGCGACCCAGAGCCTCAGAAAGTACTCGAGGGTGAAGATGATCACCGAAATCCACTCGATGGCCAGAAACTCGGGTTCCAGCTCATCGTGCAGCGACGGGACGGTCTCCAGCACCACAGCGGCGATGTTCACCGAAATCAGGGTGATCAGGAACCAGTCGAACCACTGGCTCAGACGGTCCCCCGGCGCCGCCTCCTCGACGATCTCGAACATGCGCCGCCGGAGCGGCGAGGTTTCCGCCGAGGGGCGCAGCATCGGTCAGCCGGTCAACGCCGCTTCGACCGCGGCGATGGCCTTGTCGGCCGCGTCGCCGTCGGGGCCGCCGCCCTGCGCCATGTCGGGGCGGCCGCCGCCGCCCTTGCCACCGATCGCGCCGACGCCGGCGCGCACCAGATCGACCGCATTGGTCTTCTCCAGCAGTTCCTCCGAGACGCCGACGACCAGCGCGGCCTTGCCGTCATTGACGCCAACCAGCGCATAGACGCCAGGTCCGCCCGCGGCCTTCATCTCATCGATCATGCCCTTCAGCGCCTTCGGCGGGACGCCCTCGGCCACCTGGCCAACGAAACGGATGCCGTTGATCTCGCGCGCTGCCGGGCCGGCTGCCGCGCCGCCGCCCATGGCCGCCTTCTTACGGGCCTCGGCCAGTTCCTTCTCCAGCTTGCGGCGTTCTTCCAGCAATTGCGCCACGCGGGCGGGCGCTTCCTGCACGGTCGTCTTGAGAACCCCGGCCACCTGCCGCAGCGCGTCTTCCTGCCCGGCCAGATGTTCGATCGCCGCCTGGCCGGTCAGCGCCTCGATACGGCGCACGCCCGCGGCGACCGCGCCCTCGGAGATGATGTGGAATGCGCCGATGTCGCCGGTGCGCCGGACATGGGTGCCGCCACAGAGTTCCGTCGACCATGTCGGATCGGCGACTCCGCCCATCGAGACCACGCGGACCTCATCGCCATATTTTTCCCCGAACAGCGCCAGCGCGCCCGCCTTCACGGCATCTTCAGGCGCCATCAGCGTGGTGATCACCTCGCCATTGCCGCGGATCATGGCGTTCACATCGGCCTCGACCGTTGCGATCTCCTCCGGCGACATGCCCTTCGGGTGCGAGATGTCGAAGCGCAGACGCTCCGGAGAGACCAGCGACCCCTTCTGGACCACATGATCGCCCAGGCGGATGCGCAGCGCCCGGTGCAGCAGATGCGTCGCCGAATGATTGGCCCGCAGCCGGTCGCGGTAGCCGCGGTCGATCCGGGCGGTGACCGTATCCCCGGGCCTGAGCGAACCACCGGCGAGCCGGCCGACATGCACATGCACATCGCCAACGCGCTTCTGTGTATCCGTCACGGTCACGACCGCGCCGCTCTCGGCGGCGATCTGGCCGACATCGCCCATCTGGCCGCCGGATTCGCCGTAGAACGGGGTCTGGTTGAGAACCACGGAGACCTCCGAGCCGTCCGTTGCAACTTCGACCGGCGCGCCGTCGACGATCACGGCCTGCACGACCGCTTCCGCCGTGTCGGAGGTGTAGCCCAGGAACTCGCTTGCGCCGGCCTTCTCGCGGACGTCGAACCACACGGCCTCGGTCGCCTGTTCGCCGGACCCGGCCCAGTTGCGCCGCGCTTCCTCGCGCTGGCGCTGCATGGCGGCATCGAAGCCGTCGGTGTCCACGGTGCGGCCCTGATTGCGCAGGATGTCCTGCGTCAGGTCGAGCGGGAATCCGTAGGTATCATAGAGGCGGAAGGCGACGTCGCCGGCCAGCGGCTGCTTCTCCCCCAGTTTCGAGGTCTCGTCCTCCAGTAGTTTCAGGCCGCGTTCCAGGGTCTGCTTGAACCGGCCCTCCTCCAGCTTCAGCGTCTCGGTGATCAGCGCCTCGGCGCGGCCAAGCTCTTCGAATGTGCCGGACATCATCGCGACCAGTTCCGGCACCAGGCGGTACATCATCGGCTCGCTGGCGCCCAGCATGTGGGCGTGGCGCATGCCGCGGCGCATGATCCGGCGCAGCACGTAGCCGCGGCCCTCGTTGGACGGCAGCACACCGTCGGCGATGAGGAAAGCGCTGGCCCGCAGGTGATCGGCGATCACCCGGTGATGCACCGCGCCCGGTCCGTCGGGATCGGTGCTGGAGACATGCGCCGACTGCTCGATCAGGCGGCGCAGCAGGTCGGTCGCGTAGTTGTCATGCGTGCCGTTCAGCGTCGCCGTGATGCGCTCCAGCCCCATGCCGGTGTCGATCGACGGGCGCGGCAGTTCGATCCGGTCGCCCGGCCCGCGCTGCTCGAACTGCATGAAGACCAGATTCCAGATCTCGATGAAGCGGTCGCCGTCCTCGTCCGGACTGCCCGGGGGGCCGCCGGGAATGTGGTCGCCATGATCGTAGAAGATTTCCGAACACGGACCGCAGGGTCCGGTATCGCCCATCGACCAGAAATTGTCCGAGGTCGGGATGCGGATGATCCGGCTCTCGGGCAGACCGGCGATCTTCTTCCAGAGATCGAAGGCCTGGTCATCCTCGGAATAGACGGTGACCAGCAGCTTCTCTTCCGGCAGGCCGAACTCCCCGGTGACCAGCTTCCAGGCCAGCTCGATCGCCTGATCCTTGAAATAGTCGCCGAAGGAGAAATTCCCCAGCATCTCGAAGAAGGTATGATGCCGGGCGGTGTAGCCGACATTGTCCAGATCGTTGTGCTTGCCGCCTGCGCGCACGCATTTCTGCGAGGTCGCGGCGCGGCTGTAGTCACGCTTTTCCTGCCCGGTGAAGACATTCTTGAACTGCACCATGCCGGCATTGGTGAACATCAGGGTCGGGTCCTGATGCGGCACCAGCGGCGAGGACGGCACATGGGTGTGGCCGTTCGACTGGAAGTAGTCGATGAAGGTCTTGCGGATTTCGTTGCCGCCGGTCACGGCCCACCTCATGAATGGCTGATCGATATGCCTTCGGGACGCCCGCCGAAGCCGAGGCAATCTGTCGTCGCCCTTGCAAGGTGTCAAGCAGCGGGCCCGGACTGTTGCGGTACCGGTTAACCGCAAATTAGTTCGCGGCCGATACGGTCGACCAATCTGCCCCGAAACTTCGAAAACGCACTGAATGCCCGCTACTTCACTGAAAACCCGCCTCAAGGCCTGGTGGGAAGGCTATGACCTGCCCGAAACCGGGGCCGCAAGGCGTTCCAGCGGCGCGGCCGACAGCGCGCGTGCGACACGGCAATGCCGGTTCAGCCCTGAAGTCGAGGCGATGCATCTGATCTTCGGTCAGGGCAGGACCCTGCCCCTGCCGCTGAACCCGATTTCCGACCTGCCCGAACCGTTGGACTGCCCTTCCGGAATGGCCGCGCTGTTCGCGGGCGCCGAGACCGGCGGTCCCGCCATCGAACTCGCCTCCTGCCACGACATCCAGGTCACGGCGCTGGAACCCGACCGGGGCAATGTCGGCGTTGGCGAGGAACTCTCCCGTCAGGCCGAATTCGACGGCAGCTTCCGCATCGGTCCCGTGGACCTCGTGAACGTCGAGTTGAGCCAGAACCGGTTTCACCTTCTGGTCTGCCGGCTGCTGCTGCACACGATCCCGAAGCGGGAACTGCTGTACCGCAAGTTCGAGCGGGCGATGCGCCCGATGGGCACGCAGCTTCTGACGCAGTTCACCGTGGCCGAGGATGCGGACCGGGAAAAGGTCGCGGCCCGGATGACATCGTCGGTCGAGCCGGTGCCGCCCCTTCTCATGACCGCCAAGGAAGAGAAGGCTGTGCTGGTCGAGAACGGCATGCGGCCGCAGATGGTCGAGGACCTGACCGACCGCGTGCGCGACGATGTGGTGAAGATCTTCGGCAACTGGCAGCAGATGGTCGAGGAAATCGCCCGGTTCGAGGCGCAGCCCCGCATGCTGCAGACACTGCTGGCCCAGGTCGAGCACTGGCAGCCGCGCATCACCCTGATGGAACAGGGCGACCTGAAGGTGACCCGCTTCCAGTCGCAGAAACGGCGGAACGAACTGCTCTGATCCGCTCCGCCGGTTTGTGCGTCTGACCGATCAGGCGATGGCGGCATCCTCGCCGTCGTCGTCCTCGGCGTCCGGTCCCGTGGTCATGGCGTCGGCCAGCAGGCCCGCATTGCGGCGGATCTCGGTTTCAATCGCCTCGGCAATGTCGGGATTGTCAGAGAGGAACTGCCGCGCAGCCTCGCGCCCCTGCCCGATCCGCTGATCGCCGTAGGAGAACCACGAACCCGCCTTGTCGACGACGCCGATGCGGACGCCGTGATCCAGCAGTTCGCCGGTCTTGGAAATGCCCTGGCCGTACATGATGTCGAACTCGACCACCTTGAAGGGTGGCGCCACCTTGTTCTTCACCACCTTCACGCGGGTCTGGTTGCCGACCACCTCGTCGCGGTTCTTGATCGCGCCGATACGGCGGATGTCCATGCGGACCGAAGAGTAGAACTTCAGCGCATTGCCGCCCGACGTGGTCTCCGGGCTGCCGAACATGACGCCGATCTTCAGCCGGATCTGGTTGATGAAGATGACCATGCAGTTGGAGCGGTTGATCGAGGCCGTCAGCTTGCGCAGCGCCTGGCTCATCAGCCGCGCCTGCAGGCCGACATGGCTGTCGCCCATCTCGCCTTCCAGTTCCGCCTGCGGCACCAGCGCGGCCACGGAATCAATCACCACCACGTCGATGGCGCCCGAGCGCACAAGCGTGTCGGCGATTTCCAGCGCCTGCTCACCCGTGTCGGGCTGCGAGATGATCAGGTCGTCGATGTTGACGCCCAGCTTCTTGGCGTAGCCCGGATCGAGCGCGTGTTCGGCGTCGACGAAGGCGCAGACGCCGCCCTTCTTCTGCGCTTCGGCCACCACATGCAGGGTCAGAGTGGTCTTGCCCGAACTTTCCGGACCGTAGATCTCGACGACGCGGCCACGCGGCAGCCCGCCGATGCCCAGTGCGATGTCGAGGCCGAGCGATCCCGTCGAGACCGATTCTATGTTCAGCGATTCCTGCTGGCCCAGGCGCATGACGGAACCCTTGCCGAAGGCGCGTTCGATCTGAGCGAGAGCGGCGTCAAGCGCCTTGGATTTTTCACCCACGTCCCGAGTTTCCTTTTCGATAAGCCGAAGAGCCGATTGCGACATGTTGAACTCCCATCATTCACCGCCGGCGCACCCTGCGCAACACGGACAATGTACGTATTTTGTTCTCATGATGCAAGCATACTGCAACCATCTGATAGAATTCGGAAATTCGGAGATGTTTGAAATTTGTTCCAGGCGCCAGTGGACGCGGCGGAAACGAATCAGCCCTCGAGCTGTTCCTTCACCTTCTGGGCGAGCTGTTTCAGGCTGAACGGCTTCGGCAGAAGGTCGATATCGCCCAGATCCTCGCCCAGGCTGCGGCGGAAGGCTTCCTCGGCATAGCCGGAGATGAAGACCGCCCGGATGTCCGGCTTCAGTTCCCTCGCGCGGCGGATCAGGGTGGGTCCGTCCATGTTGGGCATGACCACATCCGAGATCATCAGGTCGATCTCGTCGGCGCGTTTCTGGATGATCTCCAGCGCCGCATCGCCGCTCTCGGCCTCGATCAGGTTGTAGCCCTTGTTGCGCAGCGCCCGCGCCGCGAACAGGCGGACGGCGTCCTCGTCCTCGACCAGCAAGACCGTGCCCGTGCCGGTCAGGTCGACAGCCTGGCTGCGGCTGCGCCGGGAATCGCGGCCGCTCTCGTCCTCGACCCGTGGCAGCAGCACGCGGAAGGTGGTGCCCTGGCCCACCTCGCTCTCGACCTCGACGAAGCCGCCGGTCTGCCGGACAATGCCATAGACGGTGGCCAGCCCCAGGCCGGTGCCTTGCCCGATGGGCTTGGTGGTGAAGAACGGTTCGAAGATCTTGGCCAGGTTCTCGTCGGAGATGCCGTGACCGGTATCCGCGACCTCGATCTCGACATAATCGCCCACCGGCACCGGTTCGCCGCCGGCGCCCCTGCGGCCGGTCTCGACCTTCAGATTGTTGGTGGTGATGGTGACGGTGCCGCCGGAGTCGAGGGCGTCGCGGGCATTGACCACCAGATTGGTCACCACCTGCTCGATCTGGCCCTGGTCGGCCCGCACCAGACCCAGATCACGCTCGTGCACGATGCGGATGTTCAGATGCTCGCCGATCAGCCGGCGCAGCAGGTCGGACAGGTCGGTCAGCACGTCCGTCAGGTTCAGGATCTTCGGGCGCAGCGTCTGCCGGCGGGAAAAGGCCAGCAACTGCCTAACCAGCGCCGCGGCGCGGTTCGCGTTCTGCTTGATGTGGACGATGTCGGCATAGGACGGGTCGCCCGGCGGATGCCGCATCAGCAGCAGGTCCGCAAAGCCGATCATGGCGGTCAGCAGGTTGTTGAAGTCATGCGCGACGCCGCCGGCAAGTTGGCCGACGGCCTGCATCCGCTGGCCCTGCGCGAACTGCGCCTCCAGGCTGCGCTGCTGCGTGGTCTCTACCAGGAAGAACACAGCCACCGGCGCGTCGCCGGGTTCGTCGAGCAGACCGCCATGGGCCTGCACCACCCGATCGGCGTCGCTGCGCAGCTTGAGATCGACGGCGGCCGCCCCGGTCTGCCCGCTCAACGCGCGGGTGAACAGGGTGCGGACCGCGCCGGCATCAGCGTCCGAAAACAGGTCGGCCAGCTTGCGGCCCTCGGCGGCTGTCTCCGCCGCGGACATCCGTCGCGCTTCCTCATTGACGTGATGGATGGTCTCGTCACTGTCGACGATCACCACCCCGACGGGTGCCATGTCGGCCACACATTCCAGCAGCCGTTCCAGGCGGCCAACCACCGGAACGGGTTCAGCCACCGGCTGCGGTTCGGGCTCCCGGACCTGCGGCAGCTCCATCACGGCTTCGACCTGCACCGCGGCAACCGGCGGCTCGGTGTCCCGCCGTTCCCGCAGCGCCGAGACCGCGACGAGACCGGCGCCGAGAATGCCGGCGACTCCGGACACCCACAGAAGTTCCGCCGGCAATCCGATCAGTTGAGACAGCGAGGCGAGCAGCACCAGCGCCAGGCCGGCCCACAGGCCCCAGCCGGGTCCACGCCGCGCATCGTTTGCCTTCAGAGGCAGGTCCCGCACTCCCGATTGATCGACCATCAGGCCCCGGCGCCCCCCGCGCTGAACCGGTTCTTCAGCTTCATGACATAGCTGATCACTTCCGCCACCGCGCGATAGTGCTCAACCGGGATCGGCTCGTCCAGTTCGACGGTGGCGTGCAGCGCACGGGCGAGCGGCGGATTCTCGATCACCGGTACGCCGGAGCTCTCCGCAAGCTCCCTGATCCTGAGCGCCACGGCGTCGATGCCCTTGGCGACGCAGGCCGGGGCGGCCATGCTGTCCATGTCGTATTTCAGGGCGACGGCGAAGTGGGTCGGGTTGGCGATCACGACATCGGCGCCGGGGACGGCCGCCATCATGCGGCGGCGGGCGCGTTCCTGACGCAGCGCGCGGATGCGCTGCTTGATCAGCGGATCGCCTTCGGATTCCTTGTGTTCGTCCTTGATCTCCTTGCGCGACATGCGGAGATCCTGATTGTTCTTCCATTTCTGATAGATGAAGTCGATGCCGGCAATGACGGTCATCACCGCCATGACGCCGCCGACCATGATCACCGCCTCCTCCCGCACGAAGGCCATCATGCCCAGCGGGTCGATGGTCATGAGTTGCGGCAGGGCGTCCATGTCCGGCCAGATCAGAGAGAACGCGACAATGGCGACGATCACCAGCTTGCCGATGCCCTTGGCGAACTCCATCAGCGAGCGGGAAGAGAAAAGCCGCTTGGCGCCCGCGATCGGCGAGATCTTGGAAAGCTGCGGTTTCAGCTTCTCGGTGGTGAAGATGAACGGGTGCTGCACCAGCGTGCCAACCGCGGAGACCAGCGCCAGCAGCAACAGCACCGGCAGCACGGCGTAGGCGACGCCCTCGACCACGGCGGCGAAGAGATCCTGCATCGCGCCGGGCGAGGTGACGATCAGGTCGGGGCTGGCGACAAAAGCCTGCAATGTCCGGGCAAGCTGCTCGCCGGTGTAGCCGATCAGGATCAGCAGGAAACCGGCGATGCCGAGCATCATGAACCAGTGGCCGACTTCCTGCGACTTCGCGACCTGGCCCTTCTTCAGAGCGTCGGATTTTCGCTTGTCTGTCGGTTCCTCGGTTTTTTGCGAGGGATCCTGGTCGCTATCAGCCATCCGTCGTCACCCTGCCGACAGGAACTGCATGGTTCCCGTCTCGAAATGCTCCAGGAACCAGATGCCGATGCCGCCCAGCGTGATGGTGAAGAACAGCAGCGCCAGCAGGATCTGCATTGGCATGACGACGAAGAAGACCTGCATCTGCGGCATCAGCCGGTTCACCAGACCCATGCCGATATAGAGGATCAGCGCATAGGCGATGAAGGGGGCCGATATCTGGATGCCGATCAGGAAGCTGTGGGCGACCGCGTTGGCCGCCATCTCCGCGAAGTCCTCCACCGGCGGCGCCTGCGCCGCCGGAAACAGCACATAGCTGTCCGCCACCGCGCGGAGCATCAGATGATGCAGGTCGGCGACCATGATCAGGGTCATGCCGATGATGGTCAGGAAGCTGCCCAGCAGCGCGCCCTGCGCCCCCTGCGCCGGGTCGAAGAACTGCGCGAAGCCCAGACTGGACTGGAAGGAGATCACGATACCCGCCACATGCAGCGCCGAGACCAGAAGCCGGATCGCGCCGCCGATGAAGATGCCGATCAGCACCTCGCCGAAGATCAGCGGCAGCAGTCCCACAGGCTGAAGCGGCGCTTCGGGCAATGTGCCGCCGACAACCGGCTCCACGACGACGCTCATGGCCAGCGCGATCACCAGCCGCACGCGCGGCGAGATGAAGGGTTCGCCAAAGGTCGGCAGCACCATCAGGATGGCGCCCACACGGGCGAAGACCAGCAGGTAGGAGAAGATCAGCGTTGGCAGCAGCTCGGCGAACATGGCCGGTCACCGTCCCTATCCGCCGTTCGGGCCGAGACCGGCGATCCTGAGCGAGATCTGGTCCATGAAACCGGTCAGCTCGCCGATCATGTAGGGCGAAAGCACGATCAGCGCGATGAAGATGGCGATGATCTTCGGCACGAAGGCCAGAGTCATTTCCTGCATCTGGGTCAGCGCCTGGAACAGCGAGACCAAGAGACCGACGCCCAGCGCGATCAGCATGACGGGACCGGCCACCTTCAGCAGGACCCAGATCGCGTCCCGGCCGATATCGACGACTTCGACGGGGGTCATGACAGCCCCCCCTCAGATCGGCATGCGGATGATCTGCTGGTAGGCCTCGACGACCCGGTCGCGGACGGCGACCACGGTCTGCAACGCGACTTCGGCGTTGTTCACGGCCTGCACGACATCGGTCAGTTCGACCTTGTCGAGGTTGGACATCACGCCGGCCTTCTCGCTCTGCTCGATGGTCGCGGCGGCCTGCTCGCCTGCGTTCTTCAGCATGTCGGCGAAGCTGGTGTCCCCGGCGGCGACAGGCGACGAATCCGGGGCAGCCTCACCGCCCCTGTTGATGGCCTTGCCGTAGGCCATGGCCGCATTCTGCAGCGTCACATCCATGCCGGATACTCCTTGTCAGCGATCATCACGCGGCTCACCTCAGCAGGTCGACCGTGCGCGAGATCATGTGCTTGGCCGTCTCGATGACCGTCAGGTTCGCCTGGAAGGTGCGCTGGGCCTCCTTCATGTCGGTCATCTCGATCAGGGAATTCACATTGGGCAGCTTCACGTAGCCCTGGCCGTTGGCCGCGGGGTTGCCGGGATCGTATTTTTCCCGGAAGGGCGACTTGTCGGTGATGACCTCGTTCACCTTCACGGTGCGCGCGCCGGTGGCGTTGTCGAGCGCTTGGGCGAAGGTCATGACCTTGCGGCGGTAGGGATCGGCGCCAGGACGGGTCGAGGCAGAGTTCGCATTGGCGATGTTCTCGGCGATCAGCCGCATGCGCGCGGACTGCACCCGCATGCCGGAAGCCGATGTCGCCATGGCCTTTTCAAGATCCATTCGTCGCTATCCTCCTGTCCGCTGCGGCTCGTCAGCCGCCGGGCCGGCCGGTGATGGCCATCTTCAGCATCTGCACGTGTTTCCGGTAGAGCGACGCGGCCAGGTCGTAGGACATCCGCGTGTCGTTCACCTTGATGATCTCGTCTTCCAGCTGGACGCTGTTCTCGTTCGGCGTCTTGTCGAAGGCCTCGTTGGTTTCCGGCCGGTAGTCACCTGCCGCACCGCCCGTCGGCACGATATGGCCGTCATTGGTCGCCTTCGGCGCCATGGTCGACTGCGCGCCCCGCACCAGGTCATTGAAGCTAAGCTTCTCCAGGTCCTTCGCCTTGTATCCGGGCGTATCGGCATTGGCGATGTTCTGGGCGAGCACCTTCTGGCGCGCCGACAGCCATTCCATGTTCCGCTGCAAGGCCTGGAAAACGCTGATGTCTTTGAGGAACATGATCGCTCCGACTGAACCCGGGACCGGCGGCGAACCCACTACCGGTTTCCGGCACTTTCGCCTCTAATGATTAACAATCGGTAAGGGCGGTCCGCCCGCGCGTTATCTGATCCTTAACCATGACCGGCCAGTCTGTGCCTGTTCGCGGGAGAGAATCTCCCCTGCAGAAGACCAATGGCAGAAGGCCGGCGCACGGATGGAAACCCTGGATTATCTCAGATTTGTACTCGGACTGGCTGTTGTCGTCGGGCTGATCGCCGCCGCTGCCTGGGGCGCGCGCCGCTTCGGCCTGGCGCCGCGCGTGTCCGGACAGGGCAGCGGCCGCCTCGCCGTCGTGGCGGTGCAGGCCATCGACACCCGCCGCAAGCTGGTGCTGGTGCGCCGCGACGACCGGGAACACCTGCTGGTCATCAGCCCCACCGCAGAAACCGTGATCGAGACCGCCATCCCCGCCGCCGGAGAGGACGCGCAATGATGCTGCGGATACTCCTCGCCGCCGGTCTGTTCCTGTTGCCCGCCATCGCGGGCGCGCAGGAAGTGAACATCGACCTGGGCGAAGGCGGCAGCTTCACCGGCCGCGTGCTGCAGCTCATAGCCCTGATGACGGTGCTGAGCCTGGCGCCGGCCATTCTGGTGGTTGTCACCTCCTTCACCCGTATCGTGATCGTGCTGTCGTTGCTGCGCTCGGCCATGGGCGTCCAGACCACGCCGCCGAACGTGGTGATCATCTCCCTGGCCCTGTTCCTGACCGCCTTCATCATGGCGCCGACCTTCGAGGCCGCCTGGGAACAGGGCATCGAGCCGCTTCTCAACGAGGAGATCGAGGAGCGAGAGGCCTTCACCCGCGCAACCGGCCCGCTGCGCGACTTCATGCTGACCCATGTCCGCGAGAAGGACCTGGCGCTGTTCCTGGATATCGGACGGATACAGACCGACGGGCTCGACCCTGCGGACACCCCGCTTCAGGCGCTGATCCCGGCCTTCATGATTTCGGAACTGCGGCGCGCCTTCGAGATCGGGTTCCTGCTTTTCATCCCGTTTCTGGTGATCGACATGGTCGTCGCCAGTGTGCTCATGTCGATGGGCATGATGATGCTGCCGCCGATCATCATCTCCCTGCCCTTCAAGCTGATCTTCTTCGTCATCGTCGACGGCTGGAATCTGGTCGCGGTCAGCCTTGTCCGCAGCTTCACCGGCGGCGGCTAGCAGGTTCCCCCATTCAGCCCCAAACCTGCCGCCCCTCTCTGAGTTCCTCGGGCTTGACCCGAGGATCTGTAGACAAGGTAGATGGCAAGCTCCGAGACACGGACCCTCGGGTCAGGCCCGAGGGCTGCTGGGAAGGTCCGTGGGCAATGTCGGACTGCAGAGCGTCTAGCTCTCCAGACCCAGACGCCGGTGCCAGTCGGCGATGCTCTCGTCCGGGTAGTGGGCGTGCTCACGGTCCTGCGCAGCGGGCGCATAGACGACCCAGTCCGGTTTGAATTCCGTCATCAGATGGGTCCGCTCCGGCGGCGTTGGCAGCGGCGTGTCGATCACGGTCGCCAGCGGATGCACAAGCTCCGGCCAGCGGCTGTCCCAGAGCCAGAGATGGGTGCCGCATGCGCCGCAGAAGCTGCGTTCGGCATTGGAGGTGCTGACCTCCCCGGTCGTCTCATCCTCCAGCCGCGCCTGATAGCCCCGGACATGCTCCCGCCCATCGACCTCAAGCGTCTCGAAGGAAGCGCCGAGGTTGATGGCGAACCCGCCGCCGCCGGCCAGCTTCCGACAGATTCCGCAATAGCAGAGATTGAACGGATACGGGTGCGCGCTCTCCACGTTGAAGCGGACGGCCTTGCAGTGGCATGACCCTTCCAGCAGCACCGCGTCAGTCCGCGTCTTCCTCGCGCCGGATCATGGTGCCCACGCCATGCTCGGTGAAGGTCTCCAGCAGGATCACGTTCTCGATCCGGCCGTCCAGGATGGTCGCCGAGCCGACTCCGCTGCGGACAGCCTCCAGGCAGGTCTCGATCTTCGGGATCATGCCGCCCGTGATGACGCCCTCCCCCTGCAGGACCAGCACGTCCTTGGGCGTCAGCGTCTGGACAAGCTCGCCGTTCTTGTCGAGCACGCCGGCGACATCGGTCAGCATGATCAGCTTGGCCGCCGAGAGCGCCGAGGCGATGGCGCCGGCCGCAGAGTCGGCATTGATGTTGTAGGTCTCGCCCTTGTTGCCGACGCCGATCGGCGCGATCACCGGGATCAGCGTATCCAGATCCATGGCGTTGAAGATCTCGGGATTGATGTGACGGGGTTCGCCGACAAAGCCGAGATCGAGAATGCGTTCGATGTTGGAATCGGGATCGCGCTTGGACCGGGTCAGCTTGCGCGCCTGGATCAGGTTGCCGTCCTTGCCCGAGAGGCCGATGGCCATGCCGCCCGCCTGCTGGATCGAGGACACGATCTGCTTGTTGATCGACCCGGCCAGGACCATTTCCACGATGTCGACCGTGCTGCGGTCGGTTACGCGCAGGCCGTCGACGAACTCGCTCTGGATTTCCAGCCGTTCCAGCATGGAGCCGATCTGCGGACCGCCGCCATGCACGATCACCGGATGGATGCCGACCTGCTTCAGCAGCACCACGTTCTCGGCGAAGGCCCGGGACAGGTTGTCGTCGCCCATGGCGTGGCCGCCATACTTGATCACGAAGATCTCGCCCGCGAACCGTCTGAGATAGGGCAGCGCCTCCTGCAGGGTGGCTGCCTTCTTCACCATGTCCTGGTCCACGTCGCGAATCCTCCCTCAGTCCACGACCGACCTTATAGCCGTCATCAGGCCGGCGTTGCCAGCATTGCCAGTTCGGCGCGGAGTTCGGCGAGGCCGTCCCCCTTCTCGCTCGAGGTGGCGAACTGCATCGGGTAGGCGGCGACATGGGGCGTCAGTTTCGCCGCCGTGTCCTTCTTCAGCTTCTCTAGCTGGCCCGATTTCAGCTTGTCGGTCTTGGTCAGCACCACCTGATAGACCACCGCCGCCTGGTCCAGCATGGTCATGAAGTCCTCGTCGGACTGCTTGATGCCGTGACGCGAGTCGATCAGCAGGTTGACCCGCATCAGGTTGGGCCGTCCCTTGAGATAGGCCCGGATCAGCCGCGTCCAGGCATCGACCGTGTGCTTCGGCGCCTTGGCAAATCCATAGCCGGGCAGGTCGACGAGCATCAGCCTGCGGCCCAGATCGAAGAAGTTGAGCTGCTGCGTCCGGCCAGGCGTGTTGGACGTCTTGGCCAGCGCCTTGCGGCCGGTCAACGCGTTGATCAGGCTCGACTTGCCGACATTGGAGCGCCCGATGAAGGCCGTCTCCGGCAGGTCGGCCGGCGGCAACTGCTCCAGGCGGGCGACGCTCAGCAGGAAGTCGCACTCCCCGGCGAAAAGCAGCCGCCCGCTCTCGATATCCGGCGTCTCGTCAGGCACCACCGCCTGCCGCCGCGGCCTCGCGCTTCTTTGTGATCCGCATGATCGTCCACTGCTGTGCGATCGAGAGCACGTTGTTGACCGTCCAGTAGATGACCAGGCCCGCGGGGAACCGCGCCAGCAGGAAGGTGAAGACGATCGGCAGCATCATCATGATTCGCGCCTGCATCGGGTCCGGCGGCTGCGGATTGATCTTCTGCTGGGCGTACATCGAGATGCCCATCAGCAGCGGCCAGATGCCAAGATGCATCAGCTCCGGCGGGCCCCAGTCGACCAGGCCGAACAGCGTGAACAGGTTGGTCGGATCCTGCGCCGAAAGGTCGGTGATCCAGCCATAGAAGGGCTGGTGACGCATCTCGATGGTCACGAACAGCACCTTGTAGAGCGCGAAGAAGACCGGGATCTGAAGCAGGATCGGCAGGCAGCCCGATACCGGGTTCACCTTGTGCTTCTTGTAGAGCGCCATCATGTCCTGCTGCATGCGCATGCGGTCGTCGCCCGCGCGCTCGCGGATCTTCACCAGCTCCGGCTGCAGGGACCGCATCTTCGCCATCGAGACGTAGGACTTCCAGGCCAGCGGCAGGAAGATGAACTTCACGATGATGGTCACCGTGATGATCGATAGGCCGAAATTCCCCAGCAGCGAATAGAAGAAGTCGATGGCGTGGAAGAACGGCCGGGTCAGGAATTCGAACCAGCCCCAGTCGATGGCCTTGTCGAACAGCCGGATATTGAGCTGCTCCTCATAGGCCGAGATCAGATGCACTTCCTTCGCGCCGGCAAACATACGCGTGACCTGGGTCTCGGTCGCGCCGGCGGCCAGCGGACGGCCATCGGTCAGGAAATCGACCTGATAGCGGTCGATGCCCGTGTCGAAGCGGTGGGCGAAAGTACCCTCGAACGAGGTGTCCTGGGAAGGGATCAGCACCGCCATCCAGTACTTGTCCGAAACGCCCAGCCAGCCGCCGCCCGGCGAGCGCTCCTTGATCACGCCGTCCTCGCGCAGATCGCTGTAGTCCAGTTCCTTCTTCTCCTCGAAGACGCCCAGCGGGCCTTCGTGAATGATGAAGAAGTCACTGATCTCCGGCGTGCCCCGGCGGATGATGCGGCCGTAGTGATACAGCGTCACTGCATCTTCGCGGGTGTTCTCCACCGAATGGGTGAGGGTGAACATGTAGTTGGCGTCAAGCTGGATCTGGCGGGTGAAGCGCAGTCCTTCGCCATTGTCCCAGGTCAGTGTCACCGGACTGCCGACGGAAAGTTCGGTGTCCGTCGTCTGCCACTCGGTCTCCGGTCCCGGCACCTTGATCTCGCCACCGCCGGCCAGCCAGCCGGTTTCGGCGAAATACGGCGCAGGCGCGTCGATCGGGCTCAGAAGCTCCACCGGCGGCGAGCTCTTGTCCGCCGTCTGGTAATAGTCGGTCAGCGTCAGGTCATCGATGCGCGCGCCCTGCAACCGGATCGAGCCGGTCAGGCGCTTGGTGCGGATCTGGATGCGCTGCGATTCGTTCAGCGCCGCGGTGCGGTCCTTCGGCAGGCTGAGTGTCGGCAGGCCCGGCGCGGTGCCCGGCACCTGAACGCCACCCTGCCCGGCCGGCGCGCCGGCCTGCTGCTGCGCCTGCTGCTGTTCGGACGGCGGCGCGGGTTCCGGCGCCAGGAAGAACTGCCAGCCCAGCAGGATCACCATCGAGATCACGATGGCCAGGATCATGTTGCGTTGCTCAGACATGCGGCTTCTGATCCTTCAGCAGATTTCTCGGGTCTCGTTGCGGGCGGGCGGCACCGGGTCGAAGCCGTGTCCCCCCAGAGGATGGCAGCGCGACAGACGGCGGAGCGCCAGCCAGCTGCCTTTCAGCGGCCCATGCTTCTCCAGCGCCTCCAGCGCGTAGGCCGAACAGGTCGGCTGATAGCGGCAGTTGGGACCGAGCCACGGCGAGATCAAGTAACGGTATCCGTGCACCGGCAGTTTCAGCGCGGTCACGACGATCCTGCCGATCATCGCGCCGCCTCCGGCTTCAGCAACCCCAGACGCTTCAGTGAAAAATGAAGATCGTCCGACAAATCACTGAAATCTCGATCAACCGTGGCTGCCCGCGCAATCAGGACATAATCGTAACCGCCGACCGCGCGATCCCGAAGGACGCTGTCGGCGAGCGCACGCATCCGGCGCTTGGCGCGATTGCGGCGGACCGCGTTGCCGACCTTCTTCGATGCGGTAAATCCGACGCGCATGTCGAGGCAGCTTTCCCGGTCGTCTTCAGGTCTGGGATCCGGCATAGGCCGCGCCTGCACCACCAGCCCGGTCGAGGCCGAGCGGGTCCGGGTGCGGCTGAGCCTGAGGAAATCGGCCCGTTTCTTCAACCGGCCGATACGCATCGGCCAGCCGTCAGGCCGACAGCTTCTTGCGGCCCTTGGCCCGGCGGAGACGGAGAACGCGCGCACCGCCAACCGTCGCCTTACGGGCGCGGAAGCCATGACGGCGCTTACGCACGAGCCTGCTCGGTTGGAATGTACGCTTCACGACGGTTTCTCCCGAAAATAGCAGCCAGTCGCCGGCCCCTGGGGCGGCGTCAGAGTGGCGCTGTATATTGGCCGGTCACGGGCAAGTCAACCGCAGTTCCCTTCAAATTCCACCGTCTATCATTAGCTTTGGCGTCGCACCCCTTTCGGAGTTTCACATGGCACGGCACATCGAAACCGACATCTGCGTCATCGGCGGCGGCTCGGGCGGCCTGAGCGTCGCCGCGGGGGCGGCTCAACTGGGCGTGCCGACGGTGCTGATCGAGGGCGGCAGGATGGGCGGCGACTGCCTGAACTATGGCTGCGTCCCCTCCAAGGCGCTGCTGGCCGCCGCGCATCATGCCAGCGCCTGGAAGAAGTCTGCGGCCTTCGGGATCGAGGCGGCGGCGCCCACCGTGCATTTCGACCGCGTCAACGACCATGTCCGCGACGTCATCGCCGGCATCGAGCCGCATGACAGTCAGGAGCGATTCGAGAGCCTGGGCGTCACCGTGCTGCGCGACTACGCCCGCTTCACTGCCCGCGATCAGGTGCAGGCCGGCGATGTCACGGTGAAGGCCCGCCGATTCGTTGTCGCCACCGGCTCCTCACCGGTAGCGCCGCCGATTCCCGGGCTGGATGAGACCGGCTATCTCACCAACGAGACCATCTTCGACAATCGTGACCTGCCGGAGCACCTGATCGTCATCGGCGGCGGCCCCATCGGCATGGAACTGGCCCAGGCCCACGCCGATCTCGGCGCGAAGGTCTCGGTGCTGGAGATGTTCCGCGCCTTCGGCAAGGACGATCCCGAACTTGCCGCGATCGCCCTGCAAGGCGTGCGCGACAGCGGTGTCGACGTTCGCGAAGGCGTCGAGATCGAGAAGGTCGAACCCGGCCCGACCGTCATCCTGAAAGGCGGCGAGCGGATCGAGGGCTCGCATCTTCTGGTCGCGGCCGGACGCAAGGCCAATGTCGACAGCCTCGATCTGGAAAAGGCGGGAATCGAGTACACGCCGAAGGGCATCAAGACCGACAAGGGCCTGAGGACCACCAACCGCCGGGTCTACGCCATCGGCGACGTCGCCGGCGGGCTGCAGTTCACCCATGTCGCCGGCCACCATGCCGGGCTTGTCATCCGCAACGCCCTTTTCCGCCTGCCCGTCAGCAACGATACCAGCGCCACGCCCTGGGTCACCTACACCAGCCCGGAACTGGCCTGGGTCGGCATCTCCGAGGCCGATGCGCGGGAGAAACATGGCGACGCCATCGAGACTGCAACCTGGAGCTTCGGCGTGAACGACCGCGCAAGGGCCGAGCGCCAGACCGGCGGCCAGGTGAAGCTGGTGATCCGCAAGGGCAAGGTCATCGGCGCCGGTATCGTCGGCGCACATGCCGGCGAACTGATCGGGCACTGGGTGCTGGCCATCGGCAAGGGACTGAAGCTCTCCGATATGGCCGGCTTCATCGCGCCCTACCCGACCCTCGGCGAAGTGAACAAGCGCGCCGCCGGCAGCTATTTCACGCCAAAACTGTTCGCGCCGCGCACACGGAAGCTGGTCCGCTTCCTGCGCCGGTTCGGCTGATCAGGTCACCCGGCTGCGCACCTGGAATTCCGGCGCGCGCCAGAGTTCGTCTGTGACAACCCGCTCCAGAACCTCGACGGCTTTCAGAATGTCGTCGCGGTCGAGATAGAGCGGCGTGATGCCGAAGCGCATAATGTCGGGCGCGCGGAAGTCGCCAATCACGCCATGAGCGATCAGAGCCTGCATCGCCGCGTATCCCTCGGCGAAGGCGAATGAAACCTGCGAGCCACGGACCGCCGGATCGCGTGGGCTGGCGAGCCTGAGTACTGGACAGCGGCGCTCGACCTCGGCGATGAACAGTTCCGAAAGCTCGATGGAGGCAGCCCGGATCTCTGCCATCGTCACCTGCTCGAAGACTTCCAGCGCCGTCTCCAGCGCCCCCATCTGGATCACCGGCGGCGTGCCCACCCGCATCCGCTCGATACTCATGGCCGGGCGGTAGCCCGGTTCGAAGGCGAAGGGCGCGTCATGGCCCAGCCAGCCCGAGAGCGCAGGTTCCAGATCCTCGATCAGATCGGGGCGGACATGGATGAAGGCCGGCGCGCCGGGCCCGCCGTTCAGGAACTTGTAGGTGCAGCCGACCGCGAACTCCGCCCCCGACCCGGCCATGTCCACCGGCACCGCGCCGGCGCTGTGGGCCAGATCCCAGATCATCACCGCACCTGAATCATGAGCCGCCTTCGTCACCGACTTCATGTCGTGCATGCGGCCGGTCCGGTAATCCACCTCGGTCAGCATCACCGCCGCGACGGTCTCATCGATGGCACCGGTCACCTCTTCCGGCGCGACCGTCCGCAGTCCCAGCCCCCTGTCCAGCGTCCCGATCAGCCCCTGAGCCATGTAGAGGTCGGTCGGGAAGTTGCCCGTATCCGACAGGATCACCCGCCGCTCCGGGCGCATCCGGATGGCGGCCGCCAGCGCCTGGTAGACCTTGATCGACAGCGTGTCGCCGAGGACGACACTCCCCTCGGGCGCGCCGATCAGGCGGGCAATGCGGTCGCCGATGCGGGCGGGCTGTTCCATCCAGCCATGCTCGTTCCAGCCTCTGATCAGGGACTTGCCCCATTCTTCGGTCACGACCGTGTCGAGGGTTGCCACGACGTCCTTCGGCAGGGGACCCAGCGAGTTGCCGTCCAGATAGATGACGCCCTCGGGCAGCTCGAAGAGGTGCTTCAGCGGCAGGGACGTCATGTCAGGTTACCCCGCAGCCGCCAGAGTTCCGGGAACAGAACCACATCCAGCATCTTCCTGAGATAGGCCACGCCGCTGGTGCCGCCGGTGCCCGGCTTCATGCCGATCACCCGCTCGACCGTGGTCACGTGGTTGAAGCGCCAGCGGCGGAAATAGTCCTCCAGATCGACAAGCTTCTCGGCCAACTCGTACATGTCCCAGTACCTCTCCGGCGTCCGGTAGACCGTTGTCCACGCCGCCTCGATCCGCTCGTCCGGCTCGCCCTGCCCGTCCGCGGGCGCAGGCAGCGTCTCACCAGTCGCCCGACCGAGCGCACCGACTGCAACGGCGTAGAGCGACGGCCTGGCCAGTTCTTCTGTCAGCGCCCGATGCGCCGCCTCGTTGCCCTCGTGCACCCTGACCATCGCGGTGTTGCGGTTGCCCAGCGCGTATTCGACCAGCCGGTACTGGTGCGACTGGAACCCCGACGAGCCGCCCAGCGCATCGCGGAAGGTGCCATAATCCCGCGGCGTCATGGTGCGCAACACGTCCCAGGCGAGATTGAGCTGGTCGAAGATGCGGGACACCCGGGCCAGCATCTTGAAGGCCGGTGCAAAGTCATCCCCGGCGACCAGGTCACGGGCTGCGCCGATCTCGTGCAGCAGCAGCCGCATCCACAGCTCGGTCGTCTGGTGCTGGATGATGAACAGCATCTCGTCATGCGCGTCCGACTGTGGCGCCTGCGCCGACAGCAGCCGGTCCAGCTTCAGATAGTCGCCATAGGTCATACCGTCACTCATGGGCCGCGCTCCGGGTTCGATCTTCGCGGCCAGTTTCGGCTTTCATGCCGCCGCCGCAACCCATAGATAGGAACGATGCTGAACCGGTCCGCCCCGCTGCTGTTGCTCGCCATGCTGCTCTGCGCCGGCGTGGTGGCGCTGTCGCTGCTGCTGGCGCGTGAGGCGCGGGAGATCAGCCGTCTGGAAACCGACCGGGCGGAACTGCACGACATCTCTCATGGGGCGCTCGATCCCGATCAGTGGGTGGCGCGGCTCTCGCCGATCATCGCCCAGCGCATAGAACGCTTCGAGATCAGCGAGGAGAACCGCCCGCACATCAAGACACTGCTGGTCCGCGTGATCGACCGGCTGATCGACGAACTGCCCGGCCTGCTGATCCAGATGAAGCAGGATGACAGCTTCGTGGCCCGGCTGATGGGCAGCACCAGCGACCGCGCCTTCCGACTGATGCTGGAGGCGTCGGGCATCAAGGACCGCTCGCCCGAACTGGCGGATTCGCTGATCGACGAGTTGCAGAAGCCGGAGACCAGGAAGGAGCTGGTTCTGGTGATGCACGGCGCGCTGACGGAACTGGCCGCCGAGAACCTGCCGCCGCCGGACCGCGCCAGCCTGAAAGCGGTGCACCAGCGTCATGACTGCGGCTCGGCGCCGGCCTGCGCCCAGAAGATCGAGGCGATCCTGGCCGGCAAGCAGGAAAGGGCGCTGATCTGGCTGGGCGGAATGGCCGGACTGGCGGTGCTGCTGCTGCTCGTCTCGGCGCGCAGCTTCCCGAAAGCGCCTCGGCTGACTGCGCCGATCCTGACCGTTGCCGCCGCCGGGCTGCTGGCAGCGGGCCTGCTGGCGCCGATGATCCAGATCGATGCGCGCATCTCGGCGCTGGAATTCGACCTGCTCGGCGACACCATACGCTTCGACGATCAGGTGCTGTATTTCCAGTCCAAGAGCATCCTCGACGTTGTCGAAATCCTGGTGCGCGGCGCGCAGCCGGACCTGCTGCTGGTCGGCGGGCTGATCGCGCTGTTCAGCATCGGGTTTCCGGCGCTCAAGCTGCTGTCGAGTTGCCTCATTGTCTGGCGGGGCCGGCAGGCGGAGCCCGGGCTGCTGCTGCGCTTCTTCACCTTCCATTCGTCGAAATGGGCCATGGCGGACGTCTTCGTGGTCGCCATGTTCATGGCCTATATCGGGATGCGCGGGATCGTCGGCGATCAGCTCGGACAACTGGAAGGCGGTGGCTCGGTCAGCGTTCTGACGACCAACGGCACCGCGCTGGAGCCCGGTTTCTGGGCGTTCCTGCTGTTCGCGCTGTTCGGCATCGTCATGGCGATCCAGACCCAGCGCTGGCAATCCGCCAGCACTGAGAAGGTCCCGGCCGAGACACCGTCTGGCGGATAGGCCGCCGGTTCTGTCATGCTTCCCCGGTCAGGGGGAGGAAACGGCATGAGCGACAACAGTCCGCAGCGGTTCAGGGACCGCGGTATCGTGTTCGAGAGCGGCATCCGGGGCCGCAATGTCGAGATCCCCACCGCGAACCCGATCAACTTCCATCAGGCCATCAGCGATCCGTCGGCGATGCCGCCACTGTCCGTCGACGGGAAACTGTTCCTGCCCGCGGAGGCCAGCGGTCCCCTGCCCTGCGTGATCGTCGCGCCTGGCAGCCTGGGTGTCGCGGATTCCCACATTTCCCACGCCGAAACCGCAACCCGCCTGGGCTTCGCGGCCTTCGTGCTCGACAGTTTCAGCGCCCGCTCGGTGACCTCGACAGTCGCCAACCAGACCCAGTTTTCCTTCGCGGCTTCCGCGTACGATGTGCTGGCCGCGTGGCAGGCCCTCGCCGCCATGCCGGAAATCGACGCTGGCCAGATCGGCGCACAGGGCCACAGCCGGGGCGGCAGCGCGGTGATCATGGCGGCGACACGGGTGCTGGCCGATGCCATCCTCGGACCGGAAAAGGGCCTGAAGGCGGTCTACGCCGCCTATCCCTGGAGCGGGCAGCAATTCCTCGCGCCGGGCATCGGCTCGACCTGCCTGCGCGCCATCATCGGCGACGCGGACGAGTGGTGCTCGCCGATGCAGGTGCAGACCCACATGCAGGCCATCCGCCTGACCGGCGGCGAAATATCATTCCGGCTTCTCGGCGGCATTCACCACAGTTTTGACCGCGGCGCGCCGATCGTCGACGTGCCCGAGGCCTCGGTCTCGCCCTGCGCGCCTGTCGCCTACCTGTCTGACGACGGCGCCTTCATCCACCCGCTGGAAGGCCAGCCTGATCCCGCACTGACAGACCGCGATCTGATGCTCTACGGCGTCAAGTCCGGATTCGGCCGCAAGGGCGCGAAGATCGGCGGCACCGCCGAAAGCGCGACACTGTTCAAGGAAGACATGAGCACGTTCTGGCGCGAGGCGGTCGAGTAGTCCAATTCAGCCCTAGAGTGAGGCGCCCCGGATCACGCGGATGTCCAGTTCCCGGATCTTCTTCCGCAGCGTGTTGCGGTTGAGGCCGAGAAGGTCGGCGGCGCGAAGCTGATTACCCCTCGTCGCGGCCAGCGAGAGCGTCACCAGCGGCTTCTCGATCTCCTTCAGGATCCGGTCGTAGAGGCCGGCGGGTGGCAGTTCGTCGCCATGCGCCTCGAAGTAACGGGACAGGTGATACTCCACCGCCGCGCCAAGGCTCTCCGAAGCCGGATTGCTCTCGGTCGTCGGCGCGGGGACCGGCTCGGCCAGTTCGCGCTCGATGATCTCGACCGAAATCTGCTCTTCGGAATACAGGGCCGAGAGACGGCGCACCAGGTTCTCGAGTTCGCGGACATTGCCCGGCCAGCGATGCGCAACCAGGCGCTCCATCGCCGATGGATGGATCGTCTTGGCAGGCAGGCCCTCCTCGACCGCGCGGGCCATGAAGTGCCGGATCAGGTCGGGCGTGTCCTCGCGGCGTTCGCGCAGCGGAGGCAGCCGGATCGGCACAACGTTCAGGCGGTAGAACAGGTCCTCGCGGAACAGGCCCTGGCTGATTTGCTGGCGGAGATCGCGGTTGGTGGCCGCGACGATGCGGACGTCGGTGCGGATCGAGCGCCGGCCGCCGACCGTGGTGTACTCGCCCTGCTGCAGCACACGCAGCAGGCGGGTCTGTGCCTCCAGCGGCATGTCGCCGATCTCGTCCAGGAACAGCGTGCCGCCCTCGGCCTGCTCGAAGCGGCCAACGCCGCGCTGGGCCGCGCCGGTGAAGGCGCCCTTCTCATGGCCGAACAGTTCGCTCTCGATCAGTTCGCGGGGGATAGCCGCCATGTTGACCGGCACGAAGGGGCCGTTCCGGCGACGGCCATAGTCGTGCAGCGCACGGGCGACCAGTTCCTTGCCGGTGCCCGACTCGCCGGAGATCATCACCGTCAGGTCGGTGGTCATCAGCCGGGCCATCACCCGGTAGATCTCCTGCATCGCCGCCGAGCGGCCGATCAGCGGCAGGGTCTCGTCATTGGCCGCCGCGCTGGCGCTCTCAGAAGTCGATGAGGGCTGGCTCAGCGCCCGCTCCACGATCGAAAGCAGTTCCTTCAGATCGAAAGGCTTGGGCAGATACTCGTAGGCGCCGCGCTCGGTCGCCTTTACCGCCGTCAGCAGCGTGTTCTGCGCGCTCATGACGATCACGGGCAGTTCCGGCCGCCGCTTGCGGATGCGGGGCAGCAGGTCCAGCCCGTCTTCGTCGGGCATGACCACATCGGTGATCACCACATCGCCCGAGCCGTCGGACACCCAGCGCCAGAGAGTGGAGGCGTTGCCCGTGGTACGGACATCGAAGCCGGCGCGGCCGAGCGCCTGGCCGAGGACGGTTCGAATGCTGCGGTCGTCATCGGCGATCAGGACGGATTTGGCTGTCATGTCTCTTTCTCCTGCTCTCCCCTGGCGACCGGAAGGTAGATGCGGAACGTGGCGCCCCGGCCGGTGCTGTCGAACTCGATGATCCCGCCATGGTCGTTGATGATCTTCGCGACCAGGGCGAGACCGAGTCCGGTTCCGCTTGGCTTGGTGGAAACGAACGGGTCGAACATGTGCGCGCGGAGATCCTCCGGCACGCCCGGCCCGTTATCTGAAATGGTGACTTCCAGCGGCAGCTCGATACGCTCCGCCGTGCCCGGCACCGCCAGGCGGACACCGTGGCGGTAGGCCGTGGTGACCTGGATCTCGCCCTTCTTCTCCGGCACCGCCTCGCAGGCATTCTTGACCAGATTGAGAAACACCTGGATCAGCTGATCCCGATTGCCCAGCACGCTGGGCAGCGAGGGGTCGTAGAGTTCGATGAAACGGACACTCGTGCCGAAGCCGTTCTCGGCCAGCCGGATCACCCGTTCAAGCACCTGGTGGATGTTCACCGCCTCGCGCGTCGCCGGACGGGCGTCAGAGAACGCCTCCATGCGGTCGACCAGGGCGACGATGCGCTGGACCTCGTCGATGATCAGCGAGGTCAGTTCGCGGTCGTCATCTTCCAGCCCCGGCTCCAGAAGCTGGGCCGCCCCGCGGATACCGGACAGCGGGTTCTTCACCTCATGCGCCAGCACCGCGGCCATCCCGGTCACAGCCCGCGCCGCGCCGCGATGAGTCAGCGAGCGATCCATCTTGGAGGCCATGGTGCGTTCCTCGATCTGGATGACCACAGCGCCGTCGCGATCGACGATGGGTGAGAGCTGGATGTTCACGTTCTTCACGCCGGACTTCGGCGTGCCCAGCAGCACTCCGTATTCCGAGATCGCGCCATACCCTTCCCGCGCCTGCTCGAACAGGGTCAGCAGCGGGCTGCCGAAGGGTGCGAGATCGGTGAGGTTCTGACGCCGCAGATGCGACTGCCCGATGCCGAAGAACTCCTCGGCCGCCGGGTTGGCGGCCAGGATACTGCCGTCGCGGGCGACAACGAAGACCGGATCCGCAATGGCCCCGAAGACTGCCTCGTGCAGGCCGGCGGGGCTCATGCGGCCGCCCGTTCCCGGCCGGCCGTGAAATGCCGCTCGACCGCGCGCATCACCGCGTCCGGATCGGTTTCGGTCATCACTTCGGCGCGGTAGGCGGCGGGATCATCCAGATGCTCGCCGTACCAGCCGAGATGCTTGCGGGCGATCCGGACCAGATGCTCGACATCGCCCATGGAAAGCAGGTCCTGATAGTGGTCGATGGCGATGCGGCCGATCTCCGCCAGAGGCGGGATCGCAACCGGGTCGCCGCCGTCCAGCGCCGCCCCGATCTGGCTCGGCACCCAGGGCCGCCCCTGTGCGCCACGTCCGATCATCACGCCGTCGGCGCCGGATTGCTGCAGGCACTCCCTGGCGTCGTCCGCGGAGAGAATGTCGCCATTGGCGATCACCGGAAGGCTCACCGCCTGCTTCACCTGGCGGATGAAGCGCCAGTCGGCCCGTCCCTTGTAGAACTGGCAACGGGTCCGGCCATGCACGGTGATCATCCGGACGCCACAATCCTCGGCGATGCGACCCAGTTCCGGCGCATTGCGGCTCCGGTCGTCCCAGCCCGTACGCATCTTCAGGGTGACCGGCAGATCGACCGCGCCCACCACGGCCTCTATGATGGCGCGGGCCGTGGCAAGATCGCGCATCAGCGCCGAGCCAGCATATCCACCCGTGACCTGCTTGGCCGGGCAGCCCATGTTGATGTCGATGATCTCGGCGCCGCGATCCTGGTTGAAACTGGCGGCGTCGGCCATTATTGCGGGATCGCATCCGGCGATCTGGACGGCGCGAATGCCGATGCCGTCCGGCTCGAGCATTCTCTGGGCCCGGTCCTGACCGCTGAGTACATGGCGGCCGGCAACCATCTCGGAGAAGGCGAGCGAGACGCCGAACCGCTTGACGGCGCGGCGGAATGGCGGGTCGGTGATGCCCGACATCGGCGCCAGAAACACGCGCCCCGATATCGGCACCGGACCTACAGAAATGCTCATAATTTGACCAGCAATCAGGATCGCCTACTGTTTGGGCATTTATGACCGAGGTCTGCCCTGTTCGCAAGTGCGAAGGCCGAATATCTGGAATGCCTGACCCGCCATGTTGTAGCGTCCGCGCATGACCGTCGCCGCACTCATCGTCGCCGCGGGAAAGGGCAGCCGCATGGGCGCCCCCCTGCCGAAACAGTACCTGCCGCTGGGCCCTTCGCCGGTGCTGCGGCATACGGTCCGCGCGTTTCTCAAACATCCGGGAATCGCGACCGTTCAGGTCGTCATCGCCGAAAGCGACCGCGCGCTCTACGAATCGGCGGTCGGAGATCTCGGCCTGCCGGAGCCAGCCATCGGAGGCGCCTCCCGTCAGGAATCGGTAATGAACGGTCTAGAAGCCCTTTCGGGCAGCGAGCCGGACAAGGTCCTGATCCACGACGCCGCGCGCCCCTTCGCCACCGGCGCACTGATCGAGGCGGCCATCGGCGCGCTGGATCAGAACGTGGGCGTGGTTCCCGTGCTGCCGCTGATCGACAGCATCAAGCTGCTGGAAAACGGCGCGGTTACCGGAGAGGTCGACCGCGACACGCTCGGACGGGCCCAGACGCCCCAGGGGTTCCAGTTCGCGGCGATCCTGGCTGCGCATCGTGATGCGGCCGGACAGTCACTGACCGACGACGCAGCAGTCGCGCGGCTTGCCGGCCACGACGTCTGCGCCATTCCCGGCGAGGAAGGCAATTTCAAGATCACCACCGAGGACGATCTACGCCGCGCCCGGGAAATCGTTGCCGCCGCACCGGCAGCCATGGCGCAGGAATACCGGATGGGCTCCGGCTTCGACGTGCATCGCTATGCGCCCGGGCGGCCGATGATCCTGTGCGGCGTGACCATCCCGTTCGAGCTTGGCCTGGAAGGGCATTCGGACGCCGATGTCGGCCTGCACGCAATCACCGACGCCATTCTGGGCGCCATCGCCGAGGGCGATATCGGCGATCATTTCCCGCCAACCGATCCGCAATGGCGCGGCGCGCCGTCGGACCTGTTCCTGCGCCATGCTGCCGATCTGGTCACGCGGCGCGGCGGCCGCATCACCTCGATCGATCTGACGCTGATCTGCGAGGCGCCAAAGATAAAACCGCACCGACAGGCCATGCGGGAGAGCGTCGCCGCGATCTGCGGCATCAGCCTCGACCGTGTAAGCGTCAAGGCGACGACGACCGAGAAGCTGGGCTTCACGGGCCGGCGGGAAGGCATCGCGGCCCAGGCCACGGCCACCGTTGCACTGCCCGGACCACAGGGGTGATTGCCCGCACCGCCACGTTCCTGGCCACCTTCGGCTACAGCGGGCTGATCCGGCCCGCGCCCGGCACATGGGGGACGGTCGCCGGCCTGCCCTTCGCCTGGTTGCTGGGCGAGTGGGGTGGCGCGCCGGTCCTGGCCGCGGCGGCCTTGGCGGCATTCCTGATCGGCTGGTGGGCGGCACACGTCCACATGACCGCCACCGGCAACATGCAAGACCCCTCCGAGATCGTCATCGACGAGGTCGCCGGACTCTGGGTCGCCTGTATCGCAATGCCGGAGAACAGCGGGCCATGGCTGCTGACCGCGTTCCTGCTGTTCCGGCTGTTCGACATCTGGAAGCCCGGCCCGATCGGCTGGGCGGACCGGCGGATCAAGGGTGCGCTCGGCGTGATGGTGGATGATATCGTGGCAGGCGTGGCGGCGGCGCTCTGCCTGCTGGCGTTGGGGCAGATTCCGGGAGTGGCATGAGCATGGACCCAAGACTGACGGACGAAGCGGCGCGCCTGCTGCAGGCCCTGCGGGAGGCGGGGCTGATGGTGGCCACCGTGGAAAGCTGCACCGGCGGTCTGATCGCCGGAACGCTGACAGAGATCGCCGGCTCCTCGGACGTCGTCGACCGGGGCTTCGTCACCTATTCCAACGAGGCCAAGAACGAACTGGTCGGCGTGCCGATGAAGCTGATCGAGCGCCATGGCGCCGTCTCCGAACCCGTCGCCATCGCCATGGCCGAAGGCGGATTGCAGCATTCCCGCGCCCATGTCGCTGTATCAGTGACTGGCGTCGCGGGCCCGGGCGGCGGCAGCGCGGAGAAGCCTGTCGGACTGGTTCACTTCGGCTGCGCCATGCGCGACCGGCCGACGCTGCATCAGCGGCATGAATTCGCCGACCGGGGCCGCAGTTTCATCCGCCAGCGCACCATCGAACAGGCCTTCCGAATGATCCGCCAGCAGATGGCAGACACCTGAGTTGTTTGAACAGGCGGATGGGTCGTTCATCGCTCCGCGTGTCCTGGACCCGATCCAGGCCCCATGCCTGAGCATCTCCGGCAGATCAGCGTTTGAGGAAACGCTCAGGCATGGGTCCTGACTTTCGTCAGGACGCGTCGCAACAGGACCGCGGTCCGCTGTCTCAGATCAGCACCCGGTTCTCGAAGGCGGCGGCCAGCAGGCGTTTTGTGTAGTCGGTCTCCGGCGCATCGAAGATCTTCTCGACGGTCCCGGTTTCCTGCACCTTGCCGTCCTTCATGACGATCACCTCGTCGGACAGGGCGCGCACCACCTTCAGATCATGGCTGATGAACATGTAGGCGAGGCCATGCCGTTCCTGCAGATCGCGCAGCAGATCGACGATCTGCGCCTGCACCGACATGTCCAGCGCCGAGGTCGGTTCGTCCAGCACGATGAATTCGGGTTTCAGCGCGATGGCGCGCGCGATCGAGATGCGCTGGCGCTGCCCGCCCGAGAATTCGTGCGGATAGCGGTCCTGCATGTTGCCCTCGAGACCGACTTCGACCAGAGCGTCCGTGATCACCTGGCGACGCGCCTCTTCCGTGTCGCCGGCCATGCCGTGCAGCAGCAGGCCTTCCTCGATGATCTGCCCCACCGAAAGACGCGGGCTGAGCGAGCCGAACGGGTCCTGGAAGACCACCTGCATCTCGCGGCGCTTCGGGCGCATGGCCGAGAAGCCCAGATCGTCGATCCGCTCGCCCTGCCAGACGATCGGTCCTTCGGACCGGATCAGGCGTAGCAGGGCCATGCCGAGCGTGGTCTTGCCCGACCCGGATTCGCCGACGACGCCCAGGGTCCGCCCTCTTTTCACGGCCACGTCGATGCCGTCGACGGCCTTCACATATCCGACGGTGCGGCGGAACACGCCGCGCTTGATGGGAAACCAGACCTTCAGATCGTCCGCCGTCAGCACGGTCTCCGGTTCCGGCGCGTCCGGATCGCGCACCGGGCGGCCCTTCGGTTCGGCCGAGAGAAGCATCCTCGTGTAGTCGTGCTGGGGATTGTCGAAGACCTCGGCGGTCGGCCCGGTCTCGACGATCTCGCCCTGTGTCATGACGCAGACGCGGTCGGCGATGCGGCGGACCACGCCGAGATCGTGCGTGATGAACAGGATCGCCATGCCGAGGCGCTTCTGCAGGTCGGCCAGAAGCTCCAGAATCTGCGCCTGGATGGTGACGTCCAGCGCCGTGGTCGGTTCGTCGGCGATCAGCAGGTCCGGCTCGTTTGCCAGCGCCATGGCGATCATGACGCGCTGGCGCTGCCCGCCGGAGAGCTGGTGCGGATAGTCGGCCAGACGGGATTCCGGATCGCGGATGCCTACAAGATCCAGCAGCTCCACCACCCGCTTGCGCGCGGCGTCTCGGCCGATGCCGCGGTGCAGGATCAGCACCTCGGCGACCTGTTTCTCGACCGTGTGCAGCGGATTGAGCGCCGACAGCGGCTCCTGGAAGATCATGGAGACCCGTCGGCCGCGGATGTTGCGCATCACGACGTCGGGCGCGCCGACCAGTTCCTCGCCCTGCAGCCTGATCGACCCGGACGGGTGCGAGGCGCGTGGATAGGGCAGAAGCTGCATCACAGACAGCGCAGTCACCGACTTGCCGGATCCGCTCTCCCCTACCAGGGCCAGGGTCTCGCCCTTGTCCAGTCCGAAGCTGACATGACGAACGGCGTCGATCGCGCGTCCCTCGACACCGAAGCGCACGGACAGGTCCTCGACTTCCAGCAGCCGGCTCATGCGAAGCTCTTCCTCGGATCGAAGGCGTCACGCACCGCCTCGGCCATGAACATCACCAGGGTGAGCATGATCGAGATGACGATGAAGCCGGTCAGGCCCAGCCAGGGCGCCTGCAGGTTGGACTTGCCCTGCGCCAGCAGTTCGCCAAGGGACGGCGAGCCCGGCGGCAGACCGAGGCCCAGCAGGTCGAGCGCGGTCAGCGAGGTAATGGCGCCGGTCAGGATGAAGGGCATGAAGGTGATGGTCGCGACCATGGCGTTGGGCAGCAGGTGCTTGAACATGATCACCCGGTTGCTGACGCCCAGCGCCCGCGCCGCCCTGACATAATCGAAGTTTCGCGCCCGCAGGAACTCGGCGCGGACGACCGCCACCAATGCCGTCCAGCTGAACAGCAGCAGGATGAAAAGCAGCGTCCAGAACCCCGGCACGAACAGCGCCGAGAAGATCAGGATGATGAAGAAGAAGGGCATGCCTTCCCAGATCTCGATGAAACGCTGCGCAATCAGGTCCAGCCAGCCGCCGTAATAGCCCTGCACCGCACCGGCGGAGACCCCGATGACAGTGGAAAACACGGTTAGCATGATCCCGAACAGAACCGACAGCCGGTAGCCGTAGATCACCCGAGCCATCACATCCCGGCCCTGATCGTCGGTGCCCAGCCAGTTCTCCGCGGTCGGCGCCTGTGGGAAAGGACCCTCGGCCTTCGGCGTGCGGTAGTCGTATTCGATCAGCGGCCAGAGCGACCAGTTCCCGTCCGCCGACAGCGCCTCGCGCATGAAGTCCTCTCGGTATTCGGCCTCGGTCGGCAGGAAGCCGCCGAATTCCTCGTCGGTATAGACGAACAGCACCGGGAACTTGATCTGCCCCTCGTACGAGACGACCAGCGGCTTGTCGTTGGCGATGAACTCGGCGAACAGGCTGAGGAAGAAGATGATCAGAAAGATCACCGTCGACCAGTAACCACGCTTGTTGCGCCGGAAGTTCTCCCAGCGCCGCCGGTTCAGCGGCGTCACCCGGAAGCCGAGCACGCGATGCGTATCCGCGCCTGACAGGACCGCCTGATCAGACATCGCGGGCCTCGAAATCGATGCGCGGATCGACGAAGGCGTAGGTGATGTCACGGATGATGGTCATCAGCAGGCCCAGCAGCGTGAAGGCGTAGAGCGTGCCGAATACGACCGGGTAGTCGCGGTTCACCACGCTCTCGAAGCCCAGCCGCCCCAGCCCGTCGAGCGAGAACAGCACCTCGATCAGGAATGTCCCGGTGAACAGCATGCCGATGAAGGCCGACGGGAAGCCGGCGATGATGATCAGCATCCCGTTGCGGAAGACATGGCCATAGAGGACACGATTCTCCGACAGGCCCTTGGCCCGGGCAGTCTGCACATATTGAAGGTTGATCTGATCCAGGAAGGAATTCTTGGTCAGCATGGTCAGGTTGGCGAAGGCGCCGATGGTCAGCGCCGTCACCGGCAGGAAGATGTGCCAGAAGTAGTCGGCGATCTGGCCGAGCGTCGACAACTCATCGAAATTCTCCGACGTCAGACCGCGCAGCGGGAAGATCTGCCAGTAGGAGCCGCCGGCGAAGAGCACGATCAGCAGCACCGCGAACAGATAGGCCGGAATGGCGTAGCCGATGACGACGACCGTCGAGGTCCAGACGTCGAACGCCTGGCCGTCCCTGACCGCCTTGCGGATGCCCAGCGGAATCGAGATCGAGTAGGCCAGCAGGAATGACCAGAGCCCCAGGGAGATCGACACCGGCATCTTGTCGATCACCAGATTCACGACAGACTCATCGCGGAAGTAACTGTCGCCGAAATCGAACACGGCGTAGTTCGCGACCATCTGCAGGAAGCGGTCGTGGATCGGCTTGTCGAAACCGAACTGCTTCTCGAGTTCGGCGATGAACTCCGGATCGAGACCCTGCGCGCCGCGGTAGGAACTGTCCTGCACGCCGGCGCCCTGGGGCTGCGCCGACCCGCCAGAGGTCTCGCCCCCGCCCCCGCCGGTCACCCGCGCGCCAGCGCCCACGGCGGTGCCCTGGATCTCGGCGATGATCTGCTCGATCGGGCCGCCCGGCGCGAACTGGATGATCACGAAGTTGACCAGCAGGATCACCAGCAGCGTCGGTATGATGAACAGCAGCCGTCGGATGAGATATGCGATCATGGCGCGGCTCCGGCGTCAGCCATTCTTGCCACCGGTCTTCGCCGCCTTCGCGGCGTCAAACCACCAGGCGTTGATCACCCCGCGGTGGTAGGGCGGCTTCTCGGCCTCGGGCCGGCCGAAGCGGTCCCAGAAGGCCAGGTTGTGCTCGCCCTTGTACCACTGGGGCACGATGTAGCGGCCCCACATGATCAGCCTGTCCAGCGCCCTGAGAGCGGTCAGCAGCGTCTCCCGGTCCGGTGCGGCCAGAGCCGCCTCGATCATCGCGTCCACCGCCGGATCGCGCACGCCGGCATAATTGTTGGTGCCATTGATATCGGCCTGCTTGCTGCCGAAGAAACTCCACATTTCCGCGCCCGGCGTCTCCGGCGGCGAGAAGCGTGCGGTGACGACGTCGAAATCGAACTTTTTCACCCGCTCTACATATTGCGCCGGATCGATGAGCCGCTGGCTGACCTGGATGCCGAGCCTCTCCAGGTTCTGCGCATAGGGGCCGATGATGCGCCCGAAGGACGGCTGGTACATGATGAATTCGAGCGTAAAGACATCGCCGGATGCGTCCTTCAGCACCCCGTCCTGAATTGTCCAGCCGGCCTCCGCGAGCAGTTCATGCGCGCGGCGAAGGTTCTTGCGGATACCATTCTTGCCGTCCGTGACAGGCCCCTGAAAGGCGCTGGTAAAGACTTCCGGCGGCAGACCGTCGCGGAAGGGCTCCAGCAGCGCAAGTTCGGCATCGGACGGCGCGCCGGTGTGCTTCAGCGTCGAGTTCTCGAAAACCGACTGGGTGCGCTTGTAGAGGCTGTAGAACAGGTTCCGGTTGGTCCACTCGAAGTCGAAGGCCAGGTCCAGCGCCTCGCGCACCCGGTGGTCGGCGAACTGCTTGCGACGGGTGTTGAAGAACCAGCCCTGCATGCCCGACGGGCGCCCGTCCGAGGTCGTCAGCCGCAGGATGCGCCCGTCCTTCACCGGCACCTTGTCGTCATATTCGGTCGACCAGCTCTTCGAGGTGAACTCCTCGCGCAGGTCATATTCGTCGGCGAAGAAGGCCAGCAGGGCCGAAGTCCGGTCGGCATACCAGTCCACCCGGATCGTGTCGAAGTTCCAGAGCCCGACATTCACCGGCAGGTCCTTCGCCCAGTAGTCCTTGACCCGTTCCAGGGTGATCGAGTTGCCCTGATCGACCGCGGCCATGCGATAGGGGCCGCTGGCCAGCGGCGGCGTCAGCGTGGTCTTGTCGAACTCGACGGTCTGGTAATAGGCCTCCGACAGGATCGGCAGGCCGCCGGCCAGCTTCACGGCCAGATCACGCGGCGCACCATCAGCCAGATCGAACCGGACGCTGTTGTTGCCGACAACAGTTGCGCTCGCCTTCTCGTAGACATTGCGCAGGATCGGGTGCCCCTTCTCCTTGATGATGTTCAGGGAGAAGATGACATCCGCCGGCGTGATCGGGCTGCCGTCATGGAAGCGCGCCCGGGGGTCCAGTTCGAACACCACCGAACGGCCGTCCGCGGCCACGTCGGCGGTCCTCGCGATCAGGGCGTAATGCGCGTCCGGCTCGTCATAGGAACGTACCATCAGGGTGTCGTGAATGCGGACTTCCTGATTGATGATCTGTGACGGACGGGCCCCGCGCAGGATGAAGAAGTTCACGGAATCGAAGGTGCCCAGATCGCGGATTCTCAACGTTCCGCCCTTCGGCGCCGCCGGGTTCACCCATTTGAAGTGCTTGAAATCCGCGGGGTAGTCCAGATGACCGAACACCGAGATGCCGTGCCTGGGCTCCGCCTGGGCTGCGGCGGCCAGCAGGATCAGGGCGAGAGCGCCGAGCAGCCGTCTCACTTGTAGGCCTCGTCCAGCTTGGCAGCGCGGTCCGCATCGACCCACCAGGCGAAGAAGTCCGGGCCATAGGCCGGATGTTTCTCCGGGATGCCGAACTTGTTCCAGTAGGCCATGCGCACCGCGGAGATATGCCACTGCGGTATCGCGATGTGTGAATGCAGCAGCACCCGGTCAAGCGCCCGGGTCGCAGTGACCAGCGCCTCCCGGTCCTTGGCGAAGATGATGGCGTCGATCAGCTTGTCCACGGCTTCCGACTTCAGCCCCATGATGTTGCGGCTGCCGGTGCGATCGGCTGCCTCGGACCCGAAGAAGTCGCGCTGCTCGTTGCCCGGGCTTTCGGACTGGCCAAAGCTGCCGATGGTCATGTCGAAATCGAACTCGCGGATGCGGTTCTGATACTGGGCGTCATCCACGGTGCGCGGCGTCACGGCGACGCCCATCCGCTTCAGGTTCTCGATGAAGGGCAGCACAATACGTTCGAACTGCGGATCACGCAGGAGGATCTGGAACTCCACCGGCGTGCCGTCGGGCGCGATCAGCTTCCTGTCCTCGAACCTGTATCCGGCCTTCTTCAGGATACCGAATCCGGTCTGCAGGTTCTTCCGGATCGAGCTGCCTTTCGTCGAGGGCGGCGTGTAGGCGTCCGTGAAGACCGTATCCGGGATCTGCCCGCGTAGCGGCTCCAGCAGCGCCAGTTCCGCATCCGACGGCAGACCTGACGAGGCCAGTTCGGAGTTCTCGAAATAGCTGCCGGTGCGGGTGTACTGGCCGTAGAAGAGGTTCTCGTTGGCCCACTCGAAGTCGAAGGCGTAGGACAGCGCCTCGCGCAGCGCCGGGTTCTGGAACACGGGCTTCCTGAGGTTGTAGACAAAGGCCTGCATGCCGGCCGGGCGCTGGTGCGGAATCAGCGCCTTGATCACGTCGCCCCGCTGGACGGCCGGAAAGTCATAGGCCGTGGCCCAGTCCTTGGAGCTGTTCTCGCTGCGCAGGTCGTAGACATAGCCCTTGAAGGCCTCCAGCATCGCGGCGCGGTCGGCAAAATACTCGTAGACGATGCGGTCGTAGTTGTAGCGCCCCCTGTTGAGGCCGAGATCCTTCGCCCAGTAATCCTTCACCCGCTCCAGCACGATGCGGCGGTTGGGTTCGATCTCGACGACGCGGTAGGCGCCCGAGCCCAGCGGCGCCTCCAGCGTGGTCTTCGAGAAGTCGCGGGTTGCCCAGTAGGCCTTCGAGATCACCGGTAGCTGCCCGACGATCTGCGGCAGTTCCCGGTTGCCCGATTCGGAGAAGTTGAAGCGGATGCGATGCGAACCCAGGATCTGCACGTCCGTGACGTTGCGATAGTAATAGCGGAAGAAGGGCCGGCCCTTCTCGCTCAGCGCCTCGAAGCTGTACTTCACATCCTCGGCGGTGATCGGGCTGCCGTCGTGGAACCGCGCTTCGGGGCGGAGATTGAAGATCACCCAGGAATGGTCGGCCGGATGCTCCACGGTCTCGGCGATCAGTCCGTATTCCGCCGAGGGCTCTCCCAGATGCCCGGCCATCAGTGCGTCGGTGGTCATGCCCAGCACGCCGGCCGGATTGCCCTTCGGAATGAAGTCGTTGAGGTTATCGAAGCCGCCGAATGCGCTCATGCGCAGGGTCCCGCCCTTGGGCGCATCCGGATTGACGTGCTCCAGATGGGAGAAGCCGGCCTGGTATTTCGCTTCGCCGATCAGGGAAAGGGCATGCGTGACGGTGACATTGTCGGCGGCGACAGGCGACGCCAGCAGCGCCCCAAGCATCAGACCCGATATCAGTTTCCGCACACCACCACCTCGCTCGCAGGTTTCCGCCTGAGTCTCTCGACCGGAATTATGACCAGAGTTGGACATGATACGGAAGCCCGGCAAGGGCGGATGCGAGCGATCAATCAGCCTTGAAGGATCTTGAGAACGGTATCCCGCAGTGCCGGGTCGCCGACGGCCAGGGTTTTCGCGCCGATCCCGTATTCGATCTCGCGTCCGTCCCAGTCCGTGATTGCGCCGCCGGCCCCCTTCACCACCGGCGCCAGGGCCAGATAGTCGTGCGGGCTCATGCCCTCGTCGGCGACGATGTCGACGAAGCCGAGCGACAGCAGCCCATAGGCATAACCGTCGGCGCTGAAGCGGGTCAGTTTCACCGTCTCGATCAGTTCCCTGATCACCGGCCCCTTCTCGCCATAGAGGATCTCCGCGCCCCAGGTATAGAGCGTGGCGGCCTCGATATCCGGGCACTTGCGGGTCGTGATGGGCGCACCATTGAAGGTGGTCTGTTGGCCATCGACGCCGATCCAGCGTTCATTGTTGACCGGCTGGTTGATGACGCCGACCACCGGCTTGCCGTGGCGGCAAAGCGCGATCAGCGTTGCGAACTGCGCCGAACCGGAAATGAAGGACTTTGTGCCGTCGATCGGGTCCAGATGCCAGACCCACTCGGCATCGGCCTTCTCCGCCCCGTATTCCTCTCCGACGATGCCGTGGTCTGGATAGCGCTCGTTGATGATCGCGCGCATCACGCGCTCGGCGCCCCGGTCGGCCTCTGTCACCGGGCTTTCGTCTGCTTTCGAGATGATGTCGATCTTCTTACGAAAAAGGGGGCGTATGAACGCCCCCGATTCGTCGGCCAGATGGCCCGCAAATGCTGCGAACTCGGCCAGATCGCCGGACATGCCGGGCTCTCCGCTTACGGCAGCGGCGTGTCGGCGTCGCCGAAGGAACGGAGATACAGGATGATGCCCGCCAGGTCCGAATCCTTCTTGAAGCCCGGGAAAACCATCTTGGTGTCGCTGACCAGATCCTTCGGCTTGCGCAGGAACGCGGCAAGCTGATCGTAGGTCCAGTTGCCTTCCAGCGAAGACAGGCCGCCGGAATAATTGAAGCCGTCAACCGAGGCGATGTCGCGATCCAGGATGCCGAACAGGTTCGGGCCGACCTTGGTGGCGCCGCCTTCCTCGATGGTATGGCAGGCGGTGCACTTCTTGAACGCGCTCTCGCCCTTGGCCATGTCGGCCCCAGCCATCAGCGCAGCCACGTCGATGACTTCCTTCTCCTCGGGCTCCGCGGCGGTTTCGCCAGCCGCAGCCATCTCGGGAACCGGATAGGCGACGGTGTCGGTCTTCGTCGGATGGACCACGACATGCGAGACCTCGGTGATCACGAACCCGATCAGCACGGTAAGAAGAACCGCACCCGCGATCTTGTTGAAAAACATGCTGTCCATTGCCGTTTCCTCGTTGGTTCGCACGCGCAAGGTCGGGACGCATCGAAGGCATCCGCTCGAGGCTGTGTGATAGCCTTTGCGGCCGGTTCCGAATGATGCGGTCTAACGCCGCATCGTGGCCCCGAGCCCGCCCTGGGCTACAGTACCGGCCATGAATCCGATCCTTGTCATTCCCGCCCGCATGGCCTCCACGCGCCTGCCCGGCAAGCCCCTTGTCGACATTGATGGCGCGCCAATGATCGTGCAGGTCTGGCGGCGCGGGATCGAGACGGATCTGGGACCGGTGATCGTCGCTGCGGCGGAACAGGAGATTGCCGATGCGGTGCGCGACGCCGGGGGCGAGGCCGTGCTTACCGACCCCGACCACCCTTCCGGTTCAGACCGGATCCATGAAGCGGTGGAACGCGCCGATCCCGACGGACGGTACGATCTGGTGGTCAATCTGCAGGGCGATCTTCCGGCCCTCGATTCGCCGACCATCCGCGCCTCGCTACGGGCGCACGAACTGGATGGCAGCGTCGACATATCTACCCTGGTTTCCGAGATCCACGAACCCGCGGAAGTGACCAACCCCAATGTCGTGAAGGCCGTGACGGCGTTCCCCGAAGGCCGCGACACGGCTAGGGCGCTCTGGTTCACCCGCCTGCCCGCGCCGGGCGGCGACGGTCCGCACTGGCACCATATCGGCCTCTACACCTATCGCAGGGCGGCGCTGCGCCGTTTCGTGTCCCTGAACCCCAGCCCGCTGGAGCGGCGCGAGAAGCTTGAACAGCTCCGCGCACTGGAAAACGGGATGCGAATCGACGCGACCCGGGTGGATACGATACCCTTTGGCGTGGATACGCCCGAGGATCTGGAAGCCATGCGGGCGCTGTTCAGGGAGGGGAGGCCTTGAACCATGAAATACGGAATATCGATTCCCGTCCGGGGTGACGGTGCGAATCCCGACTGTTTCGACAAGGTAGCGGCAAAGGCGGACGCCGCCGGGCTGGATGCGCTCTGGGCCAGCGATCACCTCGTGATGCCGCCGCCGCGCAAGTCGAAATATCCCGGCACGCCGGACGGCAGCCTGCCCGAGGGCTGGAAGCGGACCTATTTCCAGCCGTTCAGCGTGCTCAACTATCTTGCAGGCCGGACGCGGAATGTTCGTCTGGGCACCAGCGTGCTGATTCTGCCGATGCGCAATCCGCTGGAAGTCGCCGCCCAGGTGGCCGAACTGGATCAGGTCTCGCGGGGACGGATCAATTTCGGCGTCGGCGTCGGCTGGTTCGAGGACGAGTACGACGCGCTGGGTTACCCGTTCAAAAAGCGCGGCAAGCGGGCCAATGACGGGCTGACGATCTGCAAGAAGCTCTGGAGCGGCAACCCGTCGGCCCACGAGAGCGAATTCTATCATTTCTCCGGCGTGGTCACCGGGCCCGTCCCGGTGCAGAAACCGCACCCGCCGATCTACATCGGCGGCCATTCGCCGGGCGCCCTGAAGCGGGCGGCGCGTTTCGCCGACGTCTGGCACCCCTTCCGGATCACCGATGACCAGCTTGTCGAGCTCGTCCCGCAGCTTGGCAAGGCGCTGGAGGCCGCTGGCCGGGCCCCCGACGCCCTGCCGATCGCCCCGAAGATCCCGCTGGTGCTCCAGTCCGAAGCGGGGCTGATGCCGACCATGGGGCCTGAAAGTCATGTGATCGACGCGCTGCGCCGCTATCAGGACGCCGGCGCTGTCGAGTTCTGCTTCGACATCGTCCCCGAGGATGCCGACAACGCCTGCGACATGATCGATTTCATCCTGGATGAAGTCGCGCCCAAGCTGGGCTGAGCCATGGCCGATACCGCATCCCTGCCGCTGGAGACCCTGAACGTCAGCGATCCGGCGCTCTATCAGGCCGACGCCTGGTATGAACCCTTCGCCCGGCTGCGCCGCGACGATCCGGTGCATTTCTGTGCTGACAGCGACTACGGACCGTATTGGTCGATCACCCGCTATGACCACATCATGGCCGTCGAACTGGATCATGAGACATTCTCGTCGGATCAGTCGAACGGCGGGATACAGCTGACGGACCAGGCCGCCGGACAGGAGGCGCCGAACTTCATCCGCATGGATCCGCCGCGCCACACGGCCCAGCGAAAGACGGTCGCGCCCTCGGTGGCGCCGACCAACCTGCGCAATTACGAGGACACGATCCGGGAACGAACCGGCTTTGTGCTGGACGGCCTGCCGCGCGGCGAAAGATTCGACTGGGTCGAACAGGTCTCGATCCCGCTGACCACCATGATGCTGGCGACGCTGTTCGACTTCCCCTGGGAGGACCGGGAGAAGCTGTCATGGTGGTCCGATGTGGCGATCTCGGTGCCCGGCGGCCCGGGATCGGTGGTCGCCAGCAATGACGAGCGCATGGCCGAGCTGCAGAAGATGGCCGCGTATTTCATGGAGCTCTTCCAGGCCCGGGCCAAGGAGCCGCCCCGCTTCGACTTGATCTCCATGCTGGCGCACAGCGACGCGACCAATGACCTGCCGCCGGCCGAGTTCCTGGGCAATATCGGTCTGCTGATCGTCGGCGGTAACGACACGACCCGGAACTCCATGTCGGGCGGCGTGCTGTTCCTGCACGAGAACCCGGACGAACGGGAGAAGCTCTACGCCGATCCGGCGCTGGTCCCGTCGGCGGTTTCCGAGATCATCCGCTACCAGTCTCCTGTCCTGCACATGCGCCGGACCACGACCCGCGATGCCGAACTGGGCGGCAAGACTATCCCGAAGGGCTCGAAGGTCGCCATGTGGTACGTCTCCGGCAACCGCGACGACGGGGCGATCCCGGAGGCGGACCGCTTCATCGTCGGCCGTGACCGGGCGCGCAGGCATCTCTCATACGGCGCGGGCATCCACCGCTGCGTCGGCGACCGCCTGGCCGACCAGCAGCTTCGCATCCTCTGGGAAGAGATCCTTAGGCGGAATCTCAGGATCGAGGTCGAGGGCCCGCCCGAGCGGCTCTATTCCAACTTCATCCGCGGCATCCGCAGCCTGCCGGTGCGCATCCCGGATTAGACGGCGTGCCGCTCTTTACCTGCTGATAACCCGAACAGGCCTATGCTCCGGCAACAGAAATGGGGCCCTGACCATGTTCAGGTTGACGAGCACTTTGCCGCTGCTGCTGGCGGTGCAGCTCGGCGGATGGAGCGCGATTGCAGCCATCGGCTGGCTGGCCTGGGACAATGTCGCGTCATTTCGCCAGCAGGAATTTTCGGAAATGGAGCGGTCGTCGCAGGAAGCCGGCCGGTATGTCAGTGACTTTGTCGAACAGCGCAAGGTACTGGTCCGCGCCTTTGCCCAGAATCAGTCAGAACTGTTGTCGCGGCTGGTCCGGCACCCGGACGATGAAATCCACCATGATGAACTTGGCGCGCTGGTCGGAGCCTATTTTCCTGCCCACTTCGCCTTCATCGCCCGTCGCACCGACGGAGAGTTCGTTCCCGATGACCTGGGCGAGTATGTCGGCGACGCCTGCCGGGCGGACATGCATCGATTCGCGCTCCTGCCCCGGCGCAACCCACTCTCCGCCATCCGGCACGGAGACGGCAGCGAAAGCCATTTTGCCGGGCCCGACTATCATCCGGTCATTCATCCACAGGCGTTCAATTACCATTTCGACCTGACCGCAGCATGGGCCGCGCCCGACGGGACCGAAGGCCATCTGATGATCAGCTTCGGCCCGGAACAGCTTGTGCGGATCCTTGCCGCGCACGAACTGCCGCATCATCGGCTGATCATGTTGCGTCAGGATTCCGGTGGTCTGATCGAAGCCACCGCGACCGGCTGGCGCGAGACCATCAAGCGCGAGGGACGGCTGTCATCCGAGGAGGCAATGTCTCTGACCCGCACGGTCAAGGTCGATGGCACGCGCTGGGAAATCGCCTACATGCCCGCGACCGGATTCCTGAGACACCACAAGGAAGGCGTCTACCTGTCCGCGCTTGCCGCGGCGGCGGTGATCCTGCTGTTCATGGGCGTCATCACCTGGTGGTATTTCACCTCCGAGCGGGCGCGGCGCGAGATGTTCGAGAAGGAAGAACGGCTGCTGCGCCAGGCGAACCGCGACCGGACAGCGCTGCAGACGCTGATCGACGTCATCCCGATGCCGATCTTCCGGCGCAACGGATTCGGCCGGATCGACATGCTGAACAATGCCTATGCCGAGCTGCTTGGCATTCCCATGGAAAAGCTGTGCGGTTCGACGATGATCGACGTGTACGGCCATGTCGCCGCCCAGCAGATCCGGATCCAGGATGCCGAACTGCTCGACGAGATCGGCCGGAAACAGGTCTATGAACGCACCATGCGCCCGCAGAACGGCGGCATGGAACGTCAGGTCGAGTTTCACAAGACCAGCATGATGCTTCAGGGTGACTCCGCTCCCTCCATCATCGGCGCGGCCGTCGACGTGACCGAGGAACGGAAACTTCAGGCCGAGCTGGAGTCGCTCGCTTCCACGGATCCGCTGACCGGTATCGCGAACCGCCGGAAGTTCATGTGCGTGCTGGAGACCGAGATCGATCGCACCGCCCGCTCGGGCCACGAGACCGCCGTGGTCATGCTCGACATCGACCACTTCAAGCGGGTGAACGACACCTACGGTCACGACATGGGTGACGAGGTCATCAAGGCCGTTGCGCGTGTACTCCAGGAGGAAGCCCGAGCGAACATCGACCTCGCCGGGCGGCTGGGTGGCGAGGAGTTCGCGGTCCTGCTGCCGGAAACCGCCGCGGACGGCGCAGCCCGCCTCGCCGAACGTGTCCGCCAGCGGATCGGGCAGATGTCGGTCACGCATAATGGCGAGACCATTTCCGTCACCGTGAGCCTCGGCGTTGCCCTCTCCGCCCCCGGCGGCGAGCCACCTCCGAACGCCTTGCTGAAACAGGCCGACGAAGCGCTCTACGCATCCAAGCAGAATGGCCGCAACCGGGTGACCCTGGCCGCGGAACCGGGCCACGCAACGGCGATCTCGGCCTAGAGCTTCACCGTATGCGCATGGTTCAGCGGGCCGTGGCCTGCGCCATAGCCGGGCGCCGTGCGGATGGCTTCCTGCACATAGGTCCGGGCGCGGGCGAAGGCGTCAGTGAGGCCCATGCCCTGGGCGAGGCCGGCGGCGAGCGCCGAAGCCGTGGTGCAGCCGGTGCCGTGGGTGTGCTTCGTCTCGATGCGCTGGCCCTCGAAGACCTCGAACCCGGCCTCGGTCAGCAGCAGATCGGTCAGGCGCGGACCGTCCAGATGACCGCCTTTCAGCAGAACGGCCCTCGGTCCCAGTGAGAGCAGCTTCTCGGCTGCGCGCTTCATGCCGTCGACGCCGTCGATTTCCATGCCGGCCAGGACTTCGGCCTCGGGAATGTTGGGGGTGACCACGGCGGCGCGCGGCAGCAGGACGGAAATCACCGCCTCGGTCGCGCCCTGATCCAGCAGCCTTGCGCCGCCCTTCGCCACCATCACCGGATCGGCGACCAGCGGCGCATCGCAGCTATCCAGGCTCTCGACCACCGCCTCGATCACTTCGACGCGATGCAGCATGCCGGTCTTGATGGCGTCGGCGCCGATATCGTCCAGCACCACCGCGATCTGCTGGCGGACGAAATCGATGGGCACTTCCTGAATGCCGTGGACGCCCAGCGTATTCTGCGCGGTCAGCGCGGTGATCGCCGTGGCGGCGAAACCGCCCAGCGCCGTCACCGCCTTGATGTCCGCCTGTATGCCCGCCCCGCCGCCGGAATCCGAGCCGGCGGCGATCAGCACCCTGCCCTTCATCGACGTCATTCGCCGGCGGCCGCGACTTCGGAAATGGCGTCAGCGATATCGTTGACGACCTGGCGCACCAGTCCTTCATCCTCGCCCTCGGCCATGACGCGGATCAGCGGTTCCGTGCCGGACTTGCGGATCAGCACGCGGCCAGTGCCGTCGAGCCGCGCCTCGCCCTCTCTGATCGCGTCCTTGACCCGCTTGTCCTCCAGCGGCGCACCGCCGCCGAACCGGACATTCTTCAGGATCTGCGGCAGCGGATCGAACAGCTTCACGGCCTCGGAGACCGGCTTGCCGCTCTCGGCGATCACCGCCAGCGCCTGCAGCGCGGCCAGGGTGCCGTCGCCGGTGGTGGCGTAGTCTGTCAGCACGATATGGCCGGACTGCTCGCCGCCCACATTGTAGCCATCGGCCCGCATCTTCTCGACGACATAGCGGTCGCCGACCTTGGTGCGGTGCAGGTCGAGCCCGAGCCCGTTCAGATAGCGCTCCAGCCCCATGTTTGACATCACGGTGGTGACGACACCGCCGCCCTTCAGCGTGCCCTCGGCCGCCCAGCGGCTTGCGATCAGGGCCATCAGGCGGTCGCCATCGACCTCCTGCCCCTTTTCGTCGACCATGATGATGCGGTCGGCGTCGCCATCCAGTGCGATGCCGACATCGGCGCCCAGCTTCACCACCTTCTCACGCAGCAGCGTGGTGTTGGTGGAGCCGCAGCCGTCATTGATGTTGAAGCCGTTGGGCTGCACGCCGATGGAGACGACATCGGCCTCCAGTTCCCACAGAACCGCCGGCGCCACCTTGTAGGCCGCACCATTGGCGCAATCGACCACCACCTTCAGGCCATTCAGCAGCTTGCCATGCGGGAAGGTCCGCTTGATGAATTCGATGTAGCGTCCGCCCGCGTCTTCCAGGCGCTGCGCCCGTCCGAGATCGCGCGGCTTTGCGAGCCAGCCGTCCCCGGCACTGTCCATGCCGGCCTCGATCTCGGCTTCGGTCTCGTCCGAAAGCTTGAACCCGTCCGGCCCGAACAGCTTGATACCATTGTCGTGGAAGGCGTTGTGCGAGGCCGAGATCATCACCCCCAGGTCCGCGCGCAAGCTGTCAGTCAGCATGGCGATGGCCGGGGTCGGCAGCGGGCCGACCATGATCACGTCCATCCCGACCGAGGTGAAACCCGCGGCCAGCGCCGGCTCGATCATGTAGCCCGACAGACGCGTGTCCTTGCCGATCACCACGCGATGGCGGTGCGCCCCGCGCATGAAGACCCGCCCGGCCGCGAGCCCCACCGCCAGCGCCGTCTGCGCGGTCATGGGGTCCGCATTGGCCCTTCCGCGAATGCCGTCCGTTCCGAAATACTTGCGCGTCATGCCGTGTGTCCTCCTGCGCCCCGCGTCCGGTTATCCCGCAGCATCGTCCGCCTGTCCACGCATCGCCGCGCGATAGACCGTGATTGCCTGCACGGTCTCGGCGACATCATGGACACGCAGGATGTCCGCTCCGTTCTGCACGGCCGCAAGGGCCGCGCCAATCGAACCGCCAAGGCGCTGGTCCGCCTGCTCGACGCCGCTCAACCAGCCGACAAAGCCCTTGCGGCTGGCTCCCACAAGGATATGGACGCCAAGTTCGCGAAACCGGGGGAGCGCTGCAAACAGCAGCAGGTTGTGGCGAAATGACTTGCCGAAGCCGATGCCGGGATCGGCGATGATCCGCGCCCGATCGATACCGGCCGCCTCGCAGACGCCGATCCGCTCTTCCAGATAGGACAGCACCTCGTCGGCAACGTCGTCATAGGTGGGATTGTCCTGCATGGTCTCGGGCAGGCCCCTGGCGTGCATCAGGACGACCTCGGCGGAACTCTCCGCGACCACCCCGACCGAGTCCGGATCGAATGTCAGGGCCGAGACGTCATTGATTACCGGCACGCCGAGCGCGATCGCGCGGCGCATGATTTCCGCCTTGCGGGTATCGACGGACACGGGCGCGGCCTCCGCCATCAGCCTTTCGAGCACCGGCGCGATCCGCCGCCATTCCTCCTCGAGCGGCACTTCCTTCGCGCCGGGCCGCGTCGACTCGCCGCCAATGTCAACAATGCCAGCACCGGCGGCGATCTGCGTACGCGCCTGAGCCACGGCGTCGTCCGCTGCGGCAGCGCGTCCGCCATCCGAGAAACTGTCCGGCGTGACGTTGACGATGCCCATGACTGTGGGCGGTGTGTCCATGTAACCCAAGAATCCAGACAATCTTCAGCGGAGAACAAGTCCGAGATACGCAGCTTCACTAAGCCGGTATCTGCACTCCACGCCACCACCAAAGATCAACGCGGTTGTTGGCTTTCTCTCGCACCCGCCAAAGACGGTATCCGGCCGGGATGCATGAAACTTCTCTGCATGGTCGGCGGCTCCGATCTGTTTGAGATCCGCGAGGACGCCATCGGGAACCCACTCACCGGTGATGAAGACCGACCGCGAGGATGGATAGCTTCCCAGGTAGTTCAATTTCCCTTCCCGAAGCGAGAATGACGGTCTGGAGCCACCAACATAGGCGGAAAGCGCACCGCCAAACCTTGTCCACACCGTGAACTTGCCATCCAGCGCCGGCACGACCAGCAGAACCCTGTCCTTGTGCCGTGCCGACTGAAGGATCCAGAAACTTCCGCCAATGTTGATGACGCCAGACGTCGATTTCAGATGGGGCGTGTGAAATGTGTCATCATTGAATGCACCGGTATTGCACCAGCGATCCGGGTGTTGATCCGTAGGCAGGTTCTCGAGGCGGCAAAATACAAAACCCGGAATCTCGTCATTTACGAGCTCGATAATCGCGTAGGTTCTGCCTTCGTCCAGCGCAAAGGGCTTGCCTGTTGTCAGACTGCCGGGACCGGTGGCGCAGGCTGCCAGCGACAGGAGCAAAACCAGGGATAGCGCCAATCGGTGCATGTTCGATTTTCCCGATGTCCGAATTCCGGCGTCGTCCTGGTTCGCGGCCTACTTCTCGGTCATGATCCAGACGCCGTCCCAGTCATCGCCCGGCGGCTTCTTCTTCATCAGCTTGCAGCGTTCGATATAGGTGTTGGAAAGCTTGTCGGTCTCGTTCGCCTTCAGCGCATCCTTGAAGTAGCCGATGGCGCGATCCCATTCCTGCTTGCGATAGACCTTCACGCCCTCGTTGAAGCTGCCCAGCACGTCCATCAGGTTCGGGAAGGTCTTGTCGGTGTGATAGTCGAGGCATTCGAACACGCCCACCGGCTCGGTCTTGCCCTTCACGACAACCTTGTCGATGTCACGCAGGCGGTAGACGCCCTTCAGTTTCTCGACCGTGAATTCCGACAGCAGGATGCGCGCCGAATACTGCTTGCAGGCGCTTTCGAGACGGGCGGCCAGGTTCACGCCGTCGCCGATCATGGTGTAGTCCATGCGCTTGCTGGAGCCGATATTGCCGGCGACGATGTTGCCGGTGTTCAGCCCCAGGCCCATGTCGATCGGCATGTCCCCCTTGGCCTCGCGAGTGGCGTTCCACTCCCACAGCGACTTGATCATGTTGATGCCGGCCTTGAGGCCCCGGTCCTCGTCATCCTCGTGGCCCAGCGGGATGCCGAAAGCGGCCATGATGGCGTCGCCGATGAACTTGTCGAGCATGCCGCCCTGTTCCGAGATGCAGTCCACCATGATCTCGAAATATTCGTTCAGCAGCGCCACCGTGCCCTGCGCGCCAAGCTGTTCGGTGATGGTAGTGAAGCTGCGGACGTCGGAGAACAGCACGGTCGCTACCGTGTCCTTGCCGCCCAGGATGTCGTCCTGATTGCCGCCGGCCAGCATCTGCGCCGCCAGCGCCGGATCCATGTAGCGCGACAGGGTCGACTTGGCCTTCTTGGCGTCGGAAATGTCCTCCAGCATGACCAGCGTGCCGAGCGAGGTTTCCTCGCCCGACTGCATGGGCAGCACCGTCACGTTGACCGACACCTTCTCGTCGCCGATCGTCAGTTCGGTATCGTCCAGCGCCTCGCCGACATCGGTCTCCTCGACCCGCTGGATCATCTCGACGAGCCAGGTGTTCTTCTCGCCGAAGATGGCGTCGGCCTTCTTGCCCAGCATCTCCTTCGCGCGGCTGCGCATGATGCGTTCACCGGCGGCGTTGCAGGTCTTGTTCTCACCTTCCTCGTCGAAGGTGATGACGCCGTTCGACATCGATTGCAGCATCGATTCGTTGTAGTTCTTCATCGCCTGGACGTCGCCGAACAGCTTGGCGTTTTCCAGGCCGATGGCGATCTGCGCGGTGAAGGCCTTCAGGCGGCTTTCGTCATCTTCCGAGAACGGACCGCCGCGCTTGTTCAGCGCCTGGGTGACGCCAATGACCTTGCCGGCCTTGTTCACGACCGGCACGCAGAGGATCGAGCGGGTGAAGAAGCCGGTCTGCTTGTCGAAGCCGGGATTGAAGCGCAGGTCGGCATAGGCGTAGGGAATGTTCACCGTGTCGCCGGAGGTGAACACCGCGCCGGCGATGCCGAGATGGTTCGGCAGGCGGATCTCGACCGAGTCCAGGCCCTCGCCGACATGACTGAACAGTTCGTTGGTCTTCTCGTCATTGATGAACAGTGTCGAGCGCTCGGCGTCCAGCATGCGTGTCGCCTCGGACATCACCCGCTGCAGCAACCGGGTCAGTTCCAGTTCCGAGGTCATGTCGGAAACGATGTTAAGGAACTCGATCTCGCGCTGCCGGGTCACCTCCATGCGCTCGACAAGCTGCATCGACTGCAGGGTGATCGCGCACTGGGTGGTCATGCCCTCCAGCACGGCCAGATCGAGCTCGTTGAACTGCCCGTCCTTCTTGTTCAGCACCTGGGCGACGCCGATGACCTCGCCCTTTGCGTTGCGGACCGGCGCGGCGAGGATAGATTTGGTGGTGTAGCCGGTTTCCTGGTCTACCTCGCGGTTGAAGCGTTCGTCGTTATAGGCGTCGTGAATGATCTGCCCGTCGCCACTCTGAAAGGTGGCGCCGGCGATACCGACATTGTCCAGGATGCGAATCTCGTGACGCTTCAGACCCTGCGCCACGCGGCTGAACAACTCGCCCGTCTGGCTGTCGTGCAAAAACAGCGTGCCGCGTTCAGCCTTGGTCTCGGCCACGGCGACGCTGACCAGCGTGTCGAGCACCGCATCGAGCGTGTCCAGCGCCGCAACCTGGCGCGAGACATCGAGCATCATCTGCAGCTGCTTGATGTGCTCCGACTGCGACAGGTTCTGCGCGCTCTTCGTGCTGCGCGGATTCTCATACATTCTCGGCCTCCTCAAGGCGGTCGCGCAGTTGCCGGATCGTCGTTCTCAACTCGTCCAGCTCGTCGCGGTGCGCCCGCTCCATCGCCTGACGTTCGTCGCGGTGCTCCAGCCTGATCTCATCCATTTCATCACGGAGAGACTGCACTGTTTTTTGCAGTTGCGCCACTTCCGCCGCACCGAGCGCCCTGGCTCTCTGCGTGGCGGCGTCGCCCCTGTGTTTGACCTCGTCCATCTCGTCGCGGAGTTCCTGCGCCGTCTTCTTCAGCTGCGAGATTTCCGCAGCGGCACCCTGCCTTTCCGCCTGTACCAGGCGCTGGGTTTCGACCCGCTGGTCATCCAGCGTGTCCCGCAGCGCCTGTGACGTGTCCTTCAACTGCGCGATCTCGGCGGCGGCGGCCTGTTTCTCCGCTTGCACACGGCGCTGGGCCTCGACCCGCTGTTCGTCCAGCGTATCGCGCAGGGCCTGCGCGGCGCTCTTGAGCTGGGCGATCTCGGCGGCGGCCGCCTGCTTTTCCGCCTGGATCAGCCGCTGGGTCTCGACGCGCTGTTCGTCCAGCGTGTCGCGCAGCGCCTGGGCCGTGTCCTTCAGCTGCGAGATCTCGGTCGCCGCGGCCTGTTTCTCCGCCTGGATCAGCCGCTGCGTCTCCAGCCGCTGCTCATCCAGGGTGTCGCGCAGCGCCTGCGCCGCTTCCTTCAACTGCGAAATCTCGGCCGCCGCGGCCTGTTTTTCCGCCTGCACGAGCTTGCGGGTTTCCACGCGCTGTTCGTCCAGGGTGTCACGCAGCGCCTGGGAGGTGTCCTTGAGCTGCTTGATCTCGTTGGCCGCGGCCTGCTTCTCGGCCTGCACCAGACGCCGGGTTTCGGCGCGCTGTTCCTCCAGCGTATCGCGCAGCGCCTGGGCCGTGTCCTTGAGCTGCGCGATTTCCGAGACATGAGACTGCCGCTCGGCCTGCACCAGCCGCCGGGTCTCGTTGCGCTGTTCCTCCAGCGTGTCACGCAACGCCTGCGCGGTGTCCTTCAGTTGCTGAATCTCGGCAGCGCCGGACTGCTTCTCCCGCTGCACCCGCTGATTGGCCTGCCGGCCCAGTTCATCCAGCCTGTCGCGGAGCGCCTGCACGCTGTCCTTGAGCGTCCTGATCTCGCCGGCCGACAGCGCCTCGGCGCGCTGGACCTTCTTGCGGATCTCCTGATCCTTGTCCTCCAGAGTCTCGCGCATGACCGCAACGGTTCGCTGCAGCTGGCGGTTCTCGGATTCCAGATCTGGTTCGGTGACGGACATGTACCGGCGGCGCCCTCAGCATTCACCCACGCGAAATGGCCGCGATTCGTCCATCTCCGCGGTGAAGCGAGCCTATCACGTAGCGTCAGGCGCCGGAAGTCGGGGAAAACCGAGTGATTCCAAGGAGTATCGCGCGCTCAAAAAACTGTCACATTCATGATGCGCTGCACAAAAAATCATCCATGGTGAAATTTTCATCAAAATTTTTTCCTTTATTTTCAATCATTTGCCAAAATCGAAATTGGCCTCCGTCTTGCCCTAGCAAGTCATCGCCGGACTACCGGCATGAATCCGGAGGGAGTTACCACCACAATGCTAGGAAGAATCATCGCCGCAGGCGTGATCGCCATGTCTGTCATGTCCGTGAGTGCATTCACGGCCAGCGCTGACGACGAGGCAAGCACCATCCCCGGAGAGTTCTCGGCGAATGTCGGGCTCTTCACTGACTACCGCTTTCGCGGAATCTCTCAATCCGACCGCGAGCCGGCCATCCAGGGCGGCTTCGACTGGGCGCATGACAGCGGCATCTATCTCGGCACCTGGGCCTCGAACGTCGATTTCAACGACGCCCATATCGAGATGGATTTCTACGGCGGCTACGCCAACAGCGTCGGCGCCTTCTCCTATGATCTCGGCCTGATCTACTACTGGTACCCCGGCACGCGTCGGAACCAGAACTTCGATTTCGTCGAGGTTGCGCTGGGCGTCGGTTACGACTTCGAGGTCGCCGCGGTCTCCGCATCCGCAAACTACTCGCCGGACAATTTCGGAAGCTCCGGCGATGCACTCTATCTGGAAGGCGGCGTGGACATTCCGCTGCCCTACGAGCTCAGCCTGGGCGCCACGCTCGGCTATCAGATCATCGAGGACGAGGCCACGTTCGGCGTCCCCGACTATCTGACCTGGTCGATCGGCCTGTCGCGGTCCTTCTTCGGCTTCGACTTCGGCCTTGCCTATGTCGACACGGACGAAGGTTCCTGCGGCAATGGTTGCGACGCGACCGTGATCTTCTCTGTCACGCGCAGCTTCTGAGCACGAAAATCGGCAAAAAAGGAGACGCCGCGTCAGGTCACCCTGGCGCGGCGTCTTTTTGATTCAGGATCGCTGAAGCCGGTCAGCTCGACGGCGTCGAGGTATCCTCACGTTCAAACACGGGCATCCAGATGGCGGCCTTCTCGACGCCTTCCTGAATCCGGGCCTCCGAGGCGTTCTCCGCCAGATCCTTCAGCGCAGACTTGCTGGCGTTGATGCCGCGGTCCCTGGCCAGGGTCAGCCACATCGCCGCTTCGACGGCATCCGGCTCGACGCCAAGCCCGTCCGCATAGGCGGTGCCGACATAATACTGGGAGCGCGGGTGGTCCGCCTCGGCGGCGAGAAACAGCCACTTGAAGCCACGTGCATGGTCGACGGGATGCTTCGCGCGACCCGTGAACCACATCAGTCCCGCCAGATACTGTCCTGCCCGGTCGCCTGCTTCGGCCGCGGCCTCGTAGAGTTCGCCGGCGCGGACCACATCACGATCAACACCGATGCCGATCACCAGGATGTTGCCGAGCTTCTTGCCGGCATCCAGATCGCCGGCCTTCACCAGCGGCTCGAGCAGGCCGGCGGCAGTGCGGTACCAGAAACCGGCGAGTTCCAGATCTTCCTTCGTACCCAGCGCCTTGTGATGCATCTTGGCCAACTGGATCTGCATGGAAAGGTCGCCTTCGCGCGCCAGTCCCAGCACCTTGGGCAGGGCTGCCGCATAGTTGGCGTCCGACTGACCGATGTCCTTCTGCACGCCCTGACCGCCCCGCCGGTAAAACTCACCCAGACGCAACTGCCCGCACACGGCGTCCTGTTCGGCGGCCGCGCTGAACCATTCGATGGCGGTCGCGAGGCCCCGATGCGCCTGCGGCCCCCGGACAATCAGCTCGCCAAGCTCGCACTGGGCGATGGCGCTGCCCGCTTCGGCGCGCTCGAGAGCCGCCACCCAGATCGGATCGCTGTCCGCGTCCTGACCGAACGCTGCTCCGGCGCCGATCGCCATCGCAATCCATCCGGCGGCACAAATTGAAACTCGTTTCGCAAAAATCATGTCCATGGCCCCTCTCACCTTGCCTGTTCGTCACCAAGCAAACGTCGCGCCAACCGCCAGCCCGTGCGGTGACGAACCGTGGCCTCGACAAAGGATCAGGGTTTCGAAGCGTTCAGCGCTTCTTCCACTTTCAGGATGATTTCCTCGACGGAGAAGGGTTTCAGGACGATGTCGTGGATAAGAACATCGAGGTTGTGCGCCCTGTCGCGCTGGTCGGCATAGCCGGTCATCATCAGGATGCGCGTGTCGGGATGCGCGCTGGCGACATTCAGGGCCAGGGCCACCCCATCCATGATCGGCATGACGATGTCCGTCAGCAGAAGGTCGAACTTCTGGTGCGCCATGACCTCCAGCGCCGCGGCGCCGTCGGCCGCCGTGGTCACACGATGGCCCGCCGCCGACAATGCGCGGTCGATGATGTCGCGAATGTCCGGTTCGTCTTCAGCGACGATGATCCGCGCCACGCTCAACCTCCCTGCCCGCCCGCGTCGCTGACACCTGCCCGGACGCGATCCAGCCGTTTCGGCACGTCATCGAGTACCAGCGGAATGCGCCTCGTTTCGCCAGGTGCAAGCGGATCGCCCGGAATCCTCACATGCACTGTCCGGATATGATTGCCGTCCGTGTCGATCAGATCAATCGCGGCGACCGGAATCGGCTGCTTCCCCTTGCCGGGATTTTCCAGACGCAACTCCAGGGTCATGGTCGACTTGCCGCCGGCGTCCTCCAGAGATGACTTCTCGATCACCAGCGTGATCGGCGGTTCGGGCTGCAGATCGAGATAGGGCTCGACCATGTCATAGAGGCGCTGCGCCGGCGGCCATGCCGCCGTCACCTGGTTCGGCATCAGGGCAACTATGGAAAGGCTTCCGGCCACAAACACGATCAGCAGCAGCCATCCCGCCCAGACCCAGCCCGGCGTGCTCCGCCGCGCGCCGCGCGGTTCGTCCATGGCCCGCGCCGCGGCGCTGAGCGGCGGCATGAGTTCTTCATCCGCCCTCAGCGTATCCGGCTGGGACGTATCCGGCTGAAGCGGATCCGGCTGGAGCGGATCCGGCGGCAGATCGTCATCCTCGAAATGGTCGTCCGGCGGCGCAGGGTCCGGCAGGTCATCCGTGTAGGTGTCCGCGGGACCATGATCGTCGTACGGCTCATCCAGTTCCACCGGCGCTTCCGGGGAGCCCAGCCATACATGGCTGCAACGCGTGCACCTGACTTTCCGGGGGCCGCCGCTGAACAGTTCGGGCCGCACACGGAAACGGGATGCGCAGGATGGGCAAGTCAGTTCCATTACGCCAGCAATCCGCCTTTTCCGTTCGGTCGGCCGTTCACGATATCCTTTCCCCCGCCGGAACGGTTTGACGCAACCGTGGCCCGGTGGGCACGCTTTGAGGCATATAGGCAGCGAATCGGAAGCCATTCAAGACGGACGAAACCTTGCAGACCGGCCACAGCAGATCGAACCCGGCGCCGCTCGTCAGCCTCCGCAACATAGGTCTGCGCTACGGGGCGGGCCGCGAAGTGCTATGTGATCTGGACCTGGAGCTGCAGCCGGGGTCGTTTCATTTCCTCACCGGCCCCTCGGGCGCAGGCAAGTCGTCGCTGCTCAGCCTGCTGCAGCTTTCCCGCCGTCCCAGCCGCGGTCTGATGAGCATGTTCGGCCAGGACATCAACGAAGCGCCGCGGCGGTCCCTGCCCGCCCTGCGACGCAGAATCGGCGTGGTATTCCAGGACTTCAGGCTGCTGGACCATCTGTCCACGGCCGAGAATGTGGCCCTGCCGCTGAAACTCGCGGGCAAGGCTTCCGAGGTCGAGATCGAGCAGGTCGTCCGCGAGATGCTCGGCTGGGTGGGTCTGGGCGGGCAGATCGATGCGCTGCCGCCGACCCTCTCGGGCGGCGAGAAACAGCGCGTCGCCATTGCCCGGGCGGTCATCGGCGGCCCAAGGCTGCTGCTGGCGGACGAGCCCACGGGCAATGTGGACAGGTCCATGGCCGAGCGGCTGATGTCGCTGTTCGTGAGGCTGAACCAGCTCGGGACCACCGTCGTCATCGCCACCCACGACGCCGGTCTGGCGGCAAAATACGGCCATCCGGTCCTGAAACTGGAAGATGGCCGCATCACGTCAGACGCAGCCCGTCCGGAGACAACGCCATGACCGTTTCGGCCCTGGCTCTGGATCGCGACCCGTCCTCCCGCTTCGTGCCGTGGATTCTGGCGGCGCTGTCGCTGGTGGTGACGGTGTCGGTCGGCGCGTCGCTGACGCTCGCGGCGCTGACCGCTTCGTGGAGCGAGATCGGTGCCGACCGGCTCAGTGTCCGACTGGCCCAGCACAGCGTCGAGGACCAAGCCCGGGCCGAGCGCATCGCCGGCGAGTTGCGGAAAACCGATGGCGTCACCGAAGCACGGCGACTGCCGCCGGCGGAAGTGGCGCTGCTGCTGCAGCCCTGGCTGGGCGGGCTGTCCGCCGACGTGATCTCCGATCTGCCGCTGCCCGAGATCATTGATGTCCGGCTGTCGGATCCGGCCGCGGCGCGGCGGATCGCAACTGTCATCGGTCAGGAGACGGGTGTCGCTGTCGACAGCATGCAGGGCTGGCTCGCGCCGCTGCGCCAGATAGCAAGCCTCTCCGGCATCGTCGCCGGCGCACTCGCGCTGCTCTCGGTCGGCGTGATCGTGCTGGTCACCATCTTCGCCACGCGTTCGTCTATGACCTCGCACGCCCGGACGGTCGAACTTCTGCGCCTCATGGGCGCCGAGGAATCCTTTATCGCCAGACGATTGCAACGGCATTCCCTCAGACAGGCGTTTCTCGGGTCGGTCGCGGGGATGCTGCCGGGGCTGGCTATCGTCGCCTTCGGCGTCGGCGCGGCGCGGCTGGACGGGACCGGGCTGCTGGCGGGACTGACGCCGACGCTCGCCGGCTGGATCGTGATGGGCGTGCTGCCGGTGCTGATCGCCCTCGTCGCCATGCTGACCGCACGCTATACGGTGCTGAAACTGTTGAGGCATCGCTGGTGAGCGCGACCGGATTCTTCATACGCATCCTGCTCTGTCTGGCCGCCGTCTGGCTGGGCAGCTTCCTCGCCTTCGCCGAACGCGTCTCGACGCCGCCGGCAGCGCCGGGCGCAGCGGACGGGATCGCGGTCTTTACCGGCTCGGCCGGACGCATCGTCGCCGGGCTGGACCTGCTGAAGCAGCGACCGAATGCGCGAATGCTGATCACCGGCGTCGGCGACGGCACCGCCCAGGCCGAACTGGCCGCCGCCTTCCCCATCGAGAAGCAGCTTTTCGACTGCTGCATCGAACTCGACCGCCACGCCAAGGACACGGTGGGCAACGCCGAGCAGACGGCGCTCTGGGTGCGGCGGAACAATCTCGGGTCGCTGATCGTTGTCACCTCGGCCCCGCACATGCCGCGCAGCATCGTCGAGACCCGGCGGCAATTGCCGCGCATCCCGCTGATCGCCTTTCCGACCGCCGCGGGCGCTGATGCGCCGGGCGAATGGTGGTCGCGCTGGAGCTCGCTTCGGCGGCTGCTGGTGGAATATCACAAGTATCTCTTCAGCCTGTTCCGCGCCCGCCTGCTGGACGATATCGGGGATGTGAGCGCCTGATGACGAGTTTCCGCGCCCTGCTGTTCAACATCTGGTTCTGGCTCTGGTCGGCGGTCATGAACGTGCTGTTCCTGCCCGGCCTGCTGCTGCCGCGGCAGGCGGTGATGTTCGGGCAGCGCATCTGGGCCATGGGTCTGAACGCGGGACTGCGGGTGCTGGTCGGACTGCGCTGGTCGGTACGGGGACGCGAGAACCTGCTGCCCGGACCCGCCATCATTGCCTGCAAGCACCAGTCGATGTGGGACACCATCATCTGGCACATCGAGGTCGCCGATCCTGCCGTGGTGATGAAGAAGGAACTGCTGAAGATACCGGTCTATGGCTGGTACTGCCGGCACACGAAGCAGATCCCGATCGACCGGGCCGCCGGCGCTTCGGCGCTGAAACAGATGCTGGTCCATGCAAGAGCAGCGCGCGATGCCGGGCGGCACCTGATCATCTTCCCGCAGGGCACCCGCACCGCGCCCGGCGCCGAAGCGCCCTATCTGCCCGGAGTGGCGGCCCTCTACCGGGACCTGGGCCTGCCCGTGGTGCCGGTGGCGCTGAATTCCGGCCGTTTCTGGGGCCGCAACGCCTTCATGAAGCGGCCCGGCACCATCGTCATGGAATATCTGGAACCGATCCCGCCGGGCCTGTCGCGGAAGGAATTCATGGACCGGCTGAAGGACGCCATCGAGCCCGCGACCACCCGGCTGGAACAGGAAGACGGCTGACCATCCACAGCCGTGGATAAGTCACGAAGACCCGCTGACCACGCGCGCCATCGCTGTGGGTCACAGGCGGGACGATTTCTGGAAACAAAAAAGGAACATTGGATTGTTATCCGCGCCGCCGTGATGTAATCTGGCGGTTCTGTTTCCTCCCCAGCGACAGGCCTGACGAATGAACGCGATCGCCCCCATTTCCCAGCAGATCTGGGACATGAAATACCGCCTGAAAGGCGCCGACGGACAGCCCGTCGACCAGAACCTGGGCGACACCTGGCGGCGCGTCGCGAAATCGCTGGCCAGCGTCGAGGATGATGCGGCGCTCTGGGAGGAGCGGTTCAACGGCGCGCTGGAGGGGTTCAGGTTCCTGCCCGCCGGCCGGATCATCGCCGGGGCCGGATCGGCGCGCCGCGTGACCCTGTTCAACTGCTTCGTCATGGGCGAGGTGCCGGACGACATGTCGGGCATCTTCGAACATCTGAAGGAAGCCGCGCTGACCATGCAGGCCGGCGGCGGCATCGGCTACGACTTCTCGACGCTCAGGCCGAAGGGCGCGCCGGTGAAGGGCGTCGGCGCGGACGCTTCCGGCCCGCTCAGCTTCATGGATGTCTGGGACGCCATGTGCCGGACCATCATGTCGGCCGGCCACCGCCGCGGCGCGATGATGGCGACCATGCGCTGCGACCACCCGGATATCGAGGATTTCATCGCCGCCAAGGAAGACGCCGGGCGGCTGCGCATGTTCAACCTGTCGGTCCTGATCACCGATCCATTCATGGACGCGGTGAAGGCGGACAAGAACTGGGAACTGCGCTTCGGAGGCCGGACCTATCGCGTCGTGAAGGCGCGGGAGCTCTGGGACCGGATCATGCGGGCGACCTATGCCTATGCCGAACCGGGCGTGATCTTCATCGACCGCATCAACAAGCGGAACAATCTGCATTACTGCGAAAACATCTCCGCCACCAATCCCTGCGGCGAGCAGCCCCTGCCGCCCTATGGCGCCTGCCTGCTGGGCTCGATCAACCTGGCGACGCTGGTGCGCGATCCCTTCACGCCGGAAGCGCGGCTGGACGAGGCGGCTCTCGCCGATCTGGTGCCGCTGGCCGTGCGCATGATGGACAACGTCACCGACGTCTCCAACTTCCCGCTGGACGAACAGCGCAAGGAAGCCCAGGCCAAGCGCCGGATCGGGCTTGGCGTGACCGGGCTGGCCGATGCGCTGATCATGTGCCGCAGCCGCTATGGCAGCGACAATGCAGCGGAGCTCACCGAACGCTGGATGGCGGCGATCCGGCGTCACGCCTATCTCGCCTCGGTCGACCTCGCGAAGGAGAAAGGGCCGTTCCCGCTGTTCGACCGGGATGCGTATCTGGCCAGCGAAACCGTCGCCGAACTGGATGACGATGTCCGCGTGGCGATCGCCGAGCACGGCATCCGCAATGCGCTGGTCACCTCGATCGCCCCGACGGGCACGATCTCGCTGTTTGCGGACAACGTTTCCTCGGGCCTCGAGCCGGTCTTCAGCTTTTCCTACAACCGCGCGGTGCTGATGCCGGATGGCAGCCGCCGCAATGAGGAGGTCACCGACTACGCCTACCGCCTGTGGCGGCAGTTGCATGGCGAGAAGCCCCTGCCCGACTACTTCGTCGACGCCCAGGCGCTTTCGCCGTCGGAGCATGTGAAGATGCAGGCGGCGGTGCAGAAATACATCGACGCCTCGATCTCGAAGACCATCAACTGCCCGGAAGAGATCAGTTTCGAGGCGTTCAAGGACGTCTACATGCAAGCCTATGACACGGGCTGCAAAGGCTGCACGACCTATCGCCCGAACGAGGTCACGGGCTCGGTCCTGTCGGTGAAGAAGGACAGCGAGAAACAGGAAGAGGCCGAGACCCAGGCCGAACTGCCGCTGGCGCCGAAGACCGAGAAGCCCAAGCCGAAGGATCCGTATGAATCCGGCGGCGTGGTCTACATGACCCAGCCGCTCGACCGGCCGGGCGTCCTGCCGGGCAACACCTACAAGCTGAACTGGCCGGAAAGCGACCACGCGATCTACCTGACCCTGAACGACATCATCCAGGACGGCCGGCGGCGTCCGTTCGAGATCTTCATCAACTCGAAGAATGTCGAGCATTTCGCCTGGACCGTGGCGCTGACACGGATGATTTCCGCCGTGTTCCGCCGCGGCGGCGACGTCAGCTTCGTGGTCGAGGAACTGAAGGCCGTGTTCGATCCGCGCGGCGGCGCCTGGATCAAGGGCCGCTATGTGCCATCCATGCTCGCCGCGATCGGCGAGGTCGTCGAACAGCACATGATCGCCATCGGTTTCCTGCCCGATCCGAAGAAGCCGCAGATCGAAGCGGAGAAGCTGAAGATGGCGGTCAACGAGGACCGTCCCACCGGTGCGCCGATGCGGCAGTGCCCGCGCTGCGGCGAGGCCAGCCTGGCCCGGATGGAAGGCTGCGACACCTGCCTGTCCTGCGGCCATTCCAAGTGCGGGTGAGCCCGGAAACGGATCGGTGATCGAACCCCGCCCTTGAGCCGGCTCCGTTTCGGGCGCATATCGTTCGGATGAGCGCAATCGAACATGGCTGGAAGAAGGCCATCGGGCGGGCCGCGATGGCGGCGGGCCTTGTCGCCGTCACGCTGGCGTCTGCCCCGGCGATGGCGGAAACCCAGGACTGGCTGCCGCCCGGATCGAGCATCGAGGCGACGCTGGCGGAGCGCCCCGCCCGCTGGATCGAGACCGAGATGCGCGGTGGCCGGATGGGTTATCTCGCGCGTCTGGGTGAACTGGTCTTCCGCAGTCCGGTCACGCTGGGCCGGGACGCCGCGCGCAAGGGCTTCTCCTGCGACGCCTGCCATCCGAACGGTTCGGCGAATACCGGCTTCTTCATCACCGGTATCTCCAACATTCCCGGCAATGTCGACGTCACTCACGCGGCCTTCCACTATCGGGAAGACGACGGCCTGCACAATCCGATCAACATCCCCAGCCTGCGCGGCGTGCGCCTGACCGCCCCCTATGGCCGCGACGGCCGCTTCGCCGACCTGAGACAGTTCAGCCGCAACGTCATCATGCAGGAATTCGGCGGCCCGGAGCCCGAGGCCTGGCAGCTCGACGCCCTGGTCGCCTATATGAACGAGCTGGCGCTGCCGGCGAACGGCCGGACCGGCACGGTCGGCCGCGCCGCCTACAACCGCCATTGCGTCTATTGCCACGCAGGTCCCGGCGATTTCGTGCAGGGCCACCGCTGGGACGTCGGCACGGGCGGCTTTTTCGAGGCGCCGCCGCTGAACGCGCTGACCGAGACGCCGCCCTATCTTCATGACGGCAGCGCGCCCAACACGCGCGAGGCCGTGCTGCGCCACATCGACTACGCCACGGGTGGCCCGGTCAGCGCCGACGACCTGGCCGATATCCTGACCTTCCTCGACGGGTTCGGTGCGGTCGACCGGCGCTACGATCCGGAGACGCTGGACGGCGAGACGGCGCGGCTGAAGGGTTTTCTGGACCTGCTGAACCAGTCGATGCTGGACGAGAATTTCGACCGCGCCGACAGGGTGGCCGACATGATCAATGTCGAGATCGGCCGCATCTTCGGACATTTCCAGGAAGAGGCGGCGCTCTCGCGTGCGGCGATCACCGAATGGGCGAAGGCGGTCAAACGCGCGGTGGACCGCGCCGAGCAGAAGGATTTCCCGGGTGCGCGCACCGTCCTGCGGAAGCTTCAGTCCACCATTGACGGCGACCTGCCCGCGCTACGCAGCGAGATCGCCCTGTCGCGATATTCGGTGACCGAGCCCCGCCGCCCCTGAGCCACCGCGCGGAATCGCCCGGCTTAACCCGTCCCGGAAGCGGTGATATGGTCCGCCGCCTTTCGCAGAGGATCGAATCGGAACGTGCCTGAGACATCGCCATCCCGCGCCGCCGACGCGCCGCCGACCAGTTCATGGACGCTGGTGAAGCGGGTCTGGACGGACTACATGGTCCGCTACCGGACCATGCTGCTGATCGGCCTGGCGGCGGTTGGACTTGTTGCCGTGACCACGGCCTCCATCGCCTACATGATGGAACCGATCATCAACGAGATCTTCATCAACAAGGACGCGGAGCGGCTCTACAGCCTTCCGCTGATGATCATCGGCATCTTCACGGTGATGGCGGTGGCGACCTATGGGCAGCACTACATCCTGCGCGCGGTCGGCGTGAAGGTGACGACGGACCTGCAGAACCAGCTCTACAGCCGCATGGTCCGCTCCGACCTGAGATATTTCTATCAGGAGACGGTCGGCCAGTCGGTTAGCCGCTTCCTGACTGACGCGCAGTTGATGCGCGAAGCCCTGGCGACGACGGCGGTGGCGCTCTGCAAGGACACGCTGACGGCCGTCGCCCTGATCGCGGTTATGTTCAGCAAGGACTGGCAGATGGCGGCCGTCGCCATGGTCGTGCTGCCCGTCGCGGCCCTGCCCATGACCAAGATCGGCAGGCTGGCGCGGAAGTCATCGCAGAACATCCAGAAGACCTCCGGCACCCTCGCTTCCTTCCTGTCCGACACGCTGGCCGGCGTGCGTCAGGTAAAGGCCTATGGCCGCGAGGACTACGAGACCGAACGCGCCAATCAGGCGCTCAAGGCGCGTCAGAAGACCATGCTGAAGAACCTGCGCGACCGCGCGCTGATCAGCCCGGTGATCGAAGTGGTCGCCGGTGTCGCCATCGCCGCTGCGGTGCTGTTCGGCGGATTACGAGTGATCGAAGGCGCAACGACGCCCGGCGCCTTCTTCGCTTTCCTGACCGCCCTGCTGATGACCGCAGCGCCGATCCGGCGTCTGGGCAAGCTGAACGCGGCCTTCCAGTCCGGCCTCGCCGCCGCGGACCGTCTGTTTCAGTCGCTCGACACCTTGCCCGAGATCGAGGACCGCTCAAGTGGCCGCGCCCTGGCGGTTCAGGGCGGGCATATCCGTTTCGACGATGTACGCTTTTCCTATCCCGACGGCACCGAGGCGCTGAAGGGCATCACGCTGGAATGCCGGCCCGGCGAGACCGTCGCGCTGGTCGGCGGGTCCGGCGGCGGCAAGTCGACCATTCTCAATCTGGTCGCCCGTTTCTACGACGCCAGCTCCGGGACGGTCAGCATCGACGGCCAGCCGGTGGACAGCGTCACAGTGGAAAGCCTGCGCAGCGCGATGGCGCTGGTCAGCCAGGAAACCGCGCTGTTCGACGAAAGCGTCCGCGCCAACATCCTCTACTCCAAGCCCGACGCCACCGATGACGAGATCGAGGCGGCGGCGCTGGGCGCAAACGCCCACGGCTTCATCGCCAACCTGCCCGAGGGTTACGAAACCGTGGTCGGCTCGGCCGGGTTCCGGCTGTCGGGCGGTCAGCGCCAGCGTATCGCCATCGCCCGCGCCATGCTGCGCGATGCGCCGATCCTGCTGCTGGACGAGGCCACCTCGGCGCTGGACACCGATTCCGAGCGCAAGGTGCAGTCGGCCCTGAACCGGCTGCAGCAGGGCCGCAGCACCATCACCGTGGCGCACCGCCTGTCGACCATCATGAACGCCGACCGCATATATGTGATCGAGCGCGGCGGCGTGGTCGAGAGCGGCACGCATGGCGAGTTGCTGGCCCGTAACGGCCGTTACGCCGAGCTCTACGCCAATGTCGAGGATGACGGACTGCTGGCCGCCGTCGGCGCCGAATGATCCTGTCCGCCTACCGCGCGCTGGGCGCGGCGCTGCAACCGGCCGGGCCGCTGCTGCTGAATCGCCGGATGCGGCGCGGCAAGGAAGACCCGGAGCGGATGGCCGAACGGCTGGGCCATGCCTCGCTGGACCGGCCGGAGGGTCCGCTGGTCTGGCTGCACGCCGCCAGTGTCGGGGAATCCCAATCCATCCTGAGAGTGATCGACCGGCTGACGGCGCGGGATGCGCCAGTTTCCGTTCTGGTCACCACCGGCACAGTGACCAGCGCCGGCATGCTGGAGGACCGGCTGCCTCCGGGCGCGCTGCACCAGTACAGCCCCATCGACCTGCCCGCCGCGACCCGGCGTTTCATCGGCCACTGGCAACCCGACCTGGCGATCTGGACCGAAAGCGAGCTGTGGCCGAACCTGATCGGCGACATGGCGGCGACAGGCAGGCCACTGGCGCTGATCAATGGCCGCATGTCCGAGCGCTCCTTCGGGCGTTGGCGACGATTCAGAGGCGCGGCTTCAGCACTGCTTGGCCGCTTCGCCCTGGTGCTGGCCCAGAACGAGGAAGCGGCCGAGCGTTTCCGTCAGCTTGGTGCGGGCGATGTGCGCTGCGAGGGCAACCTGAAATACGCCGCCGACCCCCTGCCGGTCGATCAGGAACTGGCGCAGAAACTCAAGGCGTCCGTTTCGAACCGCCCGGTCTGGCTCGCATCCTCGGTGCATCCCGGCGAGGATACGGCGATCGGGGAGGCTCATCAGACCATCGCCGGGCAGCATCCCGGCCTGCTCAGCATTGTCGCGCCACGCCATCCGGCGCGTGCCACGGCGATGGCGGCGACCTTCGGCCAGTTCGGGCTGAGCGTGACGCGGCGGTCGCTGGGGGAGGAACCGGGCAGCTCGGACGTCTATCTTGCCGATACGATGGGTGAACTGGGCACGCTCTACAGTCTGGAAGCACCCGTCCTTGTCGGCGGGTCGCTGATCCCGCATGGGGGCCAGAACATGCTGGAACCGGCGCGCTTCGGCCGCTGCGTACTGACCGGCCCGCACACGACGAACTTCACCGACGTGATCCGCGACATGAAATCCGCCGACGCGCTGATCGAGATCGAGAACGCCGAGGAACTGGCCGCGGCCGTGTCCCGTCTGATCGGCCATCGCGACGAGGCCGCGACCCTGGGTGAGCGCGCTCGGAACGTCGCCATCCGCCAGAACGCGGTGCTGGAGCGCGTCATGTCCCGTCTCGAACCACTGATCCCGGCGTCATGAAGCCGCCCGGCTTCTGGCAGCGCGACGGTCACCCGCTGCCCCGCATGCTCGCCTGGCCGCTGAGCATGGGCTGGCTTGCCGGCGCGGCGCTCAAGAATCTGACCATCCGCAAGGGAACGGCGGTCGTGCCGGTGATCTGCGTCGGCAATCTCGATCTCGGCGGATCGGGCAAGACGCCGACCGTGCACATGCTGGCCGCGTGGTTCGCAGCGCAGGAAATCCGTCCCGGCGTGCTGAGCCGTGGACATGGCGGCAGCCTGTCCGGCCGATCACCCGTCCGCGTCGATCTGGCTGCGCATGACGCCGGCCAGGTCGGTGACGAGCCTCTGTTGCACGCGGCGCGGTACCCGACGGTGATCTGCGCAGACCGCGTGACAGGCGCGGAGCTGCTTGCGACGGATTGCGACGTGATCCTGATGGACGACGGGTTCCAGAACCCTGGCCTCGCCCGCGACCTCGACCTGCTGGTGGTCGACGCGAAGTCCGGCTTCGGCAATGGCGCGGTGTTTCCCGCAGGGCCGCTGCGCGAACCGCTACAGCGGGGTCTGGCGCGCGCGGACGCGATTATCGCCGTGGGGCCGGAGCTGCGGGACGGGCGCATCAACGGCAGCGGACTGCCCGTGCTGCGCGCCCGGCTGCGGCCCGACGAGACCGGACTGGCCCGGAAGGTCTACGGTTTCTGCGGGATCGGAAGGCCGGAGAAGTTCCAGCAGACTCTGGTCGGTAACGGCCGTCGGGTCGTCGGCTTCCGCGCGTTTCCCGACCACCACCCCTTCACCGATGCGGAGATCGAGAAGGTGCTCCGCGAGGCCGGGGCGACGGGCGCAACGCCGGTGACGACGGAGAAGGACGCCGTCCGCATCGCCGCCCGGTTCCGGGACCGGATCAGTGTTCTCAGTGTCAGCCTCGTCCCTGATGCGCCGGAACAGCTTGATGCGCTGCTTCAGCCCATTGCCGACCAGATCAGGACGCCTTGATCCGCTTCAGAACGGACGAGCATGTGAGGATGATGCGGTCGTCGGTGTAGATTTCGCCACGCACGAAGACCATCTGGCCGGTCCGGCGCACCACCTCGGCGCGGGCCTTGATCAGTTCGCCGTCCAGACCGCTGGCCATGAATTCGGCGTTGAAGGAGACCGTGAAGACGCCCCGGTCCGAGGTGCCCTCGGTCGCCGTGCCGCACATCATCAGATCGGCGAAGGTCATCAGCAGCCCGCCATGGATCACACCGCCCGAGTTGCAGTGCTTGGGCTCGGCCTGGAAGGCGAAGCGCAGCCGATCCTCTCGCTTGCGCCAGTAAAACGGACCGGTGTTGATCTCGTGCGGATCCTCGGCGTCGAACAGCCGGTAGCTGTCGCCCGGATTGCGCTTCCGCTCGAAATAATCGGTGTCCTTGTCCAATGTCCCCTCCCGGTTTTCGGGGGAGACCCTATTGCGTGACGACCGGCAGGTGAAGCGCTCAGGGCGCAGTCCTGATGTCGTTCAGCCGCCAGTCGTAATCGTCGCCCCGAATTTCGGTGTAGAAGCGCAGCCGGGCGCGGCGCTCGGGCCCGGCATGCGCGGCCAGATGGGCGATGATCGCGGCGTCCGAACCGCCGAAATCCTCGGCGAACCAGTCATAGATCGAGGATACGGTCAGCCCGTCCTCGCCGAACCGCAGCGCCCGGTCGTGATCGATGAATTCCCGCGCCACCCGGTCGAGCTGGGCTTCCAGCTGCGCCGCCCTGTAGGCGTCGCGGCTCAGGTTCGGACATCCGATCGAGGCGCAGTTGACGGCGTAGTGGATACGGGGATCACGGAAGATCGGGCGCAAGATCCGATGCTCGATATCGTTCAGGGTCAGGTCGACGCCTTCGACCACGACCGTCTCCGCATCCCATGGCCCGAAGGAAAACAGGCCCGGCGAGATGTCGATGTCGAGAATGCTGTCCACCGGATAATGGTCGATCACGACCTTCAGCGTCACGGCGTTGTAGAGGTTGATCCAGAAGGCCATCGCCTCCGGTTCGGTCATCTCCGTCGGACGCAGCGCCTCAAGCCCGGCAATGTAGTCCTGAAGATCGCGGCGGCCCTGTGTGGCCAGCGCGCCATAGTCCACGCGGTTGACGCCGTCCGGGGCGGTGGAGACGAAACGCTTCAGCAGGCTGTCCAGCGCCGAGTGATCGACAGGGCTGGCGCCGGCCTGCGGCTTGGGGATCCAGCGTTCCCAGAGATCGGCCTTCGGCGCCGCCAAAAGGGGCGCGGGCAGCAGGAACAGCAGGAAGAACAACCGGAAAATCTTCATGTACCTCATGTGCCCACGGACGCGGCGGGGCGCAACGCATGACGGTGGTTCTCGCGAAACCGTGACGCATCAAGCTGCATCGACGAATCAAGCCCGCCCGCGCAGATTGCGCGGATGCGTCAGATCGGCCTGCTTTCCACCGAGACACCACCGTCGCCCCTCGTTCTGGCGCTGGCGCCGGTGCTTGCCTCGACCGGTGTGATCGTCTCGGCGGCGATCGACGATTTCCTGCCTTTCGACGCGGACCAGCGAGAGGACGGCATGCTGATGATGGTGCGCGGCGCGGGTCACCAGGCGGCCGACCGGCTGCCCGGCGAACGCGTGTTCTGGATCGGCGAACCGCCTTTCACCCGCCCGACGCCCGTGGGACGTACGTTGGGCCGAGCCCGGTTCCACGAAGTCGCCGGACTGCTGACCGGCAAGGCTGGTGGAGGAACGCTGGAAAAGGCCGTCATCGAGACCGGCGCCTACATCCTGACGGGTTTGAGAGAATATGACCGGACCACCGCCTTCCATGTGATGCAGGGTGCGCTGACATCCGGGACGGCGGCCGAACGTTTCGCCCTGATCTTCGGAGAGAAGGCTTTGAAGGAGCCTGCATCGCTGGCGCCGCTGGCGGAGAAACGCCGGGACGTGATCGCCGACCGCAGGGGGGCGGTCAGCGGCTGGGCTGGCGCACCGCTCCGGGCGGCGCTGGCGACCCTCGGGCCGCGCGGCGCCATCGGGCGCATCGCCGCCGCCGGCCTGACCACCGGCCCGAAGAAACCGATCGCGCGCCTTTATGGCGAAGACGAAGCCGCGCTCGACAAGGCCGAAGGCCAGGTTCTCTCCGCCCTCAAGCTCGGCTGATCCGGCTTCAGGCCAGGCCGTGTCGTGAAAACGGCAGTTCGGTGATCCGCTTTCCGGTCGCGCGGTAGACGGCATTCGCGACGGCGGGCCCGATCGGCGGGGTCCCCGGTTCGCCCACTCCGGTCGGGCGCGCGGTCGAGTTGATGATGTGAACCTCGACCTCCGGCATGTCGTCGATCCTGAGCGGCTCGTAGGTATCGAAGTTCTGCTGCTCGACCAGACCGTCGGCGAAGGTGATCCGGTTGCGCAGCACCGCGCCGAGCCCGTAACCGATGGAGCCCTCGATCTGGGCCCGGATGTTGTCGGGATTGACCGCGAAACCACAGTCCAGAGCGCAGACGACCCGCTCCACGCGCACCGTGCCATCATCGCGCATGCGGACCTCAGCGATCTGCGCCACGGCCGTGCCGAAGGACCGGTGCAGCGCCACGCCGCGATGCAGGCCCGCGCCGGCAGGCTCCTCCCAGCGGGCCGCACGGGCTGCGGTGCGAAGCACGCCGGCAAGCCGCGGATCCTCGCCCAGATGCGCCAGCCGGAAGGCCACCGGATCGGCGCCTGCGGCCTCGGCGAGCTGGTCGATCATGGTCTCCACTGCGTAGGCCGTGTGCGAATGCCCGACCGAGCGCCACCATAGCACCGGCACGCCCTCGCCCGTCGTGTGCAGTTCCGCCTTCAGCGCGCCAACCGCATAGGTCATGTCCTGGACGCCCTCGACAGACAGCCGGTCAACACCGTTGCGGACGATGTACTGTTCGTAGGGCGTGCCCTTGATGATCGACTGGCCGACGATGCGGTGCTCCCAGCCGCTGATGCGGCCGCTGCCGTCGACGCCCGCGCGGACGCGGTGCACATAGGCCGGACGATAGTAGCCGCCGGTGATGTCGTCCTCGCGGGTCCAGACCACCTTGATCGGCTGGTCGCGCCCCCAGGCCTTCGCGATGCGCGCGGCCTCGGCGATGTAGTGGCTGTCCGGCACGCCCCGGCGGCCGAAGGATCCGCCAGCCCACATGGTTCGGATGTCGATCTTCGACGGCGGAATGCCGAGTACCCGGGCGGCGGTCGTCTGATCCGGCGTCTGAAGCTGCGATCCGGTCCAGATCGTCGCCGATCCGCCGTCGAAGCGGATGGTCACGTCCAGTGGCTCCATCGGCGCGTGAGCAAGGTACGGGAACTCGTAGACCGCCTCGACGGTCTTCGCTGCCCGGGCCAGCGCTGCCTTCGCATCGTCATTGCGCTCGGTCGGCAGCCCCGGCGTCTCCGCGAGCGCACGATAGCGCTGCATCAGTTCTTCGCTGTCACGCCTGTCGGCGCGGGCGTCGTCCCAGTCCAGTTTCAGTGCTCGGCGGCCCTTGATCGCGGGCCAGGTCGAGCGAGCCAGCACAGCCACCGCATCCCCGATCTGTACGGTGCCGACCACGCCACTCACCGCCCGCGCATCCGCATCGTCGTGGCCGCGCAAACGCGCGCCGAACCGCGGCGGGCGGGCGACCGTGGCGACCAGCATGTCCGGCAGTTGCACATCCATGCCGAACATGCCCGGCGAACCAGAGGCCTTGGCCGGGATCTCGACGCGGGGGAAATCGCGGCCAATCAGCGTCCAATCCCTGGGCCGCTTCAGCGCCGGTGTCGCCGGCGGCTTCAGCCTCGCGGCAGCGTCGGCGAAGTCGCCCATCCCTGCCTGACGCCCGCCGGGGCCGTTGATCCGGCCTTCCAGGATCGAGACGTCGCTGGCCGAGACACCCCAGGCGGAGGCGGCGGCGGCAACCAGCATCTCGCGCGCGGCCGCGCCGGCCCGCCGGTACTGGTCGAAGGAATTGGCGATGGCGGTGGAGCCGCCGGTGCCCTGATCGCCGAAATAGAAGTTCTTGTAGGTTTCCGCATCCGCCGGCGCGAACTCGGTTCCGACCTGTGACGGGTCGGCGTTCAGTTCCTCGGCCACCAGGGTGGCGAGGCCGGTCGCCGCACCCTGCCCCTTGTCGAGATGCTTGGCGATGACGGTAACGACGCCGTCCGGTCCGATCCGGACAAAGGGGTTCAGTCTGGCTGCCGTGTCCGTCGCTGAGGCGGCGGATGGCGCGAGACCGAGCGCAAGCCCGGCACCCGCTCCGGCCCCGATGACGATGAACTGACGGCGGCTGATTGCTGTTGCTGTCATGATCAGCCCTCCAGCAGTTCGGCTGCGCGATGGATCCCGCGGCGGATCCGGTGATAGGTCGCGCACCGGCAGGCGTTGCCATACATGGCGTCGTCGATGTCGGCATCGGCAGGGCGCGGGTTCTCCCGCAGCAATGCGGCGGCGCTCATCATCTGGCCGGACTGGCAATAGCCGCATTGCGGCACCTGCAGTTCGATCCAGGCCGCCCTGAGCGCCGCCATCTCCCGGCCCTCGGCGCCTTCGATGGTGGTGATCTCGGCGCCGCCCGCGCCTTCCAGCGGGATCTGGCAGGACCTGACAGGCGCGCCGTCCATATGCACCGTACAGGCCCCGCAGGCGGCAATGCCGCAGCCGAACTTCGTACCTGTCAGGCCAAGTTCGTCACGCAGCACCCAGAGCAGCGGGGTATCTCCGTCGGCGTCGATCTCACGTCGCGATCCGTTGACGACAACACTGAACATCCGGGTTTCTCCTCACCTGCATATCCTTTGGATGCTACGCGCGAAGCGGCGTCCCGGACCAGCCGTGCGCCCCCAACTCCCGGCTGCTGAATGAACCCGATACCATCGCCCGTCGCCCCTCAATGCTTGCGGGGGCCGGAATGAATAGTTCCCTGACTCCAGCTGTTGTTCGTTTTCGATCACTTTCGATCGCGCAAAAACAGAGTCAGTAAAGCAATCTGATTACGGACGGCAGGTTGACCTGCTCATGACATTAATGAAATTTTCATACTGACCAGCAATAAGCTGTTCACGAATCGGGGGGTCCATCGGCAATGTCAGAGCCGACAGACATGGCACTAGACACCGGTCCGGATACCGGCGGGAAACCAGCGCGAGATCTGGAGCCTGTAGAGATCGATCTGATCCGGCTCCGCTTTCGCGATCCGGAGGTCGAGGACCGGTATCGTCGGGAACAGACGGAGCGCGTGACGCCGTTTGTCCGCTTCGCCCTGGCCGGCGGCTGCATCCTTTACGGCCTGTTCGGCATCCTCGACGCCTACCTGATCGACGAGAACCTGGAATATGTCCTGGCGATCCGGTTCCTGTTCGGCTGCGGCACCCTGCTCGCGGCGATGCTGCTCACCTACACGCCGGTCTTTCAGCGTCACGCACAGTCGATCGTCGCGCTGGCCATGATGAATTGCGGCCTGGGCGTCATCGCCATGACCATTATCGCACCGCCTCCGGCCAACGAGACCTATTACGCCGGGCTGATCATGGTGCTTTTCTACGCGTCGGTGCTGATCCACTGCCGCTTCGCCAACAATCTTGCGGTCACCGTCACGCTGGTCGTCGTCTATTTCGCCTCCGTCGCGACCGTGGCGCCTTTGCCCGACGAGATCATCGTCAACAACGCATACTTCCTGCTGATGTCGCTCGGTGTCGGAGTCTTCGCCTGCTACACGCTCGAGCTGGGCTGGCGTCAGCGCTTCTCCCGCTATCTCGCCCTCGAGCACGCTTCCGACGTCGCCATCGAACTGAAGAACGAGGCCGTCAGCGCCAACCACGCGAAAACGGAGTTTCTCGCCACCATGAGTCATGAATTGCGGACGCCGCTCAACGCCATACTGGGCTTCTCGGAGATGATGAAATCGGAACTCTACGGCCCGCTCGGATCCGCCAAGTACGGGGACTATGCGGAAGACATCCATCAGAGCGCGCGCCAGTTGCTGACCATCATCAGCGACATCCTGGACTACGCCAAGAGCGAGACCGGGAGCTTCGAGCTGGAGGAAACCGAGCTCAACGCCACCGAACTGATGGAACGCGCCGTCCGGACCTGCCACCAGCTCGCCGCGTCCAAGGGTGTCCGCGTTTCCGTCGCCACACCCGAGTGGACGCCGCAGATCAAGGGCGATGGCCGGCTGCTGCATCAGATCCTGGTCAACCTGATCTCCAACGGCATCAAGTTCACACCTTCGGCCGGCGAGGTCCGCGTCTCGGTCTCCCATGCCGAGGAAGGCGGCTGCCGCTTCCAGGTCGCGGATACCGGGATCGGTATTTCCGAGGAGGACCAGCAGCGGGTGTTCGAGCCCTTCGCCCAGGTCCAGAGCGCCTTTGCGCGCGATCAGGGCGGCGCCGGGCTCGGCCTGCCGATGGTTCGGCGGCTGGCGCAGATGCACGAAGGCCAGGTCGAGATGACCAGCCGACTGGGCGAAGGCACGACGGTCGTCGTCAACCTTCCTGCCGAACGCATGACCGGCTTTGTCGAATTCGACGAACAGCAGACATCCCCGGACATGCGGCAGGCCTGCTGAAAACCGCCTCAATCAGGCCGGACGGTCCCCCTTCAGGGTGATCCGGTGCATGATGCGCCGGTGTCCGTGATAGTCGTTGACCGGATTGTGCTGGGCGCAGCGGTTGTCCCAGAAAGCCAGCGAACCCGGCCGCCAGACGAAGCGGCAGGTGAACTCGGGCCTGATCTGGTGATGGAACAGATACTCCAGGATCGGCCGGCTTTCCTCCTCGGTCATGCCATCGAAACGCACCGTGTGCGCGATGTTGACGAACAGCGCCCTGCGGCCGGTTTCCGGGTGGGTCCGCACCGCCGGATGAAAGGACAGATACTCCTTGCCGGCTTCGGAGGTGCCGGATGACTTGATCCTGTCCTCCCGCGTCTTCGAGACATCGGCGCGGGCCGAGCTGTGCACGGCGGTCAGCCCGTCCAGCAGTTCGCGATACCGTTCGGAGAGCGCCTCGTAGGCCATGTACTGGTTCGCGAACAGCGTATCCCCGCCATAGGGCGGCACTTCCCGGGCCAGAAGCATCGAGCCCATCGGAGGCTCTTCCAGATAGACCGTGTCGGAATGCCAGATGCCTCCGAAATTGGTCTTCTCGTGTTCCAGCTTCTTGACCTCGATGATCTCCGGGTAATCCGGCATGCCGGCGACGAACGGGTACTCGACCGGCTCGCCGAACAATCGCGCGACCTCCCGGAACCGGGCCGGAGTCAGGTTCTGGTCGCGAAAGAAGATGACCAGATGATCGAGCAGCGCCCGGCGGATATTGCCGACGAGGTCATCATCGAGCCGGTCATTCAGATCAATGCCGGACAGCTCCGCGCCGATGGCGCCGGCAACCGGTGTCACGGTCAGGCCGCCGGTCATGATGCGGTGCCGATGAAAAGCCAGAGATGCAACGAACCCTCCCCTGAACGAGCATTCCGGGATAATAGGGGGCCGAGGGAGTGATCGCCAAGCATGCCGCCCAGCGAAATCACCATACGCCCCATGCGCGACGAGGATGCGCCACAGATGCACGCGATCCACGAGCGTGCGGTGCGGACTTCCTGCGCCCCCGAACTGGGGCCTGGCGTGGTCGATGCCTGGCTCCGCGACCGTGATCACGACACATTCCTGCGCGCGAGAGACGACGGCGGCGAAGTCTTTGTCATTGCCGAGCTGCGGGGCCTGCGTGTGGGCTTCGCCGGATGGCTGCCCGGACGGCTGACCTCGCTCTTCGTCGATCCCGATCATCAGGGGTGCAGCATCGGCGCGGCCCTGCTGTCCGCCTGCGAGGTGGCGGCCGTAGCAGCGGGCACGCCGATACTGGGTACGAACGCCACACTGAACGCCAGAACTTTCTATGAGGCCGCCGGATACCGGGCGATCGGGGACGGCTTCGAGGAACGGTTCGGCGAACGGATTCCCCATATTCGGATGGCAAGGACCTGAGCCCTCGGAATCTGATCCCGGGACAGGTAAAAGGGCGACAGGATCGCGCCGATGCGGACGGAGACCGAGATGAAGAGTGAAACCGAAATCACCGATGCCCAGCTTGCCGGGCTGCTGCTTGGCGTGGCCGCGCTGATCGGCGAGTTGCGCCAGAAGAAGCTGCTGGACGAGGTGGAGATCGACGGCGCGCTGGAACGCCTGGCCGCGGATATCGGCGGCTCGAAGCTGGCGCAGGCGATCCCCGACGACAGCTTGATCGCCGCGACTCTGGCGCCCATCGAACAGTTGCGGCGCATGAACCGCCTCTACGACGCCGACAAGCGGACGTTCGAGGGCTGGATGGACGGGAGCAATGGCTGAGAGCCGCATCGCGGCCGCAACGCTCGAGGAAGACGGCCGGATACTGTCGGTATTGTTCGGTTCAGGCCAGATGCGGCGGTTCCATGCAATCTGGCTCCGCGACAATGCCCAGGATCCCGAAACCCGCGACCCCGGCAACGGCCAGCGGCTGATCCGGGTCGGCGACCTGCCGGAAAACCCGGTCATCGCCGCCGCAGCGCTGGATGACAAAGGCGGGCTGGAACTGGCCTTCGGTCCCGACGGTCACAAGACCCGTTTCGAGGCCGGATGGCTGGCCGAAAACGCCTATGACGGGATCGAACCCTCCCCCCTGACACCGGAGGACCGCATCACCTGGGATGCCGCGCTGTCCAACCGCCTGGTTGCGCACGACTTCAACGCCATCGAGAGCGATGACCCGGCGCGGCTGGCCTTTCTCGAGGATCTGTACACGCTGGGCGTCGCGCTGGTTTCCGATGCGCCGCATGACAGTGGCACGGTGCTCCGCATCGCCGAAGTCTCCGGACCGGTTCGGGAGACCAATTACGGCCGTCTGTTCGATGTGCGGTCATCGCCCAACCCGGTCAATCTGGCCTATTCGGGCCTTGGGCTGCAGGCGCATACCGACAATCCCTATCGCGACCCCGTGCCGACCGTTCAGGTGCTGCATTGTCTGCAGAACACGGTCGACGGAGGCGACACCAGCCTGGTTGACGGGTTCGCCGCCGCTGAGCGGCTGCAGCGGGAGAACCGGCCGGCCTTCGATCTGCTGGCCCGGTACCCGGCGCGGTTCCGCTACGACGGCGACGGCGTCTCGGACCTGCAGGCGCGCCGCCCCATGATCGAACTCGGTCCCGACGGACAGCTTCTGGGCATCCGGTTCAACAACCGCTCTGCCGCGCCCCTGGCCGATGTGCCGTTCGAGAAGATGGAAGCCTACTACGCCGCCTGGCGCAGCTTCGCCGGGATCATCGACGATCCGGCCATGGCGCTGCATTTCCGGCTGGAGCCGGGGATGGCGTTCTCGGTCGACAATCGCCGCGTGCTGCATTCCAGGACCGCGTTCTCGAGCACCGGATCGCGCTGGCTGCAGGGATGCTACGCCGACATGGATGCCGTGGGATCGCGCCGGCGCGTGCTCGCCCGTCAGCTCAACCGGCAAAGTCCACGGTGACGAACAGGAAGTCGACCTCCTCGCCTGACCTCGACAGTGGCGAGATCAGCACCTCGATGTTCCGATCCCGAAACAGGCGGCCGGCATAGGGCAGGCGCGGGGCCATCGGCATGCGGCTGTCGACAACCGCCTGAACGGCCTTCCAGACGCTGGATGGCGGTCGCTGATGCTCAAGCTCGCTCATCAGGGTGCCGGTATAGTCGCGGCCGAAATGCTCCACCCAACGCGTGCCGATGAGGCGGTAGCGGAAGTCGGGACCCGGTCGCAGGACCTCGATCAGGATCACCGATGGCAGCAGCCGCGGCATCTCGGTCGGGTCCAGATCCCGGCGCAGCGGAACCTGCCTGCCGTGCCGGATCGACGCCCAATAGTCGCAGGCGTCCTGATTCAGCTTCTGGCGCAACGATGCCCTAAGCCGCTGGAAAGCGGCCTCATCGAAGCAGGCTTCACAGAATATTGCACCCCCACCATCCATGTGCCGGAGATAACAGCCTTGGGTGGCGATGGAAGGACGACCTATGGTTAAGCACTGCCGACCGATGCGTTGCGCCGGTCAAAGGTGATCGCCGTCACACACCCATACCCCTCGGGGCGCCCGCAATTCTTTCGGAAACGGCATGGGTGTCCGTTTCCGAAATATCGCATAGACTCCGCCGAGGAACCGAGAATCGGGCTGGACGCAGGCCAGCGTACCGGCTCACTGGATTGGGGGGCAATCCAATGCGGGGAATACGGTTTGCACTACTTGCCGTGATTGCGCTTGCGGTTCTGGCTCAGGGGCCGGCCGAAGCGCAGCCTTTGGCGGTCCAGCAACAGGCGCTGAAGAACCAGCAGGCTGAGGAGGGCGCGCCGGCGAACACGCTGGAAGACGCCCTGCGTCCGACGGTCCGCAAGCTGATCCAGGAGGAGCTGACCCAGGCCAGAGACGCGCAGCAGCCTGCCGCCAGCGCGTCGAAGGGCGAGGCCATGGACCCGTTCGCCAGCCTGATCGAGGGCGCGCGCACCAGCGTCGAGACATTGTCGAAGAACTTCCAGCGCAGCAGCGAGGCCGTGCCGGAACTTCCGGCGCAGTTCCGCGAACGCGCCTTCCTGCTGCTGACCGACTTCAACGGCTGGCCGCGCATGTGGGAAGGCATCTTCAACCTGCTCGCCATGTTCGTGGCCGGCGGCATCGCTGCCTGGGGCGTGACACGCCTGCTGAACCGGATACTCACCATCCCCGACACGGTTCCCCGTTACGGCTTCGCCCGGCTCGGGCTGTCCCTGGTGCTGCTGGTGCGCGGCGTGGTGCTGGTGGCGATTTTCGCGGGCGTCGGCTTCATGGTCTCGCTGGCCTGGTTCCCTCAGTTCGATCCGATGCGCATCTTCCTGATCACCTATCTGGGTGCGGCGGCCACGGGCTATCTGGGATGGATCGTGTCCGGCTGCCTGTTTGCGCCCGGCAACGCGGATTTCCGCCATGTCGAGATTAGCGACCGGACCGCGCGACACCTGTCGGTCTGGCTGACCTTCCTGTTCGCCATGATCGGCCTGGCCGGGTTCAGCGTCGGCATGGTCCGGCTGCTTGGCATGGCGCCGGTGACCTTCGACATCCTGCTGCAGTTCACGGGCCTGGTGATGCTGGCGGCAACGGCGATCCTGCTGCTGACCACGACCGGATCCGAGGCCGCGTCCGATGATGAGGCGTCGTCCGGCATGATCTCCGGCCTGTTCGGGCGGTACCGCCGGACCTGGCTGTGGATCGGCGTCATCGTCACCGCGCTGTTCTGGCAGGCCGGCGTGCTGACCGGCGACGGCAGCCGGGCAACGGCGGTGCTGGTGGGTTTCCTGGCGGTTGGCCTGAGCCTCTGGTTCGGTCGGCTGAAGCCGGTGCGGCCACCGCGCGCGGACCATGAACCGGAACGCGTGGTCATACCCGTCGATCCAGAGGAAGCGCAGACGGCAGCCGAACTGACCGACGACGGCCAGTTCCCCGAAATCGGCGGCGAGGTCGAACCTGCTCCGGCCGCACCGTCGGGCGGCATCCTGCCCTCCTTCGGGCTGATGGTCCGCTGGGTGCTGGGGCTGATTGCAGCGCTCTCGGTGCTGCATCTGCTCGGGCTCGACATGGTGCGCGCCTTCGAGAGTCCTGCCGGTCAGAAGGTCAGCCTGATCCTGGTGGACGTCGCCATCATCCTGCTGGTCGCGGCGGTCTGCTGGGCCCTGGTCGAGCGGACCGTCAACCGCTTCGTCCGTCAGGAAGAGGAACGCGCCATGGCCATGGCCGCCGACGCCGTGACCGACGAGGACGGGCTGGGCGGACTGGTGACGTCGCGCTTCGGCACCCTGTTGCCGCTGATCCGCGGCTTCATCCTGTCGGTGCTGGTCGCGGTCACCATCATGGTGGTGCTGTCGTCCATGGGTCTGGACATCGGTCCGCTGCTCGCCGGCGCCGGCGTCGTCGGCATCGCCATCGGCTTCGGCGCACAGGCGCTGGTGCGTGACATCATCTCGGGCATCTTCTTCCTGATCGATGACGCCTTCCGCGTGGGCGAATATGTCGAGTTCGGCGACATCCGTGGCCAGGTCGAGAAGATCTCGATCCGCTCCATGCGGCTGCGGCACCATCGCGGCGCGATCCACACCATTCCGTTCGGCGAACTCCGCTCGATCACGAACTACAACCGCGACTGGGCCATCTACAAGCAGGAGTTCCGCCTGCATTACGAGGCCGACACCGAGAAGGTGCGCAAGATCATCAAGAAGGTCGGCCTGAAGCTGATGGAGCATCCGGAACTGGGCTCCAAGTTCATCCAGCCGCTGAAATCGCAGGGTGTCTTCAAGATCGAGGAAGGCGCGCTGATCCTGCGCACCAAGTTCATGTGCAAGCCGCGCGAGCAGTTCATCATCCGCAAGGCCGTCTTCCAGGAAGTGAAGAACGCGCTCTACGAACAGGGCATCGAGCTGGCCCAGCGTCGGGTGCAGATCGACTGGCCCGACTGGATGCAGGCGAACGGCGAGGAACCGGAGGACATGGAACCCGATGCGGGCGGCAAGCCGCCGGCGCCAGCCCAGGGCCAGGCACCGGGATCGCCCCCCGCCCCCGCAGCGCAGCAGGGCCAGCAGCCGCAGCGCCCCTCGCCCGAAACGGTCGCCGCGGCGGCCGGGGCCGGACTGATCGCCACGGAGAACCGCACGAAGCCGGTCTATCCCGACGAGCCTTGACCGCTCCCTGGAGGCGATTCCCCGATCTGCGCTCAGCCAGCGGGCGCGGCACACGCCGCGCAACCGTTGCCGAAGCGAGAAGGCCCCCACAGGCGATGACTGCAGCCCGGTTCGGCATTGCCCCGTTCAACGGCTTTGACTTGCGCCGGGCGGCGCTAGATCATGACGGCATCAAGCGCGCCCGATAACAAACGCGCATCAACCTGGGAGGAAACAAATGAAACGTCTGGTCACTTCGGCTGTGGCTCTGGCCTTCGCGGCCTGCGCCGGTGCAGCGTCCGCAAAGGAACTGCGCCTGTCTCACCAGTGGTCGACCGCGGATGTCCGCCATCAGGTCGCACAGATTGTCGCCGACGAGGTCGCCGCGGCGAATGTCGATCTGGAAATCAAGATCTTCCCGTCGAAATCGCTGTTCAAGCCGCGCGAGCAGTACAAGCCGCTGTCCCGCGGTCAGCTCGACATGACCGTGTTCCCGCTCTCCTATGCCGGCGGCCAGCGCCCGGAGTTCAACCTGACCCTGATGCCAGGCCTGGTGAAGAACCATGACCATGCGGCGCGGCTGAACGATTCCGCCTTCATGGCCGAACTGGAAAAGCTGATGGCCGAAGATGACGTCCGCGTTGTCGTGCATGGCTATCTGGCCGGCGGCTTTGTCGGCAAGGACCGCTGCATCACCTCGCCGGACCATATCAAGGGTCTGCAGACCCGCGCCGCGGGCAAGGCCTTCGAGCAGATGCTGGCGGAAGCCGGCGCCTCCATCGCCTCGATGGCGTCCTCGGAGATCTACAACGCAATGCAGACCGGCGTGCTGCAGGCGGCCAACACCTCCTCGTCGTCCTTCGTGTCGTATCGCATCTACGAACAGGTGAAGTGCTACACCCCGGCCGGCGATGTTGCGCTGTGGTTCATGTACCAGCCGCTCTTGATGAACAAGTCGACCTATGACGGCCTCACCGACGCCCAGAAGGCCGCCATCGATGCGGGTGCGGCGAAGGCCCAGGCCTACTATCTGGAAGAGGCCAAGAAGCAGGACGCCGAGTCCGTCGAGGTCTACAGGAAGGCCGGCGTCGAGATCGCCAACATGACGCCGGCGGAGTTCGACGCCTGGCGGGCGATCGCGAAGAAGTCGTCCTACAAGAACTTCGTCGAGAACGTGCCGAACGGGCAGAAGCTGCTCGACATGGCGCTGTCGGTCGACTGATCCCGGACGCCGGGGCGGCCGAGCGCCGCCCCGGCAACCAGGCTCTCGCCAAACTTCATGAATTCCGGCTCTCGCATGGGTCTGCTGGCCCGCATTTCCGACACGCTGTCGAGCGTCTGCGGCTGGCTGGCCGCCGGCATGATCGTCGCTTCGGTGCTGATCACCTGCCAGATGATCTTCGTCCGCTCGGTGCTGAACTACTCGACGGTCTGGCAGACCGAGGCCGTGGTCTACCTGATGATCGCCGCGACCATGCTGGGCCTGCCCTATGTGCAGAAGCTGCGAGGCCACGTCTCGGTCGACCTGCTGCCGATGGCCCTGCCGCCGGCGCTGCGCAAGCTGCTGATCGGCCTGACGCTGGCTGCAAGCGTCGCCGTGATCGCGCTGATGCTGTGGTACGGTTTTGAGCAGTGGCACGTCGCCTGGGAGCGCAACTGGCGCTCCGACACGGTCTGGGGCGTGAAGCTCTGGATCCCCTACCTGGCCCTGCCGGTCGGTTTCTTCTTCTTCCTGCTGCAGTTGGTCGTCGACATGCTGCGCGTCTTCACCGGCGACGCGCCGCCGGTCAGTTCCGACGGAGCCGAGTGATGGATCCTCTGGTTCTCGGCGTTCTGGTCGCCGCCGTCACAGTGATGATCCTGTTCTCGGGCATTTCCGTCGCCAACGGCCTGCTGGTGACGGCCGCAATCTTCCTGCTCGCCTTCGACGGCATGCGGTCGCTGGAACTGCTGCCGGAGATCTTCTTCGGCAAGCTGGACAATTTCGCCCTGCTGTCGATCCCGATGTTCATCATCATGGGCGCCTCCATCGCGTCCACGCGCGCCGGCGCCGACCTCTACGAGGCGCTGGACCGCTGGCTGACGCGGGTGCCCGGCGGGCTGGTGATCTCCAATCTCGGGGCCTGCGCCCTGTTCGCCGCCATGTCCGGCTCCTCGCCGGCCACCTGCGCGGCAATCGGCAAGATGGGCATCCCGGAGATGCGCAAGCGCGGCTATCCGGACGGCGTCGCAGCCGGGTCCATCGCCGCCGGCGGCACGCTGGGCATCCTGATCCCGCCGTCAGTGACCATGATCGTCTATGGCATCGCCACCGAGACCTCGATCGGGCGGCTGTTCCTGGCCGGCGTGGTGCCCGGCATCCTGCTGGTCGCCCTGTTCATGGCCTGGTCGATCTACGGCACCTGGCGCAGCGGCGACGCCGCCGGCACGCTGCTTCGCGCCGGGCGCTTCACGCTGAAGCAGAAGATGGAGGTCCTGCCCCGGGTCCTGCCCTTCCTCGCGATCATCCTGGGCGTGCTGATCGCCATGTATGGCGGCTACGCCACGCCGTCGGAGACCGCCGCCGTCGGCGCCCTGCTCTGCCTGATCATCGCGATCCTGATCTACCGGCTGTGGAGCCTCTCGGCGCTCTGGACCGTGCTCAGGGACTCGACCCGCGAGAGCGTGATGATCCTGTTCATCATCGCCGCCGCCGGCGTCTTCTCCTACATGCTCTCCAGCCTGTTCATCACCCAGTCGATCGCCGAATGGATCGGCACCCTGGACGTGAACCGCTGGGTGCTGATGCTCTGCATCAACGTCTTCCTGCTGGTCGCCGGGTTCTTCCTGCCGCCCGTGGCGGTGATCCTGATGTCGGCGCCGATCCTGCTGCCGATCGTGGTGTCGGCGGGTTTCGACCCCTACTGGTTCGCCGTGGTACTGACCATCAACATGGAGATCGGCCTGATCTCGCCGCCGGTGGGCCTCAACCTCTACGTCATCAACGGCATCGCGCCCGACATCAAGCTGAAGACCATCCTGCTGGGCTCCCTGCCCTATGTCTTCTGCATGGTGCTGGCGATCGTGATTCTGTGCCTGTTCCCGTGGCTGGCAACCGGCCTGCCGGACATGGTGCTCGGGCCGGCCATCTGATCGAATTCACCAACCAACGTCCCGGGGAGGACATCATGGCGATCTACGAACTGCGCATCTACACCCTGAAGACCGGCGCGATGGGCGAGGCTGTCCGGCTCTACAAGGAAGTGGGCTGGCCGGCGCTGGACAAGGCCGGCCACGGCAAGAAGCTGGTCGGCTACTTCACCGGCGATGTCGGCGCAATGAACAAGATCATCCACATCTGGAAATTCGATGACGACGCCGACCGCCGCGCCCACTGGGCCGCCGTCTTCGCCGACGACGATTTCATGAACTTCGCCGGCCAGTTCCGCCCGCATGTCATGACCCAGGAAAACCAGCTGATGTTCAACGCCCCCTGGGGCCCGACGCCCTGAGCGCTCAGATACTCAGGTCTTCCAGGTTGTAATCGACGATGTCGGCGCGCGCCGCGTCGTTCCAGTCCCAGCGCTCGCCGCTTGTCGCCTGCGGGCGGTAGATGAAGGGCGTCTCGTCGGGGAAGCGCTGGCGGCGGGCGTCGATGGCGTAGCCGATCATGCGCGCACGGCGGCGGATGCGTTCGGCGTCATAGGTTGCGGGCGCGTTGTGGATGCCGCCACCCTGCACGCCCAGCACCGATTGCCGGCGATGGAACCCGAAATTCAGCGTCACCCGCCAGTCCGGGCTGGTATTGGCGAAGGAGCCATGTATGAGCTGGCGGTTGGTAAAGGCGACGTCGCCCGGCTTGCAGACCAGCGGCACGGCCTCGGGCAGGCGCTCGCTGCCTGCGTCGGCCACCATCTTCGTGATGTCCACCTTCCGCATCTTGTGCGTGCCCGGCACGATCCAGAGCCCGTTCGCCGGGGTGCAGCCGTAGAGCTGCGCCATGCAGTTGAAGCCATGCGTGCCCTGGTCCCAGTCCGGCGCATCCCAGTGGGTGACGCCGTCGCGGTGCCAGGCCACTGATGCGCCCAGCCCCGGCTCCTTGATGAAATAGGCCTCGTTGAAGGGCACGAAGTCCTGCCCGTTGATGGCCGCCACCGCACCCAGAATGTCCGGATGGCCATAGACCCTGAGATGCGCGTCGGAGAATTCCAGCGTGCCCAGGATCAGGTAGACGATTTCGTCAGGGGCGTTGTTGGCCGCCACCGGCTCGAACATCTTCACCGGATGCCGGCCGTTCGCCTTGTCGGTGCCGCCGAAGGGATCGGCCAGCGGTTTGGACCAGAACAGCTTCGGCGCCTTGTTCCCGGCCGCCAGCGCCGGACGGCCCTCGGCATCGACCTCGGCCCCCTTGTGCTTCGGGAACCGCGCCATCATGGACTTCAGGTCCGCCTCGATATCGGCCAGTTCCTCAGGCCGCAGCACGTCCTCGAAGACATAGAAGCCGCAGCGCCAGTAGGCCTCGACAATGTCGGGATGCAGCACGCCCTCGCCGATGAAGCGGATCGGGCCGCGATTGCCGAGCGCCATGGCGCGGGCCTCGCCCTCGGCCATATATTGCTCCATGGCCTGCTGGTGCTCGCCGTAGTCCGTCGCCGGTACCGGTGAATTCATGACCGCATCCTCCCCAGAAGCGATGAACGCAGTTCCCCTGCGTCACCGCAGGATACGCCTGCACCGGCTGCGGCTCAACTCGGAGCAGTCATGCGTCCCGCTGGAGCCGGCGCCTGATCACCGGGTGGTAGAGATCACCGTCGCCGGCCTCGATGGCCTCCGCGAACAGCCGGTCGACCGTATCGCAGCCCGGATGGGGTAATCCCGCTTCCTCCGCCATTTCAATGGCATAGGAGAGATCCTTGCGGGCGTACCTCACGGAGAAGGACGGGTTGGGATACTCGCCCGGCAGCATGGCCTTGGTGGCATGATTGCGCAGGGCGAAGCTGTCGCCCGAGCCCTTTGACATGGCCTGCAGCAGGGTCTCGCCCTTCATGCCATGCGCCTCGGCGATGTTCAGCGCCTCGGCCAGCGCCACGTTGTTCTGGAACAGCACCATGTTGTTCATGATCTTGACCATCTGGCCGAAGCCGACCGGGCCGCAATGCATGATGTCGGTGCCCATGCAGGCCAGCACCGGCTCGATCCGGGCAAAGGTGGCCTCGTCCGCGCCGACCATGATCGCCAGGGTGCCGTCGGCGGCGGCCTGACGGGTCCGCGCGATCGGCGCGTCGGCGAAATGCGCGCCACGCGATTCCATCACCTCGGCCAGTTCCCGCATCAGGCCGGGCGGCGAGGTGGACATGTCGACCAGCACCTGCCCCTTTCGGGCCTTGTGCGCCAGCCCGTTCTCGCCCAGCAGCAATTGCCGGACATGCTTGCCGCCGGGCAGGCAGGTGATGATGATCTCGGTGCGTCCGAAGATGTCGACCGCGTCCTTGGGCTGCACCGCGCCTTCGTTCACCATCTCGTTCACGCGCAGCGGATCGAGATCATGAGCGAAGACCGCATGGCCCGACTTCACGATCAAATTGCGGCACATGGCGGCGCCCATAACGCCGAGGCCGATGAACCCGATGCTCATTCGGCGGCCTCCGAGGCGCTGCCCGCGGAGACAGCGGCGCTCTGTCCCGCCTGACGGCCGAACACCGCGCCGGACATCAGCCCCGTGCCGCCCGGATAGTTGTGATAGAACAGCCCGCCGACCAGCTCTCCGGCGGCGTAGAGTCCCGGGATCGGCCGCATGTCGGTGTCGAGCACCTGCGCCTCATTGGTCACGCGAAGACCACCGAAAGTAAAGGTGATACCGCAAGTTACGGCATATGCTTCATACGGCGCCTGGTCCAGACGGTTGGCCCAGTTGCTCTTCGGAACCTCCAGCCCCTCGGTGTGCCGGCCGTCCTTCACATTCGGGTTGAAGTCGATGTCGGTGCGAACGGCGGCGTTGTAGCGCTCCATCTCCGCCAGGAAACCCGCCGGATCGACGCCCTCCATCTTCTCGGCCAGTTCTTCCAGGGTGTCGGCGGTGACCTTGGTGACCTGCTTGATGTTGTACTCGCCACGCAACAGGTGCTTCACCTTGGCGTCGAAGACCTGCCAGGCGAACTCGCCCGGCTGGGACAGGATCACCCGGCCATACTTGGCATAGGTGTAGTTGCGGAAGTCCGCGCCCTCGTCGACGAAGCGTCTGCCGGTGGCGTTGACCATGATGCCAAAGGGATAGGAGTGCTTCTGGAACTGGTCGCCGACAGCCAGGTCGCCGAATTCCGGTGCATTCCGTTCCCAGCCGACAGCGTGACAGCCGGACCAGTTGCCCGCCGGGCTGGCGCCGATGTCCAGCGCCATCTTTATCCCGTCGCCGGTGTTGAAGCGGCTGCCGCGCACCTTGGCCATTTCCCAGCCCGGGCCGAGATAGCGGGTGCGCCATTCCGGATTGGCCTCGAAGCCGCCGGCGGCGATTACCACCGAGCGTGCATGCAGCGGTTCGGCCTTGCCGCCATTGCGGCGGACCATGACGCCGGTCACCGCCACGCCGTCGGTGATCAGTTCGGTCGCGCGGGCGTCGTATTCGATGGTCACGCCCTGTTTCAGGCAGGAATCAGTCAGCGAATCGACCAGCCCCTCGCCGCCGCCCCAGGCCTCGACCGTCAGGCCACCCCAGAACTTGAACCGCCCGTCGATCTTGAACGCCTGCCGGCCGTAGATCGGGACGAAGCGCACGCCCTTCTCCCGCATCCAGACCATGGTGTCGCGCGACCGCGTCACCAGCATCTCCACCAGTTCCGGATCGCAGCGGTACTGGGTGACGCGGAACATGTCGTCGAAGAACTGATCCTGCGTGTAGGCGCCGAAATCGGTCGTCGCGATCTCGTCGTCGGTCAGGTCGGGCATGACGCGGACAAGATCGTCCAGACCGTCATAGGCGAAGCGCATGGCCCCGGCGGTGAAGCGGCTGTTGCCGCCATTCTCTTCCTTCGGCGCGCGCTCCAGCACATGCACGCTCAGCCCGCTTTCGCGCGCTGACAGCGCAGCGCAGAGCGCGGCATTGCCGGCGCCGATGATCAATATGTCGGTGGTCGCGGTCATCTCGTTCCTCCCCTGCCGCGCGCACCATAGGTAACTGCCGCCCGGAAGGAAATCCGCTTGCGATGATCGGGGATTAGCGCGCCGGCGGTTCGCTGGGCGACATCTTCTCCGCGCGGATGGCCAACGCGTCCCGGTCGCGGATGTAGAGGCTCTTCCCCTTCTTCCGCACCAGTTCTTCCTGCGCAAGCTGGCTGATCACACGGGCCACCGTCTCGCGCGTCGTGCTGGCGCGGGCCGCAATGTTGGCCTGCGTCGGCATGGGATAGATCACCCAGGATCCCGGCGTCACAGGGTCCTCCTCGGCCAGGCGCAGAAGCTCCAGATAGACCCGCTGCACCGCGCCAAGCGTCGAAAGGTCCATGATCCGCTCGTCGCAGGTGCGGACGATACGGGCCAGCCGCTGCATCACCTGCCGAGCAACGGTCGGGTGCTTTGCGACGAAATCCAGAAACACGCTCGGCGCGATCTGCGCCAGGACGCAGGGCCCCTGGGCCACGGCGGACGCCGAACGCGGCTGGCCGTCGATTGCCGCCAGTTCGCCGAAATACCCGCCCGGACGCACGGTCGCGTAAGCGATCTCGCGGCCCGAGGCCGAATAGTTGACGATCTGGACATTGCCCTCGACGACAAACAGCACGTCGCGCTGGTCGCTGTTGCGGTCCAGAACCTGCTCACCGTTCTTGAAACGCCGCCAGGTGCAGCGCCGCTCAAGTTCGGAAATCTCGTCCTCGGGCAAGTCGCTGAGAAGCTCGCAGCCCGACAGCGTCCCCAAAGCCTGCTGTTGATTCATTCCGCCCCGCTCGACCTTCTCAACCGTCCAATTCTCTCGAATCAGCCGGACCCCATTCCCCAGCCGCGACTATAACTGGAAATCGCACGCATGCACCATCCCATGCCCAAGGCGGTGGAATGAAACCGCCCACCCCGGCAACCGTTCCGGTGGCATCTGCTCCGCACCAAACTCATACCGCGCGATAATGACAGGGATTGCCTTTCAAGATCAACGCCTTGCCAGATCGCTGACAATTTTGGGCGCATTTTAGCCTGTGACTGGGGTCACAGCGGCCACCCGCCATTCCTGTCAGACTTCATCTGCGCCTTCCCGGAATGTTCCGGGAAACCCAAAACGCCAAACTGGATCCTGGCTCTCAAAGGCCAGGATTTTTTTTGCCTCGGCTACCGCATCCGCCCCGCTGTACCGCATGAAAGGGCCATGCTACAGCGGTCGTCAAAGAGGTGGAGACCGGTTCACATGAGCGACGACAGCGAGGAGAGCGCGGAAGAATCCGCTCAGGACGAGAGACTTGTCCTGACGCCGTCCCGCCAGTTCGGTTCATGGTTGCATGAGCAGAACATCAGCCTCGCCTTCACCACCTATCAGGCCGGAAAGCTCTTCCTGATCGGCACGAGGCCGGACGAACGTCTTTCGGTGTTCGAACGCACCTTCAACCGATGCATGGGCCTGTGGGCCGACGGCCAGACACTCTGGATGAGCTCGCTCTACCAGCTCTGGCGGATGGAGAATATCCTGCCCGCGGGCGGCGACTATCAGGGCTATGACCGGGTCTACGTGCCCCAGGTCGGCTACACGACCGGCGACATCGACGTCCATGACGTTGCCGTCGACGCCCAGGGCGATCCGGTCTTCGCGGCAACGCTGTTCGGCTGCCTGGCGACGGTCAGCGACCGCTATTCGTTCAAGCCGCTTTGGAAGCCCGGCTTCCTGTCGAAACTGGCCGCCGAAGACCGTTGCCACCTGAACGGGCTGGCGATGAAGGACGGCAAGCCGGCGCATGTCACCGCGGTAAGTCGTTCCGATGTCGCCGATGGCTGGCGCGACAGGCGAGTCGGCGGCGGTGTCGTCATCGATGTTCAGACGGACGAGATCGTTCTCGACGGCCTGTCGATGCCGCACAGCCCGCGTTGGCACAATGGCAGGCTCTGGCTGTCGAATGCCGGCACTGGCGAATTCGGATATGCCGACCTGAAGAAGGGCCGCTTCGAACCCGTCGCCTTCTGCCCCGGCTTCCTGCGCGGCGCCGCCTTTGCCGGCGATTACGCCATTGTCGGCCTGTCCCTGCCGCGAGAGAACCGCACCTTCTCCGGCCTGCCGCTGGACGAGAGGCTGAAGGAGGCCGATACCGACGCACGCTGCGCGCTGCAGGTGATCGACCTGAAGTCCGGGGACATCGTGCACTGGCTGCGGATCGAGGGCGTGGTGCAGGAACTTTATGATGTGTCGGTCCTGCCCGGCGTTCGCCGCCCCATGGCGATCGGGTTCATGAGCGACGAGATCCGGCGGGTACTGACCGTCGATGACGCCGGCTGGGAACTGGAGACCGGCATCAAGGGAGGAGAAGACAAGGATGACTGATACGAAACCATCGATCGCCGTACTGGGAGGCTCCGGCGATCTGGGTTCCGGACTGGCGCTGCGCTGGGCGCGGGCCGGCTATCCGGTGATCATCGGCTCGCGCACCGCCGAGAAGGGCGAGAGCGCAGCCGCCGCCATTCAGGAGCGTTTCCCCGAGGCTTCGGTCCGGGGCGCCGACAACCTGACCGCCGCGAGCGACGGCGACATCGTCGTCATGACGGTGCCGTGGAGCCATCACCGCCCGACGCTGGAATCGATCCGCGACGTGGTGCAGGGCAAGATCTTCGTCGACGTGACCGTGCCGCTGGTCCCGCCGAAGGTCAGCCGCGTGCAGATGCCGCCCGAAGGCTCCGCCGGCAAGGCCGCACAGGAGTTCCTGGGCCCTGACGTGCAGGTCGTCTCGGCCTTCCAGAACGTCGCCGCCGATCATCTGGCCGATCTGGACCACGATCCGGATTGCGACGTGCTGGTCGCCGGCAATGTCGTCGCCGCCCGCGAGCAGGTGGTCGAGCTGGTGCAGGCCTGCGGCATGACCGGCTGGCATGTCGGCCCGATCGACAATTCGACCGTCGCCGAGGCGCTCACGTCGGTGCTGATCTTCATGAACAAGCGCTACAAGAGCCCGGGCGCGGGTATCCGCATCACCAACATTCCCGACGCCGACTGACGCGGAGAAACGGCCATGCGGCTCGAGGTCATCGGTCTCGAGGGGATTCCCGAGGTCCGGCCCGGCGACGACCTGGCGGCGCTGCTGTTTGGCGCAGCGGAGGCGGACGGCGGACTGCGGGATGGCGACATTCTCGTCATCGCCCAGAAGATCGTCTCCAAGGCCGAGAACCGCTTCGTCAGCCTGGCTGACGCCCGACCCGACGCGCGCGCGGAGCGGATTGCGGCGCAGTGCGACAAGGATCCGCGGCAGGTCGCCGTGATCCTGTCCGAAACAGATGAAGTCGTGCGCCACCGCCAGGGCGTGATGATCGTGCGGCACAGGCTGGGGCACGTACTGGCGAATGCGGGCATCGACGCGTCCAACGTGCCGGCTGGCGACCAGGGCGAGCGCGTGCTGCTGCTGCCCGAGGATCCGGACGCCAGCGCCGAGCGCATCCGCAGCGCGGCGCCTGCAGACATCGGCGTGATCATTAATGACAGTCCCGGCCGCGCCTGGCGGGTGGGCTCGGTCGGCATTGCCATCGGCGTGGCCGGCGTGGCGTCGGTCCTGGACCTCAGGGGCCGCATCGACCGGGACGGCCGCGAGATGCAGGCCAGCGACCTGGCCGTCGCCGACGAGATCGCCGCCGCCGCCTCCATCGTCATGGGCCAGGCCGCCGAGGGCATCCCTGCCGCCATCGTGCGCGGCGCGGAGCGGTTCCTGGGTGAGGGCAGCGCCCGCGATCTTGTTCGCGAGAGCGGCATGGACCTCTTCCGGTGAGCGTCGTCTACCTCTCCGGCGGCGTCGGCGGGGCCAAGCTGGCGCTGGGCCTTTCCCAGGTGCTCGGCCCGGACGAGCTGACCATCATCGCCAATACCGGCGACGACTTCGAACATCTCGGCTTCCCCGTCTGCCCGGACATCGACACGCTGGTCTACACGCTCTCGGGTCTCGCCAACCGCGAACAGGGCTGGGGCCGCCAGGATGAGAGCGGGCACTTCATGCAGACCCTGAAGCAACTCGGGGGGCCAGACTGGTTCTTCCTGGGCGACCGCGATCTGGCCATGCACGCCACCCGGAAGGCGCTGATGGACGAAGGTCTCACGCTCACCGAAATCACCGGGCGGCTCGCCCGCGCGGTCGGCGTCGAGCACACGATCCTGCCCATGTCGGACGAGGAAGCGCCGACCACGGTTGAAACCGTCGAGGGCCTGCTGTCCTTCCAGGACTATTTCGTCCGCCGCCGCGCGGAGCCGACGGTGCGTCGGCTGCATCTGCTGGGCGGCCGCGAAGTCGAGGCAACGGCGGATGTCTATGGCGCTCTCGCCACGGCCGAGCTGATCGTGATCGGGCCGTCCAATCCACTGATCTCGATCGATCCCATCCTCGCCGTCAACGGCGTGCGCGAAGCGATGGCCGAAAGCGGCGCGCCGGTCATTGCGGTCTCCCCCATCGTCGGCGGCAAGGCGATCAAGGGTCCGACGGCGAAGATGATGGCAGAACTTGGCCAGGACGTTTCCGTCGCGGGTATTGCCAGCCACTACAGCGACCTGGCCACGCATCTTGTCATCGACGAGACCGACGCCCCTCTGGCCGATGCGGTACGGGAATGCAGCATGGCCGTTTCGGTCGCGCCGACCGTCATGCAGAGCCTCGAGGACCGCATCGCTCTCGCCCGGCACATCCTGTCCCTCTCACGCGCCTGAGCGACGCGCCCTGCCCCGATCACGGCCCGGTGAGATACGCCCAGAAGTGGCGGAAAGGGTGGGCATCCGCTGCCGGAACGGTTATTATTTCGTTACTTTTTGGGGTGAGGCTGCCTGCGTGACCGTGCGCACAGGTCAGGCAAACCAGGCCAAACAGAAATAGCGGTTCACGTGTTGGTCGTTTGATTCAACACGAGGCATGGGGGTGTCATGAACCAGTATCGTACCGTGGCGCGCGGCTTGGCCGGCGCAATCATCCTTTCCATGGCCGCCGCGACAGCAGCGGTCTTCCCGGCATCGGCCCAGGCGCAGTCGCTTGAACAGGTTGTCCAGCAGCTGAACGAGAAGCGGCGGGAACTCCAGGAGTTCCAGAGCAGCAAGGTCAAGCCGAAGGAAACCGAAGTCCGCGAAGCGCAGCGGCAGTACAACCAGACCGCCGACGTCGTGGACGTCGCCCGGGACGGCATGAGAGAGGCCCAGAGGGTCGTCAACCGCTACAAGGCCGCGCTGCGGGATCTGCAGGACAAGCAGTTCATTCTGAGCTTCGGCACCGATGAACTCGCCGGGCTGTTCAAGAAGTTCGACGAGGCGACGACCAATGAAGAGGCGACCCGGATCGGTCGGCTGATCTTCCGCGCCCGGTTCGGCCTCAGCCGGCAGCCGCCGCCCAATTTCACGCGGCTGGCCGACGTCATCTTCCAGGAGAAGATCAAGTTCCGCCGTGAGGCGGTCGCCCTGATAGGACCCGCCCTGATCGGCATCGGACAGGTTGTCGTCTCGATCGTCGACGTCAAGACCGCCGGACTGAAACCGCGTCAGGAAGCTTTCGGCGACTTTGTCGGTCCCTTTTTCAAGCCTGTTTTCACGCATCTCAAGATCTGGAGCAAGATCATGGGCACGCCGATCCTGCCGCAGGATCAGCTGGCCAAGGAAGCAAAGCGGATCAATGGGGAACTGACCCGCATCCGGGACCAGGACCTGTTCGGGCATCCGGAAGGCCGTGAGGCAGCCAAGAAGGCAATTGTCGAGGCCCGCGCCTCCATCGAGGCCCGGCTGTCCAAGACCCAGAGTGTGATCGATCAGGGAGCGGGAGAACTCGCGAAGGCGGAAGACAGGCTGGAGGAGGCCAGCGAGAAGGTCTCCAAGGCTCAGGCTGAACTGGATGAGTTGAAGAAGCAGGAACAGCCTCTGCTGGAAGCCGTCCGGCAGCTTCAGCAAAAGTCGCTGGAAGTGCAGACGAAGGAAATCTTGCGTGAGGCAACCGGCCGGCGCATCGGCGTCGACGGCCGCCTTGATCTGACCGATGCGGACGGCCGCGGCCGCTCGACTGCCGTCGTTGCTGTGGACAATCTGACTTCGGCCATTCTCAACATCCCGAAGCGGCTCCGGGGGCATGTCAGCTCGACCTATGAGGTTGAGGAAACCATCGAATGCGAGGAGTGCCGCCGCCGCAGTTCGACCAGCGACGAGATTGTCTGCACGCCGCGCACGGTGAAGACGTTCCGCAGAATCAGCATCCCCGATGATCCCGACGCCCGCATGAGCGGCGGCGGAGGCGCCTTGCGCGTGACCGGGCGCGCTGTTGATGGTGCATCGCCCGGCGAAGGCGTGGTCCGGGCTTTCCTGCCGACCGGTGTCGCCAGTGTGCGGAACGAGAACTCGGTCTGCGGTCCCATCCGCGTGGTCCAACAGGGCCCCGCCAAGGAAATCATTGGCGCCAATGTTGGTGTCGCGAAAGTCTCCAATCTCCGGTTTGAAGGCTTCGACAAGGACCAGAAGCAGATCGATCTGTTCGTCATCGCAGGCGATACGCTGGGCGTCACCCGGGCGGACCGCACGACCCTGAGGCTTGTCGCCGACGTCGAGGGACCCGTGCCGGCCTTCAATCGGCAACTGAACCTGCAGCCCCGCATCTCGGGCTCGACGCGGGGGCTGTCATTTCCTGGCGGCCGACAGGGCCAGGGATCGACGCTGAGCGTCCTGGCCCGTGGTGGTGGCGCGAACACGGATGTGGCTTTCGTGGTCGAGGGCGACCGCGGCCAGGAACTGGAACGCGTGCAGATGAAGGTGACGTCAAACGCCCTCAGCGCCCGCGCGCCTGGCGACGAACTCGAGATCTTCGAGAAGGGCCGCTTTCAGATCCTTGTCGGAGGCCGCGGCAACACGAACGGTTTCACCGCAAAATGGTTCTTCAGCGGCATCAGCGAGTCCGGGGCAATGAGCTTCCAGCAGGAAACCAGCTTCTCCGGCGGCCGCACATCGAACGAATTCTTCTTTGAAACGCTCGCATTCGCTGGCGCCACGATCGAGGTCAGAGCCGACATCTTCGACGGCGAGAAGCAGATCGCGTCCGTCACTTTCCCGGAGGTCCGGCTGATTGCCCGGCTGTCCGACATGCGCTTCGTTCTGGCGGGGTCGGATATCGGTGTGGCTGCGCTGGACATCTTCACGCCAATCAACGCCAACCTGCTGCCCGGCATCGAGCTTCAGGTGCGTGACGTCAATCGCAACAAGGTTACCTTCAACCGGTTCAGCAGTATCCGTCCGACGATCACCCAGACCGGGCTGCCGATCCTGAAGATCGGCCCGAACACGGATATCAACCGGACGATCGACGGCCGCGCGATCGCCAGTTCGACCGAAGTCGGATCCGGCACGCTGGTCTCCGAATTCGACCTCCGCGCAGCCCGGGAGAAGGGCATCGTCTTCTCCAATTCCGGCGGCCGCAGCCGCATCGTGGAATCGGTCCTGCTGACCCTCAACCGGCTGACGGTCGAACGGCAGCAGGGACAGAATGGCGAGGAGTTCGTGCTGAAGTCGGTCGGCCCCGCGGCCATCACCGGATACACCGCGACCTTCCACTTCACTGGCGGGCAGACCGAGACCACCGGCTTCGAGGCCAGCGCATTCGGCGGCGAGGCCCGGGTTCCGGTGAACGGCCGCAACTTCATCCGCGCGGACGTGGCGCGTCAGACCGGTCGCGTGGTCGGCTCGGTGTCCTCGGCGCTCGATGGCCAGCCGCTTCCGCCGGCAACGGTCCGGCTCGAAATTCCGCCAGAGGGCGCGTCGGGCGGCAGCGTCGTCGTCCGCGGCATTATCGAGAATGTGCAGCATAATGACAGTTTCGACCTGCGTTGCGAGTGGGAGGTCGACCCGACGCTCGGAACGCTGAGAGACGAGACCACCTCGGTCTCTCCAACCGGCGAGACGGGCGGGATCTGCATCAACGCCCTGACACTGTCGGACGATCCGTCGAACGTGAACAGGGATGTGAACATCGGCATCCGGATCAGCCGGCAGATCGGTTCGGGAGATCCGTCATGAGCGCGCTGGTGAGGAAGCTTGCCGTCGGCGCCGGCCTTCTGGCCCTGACGGCGACCACCCTGGCCACGCCGGCCTCCGCCCAGTTCGGCGGCCGCGAGGAACTGGCCACGGGCAACGCGACGATCCGCATCGCCCCCGAAAGCGGCGGCACCAGCGGGGCCGGTTTCACGCCGGGCAGCGGCGGGGAGAACCGTGTCGGCCAGCGCACCTTCAAGATCGTCCGCGTGACGCCCCTGCAGGGCCAGAACCCGCTGAACCAGGAATCGCCGGCGCTCAACTTCAACAACCAGACCTTCGACAACGCCACCGAACTGCAGGACGCCGCCGAGGGCAATGACGACGGCAACGATCTCGCCGGGGCCGACAACTGTTCAGGCAACGGGATCAACTCGGCGATCGAGAATTTCGGGGTCGACTTCGCCTTCGCCGGGATCAACCTGGACTCCAATACCGGCGACTGCGTGCTGCGCAACGACGGCGAGGGTCCGTTCCTGATCTTCCAGTTCCCTGGCAGCGGCGCTGGCGGCACGATCGACACCAATCTGGACATCTTCCCCGACGCGCTGGTGGCGGAGTTCACGCTGATCAACCCGCCGCCGAACGCCGGGTCGGGCGTCAATGTCGCTTTCGGGTCGTTCGTGTTCACGCTCAGGGCGATCAACGGCAACGAGTTCGACGTCACCTTCACCGTGACCAAGCTGGACGGAAACGAGGTCGGCGGCGTTGTGGTCAACCCGTCCTTCCGGCTGGACGTCACCTCGATCGTGCAGACGAACTGATGGGAGCGATGATGAAAACCATGTCGCTTGCGGTGGCCGGTCTGTTGCTGACCGCCGCTGCCGCTGATGCCCAGCAGATGCGGCGGTCGAATCGCATCGCCACGCCACAGGCGGTGCTGCAGGATGCGCCGGCCGGCTCCCGGATCGCCGAACGGGTGGAGACAGTGCCGTCCGGCGATGTCGAACAGGCCGTGGCGAACCTGACCGAACAGTGGAACAGCGGCGACATCTCCGGTTTCGTTTCCGATGACTTCAACGACGCCAGCCGCTTCAATCAGAACATGACCACCGAGGTGCCCCGCGATGCTCGGCTGCGGCTGGAATCGGTGCGTGGCGTGCAGACGGTTCGCCAGATCATCGCGCCAGACGGCCAGGGCGGGCGTATCCGTATCTCGACCGTGACCGCGACGGCGGCGACCCGGTTGGAGTTCAACGATCCCGCCGCCGGGTTCCTCAGCGTTCCCGGCACCAATGAAATCACCTTCGAGGTGCGGGAGCCGGTGAACTGATCATGCGGAATTCGAGGGGAAATGCCGCCGGGGTTCGCCTGGCCACGGCGGGAGGCCTGATTCTGGCCGCCCTGGCCGTGTCACTGCCAGCAGGCGCGCAATCGCAGCTGCAGATCGACGCCGAGAGCTTCGCATCGGACTGGAACATCAGTGGCACCAGTTCCTCCCGCATCGAACGTTTCGACGCGTTCGGCGACAAGGACGCCTCGGCCTTTTCCGAGCTCGGTTTCCAGGCGTTCAGCGATTTCAGCGTCAACTTCAACCGCCAGATTTCCCAGTTCCGCTCGGTGGAAGGCTTCATCTTCGGCACGCTGAACGGCTCGGACCTGCGCGCCCAGAAGGACGGGATCATCCCCGAACGCGCCAACCTGACCTATATCGACGGCGAATCCGCGGTCCCCTTTCGCGCGGAGTTCGGCGACTTCTTCGGCTTCTTCACGCAGCGCACGATCATCGCAACGCTGAAAGGCGCGCAGATCGATCTGCAGCCGCATCAGAGCTACGCCGGAGAGTTTCATTCCATCCAGCTCTTCGGCGGCGTCAGGGCGCAGGACTTCCGGGACAATGACTTCGGCGACGACAGCGCATTCGGCGCGAGTTGGCTGGTCGAATACGAGAATACCGGCGTTTCCCTGAACTTCGCCCGAAGCTCCAACGCCGACAATGGCGCGACGGTCGACAACATCGTCTACAGCGCCGCCGTCAATCAGGGCCTGAACATCTCCGACAACCACGACCTCACCCTTGATGTCGAAGCCGCACATTTCACAGGCGAGATCCTGGGCGCCGAGGGCGTCGACGAGTCCGGTTCTGCGCTGTTCGTCGAGGCCAGGGGCAACGCCCGGCCTTTCGACTACAACATGCGCTTCGAACTGACGGGCGAGGATTTCCGCCCCACCGGCGCGGCGGTCACCGCTGACCGGCGAGCGCTGGAGTTCAACAGCGGCTACCGCTTCGAGAACGGCATCCGGCTGCGCGGCCGGGCGCAGGGGTTCCGCGACGGGCTCCAGAGCGGCGACCCCACCGACACCTACGTTCTGGGCGTCAATGTCGGCGGGCCGGTGCTGCGGGAGCGGATCCCGGGCCTCAATGTCAGCCTCGACACCTTCATCCAGGACGTCGAGAACCGGTCGAACACCACATCCAACTTCACCCATGTCGTGAACCTGAATGCCGGCCTGCCGATCCGCGACCGTCTGACCGGCCGCTTCGCGCTGCTGCATCAGTCGGTGACCGACCGCACCAACAATGACGATGTGGCGCTGACCCGGCAGTTCAACGCGACGCTCTCGCACCCGTTCAACTTCTTCGAGGGCTACAGCGGGAGCCTGTCCGGCGGCTTCGTCATCCGTCATGTCGACAATGCCAACACCGAGAATCTCGACTGGGGGCCGAACCTCAATCTCAGCGTTTCCCGGGGCGATCACAACCTGACCTTCGGCTACAACACGCTGGTTCAGGGCGCATCGGGCAACAACGCCATCGACGTGATCTCCAGCAATGTTTCCGCCTTCTACCGCTACCGCACCGGACCGCATCAGTTCTCCGCCGAGTTCCGCTATGTCGGCCGCGCGCCCGATCCGGGCGACAATGTCGACAGCATCAAGCTCGGCCTGGGATACACGCTGAGCTTCAACAAGCCCGCAAAGGGCGTCGAGCAGACTTCCGATCGGCCGGCAGCGCCCGACGGACCGGCGGGCGGCTTCCCCATTCCCGTCGGCGCCATCGATTTCGCCCGCATCGCGCCGGGCACGGCCTTTGGCGACGCCGTGCGCAGCCTCGACGAAGTCGGCATCAAGGGCGGCGCGCCCTTCCCCGAGGGCTTCGAGTACGAGATTCCGGTCTTCGAGGACATCGCACAGCGGCAGCGGCTGGCGCTGGTCACGGATGACGGTGTCAGCCGGATCGAGAAGGTTGTCGTGGTCATCGATCTCGATCAGGGCCTCAACGGCCGCGATATCCAGTTGATCTACGAGAACCTCCGCGCCCGCCTGAGCCGCAGCTTCGGCGATCCGCAGACCTTCGAGCAGGGTGAGTTCAGCGACAACCTTTTCGACGACGTCAATGCCGGGCAGTTCATCTTCAATTCCGAATGGCGGGTGGATGGCGGCGTTCTGCGCCTCGGCATCCCGCGCCGGCTGGACGGGCTGGTCCGGATGGAAGTGCAGTACGCCAAGGCGCTGCCACCGGTCGCCGAGACACTCTGGTCGGTGGAGAGCCTGAACTAGCCCCCAGGTCGGTTCCAGTCCTCAAGCTGTCGCCGCTGCTCGCGCGGATTGCGCAGGGCGGCGGCAGGGTTCAGTCTGCGCCGCTGCCGGCCAGAGGGAACGAACATGACCACACCGCCCAACATCCTGATCTTCATGGCCGATCAGCTCGCGCCGCATTTCACGGGCGCCTACGGCCATCCGCTGGTGAGGACGCCCAACCTGGACCGCCTCGCGGCGCGGGGCGCGCGTTTCGATGCCGCCTATACGGGCTCGCCGCTCTGCGCGCCGGCGCGGTTCAGCTTCATGGCCGGACAACTGCCCTCGGCCATCGGCGCCTGGGACAATGCCGCCGGATTTGGCACTGAAATTCCGACCTTCGCGCATCACATGGCGCTGGCCGGCTACCGCACCTGCCTGTCCGGAAAGATGCACTTCGTCGGCCCGGATCAGTTGCACGGCTTTCACGAACGGCTGACCACCGACATCTATCCAGCCGATCACGGCTGGACACCGGACTGGACGCATCCGGAACAGCGTCTGGGCCAGTGGTATCACAACATGGATTCCGTGCTGGAGGCCGGCCCCTGCGCGACCAGCGTGCAGCTTGAGTTCGATGACGAGGCCGGATTCCTCGCCCGCCGCCGCGTCTACCGCTTTGCCGCACGGAAGGAGCAGCCTTTCCTGATGTGTCTCAGCCTCACCCACCCGCACGATCCCTATGAGGCGCGGCCCGAGTTCTGGGACCTGTATGATCACGACGCGATCGACATGCCCAATCCTGACGCGCCCGATGACCCTCATGGCGCACGTATCAGACGGGGGATCGAGGCGGACGTGACCGAGGTGACCGAGGCGCATGTCCGCAACGCGCGGCGGGCCTATTACGCCAACGTTTCTTATGTCGACGACCAGCTCGGGCAGATGATCGAGGTGCTGGAACGGTCCGGCCAGCTCGAGAACACGGTGATCATCTTCACCGCCGACCATGGCGACATGCTCGGCGACCGTGGCCACTGGTACAAGATGAGCTTCTTCGAGCGCTCCGCCCGCGTGCCGCTGGTGTTCGCGGGTCCGGGCGTCCGGCCCGGCGTGGTCAGCGAGCCCTGTTCGCTCATTGACCTGCTGCCGACCCTGCTGGATATCGCGGGCGAAGAGCCGGCGGCGCATGACGGTCCCGGCCGCTCGCTGTGGAATGTCGCCTGTGGCGGGGCGGAAGATCCGGAAGCCACCACGGTCGCGGAATATTTCGGCGAATGCTCCGCCGATCCGATGTTGATGATCCGGCGCGGCGCGACGAAATACGTCCATTGCGAAATCGATCCGCCACAGCTCTACGACCTTGCCGCCGACCCGGAAGAGCGCCGGAACCTCGCGGCGCTTCCCGAACACGTCGGGACAGTGGCGGCCTTCGCCGAAGAGATCGCGCAGCGCTGGGATATCGCCGCGCTGCGCAACGCAGTGCTCACCAGCCAGAAGCGGCGGCGTCTGGTACACGCGGCCATGGATACCGGCCCCCGCACGGCATGGGACTACCAGCCCCGGCGCGACGCCTCCGAGGAATATGTCCGCAGCCACATCACCTGGTTCGACGCCGCCCGCGCCTCCCGCTGGCCGCCATTGGGTGACTGAAGCCTAAAGCAGCTCGGCCAGTTTCAGACGCTGGATCTTGCCCGACGGGCCCTTCGGCAGTTCGTCGAGCACGTGGATCCTGTCCGGCGTCTTGAAAGGTCCGAGCCGGGCCTGGCAGAGGGCGATCAGATCCGCCTCGGAAACCGGCGCCCCGTCCGCAAGGGTCACAGCCGCCTCGACGGTCTGTCCATAGACGTCCGACGGGCGGGCGAAGGCCGCCGCCTCGACAACGTGCTCGCAGGCATGGAGCGCCTCGTCCACCTCGCGCGGCGCAATGTTCTCGCCGCCCTTGATGATCAGTTCCTTGCGCCGCCCTGTGACGAAGACATAGCCGTCTGCATCCATCCGGCCGAGATCGCCGGTCAGCAGCCAGCCATCCGCGGTGAAAGCCGCCGCCGTCTCTTCCGGGTCACGCAGGTAGCCGCGCATGACGTTCGGGCCGCGCACGGCGATCTCGCCGTCGATGATGCGGGCTTCGTTGCCGACCGCGCGTCCCGGCGAACCGATCCGCCGCTCCCCCGGCGGCAACGGATTGGAGAGGATCTGCGCCGCCGTCTCGGTCAGCCCCATGGTTTCGACGATCGGAATGCCAAAGCGCTTCTCGAAGGCCGCATGTACCTCGACCGGCAGCGGCGCCGAAGCCGAGCGGGCAAACCGCAGCCTCCCGACGACTTCCAGCGTTGGCGTCTCGTCGCCATGCAGCAGATGCGAGAGCACGGTCGGGACGGCCGAGAACCAGGTGGCCTCATAGCGGCCGCAATGGTCCCAGAAGCGTGACAGCGAGAACCGCTCGGCGACGATGGCGATCCCACCCGAGACCAGCGGCCCCATCAGGGTCACGCACAACCCGTTGATGTGGAAGACCGGCAGGATGCAAAGCGCGCGGTCTTCCGGCGACAGCTCATGCGCCAGCGCCGTGGTCCAGCCGCCGGCGAGCAGGCTGGACTGGCTGTGCACAACGCCCTTTGGCCTGCCGGTCGTGCCCGACGTGTACATCAGCAGCGCGTCATCGCCGGGATCGACCGAAACCAGGTCCCCTTCCCTGCCCCGCGGCCAGTCGATCAGCGAACCATACGGGATCGCGACCGCATCGCTGCCGCCGGAGGCAGATGCTTCCCGGAACATCTCCATCTGATCGGAGCCGACGAAGGCGTGCCTCGCCCCAGAATGCGCCAGCGCGTAGCCCATCGCCGCCGGTCCCGCCGCCAGATTGAGCGGCGTCGCCCGGAAGCCGCCATAGAGAACCCCGAACAACGCCAGCACCGCGCCCCCACCGTTGGTCTGGCAGATGGCGACACTCTCGCCCTTGCCGGTTCCGAGTCCCGACAGACGCCGGGCAATCGCTTGGGCGGAACGGCGCAGTTCGCCCCAGGTCAGGACCGCACCGCCTTCATCGGCGAAGACATGGCTGATGCGATCCGGCGTTTCCGCCGCGCGCCGGTCCAGCCAGTCCCGTACCGAACCGGCCGGCGGCCCGGTCAATGCCCTGCGGCCCGCCAGTAGTCGGCGAAGATGTCCTCGACGGCCGGCTCGACCGGCGGGATTGTCCGGACGACTCGTGTGATGTTCAGGAAATGCCGCCAGTGCAGATTCTCGTCGATGGAATTGCCGCCCCAGCTGCCACAGCCCATGGAGAGCGAGAACGGCAGTCCGTTGTCGAAGGAGCCGCCATTGGCATAGCAATGCGCCTGATTGACGATCACACGGCAGGTCGGCGTCTCCAGCCCCAGCGCCATGGCGCGCTCGTCCAGCCGGGTATGGATGCCGATGGAGTGGCCCGCCCCCTGATGTGCCAGCAGCGCGGCGCCGAGTTCCCTCGCGTGATCGAAGTCGCGGGCGCGATAGAGGGCCACGACCAGCGACAGCTTCTCTCCTGACAGGCGATGCTCCGGTCCGATACCGCTGGCCGGCACGGCGATGAAACGGGTCCTTGGCGGCACGTGATCCTCGAGATCGAGCGCACGGATCAGCGTATCCGCATCCTGCGCCAGTGCGTCACGGCTGAGCTTCCCGCCGGGCCAGAGACGCTCGGTGACCTGATCTTCCATCGACGCGTCGAGCACGGCGGCGCCTTCCGCTTCCAGCGCCTCGATGAACTCGGCGTAGACCGCGTCGACGATAACCAGCGCATTCTCCGACGAACAGGATGTGGCGTTGTCGAAGCATTTGGACTCGGCGATCTTCGCCGCGGCGTCCTTCAGGTCTGCGGTCTCGTCCACGATCACGGTGACATTGCCCGCCCCTACGCCGATAGCAGGGGTGCCCGACGAATAGGCCCGGCGGACATTGTCCTGACTGCCGGTGACGACGACCAGATCCGCGGTCTCCATCAGCCGCTGCGTCCGCGCCTTGTTGCCCGGCGGCGGGATCATCTGCACCAGGTCGCGCGGCGCGCCGATCCGGTCGAACTCGGCATGGATGTAGCCGATCAGCCGCTCGCAGCCCTGAACGCCCTTAGGCGAGGGCGAGAGGATGATGGCGTTGCCGCATTTCACGGCGTTGATGATGTTGTTGGCTGGCGTCGCGATGGGATTGGTGGACGGCGTCACCGCGCCCACCACGCCGATGGGGCGGGCGATCTCGGTGATGCCCGTCGCCGCGTCATCGGCGATCACGCCACAGGTCCGCGCGCCCTTCAGGTCGCGCATCAGGCCGAGCGTCTTGCGGTGGTTCTTGGTGATCTTGTCGGCGACATTGCCAAGACCGGTCGTCGCCACGGCGAGTTCTGCCAGTTCGGCGTTGCGTCCCGGCTCCATCAGCGCCCAGGCCACGGCCTCGGCGGCCCGGTCGTAGCGCGCCTGGTCGGCCCCCTTCTCGAAGGCCACCTGGGCCGCCCTGGCCCGGACCATCAGCCGGTCGACGATTTCCTGGTCACCCTGATCCTGATACATGCGCCGCTCCGTCAGCCTTTTCCGCCCTTCCGAACCGGGCGGAGCCTGCGGAATCTAGCGCAAACGGTCGGTCGGCGCGACGTTGGCCTCAGGCGGCCATCCGGCCAGCGCCGGTGCGGGCGGCAGCGATCACTTCCTGCGCCATGCGGTCGGCCATGCGGTGCGGGGCCACGCCCTCGTTCTCCGAACGGACGAACAGGTCGGCCAGCGTCTTCTCGATCCCGGCGACATGCCGGAAGGCGGCGTCGCGGTCATAGGCGTCGCCCTCATGAGCGATGTTGATGATGCCGCCCGCGTTGATCACGTAATCCGGCGCGTAGAGGACGCCCTTGTCGGCCAGCCGGTCGCCATGGCGATCCTCGGCGAGCTGATTGTTGGCGGACCCGGCGACGATGCGGGCCTTCAGGCCGGGCAGCGTCTCGTCATTGATCACGCCGCCCAGGGCGCAGGGGGCGAAGACCTCGACGTCGGCGGCATGCACCTCGTCGACGGAAACGGCACGTGCGCCGAAAGTGCGGACCGCCTTCTCCACCACATCGGCGCGGATATCGGCGACGACCAGACGGGCATCGGCCTCATGCAACTGACGGCACAGATCCCAGCCGACATGACCCAGCCCCTGCACGGCGACACGCACGCCCGAAAGACGGCCGGAACCGTAGATATGGCCAAGCGACGCCTTGATGCCGACGAAGACGCCATGGGCCGTGGCCGGCGACGGGTCGCCCGACGCGCCTTCCAGACCGGCGACGTGGCGGGTGCTCTCGCGCACGAAGGCCATGTCCTTCGGCGAGGTGCCGACGTCCTCGGCGATGATGTAGCTGCCGCCCAGTCCTTCGACGAAACGTCCCATGGCGCGGAACAGGTCCGGCGTCGCCAGCTTGCGCGGATCGCCCATGATCACGGACTTGCCGCCGCCGCGGCCCGTGCGCGCCAGCGCGGCCTTGTAGGTCATGCCGCGCGACAGCCGCAGCGCATCGGTCAGCGCCTCTTCCTCGGAGCCATAGTCCCAGAAACGGCAACCGCCCAGCCCCGACCCCAGCGTCGTGTCGTGAACCGCAATGATCGCGTTCAGGCCGGTATCCGCATCGCGGCAGAAGACGACCTCTTCGTGATTGTTGAAGTGTACCGAGCTGAAGACTGACATGGTTTCAACGCCTGTAACTGGGGAACGTACCGGTATCGAATTCAACACAACGCGGTTAATTTTCAACCAACGCCGGCACACAAGGCCGAGAAAGCAAGTTACCGCGCTTGCCGGGATTGCAATTGATTGCCGCGGAACCGCCGGGAACGAGTTTGGCGAAAGATTGTTACGCATTTTCGCAGGCGCAATAATTCTGGAAGCAGCGCAGCAACTCGCGATTTCGTCACGTGCTTGTGTCCCGCATACGGATTCCCGGCCTGCTACCGTCGGGGATGGCAAAGAATGCGGAGGCGCAGATGCAGCTGATTCCGATGCTGGCGGCAATGATCTGGATGGCCGCGACCGGCGCGATGGCGCAGACGGACGAGCAGTATATCCGCTACTGGAAATCCGAATGGCCGGTGACCGATTTCAGCAAGCGGTCGGTAGACTTCGACGAGATCCTGAGTGGCGGCCCGCCCAAGGATGGAATTCCGCCGATCGACGAACCGAAATTCATGACCGTCGAGGAGATCGACGGCGTCATCGAGGATCAGCAGCCGGTGATCGGTGTGGTCATCAACGGCGCCGCCAAGGCTTATCCGTTATCCGTGATGACATGGCACGAGATCGCCAATGACGAACTGGGCGGCGTGCCCATCAGCGTCACCTTCTGCCCGCTCTGCAATGCCGCCATCGTCTTCGACCGCAGACTGGACGGTCAGGTGCTGGACTTCGGCACCACCGGCAAGCTGCGCAATTCGGACCTCGTGATGTGGGACCGGCAGACCGAGAGCTGGTGGCAGCAGTTCACGGGTGAAGGCATCATCGGAGAGATGACCGGCAAGCGCCTGAAGATCATCCCCGCGCGTCTGGAATCCTTCGCCAATTTCCGCAACCGCGCGCCGGACGGGAAGGTGCTGGTCCCGAACGGGCGTTATGTCCGCAACTACGGCCAGAACCCCTATGTCGGCTATGACTCCCTGGCCCAGCCATTCCTGTTCCGCGGCGAACTGCCGACCACCCTGCCGCCGCTGATGCGCGTGGTTTCCCTCGGAGCAGAAGGCGCGTGGAGCTTCGCCCTGCTGCAGCAGCAGAAGGAGATCAGGCTTGATGACGGCCGGGTCATACGGTGGGAGCCGGGCCAGTACTCCGCGCTCGACGACAATGTCATCGCCCAGAGCCGCGACGTCGGTAATGTCACCGTGACCCGCCTGGAGAACGGCAAGGAAGTCGATGTCGCCCATGGCATCGACTTCGCCTTCGCCTATCACGCCTTCTATCCGGACGCCCCGATCCATCACCTGACGGAGTAGCGTCAGCCCTGCTTCGGAGGGACTCCGCCGGCGGCGCGGCATTGTTCGGCCCCGTCGACCGCCGCGGCCGCGCCGTTCAGACCGAGCGAGATGATCTCGTGCGGGGTCTCCACCAGAAGGCTCCGGCTTTCCCGCCACAGGGCCAGTTCCAGGCTGGTCATCTCGATGAACAGGCTGCGGCCGGACATGGATGCGGCCACGCCTTCAAGCCGCTGCTCGCTCAGGGTCAGGCTCGCCGGGACTTTCGGCAGGTCGCGCGCTGGCCACGCCGGATCATGCACCTGCATCTGCACCCGCCCGTCCGCATGGGCGTTCAGCGACAGCCGCGCGCCGCTGCGGTACTGGACCGTCGCCATGCAATGGTCGAAGCGCTGTTCGGCGTCGAAGATCGCGAGTATCTGCCAGTACCCCGCCTGCCCGTAGGGCGTGACGCGGATGTCCTCGGCCGCCGCGCCTGCAACCAGCAACGGCAGGACGGCAAGGGACGCTGCAAGCGCCCGAAACAGGCTGGACAATCGGTGCATCGGCGGCCTCCTCGGTTCGACGGAACAGTAGTGCAAATGGGCGGCCCGGTGAATCGGTGTAGATTGTGTTTTCAGCATGACCCCGGAGACGCCTTCCTGTATGCGGACGGCCTCTTCAGCCTCGGGAGCCGAATCGCAGATGACCAGGACCGCGCACAGCATTGTCGTCGGCAATGAAAAGGGCGGCACCGGCAAGTCGACGACGGCCATGCATGTCACCGTCGCACTGCTGAAGGACGGGTTTTCCGTCGGCGCGATCGATCTGGACGCCCGGCAGGGCACGCTGTCGCGCTACATCGCCAACCGCGAGGGCACCGTGAAGCGGCGCGGCATCAGTCTGCCCATGCCCGAAGCCGCCGGCGTGGTCCTCACCGACAATCCGGAAGCGGACCGGGAGAAGTTCTACGACATCCTGCGCGACTTCGCCCCGCGGCTGGATTTTCTGGTTATGGACTGCCCGGGCCATGACAATCCGGTCAGCCGGCTGGCGCACAATCTGGCCGACACGCTGATCACGCCGCTGAACGACAGTTTCGTCGATCTGGACAACCTGGCCGATGTCGATCCGGAGACCTTCGAGGTCCGCAAGCCCAGCCGCTACGCCGAGATCGTCTGGGAGGAGCGCAAGCGGCGCATGCTGCGGGACCGGAAGACGGTCGACTGGATCGTCCTGCGGAACCGTCTCAGCCAGCTCGACGCCAAGAACAAGCGCCGCGTCGGCGACGTGCTGGACCGGCTGAAGGACCGGATCGGATACCGCGTCGCGCCCGGTCTGTCGGAGCGCGTGATCTACCGCGAACTGTTTCTGGAGGGCCTGACCCTGCTGGACGTGCTGGACGACGAGGCCGGCGTCGAGGCCAACATGTCGCATCTGGCGGCGCGGCAGGAATTGCGGGCGCTGATGGATGCGCTGAAACTGCCCGGAATGCCGGTTTCGGACGCCGGCTGAGCTTGCCGAATCCGGGCCGAGAGGCTATTCAAAGACAATACGTTTCCCACTGATTCCTTGCGGTTTCATGACAGGTGGATCAGACGCAGTCTGTTCGCCTGACGGTGGCAGAATGCCCCGGCCGCTCCCCGAAGGAGGCCTCGCCACTTGGCCAGCGACGACAATCAACAGCCGCCCGGCGCCATGCCGTCGGATGTCGCGCCGATCGCGATCGAAACCGAGATGCGGCAGTCCTATCTGGACTACGCCATGTCGGTTATCGTCAGCCGCGCCCTGCCGGACGCGCGCGACGGCCTGAAGCCGGTTCACCGCCGCATTCTCTACGCGATGAACGAGAACGGCTACACGTCCGACAAGCCGTATCGCAAGTCGGCCCGCGTGGTTGGCGACGTGATGGGTAAGTATCACCCGCATGGCGACAGCGCGATCTACGATGCCATGGTGCGCATGGCGCAGGACTTCTCCATGCGCCTGCCCCTGCTGGACGGCCAGGGCAATTTCGGCTCTATGGACAACGATCCCCCGGCGGCGATGCGCTACACTGAAATCCGGCTGGACAAGCCCGGTGAAGCGATGCTGGAGGATATCGACCTCGACACGGTCGACTTCCAGGAAAACTACGACAACACCACCCGGGAGCCGACGGTTTTGCCGGCGCGGATCCCGAACCTGCTGGTCAACGGCGCGGGCGGCATTGCCGTCGGCATGGCGACCAACATTCCGCCGCACAATCTGGGTGAGGTGCTGGACGCCTGTCTGGCGCTGATCGAGGATCCGGCGCTGACCGCCGAAGATCTGCTGCAATACGTCCACGGCCCCGACTTCCCGACCGGCGCGACCATTCTGGGCCGCGCAGGCATCCGCTCGGCGCTGCTGACCGGCAAGGGCTCGGTGATGATGCGGGCCAAGACCTCGATCGAGGAGATCCGCAAGGACCGTTGGGCGGTGGTTGTTCACGAGATTCCGTACCAGGTAAACAAGGCGGCGATGCAGGAGAAGATCTCCGAGGCCGTCAAGAACAAGCGTATCGAGGGTATCTCGGCGATCCGCGACGAGTCCGACCGCGACGGCGTGCGCGTGGTGATCGAGCTGAAGCGCGACGCCATGCCCGAGATCGTGCTGAACCAGCTCTATCGCTTCTCGGCGCTGCAGACTTCTTTCCCGGTGAACAGTCTGGCCCTGCTGGGTGGCCGCCCCGAAGTGCTGAACCTGCGGGACATGATCGACGCCTTCGTGCGCTTCCGGGAGGAAGTGATCACGCGGCGGACCCGGCATCTGCTCGGCAAGGCCCGCGACAGGGCCCATGTGCTGGTCGGTCTGGCCATCGCGGTCGCCAATATCGACGAGATGATCCGCATCATCCGCAACGCGGCGGACCCGGCGACGGCGCGGCAGGAGATCACTTCCCGCGACTGGCCGGCGGAGGATGTCCGCGCCCTGGTGGAACTGATCGACGATCCGACCCACAAGGTTGTCGACGGCCGCTACCGCCTGTCCGACGGTCAGGCCCGCGCCATCCTGGACCTGCGCCTGCACCGCCTGACTGCGCTGGGCATGGACGAGATCGGCAACGAATTGCAGGGTCTCGGCGAGAAGATCACCGATTATCTGGAGATCCTGTCCAGCCGTCCGCGCCTGATCGGCATCCTTCGGGAGGAACTGACCGAGATCCGCGAGAAGTTCGCCACGCCGCGCCGGACCACGATCGAGGATCTGGAGTTCGAGCACGACGAGGAAGACCTGATCCCGCGCGAGGACATGGTCGTCACTGTCAGCCACGCCGGTTACGTCAAGCGGGTGCCGCTCTCGACCTACCGGGTGCAGCGGCGCGGGGGCAAGGGCCGTTCGGGCATGGCCACGCGCGACGAAGATTTCGTCGCCAAGGTCTATGTCGTGAACACCCACACGCCGGTGCTTTTCTTCTCCTCTGCGGGCAAGGTCTACAAGATGAAGACCTACCGCATCCCGCTGGCGCCTCCGAACGGGCGCGGCCGGGCGATGCAGAACCTGCTGCCGCTGGATCAGGACGAGGTGATCCACACCCTGCTGCCGCTGCCCGAGGACGAGGCGGAGTGGGAGAACTATCAGCTCATGTTCGCCACCCGCTCGGGCAATGTCCGGCGCAACCTGATGTCCGACTTCGGCAATGTCATGTCGAACGGCAAGATCGCCATGAAGCTGGACGAAGGCGACGCGATCGTGAACGTCCGGCAGTGCACCGGCGAGGACGACGTGCTGCTGACCCTGCAGGGCGGCAAGTGCATCCGCTTCCGCGCCGACGACGTGCGCATCTTCAAGGGCCGGGATTCGACCGGCGTCCGCGGCGTCCGGCTGGCCGGCGGGGATCGCGTCATCGCCATGTCGATCCTGCGGCATGTCCCGGCGGAACCGGCCGAGAAACGCGCCTATCTGAAGCATCAGGCCATGCTGAAACGCGGCGCGGCGAATGGCGAGGAAGCGCCGCTTGTCGACCAGGACGGTGAGGATGCGAGCGGCGAGGAGATCACCCTGACCCCGGAACGCATCGCGGAACTGGGGGCGGCCGAGCAGTTCATCGTCTCCATTACCGAGAACGGCTATGGCAAGCGCAGCTCGGCCTACGAGTACCGCGTCGCCGGCCGCGGCGGCCAGGGCATCGTCAATATCGTCACCAACGAACGCAATGGCGGCGTCGTCGCCTCGGGACCGGTGGAGGACACGGATCACCTGATGCTGGTGACCGATGGCGGCAAGCTGATCCGCATCCGGGTTGACGAGATACGCATCGCCGGGCGGAATACCCAGGGCGTCACCCTGTTCAGCGTAAGCGAGGGTGAACGCGTCGTGTCGGTGACCCGTCTGTCGGACGCCGATGAGGATGAAGAGCACGACACCGGCGCCGGGGAGGGCGAAGGTGACGGAGAAGCGGCCGAGGAGTAGCGGCCGCAGACGAGGGGAAGGGGAAAACCAGTATGTCGCGAGAGATTGTCGGGCTCTATCCCGGCACGTTCGATCCGATTCATCTCGGACATTTCGACATCATCCGGCGGGCGGCGCGGTTTGTTGACCGGCTGGTCATCGGCGTTGCCATCAACGCCGGCAAGGGACCGCTGTTCACGCTGGAGGAGCGTGTGGAGATGGTCGAGCACGAGGTCGCGGCCTTCGACGGCCAGGTCGAGGTGCGCCCCTTCGAAGGGCTGCTGATGCATTTCGCCGAGGAATGCGGCGCGCGCGCCATCATCCGCGGCCTGCGCGCGGTCTCCGACTTCGAATACGAGATGCAGATGGTGGGCATGAATGTCCGGCTGAACGCCGACATCGAGACCATCTTCCTGATGGCCTCCGACAGCCACCAGTTCATTGCCTCGAAGCTGGTGAAGGAAATCGGCATGCTGGACGGCAATGTCCGCCCCTTCGTCTCTCAGGCCGTGGCCGAGCGGCTTCTGACCAAGATCGCCAACCGGGGCTGATCAGGCCGGGTGAAAGTCGATCTTTTCGATTTCGACCTGCCCGAAGAGCGGATTGCCCTCAGACCGGCGGAACCGCGTGAGAGCGCCAGGCTGCTCGACGTCGCGTCCGACCGGCTGACCGATCGCACCATCGCGGACCTGCCCGATCTGGTGCGGCCGGGCGATGTGCTTGTGGTCAACGACACGAAGGTGATCCCTGCCCGGCTACGGGGCAGGCGCGGCGAGGCGAAGATCGAGGCGACGCTGCACATGCGTCTCGACGGCCAGACCTGGGCAGCCTTCGCCCGGCCGGCCAAACGGCTCAGGCCCGGCGATGCAGTGGATTTCGGCGGGCTGACGGCCGAAGTCGCCGAGAAGCGCGACGGCGGCGAAGTGATATTGCGGTTCGACCGGGGCAAGGCCGAGCTGATGGCCGCCCTGCACGCGGCCGGCGAGATGCCCCTGCCCCCCTATATTGCCTCGAAGCGGGCGACCGACGAGAAGGACCGCGACGACTATCAGACCATGTTCGCCGACCGGGAGGGCGCGGTCGCGGCGCCGACGGCGGGCCTGCACCTGACCCCCGCCCTGTCGGAAAGGATCGAGGCGGCGGGCGCCGGGATCGTCCGCGTCACCCTGCATGTCGGCGCGGGCACCTTCCTGCCCGTGAAGGCCGACGATACGGACGACCACCGGATGCACGCCGAGATCGGCGAGATCAGCCAGGCGGCGTCGGACCTGATCAACGCCCGTACGGGCCGGCTGATCTCGGTCGGCACGACCTCGCTGCGTCTACTGGAATCCGCGGCTGACGAGGATGGCCGCGTCCGCCCATGGTCCGGCGCGACGGACATCTTCATCACGCCCGGTGTTCGGCTTCGCACCGCCGACCTGCTGCTGACCAACTTCCACCTGCCGCGCTCGACGCTGTTCATGCTGGTTTCCGCCTTTTCCGGGCTGGAGCGTATGAAATCGGCCTATGCGCATGCGGTCGAGACGGGCTATCGGTTCTATTCCTATGGCGATGCCTGCCTTCTGCACCGGATGGAGCAATGACCGCCTTCAGTTTCCAGCTTCAGGCCACCGACGGCATGGCCCGCGCGGGCCGTCTCGAGACCGCACACGGCCCCATCGAGACGCCTGTCTTCATGCCGGTGGGCACCGCCGGCACGGTGAAGGCCATGCTGCCGTCCTCGGTCAAGGCGACGGGCGCTTCGATCATCCTGGGCAACACCTATCACCTGATGCTGCGTCCGGGCGCGGAGCGGGTAGCCGCGCTGGGCGGCCTGCACAGGTTCATGAACTGGCCTGGTCCGATCCTGACCGATTCAGGCGGCTTTCAGGTCATGTCCCTGGCGGGCCTGCGCAAGCTCGACGAAGACGGCGTTACCTTCGCCAGCCACATCGACGGGCAGCGCGTGAAGCTGACTCCGGAGAGTTCGACGGAAATCCAGGACCTGCTGGACGCCACCATCACCATGGCCTTCGACGAATGCACCGAATACCCGGCACCGCATCAGAAGGCTGCGGAGTCGATGCGGCTTTCCATGCGCTGGGCCGAGCGCTCCCGCGGTGCCTTCCGCCAGCGCGAGGGCTACGGCCAGTTCGGCATCGTCCAGGGCAGCACCTTCGAAGATCTGCGTCAGGAATCCGCCGATGCGCTGCTGCAGATCGGTTTCGAGGGCTACGCCGTCGGCGGCCTCGCCGTCGGCGAGGGGCAGGACGAGATGTTCCGCGCGCTGGATTTCACCACACCGATGCTGCCCGCGGACCGGCCACGTTATCTGATGGGCGTCGGCAAGCCAGACGATCTGGTCGGAGCCGTCGCCCGGGGCGTCGACATGTTCGACTGCGTCGCCCCGACCCGCTCGGGCCGCAACGGGCAGGCCTTCACCCGGCGCGGTCCGGTCAACCTCCGCAATGCCCGGCACAGGGACGACCCCCGCCCGCTCGACGAGGAATGCCCCTGCCCGGCCTGCGCCGACTACAGCCGCGCCTATCTGCATCATCTGATCAAGGCGAAGGAGATCCTCGCCGCGATGCTGCTGACATGGCACAACCTGCACTATTACCAGTCGCTGATGCAGGACATGCGGGCCGCGATCCGCGACGGCAATTTCAGTGACTACAGGGCCGCATTCGAGGCGGAACAGGCGGCGGGAGACATCGCGCCAATTTAGAACCACTCTCGCGACCTGGGGAGGATTGCGATCATGGACATGACCCTTTCACCGGCAGACGAGGAATTCCGCCAGATGGTCCGCGCCTGGCTGGACCAGGCCATGACGCCGGAACTGCGCGACGGCGCCCGCAAGCGCACCAGCCTGTGGCAGGACATCGAGACCTCCATGGCCTGGCAGAAGATCCTGCACGCGAAGGGCTGGGCCGCGCCGGACTGGCCGGCCGAACATGGCGGCACCGGCTGGTCGATCATCCAGCGTTACATCTTCGCCCAGGAATGCGTGCGCGCCGAGACGCCAGGCCTGATCCCGATGAGCCTGAAGATGTGCGGTCCCATGCTGATCGGCCACGGCACCGAAGCGCAGAAAGCGTACTACCTGCCGCGGATTCTCTCGGGCGAGGACATCTGGTGCCAGGGCTATTCCGAGCCGGGTTCAGGCTCCGACCTTGCCTCGCTGCGGACCATGGCCGTGGGCGACGGCGACGACTACATCGTCAATGGCACCAAGATCTGGACCAGCTATGCCCAGCACGCGAACATGATGTTCGCCCTTGTGCGCACCTCGAGCGAGGGCAAGCAGCAGGAGGGCATCTCCTTCCTGCTGATCGACATGGCGACCCCCGGCGTAACCGTGAAGCCGATCATCAACCTGGCCGGCGTGCACGAGCTCAATCAGGTCTTTTTCGACGATGTCCGGGTGCCGAAGGCGAACCGCGTCGGCCCTGAGAACGGCGGCTGGACCGTGGCCAAGTACCTGCTCGAGTTCGAGCGCTTCGGCATGGGCTCGATCGAGATCAACCGCACGCTGGAAAAGGTGGAAGCGCTGGCCCGGATCACGCCGGCCGAGGACGGCACGCTGGACAGCGACCCCGCCTTCGCGGCGAAGCTGAGCCAGCTCAGGACCGCAAACCTGTCGCTGGAAATGACCGAAAAGCGGGTGATGGCGAGCCTGAGTTCGGGCCGGCCGCCGGGCGCTGCCTCGTCCTTCGTCAACGTGCTCAGCGCCGAGGTGACCCAGCGCGCCGACGAGCTGGGGGTCGAGGCCTGCGGCTACTTCGCCGCGCCGTGGCAACCGGAAGCGCTGGAACTGGGCGCCAACCGTCCGCCCGTTGGCCCGGAAAGCGCCGTCCCCCTGCTGCCGACCTGCCTCTCCAACCGCATGCGGACGATCGCCGGCGGGTCGTCGGAAATCCAGCGCAACATCGTCGCCAAGGCGATCCTGGGGCTGTGACCCGCGGCGCTTGACCGACTCTCCCGGCGCTCTTAAGTTCCGCGCCGCGTGGGCCCGTAGCTCAGTTGGTAGAGCAGCTGACTTTTAATCAGCGGGTCACAGGTTCGAATCCTGTCGGGCTCACCAGTGATTCCAGCCCGTATTCCGGGCGGACCAGCGCCACTCCCCCACGAACTTCGATCTCCTCGCGTGACAAGCGGGCGGCCGAGGGGGTATCGACCGACATCGACATCCGAACTTTCCGAGGTGGACGCCATGCCCGTGGCCGAACACAAGCCCCTGAAGGGGATCACCGTCGTTTCGCTGGAGCAGGCCGTGGCCGCGCCCTTCTGCTCGGCGCGGCTGGCCGATGCCGGTGCACGGGTGCTGAAGGTCGAGCGGCCGGGCGGCGACTTCGCGCGGGGATATGACGACGTCGCCAGCGGTCAGAGCAGCTATTTCGTCTGGCTGAACCGGGGCAAGGAATCGGTGGTGATGGATCTCGCCTCGGCCGAGGGCAAGGCGGCCCTCGCGGCCATGCTGGAAGAGGCCGACATCCTGATCCAGAACCTGAAGCCGGGCGCGCTGGGGCGTCTGGGATTCGCCCGGAAGGAGCTGCGCAAACGCCATCCCGGCCTGATCATCTGTTCGATCAGCGGTTATGGTGAAGCCGGACCGCTCGCCAGCCGCAAGGCCTATGACCTGCTGATCCAGGCGGAATCGGGCCTGAGTTCCATCACCGGCGGTCCGACCGAGCCCGCGCGCGTCGGCATTTCCGTGGTCGATATCGCCACCGGCGCGACGGCCCATGCGGCCATCCTGGAGGCCCTGATCGCCCGCGGGATCCATGGTGAAGGCGCGGACATCCGGGTTTCCATGTTCGACGTTATGGCGGACTGGCTGACCGTGCCGCTGCTGCACCAGGAGGGCGGCAAGCCGCCGAAGCGCGTGGGTCTGGCGCATCCGTCCATCGCCCCCTACGGCGCGTTCCAGACGAGCGACGGAAGGGCGATCCTGATCTCGATCCAGAGCGACCGGGAGTGGGTGAAGTTCTGCGAGGTCTTCCTGCGCAATCCGGACGCCGCCACCGACGAACGGTTCCGCACCAATGTCGTCCGCGTCCGCAATCGCAACGAGACCGATGCGATGGTCGCGGCTGCCTTCGCCGCCCTGACCGAGGCCGAGGCCTCCGAGCGACTGGACGCCGCCGACGTCGCCTTCGCCTCGATCAACAGCATGGCCGAGCTTTCCACCCACCCGCATCTCCGCCGTATCGAGGTGGCAACCGAAACCGGACCGGTCTCGATGCCCGCCCCCGCCCCCATCTTCGAGGGCGCCGAAACGGCCTATGGCCCGGTGCCGGCGCTGGGCGAACACCGCTAGCAGGAAGGCGCCCGGCAAGAGGCGGATGGACAGATGGCGGATGCATCGGGAAAGATGACCGGCGTCGTGAACCAGCTTTCCCAGATGATTCCCGTTCTTGAAGCGCATGCCGGGCGGCTGCGGGCGGTTGGTCTGCGCGCGCTGTTCGACGGCGACCCGGAGCGTTTCGAGCGTTTCTCGTTTCGCCTGCACGATCTGCTGATCGACTTCTCGAAGGAGCTGATCGACCGGGAGGCGCTGGCGGTATTGCTCGAACTCGCCGACAAGGCCGGCGTGGCAGCGGCGCGGGATGCGGTTGTTGCGGGCGAACACTGGAACCTGACCGAAGACCGCGCCGTCGGCCACATGGCGCTGAGGGGCGGCATGCCCCCGCCCGATGGCGAGGATGTCGAGGCGGCGCTGGCCCGGATGCTGGGCTTCGCCGAGGACGTCCGTTCCGGCCGTGCTGCAGGTTCCGGCGGCGCGTTCACGGATGTGGTCAATATCGGCATTGGCGGGTCCGATCTGGGGCCGTCCATGGCGGTCAGGGCGCTGAGCCCGGATTGCGACGGTCCGGCGGTTCATTTCGTTTCCAACATCGACAGGGCCGATCTCGACGACACGCTGCGGCGGCTGGATCCGGCCCGGACGCTGGTGGTTGTCGCCTCCAAGACCTTCACGACGCTGGAGACCATGACCAATGCGCGTTCGGCCCGGCGCTGGCTGGCGGATGCGCTGGGAGACGGCGCCAGCCGCCACATGGCCGCGGTCACCAGCAATACCGCCGCCGCAGCAGCGATGGGCATCGATGCTTCCCGCATCTTCGGGTTCCGGGACTGGGTGGGCGGGCGCTTTTCCGTCTGGTCCAGCATCGGCCTGCCGCTCGCCATTGCCATCGGCGAGAACGGCTTCCGCGCCTTTTTGACCGGCGCGGCCAGCATGGACCAGCATTTCCGGGACGCCCCGCTGGAACAGAACCTGCCGGTCCTGTTCGCCCTGATCGGCATCTGGCGGCGGAACGCCATGGGCTGCCCGACCGTGGCTCTGATCCCCTATGACAACCGGCTCTCGCGCTTCCCGGCCCATGTCCAGCAGCTCGACATGGAGAGCAACGGCAAGCAGGTCACCCGTGATGGCGCGGCGGACGGCACTGCGACCGGACCGGTGATCTGGGGCGAACCGGGCGTCAATGCCCAGCACTCCTTCTTCCAGATGCTGCACCAGGGCGCCGACATCATCCCCGTCGATTTCATCGCCGCCGCCGAAAGCCGCGACGGCAATGACGAGCACCACGCCGCACTGATCGCCAACTGTCTGGCTCAGGGTCAGGCGCTCGCCTTCGGCCGCACGGAAGCCGAGGCCCGGACGCGCATGGCTACGGAAGGGCTGGACGAGGCGGCGATCAACCGGCTGGCCCCGCACCGGACTTTCCCCGGTAACCGCCCCTCCACCACCATCCTGCACCGGCGGCTGGACCCGTTCTCGCTGGGCCGGCTGATCGCGCTCTATGAGCACAAGGTCTTCGTTCAGGGCGTGATCTGGAACATCAACAGCTTCGACCAGTGGGGCGTCGAACTGGGCAAGGAACTGGCGGGGAACCTCATTCCCGCGCTCTCCGGCGGCGCAACGCCGGAAGCGGACGGGTCAACCGCCGGCCTGATCCGGGTGCTGAAGGAACTCGGCGAGTAGCCCCGCCAGGCCGCTAGGAAAGGTCGGCGACCCGGTAGGGAATCAGCCATGCCTGATGCTAGGCTTCGGGCAACGAAGACGCCCTGTCGGATCATGCGCTGGCCGGGCCGGAAACCAGACGATCTCGGGAGCAATACACTGACCGATCCGCTCACGGCAGCGCGGGCCGAGCTTGGCCGCGTGTTCGGTTTTCCCGACTTCCGGCCGGGACAGGCGGAGGCCGTCGGCGCCCTTCTGTCCGGCCAGGATGTGCTGGCGGTGATGCCGACGGGCGCGGGCAAGTCGCTCTGTTACCAGGTGCCCGCGCTGGTGATGGGCGGTCTGACGGTTGTTGTCTCGCCGCTGGTCGCCCTGATGGAGGATCAGGTAGCGGCACTGCGGCTGAGTGGCGTGGCCGCCGATACCATCAACTCGGGGCGGGATCGGGAGACCAATGTGGCGGCCTGGCGGCGCGTCGCGGCGGGCGAGACCAGCCTGCTCTACCTGTCGCCGGAGCGGCTGATGACCGCCCGCATGATCGCGGCGCTGCAGAAGATCGGGCCGGTCATGTTCGCGGTCGACGAAGCCCATTGCATCTCGCGCTGGGGCGCGGCCTTCCGCCCGGAATACGAACAGCTCGGCGACCTGCGCCACGCGTTCCCCGACGCGCGTCTGGCGGCCTTCACGGCGACCGCCGACCCGGCCACGCGCGAGGATATCGCAGCCAAGCTGTTCGGCCGGGAACCCGAGGTCCTCGTCGCCGGTTTCGACCGCCCGAACATCACGCTTGTCGTCGAACCGCGCAGCAGCTGGAAGGAGCAATTGCCGGGCTTCCTGAAGTCGCGGCCGGAGGAATCCGGGATCATCTATGCGCTCTCCCGCAAGAACGTGGAGGAAATCACCGCATTCCTGCGCGACAGCGGCGTCAACGCCCTGCCCTATCATGCCGGCCTGGACGCCACCGAACGCTCGGTCAATCAGGACCGCTTCATGACCGATAGCCCGGTGGTGATGGTCGCAACGATCGCCTTCGGAATGGGTATCGACAAGCCGGACATACGCTTTGTCGTCCACACCCATCTGCCCGCCAATATCGAGGCCTACTACCAGGAGATCGGGCGCGCGGGCCGCGATGGCGAGCCCGCGGAAGCCCTGATGCTGTTTGGTCTGGACGATATCCGTCTGCGCCGGCGCTTCATCGACGAGGACAGCTCGGGCGAGGACAACAAGCGCCGCGAGCACAAGCGGCTGGATGCACTGGTTTCCTACGCCGAAGCCTCGTCCTGCCGGCGGGTGATGCTGCTCGGCTATTTCGGCGACCGGACCGGACCCTGTGGCAATTGCGATGTCTGTCTGGACCCGCCGGTGATGATGGACGCGACCGGACCGGCGCGGCTGGCGCTGTCGGTTGTGAAGGCGACCGGGGAGCGTTTCGGCGCGGTGCATGTCATCGATGTCATCCGTGGTTCGGAGAACCAGCGCATCGTCGAGCTGGGCCATGACCGGCTGGCCGAGCACGGAGCAGGCAAGGACCGGCCGAAACCCTGGTGGCAGGCCTTCATGCGCCAGCTCGTTTCGTCGGGTCATCTGGAGATCGACATTCAGGGCTTTGGCGGGCTGCACATGACCGCCTCGGGCCGCCGGATTCTCAATGGCGAAGACACGTTCGAATGCCGCGAGGTGCTGACCCGGCCGACGAAGTCCACCCGCCGGCAGAAGGCGGATGCTCCGTCCCTGGCGCCGGAAAACGAGGGGCTGCTGACCCGCCTTAAGGCGCACCGTCTGGAACTGGCGCGCCAGCAGAACGTCCCACCCTACGTCATCTTCCACGACAAGACGCTGATCGCCATGGCGGAAACCCGGCCTGCGAACGAGGACGCATTCCTGGACCTGCCCGGCGTAGGCAAGGCCAAGGCCACGAAGTTTGCCGACAGCTTCATCGCGGTGATGCGGGAGGATGCGGGCTAGCCAACCAGCCGCGGCATCACCTCTTTCGCCATGCGCTCGAGGCTTCTGACAGCCTTGGCGAGCGGCAGGCCGGGCGGCTTCGGCTGCCAGATGAAATGCCGGAGGTTCATCCGCTCCTGCCAGCGCCCGAGCTTCTCCGCGATCTGTTCGGGCGCACCGACGAACCAGCGCTCCTGCATGAATTCTTCGGAGAGATAGTAAGGATCGTCGAGAGTCAGCGGCACGCGTTCGCCGGTGTCCGGATCCTTGCGCGTCAGACCGGTGCGCGACGGGGCATATTGCTGGCGGTAGACCAGATCCAGTGACGCAGCGTGGTCGGCAACCGCCTCCTCGAAACTGTCCGCAATCATCACTTCCCGCATCAGGGCGTGAGGCAAATTCCCGGTTCCGGCCTGATCCGCGTTCAGGTCGTAGTCCGCGAATTGCCGTGCCGCGTGTTCCAGTTCAATTAGGGGCGCGATCAGCAGGCCCGCCCGGTGCCGGATCGCCCGAGCCCGGGAGGCCGGCGCCGCCGCGCCAAGCCAGAGCGGCGGCGCACCGGGGCTCACCGGCGCAGGCCGCAACAGTCCGCCGGAGACCTGATGAAGTTCACCCTGATAGTCGAAGCGTTCGCCGGTCCAGGCCAGGTTCAGGATATCCAGCGCTTCCTCGAAGGCGCGGGTGCGCTGACGGTAGTTCTGGCCATAGGCGGCGAACTCCTCCGGGCGATAGCCCTGCCCCAGGCCGATCTGCAGCCGGCCGCCCGACATATTGTCGAGCACAGCCAGGTCCTCCGCCAGCCGCAGCGGATGGCCGTACAGCGGGGCAATCGCGATTCCCTGCCCGATCAGGCAGTTCGGCGCCGCGCGGGACAGGGCAGCACCGGCGACAATGGGCGACGGGCAATACCCGTCCTCCTCACCATGATGCTCGCTGACCCAGATGCTGCGGAAGCCGAGCCGGTCGGCCTCGGCGGCGAGTTCCAGCGCCTCGGCGTAGACCCGGTCCCAGGTCTCGCCCAGCGCTTCATGCCGCTGAAAGCTGATGGTGATTCCAATATCCGGCGCCGTCATACCGTCCTCCCCCGAGACCCAGAGGGTACGCGGCGGGCAACGCCGGATTCCAGCACAGGTATGGAATGGCCGCCCCTCGCCTGAGACGGCACAGATTTTCTATATCAAACGCCTAGAACTACTGATTGGAAATCCGGCGCCCGGTCAACGATGTTCCCTTGCAATGAGAGATCAACGCTGGGGAAGTTCGCCATGCAGACCGCACTGAAAGCCGAGTTTCCGATCGAGGCCGATTATGTCGAGGCCCCGATCGTCTACACCCCGGAAGATGGACGCCGCCATCAGGTCTTCATTCCGCCCATCGGCACCGGCGAGACTCGCCGCTCCCATCCGGACCGTCCGGTGGTCGTGCCGATCGAGAATGGCCGTCACCGCCAGGATCAGATCAACATCGAGGATCACGGCTTCGCCCTGGCCCATGCGCCCACCGCGGTGACCGACTTCTTCGACGAGGAGCAGGTCCGGAGCGTCTACTATCCCGAAGTCGAGGCGCTGCTGAAGGCGCAGACCGGTGCGTCGCGGGTGCTGATCTTCGATCACACCATCCGCATCGATGACGGCGCGCGCAGCGCCGAACTGGGCCAGCGCCTGCCCGTCCGCCGCGCCCATGTCGATTATACCGAAAAGTCCGGCCCGCAGCGGGTGCGCGACCTGCTGCCGGACGAGGCCGACGAGCTGCTGTCGCGACGGGTATCCGAGATCAACGTCTGGCGCTCGATCGCCGGTACGGTGCGCCGTGCGCCGCTGGCCGTAGCCGAAGCGCCGTCGATCGCCTTCGAGGATCTGATCGCCACCGATCTGGTCTATGACGACCGCGTCGGCGAGATCTACGAGTTCGCCCACAAGCCGGAACACCGCTGGACCTATTTCCCCGACATGACCGCGGACGAGGCGTTGCTGCTGAAGAGCTACGACTCGGAAAAGGACGGCCGGGCGAGGTTCACGCCGCACACGGCCTTCGACCATCCCGACACGCCCACCGGCGCGCCGGCCCGCGAAAGCATCGAGGTCCGCGCCTTTCTGTTCTTCGACTGAGAAGGCGGCGCGGGCCAGCTATCCCCGCGCCTTCAGGACCGGCGCGGTCAGTGACGACAGGCTCTGGCGCTGGCCGCCATCGGCGTCGAAATTCGCGGGGTCCAGCCAGGTCTCGTAGGCGGTTTTCAGGGCCGGCCATTCGCTGTCGATGCAGGCGTACCAGGCCGTGTCGCGGTTTCGCTTCTTGACCACCAGATGCTGGCGGAACAAACCCTCGTAGGAAAAGCCGAAGCGCTGCGCCGCGCGGCGGGAACGCTGATTGTGGGAATCGCATTTCCACTCATAGCGGCGGTAACCCTCTTCGAAGGCATGGCGCATCATCAGATACATGGCCTCGGTCGCGACCGGTGAGCGCTGGATCGTGGGTGAGAAATGAATGTGCCCGACCTCGATCGAGCCCATGGCCGGGACGATGTTCAGGAAGGACGCCACCCCGCAGGTGCGCCCCGAAGCAGCATCGCGGATCGCCATGAACCACGGATCGCCGAGCGGTGCGAAATGCGCCAGCCAGGCATTGAAATCCTCACGCGATTCAAACGGGCCATAGGGCAGATAAAGCCAGTCGCGGGTGTCGCCGTCGCGCTGGAAGACGCCGAACAGGTCATCGCCATGCGCCGCCAGGTCCAGCCGTTCCAGGATGGCATGGCGGCCTTCCAGACGCGTGCAGGAAATGCCGCCTGCGCCTTGCCAGTCCGGCAGTCCCGGCCCGGTCTGGTAGTCAGGCGTGAAAGTCTCGGTCATCTGCGCCTCCCGCTGATCGGCGGGCAGCGTAGTCGAACCGGGGTGTCAGGTCAGGAAGTCTTTTCGCTCCGCATCGGCAGCGGCGCACAGCTCATGGCGGCCAGGCGATGGGGCCGGGCGAACATCCACGGCAACTGCCCGAAGCGGCCCGTACCGGAGCGGAAAAACGGGCTCCGCGTGTCGAACCCGGCCCGGCAGGAACAGGTCAGGCCTTCCTCGGGATCCGCGCCTTCCAGCAGTACTGCAGGCATGACGGCCTCCATCGTCCCGCGGCGGGACAGGAACGCAGGATCAAGCCGGGTCTCGACGCTGCCGCGCCCGACCGTGTTGCCCTGGCTGTCGCTGATGCGGCAACTCACCTGCATGGCGTTGATCAGGTAGTGAGACGACGCCCACTGGAACTTCACCGCAAAGGGAAAGCTCATCGCCTTGTCCAGCGGCTTGGCGCTGGCGCCGAAGCCCGCCGACAGGGCGACCACCACGGCGAATACGGAAAGAATGATACGCATGACTGATACCTCCGTGCCCGGATGATACCAGAGATGGGGCGCGGCCGGCGGATTACCACCGGCCAGTCGATCACATTTGCCCTCACATGTCGGAGAAGTTACTGCGGTTCTCGTCGAGCCAGCGCCGCACCCGGTAGAGCGGCTTCTGCAGTTCGGCGAGTTCCTCTGTCGGCCAGCCGCCGAAGATCAGCTCCGCTTCCGGGGCCATGCGCTGCAGCGCCTCGGCATGCGCCGCCCTCCCCGCCTCCGTCAGCCGCAGCAGCTTCCGGCGCGCGTCCGCCGCATCAGGCTCCGCCGCCAGATAGCCGCGATCGAGCAGCTTCTGGACAGATTTGGTCATGCCGGGCTGCGGCACCTGAAAGGCGCGGGCCAGATCGGTCACGGTCGTGACCTCGCTGAGACGGATCATGTGGTTCAGGATCGAGAACAGGGGGCGCGGCAGGTCTTCTGGCAGGACATGCCGCGCCCGCTCCTCGATCAACTGGGCGATGATGCCGAAGCTGGTCAGCAGCTCCCAGTGGAGCCGCTGACGCTCATCGAGCCGCTCGTTGCGGAAGCTGTTTCCTGAATCGCTCACGCCGCAACGATAGCACGGACCGGACGCCGCGGGCTCGGTCCAGGAGCCGCCGCGTGGCCCAGACGGACCAGCATCTGGGGGTATGCCGGCGCTTCGGTCCGCATCACGCCGAAGGCCTCGCGCTGCAGGTCCGTCATCTCCGGGTATTCCTGCAACAACTGGCTCATCGGGTGCAGGGCGAGGCCCAGTTCGGAGGCCTTCAGGTTCAGTCGCATATAGTCCATGCCGGCCTGCAACTGACTGAGACGGCTGTTGTCCGGCGTGACCAACCAGGCATGAGCCATCGCCGTCTGCGCCTGATCACGGGCCATGTCGAGACCGATCTGAAACGCCTGCGAGCCCGGCGTCGCCATGTCCTTGCGGTCGACAAGGCCCGCCCGCGCGCCCCACCACATCATCGGACCGAGCAAGTCGATGCCGTCGGGGTTCGCCGCCACTTCCTTCGGGCCGATACGCATCAGGTCGATGCTCTCCTGCATGGTGTGGGGGGTGGCGATCTCCAGGCTGAGCGCCTTCTGGGTGAGATCGCGCAGCGCCTGCACCGTCGCGCCGTCCGACGTGGTCACAAGCGCCGCCGCCCGGTATCCGCCGGCGCGCAGCCCGTCCAGCGCTGCCGAGTTCACGGATCGGCTGGTGTCGAAGGGCTCCTTGTTGCTGCGCCGCGCCAGGGCATGCCGGAACAGCGGGTCGCGCGCCACACCGGAATCCGCGACAAGGCGAATGTCAGCGACGGCGCGATCGTCCAGCCGCTCTGGCGCGAAGGGACCGTCCGGGAACAGCGTCATCTCGGCCCGGTAGCCCATCTCGGCGGCGGCCATGCGGAACAGCTCCAGGAATGTCCCCTGCCCGATCAGGATCTGCCGGCCCGGCGGGTCGGTGTGCGGCAGCAGCCGCGCCAGATCGACATGCAGTCGCAGCCGGTCCTCGCCCACCAGACGCAGACGCCAGGGCTGAATGTTGTGCGGGTTCGGCGCCAGCATGGCGAAGGCCGCCGCCTTGAGCCGGACATCGGTCATGCCCTGCCCCGGATCGGTCCAGGGGGCGATGGCGCTGTCGGGCATTCCGCCACGGGTTCCGGCCCACAGGGCCCCGCCACCCAGCAGCAGGCCCGCCGCGCCGCCGGCGCCGATGATGCGGATGAACTTACGTCGGTTCATGTCAGTCACTCCATCCCCATTCCTGAGAATGTATTTAACATTCCATGGAATATTTACAAGGGCAGTTGCGCGATTTTCTTCTGTCGCAGGCGCACCTATGATCGCCCGGTCAGCAGAAGGCTGGAGGTCCGATGGCCCGCGCGCGCAACATTCTCTTCATCATGGCGGACCAGCTCCGCTTCGACTTTCTGGCCTGTTGCGGTCACCCGACCATCCGCACGCCGAATATCGATGCGCTGGCCGCGCGCGGCGTGCGCTTCGCCAACACCTTCGTGCAGGGCGCGGTCTGCGGGCCGTCGCGGGCGTCCTTCTATACGGGCCGCTACGTGATGAGCCACGGCGCCAGCTACAACAACTATCCGCACCGCGTGGACGAGCTTGGTCTGGGCGACCACCTCATGCCGCTGGGCGTGCGCACGGCGCTGGCCGGCAAGACACACATGAAGCCGGACATGGCCGGGCTGAAGCGGCTGGGTCTGGATCCGGGCAGCGGCCCCGGCCTTCTGGTCTCGGAACTCGGTTTCGAACCCTGGGACCGCGACGACGGGTTGCAGCGGCTCGCCCCCTTCGTCCCCGACACGCAGTACGAGGCCTATCTGCGCGAGAAGGGATATGCCGGCGTGAATCTCTGGCACGAGGCGGCCAACTCGGTGATCCGCGAGGACGGCAAGGACAATTCCGGCTGGCTGATGCGCAACGCCTGCTTTCCGGCGGTGGTCCGCGAGGAGGACAGCGAAAGCCCCTACATGACCCGCCGGGCGATGGATTTCATCACCGATGCCGGCGATACGCCGTGGTGCCTGCACCTCTCCTACATCAAGCCGCACTGGCCCTATATCGCGCCCGACCCCTGGCACCGGAAGTATTCGCGTGACGATGTGCTGCCGGGCAACCGCGGCGAGGGCGAAGGCGAATCCCACCCGGTCACCACGGCCTTCCGCAAGCATCCGGAATCGATCGAGTTCCGCCGCGACGCGTGCCGCGACACCGTCATCCCCGCCTACATGGGGCTGATCGAACAGATCGACGAACAGATCGGCCGCATGGTCGAGTTCCTCGACCGCTCCGGCAAGCTGGACGAGACGCTGATCATCTTCACCAGCGATCACGGCGACTATCTGGGCGATCACGGCCTGGGGGAGAAGGAGCTCTACTTCGAGGAGGCCTTGCGCATTCCCCTGATCATCGCCGACCCTTCGCCGGAGGCCGATGGCTCGCGCGGACGGGTGATCGAGGAAATGGCCGAGTGCATCGACATCGTGCCGACCTGTGTCGAGGCGCTGGGCGGCGAACCGGCCTGGGAGCGGCTGGAAGGCCGTTCACTGATGCCGTTCATCCGTGGCGAAGGGCCCGAGGACTGGCGCGACGCCGTCTTCGCCGAGCACGACTATTCCCTGCGCCACGCCCGCCCCGACCTGGGCCTGGAGCCGATGCAGGCGAAGTCGTGGATGATCCGGACGGAGCGCTGGAAATTCATCCGCCATCCCTGTTTCCGACCCGAGCTCTACGATCTGCAGAACGATCCGCTGGAACAGCAGGATCTGGGCGCCGATCCGGGCCACGAGGCGGTGCGTGAGGAGATGGCGCTGCGCATGCTGAACTGGATGGCGGACCGCCGCGCCCGCGTCGGCCAGACCGACGACATGATCCGCGCCTCCACCGGCAAGGCCTGGGATCGGGGCTATCTGTTCGGTAAGTGGTGAGAAAAGGAAACGGCCCGCCGGCGGCGAAGGGCGTGAGGGGTACGCTTTCGCGACCGACGGGCCTTGAGGGTCGGGGCCGAACCGTGATGGACAGAGAGCGGACGCAAGAAGAGGGGAAGTTGCGTGCCGTGTTTTCCGTCCGGGTTCCAGTCCCTTCTTTCAGTGGGAGGTGGGCTGACCGGTGCGTCCTGACAGGTGGAGGGGGACACCTTTGGGGGTCAGTCGCTGCACCAGCCAGCCCGTCCCTGACGCCTGATATGTGGGCTTGGGCCGGGTTCGCCAAGTGTCCGAAATGAGGCATTTTGGTGGCACACGGAGCGGTGATCGAGGATGAACATTCCGTGATCAGAACAGACCTTGGATTTGCCCGGCCATGAACGGGATTCTGACGCTGCTGGCCGGTCTGGAGACCGAAATCCGGGTGATGACCATGGGACAGTTGTTGCTGATCGTCACGGTCTTCTGCCTCCGCCGCCCGCCCGCGCGGCTGCTGGGGCCGCTGCTGCTTCTGACCCTGGGCAGCGCCAGCTATCTCTACCTCTCCGGACCATGGCGGTTCGTTCCGAACGCCGCCGGCTACGCCATGATCGCCTTCGCGACCGTCCTGCCGTTTTCCCTGTGGTTGCTGGCACTGAGCTTCTTCGACGACGGCTTCCGGATGCCATGGTGGGGCTGGACCATCGGGACGGTTCTGTTGCTGGCGGCCCCGGGGCTGGAGTTCGCGGGTCCTGCCGAGCGCCTGATCCGAGATGGCTACCGCATTGCCGGGCTGGCAGCGCTGGTCCATGCGGTCTGGATCATGCTGAACGGGTTGCGCGACGACCTTGTCGAGAAGCGCCGTATCGCCCGTCTGGTCGTGGTGGGGCTGGTGGTGCTGCTGTCCATGATCAGCCTGATTGTCGAACTTCGATACGCCGATCCGGCCGACCGCGCCCATCTGGAGCCGTTGTCGGCCTTCGTGATCCTGCTGCTCACCACAGGCTTCGCGGCTACCCTGCTGCAACCGGAAGGTATGACGCTTGCCACCGCTGCGACCCCCACCGCGCAATCCGGCGGTGAACGGAAGTCCCCACCTTTGACCGCAGGGGACCCGCTGTCAGAAGCCCTGCAGGTGTTCATCGCCGAAGGGCGTCTGTTTCAGCCCGGCCTGACGATCGCCGCTTTGGCGGAACAGCTACAGACGCCCGAATACAGGCTGAGGCGAACCATCAATCAGGGGATGGGCTTCCGCAACTTCAGCAGCTTCCTCAACCACTACCGCATTCAGGAAGCCATGAGGCGACTGCGGGATCCGGCCATGGCGCGCCTGCCTGTACTGACCATCGCGATGGACCTGGGTTACGGGTCGCTTGGCCCGTTCAATCGGGCCTTCCGCGAGACGACCGGCCTCACGCCGACCGCCTGGCGCGCGGGAGAAACGCCGGAAAACATCGCCGAAAACTGAAAAATCGGGCCGATTCCGAAATCGGCGAACGCGCGGCATCGATCGGCGCGACCAAGCCGCGGCGCATCGTCAGCCTGGCCTCCATTGCGCAACCGATGGAGGACCTGCAATGCCGAACGACGCCGTCTCCTATTCCGAAGCACTGTACCACTTCCCGGAAATCTGGCCGCACATCCTGATGCTGGATGCCGGGCGCTATCTGCTGTTCGCCCTTCCGGCGATGCTGCTGCTTGTGCTGTTCCCGCGCCTGATGGCGCGTCGCCGGATCCAGCAGCGCAGACCCGGCGCGCGCGACTACCGCCGGGAAATCGGACTCTCGCTGGTGACGTCCGTGATCTTCTCGCTGAACGGATTCTTTCTGGTCTTTGCGCTCAAGGAAGCCGGCCATATCGATCTGACGTCAGACGCGGCCTGGTACGTAGTGCTGGGTCAGTCGGCGCTGATCATCGTCATGCATGACGCGTGGTTCTACTGGATGCACCGGCTGCTGCACCTGCGGCCGCTGTTCCGAGCGGCACACATGGCGCATCACCGTTCACGCACGCCGACGCCCTGGGCCGCCTACGCCTTCGCCCCGCTGGAGGCCGTGCTGGAAGCCATCTTCCTGCCGATCTACCTGCTCATCTTCGGCGGAGACAGCCTGACAATCCTTGTCTTCCTAATGCACATGATGGCGCGGAATGTTGCTGGCCATCTGGGCCATGAGATCTTCCCGCGCGGCTGGACCCGGCTACCGTTCCTCGGCTGGATCACCACCGTGACCCACCACGACATGCATCACGAGCTGGGGCGCTGGAACTACGGCCTTTACTTCACCTGGTGGGATCGCTGGATGGGCACCGAACACCCGGACTATCACATGCGGTTCGACAGCAACGCCGCCAGCGGTGAACGGGCAAGGGCCGGCGGCTGCACCAGCGTCTGGAGCGGCTGACCGTTCAGCCCTGCGCCGGCAGGGTTTCCTGGAAGCGGACCGGCCGCCCGTGATCGCGGCCGAGCACCTGGCCATCGCGCATGGCCAGGTGTCCGCGCACGATGGTCATGACCGGCCAGCCCGTGACCTGCTTGCCGTCGAAGGGTGTCCATCTGGACTTGTTGGCCATCTGCGCGTCGGTGATGGTCTCGCGGCGTTTCATGTCGACCAGGGTCAGATCGGCGTCGTAGCCTCGCGCCATGCGGCCCTTGCCGGCGATGCCGAACACACGCTGCGGACCCGCGCTGGTCAGATCGACAAAGCGGCGCAGGCTCAGCATGCCCTCGTTCACATGATTCAACATGATCGGCACCAGCGTCTGCACGCCGGGCATGCCGGACGGGCTGTCGGGATAGACCCGGGCCTTCTCCTCCAGCGTGTGCGGCGCGTGATCCGAGCCGATCACATCGACCACGCCCTGCCTCAGACCCCGCCACAGCCCCTGCCGGTGCGCCTCGGCGCGGATCGGCGGGTTCATCTGCGCCCGCGTCCCCAGATCGCGATAGGCCCATTCGGCGGCCAGCGTGAGATGCTGCGGCGTGACCTCGACCGTGGCGATGTCCTTGTGTTCGGCCAGGATATCCATCTCGTCGGCGGTGGTGACATGCAGGACATGAATGCGGCGGCCGGCGACACGGGCCAGCCTGAGCAGCCGCCGGGTGCACTTGATCGCGCTCTCGTCGTCGCGCCAGACCGGATGGGTGGACGGATCGCCCTTCTCCCGCAGTCCCTTGCGGGCGTTCATGCGTTCCTCGTCCTCGGAATGCACGGCGACGCGGCGAACGCCGGACTGCAGCACGCGAAGCACCGTGTCGTCATCCGCGACCAGCAGATTTCCGGTCGATGCACCCATGAAGATCTTCACGCCGCAGACGCCCGGCTCACGCTCCAGAACCGGCAGGTCGGTTATGTTCTCGGCCGCCGCACCGGCATAGAAGGCGTGATCCACAGCCGCGCGTCCGCTGGCCCGACGCAGCTTGTCGGCCATGGCTTCCACCGTGGTGGTCGAAGGCGAGGTATTCGGCATCTCGAAGATGGTGGTGACACCGCCCAGCGCCGCACCGTCCATGCCCGCCTGCAGGTCTTCCTTGTGCTCCAGCCCCGGCTCGCGGAAGTGCACCTGGCTGTCGATGACACCGGGCAGGACATGCAGGCCCGTCGCATCGATCCGCTCACCGGCATCGGCCTGGGACAGGTCGCCGACCTCGGCGATCCGCCCATCGACAATGCCGACATCCGCCGGTCCCTCGCCGTCGTGATTGACGACTGTCCCGCCATGCACCACCAGGTCGAATGTCTTGCTCATGCTGGCCTCACTTCGTGACCGGGCGTACCGGTTGCACCGGGCGCTACGCTGCGCCCCAATTCGCGACGATCAGTCGGTCTAGAAGAACAGGCCCTGACGCTTGATCGTCGCCCGCTCCTGCGGTTTCGGTTCGCGGGTGGTTCCGGTCTGGTTGCCGAAGACCACAAGTTCTGTCAGCAGATTGTTCAGCCGCGCGGCCGCCAGTTCCTGCTGCACCGCCAGCCCGCGCACGCCCTTGGGCGGCGTCAGGGCGCCGGCCTGACGCAGCAGGGCCAGTTCGCCCACGCTGGCGTCATCGGGCAAAGCTTCCTCTCCGGTCACACCTCCAAGCACCCGGCCCTCGCCGGTGATGATGGCGCCGGAACGCGGACGCCGCGGCACCTGGGGCACCGAGGCGCTGTCGGCGCCGGAGCCGGGCGGACGCAGGTTGAAGTCGGGCGGGACCACCAGCGGCGAGAACACGGTGACCCGCGTCTCGTCGGGCGACGTCTTGCTGAGCCCCAGCGCGTCCTTCGCGCTTTCGCAAGCGGCGAGCGACAGTCCAATGGACAGAACCAGCGCGGCGCGGAACGCGCCCTTTCCGAACATGTCTTTCATGACGCCTTTCTAGTGCTTTCGCGGCCGCCAAACAAGGAATCCACGATCAAACCGACAACACCCGCGGAGATTGCGATATCGGCAATGTTGAAGGCGGGCCAGTGACTGGTTCCCGCCCACCCGGCTACCCACGCCCCGGCCGCGCCGGTCAGGTAGACATCGAAGAAGTCGGCGACCGCGCCCCAGACAAAACGGTCGATCGCATTGCCGATAGCACCGCCAATGACGAGAACCAGAGCAATCCGAACCAGACGCGTGTCCGTCCGGCTCAGCCACACCGCGAGCCCGGCGGCGACGGCAATGTTCACTGCAGCCAGAATGTACTGACCGCCTTCCCCGCCGGAAGAGAACAGCCCGAAGCTGACGCCGCGGTTCCAGACCATCACCAGGTCGAAGAACGGCAGAACGGGCACCGGATCGCACAGATGCGGCAGCCCGTCGATCAGCCGGCAGTTCCGGGTTTCCATGACACCCAGCAGCAGCCACTTCGACAGCTGATCGAGCGCCATGATCGCGGCAATGAACGGCAGGTGGATTCGCAGCATCCGGCGCAGGACCCGGCAGGTGAAAACAGACGCCTCTCTAGTCCATCCGCGGGACTGTTGGAAGGGTTCTCACCGAAACAGCCCGGTACTCCCTACCCCTTCGGCTGGATCACCGCGTCCAGGGCGACGCCACCGTCGGCGCGAGCGACGAAGGGGTTGATGTCGATGCTCTCGAAGCGGCCGGCATTGTTCGCGGCGAAGACCGACAGGCGCGACAGCATCATCGCCAGCGCGTCCAGATCGACCGGCTCGGTGCCCCGCGCGCCTTCCAGCAGCGGCAAGCTCTTCAGTTCGCGGATCATGCGCATGGCTTCCTTCGGGCCGAAGGGCGCGATCCGGAAACTGACATCCTTGAACACCTCGACGAAGACGCCACCCAGGCCAAACATCACCGTCGGCCCGAAGACCGGATCGTTCTGCACCCCGATGATGGTCTCGACGCCCGGTTTCACCATGGGCGCGACCAGCACCCCATCCAGCTTGGCCGAGGGCGCATGTTCCGCCGCAGCCGCCATGATCGCCTGGAAGGCCTCTGCCGCGCCGTCGGGCGCGACATTCAGCTTCACGCCGCCGATGTCGGTCTTGTGCTGGATATCGGCCGACAGGATCTTCATTACCGCCCGGCCGCCGAGCGCCTCGACCGCCGCACGCGCTTCCTCGACGGATTTGGCGACCTGCATCTCCGGGTAGGCCACGCCGGCCTTGGACAGCAACAGCGCCGCCCCATGTTCGTTCAGCAGCCCGTTGGGAATGCGGATATCCGCCGCCTGGGGCAGCGGATCGTCTTCCCTGCCCCGGTTGAAGCCTTCCTGGATGCGCGCCAGCGCCTCCATCACCATCAGGCCGCGGTTCATCTCCTCGTTCACCAGATAGCCGTGAGACTCGAAGAATCGCCGGTTGTCGTCGTTGCAAAGCATGGAGACCGACATGATCGCGTCCGGGTAACGGCTACGGATGGCCGGGAAGATCTCCCGCATCCCGGTCATGATCCGCTCGGAGAACCCGACCGCCGACAGGAAGACGATGGTCATGTCGACATCGCCATGTTCCAGCATGGCCTCCAGCCCTTCGCGCAGCAGGTCGAACTGGTTGGTCGCCATCGCGGTGACGTCGACGGGGTTGCGCGCGGCGGCATAGGGCATGGCCGCCTTCACCGCGTCCTGCGCCACCCTGGGCAGTTCCGGGACTTCCAGACCGATATTCTCGGCCTCGTCGGAGGCCATGACGCCCGCGCCGCCGGAGACGGAGACGATGCCCAGCCGCCTGCCCTTCGGCAGCGGGCTGACCAGCGCCGCCGCACCGACATCCATCATCTCTTCCAGACTGTTGACGCGCACGACGCCGAATTGGCGGAAGGCCGCGTCGAAGACCGCGTCCGCACCGGCCAGCGAGGCCGTATGGGTCGCCGCCGCCGCCGCGCCGACCTCCGACGAGCCGACTTTCATGCAGATCACCGGCTTCTCGGCCTCCCGCGCCATCTTCAGCGCCGTGATCAGCCGGTCGGGGTTCTTGCAACCCTCCATGTAGGCGGTGATGACCTTGGTCTCGGGGTCGGTCGCGCCGAAGGCGATGCAGTCGGCGATGTCGACATCGACCTCGTTGCCGGTGGCGACCCAGGTGCGGATGCCGAGACCCAGCTCGCGGGCCTGCACCAGGATATGCGCACCGACCGCACCCGACTGGGTCATGATGGTCAGCCCGCCGGGCTTGGGCCAGCCGTGATCGAACATCGAACTGAAGGTGCCGATGGCCCATGTCGCCGGCGTCAGCGTGCCCAGGCAGTTGGGCCCACAGATGCGCATGTCGTGCTCGACCGAGATCTGGCGCAGCTGTTCCTGCCAGACCGCGCCCTCGCCCCCCACTTCGGCGAAGGAGGAGGAGAAGATAACCAGCGACTTCACGCCGGCTTCGGCGCTGGCCTGCGCCACGTCGACGACAGCCGGTGCGGGCACCGTGACGATGGCCATGTCGATGGGCTGACCGACCTCGCGGATATCGGCATAGGCCTTCAGGCCCTGGATTTCCTTTTCGCGCGGATTGATCGGATAGATCGGCCCGTTGAAGGGGGCTTCCAGCATGTAGCGGATCGGGCGTCCGCCAAACTTGTAGAGCTCGTTCGACGCGCCGATGACCGCGATGCTTTTCGGGTCGATCAGCGCGGTAAGGTCGCGCGGCTGACTCATGATCTTGTTTTCTTTCTTCAGGCGGCGAGCTGCATGAGCTGCGCGACGGAGGGTTGGGATTCGAGCGCCAGGATGGCCTCGCGAAGGGCGCCGGCGCGGTTGTCGCCAATGACCGGCTCGGCGAGCATGCGGAACTTGTGGGCGATGCGTTCGCCCTGTGCGGCCACGTCCGCCGCCGGAATGCCGCTGTCATGTTCGACCGTTACCGTGCGGCCATCGGTGGTGGCGACCACCAGTTCCGACCAGGTCGTCGGCCGGCCTTCGACAAGCTCGACCTCGATGGCGTCGCGCAGTGCGCAGAGAGCCGGATCGGCCGCGTTGGCGGCGTCGTAATTCGTCATCCCGGCCGTATCGACCCCGGCGATGGCGAAGGCGGCCGTCATGCGCAGGGAGAACTTGATCTCCAGCCCCGTCGACGGCTCCGGAATGTTGCAGACGCGATCCGCCCCCTTCTCCACCCGCAGCCTGACCGAGGCGATGTCGGCGGGGCTCAGCCCGTGCTCGTCGCGCAGCTTGCGGCCGCACTCGATGCCCGCATGGGTCAGGTAACAGGCGGCGTGATACTTGAAGAGGTTGTTGCGCACATGGAAGCCGCCGCCGGGCGCCGGTCCGGTCGCGGCGTCGGCGCGGAAGTCGCTGGCATGAGTCTCGGCGAAGCCCTGCGCGCAGTCGAGAATGTCGCCACGCGAGGTGAACCCCCGCTGCGCCATGGTCGCCGCCTGCAGCCCGGCCTCGGTCGCACGGCCGGCGTGGAACGGCTTGCAGTCGGTGCCGAACTGGCTTTTCAGCCCCGCCGCCATGGTCCCGGCAATACCGAAGGCCCGAGCCATGCTCTCGGCGTCGAGCCCCAGCAGCCGGCCGCAGGCGGCGGCGGCACCGAAGGCCCCCGCCGTCGCCGTGGCGTGAAAACCCATGGCGTAGTGGCTCGGATTGACCAGCGCGCCGATGCGGCAGGCGGTTTCGTACCCCGCCACAAAGGCGGTCAGCAGATCGCGGCCGCTGGCGTCCCGCCGCTCGGCCAACGCCAGCAGTCCGCCGGCCACCGCGACGGTGGCATGACCGCTGAGCGCCATGTTCACGTCGTCATAGTCATGCGCATGGCTTGCGGTGCCGTTGACCAGCGCGGCCTGACGGCTGGCCAGCCGGATGCCCCGTCCGACAAGCGTCGCCTGCGGGTTGCCGCCCTGATCCTCTGCATCCTCGGCGACGATCGCGGTACAGCTTTCCCGCGCGCCCGCCAGGGTGACGCCGAACCAGTCCAGCAGGCACTGGCGCGCCACGGCTTTCGCGTCCTCGTCAATATCCTCGAACTGCAGATGCGCCGCGCGTTCGGCCAGTTGCCGGGTGATGTCGGTTTCCGCCATGGGATGCCCCCTCTCAGCGCCCCTTGAAGACCGGTTTGCGCTTCTCGGCGAAGGCCAGCATGGCCTCCTTCGAATCCTCGGTCTTGCCCAGTTCCCAGGTCATGGTCTGCTCGAAGCGGTAGCCGTCGCGCAGGCTCATTTCCTCGAAGGTGTTCGCCGAATGCTTGGCGATCTCGACCGCGACAGGGCTCTTCGCCGCGATCTCGGCGGCGATGGCATGGGCGGTCGGGATCAGTTCCTCACGCGGCACGCAGGCCTCCGCGACGCCGAGGCGGTAACACTCCTCGCCCGAGACTTGCATGCCGGTGAACATCATCCGCCGCGTCCGGCTGTGGCCGAACAGGCGCATGCAGTGCCGCCCGCCGCCGGCCAGACCGACATTGATCTCCGGCAGGCCGATGGCGGCATCGTCGGCGCAGACGATGATGTCGGCGGAGGCGACCAGCGCCAGGCCAGCGCCCAGCGCCGCACCGCCGACAGCGGCCACGACGGGAATCCGGCATTCCATGATGGAATGGAAGCATTCGCGCGCGCGGCGGCTGTGCTGCCAGTGATCGCCAGGGCCGCGTTTGGACTTCGCCCGATCCTTGATTTCCGCTCCGGCGGAGAAGTGCCTGAAGGCGGAGCATAGAAGTATGGCGCGGGCCTCGGGCGCATCCGACAACGTGTCAAAGACCTGCATCATCTGGTCGTGGAAGGGCTGCGACTGGGCGTTCACCGGCCCGGCCGACATGGTCACGGTCGCCACGTGATCGTCACCGATCTCGCAGCGGATCAGTTCGGTGCTGTAATCCATGATCCGGCGCTCAGGGGAAGTAGGCCGTAATGGTCTCGGCGACCAGGGCGGGGCGCTCCTGACCCTCGATCTCCATCCGCGCCTCGGTGATCATCTGGATCCCGTTGCCGGCGATATCGTTGATTTCCTTGATCTTCATGCCGAGCCGCACCTTGCTGCCGGACGGCACCATGTTGGTGAAGCGCAGCTTGTTGGAGCCGTAGTTGATGCCGTTCTTCAGCTTCTCGACCTTCACCATCTCGTACATGAGCTGCGGAATCAGGGAGAGCGTCAGGAAGCCGTGGGCGATGCACTTGCCGCCCGGCATCTCGTTCTTCGCGCGCTCGACATCGACATGAATCCACTGGTGATCGCCGGTGGCGTCGGCGAAGGCCTGGATCATGTCCTGATCCACCTCGACCCAGCGCGATACGCCCAGATCGGCGCCCACGTGGCTCTTCAGGTCGTTTGGCGTTTCCACGGTCAGCATGGTTTCCCTCCCCAAGGCATGCGTTGATGTTCAATTGAAGGCGGTTTCCGCCGGCAAGGCAATCTGTGCGCTGCGAATGTCTATCCTGCGCCGTTCTGCCAGGGCTTCAGCGCGGCATAGGCCGTGCGCGCGATCGGCGCATCCAGACCGAGCTGTTCGGACATCCGCATGACTGCGCCGACACCGACATCGATCTCCAGCCGGTTGCCGGCCTCCAGATCCACCAGCGTTGAAGATTTCATCCCGGCCGGTGCGGCGTTCAGCGTCTTCAGAACCTTCTCGACGCTGTCATCCGGCAGGGGCACGCCCCGCGCGCGGGCGACGGCGTAGGTCTCTTCCATCAGGCCCTTCAGCAGCGCCTGCAGTTCCGGAATCTCCTGGGCTGCGCCAATGGGCCTGCGGCTGATCGAGGTCACGCCACTGGAGGCTGCCCAGAGAATGAACTTGCGCCAGAGATCGAGCTCGATGGTCTGCGACAGGGTCACGTCCATGCCGGTCCGGCACCCCGCATCGACAAGCCAGTCGATGACCTCGCCTGCCCTACCCTCCAGCGCGCCGACGATCAGCCCGATGCGCGGCGACTTGTGAACGACGAGGCCGGGCGCATCGATGTTGGAGGGAACATGGGCAATGCCCGCCGTGACCCGATGCCCGCCGAAGCGCTCACCAAGATAGCCGGGCGCCTCGACGCCGTTCAGGACCGGAACAATGGCCGTATCGGGTTTCAGCAGCGGCTCGAACTGGTCGGCGGCGGCTTCGAGACCATAACTCTTCACACAGACCAGAAGCAGGTCGACAGGCCCGACCTCGGCCGGATCCTCGAATGCCTTCGTGTTGGCGACATGCCGGTCCCCCAGGGGGCTCTGCACCCTGAGTCCCTGTTCCTGCATGGCCTTCAGATGCGCCCCACGGGCGATGAAGGAGACATCCGCGCCATCCGCCGCCAGAAACCCGCCGAACAGGCCGCCCAGCCCGCCAGCGCCGAACACGCAGACCTTCATGGGTGCAACTCCCGCGCTCAATAGGACCGCGGCAGTCCGAGGACGTTCTGGGCCACGAAATTCAGGATCATGTTGGTCGAGATCGGCGCGGTCTGGAACAGCCGCGCTTCGCGCCACTTGCGTTCGATGTGATATTCCTTGGCGAAGGCGAAACCGCCATGCGCTGTGAAACAGGCCTCCGCCGCATGCCAGGCCGCTTCCGAGGCCAGCATCTTGGCGATGTTCGCCGCCTCGCCACAATCCATTCCGGCCTGGAACTGCGCCGCGCCCTTGCGGATCATCATCTCGGCGGCTTCCAGTTCGGCATAGGCGCGCGCGATCGGATGCTGGATCGCCTGGTTCTGGCCGATGGCCCGGCCGAAGACCTCACGGTCGTTCGAGTAGTCCACGGCCTTCCTGATGAACCAGCGACCATCACCCAATGCCTCCGAGGCGACCAGCACCCGCTCGGCATTCATGCCGGACAGGATGTACTTGAAGCCGCTGCCCTCCTCGCCGATCAGGCTGGAGGCCGGGATGCGCATGTTGTCGAAGAAGACCTCATTGGTGTTGTGGTTGACCATGGTCTTGATCGGACGGATCTCGCAGCCATTGCCGACCAGGTCGCGCAGGTCGACCAGAAAGACCGACAGGCCCTGGGTTCGCTTGCTGACCTGATCCGCCGCCGTGGTCCGCGCCAGCAGCAGCATCATGTCCGACTGCAGCGCGCGGCTGGTCCAGATCTTCTGGCCGTTGACGACATACTCGTCGCCGTCGCGCACGGCGCGGGTCTTCAGCTGCGTGGTGTCCGACCCGGTCGTCGGTTCGGTCACGCCGAATGCCTGCAGGCGCAGGTCGCCGGTGGCGATCTTCGGCAGGTACATCTCCTTCTGCTCGGGCGAGCCGTGCCGCAGCACCGTGCCCATGATGTACATCTGGGCGTGGCAGGCAGCCGCGGAACAGCCGCTGGCATGGATGGTCTCGAGGATCACCGAGGCCGCGCGCAGCGGCAGACCGGAGCCGCCATATTCTTCCGGAATCAGCGCCGCGAGGTAGCCGCTCTCGGTCAGGGCGTCGACGAAGGCGTGCGGGTATTCCGACTTCTCGTCCAGCTCGTGCCAGTAGCTCTCGGGGAACTTCTCGCAGATCCGGGCGACGCTGTCCCTGAGGTCGAGCCAATCGGCGCCAAGCTCCATGGTCACGTCTTCTGGGAGGGTCATGGTGGTGTCAGCGTTCATCGGTTCACTCCGCCGCCATCGGCGCCGACGCCTGGACGAAGCCCTTCGGCGCGCCGGCCTTCGCGATCATGCCGTGCAGTGGTTCATCAGCCGGCAGGTTGGCCCTCAGGATCTCGCGCACCGACAGCAGCCGGTCGAGATCGATGCCCGTCTTCACGCCCATCGCCTCGAACATGAACACCAGATCGTCCATCACCACATTGCCCGTCGCCATCGGCGCGAAGGGGCACCCGCCCAGACCCGCCAGCGAGGCGTCGAACTTGCGGCAGCCGGCTTCGTAGGCCGCCAGCGCATTGGCGAGGCCAAGCCCGCGCGTGTCGTGGAAATGGGCCACGATCATATCGGCACCGAACTCGGCGATGGCGTCGATGAACAGCGCCTTCACCTGCCCCGGATTGGCGTAGCCGACTGTGTCGGCAATGCCGATCTCGGTTGCGCCGCGCTTCACCAGTTCACCCATCAGCCAGAGCGCCCGCTTCGGGTCGATCTCGCCCTCCAGCGTGCAGCCAAGCGCCGTGGAAACGCCGCTGCAGACCTCCGTCTTCGCGTAATCGGGGTTGGAGGCGCGGACCTCCATGATCTGCTCGAAACGGACCAGCGAGTCCTCGGTGGAGCATTTCACGTTCTTCTGGTTGTGCGTTTCCGAGGCCGAGACCACGAAGTTCAGCTTGTTCACGCCCAGCATGAAGCCGCGCTCCGCGCCCTTCGCGTTCGGAACCAGCGCCGAGACCGTCAGATCCGGCAGGGTGAGCGCGTGCTCGACCACTTCCTTGTGGTCCTGAAACTGCGGCACGACATGCGGCGGCACGAAGGAGCAGACCTCGATCTCCGGCATGCCGGCGGCCGTCGCCTGGGTGATCCAGGCCTTCTTGGCTTCGGTCGGGAACTCCTGCTTGACCAGTTGCAGCCCGTCCCGGAGGCCGACCTCGCGCAGAATGACGTCGCGTTGCATCTCAAACTCCTCCCAATCCCCAACTGCCGTCCTCGGGCCTGACCCGAGGACCTGTGAACAAAGCCTGTATCGGACGCCGCAACACAGACCCTCGGGTCAAGCCCGAGGGATGCAGTCAAAATTCACTTCCCCTGGAAGTCCGGCTTCCGCTTCTCGTTGAAGGCGCGCACGCCCTCCAGCCGGTCTTCGGTGGGGACCATCCGATTATAGGCCTCGATCTCGTAGAGATAACCCGTGTGATAGCCGAGCTGGGTTGACATGGAGACAGACTTCTTGGCCTGGCGCACCGCGATCGGACCGTTGCCGGCGATCCTGCGCGCCGTCTCCAGCGCCGCCGGGATCAGTTCGTCGGGTTCGCAGACCTTGTTTACCAGCCCCCAGGCGAATGCCTCCTCGGCGCCGAAGGGCGTGGCCGTCAGGATGATCTCCTTGGCGCGGCGGACGCCGACTGCGCGCGGCAGGTTCTGCGTCCCCATGGCGCCCGGCATGATGCCGAGCGAGGTCTCGGTCAGGGCGAAGCGCGCACCGGTCGAGGCGTAAGCGAAATCGGCCCCGCAGACGAACTCGCAACCACCGCCAAAGGCCGAGCCGTTCACGGCCGCAATGATCGGCACCGGGCAGTCCATCATCGCCATCATGCCGCGCTCGAACAGGGCGTGCTGCTGCTGCCACTGCTCGTCGGTCATGTTGTTGCGCTGTTTCAGGTCGCCGCCGGCGCAGAAGGCCTTGTCGCCCGCGCCGGTCAGGATGATGCAGCGCGTGTCGCCGGGATCGACATACATCTGTTCCCAGATCTGCTTGATGTCCGCGCCCATCTGCGTGTTCATCGCGTTGCGGACCTCGGGCCGGTTCAGGCGCACGATCAGCACATGCGGCTCGGGCCGCTCCAGCTCGATGGTCTCGAAACTCTCCGGCAACAGGTTCATTTCGCGCCTCCGCCCATGATCTCGTCGGTGTCCGCGCCGAGTTCCGGCGCCATGTTGCGCAGGCCCGGGCGTTCGCCGTCAAAGCTGACCGGGATGCCGATCAGGTTGATCGGCGCGCCCTTCAGGCTCTGGACCATGCCGGCGGCGATGGTCTGCGGATGCTCCAGCACCTCGTCGATGGTCTGTGTCGGCGCGTTGGGCACGCCGGCCCTGTCGAGTATCTCCTGCCAGTGCGCGCGCGGCTGCTGGATCAGGATATTGGAGACCTGCCGCTTCATCTCGACCCGATTGGCGTCGCGCTTCGGATTGGTCTCGAAACGGGGATCGGTCTTCCAGTCGGGCCGGCCCAGGGCGTCCGCCAGCTTCAGGAACAGCCGGTCATTGGAGGCGGCGACGATCAGGTATCCGTCCTCGCAGGCGAAGGCCTCGTAGGGCGAGATTCCGCGCACGCCCGAGCCATGGCGCTTCGGCAGCTCGCCCGTGACCTGGAAGTCGGCCGAGAACCAGGTCATCCACTGCACGGCGGTCTCGAACAGCGCGGTATCGATGACGCCGCCCTTGCCGGTGATGCCCCGCCGGAACAGCGCCGAGAGGATGCCGATGGCGCACCACATGCCGGTGCCCATGTCGATCACAGAGATGCCGCAGCGGACCGGCGTCTGCCCTTCCTCGCCCGTCACTGACATGATGCCGCCAAAGGCCTGCATCAGCGCGTCATAGCCGGGCTTGTCCTTCATCGGCCCCTTGGCGCCGAACGCGTTGAGGTTGCAGTAGATCAGCTTCGGGTTCATCGCCAGCATGGTCTCGGCATCGACACCCAGCTTCTTCATAGCGCCCGGCCGCATGTTCTGGACGACGATATCGGCCTCGTCGGCAATCTTGCGCTTCAGCTTCTCGACCTGCGCCGGATCCTTCAGATCGACGGTCGCCGACTTCTTGTTGCGGTTCAGCACGTGAAAAATCGTCGCCATGCCGTCATCGGCGAAGGGCGGCCCCCAGGCTCGCGCGTCATCGCCCTCGGGGCGCTCGATCTTGATCAGTTCCGCGCCCAGTTCGGCCAGGATCAGGCCGGCAAACGGCCCGGCCACGTTCGAGCCGAACTCATAGGCGACAACGCCCTCCAATGGCAGCGCCACGGCATTCCTCCCCAGAAACTCCCGAAGACGAACCTACCTGCGGCGGGCTCGGGCGGTCAATTCGCTCACCCCTGCAGTCAGCGCAGATCATTCCTGTCCGGGGAAGCGGCGAAGGACCGTCACGGAGGCTCCGAACGCATCCCCATCCTGATTCTCGGCCAGGCCGCTCTGCGAAAGCTCGATCGGCTGCCGCAAACCATCGGGACTGCCGGGAAAGACGAGCACGCCGCCCGAACCCTTGCCGGTTTCGATCGACCGCATCGGCGCACCGACGACAAGGTCGTCAATGCCGTCACCATCCAGATCGCCGGCGGCAACGGCCGTTCCGAGCTCCTGCTCCTTCTGCCACTCGGGCCCGTTGCCAAGCGTGACAACGCGCTGCCATCCGCTCTCCATATGGCGATAGATGTGGACGGTACCGGCCATGGGCGGCCGCCTGATCCGACGCCCCGTTCCGCCCGTCGTCCCCGTCCGGGCCCGACAAAGTTCGGAATGCACCGGCCCACCAGATCCCGGCCGCGTGCCGTCCTGACCGCAGAGAGCACTGGCGGATTCGAGGGCAGACCTGAGTTCGCGCCGCGCCAGATCCCGCACGCCGGGCGGCTGGGTCATCGGGCCGGAGACCCGGTCCCGAGGCGCGCCGACAGCGACCTCCATCACGCCATCGCCGTCGAAATCACCCGAAGCCAGGCTCGCTCCGAACCGCATGTCGGCATTGGCGCCGCCAGGCAGTTCGCGCGGATCGATGACGCTGTCGACCGTCAGACCGTCCGGTCCGCCCCGGTAGAAGAAGACAATGCCCGCGCCGGGCAGCTCCGGACCGAACCCCTCGTTCAAAGCCGAGGCGAAGAGATCGTCGAAGCCGTCGCCATCGAAATCGACGGCATGGAGGACATCGCCGAAGCGCTCGCCCGCCTCCGGAAGGCTGTAGGCCGATTGGTCGATGCGGCGAACCCCGGCAAGCCCGGTGCCGTCGCCATGAAACTCGAACAGCGCGCCGCCATCGGCGTCCGGGTTCTGACGGGCCGTGGCCGCGCCGACGACAAGATCGGTGATCCCGTCGCCATTGAAATCGCCCGCCGCCAGCGAAATGCCGAAGCCCCGCTGATTGCCGGAACCGATAAGATCGGCTGAATCAAACCTGGAAGGGTTAGGGGCGAAATGGAACTGCGGTGGCAGGTTCACGGTCCCACGGTGCCGATAACGGAAGACTGAGCCATTGCCGATTCCGGACTCGACGGGATGCTCGAATGAACCGGCGAAAAGATCGACGAACCCGTCATCATTGACATCGAAAGCTTCGAGGGCGAGGCCGTGAAAGCCTGGACGGCCGAGGCGCTGGCCGGGTCCTTTCCGCAGCCTCTGCGCATGCTCGAAGTGGCCCCGAAGGAACTGGTAATAATGGACTTCGCCGGGTCGAGAAGCGTCCGGTTCACGCCCGCCGCCCGGACTGCCGACAACCAGTTCCACCCGGCCATCATTGTCGAAGTCCCCCAGCAACGCCGCAGCGCCGAACGTATCCCTGGAGCCGCGTGCGCCGTGCGGGGGAACGACCATCTGCAGCGGCTCCAGAGTGAACGGCTGCGGTGCAGTTGCGCCACCGCGCAAATCGATCTTCCGTCCGAACACAAAGGACGCACCGCCGCGTACGACACAGCGGTCAGGCTGGCCGTCACTGCATTCCAGTTCGCCCCGGTTCAGCCCGATGACCTTGTGGATGGCGCCGACGACCAGTACCGGACGCTTGCCATGATCGTTCAGATTGATGCCCGGCGGCCGGTCGCGGCGGTCGATCTGCTGCGCAGTCGCCTGCGGCAAAGCAAAGGCCAGTCCGGATACCAGCGGCGCCCAAATGGCGAGCCGGAATCCCCGGCGGAGCCAGCTTCGGGAAAGAAACACGTGAACTCCTCGCGAAACAGCGCAAGGAGACTACGAGCCCCGATGACGTAGGGTCAATTCATCAGAACAGAGCGGTGACGAGCATGACAAGCGTGGCGAAGAAGCCGACCGCCCAGACCGCCGTGCGGATCAGAAACACGCCCGACGCGTAGGCGGGGATGTAGAGCAGCCGGGCCAGCAGGAAGATGCCCGCGCACATCTCGGTGGTGGCATTGCTGGACTGCGACAGGGTGACGACGACAACGGCGACGCCGAACAGCAGCAGCCCCTCATTGTAGTTGGCCATCGCCCGCTGCAGCCGCCCGCCAACGCCGGACATCGTCTTCTGCTCGTCGCGATTGCCCAGCAGGTAGGGCAGGCCGAGCTGCCCCATGCCGGCAAAGGCGGTGATCAGGAAATGCAGAACCCAGATCAGGCCCGCGTAGCCGAGTGCTTCCAGTTCGTAAGGCATGTCGTCTCCCCCAGTTCGCCCGCCGTTCCGGCGGCGGGACGGTTACAGGGAGAATACTACTGTCACGCGAGACGGCCAGCCTGAACATGAGCCAGTGATGGAGCCAGCCGGTCAGCGGCAACGGTGCGCCGTGAAAGATTCTGCCAGTCCCGAGCCGCCCACCCGGCCGGCCATGCCCGCATCGCTCCGGTATCGGTCGGCGCACCCGGGTGAGCGGTTTCGGTTACTCCGCCGCGGTCTGCGCCGTGGGCAGGACATAATCCTTGAACTGCTCGCGCAGGGTGATCTTCTGGATCTTGCCGGTGGCCGTGTGCGGGATCTCGTCGACGAAGGCGACGTCGTCGGGCATCCACCACTTTGCGATCTTGCCTTCCAGCACCTCGAGGATGCTCTCCTTGGTCGGCTCCTTGCCCGCCTTGCGGACGATGACCAGCAGCGGGCGTTCGTCCCATTTCGGGTGGAAGATGCCGATCACGGCGGCCTCGGCGACATCCGGATGCGCCATGGCGGCGTTCTCCAGATCGATCGAGCTGATCCACTCGCCGCCGGACTTGATCACGTCCTTGGCGCGGTCGGTGATGGTCATGAAGCCGTCCTGATCGAGCGTCGCGACGTCGCCGGTATCGAACCAGTTGTCGTCGTCCAGCACCTGGCCGCCCTCGCCCTTGAAGTAGCCCGACGTGATCCAGTAGCCGCGGGTCTTCAGATTGCCGAAGGCCACGCCGTCACGCGGCAGTTCCTCGCCATCGTCGCCGGTGATCTTCAGGTCGACGCCATAGATCACGCGGCCCTGCTTGGCCTTGTACTTGAGCTGCTCCTCGAAGGGCTGCTTCTCCAGCTCGCGGGTCATCACCCCGGTGGTGCCCAGCGGGCTCATCTCGGTCATGCCCCAGGCGTGGACGACGGTGACCTCGTATTTCTGCTCGAAGGTCCTGATCATCGCCGCCGGCGCCGCCGAGCCGCCGATCACCGTGCGGTTCATGTGGCGCAGGTCGAGACCATGCTCCTCCATGTAGTTCAGCAGCATCAGCCAAACCGTCGGCACGCCGGCGGACATGGTGACTTCCTCGTCGTTCATCAGGTCATAGACCGACTTGCCGTCCAGGTCCTTGCCCGGCAGCACCATCTTCGCCCCGCACATCGGCGCGGCATAGGCCAGGCCCCAGGCGTTGGCGTGGAACATCGGCACGACCGGCAGGATGGTGTCCTTCGACGACAGGCCCAGGCAGTCGCCCATGCAGGCCGCGAAGCTGTGCAGCACGGTCGAGCGGTGGGCGTAGAGCACGCCCTTCGGATTGCCCGTGGTGCCGGAGGTGTAGCAGAGGCTGGAAGCCGTCATCTCGTCGAACTGCGGCCAGTCGAAATCGCTCGTTTCGGCGGCCAGCAGATCCTCGTAGCAGAGCGCGTTCTTCAGCGAGGTCTCGGGCATGTTCGCGGCATCGGTCATGATCACGATGTGCTCGACCGAGCTCAGCTCGTCCTGAATCTTCTCCAGCAGCGGCACGAAGGTCAGGTCGGTGAAGATGACCCGGTCCTCGGCGTGATTGGCGATGTAGACGATCTGCTCGGGGAAAAGCCGCGGGTTGATCGTGTGCAGCACCGCGCCCAGACCGGAGACGCCGTAATAGCACTCGAAATGACGGTATGTGTTCCAGGCCAGGGTGCCGACGCGGTCACCCAGCTTGATGCCCAGACGGGTCAGGGCATTGGCCAGCTGCTTGGAGCGCGCATGGGCGTCGCGATAGGTGTAGCGGTGGATCGGTCCCTCGACGGTGCGGGTCACGATCTCGGTCTTGCCGTGATACTGCGCCGCGTAGTCGATCAGCGTGTGAATGAGAAGCTGCTTCTGCTGCACCAGCCCTTGCATGGGTTCCTCCCGGGAAAAACGCTCGTTTCGGATTGGCGCGGAAACTATGAGGACTCGATGCCGGACGCAAGCGGCGGACGCCCGCGATCAGCCGGATTCCGCCCCTCGACGGAAATCGGCGCGATACTTCGCCGGCGTCATCGCAGTCAGCCGCTTGAAGTCGCGGCCGAAATGGGCCTGGTCGGCATAGCCCGCGCGAAAGCCGATGGCGGCCAGCGGCGCGTCGGTGTTGCGCAGCATGCGCGCGGCGACACGGCTCCGCGATGCGCCGATCACCTGGCTCAGGCTGCCGCCTTCCTCGCCCAGACGGCGCTGCAGGCTGCGGACCGAGCTTCCGAACATCGACGCGATCTCGGCAGCCCGCCAGGCGCGCGAGGGATCGGCTTCGACCGCCGCGCCGATCCGCGCTGACAGGGTGTGCCGTTCGGGCAGGACCGGGGCATGCTCCGGCTCGCCCGACCAGGCAATGTGCCAGCGCGAGAGGTCACCGGTGGCGGGTTCGGCCTGCCAGCCTCCATCATAGGCGAAGCCGGTCTCCGACACCGGACTTGCCCGCAGGCCGGTCATGCCGATGGCGGTGAACAGGCCGACCAGCATGCCGAAGACCAACGCATCCTCCTCGACCGTGGGCGTCTCGTCCCCAGCCGCATTGAAATGGGTCAGTTCAATCCCGCCCGGCTCCGCATTCTCGATCCGCGTGCGGTGGCGCGAGTGGACATAGCGTTCCAGCCGCTGCCACCGGTCGACCAGATCGACCGCACTGCGCGCGCCCATCAGGGCCGCGAGGATCGGGTCCTCGGGCGCGTCCACAACGGACTCGCCGATGCGCAGCAGGGTCAGCAGCCCATGCTCTGCGCGCAGGCCGGTCAGCAGGCTCCGCTTGGTGGCCAGATCGATGCGGGCGTCCCCGCGCCAGCGCTCCAGCCCGGCGGGCAGGCCCTGCCGTTCGAGACCCAGCCGGATGAGCTGGACCAGCGCCGATGCGGAATGGTCGGTCATCCCCTCTCCCGTTCCAGCGCCGCCAGATCGATGGGCAGCCGTGTGGGCTGCACGCCGGTCAGGTTGGCAACCGCGTTGGCGATCGCGCCTGCGCCCGCAACCATGGCCGTCTCACCGGCCCCCGATGGCGGGTGATCCGTCCGCATCAGGCTGATTGACATTGGGGGCACATCCCCGATCGACGGAACCGGGGCCGAGACGAAATCGTCCGCGGCAATCCGGCCGTCAGCGAATTCCAGCCTGTCGAACAGCGCCATGCTCACTCCCCAGACGAGGTTCCCCTCGCATTGTGCCTTCACAATGTCCGGATTGACCACGAAACCGCAATCATGCGCGCACCAGAGTCCCGTCAGGCGCGCCCCGCCATCCGGGTTCCATCGCACCTCGGCGATCACGGCGGCATAGCTGCTTCCCTTGTAGATACCGCAGGCGACGCCCCGGGCCACGCCTGCCAACTCAGGCGCCGGACCGGCCAGGCTGGCCGCCTGACGCAGCACCGCCGCCAGCCTCGGGTCGCGAATGTGATCGAGGCGGAAAACAACCGGATCCGCACCGGCCTGCCGGGCGCAGGCATTCATCGCGCTCTCGATGGCGAAGGCGTTGGGCGCCGCACCCAGGCCCCGCCAGGGACCGGTCAGCACCTGCAGCCGCTCCAGGCTGTAGTCCACCCGGATCGCCGGCGCGCCGTAGTCATGCGCACTGCCGCGCGCGACGCCGTCGTCGCCGATGAAGTCCGTGAAGGTCTGCATCCAGGCCGGCAGCCCGGCATTGGTGAAGATGACATGCCCGCTGACGAAACCATGCCGCCAGGCGGCAATCCTGCCCTCCTGCAGGCGCACGCGAACCCGGTGCGCCGATTGCGGGCGGTGGAAGCCCTGGCGCAGTTCCTGTTCCCGGGTCCACTGCACCTTCACCGGCCTGCCACCCAGCCGCGAGAGGACCGCGGCCTCGATCTCCACCGTCACAATGGTCTTGCCGCCGAAGCCGCCGCCGACACGCATGGGCTGAACCACAACGCGGTCCTGATCGAGGCCGAGGCGGGACGCCACCGCCTTGCGTACATAGAACGGGTCCTGCGAACCGGCCCAGACCTCACCGCCATCCGTGCCGATCTCGGCCACGGCGGCGCGCGGCTCGATGGCATGGTGCGGGCCGAAGGGAATGTCAAAACGCATGTCCACGTCCCACGGACCATCGCCAACCTCACCGGTCTCGACGACCGTATGGGAGAGGTCTCCGTCGGCAAGCCTGGCGTCGATGTCCAGTTGCGCGTCAATTTCGGGCTGCGACGCGCGGTTTCCTGTCCGCCATTTCACGGCCATCGCCGCCTCGATCCGTTCCAGCGCCGAGGGCGTCTCGGCAAGAATGCCCAGGCCTTGCGCGTTGTTCATGCGCAGCATGTCGTCGGCATGGATGCCGATGAATCCTGGCACCGCCTTCGCCGTGGCCTCGTCCCAGGCCTCGGGCGCAGAGTCGATTTCCGGCGAGACCGGCGCACGGAGCACGCGTCCGTAGGCCATGCCCTCGCGTCGAACGTCGCCGGCATAGAGCGGCTGGCCGTTGACGATCTCGTGGTGCCCCTCAACGCGCACGCGATGCCCGCTATAGCCGCCGCCCTTCAGGAACCGGAGGTCCGAATCCGCGATTGATGACGCATCCACGGTCCCCGAGACCTCGCCTCTCGCCAGCGCCATGCGCAGCGCCGCGCAGGCCCGGGCCAGTGGCACGGCGTAGTCCCTGACGCTGTCGCTGCCCACCGTGGCCCGGTAGCCCGGCACTTCCGACGTCGGGGCCAGCACCACCTCGACCGTATCCCAGGCCACGCCCAGTTCATCGCAGGCGATCTGTTTCAGCGCCGTCGAGATCCCTTGCCCCAGTTCAGCGCGCGGCAGCAGCAGCCGATAGCGGCCGTCCTGGTGAACGATCCAGCCGGCGGCGTCCTCCATATCGACCGCCGGCCGATCCGGGATCGGCGGAATGGCGCAGGCCACCAGAAACGATGCGGAGAGGCAGGCCGAGCCCTGCAGGAAAGCACGCCGGTTCATGAGCGGCCTCCCCGTGCGGCGAGGTGAATGGCTTCGCGGATGCGGCCATAGGTGCCACAGCGGCAGAGATTGCCCGGCATGGCCTCGTCGATCTCGTCGTCCGACGGGTCCGGGTTTTCCTGCAGCAAGGCATGCGCCGACATGATCTGGCCGGCCTGACAGTAGCCGCATTGCGGCACCCCGACATCCAGCCAGGCCTGTTGCAACGGATGCAGGCTATCACCGCCGCCATCCGAGAGCCCTTCGACAGTTGTGACCGACCAGCCTTCGGCGTCCTCGGCGGAGACCAGACAGCTTCGCACCGCCTGACCGTCGACCATGACCGTGCAGGCGCCGCACTGACCCAGCCCGCAGCCGAACTTCGTCCCGGTCAGTCCGGCCAGTTCCCTGAGCACAAACAGCAGCCGCTCCTGCCGCCAGACCGGCGGGATCTGCAGCTTTCTGCCATTGACCAACAGTTCCATGATGACCTCCGTGTCCGTTCCTTCGCGGAACAGATGACAGCGGGTCAGCCGTGGTTATTGAACGATCGCGCCAAAATCGGCCGTGACGGGTCGACCGCCATTCACACGGCCGTTTCGCCACTCCCGGAAGGCATCGGGAGCCCCAACGCCCCGGCGATCATGCGCCAGAGCTGCTCGCTCATGGCCTCGACGGGCGGTTCGTCATAGGCGCCGAAGCCGTACATCACCGTCTGGCGGATGGCTCCGGTGACGGCCGCGCCGGCGATATTGACGTCGATCTGGGGCGGGATGTCGCCACGCGCGATGCCCAGGGCGATGTTGCGGGCGGCGAGTTCGGTCATCTCCGCGATCCGCTCCGCCTCCAGAGTGGCGACCTCGGCGGTCCGGCTCAGCCGGCCGAAGACCATGGCCGTCATCGGGTCGGCGCAGAGGAAGGCGATGGTCTCCTCCATCCTCTGGCGTTCACGGACCGGCCAGGGAAGCGAGCCGTCATGGCGGCGGTTCAGCACCGCGCCGTAGCGGTCGTAGAATTCCGCCACCACGGCGGTCATGAGCCCCGACTTGGAACCGAAATAGTGATAGGCGAGCCCCTCAGAGACCCCGGCAGCCTCGGCCACCTCGGTCATCTCGAACTCCCCGCCGCCTTCGATCATGCAGGCGCGGGCAGCTTCCAGGATTTTCGGTTTTGCGTTCTTTCTCGCCATTTCAGTCCCTTAGCACGGGCGGCGGATCAAGGAAATTGAAGCCAACTCAACCGAAGGACCGGCCAATCTCAGTCTCCGGAATTGCCCCCCTCGTTGGACGGAGTCCGGAGAAGATCCGACGCCAGGGTCACCGTGACCGAGGACTTCGACCTGAACAAAAGTGCGCAGCAGGGCATCGCTTCCAGCGCCAACGAAGCCTTCACCTTCGGCCGTTTCGAAGGCGCACTTGAAGCCTTCAACCGTGTGGTTGAAAACTGCCTGGGATCATGAGCGCGGAGGATCAGTCGCTCAGGAGTTCGATCAGCGCCGGACACTGATTGCTTCCTTGCCCGCATTGCGCGACCAGAACCGAGAGTGCCGACCGTAATTCTTCCAGTTCTGCGATCTTGCGCTGCACCGTCCTGAGGTTGTCGCAGGCGAGTTGCTCGACCTCTTCACATGACCGTTCGCCATCCACGGCAAGCCGAACCATCGTAGCCGCGTCGTTCAGGGAAAACCCCAGATCCCGGCAACGGCGGACAAGACGCAATTTTCCGATCAGTTCGTTGTCATACTCCCGCCTGCCGGCAGTTGAGCGTCGAGGCTTCGGAACGATTCCCTTTCGTTCGTAAAACCGAATGGTTTCGATGTTCACCCCGCTGCGGGCGGACGCTTCGCCTATCGTCGTCATCTTCGCCCTTGCTCCTGTAGCCGCTACAGGTAGCACCATGCCGCCCCATGATCGATGAGACCAGACAATCAACCGTGACAACCCGCCCTTCGGCTAGTTCCAGGTCTGGCAAGAGGGCTGTCGTCTTCTTCAGCCTGATGTCCGCAACCGGCGCATTCCTGGCGGCGTCCTGCTGCGTACTCCCATTCCTGTTCATTGCTGCAGGCCTCGGCGGCTCGTGGCTGGCCTTTCTGGATGACGGCCTGCTTTACAGACAGGAACTGCAATGGATCGCTGGCGCCGTTCTTGGCAGCGGATGGCTTCTGGCTTTCTCGGACAGACGGCGTTGGACCATGCATCGTCGCGCCTTGCTCATTGCGACCCTGCTCTTGATCGCATCGATCCTTGTCTGGGAGTTTCAGGGGCAGCTGCGTGAGTGGTTGATGGACCTGAGGTAACTGCATGACTGAACAGATGATCAACATCCATTCGCGGATCACCTGCCCCGAATGCGGGCATGTAGCCCGGGAGGCCATGCCCACCGACGCCTGTCAGTGGTTCTACGACTGCCGGGGCTGTAGCGCGGTGCTCAGGCCGAAGCCAGGCGACTGCTGCGTATTCTGCTCCTTCGGCGATGTCCCCTGCCCGCCGGTCCAGGCCGGTGACGCCTGCTGCGCCTGAAAACCGGCGTCGCCGATCACGTGATTGTCGTCCGGTCTGTCAGTTTCGGCGTATAGGATAGAGGACAGCAACAGTTGGCGGAGGGATCTACAATGAAAACTCAGAGAAACCTGCTGATCGCACTGGGGATGGCCGCCGCCATGACCGGCGCACCGGCCCTGGCCGGATCGCATGGCGACGGCGCGACGCCGGTGGTGTTCGTGCATGGCGACAGCGACACCGCGGCGAACTGGATCAGCACGATCTGGCGCTTCGAATCCAACGGCTACCCATCGGACCGGCTGTTCGCCGTCGATCTGGACAATCCGGGGGCGCGCAGCGACGACACGAAGCGCCAGCCCAATCGCTCGTCCACCACCGACGTGGCGTCCCAGCTTGGCGGCTTCGTCACCCGCGTCCTGATCACGACGGGCGCGAAGAAGGTGGCGCTGGTCGGCAATTCGCGCGGCTGCCAGACCATCCGCAACTATGTCGAGAATGGCGGCGGCGCCGCCCATGCCGAAGCGCTGGTCCTGACCGGCTGCGTGCATCATGGCGTTTTCGTCGCGCCGGGCGCGGCGATGGGCAGCGAGTACAACGGCGCAGGCACCTTCCTGACCAAGCTGAACTCGGATGGCGAAGTGGTCCCCGGCCTGAAGACAGTGACCATCCGCTCCGACAAGTTCGACCTTTACAATCAGCCCATGGGCGACTTCATCGGCCGTCCGGGCCAACCGACCGGCGCGACCTTTGACGGGCCGGCGCTTGAAGGCGCCGAGAACCTGGTGCTGCCTGGCGTCGATCACCGCGAGACCGCCTATTCGGCCAAGGCTTTCGCGCTGATGTACGAGGCGATCACCGGCAAGGCGCCGGCGACGACCGCGATCACGCCCGAAGCGCCGATCACGCTGAATGGCGAGGTCAGCGGCTGGGCCAATGACCGCCCGACGAACCTGCCACTAGCGGGCGCGCGGGTCCGGGTCTGGGCGATCAACGGCTCGACCGGCGTGCGCATCGGTGACAAGCCCGTGCACGAGATCACCGTCGGCCGGCGCGGCCGCTGGGGCCCGTTCGAGGCCGAGCCCGGTCAGGCCTACGAGTTCGTCGTGCGCGCCGACAACTACCCTGTGCACCACATCTATCGCTCGGCCTTTCCCCGTTCCTCCGAGTTCGTGAACCTGCGCCTCTATCCGCTGGAAGACGCTGGCAAGGGCAAGGCGGCGGCGATCGGCCTGATGCGGCCGCGCGGCTATTTCGGTGCCGACGACACGGTGACGATCAACGGCAAGCGGGCCGCCGGCATCAATGACAGCCCGGTACCGAATGTCTGGCGGGTCTGGCACACCTCGGACAAGGCCAACGAGACCGTCATCGCCGAGTTCAATGGCGAGACCATCGCCGCCCGGACCTGGCCGGTGGACGGACACGTCGCCTGGATCGAGCTGACCTACTGACTTCCTCGTCAGCGATAGGGCTGGACCGGCGGCGCGCGCCGCCCCACCCTTCGCCGATGCGGACGCTGCTGATCATCGCCGGCCTGCTCTGGCCTGGGCCTTTGCTGGCGCAGGCGACACAGGTCGACATGGAGCTTGTGCTGGCCGTCGATGGCTCGGCCAGCGTCGACTATGACGAGTTCAAGCTGCAGATGCAGGGCATCTCGGCCGCGTTCCGTGATCCCGAGATCATCGCCGCCGTCAGCGATGGACCGCATGGCCGCATCGCCGTGACCCTGATGGTCTGGTCGGGCCGTGACGCCCCGGTTGGCGGCCTGGGCTGGCACGTGATTGGCGACCGGACCGCGGCGCTGAAATTCTCTGTCGCCGTACAGCGGCTCTTCAGGCCTGTCCGGCCCGGCGCGACCGCGATCAACTTCGCCATCCGAAATGCGCTGGCCAGTCTACGCAACAACGGCTTCGAGAGCCCGCGCAAGGTCATCGACGTCTCCGGCGACGGCAAGGAGAACAATCTTGTCGATGCGCTGGCCGCGACCGACGCGGGCCGGCGCGAGGCGATGGCCGAGGGCGTGACGGTAAACGGCCTGCCCATCATGACCGACGACCCGGACCTTGAGCGCTACTTCCTGGAGAACGTCGTCGGCGGCCCGGGCGCGTTCCTGATCCCGGCCCGCGACTACTCCGATTTCGGGCGCGCCATGCGCGAGAAGCTGCTGCGGGAGATCCGGGGCGACATGCTGATCGGCCGGACAGGAACCGCGCCCCATGGCTGAGCGCTCGACGCTGTTCCTGACTCTGGCCGCGGCGGTGGCGCTGCCGCTCGCCGGCCTCGTCGTGATCGGCCTGCTGTCCCGCGCCCCCGATGCCCATACCGGGCGCATCCTGGTGCTGTTTCAGGATCAACCGACGGACACCGAAGCCTTCGCCAGGATCGCCAGTGCCGGTGCACGGCCGATCCGCGTGATCGGCGCGCTGGACGGCTGGATCGCCGAAACCGATGCCGAGGGCGCGGTGACGGCACTGCGCCAGACGGCACATGTCCGCGCCGTGTTTCGCGACATCGGCATGGGCCGGGCGCTGGCCGGCTGCCTGGGCCTCGCCAGCGGTCCGGCCCGGCCTGGTGGCCTGATTCCGTAAGGCCTGAAACAGAAACCGCCGACGGATCAGGTCAGATCCATCGGCGGCTTCGGTTCTATACAGGCAGGACCGTGCCGGAACGCTGCTCTCACGCGCCCGGCGACGGTAATGCCTCAGCCCGGCTTGCGGATGTAGAGCATCCAGACACGGCCGGTGCTTTCCTTGCGGACGCTGATTTCCGCGCCTTCGCAGCGCGTCGCCATGTCCAGCATCTCCTTCTGGCTGCGGTACTCGACCCGCCAGTCGGTGATCAGTTCCATCGGCCAGAAATTGCTCAGCCCTGAATCGGCCATGTTGCCAACGATCAGCAACCCGCCCGGAGCAAGCTGGTTGTAGAGCCGGGTGACCAGTCCTCGGGCCATGCCGCGGCGCAGGTAGTCGACCAGCCCGACCGTGTAGATCAGATCCTGCTCGACCACGTCGCTGGCTTCCGCGTTGCCACGGACAATGCCGACAAAACTCTCACGCAGCACGTTCAGCCGGGCCTTGCCCTCGTGCCGCGCCGCCATTGGCATCAGGCGCGCATGGGTGTCTTCCAGCGCCTCCAGGTCCTGATCGATCAGGGTGAACTGCGCGCTTCCCGGAAGCTTCGGCGCCGAGAGGACATTCTCGATCTCCTTGGCCGGACCACAGCCCAGGCTGGTGATCCGCGCCGGACGGTCATGGCCCAGCGTGGCCATCGTCTCGGCGATCGCCTGCTGCACCAGAACCATGCGGGTGGCGATGCATTCGGCGACTTCCAGACCGATGCGGTGGAGCATCTGGTCGGCAAGTGTGTCGCCTTCGCGCGCCCAGGCGTAGACCATCTTCATGATGGCGTAGTCTCCGGGATAGCCGCGCGGCTTGTTGTAGCTGCGCTCCCAGATCGCGCCCTTCATGAAGGCGGGGGTCAGGATCTGCTCGGTATAGCTCTTGATGGCGGCGAAGGACGGCGAGTCCATCGGGATCTCGCGCACGATGTCCTCGGCGCCCTGCCACAGATCGCGCCAGCGGCCGAGCACCTTCTCCTCGATCGAGGGGACCACGGAAAGCGCGATGCGGCGCTCGGTCTCGTCGCCCTTCAGGCGCGTTTCCAGCGAGTCCAGCATGTCGCGCTGCCAGGTGATCAGGTGCAGCACGTCGGCGCAGATCGCCTTGTAGGCGGCGGGAACCAGATCCGAGGCCACGGCGTCGGCCTTCGGCAGGCTGTCCATGAACTCGGTCCGGATCTGGGTGACCTCCAGTTCCCTCAGATCGGGACACCAGTCGAGAAACCGCAGGCCGACCTTCAAACTGCTGGGGAAGGTTTCCGTTCGGGCGATTTCAACCGGACCGGAGAAGATCCGGTGACCGGAAGCGGAAACTTCAAGAAAGGAATGCTCGCCGACATCCGCCTTCCAGTCCCGACCCATGCTGGCGTCGATGACGGACATGCCCGAAAGCGAGATATCGTTGAAACGGACCGGGTGCGCGCCAAGCCGGACCTCGATCCGGCCAGCAGCGGGGAAGCTGCCGACCTCCTTTCGCGGGGCCCGGAAGAAGACTTCCCTACCGATGCCGCCGGCCAGATTTTCGTAATGTTCCATGTGCCTCCTCGCACCTGTTCCCTTGTCGTTGGGGTCGCATTTTTCGAGTACTCAGGAACCACCAAAACACCACTCACCACGCCCAGTGAGTCTTGCACTACGAGAGACGTATACGATTTTTTAACCGTAAAAGTGTTAATTTCGCCGATTTTTTTACGTGATCTGTCAATAGTTTCGGTTGATCATCAATTTTCACCTTCAAAAATTGACGAATGCTGCCGATTTTCTGCGGGTTTCCCCGCCCTTCGGCAAAATAATTAACGCTTTGTTAACCAGTTCAGAGCGCTGAAAGCGCACAGAGAGTCGCGCGCCGAAAAAGACGCTCACTCAGAGAATCAAGGGACAGAAGGGGATTCGCCACGACTGCGGCGAAACGGCCTACCAGCTGTTGCGGAGTTCCCGCAACTTGAGGAAGACTTCGCGCGGCGAAGGATCCGCGGAGAGGTCCGGGAACTTCTCGCGCAGCGCGGCGATGACACTGGGGCTGCGCAGACGGAAGAAGGTGTTGACCTCCTTCTCCTGGCCGATGGTGGTGACCAACGCCGCCGACGGGTCCTGGTTCTCGATCTCCGACAGCAGCGCCCGCGCCCGCTCGTTGTCGGGCTCGCGGTCCAGCGTGAACTGCAGATTGTTGATGATGTAGTCGTGGCCCGGATAAAGCTTCGTGTCGTCGGGCAGCGTCTCCAGTTGCTTCACGAAAGTCTCGTAGAGCTCGTCCGGATGGCCGCCATTGTGGCAGTTGCCGGCGCCTGCGTTGAACATGGTGTCGCCGCTGAACAGCGCCTTCTCGTCACCATGGCTGCGCAGGCAGATGTGGCACATGGTGTGGCCCGGCGTGTCCATGGCCTCCAGTTCCACCGACCGGCCGACCTTGATGACGTCACCAGCCTGCAGACCGACATCCATGCCGCGGATCTTGTCCTTTGCGTTGGCGTGCGCCAGCAGCTTCGCCCCCGTCGCCTCGATCACCTGGCGGTTGCCGCCGGTGTGGTCGCCATGTTCGTGGGTGTTGAGGACCTGGGTGATGTCCCAGCCCTTCTCCTTCGCCCGGCCGAGGCATTTCTCGTGGTCGAGCGGATCGACGGCCATCGCTTCGCCGTTCTCGGAACAGACGATCAGATAGTTGAAGTTGCGATAGGCGTTTCCGGTCCAGATCTGCTCGACGATCATCTGCCTGGTTCCTCCCGTGGCGGCTGCGGCGGGCACAGTCCAACATTTCGGGCGCGGACTGTCAGCCCGAATCTTTCCTGATATAACCGGCCCCTGAAACGGGGAGATTTCACATGACCGACAGGATTGCCGTCACCATCGAAGCGGGCGTCGCCGACGTCAGGCTGAACCGGCCGGAGAAGATGAACGCGCTGGACCCGGAGATGTTCGCGGCGCTGCGCGACACCGCCGCCGATCTTGCCGCGCGCGCGGATGTCCGCGTCATCGTTCTGTCCGGCGAGGGCCGCGCCTTCTGCGCCGGACTGGATTTCGGCAGTTTCAAGCAGATGGGCGAAGGCAAACGGAGTTCGGTCGGCCGCCTGACGCCCCGCACCCAGGGCATTGCCAACAATCCGCAGCAGTCGGTCTGGGCCTGGCGGCAGGTGCCGGTGCCGGTCATCGCCGCGATCACCGGCGTCGCCTTTGGCGGCGGCTGCCAGATCGCGCTGGGCGCCGATATCCGCCTGATCGCCCCCGACGCCCGCATGTCGGTGCTGGAGATCAAGTGGGGCCTGGTGCCCGACATGGCCGGGCTGGCTCTGATGCGGTCGATCCTGCGCGACGATGTCGCCCGTGAGCTGACCTATACCGGCCGTCAGGTGACCGGGCAGGAAGCCGTCGATCTGGGGCTGGCGACGCGGGTCGAGAACGATCCCTACGCCGCCGCCATGGCGCTGGCCCGCGAGATCGCCGGCAAGAGCCCGCATGCCGTCCGCGCCGCCAAGCGTCTGCTCAACATGGTCGAGGACGCCGACGAGGCCGCCATCCTGCAGGCCGAATCCGACGAGCAGGAGAAGCTGATCGGCAGCGAGAACCAGATCGAGGCAGTGATGGCCGGCATGGCGAAACGCGATCCCGCCTTCAGGGACGCCGGCTGACCAGGGCGTTTTTCGTCTTTGCGGGTTTACCCGCAGAACGAAAAACGCAACTCGCATAAGCCTTTGCCATTCTTGGTGTCCTTTCAAACGGTTCCATTTGAAAGGACACCGCACTACTCGCCGAGTTCGACAGCGTAGCCGGCAGCCGGCAACGCCTTCTCGATCATGCCCTGCCCGACCAGGAACGCCGCGAAGCGCTCGTAGCGGCGGCGGTCCAGCGCGCCCGGCCGCAAGGCGAAGCGCGGCAGCGTGTCGGCCCAGGCGCGGCGGTTCAGCTCGTCATCCAGATCCGGGTTCTGCTTCAGGAACAGCTCCCAGGACTTCTTCGGTTCATTGACCATGTACTGGACGCCGGCCTCGATGGCGTCGACGAAGGCGGTGTAGCGCGCATCGCCCAACGTGTCCTTGTGGGCAACCACGATGAGCTCGTCATAGGCGGGGACGCCCTCGGCCTCGACATAGAAGGCCCGGCCCGGCCGGTTGACGATGTCCATCTGGTTGAGCTCGAAATTGCGGAAGGCGCCGATGACGGCGTCCACCTGCCCGGAGATCAGCGACGGCGAGAGCGAGAAATTGACGTTGATCAGTTCGATGTCGTCCAGGCCCAGCCCATGCCTGGCCAACATGGCTTTCAGCATCGCGTCCTCGAAGCCGCCAACGGAGAAGCCGACCTTCTTGCCTTTCAGATCGGCGATCGAACGGATCGGGCTTTCCTCCAGCACCACCAGCGAGTTCAGTGGCGTCGCCACCAGCGTCGCGATCCGCTTCAGCGGCAGCCCCTCGGCGACCTGCAGGTGAAGCTGCGGCTGGTAGGAAATCGCCAGCTCCGCCTGCTTCGCGGCAACCAGCTTCGGCGGATCGTTGGGATCGGCCGGGGCGATGAACTCGACCTCCAGCCCGCGCTTCTCGAACTCACCCAGTTCCTGGGCGACATAGAGCGGACCGTGGTCGGGGTTCACGAACCAGTCGAGCAGGACAGTGAGCTTCTCCGCCGACGCAGGCGCGGCGGACAGGGTCAGCGCCGCAACCAGCGCGGCCATGAGTTTGTTCATTGTCGGGTCTTCCCTTCTTCAAACGAGAACGAGTCCGGTTGCCACGGCATCGCCCACCGGAGAACCCGGTCGACAGCGAGCCAGAGCAGCACCGCAAAGATCGCCAGCGCCAGCAGCGCCGCGAACATCAGGTCGATCTGCATCCGTCCGTTGGCGTGCAGCATCAGGTAGCCAAGGCCGGCGCTGGAGCCGACCCATTCGCCAACCACCGCACCGATCGGGGCCACGCCGGCGGCGACCCGCAGCCCCGAGGCCAATCCGGGCAGTGCCGCCGGAATGCGGATGTGGCGGATCATGGCGTAGCGGCTGGCGGTCATCGTCCGCGCCAGCTCGATCCAGCCCGGATCGGTGCGCCGAAGACCATCGAGGAAGGCGGTGGTGACGGGAAAGAAGATGATCAGGCTGGCCATCGCGACCTTCGACCAGAGGCCATAGCCGAGCCAGAGCACCAGCACGGGCGCCAGCGCGAAGACCGGCAGCGCCTGCGAGGCGACCAGCACCGGCAGACCGAAGCGCCGTGCCCAGGCGAAGCTGTGCACCAGCAGCGCCGAGGCGCAGCCGACCATAGTCCCGATGAGAAGACCAAGGACGATCTCCAGAGCCGTCTGTCCCAGATGGCCGAGGATGAGCGGGAAACGGGCAATCAGCGTCTCCACCACCTGCAGCGGCCCCGGCAGGATGAACGGCTCGATCCCGGACGCAGCGACGTAGAGCCCCCAGGCGAGCGTCAGCACCCCGAAGGTGATCAGACCGTTGAGGAGCGACCTCATGCCGCCTGCTCTCCGCCCAGCGCCGCCATGGCCCGTCGCCAGAGATCCTGAGCTTCCGGCATGTCCGGCGAACGCGGCGCGGCGCTCTCCGGCGAGACATCGAAGGCGATGGCCGCCGGGTCGCCCGCCAGCACGATGATGCGGTCCGCGATCCGGATCGCCTCCCACGGGTCATGCGTCACCAGCAGCACAGTCCGGTCCGCCAGCAGCCGGGCCGCAAGGTCCTGCAGTTTCAGCCGGGTCAGTGCGTCCACTGCCGAGAACGGTTCGTCCATCAGGACGACCGGGCGGTCTTCCATCAGGGTCCGGGCCAGCGCCGTGCGCTGTCGCATGCCGCCCGAGAGCGCACCCGGACGCTTGGTCTCGTGACCGGTGAGGCCGACCGCGTCGATCACCCCCGCCAGGCGGGAGCCATCAACCGCCTCGCCTCGAAGACGCGCCCCCAGCGCGGCATTGCCAGTCACGGTCAGCCACGGCATCAGCAGATCGGTCTGGCCCATGAAGGCGACGCGGCCGTCGAGATCGCGACCATCGCTCGCCACGACCCGGCCCGCACCGTCGACCAGTCCCGCAACCCGGCGCAGCAGGGTGGACTTGCCCACGCCGCTGGGCCCCAGAAATGCGGTGACTCCGCCGCCGGCGATCTCGAGGCTCAGGCCGGACAGGATCGCCCGCCCGGCATAGCTGACCGAGACGCCGTCCAATATCAGTCCTGGCGCTTCACTGGCGGAAGCAGCCGCGAGGGCCATGATCGCTCCTTCCCTACGCCGGCCTGGGCCATCGGCCTGTCCGGATCAGGTTCAAGGGGTCGTTCCGTCGAAGAAAAGGAACCTCTCAGCCGCGCCCTTGCGGCTCCCCCGGATATCGCCGCACAATATAGAAGAGGTTCGGAAAAGCGCAATCGCGCGCTCAGTGACGGGATCCATGCGGCCACGCACCTATTTCATCGGCAGCGAGATCTACCGCAATTCGCGTTACGCCAACCGCCACCCGCTGGCGATCCCGCGCGTCTCCACCGTGATCGATCTCGCCCGCGCCCTGCACTGGCTGCCCGACGGCGTCTATCTCGACAGTCCGGTGGCGACCCCTGAAGAGCTCACACGCTTTCACGACCCCGACTACGTCGACGCCGTCCAGCGTGCGGAACGGGAACAGAAGGCCGATCCGGAGCTGAGAGAACGCTACAATATCGGCCGGCTGGAAAATCCCGTCTTCGGCGAGATATTCCGCCGTCCCGCGACCGCCGCGGGCGCCAGCATGCTCGCCGCGGAGATGATCGCCGCGGGCGAGGCCGACCGCATCTACACACCGGCGGGCGGCACCCATCACGGCCAACCGGACCGGGCGAGCGGGTTCTGTTACTTCAACGATCCAGTGCTCTGTATTCTCAGCCTGAAGGACCGGGGCGTCCGCAGGATCGCCTATGTCGATCTGGACGCGCATCACTGCGATGGCGTGGAGGACGCGACCTGGGACGATCCCGGCGTGCTGACGGTCTCGACCCATGAACATGGCCGCTGGCCGCACGACGCCGCCCAGCCACAGCGCCAGTCGGAGAGCGTGCTCAACATCGGACTGCCGCGCGGGACCGGCGACGCCGAGTTCCGGCTGCTGTTCGAGCGGCTGGCCCTGCCCCGGCTGAAGTCGTTCAGCGCCGAGGTGCTGATCCTGCAGTGCGGCGCGGACGCGCTGGCCGACGACCCGCTGAGCAAGCTCTCGCTTTCCAACCGGGCGCTGTGGCGGGCGGTGCGGCAGCTCGACCGCCTGGGCCTGCCGATGATCGTGCTGGGTGGCGGCGGCTACAATCCCTGGTCGGTGGCGCGTTGCTGGACCGGCGTCTGGGGCGCGATCGCCGGATTCGCGCGGCCCAACCGGCTGCCGCAGGGGGCCGAGGAAGTGCTCAGGGCGCTGAGCTGGAAGCGCGCGGCCGGGCGCAACCCGCCTCAACACTGGTTTACCACGCTGGCAGATGCCGAACCCGAGCCCCATATCCGACCCGAGGTTCTGGCTCTGTTGGAAAGGTTGGACGATGCGGCGGTGGCTTAGCGTCTTCATCGTGATGTTCTGGTCGGCGAGCGCGCTGGCGGCGGAGACTTCGCCGTTGCTGGTGGACACGCCGAACGGCGTCCGGAGTTTTGAAGTCGAACTGGTCAACACGCCGGCATCTCGCGCCCGCGGTCTGATGCATGTGGAGCACATGCCCGACGGCAAGGGCATGCTGTTCGATTTCCGCGAGGATCGGATGGTCAGCTTCTGGATGAAGAACACGCTGATCCCGCTGGACATGATCTTCACCGACCGCGACGGCGTGATCCTGCAGATCCATCACAACGCCATCCCGCACGACGAGACGGCCATTCCGTCCAATGAGCCGATCCGCGCCGTGCTGGAAATCAACGGCGGCCTGGCCCGCTTCCTGGGCATTCGGGAAGGCCAGATACTGCGTCACCGGATATTCAACAATCTCTGAGAGGCTGCTGGACGCTTGCGGTCTGGCGGGCGCTTATGTAATCCGACATTGCCTGACGGCGGGGCGTAGCGCAGTCTGGTAGCGCACCGGTTTTGGGTACCGGAGGTCGTTGGTTCAAATCCAATCGCCCCGACCAGGCAGGCAGTTCTGACGGAGACCAGCAGGATGAGCGCACGTATCTTCAGACCGGCCAAGACGGCCATGCAGTCCGGCAAGGCGGGCACCCGGAAATGGCGGCTGGAATTCCGCGCCGACACGGCGCGCCGGCCCGACCCTCTGATGGGCTGGACCTCGATCGACGGCACCGAGAGTCAGGTCCGCCTGGACTTCGACACCAAGGAAGAGGCCATCGCCTATGCCCGCAAGCACGGCATCGACGCCAAGGTGTTCGAACCGCGCGAGCCGAAGATGAAGCTGAAGGCCTACGCCGACAATTTCGCCTACAACCGCGTGGTCTGAACGCCCGAACGGTCCAGCGGACGACCACAAGATCGAACTGAAGCCCTCGGACTTGATCCGAGGGTCTGTGTCGAGGCGCTCGACACCCGCTCCTGTTCACGGGTCCTCGGGTCAAGCCCGAGGAACACACTCCAGATTCTGGACAGCCCCGAAACTGGCGCGGTCAAACCGAAACGAAAAAGGGCCGGTCGGAACCGGCCCTTCTGCGCTTATTTCGTGGTGGCGCGGTAGACGCCGTCCCAATCCTCGGGCGGCGGGTTCTCGAGATACTCGGACAGCCGCGGCTGGTAGACGTCGTCCCACAGCACGTTCAGCTCCGGCTTGATCTCCCGGCACTTGTCCAGATGCGCCTGGCTGTCGGCGAAACGCCGCTCCCGGTACGCCTTGATCATGGCGTCGGTCTCGGCATAGATCGCCTTGTACTGGGGATCTTCGGCCATCTCCGGCCCGCCCAGCATGGTGAAGATGCGGACGGCCTCGTCCTTGCCCTTCACCGCGATCAGGTCGAGCTCAAGGATGGCGAAGTCCTTCACCTCTTCCATGGTCAGCTCGCCGATGACGTTCTCGACGCCATAGGACTTCGACTGGCCTTCGATGCGGGCGCCCAGGTTCACGGCGTCGCCCAGCACCGAATAGTCGAAGCGCTGTTCCGAGCCCATGTTGCCGACCACGCATTCGCCGGTGTTCACGCCGATACCGATGCGGATGGGAATGAACTTGCGCCCTTCCTCCTTGGCCTCGACCTCCAGGCGTTCGTTCAGATGAACCAGGTCGGCCTGCATCCGCAGGCAGCTTTCACAGGCATGGCGCGCATGATCCGGATCGTCCAGCGGAGCGTTCCAGAAGGCCATGATGCAGTCGCCCATGTATTTGTCGATCGTGCCATGGTTGCCCATGATGATGTCGGTCATGGGCGTCAGGAACTTGTTGATGAGCTGGGTCAGACCCTGCGGATTGCCCTTGAAGCTTTCCGAGATCGGGGTGAAGCCGCGGATGTCGCAGAACAGGAAGGTCATGTTCCGCGTCTCGCCGCCCAGCACCAGCCGGCTGGGATCCTCGGCCAGCTGCTCGACCAGCGCCGGCGACAGATACTGCGCGAACGCCCCGCGCACCTGCTTCTTCTGCGCCTGCTCCCGGGCGAACTTCTGATAGACCAGAAGGACGAACAGGATGAACAGCGCGAAGGCCGGCGTCAGGCCATCGACCAGCAGCGACTCCGCCGAATACAGGTACCAGCTCCCGCCCAGCAGCAGTCCGGCCAGCGGCACGAAGAAGATGATCGTCGTGATGGCCGAAAGACTGGGCACGAAGGATATCAGCAACAGCCCGGCAACCAGAATGATGGCCAGCTCGATGGCATTGGCGATCGAGGGCCGCACGAGGAAATCGTCGTTCTCGATCATGTCGATGATGTTCGAGTGGACTTCCACCCCGGGGATGGCCCCGTCGAGCGGGGTGGCTCGAATATCCTTGAGGCCTTCGGCCGAGGTTCCGATCAGGACGTACTTGCCGTTGATCTTGTTGTAGAGCTCCTGGATCTTCTCCTGATTGGCCGGGTCGATACGGATGACCTCGTGGGCCGGCACATACAGGTCCCTGTTGGTTTCCTGGAACCGGACCCACATGATGCCGTTCTCGTTGGTGGGGATGACCACCTTCTTGTCCTCGCGAACCTTCGAGCGGATTCGCAGCGAGGAAATGCCCGACGCCTGGTTTTCCTTGCGGATGATGATCCCTGGCGACTCATGCACCAGGCGCAGCATTTCGATCCCGAGACTCGGATAGACGTGCTGCTGCTTGCGGTCCCCCGGCACGCCGACACGGGTCAGCGAAGGGACACGCCGCACGATACCGTCAGTGCTCGGGTCGGTGTTGAAGACGCCAAACCCCGGGGCGGTTTTCTCGATTTCCGGAATGTTGTTCAACAGGAAGGGATATAGCGGCAGCCAGTCCCTGCCGGGTCCGTTCTCCTCGAGAATCCGTGCTCCTTTCGGCAGATCGTCAAACGTCTGGTTCAAAACCTGGCCGGTGGTCGTACCGCCCAGAACGACCCGGCTCTGACTGACCACGGCGCCAAACTGGGCGTCGGTGTTGGGCAGTCCCGCCAGCGCCTGGGCGATCTCCGGCGGCAGGTTGGTGTTGGTTTTTCCGTACTTGTCCGGGGATGTCCGGTCAGCCTCGGAGAACACGATGTCGAAGCCCACGACTTTCGCGCCAAGCTGCATCAGCACCTGCACCATGACCGCGAGGTCATAGCGGGACCAGGGCCACTGCCCCATCACCGCGATACTTTCCTCGTCAATGTCGATGATGGCCGTGTGCGATACGGGCGGCACATAGGGATCGAACTGCTGGAACTGGTCAAACAGCACGTTTTCGCGCAGGAACTTGACCTGCTGGAAATCCGCGACGCGAAGCCAGATCAGGAGCCCCAGCACAATAAAGGCGAGCCACCGCAAAGCGAAGAACTTGCCCAGTCTCCTGCCAATCCTGCCCATTTCAGCTCCTTCCCGCCGCCCCTCACTGCGGCTCAAGCGTCACCTATTCGATGACGATGCGGTGCGCGAACGAGCGTCCGTCCGACACCGTCAGTTGTGTAAAGCCCATCATCTTGGCCAGATCGAGGAAGGTGAAGATCTCCTCGACCTGCAGATCGCGGAACAGCGGCGTCCCGCGGGCGATCGCGGTCATCTGCGCCAGTACCGCGCGCGCCTGGTAAAGATTCCGGAAACCCTGCGCCCCGGTCGAGACCATCAGCAGCTTCTCGGCGTCCGCGCCCTTGGCGAACAGCGCATGGGTCGGCGGATAGGGTCTGGCGAGCTGTTCCTGCGTGAACCCGGTGATGAACTGCAGGCGTATCCGGCGGTCCGCATCCGGCAGGGCCTCGGCGCGGCTGCCATAGACTTCCTCGGTCACCGGGCCGGGATAGTAGTAACCCTCATGCCGGTCCTGGGCCTGCGCTTCGGCGACCCAGACGAACAGGGCCGCTGCGATCATGGTGATGGTCAGTCTCATGGCGGAATGATCGCGCCCGTCAGGCCGATGTGCAAGGCCCGTCGGCGTGCGCGCCCGCACAAGCTGGCAAGCGCCGGAACTGCCGTTATACTCCGCAACCCAGGGGACGCGCCGAGACGGGGGACTGGGGGCTGATGGCGTTCGAGCGCATATCTTTCAAATGGGCGCCCACCGCCGTCGCCGAGCGCGCCGCGGGTTCGCTGATATCACGCTATGGCGACAGGGCAGCCGAGGATGCCGACGTCATAGTGGCGCTGGGCGGCGACGGATTCATGCTGTCGATGCTGCACCAGCACCTGCACAAGGGCATCCCGATCTACGGCATGAACAAGGGCACGATCGGCTTCCTGATGAACGAATTTCAGGAAGAGGACCTGTATGACCGAATCAACGCCGCGACGCTGGCCCAGATTCACCCGTTGCGCATGGTCGCCGAGCCCGAATCCGGCGGCGCGCAGGAGGCGCTGGCGATCAACGAGGTCTCGCTGCTGCGCCAGACCCGGCAGGCGGCGAAGCTGAGAATCTCCATCGACGACCGCGTGCGCATGGAAGAGCTGATCTGTGACGGGCTGCTGCTGTCGACGCCGGCGGGCAGCACCGCCTACAACCTGTCGGCCCACGGCCCGATCCTGCCGTTGAGGGCGGGTGTGCTGGCGCTGACGCCAATCAGCGCCTTCCGCCCCCGGCGCTGGCGCGGCGCGCTGTTGCCCAAGGAAGCCAAGGTCACCTTCGACGTGCGCGAACTCTACAAGCGCCCCGTCAGCGCCGTGGCCGACACGTTCGAGGTGCGGCACGTGAAGCGCGTCACCGTTTCCGAGGCCAAGGACGTGACCATGCGGCTGCTGTTCGACGCCGAACACAGTCTGGAAGAGCGCATCCTGAACGAGCAGTTCGTGCCGTGAGTGCCGGCGATCTGGCCGCGCGGGTCGCGCATGGCCTCAGCTATCCCTTCAATCCGCCGGGCCGCAGCTATCTGTTTCGCGACGGCGCGATGCAGCCGCTCGAGCGCCTCGATCCGGCTGGCCGGGTCGCCGTTGTCGCCTCCGGTTCGAACGGTTCGCCGCAGCGACTGGCCGAGAAGTATGGCGAAAGCGCCGAGATTCCCGTCACCTTCGGCACGATCCGGGATCTGGTCCCCGTCTTCGCAGCTCGGCTGACCAGCTACGGTTCGGTTCCGGCGACGCTGGGCGTGGTGCAGGGGGCGAGCGCCGGGGTGCATGTCACCTGGCTGACCGAAGAACAGCTCGAGATCATGCATGGCACGGAATCGGTCGGCACCGGCTACGCCTATGTCCGGCTGACCGGATTCGGACTCGATCTCGGCGAGCATGGCCGGCCGGACGAGTATTTCGCCTACATCTCGATCCATGGCGCCTTCGCGCCGGAAGGCCGGCTGATGCCGCTGCACGAAGTCAGCCAGCATGACGCCCAGCGCCACGCCATGCGCTGCACGGACTTTCACGGCTCCCTCGAGGACTTCGTGGCCCGGCATCTTCAGGACACTGCCTTCCGCCAGCAGATGAACGCCGATCTGGCGAAGCACGGGCACGCGGTTGAACATGCCGGCATGGAACGGCTTATCTGATCGGCCTCGGGGCGCTAGTCTTCGTGCAGTCACGGGAGGGAGACGCGCGGCGACATGCTGAGCATCGAGGCGGTCAGCTACAACTACGGGAAGAAGCAGGCGCTCGACGGCGTCAGTTTCCATGTGCCCGAAGGCCGGTTCGGCGTGCTGCTGGGCCCCAACGGCGCGGGCAAGTCGACGCTGTACGGCCTGCTGACGCAGCTGCTCCCGGTGCAGTCGGGCAACCTGTCCATCGCGGGCCATCAGGTCGCGGGCGGCAATCTGGCGGCGCTTCGGGATCTGGGCATCGTGTTTCAGTCGCAGACGCTCGATCTCGATCTCACCGTGGTCCAGAACCTGCGCTATTTCTGCAATCTTCGAGGCATCGGCGCGACCGAGGCCGCACAGCGCATCGACCGGCAACTCGGCACGCTGGGCCTGGAGGAGCGGCGCAACGACAAGGTGCGGGCACTGAATGGCGGCCACCGCCGGCGGCTGGAGATCGCCCGGGCGCTGCTGCATGAACCCAAGGTATTGCTGCTCGACGAGCCGACCGTAGGCCTGGACATTCCGACCCGGCGGCAGATCGTCGACGATGTCCACGCTCAGGCCGCCGAACATGGCGCAACCGTTCTCTGGGCGACCCACCTGATCGACGAGGTGAAGGCCGGCGACTGGGTTACCGTCTTGCATCAGGGCGAAGTCCGCGCCCAGGGCGAGATCATGGCGCTGCTGGACGAACATGACGCCGACGACATCACCGAGCTGTTCGACCGGCTGACCGACCGCAAACCGCAGGCGCCGCTGAAAGGCGTAAGGCGGGGGGATGCGGCATGAGCAGCGCCTGGCTTCTTTGCCTGAAGGGCATCCTGTTCCGGGAAACCCTGCGATTCTTCCAGCAGCGCGAACGCTTCTTCGCCGCGCTGGTCAGGCCGCTGGTCTGGCTGATCGTCTTCGCCGCGGGGTTCCGTGCGGCCCTGGGCCTGTCGATCATCGAGCCGTATGAAAGCTACATCGTATACGAGGTCTACATCGTCCCCGGGCTCTGTGGGATGATCCAGCTCTTCAACGGCATGCAGAGCTCGCTCTCCATGGTCTACGACCGTGAGATGGGTTCGATGCGGATGCTGATGACGACGCCGCTGCCCCGCTGGTACCTGCTGTTCTGCCGCCTGCTGGCCAGCACCTTCGTCTCCATCCTGCAGGTCTATGCCTTCCTGTTCATCGCGCTGGCCTTCGGCATCGACCTGCCGACCGCCGGATTCCTGACCATTTTCCCGGCGCTGATCGTCGGCGGCGTGATGCTGGGCAGCCTGGGCCTGCTTCTGGCCGCGACCATCAAACAGTTGGAAAACTTCGCCGGCATCATGAACTTCGTGATTTTCCCGATGTTCTTCCTCTCCTCGGCGCTCTACCCGCTCTGGAAGATGCAGGAATCCAGCGAGATCCTGTACTGGATCTGCCAGGTGAACCCGTTCACCCACGCCGTCGAGTTCATCCGCTTCGCGCTCTATCTGCAATTCAACGCCGCCGCGCTTGGCTGGTCGGCCCTGGCGCTGGCGCTCTTCGCCGCAGCAGCGCTCTGGGTCTACTCCCCCTCCCGCGGCCTCAAGGGAGGCGGCGGACCGCCGGGCCGGGGATGAAACCAGGAAAACTGAATCTGATAACCGATGTGCCGGGGCTGAAGGTCGGCAACGCGGAGGATATGGGTGCGATCACCGGGACGACCGTGATCCTGCCTGACGATCCAGCGGTGGCCGCGGCCGATGTGCGCGGCGGGGGACCGGGCACGCGGGAGATCGACGTCATGGACCCGGCCAATCTGGTCGAGTATGTCCATGCTATCTGCCTGTCAGGCGGCTCCGCTTTCGGGCTCGAGGCTGCCGGGGGCGTGATGAGCCGGCTGGCTTCGGCGCAACGGGGGTTTCCGATCGGCGGGTTTCATGTGCCCATCGTGCCGTCGGCCATCCTGTTCGACCTGATGAATGGTGGCGACAAGGCCTGGGGCGAGGATCCGCCCTATCGCGACCTCGGCAAGCAGGCGGTCGACAATGCCGTGACAGAGTTCGCTCTCGGCAATGCTGGCGCGGGCCTCGGCGCGACCGCAGGGCCTCTCAAGGGCGGGCTCGGCAGCGCGTCCATCATGCTGGACAATGGCGTGACGGTGGGCGCCATCGTTGCCGCCAATCCGACGGGATCGGTGGTCATGCCCGACGGGCGGACCTTCTGGGCCTGGGCTCTGGAACTGGGCGACGAGTTTGGCGGCAATCCGCCGCCCGTTGCCCGCGCCGAGGGTGGCTCGCCAGTCTCCAACGCCATGCCCGGCGCGAACACGACGATTGCCTGTGTGGCCACTGACGCAACGCTGAGCAAGGGCCAGGCGAAGCGGGTGGCGACCATGGCGCATGACGGTTTCGCTCGGGCGATCCGACCGGTGCACACGCCCTTCGACGGTGACACGGTCTTCGCACTCTCGACGGCGAGGCAACCCGCCCCAGATCCTGCCGGTCTCAGCCAGATCGGCAGCGCTGCCGCCGACTGTCTGGCCCGCGCCATTGCCCGCGCCGTATGGCTCGCCGGGGACATGGGCGGCATGACCAGCTACCGCAGCAGCCTGTAGGGATCAGCGCCGGCCGAACAGGCGCTCGATGTCGGCCAGTTTCAGTTCGACATAGGTCGGGCGGCCGTGATTGCACTGGCCGGAATGCGGCGTTCGCTCCATCTCGCGCAGCAGGGCGTTCATCTCGTCCGGAGACAGCCGTCGGCCGGCCCGCACCGAGCCGTGGCAGGCCATGGTGCCGCAGATGTCGTCCAGCCGGTCCTTGAGGCCCGTGGCGCTGTCCAGTTCCTCGAGTTCGTCGGCCAGATCGCGGACCAGGCCTTCGACGTCGCACCGCCCCAGCAGCGCAGGGGTCTCGCGAACCACCACTGCACCCGGACCGAAACGCTCAAGCACCAGCCCCAGCGCTGTGAGTTCTTCCGCCCTCGCCTCCAGCCGGCTGGCGGAGGTCTCGTCCAGTTCGATCACTTCCGGCAGCAGCAAACCCTGACGCGCCACACCGTTCTCGGCCATCTCGCGCTTCATGCGCTCGTAGACCAGGCGTTCATGCGCGGCGTGCTGATCGACGATGACAACGCCATCCCGCGTCTGGGCGACGATGTAGGTCTCGTGCATCTGCGCCCGCGCCGCGCCCAGCGGATAGGACTGCAGATCCTCTACCGGCTCGGCGGACGGTGCAGCCGACGGCGCGGCATCGCGGTCCACTGATTCGGACGGCATCTGGTAGAGCGCGGCCGCCTCCATCGCTCCGCTCGATGGTCTCGCCATGGCCGGGGCCTGCCACGATGTACGCCCGAAAAGCTGCGCCGTCGACGGCGCGGATGCCGGACGGAACGCACCAAGCGCGGCGGACGCCACCGTGGTGGAAGCCCTATGCCCGGCCTGCTGCAGGACGCTGCGGAGCGCCCCGACGATCAGGCCGCGCACGACGCCCGGCTGGCGGAACCGCACCTCGGCCTTGCCCGGATGCACGTTCACGTCGACCTCGCGCTGGTCGATCTGCAGGAACAGGGCAACCACCGGATGCCGACCGCCGGAAAGGAAGTCGTGATAGGCCCCGCGCACCGCTCCGACAAACAGCTTGTCCCGGACAGGCCGGCCATTGACGAAGAGATACTGCTGCACCGAGTTGCCGCGATTGTAGGTGGGCACGGCGGCAAAGCCGGTCAGCCGAACCCCGTCCCGCTCAGCTTCGACCGGCAGCGCGTTGTCGATGAATTCGCGGCCCATGATGCGGCCCAGGCGCGACGCCCGCTGGTCCAGCAGTTCTCCCTGCTCGGCGGAAGAGGAGAAGGCGACGCGCTCGCCATCCCTCAGCGTCAGGCCAACCTCGGGATGCGCCATGGCCAGCCGCTTCACCTGATCCAGAACAGCGCCGAACTCGGCCCTGTCGGTCTTCAGGAATTTCAGCCGCGCCGGCGTGGCGTAGAAGAGATCGCGCACCTCGACCCGCGTGCCCGCTGCCCTGCCGGCAGGCTCCGGAGACGAGAGCCGGCCGCCGTCGACGGCGATGCGCCAGCCGGTATCGGCATCGGCGGCGCGGCTTTCGATGGACAGGCGCGAAACCGCGCCGATGGATGGCAGCGCCTCACCGCGAAAGCCGAACTGAGAGATCGCCAGCAGATCGTCATCGGGCAGCTTCGAAGTCGCGTGCCGCTCGACCGACAGGGCGAGATCGGCCGGCCCCATGCCGTGGCCGTCGTCATCGACCGCAATCAGGGTCCGCCCGCCGTCGCGCAGGGTGATGTCGACGCGCGTGGCGGCGGCGTCGATGCTGTTCTCGACCAGCTCCTTCACGGCGCTGGCCGGACGCTCGATCACCTCGCCCGCGGCGATGCGGTTGACGGTCGTTTCTGGCAGACGACGGATGCTCATCCGGCGCTCCGGCTACCAGGCGACAGGTTCGACAGGGGGTGATTCATTGTCCCCCATCGTAAGCCTGATCGCCGCCGCGTCCCAGCCCGCAGGCCGGAAATATCGCTCCTACTGGGTCGAGGTCGCGTCCAGCCCGGTCGGGCGTCCGACCGCCATCACCGTCAGCTTCTCCAGATCCAGCAGCCGCTGCGCCACGCGCCTGATGTCATCCACAGTGACGGCGCTGATGGCTTCGGGACGGGTCTGCATGTAGTCACTTCCCAGGTCATAGCGCTGGATCGCGGTCAGCAGTTGCGCCAGACGGCTGTTGGACGTGAAGCGCAGTGGAAAAGCTCCGTTGATGTTGGCCTTGGCCTTTTCCAGATCCTCTTCCGAGGGTCCGTTGTCGCGGTAGTCGGCGATGGTCTGTTTCAGCACCGTCAGGGCTTCCGCCGCCTTCTCGTTGCTGGTCGCCAGGCCGCCCAGCCAGAGACCGGTGCGGTCCATCGGACGCAGATAGCTGTAGACGCCGTAAGTCAGGCCGCGCTTTTCCCGGATTTCCTCGGTCAGCAGGCTTGAGAACCCGCCGCCGCCCAGCATGTGGTTCATTACACGGGCAATGTCGAAATCCGGATCGTCGCGCTTCAGGCCCGGCAGGCCGAAGACGTACACCGTCTGCGGGCTGTCGTGTTCGATGATCCTGAGCTGTCCGTTCATGACCGGCTCGATGTCATCGACCGGCCCGACTTCGGCTTTCGCCGGCAATCCACCAAAGGCCGCCTCGAGCAGCGGCTTCAGGGCCTCGGGCGAGATGTCGCCGACAACGCCGATGATCAGGTTGTCCCGCGCGATCAGCCGGTCCTTGTGCGCCCGAAGGTCGTCGGCGGTAAGGGCTGTCACGCTTTCCTGCGTGCCATCCTGCGGGACGCCGTAGCGGTCGCCAGGGAAGATCATGGCAGTGAACTCCCGGCCCGCAATCGAGTTCGGATTGCGGCTATCGCGGGAAATGCCGTTAAGGATCCCGGCCCGCATCCGCTCCAGCGGCTCGGCGTCGAAACGCGGAGACGACAGCGCCAGCCCGGCCAGCCGGAAACCTTCTTCAGACTTGTCCGACAGCGTCTGCAGCGACATGGAGAAGCTGTCGCGGGTGGCCTCGAAGCTCAGACGGACCGCCTGATCCTCCAGCGTGCGCTGGAAGGCCTGGCTGTCCAGATCGCCCGCACCCTCATCCAGCATGGCCGCCAGAAGATTCGTCAGACCGGCCTTGTCGACGGGCTCGCTCGCACCGCCGGCGCCGGTCCAGAGCGCGTCGAGGGCGATGATCGGGATGGAGGGTTCCTGCTTCAGCCAGGCGGTGATGCCGCTCTCGGTCTTCACCTCGACAATCTCGGCGGCATTGGCCGCGCGCGTGGCGAGCATGAGGGCGATGCCGATGGCGGCCAGGGCGAACAGCTTGGCCCAGACGGAGGTGAAGCGGTTCATGAGCGTTCTCCCGGCAGCAGCGTCGCGGTGACCGAGCGTTCGATGCGGAAGACCGACCTAGCGGCCTCGCGGACATCCTCGACGGTTACCTCTCTGAGCCGGTCAGGCCAGCTCTCCACGTCCTCGATCGACACGCCGGCAGACAGCGCGCTGCCGAAGACCCGCGCGCCCTGGCTCAGGCTGTCCCGCATGTAGACCGCATCGGCAAGCAGACCGGTGCGGGCCCGGTCCAGTTCTTCCTGGGTGACGCCGTCAGCAACGACCTTCGCGAGTTCGGCGTCGACCGCGGCTTCCAGATCCTCCAGCGAGACGCCTTCGGCCGGCGTCGCATAGACGCCGAAGCTGCCCGGTCCGCGATCCACGCCCGAATACCAGGCGCCGACGCTGATCGCCTTCTTCTGCTCGACCGCCAGGTTGCGGTAGAGACGACTGGTGCCGCTGGCGCCAAGGATGTCGGAGAGCACCTGCAGCGCGATGGTGTGACGGGTTTCGCCCCAGTTCACGCTGTCGGCGATATACATGCGCTGCCAGCTCGGTTCGGCGACGCGCGGATCGGAATGGGTCAGCCGGCGCGCGGCGCGGTGCGGCGGCTCGTGCGGCAGCTCGCGCTGATAGACCGCCGGATTGGCAGGGATGACGCCATAGTGCTTCTCGGCCAGCGGCTTCAGATCGGCGGCCGTGACGTCGCCCGCAACCACCAGGATCGCATTGTTGGGCGCATAGAACTTCTTGTAGAACGCCAGCGCATCATCGACGTCCAGGCGCTTGATCTCCTCTTCCCAGCCGACAATCGGAATGCCGTAGGGATGCGCCAGATAGAGGGCGGCGGTGACCTGTTCGCGGAACTGGCCCTGGGCAGTCGAATCCGTGCGCTGGCGGCGTTCCTCCAGCACCACGTCCCGTTCGGTGATCATGTCCTGCTCGCCGAACTGCAGGTTGACCATGCGGTCAGCCTCCATCGACATCACCAGTTCCAGCCGGTCACGGGCGATGGTCTGGAAATAGGCCGTGTAGTCCTGCGAGGTGAAGGCGTTGTCGCGCCCGCCATTGGCGGCGACGATCCTGGAGAACTCGCCCGGTGCAAGCTTGCCCGTGCCCTTGAACATCAGATGTTCAAGGAAATGCGCGATGCCGGACTTGCCCGGCGGTTCGTCGGCGGCGCCGACCTTGTACCAGACCATGTGCACGACGACGGGCGCGCGGTGGTCGGGAACCACCACCACCTGCATGCCGTTGTCGAGGGTGAAGCTTTCGGGATTGAAGAGGCCGGCTTCGGATTTCGGGACGAACCCGGCGGTGATCAGAAGCGACAGGGCGGCAGCCAGAACAAGACGCACGAAGGCATTCTCCGTTTGGTAACGAGACTGCCCTGGATATTGGCGATGCCGCCGCTGCAAACAAGTCGCAACGGCGTGACCGGTGACCGCAGTCTCAGCCGAAGACGCGGTCGAAGATCGTGTCGACGTGCTTCAGGTGATAGCCGAGGTCGAACATGGCCTCCAGTTGCTCCGCCTTCAGGGCGGCGCTGACGTCCGGATCGGCCTTCAGCAGCGACAGCAGATCGGCGGCGCCGTTCGAATCCCAGACCTTCATGGCGTTGCGCTGCACCAGCCGATAGGCGTCCTCGCGGCTGACGCCGGCCTGGGTCAGGGCCAGCAGTACGCGCTGCGAATGAATCAGCCCGCCGAGCCGGTCCATGTTGGCCTGCATGCGCTCAGGGTAAACGACCAGCTTGTCGACCACGCCGGCCAGGCGCATCAGCGCGAAATCCAGGGTGACGGTCACGTCGGGGCCGATCATGCGCTCAACCGACGAATGCGAGATGTCCCGCTCGTGCCACAGCGCGACGTTCTCCATCGCCGGGATCACCTGGGCCCGGACATAGCGGGCCAGACCGGTCAGGTTCTCGGTCAGCACCGGATTGCGCTTGTGCGGCATTGCCGAGGAGCCCTTCTGGCCGGGCGAGAAATACTCCTCGGCCTCAAGAACCTCGGTCCGCTGCAGGTGCCGGATCTCGGTCGCCAGCCGCTCGACCGACGAGGCGATGACGCCCAGCACGGCGAAGAACATGGCGTGGCGGTCGCGCGGAATGACCTGCGTGGAGACCGGTTCGATCGAGAGCCCCAGCTTTTCGGCGACATGGGCTTCGACCGACGGATCGATGTTGGCGAAGGTGCCGACCGCGCCGGAAATCGCGCAGGTGGCGACGTCGGCGCGGGCCGCCTGCAGCCGCTCCCGGTTGCGCTTGAACTCGGCATAGAAGGTGGCCAGCGTGACGCCGAAGGTGGTCGGTTCGGCATGGATGCCGTGGCTGCGGCCGACCTTCACGGTCATCTTGTGTTCGAAGGCGCGCTTCTTCAGCGCTTCAAGAACCGCATCCATGTCCGCCAGCAGGATATCCGCGGCCTGGGTAAGCTGCACCGCCAGGCAGGTGTCGAGCACATCCGACGAGGTCATGCCCTGATGCACGAAGCGGGCTTCGTCGCCGACATGTTCGGCCAGCGAGGTCAGGAAGGCGATGACGTCGTGCTTCACCTCGCGCTCGATCTCGTCGATACGGTCGACGTCGAAACCGCCCCGGTCCCAGACCGCCTTCGCCGCATCCTTCGGCACGATACCGAGTTCCGCCTGCGCGTCGGTGGCATGCGCCTCGATCTCGAACCAGATGCGGAAACGGTTCTCGGGCGACCAGATATCGGCCATCTCGGGGCGGGAATAACGGGGGATCATGGCGCTCTCCAGCGGTTAAAGCGCGCCTCTATCACGATTCCGGAAAGCCTCACAACGGGCGCGGTGTCGCGGTCCGAGGGGCCTGGATGCTGCGAATGAAGATCAGCGGCTGATGTTGGCGATCGCCGAACGGACCAGCACCAGCAGCTCACGCTCCCGGCGCGTGTCGATGGCAATGTCCGCGGTCATGCCGGCGCGCAGCACGGGCTTGTCCTGGCCGGGCAGCAATTCCAGCTTCACCGGCACGCGCTGCACGACCTTGACCCAGTTGCCGGATGCGTTCTGGGCCGGAAGGATCGAGAACTCGGCGCCGGTCGAGGGCGCGATGCTGGCGATCCGTGCCTGCCAGACGACGCCCGGATAGGCGTCGATGCCGATCTCGACTTCCTGCCCCACCGTGACGTGGGTCAGTTGGGTTTCCTTGAGATTGGCCTCGATCCAGGGATGGCTGTCATCGACGATGGCGAAGAGCGCCCGGCCCTTCTCGACATATTCGCCCTGTTCCAGGTTCAGCACCGTGACCACGCCGTTGACCGGTGCGCGGACGCGGGTGCGCTCCAGCTTCAGCAGCGCCTCGTCCCGGGCGGCCTCCGCCTTCAGGAACAGCGGATGATCCTCGACCGCCAGGTTCAGGTCGCCGCCGATGGTAAGCGCGGCCTGAGCCACCCGCTCCTGCTGCGTCGCGACGCGCCGCTCGGCAGTGGTCAGTTCGGCCTCGACCTCCTCGAACTTCTGCGAGGGCGCGATGCCGCGCTCGGCCAGGTTCTTGAAGCGGTCATACTGCTTGCGCAGCTGATCGATGCGCGAACGCTCCTCGGCAAGCTGAGCCAGCTCGGCCCGATAGTTGGCCTTGAGCTGCTTCACCGCACTGCGCGTACGGGTGATTTCCGCTTCGGCTTCGCGGAACTCGATCTCGTAGTCGCGGCCATCCAGTTCGATCAGGATGTCGCCGGCCTTCACGCGCTGGTTGGCGGTGACGAAGACCCGATCGACACGCGCGTCGATATCGGCCGAGACCGCAATCTTGGTGGCCTTCACATAGGCGTTTTCGGTGGTCACGTAGCGGCCGGACTTGGCGTAGAAATAGCCACCTATCGTGATGGCGATGGCCGGCACGATGATCAGAAGAAGGAAGCGCAGGAACCCGCGTCCGCGCCGGGGAGCGACCTGAAGGTCCTCGGCGAGGATGACACCGTTCTCCCGAGCCTCGATCACCAGATGGTGCTCGCGTCCGGACGCCGGCAGATTTCTGTGTATGTCAGCCACGTGCGTGCAATCCGCAACAATTCATCGCACCAGAATATACCCGCCAAAGGTTACCCACCAGTAGCGGTCAGCACATGTCGGTCATGCGGAAATGCGCGTTCGACGCATGGGTCAGATCTAATTGTCTGATTTCACGACATTCTCGATCGGGGGAACTTTTTTCAGATAGGCCGCGATCGCAGCGAGATCTTCATCCGTAAGATACTTGAGCCCTTCGTCGATGGCCTCGGCCATGGTGCCCTGAACATTGTCGAAATCGGGTTTCAGCCCGGTCTTCATCACCTGAATCAGATCGAACTCGGACCAGTCTTCGGCACCGGTCGAATGCGGCGTGATGTTGGGGACAAGCTGCCCCTCCGGCCCGTCGGGCGTGCCGGCGAGATACATGTCGTTGTCGGTCCCGCCCATGATGTTGCGCGGCGTATGGCACTCGCCGCAATGGGCCAGAGCGTCGACCAGATAGGCGCCGCGGTTCTCGATGTCCGACAGGCCGTCCTTCGGCTGGAACCGGCCTTCCTCGAAATTGATCATCCGCCAGCCGCGTTGCAGGAACCGCCAAGAGAACGGGAACGAGACGTCATGTTCGCGGTTCGGCTGGCTGACAGGCTCCAGCGAGAACAGGTAGGCCTTGATGGCCACCGCATCCTCGCGCGTCATCTTCGTGTAGCTGGGATACGGAAACACCGGGAAGTAACGGCCGCCGTCGGGACTGATCCCCTCATGCAGCGCACGGACGAAATCGTCGTCGCTCCAGGTCCCGATCCCGTGTTCGGTGTCCGGGGTGATGTTCGGGCTGAAGAAGGTGCCGAAGGGCGTCTTCAGGCCAAGGCCGCCCGCATAGGGCGTGCCGTCCTTGGCCGTGTGGCAGCCGACGCAACCGCCGGCCTTGACCAGATAAGCGCCGCGTTCGACTTCCGTCTGCGCCGAAGCGGCGGAAACCGCGCCGGCCAGCGCAAAGGCGCCGGCCAGCACGATCCCGGTTATGTTTTTCCGTGCCGACAAATCAGTTCGGCTTCGGACCGCGGTACTCGTCATGGCAGGCCTTGCAGGTCTTGCCCATCGGCCCCAGCGCGGCGCGCGCGGCGTCCAGACCGCCGGACTTCGCCGCCGCGACCAGATCGTCAGCCCGCGCCTGGGTTTCCATCATCGATTTCTCGAAGCCCGCCCAGTCGGTCCAGATGTTGGCCTTGGCGCGATACTCGGCCGAGCCCTCGGGGAACAGTTCCAGCATGCCGTCCAGCAGCATCTTCGCCTTCATGGCGTTCTCGACCGGATCGCCGGTGCCCTCGCCGATCGCCTTCATCGCGCCGCCGACGCCCTTCATGGCGTCCACGCGCTTGTCGGACATGGATCCGTGCGCGCCCGCAAACGCCGTCCCGGCGGCCACGACGAGCGCCGCGCCGACCATCAGAACCTTCTTCATGGAATATCTCCCTAGTGATCCCCACACCCGGACCACAGTCCGAATGCATGCGGGCAGTTTCAAGCCCTTGCGTGACAAGAACAAGATCACGCGTGTGATTATTCAGTGGCCGCCCGTTCAAGGAAATGTGAACAGATGCGCCCCCGCGATCAACAGCGCCAGACCGGCGCCCAGCGCCAGACCTGTATTACGGGTGCACCAGAGAATCGCCGAGGCGATGGCAAGCGATCCGATCTCCACGGGACTGGCGCGGAAGATCACCGGCGCGACCACCGCGGCGATGGCGCAGCCGGGCAGCACATCGAACAGCCGCCGCAGCACACCATCCTCGGAGATGCGCGAACCGAGCAGATAACCTCCCATCCGTGAGGCGAAAACGATGGCGACGATCATGGCGATCGCCAGATAGCCGCTGGCCTGTTCGCTCATGGCCGCCTCGCCGGCAGGATCAGGGTCGAGGCCGCGCCTGCGCCAACCGCGCCGAGCAGGACCAGTTCCGGCGACGTGACGAAGGACAGCCCGACGGCCACCACAGCCGAAATCGCCCAGGGCAGGCGCGGGCCGATGGGATTTTTCGCCAGCATCACCAGCACCAGCGCCAGGAAGACGACACCGCCGAAACCGATGGCCGCCATGGTGACAGGATCCAGCAGTTCCGGCAGCACGGTGCCGATCGCCACACCTGTCATCCAGCAGACCGCGAGGGTCAGGGAACTGCCGCAATAGAAGGCCGTCAGGTCCGGCCGCCGCTTGTTCTGCATCGCCAGCGCCCAGCTCGCGTCGACCAGGGTCCAGATCGCCAGCAGCCGGAGCGGCCACGGGGCCTTGCGGAAATCGGGCGCAAGACTGATCCCCATCAGGATATTGCGCGTCGAGACCATGGCGACCGAGATGGCGATGGCGAGCCACGGCATCGGGTGCGTCCACAGCGGCAATACCGAAAACTGCGCCGCCCCGGCGAAGGCGGTCAGGCTCATGACAAGCGCCTGATCCTCAGGCATGCCGATGGCGATCGCCGCCGAGCCGAAGACCAGCCCGAACATGAACGCCCCGATCGCAAAGCCCAGCGTCGCACGGACTCCCTGCTTCATGCTGTAGAGTACCGACACGCCTGCGGCTCCTGTCCCCCAGATACGGCCCAGACAGTGTTCGAATGACGGTGAAAATCAAGCGCGCGTCGCATTCGGCACTGGCATGGCTGCCAACACTTCTCTATTCGCCAAGGAAGGTTGTGAAGGGACGCAATTGATGTCGGGCACGGAAGACGCGCTGGTTCTGTTCATGCCGTCCGGCCGGCGCGGCCGGTTCGAGATCGGTACGCCTGTGCTCGACGCGGCCCGGTCGCTGGGCGTCTATGTCGAGAGCGTCTGCGGCGGACGCGGCCTCTGCGGGCGCTGCCAGGTGACGCCAACCCACGGCCAGTTCGCCAAGCACAAGATCACCTCCCGCGCCGAAAACCTGTCCGAATCCGGCAAGGTCGAGGGTCGCTACGCGAAGCACGGGGCACTGCCCGCCGACCGGCGGCTCTCCTGTCAGGCGAAGATCCTGGGCGATCTGGTCATCGACGTGCCGACCGACACCGCGATCAACAAGCAGGTCGTCCGCAAGCGCGCCGAGACCCGCCGCATCGACCGCGATACCTCGACCCGGCTGATGTATGTCGAGGTCGTCGAGCCTGACATGGCCAACCCGTCCGGCGATCTGGACCGGCTGCGGGAGGCGCTGGAGAAGGAATGGCTGGTCAAGGACGCGCGGCTCGATCCGCCGCTCTATGCCCAGCTTCAGTCGATCCTGCGCAAGGGCGACTGGAAGGTCACGGCCGCCATTCATGACGACGGCGACGGACCGCTGATCACCGCGCTCTGGCCCGGCCTGCAACAGCGCGCCTTCGGCCTGGCCGTCGATATCGGCTCCACCACCATCGCCGCGCATCTGGTCGACATGATGAGCGGCCGCACGGTGGCCTCGGCAGGCACGGCCAACCCCCAGGTGCGATTTGGCGAGGACCTGATGAGCCGGGTTTCCTATGTGCTCATGAACCCGGAGGGACTCCCGGCGCTGACCGAAGCGGTGCGCGGCGCGGTCAACGGTTTGGTCCAGAAGGTTGCGACCGAAGCTGGCGCGACGCCGGACCTGATCGTCGAGGCGACCTTCGTCGGCAACCCGGTGATGCATCACATCTTCCTTGGCATCGATCCCACCGAGCTGGGCGGTGCGCCCTTCGCGCTCGCCGTTTCCGGTCCTGTCGAGCTGGCGGCGCGAGAGATCGGCATCGAGATCCTGCCGGGCGGGCGCAGCTACATCCTGCCCTGCATTGCCGGGCATGTCGGCGCGGACGCCGCCGCCGCGACGCTGGCCGAAGCCCCGCACAAGGCGGAAAGGATCACGCTGATGGTCGATGTCGGCACCAATGCAGAGATCGTGCTCGGAAGCCGCGACCGCCTGCTCGCCGCCTCCTCACCCACCGGCCCGGCATTCGAGGGCGCGGAAATCTCCTGCGGCCAGCGCGCCGCGCCAGGCGCCATCGAACGGGTGAGGATCGACCCGGAGACGCTGGAGACGAAGATCAAGGTGATTGGCTGCGACCGCTGGTCGGACGAGCCCGAGTTCGCCGATGAAGTCCCTGCCGTCGGCGTGACCGGCATCTGCGGATCGGGCATTGTCGAGACCATCGCCGAGATGTTTCTGGCCGGAATCATCTCCGAGGACGGCATTCTCGACGGCACCATGGCGGCGAAGTCGGACCGCATCATCCCCAATGACCGCACCTTCTCCTACGTGCTCTGGCGCGGCGGCGAGATCGATATCACCATCACCCAGAACGACGTGCGGGCGATCCAGCTGGCGAAGGCGGCGCTCTATGCCGGCGTGCGGCTGCTGATGGACAAGCTGGGCGTCGACAATGTCGAACGCATCCGCCTCGCCGGCGCCTTCGGCAGCTACATCGACCCGAAATACGCCATGGTGCTGGGCCTGATCCCCGATTGCGATCTGGAACAGGTCGCCGCCGTCGGCAACGCCGCTGGAACCGGCGCGCGCATGGCGCTGCTGAACCGCGGCCACCGCCGCGAGGTCGAGGCGCTGGTCCGCGAGGTCGAGAAGATCGAGACCGCTCTGGAGCCGCGTTTCCAGGAGCATTTCGTCAACGCCATGGCGCTGCCCAACAAGACCGAGCCGTTCCCGAAACTGGCCGAAGCCGTCACCCTGCCGGCAAGAACCTCACCGCCGCCGGGGGCGGAAGGCGCCGCGCGCCGTCGTGGCGGCCGCCGGCGGCGATAGACTCTCATCGGATCGTCCGACCCTCCGTGGTCACCCCCGCCTTGTGCGGGGGTCTGGTTGCAGACCGGCCCCTAACGGCTGTCGCCAATTGATACTCCGAAACCGGACCCCCGAATGAATCGGGGGTGACCCGATGATTTGAGATCAACCGACGCAGGCCGGGTGTCTATGCCGGAAACCGTGCAGCGAAGTCTTCGAGGTCCAGTTCGGCTGTCTTCGCGACGAAGCTGATCGTGTGGTAGTTGCCGCAGAGCGCCAGGATCTCGAGCTGCTGCTGGACGTTCCAGGCTACCTGAAAGGCCGCCCGTCGCTTCTCCGCCGGCCGGCCATCGCGGCAGATGTCGTCCACCACGGCCAGCAGAAGCGACTCCTCGGACGGCCAGCAGCCTGCATCGGGCGCACCCGATTTCGTTGCCGCGATCTGTTCCTGCGTGAATCCGACATGCGCGCCGAAGGCCGTGACATGGACGCCCCATTCATATTCGCAGTCGAGATTGGCCGTGACGCGCAGGATGATGATCTCGCGCTGGCGCATCGGCAGCGGACTGTCGCGATCCAGCAGATTGGCGACACCCTTTGCCAGAAACCGCTCGCTGTTGGCGAAACTGCGGAACAGCTTGAGGATGTAGCCGTCCCGCTGCGGATAGCGTGAAAGGCGCTCGGCGATGGCATCGGGCCAGGGTTCGGGAAGCGGCGAAAGGGGATTCGACATGGCAACCTCGTTTGCTACAAAAGACGTAGCAATCAGATATGCTACAAAATTTGTAGCATCAAGAGGGAATCACCATGGCTCCCAGACCCGGCACGCCCGTCAGGGGATCGACTACCGGCCGCCCTGTCATGGCCCTGCTGGACCTGCTGGGCCAGCGCTGGGTGCTGCGCGTGATCTGGGAACTGCGGCACGACCCGCTGACCTTCCGGGCGCTCAGGGAGCGGTGCGACGACGTTTCACCGGCAACCCTGAACACACGCCTGAAGGATCTGCGCGAAGCCGCCCTGATCGAGCTGACCGACGAGGGCTACCGGCGGACCGAACTCGGCCGGGAGCTGGGCGAGCAGATGAAATCGCTGACCATCTGGGCCGAACGCTGGGCCGAGGCGCTTGAGACACTGCCGAAGGACTGAAGCGGATCAGTTGCGCCCTTTCAGCCCCTCCAGATTGAAGATGCAGTCCTCTGCCAGCTTGCCGTCGAAGCAGTCGAGAATGTTCTGCACTGTCATTCGCGCCATCTCCCGCATCGAGCCACGCGAGGCCGCTGCCGTATGCGGCGTCAGGATGATGTCGTCGCGGCTGAAGAAGGGATGTTCGGGCCCCGGCGGCTCCGGGTCGAAGACATCGACGCCAGCCATACTGATCTGCCCACTGTCCAGCGCGCGGATCAGCGCCGCCTCGTCGACCACCCCGCCCCTTGCGCAATTGATGACAATCGCACCGAGTGTCATGGCCTCGAACTCGGTGTCCGACATCATGTGGCGGGTGGTCCCATCCAGCGGCACATGCAGGCTGAGGAAATCTGCCGACCCAAGCTCCGGCCTGAAATCCTCGACCGCCCTGCACCCGAGTTCCGACGCCAGCGCCCGGTCAAGATCGATATCGGCGACGGTCACCTCCATGCCGAATCCCCGGCAGCGCCGCGCCACCTGCTTGCCGACCCGGCCGAATCCGACGATCAGCGCCCTCGCGCCCTCCAGGTCGCCACCGACCAGTCCGTCGCGCTGGGCGAATTTTCCATCACGGATCCAGCGGTCCTGTTTCAGGAGCCCGCGGGTCGCCGCCAGCATCAGCATCAGCGTGTGCTCGGCCACCGATCCGGCATTGGCGCCGGCGGCTATGGCCACGGGGATGCCCCGCCCGGTCAGGTGATCCACATCGATGTTGTCGCAGCCGACGCCATGGCGGGAGACGACCTCCAGATTCGGCGCAAGAGCCATGACCTCGGCCGGAAGTGGTGATACCCGGACGCCGATGCCGTGCACGTCGCCCACCAGCCCCTTCAGGGTCTCCACGCTCGTGTCCGGCGCAATCACCAGTTCCACATCGCTCCGCGCCGCCGCCAGTTCGGTGGCGATCGGGTCCATCGTCTGCGTCAGCAGGATCTTCTTCATGACGGATCCACCAGCAGACCGTCGATCAGCGGCCAGGTGTCTTCCGGCAGCGGCATCGACTTCCGCGCTTCCAGATCGAACAGGATGGTGGTCACTTCCATGGTCGCCGCCAGCTCCCCGGTTTCCGGGTTGGTCATCCGGTGCGCGGCAACAAGCGAGGTCCGGCCCCGCCGGACGATCCCGCTCTCGACGATGATCGGGCTGCCGACCTTCTGCTCCGCCTTGTATTCGATCACGTGTTTCACATCGGCGAATCCGATCTTGTCGTCGCCCATCTCCGACCACTTGAAGCCACAGGCCGAGATCAGGTGACAAGCCGCCTGGTCGAAGAAATTGACGTAATACATGACGTTCATGTGGCCCATGTGGTCGCAGTGCCACGGATAGATCACGCCCCTGAACGTCTCGGTCCACCCAGCCATCTCGTCTCCCCCCTTAACGGCCTGAAAATGCGGGGCCATAATCGGCGCGGGGAGACGGATCGCGCAAGGGAGGAGCGTTTCGATGGCCGATGATTTCACCTGGGTGCCGACACCGGAATACACGGACGATGCGTTGCTGCCGCAGTTTGCACGCCGGCTCGGCTGTGCAGACGAGACCGAACTGCTGGCGCGCAGCAATGCCGATCCCGAATGGTTCTGGAACGCCACCATCGCCGAACTGGGTATCCGTTTCGGCAAGCCCTACGACAGGGTGATGGACCTGTCGGATGGCAAGCCCTGGGCGAAATGGTGCGTGGGCGGGACCATGAATTATACCGATGTCGTGCTGGACCGGCACCGTGGCACCGCCGTCTGGGACCGCGAGGCGATCATCTGGCACGGCGAGGACGACAGCACACGGACACTGACCTACGCCGAACTGGACCGTGAGGTCCGGGAACTTGGCGCGGGCCTCAAGGCGCTCGGCGTGAGGCCGGGCGACGCCGTCGGCGTCTACATGCCGATCCTGCCGGAAACGGTTGTCGCCTTCCTCGCCATCACGCGGATCGGCGCGATCATCTCTCCGCTGTTTTCCGGCTTCGGGGCCGAAGCCATCGTGAAGCGTCTGAACGACTGCGACGCAGTCGCCGTGATCACCGTCGATTCGGCAAAACGGCGCGGCGCGGACATACCGATGAAGCCGGTCATCGACGAGGCGTCGAAGGAGATCCCGACGCTGAAGAACATCATCGTCCTCAAGACGACTAACGCGGGCGCCCCCATGCAAGCCGGCCGGGATGTGCTCTGGTCCGATCTGGATGTCTCTGCTTCTGACTACGATCCGGTTCAGGTCGATGCCGACCAGCCGGCCATGATCGCCTACACCTCAGGCACCACGGGCCGGCCCAAGGGCGTGGTGCTGACCCATTGCGGGCTGAGCATCAAGGCAGCCCTCGACTTCGCGACCTCGTTCGACCTTCGTCCTGACGACCGGCTGCTTTGGCTGGCCGATTTCGGCTGGGTAACCGGCCCCTATTCCATGACCGGCACCCTGTTCACCGGCGCGGCCTTCATCCTTTCGGAGGGCACGCCCGACTGGCCGGACAAGGGCCGCATCTGGCGCGTCGCCGCCCAGCACAAGGCCACCTTCTTCGGCATCGCGCCGACCGCCGTCCGCAGCCTGATGCGCTACGGCCCGGAGGAGGTCAGGAAGCACGATCTCTCCTCCATCCGCATCCTGGCCTCGACGGGCGAACCCTGGACCGAGGAAGCGTGGCACTGGTTCTCGGAACATGCGGGCGGGGGGCGCTGCCCCATCATCAATGTCTGCGGCGGCACCGAGATCGGCGGCGGTTTCGTGGCGGGCAATGTGCTGTCGCCTCAGCGGGCCTGCTGCATGTCCACGGCGCTGCCGGGCATGGGCACCGACATCGTCGACGGCCAGGGCAATCCGGTGGGGGTCGGCGAGGTAGGCGAACTGGTGCTGCGCAACCCGTCCATCGGCCTGTCGCGCGGCATCTGGAAGGACCCGGAGCGCTACATCGAGACCTACTGGTCGATGTTCCCCGATCTCTGGCGGCATGGCGACTGGGCCAGCCGCGACGCGGACGGTCTCTGGTATGTCCACGGCCGCTCCGACGACACCATCCAGGTTGCCGGCAAGCGTGCCGGCCCCGCCGAGATCGAGGGGCTGGTCATGGCCACCGGCAAGGTGGTCGAGGCCGCCGCCGTCGCCCTGCCCGACCCGATCAAGGGCGAGGCCGTGCTTGTCGCCGCCGTGCTGCCCGAAGGCCAGAGCGGCTCCGATGCCCTCGCCGCCGAACTCTCCGGGGCCGTAGTCACCGGCCTCGGCAAGGCGTTTCAGCCGAAGCGGGTGCTGTTCGTCGAGGATCTCCCCAAGACCCGGTCGCTGAAGATCATGCGCCGCGTCATTCGCGCCCTGGTGCTGGACGAGAATCCGGGCGACCTGACCGCGCTCAGCAATCCGGATGCGATCGAGGCGGTGAAGCGGGCGGCGAAGGGGTGAGCAGGTTCTGAAGCGGGTTTCCGCTTGAAGCGCTCAGGAATGGGTCCCGCATCAAGTGCGGGACGCGCTTGAGTTGATCGTGATTCTGCAAAAACGCCGACGCGTCCCGGACCCCGATCCGGGCCCCATTCCTGAGCCTCGCAACACGATCAGCGCCTCGGAACCGCCTCAGGCGGCCAGCGCCGCCTCCGTCTCCGGGTTTCCCGCGATGCGGCTGTGCCACATGCGGCGGGCCTGATCGAAGGGCCACATGGTGGCGCGGTGCATCAGGCGGCGGTTGTCCCAGACGACGGCGTCGCCTGGCTGCCACTGGTGATGATAGGTGCGGTCGTCCGCGCAGGCGAAGTCCACCAGATCGGTCAGCAGCTTCTCCGATTCCGCCGGGTTCATGCCGATGATGTCATAGGCGTGACGCCCGACCAGAAGGTTCTTCTCGCCGGTCTCCGGATGCGTCTTCACCAGCGGCCGGATCGAGACCGGCCCGTCATGGAAGCCGTAGCCGCCATAGGTCTTGCCGCTCTGGTCAGAGGTATTGACGGTCGCATCCTTCACCGGCTTGGCGTCGTGGCCGACCTTCTTCTGCGAGTGATAGAGCGAGTGGTGCGCACGCAGCCCCTCGATCTTCTGCTTGATCGCGTCGTCCAGCAGCGCGTAGGCCGCTCGCATGTCGGCGAAACCCGTTGCCCCGCCCTCGGCCGGGCAGATCTCGGCCGAGAACACCGCGCCCTTCGCCTGCACGGGCATGTAGGTGCTGTCGTGGTGCCAGCCCATGTTGCCCCGGTTCACCTTCATCATGTCGTCGGTGCCGTCGTCGGGACGGAGCGTGCCGTCCTTCCGCATGTTGCCGATCTCGGCGTAGTCGAACTCCAGATCGCCGAAGCGCTTCGCGAAGGCTATCTGCTGTTCGCGGTCCAGATGCTGATCGGGAAAGATCAGCAGGCCGAACTCCAGCCAGCGGTCGTAGATCTTGCCGAAAGTGGCGTCATCGACCGCCGCCACCTTGACGCCGCGCACCACCGCGCCGAAGCAGGCGTCCAGCGGTTCGAAAGTCATCTGTCCCATCGCATCCTCCCCAGGTTGCCGGCACAAATTTCGGATACCCCCATGATACGCCGGTTCTGCAGGCTCACAATGGCGCTCAGAAGATGGACAGGCTGCGCCCCACGCACATATAAGGCCCACCATGAACGCCCTGCCCTTCATAAAGATGCACGGTCTCGGCAACGATTTCGTCGTGCTGGACGCCCGGAAGGCCGAGATCGGCCTGACGCCGGAGATCGTGCGCGCCATCGGCGACCGCCGCCGGGGGGTGGGATTCGACCAGTTGCTGACCCTGCTGCCCTCGGAGAGCGCCGACTGCTACATGCGGATCGACAATTCCGACGGATCGGGCGCGGGCGCCTGCGGCAACGGCACCCGCTGCGTCGGGCGGCTGCTGTTGGAGGAAAGCGGCAAGGACGCCGTCGTCATCGACAGCCCCGGCGGTCTGCTGCATGCCCGCAGCGCCGATGACGGGCTGGTCACCGTGAACATGGGCAGGCCGCGCCGGGACTGGCGGGATGTGCCTCTAGCGCGCGAGATGGACACGCTGCACACCGACCTGACGGTATCGGCTGCCGGATACACGCTGGAAGATCCGGTGACGCTGTCGATGGGCAATCCGCATGCGGTCTTTTTCGTCGATGACGCGGAAGCGGTACCGCTCGCCGAGATCGGACCGCGGGTCGAGAACCATGAGCTGTTCCCCGACCGGGTGAACTGCTCGGTCGCCAACCTATGTGATGACGGCTCGATCCGCCTGCGCGTCTTCGAGCGCGGCGCGGGAATCACCCAGGCCTGCGGATCCGGCACCTGCGCCACCTACGCCGCCGCCCGGGCGCGCGGACTGGTCGACGGGCTGACCCGGATCGATCTCGACGGCGGGCCGCTGTTCATGGACTTGACCGAGGCCGGCGAGGTCCTGATGACCGGCGCGGCGACCTACGCCTATCGCGGCGAGATCACGCCGGAAATGCTGAACGGAGCAGCGGCGTGAGCGGTCCCGAGATCGTCACCTTCGGCTGCCGCCTGAACGCCTATGAGAGCGAGGTCATCCGCGGCCACGCCACCTTGAGCGAGCGCGAGGACGTCATCGTCGTCAACACCTGCGCCGTGACCACCGAGGCCGAGCGGCAGGCGCGCCAGGCCATCCGCAAGCTGCGCCGCGAGCGTCCGGAAGCGGAGATCGTGGTCACCGGCTGCGCCGCGCAGATCGCGCCCGACGCCTGGGCCGCCATGCCCGAAGTCAGCCGCGTGGTCGGCAACCGCGAGAAGCTGGAGCCCGCAGCCTTCCTGCTGGGCCGCAACGAGCCGATCCTGGTCGATGACATCATGCAGGTGCAGGAGACCGCCGGGCATCTGATCGAGGGCTTCGACGGACGCGCCCGCGCCTTCCTGCAGGTGCAGAACGGCTGCGATCACCGTTGCACCTTCTGCATCATCCCCTTTGGCCGAGGCAATTCCCGCTCCGCCCCGATCGGACAGGTGGTCGACGAGGCCCGGAAGCTGATCCGGCAGGGCGTGAAGGAAATCGTGCTGACCGGCGTGGACATCACCTCCTACGGCCCGGACCTGCCGGGACGTCCGACGCTGGGGCAGCTCTGCCGGCGGCTGCTGGCTTCGGTGCCCGAACTGGAGCGGCTCCGGCTTTCCTCCATCGATCCGGCGGAGGTCGACGAGGATCTCTGGAGGCTGATCGCCGAGGAGCCCCGGCTGATGCCGCATCTGCATCTGTCGGTGCAGGCCGGCGACGACATGATCCTGAAGCGCATGAAGCGCCGCCATGACCGCAATGACGTGATCCGCCTGACCGAACGCGCCCGCGACCTGCGCCCCGGCATCGTTTTCGGGGCCGACCTGATCGCCGGCTTCCCGACCGAGACCGATGACATGTTCCGCAACACGCTGGACCTGATCGCCGACGCGGGCCTGACCTGGCTGCACGTCTTTCCCTATTCCGAACGGCCCGGCACGCCGGCGGCGAAGATGCCGGCCGTCGACAAGGGATTGCGGAAGGAACGCGCCGCCACGCTTCGCGAGGCCGGTAATCGATCTGTTTTCGCTCATCTTTCCAATCAGATCGGGAATTCTGTTGAAGTTCTTGTGGAACGTGATCGGCGTGGGCACTCGGCGCATTTCGCCGCTGTCCGGCTGGACCGCGACGCGGAGCCCGGCGCGCTGATCAGCGCCCGCGGCGTGGCGGTCGAGGGCGACACCCTGGTGGCGGAGGCGGCCTGATGGCGGATGGCGAACGCAAGGGCTGGTTCGGCCGGCTGACGTCAGGCCTGCGCAAGTCCGCGAGCCAGCTCACCGACAGCATCACCTCGGTCTTCACCAAGCGGAAGCTGGATGACGAGGCGATCGAGGAACTGGAAGAGATCCTGATCCGGGCCGATCTGGGTGTGGCGGCGGCGGCGAAGATCGCCGGCGAGATTTCCGCCACGCGCTACAACAAGGATGTCACCGACGAAGAGATCCGCGACGCGCTGGCCGAGGAAGTCGCGAAGATCGTCACGCCTGTCGCCCTGCCGCTCACGCTCGACCCCGGCGCCAGGCCGCATGTGGTGCTGGTCGTCGGCGTCAATGGCGTCGGGAAGACCACGACCATCGGCAAGATCGCGAAGCACGAGACCGGTCAGGGCCGCAAGGTCATGCTCTGCGCCGGCGACACCTTCCGCGCCGCCGCCATCGAGCAGTTGAAGATCTGGGGCGAGCGCACCGGATCGCCCGTGATCGCGCGGGATCAGGGCTCGGACTCGGCCGGTCTCGCCTTCGACGCGCTGAAGACGGCGAAGGAACAGGGCTCGGACCTGCTGCTGATCGACACTGCCGGACGGCTGCAGAACAAGGCCAACCTGATGGCCGAACTGGAGAAGATCGTCCGGGTGCTGAAGAAGCAGGACGAGAGCGCCCCGCATTCGGTGCTGCTGGTGCTGGACGCCACCACGGGGCAGAACGCGGTCAACCAGGTCGAGGTTTTCCAGCAGGTCTGCAACGTGACCGGGCTCGTAATGACCAAACTGGACGGCACCGCGCGCGGCGGCGTACTGGTGGCGGTCGCCGACAGGTTCGGCCTGCCCGTCCACTTCATCGGCGTCGGCGAGCAGGCCGACGATCTGAGGCCGTTCGACGGCCGGGATTTCGCCCGCGCGCTCTGCGGGATCGGAGGCTGAGTTGAGTTCTGACGTTCGCGACACACGCGTGGCCAAGCGCCGTCACATGGGCCCGGGCCTGAAATTCGCCGTCGAGGTCGGGCCGCTGGGCGTGTTCTTCGCCTTCAACTTCCTGTCGCATCGCATCTTCGGCAACGCACAGGACGACAACATCTTCTACGCCACCGGCGCGTTCATGATCGCGATCGTCGCCTCGCTGATCGTTTCGGTCTCGCAGGAGCGCCGGCTGCCGGCCATGCCGCTGGTTACCGGCGTGATCGTGCTGGTGATGGGCGGGCTGACGCTCTACCTGCAGGACGAACTGTTCATCAAGCTGAAGCCGACCATCGTGAACACGCTGTTCGCCGTGGCGCTGATGACCGGCCTGGCCTTCAACCAGCTTTTTCTGAAGGTGGTGTTCGGCGGCGCGTTCCGGCTGAACGACACCGGCTGGCGCATCCTGACCTGGCGCTGGTCCGGCTTCTTCCTGTTCCTGGCGATCGTGAACGAGGTCGTCTGGCGGACCCAGACCACCGATTTCTGGGTCACCTTCAAGGTCTGGGGCATCATGCCCATGACCATGGCCTTCGCGCTCTGGCAGATGCGCGTGGTCAACCAGCACCCGGAAGCGCCGCGCGACAAGGGCGGCGACGCCGAAGCGTGATCCCCTATTTCCCGCCGCAGGGTGGCGGCTACCGCATGTCGCTGGGCCTGCGGGTCCTCGATGACGCGGACTGGATCGAATTCGGTTCGGACTACGAATCCGATCTCGCCGAGAAGGCGCGGTTGATCCACGAACACCGCGCTCAGGTGTTCCAGATGCTGCCCGGTTCCGAACCGGCGCAGATGCGCCAGCTCCGGTTCCTGATGGATCACCTGATCCGCCACCAACCCGACCGCTTCCGGGCCGAGGGCGACGGGGTCCGCAACCTGACCACCGGCGAGACGGTTTCGCCCGACCCGTCGGCCCCACTGCTGGCGGCGACGCGGCTGGTGCAGGAGGACATGACGATCCTCGAGCCATCGCCCGAGGGCTTCCGGCTGATCGCCGGTCTGGTGACCTTTCCCACCCGCTGGGACCTGACCTCGAAGATGGGCAAACCGCTTTCCCGCATCCATGACCCGGTACCGGGTTACGCCGACAAGCTGGAGCGGCCCATGGACCGGCTGTTCGCCGGCCTCACCGACGACCGTCTGCTCTGGCGCGCCAACTACTCCCTGCTCGATGATCCGGCGCTTTTCCAACCCGGCGGCCATTTCAAGACCGGAGCTGGCGCGGACCTGACAGCCGGGAACATCGGCGAGAAGCTCTGGTTCCGGGTCGAGCGGCAGACCCTGCGCCGCCTGCCCGACTGCGAGAACGTGGTCTTCACGGTCCGTATTCACCAGGGACTGCTGCAGGACGTCGTGCATTCCGCCGAGCGCGCGGCGGATCTTCTGTCGGCGACCCGCGCCATGCCCGACGACATGAAGCGTTACAAGTCCCTGCCCGGCTTCGAGGCCGCGCTGACCGAATGGCTCGAGGCGCGAGCGTCGTGAAAGCCGACATCTCGGACATCATCGGGGATTTCCCGGAAACCCAGATTGCGTTTCTGGTCGCCGAAGGGCTGAGCGTCGCCGTTGCCCGGCCCGAAGCGTTGGCGGCGAAAATCGCGGAGACCGAAGCCGCCTGCCGCGCGGCCTTCACGCGGGAGACCGTTGGCCAGATCCCCGGCGTCGCCGTCTGGCGTGAGGCCTACAAGGGCTTCGGCGTGAAGAAGACCAGCTACCGGTCTTCGGTGGAGCGGCTGCTGCGCAATGTCCTGGGCGACCGGCCGCTGGCGGAGATCAACAGCCTGGTAGACTGCTACAACCGCATCTCGGTTGCCCATGTCATGCCGGTCGGCGCTGACGATCTGGACAGGATCGAGGGCGGGGTCTGCTTCCGCCACGCCCGCGACGGCGACGATTTCTTCGCGCTCGGACAGGACCAGAACGATCCGCCCAAGCCCGGCGAAATTGTCTATGCCGACGACGCCAAGCTGCTTTGCCGCCGTTGGAACTGGTATCAGGACGCACGCAGCCCAGTTTCAGGGGACACCCGGAGTGCCGTGCTGACCGTGCAGTCCCACGGCTGGGGCGATCTGGAAGCCGCCGCCGCCGAACTGGCCGCGAACATCGAGAGCTTCTGTGGCGGTGCGGTCGGCTGGAAGATCGCCGACGCGACAACGCCCGTCATCGAGGTGTAGGCTGGCCGGACCGCATCACGGGAGGCCCATCATGAGCACCGAAGTCTTTCACAGCCAGAGCGCCGGACTGCCCCGCCCGGCCGAAGGGACGCTTGTGTCGCGGACCGGGACCGACGACTGGCAGGACAGCGGCTCGGACGGGTTTCTGGTCAAGCCGCTGCACGAGGACGCCGCCACCGGCCGCCGCACATGGCTGATGAAGGTCGATCCGGGCGCCTGGTCCCCGCCCCACGCGCATGACGAGTTCGAGGAGATCTACGTCATCGACGGCAGCTTCTACGACGGGGAGAACACCTATCATGCCGGCGACTTCGCCATCCGCGCGCCCGGCGCGATGCACGAAGCCGGCAGCAAGACCGGCGCAACAGTGCTGCTGGTCTACTCCCGCTAAACCCTCTCGATATCCGGCAGCACAGGCGGTTCGTTGAGGCCGGACTGGGCTTCGGCCAGTGCGAGGTCGTCCTTGCCAATGGCGCGGGACCAGGCGGCCACGGCGTGAACCGCGCCGGCGGCATAACCCATGGCTTCCTGAAGCGGCGCGCCGTCGAGCCACTTCGCCATGAAGACGCCCGCGAACAGGTCGCCCGTGCCGTGCGGCGCTGAGGGCACTTCGCTCATCTCCACGAACCAGGCGTCCCGCGCGGTGACCGCCAGCGTGCGAATGCGACCCGGCTCGGCCGGCGCGGAGGTGCAGATGACAGCGTCAGGGCCGGCCTCGATCAGGGTCCGGCTCGCGGCCACGCACTGTTCGAGGGTTTCAGTCTTCTGCCCCGCCAGATGATCGAGCTCGAAGCGGTTGGGCAGCAGGATGGTGGCCAAAGGAACGAGCTTCTGGCGAATGGCGTCGGCAATGGCCGCGTCGACATAGAGGCCGGTGTGGTCATCCCCCATCACCGGGTCGAGAATGTAGGGCAGCGCCCGCTCCCGCCGGAAACCGCTGACCCGTTCGGCAATCACCCCGGCATTCGCCGCATCGGCCAGATAGCCGGAGAAGAACGCCGCCGGCCGTTCCCGCGCGATCACGGAGCCGATCATCTCGGCGACCGTTTCCGCCGGCAGCCGCAATCCCGCGGGCCGGCCATGGCCCGGGTGATGGCTGAGCACGACCGTCGGAATGTCCCAGACATCATGCCCGAGACGCCTCAGCGCATAGGCCGTGGCGGAATTCCCCACATAGCCCTGCGCCACCTGGCTCGACACGCTCAAGACCGCCACCGCCCATCCCCCGATTGCACAACACGACCGCCAAATTATAGTGCGGCCAAATTCCAACAGGGAGACTTACCCAAATGGCCGCAACCGTCCGCCCCCGCCGCTCCGTCCTCTACATGCCGGGTTCCAACGCCCGTGCGCTGGAAAAGGCGAAGACCATCGCCGCCGATGGCCTGATCCTGGACCTTGAGGATGCAGTCTCGCCGGACGCCAAGGACGTGGCCCGCCAGCAGATCTGCGACGCCGTCACCGGTGGCGGCTATGGCAAGCGCGAACTGATCGTCCGCATCAACGGTCTGGAGACCGAATGGGGCGCCGCCGACATGGAGGCCATCTGCAAGGCCGGCCCGGACGGCATCCTGGTGCCCAAGATAACCGATGCCGCGCACGTGCAGCAGATCGTCGCCGCGATGGAAAAGGCCGGCGCGCCGGACAAGACCCGTCTGTGGTGCATGATGGAGACGCCCATCGGCATCCTGAACGCGAAGGAGATCGGCGCGGCCTCCGACCGCGTGGCCGTCTGGGTCATGGGCACCAACGACATCGCCAAGGACACCGGCGCGCATCACACCCGCGACCGCCTGCCGATGATCACCTCGCTGGGCATCTGCATGCTGGCCGCGCGGGCCTTCGGCATCCAGATCCTCGATGGCGTCTTCAACGACATCAAGGACGAGGACAGCTTCCGCTTCACCTGCCAGCAGGGTCTAGAGCTTGGCTTCGACGGCAAGACCCTGATTCACCCCAGCCAGGTCGCGCCCTGCAACGAGGTCTTCTCGCCGACCGAGGCGCAGCTTGAGATGGCCGCCAAGATCGTCGCCGGCTTCGAGCAGGCTCAGGCGGAGGGCAAGGGCGTGGTGACCGTCGACGGCCGCATGATCGAGAACCTGCATGTGGAGCAGGCCAAGAAGCAGCTCGCCATGGCCGAGATGATCGCGGAGATGAACGCGGCCTGACGCCTATTCGGCGGGCAGATGCTCCGCCTCGACCTTCAGCATGTCCAGCAGTGCACCGGGCCCCTCGGTCTGGGCCAGCAGCATGACCTGGACGACGGGCAGCGGCTGATCCGCATTGGCGGTCAGCCGCAAGCTGCCACCCGAGACCATGAAGGCGGCCGCGGCCCTGCCAATGGCGGAGGCGCGCTCGGTGCCCAGGCTGTCCAGCATTTCCCGCGCTTGCAGGGACAGGACGAAGGCCATTTCCTCGGGGCTGGCGCCAGACTGGCCGCCCATCATGTTGAAGGCGATGTCTCGGCCGCCAAGATCGAGCAGTGTCAATTCCAGCTTCGACAGTGCCGCTGACATCAGCACCGAACTGCGGGCCTCCGGCGGCAGTTGCCGCATCTTCTCCACGTCAATGCCACCTATCAGGCCGTTGACGCCGATGCTGGCGAGATGCTGCTCCGCGATCTCCACGCCATTGATGCGCAACTCGCCGTCAGACGGGCTGAACTGCACCGCCATCGAGAACCCCATGTCGAGCTGTTCGACGCCCTGTGACTTCAGGATGGCGAAGCCCATCTGGGCCTGCGGGTCCGGAGCGTCCTGCAACGCCGAAAGATCCGCAGTGATGCCGTCGAAACCGAAGGCCAGGGTGATGTCACCCTTCTCGTCGGCCTTCATCGCATCCATGCGGATGGTGCCGAGTTCCAGCGTCTGGCCGATAGCCAGCTCGATCCTCTGGCCGGAATACTCCGCGCTGCCGAAGTCGATTGCCGGGATCACGGCGGCGATCGGATTGTCGCGATAGAAGGCGCGCGCGCGCTCCAGGCTGTCATCGGCCACCGGGCTGCCGAACACCTTCCTGAGATAGACTGGCAGGGCGGTCAGATCGCCGTCACGTGTCACTGCCCGCTCCAGCGTGATCCGGTTTCCCTCGGCATCGGTCTGCACCTGATCCAGTATTTCGACCGTGCCAAGCCGCAATCCGGTCGAATCCCGGCCCTTGATGCTGGCGATGGTGAGATTCTGGATGTTCTCCATATCCAGAGACACGCCTTCCATGGAAAAACTGACGAGGCCGGTCTTCAGTTCGACAGCGCGCTCCAGCAACTGAATGGCGCTCTCGCCAAGCCCGGGCAGCATCGCCTGGCGGCGAGCCGGATCCTGCTCCGCAAACAGATCGATCACCTGGCGGTAGAGCGCGGATTGGCGCTCATCGACCCGCAGTCCCTCCAGGCGCGACTTGCCGATGCTGAAATGACCCTTCAGACGTTCGGCCTCGAATTCGTCCGCCGCCATCCCGGCGGCCGCGTCGGCGGGAAAATCGAAGCTGAGGCGGTCGCCCGAACTCTCGTAGAGCGCCAGGGTCGTGGGCTCGCCGCGCACCAGCCCGACCGCCTTCATCCCGCCCATGACAAGGTCCGCACGGCCATCCTGACCGGCCGCCACTTCGACGATGACCGGGCCGACCGATATCTCGTCAAACCCCTGGTTGGAGAGGTTTCGGACGCTGATGTCCCCGACGGTCGACTGGATGGCGCCCTCGCCGTCGGAAAATGCGATCTGCATCGGCGTCTGACGGAACGCCGCCATGCGGACCCCGACGGCGTCGCGCGGGTTCAGCGGATTGATCGCCGAAGCGGCGAAGCCCTCCAGACCGCCACTGCCGCCCGATGCCTTCAGCGTACCGGCCTCGTTGACCAGTTCGATCGACTGCCAGCCGACACGGTCCGCAATGGTTTCGCCATCGGGCGATTCGCCCGCCGCGACCCTGTTGGCTGCGGCGAAGTCGTAGCCGTCGATCACCACCCCCTTCACCGTCGCGAAGAGCAGGACAGTTTCGCCGCCAACGGAGACGGGGACCACGTCGGTGACCGATCCCAGCGTCGCCTGTCCGGCCCAGTAGTCCAGCGCTGCATCGGCGTAGGTGGCCCGGCCGCCCGGTCGGCTCGCGGCCCAGGCGTCGAGCGACTGCCGGAACTGACTTTCCGCATAGACAGGCAGGCCGAACCAGACGCCGGCAGCCGCAATACCCGACAGCACCACCGCCGCCGCCATAAGCCTTTTCATGATCCGTTCGCAATCCAGAAGAGGTCAGCAACCCGCGGCCATTACGGCGGATGCGTCTTCCGATTGCAACGATAACCCGGCGTCAGGTCCGGGCTTCAGCCGGCCTCGGGCGTCGGCTCTTCTTCCGGATCGGGGAAATGGTCGATCATGGTCTGCAGATTGTCCGCAAGCTGCTGGATTTCCTGCAGCGGCAGCCCCGAATCCCGACCGCGCCAGACCAGCTCCAGCGCCGCGAGCTGGGTTGTCAGTGCATCCACGTGGCACTGACCGGCGGCCGACATGCGCGATACCAGTTCGCAGAACAGTTCGGTCATCAGGCTGAGGCTCGGCATGCCGAAATTGCCGCTGAGATCGCGCAGGCAGCGCACCGACTTGTAGACCGGATACAGCGTGTCGGGATGCGCTGCGCGTTCCCTGGGCAAGGCGCGGATGGCATCGGCGAGCTTGCCGATCTCGACATTGATCCAGTCGCCTGACTTCTCGGTCAGCCGCACCATGGCTGTGTCGGCTCGCGACAGCGCCTCTTCCCGGGACAGCCGGGACTTGGTGGCCCCCACCTTGTTGAAACGGCTCCGGCCGTCCTCGAATCGGACCTCGGTACTCATTGAACTCTCCAATCCGTTGGCCCTGCGGCCGCGGTTGCGATGTGGCTGTCGGTTCTTCCGATCATCCCGCGACCTTCATCGGTTCTTCAAAACATTCGTCGGCAGGCTGCGACTTCCGGCGCTCCTCGCCGAAGGAATAGGAATCGTGGAAACGGCGGTCCGGCCCCCTGTAGCTGTCCAGGAACACGAACATGCGCGGGTGGTGCGCAATCCAGGCAAGCCGGTCGTAGAGCGCCTCGGCGCTGAACGGCTTGGTCATGACCATGTGGGCGCCGCAGTTCCGGGCGTAGCCGAGTGACTTCCGCGTCGCCCGGCTGCAGGTCATCAGCACCGGGATCTTGCGGTTCTCGTTCTTCTCGTCGGCGCGGATGCGCTTTACCAGTTCCGGGCCCGTATCCTTCGCCAGATGGAAATCGATGATGCATAGATCGAAACGCTCGGACTGCAGCTTGCCGGCAGCATTCTCCAGCGCGCTGACGGTCACCACATCCTTGCAGCCGAGCGCCACCAGCAGCTCCCGCATCATGGTGCGCGCGCCCTCGCTCTCGTCGGCGACGAGCACGCGCAGCGGCGCAAGATTGATTTCCAGTGAGTACTTCGAGCGAACCTGCATCTTCACTTCCCCGGGGAAGACTTGATCGCAGTATCGTCAACGAACCTTAAACTTACCTAAACCGCTGTCCATATTCGCACTGGCCCGGTTCCGCTACGGTTGCAGCGATGGTATATGGCGCGCGTCGGCCCCTTAGCTCAGCTGGATAGAGCGACAGATTCCTAATCTGTAGGTCGCAGGTTCGAGTCCTGCAGGGGTCACCAGTTCAAAGGCAGAAAATCATTCACCTGCGACGGTGGCGTCCGGATCCGGATAAAGCCTCAGCAGCTCCTGGAGCGCAAGCGCCAGACGGTCCATCTCAGCGACCGAAAGATCGCTGCCATCCTGCCCCAGCAGGAGATCGAAGGCGGACATGTAGGTCTGCAGCGCGCCCTTGTGGCTGGAATCCGCGCGGATCATGCGGGAGACCAGTTCGCAGCAGCCATCGGCCACCATCGACAGGTTGGCGCGTCCGAAATGCCCGGCAATGTCGCGGATCGAGCAGATGGTGCGGTAGACCGGATCAAGCTCCGGCGCCCCCGCGGAGGCCGCCAGGCCGGCGATCAGGCCGCGCAGCGACTCGACATCATTGCTCAGCCAGTCCTCCGCTTCGTCGCTCATGCCGGCCACGGCCTGGGTACCGAGCGAGATGGCTTCGCTGCGGCTGATGAAGGCCGGCCGTGAGGCGACCTCGTTGAAGCGGGTGCGCCCGTCCTCGAATGTGACCCGGCCCGTCATCTGTCGATCCTTCCGGGGCTGGACGCCATGCTCATGTCAGGCATGGGCGCTCTCCGGTGCTTGCGTTTCGGCCTCTGCATCCTCCGGCCGCCGGCGGTCTTCTCCGAAGATCAAGTCGTCCTTGAACCGCCTGTCGGGCCCGCGATAGCCGTCAGACCACAGGAACGGCCGCGGCCGGTGCGCGATCCAGGCCAAACGGTCATACAGCGCGGATACGCTGTAGGGTTTCGCCAGAAGCATGTTCGCACCGCTGTCCCGAACGGCCTTCAGATTGTCCCGCGTCGTATGACTGCAGGTCATGAGAAAGGGAACCTTCTGGTTCGCCAGATCCCGGCCGGACCGGATTTCCCGCACCAGGTCCGGCCCTCTGTCCTTACCCAGCTGCAGATCGATGATGCAGAGATCGACAGGTTCGGAGACAAGCAGCTGCCGAGCGTGGTCATAGGCATCGACCGACTGCACGTCAGGCTCGCCCATGGCGGCAAGGATGCCCTTCAGTATCTTCAAGGCTGGCTGGTTCGAATCGGCGATCAGAACCGTCAACCCCGTCAGACGCAGTTGCATTGGTTTCCCATGATCCATTGGCATCACTGGCGCGGCCAGTTGCGCTTGTGGACCATCTTCCCGAAACCGGATTAATCCTTCGCTAACGGGGACCGCCGTGCCCTCAGCCGCGCCGCTTGATCTGCTTGGCCAACGACCAGCGGTGCACCTCCGACGGGCCGTCATAGATGCGGAAGCCGCGCATCTCGCGGAAGATACGCTCGACCTCGGTGTCGCGGGTCATGCCGAGGCCGCCCAGCACCTGCAGTGAACGGTCGGCGACACGGTAGAGCGCCTCCGAGCAGATCACCTTCGCCATCGAGCTCTCGCGGCCGCCCTGTTCGCCCTGATCCAGAACCCAGGCACAGTGCCAGATCGCCAGCCGCGCGGTGTGCATGTCCATCTCGTTGTCGGCAAGCTGGAAGCCGACGCCCTCATGGTCGATCAGCTTCATCTTGAAGGCTTCGCGGCCACGGGCGTAGTCGCAGGCGATGTCATGCGCTCGCTGCGCCGCGCCCAGCCAGCGCATGCAGTGGGTCAGCCGCGCCGGAGCGAGCCGCACCTGCGCATAGCGGAACCCCTTGCCAACTTCGCCCAGTACGGAATCGCCGTCGACGCGCAGATCCTCCAGCTGAACGACCGCATGACCGCCGGTGAAGCTGGAATCCATCGTATCCAGCACCCGCTCGATCCTGAGACCATCGGCGGGCAACGGCGTCAGGAACATGGAGGCCCCGATATCTTCACCGGCCTCGTCGAAGGTGCGGGCCATGACAATGCCCATCTCTGCCCCCTCCGCGCCGGTGATCAGCCACTTCGTGCCGTTGATCTTCCAGCCGTTCCCGTCCGGCCGGGCCTCGGTCAGCATCGCCGACGGGTCCGAGCCCGCGCCCGGCGACGGTTCGGTCATCAGGAAGACGGAACGCTTCTCGCCAGCGGCCAGGGGGCGGAGATACTTCTCCTTCTGCGCCTCGGTGGCGACCTCGTCGAACAGGTGCATGTTGCCCTCGTCGGGGGCCGCGATGTTCATGGCGATGGGGCCGAGCATCGAGTAACCCGAGGCCTCGAACATGATCGCCTTGGTCATGTGGTCCGCGCCCATGCCTCCCCAGGCTTCCGAGACATGCGGACTGAGCAGGCCTTCCGCCCTGGCCAGCGCCACCAGATCGTCGCGCAGATCATCGGTGGGCCCGTGCGAGGTACGGCGCGGATCGCTCTCGAAGGGAATGACCTTCTCCCGCACGAATCGCTCCACGCGCGCCTTCAGATCCTGCTGTTCCGCCGTCAGTTCAAAACCGATCATCTGCTTTCCTTCCCCGTTCCGATCCGCTTCTATGCGCCGGCACCATATTGGGGGAGACCAAGATGATCTACGACGTTCGCACCTATACCTGTAAGCCCGGCACCGTGCCGCTGCAGTACGCGCTCTATGAGGAATTCGGCTTCAAGCCGCAGACGAAGCATCTGGGCCAGCCAGTGGTCTACGGCCATGTCGAGGTCGGCGAGATCAACACCTACACCCATATCTGGGCCTATGAGAGCCAGGCCGACCGCGAGCAGAAGCGGGCCGCGATGATGGCCGATCCCGACTGGCAAGTCTTCATGAAGAAGTCGCGCGAGGCCGGCCATCTGACCGGCCAGCGCAACCAGATCCTCGTCGCCGCGCCCTGGATGAAGAAATAGCGCTCAGGCAGTCTGGAGAGGGCGCATGCTGGCGTATACGTCCTCTCCGAAGCCGCTCACGTCCCTCAGACCAAGATCCCGCCGGAGTTGCGGCTCGGCGCGAATCGCATCGCGGATTGCCTGACGCAGAGCGGCAACGAGGTCGTCACTGGCTGACAGGGCGGTGATGTAGGGGGTCGCCGGCTTCTCCGCTGTCCACCCCGCAACGCGAAGCCGGTTCCGGAGCTCCGGCAGGTGCTCACTTGCCAGGCCGAACGCGATGGAATCGATGGCCGCATAGTCCGCGGCGCCGTCCGCCACCGCCTGCATCGAAAATAAGTGCCCGCCGGAGACCAGATGCGGTTCCGGCATCGCCATGCCCCGGTCATGAAACCAGTGCTGCAGGGCGACAAAGCCGGACCACGAGTCAGGACCGTTGATCGCCAGTCTGCCGCCGGCAAGAACATCGGCCCTGTCCCCGGGAATGTCCGCATGCCTTCCCACCACGATGGCGCTGGAGTACCGGCCCTCCCGGCAGCCGTCGAACACGTGATCCGGCGTCGCCACGTATCGCACCCTGCCCCTCAGTCGCGTGTTGAACGGCAGGCCGCAGGTCTGGGCCAGCAGCAGGTCGTCGCGCAGCCAGAGTGCGCCATAGTCGTCCTGCCGAGTCAGCCGCTCGGGCGCGTCAATACCGGCGGCGTGCAGGTGTTCCGCGATGGCGCGCCAGAACCGGTCGTTCACCGGCCGCAGCACCGGCCAGTCATACATGGGCAATGCCGCGATCATGCTCTCTCCGGTCAGCCGGCGCGCACGATCGGTCCACGGATGCGGAACAGGTAGCGGCGCGCCATCTCGCCATAGGACCGGAAGCTCTCGCCCCGGACAAGGCCATCGGCGCGCATCGACCGCGCCAGTTCCGGCAGGCGGTACCAGGCCAGGCCCGGCCGGAAGTGATGGGCCGCGTGCAGATGGTTGTTGAGAAACAGCAGCGCAAAGATCCCGCCCCTCTCGACGATGACGCTGCGGCCGCGCACGTCCTCGTCCCAGCGGTGCTCGGCGAAGGTACGCAGCATCAGAACAGACATTCCCGGATACGCCGCCAGCAGGGCGTAGAGCCAGACCGGCACGCCGCAGTACCAGAGCCAGGCGATGACCGGCATCAGGGCCGGCAGATGCGTCAGCCACTGCCCCGCAATGCGTCTCTCGCCGCGCCGCACGGCGGCAATGTCTCCGGCGATCAGCCGCGTCATGGAGACCATGGGGCCGAAGGCCAGCCGGCCCGCCAGCGTCTGGTTCAGACGCAGCACCTGCCGCCGCCAGCCCGGCATCGCCTGCCAGACCGCCGCATCGACATAGGGACTCTCGGGATCGCTCGACGGATTGGTGAGTTCACTGTCCAGATGGTGATCCAGATGCTGGTCGCGGAAGCGGTGAAACGGCAGGAACAGCCCGATCGCCGGAAACACGAGCAGGTCGTTGAGCCGCCGCCAGCGGGTCGGATGGTCATGGATGACCTCGTGCTGCAGGGAGGAATGCAGCGCGACCGGCAGCGCCAGCAGCGGCAACGCCCACCAGGCTTCCGCCCGGCCGATCAGCCAGACTGCGGCAAGCCACAGGGCGGAGCAGAGCAGGATCAGGGTCAGGGTCGGCCACTCGAGGCCGCCTTGTTGCTGGTCTTCGATCTTCATGCGATCACCTAGCCGTGAACGGCATGCATGAAGAAGGCATCAAACGCGCATCACGCGTTGATTCTGATACACAAAATTCAATCTGCTGTGCAAACACAACAAACTTGTTATTTTCACATCATGGACAAGCGTGAGATTGGAGAGCTGTTTCGGGAGCGGCTTGAACTGCTGCTCGGCCGGTTCCAGGGCAGCAACGCGAAGTTTGCGGAAAGCGTCGGCCTCGACCGCTCGGCGCTGAGCCAGCTTCTTTCCGGCCGCTCCACCCGCCTGCCCCGCGCCGAAACCCTGTGCTCGATCGCGCAGAGCCATGGCGTCAGCCTCGACTGGCTGCTCGGACTGTCGCAGGACGAACAGCTTCAGACCGAGCTGAAACCGACCCTGGAAATCGAAACCGAGGCCGGCAGCGCCGACGACACGCGGCTGGCGCAATGGCATCGCGAGGCCTCCGGCTACAAGATCCGCTATGTCCCGGCGAGCCTGCCCGACCTGCTGCGGACCGAGGCCGTGATCCGCTTCGAGCATGGGCAGGACACTGGTCCAGACCCGTCAACGGTCATCCGGGAAGCGGGGCGGCGGCTGGCTTACAGCCGGCAGCCCGAAACCGACATGGAAGTCTGCATGCCGATGCAGCGTCTGGAGCAGTTCGCGGCCGGCGGCGGCATCTGGCGCGGCCTGGCGACGCCCTACCGGGAGGCGCAGCTGGAGCACATGGCCCGGCTGATCGAAGAGCTCTACCCGACCTTCCGGCTGTTTCTCTATGACGAGCGCGTGGCCTACTCGGCCCCGGTGACAATCTTCGGCCCCCTGCGCGCCGCCATCTATGTCGGCGAGATGTATCTGGTGCTCAACGGTACCGAGCAGATCAAGACGCTGACCGGTCATTTCGACGGGCTGATCCGCCGCGCAGCGGTCAATCCGCACGAGGCGGGCGACTGGGTAGCCGGTCTGATCACAAGACGGGGACCACGGAACTGAGCCGTTGCGGGCCCGGTCGCGCCACCTATCATGGGCGCTTCGGAGCTCGGGAGTTCGCATTGGATCAGCTACGCCCCCTCGCCGATCTGGCGGGCCGCATCCTGATGTCGGTGATTTTCCTGGCCAGCGGCTATGGCGGCATCGTCGCCTTCGAGGGCACCTCCCGGTTCATGGAGGCGCATGGGCTGCCCGCCTTCCTGCTGATCCCCTCCATCGCCCTGGAAATCGGCGGCGGCCTGATACTGATCGCCGGATACCGGGTGCGGCTGGCCGCCTTCGTGCTGGCCGGCTTCACCCTGACAGCGGCGCTGGTGTTCCACACCGATTTCGGCGATCTGAACGAGCGGATCATGTTCCTGAAGAACCTGGCCATGGCCGGCGGGCTGGGCATCCTGTTCGCCAATGGCGCCGGCCCTTGGTCGATCGACGCAAGGAGACTGAGATGAGCGAAGCAAGTGACGACTTTCCCGACACGCTGACCCAGCGGATCGGTGTTCTTGCCCGGCGGGAGACCGAGGCCCGCGTGCTGGCCCCGGTGATCGAGGCCATGGCCGAGGAGTTCGGCCGGGAGAAGGTCCTCGAAATCCTGCGCGAGACGATCATACGCGTGGCGCGTGAACAGGGCGAGGAACTGGCCGGCGCCATGGGCGGCGACGGTCCCGGTGAGTTCATGGAGTCGATGAAATACTGGAAGCAGGACAACGCGCTGGAGATCGATGTGCTCGACCAGACCGCCGATAGTCTCGCCTTCAACGTGACCGGCTGCCGCTACGCCCAGATGTACAAGGCGCTCGGCATCCCCGAACTGGGCGCAATCCTGTCCTGCAACCGTGATTTCGCCTTCGCCGAGGGTTTCAACGGCAAGGCCACCCTGACCCGCACGCAGACCATCCTGTCGGGCGCGTCGCACTGCGATTTCCGCTTTGATTTTTCCGGAGGTGACGATTGAGCCGGAGCCGCTTCCACAGGCTGCGGACATGCTCTAGTTTGCCGCGCAACTGCTTCGGGGGAGGAAACGATGGCGGAAATCGAGATCAAGTCGGAAATCGCGGGCAAGGTTTGGATGATCGAGGCCGGGCCCGGCACCGAGGTCGAGGAAGACGATGCGGTGATCATTCTCGAATCCATGAAGATGGAGATCCCGGTGGGCGCGCCCGCCGACGGCAAGATCACCGAAATCCTTGTCGAAAAGGACGAGGCCGTCGCGGAAGGCCAGACGGTCGCCAAGATGGAAGCGTGATCCGGACCGCCCGGGTCGCAATCTTCTGCGCGCTGGGGCTGGCCTGGCTGGCCGGCGCCGCCGCACAGGCCGGTGACAGCGCCTGGATCCGCCCGGCCACGGCCTATCCAGAGACATTGTCGGTCAACGCGCGCTACGTGCTGGAGCGCTACCGCGCCGAGCCGCATCCGCTGGCCATGGTCATCGCGCCGGATGGCGGCTATGCGACCTACTGGCGATGCAACGGTCCCGACTGCGAACTGGACGACGAATTCTATGTCCGGAAGGCGCTCGACCTGTGCCGGGAACGCGCGCATGTCGGCGACTGCCTCGTGCACTCGATCCGTGACCGGGTCATCTGGCCGGTTCGTGAAGCCTTCGACACCGACATCCGCTCGCGCCTAGTGGTGCCCTGGAAGCACGAGAACGCCGGACCGGACGAGGCGAAGGGCGCCATCGTCCATGTTCCCGGCTTCGCCGGCCACCGCTACCCGCCCGCCCTGGACCACCCGATCGCGCCGTATTACCTGCGCAAGCTGAACCAGCAGGGCTATGACACGTTCCGCCTGAATATCGCCCACTTCGACTACAGCCGGACCGACCATGTCGAACTCGGCCGCAAGATCAGAAGCACGGTCCAGGAACTGAAACAGAGCGGATACCGGAAGGTCTTCCTGAACGGCCAGTCACGCGGGGCCTGGGAAATCCTGTCCGCCTCCCGGGACAGTCTCGGCATTGACGGGGCGATGCTGTTCGTCCCGGCGGCACATGGCAGGGTGACCCGCTGGAACGGGTCGCTGAACCGCCGCTTCAACAGCGCCCGCGACGATTTCAGGGACCTGATCGCCTCGGCAGAACCGAACCGCTACCTCTTCGCTTTCTTCAAGGGTGATGAATACGATCCGGGCGAGCGCGTCTTCACCCTGTGGAGACAGATGCATCCCGAAGCGGCCTATTTCGTGCTCGACGGTCCCGAACATCTGGCGGGCCACGGCAGCGGCGGACGCATCGCCTTTCACACGATCTACGGCGGCTGTCTCGAGCAGTTCCTGGAAGGCCGCACGGTCGACTTCCTCCTCTGCCCTGCCGCCTTCCGACCGGAGAAGGACACCGACGCCGCCACCCATGACCATCTCCTCACCCTTGGCGCGGAAAGGATGACGGGTGATGACCTGCTTCAGCACCTGAACGACCGGGCCTTCTTTCCTGCCGCCGGCTGGGGCGGATGGTGGGGCATGCACGCCACATCGGACGGAAAGCTGCTGGAATGGTTTCCAGGCAGCTACCTGACCGGCAACACGCTGGAATCGACCTGGCAGATCGATCAGGACCGCTTCTGCATCGTCGGGTCGCCGCGGCAGAACCGGAACCACTACTGCTATGTCGTGTTCCGCATGCCGTCCGGAAACACCGGCTTCATCGCACCGGACGGCCTCGCCTTCGTCACACAATCAACGGAAGCGGCGAGTCCCGACCAGCTTCCCTTCCGTCCTGGCGACTGGATGGCGCTGGAAGCGGACAACGGGATCGAGACCGGCAGCGACGCCGAGTAGCGTCTGGCTCAGGCCGCCGAATCCCCGTCACCGCCGACCCGGTGGGCCAGCGCGGCCTCCATGAACCGGTCGAGATCGCCGTTCAGCACGCCCTGCGTGTCCGCGGTTTCCTCGTTGGTGCGTAGGTCCTTCACCATCTGATACGGGTGCAGCACGTAGGACCGGATCTGGTGACCCCAGCCGATGTCGCCCTTGGCGTCATGCAGCGCCTGCTTCTCGTCATCGCGCTTCTGCAGTTCCAGTTCGTAGAGACGCGCCTTCAGCATGTTCATGGCCGCGGCGCGGTTCTTGTGCTGGCTGCGGTCGTTCTGGCACTGCACCACGATCCCGGTCGGTTCGTGGGTGATTCGGACGGCGGAGTCGGTTCGGTTGACATGCTGTCCACCAGCGCCGGAGGCCCGGTAGGTGTCGACGCGCAGATCCTTTTCCTCGATGTCGATCTCGATCTCGTCATCGATCACGGGATAGGCGCCAACCGAGGCGAAGCTGGTCTGGCGGCGGTTCTGGCTGTCGAAGGGTGAGATGCGGACCAGACGGTGCGTGCCGCTTTCGGTCTTCAGCCAGCCGAAGGCGTTCTGGCCGTTGACCCGGATGGTCGCCGACTTCAGACCCGCCTCTTCGCCCGGGCTCTCCTCGATCCATTCGACCTTGTAGCCATGAGACTCCGCCCAGCGGACATACATGCGGACCAGCATCTCGGCCCAGTCCTGGCTCTCGGTGCCGCCCGCGCCGGCGTGGAACTCCAGATAGCTGTCATTGCCGTCCACCTCGCCGGACAGCAGCGCCTCGATCTCGCGCTTGGCGACTTCGGCCTTCAGTTCGGCAAGAGTGTTCTCGGCATCGGCGACGGTCTCGTCGTCGCCTTCCTCCTCGCCCATGGCGATCAGCTCGATGGAATCCTCAAGCTCCTGTTCCATCTTGCGCTGGGCTTCGATCCCCTGCTCCAGCCCTGTCCGCTCACGCATGAGCTTCTGGGCCTTGTCGGGGTCGTCCCAGAGATCGGGAGCTTCGGCGAGGGCGTTCAGTTCGTCGAGACGGCGGAGAGCGTTCTCCCAGTCAAAGACGCCTCCTCAGCAGTTCCAGCGACTGCTTGATTTCCTGAACCAGATTCTCGGTTTCGCTGCGCATATCTCGCGGCAACCTCTTGACTTGTATGAGTTTTGAGAAAACAGGGGGCGGAAGATACCGGCGATGATCGCCCGCGTAAACAGCTTTGGCGCCCGTGAGCCGGGAAACGGTCAGTAAACGCCGTCAGTGACCTTGCGCGTGCGCCGGACCGGCGCCGTCACTTCGCCGCTGCCGGTGGTTTCGTCCTGAAGCACGGTGCTGGCCTGCGCGCCGGCCTCGGGCTCGGTGCCCGGCTTGAAGGCTTCCAGGATCACGGACTCGCTCGACGGCGTGGCCTTCAGGCCCGAGCGCGCATCGACGCGCACCAGGCGGATGTCGTCGGGCACACGGAAGGGAATCGCCGGCTTGTCGCCGATCCAGGCCTGCATGATCTCCTTGAAGATCGGCGCGGCGACGCTGGAGCCGGTTTCCTTCGCACCCAGTGGCAACGGCGTGTCGAAGCCGGTGAAAACTCCCAGCGCCAGATCGGGCGAGAAGCCCACGAACCAGGCGTCGCGGCTCTCGTTGGTGGTGCCGGTCTTGCCAGCCAGCGGCTTGCCCACGGCGCGGATGCGGACACCGGTGCCACGCTGCACCACGCCTTCCAGCATGGACACGACCTGGAAGGCGGTCGCTCCGCTCACGACCTGCAGACGGTTATCGGCCAGCAGGGGTTCGCGGTCGCGGCTCCAGTTCTCGACCCCGCAGGGCTCGCAGCCCAGGATGTCCGGTCGCAGGACGGTCTTGCCGAACCGGTCCTGCACCCGGTCGATCAGAACAGGATCGATATGCTTGCCGCCATTCACCAGCATCGCGTAGGCGGCGGTCAGCTTCAGCAGCGTCGTCTCGCCCGCGCCCAGCGAATAGGACAGCACTTCCGGGATATCGTCATAGATGCCGAAGCGGCGGGAATAGTCGACGACCGATGGCATTCCGATCTTCTGCGCCAGCCGCACGGTCATGAGGTTGCGCGACTTCTCGATGCCGAGGCGCAATGTGCTGGGGCCGTAGAAGCGGTTGGTGTAGTTCGACGGCTTCCACTTGCCCTGATCGCCGCCCTGATCGATCACGAAGGGCGCGTCGAGAATGATGCTGGAGGGTGTGTAGCCCTGCTCCAGCGCCGCGGCGTAGACGAAGGGCTTGAAGGCCGAGCCCGGCTGCCGGGCGGCCTGGGTGGCGCGATTGAACTCCGACATTTCGGCGGAAAAGCCGCCGACCAGCGCCAGGACGCGGCCGGTATGCGGATCCAGCGCGGCCACCGCGCCGTTGATCTTCGGAATCTGGCGCAGCTGGATGCGGTCGGGATCCTCGGTGTCCGGCCCCACGATCACCACGTCACCGCGCGACAGAACCTCAGCCGCCGACTGCGGGACAGGGCCGGTCTTGCCCTCCTTCAGCGGCTTCGAGGCCCATTGGAGCTGGCCATGGGTCAGCACGTCTTCCGAGCCGTCGACAAAACCGAGCTTCGCCGTGTCCTGGCCCGAGCCGAGCACCACGGCCAGCCGCCAGTCCGGCGCCATGCCGACCGGCGCCTTGAAAGCGGCCAGTTCGGCGCGCCAGTCGTTCATCTGCTCGATGTTGAACTGACCTGCCGGCCCGCGATAGCCATGCCGGCGGTCATAGGCGATCAGCCCAAGGCGCAGTTCGCGCTGCGCGATCGCCTGCAGTTCCGGGTCAATGGTGGTCTGGACCGAATAGCCTTCGTCGTAGAGCCCGTCATCGCCATAGAGCGCCTTGATCTCTCGCCGGATCTCTTCCGAGAACCACTCGGCCGAGACGCTCTCGATGGCGCGCTGCCGCGCCGCGCCCAGAGGCCGGGAGCGCGCGCGCTCCGCCCTGACCGGCTCGATGCGTCCGGTATCGACCATGCGCCCGATCACCCAGTTGCGCCGCTCGACCGCGCGTTCCGGGTAGCGGAACGGGTTGTAGTTGTTCGGCGCCTTGGGCAGCGCGGCCAGATAGGCGGCCTCGTCCACCGTCAGCTCGTCCAGCGCCTTGTCGAAATAGGTCAGCGCCGCCGACGCCACGCCATAGGCGCCCTGTCCCAGATAGATCTCGTTCAGGTAAAGCTCGAGAATGTGGTCCTTGTCGAAGGCCTGCTCGATGCGATGGGCGAGGATCGCTTCCTTGATCTTGCGTTCGTAGGAGACCTCGTTGGTCAGCAGGAAGTTCTTCGCCACCTGCTGGGTGATGGTCGAGGCGCCCTCGGGCCTGCGGTTCGTGCCCAGGTTCTGGAGGTTGCGGATCATGGCGCGGGCGATGCCCTTGAAGTCCAGACCGCCGTGTTCGTAGAAGCTCGAATCCTCGGCTGCCAGGAAGGCGTCGACGATCCGGGGCGGAATCGATTCGATGGGCACGAACTGGCGGTTCTGACGGGCGTATTCGGCCATCAGCCTGCCATCACCTGCATAGACGCGGGTCGCTACCGGAGGCCGGTACTCGGCCAGTTTCTCGACGTCGGTCAGTCCGCGCGAATAGTGCCAGATGACGAACCAGACGAACCCGGCGGCGCAGACCGCACCGATCAGGCCCAGAACGGACAGCCAGGCAAAGATCTTCAGAACCAGACGCATGAATCGACGCTCACCTGCACAAACCTTGGCGGACGCGGCCCCGCCCGGCCAACAGTGCCGCCGCGTCACATGTCTTTTCTATTCCGGAATTGTGACCACAGGAAGGCCCCGGCAGGAATGTCACGCCTGTGTGGCGGATCGGTAACGTCAGGAGCCGGCCTCGAAATAGGCGTCGATTGCCTGGACCATCCCTGCCGCAACCCTGCGCTGCCAGTCCTTCGAGCGCAGCTTCCGTTCTTCGTCGGCATTGGTCAGGAAGCCGAGTTCGACCAGAACCGAGGGCACGTCCGGCGCGCGGAGCACACGGAACCCGGCGAACCGGTGCGGATTTCGGCGCAGCTTGATGGTCTTGCCGATCTCCGAAACGGCCACCCGGGCGAAGCGGGCCGAATTGTTCATGGTCTGGCGCTGGACCAGATCGATCAGGATCAGGTTGGTGACCTCGTCCTCGCTCTGGCTGAGATCGACGCCGGCAATGATGTCGGACTGGTTCTCGCGCCGGGCCAGCGCCGCCGCCTCCCGGTCCGACGCGGTTTCGGAAAGCGTGTAGATGCCGGCTCCCCTGACCGAACGCCCGGCGGCGGCATCCGCATGCAGCGAGACGAAGAGGTCAGCGCCGGCGCGCCGGGCAATGCGGACACGTTCGCGCAACGGGATGAAGCGATCGCTGTCGCGCGTCATCACGACCTTGTAGCGGCCAGTACCCAGCAGCGCGGTACGAAGCTCCTTGCCGACGGCGAGAACGATGTCCTTCTCCCGTGTCCGGCCGCGCCCCAGTGCTCCAGGGTCGGCCCCGCCGTGGCCGGGATCGACGACCACCGTGAAGATGCGGCCCGGCCTTTCCGGCGGCGGATCGGGTGTGCCTGCGGGCACGACCGTCTTCTCCTCAGCCGGTTGCGGGGCGGTAAACTGGGCGGCGGCCTTCGCCCGCGCCGCCGCGAACTGGGCGTCGTCGGCGGGCCGCAGGTCGATCACCAGCCGGTAACCGTGGCCAGCCTGGGGCGGCAGCACGAATTCCCGCGCCGCGATCACCGGCTGCGCGAACTCCAGGACCAGACGTCCGGTATCCGAAGCAAATCGCCCGTAGCGGAGACTGGTGATCAGTCCCCTCGGCGGATCGGGCCGCGCGGCCAGGCGCCATGCCGCATCGTCGATGTCAACGACGACTCGGTAGGGATCGTCCAGCACGAAACTGTTCCAGGAGGGTTCCGCCGACAGGTCGACGACGACCCGGGTCAGGCCGACATTCTCGCCCGTCCTGACACCCTGGATGACGGTTTCGGCGCTGGCCGAGCCGCAGAGCAGGATCAGGACGAGGAACGCAAACCGAATCATTGCGGGATGATACGCCGGAATCGTGGCCATTTGGTGTGCCGCCCTCCCTTCCCTGCATTGGCGGCGCGCGCGTCATGCATCGCAGAACGCTTGCTGTAGCCTTCGCCGATTTGCTAGACTTGCATCGCGAGTTTCAGATACCGGTTCCGGACCCGCGATGCGGGACGGGACTAGGCAGCGGGAAATCCCCGAATTCAGTGCGAACGAACCAGGCTAAAGGGAAGGAACAAACTCAGGGAACAGACTTCGGATTGACATCAATCGTGTCGTTCCCCGTCCTGTGTATCGTTTACTGATGGGTTTTCCCCTTTTCCGCCGGCGCGACGCCGCGGATGCCCCCCATGATATCTGAAGCCATGACAAGAACGCGGGACCGTTCTGCCGCAGCAAGACTGTGCGCAGATGCGTCCGGCGCGGATGTCCGGTCATTCGAGCCTGCTTCAGGCGGCAGAAGGCCAGAGACAGTCCTGACGCCGGGCGGGTTCCCCAGAAACATGGCGGCCGCCGCTCTGTAGCTCGCCGGAGCCGCGCCGCCCAGGAGTACAGGCCTATGGCCACCAGAATGCTTGTTGATGCGGCCCATCAGGAAGAAACCCGGGTCGTGATCATGAAGGGCAATCGCCTCGAGGAATTCGATTTCGAGGTCGAGAGCCGCAAACCGCTGAAAGGCAACATCTATCTCGCCAAGGTAACCCGCGTCGAACCGTCCCTGCAGGCGGCGTTCGTGGAATTCGGCGGCAACCGCCACGGCTTCCTCGCCTTCAACGAGATCCATCCCGACTACTACCAGATCCCGATCGCCGACCGCGAGGCGCTGCTGGCTGAACAGCAGAAGGAGGTCGCCCGCGCCGCGCAGGAAGAGGACGAGGAACTCGACAGCGGCGAAGGCGACGCCGAGGACGATGAAGAGACCGAAGGCAAGGACAACAACCGGCCCCGCCGGCGCAACAACCGCCGCAACCGCCGCAACCGCCGTCCCCAGGACGACGAGGCCGAGGAAACGGTCGAGAGCGTCGGCGGCGAGGAGATCGAGGACGAGGTGTCGCCGCGGCGGATTTCCTCCTCCCGTCCCTACAAGATCCAGGAAGTCATCAAGCGCCGCCAGATCCTGCTGGTCCAGGCGGTGAAGGAAGAGCGCGGCAACAAGGGCGCTGCGCTGACCACCTACCTGTCGCTGCCGGGACGTTACTGCGTGCTGATGCCGAACACGGCGCGCGGCGGCGGCATCAGCCGCAAGATCTCCAACTCCGCCGACCGGCGGAAGCTGAAGAAGATCGTCGGCGAGCTGGACGTGCCCCAGGGCACCGGCGTCATTGTCCGCACCGCGGGCGCCAAGCGCACCAAGGCCGAGATCCGGCGCGACTTCGAATACCTGCTGCGGCTGTGGGACGATATCCGGGACCTGACGCTCGGCTCCACGGCGCCGGCGCTCGTCTATGAGGAAGCCTCGCTGATCACGCGGGCGATCCGGGATCTCTATTCCAAGGACATCGACGAGGTTCTGGTCGAGGGCGACGACGGCTACCGCACCGCCAAGGACTTCATGAAGCGGATCATGCCGTCGCATGCGAAGAAGGTTCAGCCCTATCGCGACCGCATTCCGCTGCTGCACCGCTATCAGATCGAGCAGCAGCTCGACACGATGTATTCCAGCGAGGTCACGCTTCCGTCCGGCGGCTACATCGTGATCGACACGACCGAGGCGCTGGTCTCGGTCGATGTGAACTCCGGCAAGTCGACCCGTGGCCGTTCGGTCGAGGAAACAGCCTACAAGACCAATCTGGAAGCGGCCGAGGAAGTCGCCCGGCAACTGCGCCTGCGCGATCTGGCCGGCCTGATCGTGATCGATTTCATCGACATGGACGACCAGCGCAACAACCGCTCGGTCGAACGCAAGCTGAAGGACTGCCTGCGCGTCGACCGCGCCCGCATCCAGGTCGGCCGCATCAGCCATTTCGGGTTGCTGGAGATGTCGCGGCAGCGGCTTCGTCCGGGCGTGCAGGACATCAACATGCACACCTGCGAGACCTGCGGCGGCACCGGTAAGGTCCGCTCGTCGGACTCGGCGGCGCTGCACGTGCTGCGCGCGATTGAGGAAGAGGGCATCCGCGAACGCTCGGCCGAGATCGCGGTTCACATGCCCACCGAGATCGCAATCTACATCGTCAATCACAAGCGCCGGATGCTGGCCGAGATCGAGGAGCGCTACGGCTTCACGGTCGAGATCGCGGCCGATGGCGAACTGATCGCGCCGAACTTCCGCATCGAGCGGCTGTCCGCACGGCAGGAGGGCGACGATCCGGTCTCCAGCCAGACCGAACTGCCGCCGCTGCAGGCTCGGGTGGATGACGACGAGGACGAAGAGGACGACCGCGAGGAGAGCGGCGGCAACCGGAACCGCCGCCGGCGCCGACGCGGCCGCGGACGCTCCGAGGAACGCGAGGACGCCCAGGACCAGGCAGACGCCAGCGAACAGCCCGCCGAGAGCCGCGATCGCGACGAGGATGGCGACGACGATTCCGAAGACGGACGCCGCCGCCGCGGACGCCGGGGCGGACGCCGCCGCCGGGGCCGCCGGAACGAACAGGGCGAAGGCGATGGCCTGCCCTCGCCCTTCGCCGCCGCTGCGGCGGTTCCGGATCGTCCGCTGGAAGGCCGGCAGCGCAACCGGCGTGGCGATGACAGCGAGAACGCTGACGAGGCCGGAAACGAGGCCACCACGGAAGTCGCGGCCGAACCGGCCGAGGTGCAGGAAGGCGCTCCCGTGACCGAGACTGTCGAGGCGGAAGTTCAGAGCGAGACCGCACCTGAAAGCGAGGCCTCAGAGGCTGCGCCGCAGGAGCAGGCCGAGGAAGCCACGGACACCGCCGCACCGGAAACGGTTGAGGCAGAGGTGGAACCTGTCGCCGAAGCCGAAACCGCCGAGAAGCCCTCCGTGACGGAAGAGGCCGCCGATGAAGCGGTGATGCCGGAACCGGCGGAGACCGCCGTCGACGCGCCGGCCGCCGATGAGTCGCCGGAACCCGCAAACGACATCACCGAGCCGGAAACGGAGGAGCCCGTCGAGGCCGCTGCCGAGACCGTCGAGGAGGAAGAGTATACCGGTCCGCCAAAGCGCGGCTGGTGGCGCAAGCGCTCCAAGGCATCGTGAATGTCCGGAGGGGCGGCGGAGTGATCCGCCGCCCCTTTTCGGTTCAGAGCTGAACGGGATTCAGGCCGACAGGTCTTCCCGGATCATGCTGGCCATGGCCGCCAGCGCCTCGTTTCCGGGATTCGGCAATGGCGCGAAGGTCAGGTCATCCTCCTGGATGTAGCGCCGCGAGGTCAGGTCGGTCTTTTCCACTATGGGCACGACGTGGGCATGCGCATGTGCGATGTCGCCGCCGGAATACATGAACCCGACACGCTCGACGCCCTGACGGGCCTTGAGGACCTGCCCGATCCGCTGGCCCAGCGACATGATCTCGTGGGCCAGGGGCTCGGGCAGGGATTCGAAGTAGTCGTGGTGATCGACGGGGATGATCACCACATGCCCCGGTCGGATCGGTCCGATGTCCATGAAGGCGACGATCCGCCGGTTCCGGTAGACCTCGTGCAGCGGGATTTCACCGCGTCCGAAACGGCAGAACAGACAGTCATCCGGCATGCATCGGCCCTCTACCTGACGGTGACAACCACCTTGCCGGTCGCCTTGCGCGCGGCCAGCGCCTTCAGCGCCTCGGGCGCCTGTTCCAGCGGGTAGCGCATCGAGATGTGCGGCTTGATCCTGCCCTCGGCGCACCAACCAAGGAGCTGGTCGAACTGCGCCCGGCACTCGGCGGGGTTCCGCTCGGTCCACGCGCCCCAGAAGACGCCAACGATCTGGCACTGTTTCAGCAGCACCAGATTGGCCTTGGCCTCCGGGATGCGGCCGGAGGCGAAGCCGATGACCAGCAGACGGCCGTCCCAGTTGATGCAGCGCAGCGACTCGTCGAAGGCATCGCCGCCGACCGGGTCATAGATCACGTCCGCACCCTTGCCGCCGGTCAGTTCCTTGACCGTCTCCCGGATCGACTGGGTGGAGTAGTTGAAGACGTGATCGGCGCCGTATTCCTTCACGATGTCCATCTTTGCATCGGAGCCGACCGTGCCGATCACCGTTGCCCCCATCTGCTTGCCCAGTTCCACGGCGTTCAGGCCGACGCCGCCCGACGCGCCATGCACCAGCAGCACCTCGCCGGGCTTCAGCTGCCCACGGTCCTTCAGCGCGTGATAGGTGGTGCCATAGGTCACCGGGAAGGCCGCCGCCTGCTCGAAGGAAACGCCCTCGGGCAGCTTGAAGACCTTGTTCTCGTTGGTGAGCATCTTCTCGGCGAAGCCGCCACCGCCATGCGGGGTCATCGCCATGACGCGGTCACCCGGCTTCACCGCCGTCACGCCCTCGCCGATCTCCGAGACCACGCCTCCGACTTCCATGCCGGGCGAGAACGGAAATTCCGGGCGGAACTGGTACTTGCCGGCAATCAGCAGGATGTCGGGGAAGTTCACGCCGCTGGCGTGCACATCGACAACGATCTCGCCCGGTCCAGCCTTCGGATCCGCGGTTTCCTCGAAGATCAGATCGTCCGGCCCGCCCCAGGCCTTGCACAGCATCGCTTTCACGTCGTCACACTCCTTGCCCCGATTGCAGCCGTTTCGATAGCGCGGCCCGCCCCGCGTCACAAGGCCGGAAGCCATGCGGAAATTCCACTGCTGCCAATTTTAATGCAATGGTATTAAATCGGGAAATACGGGGAGGAACGACATGCGCGACGATGCTGACGCGACCACCAAGAACATCCTATCGGGAGCCGAGGGAACCCGGGAGATCAACGATCACGTCCTGATCCTGCCGGCGCAGGGCAACGCCCTGGCGGTGAAGACGGCCGGCGGTCTGGTGCTGGTCGATTCCGGTCCCGGCCGGGGCGCGACCAAGCGGATGATGGCGGCGCTGAGGGAATGGAGCGACCTGCCGGTGCGGGCCATCTGCTACAGCCACGGCCATGTCGGCTACAATGACGGCGTCCGCATGTGGATGGACGACGCCGCCCGGCGCGGCGAGGCCACGCCGATGCTGATCGCGCAGGAAAACTGCATCCGCCGCTATGACCGCTACCGCGAGACCGGCGGCCTGCAGCACGCACTGAACACGATGCAGTTCCCGCAGTTCGACATGGCCGATTCCAGGCAACTGATCGTCAATCCGACCGTCACTTTCCGCGAACACATGGTGCTGGACACCGGCTCGCCGCGGATCGAGCTTCTGGCCGCGCCCTCAGAGACCGACGATGTGCTGTCGCTGTGGCTGCCGGAGGACCGGATCCTCTACGCCGGCGCCGCGTTCCCTGGGACCACGCTGCCGAATGTCGGCACGCCGCTGCGGACCCTGCGCCTGACCATCCGCTGGGCCGAGACGCTGGAGAAGCTGGCGGCGCTCAGGCCCGCGACCCTGATCCAGGAATTCGGACGTGTCATCGAGGGCGAGGACGCCGTCGCCGACCGCCTTCTGGGCACCGCCGAAGCGCTGCGCTGGATGCGCCGTGAGGTGGTCGAGCGCATGAACCGGGGCATGAGCGATCTGGAGATCATCCACGACATCGACTACCCCGATCACCTGTTCGATCAGAGCTGGATGCGGGAACGCTATGGTGCGCGGGACTACATCGTCCGGGACATGTTCCGCGAGGAAAACGGCTGGTGGGACCGCAACCCGACCACCTTGCACCCGGCGCATCCGGATGACGCGGGACAGGCCATCCTGGAGGCCATCGGTGATCCGCAGACGGTGCTGGCGAAGGCGCGCAGCCTGGCCGATCAGGGTCAGGCGCAACTGGCGCTGCATGTCATCGACCTGCTGGCGCTGGCGCCCGGCGACGATCCGGTGGTGACGGAGGCGCGGAAGCTGAAAGCGGAACTCTGCCGCACCCGCGCCGGCGACGTCGCGCCCTATGTCTCAAAGGCGCTTTACGAGAGTTCGGCGCGCCTGCTGGAAAACGGCAAGCGGCGCTGGTCGGAGCGGGAGGAGCTGCGGCCCGCCGCCGAGTGATCAGGCGTCGATCAGACCTTCCTCGATCGCCTTGATCTGCACGGCCAGATATTTCGAGTTGATGCGGCACTGGGCCAGGCTGCCGGCGATGAAGAACAGGCCCGGCTGCGGCGTGCGGCAGTACATGTTGCGCAGTTCCTGGCCCTCTCCGAAGCCCCAGATCGGCCCGACACGGTCGACCACATCCGCGCCGAACAGCCGCTCGACCAGGACTTCCTGCGGCTGGTAACCGGTAGCCAGCACCACCAGGTCGCAGGACCGTTCCTCGCCGGAAATCCGCACCGTGTGCGCGCCAAACCCGTCGATGTCGCCGAACTGCGCGAGCCCGATCTCGCCCCGGATGATCATGTCGGAGGCGCCGACGTTGAAGTAGTAGCCGCCGCCGCGGGTCAGATACTTGAACTGCCAGCCGGTGCCATCCTCGCCGTCATCCAGCCGAAAGCCCCTTTCGACCAGGCCGTCGAGCAGGTCGCGGTCCAGTTCCTTCGAGCGTTTCGTGAAGGACTTGTGAGACCGCCGGGACAGTTCCGTCGGCGTCGACAGCACGATCAGATCGCAGTCTTCCAGCGACGGCCCCTCGCTGTAGAGCCCATAGGGAATCTGCGCGCTCGGCTCGATGTTGACGATCAGTGTCGGGCTGCGCTGCACCAGCGTGACCCCAGCCCCGCTCGATGACAGGTCATGCGCGATGTCATGGCCGCTGTTGCCCGTGCCGATGACCACGGCGCTCTTCCCGGACCAGTCGTCGCCGTCGCGGTACTCGCTGGAATGCAGGACCGGTCCGGCGAAATCCTTCAGCGCGGGGATATCCGGGCGGTTGGCGATGCCGCTCACGCCCGTCGCCATGACCACGTGGCGGGGACGCATGGTGCGTGTCTCGCCGTCGCGAACAATCTCGACGGTCCAGCAGCCGGCGGCCTCGTCATAGCTGCCGCCCCGGAACTCGGTCCCGGTCCAGAAGTTAAGCTCCATGGCCTCGACATAGGCCTCGAACCAGTTGGCCAGCTTGTCCTTCGGAATGTAGGTCGGCCAGCAGGGCGGGAACGGCATGTAGGGCATGTGGTTGACCTGCACCTGATTGTGCAGGGTCAGCGCGTGGTAGCGCAGCCGCCAGTTGTCGCCGATCCGCCGGTGCCGGTCGACGATCAGCGTGTCGACACCCAGCGCACCCAGCCGCGCCGCAATCGCGAGCCCCGCCTGCCCGCCGCCGACGACCAGAACCGCCGGATCGCGGTCGCCATAGGCCTGTGCCTCCTGACGCTTGTCGAGCCAGTTCGGGCCGCGGAAGTCGCGGGAATTGGACTGTCCGGTCGGACGATTCGCGCCCACCGCCTCCGGGTGCTCCGCCAGGCCTTCCAGCGCCGTCAGCAGGGTCCAGCAGCGCCAGCCGCCGTCCGCGGCCGGTTTCAGCCGTACAACCCCGCTGCCCGGCCCCTGATCGGTCTCGAACGCAATGAGGGCTTCAATGCAGTCCTCTCCGGCGCGCATCACCTGCTGCGGCGCTTCCCTGTCGGGATCGATGCGCGCGTTGCGGACCGGGTGCCCGCCCTGCAGCCCCGACGCAATCGCATCCGCGCCGGAGACGGTATCGATCCGCCAGGTCACCGCCAGCACATCGCGCCAGAAGCACTCGTCATGGAACAGGCCGGCGATCCCGCCGCCGCCGTTCATGGCGTCGCCAAAGGCGCGCAGCCAGTCGCGCACCAGTCCTGCTGGGTTGACCGCAGCGGTATCCGGCATGCTTCCCTCCCCTAGAAGTTCAGCGAGATGTCCCTGTGATCGGACTGGCAGGCCGCCAGGAAGAGAGCCTGATCACGCGACAACCGGTTCTGGACGCGTGCGCCGAGAGTCTCCCGGATCCCGTCGAGATAGGCCGCAACCTCGCCCTTCAGCGACTTCTCGGCTTCCGCGCGCCAGACAAGCTGGGCCTCGTAAGCGGCGACAGCCTCGGCGTATTCCTCCAGCGCCTTCTCACGGTCCGGCTCCTGACCGGAACGGGCCTTCAGGGCGCGGCGGGCCTTGGACAGCGGGCTCTTCACGTCATCGCTGCCCTCGACATCGCGCAGGGTCCGCTCGAACTCCTGAACCGTATCGATGGCCGCGTCCGCATCGCCGGTCGCGATGAGATCGCGCAGGCCGCGGAGCCGGGGCTCGAGTTCACGGAAGGCCGCCGTCGCCTCGAAGGTCGCCAGAACCTTGGCCGCGTCCTCATAGGCCGAGTCCGCGGAACGGCGGTACAGGTTTCGGGCGTTTGTTTCCGCCTTGGTCAGTTTGGCGAAGGCGCCATAGGTAGCCTTCCAGTCCGACGGAATCTGGGATCGCAGTTCCTCGGCGGCGGCAAGCAGCCCCTCGCGGCGCTGCTCGATCTCGGCCTTCTCCGGAGCCTGGTCGGCGCCGTTCATGCGCCCGACGGCAATGCGCAGCGCGTCCGCCTCTTCTTCCAGCTTGCGGATGTCCTTCTCCAGCCGGCGGACCTGCCGCAGGACCGGACGGTAGTCATCGGTCGCGGCGGCCACTTCGGTCTCCGCGGCGAACGCCGTTTCAAGCGAGGCGATGGCCTTCTCCGCATCCTTCACGGATCCGGAAAGCGCCGACTGGATGTCCTTGGGCATGGCCGACAGGTTCAGGCCTTTTGCCCGTGCAATGGCGTCCGTGACCAGGCTGCTCTCGGCCAGGGTCTGGCTGACATATTCCTCCAGGCAGAGCTGCAGCTGCGGATTGCGCGGCGGCGGCGACGCGTCCGAGAGGAAGCTGACACGGTTGGGCAGGTAGTTCACAAGCTGCGGTAGCGCGCCGACGATGGCGAGCGCCGAAAGCTGCAGGCAGATGAAGGCGATGACGCCCTTGTACATCTGCACCGTGCGCACGACCGCCGGAGCCACGCCGCGCAGATAGAACAGCGCAAAGCCGAACGGGGGCGTCAGGAACGATGTCTGGATGTTCAGACCGATCATCACGCCCAGCCAGACCGCGGTGATGTTGGCCGAGGGATCGGCCAGCAGGATCGGGGCGACGATCGGCACCACGACCACCGCGATCTCGATGAAGTCGAGGAAGAAGCCGAGGATGAAGATCACGGCCATGACGATGACGAACTGCGTCCAGAAACCGCCGGGCAGGGAGTTCAGGAACTCGCGCACCAGATCCTCGCCGCCGAAGGCACGGAAGGCTGCGGTCAGCATGGCCGCGCCGAGCAGGATGATGAACACCAGCGAGGTCGTCTTCGCGGTCTCCAGCATCACGCCCTGCAGCGTCTTGTCGATCTTCAGGACACGCCAGCCGCTCCAGACCAGCGCGGCGATCAGGATCACCGCGCCAACCACGCCGATCATGATGCCCATATTGTCTTCGGCGCTGTCGGCGGCCTTCACGTTCATCTCGTAATTGCCGAGGGCGAAGCCGAGAATGGCGAGCGCGACCAGCGACATGATGGCGGGGACGAAGGTCAGCTTGCCGCCATCCTCGTTCAGGCGGTAGCCGGCCATGATCATGGCGCCGGCGGCGCCGATGGCGCCGGCCTGGTTCACGGTCGCGATGCCGCTGATGATTGAACCCAGCACCAGGAAGATCAGCGCCAGCGGCGGCACCAGGGTCAGGAAGACCTTGCGCCAGAAGGCGAAATCGAAATCACCATGGAACCTGACCGCCGGAGCCATGCTCGGCCGCAGGAATGCGATCACCAGGATGTAGAGCATGTACAGCCCGACCAGCAGCAGGCCGGGGACAAACGCGCCCAGGAACATCTCGCCGGCGCTGGTCGACGACACGTCGAACACCGAAGGCATCGACAGCTCGCCGGTCGAATCCTTGAACAGCGCCTTGCGCGCCGAGCTCGCCTGATCGGTGGCGGAGGCGAGCTGGTCGGCCAGGATGATCAGCACGATCGACGGCGGGATGATCTGGCCCAGCGTGCCCGACGCGGCGATGGTGCCGGTGGCGAGCGAGGGCGAGTAGTTGTTGCGCAGCATCGCGGGCAGCGAGATCAGGCCCATGGCGACCACGGTCGCGCCGACAATGCCGGTCGTGGCGGCCAGCAGGGCACCCACGAAGACCACCGAAATGCCCAGACCGCCGGGCACCGGGCCAAACAGCTGCGCCATCGTCACCAGCAGATCCTCGGCGATCTTGGAGCGCTGCAGCATGATGCCCATGAAGATGAACAGCGGAATCGCTATCAGCGTATCTCGTTCGACTTCCCAGTAGACGCCCCGCAGGTTGGTGACGCCGGCCGACAGCCACTGCGACGGACCGCCGGAGTGGAAATAGGCGTCCGTGTTGCCGGCGAAGAGGTAGCCGCTGCCGGCGGCGAGGCCGATGGTCAGGATGGCCGCGCCGGGCAGCGCGAAGGCCACCGGAAAGCCCGAACCCAGGGCGGCGGCCATGATGATGACCAGCAGTGCAAGGAAAAGCAGTTCCATTTCTCAGCCCCTCAATGCGACACGGGTTCGTGTTCACGATGGCCCGGATGATTCCGGTAGTCCGCCACCGATTCGAAGAAATAGCTGATGAACTGGATCAGCATGGTGATCGCGAAGATGCCCAGGAAGGCCGCCATCTGATACTTGATGAACATGCCGGTGCCGCCGGTCTGGGTGATCTCGAAATTCGCGATCGGGCTGTTGATGATCGACTGCTTGCCGTCGAAACCGATCCAGATGATGACCCAGGATGTGGTCATGCCCAGCAGGATGGCGCCGAAGGCGTTGACGTAGCCGCGCGTGGTCTGGCCGAAGCCGGAATAGAGAACGTCGACCCTGACATGCCCCTCGTCGAACAGCGTGTAGGCCGAAGCGAAGAGGAACAGCGCAGCGTACCAGTAGCGCACCAGGTCGCCCATCAGCGCCTGTTCGTATGAGAAGACGAAGCGCGTGATCACGATCGTCAGTTCAGCGATGACGATCAGCAGCGCAAGCCAGGTGAAACCCAGCGTCCGGGTCACGAAGGCCAGGATCAGGCCGACGACCACCAACGGCACATGCACGTTCCATCCGACCCAGCGGGAGCGGCCGAATCCGCGTGCCGCGTCCTGTGAAAGGTACATCTCGAAGATGCCCTCGACCCGCAGGAAGGAAATGAGCGCATCGGCGACGCCAATCAGGACCACGATCCAGAAACAGGCCCGGATCACATACATGTTGAAGCGATGCAGGCGGTCGGCGTCCCAGCGAAGCGAGGTGTCCGGCGTCCGCATCACGAAAATCAGCGCCAAGGCAATGCCGGCGGCGTAGAACGCCATCTGCAGCCAGGCCAGGGCCCCGCCACCGTTGAAGGCCGCGCGGGCCCCCGGCAGACCGAACGAAACGCTCAGCACGTTGTTGACCAGGAAGACGAGCAGAAACGCCATCATGCCCCAGCCTATGATCCGCACCACAGGCGCGGGGTCACCGAACCTTGGAATCTCCTGAGCCTCGCCCGTACTGCTCATCTCGCCGCCCAATCAGTATGTTGTTCTTGCGAAAAAGGGCGGGGTTTTCGCCCCGCCCTTTCCCGATTCACCGCATTACGCCGCTCAGGCCAGGCCGAGCACGCGGTTGCGCTGGTTGACGAAGGTCGTCTCGAACTTCGCCATGGTGCCGCCGATGTCGCGCAGCGCCGCCTGGAAGGCGTCGTCGATCTCGGCCGCCAGCGGGCTGTGATCGCGGGTCTCGGCGAACACTTCCGCCGAAGCCTCACCGAAGCCGTCCCAGACGTCGTCATTGAACGCGCGGACCTGGACGCCGTGGTCGTTGACCAGCTTCGCCATGTACTCGCCGTTCTTGGCCATGGCTTCCTCGAACTGGGCCGCATGCTCTTCCATGCAGGCCGCCTCGATGATCGCCTTCTCCCAATCGGTGAGCGAGCCCCACCAGGAAGCGTTCATGCCGAAGGCCAGTCCGCCGCCCGGCTCGTGCATGCCGCCGGTGTAGTAGAACTTGGCCGCCTCGTAGAACTTCATGAAGTAGTCGTTGTACGGGCCAACCCACTCGGTCGCGTCGATGGCGCCGGAAACCAGGTTTTCATAGATCTGGCCGCCCGGCAGGGAAACCGTCGAGACGCCCAGCTTGGACATCACCGAACCGCCCAGGCCCGGGATACGCATCTTCAGGCCCTTCAGGTCATCGGGAGATTCGATTTCCTTGTTGAACCAACCGCCGGCCTGGGTGCCGGTGGCGCCGCACATCAGAGCCTTCAGGCCGAACTCGCCGGAGATCTTGTCCCACAGGGCCTGACCGCCGGAGAACTTGATCCAGGCGTTCCACTCGACCGTGGTCATGCCGAACGGCACCGCGGTGAAGTAGGCGAAGCCCGGATGCTTGCCGACCCAGTAGTAGTCGGCGGCGATGTAGGCCTGGCTGTTGCCGGAGGCGACTTCGTCGAACACGTCGAACGCGCCGACACGCTCGCCAGCGGCGAAGTACTCGACGTTGATCGCACCCTGCGACAGCTCGGTGATGCGCGCGGACAGACGCTGCGCGGAGATGCCCAGACCCGGGAAGTCACGGGGCCAGGTCGAGACGATGGTCATGGTCTTGCCACCCTGGGCGATCGCCGGCGCGGCGAGCGTCGAGGCAGCGGCGCCGGCGCCTACGACGGCGGCTCCCTTCAGAAAATCACGACGTTCCATTGGTACGGAGTCCTCCATGTTGTCGATACCGTTTCTTTTCGGCAGCATCATTCGGGGCATGTTCATGCGCGGCCGGGAAACTGCTGGCAAAGAAACAAACGGAATAGACAGGCCGATTGCAAGCGGTTTTCCCTGACCGACAGGTTCCCATATGTCGGACCGAGTTGCTACGTTTCGCGGGCCGGTTGCGCTGCGCAGGCCGTTAACCATCAAACGGGAGAGACCCCATCAACAATCCGGTCAACCGCGGTTCGCGGCCCATGTTCAATGCTCCGCCCGCCGTCGTCTGGACCTGCGGACTGCTGGTGGCCATTCAGGTGATCCGGCTGGTCCTGCCGGCCGAGACCGAGCTCTATCTCCTGGAATACGGCGCGCTGATTCCCGAACTGCTCGACAATGGTTATCCCTATTGGTGGACACTGCTCACCTACGCCTTCCTGCACGGCGATTTTCCGCATGTGCTGATCAACAGCGCCTTCATCCTGGCCATCGGATCCGGCGTCGCCAGGCTGACAAACGGTGGCATGTTCCTGATTCTGTTCATGTTGAGTGCGCTGGGCGGCGGCATCGCAATCTATGCCTTCGCGCCGCCGGGCTCGGTGACCGTCGGCGCATCGGGCGCCTTGACGGGGCTTATCGGGGCGGCGGCCGTACTGCTCTATCGCTACAGGGATGTCGATCCGCGGGCGCGGATGATGGGCGCCATGGTGGCCATTGTCGTGGTGATGAACCTGATTCTGGCCTTCACCGGCGGCAGCGGGATTTCCTGGCAGGGGCATCTGGGCGGCCTGATCGCCGGCGCGATCTATGGCTACGCCATCATGGGCCGGCAGCCGCCGCCACGGGGTCCGCGGCTGGTCCGCTGATCAGTCGAACAGCTTGTCGAAGGGGATCAGCATCGAGATGGCGATGGATTCACTGCCCGGATTGAACCGGGCGCGGCCGCCGTTGGAGATATGATTGATGCTGACCGAGAAGCGCAGCCCGGTATGGAAGCGCCAGCCGATCTCGAATTGGGAACGGAATTCCAGCGGAAACCCGAGATCCTGACCATTGCCCTTCAGGAACAATCCCGGCGTGAAACTGGGCGAGACATAGAGGTTTTCCGACAGGAACAGTTCGGCATAGAGCCCGCCGGAGAAGAAGACCGCACCGTCGGTGGTGGCGGTCAGGTTGACCAGGGGCTTCAGCCACCAGTCATTGTTCTCGCGGTATTCCAGCCGCGCCAGGCCGGCCATGTCATTGCCCTGGATGGCGTCGAAAACGCCGGCCGAGAAGCCGATCAGCGGCCCGGCCTCATACCGCTCGACACTGTCGGCCGCCCGTGCGCCGGTGCTGGCGGTCAGGACAAACACCACGAGCGCCAGACCGATCGAAAAAACTCTCGGCATTCCTGCGAAACCCCTCATTCCCTCGCGATCTGGTAATAGGGAAGCCCCTTCTGGAGGTAAAGCACTGTTGCGACTGACCGTGATCGCCGCCGCGCTCTGCATCGCAACGTCGCTGACATCGGCGCAGCCGGCGGAGGTGACGGATCTGCCTGCGGCTCCGGGCGGCCGTGTCGTCGAGGTGATCGATGGCGACACGGTGATTCTGTCGAATGGCGATGAAGTCCGGATGGTGGGCATCCAGGCCCCGAAACTGCCGCTCGACCGCGCCGGGTTCCGCGCCTGGCCGCTGGCCGACGAGGCGAAGGCGACGCTGGAGGCGCTGGTCCGGGACCGCAGCTTCACCCAGCATTTCGGCGGCGCGCACATTGACCGTCATGGCCGGGTGCTGGCGCATCTGGTCTCGGAGAGCGGGATCTGGCTGCAGGGCGAAATGCTCCGGCTGGGGATGGCCAGGGTCTACACCTTTCCCGACAACATCGCCCTGGCGCAGGAAATGCTGGCGCTTGAGGACGAGGCCAGGCGCAACCGGTTCGGGATCTGGTCTCATCCCTTCTACGCCATCCGGTCGCCAGACGATTCGGCACGCGACATCGGCACGTTCCAGATCGTCGAAGGGGTGATTCGCGAGGCCGCAGATGTCCGGGGCGACATCTACCTGAACTTCGGCGCGAACTGGCGGGACGACTTCACCGTCGCCATCCGCCGCGAGAACCGGAACCGATTCGGCGATCTCTCGCCCGCTGACCGGCAGGGCGCGCAAATTCGGGTGAGGGGCTGGCTCAAACCGAGAAATGGGCCGATGATAGAGGCCACGCATCCTGAGCAAATCGAACTGCTGAAAGGACCGTCGAGATGACCAGATTCCTCGGTATCGTACTGGCCGCTGCCGGCCTTCTGCTGACTGCTTCCTGCGCCTCGGTGAAGAACCCGGCAACCGGCGAAACCCAGTTCACCACCATGTCGCTGGCCGAAGAGCGCCAGATCGGTGCGCAGGAGCATCCCAAGATCCTCGCCCAGTTCGGCGGTGAGTACAGCGACACCAGGGTGACCGGATATGTCGAGCGGGTCGGCCGCCGGCTGGCCGAGCATGCAGAACTGCCGGCCGACCAGTTCAGCTTCACCGTGCTGGACACGCCTGTGGTCAACGCCTTCGCCCTGCCCGGCGGCTATGTCTACATGACGCGCGGGCTGATGAGCTATCTGAACTCCGAAGCCGAGCTGGCCGGGGTGCTGGGCCATGAGATCGGCCATGTCACCGCCCGGCACGGGGCCACGCGCCAGACCCGGGGCCTGTTTGCCAACATCGCAGTCATCGGCGCCGCCGTACTGACCGGCAGCCGCGAGGTCGCGCAACTGGGTCAGGTCGCGGCCGCCGGCTATCTTGCCAGCTATTCCCGGGATCAGGAGCGCCAGTCCGACAGCTTGGGCATCCGTTACCTCAGCCGCGCCGGCTACAATCCCATCGGCATGTCCGACGGCCTCAGGGCGCTGGGCCGTCATGGCGCGCTGCTGTCTCGCATGTCAGGGCGCGAGGCGCAGGGCTTCAACTTCCTCTCCACCCATCCCCAGACACCGGAACGCGTCGCCGCCACCGTCGAGGAAGCGCAGCAGACCAAGGCGGTCGCCAATGCCCGCACTGGTCGCGACGACTATCTGGACGCCATTGACGGCATGGTCTTCGGCGACAGCCCGGCGCAGGGCTTCGCCCGCGGCGAGGAGTTCGTGCATCCGGTGCTGCGCTTCGCCTTCCGCGTGCCGCAGGGCTTCCGGCTGGACAACCTGCCCCAGGCGGTGATCGCGACGGACAGCAAGGGGGCCGCCCGCATCATCTTCGATCAGGAACCCGACCGGCGCATCGCAAGCTCTGGCGTCGGAATGGACAACTACATCGTCCGTCACTGGGCGGGGAACACCCGGCTGTTCAATCTGGAGCGGATCACCGTCGATGGCATGGACGGTGCGACCGCGTCCGCCCAGATCGTGTCCAACAACCAGCGCCTGGACGCCCAGGTGGTGGCCATCCGCTTCGACCGCGACAGCATCTACCGGTTCATGTTCGTGACCACGCCCAGCAGCACCCGCGCCTACAACGAGGAGTTCCGGCGCACGACCTTCAGTTTCCGCCGTCTGAGCGAGAGCGAGGCCGGCAGCATCCAGCCGCTGCGCCTCGAGATCGTGCGGGTGAAGCCTGGCGACACGATCAGCGCGCTGACCCGAAACGATGTTCAGGACGGCTTCGAGGAGGCCCGGTTCCGGGTGATCAACGGCATGGACGACAAGGACGTCCTGCGCGCCGGGGACATGGTCAAGGTCATCCGCTGATGACGCTCATGCCGCCGTTTCCTGTTGACCCCGACGCCGGGAACGACATTTTCGTCGCCTGACCGTCAGCAGGGGCATCCATGACAGCAACAAATCCGGCCGCGGCCACCAAGGTTCAGGCCACGGCCTTCATGATTTCCCTGCTGGCCGCGCTGTCGGCCATCGGCCAGTTCGCGACCAACATCTACCTGCCAGCTCTGAACGTGATTTCCGAGGACCTGTCGGCCAGCCCGTCGCAGGCGCAGTTGACGCTGACTGTCTATCTGGCGGTCTTCGCCCTGAGGCAGCTTTTCTACGGCCCGCTGTCGGACCGGTTCGGACGACGGATCATCCTGATCGTCGGACTGGCCGTGTTCATCGGCGGCAGCGCGATCTGCGCCACTGCCGGCGACATCGACATGCTGGTGCTGGGACGCGCGCTACAGGCCGCCGGCGGCGGCGGCTGTACGGTGGCGGCCCGGGCCGTCGTCCGCGACAGCTTCGACGGTCCGGCCCTGCAGAAGGTCATGGCCCTGATCGCGATCCTGTTCGCCCTGGTGCCGGGCCTCTCGCCGCTGTTCGGCGCGCTGCTGCTGGAGGCGTCCGGCTGGCGGCTGATCTTCCTTGTGACCGGCGGCACCGGCGCGCTGGTGGCGGTGCTGATGATCACGCGCCTGCCCGAGACCCTGGCCTACCGCCTGCCGAAGCTCGACTTCGCCGAACTGGTCCAGGGCTACGGCGCTGTGCTGAGCCGGCGGGATTTCCTCGGCTATGCTGTGCCCATGGCGCTGGTGTTCACCGCCATGTTCGCCTTCTTCGGGGGCTCGCCCTACACCTTCATCGGCTTCCTGGGCGTGTCCGAGACCGAATACGGCTTCTATCCACCCTTCGCCTCGACGGGCTTCGTCATCGGCGGACTGGTGGTCCGGCGGCTGGCGGGCAGGGTCTCCGCCTCCGGCATCTGCCTGCTGGGCAGCGTCATCATTACCGTCACCTGCGCCGCGGGACTGCTGATCCCGGCGCTGATCGTCGCGCACAAGTTCGCCTATGTCGGCGCCGTGGTGATCTTCGTGGCGGGCCTGGGCGTGTTTCTGCCGACGGCGATGGCCAGCGCGCTGGAACTGTTCCCCGAACGCGCAGGCACGGCCTCGGCCGTCCTCGGCTTCCTGCAGATGGCGGGCGCCGGCCTCGGCAGCGCGCTGGTCGCGGCCTTCCAGGAACAGTCGCCGCTCTACGCCTATCCGGCGATCATGCTGGCGTCGGTCGCGCTGGCGACCATCCTCTTCGCGCTGCTCAGGCCGCGACAGGCCTGACCCGGATCAGCCCTCGAAGGGGTGCCGGACGACGATGGTGTCGTCGCGCTCCGGGCTGGTTGACAGCAGCGAGACCGGCGCCCCGGTCAGTTCCTCGATGGCGCGGACATATTTCACCGCCGCCGCCGGGAGCTGGCTCCACGACCGCGCGCCATAGGACGACTGCTCCCAGCCCTCGAAGCTCTCGTAGACCGGCACGACCCGCGCCTGCTCCGACTTGTTGGCCGGGAAGTAGTCGATCCGCTTGCCGTCGATCTCGTAGGCCGTGCAGACCTTGAGTTGCTCGAACCCGTCCAGCACATCCAGCTTGGTCAGCGCGACGCCGTCGATGCCGCCGGTCAGGATCGCCTGACGCACCATCACCGCGTCGAACCAGCCGCAGCGGCGGGCGCGGCCGGTGTTGGTGCCGAACTCGTGGCCCCGTTCGCCCATGCGGCGTCCGACCTCGTTCTCCTGCTCGGTGGGGAACGGTCCCGCGCCGACGCGCGTGGTGTAGGCCTTCACGATGCCCAGCACGAAATCGATGGTGCGCGGCCCCGTACCCGATCCGGTCGCAGCCTGCCCCGCCACCGTGTTCGACGAGGTGACGAAGGGATAGGTGCCGTGGTCGATATCGAGCATGGCGCCCTGCGCGCCCTCGAACAGGATGCGGCGGCCGGCGCGATTGGCCTGATCCAGCACCCGCCAGACATGATCGGCATAGGCCAGGATCGGCTCGGCCACAGCCTCCAGCTCCGCCAGCACGGCGGCGGGATCGATCTCCGGCTGCCCCAGCCCCCGGCGCAGCGCATTGTGGTGTACCAGCAGCCGCTCGATCTTCTCGTCCAGCGTGTCCCGGTCGTCCAGATCGGCAACGCGGATGGCGCGGCGGGCGACCTTGTCCTCGTAGGCCGGACCGATGCCGCGCCGCGTTGTGCCGATCTGGCCTCGGCCGGCGGCCTCCTCGCGGATGGCATCCAGATCGCGGTGCAGTTCCAGGATCAGACAGGTATTGGCGGCGATCTTCAGGTTCTCGGGGCCGATGGCCACGCCCTGCGCGCCCAGCCGTTCGACCTCGTCCAGGAAGGCGCGCGGGTCCATGACCACGCCATTGCCGATGATCGACAGCTTGCCGGGCCGCACGATACCGGACGGCAGCAGCGCCAGCTTGTAGGTGACGCCATCGATGACCAGCGTATGGCCCGCATTGTGGCCGCCCTGATAGCGGACGACGACATCCGCCTTGTCGGACAGCCAGTCCACGATCTTGCCCTTGCCCTCGTCGCCCCACTGGGCGCCCACGACGACCACGTTGGTCATGGCATTCTCACTTTGCTTCCGGTGGTGTCAGCCGAGAGGTTCGGCCTTGCCGTTCCTGACAATGTGCGAGCATCCGAGGCGGTGCGCCTCGGCATCCTCGTCCGTTTCGGGGTCCAGGCCATTCACCATGGCCCGGCCGCCAAGATCCATCTCCTCGGCGTCGACGCCGAAGGGGACATAAACCATCTCCGGGCGATCCTGTTCCGGCAGGCCGCGCCCTACGGCGTCCAGATACACCGTCGCGCCGACCGCGGTCTCCCCGGCTTCGGTGGTGTAGCGCCCGCCCCGGGCCAGTTCGCCCCGGACCCCGGCGGCGAAGACCGTGAAGGCGATTCCGCTCTGATACTCGAAGCCCCGGTACTCGCCTGGATCGATGGTCAGCGCGAGATCGGGGTCCTTCGCCCGCACCAGCGCGACCAGTTCGGTCAGCCGTGCGATGAGCTGCCCCGCCTGACCCGACACGCCAAGGGCTTCCAGCTTCACCACCGCCTCGTCGGCGATGCCGACGGCGTCCAGCAGCGCGAAGGCCGCCGCGTCATCGCCGACATGGGTCTTGAGTTCACCGGCGTCCTTGCCGTCCAGCGCCTCGCGCGCCAGGGCGATGGTCGCCGCGTCGAAACCCCTGCCCTGCAGTATCATCGGCGCCAGGGCCGGCAGCGTCAGATCGACGGTCAGATCGGTCAGGCCTGTCTCTCTCAATGCGCGGACGACCAGCAGCAGCACTTCGGCCTCGGCGGCGGTTGCATCGCTGCCCAGCAGTTCGATGCCGGCCTGGGTGAACTGCCGTTCCGGGCGGAGCTGATCGCCCCGCACTCGCAGCACCTGGCCCGAATAGCAGAGCCTGAGCGGCCGGGGCGCGGAAGCAAGGCGGGTCGCCGCCAGCCTTGCGATCTGCGGCGTGATGTCGGCGCGCAGGCCCATCATCCGCTGGGATATCGGATCCATCAGCCGGAAGACCTGCGACGACAGCCCGGCGCCCGGCCCGGTCAGCAGGTTCTCCTCGAACTCGAGAAGCGGCGGCTTCACGGCCCGGTACCCGTGCGCCCGGAAGGCGTTCATCAGGCTTCGCACCGCCATGAGCTCCGCCTCCGCCTGTTCGGGCAGGGCGTCGGTCAGTCCGGTGGGCAACAGGGCCTTGTGCATCGCGTCATTCATGGCGCGCCTCTGGTATCCAATGCGCTCGTCCGGCGCAATCGCCAAACGGGATACGCGACAATTGGCGACCGCACTGTTGCCGTCCGTTGCGTCCGATTCGCAAGAATTTGCTCTGCCTTCATCGAACTGAAACACTATATCGCTCTGAAAGCCGCGGATTTGCAGGGTTTCGTACAATGCCACTTGCACCGGCCGACAGCGGCCCGGAAACTTCCAGTATGAGTTTTGACGGTTCGGCATCGCTGCGCGGACACACAGTCGCCCTGCTGGGGCCGACCAATACGGGCAAGACTCACCTCGCTGTCCAGACCATGCTCAGCCATTCCAGCGGAATCATCGGCTTCCCGCTGCGCCTGCTGGCGCGCGAGGTCTATGACCGGGTGGTGAAAGAGGTCGGCCGCTCCAACGTCGCCCTAGTGACGGGCGAGGAGAAGATCGTCCCGCCAAACCCGCACTATTTCCTGTGTACCGTCGAGGCCATGCCGATGGGACGGTCCTTCGACTTTGTGGGAATCGACGAAATCCAGCTGGCCGCCGATCCGGAGCGCGGGCACGTCTTCACCGACCGCCTGCTGAATGCGCGCGGGACCGAGACCACCATGTTCATGGGATCGGAGACCGCCCGGCCGCTGATCCAGCGAATGCTGCCGGACGCGATGATGGCCAGCCGCCCTCGCCTCTCCAGCCTGAGCTGGTCGGGCAAGAGCAAGCTGTCGCGCCTGCCCCGGCGGAGCGCGGTTGTCGCCTTCACGGCCACCGATGTCTACGCGATCGCCGAACTGATGCGGCGGCAGCGTGGCGGCGCCGCCGTGGTGCTTGGCGCGCTGAGCCCGCGCACCCGGAACGCGCAGGTGGAGATGTATCAGGCCGGCGAGGTCGATTTCCTTGTGGCGACCGACGCCATCGGCATGGGCCTGAACATGGATATCGACCATGTCGCCTTCGCCGGCATCCGCAAGTTCGACGGCGCGCGACGCCGGCACCTGTTCCCCGGCGAGATCGGGCAGATCGCGGGCCGCGCCGGCCGCTTCATGCGCGACGGCAGTTTCGGCGTCACCGCCGAGGTCGAGGAATTCGACGACGAGATGATCGGCGCGGTCGAGAACCACCGCTTCGAGCCGGAGAAGCTGTTCCGCTGGCGCGCCGCGCGGCTGAACTATGACAGCCCGCGGGAGCTGATCCGTTCGCTGGAAGCGCCGCCGCCCTATCCCTGGCTGGCTGCGCCGCGTCAGGCCGAGGATCTGCTCAGCCTGAAAGCCCTGCTGAAGGACGAGGCCGCGCGCGAGGCCGCCGAGGCCAGCCGCGAGAACCTGATCAGGCTCTGGGATGTCTGCCAGATCCCGGACTTCCGCAAGACCATGCGCGACAGCCATGTGCGGCTGCTGGGTCGCATCTACGCCCATCTGGTCTCTGATGGAGCCATCGGACGGGACTGGATCGCGCGCAATCTGGAACAGCTCGACCGTACCGACGGCGATCTGGACACGCTGCAGACCCGCATCGCGCATGTGCGCACCTGGACCTATGTCTCCCATCGCGGGGACTGGCTGGACGATCCCGCCGAGTGGCAGGGCCGGGCGCGCGCCATCGAGGACCGTCTGTCGGACGCGCTGCACGCCACGCTGACCCAGCGCTTTGTCGACCGTCGTACGGCGGCGCTGGTCAAGAAGCTGAGGGATTCGGGCGACATCGCCGCCTCGGTCGACAACGAGGGAACCGTGACCGTCGACGGCCAGTTCGTCGGCAGCCTGGAAGGGCTGCGCTTCGTCGCCGACCGCTCGGCGCTGGACAACCGCGCCATGAAGGCGGCGGTCAATCACGTGCTGGCGGGGGCGCTGTCGGACCGGGCCCGCAAGGCCGCCGGGTCGAAGGACGATGCGTTCGAGTTGCAGGATGATGGCGGCATCGCCTGGCGCGGCGAGAAGATCGCCCGGCTGAGCAGGGGCGCGCATGTGCTGAAGCCCGAGGTCAGACTGCTTTCCGCAGACCAGCTTTCGCGCGGCGATGCAGAGAAACTGACAAGCCGTCTGAAGGACTGGGTCGATGGCCGCATCGGCAAGCTGCTGCGCCCTCTGATCGGTCTGGAGGACGCCGACTTCAGCGCCCAGGCGCGCGGCGTCGCCTTTCAGCTTGTCGAGGCGCTGGGCGTGCTGGACCGGAAAACCGTCGCCGATCACCTGTCGCGCTTCGACGCCAAGGACTATGGCCGGTTCAAGTATCGCGGCGTGCAGCTTGGCCGCTCGACCATCTTCTGCCCGGCGCTGCTGAAGCCCGAGCCGACGCGCTGGCGGCAGATCCTTTTCGATTGCGGCGAGAGCGATACGCCGCCGATGGACCATGCCGGTCTGGTCTCCTTCGAGGCTGGGAAACGCGCCGACAACGCCCGCCTGCTCCGTGCCGGGTACCGGCTGATGGGCGGCGTCGCGGTCCGCGTCGACATGCTGGAACGGCTGTCGGGCCTGGCGCACAAGGCCTCCCGCAAGGGCGAGGCCGTCGCCGATCACGAGATGCAGTCGCTGCTGGGCGGCGGGGCCGATCGCATGGCGCCCGTCCTGACCGGCCTCGGCTACGTCACCGACCGTTCGGGCGAGGAGGGAACGCTGACCTTCCGCCGCCGGGGCCGCAACGACAAGAAGCCGCGCCGCGACAATCGGCGCGGAAAACCGAAAGACCAGAAGAGCAGGCCAGGGAAACCTGCCGTCGATCCATCATCACCCTTCGCAGCACTCGCTGGATTGAGGACCGAATGACCACAGGAACGATCCGCATTGATCTCTGGCTCTGGCACGCCCGCTTCTTCAAGACCCGAAGCATTGCCGCAAAGGCCATCAAGGGAAGCCGCTTCAGGATCAACCGGCAGATCGTTTCGAAGACCAGCCAGCAGGTGAGACCCGGCGACGTCCTCACCTTTCCACGCGGCAAGGAAATTTGCGTCATCGAGGTGCTGGCCATCGCCGAGCGCCGTGGTCCGGCAGGCGAGGCGCGGCAGCTTTACAAGAACCTGGAAGCCGCCGGCGCGTGACCGACCTGGCCGGAGCGATCCCGGCGCTCTACCGCCGGCACGCCGCCGTCTTCGACCGCAATCGCGGCCGCAACCTGTTCGAGAAGGCCTGGCTCGACCGTTTCCTGGCCGACATGGCCAAGCCGCGACGGGTGCTTGATCTTGGCTGCGGCATGGGCGAACCGATCGCCGCCTACCTGATCAGCATGGGGTGCCGGATCACCGGCGTCGATACGTCGCCGGAACTGCTCGGCCTCGCCCGCACACGGTTTCCGGCTCAGGAATGGATCGAATCCGACATGCGCGGACTGGATCTGGAGCGGCATTTCGACGGCATCCTGGCTTTCAACAGCTTTTTCCACCTCAGCGAAGATGATCAGCGGGACATGTTCCCAGTGTTCGCCCGCCATGCCGCCCCGGGCGCCGCCCTGCTCTTCACCAGCGGTCCCGACGCCGGCGAGGCCATCGGGAGCTTCGAGGGCGAACCGCTGCATCACGCCAGCCTGTCACCGGCCGAGTACGCGGCGCTTCTGGACAGAAACAGGTTTCTGGTCCGTCGCTTCATCGCCGATGACCCCGATTGCCAAGGACACTCCCTCTGGCTGGCCAAACGGAGATAGAGTGGCCCCGACACGAATCTCCCAAGGCTCTTCTCATGCGCATCGCCACCTGGAACGTGAATTCGATCAAGGCCCGCCTGCCCCGGGTGACAGGCTGGCTGGAGGCCGCGCAACCGGATGTGGTCTGCCTGCAGGAGATCAAGTGCGTCGATGAGAACTTTCCCGCCGCCGAGATCGAGGCGCTCGGCTATCACGTCGCGGTGCACGGGCAGAAGACCTACAACGGTGTCGCCATCCTCTCGAAGCACGAGATGCAGGATGTCATGACCGGGCTGCCAGGCGATGATACAGACGAACAGGCCCGCTACATCGAGGCGACGATCCGGGGCGTCCGGGTCTGCGGGCTCTACCTGCCGAACGGCAATCCCGCGCCGGGTCCGAAATACGACTACAAGCTCAGCTGGATGGACCGCCTGATCGTCCGGGCGAAGGAACTGCTGGCCGAGGAGACCTGCTTCCTGATGGCCGGCGACTACAATGTCTGCCCGACCGACGGCGACGTCTATGACCCGAAGGGCTTCGCGGGCGATGCACTCTGCCTGCCGCCCAGCCGCAACCGGTTCCGGCAACTGATCAATCTGGGTCTGACCGACGCCGTCGCCCTGCGCAATCCGCAGGCGCATTTCTACACCTACTGGGATTATACCGCCGGGGCCTGGCAGAAGGACAACGGTCTCAGGATCGATCACCTGCTGCTCTCGCCGCAGGCCGTGGACCGGCTGGAGGACGCCGGCGTCGACCGCGGTCCGCGCGGCGAGGAGCGTCCGTCGGACCACACCCCGGCCTGGGTCGAAATGTCGGAGTAGGACGCTGGACCCCACCGAGTTCATGTTGCCGCTGGCCGGCATCGCGCTGATCGTCGTTCTGGTCTGGCTGACCGGCGGCGGCAGGCAGTTTCCCATCACCGGCGTCAGCGCACATGAGGCTCTCGATGCGGAGGGACTGCGTTCCGATCGCTTGACCATCTCCCGCGACGGCTCGACAGCACTGGCCTGGCTGGCCGAACGCAACCGCATCGCCCTGTTGAGGCGCATGGGTCGGCACACCAATATCACGGTGCTGGAGCCAGGGGATATCGAACGGCTGGAACTTGGCGGCGACCCGCCGGCGCTGACCGTCCGCATGCGCTCGATGGCGCAACCCGCAGCGCGCCTCGACTTCGCCAGCGAGGCCGACCTGGACACCTGGCGCAAGGCGCTGATGCTCTATGGCGAGCTCCGGAAGGCGGCGAAGGCATGATGCTCCCCGATCCCGTCAAGCTGGCGATACCCGCCTTCATCGTGCTGATGGTGCTGGAGATCGCACTGTTCCGCATCGGCCTGGCGAAAGGCCGCTACGAGTTGCGCGACACCGCCGCCAGCCTGACCATGGGTCTCGGCAACCTGGCCTTCGGCATCCCCTTCGCGGCGCTGATCTTCGCCATGACGGTCTGGGTCCACCAGTTCGCCATCTTCGATATCGGTTATGCCTGGTGGGCCTTCGCCCTGATCCTGCTGGCCGAGGACTTCGTCTACTACTGGTTCCACCGGCTAAGCCACGAGCACCGGATCTGGTGGGCGGCGCATGTGAACCATCACTCCAGCCGCCACTACAATCTCTCGACAGCGCTCCGGCAGACTTGGACGGGCAATCTGGCCGGCACCTTCGTACTCTGGCTGCCGCTGGCCCTGATCGGCTTTCCGCCGGCCCTGATCGCCTTCCAGAAGGGCGTCAGTCTGGTCTACCAGTTCTGGATCCACACCGAGGCCGTCGGCCGTCTGCCCCGCCCCATCGAGTGGATCTTCAACACGCCGTCGCATCACCGGGTGCATCACGCCGTGAACCCGCGCTATCTGGATCGCAACTATGCCGGCATCCTGATCATCTGGGATCGGCTGTTCGGCACCTTCGTGCCCGAGGATGACGCCGAACCCTGCCGCTATGGCATCGTCAAGCAGATCGGCACCTTCAACCCGCTGCGCATCGCCTTTCACGAATGGTCGGACATCATCCGCGACGTCCGCAGTGCGGGATCGGCCCGCGAGGCGCTGGGCTACATCTTCGGGCCGCCCGGCTGGTCGATGGACGGATCGCGCCAGACCTCGGCCCAGATCCGTGCCACGGCCCGCCTTCCGGAAAGCGGGAATTCCCCCTGAGGCGGCTTTGGTCTAGCTTCGCCGGGAGCAACCGGGGAGGCGCACCATGACCATATCGCAGAACCTCATCGACGATTTCCGGCGCGATGGCGCAGTGCTGCTGAAGGGTGTCGCAGACGCGGCCTGGCTGGAGCGCCTGCGCGATGCGCTGGACCGCAACATCGCCGATCCGGGCCCCACGGGTAAGGTCTACACCAAGGACGGCGAAGGCGGCTTCTACTTCGGCGACTATTGCAACTGGAATCGCTTCGACGGCTACCGCGACTTCGTGCGCGACAGCGGCATCGCGGAGAAGGTCGCGGCGCTGATGGGCTCGAAGAAGGTCAACCTGTTCCACGAGCATGTGCTGGTGAAGGACCCCGGCACGCAGAACCCGACGCCCTGGCATCACGATCAGCCTTATTGGGTGGTCGACGGCGATCAGGTCTGCTCGACCTGGGTGGCGCTGGACCCGGTGCCCGCAGACGTGGCGATGGAATTCGTCGCCGGATCGCATGCCAGCGGCACCCATTACCGCCCGCGCTATTTCATCGATCACAAGGACTACGAGGATCATTCAGGCCCGTCGGTGCCGGACATCGACGCGGACCGCTCGCAGTACCGCATCCTCAACTGGGCGCTGGAGCCGGGCGACTGCGTCGCCTTCCACGCCCGCACCCTGCACTCGGCGCCCGGTAATCACGGCAGCCACCGCCGCCGCGCCGTGGCCTATCGCTGGACCGGCGACGACGCCCGCTTCGCCCGGCGGCAGGGGCAGATGTCGCCCCCCTTCCCCGACGTGCCGCACCGGCCCGGCGACCTGATGGACAGCGAAACCTTTCCCATCGTCTGGCCACCCGAACAGAGGATGATCTGATGAGCATGCACCTGCACGATTTCTACCGCTCCTCGGCGGCCTACCGTGTCCGCATCGTGATGAACATGAAGGGCCTGGAGGCCGAACGGACCTTCGTCAATCTGACGAAGGGCGAGCAGCACGACGCCGGCTTCGTCGATTTCAGTCCTTCGGGCCTGATGCCCGTGCTGCAGCATGATGGCAACACGGTCTACCAGTCGCTGGCGATCATCGACTATCTGGACGCCAAGTGGCCGGAGCCGCGCGCGGTGCCCCGCGATCCGGTGGCGCGGGCGCGCGTGCTGGGACTGGCCCTGGCGATCGCGGCCGATACCCACCCCCTGACCAATGTCCGCGTCCTGAACTTCGTCGAGAAGGAGATGGGCGCCGGCAAGGAAGGCCGGGCGCAGTGGATCGAGCACTGGTGCCGCAAGTGTTTCGCCGGGCTGGAGGAACGCCTGAACCGGGAATCGGAGACCGGGACCTTCATGCACGGCGACAGCCCCACACTCGCCGATGTGTGCCTGATCCCGCAGATGTTCTTCGCCCGTCGCTTTGACATGGATCTGTCGGACTACCCGACCCTGCTCGGGATCGAAGCAGCATGCAACGCACTCCCCGCCTTCGCCGACGCGCACCCGTCGAAGCAGCCGGACGCCGTCTAGGCCGATTCCACGTCGGTCAGGAAACCGGCGCGGTCCAGGGACCGGACGGCGCGGATTCCGGTGTCAATTCCGGGTCGTGGCGCAGGGCATCGGCGAAGAATTCGATCAGCGCGTTGATCGGCTCCATGCGCCGGAGATCGCGATGCGTCGCCACCCAGAACGGGATGGTCGGCATCTCGAGGAACTGGGGAGCCGGAAACAGGCCCGGCCAGTTCCGCCCCACGAAAACCGGCAACATCACCAGTCCCTGCCCCAGAGCGGCGCAGGCGGCCAGCGGGAAGAAACTGTCCGCCGAGAGAGGTGGCGTGTCGCTCAGGTTCGCCTCCTGCCAGGCGCCGGCAGGGGAGCGCGAGATGCTGGGCGTCACGCCAAGCCAGTTGTGCGCCGCGATCTCCGGTGACGGGTTGGCGGCCAGATAGGCGTGAGAGCCGAAGATGCGGAACTGGAGCTCGCCGAACTGCTCCCCGCTCATGTCGTCGGGCAGGACGCGGATCGGACGGACCGCGATTTCGGCCAGCGGCTGCGCCATGTCGATACGCTGGTTGGTGATGGTCAGTTCCAGACGCACTTCGGGATGCACCAGCCGCAGCCGTGCGAGATGTTTGGGCAACAGCAGCGCGGCGATCGTGTCGGTGGTGGTCAGTCGGAAGCTGCCCTCGATCGAACGGCGGACACCCCGGAAGGAGCGCTCCACCCGCCGGGCTTCCTGGTCGATCGTTTCCAGCGCCTCCAGCATGTCGCGCGCTTCCGGTCGCAGCCGGTATCCAGCCGGTAGCCGATCGAACAGGATCAAGCCGAAGCGGGCCTCCAGTGCGGCGAGACGCCGATGCACGGTGGCATGGTTGACGCCCAGCCGGCGGGCCGCGCCGGACAGCGACCCATGTTCAACGACCGCGTGAATGAACTGCAGGTCATCCCAGCGCAACCTGTGCATCAGCGCACACCTTCCCCGACGGTTTTGGTTAATTTACGCCGAAAGGACATGGGTGCATCCTTAATTTTGGTAGAATTTGTTCAAGGGATCCCGAACATGAACCCGCTTCTGAAAGTCATCCTGCCCGTGGCGGCCATCGCCGTCGCGGCAACCGCCGCCATGGCGGCCTCGCACGCCGACAAGAACACCACGGCGGCGATCAAGGCTCGCAAGGGGCAGATGCAGCTCTATGCCTGGAACCTCGGCAAACTCGGCGCGATGGCCAAGGGCGAGGCCGAGTATGACGCCAAGGCGGCGATGAGCCACGCCAACAACCTGAACGCGCTTGTCAATCTGGACACCGCCAGCATGTGGCCGCAGGGCTCCGACAGCTCGGTGTATCCGGTCATGACCCGCGCCAAGCTGGAAGGCTGGTCCACCTGGCCCGCGATCGCCGAGAAGCAGAAGGCACTGGTCACCGCGGTCGCGACGCTGACCGGTGAGGCCGGCAAGGGCAAGGCCGCCCTGGGGGGCGCGCTGCAGAAGGTCGGCGCCAGCTGCGGCGGCTGCCACAAGGAATTCCGCGACGAGAAGAAATAGGTCTGCGCCTTCCCTGACCGGTTCGCTCCGGCGGCCGGTCAGGATCTTTTCTTCCGCTTCGACGGTGGCTTCTTCGCGTCGGCGCGCCAGGCCGCCTCGATGGACCGCCTCGCCCAGTCGCAGAAGGCTTCGCCGTCATCCAGCAACTCTTCCGGGATCTCGTAGAGTCCCGGAATCGAGCGCTCGCCTTTCTTCGTGCCATAGCTGAACGGTTCCCGGCCCCGCGCCTCGAAATCCGACCGGTTCTCGTCATCCACCTTCAGATAGACGACATCATTCACCACAAGCGCGAACATCAGGTTGGTGTGGAACAGGCCCGCGCCACCGAACATGCGCCGGGGCTCGACGGCGCCGACCGGCTCCAGCAACTCGACAAGATGATCCAGAAAGTCGCGGCTGACCGGCATTGTCCCTTCCCCTTTCGCCAGCCGTCACCATATCGGGATTCGGGCTGCCGCGCAGAGGAAGAGACCATGATCCAGCATCATCTCGCGCAACTGAACATCGCCCGCTGGAAAGTCCTTCCGGACAGCCCCGAAGCCGCAGGCTTCGTGAACAATCTCGACCGCATCAACGCCCTGGCCGAAGACAGTCCCGGTTTCGTCTGGCGGCTGAAGGACGACGACAGCAACAACGCCATGGCGGTTGCTCATCCCTTCGGGCCGGACATCATCGTCAATCTCAGCGTCTGGGAGAGCACCGAGACCCTGCGAGACTTCGTCTACCGCTCGGGTCACCGCGAGATTCTCGCCCGCCGTCGCGAATGGTTCGGCAATCTCAAGGGCCCGGGCATGGTGCTCTGGTGGGTGCCCGCCGGTCACCGCCCGGACGTGTTCGAGGCCCATGACCGGCTGCAGGCGCTGAGAGCGCTCGGCGCGACGGCCGAGGCCTTCACCTTCGCCAAACCCTTCGGCCCGCCCGCCGTGGCTGCCTAGGCCGGGTTGGGCGGCAAGGAGACCGCTCTCCTCGCCGCCGGACCGGTCAGCCCGCCAAGTCGCGGAATCCCTTGCCTTCGGCGACCAGCTTCTCGATCAGCGCTGCGGGCTTCCAGTCGTCGTCCCCCGAGGTCTCGTGATAATGGCGGATGCGCTCCAGCACCTTGTCGAGGCCGACATGGTCGGCGTAGTGCATCGGCCCGCCGTGACGCTTCGGGAAGGCGTAGCCGTAGACATAGGTGATGTCGATATCGACGGGACGCAGCGCGATGCCCTCTTCCAGGATACGCGCGCCCTCGTTGACCAGCGCGTAGATGCAGCGCTCCAGGATTTCCTGATCGCTGACCTCGCGGCGCTTCACGCCGGCCTCGGCCGAGTGCTTCTGGATCAGCTCCTTGATCACCGGATCGGGCTTCGGCGTGCGGTTGCCTTCCTCGTAGAGGAACCAGCCAGCCTGGGTCTTTTGGCCGTGGCGGCCAAGCTCGACCACCTTGTCGCCCAGCGAGGAGTAGCGCTTGCCCTGCGGCCAGTTCTTCAACTGCCGCTGGCGCACCAGATAGCCGACGTCGAGACCAGCGAGATCGCCCATGGCGAACGGGCCCATCGCGAAACCGAAATCGTAGATGACGCGATCGACGTCTTCCGGCTGCGCGCCCTCCTCGACCAGGAACTCGGCCTGCCGGCGGTAGGGGTGCAGCATCCGGTTGCCGATGAAGCCGTCGCAATTGCCGGCCAGAACAGCGACCTTGCCGATCTTCTTGCCCATGTCCATGACGGTCTTGATGGTCTCGGGGCTGGACTTCTCGCCACGGACGTTCTCCAGCAGCCGCATGACGTTGGCGGGGCTGAAGAAATGCGTGCCGATCACGTCTTCCGGGCGCTTGGTGACCGAAGCGATCTCGTCGATGTCCAGCGTCGACGTATTCGTCGCCAGCACCGCGCCGGGCTTCATCACCTCGTCCAGTTTCGTGAAGATCTGCTTCTTGATCTCCATGTCCTCGAACACCGCCTCGATGACGATGTCGGCGTCGCCGATCTCGTCATAGCTGGTGGTCTGGCTGAGCAGGCCCATCCGCTTCTCGACCTCTTCCATCGTGAAGCGGCCGCGCTTTGCCGAGTTCTCGTAATTGCGGCGGATGATCCCGAAGCCGCGGTCCAGGGCAGCCTGGTCCATTTCCAGAATGGTCACCGGAATGCCGACATTGGCGAAGTTCATGGCGATGCCGCCGCCCATGGTGCCGCAGCCGATGATGGCGACCTTGCCGATCTTCTTGGCCTGCGTTTCCTTCGGCAGATCGGGGATCTTGGCGACCTCGCGCTCGCCGAAGAACAGGTGGATCTGCGCCGCGCGCTGTGGGCTTTCCATCAGTTCGGTGAACAGACGCCGCTCCTCCTTCAGGCCTTCCTCGAAGCTTGTTGCGCGGAAGGCGGCTTCCACGGCCAGGGTGCAGTTCTGCGGCGCCAGCACGCCGCGCTGCTTCTTCGCCAGATCGGCCTTGAACTTCTCGAAGATCGCCGGATCGGCCTCGTCCAGCTTGCCTCGGCTCTCGCGGATCACCGGACGCGGCGCGTTGCCGTCGACAAGACGCTGACAGAAGGCCACGGCGCCGGGAATCAGTTCGTCGACGACCTCGTCCACGATCCCGGCCTCCGCCGCCATCGGCGCGGGCACCATGTCGCCCGTCGTGATCATCTTCAGCGCGGTCTCGACACCGGCCACGCGCGGCAGCCGCTGGGTACCGCCGGCGCCGGGCAGCAGGCCCAGCTTGACCTCAGGCAGCCCGACGAAGCTCTTCGGCACCGCCACGCGGTAATGCGCCGAGAAGGCCGTCTCCAGACCGCCGCCCAGCGCCGTGCCGTGGATCGCTGCGACCACCGGCTTCGGGCTCTCCTCGTAGGCTCGGATGACGGAATTCAGATCCGGTTCCATCATGGGCTTGCCGAATTCGCGGATGTCCGCGCCGGCGATGAAGGTGCGTCCATCGCCGGCCAGCACGATGCCCTTGATGCTGTCGTCGGCATTGGCCTCGGCCAGCCGGTCGCGCAGTCCGGCGCGAACCGCCTGGCTCAATGCGTTCACCGGCGGATTCTGAACCAGAATGACCCCGATCTCGCCGTGCTTCTCCAGAACCACAGGTGACGACATGTTCTCTCTCCCCAATCGAATGCGTGAGGCAGGCTTAGCCGAAACCATTCGGGAAGGAAACGCGCAAGGTGGGATGCCAGGTCAGAAGCGGTCCCGCATGACCTCGATGGCGTCGGCAATGATCCGGTCGTGATCGAAAGCCAGCTCCGGCAGGGCCGTTATCGCGAACCAGCCAACTTCCGCCGCGTCGTCCCGCGCTTCGGGACGAAGGTCCTTCTTCTCCAGCACGGTCGTGTAGGCCAGCGTCACGGTTCGGCCGCGCGGGTCGCGCTGGGGTTCGCTGTAGACTCCGACAAGCGTCAGCCCGGCGGTGGTTACCCCGGTTTCCTCTTCCAGTTCCCGCGCAGCGCAGGTCTCGGCGGTTTCGTCCTTGTCGAGAAATCCACCCGGCAGCGCCCATGCGCCCTGATGTGGCGGGTTCTTCCGCCGAATGAGCAGCATCTCCACGTCATTGCCATCATGCCCAAATACGGCGATGTCCGTGGTGACTGCCGGGTAGTGATATCCGCGCTCATCTTCCATTGCGGTCTCCCTCGAGCGTCAGCCTCTCGCCGTTCCAGCGCCGCAGCAGGACAAGCGCGGCGGCGGTCGAGCAGATCGAGAGCACGCCCATGAACAGGAAGGCCTGCCCCGCCCATTCCTCGTACAGATAGCCCGCGCCCATCGAACCGAACCCCATGAACAGACCCATGCTGATCGCCGCGAACAGCCCCTGTGCGGTCGCCGACATGCCTTCGGGCGCGGCCCGCTGGATGAAATGCATGGCCCCCAGATGCGCCGCGCCGAATGTGAGCGCGTGCAGCACCTGCAGCAGGGCGAGGAACAGGAAACCCTCGGCGTCCGCGGTCAGGAACCAGCGCAGGATCCCGCTGGCGCATCCGAGCAGCATCAGCTGCACCGGACCGATGGAAGCGACCGCGCGCCGGGCGTACCAGAACAGGATGATCTCGGAGATCACACCAATGGCCCAGAGCAGGCCGACCTGGCTGTCGTCCAGACCGACCGCGCGCCAGTGGATCGACCCGAAGCCGTAGAGCACGGCGAACGAAGCGCTGTTGAGCCCGATGGCGACAATGAAGAGCAGGAACACGGGCTGGCCCAGCAGGGCGAAGGGGTTCCGCCGCTGCCGCTCGGGCCTGGGGAAGCGGATGTCGGGAAGCTGTGTCGAGACCAGCGCCGTCATCCAGTAGCCGCCGACCATCAGCCACAGGATGATCCAGGCCGGCAGCCCTTCCAGCAGCCAGCCCGCGCCGTAGACGGCGGCGATGAAGGTCACCGAGCCCCAGAGCCTGACCCGTCCGTAGTCGATGTTCCGTTCGGTCGCGGCGGTCATGGTCAGGTTGTCGCCCAGCGGCAGGATCGGCGAGTTGAAACAGGAGGCGGCGATGGCCGCGATCACGAAGGCCGCGAAACTGTCGCCCAGGCTGAAGCAGGCATAGGCCGCACCAGCGCCGATCAGGAAGACGATGAGCGGCGCCCGCCGCTGTCCCGAACCGTCCGCCCAGCGGGTCGCGACCGGATTGGCCAGCGGCTTCACCCACATGGCAACCGCCAGGATCAGGCCGATCTGCCCGGCATCGAGCCCGCGCGACTGCAGATAGACCGGAAACCAGGGCATCGACACCCCGGCCACCAGAAAGATCGCGGCATAGAAGGCGGAGAAGCGGACCGACCAGCCGAACGGCGTCCCCGACGTGCGGGACAGATCCGGCGCGCTCACTTGCTCAACTGTTCCGACGCGATCATCCCGGGGTCGATGGCCAGCACGATCGAGCGGCCGCGCGGCGCGAAGCCGAGCCGCCCGCAAAGCGTCTCGGACGGCACGTTCCCGGGGCGTATGCCGGTCATGAACCGGTCGAAGCCGTATTCCCGGTGCATTCGCGTCAGGGCCAGAGCCCCCAGATAGATTGCCATCCCCTCGCCGCGCCGGTGGTGGGCGGTGGCCAGCATGCCCCAATGCGTCTCCGTGCCATTCGGCGCATCGGGATGAAAGGTCTGCGTCGCCGAGGCATGGGCGACCGGAATTCCTTCACGGTCGATCGCCGCGACGTAGACCGACCTGCATGCCTGCCCCCGAACGAAGCTCTCCATGGGCAGCATCAGCTCCGCCGAGGCGAGCAGGTCGGCGATCTGCTGAATCCTCGTCAGAGGCGTGTCCGGGTCAATCCGGAGAAGTTCCACGTCCTCCGGCAATTCGTGGGACGCGAGCCAGTCATCGCAACGGTCAATCGTGTCCGGAGCGGATTCCCACTGAACGTAGCTGTCTGTCCGGAACCCGAGATTCAGCAGCTCTGCCTGAAGCGGCGCAACCTCCCCGTCAGGAAGGCAGTCGCACGCGCCCACACCCTGCAGCCGCGTCAGCGCCATCAGCAGCGACCGGTCCGTCGTCACATGGCTGTTGATGCCAACCGTGCGCCCATGTGTGGAGTAACGCGGGTCATCTCTCAGCAATGCCCATGCGTCGGCGGCCCGGCGGGTAACCGCCTGCTGATCAGGCGTGCCGAAGAACTGCTGGTCCATCGGACCTTAACTCGTCTGGTTCTTGGTCAGCGTTTCGTTGGCCATGGCGGCGGCGTAGTCGGCCTTGACGCCCTGGTAGCGCATGTCGATGACCGGCTCCATCATGGCGTGGCTGAAAATGTACTGGCGGTTGTCCTGCACGCACTGCACGACCCAGTCGGCCAGCACGCCGGCCGGCATGCCATGCTCGATCAGGTCGGAAGCCGTCATCTGCTCGCCACCGCCGACATCCTCGGCATTGGTCAGCGGGTTCGGCGTCGCCGGACCGGACGGCCGGTTCTTGCTGGAATTGGCGATGTCGGTCTTCACCCAGCCCGGGCAGAGGATGGAGACGCCGATCTCGTCGGCCTCGAGCGCCTGACGCAGGCATTCGGAATAGCCGACGACCGCGAACTTGGTGGCGCAATACGGCCCCATCATCGGGTTTGCCCAGTGACCGGCCATCGAGGCGGTGTTGATGAAGTGCCCGCCCTCGCCATGGCTCTTGATCAGCGGCAGGAAGGTCTCGACGCCGTAGACCACGCCCAGCAGATTGATGTCGACGATCCAGCGCCAGTCCTGCAGCGTCTGCGTCCCCGGCAGGCCGCCCAGGCCGACGCCGGCATTGTTCATCACGATGTGCACCTTGCCAAAGGCCTCGATGGTCTGCTCGGCGGCCCTGGCGATATCGTCGCTCTTCGCCACGTCGCACACGACGGTCTCGGAAGCCTGTCCGATCTCGGCCTTCGCCAGCGCCAGACGCTCCTCATCGATATCGGCCAGCATCACGCGCGCGCCCCGGTCGACCAGGGCCTTCGCCACCGCCAGTCCTATGCCGCTGCCGCCACCGGTGATGAAGGCGATCTTGTCGTTCAGGTCCTGCATGGTGTTTCTCCCTCTGTTGGCGGCCAGTCTGACCACAATTGCGGCGCGCTTGGGAAGGCACTAAAGCAACGGCAGAACAAATTTCGGGGAGGGCGGACATGATCCTGGCGGAACGGATGAACCATCTCGGCACGGAGACTGCGTTCGAGGTGCTGGCGAAAGCCAATGCGCTGGCGGCGCAGGGCCGTTCGGTGATCAATCTCGGCATCGGGCAGCCGGACTTCCCGACGCCGGAGAATGTCGTCGAGGCAGGGCGCAAGGCGCTGGCCGACGGGCACCACGGCTACACGCCGGCCAACGGCATCCCCGAACTGCGCGCCGCCGTGGCGGGCGACATCCACCGCCGCTATGGCCACGAAGTGAATCCGGACCACATCGTCTGCGTGCCCGGCGGCAAGGTGACCATGGCCTTCGCCATGCTGATCTTCGGTGAGCCCGGCACCGAGATCATGTATCCGGACCCCGGCTTTCCGATCTACCGCTCGATGATCGAGTTCTCCGGCGCCAAGGCGGTGCCGATCAAGCTGCACGAAAGCGCCGGCTTCGCCTTCTCTGCCGACGAGGTGCTGAGCCAGATCAACGAGAAGACCCGGCTGATCATCATCAACAGCCCGGCCAACCCGACCGGCGGCGTCGTCCCGCGCGCCGAGATCGACAAGCTCGTGGCCGGGCTGGAAGCGCACCCGCAGGTCGCCATCATGTCCGACGAGATCTATTCCTGCATGACCTATGACGGGCTCGATCACGTCACCTTCATGGACTACCCGTCGATCCGGGACCGCCTGATCGTGCTGGATGGCTGGTCGAAGACCTACGCCATGACCGGCTGGCGGCTAGGCTGGGGCCTGTGGCCCGAGAAGATCGCCCCGCTGGCCGCCAAGCTGGCCGTGAACACCCATTCCTGCGTCAACGCCGCCACCCAGTATGCCGGGATCGAGGCGCTGCAGGGGCCGCAGGATGCGGTTGCCACAATGCTGAAGGCGTTCGATGTCCGCCGGAAACGCGTCGTCGAGATGTTGAACGCCCTGCCCGGCGTCTCCTGCGTCAACCCGCTCGGCGCGTTCTACGCGTTTCCGAACATCACCGGCACCGGCATCCGGTCCGACGAGTTGCAGAACCGCCTGCTGCAGGACACCGGCGTCGCCGCGATTTCAGGCAACAGCTTCGGCATCCTGGGCGAAGGCTATCTGCGTTTCAGCTATGCCAACTCGCTGGAGAACATCGAGGAAGCCATGGACCGGATCGGCAAATGGCTCGGCGATAACGCGGGGTAAGGGTCAGCGTTCTGTCTTCCGCGTCACCCCCGCCTTGAGCGGGGGTCCAGGCGCGAAATAGAACCTCGGTCGCCGGGAGTAGTGGATGACCCGGACCCCCGCTCAAGGCGGGGATGACGGGATGGAACGGACCCCGGATCCCGAAACCGGAACTTGAAGGCGCAATGGGGCAGGCCCGGGAAGCGTTCAGCTTGCGAAGAGCGTCAGAGCAGCACCGCCCCCACCACGCACGCCGCCAGCATCACCGCCCAGGCGCGCCAGAGCAGGTTGACGCATTCGGCGATCTCGTCGGGGCCGGCGATGGGTCGGCCTTCAGCGAACATGTATGGGTCGTTGACCGTCCTGCCGGCATAGGTCCGCGGACCGGCCAGGCGGACATCGATCAGCGCCGCCATGGCCGCCTCGGGCCAGCCGGCATTGACGGACCGGTGGCCCTTCGCGTCCCGTAACGCGCAACTGATCCCGTCAAGCGACAGATCGGCGATGGAGAACAGCAGCGCCGTCAGCCGCGCCGGCACGAAGTTCATCACATCGTCCAGACGCGCCGCTGCCCAGCCAAACTCGGCATAGCGGTCATTGCGATGCCCGATCATGCTGTCGGCGGTGTTGACCAGCTTGTAGACTAGAATCCCCGGCAGCCCGCCGATCAGGAACCAGAAGGCCGGCGCCACCACGCCGTCGGCGAAGTTCTCCGCACCCGATTCGATGGCGGCGCGGGCGACGCCGTTCTCGTCCAGCGTTTCCGGATCGCGCCCGACGATGCGCCCGACCGCCGCGCGGCCCTCGTCCAGTCCGTTCATCAGACCGCCCGCCACCGCCTCGACATGCTGCACCAGCGACCGGTGCGACAGCAGGATCGCGGCCACCGCAGCGCCCCATACTTCGCCAGCGGGCAGCCACTCGACAATCCGCCCGACCGCCGCGCCGACGACGACAAGGATGACCACCGCGACCACGCCGCCAGTGCGGCGGGTGCTGGCCGAGGTCTGGCTGCCGTTCAGCCGTTCGTCCAGCGCCTCGACCATCTTCCCGGCCAGCACGATCGGATGCGTCACCCGCGACCAGAGCCACTCCGGTTCACCGAAGACGGCGTCCAGGGCCAGGGCGATGGCGAGAAGGGCCAGTCCTGTCTCCATTTCAGCCCGCCTTCAACAGTTGCGACAGCCGGTCCCAGTCGGCTTCCCGATCCGGCAGTCCGAAACGCAGCCAGTCGGGCCGATCGGGAAACCGGCGCACCAGGATCTGCGACCTGGCCAGTGTCTCATGCCACGTCCGAGCTGCATCGGACGCAACCGTGACGAACAGGTCCGTGCCGCCGACGATATCGAACCCCGCGGCCTCCAGCATGCGGCGCAGGCGGATCATGTCCGCCGCCAGCCGCCGGCGGGTCGCTTCGATCCAGGCCATATCGCTCATCGCGGCGCTGCCGATTTCCAGAGCAGGCCCCGAGACCGGCCAGGGTCCGAGACGGTCTGCAAGCGCGCCGACGGCCTCCACATGGGACACGGCAAAGCCAAGACGGACGCCTGCCAGGCCGAAGAACTTTCCGAACGACCGCAGGACGACGACATTCTCTGGCAGTGGCCGGCCACAGAGAGAGAGTTCCGGCGAAGTCTCGCCGAACGCCTCGTCCACGATCAGCAGACCGACATGGCGAGCCAATTCCAGCAGGGCATCGGGGGCATGGCGCCGACCGTCGGGATTGTTGGGATTGACCACGGCTGCCAGTTGCAGACCGGCCAGATCCCCCATCTCGGCGAAAGTCTCGACCTCGAAACCGGCCATCTCGAAGCGGTTCCGGTATTCGTTGTAGGTCGGGCCCATGGTCCCGGCGCGGCCCGTCCCGGCCATGTCGGGAAGCATCTGGATGAGTTGCTGCGCCCCTGCCGCAGCCGCAACACGGTTGGCGTCATGCACCCGGTAAAATTCGCGCGCCACGTCGTTCAGCCGCCGCAAAGCCCCCTGCCCCGGCAATCTGGTCCAGGCGTCTGCGCCAAGTTCCGGGAGAGGCCAGGCCGTCGGGTTGATGCCAGTCGACAGGTCGAGCCAGCCGGCCGGCTCGCCTCCGAACCGCTCGATCGCTGCGTCAAGATCACCGCCATGTAGCTGTCTCGCCATGCCTCCCTTCACCACGGCCCGGCGAAGCGGTCAATAGCGGCAGGTCCTGTCGCAATTCCGATTGCGGAGCGCGGGCCCGGTCACTAGGTTGCGCCGCAAGGATGGCGCCCCGAGGGATACCGACAAGGGGCTGAAACGATTCCGGTTGCGGCCGACCCAATCCGGGGGCCAATCCCGGACCACCCGTTGAAGCTCCGGCGCGGCTGGTTCCGCGCCTGCTCCCCTTCCCGCGCCGTCGACCGGACCGACAGGGGATTCGAATGACTTTCAAACCGGCAACCGCAGTTTGCGCCCTCGCTCTGATGGCGTCGCCCTCGCTCGCCATGGCACATGGCGGCCATCTGGGCGAACTGGCCGGCCATTCCCACTGGATCGGCGTCGCGGCGCTTGCCGGTGCCGTGGCCGCGGCGGCGCTGGCGGCGAAGCTGAAAGGCCGCAAGTCCGAGGAACCGGCCGATGAGCAGGAAGCCGAGGCGGAAGCGGAACCGGCGCAATGACGGATTTCCCCGCCGATACCGGCATCATGATCTGTGGCCACGGCAGCCGCAGCCAGGCCGCCGTCGACGAATTCGCCCAGGTCTCGGAGCGTCTGCGGGAGCGGTTTCCCGACATTCCAGTCGACTACGGCTATCTGGAATTCGCGACCCCGATCATCCGTGATGGCCTTGATGCGCTGCGAGCGAAGGGCGTGAAGCAGGTGCTGGCAGTGCCCGGCATGCTGTTCGCCGCCGGTCACGCCAAGAACGACATCCCGTCGGTGCTCAACACCTACGCCGCTCAGAACGGGCTGGAGATCGCCTATGGCCGGGAACTGGCCGTCGACCTGAAGATGCTGCAGGCCGCCGGCGACCGGGTCGAGGAAGCGCTGCAGGCCGCAGGCGGTGACGTGCCGCGCCACGAGACGCTGCTGGTCGTGGTTGGCCGTGGCGCCTCGGATCCGGACGCCAACTCCAACGTCTCCAAGGTCGCGCGAATGCTCTGGGAAGGCATGGGCTTCGGCTGGTGTGAGGTCGCCTATTCCGGCGTCACCTTCCCGCTGGTCGAACCGGCGCTGGAACACGCGGCGAAGCTGGGATATCGCCGCATCGTCGTGTTCCCCTATTTCCTGTTCACCGGAATTCTGGTCGACCGCATCTACAGCTACACCGATCAGGTCGCCGAACGGCATCCGGAGATCGAATTCGTCAAGGCCGGCTATCTGAACGACCATCCGCGGGTGATCGACACCTTCGTCGACCGCATCCACGAGATCGTCGACGGGCGGAACCTGATGAACTGCCAGATGTGCAAGTACCGCACGCAAGTGCTGGGCTTCGAGGACGAGGTGGGCCTGCCGCAGGAAAGTCACCACCACCATGTCGAGGGGATCAGCGGCGGCCATACGCACGATCACGACCATGATCACGGGCACGACCACAGCCATCACCATCATCACGGCGACGGCCACGACCATCATCACCACCCCTATCCCCATGCCGATCACCCGCTGGGGCCGAAGAGCATGAAGAGCGAATGAGCCTCGCCTACGAGCGTGACCCGGCGGCGATCTACCGACAGTCCTTTGCGACCGTCGAGGCCGAGGCGGACCTTTCGCATCTGCCTGCCGATCTGCGCGCCGTCGCCGTGCGCCTGATCCACGCCTGCGGCATGGTCGAGATCGCCGGCGATCTGGCCTGTTCGGCCGATCTGGTCGAGAACGCGAAAGCGGCGCTCGCCAGTGGCGCGCCCGTCCTCTGCGACTGCGAGATGGTCCGCTCCGGCATTATCCGGCGCATCCTCCCCGCAGAGAACCCGGTCATCACCTCGATCGGCGCATCCGAGGTGCCGGAACTCGCGCAAAGCATCGGCAACACCCGCTCGGCGGCGGCGGTGGAGTTGTGGCGCGACCGGATCGAGGGCGCGGTGATCGCCATCGGCAACGCACCCACCGCGCTGTTTCACCTGCTGGAACTGCTGGACGACGGCTGGCCGAAGCCCGCCGCGATCCTCGGCTTTCCGGTCGGCTTCGTCGGTGCGGCAGAATCCAAGGTGGAGCTGGCCGCCAACCCGCGCGGCGTGCCCTTCCTGACGCTGACCGGACGGCGCGGCGGCAGCGCCATGGCCTCGGCGGCGGTCAACGCGCTTTCGATCCTGGCGGCAAGGGCATGAGCGCCTGGCTGAACGTCATCGGCGTCACCGAGGAAGGCGCGGCATCGCTCTCCGCCGCATCGCTGGAGCTGGTAAGCGGCTCTGAGGTGCTGATCGGCGGCGAACGCCACTTGGCCATGTTCCCGGACACATCGGCCGAGAAACTGACCTGGACCCGGCCGCTGAAGCATCTGGCCGAGCGCATCGGCGATTTCCGCGGCCGTCGGACGACCGTGCTGGCGACCGGCGATCCCCTGAATTTCGGCGTCGCTGCCAAGCTGCTGCAATCGGTTCCCATCAAGGAGATGCGGATCGTCCCGGCGGTCTCGGCCTTCAGCCTGGTGGCCGCGCGGATGGGCTGGTCCCTGCCCGATGTGGAGTGCATCACCCTGCACGGCCGGCCCGCCGAGCGCATCCGCGCCTGGCCGGAACCGGGTCTGCGCATCATCGCGCTGTCGGGCGATGCGAAGACACCGCCCCTGGTTGCGGAAATGCTGGTGCAGATGGGTTACGGGCGGAGCCGCATCAGCGTCTTCGGTCATGCCGGCGGCCCGCGCGAGACCCGGGCCGACGCCATTGCCGCCGACTGGGGACCGGAGATCCCGGACCTGAACACCATGGCCATCGAATGCATCGCCGATCCGGGCGTCGTCGCGCGCGGACGCTCCGCCGGCCTGTCCGACGACCTGTTCGAGCATGACGGCAAGATGACCAAGCGGGAGGTCCGAGCCATCACGCTGAGCCGTCTCGCTCCGGTGCGCGGCGGGCTGCTCTGGGACGTCGGCTCGGGCTGCGGCTCGGTCGGCATCGAATGGATGCGCGCCGCACCCGAGGCCCGCGCCATTGGCATCGAACCCGACGCCAGCCGCCGCGAGATGGCCGCCGCCAACGCGCTTGCGCTCGGCGCGCCGGAGTTCCGGCAGATCGAGGGTAAAGCGCCGGACGCTCTGAAGGGGCTGGCTGCGCCCGACGCCATCTTCATCGGCGGTGGGGCTTCGGATCCGGCCGTCATCGACGCCTGTGTCGAGGCTCTGCCGGTCGGCGGACGGCTGGTGGCGAATGCGGTGACCCTGGACGGGCAGGAAAGGCTGATCGCGGCCCACCGCGGGTTCGGCGGCGACCTCACCCGCATCGGCATCGACAGGGCCTCGCCGGTCGGCGGCATGACCGGGTGGCGGCCGGCAATGCCGGTGACCCAATGGGCCTGGGTGCGGTCGTGACCGGCATCGTGCACGGTGTCGGCACCGGTCCCGGCGATCCCGAACTGCTGACAGCCAGGGCGATCCGCGTCATCGGCGAAGCGGATGCGGTGTTCTTCATCGAAGCCGACGGCAAGCCTTCTCGCGCGCTGAGCACCGCGCAGGATCATCTTCGCGCCGGAACGGATCTCTGCCCGATCGCCATGCCGATGCGGACCGACCCGTCGGCAGGCGCGGCAGCCTATGACCGGGCGGCGGACGAGATCGCCAGCCGCGCCGGCGCCGGTGCGTCAGTCGCTGTGCTCTGCGAGGGCGACCCCCTGCTCTATGGCTCCTTCATTCATCTGCTCGAGCGGCTACGGGAGCGGCATCCGGTTGAGATCGTGCCCGGCATCCCGTCCTTCCTGGCCGGCGCGGCGGCGCTTCCGCGCGGTCTGGTGCAGCGGACCGAGAGGCTTTCGCTGCTGCCGGCCACTCTGGACGAGGAAAGCCTCACAGCCGCGCTGCGCGTCGCCGACTGCGCCGCGATCCTGAAGACAGCGGGACATCTGACCAAGGTGCGACGAGCGCTCGCGAAAGCAGAACTTACCAAAGCCTTCGTCATCACCGAGGCTTCGGGAACCGATGAGACCGTGACGCCGCTTGCATCGGTGACGGGCGATGCCTTGCCCTATTTCTCCATCATCCTGGCCTGGCGGGAGTTTCCGGAATGACGCCTGTGATCATTGCACTGGACGCGCAGGGGGCGTCGCTGGCCGTCAAGCTCGCGGGCGTCGTCGGTGGCGAGACCCACGGGCTGGACCGCAGGACCGAAGGGCTCGACCGCGCGTTCACCGATCTGAGAAGCCATCTGGCGGAACTGTTTCAGGCCGGACGTCCGATTGTCGGCATCTGCTCGGCTGGCATCCTGGTGCGGATGCTGGGTCCATTGGCGACGGACAAGCATTCCGAGCCCCCGGTCATCGCCGTCAGCGCGACCGGCGACAGCATCGTGCCTTTGCTGGGCGGGCATCGCGGGGCCAATGACCTGGCGCGGCGCATTGCCGGGATCACCGGCGGCCATGCGGCCATCACCACGGCCGGCGACGCGATCCATGGTGTGGCACTGGATGCGCCGCCTGCAGGCTGGAAACTGGACAATCCGGGGCAGGCTGCGACCGTCATGGCGCGGATCATCAATGGCGAGCCGTTCAATACCGAAGGCGACCTTCCCTTCGATCTGGCCGGCACGACCGAGGGGAGCAGCCTTCGCATCGTCGGCAGCGAAGCTCCTGTCACCGTCGATGACGGACTTCTCTATCATCCGCAGCGTTTCGTGGTCGGTGTCGGATCGGCGCGGAACTGCCCACCGGCAGAACTGGAAGAACTGGTCCGTACTGCCTTGAAGGAAAGCGGCATCGCGCCAGGCGCGGTGGCCTGCATCGCCTCCATCGATCTGAAGGCGGACGAGCGGGCCATGCTCGACCTTGCCGCAGCGCTGGATGTTCCCTTCCGCCTGTTCGACGCCGCAACGCTGGAGGCCGAGACACCGCGTCTCGCCAACCCGTCCGAGACCGTCTTCGCCGAAGTCGGCTGCCACGGTGTCGCCGAGGGCGCGGCGCTCGCCGGGACTGGACAGGAGGGCGCTCTGGTCTCGCCCAAGCGCAAATCCGCGAACGCCACGGTCGCCATCGCCCGCGCGCCGCAAGTGCTGGATCCCGCCAACATCGGCCGGGCGCGGGGCACGGTTCATGTCATCGGCATCGGCCCAGGCCGGGCTGACTGGCGCGCGCCGGAAGCCTCTCGCCGGATTTCGGCCGCCGATGAGGTTGTCGGCTATGACCTCTATCTCGATCTGGTTTCTGCTCTGGTCCCCGGGCATCGCATGACCGCCTTCCCGCTCGGACAGGAGACCGAGCGTTGCGCCTATGCCCTCGAGCAGGCGGCGAAGGGCCGGACCGTCGCACTGATCTCGTCGGGCGATGCGGGCATCTACGCCATGGCGGCGCTGGTCGAGGAACTGGCCGCCGACGGCAAGGTCTCGGAGGCCGCGCGCCGCGTCGAGATCAGCGTCACGCCGGGTGTCTCGGCGCTGCAGGCCGCGGCAGCCCGCATCGGGGCGCCTCTGGGCCACGACTTCTGCGCCATCTCGCTGTCGGACCTGCTGACCCCGTGGGAGGCCATCGAGAAGCGCGTCCGCGCCGCGGCCGACGGCGACTTCGTCATTGCCTTCTACAATCCGGTCTCGAAGCGCCGCCGGACGCAACTGGCACGGGCGAAGGAGATCCTGCTGACCGCGCGACCGGCCGAGACGCCGGTTGTCCTGGCCACAGATCTGGGCCGGCCGGACGAGCATGTCCGGACCACCACGCTCGGCGCGCTGCAGGTCGACGAGGTCGACATGCTGACAACGGTGATGGTCGGCTCGACGGCCACCCGAACCTACGCATCCGCGGGCCGGACCCGCGTCTTCACACCCCGCGGCTACGCGGCGAAGGAGTTTCCGAAACCATGACCGTTCACTTCATCGGCGCCGGCCCCGGCGATCCGGACCTGATCACCGTCAAGGGGCTGAAACTGATCCGGTCCTGCCGGACCTGCCTCTATGCCGGTTCCCTGGTGCCGCCGGCCATCGTCGAGGCGGCGCCGGAAGGCGCGCGCGTCATCGACACTGCACCGCTGGCGCTGGACGAGATCATCGCCGAGATCGAGGCAGCGCATGCCCGTGGTGACGATGTCGCCCGGGTGCATTCGGGGGATCCCTCGCTCTATGGCGCGATTGCCGAACAGATTCGGCGGCTGGACAGCCTCGGCATCCCCTGGGACATCACACCGGGTGTTCCGGCCTTTGCCGCCGCCGCGGCGGCGCTGGGCAAGGAACTGACCGTGCCGGAAATCGCCCAGACAGTGATCCTGACCCGGACCTCGATGAAGGCATCGGCGATGCCCGAGGGCGAGGATCTGGAAACCATCGGCCGGACCGGCGCGACGCTAGCCATCCACCTGTCGGTGCGAAACCTGAGGGAGATCGAGAACAAGCTGATCCCGCTCTATGGCGCCGACTGCCCGGCAGTGATCGCCTATCGCGTCGGCTGGCCCGACCAGGCCTTCATCCACGGCACCCTCTCCGACATTCGCGGCAAGGCGCGCGAGGCCAAGATCACGCGCACCGCCCTGATTCTTGTCGGTCCGGCCCTGGCGGCGGACGGCTTCCGCGACTCCGCGCTCTACGACAGCAGCCATGCCCACGTGCTGCGCCATGCGGGCGGCAAGCGTTAGGTGTCAGATATCCACGATCCCGGCGGCGATCGCGTCGGCGCGCTCCCGGAAGATGCGCGCGGTCTCGCCGCCGTCGGTCGGACAGCTGAGATAGCCGCCGCCGGCCTCGATGGTGCGGACGATGTGCGGCCACATCAGGTCCGGCGACTTGGCTTCCCGCCAGCGTGAGGCGATTTCCGGATCGCGGTTCCGCGCGCCGCCGAAGCGGTCGGGCCGGGCCCGGGCGGCGTCCCAGATCTCGGTATTGAGCAGGCCAGGACCGAGAATCGTGGTGCCGATCCCGTCGCGGGCCAGTTCGCCGCGCAGCGTCTCGGCCACCGCCAGCGTGGCGTGCTTGGTGGTGGCGTAGAGCGGGAAGTCACCATCCGGCGGCCTGAGCGCCGCCGAGGAAGCGGTGACGCCGGCATGACGGAACCCGGTCGCCTGCTGCAGCATCGGGCCGAAGGCCTGCGCCGTCCAGATCGCCCCCATGACGTTCACCGAAAAGGCCCATTCGACAAGGTTCGGACGCGCCCCGATCAGCGGCGCGCCGATGCCGACACCGGCATTGATCCAGAGCAGGTTCAGCTCTTCGCCGCGCGCCCTCAGATCGTCCGCCGCGGCAAAGGTCGCATCACGGTCACTGACGTCGAAGACCAGCGGAAAGGCCCCGCCGCCGATCTCCGATGCAACTCTGGCCGCCGCCTCTTCCCGGATATCCTGAACACAGACGGTCATGCCCAGCCCGGCGAAGCCCTTCGCCAGCATCCGGCCAATGCCATCCCCCGCGCCAGTGACCAGCGCCAGTCCCTCGAGCATGTTTCCCCCCAAATTTTCTCGACTTTGCTTATCGCGATATGGGCACGACCGTCATCGCTTGGTTCGGTCGCGTCTGATTTGGCGGACAGTCGCCTCAGCGAAGGTTAGGCTCCGTTGACAATTTCTATCGCTGCGGAAGTCTGCGGGAACTGTCGAACAAGTTGCCAACAACGGACCAAAAACTTCTGCTATTCGGTCTTGGTCCAGACACATTTGGCAAACTCGACCATACCGCAGGCGACTTTCTGAGCTTCGCGCAACATGATTGCCCGAGCTTGAGACAACTGCCGGGATTCTTCAAAAATCTTGGTGCTCGCCTCGCAGTCGTGCGTTGACCTACAGGCCTCGTGTTTTCGCCGATACACTGCGGCTCTTTGCACAATGACTACCAATTCTCCCCGAACGATCTGGCACGCTCTTTTTGCGGCCGCCTCAATCCCTACCAATTGCTCCGTGTCATAGTTCCGGTTCGCGAGAACGAGACGGCGAAGCTTGTCCAAAGCAAGGATTGCATCGTTTCGCCCCTGCCCGTGCTGGGTTCTCCAGATCGATCCCCAACCGAGGGTTCGATTATGATAGTCGCGCTGACATTCCAAAGGCACGTCGAACTGGGCCCAAGCGGAACTAGCGATCACAATGGTAATGAAAAAAGCGGTCGGCAAACTCCATCGGAACATCCGCCACTCCCGCTCAAAAAATCAGTCACTGGCACGGCCTCGACAAGCGAGGCGTAATGCGTCTCGGTTGAGCTTCGCATATTCGGTACGCTCGCCACAGTACGATTGGTAGTGATCTGCGCTCCTCGGTCCTACGAGACGGGTCAAGAGAGTGTCCGGTTCGCCGGGCAACTGGCCGCTGGATGAGGACGGGGCTTCAAGTTCGGGTTGAGCCGAACAGGGACTGAAACGACATTCCTGTCGCTAACGGGCGAGCGTTGCGGCGGCGGGTCGCCTATCTGAGGGACGGACCCGGACTTCCCAACGCGGGAACCGGAGCTCTTACCCGCGGCCGGCCCTCACGAACATCCGGCCTGCGCCCTGTCGGGAACCACCAACTATGCTGACTCCGCTTGAAATCGACGACGTCTTCGACCTGCGCGAATGCGCGGAGATCATCCGCGTGGTCGACAGCCGGCTGTTCGCCGACGCCGGGCTGGTGCGGGGGGAGCGGAACGACAATATCCGGCGCGCCCGGATCGCCTGGCTCGATTCCGAGGGCGAGGATCTCTGGGTCTTCGAACGGCTGATGGACACCGTGATCAAGGCGAACCGGAAGCACTTCGAATTCGACCTGACCGAGTTCGCCGAGAAGATGCAGGTCGCCTGGTACGACGCCGGACAGGGCGGACATTTCGACTGGCACATCGACCAGGGTGACGGCCAGTTCGCGGCGCGGCGCAAGCTGACCATGGTGGTGCAGCTGAGCGACGGCCAGTCATACGAGGGCGGCGACCTGGAGCTGAACGCCAATGGCTGCCCCAGGGCGGTTTCCCGGCGGCTCGGCTCGGCGACCCTGTTCCCCAGCTTCACGCCCCACAGGGTCACCCCCATGGCGCGGAACTCACGCTACTCGATGACCACCTGGGTGCACGGCCCGGCTTTCAGGTGAAGGGCTGAGCCCGCAAAACGCCCCCAAAGGCGTCAGACGCCCCGCGGCCCGCGCGTCACTCGTCCACACATTCTTCCAGTGACACGAGGCACTTGTGGAATTCCAGCCCGCCATGGCTCCGGATCATGCCTCGCTGGAAAGTACGGAGCTGGGCGACCGCGTCCTTCGAGGTGATGACGTCGGGATCGGCGGACGCCTCCACAGAGGGACGGATACGGATCGACGCCTCGTAGGCCGGGCAACCGGCGTCATTGTCCTTCGGTTCGTCGACGCAGCGTTCGGCGATGATGATGGTGCCGTCCAGAAACTCGAAGCCAGCGATGGGCGGCTCGTCGGCGAACATGACCGGCAGGTAGGGCACGATCCGCATCATCTCGTCCTTCGGCACGATGTCGGAGACGATGCTGACCGCCCATACCGCATCCGTGCGCCGCTCGGCCGGAATGTGCACCAGAATGCGCGGCACAGGCTTCTGCTCGGTAGGCTTCGGCGCGACGGAGCGGACCGGCAGCTTGCCGGCCGGTGAAGCGGCGGGCGCGGGTTCCGCCGCCGCCGCCTTCTTCCGCGTGGCAACAGTCTGCTGTGCGGTGACCCGTTTCGGTTCGGCAGCGGCCGGCGCTTCCTCCTTCGGCGCGGGGCGCTTGGGCGCGATTCCCATGGCCTGTTCGATGGTCCGTCCGGCGGGAACCTGCTCCGGGCGCAGCTCGTCATAGGAGCCACCGCATGCTGTGACTATACCGCCAATCAGCATTAGCATCGTCGCCATCGAAATGAGGTGACTTCGCATCCAGTCGGGGCTCCGGAATCGCTTTGACATCAATAGCAGCCGGAGAAGCGATTGCTCAACCTGTCCTGACAGGGAGTCCAACCTGCATCAGAAAATCGCAGCCAAAGTATGTTTTGTGTCAGAACTTGACAACCATAGATGGCACAACGATGTTATGAACATTGTTCACAATATGGAAGCGCGGCATGTTACGCTGGTTTGGATTTCTGCTCTCGTTCGCCATTCTCTCGACCACAATACCAGCGTGTGCAGAGTCGAAGCTTCCGCTTGCTGATCCGGACCAGCCGATAAACGCCGCTCTCTCACATGACGGTCGATATGTGGCCTTCGAGTTTCATCGTGTTTCTCCAGACTGGAAGTATCGTACCCGACGGATAATCGGCATCTATGACCTCGAACTGAACCGCATCGAGATGCATGTTCCGCCTGGTAAGCGCCACATGCACTCACCCAGGTTCTCGCCGGACGGCCGTTTTCTCGTTCATATTCATTATTGCTGGGAAACTGGGTGCGGAGATGAGGAAATCGGCACCCAAATTGCTCTCCTTCACCTGCCAGACCGACGGACGCGTTTCCTCACTAGCAGCCGATTGTCAATTCGTTCCGGTTCTGGCCGGAAGCGCGACCGTAGGGTCCTCTACGGCGAACCCACTTTCCGAACCGACATGAGTGAAATCTATTTCACCTACGCCCTTGGTCCGTATAAAGATGCCGTCGGTTTCGGGAATCATCATGAGTCAAAATTGCTTCGAGCAGCAAAAATCGGAGCAGTAAACCCAGTATCTGGCACAACCTATTTGTTCAATGAAGATCGCCGCGCACAATTCAAGCGCATTGAGAATCTAAATAATCTTGATAACAAGATCATTTTTTCCGGAATCAGCACTCAAGAACCAAATGGAAATTTAAGAGAAAATGAACTATTTCATTTCGACCTGAAAAACCACAAATATTTCGCAATGACGCCCAAAGTAGCGCCAATAATCAATTCACAAATAAGCAACGGGCAAAATCGCCTGCGCGATTTTCACATATCAAATGATGGCACAACTTTGATATACGAAAAGGACGGCAATACACATATCTACAAAAATTCAAAATACAGCGCAATCTCGCATTATGAATTGTTTGAAGATGACAAAAAATATTCGGGAAATATCGAAATTTCAATGTCTGGAAACGGGTCAAGGATTATTATCTGGAGGTCCAATCAGTCTGATTATTTGTGGCTCGTAGACACCTCCACTCTAGGGGTCACCCAGAAGCCCTTTCGCAGCCTGATCCACAGAGCACTTGCCGAGCACAACTTTGATGCCCGTCCTTCATCTCCCCCTCCCAGATAATCACCCCGCATTCCGGTCGTAGCATCGTCACCCTGCACTAACCGCCCTCCCCTTGCACCCCTCCCCGCTTTCTGGGAAACATGCGCACCACAATTCCGGCGGCGCTCTCTCGGGGAGGACGCCTGCCATTCAGTCCTGACACGGGAGTTCCTGACATGAACCAGAAGCATCAGTTCTACATCAACGGCGCCTGGACCGATCCGGCCGAGCTGAAGACGCTGGACGTCATCAATCCGGCGACCGAGGAGGCCTTCGCCTCCATTGCGCTGGGCAACGCCGCCGACGTCGACAAGGCCGTCGCCGCCGCCAAGGCCGCCTTCGAGAGCTACAGCCAGACGACCAAGGAAGAGCGTCTGGAGCTGCTGCAGAAGATCATCGCCGCCTACAAGGCGCATTACGCCGACATGGCCGAGGCGATCCGCCTGGAAATGGGCGCGCCGAAGACCTTCGCCGAGAAGGTGCAGGCCGCAACCGGCATGGGTCACTTCATGACCATGGCCAAGATGCTGGAGAGCTACGAGTTCACCGAGGACCGCGGCACCACCCGCATCTCGCGGGAACCGGTCGGCGTCTGCGGCCTGATCACGCCCTGGAACTGGCCGGTCAACCAGATCGCCTGCAAGGTCGCCCCTGCGCTGGCCGCGGGCTGCACCATGGTGCTGAAGCCGTCCGAGATCGCACCGATGAGCGCCATCGTCTTCACCGAGATCATGCACGAGGCCGGCGTCCCCGCTGGCGTCTACAACATGGTCAATGGCGACGGCCCGGGTGTGGGCGAGGCGATTTCCGGCCATCCGGACATCGACATGGTCTCCTTCACCGGCTCGACCCGCGCCGGCGTGGCGATCGCGCAGAACGCGGCCCCGACCGTGAAGCGCGTCAGCCAGGAGCTGGGCGGCAAGTCGGCCAACATCATCCTCGAGGACGCCGCCGACTTCCAGAAGGCCGTCTTTGGCGGCGCCATGCAGTGCTTTGGCAATACCGGCCAGTCCTGCAACGCGCCGACCCGAATGCTGGTACCGATGGACCGCATGGACGAGGCTGGCGAGATCGCCGCCGCCGCCGCCGCCAAGGTGAAGGTGGGCGATCCGGAGGACGAGGCCACATCGATGGGCCCGCTGTCGTCGGACGTGCAGTGGACCAAGGTTCAGGCCCTGATCGAGAAGGGCATGGAAGAAGGCGCCAAGCTGGCCGCCGGCGGTCCCGGCCGTCCCGACGGCCTGAACAAGGGCTACTTCGCCAAGCCGACGGTCTTCACCCATGTCACCAACGACATGACCATCGCGCGCGAGGAGATCTTCGGCCCGGTGCTGTCGATCCTGGGCTACGAAGGCGATGACGACGCCGTGGCGATCGCCAATGACACGGTCTATGGCCTGTCGGGCTACGTCTCCGGCGAGCCGGCGCATGCCGCCAAGATCGCTTCCCGCCTGCGCACCGGCCAGATCCACATCAACGGCGCCGCGCCGGACTTCACCGCCCCCTTCGGCGGCTACAAGCAGTCCGGCAACGGCCGCGAATGGGGCGACCACGGCCTGGAGGAATTCCTCGAGACCAAGGCCATGCTGGGGCACAACGCGGCGTAGAGGAAACCGCAGCGCGCGGGTTGGCGTAGGGCCGGCGCGCGCTGCGGCTCAGACGATGGCGGTTGGGCCAGGGATGGGGATGGCCTGGCTGGCCATCCCACCGTCCTCAAGCTTGACAGAATGCAAAGGGCCGGCGTTTCCGCCGGCCCTTTTTCCTTTCCGTCACCCCCCGCGCAAGGCGGGGATGACAATCCGGGTCATTGCCCTCAGGCGACCCGCCAGGTGGTGCCCTGCGGGCCGTCTTCGAGCACGACGCCCATGGCGGCGATCTCGTCACGGATGCGGTCGGCTTCGGCGAAGTCCTTCGACGCCCGCGCCGCCTTTCGGGCCGCAATCAGGCTCTCGACCTCGGCCGCATCGACATCCGCCGCCGCCGTCGTCGCGGCAAACCAGTCTTCGGGTTTCTGCTGGCCGATCCCGAGATACCAGGCCGCGCCCTTCAGCGCCGCCAGACCGGACTTGCCCTGTTCCACATCCTTGGCGATGCGGAATATCCCGGCCAGCGCCTTCGGCGTGTTGAGATCGTCCAGCAGCGCATTGCGGACCGCCGCGACATCCGGATCGTCATCGCCCGCGCCGTCGGCATCGAAACCGTCCAGCAGCGTGTAGATCCGGTCCAGGTTCTTCTTCGCCTGCTCCAGCCCGGCCTCGGAGAAGTCCAGCGGATGCCGGTAGTGCCCGGTCAGCAGCAGCAGACGCGCCGCCTCCGCCGGATGCTCCTGCAGCAGGTCGTGGATCAGCAGCACGTTGCCGACCGACTTGGACATCTTCTGGCCCTCGACCCGCAGCATGCCGTTGTGCATCCAGTAGCGCGCGAAGGGCTTGCCGCCATGGGCGCAGGTCGACTGCGCCACCTCGTTCTCGTGATGGGGGAAGATCAGGTCCTGCCCGCCGGCATGTATGTCGATGGTCTCGCCGAGATGCTTCTCGATCATGGCCGAGCATTCGATGTGCCAGCCCGGCCGCCCCTTGCCCCAGGGGCTGTCCCAACCCGGCATGGTCTCGTCGGAGGGTTTCCAGAGCACGAAATCCGCCGGGTCCTTCTTGTAGGGCGCGACCTCGACTCGCGCACCGGCGACCATCTCATCACGGCTGCGGTTCGACAACTTGCCGTAATTCGGATCCGACGGCACGTTGAACAGCACGTGGCCCTCGGCCTCGTAGGCGTTGCCGCTCTCGATCAGCCGCCCGATCATGTCGATGATCTCGGGGATGGTCTCGGTCACCCGGGGGATCAGATCGGGGTCGATCACACCCAGCGCCCGCACATCCGCGCGGTAGATGTCGGCGTAGCGGTTGGTGATCACGTCGATGGGCACGCCCTCGGCCTTCGCCGCGGCGATGATCTTGTCCTCTACATCGGTGATGTTGGAGGCATAGATCACGTTCGGATAGAGCCGCTTCAGCAGGCGGTTGAGCACGTCGAAGACGACCGCCGGACGGGCGTTGCCGATATGCGGGTGGTTGTAGACCGTGGGACCGCAGACATACACGGTCACCCTGTCCGGATCGGCCGGCTCGAAAGCCTCCTTCCTGCGGGTCATCGTGTTGTAGATCGTCAGCGTCATCGGTCCTGTCCCGTGATTGAAAGCGCGGGCAGGTTCTAGAGCGTTTTTGGCGCCGATGGAACCGGGCGCGCGGCGCGATTTCCCGTGATCGGCCTCAGCCGTCGTTGCGCGGGATATCCACGTCGCGATGAATCGAGACCGACAGGATCAGCCCGAAGCCGATCAGCAGGGTCAGCATCGCCGTGCCGCCATATGAAATCAGCGGCAGCGGCACACCGACAACCGGCAGCAGGCCCGTGACCATGCCGACATTGATGAAGACGTAGAGGAAGAAGGTCGCCCCGATCCCGATGGCGGTCAGCCGCCCGAACTGGTTCCGGGACCGGAAGCCGATGACATAGACATAGATCAGGATCAGCCCGTAAAGCGCCAGCAGGCCCAGCGCGCCGGCCATGCCGAACTCCTCGGCCAGCATGGTGAAGATGAAGTCGGTCCGCATTTCGGGCAGGAAGTTCAGGTGGCTCTGGGTGCCCTCCAGGAAGCCCTTGCCGGACACCCCGCCCGAGCCCAGCGCGATCTTCGATTGCAGGATGTGGTAGCCGGCGCCCAGCGGGTCACGCTCGGGGTTCAGGAAGGTGAGCACCCGCCCCTGCTGGTATTCGTGCAGTTGCGACCAGACCACGGGCAGCGCCGCCAGCGCCGCCGCGGTCGCAAGTCCGAACTTCCAGAGCCGGACACCCGCCAGGAACAGCACCACGGCGCTACCGGCCACCAGAAGCAGCGCGGTGCCGAGATCCGGCTGCCGCAGCACCAGCGCTGTCGGCGCGGCGATCAGGAACAGTGGCGGGATCAGGTACAGGATACGTCCGGCATCATCGTAGGACCGGCCGTGAAAATACTTCGCCAGCGCCAGCACAAGGGCGATCTTCATGACTTCCGAGGGCTGCAGGTTGATGAAGCCCAGATTGATCCAGCGCGTCGCGCCCATGCCCGTGGTGCCTGCAACCTCGACCCCGACCAGCAGTCCAAGCGCGGCCAGATAGATCAGATAGGCCCAGCGCATCCAGAACCGGATGTCGATCAGCGCGATGACCAGCATCAGGGTGAGGCCCATGGCGAAACGCTTCATCTGCGCCATGGCCCAGGGTTCCAGCGAGCCGTTAGCCGCCGAGTAGAGCATGGTGAAGCCGATGCCCGCGGTCAGCGAAATCAGGATGACCAGCAGCCAGTCCAGCCGCAGAAGCTTCCGCCCCAGGCCCAGCCGCATGCCCGAACTGTTGTAGGTCACCGACATGGCTCAGCCGCCCTCCGCCGCGCCGGGCTTCGACCCGGCGACGCGGACCCGTGACGGATCGAGCTCCAATGTTCGCAACAGGATGTCGCTGGCGACCGGGGCCGCCGCGGATGACCCGCTGCCGCCATGCTCGATCAGCACCGAGATCGCATAACGTGGGCTCTCATAGGGCGCGTAGGCGACAAACAACGCATGGTCGCGGGAGCGCCATTCCAGTTCCTCGTTCTTCAGCACGCCCGACTCACGCTCGGCCTTGGTGATGCGGCGGACCTGGGCCGTGCCGGTCTTGCCGGCCATCTTCCAGGTCTCGTGATCGAACTGCGAGCGCCGGGCGGTGCCCTTCTTGCCTTCCATCACCTGATACATGCCATAGCGGGCATGCTGCAGCGCCTCTTCCGAGATCCCGAGCGGCGCGAAGGTCGGCTCCTCCCGCGCAACAATCCGGGGCATGACGGCCTGCCGACCATTGGCGATGCGCGCGGTCATGGTTGCGAGCTGCAACGGCGTCGCCAGCAGATAACCCTGCCCGATGCCCGCGATCAGCGTCTCACCCATCTGCCAGGGTTCGCCGATGGCGCCTTCCTTCCAGTCCTTGGTCGGGACAACGCCCGCGCTCTCCCCCGGCAGGTCGGGCAGCAGCGTCTGTCCCAGCCCGAGCTTCTCCGCTGTGGCGGCGATCCGATCGATGCCCACCTTCCGCGAGATCTCGTAGAAATAGACGTCGCAGCTCTGTTCCAGAGCCTCCGTCATGTTCATCCAGCCGTGGCCCCAGCGCTTCCAGCAATGGAAGGTGTGATTGCCCAGCTTGTGCTTGCCGTTGCAGAAACTGCGGAAGCCAGTGCCGATCGCGCCGCTTTCCAGCGCGGCAATCAGCACCGCCATCTTGAAGGTCGAACCCGGCGGATATCGGCCGGTGATCGCCTTGTTGGTCAGTGGCTTGCGGGGATTGGCGGTCAGGCGACGCCACTCCGGCCCGGTCAGCCCGACATTGAAGGCGTTGGGGTCGAAGCTGGGGGTGGAGGCCATGGCCAGCACGTCGCCCGAATGCACGTCCATGACCACCGCCGCGGCGCTCTCCCCGCCCAACCGGCGCATGGCGAAACGCTGGAGCCGCGAATCCAGGGTCAGCTTCACGTCATCGCCGGACCGGCCCTCGGTCCGGGACAGCTCCCGGATCACCCGGCCAAACGCGTTGACCTCGACCCGCTGGTTCCCCGCCGCACCGCGAAGCACGGCTTCCTGGCTGCGCTCCAGCCCGCGCCGTCCGACGCGGAAACCCGGCAGTTCGAGCAGCGGATCGCCGTCGCCGGTCTCCAGATCCTTCTCCGAGACCGGCGCGACATAACCGATGGCGTGGGCGAAGTGATCGCCCATTGGATAGTCGCGGGTCTCGCCGACATCCAGGTGAATGCCGGGCAGATCGGAACTGCGGACATTGATCCGGGCGAATTCTTCCCAGGTGAGATTGTCCACAACGGAAATGGGCACGAACTTGCGTTTTCGGGACGCCTCCTTCAGCACCCGGGAGCGGTCATGTTCGCTGACGGGCACGATCTCGTTCAAGCGGGTCAGCGTCGCTTCGACAGACCCGGCCTGCTCGGGCACGATGACGACGCGGAAGTTCTGGCGGTTGGTCGCCACGGGCACGCCCCGGCGGTCGAGGATGCGTCCCCTCGGCGGCGCCAGCAGGCGCAGGTTCATGCGGTTCTCGTCCGCCAGCATCTTGTACTGGTCGGCCTCGATCACCTGCAGATAGTAGAGACGGCTGGCCAGCACGCCGAACAGGCCTGCCTTGGCAATGCCCAGCACCGCAGCGCGGCGCGTGAATACGGGATACCGGGCCTTCTCGATCCGCTCCCTCACGCCACAGCCTCATGGCCGAGACGATTGGCGAGCAGGATCATCGGCGCGGCGACCAGCGGGAACAGCGCCGTGGTGACCGTCGCCTGCATCAGCACATCACGATAGGGCACGATGGCAGTGAGATAGGCGCAGGCGATCAGCCACTGCACCACCGAGGCCGGCAGCGCGACCATCATGAACCCGAGCCAGACCAGCCAGAAGGGCCGCCCCGCCAGGAAACGGCGCTGGCTAGAACACAGGCCCTGCACCACCAGCAGCAGCAGCGCGTTCAGCCCCAGCGGCCCGCCGACCACCAGATCCTGGATCAGGCCTATCATGAAGGCGAGCCAGTGCGGCATCAGATCCGGCCGATGGATGGCGAAGATGAAGACGGCCGCCAGACCGAAAGCCGGCAGCACCGGCCCGATCAGCGGCGCGCCGATAGGCACGGCGCCGATCAGCACAAGCAGCAGGGTCAGCAGGGCGGGCAGGCCCCGCGCCAACTGACCCGGTGACCAGCGCTCGCCACTCAAGGTCCGTCGGCCCCGGGATAGAGCGACGGCGCGCGATAGCGGAGAACGGTGACCGTTTCCAGCTGGCTCCACTGCACGAAGGGACGAACGCGGGTCAAACCGTCGCTGGACTGCACGACCACGCCGACCGGAAGGCCCGGCGGGAAGACGCCGCCATGGCCGGACGTGACAATCCGGTCGCCAGGCCGGATCTCGGCCTCGGCCTCCATGAACATCAGGCGCGGGCGGCCGGTATTGTCGCCGGCCAGGATGGCCCTGCGACTGCTCTCCTCGATCAGCACTGGAACCCGGCTGTTCAGGTCGGTGATCAGCAGGATGCGCGCCGCGTTGTCGCCGGCCTCGGTCACGCGGCCGACCAGACCGCGCGCACCCAACACGGCCTGCTGTCCCTCGACGCCGTCGCGCTTGCCGGCCGACAGCACCAGGGTCTTGATGAAGGGACCGCCGGTCTCTGCGACCACGCGGGCGGTGATGTAGCGGACCGAGGAATGGTTACGCACGTTCAGCAGCCGGCGGTAATGGGCGTTGTCGCGCTCAAGCTGCCGGGCCACTTCCTGCCAGTGCAGCAGGCGGCGGTTCTCCTCGCGCAGCCGCTGGTTTTGCTCGTGCACGTCGATGATGTTCTCGGCGGCGCGGATGCCGTCATTGACCGCGCCGACGGGACGGGAAAGCACATCGAGGACCGGAGCGGCCACATCCAGGATCGCCGTGCGGGCACGCTCGACCCCCGGGACGCCCGAGCCGCCGGCGGCCAGCAGCATCACGGCGATCACCGCCAGGGCCGCGAACGCAAAACGGTTCAGCATCAGCCCGAACGGGCTGACCATCCGCGCGGCCAAGGGTTTCGATGGGCGACGCATCACCCGGGTTCCTCCTGACGACTCGAGGGAAAGGCCGGAAGGCCCCGGCAACACCGGCGGGTTCTATCCGCCGAAAGTCAAAGCCGCGAGTCTTTTCCAACCCTGATTCTGCCATGATTCAGGCAGAATTGTGTCGACATTCTCAGGGTTCGAGCTCGATATCCCAATAGAGATAGTCCCGCCAGCTGTCGTGCAGATGGTTTGGCGGGAAACTGCGTCCGACGTCGTTCAGTTCATGCGCGGTCGGTCGAAAAGGTTTCCGCCGCGGATGCATTCCGGCGCGGCTGGGCATGCGTCCGCCCTTGCGGATGTTGCAGGGCGCACAAGCGGCGACGACATTCTCCCAAGTGGTGCGGCCGCCCGCTCGTCGCGGAATGACATGATCGAAGGTCAGATCCTCCGGCGATCCGCAATACTGGCATGCGAACCGGTCACGCAAGAACAGGTTGAAACGGGTGAAGGCGGGGAAGCGGGCCGGTCGGATATATTCTTTCAGCGCGATGACGCTCGGCAGGCGCATGGTCTGGCTGGGGCTGGACACCTGGCGATCGTAGAACTGGATGATGTTGACGCGATCCAGATACGCGGCCTTGACTGCTTCCTGCCAGGGCCAGACAGACAAGGGGAAGTAGCTCAAGGGCCTGAAATCAGCATTCAGGACCAGCGCTGGGTACTTTTCCGGCTTCAGATACACGGCATTCAGTCCCCGAACTTCTCTCGAATCTCCATCGAACCTTCCGCTTGGGAATTCTCACAACCGAATCTTCAAAGTGCAACCGATAACGAGTCCATATTCGGTGTCTCTGACAACTTGATGACACCAGATACGGTTACTCCGGGAGTATTGATGAGACAGGCTTTCCGAAGGGCAGCCGGCCGGCGAAGCCGGCTGCAAGATGAGCCACCGCGACATCGATTCCGTCCGGCGCGATTCCATGTCCCACACCCGGCGAAACGTGGAACCCGGCCGAGATCCCGCACCGTCCCAGCGCTGCGGCTGCCGCGAACATCGCCTGCGGCGGCACCAGATCGTCCATGTCGCCATGGATCAGCTGCACCGGCGGCCGCGAAAGGGCTTCGCCCTGAAGCGCATCCGGCCCCAGCAGCGCGCCGGAGAAGCCGACGATCGACGCCGGCGCCGGGTTGCGCCTGAGACCGACATGCAGGGACATCATCGTACCCTGGCTGAAGCCGACCAGCGCCAGCGCGCCGCCATCCAGCCCGTGGCGCTCAAGCTCGGCATCGATGAAGCTGTCGAGCACCGGCGCCACCTTGTCGGCAGATTCGGCCATCCGTCCGTAGCGGTTCAGCATCGCCTCGGGATCGCGGCTCATCAGGGCCGGATCATTCATGTCGATCGGGAACCATTGCCGCCCCATCGGCGACATGTCGCACGCCGAGGGCCCGTGTGGCGCGACGAAGGCGGCATGCGGCAGCGCCCGCTGCAGATAAGGCGCGAGCGCGATCAGGTCGTTGCCGTCGGCGCCATAACCATGCACCAGCACAACGAGCTGTCGGGGCGGTCCACCCGACGCCGCCGGAACCCTGGGTCCGTCCAGACCTGCCATACCATTCTCCCCGTCAGCGCAACGCCGAGACCGACACCGGATCGGCGCGTCCGCGCGTGACCCCATAATAGCGCCAGAGAAGCTGCGCCGCGATGCCGCGATGCGGCCGCCAGAGATCGGCGATGCCATACAACTCGTCGGCGGTCGGGCGGGCCTGCAGCTTCTTCACGTCCTGCGCAGCGGCCTGCAGCGCCACATCCCCAGCCGGAAAGATGTCACCCCGGCCAAGCGCGAACAACAGGTAGACCTCGGCGGTCCAGCGTCCGATTCCCTTCAACGCCATCAGCCGCACCATCGCCGCGTCGTCGTCCAGTCCGGCCAGGTCATCGAAGCTGAAATCGCCGGCAAGCACGACATCGGCCAGCGCCCGGCAGTAGCGGACCTTGGGCCGGCTGAGCCCGAAGGCTCGGAGTTCGTCGTCCGAACATGCGCCGATCCGCTCGGCCGTGACCTCACCGAGACCGCCCTTGATCCGCCCCCAGATCGCGCGCGCCGAGGCGATGGAGACCTGCTGCTCGACAATCAGCATGGTGAGCGAGGCGAAGCCTTCGGGCCGCCGACGGTCGGGCAGCGCGCCAGCCACCTCCCGCGCATGCGCCAGGTCAGGATCCGCGGCGAACAGCTCTCGAAGCGCTGCCTGCAGCGTCTCGGTTTCTCCGGATTTGAATGCGCCATCCATGTCGGCTCTATTATCGGGCAGCCGCCGAACCTGTCGAGAAGCCATGCCGCCTGTCACCCGATTTGCCCCCTCGCCCACCGGATGGCTGCATCCGGGACACGCCCTGTCGGCGCTGGAGGTCTGGCGCACGGCGCGGGAGGTCGAAGCCGAGGTCAGGCTGAGGATCGAAGACATCGACCACACCCGCTGCCGGCCGGAATACGACGCCGCAATTCTGGATGACCTCGCCTGGCTGGGACTGCGGTGGAGCGGTCCGGTCTGGCGCCAGTCGGAACGGCTGAGCATCTACCGCGAAGTCCTGGACGGCCTGAGAGCCCGAGGCCTCGTCTATCCCTGCTTCTGCACCCGTGGGGAAATCCGGAACGCCGCCACGGAAATCGGCTTCGAGGGACCGCTCTACCCCGGCACCTGCCGCGCGATCCGACCGGACGAAGCCCGACGCCGGATGGATCTCGGTGAGGCGGCGGCATGGCGGCTGAAGCTGGATGCCGCGATGGATCTGGCCGGCCCGGTCGCGTGGCGGGACATGGATGCGGGCGAGCAGCAATGGGACGGCCAGGGATGGGGCGATGTTGTGCTGGCGCGCAAGGACATCGGGACCAGCTATCACCTCGCCGTCACGATCGATGACGCGGCGCAGGGCATCACCCACGTCGTCCGCGGTCAGGACCTGTTCGAGGCAACCCACATCCACGTGCTGCTGCAGCGGCTGCTGGGCCTGCCGACCCCGCTCTACCGTCACCACCGGTTGCTGGTTCTGGCGGATGGCAGGAAGCTTTCCAAACGCGATGGCGCGGCCGGACTGCGTGAAATCGCGGGCGCAGGCAACGGGCCTGGCGTCCTGTTCGACATGCTCAGGGAGAATGGCTTCAGATCGACTATATTTGATGGACTGGGGACTGTTACTGGCCGATCAGATGAGTAGTATCCGGGACAGTCGAAATGCCTTCCTGGCCCCGGAGCGCAATGTCCATTCAGAACAACGGTGACAGCAGGGATCTCTGGACCAATCTTGGCCGGCTGACCCGCCTTCGGCTGATCATTCCACTGAAACGCGGTCAGATGCCGCCAGAGTATGTCGCTCGTGGCGTCGCGGTCGGCCTGGCCGTCGCATTCACCCCGACCGTGGGCATTCAGTTGATCGCCGTTCTGGGGCTCTGGGGCCTGTCGCGCTGGCTGCCGGATCGCTTTCACTTCCACATCGTGCCGGCTTTCGCCTGGGTCTGGGTGACCAACATCTTCACCATCGGGCCGATCTACTACACCTTCCTGCTCACTGGGCAGGCGATGCTCGGGCGTTTCGACGAACTTGGATCGATCGGGCTGGAAGCATTCTCACAACGCCTGACCGATGTCGTCAGTACCGATACCGGGTTCCTGCAGGGACTCTGGGAAGGCACGGTGGCGCTGTTCGATATCTGGGGGCTGCCGCTGTTCCTGGGCTCGCTGCCCTGGGCCATCGGTCTGGCCTGGCTGGGCTATGCCTGGTCGCTCAGGTTCGTGGTCCGCTTCCGAGAGAAGCGGCAGCGGCGACTGGAAGCCCGCGCCCGGCACCACGCAGAGCGGGGCTCGCGGAAGGACTGAGTTTCCGTCCGGCCTAGTCCTGCCGCGCCAGTATCTCGGGCAGAACCGACCGCGCCACTGTCGCCGCATCCTCGCGGCTCATGCCCGCCCGCATTCTCGGATGATAGAGCAACTGGATCGCCAGACGGTCCGGGCGGGTCAGATGGGCGTGCGGGCTGTTGACCGCCAGCACCGAACGCGCATCGTCCGGCACGGCGAAAGGCAGCCCCAGGAGCCGCGTGATCTGCGCGCTGATGCAGGACCGGACAACCGGCGCCATCTGATCCCGCGGGATGAAGACGATGCCGCCGGTCAGCACATTGCCACGGGCGACAACCTGGCCGGCGCAGACGGTTTCGGCGCGGCGGAAGCCCTCCAGCAGGGCGTCCCGGCGCCCGGCGCCTGCCACGAAGCGATCCAGCAGGTCATTGTACTTGCCGGCCGTGACCTGATCGAAACCTTCGACGAAGACCACCAGAATGTCGGCGCCGATCTGGTCGATGCGCCTCAGATCGAGGCCGGAAAGTTCGCGCAATTCCTCAAGCTGTTCCTCGGCCCAGGCGCGGTGGCGCACCGCCGCTGTCCCGGTGAAGCGCACCGTGACGCCGCCTTCCCAGCGATAGAGAGCCGAGACGAGCTGGACGGAATCGCCAAACGCGGCGGTCTCGAAGACACGAAGCGCCTCGGCGCCGGATGACTCCTGCGCCTGCGCAGCGAGCGGGCCATTTACGGCCATCGCTACGAGCAGCATCCACCCACCAATCCGTGAAAGAATCCGCATCATGCCCCCCCTGATAGCCTAGGGTCGAAGGAACCGTGATGCCAGGCAATTGCGGTGGCTGACCGCTACTGCGGGCCTCCCGGCTCGCCCGCATGCCTGACCAGCCACGCGGTCAGTGCGGCACCGTGAACGACGGAATGGAAGCGCAGCGCAGAGCCGTTGCCGCGATGCGCCACGATGACCGCAGGCGCGCCCTGCAGCAGTTCTCCGACGCTGACGCGGACATCGTCGCCGGGCTCACCGCTCACCTTCGGTTCGACGAAGATGCCACCGTGGGAGATGTCGGTCGATTGGTGCAGAGATGATCCGCCGCCGGTGGTCACGATCTCCAGCGCCGCATCGATGTGATGCCGTTCATGCTCCCGCCGCAATTCGGGCGGGGCGCCGAACAGCAGGTGAATCTGCATCAAACGTCTTGTGAGGTTCTGGATCACTCGCATACCGCAAACCTGTTCTGCACACGGAATGGTCGCATGGCCGCGTGAACAGGAAGTTAACCCGCCGAAGCGTTTTTTTTGCGGGCGGTCAGTCGGTGTTCAGCAACACCCGTTTCAACGCCTTGATCTCCTCCAGCGCACGGCCGGTGCCCATGGCGACGCAGCTGAGCGGCTCGTCGGCGATCGAGACCGGCAGGCCCGTCGCATGGCGCAGCACATAGTCCAGATTGCCCAGCAGCGCGCCACCGCCGGTGAGCACGATGCCCTTGTCGACGATGTCGGCGGCCAGTTCCGGCGCGGTGTGTTCCAGCGCGACCTTGCAGGCCTCAATGATCTGTCCGACAGGCTCGGCCAGACTCTCGGCGATCTGGCGCTGGCTGATGACCAGTTCCTTCGGCACGCCGTTCATCAGGTCGCGGCCCTTGATCTCCAGGGTCTCGCCATCGCCCTCGTCCGGCGGGCAGGCGGAGCCGATGGCCTTCTTCACGTGCTCGGCCGAGCTCTCGCCGACCAGCAGGTTATGGTTGCGGCGGATATAGGCGATGATCGCCTCGTCCATCTTGTCGCCGCCGACGCGGACCGAGCGCGAGTAGACGATGCCACCCAGCGACAGCACCGCGACTTCGGTGGTGCCGCCGCCGATATCGACGACCATGGAACCGGTCGGTTCGGTCACCGGCAGGTTGGCGCCAATCGCGGCGGCCATCGGCTCCTCGATCAGGAAGACCTGACGCGCGCCGGCGCTCTCGGCGGATTCCATGATCGCGCGGCGCTCGACTTCCGTGGAGCCGGAGGGCACGCAGATGATCACGCGCGGGCTGGCGAATGTGCCGCGATTGTGCACCTTGCGGATGAAGTGCTTGATCATGTCCTCGGCGACGTCGAAGTCGGCGATGACGCCATCACGCAGCGGGCGGATTGCCTCGATATTGCCGGGCGTACGGCCCAGCATCAGCTTGGCCTCGTCGCCGACAGCCAGCACCTGCTTCTTGCCGCGCACATTGGTGATCGCAACCACCGACGGCTCGTTCAGGACGATGCCGCGCCCCTTGACGTAGACAAGGGTGTTCGCGGTGCCGAGGTCAATGGCCATGTCGGCGGAGAGCCATCCGAAGAGCTTGGAAAACATAGGCGAATACGAGCCTCTGATAATCTGGCGGTCCGTTGCCGGGCCAATGCTTGGTTCCTGTCAGGGATTGCGCCCGTGGTTTTGGCGCAAACCGTGAGCCGGTGCAACAGCTTCCTTGGCGCTTGCCGGTGCGAGAGAGCGCCTGCACAGTTCCGATGTCGGTTCAAACCGGAGACGTATCCAATGCCGAAATCATGGACCCGGAAGTTCGAAGACGCCCGGCCTCCCGAGGTGAAGATTTGTGCCAGTGATATCATGGGGATGAAGGCCGGTCAGAAAATGCTGATCCCTTCCCCAACCCTGATCGACGCGTGGCTGCGTGACCTGCCCCACGGTCAAGCCGGCGATATCGCGGTATTGCGCGAGGATCTTGCCCGGGCGAACGGGGCCGAGGTCACCTGCCCTCTGACCACCGGTATCTTTCTGCGAATCGTCGCCGAGAAGACGGTCGATGAGCTTGATGCCGGCCTGCCGGTCGAGGCCGTCGCGCCCGTCTGGCGGCTGCTCGATGCAAAGGCGAAACTGACAAGGAAGCTGGGAGGCCGCGCCGCCGTTCTTGCCGATCAGCGCCTTGCCGAGGGCCTGCCTGCCTGAGTCTTCAGGCCGTTCAGCAGTCCGGCAGTTCCACCTGCGTCCTGCGCGAAGCTGATTGATCGAGCAGAAGGTCGACCAGAACCGGGCGCAGCACGCCTGCGTCGCCGCACGGCCCGCTGGTGTTCACCCGCTTCAGCGTGGTCCATTTGCCTTCATCCGCCAGATCGCGGATTTCCAGCCGCGCCTCTGCCGGATAATCGGTGTCGACAAGCCGGTGTGTGCTGTAGCCGACAAAGCGGTGATCGATGAAGCGCTGCGCCCGGCCGTTGACGAAGATTATTTCCTCAACCGGTTCGTATTCCGGCAGATCGATTTCGCGTTCGGAGCGAACGGCTTCGCCGAGCTCGAAACGGATCCGCGCCAGATGTTCGGCATTCGCGCCATCGCCGCGGTAGCCGCGATCCTTCAGAAGCGCCAGCGCACGTTCGATCTGGTCCTCGCTCAGTCCGTCACGCTCGAAGCGTACCGACTGGCCGGTTGCGCCTTCGCCCGATACCCGGGTGTCGACGTTCTGCACGGTCGTACAGGCGGCAAGCGCACCTAACGACAGTGCAACAATGAGTTTCCTGAACATGACGCTCATGATCTGGGCATTCGGATACCTCATTGAAAGAGGCTGCCCGATCACGTTTTTCCCGGAATGGCCGTCGTCAGACGCCCCGGCAGAGCTCCAGGAAGCGGCGCTCCATCTCCCGGTCTTCCCTGAAGACGCCGGTGAAACGGGTGGTGATGCAGGACACGCCAGGCTTCTTCACGCCGCGCGTGGTCATGCACTGATGAGCGGCGTCGACCAGGATTGCCACGCCGCGCGGCTTCAGCACCTTCTCCAGGGTGGCCGCGATCTGGGCGGTCATGGTTTCCTGGGTCTGCAGGCGCTTGGCGTAGATGTCGATCACCCGCGCCAGCTTGGAGATGCCGACGACCTTGCCATCGGGGAAATAGGCGACGTGGGCCTTGCCGATGATCGGCACCATGTGGTGCTCGCAATGGGTTTCCAGCCGGATGTCTCGCAGCATGACGATGTCGTCATAGCCCTCGACATCCTCGAAGGTGCGTCCCAGGACCTCCTCGGGGTCTTCCTCGTAGCCGGCGAAGAACTCCTCGTAGGCGCGGACCACCCGCTTCGGGGTATCCAGCAGACCTTCGCGGGCCGGATCGTCGCCTGCCCATTCGATCAGTGTCCGGACGGCGGCCTCGGCTTCCTCCCGGCTCGGTCGGGTCTTTCCGGTCGAGGGATCGTATTCGCGGCTACGCGTATCCTTGTTCGGCTCGTTGACCAGTGCATCCATTTCGCGTCACCGCTCCTTTTGGGCGTTATTGAGGTTCCGGTCTTTGCCGGACAACTTTGCTGGTACGGGTTCGGCCCGCAGCCGGATCATCACATGGTGCGCCCGGTCCAGTCTTCAATCGACTATTCACGATAACCGGTTGACCGCGCCAAGGGAAACGAACTGCAGCCCTGCGCGATTCGCGGGGCTCCAAGCCCGGTCAGACGGCTTCCGGCGCCATGAGTTCCACGCTCTCGCTGTCGCGAACAGCGCGGTAGAAACAGCTTCGGCGGTTGGTGTGACAGGCCGGGCCGGTCTGGTCCACCAGCAGCAGCACCGTGTCGCCGTCGCAGTCATAGCGGAAATCGACCAGCCGCTGTCGGTGGCCTGAACTCTCGCCCTTGCGCCAGTATGTCTGGCGCGACCGGGACCAGTAGCAGACCTGTCCGGTCTCCAGGGTCTCCGCGATCGAGGCCCGGTTCATCCAGGCCATCATCAGCACCTCGCCAGTGTCGTGCTGCTGCGCAATGGCCGGAACCAGCCCGTCGGCGTTGAACAGGATGTCGTCGTAGAAATCGGCCATGGCGCGTCTCCCCTGCCAGGAAGGCGAGGCTCTAGGCCGCCGGCGGGCTTTCCGCAATGGGGAAATGACAAGCGACCTGGTGTCCGGGCGCCAGTTCCTGCAATGGCGGCTCGACCTCGGCGCATTTCGGCTGCGCCAGCGGACAGCGCGTGCGGAACCGGCAGCCGGACGGCGGATTCATCGGCGATGGCAGCTCGCCGCTCATCAGGTTCACCGGCTCCGGCCGCACCTCCGGATCAGGCTCCGGCACCGCCGAGAGCAGCGCCCTGGTGTAGGGATGCCGCGGATGGCGGTAGAGTTCCTCGGACGTCGCAACCTCGCAGATCTTGCCCAGATACATCACCGCGACCCGGTCACAGATGTTCTTCACCACTGCCAGGTCGTGGCTGATGAACAGCATGGTCAGGCTGTAGCGGGCCTTCATGTCGTGCAGCAGGTTTAGGATCTGCGCCTGCACCGAGACATCCAGCGCCGAAACCGGTTCATCACAGATCAGGATTTCCGGATCCAGCACCAGGGCCCGCGCGATAGAGATGCGCTGACACTGACCGCCCGAGAATTCATGCGGCCGCCGTCCCAGGGAAATCTCCGGGTCCATGCCGACCGCATCCAGCGCCTGAACCACGGCCTCCCGGCGGCTCGCCTTGTCGCCTTGCCCAACCACCTCCAGCGGCGCGGAGATGATCTCCAGCACGGTCCTGCGGGGGTTCAGCGACGAGATCGGGTCCTGGAAGATCATCTGCATCTTCGGACGCAGCGCTCTCAGCGCATTGCCCCGGGCCTCGGTCAGTTCCTCGCCCATAAGCTTCACGGACCCGGCAGTCGGACGCGGCAACTGCATGATGGCGCGCGCAGTCGAGGACTTGCCGCAACCGCTCTCCCCGACCAGACCCAGCGTTTCGCCAGCCCTCACCTCGAAACTGACATTGGAAACGGCCTTCACCGGGCCGAACTCCACGACCAGGTCATCGACCTTCAGCACTGCATCGCTCATGCCGCCACCTCGCCGCCAATCGGCTTGTGGCATGCGAACAGATGCCCCTGATCCATCGCCGGCTCCAGCACAGGCTCGCTGGCCTCACAGGCCGCGTCGGCATAGGGGCAGCGTGCGGCAAAACGGCAGCCCGTCGGCGGATCGATCAGGCTGGGCGGACGGCCGCCTACCGTCGCCAGACGCTTGTGGGGCGGATCGTCCAGGCGCGGAATCGATTTCAGCAGCGCCTCGGTGTAGGGCATGCGCATGTCGGAGAAGAGCTGCCGCGTCGCGCCCCGCTCGACCACCTTGCCGGCATACATCACCGCCACATCGTCGGTGCGGCCGGCGACCACGCCGAGATCATGGGTGATCAGGATCATGGCCATGTGCCGCTCCCGCGTCTGGCGGCCCAGCAGGTCGAGGATTTCCGCCTGCACGGTCACGTCCAGCGCCGTTGTCGGCTCGTCCGCGATCAGCAGCTTCGGTTCGCAGGCCAGCGCCATGGCGATCGCCACGCGCTGGCGCATGCCGCCGGAAAGCTGGTGCGGATAGGCGCGGATGCGTTCCTCTGGCTGCGGGATGCCGACCGCGCTCAGCAGCTCGATCGCCAGATGACGCGCCTCGGAGCGGGACTTGCCCAGATGCTTGATCGGCCCCTCGGCAATCTGCCGACCCACGGTCATGACCGGGTTCAGCGAAGTCATCGGGTCCTGGAAGATCATCGAGACCTCGGGCCCGCGGATGCCGCGCAACTGCCTCTCCGACATGGAAAGCAGATCCTGGCCGTTCAGCAGGATGCGGCTGTTCACGCCCAGATGCGCGTTCGACGGCCACAGACCCATGATGGTGCGGGAGAGCACCGACTTGCCGGAGCCGGACTCGCCGACAATGCCCAGGGTGCGTCCGTGACCGAGTTCCAGATCGACGCCATCGACCGCCCTGAGCCGCCCGAACGGCGTGTCGAAATGCACCGCGATCTCGTGCATGGAAAGTAGGGGTTCGCTCACAGCCTGCTCTCCCGCGTGTCGCCCAGATTGCGGAGCTGATCGCCGATCAGATTGAACGACAGCACCGTCAGGCACATGATCCCCGCGGGGATGAAGGTGATGTGCGGCTGATCCTCCAGATAGTCGCGCCCGACCTCGATCAGAGTGCCCCAGCTCATCGCCGGCGGCTGCACCGAGAGGCCGAGGAAGCTCAGCACACCCTCGACCACGATCAGCACGGCGGTGACCAGCAGGCCGTAGACCAGCATCGGGATCAGCACGTTCGGAAGCAGTTCTCGAAGCAGGATGCGCAGGTCGCTGGCCCCGCTCGCCCGCGCCGCAAGCACGAATTCTCGCTGCGCGAAGGAGAGCGTCGTCGCCCGGGCGACGCGCGTGAAGGCGGGCACCGACAGGAAGCCGAGTGACAGGATCACGTTGGTCGTGGTCGCGCCGGCATAGAAGATCACCGCGGTCAGCAGCACCAGCGCGGGGAAGGCCAGGATGATGTCGATGCCGGCCACCACCGCGCCCTCGATCCAGCCCCGGTAATAGCCCGCCATCATTCCCAGGCCGCCGCCGATGACCAGACCGATCAGCGGCGCCAGCAGGCCGATCAGCAGCGACGTCTGCCCGCCCTTCAGCACCCGCGCGAAGATGTCCCGGCCCAGATTGTCCGACCCGAACAGATAGGTGTGCTCGACAAAGTCCTCGCTGCCCTGGATCATCTGTTCGCCAACCGATCCCGGCGGCACGGCGACCGAAAGGAAGTCGCCATTGTTCGGATCGGCGATGGGCAGGATGTCGGCCAGCAGCGCGCCGACCCCGATCACAGACAGCCAGATCACCGAAAACCAGAAGCTCAGCCCCAGGGCGCTGCGGCGCTTGCGGCGCGTCGTGCTCTCGACCTCAGCCATGACGCCGCTCCAGCCTGACGCGCGGGTCGACAACGGCGTAGAGCATGTCGACCGTGAAATTGATCACCGTGTAGAAGACCGCGATGAACAGCACACAGCCCTGCACCATCATGAAGTCTCGGGCGAAGATGTTCTCCACCAGCAGCCGCCCCAGACCGGGCAGCGCGAACAGCGTCTCGATCACCAGCGCGCCGCTCATCACGTTCGCGACCTGCAAGCCGATAATGGTCAACAGGGTGAAAGAGGCCGGCCGCAACGCATGGCGGAACAGCACATAGGTCGGCGACATGCCCTTCGAGCGCGCCATGGCGATGTAGTCTTCCTTTAGCACGCCGACCATGTCCGAACGCAGCACCCGCATCAGCACCACCCATTCGGCGCTGGCGATCGCCAGGGACGGCAGCAGCATGGAGCGGATGTTGGACCAGAGCCCGTCCTGGATGCGGGTGTAATCGGTCGCTGGCAGCAGACCCAGCTTCAGCGAGATCACGTAGATCAGGATCAGGCCGAAGACGAAGTTCGGCACCGAGACGAAGACGAAGCCCACCGTCGTGATCGACTTGTCGGCCGCCGACCCGGCCCGGTAGGCCGAATAGAGGCCCAGCGGGATCGCCAGCAGGATCGCCATCACCTGGGACATGATCATCAGTTCGATGGTCACCGGCAGGCGCGACAGGATGGCGTCCATCACCGGCTCGGTCGTGCGGATACTGAACCCGAAATCACCCTGCAGACAGCCGATGATCCAGTTCCAGTAGCGCTCGATGAAGGGATCGTTGAGACCGAGATCCTCGCGGATCTTCTCGATCTCCTCCAGCGTCGCGTCTTGTCCGGCGATGGCGTAGGCCACATCTCCGGGCAGCAGGCTGACCATGAGGAAGGTCAGGACCGAGACTGCGAAGACGACGCCGACAAGGCGCGCAAGCTTGCGCAATACGAAGTTCATACAGCGCACCTCGCGATGCGCCGCGCATCATGCAGCATCCGACAATGTCCTCCCTGCCGCGCGGATTCTTTGCCGCGTCAACTGCACGATTTGAACCGAAACCCGGTCGCGGTTCAACACGCAACAGCAAGGAGTTGCATTACCCTAGGGAAGTCGGAGGCCTTCCTGATGCCCCGGCTGTCACGCCGGAGGCTGAATCGGATCAGACCTTCTCGAGCGCGATGGCGATGCCCTGGCCAACGCCGATGCACATGGTGCAGAGCGCGTAACGGCCGCCGGTGCGATGCAACTGGTTGACCGCAGTTAGCACCAGCCGTGCGCCCGACGCGCCCAACGGATGGCCCAGCGCGATGGCGCCGCCATTCGGGTTCACGTTCTCGGCATCGTCGGCCACGCCGAGCTGACGGGTCACCGCCAGCGCCTGCGCCGCGAAGGCCTCGTTCAGCTCGATCACGTCCATCTGGTCGATGCTCAGCCCCAGCCGGTCCAGCAGCTTCTGCGAGGCTGGCGCCGGGCCGATGCCCATGATCCGCGGCGGCACGCCGTGGGTCGCCATGCCCAGAATACGGGCGCGCGGGGTCAGGCCGTTCTTCGCCGCGGCTTCCTCGCTGGCCACGATCATGGCGCAGGAACCGTCATTGACGCCCGAGGCATTGCCGGCGGTAACGCTGCCGCCTTCACGGAAGGGCGCGGGCAGCTTGGCGAGCTTCTCGACCGTGGTGTCGCCGCGAATATGCTCGTCGTCGCTGACCACGATCGGATCGCCCTTGCGCTGCCTGATGGAAACGCTGGTGATCTCCTCGGCGAAGATGCCGGCGGCCTGCGCCTTCGCCGCCCGCTGCTGGCTGCGCGCCGCGAAGGCGTCCTGGTCCTCGCGCTTCACCTGATAGGCCTCGGCCACGTTTTCCGCCGTCTCGGGCATCGAATCGACGCCGTAGTTCTTCTTCATCATCGGATTGATGAAACGCCAGCCGATGGTGGTGTCGTAGATGTCGGCCGAGCGCGAGAAGGCGGTCTCGGCCTTGCCCATGACGAAGGGCGCGCGGGTCATGCTCTCGACGCCGCCGGCGATCATCAGATCGGCCTCGCCCGCCCGGATCGCCCGCCCGGCAGTGCCGACGGCGTCCATGGACGAGCCACAGAGCCGGTTCACGGTCGAGCCTGGCACCTTCTCCGGCAGGCCCGCCAGCAGCAGCGCCATGCGCGCGACGTTGCGGTTGTCCTCGCCGGCCTGGTTGGCGCAGCCATAAATCACGTCATCCAGTGCTTCCCAGTCGACATTCGCATTGCGCTCCTTCAGGGCGGACAGCGGATGCGCGGCCAGATCGTCGGCGCGGACGGATTTCAGGGCGCCGCCGAAACGGCCGAACGGCGTGCGGATGGCGTCGCAGATGAAGGCTTCGGTCATGGCAGGGCTCCCCGGCAGCATCAGAATTCAACAGCCCTTAACTAGCGCAGTTCCAGGCCCATGAAAAACCGCCAGCGCGCCGCACCCGCCATGTTTCCGGCGCGGACCGCAAGCTGAACCGAGAATGAATGCGGCCGTCGAGCGCCGTTCAGCTTGGCCCGCCACCTTCTCCTCATCGACACACCAGACGAGGAGAAATCTCATGCTGTCGCTGAAGTCCATCGCCGCCGCCGTCGCCATCACCTTTGCCGGCGCCGGTATCGCCAACGCCACCCACGCCAAGGCTCCCTTCGCGCCGGTGTCGAATGCGCAGATCGAGGCGCAGCCGCTGAAGCAGCTGGCCGATGTCACCATCCGTCTCGGCTTTCCGCTGTTCGATCATCATCACCGTCACCACCGCCGCGGCATCAGCCCGTTTGCAGCGCGCCGCATCGCGGCCAAGCATGTCCGCATGCGGGTCCACTCGGTGGACCGGAACGGTCGCGTCTATCACGTCAGCGGTTACAATCCCCGCCATGGACTGGTCCTGGTTCAGGTGCACGCCCGCTCCGGCAACATCCTGGATGTCGACTTCCTGGATCGCGGCAAGCGCCGTGGCCACAAGGGCCACGGCAGGGGCCACCGCGACCACGGCCATGGAAAGCGGGATCGCGGCCACAATCCGTGGTACGACCGCTGAGGTCCGAAGACACGGGTGACGGAGGCTGTTCTCGTTGATCCGCAAGCTGATCATGGTGATCACGGTGCTTCTCGCCGGCGCCGTTGCCAGCCAGGATGTCCTGGCTGGCAACCACCGTCGGGATCCGCGGCCGCCCGCCGCCGAGACAGTGCCGCTTTCCCAGATCGTGCGCTCGATCCAGCAGCGCGAGGGCGGCAAGCCGGAATCGATCGAGTTCCGCAATGGCAGCTATCGCATTCTCTGGCGGGGGGCCGACGGCAGGCTCCGCCGCTACGAGGCGGATGCCGCCACCGGCCGCATCAGGTCGCGGTAGGTCCCCGATGCGCATCCTGCTGGTCGAGGACGAGAAGAACCTGCGCGAGGGGCTGAAAGAGACCCTTGAGCAGTCCGGCTACGCCGTGGACGCCTGCGAGAGCGCCGAGGAAGGCGAGATCCGCATGGACGTCACCGCCTATGATCTCGTGGTGCTGGACGTGAACCTGCCGGGCATGGACGGCGTCAGTCTGCTGCGCGGCTGGCGGCGCAACCGCAACGCCACGCCCGTGATCCTGCTGACGGCCCGCGACGGCTGGCGGGAGAAGGTCGCCGGCATGGATGCCGGGGCCGACGACTACGTCACAAAGCCGTTTCACCAGGAAGAACTGCTGGCCCGGGTCCGCGCGCAGCTTCGCCGCGCGGGCGGACAAGGCGGCGCGGCCTCGCTCAGCTTCGGCAGCCTGGAGATCGACACCGCCGCGCAGCGCGCCTTTCTGGATGGACAGGATGTCAAGCTGACGGCGCAGGAATACCGCATCCTCAGCTACCTGGCCCACAATCAGGGCCGCGTGCTCTCGCAGTCGCAGATCACCGATCACGTCAATGACGAGAATTCCGAGGCATTCTCCAACGCCACCGAGGTGCTGATCAGCCGCATCCGGCGCAAGATCGGCCGCAGCCGCATCGAGACCGTGCGCGGGCTGGGCTACCGATTCACCGGCGACGAAGCGGAAGCATCGTGACAGCGCATCGCCATCGCCTGTCGCTGACATCGCGGGTCATCCTGCTATCGGCCGCCGGCATCCTGGCGGTGACAATCATTTCGGCCCTCACCGGCCTGCGGCTGCTGGAGAGGGAACTGGCCGAACTGCGCGAGCAGGATCTCCGCCGGCTGACCGAGCATGTGACCCTCGACCTCGGCGCGGTCGGCGAGGACGAGCTACGCGACGGACCGGTGCTCGGCGAACCGCGGTTCTCCGAGATCTTTTCCGGCGCCTACTGGCAGATCGACCGTGCGGGTGAGCCGCCGATCCGCTCGCGGTCACTGTGGGATACCACCCTGCCCGAACGCGCACCGAGCGCCGACCTGCGGCCCATAGCAGGAATCGACGGCCCCCTGGATCAGCAGCTCCTGCTGCTTTCCCGGGAAGTCACGGTCGTTGGAAAGCCGGCCATCCTGCAGGTGGCCATCGACGCCTCGGGCTATGACCGGCTGCAGGCGGATATTGGCCGCTTCACACTGATCGTGCTGGCGGCGGAAGGTCTGTTTGCCCTGCTCGCCGCGGCCATGATCGGGTATCTGAGCCTCCGCTCCATCCGGCGTTTCACCGAGGAAATTGCCGATCTTCGGGCTGGACGCCGCGACAGCATCGGCGAGGACCTGCCGTCCGAGATCGCTCCAGCCGCGCAGGAGGTGAACGCGCTCAAGGCGGCGCAGTCGAGACTGATCAGCCGCGCCCGGGACCAGGCCGGGGGTCTCGCCCATTCCCTGAAGACACCCCTGGCGGTGATGATGCAGGCTGCGGAGAAGGGCGAGACCGTGCCCTCGGAAACCGTCCGCGAACAGGCTGGCGAGGCTCTGCGCCATATCCAGCATCACCTCGCACTGGCCCGTTCCGCCGGCGGCTCGCTGAACCGGAGCATGGCGGACGCCGCGCCGGTGATCGAGGGCATCCTGCGCGTGCTGCGCCCACGGATGGATGAGCGCCACATCGAGATCACGAACGAATGCCCCGATCGCCTGCCTCTGCCGATGGACGAGGCGGACCTCTATGACGTGCTGGGAAACCTGCTGGACAACGCGGTCCGCCACGCGAGCGGCAGGGTACGTATCGCCGCCACGGAGGAAGGCCTGATCATCGAGGATGACGGGCCGGGCCTGTCGGAAGCCGATATCGGTGCAGTTCTCGAACGCGGACGCAGTCTGTTGGCTGGAGAGGGACAGACCGGTCTCGGCCTGACGCTCGCTCACGAGATCATCGAGAGCTATGACGGCAAGCTGCGTCTCGGCCGGTCGGAACTCGGCGGTCTGGCGGCGGCAGTCATGCTGCCGCCCGCCGAAACCTGACCGCTATCAGACCTCGATCTTCGACAGGACCGTGTCCAGGCTCTCCTTGGCGTCGCCGAACAGCATCCGCGTGTTCTCCTTGTAGAACAGCGGGTTGTCGACGCCGGCATAGCCGGTCGCCATCGAGCGCTTCAGCACCACGGTGGTCCGCGCGTTCCAGCATTCCAGCACCGGCATGCCGGCGATCGGGCTGTTCGGATCTTCCTGCGCGGACGGGTTCACGATGTCGTTCGCGCCAATCACCAGGACCACATCGGTTTTTCCGAAATCCTCGTTGATCTCATCCATTTCCAGGACGATGTCATAGGGCACCTTGGCTTCGGCCAGCAGCACATTCATGTGGCCCGGCAGACGGCCTGCGACCGGATGGATGGCGAAGCGGACATTGATCTTCTTGGCCCGCAGCCGCCGCGTGATCTCGGAGACAGTGCCCTGCGCCTGGGCCACGGCCATGCCATAGCCCGGAATGATGATGACCTCGTTCGCTTCCGACAGCATCTCGGCGACATTGTCGTGGCTGGTCGGAACCGCCTCGCCCTCGACCGCCGCGGCCGCGCCGCCGCCGGTACCGAAGCCGCCCAGGATGACGGCCACGAAGTGCCGGTTCATCGCCCGGCACATGATGTAGGACAGGATCGCGCCCGAGGATCCGACCAGAGCGCCGGTGACGATCAGCAGGTCGTTGCCCAGCATGAAACCGGTCGCCGCCGCCGCCCAGCCGGAATAGCTGTTCAGCATGGAGACCACGACCGGCATGTCCGCGCCGCCGATGCCCATTACCAGATGCGCGCCGACGACAAAGGCGATGACCGTCATGATCAGCAGCGCCCAGAGTCCGCCATGATCCGGCACGCCCAGGAAGAGGTAGCCGAGCCAGAGGCAGATCAGCACCGCGATCAGGTTCAGCCCGTGCCGGAAGGGCAGCATCAGCGGCTTGCCGTCGATGCGGCCGTCCAGCTTGCCATAGGCGATGATCGAGCCGGTGAAGGTGATCGCGCCGATGAACACGCCGAGGAAGATCTCGACCTCGTGGATCGTCGCCTCGACGCCGGTGAAGTTGCTGTTCGGGTCGATATAGCTGTTGATGCCGACCAGCACGGCGGCCAGGCCGACGAAACTGTGCAGCATCGCCACAAGCTGTGGCATGCCGGTCATTTCGACCTTCTTGGCGACATAGCCGCCGATCAGCGCGCCGATGATCATCGCCGGTGCCAGGACGGCATAGGACACGACCTGAGGCGCGGCGATGGTCGCGACAATGGCGATGGCCATGCCGACAATGCCGAAGATGTTGCCCCGACGCGCGGTTTCCTGCTGTGACAGGCCGCTCAGCGCGAGGATGAAGAGGATGCTCGCCGCGATATAGGCGACGGTAACCAGCCCTTGAGCCATGATCAGTGCCCTCGCCTAGTCTTTGCGGAACATGCCCAGCATCCGCTGGGTCACGAGAAAGCCGCCCGCGATGTTGATGCTCGCGATCAGCACGGAGATGAAGGCCAGCACGGTGACCGTCCAGGACGGGCTGGACACCTGCAGCAGCGCGCCAATGACGATGATGCCGGAAATGGCGTTGGTCACGGCCATCAGCGGCGTGTGCAGCGCCGGCGTCACGTTCCAGATCACCTGATAACCGACGAAGCAGGCCAGCACGAAGACGGTGAAGTGGGCCATGAAGTCGGGCGGTGCGACCGAGCCCAGAGCGATCATCGCCACCGCGCCCAGTCCCATCATCGCGAAGGAGGTGATGCCGCGGCTGCGGGCGGCTTCCTTCTCGTCGGTCTCGGGTTTCGGCTTGGGCGCGGCCTTGGGTGCGGCCGACACCTCGATCGCCGGCGGCGGCCAGGTCACGTTGCCGTCCTTGATCACGGTCGCTCCGCGGATGACGGTGTCGTCCATGTCGACGTTGATCTGACCGTCCTTCTCGGGCGTCAGATCGTCCAGGAAGTGCCGCAGGTTGGAGGCGTAGAGCTGGCTCGACTGCGCGGCCAGACGGCTTGGCAGGTCGACATGGCCAACGATGGTGACGCCGTGCCTGACCACGACCTCGCCCGGCTCGGTCAGTTCACAGTTGCCGCCCTGCTCCGACGCCAGGTCGACGATTACCGACCCCGGTTTCAGGATCTCGACCATGTCGGCCAGGATCAGCTTCGGCGCGGGCTTGCCCGGGATCAGGGCCGTCGTGATGACGATATCGACTTCCTTGCACTGCTCGCGGAACAGCGCCATTTCGGCGTCGATGAATTCCTTCGACATCACCTTGGCGTAGCCGCCGGAACCGGACCCCTCTTCCTCGAAATCCATCTCGAGGAACTCGGCGCCCATGCTCTCGACCTGCTGCTTCACCTCGGGGCGGGTGTCGAAGGCGCGGACGATCGCACCGAGGCCGCGCGCCGCGCCAATGGCGGCGAGACCCGCAACGCCGGCGCCGATCACCATCACCTTGGCCGGCGGCACCTTGCCCGCGGCGGTGATCTGGCCGGTGAAGAAGCGGCCGAAATGGTTGGCGGCCTCGATCACGGCGCGGTAGCCGGCGATGTTCGCCATGGACGACAGGGCGTCCAGCTTCTGCGCACGGCTGATGCGCGGCACCGCATCCATGGCGATGACCGTACCCTTGCGGGCCGCCATCTGCTCCATCAGTTCCGGATTCTGCGCTGGCCAAATGAAGCTCAGCAGGGTCTGGCCTTCGCGCATCATCTCGGTCTCGTGCACGCCGGTCGGATGCGCTTCCGGCGCACGGACCTTCATCACGATGTCGGCGCTGTCCCAGACTTCCTTCGCGCTTTCCAGCACGGTGACGCCGGCCTCGCGGTAGGCGTCGTCCGAGAAGTCGGAGTGCTCGCCGGCCCCGCTTTCGATGGAAAGCGTGTAGCCGAACTTGGCGATCTGCTGCGCCACCGACGGCGTCAGCGCCACGCGGCGTTCGCCGTCATGCACTTCCTTGGGAACACCGATCTTCATGCTCATGCGAAGTCCTCGCGCCAGGATGGTTTCCTCGAAGCGCCGGAATATAGCGGGATGGTGCTGCGATGCAGCATAAAAACGCGACATCCGGGTGCATGAAATCGTCGCGCTCGGAATGACTTGCCGGTGTCAATCGGAAACGCCCGGGTAGAATTCCCTCACGCAAGATGAAACAAGTTTGTCTGGCGCTAGTCTGTTGTCCCGACTCACGATTCCCGGCGGTAGCATTGAGGGGTCGGCGCCAGAACACGGGAGGCATCGAGGCGCGATGAAGAACATCCTGGTCTATCTCGACAGCGGTTCCGACAACTCGAGAGTGCTCGGGCAGGCCTGCGGCCTCGCCAGGGCGCATGGCGCGCGGGTGACCGGCGTCATCACGCCTGCGGTCGCGGAGCCAAACTGGTCTCTGGTCGCGGAGGGTGCGATCTCGCAGGCGGCGATCACCAGCCTGCAGTCCGCGGTGACAGAATCCGCCGACAGCGCTCTTTCCGAGTTCAACCTGGCGCTGGAGCGTCACGGCCTGAAAGGCGACACACGGGTCCAGGACAGCCCCAGCCACGCCGTCGCCGAAGTGGTGACGCAGTTTGCCCGCCGTCACGACATGGTTGTCATCGCACAGTCCCCGCGCAGCGGCATGCGCTTCGGCGGCCAGGAACTGCCCGACAATCTGGTGCTGAACAGCGGCCGCCCCGTCCTCGTGATCCCCGAGATCAACACGAAGCCGGCCGGACGTCACATCATGATCGGCTGGGACGGAAGCCGGGAAGCCGCGCGCGCCGTCAATGACGCCATGCCGCTGCTGCAAATGGCGGAGAAGGTCACCGTGATCATGGTGAACCCCGTGCCCAACGTGATCAGCCAGAGCGCCAAACCCGGCGCCGGCATCCTGCAGCATCTGCAGGCTCACGGCGTCGTCGCCGAGGTGGATGCCGAGCATGTCGAACGCATGACCCGGGAAAACGTGATCCTCTCACGGGTCAGCGATCTCGATGTCGACATGCTGGTCGTCGGCGCCTACTCGACGCCGCGTTATCAGGAAATCATCTTTGGCGGCGTCACCCGCCACCTCATGAACGAGATGACGGTACCGATCCTGTTCTCGCACTGAGGGCCGGCGCACCTCCGGGCCGCATGCAACTCACAGCGTCATGCCCGCTTCATGCGGGCATCCGGTTGAATCGTGTGACCCGCGGCGAAGCCGCACCGGACCCCCGCATGAAGCGGGGGTGACACCCGATGTCCTGCATCCAGCCTCCTGCCTAGATCTGCCGCGCGTCGCCGACCTTCTTCGGGGCGGCCTCGCGGCGGTTGGGGAAGGCCTGGGGCCACTTGGCCGGCGCCGCGCGGACATATTGCGGCGGATAGGGAATCTCGACGCCCAGTTCCTCGGCCGCGTGCCAGGCCCAGCGCGGGTTGTACATGAAACCCCTGGCAAGCATGGCGAAGTCCGCCTGTCCGGAGGCGATGATGTCCTCGGCCTGTTGCGGCTGGTTGATCATGCCGACGGCCATGGTCGGCACGCCCGTCGCCTGTTTCACCGCTTCCGCCAGATGCACCTGATAGCCCGGCCCGATGGGGATCTGCTGGCGATGATCGAGCCCTGCCGAGGACACATCGACGAAGTCGCAGCCCCGCGCCTTCAGTTCGTTGACGAAGGTGATCGTCTCCTCCATCGACCAGCCGCCATCGACCCAGTCGGTGGCGGAGACGCGGATGCCGAGCGGCTTGTGCTCGGGCCAGACCTCGCGCATCGCCTCGAAGACCTCCAGCGGGAAGCGCATCCGCCCGGCCAGATCGCCGCCATAGCCGTCCTCGCGCTGGTTGCTGATCGGCGACAGGAACTGGTGCATCAGGTAGCCATGCGCGCCATGCGCTTCGGCAAGATCGAAGCCGATGCGGTCGGCCCGGCGCGTGGCCTGGATGAACTCATCCTTCACCCGGCCGAAATCTTCCGCCGTGAAGGCCCGCGGCACGTGCCAGTCGGGCGCGTAGGGCGCGGCCGAGGGCGCAATCGCGGTCCAGGGGTTCTCATCCGGGCCCAGCGGGCGGCCGCCCTTCAGCGGGACATGCGTCGAGGCCTTGCGGCCGGCATGGCCGATCTGGATGCCCAGCTTCGCCGTCCCCTGCTGGCGTGCGAAGCCGATGGCGCGGGCCAGCGCCGCCTCGTTCTCGTCCGAGTAGAGCCCGAGACAGCCGTGGGTGATCCGGCCTTCACGGCTGACATGCGTCGCCTCGATGATGAACAGGCCCGCGCCGCTCATCGCCATCGTGCCCATGTGCACCAGATGCCAGTCGTTCGCCGTGCCGTCTTCGGCGATGTACTGGCACATCGGCGCAACGACGACGCGGTTCGGCAGCGTCAGATCCCTCAACTGAAACTCGGTGAAAAGCTCGCTCATGCGTCTCCCTCATGCCTTCCGGCTTTGACCCTGACTTCCAAGCCCGCCTAAATAGAGCGTCCGGTACGGTTTGGGGAGAGCGGCATGGCCGAACGCAGTTTCGCCAGGGAAGTGCAGCAGTTGCGGCTGGGCGACGGGGACACCTTCGAGGGCGAGGGGATTCTGGCCGTCACCAAGGCGCTGCTGCAGTCCGGCGTCTCCTATGTCGGCGGCTACCAGGGCGCGCCGGTGAGCCATCTGATCGACGTGCTGAACGACGCCCGGCCGATCATGGAAGAACTGGGCGTCCACGTTGAGAACTGCGCCTCGGAGGCCGGAGCGGCGGCCATGCTGGGCGCGTCAATCAACTATCCCATTCGCGGCGCGGCGACGTGGAAGTCGACCGTGGGCACCAATGTGGCCTCGGATGCGCTGTCGAACCTGGCCTCAGCCGGGGTCGTCGGCGGCGCGCTGATCGTGATTGGCGAGGATTATGGTGAGGGTGCATCCATCATCCAGGAGCGCAGCCACGCCTTCGCCATGAAGTCGCAGATCTGGCTGCTGGACCCGCGCCCCGATCACCCGACCATCGTCCGCATGGTCGAGAAGGGTTTCGAACTGTCCGAAGCCTCCGAGACGCCGGTCATGCTGGAACTCCGCATCCGCGCCTGTCACGTGCAGGGCAGCTTTCCGGCGAAGACGAACAAGAGCGGCGTCTATTCCGGCGTCAACCGCATCACCGAACCGGCCTTCGACTACAGCAAGGTCTGCCTGCCGCCGTCGACCTATGCGCAGGAGAAGCGGAAGATCGAGCATCGCTGGCCGGCCGCCGTCGAGTTCATCTACGAAAATCGCCTGAACGACATCTTCGAGGGCTCGTCGGACGATGTCGGGATCATCTGCCAGGGCGGCATGTACAACGCAGTGATCCGGGCGCTGCAGCAGCTCGGCCTGGCCGACGCCTATGGCAAGACGCCGATCCCGATCTACTGCCTGAACGTCACCTATCCGCTGGTGCCCGAGGAGGTGACGGCCTTCTGCGCCGGCAAGCGGACGGTGCTTGTGGTCGAGGAAGGCCAGCCCGCCTATCTGGAAGACGCCATCAACGCCGCGCTCCGCAAGGCCGATGTCCAGACCCGCGTCATGGGCAAGGGCCTGCTGCCTATGGCCGGCGAGTACACGGGCGCGGTTGTGCTGGAAGGCGTTGCCGGCTTCATCGAGGGCGCCGTGCCGAAGGACGTCGATCTGTCTGATGTGCTGGCGCGGCGGGCGGCGATCGATGCGGCGAAGCAGAAGGGTCAGCGCCTGCTGGGCGAACCCGTCCCGACGCGGCCGCCAAGCTTCTGCACCGGCTGCCCGGAGCGGCCCGTCTTCTCGGCAATGAAACTGGCCGAGCGGGATGTGGGGAAATTCCACGTCTCCGCCGATATCGGCTGTCACACGTTCTCCACCCTGCCACCGTTCAACATCGGCAACACGGTGCTGGGTTACGGCCTCGGCCTGGCCAGCTCCACAGGCGTGGGGCCGAATTTCGACAAGCGCGTGGTCTCGATGATGGGCGACGGCGGGTTCTGGCACAACGGCCTGACCTCCGGCGTCGCCAACGCCGTCTTCCAGGGCGATGACGGCGTATTGGTGATCATGAACAATGGCTACTCTGCGGCGACCGGCCACCAGGCGATTCCGTCATCGGTGCGCGGCGGCGGCGTCCGCACCGAGGGTTACCAGCCCGACGGGCAGGACATCGAACGCGCCCTGCGCGGGGTCGGTGTGAAATGGATCCGCCACGTCCGCACCTACTCGGTGCCCAAGGTGATTTCGACGCTTCGCGCGGCCATGACCGACAGGAAGAAGGGACTGAAGGTCATCATCGCAGACGGCGAATGCCAGCTCGCGCGCCAGCGCCGGGTGAAGCCGGCAATGCGCAAGCGCATCGCCGACGGCAAGCGCACGGTCCGGGAACGCTTTGGCGTCGACGAGGACGTCTGCACCGGCGATCACAGCTGCATCCGCCTGTCGGGCTGCCCGTCCCTGTCGGTGAAGGATGCGACCGACCCGCTGAAGGACGATCCGGTGGCGCATGTGAACAATGACTGCGTCGGCTGCGGCCTTTGCGGCGAGGTCAGCCACGCGGCGGTGCTCTGCCCGTCCTTCTACCGCGCCGAGATCATCAGCCACCCCAGCCGCTGGGACCGCTTCTGGAAGCGCCTCTCCGACCGCTGGGCCGGAAGGGAGAAGGACGTTGCCTGAGTGGGCTTGTGATCCGTCATTCCCCTCCCCCCTTGAGGGGGAGGTGGCCGCGCAGCGGTCGGAGGGGGGGGCAGCCGGAGGCTTCCTGCAGAAACGTTGGAGCCGGATTCGGCTTCGCCGATTCACCCCCTCCCTGACCCTCCCCCCTCAAGGGGGAGGGGAAACCTACGCTACACAGGATGAGAGATGACCGCCGAACGTCCGACAACGGTTCTGATCGCGGCGCTTGGCGGCGAGGGCGGCGGCGTGCTGGCGGACTGGGTGGTCAAAGCCGCCCGAAAAGCCGGGCTATGGGTGCAGGCGACCTCAATCCCTGGCGTGGCGCAGCGGACCGGCGCCACGACCTACTACATCGAGATGATGCCGAAGACCGATCCGGACCGCCGGCCGGTCTTCGCGCTGACGGCGAGTCCCGGCAATATCGACCTGATGGTCGCTTCCGAATTGCTGGAGGCCGGGCGGGCGGTCGAGAACGGCTACATCACGCCGGACCGGACCACGCTCATCGCCTCGACCCACCGCTTCTACGCCATGGTCGAGAAGACCGCGACGACCGATGGCCGCTTCGACGACGAGCGCATCATCGCCGCCGCCACCGAGATGGCGAAGCAGCCGATCCTGCGCGACCTGAAGAGTCTGGCCGAGCAGGCCGGATCGATCATCAATGCGGTGTTGCTGGGCGCGATGGCCCGCAGCGGCGCCCTGCCGATCCCGGCGGAGATGCTGAAACAGTCGATCGTCGACGGGGGGATCGCGGTCGAATCCAACCTCGCCGGCTACGAAGCGGGACTGAACCTGGCCGACGCGGCGGAGACGGAAAGCCCGCCGCTCGAGGCAACCGCCGTTCTGGGCGACCGGGTCGAGGCTGAACTGCCGGCAGAGGTCCGCGAGGTCGCGGCGCAGGGCGTGGCGCGTCTTGTCGACTATCAGGACGAGGCCTATGCCGGCCTCTATCTGGACCGCCTGAAAGCCATCGCCGACCTGGAAGCTCCGGATATCGAGGTCACCGCCGAGACAGCCCGGCGGCTGGCGCTGTGGATGGCGTTCGAGGACCTGATCCGGGTGGCCGACCTGAAGACCCGGCCCGAACGCATGGAACGCATCCGCGCCGAAGTGCGGGCGGCGGACGATCAGCTTGTCCACGTCACCGAGTTCGTGAAGCCCGGTGTCGATGAGTGGGCCTCACTGATGCCGCGCTGGCTGGGCCGACCGGTTCTCGCCCTCGCCGACAGGACCGGTCTGCGCTACCGGCTCAACGTCGGCATGCATGTGCGCACCACCTCCATGACCGGATACCTGCCCATGCGGGCGCTGGCGAAACTGAGGGGCTGGCGCCGGCGCACGCTGCGCTTCCACGACGAACAGAAGCGCATCGAGTCTTGGCTGGAAGCGGTCCGGCGCAGTCTCGCCATCGACAACAATGTGGCCCTGATGGTGGCTGGGTCGGCGAAGATGGTGCGCGGCTATTCCGATACCCATGCCCGCGGCGTCGCCAAGCATGCGCGCCTGATGGGCGAACTGGACCGCTGCCTGGCCTCGGCGAATCCGGCGGGCGAGTTCCGCCCGCTGCTCGACGCTGCGATCACGGACCCGGAAGGCGACAGTCTGGAACGGCTGATCGACGGGCGAAAGGAAGCTGCATGAGCACGCCGGAACATGTCATCGACACCTACTGCGCGGTCTGGAACGAGGCCGACGCCGCCCGGCGCGCCGACCTGCTGGCCGAAATCTGGAGCGAAGGCGGGCTCTACTGCGATCCGACGGTCCGGGTCGAGGGCGCCGCAGCCCTGCTGGCTCACATTGCGGGGGTGCACGGGAAATTTCCCGGCTTCGGCCTGCGCCGCATCGGTTCGCTGGACCTGCATCACGGTCTCGGGCGCTTTCGCTGGCAGCGGGCGATGAAGGACGGAACGACCGGCCCGGAAAGCATCGACATTGTCGAATTCGATGACGCCGGCAGGCTGAAATCGGTCATCGGCTTCTTCGGGCCACTGCCCGACTGAAGAGCGGGTCAAACTGGGGGACGGGACATGACGGACGCGAAGACGCAGAAGCCGGCCAGCGAAGCCACACTGGCCGCCAACGCGGCGCTGGCGGCGAAGCTGGAGTTCGAGAACCGGCGCGATTTCGAGAATGCTTCGCGCGGGCTTGTCGCTCCCCTGGAAGGCGGCATCATCGCCACGGAGCGCGGGACCAAGGTCTGGGACCTGAACGTCTACGACTTCCTCGACGGCGAGGACGATATCGAGACCATCAACCCGAGCCTTCTGCGCATGGCGCGGCTGAACATGGCCAACGGCCTGTTCAAGGTCGCCGACCGGGTCTGGCAGGTGCGCGGGCTGGATCTCGCCAACATGACCATCGTCGAGGGCGATGAAGGCGTCATCCTGATCGACTGCATGACCACGGCCGAAGTCGCGGCGCGGGCACTGGAACTCTATCGCGAGCACCGGGGCGATCGGCCGGTCAAGGCGCTGCTCTACACCCACAGCCATGTCGATCATTATGGCGGCGCCAAGGGCGTCCTGACCCAGGACGAGGTCGACAGCGGGCAGGCGCGCGTGTTCGCGCCCGACGGGTTTCTGGAAGCCGTCGGCGGCGAGAACGTGCTGGCCGGTAGTCCCATGTCGCGCCGCGCGCAGTTCCAGTTCGGCGGGCTGCTGAAGCCGGGCCCACGCGGTCAGGTCGACGCCGGACTCGGCAAGGTCACGGCGCGGGGCACGGTCAGCCTGATCGCGCCGACGGACATCATCAGACAGCCGGTCGAGCGTCACGTGCTGGACGGCCTTTCCGTCGACTTCCACCTCGCCCCGGGCACCGAAGCGCCGGCGGAAATGCACATGTTCTTCCCCGAACTCGGCGTCCTCAACATGGCGGAAAACGCCTGCCCGCTGCTGCACAATTTCTGCCCCCTGCGGGGTTCCGAGGTGCGCGATCCGCGCATCTGGTCCCACTATCTGGCCGACGCCGTCGAACGCTTCGGCGAGGGCACGGAGGTGCTTGTCTGCCAGCATCACTGGCCGACCTGGGGCCGCGAGGAGGTGAAGGACTTCCTCGAACGCCAGCGAGATCTCTACAAGCACATCCACGACCAGACCGTCCGGCGCATGAACCAGGGCTGGCGGCCGGCCGAGATCTCGGAAGTGATGGACCTGCCGCCGTCGCTGCAGCAGGACTGGCGGATGCGCGGCTATTACGGCACCGTCAGCCACAATTCCCGGGCCGTGTTTCAGCGCTATCTGAGCTGGTATGACGGCAATCCCGCGAACCTGAACCCCCTGCCGCCGGTGAAGGCCGCCCGGAAATATGTCGACTATATGGGCGGGGCCGATGCGACGCTGGAGAAGGCGCGGGCCGATTTCGAGGCCGGTGAGTACCGCTGGGTCGCGCAGGTGCTCTATCACGTGCTGTTCGCCGACCCGGACAATCAGGACGCACGCGCCATGGCCGCCGACGCCTTCGAGCAGCTCGGCTATCAGGCGGAATCCGCGACCTGGCGCAACGCCTATCTCTACGCCGCGCAGGAGCTGCGCCACGGCGTGGTGAAGCTGCCGCCCCGCCCGGTGCTGAGCCCGGACCTGCTGGGCGCCGTGGCGACTACAACGTTGTTCGACTTCGTGGCCGTGCGGCTGGATCCGCAGATGGCGCTCGGTGTGAAATGGCGCATCAACTGGAGGCTGCAGGACCGCTCGGAAATGGTCTGCCAGACGCTCTGCAACGAGACCCTGACCCACATCATGGGCAAGCAGGCGGAGGGAGCCGAAGCCACCGTCACCACCACCCGTGAGGTGCTGGTCGGGCTGATCATCGGCAAGGTCGGCATCGACGAGGCGATGACCTCCGGCGCACTCACCGTAGAGGGCGATCAGGCGCTGCTGAAGGATTTGTTCGGCATGCTCGACACGTTCGAGATGCAGTTCGACATCGTCACGCCGGGGCCGGAGCACTTGACTTAGAATCGGCCAAAGGCGTCATTCCGGCCTCGAGCCGGGATCGGTGTCACACCAGAGCTCCATCCTGACTGCAATCCCGGATCCGCGGGCTGCGCCCTTGTCCGGGAAGACAGGAAGCGTTTGCGGGGCGGAGTTCTGGGACCGCCTCGTCAATCTTCGATGCTCAGGAACGTTCCTGGATCGGAGTCCGGTCCACCGGAGCGTTTCAGGAGCAAAATTGATTACCGCCGCCGCATCCCGGACTTGATCCGGGATCCATTCCTGAGCCTTTCCTCACACTCCAATGATGGCGGAAGCGCTCCGGAATGGTTCCGGCTCGGGGGCCGGGACGCGGCGGTGCAGGTCCTTAAGCGCCGAGCCGCGCTGCGTGCCAGCCGTCCCATCCCACGCAGCGCGGTTTCCCTCAGCTCCCCTTGAAATCCGGCTTCCGCTTCTCGTGGAAGGCCTTCACGCCCTCGGCGAAGTCGTCGGACTGGCGCAGCCTGGAATAGGCGTGGCCTTCGAGTTCGATGCCAGTGGCGACGGTGGCGTTCTCGCTGTCGTTGATCAGCTTCTTCGCCGTGCGCTGGGCCAGCGGCGCGAAGCCGCGCAGTTCCTTGACCAGCTTCGCCGTCGCCTCCTCCAGCTTGTCGTCGGGCACGCATTCGCTGGCGATGCCCCAGTCGACCGCCTGCTTGCCGGAAATGCGCTTCGAGCGCATGACGACATCCTTGGTGCGCTGAATGCCGATGATGGCCTGCAGCCGCGCCGACCCGCCGGAGCCGGGAATCTGGCCCAGCCGCTGTTCCGGCAGGGAATACTGACAACTCTCCGCGCAGATGCGGAAGTCGCAGGACAGCGAGATCTCGAAGCCGACGCCGAAGGTGTAGCCCTGGTTGGCGACCACCACCGGCTTTGCGCAACGCCACGGCGCTGCCATGTTGTCGGCCAGGTGGGAAACGTGCTCGGGCGAGGCCTCCAGGAAGCCCATGATGTAGCCGCCCGACGAGAAATGCTCGCCCTCGGCGCGCAGCACGATCACGCGCACGCGGTCGTCGCGGTCCAGCGTCTCGAAGGCGCGTCGCAGTTCGGGCCGCTGCTCCATCATGATGACGTTCATCGGCGGCCGGCAGAGGATGATGTCCCCGCGCTCGTTCTCCGCATCGACCTCGACGCGGAAGCCGTCGAAACTCTCGTTCTCGATCCCGGTGCTCATTGTTGTACAGGCTCCTGTTCTTCGGGTTTCCAGTCCCCGGCGACCAGCATGCGGCGCAGCAGCTTGCCGACGGGTGATTTCGGTATCTCGGCGACGAATTCGTACCGTCGCGGGCGCTTGAAATTGGCAAGGCCGGAGGTCTTGCAATGCTGGTCCAGTTCCTCGCCGGTCACGGCAGAGCGGCGCTTGATGAAGGCGGTGACCGCCTTGCCCCAGCGCTCGTCAGACAGGCCGACCACGGCGCATTCGCTGACCGCCGGGTGCATGGAAAGGCAGCTTTCGATCTCCGCGGGCGAGACGTTTTCGCCGCCGGTGATGATCATGTCGTCGACCCGGCCGGTCACGAACAGGTCACCGTCCTCGTCGAACAATCCGCTGTCGCCGGTGAAGTACCAGCCATGTTTCAGACCCTTCTCGTCGGCGTCGGGCCGGTTCCAGTAGCCCTCGAAACTCTCGTCGCCGGAGAGCATGGCGATGATCTGGCCTTCCTCGCCCGGCGCGCACTGGCGGTCGCCATTGTCGGCGTCGAGCGGCACGACCCGGATGATCTGGTTCAGTCCGGCCTTGCCCGCCGAGCCTGGCTTGGCCGTCGCGTCCTGATCGATGGTGAAGGTGTAGATCTCCGACGAGCCGTAGTGATTGACGAAGAGTTCCGGCCGGAACCGCTCGTTCACGCGCTTGAGCAACCCGTCGGTCATGGCCGCGCCGGCAAATCCCAGCCGCTTCGCCGACGACAGGTCTGCATCCGCGCAGGCCGGATGGGCGAGAATGTCGTGATAGAGCGTCGGCACCAGATAGAGGCTGCTGATCCGGTGCTGCGCGATCAGGTCCAGCGCGCCCTGGACATCGAAGCGCGGCAGACAGACGAAGCAGCCGTTCACCAGCGACATGGCCAGCAGCGAGCGCGCGCCCATCGTGTGATAGAGCGGCATCACGCCCAGTGTCCGCTCGCCCGTCGGATAGAGGTTCTGCGCCACATGGGCGATGGCCGCGGCGCGCTCCGCCCGGTGGCGGCGCGGCACGCCCTTCGGCGCGGAGGTCGTGCCCGAGGTGTAGAGCATCAGCGACCAGTCATCCGCCGTGGCCTGCGGCTGGGCATCGGGCGCGGAGGCTGCGGACAGTTCGGCGAAGCCGGTCTCGCCTGCCTCCGCATGTTCACAGGAGATCAAAGGAACCGCCCGGCCCCGCTCGGAGGCGCGGGCATTACCCGCCGAGGAAGCATCGAAGAACAGCGCCCTGCCGCCGGCATTCTCCATCGCGAAGTCGATCTCGTCCGGCGTCGCCCGCCAGTTGACCGGGGTGATGATCACGCCCGCGAACTGGCAGGCCCAGTGCAGGGTGGCCGCGTCGAGGGTGTTCTGCAGCGCGGTGACGATGTGGTCGCCTTTCGCCACGCCCAGTCGGCCAAGCCCGTCGGCGACGGCGGAGATGCGCCGGTACCAGTCGCCGTAGCTGAGGCCGGTTCCGCCGTCGATGATCGCCTGCGCGCCGGCGTCGCGCTCGACGCTGGCGAGATAGCTTGTGCCGAGGTCAAACATCCTTCCCCTCCCCGTTCAGGATGTCCCGCGCCTCGATGGCGGCGCGGACGATCGGATCATAGCCGGTGCAGCGGCAGAGTTGGCCGGAAAGCACCTCTCTGATGCGCGCCTCGGTCGCTTCAGGTTCGCGCTTCAGCAGCCAGTCCAGCGACATCAGGATGCCCGCCGTGCAGAAGCCGCACTGCAGCGCGAAGTTCCGCCGGAACGCCTCCTGCAGTACCGAAAGACGTCCCGGTTCCGGGGCCAGCCCTTCGACCGTCTCGACATCGGCGCCGTCGGTCTGCACCGCCAGCGCCAGACAGGAGCGCGCCGGCTCGCCGTCGATCCGCACGGTGCACGCGCCGCAGACGCCGTGCTCGCAGCCGACATGCGTGCCGGTCGCGCCGATCTGATGCCGGATGAAGTCCGACAGCAACATGCGCGGGCTGGCGAGCCCCTCGACCTGCCGGCCGTTGAGGGTGAAGCGGACGATGTGCCTCTGGTCCGATGCCAGTCTGCTCATGCTGCCAACACCTCCATAACTGTCTGCCTTCCAAGCTTGCGGACCAGATCGCGGCGGTATCGCGCCGAGGCATGCAGATCGCTTCGGGCGTCCATGGACCAGGCGAGATCGTTCAGCCTGTCGTCGAGATCGGAACCGTCCGGCCAGTCTGTCACCCTGGGCACGTCGTCGACGCCGCCGACCGCCAATCGAAGACCGTCTCCGGTTTTCATCGCCCCCAGAGCCACGATGGCGAAGTCTCCGTGCCGCCGGCCGACCTCGCGGAAGGCGGAGATGCTGCCGCTCATCGGGAAGGAGACCGCCTCGATCATCTCACCGGGCTGCAGGGCGGTGACCATCATGCCGGCGAAGAAGTCGCGGGCCTTCACGTCGCGCGCGCCCTTCGCCGAACGCAGATGCACCGTGCCCCCGAGCGCGGCGAGGCAGAGCGGCAGCTCGGCGCTGGGATCGGCATGCGCGATCGAACCGCAGACGGTTCCTCTTGCCCGGGTCTGGGCGTGGCCGACCCAGGGCAGCGCCTTCGCCAGCAGCGGCACGTGCGTCGACAGATCAGGATACGAGAGCAGTTCATGCTGCCGCACCCCCGCTCCGATGCGTAACGCTCCATCCTTCATCTCGATCTTCCGCAGCGCGCCGATCCGCATCACATCGACCAGCACCGCCGGGCGCGCGAGGCGCATGTTCAGCATGGCGATCAGCGATTGGCCGCCCGCCAGCACCCGGCCTTCGTCACCGGCTTCTGCGAGAAACGCCAGGGCCTCTTCGAGGGTCTCCGGCCGCGCGTAATCGAAAGGCGCCGGTTTCATCGGTCGCCCCCGCCAAGCAGACGCCGCCAGAGCGGTCGCTTCGCGTCGCCGCCGGCAGCCTTGCGCGACAGGCTCTGGAAGAACTGGCCGATCACCATCCGGGCGGCGCCGTCGAGCATCCGCCCGCCGACCGAGGCGACCTTGCCGCCGACATGGGCCTCGTAGTCGTAGCGGATGACCGTCCCGCCCTTGCCGTCTTCTGCAAGGCGCACCGTGCCCTCGCCGCCGCCATGCCCCAGCGCCCCGCGGGCGACGCCGCTCAGCCGCGCCGAATTCGGTTCGTCCAGATCCGAAAGCCGGATATCGATCTCGTAGCGCCCTTTCACCGGCCCGACGCCCAGCGTGACCTCGACCTCGAAATGCGTGGGAGAAAGCTTCCGGACCCCGTGCGCGCCGGGGATCACGGCCGCCATCTGCTCCGGATCGAGCAGCATGTTCCAGATGTCTTGCCGGGAGGCCGCGACCAACGCTTCGCCCGATCCGGTCAGGCCGCGTCCGCCCTCCGCCGGTGGCTGATAGCCCTTTGGCGCTGCCGGTTCCGGCTCGTCCAGGTATCCGGCGATCCGTGACGGCGACAGCGGCAGCACCAGATCGACCCAGCCCTTCTCCGGAGCCAGCGCATCGCCGACGGCGTTGGCGACACAGACCGGCGTCGACATGCAGTTGCCTTCACCGACGCCCTTGGTCCCCAGCGGGGTGAAGGGTGACGGCGTCGACATGTGCATGATCTCCAGATCCGGGATCTCGCTCACCGTCGGCACCGGATAGTCGGCGAAGGTTCCGGCCAGGAACGCGCCGTCATCGTCATAGGCGTATTCCTCAAACATCGCCGCGCCGATGGCGTTGGCGAAGCCGCCCCGGATCTGCCCGTCCACCATGCCCTGATGCAGGATCCGCCCGCAGTCATGCATGGTCAGATAGCGATCAATGCGCGCCTGCCCCGTCGCCCGGTCGATCTCGACGCTGCACACATCGAAGATGAAGGCATGGCAGAGCGAGGAGTTGATTTCGTCGCCCGGTGTCGGCGCGGTCAGTTCCGGCGGCGTCCAGTAGGCAGTTTCGCGGATGGCGTGATCCAGATCATCGGGCAACGTGCCCGGCGCCCAGTGGCTGGTGGAAGCGACGCGTGCAAAGGGCTGCGCCGCGTCAGGATTGCTTTCGGCGAAGATGCGGCCGTCACGGAAGACAAGCTGCTCCGGCGGCACGTTCATTGTGGCCGAGGCGATCCGCGCCAGACGGTCACGCAGGCGCTCGGCTGCGATCTTCACCGCGCCCACACCGGCCGCGGCGAAGCGGCTGGCATAGTTGCCGGCGGCGATTGACCAGGCGTCCTTGCCGGTGTCCATCGGTGCATTCACCCGGATGCCGTCGGCGGGAATACCCAGCACCTCCGCGGCCACCTGCGCCGCCACCGTGCGGTGACCCTGCCCCTGGGGCACGCTGTCTAGCTGGATGGTCAGCGCTCCGACCGGATCGAGCGACAGGGTGGCCGAGGCGAAGGCGCCGTTCTTTGGCCCTGCCTTCTCCCGCTGCGCCGGCGTCAGCGCGGTCGAGAGATAGCCCATGTTGGAGACCGAAGGTTCCACCACCGCGGTCAGGCCGATGCCGTAGAGCCGTCCCTCGGCGCGCGCGGCGTCACGGCGTCGTTTCAGATCGTCCATCACGCCGCTTTCCAGCACCCCGGCCAGCGCCGTCTGGTAATCGCCGCTGTCGTAAAGCGCGCCACTGGCTGTTCGGTAGGGAAAGGCATCCGCCCGGATCAGGTTCCGGCGAATGACCTCCAGCGGATCGAGACCGAGCTCCACGGCGATGCGCTGCATCAACCGCTCCAGCGCATAGTAGATCTGCGGCCCGCCGAAGCCCCGGTTGAGCCCGGTGGGCGTCTTGTTGGTGACCACGATGCGGTTTCGGATCGCCAGGTTGCGGATGTCATAGGCGCCGCACATGTTGCCGTGCATCCGGTAGATCGTTGCCGGTTCCGGCGCGCGCAGATAGGCGCCCACATCCTCGGTCTGATCCCAGTCCAGCCCCGTCACCCGGCCATCGGCGCTGACGGCCGCCTTCAGATTGATCACCCGGTTCGTCGCCGAGACCGATGCCGTCAGATGCTCAAGCCGGTCCTCGACCCATTTTACCGGACGGCCCGTCAGGCGGGCGGCGGCGGCCATCAGCACGATGTAGGGGAAGCTGCCCTGCTTGACGCCGAAACTGCCGCCGGATGCCGGAGGGGTACGCAGGCGCAGCCTGTTGCCCGGCACCTGCAGCGCCCGCGCGATGACGGGGTGGATCGAAAACGGTCCCTGGAAATTGGCGGTGATGTCGAAGCCGCCATCGAAGGGATCGTGTTCGGCAATGACGCCGTAGGTCTCGATCGGCGTGACCGAACTGCGCGGATAGGGCACCCGGACGGCAATCGTATGATCAGCTTCAGCAAAGGCCGCCTCGGGGTCGCCGTAGCGGAAGACACGCTCACCGCAGAGATTGGTCTCCATCGCCTCGAACAGCACCGGCGCTTCGGGTTCGATGGCCATTTCGACGTCGACGACGGCCTTGAGTGGCTCATATTCGGCCCGGATCAGGTCCAGCGCATCCTCGGCCAGGTATCGATCGCGGGCGACGACGACGGCGACAGGCTCGCCAGCGTAGCGAACCTTGTCCATCGCCAGCGGCCAGCATTCCATCGGCAGGCGCATGCCGACCAGCAGGGGCTGGGTGATCTCCGCCAGTTCCTTGCCGCCGAACACGCAGGCGACACCCTCGGCTGCACGTGCCGCGGACAGGTCAAGAGAAACCAACCGGGCATGGGCATGGGGCGAGCGCAGGATCGCCGCATGCAGCGTATCCGGCCGCACCGGCAGATCGTCGATGAAGCGCTCGCTGCCGGTCAGCAGCGGCGGATCCTCGACACGCAGCGTGTCAGCGGCCAATCCGGACCTCCCCAATCGCCCGGCGCCTGATGCGCCGGTCATCGGGGCTCAGTGTCACAAACGGGGGGCGGTCACCGCAATGGCGGAGCGTCTCGCGATTTACCCTGGAGTCTCATTTTCGCCCAGCCTGACCACCTGACGGAAGCGGCTGGGGGGAACGCCGGTATGGCCAGCGAAGAAACGGGTGAAGTGGCCGGGGGAACTGAAACCCAGTTCCCCGGCCATGGCCGAGAAGGGTGTTTCCTGATCCACGGCCTGGGCTACGGCCTGCTCCACGCGCATCGTGTTCATGTAGATGCGCGGCGTCAGGCCGGTCTCACGCTCGAAGACGCGGAAGAAATTCGCCCGGCTCATCCCGGATTCGCGGGCAAGCTGGTTCATCGACCCGTGCAGCCAGGTCCGGTCCCGCATCAGGCGGATGGCCCGGGCGATGCGATAGTCGACGCCACTGGACAGGGCGGCCTCGCGTAATCCCGGCTTCACCTCGCGCCAGGCGCTGAAGCGCTCGACCACGGCGATCATCAGGCTCGCCAGCATCGCCTCGTGTTCCTTCAGCGCGCCGGGCGCGTGCACCATGCTCTCCGCCAGATCCCGCGACATGCGGCGAATCTCCGGCGTGATCGAGCCATTGGGCGTGCGGAAGAAACCGGCTCCGGCGCTTGCCGTCCAGTTGGCGCGGAACTCGCCGAGCCAGGTCGGTTCGATATAGAGCGCCAGCAGCACCGTGCGCGGCGCGCCCGGACGGTGGACATAGGAATGCGGCGTCCAGGCGTCGATCAGAACCGCGCTCTCGTCGGTCAGCGCAGTGATGCGGTCGGCAACCTCGAACTGCGTGTCGGCGCCCTCGACCTTCAGCAGCACATGGCAATGCGGGTGCGCATGGCGAACCAGCGAGCGGTCCATGTCCAGCAGCGCGACGCGGCCAAAGGGGCCAGAACGGATTCTCAAGGCTTCCGACATGAATCCATCATACCGCGCATCCAGCGAAACCGCGAATAGCCGCGCATCACCGGCTCCAGACCGGCATGACCATCACCGCGGCGGCGGCGCAGAGGCAGAGGGCGAAGGTCCGGAACAGCTTCTCCGACGCGAAGCCGAAGCTGCGGCTGCCAGCGAAGACCGCCAGTGCATAGACCGGCCCCAGCAGCGCCGCCGTGATCAGCCGTTCCTCGGTGAACAGGCCGAACCAGAAATGCATGACGCCGGAGGTAAACCCGGTGAGGCCGAAAAAGGCGAGGATGTTCATCCGCATTTGCGCCGGCGAGGTCGTGCTGCTGCTGGCCCAGAAGACGATCACCGGCGGCCCGCCCAGAGAGGCCGCGCCGCTGCCGACGCCCGCCACACCGCCGACGGCGACCATGCCCGGCAGCGGCATCGGCCGGGTCCGGCGGTAGCCGCTCGCCAGTCCCGCGACGGCGATCAGCACCAGAATCGAGACGATCCATTTCATCGGGGTGTCGGGCAATGTCGCCAGCAGCCATACGCCCAGCGGCGCACCGACGACCGAGCCGGCGAACAGCGGACGGATCTCGGACCAGTCGCAGTTGCGGAAGCCCTGGATCGTCAGCGGCAGCACCATGGTGAAATCGATCAGCCACAGGATCGGCACTGCCGATTGCGGCGGAATCAGCAGGCTGGCCAGCGGAACGAAGATCAGCGCCGCACCGAACCCGGCGAAGCCGCGCGAAAACCCCGCCATGAAGGCGAAGATGCAGAGGCTGAGGAATTCCGTGACACCGAGGCCCGTCCACTGGGCCAGCAGGTTCATCCCGTGCTGTCCGGCGTCGTCTCGACCACCTGTCCGTCGCGAATGGCCAGTCCGATGCGTCCGGACTTCAGATCTATCGCGGCGTCGCCGAATACCTGCCGCCGCCAGCCTTTCAGGGCGGCCACGTCGGCCTCGTCATCGGCGGCGATCTTCTCCAGATCGGCAGAGGGACATACCAGCTTCTGCGCCACGTTGTGTTCGGCACAGCGGCGCTTCAGCAGCACCTTCAGCAGTTCCACCACGGGCGCCAGCGACGGATCCGGCGGCGTCGGCTTGGGCAGGCGAGGCCACTCGTCCTTCGGGCGTGCGGTCACCTCTTCGGAAATCTGCAGTACTGCCGCTCCGAACGGGCCGTCGGCCATCTTGGCGTTGAAGCCGCGCACCTTGGCAAGCTGCTGGCGGCTCATCGGCGGATCGGAGGCGATCTCCAGCAGCGCCTCGTCGCGGACGACACGGTTGCGCGGCAGGTCCCGCTTCTGCGCCTCGCGTTCGCGCCAGGCGGCAAGCTCCTGGATCATGGCGATGAAGCGGGGCTTGGTGGTCCGCGCCTTCATCCGCTTCCAGGCATCCTCGGGCTCGACAATGTAAGTGCCCCTGTCCGCCAGCACCTCCATCTCGCCCTGCACCCATTCGGCGCGGCCGGACCGCTCCAGTTCCTCGATCATGCGCAGGTAGACCGTGCGCAGATGGGTCACGTCCGACAGGGCATAGGAAAGCTGCCGCTCGGTCAGCGGCCGGCGGGACCAGTCGGTGAAGCGGCTGGTCTTGTCGATCTGCTGCTTCGCCAGCTTCTGAACCAGCGAGTCGTAGGCGATCTGTTCGCCGAAGCCCATGACCATCGCGGCGACCTGGGTGTCGAACAGCGGCACCGGCACCTCGCCCGCCAGATTGACGAAGATCTCGATGTCCTGCCGCGCGGCGTGGAACACCTTCACGATGGCCGGATCGTAAAGCAGATCGAACAGCGGCTTCAGGTCGATGCCGTCGGCCAGCGGGTCGACAATAACGCCGTCGTCGCCCGGGCTGGCAAGCTGCACCAGGCAGAGTTTCGGCCAATAGGTGTTCTCGCGCAGGAATTCGGTGTCGATGGCGACAAAGTCCTGTCCGGCCAGCGATCCGACATAGTCCGCCAGCGCCTGGGTGTCGGTGATGATCTGCATGGATCAGGCGCATAGCACAGAATGACGCGCCGGGGAGCGTTGTTCTTGACATTGCACGGCATGGGGGGTGTGTTCCGCGCACAAATCGACACCCCCTTCCCTGGCAGGTCCGACCATGCACGCCTATCGCACCCACACCTGCGCCGAGCTGCGCGCCGAGAACGAGAATGAAACCGTCCGGATTTCCGGCTGGGTGCATCGCAAGCGCGACCACGGCAACCTGCTGTTCGTCGACCTGCGCGACCACTACGGCCTGACCCAGTGCGTGGTCGAGACCGGCGAGCCGGGCTTCGCCGAGCTGGACGGATCGCGCTCGGAAAGCGTGCTGACAGTAACGGGCAAGGTGGTGCGCCGCTCGGCCGAGACCATCAACCCGGACCTGCCCACGGGCGAGGTCGAGGTGCGCATCCAGTCGGTCGAAGTTCAGTCGGCGACCGGCGACCTGCCGATGCCGGTCTTCGGCGATCAGGAATATCCGGAAGACATCCGCCTGACCTACCGCTTCCTGGACCTCCGCCGCCAGCGCATGCACCGCAACATCACCATGCGCGCGAAGATCATCGCCGACATCCGCCGGCGCATGACCGAGAGCGGCTTCATGGAGTTCCAGACGCCGATCCTGACGGCCTCTTCGCCTGAGGGCGCGCGCGACTTCCTGGTGCCGAGCCGCATGCATCCGGGCAAGTTCTACGCCCTGCCGCAGGCGCCGCAGCAGTTCAAGCAGCTGCTGATGATCTCGGGCTTCGACCGCTATTTCCAGATCGCCCCCTGCTTCCGCGACGAGGACGCGCGCGCCGACCGCAGCCCCGGCGAGTTCTACCAGCTCGACATCGAGATGAGCTTCGTCGAGCAGGAGGACGTCTTCCAGGCCATCGAGCCGGTGCTGGTCGGCACCTTCGAGGCGCACTCGGACTGGCCGGTCACGACCAAGCCCTTCCCGCGCATTCCCTTCGCGGACGCCATGCTGAGATACGGCTCCGACAAGCCGGACCTGCGCCTGCCCGAGGCGATGGACATATGCGACGTGACCGAGAGCTTCCGCGACAGCGGCTTCGGCCTGTTCGCGAAGGCGGTGGGCAACGGTTCCGTCGTCCGCGCCATCCCAGCGCCGGGCGCCGCCGCGCAGCCGCGCCGCTTCTATGACCAGATGAACGACTGGGCGCGTTCGGAAGGCGCCGGCGGTCTGGGCTACATCATCTATGGCGAGGACGGCCCGCGCGGTCCGATCGCCAAGAACCTCGACGAGGACCGCGTCGCGAAGATCAAGGCCGACTGCGGCCTGTCGGACGGGGACGCCGTCTTCTTCGCCTGCGACAAGGCCGACGGCGCCGCCAACCTGGCCGGCAAGGCCCGCCTGCGCATCGGCGAGCAGCTCGAGCTGATGGAGCGCGAGCAGTACAAGTTCTGCTGGATCGTCGATTTCCCGATGTTCGAATGGGACGAGGACGAGAAGAAGGTCGAATTCTCCCACAACCCGTTCTCGATGCCCCAGGGTGGCATGGAGGCGCTGGAGAGCATGGACCCGCTTCAGATCAAGGCCTTCCAGTACGACGTGGTCTGCAATGGTGTGGAACTGTCGTCGGGCGCGATCCGGAACCATCGCCCGGACATCATGCTGAAGGCCTTCGAGATTGCCGGCTATGAGGCCGAGCAGGTGGAGAAGGACTTCTCCGGCATGCTGAACGCGCTCCGCTACGGCGCCCCGCCCCATGGCGGCATCGCCCCCGGCGTCGACCGCATCGTCATGCTGATCCTGGACGAGCCGAACCTGCGCGAGATCGTCGCCTTCCCCATGAACCAGCAGGCCGAAGACCTGCTGATGGGCGCCCCGGCGGAGGCAACGCCGAAGCAGCTCCGCGAGTTGCATATCAGGACAGTCCTGCCGGAGCCTGAAAAGAAGGGCTGACGCAAACAGCTGTCAGCCCCTGATGTCATCCCGGTCCTAAGCCGGGATCGTGGCCAGAACAGAACCATATCCTGCCAATGATCACGGATCGGCGGCTTCGCTTTGTCCGGGATGACACCAAGCGTAGCGCACTGCTCCGCGGTCACCCCCGCCTTGCGCGGGAGTCCGGGGTGAGTTGATGGCGATGACAGAGCCCGGCGGCAACGCGCCCCGGACCCCCCAATGATCCTGCGGATCATTGGGGATGACATCATTGAGGGCAGCCATATCGCTCGGACCTCCGATGCAGCGTTCGGGCCTGTTCCGGGACTTGATCCCGGAACCCATGCCTGAGTGCATCCTCAAGCGAGAGCTATGTGGACAATCTCTGGCATGGGCAACGGGATCAAGTCCCGTTGCAGGCGCAACAGACAGCCGCTTCGCAGTCCCGCGTTTCTCTCATCCGAGACCTGAACAATTCTCATCCGCACCCATGCGCCGCCGGCATGGCGGGAGGGGCGGAAACGCGGTATATCGGGCGGCATGGCTGACATTGCTGCGACACCGGCTGGCGCGCCGGACAAGGTACGGGATCGGGTCGGGTTCTTCTTCCTGAACCTGGGGCACCTGTACGACCACATGTTCATGCTGATCTTCGCCACCGCGGCCATCGGGCTGGTGGGCATGGAGGGCATGACCTTCGGCGAGCTGCTGAAGCTGGCGACGCCGGGATTCGTGGCCTTCGGTTTGTTCTCGCTGCCGGCGGGCTGGCTGGCCGACCGTTGGTCACGTCAGGGCATGATCGCCACCTTCTTCATCGGCATCGGCCTGTCCTCCATCGCCATGGGCTTCGCGCAAGGCTCGATGCAGATGATGCTGGCGCTGTTCCTGATCGGAGTCTTCGCGGCGATCTATCACCCGGTGGGCATCGCCATGGTGGTCCACGGCAAGCAGAAGGTCGGGCTGGCGCTTGGCATCAACGGCGTCTGGGGCAACATGGGCATCGCCGTGGCGCCGATCGCGACCGGCTTCCTGGTCGACTACTACGACTGGCGCGTCGCCTTCATCGTGCCCGGCATTGTCTCGATCCTCACCGGCCTGGCCTATATCGCCTTCTGCCGCAACGAGGCGCGCAAACCGGCGGCGGCGAAGAAGCCGGTAATCGATCCCGACGATTCCGATCTGGAATGGGGCGTGCTGATCCGCGTCGGCATCGCCCTGATCCTGACCATCCTGTTCGGCGGCATCGTCTTCCATTCCATCGGCCTGGCCCTGCCGAAACTGTTCGAGGAACGGCTGGCCGAGGTCACCACCGACATCAAGTCCATCGGCCTGATCACCGGCATGGTCTTCGCCATCGCCAGTTTCGCGCAGATCGTCGTCGGCACGCTGGTCGACCGCTACAGCCCGCGCACCATCCTGCTGATCGTCGCCTTCCTGCAGGTGCCTGCCTTCGCCGTCATGTCGGCGCTGACCGGCCTGCCCGCGGTCTTCGTCGGCATCATCATGATGATGGTCGTGTTCGGCGAGATCCCGATCCACGACACCATCGTCACCCGTCATACCAAGTCCGAATGGCGCGGCCGCGTCTTCGCCATCAAGTTCGTCATCGCCCTGCTGATCGCCGGCGTGGTGCCGCCCTTCGTCGGCGAGATCCACGACGCCTGGGGCTTCGACACGCTGATGCTGATCCTGTCGGCAGCGGCGGCCGGCGTGGTGATGTCGGCGCTGATCCTGCCGCGCGCCCGCAAGATCAATCCGGGACTGGAGGCGAAGGCATGACCGACCACATCCTGCGCACCGAGGACGAACTTCGCGCTGTCTACGGCTCCCCCGCCGGACGCGCGGCGCAGAAGGCGATCCCGAAGCTGGACAAGCACTGCCGCCACTTCATCTCGCTCTCGCCCTTCCTGATCCTGTCCACGGCGGGCGGCGACGGCACGGCTGACGTGTCGCCGAAGGGCGATCCGGCGGGCTTCGTCCATGTCATCGACGACAGCACCATCGCCATTCCCGACCGGCCCGGAAACCGGCGCATCGACAGCCTGGTCAACATCATCGAGAACCCGGATGTCGGCGTGATCTTCCTGATCCCCGGCGTGCGCGAGACGCTGCGGGTCAACGGCAAGGCGGAGATTTCCACAGACCCGGCTCTGCTCGCGAAGATGGAAGTGCAGGGCAAGCCGCCGATCACCGCCATCGTCATCCATGTCGAGCAGACCTTCCTGCACTGCGCGAAGTCGATCATCCGCTCCCGCATCTGGGACGAGGACATGAAGATCGACCGCAAGACCCTTCCTTCGCTCAGCCGCATGATCGCCGACCAGCTCAATCAGGAGATCGACGAGGCCGCTTCCGAAAAGGCCCTCGCCGACGCCTACGAGAAGAACCTGTACTGAGAATCTCTGTGCCCTGCCTTACCCTCGGGCTTGACCCGAGGGTCCAGTTCGGCATGTTCAACTGCACAATGTTCAAGCGACCGGCCACCTGCTTCGGGTCAGCACTGGATCCTCGGATCAAGTCCGAGGATGAGGTTGAATGAGGCGGACAGTGGCCGACCAGTCTTTCGGGGAGGAAAGCGTCATGGCGAGGATCGGATTTGTCGGCGTCGGCAACATGGGCGGGCCGATGGCCATCAACCTGATCAAGGCCGGGCATGAGTTGAAATGCTTCGACCTCTCGGCGGATGCCGTGAAGAAGGTGGTGGATGCCGGCGGAACCGCCGCCGCCTCGGCGACCGAATGCGCGCAGGGCGTCGATTTCTGCCTGTCCATGCTGCCCAAGGGCGACCATGTGAAGGCGGTCTATCTGGGCGAGGACGGTCTGATCGCCTGCGCCGATGACAACACCGTCTTCATCGACTGCTCGACCATCGACGTCGCTGCCGCACGCGAGGTGGCGGGCGTCGCGAAGGAGCACGGCTTCGCCATGGTGGATGCGCCGGTCTCCGGCGGCGTCGGCGGCGCCGAGGGCGGCACGCTGACCTTCATGTGCGGCGCCACCGATCAGGCCTTCGCAAAGGTGCAGCCGATCCTGGAACCGATGGCCGGAAAGATCGTGCATGCCGGCGGTGTCGGCAACGGCCAGGCGGCGAAGATCTGCAACAACATGGTGCTCGGCATCTCCATGATCGCCGCAGGCGAGGCCTTCGTGCTGGCGGAGAAGCTGGGACTGGATCACCAGACCTTCTTCGACATCGTCTCCACGTCGTCGGGCTATTGCTGGTCGATCAATGCCTACTGCCCCGTGCCCGGACCGGTGCCTGCGAGTCCGGCCAACCGGAGCTATCAGGCCGGTTTCACCGCCGAGAACATGCTGAAGGATCTGCGCCTCAGCCAGGCGGCCGCCGGCGACACCGGAACGGCAACCCATATGGGCGGTCAGGCTGCCGAGCTCTACAGCCAGTACGCCGAGGCGATGGAGAAGGGCGCGATGGATTTCTCCGGCATCATCAACATGATCCGCGAGCGGAGCGGCAACTGATGAACTACTGGCTGTTCAAGTCCGAGCCCAACACCTGGGGCTGGGACGATCAGGTGAAGAAGGGCGACGAGGGCGAAGGCTGGGACGGCGTCCGCAACTACCAGGCCTCCAACAACATGAAGGCCATGAAGGTCGGCGACCTCGGCTTCTTCTATCACTCGGTGAACGAGAAGCAGATCGTCGGCATCGTCGAGGTGATCGCGGAGTATCACCCCGATCCGACCGACGCGAAGGGCCGCTTCGGCATGGTCACCGTGAAGGCGGTGAAACCCTTCGAGACACCGGTGACGCTGGCCGAGATCAAGGAAGACGAGCGGCTGGCCGACCTGCCGTTGATCAAGCAGTCGCGCCTCTCGGTGATGCCGATCCCCGAAGATGCCTGGAAGATCCTCTGCGCCAGAGGCGGCGTGGAAGTCTGACGACCGTTCAGGCTGCCCGCTGTACTGAGCCCTGGTCCGATTCGGGCTTCATGGTAGAGACCTTGTCTGCCGGAATAAGGAGAGACACGCTGGTGCCTCGTCCCGGCGCGCTCTCGATCTTCAGATCGAACCCCATTTCCACCGAGAGAGCCTTGGTGATGGCGAGGCCCAATCCGGCGCCTTCCGCCGCCGCCACATGTGGATTCCCGCTTCTGTAGAACGCGTCGAATACCCGCTTCCGGACATCTTCCTCCATGCCCGGGCCGTTGTCCGACACTGAAATCATGATCGAGCCGTCGTGTTTCGAGTGGGCCGACAGACGAATGTGGCTACCGTCAGGCGAGAACTTGATCGCGTTTGACAGCAGATTGAGCAGGATCTGCGTCAGGGCGCGCGGGTCGGCCATTGCATAAAGCCCAGCACCAGTATCAGTGTCCAATATCTGCTGACGCGCGGTCATCAGCGGCATTACCGTGCGCACAGCGTCATTCAGATGCCGGTCCACCGACAGGCACTCCGTCTTGTTGGCAACCCCGACGGCCCGGATTGCCGACAGGTCCAGAATCTGGTTCACCATTTCCAGGAGATGATTACCGGAACGGAAGATGTCGTCGGCGTATTCCCGGTACCTGTCACTGAGTTTCCCGAATTGTTCCATCTTCATGACTTCGGAGAAGCCGATGATCGCATTCAGCGGCGTACGCAATTCGTGAGACACGGAGGCCATCAGCCGCTCCCGGTCAAGAACCGCTTCCTCTGCACTCGACCGTGCCTGGACCTCGCTTTCGATCAACTGTCTCTGCCGGCGCTCGATGAAAATCATTCGGGCCGATATGGCGAACACGAGAAGCAGGACTACCCCAAGCATTGTGACGATGCGGGTGGTTTCCTGTTTCTGATGCACGACCTGTCGCGTCCAGAAGAAGCGAACTGCATCCTGGGTGTGCGTGTGAAGATCCTGCCAAACGGCTTCGAACTGTCGCTGCGCATGCAGGCCTTGTTCGCTTCGCAAACTCTCCGGATCGCCAACAACAGCGTCCAGATCAACAAGGGCGCGCCGCAGCCTGCTGGCGACGTTGTTCCAGGATTCCGAACCCAGATCGGTGCGGGCAGCCCCATGCGCCATCAGGTCCAGTCGGGACCAGAGAACGTCGAAGCGCAACACGACCGCTTCGTGATTGTCCACGCCTTCCCGAAACAGCGCGAGCTGATGCCTGGTACGCAGAAACTCGGTCTCCAGCTGGGACGCCAGCCACGGGATCTCATGCATCGGATGCCGGGCATTCTCGTAATTTCGATGCGACAGGAAGGCGGCGAACAGAGCTGCACCGACAAGCGCCAGGACCAGAAGCGCCATCGCCGCAGGGGGTAGCCGCCTGAAGATCAATGGACGGCCTCCAGTGCGATCAGTTGCCAGACCATCTTGTCAACATAATCGACCGCGCTGGCGTCAGACGGGTAGATGATCCACAGGGGCCCCTTGTCACGCACACGCATGTCCCGACCATTCCGACGATCGGCGATCAGAACAGTATCCGTTTCGAGGTCCGCGGCCGGAATGACCGCGACATAGTCGTTGAGTGCCTTCGCCCTGATTTCCTTCGGCGCGGACAGGCCCGCGGCCTCCCAGAGCTTGATCAGAAGCACCCCCTCGAAATGCTGCGTACCTTCTGTCCAGATGGTCGTGGTCGAAACCTCCGCGCGGGGCAACTCCCGCAGCTGTTCGAGGGTGAAGGTTCGGACGACGCTCTCACCTGTCGCAGAGTCCTTGCCGGAAAGCTTCAGCTCCGTTGAGGCTGAGCGAGCCAAGGATGGAGACAGCATGAGGCTGGCGATCAGAAATCCCAGCGCCACCAATTCCATCCTGGCAAACCGACGCAAGAAGTTCATGAGATTCCACCCGGACCAAGTTCAGGAAATCATCACCGCGCATGGATTAATTTCTTGTTAACGCTAAACAGGGCAGCGTACTCACGGCATCAGACGCCGAGTTCCGGCGCCTGTCGCAGGTCGACGCCGGTGATCTTCCAGACGCCATCCGCGTTCTGCTGCATGTAGTAGCGCGCGACGACAGCCGAGCCGTCCTGGCCGAAGAAGTAGACCTCCTGCGCGGTGACAGACCCAAGCTGCTCCAGCACCTGGAACTCGACCGCGCGCGGGCGGTAGACCTGCGGATAGCCGGTGCGGACCATCTCCATGAAGTTGTCCGGATTGCCGAATCTCGCCTGAATGCCTTCCGAGGCGTGGGAGAAGGCGCGCGCGCCATCATCGGCGCGGAAGGCCGCGATCTGATCCTCGATCACCGTGCGGATGTCTTCCGCCGGGCCGGCCATGACCGCGGCGGGAAGCGCCAGCAACAGCGCCAGCAAGATCACCAGTTTGCGCATCAGATCGTCCTCCTGATAACGGAGTCTACGCCACGGCGCGGGGTTCGGATCGGCCGCGGCTATTTCGCCGTCAGGGACTTGAGCTGCCAGATCATCCGGTCCTGCGCCTTCTCGACGCCGGAGTCGGCCGGATAGATGATCCAGAACGGTCCCATGCCATCCAGATCCAGCGGCGCACCGTTCTGACGGTCGGCGACCAGAATGGCGACCTTCGCCTGATCCGCAGCGGAAATGACGACGCTGTAGTCGTCCAGCGCCGCCGCCGCCAGGTCCACCGGCTGCGTGACCCCGACCGCTTTCAGCAGATCCGAGAGCAGCACACCCTCGAAGTGCTGCTCGCCGTCCATGAAAGGCGTCACCGTCTTCAGTTCGGAACGCGGCAGGGCCGCGAATTCGGCCAGCGTGTAGGTCGAGGTCTGGCCGCCAGCCGTCACCTGAAGCTGCGGCGCTTCATCGGCGGAAACGGCCGAGAAAGCTGCCGCAACGGCGAACGCCAGAGCCAGCACCGGGCCGGCAATCCTGCGAAACGATGTCATGTCACACTCCCCGACCATGCGTCGCTCATCTGACGGCGACTACCCGTCAGGATTGTATGCGAAGCCGGGCGCGACGCCAGCGCCGAAACGCGATTACCGACCAGATGCCCTCGGCCACCAGAAACGGCCAGGAACCGATCAGGAAGGCATAGATGGCGGCCATCGCGCAGCCGGCGCTGAACACGGCGATGAAGTGCCGGTTCACGTCCTCCAGCGCGTAGCTGCCGACCATGATCGCGATGGCCACGATCCCCAGCAGTTCCACTGCAAGTTCCGGACTCATCCGCCGGCGGCGCCTGTACCGCTCAGGCCTTTTCCAGCGTCTTGCCGTTGACGCGGACCTCGCCGGCCTCGTTGTCGAGCACGACGCTGTTGTCATAGATCTCCAGCGTCGGGCGCACGCCGAAGCGGCCTTCCATCCAGTCGGCCCAGCCATCGTGGAACCAGGCTTCGGCCTCGGCGCGTGTGGCGAATTCGTAGACCCCGCCGCCGCCGGCCTCTCCGTTCAGATAGTACTTCCGGCGCAGCCCCTTGACGTCCTTGTAGATCTCCGTCGACGCGACCGACTGTTCGATGACCTTGTCGGCCGGGCGCTTGCCGCCCTGGATCGGGATGCGGACGATGGCGATGATCATGGCGTTTCCTCCCTTTTGCGAGCTCAGGATACGCCATCCCGCCGGTCACAGACAGAGCCGGCGCCTATACCTGTTCCTGCAACGCCTCGATATTGGCGAGCGCGCGGCGCAGATAGCCGTTGAACTGCTCGACCTCTTCCTCGGCGAAGCCGTCAAGAATCTGCCGCTGCAGGTCCAGCGCCGCCTCCAGCATCTCGGCATGCAAGGCTCGCCCCTTCGCCGTAAGCCACCAGTCCCTGCGGCGTTCGTCGGGAGAATTGCGGACAGCCTCGGCCAGTCCCGCCTTTTCCAGCCGAGCCAGGCTGCGGCTCACGGCAGCCTTGTCGATGCCGATGGTACGGCTGGCGTGGGCGGCGTTGCACCCGGGCGCACGGGTCAGCATCACCAGCATGCGCCAGTCCATCGCGCCAATGCCGAAGCGGTCCTGATAGAGCCGTGCGGCGCTGCGGGTGAACCGGTTCGCCGCGAAGGTCAGCAGCACGGTGGTCGAGCGGGAGAAGCTGAGCGTCCGCCCGGCGGGTTCATCCCGCTGCGCCTCGACATCGACCAGAAACAGATCATCCGGCAAGGTTTCGGTGTCGCTCATGTGTCCGTTCACTCGGCAGGTTGGGCGCTACAATCGAGTTGACATGGCAACTCATTAAAGTTGTCATGTCAACACGTGATTATGGGAGGCATCATGTCCAACGCCCCAGTCTACGAGATCGATCCGGCCGCTTTCTGGAAGGACCCCTACCCGGATCTGAAACGCATGCGCGCCGAACAGCCGGTCAGCTTCGTGCCGCAGCTCGGCGCGACGCTGATCACCCTGCGCGACGACATCTTCGAGAACGAGAAGAACATCGAAGTGTTCTCCTCGGACCAGCCGAACGGTCTGATGACGAAGCTGATGGGCCAGAACATGATGCGCAAGGACGGCGCCCCCCACCGCGCCGAGCGCAAGGCGACCTTTCCGGTGTGGTCGCCAGCCACGGTGAAGGCGGTCTGGAAGTCCGAGTTCGAGACCATCTCCGCGACAGTGCTGGATGAGATCACCCCGCGCGGCCGCGCCGACATGGTGCGCGAGATCGCCATGCCGGTCTCCGGCGAGGCGCTGAAGGTCATCACCGGCCTGACCAACATGACATGGCAGGAAATGGACCGTGTCAGCCAGGGCATGATCGACGGCTGCGCGAACTACCGCGGCGATGCGGCGGTCGAAGCCAACTGCCATGACTGCACGGCATCGATCGACCGGCATATCGACGAGATGATCCCGGTGCTGACGGAGACGCCGAACCACTCGCTGCTTTCGGTGCAGTTACAGGCCGGTTTCTCGGAGGAGCAGTACCGGGCGAATGTGAAGCTCGCCATCTCCGGCGGACAGAACGAACCCCGGGACGCCATTGCCGGCCTGACCTGGGCGCTGCTGACCCATCCCGAGCAGTTGCGCATGGTGCTGGACGGCGAGGTGAGCTGGCTGGACGCCTTCCATGAATATGTCCGCTGGATCGCGCCGATCGGGATGTCGCCCCGGCGCATCGCCCGGCGGCATCAGGTTCACGGCGTGACGCTGGAGCCGGAAGATCTCGTCTTCTTCATGTTCGGATCGGGCAATCGCGACGAGAGCCAGTTCGAGAAGCCGGACGTCTTCGACATCACCCAGAACACGAAGGCCTCGATCCCCTTCGGCGCGGGACCGCATTTCTGCGCCGGCGCCGCCGCTTCCCGCAGCCTGATCGCCGATGTCGCCATGCCGATGATCTTCGAGCGGCTCAAGGGCCTCCGCCTGGACGGCGAGACCCGGTTCGGCGGCTGGGCCTTCCGCGGCCCGCTGACAATGCCTGTGGCCTGGGACGCCGCCTGAACCATCCAGAAAAGAGAAAGGCCGCGGAGCTTGCGCCCCGCGGCCTTCCGAACGTTACGGGCTGATGCCCGAAGGGTTGGACCCTTCGATTACATCATGCCGCCCATGCCGCCCATGCCGCCCATGTCAGGCATGCCGCCACCGCCGGCGCCCTTCTCCTCGGGCTTGTCGGCGATCATGGCTTCCGTCGTGATCAGCAGACCGGCAACCGAAGCGGCGTCCTGCAGCGCGGTGCGGACGACCTTGGTCGGGTCGATCACGCCGGCCTTCACCAGGTCGCAATACTCTTCGGTCTGGGCATTGAAGCCGTAGTTGGTCTTCTTCTGGTCCAGCAGCTTGCCGGCAACCACGGCGCCATCGACACCGGCGTTCTCGGCGATCTGACGGGCCGGCGCCTGCAGCGCACGTCCGACGATCTCGATGCCGCGGGTCTGGTCCTCGTTCTCGCCAACCAGCTTCTTCAGCGCACGGGTGGCGTACAGCAGGGCCGTGCCGCCGCCCGGGACGATGCCTTCCTCGACGGCCGCGCGGGTGGAGTGCAGGGCGTCATCGACGCGATCCTTCTTCTCCTTCACCTCGATCTCGGTGGCGCCGCCAACCTTGATCACGGCAACACCGCCGGCCAGCTTCGCCAGGCGCTCCTGCAGCTTCTCGCGGTCGTAGTCCGAAGAGGTCTCCTCGGCCTGACGCTTGATCTGCGCGCAGCGGGCCTGAATGTCTTCCTTGGAGCCAGCGCCATCGACGATGGTGGTGTCTTCCTTGTTGATGGTGACATTCTCGGCAGTGCCCAGCATGTCGAGCGTGACGCTCTCCAGCTTGATGCCCAGATCTTCGGAGATGACCTCACCACCGGTCAGGATGGCGATGTCTTCCAGCATGGCCTTGCGGCGATCACCGAAGCCCGGCGCCTTGACGGCGGCGATCTTCAGGCCGCCACGCAGCTTGTTGACGACCAGGGTGGCCAGAGCCTCGCCCTCGACGTCTTCCGCGATGATCAGCAGCGGACGCTGGGACTGAACGACGGCTTCCAGGATCGGCAGCATCGGCTGCAGGTTGGACAGCTTCTTCTCGTGCAGCAGGATGTAGGGCTTCTCCAGCTCGACCTGCATCTTGTCGGCATTGGTCACGAAGTACGGCGACAGGTAGCCGCGGTCGAACTGCATGCCTTCGACAACGTCCAGTTCGGTGTGCAGGCCCTTGGCCTCCTCGACCGTGATGACGCCTTCCTTGCCGACCTTCTCCATCGCCTCGGCGATGATGCGGCCGATCTCGGCCTCGCCATTGGCGGAGATGGTGCCGACCTGGGCGACCTGGTCGGAGGTGGTCACGGTGGTCGAACGGGACTTCACGTCCTCGATGACCTTGGCGACGGCCAGATCGATGCCGCGCTTCAGATCCATCGGGTTCATGCCGGCGGCAACCGACTTCAGGCCCTCGCGGACGATGGCCTGGGCCAGAACCGTCGCGGTGGTGGTGCCGTCGCCGGCTTCGTCATTGGTCTTCGAAGCGACTTCGCGGACCATCTGCGCGCCCATGTTCTCGAACTTGTCAGCCAGTTCGATTTCCTTGGCGACGGTGACGCCGTCCTTGGTGATGCGCGGGGCGCCGAACGACTTCTCGATGACGACGTTGCGGCCCTTCGGACCCAGGGTGGTCTTGACCGCATCGGCCAGAATGTCGACGCCGCGGGCCATCTTGTTCCGCGCGTCGGTGCTGAATTTCACGTCCTTGGCAGACATTCCATCAATCTCCCATAGTCAGATGCGCCGGCCAGGCCGGCGCGAAACTTGTAATGTTGGTGGTCCGGCGAGCCGGCTCAGGCAGCCTTGGCCTGGGCGGAGTTCTCGATGACACCCATGATGTCCGACTCCTTCATGATCAGCAGCTCTTCGCCGTCGATCTTCACTTCGGTGCCGCTCCACTTGCCAAACAGGACCCGATCGCCCGGCTGAACATCCAGCGCGACGAGTTCACCGTTCTCGTTGCGAGCGCCATTGCCAACGGCAACGATCTCGCCCTCGGACGGCTTCTCCTTGGCATTGTCGGGAATGATGATGCCGCCAGCGGTCTTCTCCTCGGAGTCCACCCGGCGAACAAGCACGCGGTCGTGCAGAGGCCGAAAGCCCATTGATACCCTCCATAAGGTCTTTGTGTTCGCACCTCGATTAGCACTCCCTTTAGGCGAGTGCTAACGACGTCGGTGGGGAGATAATTTCAGTGCCTTCGACTGTCAACTGCGAAGAGCCCAAATTTTTCGCGGGGTGATTGAAACTGAGGCAAACAAACTGGCAGCACTCAACATAGCCGACTGCTAACACATTGATTAACCTAATTTTATTGAAGTTCGGAAAAAATTTCGGAACGATAATCTCTGAAATCGGAAACGACTTGAGGAGTGACCATGTCCGAGATGGAGAAGCAACTGGCCGGATACCGGCTGACCACGGCCGAGATCCTCTACCACATGCCCGATCACCCCGGGCTGCTGCAGACCTTCGTCTGGCAGGCGCTGGATCTGGCGCCGCGATACCCGCGCATGATGAAGTTCCTGAAGTTCTGGGAAGACGAGATCGAAGGGCGCCTGCATTCCGTCCGGATCGCCGGCGGCGGCATCATTAAGCCCGCCGGCCTCAGCGCCTGCGACGCGCGGCTCACCCTGCACTAGGTCTCAGCGCTTCGCCTCGATCGCGTCCCAGATCAGGCCGGACAGGTTGGAGCCGTCATAGCGGTCGATTTCCTGGATGCCCGTCGGGCTGGTGACGTTGATCTCGGTCATCATGCCGCCGATCACGTCGATGCCGACAAAGATCATCCCGCGCTTCTTCAGTTCCGGGCCGATGGCGGCGCAAATATCGCGCTCCCGGTCCGTCAGCGCCGATTTCAGCGGCGTCCCGCCGACATGCATGTTGGAGCGGGCCTCGCCTTCCGCCGGAACGCGGTTGATGGCCCCAGCAGGTTCGCCATCGACCAGGATGATTCGCTTATCTCCTTCCCGGACCGCCGGCAGGAACTTCTGCGCGATCAGCGGCTCACGCGACATCTGGAAAAACATTTCCAGCAGCGAGCTCAGATTGTTGTCCCCGTCCTTCATGTGGAACACGCCCGCGCCGCCATTGCCATAGAGCGGCTTGACGATGATCTCGCCATGCTCGGCGTAGAATTCCCGGATCATCATCTCGTCGCGGGTGATCAGCGTTGCCGGCATGAACTCGCGGAAATCGGTGACGAATATCTTCTCCGGCGCGTTGCGCACCTCGGCCGGATCGTTGACCACCAGCGTCTCGGGATGGATGCGCTCCAGCAGCCAGGTGGTTGTCAGATAGGACATGTCATAGGGCGGGTCCTGGCGCAGGAGCACGACATCCATCGATCGCAGGTCCACCACCTGATCCTCGCCCAGAGTGTAGTGATTGCCCTTCTCCCGGCGCACCTGCACCGTGCGCAGCCGCGCCTTCACCGTCCCGTCCGTCCACGCCAGTTCGTTCGGCAGGTAGTAGAACAACTCATGCCCCCGCCCCTGCGCCTCCAGCATCAGGGCAAAGGTGGAATCGGCGTTGATGTCGATGGGGTGGATCGGGTCCATCTGGACCGCGACTTTCAGGGACATGGCAGGGACTTTCTCGTCAGTGGCGAGCGAATGATAGGGCGGCCCGCGCGGGCGTCAAAGTTCAGTTGAGCCGCCGCCCGAGCGCCCGGCGCGCATCGGCCATGGTCTGCAGCGCGGTCTCGGTCGGTGCATGATCGGCCCCTTCTTCCAGCAGCTCGATGGCGCGGCGCATGTTGCCTCGTCCCGCCTCGATGCCGGACCATTCCAGCCAGACCGACGATTCGCCGGGGGCGAACAGGCTGATGCGCTTCAGGATCTCCAGTGCGCGTTCGGTGTCGGAGGCCTGCAGCGCCCGGACCTTGATGTTGTTCTGCAGGCGCACGATGACCTGACGCACCGGCGCGGAACCCAGATACATCGGGTGCAGTTGCGCCTCGCCGCCCGACATGCGGGACAGCAACGCGCCCACATCCTTCATGGTCATCACCCGGCCGCCGTCGAACGGATCCATGATGCAGGGACCGTCGGGCGTGGTCAGGCGGATCAGGAAATGGCCGGGGAAGTTCAGACCGGTCATCTCCCAGCCCGCGGCCCGCGCCGCCAGGATGTAGAGAAGTCCGATCGCGACCGGCAGACCCCGGCGGCGTTCGATCACATCGGTAATGTCGGCGTTCCGCATGTCGTCATAGGTCTCGGCATCACCCGTGTAGCCGAACTCACCGGCGATGCGGCCTGACAGGGTCTCGGCGGATGGCGCTTCCCCCAGCCCTTCCCCCAGTCGCAGGAGGTGCTGGCGTTCGGCGTCAAAGTTCCTGCCCGGCCGGTCGGCGGCGGACAGCGCAAGCAGGGTCTCGACAATGTCGATCTCGTCATCCTGCTGAAAGGATTGCCGCTCCAGAGCCGCCCGCCAGTCCAAGACCCCGGTCCTAGGAGCTCTGACGGCGCGGATCGTCCTTCAGGCGGACGTAGCTCTCGACCTTCTTCACGCCCCGCACGGAACGGGCGTGACCGATCACGCGGTCCAGTTCCTCCTGGGACTGCGCAATGCCGATCAGATAGACAACCTGCCCAACCGTCTCGATGGAGTAGTTGATGCCGAGAACATCGGTGTCGCCGATCAGCTTGGCGCGCAGCTGGTTGGAGATGCGCACGTCGGTCGCATAGGAGCCGATGCCGCCTTCCGATGTGACCTGAATGGCGTTGGCGACCTCGCGGACGCCGTCGATCTGCCAGGCCAGTTCCTCGGCCCGCAGGCGGGATTCCTGCTTCTCGACCTTGCCGGTCAGCAGTACACGGCCCTCGAGAACCTCCAGATCCACATCCCGGAACAGCTTGAAACTCTCGTCGAAGAGCTGCGCGCTGAGTTTCGTCGCGATGGCGGTGTCGTCGATCGCGCTGCCGACGGAGCGTTCCTGGGCAACGCTGACGCCAGCCGTCGCTGCGCCACCGATGAGGGCGCCTGCGCAGCCCCCAAGTCCGGTCATCATGGCCAGGGCCGCAACCATCACCGGAATGCGCACATGCTTGTTGGCCGAAATCATGGACAAAACTCCTCTGGGCAACGAATCGCTGAAGGATTCTAGATCTTTTTCCGGCGTACCGGGACCGGATTGATCCCGGCCCTCACGCCGCCGCACCGGGCAATATGGGAACGGTCATGGCGGCATTAAGGCCGCCAGGCATCCACCATGTGCTGTGGCCAGCGGCCGGGGGCCATAAGGACAATGTCGATACGAACGCCGTCCTCCGGTTTCCCGAAGCGCTTCAAACCCGCAAGATGCCTGACTGCGCGGCCGATGCGCTGCTGCTGGTTCCAGGTCACCGCGCCGCCGGCTTCGCCGCCCTCGGCGCGCCGTTTCACCTCAACGAAGATCACAAGATTGCCACGGCGCATGACCAGATCGACCTCGCCATAGGGCGTGTCGACATTGCGGTCCAGTAGCCGATAGCCTTTCAGGCGCAGATACTGGATCGCCAGCCACTCGGCGCGGCGGCCGCTGCGCCATGCGGCCTGGCGCGACGATCTAGTCCGAGCGTCCGCCATCTTCCTTTAACGCGAGAGCCGTCGTGTAGACCTCACGGCGCTTGCGGCCGGATTCTGCGGTGACGAGGTCCACCGCGTCCCTGAGCGGCATCCTCGACAGCAGTTCCGCCAGCCGCGCCTCGACGTCATAGGCGTCGGAAGCCGCCGTGTCCGCCCAGCCGATGACAACGACGATCTCGCCCTTCGGCTCGCCGCTTTCTTGGTAGTGGCCGGAAAGTTCGGCCAGTCCCGCGCGGCGCACTTCCTCATGCAGCTTGGTCAGCTCGCGCGCCACGGCGGCGGGCCTGTCGCCCAGAACTTGGGCCAGATCGGCGAGCAGCGCCGGCAGGCGGCGCGGCGATTCGTAGAGCACCAGCGTGGCGCGGAGCCCGGCGACCTCCTCGATCCACCGCCGCCGCTGCGCCTGCTTCGGCGGCGGAAAGCCCATGAACAGGAACCGGTCCGTCGGCAGGCCCGACACCGAGAGCGCCGCGGTCACCGCCGACGGCCCCGGCACCGCGAACACGGGCACGCCCACGGCCATGGCCTCGTCGACCAGCTTGTATCCCGGATCGGAAATCAGCGGCGTTCCCGCGTCGCTGGTCAGCGCGATCGCGCTCCCCGCCTGCAGCCGGGCCAGAATACCGGGCCGAACTTTCGCCGCATTGTGGTCGTTGTAATTGTCGACATGCGTGGACGCACCGACATGCCGCATCAGCTTGGCGGCCACCCGCCGGTCCTCGGCCAGTACCAGTTCCGCCCGCATCAGCACGTCCGCGGCGCGCCGCGTCAGGTCGCCGAGATTGCCGATCGGGGTAGCGACGACGTAAAGTCCGGGCGATATCGGGTCCGCTTCCGGCGTACCGTTCCGTTTTGAGTGTCTTTTTTCCGGGTGGACCAATGAGGCGAGTATCCCGTCTGTATCGCGAATTCCTGATCGCCCCGGCCCTCGTGGCGGCGCTTGGCCTGGCCGGCTGCGGCGGCTCATCCGGTTCCAAACCTACCACGTCGCCAACCGTGGCGGCAAAGCCGGCGGCGAGGCCGGCGGAACCGAAACCGGCGCCGCTTCCGTCAGGCCTGTCGACGGCAGCGCTGAAGGACTTCGAGACCGCCCTGCCCGGCGGCAACAGCGGTTCGGCACTTGATCTCAACCGGCCTGACGGGGAAGCGCCCCAGGTCAGGGTCGCCCTGCTGCTGCCGCTCACGGGACCGGCAGCCGACGCGGGACAGATGATGCTGAAGGCTGCCCAGCTTGCGCTGTTCGATTCGGGTCAGAAGCGCCTGGTTCTGATGCCCAAAGACACACGATCCACGCTGGAAGGCGCACAGGAGGCAGCCCGTGAGGCAGCGGCCGACGGCGCCAATCTGGTGCTCGGCCCGCTGTTCGGCGCGCATGTCCGGGCGGTCGCCTCCATCATGCAGCCGCGCGGCGTGCCCGTGATCGCCTTCTCCAACGACCGGACCGTCGCGGGCAATGGCGCGGCGATCATCGGTCTGACGCCGGAGACCGAACTGCGCCGAATGCTGGCCTTCGCACGGCTGCAGGGTCTGACGCAGATCGCCGCCTTCCTGCCGGATTCCAACTTCGGGTATCTGGTGGCCGACCGGCTGTTGGAACTTGCCCCGCAATCGGCCGTCACCGTCGAGCGTATCGGCCACTATCCGGCCGGATCGGACGCCAGCGACGAAGCGTTGCTGCAGGCGGCGCGCGACTTCGCCTCCTATGACGAGCGCAAGCTGGAACTGGAGAAGGAGCGGAAACGGCTGGAAGAGCGCGGCGACGAGATTTCGGAACGGGCTCTGGCCCGGCTGGAGAAACTCGACACGCTGGGCGACCCGCCCTACCAGGCCGTGCTGCTGGCCGAGCCCGGCAGCCGCCTGGCGACGGTCGCCCCCCTGCTCGCCTTCTATGACGTCGATCCGACGATCATACAGTTCATGGGTCTGAGCAACTGGTTTGCGCCCGATCTCGGCACCGAGCCGACGCTTGTCGGCGGCTGGTTCAGCCATCCCGAGCCGGTGACCTACCGGCAGCTGCTCAAGCGATATGGCGACACCTATGAAGCCGAGGCCAACTGGCTCGCAGCGCTGGCCTATGACGCCGTAGCGGTCGCAGCCGACGCCGCGGGCAGCGCACCGGACAATGGGCGTGTGGATCCCAGCCTGCTGCTCTCGCCCTCGGGATACGCAGCCTATGCCGGTCCGTTCCGGATCAATTCGGATGGCACTGCCGACCGTCTGCTGTCGGTTCTGCGCGTCGAACCGACCGGTCTGGCCGTGATCGATCCCGCGCCGCCGGCGTTCCAGGTCCTGACCGACTGACGGTCCTCAGTCCGCTCCGGACTGCCCGAGCGCGGGCAGTCTGAAGACCTGGCCGGGATAGATCAGATCAGGATCGCGGATCCGGTCGCTGTTGGCCTGATAGATCACCGAATAATTGATCCCCGCACCGTAGGTCCGGCGCGCGATCCGCCAAAGCGAATTGCCAGGCTGCACGATCACCTGGTCGGCCTCCAACTCCAGCGACCCGGGCCGCTCCCTGGCGAATGGCAGTTCGACACGGGCCAGCACGACGCCGTCACGGTCCACCTGATCGACCCGGAGCACATGCACGCCGGGGCTGATCTCGGTATCCGGCGTCAGGTTCCAGTTGCCAGTTTCGTCCACCTGGGCGCGTCCCACCAGTTCGCCGTCAATATAGGCCCGCACCTCGCGGTCCGGCTCGCTCGAGCCCGACACCTGAACATTGCCCTTCTCGTCATAATCGACCTTGCCGACGTTCAGCCCCTTCGGCCTCGCCCCCTCATCGGCCGCCGCCGGCTCCTGAAGAATGCGCGTCCGCCCGCTCTTCTTCGGCGCCAGAACGGCGACCGCGGTGTCGTCCGGCTTGCCCTCGGCGCAGTCGGGAACGATCAGCACCACGTCATCATCGGACCGGCCGCTGCGGCCGTCCATTTCCGAGCGCAGCGCCAACTGGATCGAACCGGGCTGCAAGGGGTCGAGCATCAGATGCGCCCATTCGCCGGCGCTGTCAGCGCGCATGGTGGCAATCGCAGCGCCATTGGCCAGCAGCGTCACCGTCGAGAACGGCTCCGCGCGCCCTGCGAGCACGGCCGTGCAGTCCGTGCTGGAAATCCGCACGATGTCGAAACTCGGCGCGGCCAGCGGCGGCAGCGCGGCGATCCGGGTTTCATCCGCCTTGTCAGCGGTCCCGGCAGTCGTGCCGCCTGCCGCATTTGCGGCCTCGGTCTCCTGCGCCGCCGGCGGGGTTCCAGTAGCCGAACCGCCATCAGCGTCCTGTGTCCCCGCATTGCCCGAACCGGACCCTGCTCTGTCGGTCAGCCGGGTGATCGTCTTCTCGACCGACTTGCCTGCAGTGTCAGTCTTGTCGCTGTCGGCCTCGGACTTCGCAACGCTTTCCCGCACGGTCTCCCGGGCCGATCCGACGGCATCGGCCGCATTCTTCGCCATGGCGGCGGCGTCCTTCTCCGCTTCTCCGCCGCTCGCAGCCCCCTTCGCCGGGCCCGATCCCTCGCCGGAAGCCATGGTGGACGCGCCGGTCGTCTCATCAGAAGGCTTGCCGCCGGAAACTGTCTTGCCGTCATCGTCGGCAGCAGGCGTCTCGTCGGGATCGCCGGTGGCGTCAACCACTTCGTCGATCCGCTCGACGCCCTCCTTCACGGCCTCGCCGGCGCGCTGCAGGGTTTCGGTCAGCGTGCCACCAGAAGGTTTCTCCGCTTCACCACCAGACGCAGGCGAACCAGCGGCGGGCTGCGCCGCTTCCGAACCGGCTTCACCCGTTCCCCGATCTCCAGCCGAAGGCTGTGCCGCCTCGGATCCGGCCTGCCCCCCGGCGCCATCGGCACTGCGCATGACGCCGCCCCGCTCGACAAGCGTGGTGTCGTCTTCCCGGTCCTGGAAAACGAAATAGGCGCCCAGTGCGATCGCTGCCGCCACGGCGAGCGCGGCAATCAGGCTTCTGTTCAAGACCGTTCCGATCGAAAAACTGTCACATTCGCAATTTACCTAATCCACGAAGTGACCAGTCGCAATGATTCCCTAAGGTTGGCTACTGTCCGTGAGGCACCTGAACCGACATTTCCGCGCCGCCCAGCCCGTGCGGCTTGTCGCGCGCACGGACAACGACCTCGGTCACCGACCTGGGCACGGTTATGTCCGCCGAACGGGTGAAGGGCTGTTCGTTTACATGCGGATGCAGCAGTACCCGCCGGCCCAGCACCGTACCGTTCGGACCGACCACTTCCCATGCGTCGGCATAGTGGTCCCAGCCTTCATCGCCATGCCGGACGGTGACCTTGAAGCGGAACACCGTATCGCCGGCCTTTTTCAGCTTGAACACCTCGACGCCGACGACATCCGCCGTTCCGGCAACCGCAACGGTCGTCACGAGAGACAGCGGTATCAGGACGGTCAGAACGAGTGCTAAGACAGAACGCATGATGGAAATCTCCTCGATCTGTGTCTATTGCGGCTCCAGCAGCCGCGCCGCGCCCGCTTTCCTGGAAGCGGCGGAACATCTCGGCCGACTGATCGCCGAATCAGGGCGGCATCTGGTCTATGGCGGCGGCCGTCTCGGCCTGATGGGACGGGTGGCCGACGGCGCACTGCAGGAAGGCGGCACAGTCGTCGGGATCATTCCCGAACACCTGCACAAAGTCGAGGTGCAGCATGATGGCCTCACGGAACTGTTGGTGGTCGACAGCATGCACAGCCGCAAGGCCGAAATGGTCCGCGTCTCGGACGGCTTCTGCGTGCTGCCGGGCGGCATCGGCACGCTGGACGAATTGATCGAGATCCTGTCGTGGCGCCAACTGGGCCTGCACGGGAAGCCGATCGTGGTCGTCGATCTGGACGGCTATTTCACGCCGCTGCGCCAGTTGCTCGAACATGTGGTGACCGAGAATTTCGCCCACGAGGCTCTGCGCGGCTATGTCGAATGGGTGACGAGCGTCGACGAGGTGCTGCCCGCCCTCGACCGCGCCCACAGCGCCGGCATCGAAGTGCGCCTGGACAAGATCTGAGAAGGAAGTCCGATGAGCATCACCGATGACCTGATCGAACAGCTGAACCGCCAGGGCCGCGAGATGTATGGCAACGAGGCCGTGACTCAACTGGCTCACGCGCTGCAATGCGCCTGGCTTGCCGAACGCTCAGGTGCAACGCCGGCAACGATCACCGCCTGCCTGTTCCACGACGTCGGCCATCTCGTCCTGCAGGACGACGCCGAGGCGGCCGAGGACGGCGTCGACCTGCAGCATGAAAAGATCGGCGCGGACCATCTGGGACAGTGGTTCGGGGAAGACGTCACACAGCCGGTCCGGCTGCATGTAGACGCAAAGCGCTATCTCTGCGCGACCGAGCCCACCTATTTCGGCACGCTCTCGCCGGCATCCGTGACTTCGCTGGAGGTACAGGGCGGCCCCTTCAACGGCAGGGAGGCCGAGCACTTCGCCGCGCAACCGTATTTCAGGGAAGCGGTCAAGCTCCGGCGCTGGGACGACCACGCCAAGAACCCGGAGACCGAAACGCCACAATTGGAGCATTTCCGCCCGTTCATCGAACAGTCCCTGAGCGGGACAGATACCCGGTAGGACGCTCTCAGGCCCCAAGCCGCTTCAGAATGGCGGCCATGCGCTCCTCGACGTCTCCGATGGCGTAGGTCTTCCGCGCCTCATAGGCGAGACCATCGTCCAGGCCGTCATTCTCGGAACGCCGGTACAGATCCTTGTAGGCGCTCACGGACCCTGCGCTGTTGCCAGCGATCGCATCCGCGAGTTCCGCCACCCGCACGTCCAGATTCTTCCGCGGCGTCGATTCCAGAACAAGCCCGTACTCGGCGGCCTCGACACCGGTGATGGTGCGCGAGGTAAAGGAGAGTTCCCGCGCCCGCTGCAGTCCGGTCCGCCGGCCAAGACGCTGGGTCAGCCCCCAGGTGGGACGCAGCCCGATCATGGCATGGGTGTCGCCGAACTTGGCCTCGTCGGCGGCGACCGCGATATCGCAGGCCAGCACCAGCTCGAGCGCGCCGGTGAAACAGAAGCCGTTCACCTTGGCGATCGTCGCCTGCGGCATGGTCTCCATCAGGCGCTGGACCCACCGGGCGATGCTGTTCAACTCCGTTCCGACATCGCCCTTGCTGATGTCCTGGCCCGATTCCTTCAGCGCCTTCAGGTCGACGCCGGCCGAGAAGGCCCGCCCCGAGCCGGTGACGACAGCGACGGACATGCTGTCATCGCTGGCGATTTCCTCGAGCCTGTCGGCCAGGGACGCCAGCAGCGGTACGGTCAGGGCGTTCATCGCATCCGGCCGATTCAACGTCACCGTCGCGACGCGCCCACGCCGTTCGACCAGCACCAGTTCCCTGCTCATGTCACTCGTTCTCCACGCCAAAAAACCGGCGCAAACCAACACTTTATCGGTTGAACGGTCAAGCAGTGATCGATCCGGTAACGAACCAGTTCAAAATGCGCGCATGTTGGCGCAATCGGCCCAGGTCGCCGGCCAGTCCTGCCCGGTCATGTCGCGTTCGCCGTCGGCATGGTGGAACTTGTTCGGTACCTGGAACATGCCGAGCAGCAACGCGCCTTCCGGACTCCAGGCCTTGTGGCGGCTGCCGGCGGGACGCCAGACGAAGTTGCCCGCACGGCACTCCCCCTCTCTGCAGACCAGATGACCCTCCAGTACCCAGGTCTGCTCGATCCGCATGTGGGTGTGATCGGGCAGCACCGAACCCGGCGCCATGCGGATCATCGCGGTCAACAGGCCGCTTTCCCTTTCGAACAGCAGGGTCCGAGATTCGATCCCCGGATAGGGCGTTGTCTCCCAGGGCAGGCCATCGACATCCACAAAGCGGGAGGCCATTGGACGAAGGCCCGCATGATCGGCGTTGGGGGTAATGGCTGTGGTCACGGCGCGCGCTCCCTGGGGATGAACTGACAGCTTGTCCGAGAGCAGATGCGCGATCAAGACGGCCTGAGCCCAGGTATCGGACAGCTGTCCGGTCCACGCGCCTGCCGCGGGTTTGTGCGGTTCTTTTGAGTGTTTGATTTGTGAGATTTGCGAAGAGGGTTTGCTTGACGATTTGTATTGTTTGTCTGGGCAGTGAGTTGGCCTGGCGGCGACCTACTTTTCCGCGG